>ERZ824480.2-NODE-2-length-769396-cov-13.636462_pt1 | contig 769396 bp, 713 predicted proteins | sample MGYA00519861_ERZ824480 | MGnify/ENA primary metagenome ERZ824480 (study PRJEB31778, sample SAMEA3449152) | human gut metagenome | biome: human gut; feature: human-associated habitat; material: faeces | place: United Kingdom | collected 2010/2012 ... | reverse complement strand
ACTTGCATGTGTTAAGCACGCCGCCAGCGTTCGTCCTGAGCCAGGATCAAACTCTTAAAACTATTGTATTAACACACTCTTGCGAGTGTACCAATCAAATCTTAAAAATCTGAGCTTCTCTCATTTCAAACTCTAACGTTCAAAATTACTGTGTTCGTATCTCTCGATACGCAGTACTGATAAAACTCTTTTAGAATCTTATCGGGTTCCTTACTTTCTCGTCGTTGTTTAATTTTCAAGGTCCTTAACCAGCCTTTCAGCCGGCCGCTCTTCTCTCGAGCGCTTGATAACTATACCACACCTTGCCGCAAATGTCAACATCTTTTTTCAAGTTTTTCATTTTTTTAACAGCGGCGGGATCGAAACAATCAAGCGTCCGCGCCTTGCTGTCGGCTGCGCTGCGGTTAAGCAACGTGTGATATTATAGCGCGCCGATCAGCAAATGTCAAGACCCAATTTCAACTTTTTTACCGGGTTGCAATTCCGTGCACAATTTGCTATAATGGCTAAACGATATATATAATGTATAAGGAGGGATCTGCAATGCCCATTCGTATTGATAACGAATTGCCGGCGAAGCAAAGCTTGGAAATCGAGAATATCTTTGTCATGAGCAACAAGCGCGCGGACACGCAAGACATCCGCCCCCTGCATATCATTATATTAAATTTGATGCCCACCAAGATCGACACGGAGACCCAGCTGCTGCGTCTGCTGAGCAACACGCCGCTGCAAGTGAATGTGGACTTTCTGCAAGTAAGCAGTCATACTGCCAAGCATACGTCTAAAAGTCACATGGACAAGTTCTACTACACCTTTGATCAGATAAAGGACAGGAAATACGACGGTATGATCATCACCGGTGCGCCGGTGGAGCAAATGCCCTTTGAGGAAGTGGACTACTGGGACGAGCTTTGCAGGATCATGGATTGGACAAAAACCAATGTATATAGCACCTTCCATATTTGCTGGGGCGCTCAAGCAGGGCTGTACTACCACTACGGTATTCCAAAGCACCCGCTCAGTAAAAAGATGTTCGGCGTATTCCCCCACCGCAGTTTAGATGTGACCCATCCACTGATGCGGGGACTGGACGATGTGTTTTACATTCCCCACTCCCGGCATACGGAAATTCTGCGGCAGGACATTGCCCAGGTAAAGGACTTGCAGATCCTGGCATACAGTGATATTGCCGGTGTCTGCCTGCTGTCCGATATGGAGTGCCGCAACTTCTTCTCTACCGGGCACAGTGAATACGACCGAGATACACTGGCCAAAGAATATTTTCGTGACAAGGGTAAAGGGCTGGACATTGACAGACCCTACAACTACTTTCCCCACGATGATGAGAACCTGGTGCCCTTGGTCAGCTGGAAAAGTACAGCCAGCCTGATTTTTTCTAACTGGCTCAACTATTTCGTTTACCAACGCACACCCTACGACATCAGCACACTATAACATAAGTAACAAAGACCGCTGTGGAAAACACAGCGGTCTTTTTCTATGATTAATATTGTCTTTAGAATAGAAAACACATAGAAAAACAGCCCACCCGGAAAAGGTGGGCTGTATGTAATTACTTAAACAGGTAATTGGTGTTGTTAAAGGTCAGCGGCTGGTACTCGCCATTATGCGCATAGTACACAGCAGACAACTTAACAGCCACAGCAAAAGTCTTGCCGGAGCAGCTAAACACATAGCAATCTGCACCGTTAACAGTAACTACCTTATTGTTGTAAGAAATAGAACTGCTGGACGGATCCGCACTGTAGCCAACCTCCTGCCAGTTATCGTGAATAGTCTGCTTGAGCAGCAGCTTCGCATCCGCAATGCTGTAATCCGGTGTGGTTGTAACCTTATGCGGGTTGGAATACGCATCGTAAGTCTGAGCCACTTTTGTTCCCTCTTCCGCAGCCGTCGTTTCCTGGGCAGGATTGTAAACAAACGCGCCAAAACGAACGATAAAGTAGATCAGGAACCAAATGAGCAGGATCAGAATCACAATCAGAGCGATCTTGCCGCCCTTGTTCTCCGGTCTTGCCGCCATCTCATCCTGAGACGGTGTGGGGATCGGAACGAAAGGTTTACCCTTCTTAGCGCACTTCTTTTCCAGCTTAGCATTCTTCTTGTCGATCTTCTTGACCAACTTAGCGTATGCCTTCTGGCCGGCCTTCTCTGCTTTGATCTCTCCCTTAGTCTGGAAAGCATCGATGGTCGGAATGGCAATGGCGGTAAATGCTTTGCCGCCTGCGGCCGCTTTCTTTTCCCCTTTTTCGTTTTTCTTCGTAGTTTCTTTTACGAATTTCTCATAAGCCTTTGCATGCTTCTTTTCCGCTTTGGCGTTTGCCTTAGCAAGTGCCTTTTCAGCCTTTGCTTCTCTCTTGGCCGCCTTCGCTTCTTTCTTAGCAAGCTTCTTTTCTTTACTCAAGGCAGTACCCTCCTTATAAGTATAGTAGTAGTATATCATCTTGCTGCTCAAATTTCAACAAAAAAATGCAAGCAAATGCGAGATTTTTATGAACAAACTGTAAACATTAGTACGCCGGCAGCATACAGTACACAAGATTTGGTAGTGAGCAGCGGTGCATTATGCCTATATATGATCCGGATAGCGGTGAGCGGTAATGGTGCCGTCCTTCACTTCCAATCGGCAAATGCGGGCGTTGCGACGGTCGCCTTCAAAGCCGTCGTCCTCCACATTACGGGCGTGGTACACCGCGTACCATACGCCATCCTTCTTGATCACGCTGTGATGACCGGTGCCCTCCTCCCAATCGTTGGCGCGAATCACCGGAGCATAGGTATGGTCATCCGGCACTTTTTCAAACTTGATCTTAGTAAGATCCGTTTCGTCCGTTTTGGCTCGGGCGTATCCTATATAATAGGTAGGCTGCAAGTAGCAGTTGCCGCTGTACATTACATACTGCCAGTCCCCCTCCCGAAAGTAGCAGGCACCCTCAATGGTGTGCCAGTGCTGGCCCGTCTTGTACCGATCCCGACGGAAGATCTCCTCGTCCAGGGTGGGCACCACCACCGGCACCGGGTGTCCTGCCGGGGTGTACGGATCCAGCATCTTATCCACCACAATATAAGTGCCGATCCGGTCGCCCTCAAACGTATTGGTAGAATAGAACAAATACAGACCGCTCTCGTTCTGCACAATCTGGGAGTCAATGGAAAAGGGATGCAGAATCTGCTTCTCCTGCCCAAAGGGGCCGAGGGGATTATCCGCCTGACTGACAAACAGTGCCTCCCGATGACCGCCCTGATCCGGCGTATCACCAAAGAACTCATAAGAACAATACATATAATATGTACCATCCAGTTCAATAACGCTGGGTGCCCAGAAGTTATGCTCCCCAGGCACGGTAAACACCATACCGTGAAATTGCCAACCGGTGAGCAGATCATCCGAGCTGTAGGCGTAAATGCCATCATCGCCGGTGGTATAAATGTAATATCGACCGCCGCTTTCCAGAATAAACGGATCTGCCTGGCCGATATAATTCTCTTTTTTTGTTTCTAACAGCTGCATAAGTGCGCTCCTTCTTCAAAAATCAGCACCATTATACACGCTGGCGCGGCCTTTGCCTACTGGTATGGACCAAATTTTTAAAATTCAGTACAGTGCACAAAAAAGTGCCAAAGAATTTGTGCAATAGGGCAGGAATCCGGCGGAATTTTGCCGTGGAATTGCAAATTGTCAACTTATTTTATGATTTTGGTTGACATTTACGCAAAATCAAGGCATAATAGTACAAAATTCAATGTGAGGTAAAAAGTATGTCAGAAACAACCGCAGCTGCCGAAAGCAGCAAGAAGAAGAAAAAGCTCCGCACGGTAGACATTGCCTATATCGGTCTGTTTGCCGCACTGATCGCTGTGTGTGCCCAGATCGCCGTGCCCATGACCGTGTCCTTTACCATGCAGACCTTTGCCGTTTGCCTGTGCGCCGGACTGCTGGGGTGGAAGCGCTCCACCGTATCCGTAATCGTGTACATTCTGCTGGGTATGGTAGGACTGCCCATCTTTACCGGGTTCAAAAGCGGCGTGGCAGCCATTACCGGTCCCACCGGCGGCTACATTGTCGGCTTTGTCCTGACCGCACTGATCACCGGCGCTTTGGTGCAAAAGTTCGGTCACAAGTTTTGGCAGTTGATCCTGTTTATGGTAATCGGCCTGACTGTATGCTACGCCTTTGGCACCGTGTGGTTCATCATTGCTTACAAAGCCACATTAAAAGCGGCGCTGGCCACCTGCGTGGTGCCATTCCTGCTGCCGGAGTGTGGCAAGATCCTGCTGGCAGCCCTACTTACCAATCGGCTGATCCGCTTTGTAAAATAAATCTTAAACGACACAAAAAAACGCAAGGTGCGAAATACACCTTGCGTTTTTTATTATCTTATACTGCGTAAAGCATTTGCAACAGGCGCTTTCCCGTCGCAGTGGTGAACAGCTTTTCCCTGCCGACTTGCACGGCTTCTTCGGAAAGCCCCTCCTCATACGCATTCACCAAAAAGTCCGCCTCAATTAAAATGCGCAAAGTCAATCGGTCCACACCGGTGTAGGTATGGTGTCTGGCCACCAGATCACAAACTTCTTCCACAAAATCCTTTGGCCAGTCTGCAAGCAGTTGGCGCACCACCGGCGGGCCCTCCAGCTCTTGGTATTTACCGGCAGAGGAACCGTAATGCAGCTGAGCATTGTGAATACCAATATCATGCAGTGCAGCGGCTGTCAGCAATACGCGCCGCTGCCCGTCGTGCAAATGCTCCCCATCGGCGATCATTTCGGCAAAAGCATACACCTTGATCAAATGCTGTATCCGCTTGGGATCTCCGGCATCATATTGCAGGGCACGGCGCAACGCTTCTCTCGGATCGTTCAAAGGGCTCATTTCTCTGCCTTTACCGCGTCATACTGCTCCAGCACCTCTTTGTCCGGCGCAGGGGTGCACAGGGACACCACCACATTCACCAGCAGACCAAACAGGAACGCAGGCAGCAGCTCGTAAATCTTCAAAACCGGTGCCAGGTCGGCAATGCAATACTTCCACAGGAACACCATTACCGCGCCGGCGATCATACCGGCCACAGCGCCGTAGCGGTTGGAGCGCCGCCAAAACAGCGCCAGCAACATTACCGGACCAAAGGACGCACCAAAGCCCGCCCAAGCAAAGCTGACGATCTTAAACACAGAAGCGTTAGAATCCCAAGCCATAAAGATGCCTACCACGGCAATACCCAGCAGGGTCACCCGAGCCACGATCATCTTAGCCTTGGCAGACAAATTCAGGTTGAACAGACTGCCCAAAATATTCTCACTGACGCCGGAGGAGGCAGCCAGCAGCTGGCTGTCCGCCGTGGACATGGTGCTGGCCAAAATACCCGCCAGGATCACACCGGCCAGTAATGCAGCAACTACCCCGTGCTGGGACAGCAGATTGGCGATCTGCACAATAATGGTTTCCTTGTCTGCCAGGGCACCCATAGTGCCGTTCTTGACCATAGCGGAGCCAACTACGCCGATCACCACGGCAATGAACATAGAGATCACGACCCAAATGGTGGCAATGCGGCGAGAGGTCTTTAATTTGCGATCATCTTCAATGGCCATAAACCGCAGCAGAATGTGGGGCATGCCAAAGTAGCCCAGCCCCCAAGCGGCGGTAGACAAAATTTTCAACAAGTTGTATGTGGCGGATTTGCCGCTTTCCGGGTCATAGGTAGCTGTCATGGACAGATAGCCGCTCATGCTCTGCGCATTCTCCACCACGGCGCCCACGCCGCCGGCCTTGGACACGCCAAACACCAGCACCACCACCAGCGCAATGCTCATCACAATGCTCTGCACTAAGTCAGTGGTAGACGCGGCAGTAAACCCGCCGGTAGCGGTATAGCCCACGATTACAATGGCGGAAATGATCATTGCCACATGATAGTCCATACCGAACAGCGTGCCAAACAGCTTGCCGCAGGCGGCAAAGCCGGAGGCTGTGTACGGCACAAAGAATACAATAATTAAAATGGCTGCCATGGCGGTAAGAATATGTTTTTTCTCTCCAAATCGGCGAGAGAAAAAGTCCGGCACGGTAATGGCGCCAATGCGGGCGGAATACCGGCGCAGACGGCGTGCCACCACCAGCCAGTTAATGTAAGTGCCCACACCAAGACCAATGGCTGTCCATCCCGGATCCGCAACACCGGTCAGATAGGCAACGCCCGGCAGGCCCATCAGCAGCCAGCTGGACATATCCGACGCCTCGGCACTCATGGCAGTAACCACCGGCCCCAACCGACGGCCACCCAAATAGAAATCGTCCACTGTATTGTTGCGCTTGGAGCACACAATACCAATAGCCAGCATAGCGATCAGGTACACGGCTATAGAGATCAGAATACAAACTTGTGCACTGGTCATAAACAGTACCTCCAACAAAATTTGGCGCTTTGCAGCACTACCGGTGCAAAGCAATACAATATATAGTACCATTTTTTGCCGCCGATGTAAAGAATAAGTTGCGTTTTTTCGTTTGATTAGTGCCTATATCCGGCAGTAATAAAAGAATTGACAAGCCGTAGGCAGGTTGCTACAATAAAATTGTATTGAGCTTATATCTATTCCACAAGGAGGCGGAAAAATGAAGCAATCGGCAATGCCGCCCCGCACCGGGCGTATAATAGAACTGGATATTGCCAAAGGGTTGGGCATTCTCTCGGTGATCCTGTACAACACCCTGCCCGCCTCGCCTTTGCATACAGCGCTGGGCGGCTATATGATGCCCCTGTTCTTTGTGGTGTCCGGGCTGGTCATGCAAAGGGATGCATGCAGCTTTTCTCTCCGTCGTTTTTGGGAGAAAAACGCCCGGCTGCTTTTTTATTACATTTTATTCAGCGCCATTTATCTGCTGTGCAGCGCGGTGACCTGTATTGCAGGCCACGGCAGCTACAAGGCGCTGGCACTGGACGGCATTGCCGCTTTGGTAGGGTGCGGATTTAATGTACTTTGGTTTTTCAGCGCCCTGTTTTTTGGCAAACTGCTTTGCAGTCTGCTCACCGGCAGCCCGCTGCCCCGCTGGGCACAAGGGTTGTTCCTGGCCGGGCTGTTTTTGCTGGCAGCCGGTATAGGCAGAGCAGTGGACTTTACCGCCCTGTCCGGCGTGGGCCGGGTGCTGGGCATGGTAGGGCTGACGGTTCTTCGCCCCATGGAGGCGGCCTTTTATCTGTTTATTGGTACCCTGCTGCAAGGGGCGTTTCGTTCTTTGCAAAAGCAGTGTACCAAGCCAGCGATGGTTGCCGCCTGCGGCATTGGCGGCACTGTGCTCACCGTCGGCTGTGGCTTGCTGGCGCAGGCAGCGCCACAGGATATGTACGATTTGACTGCCTCTCGCCCGCTGCTGCGTTTGGCGGCGGCTGCACTGGGCTGCACCGGAATCCTCGGTATCAGCCTGGCACTGGCCAAGGTGCCAATGCTGAACAAAGGTCTCGCCTACTTGGGCGTACACGCTCTGTACCTAATGGCTATTCACAACCAGCCCAATTTATATGGCTGGCTCAATAAGCTATCTGTCAAGCTGTGCGCCGGGTTGCCCGGCTGGTATATGCAGGGCATGTTCTTTCTCCTGCTCACCGTGGCGGCGCTGATAATCGCCATGGGACTGGAGCCGCGACTGGATCCGGCAGTGCGCGCCTTGTCTCGCCGCTGCACCGGACAGATAAAAGATCAGACAAACCCGGCGCGCTCTTGACTTTTCGGTCCCGATTTGCTATGATACCAAGGTAACAGCAAGGACGAGAAACAGTACTCCCCCACCCTGTGCAGAGAGAACAGGCGGTCGGTGCAAGCCTGGGCAGGCGGAGGAGGAACCCATCTTTGAGCTGTGCGCCGAACGCAAAGGCTATTAAGGCGTACCGGGAGCTCCCGTTACAGAGCGCGCAGAGTGCAGGCTCAGCCTGAATTTAGGTGGTAACACGGATCAATGATTCGCCCTAAACCGATTGTCACAGATCGGCTTAGGGCTTTATTTTTTGGAGGTTTTTTGTATGAAACTGGAACACTTAGTTGGCGATCGCTTTAAGGAGCGCCCGGCAGACTGTCAGGTAGACAGCCACGCCCTGATGGTGCGCGGCGGCTACATCAAGTATGTGGCAAACGGCATTTACTCCTCTTACCCGCCCTTAAAGCGAGTGCTGAAGAAGCTGGAGCAAATCATGCGGGAAGAGATGGACGCCCTGGACGGTCAGGAAGTGCAGTTCCCGGTGGTGATGCCCGCCTCTCTGTGGGCAGAGTCCGGCCGGTATGAGAGTATCGGCAAAGAGTTGCTGCGCTTTACGGACCGCAACGGCGCCGATATGGTGCTGGGTATGACCCACGAGGAGGCTGCGGTGCAACTGGTACGAGAATATGCCGGCACCTACACCAAGTACCCCTTTATGATCTATCAAATTCAAACCAAGTTCCGGGACGAGGCGCGCCCCAGAGCCGGACTGATCCGTGTGCGTGAGTTCACTATGAAGGACGCTTACTCCTTCCACACCAGCCAGGAGGACCTGGACGATTATTACGAAAAGTGCCACAAGGCTTATGAGCGCATTTTTGCCCGCGCCGGTGTGCCGGAAGTGATCTCCGTTGCTTCAGACTCCGGTATGATGGGCGGCAGCGTATCCCACGAATTCATGCTGCTGACCCCCATTGGTGAGGACTCTATTGTGCTGTGCGACGACTGCGGATATAAAGCCAACATGGAGGCTGCCGAGTCTATCCTGGAGCCGGTGGAAAATGCCCCCTCCCAGCCGCTGACTAAGGTGCACACCCCGGGTATGCACACCATTGAGGAGGTATGCACCTATCTGCACGCCGACCCTAAGGACAGTGCCAAGGCCGTGGTGTACCAGACCAATAATGAAGACAAATATGTGGTACTGTTCCTGCGAGGCGACCTGGAAGTGAACGAGACCAAGCTCACCAACTTTTTGGGTGAGGAAATTCACCCGGCAGTAATCAACGAAGAATGTGGTCTGCACGCCGGCTTTATCGGTCCTGCCAACCTAAACGGTGACTTTACCGTGCTATACGACCGCTCCCTGGAGGGGCGCAACAACCTGTGTGCCGGTGCCAACGAGACGGATTACCACTACACCGGCGTGGATATGCAGCGGGATGTGCCCGGTGCGGAGTACCACGATTTTGCCAAGGTGGTTGAGGGCGGTATCTGCCCCTGCTGCGGCAAAAAGAGCATTCATATTTCCCGTGGTATTGAGGTGGGCAACATTTTCCAGCTGGGCAAGAAGTACACCGAGCCTATGGGTATGACCTATACGGATCGGGACGGCAAGAGCCGTGTGCCGATCATGGGCTGTTACGGCATTGGCGTTGGCCGACTGGCCGCCGCTGTGTGCGAGGCGCACCACGACGACTACGGTCCCATTTGGCCCAAGGCCATTGCCCCCTGGCAGGTGCACCTGTGTGCTGTGCGTGCAGACAATGAAGAAGTGCGTGCCTTTGCCGATACACTGTACAACACCTTGCAGGAGAAGGGCGTAGAAGTGATCTACGATGACCGTTCTGTCAGCGCCGGCGTTATGTTCTCCGACGCAGATCTGCTGGGCGTACCCCTGCGCGTGATCGTCAGCCCCCGGAACTTGAAAAACGGCGTGGTGGAGCTGACCGCCCGGGACAAGAGTTTCTCTGAGACTGCACCCACCGCAGAAGCGGCAGACGCCATTTTGGCCAAGCTGGCAGAATGAGCGTAACGAACCGGCCGATACGCATTTTGTTCGTGTGCCACGGCAACATTTGCCGCTCGCCTATGGCGGAATTCATCTTTAAGGATATGGTGCGACAGGTGGGACGGACGGATCAATTTGAGATTGCGTCCGCTGCCACCAGCCGAGAAGAGATCTGGCACGGAAAAGGCAATCCAGTGTACCCGCCTGCCAAGGCAGAACTGGCTGCCCACGGTTTGTCCTGTGACGGCAAACGCGCCCGACAGCTGACTGTCGCCGATTATGACTACTACGATCTGCTGCTGGCCATGGATGGCAGCAATGTGCGTAATCTGCACCGTATGCTGGGCGGCGACCCGCAGCATAAGATCAAAAAGCTGCTGGACTATGCCCACGGCGGCGATGTGGCCGACCCTTGGTACAGCCGGGACTTTGCCCGCGCCTACCGGGATATCGCCACCGGCTGCCGTGCCCTGCTCACCGCCCTTACAACCAAATAAAAAAACGCCCCGGCACAAAGTCAAAGCAACTTTGTACCGGGGTATTTTTATCGGCTTATTTGTCAAACGACGGATTGGTCATATAGTAATTTTTGCTGTTCAGCTTGTCGGTGGCTACCCGCAGCCCCTCGCCGAAGCGCTGATAATGGACGATCTCCCGCTCCCGCAGGAACTTGATTGGCTGGATAATATCCGGATCGTCTACCATGCGCAGAATATTGTCATAGGTGACCCGCGCCTTTTGCTCCGCCGCCAGATCCTCGTTCAGGTCGGCAATGGTGTCGCCCTTTACGCCGATACTCGCTGCGTTCCAAGGGGAGCCACTGGCAGAGGTTGGATACACACCGGCGGTGTGATCCACAAAGTAGGCGGCAAATCCGGGATTTTCTTCGATCTGCTTTTCCGTCAAGTTGCGGGTCAGTTGGTGCACCATAGCGCCGATCATTTCCAGGTGCCCCAGCTCCTCCACACCAATGTCCGTAAGCAAACCCTTCAACTCCGGATACGGCATAGAATACCGCTGGGACAAATAGCGCAGACTGGCACCCAGTTCCCCATCCGGGCCTCTTTATTGCATTTAGATATAATTAGTATAGATAAAGGCCGAACAGTCTTGTGAACTGCCCGGCCTTTTCTCACATCAGCATTGTCGATATTGGAATTATGCGGATAATGTCACCATTTTTGGCTTTAATGCCAACAGAAAGTTGTTTGTAACGCAGTCCATCATCCACTAAAACAGCTTCGATGATCACATAGTCCGCAGTTTCAACCAAATCTTTGGTATCTTCCACAATCATTTTTCATTCCTCCTTTGTTTTCCGTTATACTACAACGAGGCAATGATTGTCAATACCTTTCACTAATATTTTATCGACAAATACAGTGGATTAGAGAAGTAAACTTAATAACATCCACTACGACATTCATTTAAATATGCAGTTGATAGTCAATACCTCAGACAATGTCTATTTTTTCTTGACAACTTACCTTTTCCGTGCTATTCTTCTTATTGCAATAGCATATTTGCTATAATTCTGTATAATGTTTCTGATTGGAGGTATCATATTGGCGTATGAGGTAATTCTTTATCGCACCAAAAGCGGTAATTGCCCAATTGAAAAACACATACACCGTTTGCGTACCGAAAATAAGAAAAGCGAAGTCAACAGAATTCTGCATTATGCAAAATATTTAGAGACCTACGGGTTTGAAATGAGCCGTTACGTTCGCAATTCTATAAAGCAAATTAAAGGATCTAACCCAAAAATTTTCGAATTACGACCTGGCAACAACCGCATTTTCTTTTTCTTTTGCGATGATGACGGAGCGTTTGTATTACTCCATGCTTTCGAAAAGAAAACGCAAAAAACGCCCTCTCAAGAGATTAAAAGAGCCGAGAACGAATACAATGACTACATAAGGAGGAAGAACCATGAAGGAAAAGACTTTCGATGAGTTTTGGGAAGAACTAAAAGACGAGAGCCCCGAGACCAGACGAGAACTTGAAGTTATGGAGGATTGCTCATCTGTCATCCGCCAATTGGTTGTTGCTCGCGTAGATGGCGGGCTAACCCAAAAAGAGCTGGCAGCGAAATGCGGTCTTACGCAATCGGCAATTGCACGAATGGAAAAAATGCAAGCAATGCCAAGATTGGACACGCTGATAACTGTTGCAAAAGCGCTCAATTTATCGCTATCTATCAACAATTCCTTACGACTTCATACTAACTATAGCGCACGAAAAAATGACGGCCAATATCGCGTTTCCAAAAACAAACTGTTCAGTGGGCCATTTAATGTATCATTCAGCGGGCAATCAGCGTGCTGAGTTTCAGAAAGGTAGATTCAATGAACCAATTAGCAAATTTTAGAATCGTCACTAATGAAGTAAAGATTATCAATCATGACATGGATGGAAATTTTGATGTTAGCCCAAATATCAACAGACAGACAGGCCATATTGAAAACAGCAGCAACTATTTCACAAAATTAACCATCTCTTTTGAGAACACCGAAGAACATCCTTTTCCGATAGATTTATCCGTCACTATGACAGCCATTTTTGATTTACAGCATTTGGATACAGACGATCAGGAACAAATTGAGCGCTTTCTTCGCTTTCAGGGTGTGCAGACCTTGTTTCCGTACATGAGAGCGACCATCTCTAATACTTTGTCCAGCGCAATGATCGCTCCCTTGACATTGCCCATTGTCGATGTGTACCAACTGTTTCCGGAAGATGCCAAGTATCTGCCGGAAGCCAATAACTAATCCATGAACAGCACAAAAAGCCCACCGGATAACGGTGGGCTTTTTGCTTTACTTGATGAATTTACGGTCAATATCCTTTTCCCATACACACAGCCAGCCGGAGGGGCAGCGCGCCCACAGGTTGCCGGTGCTGAGCAGCTTGGTCTCCAGCACGGTGATGGTGGTGCCGGAGCGCAGCATAGCGTCTGCTTTCGACTTGCTGCTTGTAGCGTGTCGCCGGCCGTCCGTGGTCAGATCCTTGACCTTCTTGCGTCCGGCAGCAGCACCTGCGCCCTTGTAAATTCCCCGCACTGCGGTGGTGATGTATGTACCCGGCTTAACCGTCGGTGCTTTGGGCACCGCCTTTTTGTAGTTGACATCGCTTTCCGCATACACCGTCTTGCCGCCTTTGGCGTTGGTGAACAGCCAAATGCCGCTCAAATCAGAGGCAAGCGCCGCAGGCTGCACATACACCTCCCGGCCATTCTTGACCTTTGTGTACTTCCGGCGGTTGGTCGTCAAGGTAAACTTACCGTCGTACCAGTAGGGATCCAGCACGATCAGGTTACCGCTCTTGTCCAGTCCGCCCACATACACATAGTGGCCGCCGTTGGAGAACAGCTGTTTGCCGCCACCACTGACGCACACTATAGCTTTGCCACCGGCTTTCAGGTGGTTCTTCAGGTCAGCAACGGTCTTTGCCCGCTTGCTTACGATGGAGTAATGCTTCTCCAGGTACACTGCCACCGTGTCCATATCGGTGCCATCTGCGGACCGTGCGCCCATCAGTAGGCACTTCTGTGTCCAGGCTACCGTATCCAAGCCGGTAAAGCCGAAGTTATGGAGCACCATAAGGCTTGCGCATACCCCGCAGCCGCTGGTATAGATACATCCGGAAGTGCCGTATTTATAGGGGTGGAATTTGCTGGGATAACGGATAGATTTACATTTTTCGGTTGTCTGCCGGCAGTAATACAGCTTACTCATTGTACAGCCTCGCTTTCTGCCGTCTCCGTGCGCTCCAGCGCCAGTGTCTCATCTGCTTTCAAAGCGGCCTTGGTAAAGCTGTTGTTCTTCCACCAGGCGGCCAGGGAAGCTACTACGGCCACCACCGTTGACACGGCGGTGTACACCTCATCGTCACTGAACGGCAAAGGGTTCTTGCCAAAGGCATTCAAGAGTACATTCAGCAGAGATACCGCCAACACGACGGTTCTTGCGATTGTTCCTGCGGTTACTTTCATTTTTTAGTCCTCCTTTTGTTGCGGCTCCTCCGGGAGCGCAATTATTTCGTTGTAAAATCTGGTCATCATTCCATTGCCACCCAGCGCATGGTAGGCGTCATAGACCTTGACCATGGCTTCCTTGGCATACAGCGGGCAATATCTCCGCTCGGTATGCTTGTCGTGTTGTCGAATGATCTCGGCGCGCAGCATTGACTGCAAGCCGTTTTCAATAGCTATGTACCGGGCTGTGGTGACTTCGTCAATTGCTTTCTTGCTTTTCCTTCTTGCGATCAGGGAAGCGATCACAGCGGACACAGCGCTGCCCACCACCGTGGACACGGCAGCAGTCAGGGCGGCCGTAACGAATGCACTATACATCGGTCTCACCCCCTTGCAGGGCGTTAATCTCTGCCCGGTATGCCGCTCGCTGCCGGCGGATCGGTGCGTACTCTTCCTCAGACAAAGCGCCGTCTGTGTACTTCAAGCAGAGATAATCCGTCTCGGCAAGTTCAGACTTCAAAAACGCAATACGGCTCTCTGTTTCTACATTCATTTTGCCACCCCCAATATCTCAATCCGTGTTCCCGCACCAATCGTCTTGCCGTTCGTTGGGAACGACAGGGCTTTGATCGCACCATGTTTTTCTACATCCCTGAAAATGTTGAATGTAATTCCGCTGGCGTTCCAAATGGAACCGCCGGTCATGGAGCTGGCTGCATTGAAGTTGCTTGCGATGTTACTTTTGTTCGTTTGTACCCGCACCATATCGCCGGTCATTTCTACATCCGCAATGGCAAAAGCGCCTTTGGCGGTGTCTGTCTCAGACCGAAACACATTCGGCAAAAAGCACTTGCTCGTGTATGAGTTTATGTATATCGTATGGTCACCAGCTGTGGCGTTGGCAGCACTTCCGGCCACAGCCATGCGCAATCTGATCTTGCGGCAGGGCTCGGTAAGGTTCCACTGCTGGTTGGCCGTGGTGTCCTCGTCAAAGGTCTTGGTGAACACGGTCTCCCAGGTTTCAACACCAGATGCGCCGGGTTCACCGGGATCTCCCTTATCTCCCTTGTCGCCTTTGGCACCATCACTACCGTTCACGCCGTCTTTGCCTGCGGCACCTGTATCGCCCTTGGGGCCTACGACCTCACCCAGAAGTACAGTGGTACCGTCTGTGTAAGTGATCTGTAGCTCTCCGGCTTCTGTGATTTGTGCATCGGTGATACCAATGCCATCCGCACCGGCAGGTCCTTGTGCACCGGTGTCGCCCTTTACGCCCTTTGCGCCACGCGGTCCCTTAACATTACCCAAGTTATCCTCTTCGCCGTCAGAATACTCTAGTTGCAGTTCTCCATTGTCATTCACCCACGCGGTATTGATACCACGACCGTCCGTACCATTTTTACCGGGAGCACCATCCGCGCCTGGCGCTCCGTCTTTGCCGTCCGTACCAGGAATGCCCTGTGGCCCGGCTGCGCCATCCTGCACAGTGAAAGTCCTGGTGCTGTTATCACCGAATGTGACCGTATAGGTGTGTACACCGTTAGCCGCACTCTCTGTGATGCCTGCGATCTGGCTCTTCATTGTATCTGCCAGGGCCTTGGTCAGAGCGGACAGTTCATCACTCTGTGATAAGGCTCTATCACTGTAAATAGGTGCGCTGGACACCACTTGCAACTGCGGAGAATGCAGTACCGCACCATCTGCATCCTGTACACGGATATTGGCAATATGTGTGTTGGCACACTCAGTAGCCGTCAGTTCGTGAATGATACGCCCGCCTTCCAGCCGACACTCGCCTAACACTGGACTATTATTGATCATCGAGTAATAAGCAGCTGTTACCTCGCCGGATTGCATATCCAGCGGAACGCCGCCCACATTCAGCGAAATGCACAACTCTCTTGACGCCTGATCTCCGCCGGTCACATATACAGTTTCCTGCAAACCAGGTCTGCACACATCAAGAGATATATACATCTGTACTTTGTTCATGTTCTCACCTCTCATTGAGTATAGCAAAAGGGGGGCGACTTTCGTCACCCCCCCGATTGCGGGTTATTTGCTTTTCAGCCAGGCATTCGTTCGCTTATAGATCTCGTCTGCCGTGTACAGTCCGGTGTTGTACATCTTCTGTCGAATATTTCGGCGGGTAGTTTCATCACCCTTAATGTACTTATCCTTGTACGCAGCGGTAATGCGGCTCTTGATATAAGCACCGTCTTTGCCCGCTTTTCCGGCTTTTTCCAGCTGTGAGATAATGCTTTTCACTTTGCCGGAACTGGTATCCATAGCCCTGACCACATCGGAGCTGCTGTACGGTATGCCGGTCTTGTTGGTATGGCCCTTAGCCATCGTTGCCACTTCATCCATCGTGAAGTAGTCATCCGAAGCAATGGCCCGCACATTCGCCTCGTATGTATCAAACGCGCCAACCTTATAGGCTTCCGCAGCACGCAGCAGCCGTTCATCCGACTTGGCGAACTCTCGGCGTATGGCCTTGTCCACCATATCCTCAGCCTTGTCCTTGGTATAGCCGTTCTTGACAGCCGTGTCTATCAGGTCTTGGCGCATACGCTTGGTGCCAGAGTTGTCATTCTTACTGATTGCCAGCGCCACATCGCTGTAATCATAGCGTGACTTCAAATTGCCCTTAGGCTCATTGCTGGTGTCTACATGATCGCTCACATACTTCTCCAGCGCCTTGGCATCAAAGCCGGTGGCTACCACTTGGTCGAACTTTTCCTTGTACTCCGCCTTATACTCTTCTGTGCCGTCGTCATTCTCCTTGGCCGTGACCAATGCCTTGGCGGCGGACTCAATACCATCTACTGCCTTAACAGCGATCTCTTCAGTAAAGCCCAGCTTGATAATATCTTGCAGCCGAGCATCAAAGCCGTCATAGTCACCCTCCAAATGAGCCTGCGCAGCCTTGCCGGCATTTTGGTCAATGGCCTTGACCGCAGCCACCAGCATACGGTTAAAGGTCTCATCGTCTCCGGCCTCTCTCTGCATACGATCAACGGTCTCCTGATCGCCGGTAGATACAGCCTTATAGAGCTTTGCGGACTTATCTGTATCCGGGAACATCTCAATGCCGAACTTCTCCAGCAGATCATCAATGATCAGCTGGCCCTTCATCTCGTCATTAAACACTTCCTTGGTGCCGGTTGCGCCGGTGTGCATATCCAATGTGGCCTTGTGGATCACATTGAATACAGATTGCACATCCCGAGCCACATTCTTGTATGGCAGACCGACAAAGGCGGACAAGGCGCCGGCCAAGCGGTTGATTTTCTGGCCAGTGCTGATGGTGTCACTGTCCATAGCTTGAACGGCATCACGCAGATCTATGAGCAGGTTCATATCTGCCCGGCTCACATCGTAGCCCATAAATATAGAGATTGCATCTTTCAGCATCGGAAGTTGTCCTGCCGGGTTCAAGTTGCTCCACATATTCGGCAGCAGCTGACCGAGGTACACTTCCAGGTAAGTCTTGTCGTCATCATCGTCTCGTGCTGCGGTAACGATAGACTGAAGAATAGCGTTGAGCGCCGCAGCTGCCACAAGCGATCCAACAACCCTTGCGCCATAGGACTTGGGGGCATTTCCGTTCTTCACCTGGTACACAGCGTCCACCAGCATGTTCAGAGAAGTGGTAGGCTCAGCCATGAAGGCCGTTGCCATCTTCATAGCGTTATCAGACGAACGCATCATACCCGATCGGGAAAATACAGAGTCATACACTTGGGTGCGGTCTACTACTTCAGAGAACCGTTCCCCGGCCTTCTGGTATGCAGCCTCACCGGTCAGGTGAAAATCTGTTTTGGCCTCGTGTACGCAGGCATTCCAGATATGTGCCCAGGTCAGTTCGTCCGCCTTTTCCGGCAGCGCAGACAGCACGCTGTCCCGGTAGTCGCTATCCGTGACCAGCGCTCGCAGCTTTTGGCCAAATCCACGCGGCTTGTCTTCGTTGATCCAGTCCGTGGCTGTCTTGCCCATGCCGGTGTCAAAGTAGCCCATCTCCTTGACAATAGCCACCGGGGCATACTTTTTCAGCTGTGCATAATCCCGCTTGCTAACAGTCGTGGCCACAAAATGCTTCGCCGGAATAACCGCCATCGCTCTGGCGATCGCAGACGGCTGCTGGATAGCCACAGAAGCAGACGCAAACACGGCACCCTTCTTGAACAGGCTGATACCCTTGTTCACATACCGTGAGCCATTGTCCGGTCGCACACCGCCGTTCAGGTCTCGGATGAATTGCTCAATATACCGTTTGGACTCCGTGTCCATATAGCCACGCACCGCCTGCGAAACCGTACCGTTTTCGCCCACCTGGGTGTGGTAGTTGTACACCCGCTGAAAGTCCTCCAGCGGCAGCGTGAACGCATGATACAATGCCATATCATTTACATGATTGGCCCACACATCATCGAAAGACGAAATGACCAGGGCATTGTTGGCGTGTGCATTCAGCTGATTGGTAAAGCCGCTGTTCTTGATCTTGGCGTCACCGTTGGCCTTATCCTGAATATACTGCACATAATCACCGGCGGAACGCATGGGGATATAGTCGCTGTCCGTAAACAGGTCCATATCGTACAACACCCGAGATACCTCGTTGCCCTTAGCGCCCATTGTATCTGCCAAATAGCGCTGCATATCCTGGGCGTAGGCTTTCTGCTCCTTGGTGAGCATATCGGTGGCCTTGGCAATGTCTTCTACGGTCAGCGGGTGCGCCGTGTTGTCCGTCAGCTCCACAATGCGCTTGCCACGCTTGGAGCGGGTGGATACCTTGTCAAACACCATACCGCCCTGGGTCAAGTGCTGCATTGCCGGTTCGCGCCGACTGAGCGCATACAGATAGAGCAGCTGTTGCAAATTGAATTTCAGCTTTTCGCCGTACTGGGTCTCCAAGGTAAAGGTCCTTCTTTGGTTCCAGTTGTAGGCATGGTACTTCTCTTTCATGCGCTGAGAATACTGCCGCGCATCGTAGCAATCCCGGGCCCAGGTGTCCTGACCGATGCGCAAATTATGAAAATATTTACGCAGCGTAGGCGAGCCCTGCATTGCAAAGAAATACTCCGGTTTTAGGGTGTTGTAGCCAAAGCCCTTCATAAACTCGATACGCTCATTGGTCTTCTTACCATTGGGATCCTTTTTGCTGCCCTTCAGTTCATGAATGATCTGCTGGCCCTGGCTCTCCACCGTAGCAGTTTTCTCTGCCTTGAATAGGCGGTTGCTGTTGGTAACAGCCTTCTTGACCGACCGGATCAGCTGATAGGTTTGTTCCAGCTCATCAGCGGTCATGTCGTTAATGGACTTGTCGCCAATGCTCTCCTTTAGCTGGAGGATTTGTCCCTTAAACAGATTGTTGTAGTCCTCCACCAGAGTGGCATACTCGGTCCTTTGGCTGTCATTGCCTTCTATTTTGTCAAAGCCGTCCCGGAGCTTATTCAGGTAGCTGTCCAGCCTCTCCCCGGCCTTGCCGTCCAGAACCACAGCCCGACCCAGTTCTTTCACGCTGTCCAGAAGTCCATTGGGCACCCGGCGCTCTTTGCCGCCGTTTGCCGCCAGGCTCATCAAGTCCAGTATCTGCTTCTTGATTTTGTTCTTCTGCACCGTCTTGCGCCGCTTTTCCACATCGCGGTGCCGCCGTTCTGCGTATAGCTGCCGCTGGGCTTTCAGCTGATCGGCGTACTGGGTGCGCATATCTGCTTTGTCCTGCCGACTCTTGGATTGTACCGCCTTCAGCTTCTCTTCATACCGCTGGCGGTAATCATCCTTAACGGACTGGAGCCGCTTGCGGTATTTGTTCTGCATCGCAGTAAAGCGATCGTTCTGTCGCTGGGCATAGGTCTTGTACTCCGGAGTGTCCATGTACAAATCGAAAATATCATAGGCCACGGTAGTGGCAGCATCGTTCATGTCCATGCCGTCATAAGAATAATAAGAGTCTTTCAACTCCTCCACGATCTCCAGCAGTCGCTCCGGCATGTTCTGGCTGTTCTCCTCAGCATCAAAAGTTCCCGGGTACAGTTCAGCCAGCTCCTGCCAAGCGCTATCCAAAGACTGTCCATTCTTAGCCAGATTGACCGCACCAAACAGTCGTTTGCGGTAGTTGCCGTACCGATCATGGTGGTAAGCCGTCTCTGCCTTTTGCTCATCGGACAGCGTGATTGCCATACCCCGCAGCGTGTCCAAAACCTCCTGAGCATACTCGTCACGCACCGTGTGTTCCGGGGTGCTGTCCAGCAGCTCATGGGCAATTTCTTTTGCCTGGTCCATGACAGACGAAAAGGTCACATCATCGTTGTTGCCAATGTAGTCAAACAGCCCTTTCAGCTGCACCATCAGGCGGGGTGTATCCATTTTGCTGCCGGTGGACTTCTTCAGCTGCCGGGCTACACGCTGCACCTGGGTTTGGGAAGTATGGTGCCCGGTCTCCAGCTCTTGACTGTCAAACACCTGGCGCAGGGTAATGTTCATCTCGTCCAACCGCTTGTCATCCCGCAGCAGAGAGGTACGCCCGGTGTCGTCAATGCTCTTGGACTTGCGGCTCTCCGTCAGTCCTCCTGCAGCTCGTGTATCTTGTCCAGCAGTTCGCTCTCTGACGGATTTGTTGAGAGTATTTGTTCCATTTTCAACACTGCCTCGTCCGATGACATGAAATCGTTTGCTTCGATTATTGTACCCGGCGAGTAGGTATGCAGTACCTTCAACGCGAGATCTGAGTATAGATTCATATACTTGCTGGTTATCATAGTGTAACTCCTTTACATCGTTGATATATCTTGCTATGTTATGACACTGTGAAGCAACATCGTCCTCCACATTTGGGTCAATTCTACCAATGGCGTACACATCACGGATAACAGGTCCATCTTCCATATCATCATAGACCACATACTTGTACTGGTACTTGGAGTTGTTCTCACACTCCACCAGTATAGAGTTGTCACTAATGCGCAGTCCGGCGTCTTCACCTGTCTGCAACGCTCTGTTATACTTTTTCTTTTCAGCACCGGTCAGAGCATTATCAAACCCAACCCGCTTTGAGTATCGAATATCCGGACTGTCGGTAGGATTGCCATTGGTAACCTCTTTGATCTGATTGGAGTAGAACGGAATCGCAACGGTGTGCTGATCGCCGCCGTTTTTGCCGCCCTGATCTACAATGCCGTCATAGCCGCTGTCCTTCAAGAAGTCTGTGACTACATCCGGCACCGTGGTCCAAGCATGGGTTGTGCCGTTATCCAAATCGTCCTGCAACCGCTCCAGCCAATCCTCAATAGGAATGCCGTTCTTATCCCACATATCCGCCTGGGCATTGTCTGTGTCGTACCGGCTCATGTCTGCATCGTCCACATACGACTGCAAATCATCAATAAAGGACTGATCCAGCTTGCCGGTGTTGTACGGATTGGTAATATTCAGATAAGCCTGATACACCTTTTCTTCCCGGTAGTCCGGGTCGTTGTACTGGGCATGATCAATACCCACAGCTTTTAGCACATCCAAGAAACGGCTTTCTTCGTTCCAAAGATTTCCATCACCAAGCCACATATCTACAAGTACGGACAGCGCATTGCCCTTGGCACGGTGCAGTTCATAATCGCTAAAGCTACCAATGCCTATTTGATTGCCGGGCTCCAAGACAATGTTATCGTTGTCGTCCAGCGTGACCTGCTTGATCTTCTCGGTCATTGCTTTCTTTTCAGCTGCGGTCAAGGTGTTCCAGTATTCTGTAACCGGCTTGCCGTTTACCTGAAACTGGGTCTCGTAGCTGTCATAATCGCTATCGTAGGCGAGAGAAGTATCTGCTTTGTCCCTGCTGTAATTTGTGGCAATATCCGGATCGTCCGTAAAATACGCCATCGGCCCGGAGGTTGCCCGCTTGGGGTCAAACACATAACCTACCCGGTCCGCTCTGGCAGTACCGTGGTAGAACGGCTTGATCTTACCGTCCTCGTCCCGCAGCTCCGGCGCCACATGCTTATACCGCCGCTGCTGCGCCTCCGTCAGTTCGTTGCCCTGGCTGTCCACTTCCAAGGAATGCCTGGTGTTTTTTTTGCCGTTCTGTGCATTTTTTTGCCCTTTCTGCATAGAATGAGTATTGACACCGGATCCATTTTGTGATACCTTGGTGTTAGAGGATTTGTCGTTAATAATTGCCAACCACTCATACAGTTGGTGATTAACTTGCGACAGGTCCTTTTTTTCATAATGCACTTTTACAGCTTTTTTGATTGTATTTTTTAGATAATTAGTTTTCGGTTCAAAAGCGGTGACCACCAAATTGTACTTTTGATACTTGGAATTGATATCCTTTACCGTGCTGAGTTCAATGGAAATCAGACCATTCTTTCCGCCTAAATCGGAAATCACATTCAGCCGCCCATTTTCTAATCGTATAATTGCATCCGGCTGTTCGATATAACGCGGCAGTTCGGACATAAGAGTGCCCAGGTTATGGTAGTGCCCATCCAGAACGCCATCGCGCCTGGCGGCAAGATAATATTTGTCGAAGCGCATAATCACTTCTAAATCTTCTGATCCATTCACATGTTCGAGAATAACCTGCGGTGTATTCTTAATGATACGAATATATGTATCTTCCGCTGCGTTTTGCTTCGCTTTCTCGTCAGCCATAGACAGCACATCGTTGGTAACCTCAGATAGCGGCGTGTCTATCTTCTTACTTAGGCGAATTGTCTCAATCGAACTGCTTTCGGTTGAATTCTGCTCACCGTCCAGCATTCTTTGGCGGTTGTCAATGGCATTGTCCAGTGCGTTAAAGAAGTCGTCCAGCACCGGCACCTGCTGCGCCGCCTTTTGACCGGCTCGTGCAGTGGTATTCAGTGTACCCTGTCCCTCAATCACGCTGCGCACAGCGTCCAGCAGCTTTGTAAAGAAGTCCTTGATCTTTTCGATAACGGACTTCTTTTCTTTTTGGGTCAGGTCCGCATCTTCTGCCAGCCACTTGGCAAACTTCTCGCCGCCCTCCTGCGTGCTGGCCTCACCGCTAATAAAGTCAAAGATCATCTCGCTGACGGCATCTTCAATAGAATACTGCTTGCCGTTCTCGCTGTACCCATCTACATACTTCTGCAGCAGGTCAATCTTATCATCGTGCGCATAATCGCCGGTTGCCAGCATATACTCCACAATCGGCCGGCAGGCGTCCATCATTTCCGCCGTGTTGTAGGCGTGGGTGTACTCGCCCAGCTCGTGCATAAGCGTGGCGTAAATATGCCCGCTGTCCGGGTTCAGCACCACCTTACCGTTGGCAGGATCAATATAGCCGTTATCGTTTCTTTCCAGGCTGCCGTCCAGCACAATGTCCAGCTTGGTCTTGGCCGCCACACGATCTAGGACTTCCTTTTCCTGCGGGGTAACCGTAACTTCTCCGGTCAGCGTTACAACGCCGCCCTGGTTCTTATTTGCTTTGGTAACGGCGGTCTTGGTGGTGCCGATCTCCTTAGACTGCTCCTGACCGCTCAGGAACAACTCATTGGCAGCACCACGGTCCATAATCCCCATTTCAATCGGTGCAGACAGTGTATTGGCTGCCTGGTCAAATGTAATCTTGCCTGACGCACCGGCGTTGTAAAAGCTCTCCGCCGCGTGCAGATAGGAATAAGGGTTGACCTTGCTGTCGTAATTTTTCACCAGTGCATAAGCGCCCAGGGAGCCAAACTTGGCAGCGCTCTTGTAAACCGCCTTGGTGTTGGGGTTGTTGAACTGCAAATAATCCGTAGTGGTCTTTGTACCGTCTTGCAGCTCGACCACGGTATGGCCGTCCTGGACCTTAAGAACGCCTTTCACCTGGCTCTCCGGCACAGGCTCTGCCCGCTGCAAATCCACCGGCGTGGCAGCTTCAGTGACCAGCGCATTATAACTCGTGTCCGCAGAGCCGTGCTCAGTCTCTCTCTGTTCGGCAGGTTCTTGTTCTAAGCGTTCCTGCTCCAACTGGGCAATTTTAGCCTCAGTGATACCACCATAGGTGTCCTTGAACTCATTATACCCTTTTGCCTTTGGGTTTACAAGAAGTTCATTCATATATGCAGCAGAAGAACCGCCACGCAGCATTTCATAGGCCATACTGCGGGTAGTAGATTGCGCCCAGTCAGTGCTATTGTCCTGCAGCTCGGCGTACAGGGCCTTTGTGGTCTTGTCCCCTTTAATCTTCCCTTCGCCGTCAAAATAGCTGCTTACAAAGCGGCTAGCGGCCTTGTCCACATTCTTAACGCCGCTGTCTTGCAGCCGTTGGCGCACAGCGTCCTCCAGCACGGTCTTTTGAGCCTGCGTAGTCGCAGCATCATCGCTGGTCTGCATTTCCATAGCCAGCTTGCCCAGCTGCCTCTTGGATATAGTTTTGCCGCTATCCTCTGCATCAGCCAGCTCGGCGGCAATGCGATACAGCTTAGAATTCTTATCTGCTGTCAGCCCGGCGTCAATCAACTCTCCAGCATTCCCGCTGCGGCGTAAATCTTTTCCGTATTGAGAATACTCATGCTGAATCTTGGCACCCTCAATTGAATTCATTGTAGACACCGCACCACCAAGAGCTCCACCGGAAATAGCGCCGCCCAAAAAGGACTCACCGATTTGCATTCCAAAGTTCGCCGCCACTTTCTTTGCGGCTTTCTTTTTGCTAAAGCCTTTTTTATTAACAAGATATTGATATTGTTGTGCCAAGCCTGCATCTCGTCCATTGATAATAAAATCGGAAGCCGCATTGGCCAGATCGTTAAAGAATTCTTCTGAACCCTCGGTAAAACTTTGCTTCGCAACATCTATCAGTTGATTGACAAACCCTGTCTTTCCGCTGGCTTTCATTGCTTTCAGATTTTCAAGACTAAATTTTTCAAAAAAGGACTCTGCAATAGCTGCAGCCGTTGCCGTGTACATAGCCTTGTCGGCAGAAAGGCCACGCTGTGTTGCATCTTTTGCTGTGCTTGCCGCTGCACCGGAACTCATGATAGCCAAAGATAGCGGCTCAGGCAAAGCGGCTAACGAGCCAAAATCACCAATAGAAAGTCCGGTCTGATATAGGAAACTTGCTGCTTTTGATGCAAATTCGCTATTTGTCTTGTCCAACACTTTGTTCTGGATGTTTTCGGAATTCTTATCTGCAATGGCGTCTCGCAGATTTGTGGCCCCAAAGGCACCAGTGTTGGTGTCAAGCGGCTTGTATTTGCCGGTAATTGCAGAACTCAGTCCCTCTTTTGCAATCTGCGGGAGGACACTTGTCTGAGCGGAGTTAAGCGCTACATACGCAGCCGATGACGCTACCGGGTGTTTATCTGAGAAGTCAGCCATCTGTTCACTCAACTTTTGTGTTTCTATCTCGTTTCGTTTTCTGGAATATGTATCAATCAGACTTTCAGCGTCATAGCCATTACTTTGTAACTGCTTTACCGCAGCCTGGTAATCATTATATGCGGTTTGGTAGTCTTTCTGATACTGTTGCAAGCCCTGAAACGCAGAAGTATTACCAGGCTGCATTGCCAGCGCTTGAGTATTGTCAATATTTGATTGTGCAGTTTCCGCATTAGACTTAGCCTTGGCGGCCGCAGCAACAACGGCTGCAACATCTGCATTGCTGTTCAGCAACTTTAAATTGCTCTCTTGACTATACTCCCACTCGTTCTTTTTCTGGTCTTTGAGAACAGACTTAAATAAATGTTTAGCATCTTTGTTTTCTCCTGTGTCCTGTCCTTTCTTTTTTGCTTCTTTCTCTGCCTCTTTTAGAGCCTTGAGTTTTTCGTTCACAGCATCGTAACGACTATCCGCCTGCTGGTGCTCTGCTTTAGCAGAACTGTACTCATCTGTACCCAAACTGGCAAACTGTTTTACTGCCGTAGCGAAACGATCCTTGCGCGCCTGACTTCTTTGTGCGCGCAAATATGACTGACTCGCATCGTATCCAGCGGCATTCACTCTTGCCTCAGCGATTTGGTACAGTTTCGGTACATCAAAATCGTCAACAGCCTTCAACGCAGCAGATGAAGCTCTCCAGTTGGCATTTTTAGCCTGGTCACTCTCCTGAGCACCAGTAACAGCAGCTTTTTTCACCACATCTCGATTGATATAATCAGAACGGCGGACACCCTCACGCTTGTCCTTTTCCTTTACAGATTTCTGTAAGTCTGCCCAATATCCCATTTGAAACTCTCCTTTGTACTATTTCTTCTTAGGCGTTATCCCATAATTTCGACACAATGTATTGTATTGAGATTTAGATATATGGCCCTCAAAATATGCATCCTCGATCGCTTCCGCTTTACCCTGCTGGCTGCGATTCATGCCAACGGTTCTAACAAAGCCATCCATTTGCCGTTCCGTCCATCTTTCCCCTCTATTCTCATATCTTGAATGTCCAAATTTTTCTTCCCATGATGACTTCACATTAGAAGATGCATACCCATTGCCTTTTGATTTTCCGTACCCGGTTCCGTAGCCACCGCGTCCACTGGATCTGGAAGAGCGAGAAGAGCGTGCAGCCCTTGCGGCCTTGGCAGCTTTTGCAGCCTTGGCAGCTTCCTCCTGCTGCCTTTTCCACTGCAGTACATCCAGCTGGTAATCCTGATCAGCCTTCCACTTGGAGAGCGCTCTGTCCGCCTTGCTCTCACCCAAGTTGCCCTCGTATTTAGCCATATCGCTAAGGAAGGACAGGTTATCACTGTATGCCTGGCTATCTACCGCACCGGTCTTTTCCACCGCTGCGTCCCACAGAGAGCGTGCGTTTTGTAGAGCTTCCACCTTGTCCTGGTACTTTTGGTAATCAAACGCACCGGCCTCGTTGGCTCGCTGCCCACCGGCGGCTTTATTCTCCATTTCCCCGGAGCGGATTTGGTTTGCCGTAGACAGTTTGGACAGCAAGTCCTCATTCTGACCGGCCAATCCGTTCATATAGCTCTGCTGGGCAGCAGGCACGGTGTAGTCCGTGTCATAGCCACCGGCCATATTCTCTTCTGCGTTAGTCTGCGTGTCCGCTGCTGCCAACTTAGAAAGCGCCGCATAGTCTCTGGCATAATCGCCGAACACATCAGCGTTGCCGAAATTGGAAGACTGGGCACGGCGATTGAGAATATCATCCACCGCACCCTCTACCATCTTAGCGAATGTACCGTTACGGTAAGGTCCAATTGCGCTGAGTTTTTTGTCATAGTCGTTCCTGTTTTTCTGTGCATTCTTGGTTGCCGCAGACTGTTTCACTTTGCCAAGCGCTTTTCTGGCCTTAGAACTGTAACTCATCCAATCCCTCCTTACTTCTTGTTAAGAATTTTTCGCTGAAGTTTGTTATTGCGATCGGCAATAGCCCTTTCCTGTTTGCGTGCCTGCTGGCTCTCGTTCAGGTTGCCGTAATACTGCTGTTGACCGGAGGCAAAGCTGCGATCATCGTTCCATTTCGTGTAATCGTTGGAATAGGAATTATTGAACCGATTCGTGTTGTAATCCATCTTGTTATAGGCGTTGCCCACAGCGTCCTGATACCGCCCATACTGCTGCTGATTCACACTATCAAGAAGGTCATAGGCGTTCTGCTTACCTTGCTGCTGTTGGTCATATTTCTGATACGCCAGGGACAGAAGCTGCGACTGTATATTAGACAGATTGTTCAGCTGTGCCTGGTTGGCAGCATTACCCGCCGTAGTCGCCGCAGAGGAGGCATAGCCACCTGTTGCTGACGCCATCTGGCCCATAGTGTCCAGCATATCATTACGGCCCTGCGCCTGGTACTGTGCCTTATAGGCCTGGTATGCAGCGTCATTGTCTGCGTCATAGGAAAACTTTGACTTCAAAATGCCACCCAGCATGTTTTGCAGCCGGGCGGTATAGTCCGTCAGGCCATTTGCCTTGGCATATCCGCCATAGCCGCCGTTTAACAGAGAATTGTAGCCTTTGACACTGGCGTCCATGTCCTTCTTTTCCTTGGACTTCATCAGTGCTTTATAGTCCTTGGAATTGGTCCATCCGCCGCTATACTTATTGACTGTTTTTGTCCAGCTGCTAAGGTTCTTTTGCGCAGCCGTCTGTTTGGGCTTGCTTTTCTTCGGTTTGCTCTTTGCCATTTATCTGATCCCCCATATATACGATATTGTTCGTGCCGTGATCTTCACGCTGCCGCTTTTCACATTGGCAGAATAGCAGCTGTCAATCGTCACCGTATTTCCTGCATAGTCGCCGTCTACGGACCACACAGTAAAACTGTCTGTTGCGCCAATGTTCGTATGCGATCCGCGAACGGCAGTGCAGTTACGGTCTCCGTCCAGAATAGGGCACAGGGCGTGCATCCAGCTATTGCTAAAGCGGATAAGCAGAAAGCGGTAGTTGTCCACGCTGTCATTCAGAGTAATCGTATCGCCAGCCTTTGCGGTACCCCCGCTGAACAGTAGAGCGGATGACCGACCGTCCCGGATCATCTCGTCCACCTGCTCCGTTTTCAGGCCTTTTGTACTCCGCTGATCACCATCTCCGCCATTGGTTAATGACGCCAAAAAAGTCCGCGTCATATTCTGTTCGTCCATGTTGTTCAGCGCATAATTCAACTTATCTGCCATCTGGTTCAGGTACAGATACAGACGCTGTATCCGCTGACTATCCGTTACGCCGTCAGACGGCTTGCCAATGTTAAAAGTCATAAGTCACTCCCTAAAGTCATTGTGTTTGCAATACTGATCACCCGAACATCTCCGCAGCCTTCCAGTCGCAGCGCATAGTGATCACAGGCTTGTGGAACGATATTCAATACTTCCGTCTTCGGTGTACCATTACCGGTCAACACACCCATCTGGATCCACTGCCCGCTGCTGTCGTACTGGATAAACGCTTTGAGCACAGCGCCCAGCGCAATCTTAGCCCGCAGGTTAATACGGCTGACGATCTTCTTATCCGGGTACGAAAAGTCTATGGCACCGGTCTCCGCGTACCATTTCACCTTGTCTTCCGTTTGGTACAGTTTCAGTCCGGACAAAGCCGTCTCATTATGTCGGCCAAGCTCATGGAAGATACAATCCGGATCCATTGCATAGACCGACCCGGTGTAATCCGTGATAAAGTGCAGATACCGCATTCCGTTCAGACGCACCCACAGGCTGGTATTCAGGTCATAGACAAAGGTCTCGTAGCCGCCGTCCGTCTCGTTCTTCATAGAGATATAATACTTGCCAAGGGAACTTCCGGCGTTGGCTTCTGTGTATCGTGTGTTACCCAGGGCAGCGGAAATGTTGGTCACCGTGCTGCCATCAAATACACACACGCCGTCCAGCGACTTATAGAATACTGCTCCATTCAGCACCGACAATGAGCCGGAGCAGTCATTTTCAACGCCGCGATCTTCAATGGCAATGCGTTGGTATGCCGCCGGATAGCCGCCGTAAATGCCATAAATCTTATTTTGTTTGAAGAAGTACGGCATATCGTTTAAGGACACCGCGCCGGTAAACGGCTCATCATCACCCAGAGACAATGCGTAGGAATCCGATGCCGTATTCTCGAAGCAATACCAGTTGGTCGGATCACCCAGCTTGCTGGCGTAGATTTGGTTAATATGCTTACCTGCTGAATCTTTGCCGTACTTGCAGCCCCACACGCGGTTTTGGGCAACGGTGACGAAGTCAAATTCCGGAAGCACTTTTTCTATTCTGTTTGGACAGTGATATGTGGAATCAATAGCACGCAGAAGGCCCTTAACAATCAGCCGGCTGCCGTCATCGGCTACAGAATGTACATTCGCCCATTCGGTAACGAACACACTCTTGCCTGCAGACACCGAGAACTTGACCGTATCACCTGCCTTAACGGAAGCAAGTATATCGTCTTTGATATCTGTCGTATCCACAAGCACATAGGTCACCGGAACCGCGATCCAATCGTCTGCTGTGGAAGAATAAGCCTTGAACACAGGCGCATCATCGTTAGTGGTATCTACCCAATATGCGTAGAACCAAGTATTTGAAAACAGCACATTATCGACTGCCACCCAAGCACCATCTTCATTTTTGTATAGCGTACCCTGACTAAATTTTTTAAGTCCGCTACCTGTTGTACCGGTGGTATCCAGCCAATAGTCATTGCCTTTTGTGCCAGGGTCTTTATCCTGCCGCTTCCATGCGCTGGCAGCCGCAAGCGTTTTGAACTCGCCATTGCCTCGCACAGACATTAGGTCACCGCTTGACTGCACAACATAAGTACCTACAGCAGCACCGGCAGGTTTTGCAGCACTATATATCAACCGCGTGTACGGAGCACCGTCCGCACTGCACATATCGCAGCTGAAATAAGTGTCAGTCGTCTTGTCGAAGGACAGCGGCAGCACACCCTTGTCCGGTTCTTCCGTGTCAAAATACAATCCGTATGGGAAGATTAGGATTTTCGTACCGAAGTTTAACAACTGCAATTTGCCGTCCACGGCTTGCAATTCGGACAGCTTTTCTCTGAAACTATAATGGCCTCCGTCATAGTACAAAACATCGTTAAACGCTGCTGTTATCTTCTGATTTTTAATTAGGCAGCCAACATTCTTACCGGAAGCCGCCACATCAATGAATGTAAATGCTCGTGGATCACGTGTGTTAAACCATTCTACATCGGTCTGTGTATGGTTTAGGCTTTCCTGCTCTAACGCATCAATAATTTCTTTATCAGAAGCGTTCTGCTGTGTTTCGTCCTTGTAAATGGGTCTTTGTGCTTCCGATTCATATTCCCTATAGATCGTATCGACCACTAAGACTTTATCCGTTTCGGTTTCCATCTTCACATTCTTGCCAAGCGCAAAAAGAACGCCATTATCAAAAGTATGTTCGTCTGTTCCAACATGAATACACACATCAGCATACGGAGCAGCGTCAAATCCAATATACGAAACTGCTTCATCGAAACTATACGGATCCGAACCATCTGGTCCTAATCTTACCGCAATTTTTTCTTTCAATGCCGCCTTAAAACGAATAAAGTAGCGAATGGTCATAACCCTCCGAACTACAATTTTCGGTTCCAAAGAGCTTCCTATTTCGTCCCCTGCTTTGCCATATTTGTGGACCTGAAACGCACTATTCACAATCGACATCCGATTGTACACACGCTCATCACCATCTAATGTGTAAATTTCACCTACAACCTCGCCATCAAACTCCGGATACTTGTACCGGTTCATCGGTGCGCGGTTGGACAGCATAGGGTAATCGTCCAATGTGATATTCTCGGTATTAAAGAATTCTCCAGCCTGCTGCACAACGCGGTGATTATAGCCCAGGAATGTGGAGATCATCTCTCGGTTGTTGCTCACATTACTAAGCACTGGTCTTTGCATACTCGCACCTCCTAAAAGCGCAGCGGCACATTCTTGGCCGCGTGCGTGCGATTGTACTGGTTGCGGAATGAGGCCAGCATTGTATTGAATACAGAATTTACAGCGCTGTATCGGTTGAAGTCACCGGTGTACAGCAGCATTTGGGACTGCAAGTAGTGTATGTAAAGTTCGTCATAAGGGGACGGCACAAGCAGTTCCTGGGTATTCGGCGTTTTTTCCGTGTATCCGGCAAAGGCAGGTGCGCCCTCTCTGGCGTCCATAATTTCCAATTTGATTTGTTTATCCAGTCTATTCAGCCAGGCGATTTTTTCGTTCATGGAAAAGGTCGTGTTGGGGCACAGCTTGTCCGCCTGGTTGACTGCTTCCGCAATCGTCATATTGTTGTTCCCTCCTCATAGTAAAAAGGGCAGACGGAATATTCCGTCCGCCCTTTGTCGGTTACATACCGGCTGCCTGTGCAGCCAGCTTTTGAATTAGCTTGGCGTTCTCTGCATCCATCTGAAGTCTGCGGTTGACTACCTCTGCAATCGGCTCCGGCACTTCTACCGGGATACCACGCTCAATCTGATATGAGCCAACGCCCGCCACAGAAGCAAACATGTGGCTCTCGTTGTTCATCGGGTCCAGCGGAATAAGCACAGGCACCATTTTCCACTTAGGTGCAGTTTCTTTCTTCTCAGCCATTTTAGGTGCAGTTTCTTTCTTCTCAGCCATTTTAGGTGCAGTTTCTTTCTTCTCAGCCATTCTAAATAGTCCTCCAATCAGTTTTCCGTGGTGCTGGTGTCTGCACTGCGGTAGCTACAGCTCTCAAAACGAATGATGGCATACTCGTTCAGAATCTTTGCACCGTGCGTAGCCTTCCAGCCGGTGGAGCTACGCTGGTTCAACGGATCATCGCCATAGCCCAGCGGCTTAACGATATAGTCCAGACCCAGGCCATCCAGCTCGGTAACGCCGTAAGCATTGGCGCCCAGGAACAGCGTGCCATACACAGCCAGCTTGGAGCCGGAAGTCTGCTTGTAAATCTTAGCGTTGGAAGAATCGACAAAACGGCACTTGCCAATCTTACCGATCTCGCCCTCGAACAGAGCGGTAGTGTCCGCATACTTGTGCATTTCCTCCCACTCGCTGGACAGCATAATGTCCGTCTCCACATCAGGGTGGATAATGCAGACATAGTAGCCATCAATGGGGGTAATATCCCGACGCTTCAGCTCATTGACCATCTTCTTTACATCAGCCACGGTCAGCTTGTCAGCCGCAGTCAGTGTATCACGAGAAGTCTTGCCGCCGGCATAAGCCACGCTGGTGGTTGCCTGCATTGCATTTCGTGTCACCAGGTCAATGGTGTTGCCAGCCTGGTTGCCCTGCTCTTTGCAGTCCTCCACGATCACATTATCGAACGCGGCGGTCTGCAGCACATCGGTGTGCTTAATGTAGTCACCGTACTGGCTAACAGTGGCCTTAATGGCGGTCACAGTCCGTTTGGTGCCATTAGGCGTTACGCCTTCTACCAGCGGGGTAAGAGCAGGCGGCAGGCTGGAAAACTTACGCCACTCTGCTACCTTGCCAGAGCCGCGCGGAATGGGCTTTTTCTGCCCGAACTGACCATGCACCAACTTGGGCTTGGCGTTCTCCAGCAGCTCCTTAATGTAATATTCCTTGATTTCAGCCGCAAGGCCGGTGTCAGTCGTTGCAGCCATGTTGGCGGTGCCATCGAACAGCTGCAGGTTCATTTTCTTATTCATGTTTCCTCCGTTTCTGACAGAGGATCGGTTTTTACTTGCCGCTAAGGAATCGTTTGATATCCTCCGGCGTTTTCAATTCCCCTGTCGCAATTTTCTTGTTGATGAGTTGGTGCTGCTCTCTTGTCAAGGCAGCAATGTTGACAGAAGTCTTGACCGCAGGAGCGGTAGAAGATGCGTTCTCTTTTGGCACATGACCGCGTGAGCGGATCGTGTCCGCAGCGGCTTTCGCTGTACTCTGAGCGGCAAACTGCATTGCGCCACCGGTGAGCTCGGTAAGGTGGCGTGCTTCAAAGGCAGTCTTTAGCGTGATGCCAGGACATTTTAGCAGAGAGACAAACTCAGGGTCTGCCAGTTCCGTGTCCAGGTCAAATGCGTCCCCATACAAGGACTTGACCGCCTCGCTCTCATCCAGCCACTGCTGGTACTGCTGCGCTGCTGCGTTCTGCCGCTCGCGTTCCTGCATTTCCTGGCGGAATGCAGCGTTTTCACGCTCCAGCTTGTGCATCTGCTTCAGCGACTCGATCGGCACACCCTTCTCCACTGACTCCTGCTCGTAGAAGCTGTTGTCGTCTTCCAGGGCCTGCATGAGTGCCTCCGGGTCCGTAGCGTCTGCGCCGTACTTTTCGCCCAGCATATCAAGCAGGGGCAACACCCTGTCATACTGTGCCTGTGCGGCTTCATCAGCACGGAACCGCTTTTGCATTGCAGCGTTGATGTGCTTTTGATACGCATTTTTGTACTTGTCCTTAATCAGAGCCTTAAACTCTTTGTCAAGGTCTTCCGCTGTGCTCTCATGAGCACCATCCTGCGTGGCGGGCGCAGTATTGTCTGCCGTATTGTTCTGCGTGGCGGGCGCACTGCCGGTGCCGTCTGCTGCACCGCCCTCACCATCGAAAAGCTGCAGCAACATGGGCATCAATTTGTCTGTTCTCATAGGAACTCCTTTCTGTCCGTATCAGGTGGACGAACCCTTTACTCGCATAATAACAAAAGAGAGGGCGATCATGTCACCCCCCCTTTCAGCTTATTTGGATATGCCCAGGATAGCTCTCGGCCAGTATTTCCATCCCGCACCGAAAAAAGGTAAACGCTGCCGGCACCGTACTCTCATTTGCCATCGGTGCGCAACGAATACACACATTTCCCGGAGAAATCTTGATCTGTGGTTCACACAGTAGAGCACCAGCTACATACGCCCTACGCACGACTTCCGCCAGCGTGCAGGTAAGGGCAGAAATAGCAGCGCATACCAGGTCATGATCCTGCTCGTTGCGTGGCGCATCGGCGTGGCCTTTCAGTTCCACTGAGCAAGCGCCAATATGTACCGTAGTCATTATTCCGGACTCGTGCTTGTGGCTACCCTCTTGCGTGCCTGCGTTGCAAGAGAGTTGTCCTGGTATTTGTCTGTGTTACCTAAGCTGTCGCTGGCGGTCGGCGTTGTGTCTACCGACTGAGTGTCCGTCACCGCCGCACCGCTCATTGCACCCGGTGTCATATCCTGACCGCTCATCAGATCTTGACCAGTCAACTGCTTGATGATTTCATTACTGGTGTTCAGTGCTTGTGTCATTTGTTGAATCGTTTGCCACATCGTACCGTTTTCCTGGACCCGCTGCACTATGCGGTCTTTGTGGTTAATATCCATCATATCCAGAAGTGCCAGCGCCTGATCTGCGTTCTGCGGGTTCAACACGCCCAGGTTGTACATCTGCACTGCCAGCTCATTTTGAGCCAGTTTACTGTAAGGGCTGGCCTTGCTGGCCGATACATCTACATCGAAGTTGGGCATCTGGTAATACTCATCGTCCGGAAACAGCGTTTCAATACGCCGCTCCTGCATGTTCTGATTGGAGAAGGTCTCAAACGATACAGATCCATCCGCGCCGGTAATACGGAACACACGAGGCATATCGTAGAACTGCCGAATACGCTCGATCACCATCAAAATGATCTCCTTATATGCCCGGTATGTACCCTTTATTTGCCAGCGTGAAGTCTTGCTCCCGGCTTCCTGCATAGCGCTGATTGCACTGGCTGCCGTTACCCCGCTGCTTGTACCGCCACTGGACACATCACGGTTACCGCTGGTCTCCTTCATCTCGTCAATCTTGTGCATGAGCACATTATAGGCGTTGCCGTCTATGCCATTGATCACGATTGGCGCATAGGTGTCCTGGCCCACATTGTTACCCACCTTAATGAAATGCTTGGAAGTATCCGCGAAGTCGTCTTCGTTGATCTCGCCATCGTCACGCACCAAATAGCGCGGCACAGAGCTCCAGATCGCGTTTTCCAACATCGCCTGGGACAGCTTGTCGATATATTCCTGCGGTTCCTTACAGAGGTCCACATAGCCATATCCGGCAGGGCTTCCGGCCACACGGAACAGCGGGTCAAACACAAAGGGATATTTGCCGTCAATATACAGCCCGGTATCCTTCCGTTCTGGGTCATTCTCAGTTGCATACAGCACTACACCGTTGCAGAACTTCACATAGTGCACCACATTCTTGCCGTCCACATTCACCTTGTAGTACCAGTCTACCACCTGACTGCGATTGCTCTTGTCCACCGTATCATCAAACTGGTACTCTGTTTGTACCACACTGTGCATAGAGGATAATCGGTCCTTCAGCTGCGGATACTGAGACACCAGTACATCGTTATTGGCAGAAGTAATATGGAATAGATTGGCCGAATCTTGGATATTCTCAATCCCAGGCTCCCAAGCAAAATTCAGGATATCGCACTTTTTAACGCTCACATCGCCAAGGCCATTCAGCTTGTCCTGATCCCACACCACAGCGTATATGCCTGTACCGTTCAGGACCTTGGAGTGCACTGCCTGGTCAAACTCCTGTTCAAAGCCGTTCTCATCCAGCACCACCGGCACCACGGCAGATAACTGCTTAGCTGTCTCCTTGTCGCCCTCTTCCTGCGGCAGAATATTGGGCTCGGGGAAATTGTCCATATAGTCAGCGACCTTGTTATCCACGCAGGAATGCAGCCATGCAGACGCCGGCTTAATGCGCTTGTCACCCTCTTTGCCGTGATCTGACTTGAAGTTGCCCCAATGTCGCAGCTTCCACCAGTTTTGGTTGGCCACCACTCGGGCATCTACGGATGCCTTACCAGCCATGTACTTATTCAGCAGCTCCATAGCCCGCTGCACATCTTCTTCTGTAATGGTGTGCAGTTCTTCCTCTTCCGGCTCCTCGGCTGACATTTCGTCCACCAGCTGCTGCGCCTGTTCGATCGGGTCATCAGCAGCGGGCGCTACGGCATCTTCCGGCTTCTTTTGCGGCTCCGTCTGCCCTTGGGCGTGCTGCATAAATTCTTCCTTACTCGGCTTTTTCTTTTGCTTAGCCATAATCAATATCCTTTCTTCATTTGATCCAGAGGGTCATCTGCCAGCGCTCTGGCCGGTATCTTCCGCCTGGGCGGTATCTTCTGCAACATGGAGAAATAACGAAACTCATCCATTGCGTGATCCTCAAGTTCCGTATTCAAGTCCTCCACCTTGTGTTCGTCATACATCATCAAAGGAATGGTCCGGATGAAGTCCTTACAATTCTTGAACACATACATCATCGGGTACCCACGCTCGTCAAACATCAGCCTGTAATGGCACTGCATCCACCCGGCTATGCGGGTGTTATCGCCGCGCTCAAAGTACACGCCGTGTCTGTTTGCCGTCTCCGCAATGGAATACCCATCATCCTTGGCGAAGATAGCAGGGTCTGCTACGCCGGTAATATGTCGGCCCGCCAGCAGCGGGTCATGCGTTTCTATCTCTCTGATCTTCTGGAACACAATATCCGCCGGTAGTTTCAGTCCTTCGTTTGGAGAAGTGCAGCCGTACCATTCCTTAATGCGGTACACCACACCATCATATCCCTGAGCCCACCAGCCGCAAGAGAATGGCTTGCTGTACCCCCAGTCGAACGAGCGATACACCTTCCAGTCGGCAGGAATATCAAACGGATCTATCACATGGGTCCACCTACGGTCTGTATAGTGGTCCGGGTTATTCCGCCATTCCTCGAAGAACTGACCCGAAAACACATTCCAGTCACCATACCGCCATGCCTGGCGCACCTTGGCAGGCAGCGCGTCCAACTGCTGAAGGTACTTTGGGCTGTTATCAAGCAGTATTTGGTTATCTGTCACCAGGGACTGTATGAACGAATAATCATCCGGGGTCTCATTCTCATCGTACACCCGATCAATGAATAATCGTTTGACCCACTGGTGACCAACCCCACCAGGGTTGCAGGTAAGGTACATTCTTTTGGGATGGCTATTTGTACCACGCACACAAGCCCACAAAGTCTTGAACATATCCTCCGTGAACTGCGTGGCCTCGTCCAGGTACATGATATCGCACTCCGTACCTTGGAAGCGGCCCAGGTCCTTCTCTCGCTCCAAATAGCGGAACAATATGCGACTGCCATTAGGGAATGTAATCGTCTTCTTACTGTCGTTGTACACAGCCAGACGCCGGTGCCTATCCGGATGATAGCATTGCAACGCCCTGGTCAGTGGCACAATATGATTTTCCGTCAGCTCAGGATAAGTCTTGCGCACAATAATTTGCGTAATACCCGGGCAGGCGTAGCTCATCACCTTAGCCTTGCAGTCAACTACCCAGCTTTTACCACCGCCTCTGGCGCCACCAAAGGCAACAACATTGTGGGTGTCTGTCAGGAACTCCACCTGCTTAGGCTGTGGCGTGCCCAGGTCCAATACTTCACTCGGCATACTTCTTCACCTCGTCTGACAACACCACCTGCACCTCCGGTACGCCTGCAGCTACGCTGTCGCTTTGGCTCTTCAGGTGCTCTATGCGCGCCTGCTGCTCCTGTCTGTCCAGATCGTCACGCACATTCAGAAGATCCTTTACATCCTTCAAGCTGGAAGCAATCTGTTTGGTGCCGGCACGGTCCACAGCCACACCTGACACACGCACCACCTTGTACTCGCCGTCTTGCTGCTCCACAGAGCACATTTCATCCAGCTCCTCTATGGCTTTGTCTAACTTATCCATCAGCTTGTCTGCAAGGCAGTGCAGCCGCTCAACGCGCTTTACCTCACGTTCCACAGACATATCCATATATTTTTGTTCCACCTTGGCCCTGTAGTCGTTCCTCTGCTCCGTCCACTTTTCGTTAGCTGCCCTCTTACGCAGCGTGGACTGTGAACAGCTGTACTCGTCTGCCAGGGTCCGCAGGCTCTTACTGCCGGAGACATATTCACGCCTCACCCTATTCCAGTCCACTTGATCACCTCACTATGATTTAGCATAACAAAAAGAGGGTGACTTTCGTCACCCCCCCGATGATACCATTGCTATGCGTCATCGTGCAGCTGTGCCAGCGGACAGCCTTCCCAGCAGTAAGAGGTGCAGAATGACCGCATGTGTTCATCTTTTTTGACCTTAGACCGAAATACCACACGCAGCCCGGAACTATCATACACAGCCGGTGCACAGTTGATCTGTACCGTCTCCTGGCTGTCATAGTAAGGACAGATAACCTTGGCATCTCCGTAGCTCTTCTGCTTTGACTTTGACATCATTGGTTGCCTCCTTAGCGGCCCGTACTCCCGAACCCGCCATTTCCGCGTTCGGTGTCCGCCAGTTTTTCCACCAACACCAACTCCGGCGTGTCGATCTTGACCACCACCAGCTGGCTGATCTTGTCCCCACGGTGTACGGCGTAATCCGCACCGCTGTGGTTGTACAGTTTCACCGCAATACTTCCAGTGTAACCCACATCAATCACGCCCTCGCTGGTAAGGCCATACTTCACATTCAGTCCGCTCTTGGATTTGAGAAAGCCTGCGGTATTTGGCGGCAACTCAATATGTACTCCGGTGTCAATGGTCACCGCTCCATGTGCAGGAACAACCGTATCAATCGGTGATAACAAGTCAAGCCCTGCGTCCGTGTCGTGTGCTCTCACAGGCATGAGTGCCTGCTCGTCAAGTTGAATGTTCATTATGTCTCCTTTCGTCTGTCGTCCATATTGTGATTGAGCGAGTGAACAGCCGCCCACCTCTGGGAACGTCTCATCATCATCGACATAGGCCTTGCAGACATCATAGTGGATGCAGTCCTTACAAGTCATTTTTCTGCCTCGCTTTTAAGCCATTTGCTTATAGTTAAACTGTTACAATAGACTCCATCTCTGCTACAATAAATCGGGCAATTTTCGCACTCTGCATCTTTGAAGCAACATACGGCTACATCGTTAATGAGTTTTGCCATTTCCTCAACGCTCATATTTTTAACTCGTTCGTAATTTGTCATTCTTTTTTCTCCATTCTCGGCGGGGCAGGCAACTCTCGCCAATAAGTTACATCTTCAACGAGTGCAATACCGTGTCTTATCCATTGTTTGTTCACTGTGTGATACCAGCATTCAAATACATAGCCACCGAAACACCCGATCACATATCTACTTGTGTTCGGCAGGCTGTCCTTAACGCTGATCCAACCATTCGGTTTGTGATAACTTGTCATTCCTGTATACATTGTGTTTCCTCCTTTCCGGTAATTAACTCAAAATATGGAAGACTCTTAATCCAATCCATAAATCCAACAGACCATTCGTCCAACTTATGATTGTTACGAGATTTATAAATATTTGCCAGGACTTCATAATTCAGCATAACCGTCCGTTTCTGATTGTAAGAGCTTGGCAATAGCTGAATCATTTGCCACCACCACTCTTTTTTAGCGTCTGTATTACACCAATGATATGCGTCCCTTGCTTCGTTCAATAGCTTAATAGTTTCTTTCAAATGAACAAGCCAAGAATTTCCAAGATGTTCACAACTAAAATCTTCTATCGTAAATTCCTTTTCTGCAATCTTGTGCATAGTCGAACAAGAGTTAGCAACTGTGCCGACCTTATATGTGTCAAACTCCTTCCACCAATACAGCGGTGCAGTAATATCAACATATACTGCAATCATTCGCATGAATTTACGATGGTCGGTGCCGGCATTGCGGAGACGAGTCATGAGATTCATATCGTCATAGCCAACGACAAACTCTTTATTTTCCATTCGACTTCTACAATGATTTCTATCAGCTCTACATGAGTGGCAACCTATCGTATCTAAGCAAATCCCACTATCGCTCTGTTCCCAAGAATTCATAGGATTGCGCATTCCTCTAATGGCTGCCTCCCAACCCATAACTTCAGTGTTTTCAAATTTAATCATTTGATTTTACGCTCCTTTAGAAATCTTCTATATGACCTACTATATTTTTTTAATATTAAATACAGCATTATAGTATTCGTTTGTTCGGTAGACTCTGGTATAGCTGTTAAATAAGGATAATGCTTTTTATCGTCTATTAACGTTTTGAACACCAAGTCTAATGCAAATTGTGCATTGATAGGCGGGTCACATAATTCGAAATTATTATTAGCATACCAGTCATCTATCCTATTCTGAAAGCCCTCAAAAGATATGTCATCGTCCCAGATCATCGTCGATCTCCCTTCCATTCTCGCAGCTGTACTGACCCTGGTGTATCGTCTTACCGTCAGGTGCCAGGTGTTTGCGGCAGCCGTATTCATTGCTGCCCAGGTTGCGGCCATACTGGCAGCGATCACAGCGCACATAGAATGCACATTGTTCAGCCATCTGTCCGTGCCCTCCAGTTCCGCAGCTCGACCTCCACATAGCCATCCAAATCATAGGTCTTGAGCACTTGCAGCTCCACCACCTGCTTGTCATCCGGGTAGGCCAGGCCGTTCAATGCGTCCAGCACGATCTTGGCGATGTTGTCCGTGTCCGGCTTTTTTGTGGGCAGCACACTGCCAGCCATCATCTCCACCTTACGCTTTTTGCTGGCACTCTTAGGCATGCCAAACGCCGCAATGATTGTTGCACTGATTGGCTCATCAACTGCATACGCCATCCGGTCACCGTATGCCTGCCGATAACAGAACCGCACCTCGTCTTCGTAGTCCTTGGTCTTCCTGGGCGTATATGTAGCGATATGGTCACCTCGGCGCACAGCCCGGTGCCGTCCCTTGCCCTGGGGCTCTCCTGGTATCGTCAATCGTACCATCATCTTGCTGTCACCAGCCTTTCGTAAATCTGCTGGGCCATTGCTGCCGTGGCCAGCTCTTCATCGCCGTGAGCGTTCAGTCGCTTGGCGTACCGCAGCAGCGGCTCCGGATTGTTCTCATCCACCAGCATGTACCCAAAGTCACCGGTGACGATGGGCACGCCCTGTTCCTGCATAGCCTTGCGCTCTGATCTCAGGTCCCGCTCGCTAATGCGCGTCCGCCGCGCCAGCTCTTTGCCCCTCACCGGCATGCCGGGCGGGATCAGTGCGTCATAGATCAACGCCTGCCGTGGTGTCAGTTTGTTCAGTTCCATAGGCTCCTCCTAAAACTTGATGTCTGTGTTGTTCATGGTGTCCCGCTTGATCTGCTCCAGGTCGTAGGACGGCGGGCTTTGTAGTGCGCCGCTCTTCTTCCTGTCCTCTGTGCCCCACTTCTGCAGTACCGCCAGGTGGTCGTAGTAGGTCTTGTGGGTGTTGTGAATATGGAAGGACAAGTTCTTGATCAGTCGCTGCCAGTCAAGTGGGAATTGTTTTTTCAGCTTGGCAAGCTCCTCATCGGTTAATCGAACATTTTTATACTCGCCATATAATTTTGCGGGCGTGCACGCGCTCGCGCGCTCTCTCCCTTCTCCTGTATTTCTTTTACATTCTTCTACATTCTTGTTTGTGTGTTTCTGCGGCGTTTCAGTGTCGTTTCTGTGTCGTTCCTGCGTCGTTTCTGTGTCGTTTTTTGCATTTGCGTATGCTTGATATTTGGCGTAGTGAAGCACTCTAAGCCGTGTCTTTTTACTGTCGCTTTTTACTGACAACATTCCGTCAGCTTGAAGTGTATCCAAGTAACGCTTAACTTTCGTGTTACTCCACTTCCACCGATCGCACAAAAAGCGAATGGAGGTGACCAGCTCGCCACTGTCCACATCCATCAGCTTGCCATCAATCATCATCTTTGCAGGTGAGCGATTGCACAGCAGCAGAAGGTCCATCCAGGCATGGAATTTGTCGTATGGCTCCGCAGAATATAGCCAGTGCTCCGTAACCTTTCGGTGCACCTTGATCCATCCTTGCATAGGCTCTCCTTAAAACGGCAGGTCGTCATCATCATCAATCGGCTCAAACTCTGCGTCATCTGCCGGTGCGCTGCCTGTGGTCGCCTGTGCGCCGCTCTCTGCCTTAGAGCCACAGAAGGACACCTGATTAGCTACCACTTGCACGCTCTTGCGTTTCTCGCCGTTCTGGTCCGTGTAGTTGTCTGTCTGCAAAGAACCCTCCACGGCGATCATAGAGCCTTTATGGAAGTATTTGCACACAAATTCTGCCGTCTGCCGCCAGGCGGTGCAGTCGATAAAGTCCGTCTTGCGTTCCTCGCCCGCCTTCTGATAGCTGCGGTCCACAGCCACCTGGAACCGCACAACGGAGACGCCGCTGGGCGTGGCTCTCAGCTCCGGTTCGTAGGTCAGTCGACCCATAATTACAACGCTGTTAATCATAGATAATTCCTCCCAAAAATAGATATAAAGTCCTTGTCCGGGTAGGCAGTCTCAAATGCCTGCTGCCCTACCCGATGTAAATAATCCATCGTCTGCTTGCAATGGTGTGCGCCTCTCGGCGGCTCGTTGTGGCAATTATGGCACAGGAGCACCGTCAAGCCGTATTTCTCGCTCTTTGGTCGATTATATGCCCCAAACACATGATGTCGCTCCAGCGCCCGCACAGAGCCGCACAGATAGCATTGCCGCTGCTCTTCCGGCTGAATAATGCTCTTCTTCACTGTTTCCGTTCCTCCCAAGAAGCCATCAGCTGCGCCAGCTCCGCTGGCGGCATAGTCTCAATGCCCAGTGCCTTGCAATCCTGCACAACAGCGTCTATGAGCCGAGCCATGCGCTTCGTTCCGTAGCAACTGGTGCCGTAATAGAACCGCACCAGCGAGGTGCGCGGGTAGATACCATCGTCCACCTTCTCCGCTGTCCAGCCCAGGCCGTTCCTCCCCCATGATTTCGTCATGGCCTCAACGGCTGTGTCCGGAAGCTGATACTCCACCGAACGGCCATACTGCCGCACATAGACCCGGTAGATCTCGTCCTTGGTGATCTGCGGGTCATTCTTGGCCAACTCCGCTTGCAGCTTGCCGATCAAAGCCCACATGTAGGCGTTGGCATCCAGGCTCCGGCGTTTCGGCTTTGGCTTAATCTCCAGCACATAGTCCTTTTGCTCTGCCAGGGAGCCTATGAACGCCCCCACCTTGGCCATAGTGGGAACCAGGTCAGCTTTTTTGAATTCGATTTTCATCTTATAGGCCCAGCTTCATGAAGATCTGATCAGCCTGGTGCCGGGTCAGGTCCTCAATGCGGCTCACTTTGTAATAGGCCAAGGCCTTTTTGACCCGCTCATTTTGTGCGTTATCTTTCAGCACGGCCACCTGATCCGGGCTGATCTTCTCCGCTGCCTGCTGCCGTGCATGTTCTTTCTTCGCGTCCTGGGGCTGCACCTGCTGGTACTTCGTCCGATCAGCTGCCCAGTACACATCTGCACCGAACCCTAACATCTTGCAGCACACAGACAGAGCGTCCGTATAAGCCATCTTGTAGCACTCATCGGAGGTGTACAGGCCTTTACTCTCCTTAGCCACCAACGAGGAACCGCCAATGCCCGGGATAGGGGCGCTCCATGCATCGTTGAACTTCACATAGAGCAGCAGTTGCACATACACAGTCACTACGCCGTCCGCACCCTGATCTTGCCATGTGCGGCTGACTTCCACCTTCCAACCGATACCACAAGGGCCAAACTGCTCCGTCAGTGCCTTGATACGCCACATTGGGTTAATATCAGTCATGCCTTTTAAGCGGCCTGCGCTAATGTTCTTCTTGGCGCTGTCCGGAACCTTGCGCACCGCCTCATATATTTTCATGTTCTCCATTCCATTCACCTCACTTGATCACGCAGCCGGGGGTCTCAATCAGCGCCGCACCGGCTACCGTCTCCCCCGCCAACAGAGCATTGCGGATAGACTGCTTGTCCACCTTGGGCGGCTGGGACTGCATGTATTCTGCCGGCACCGCTGCCAGGTTGAACACATCCACCGACTTACTCGTGGTAGTGGTCAGTACAAACCGTCCGGCCTGCACCTTATCCTGCTGGGTGGCAGCCAGGTACTGTGCCAGGGTCTTCTTCATCCGCTTAATGGCGTTGTCCGCCCGCCTCTGTTTATCAGCGAAGAAGTCCTTTTCTCGCTTGTAGTCCTCCACATCCGCCGTCAGCTGCCGGATTACCATACCGTAGTCCTCCAGCTTTTCCGGCACCATCATGCTGTCCAGTGTGTCCTGGACCGTCTGCTCGTCAATCTCTCCGGCTTCCAGCAGCTCCATCAGCTGGGCTGCCTGGCCGGTCAGTTCATACAGTGTCGCCATATCGTTCTCCTTTATCTATATTCAGTACAATGCGGGCCTCTGCCCGCACCTCTGGGTCGCAGTCTTGGGGGCAAAAGCCGTAGTCCTGCACAAACTTGTCCATCTCTGCGCTGGTCATCAGATCACCCCCAGGTCGTAGCAGCTGCGAAGCCAGTTTTCGCTGCGCCGCACAATGGTCGCTTCCTTGTTGCTCTCGTCCAGCAGCTGCTCCAACTTCTCGCAAGCACATTCCCAGCAGTAGCTACCGCTGGGCTCATCGTTGCCCGCACCGATGGAGAAACCATAACCCTCAATGGTAATGTCGCAGCTGTCACAGGCGATCACGCCCGCCTCCTTGTCATACATCGGCATTCTCCTCCTGCTTGTCTTCGTCATACACCAGCGGGCGAACAAACCCATACGCCTTAGGCAGCGTCAGCAGAGTCTCGCTCACAGGTACAGACACAGCCTCCAACACATCGTATGTACAGCCCTGCACGGCCACTCTGTAACCGGACTGTATATCGCTGAACCCAGGAGCACGGCACACCTTGCCGTTGGTCATGATCACCAAATCCATATATTCATTACTCATTTTCATCATCCTTTCCAAGTTGAATTGCGTGCAAATACGCCAATTCAAAATCTGTCAGCGGCGCCAGCAGCACCACTCTATCCTTATCATCTTCAACCACCAGCTGCTTGTCCTGTCGAAGTTCGTCCTCGTCCTTGGGCAGTACGAACACTGCCAGGGCGATCAATGCGCAGCCGGTTCCGCTGATTGCCACGGACACCCACCAGTACGGATTATCCGCCACAAGGCAGCAGCCAAACACCACCAACAGGAAGCCGGTGACCACCAGCACTATTCCTGCCTTTTCTCGTTTCGTCATTGGTTTTCTCCTTAATACTCCACCGCTTCTTGGCGGTTGATGAAAAAATGAATGCCATGCGAACACTCGTTCCATCTATCATCATCGAAAGAGTCCGGATACACATTTTCACCGATCTTATATTCAATCGGTTCATAAGCATGGTTGGTCACATGATCGACTTCAGCCTGGCTACCGTCCATATTCGTGATAGCCACCACCTTGGCATAACTGGATCTGCACTTTCTCGTGGTTGCTGAACAGCGTTTTGCGTCTTGTGGAATCAAAAGTTCGATAATGTATGAGCCACACTTTTTGAACGCCGTGAAAGAGCCTTTTTCAGGACACACAAGCGGTATGAAGGGAATGTTTTTGGCTCCACGCAGGTCGGCTCCACGCAGGTTGGCTTCACGCAGGTCGGCTCCACGCAGGTTGACTCCACGCAGGTTGGCTCCACGCAGGTTGGCTCTCTCGCCGCCGTCCTCATCGTTCAACCACTTACGGTGGCGTTCCAGTATCTCTTTCAACTTCTCATTATCCATTGTTATTCTCCTTTGCAGTTGACTGCCGTCTTTTCTCGTCTTGTCATATCTTCGCCAACTCCTTTACTTCGTCCGGGTGCTGTGCGTAATAGTCGCTCATGCTCTCTGTGAGCCGGTGCGCCATCGCCGCCAGCATGCGGCTGTGTTCTTCTTCCGTCAAGTCCTCCAAGGGCTTAACCTTGCCATCCACCATAACCATGATCACGGTGGTCAGTTCTTTCTTCATTTCGTTCACCTCAATTAAAGTTACGCAAGGCCGGATTGTCCGTATGCCTTGACTTTTTCTCTCTCAACGCCTATACTATAGGTGTTGATATGTGTGTATGCCTTTTGACTATCAACTCCTTTGACCGACTGTGCCAGCAGTTGGTCTTTTTTTATTTGCCAGCCCTTAAATCAGCAGCAGACCACCCGCTGCGATAAATGTGATGTTGGGTGGGCGGGCGTGCGGGAAATCAAAAAAGAAAAGAAAGAAAGAGAAATGAAAAAATATTTCCCCGCTGCCTGCTGCTTATCTAAAGGCTGGCCGATAGTAACTTGTCAGGTTACTAATTGAGCAAAAAAAACAGGTCTCGGGTCCTTGATGTGAAGACGATCGACCATAATGTCAATCTCAGAAGAGCCGAAGTCACCGGTTTTTACCCTCGTGGAAAATGTCCGCTCTGAAATACCGATCTCATTTGCCATCGACTTAAATGTGTATCCGTTCTTGACCAATTCTGCTTTGAATAGCGCCCTGTTCAGCATGTTATCACCTCCGTAACTTATCAGGTTACTCTCATTGTACCACCGTGAATGTAACTTGTCAAGTTATTTCTTGCAATTTTCTTGAAAAATATTTCTTGACAGGTTACTCTGTGCGTTGTATAATTTAGAAAAAGGAGGTGCCATAAATGACTATTGGTCAAAGAATAAAAGAAATGCGGCTGGACAAAAATCTAACGCAAGACGAATTGGCAGCTCGCATTCACACTACAAAACAAACAATACATAAATACGAAAACGGTATTATTACTAATATTCCATCAAGCAAGATTGAAGCAATCGCCAATGCGCTGAATACAACTCCCGATTATTTAATGGGTTGGGAAACAAAATTTAGTGCCCCGGAAGTGACAGAAGATACTGTGATCTTCCCGGTAATTGGTGAGATTGCCGCCGGGTATGACTACCCTGCGTATGAGGACTGGAGCGGCGAGACGGTGGAGATCCCTAAGTCTTACCTGCACGGCCGCAGCCGGGACGACTTCTTTGTGCTCTCTGTTAAAGGTGACAGTATGTACCCACAGTATATGGACGGCGACAAGGTGCTGATCCTGAAGCAGAGCACCATGAACCGCTCCGGTGAGATTGGAGCCATCATCTATGACGGCGATATGGCTACATTGAAGAAGATAGAATATGTGGACGGTGAAGACTGGGTGAAGCTTATTCCTATCAACCCGGAGTACACCCCTAAGACCATCCGAAACGAGGACCTGGAGCAATGCCATGTTCTTGGCATTCCCCGCCTGCTGGTTCGCGAGATCGAGCAATAAAATTATAATGAAAAAAAGAAAAAGAATTATCCTTCTATTATTGGTGATTGTGCTCTCCGTATGTTTTATTCCCATGAGCACATCTGCGCACTCCGGAAAGACGGATAGTGCTGGCGGGCACCATGATACTGCCACCGGAGAATATCACTACCATCACGGACATCCGGCACACGATCATGAAAACGGCGTGTGTCCATACGGTGATTATGATAATTCCAGTTCATACAGTGATTATGACGGCACGGATTACAGTTCTTCTGACTACACCTATGGCAGCCAGAGCGCACAAGATTCACAGCGCACCCGCATTTCCGCCAGCCAGCCGGGTAGTAACCGTGTGACCTGGCAAATTGTGATCGTGGTCGCTTTGCTGGTGATTGCCGGCATATTTGCGCATAACGATAAAACTAAATTAACAGTAGCCGCATTTGTCATAGCTGCCATTGTCGTCATTTATGGCGTTTCCACTTACTCGCTCAAAAAAGAAACCGATTTTTACAGAGATAAAGTCTGTTTCGTTACGGACGAGCACTCGTCCTACTACCACCAATATGGTTGTCCGGATATAAGTTCAGGGCTATTTTATGTTTACAGTATAGATGAAGCAAAAGAAGCCGGGTACGAACCCGACCCGGACTGTTGCAAATAATAATTGAAAAAAGAAAGAAGAACAGAATATGGATTTCGAGGTTATTCTCCTTAATATAATTCTTACATTAGCAATTTATCTTTTGCCGTATGTCATTGCTCGTTTAATCCACCGCCGGTCATTTTCTCTTAAAGCCGCAAAGATTATGACCATTGTATGGGCGATTATCTCGGCAGCCATAGTTATGGCCATCAAATTTGCAACTGGTGCTACTCCCACTGGTACTCGCGCAATAAATATGGCAGCTATATGCCTTTGGAACGGGATCGGATATTCTGTACTTCTCAAAAAAAGTAAACGAGAAAAAGCGAACCATAATAGCGCACCAACAGCAGAGCCCCAAACGCTCATAAACGGCAAGCCATGGCGTGATAATGAGACTAAAGCGGAAACTCACGATCGCGCACCCGAAAGTTCAGTCGCTGCAGATCCATACAATGTAGACGATGTGGAAGTGAATATCGTCAAGCCGAAATATGCCACCACGCATACTACAGACCGCAAAACAAAGATTGCATTTATTTGCATGGCAATAGCGATTGTCCTTGCCGTCATTTCTGCCGGCGTGGCCATCAGTAAAAACGCAGAATGCAACCAGCTAAAATCAGAAAAAGTTGATATTCAGCGATCATTGAAAAGTGTCAACGAACAATACGATGAGTTGCTGGCTCACTATAACACAGTTGCCGAAGAGAATGAGCAAGCATTTATTAACAATAATGAATATGTACTTGAGCTGTCATTTTACCAGCGCTACGCCGTGTGTACAAATGGTGGAAAATATTACCACAAATATTCATGTCCACGGTTTGACGAAAACAAAGCCTTTTGGATATACAACACCGAAGCGGCAGAAAGTGACGGCTTCCGTCCATGCCCTGAGTGCATCGGATAAGAAATCTGACCTACAAAAATCGGCCGGCAGTACGGCGCAGCTAAGGTGGTGCTTTACGGCATAGAGGACCGGGCGCAAATGACATAAAGCAAAGGCCTATCTGAGTTGCCGCTCAGATAGGCCTTTGCTTGAAAAGTAAGCTCGGTCAAACCGTCTATACTTTCCCGTACATTATAAGTATAACGATCGAGGCTTCCTTTTGCAAGCGGATCCGGAATTTGCCCGGAAAAAATCTTGCTTGAGGATGTGTTGCGCCTATGAGTAGTTCTCGTAACTCATCTGTAGAGTACATCTACACTGCGTTCATTACGCTCAAGAATGGCAAGCAGGGCATTCTTGAGCTACAATCTATGGGAGTGGTACAATGAAATATGCAGCGGCATATATCCGCGTAAGTGACGACCGGCAGGACGAATACAGCCCGGACAGCCAACTTAAGCTCATTCGTGAGTACGCCGGCAGAAACGGCTACTGCGTGCCGGATGAATATGTGTTCTATGACGATGGTATCTCCGGGCGCAGCGTTAAAAAGCGCAAGGCGTTCAATGATATGATCGCCTTTGCAAAAAGCAAGGAGCACCCATTCCAGGCAATTCTTGTATGGAAATTCAGCCGGTTTGCCCGCAACCAGGAAGAAAGCATCGTATATAAGTCCATGCTGCGGCGCATCGGCGTGTCGGTGATCTCCATATCCGAGACCATAGACGACTCGCCCTTTGCCCCGCTGATCGAGCGCATTATAGAATTCATGGACGAGTATTACAGCACCCGCCTGTCCCAGGAAGTGACCCGGGGCATGACGGAAAAGGCAAGCCGTGGCGAAGCCATGAGCGCCGGTGCCTTTGGCTACGACCTTCAAAACAAGGTATTCACACCCAACGAGGACGCACCCACCGTTCGGTACATCTTTAATGCTTTTCTGTCCGGCAAAGGCTACCGCAAGATTGCCATGGAGCTGAACGCCATGGGCGTAAAGACCTATCGGGGCAACCCACCGGACAACCGCTTTGTGGAGTACATACTGATGAACCCGGTGTATGCGGGTAAAATCCGCTGGAGCACAGACGGCAGAGCCTCCAGAGACCGGTACAAGGGCGATAACAGCAAGGTTATGTATGTGGACGGCAAGCACCAGCCAATCATAGATCAAGACACATTCGACCAAGTACAGGAGAAGATCATGGAACAGAAAAGACGGTATGGCAAATGGCAGCGCAAGGAGCAGCCTGTCACATTCATGCTGAAAGGCCTTGTACGCTGCGACACCTGCGGTGCCACGCTCACCTATATTGCCGCCAGGGATCCCGCCGTTCAATGCCACAACTACGCCCGGGGCAAGTGCAAGGTGTCCCACTACCTATCCATACGAAAGGCCAACGCTGCGGTGATTGCTGCCATAGAAAAGTCTCTGGAGACCCTGGAATTCAATGTGCTGCCAAAGGAGCAGCTGCAAAACGAAGCGGTAGACTACTCACTACTCATTCGCAAGGAAGAAGAAAAGATCAAGCGGGCCAGTGATGCCTATGATGCCGGGTATGACACACTGGAGGAATACGGCCGCAAAAAAAGGGCATTTCAAAATAAGATTGAAGCGCTCAAAGCCGAGCAGGCCAAGGTCGAGAAGTCACAGAGCGGCGAAATTCCGCCCCAGTTCGTCCAGCAAGCCAGTTTTGTGCTGGATTTGATAAAGTCTCCGGATACAGCGGAAAGCGTCAAGAACGAAGCCCTGCGCTCCATTGTAGACCACATCACATTCAAAAAACCGGACAACACACTGGAGATATTCTACTATATTTGATGGATTTTCAGTCGCATTTTCCACCACGAATTGAAAAGCAAGTGCGATTTTTGGCTTAACACCGTCATTGATTGTCCATATTTTAACTCTATATCTAAATGCAATACAGGCCGCCGTACTGACTGATGATAATGGACGCAGCGCGGGGATCCGGGTTCTTAATATTGATGGGGTATTGCAATTTTTTTATATAACTAAACATACCATCTCTCCTTTTCTCTGCATACTATGCAGAGACGCCTGTTTGGGTGCGCATAGAAAGCGAGCCGTCAAAGCAAATTCCGTCCTTTTTGTGCAAATCGGTTGCCACGCAGGGCAAAATGTGGTAAAATAAAGGCTCCAAAAAATCCCGCTGTTAGGGCAGAAAGCGAAGGTAGAATCATGGATGTATTTGAGGGAATCACAGCGCTGGCAGATTACGGCGTACGCACCGGTTTGATTGAAGAGACGGATCGCACCTGGGCTGTCAATGCATTGCTGGCGGCACTGGAGCTGGACGCATACGAGGAACGCACCGTCACCGGCCAACCGGCACTGACGGAAATTTTAGACTCTCTGCTGAACTATGCTTGCGCAAATGGGCTGTGCCAGGACTCTGTGGTGTACCGGGATCTGTTTGACACCAAGCTGATGGGTCTGCTGACCCCGCGACCCTCTGCGGTGATCCGCCGATTTTGGGATCTGTACGCAGAGAGCCCCAAGGCAGCCACAGATGATTACTATGCCTTTAGCAAGACCACCAATTACATTCGTGCGGACCGACTGGCCAAGGACGCTAAGTGGATCACTCCTACCCCTTACGGCGATATGGATATGACCATCAATCTGTCCAAGCCGGAGAAGGACCCCAAGGCCATTGCGGCTGCCCTGCAAATGAAGCAAAGCGCTTACCCCAAGTGCCAGCTGTGCAAGGAGAACGAGGGCTACGCCGGACGGGTCAATCACCCGGCACGGCAAAACCACCGGATCATTCCCCTGGAAATGGGCGGCGGTCCCTGGTTCTTGCAGTATTCGCCCTATGGCTACTATAACGAGCACTGTATTGTGTTTAATAGCCGGCACACGCCGATGAAAATCGACCGCAGCGCGTTCCAAAAGCTGTTTGATTTTGTAGAGAAGTTTCCCCACTATTTTGTAGGCTCCAATGCAGACCTTCCCATCGTGGGCGGCTCCATTCTCACCCACGAGCACTTCCAGGGCGGGCACTATACCTTTGCCATGACCAAGGCGCCGGTAGAGACCCCCTATGCCTTTGCCGGATATAAAGATATTGAGGCTGGGATCGTCAAGTGGCCCATGTCCGTACTGCGCCTGCGTGGGAATGAGCCGGCGCGCATTTGCGACCTGGCAGACAAAGTGCTGCAAGCCTGGCGTGGCTATACGGACCCGGATGCCTTTATCTACGCCGAGACCGATGGCACACCCCACAACACCATTACCCCCATCGCCCGGTTCCGGAACGGTAAATATGAATTGGACCTGGTGCTGCGCAACAACATTACCACCCCGGCGTGCCCGGACGGTCTGTACCACCCCCACCCGGAGTACCACCATATTAAGAAAGAGAATATCGGCCTGATTGAGGTTATGGGTTTGGCGGTACTGCCCGCCCGGTTAAAGACGGAGCTGGAGCTGCTGCGTGACGCACTGCTCCATGGCACAGACATTGCCGCCGACGAACGCATTGCCAAACACAAGGACTGGGCAATGGAGATCGCCGCCAAGAACGCCTTAACCGCCGAGAATTGCATGGACATTCTGCAACAGGAAGTGGGCAAAGTCTTTGCTGCCATTTTGGAGCAGTGCGGCGTGTTTGGCCGTAATGAAGACGGTAAAGCCCAGTTTCTGCGTTTCCTAAGCAGCATAGAAACAGCATAAAATAAACAGACGCAAAGAAGCCGCACAGAAATATCTGTGCGGCTTTGTTCTGTGCATTTATAATCAGACTTTAATCTGCACGGCTTTGCGGTACACCACCAGGGCAATACCGGCGGTGAACAACTCGGTGATCCAAAAGGCATGCCACACGCCTGTGGCGCCCAGCACCCGACTCAGCAGGAATGCCAACGGGACGATGATGACCAAATACCGGCAAAGAGAAATCACTAAGGAAGGCGTACCCTTGCCCAGTCCCTCCAGTGCACCAGAAGCAGTCACCGATACGGCGGACACAATGAACCCGCCGCTGATGATTCGCAGCGCTGTTTTACCGGCAGCAACAGTAGCTGCATTCTCGGTAAAAAGACCGATCAGTTGTCCGGGGATCACCAGGCACAGCACGGTGCCCACCACCATAATGGCAGCAGTCATCACTAATACGGTGCGGAAGATCTGCTTAACCCGCCCATATTCCTTGGCGCCGTAATTGAACCCAATCACCGGGCGCATGCCCTGCACAATGCCGTTGGCCGGCAGGTACAGAAACGTTTGCAGTTTGTAATATGCGCCTAAAATCAGCACATAGGTTTGAGAGAATGCAGCCAAGATGGCGTTCAGTGCAGAGATCAGCAACGAAGGCAAAGCCAAATTCAGTACCGCCGGAATACCGATGGCATACAAGCGACCCACCAGGTGCCGGGACGGCCGCAGGTGCTGCAAGCGGATCTTGACGGAAATGGGGCGCAGGTAATAGAACAGCAGGTAGATCACAAGAGTAAGCACCTGACCCAGTCCGGTAGCCAGCGCTGCGCCGTCAATGCCCATTTTGGGGAACGGCCCCAGACCGAAGATCAACAGCGGATCCAAAATAATATTGGCCAGGCAGCCCAGGCCCAGACCCACCATGGTCACCTTCATACGACCGACTGCCTGAAAAATCTTTTCAAATGCCAAGTCTGCGTTGATTATAATGGAAAAGCCAAACACAATGCGCCCGTAGCGCACTCCCAGATTGATCACCGCTTGATCCTTGGTAAACGCCTGCAAAAACAGCGGAATGATGGCAATACATACGCCGGTGAGCAGCACCCCGTGCACCAGCGCCCACAGCATACCCTGCGTCGCCGCCCGATCCGCACTTTGCCGTTTTCCGGCGCCCAGATACAAAGCGATCACCGCACTGATCCCCACGCCAAAGCCGATGGCAATGGCATTGACCAGATTTTGCAAGGGATACACCAGGGACAACGCCGTCATAGCATTCTCGCTGATGCGGGCCACAAAGTAGCTGTCTACAATATTATAAAGGGCGTTCACCAGCATGGAGAGCACCATGGGCAGCGCCATAGAGGTAATCAGCGGCAACACTGCCTTTTTGCGCATAAACTGTTCGTCCATCTGTTTTCCTTTCTGCTTGCAGGTATAAAAAAGCCACGCACCCCAAAGAGTGTGTGGCGAAAAGATGAGCAACTCCGGAAAAATCCACAACCGAATTTTCGTCCCGTATTGTAGCATAGCCGCCGCCCACTGTCAAGTGGCAGCAAAAAAAAGAGAAGATTTTGCCGATCCTCTTGACTTGGAGTAAACACAAAGTGCTATGATAAAGGAAACCAAAACAAGGAGATTTTATCTATGAAATACGCAACAGAAGAAGCCTTTGTCGGTGCCAACGCATTTGGCAAAGGCGCCGCCAACACGGCTTATGCCCAATACTTTGTAGGCAATTCTTATCTGAATCCCCTTACCGATCCCCAGGTCACGGCGCTGCATTTGTCCAATGTGACCTTTGAGCCGGGGTGCCGCAACAAATTGCGAAAGCCGCCAGACAATAACCAAAAAGCAAGAACACCCCTGCACAGCAGCACGCCGTGCGGGGGTGTTTTGTATCTGAATGCAGTTATAGGATGGTGGCGTGGCTGCCGCCGATGGGAGCCTTGGTGACCAGAATCTGCCGGTCGATGGCCGCGCGCAGGTCCGCCACATGGGAGATGATTCCCACCAACCGGTCGCTGCGAGCCAGATCCGTCAGGGCGTGCAGTGCCTGGTGGAGGGACTCTTCGTCCAGAGAGCCGAAGCCCTCGTCCACAAACATCGCGTCCAGCCGCACGCCGCCGGCGGCGCTCTGTACTCGATCCGACAGCCCCAGCGCCAGCGACAAAGAGGCCTTAAAGGACTCACCGCCGGACAAACTCTTTACACTGCGGGTGGTGCCGTTATAATGGTCGATCACATCCAGATCCAGTCCGGACTGGTTGCGATTGTTCTCTGCCGTTTGGCGGCGCACCAGCTCGTACTGTCCGCCGGACATAACCATAAAGCGGGTGTTGGCACAGGCCAGCACCGCGTCCAAGTCCTGCATTTGCACATAGGTCTCCAAGGTGACCTTTTCTTTACCGGTCAAGTTGCCGGTGGCAGTATCTGCCAAGGCTTTTATCCAGCCGTAGCGGTGCTCCGCCGCCTCCAGTTCGGCCGCCGTGTGCCGCATTTGATCCAGCACCGTTTGATTGGTCTGGAGTCGCACAGCCAGTGTCTTGCCTTGATCGGTCAGCGTATGCAGCCGGGTCTGCAACTGCGCCAGCTGGGTGCGCAATGCCGTCGGGTCCGCTGCCGGGCAAGTCTCCAACTGCTGCCGGGTCTGTTGCAAAGTGGCTATCAAAGCCGCCGCCTGCATGTCCAGCTCTGCCACGGCAGCTTGCGCCTTTTGGTGTGCCTGCTCTAAGGCATTTCGTTTCTCCGTTAAACGACGCTGTTCCTCTTCCGCAGCCGACTGGGAAGCAAAAGGCAGTTCTGCCGCCAGTTCGCTGCACCGGCTTTGCTGCTGTTTGACCTCTTGTTGCAGCTGCTGCACCTGCAATTGCAATTCCGTCTGCTGCCGGGCACGCGCTGCGGTGCGCGCGGTGACTTGCGGCAAAGCCTGCTCCACCTGCGCCGCTTCTTCTGCGGCTGCCTGGGCGGCCTGCTTATTCGCTTCCGCCCCGGTACAAGCCGTCTGTGCCTGTGACAGCGCTTCTGCCAGAACCGATTGCGGCTCCTCCGGCAAATCGCCAAGCAGCGCTTGCCACCCGGCAATAAACGCCCGCTGCTGTTCTCGATACTGTCCCTTTGCGCCACCGGCAGACTGGCTGGCAGTGGTGGCCTTTGCCATAGCGGATCGGGCCGCCTGCTGGGTTGCCTCCAACTGGGACTGTGTAGGCGCCTGCGTGGGCAAAACCGCCGGATGAGGGTGTTCCGTGGCGCCGCACACCGGGCAAGGAGCACCCGGCTGTAAATCTGCCGCCAACACGCCGGCTTGGTTGTCCAGAAAAGCCCGGTTCAGGCGCTGATAATCCTGCTCCAAACGCTGGGCGTGCGCTGCCGCAGCCTGGTAATCGGCAGCAGCACGGCGATAAGTATTCTCCGTAGTTTGCAGCGCAGCCCGCTGCTGTTCTAAAGCAGTCAACGCCTCTACCTTTTGCCGGGCCTGTGTACAGGCAGCCTTAGCCTGCTCCAACCCAGCGGCCGCCCCTTGCAGTTCCTGCCGCCGCTGTTCCAAACGGGTTTGTTCTGCGCGGGCTTTTTCCGCAGCGTCACCGGCTGCCGTGTATGCCGCTGTTTGCTGCGCTGCCTGCTGCCGCACCTCTGCCAAGATCTGCTGCGCTTTGGTCAGCCGGTCATACTTGGGCAGCTGGGCTTGCAGCAAAGCCAGGCGGGCAGTAAGCGGTTTCGTCTCCTCTGCCTGTGCGGCGCACTGCTTCAATCTATCCGCTGCCGCCGCTTGCTTAGGGGTCAATTCCGCCTGCTGCCGGGTCAGCTCTTGCAGCTGTTGTTCCAGTTTCAAACGGCGCTCCGCAGCTGTCAATGCTGCCCGGTCGGCTTGCATTTTCTCTTGTGTTTCTGCCGTTTGACGGGTGTTCTCCGCAGCGGCAGTCGTGTCTAACTGAATCAACTGTTCCAACACCTCTCGGCTTTCAGAAAAGGGCAGCTGACCTTGTTGCAGCGCCCGGGCTTTGGCAAAAAGCATAGAGTCCTCCGGGCAGCGCACGCCCTCGCCGTATTGGCGTAATTTTTCCTGCCCGGCGTCATAGGCGCGCTTCACCTCCAAAGCAGACTGTCGCAGCTTCTCCTGCAAGCAGGCATACCGCCCGGTGTCAAACAGCTTTTGGAATATACGGCTGCGATCCTCCGTCTTGGCAAGCAGTAAACGCAAAAAATCCCCTTGCGCCAGCATGGCAATCTGGCAAAACTGATCGTGATCCAGCCCAAGCAAGGCGGTGATTTCGTCATCCACTTCCGTTTGTTTGGTTATCACCCGACCGTCCGGGCAGATCAGCTCCGCCATAGCATGCTGGGTAGTCATACCCTCGCCTCGGGTCTTGGGCCGCCGGTACTCCGGACTGCGGCGCACGGTGTATACCGCCCGGTCGTATGCAAAAGTCAACTCTGCAAAGGTGGGAGTCTCCGGCGCTGCGTACTTGGAGCGCAAAGTGGATGGGTCCCGGCTTTTGCCGCTGGCCTTACCATACAGCGCAAAAATAATGCCGTCAAAAATGGTGGTCTTACCGGCACCGGTATCGCCGGTAATCAAATACACGCCGCCGGTACCCAGCTTGGAAAAATCCAGCACCTGCTCCCGAGCGTAAGGGCCAAAGGCGGACAAAGTAAGTTTTAGCGGTCTCATACTTCCTCCTCCCACACACTTTCCATCTGGCTGCGCAAAAAGGCAGCCTGCTCTTCTGTCAGATCCGTGCCGTTTTGGCGGCGGTAAAATTCTGCAAACACATCAAACGGTGACTGCTTTTCCGTCGCCGCACCGTCATGCACCTGCCCCAGGGCACGGGTGCGGGCGTTGTCGTAGTCCAGCAGCATTAAGTAAGGATAAATACTGCGCAGGCGACCCATGGCGTCCGGCACATCCTGCTCATCCGTCAGCGTAATATGCAGATAATTCTGCTGAAAATCTCCGTTGGTATAATAGTCCCGGGCGGTCAGTTCCATATAGCTACCCCGCAGCTGCGTTAAATCTCGGCGGGGGGACAGCGGCACCGTTCGCACTTGCAGGTCCCCTTTTGCCCCCAGTTCCACCACAGTTACGCTTTTTTGGTGCCCTGCTTCCGAAAAGGAATACTTCAGCGGGGAGCCACAGTACCGCAGCCGTGAGCTGCCCATATTCTGGGGGCGATGGATATGCCCCAGCGCCACATAGTCAAAGGGGTCAAACACGCTGCCGTCCACATTGTCCGTACCGCCTACGGACAGTTCCTCTGAGTCCGAGGTGGCAGCGCCGGTAACGAACTGGTGCGTCAGCAGCACATTGCGCCGGGAGGTATCCACCTGCATAGCGCCGACAGCGGCGGACAGTGCATCCGTATAGCTGTCAATCTCCGCCTCAGGAAAAAAGCGGCGCACATGCGCGGGCTTCACAAAGGGTAGCATATAAATGCCCACTTCGCCCCATTTATCCGTCAGCACAAAGGGCTGCACCCCACCGTCATAAACCGGCGAAAAGTGTACCCCGCTGCCATCCATAAGCCGACTGCCAAAGGCCAGCCGCTCCGGGGAGTCGTGGTTGCCGCTGATGGCAAACACCGGCACCTTTCGCTGCGCCAAATGATAAAAGAAATCGTCGCACAATGCCACAGCCTCCGCCGACGGCACCGCCTTGTCATAAATATCTCCGCAGATCAGCACACCGTCCGGCTGCTCTGCGGCAATGCAGTCAAGGATCTGCTGCAGAATATACGCCTGATCCTCCAGCATAGAAAAGCCGTGCACCCGCTTGCCCAGGTGCAGATCGGATAAATGCAAAAACTTCATATCAGTTCTCCTTCATCTGTGCCGCGCACATTAAGTTCACTTTATCATAAACGCAAGGGCATTGCAAGCCGCCGTCCCTTTTTTCGCCCGGGTACAGTTTTTTCCATAGAGAATTGATTTTGCAGAGGTAGTCCTATATAATGAGAATGAACAGATATAAGGGGGAATCAATATGCAAACCATTACCCGCACCACGCCCTGCGGTGCACTGCAAGGGCTGGAACTGGAGGACCACCTGGAGTACCGGGGCATTCGCTACGCCACCGCCGCCCGTTGGGAATATCCCCGACCGGTAGAGCACTGGGAGGGCGTTTACAACGCCACCCAATTCGGTGCCTGCTGCTACCAGCACCGGGGCTTTGACGAGGATACCAAGGTCAATCCTTTTTACAGTAAAGAATTTCGGGTAGGCTGCCATTTCACTTACAGTGAGGACTGCCAGTACCTGAACATTTGGGCGCCTAAGGATGCCAAGGACTGCCCGGTGCTCATTTACATTCACGGGGGCAGCTTTACCGGCGGCTCCACCGACGAGCGCCACATCAGCGGCACCGCTTACGCCAAAAAAGGCGTGATCTTCGTAGCCATGAATTACCGGCTGGGACCCTATGGCTTTTGCGCCCACCCGCAGCTGAAAGAGGCGGACGGCACCTGCGGCAACTACGGGCTATACGACCAGCTGGAGGCGATCCGCTGGGTGCGCCGCAACATTGCCGCCCTGGGCGGCGACCCCCACCGCGTAACGCTGCTGGGGCAGAGCGCCGGGGCAATGAGTGTGGATATTCTCATCTCCTCTCCCCTGTGCCGGGACTGGTACCAAGGCGCCATTATGATGAGCGGACCGGGGCTGCAACGGGCAGCCGCACGCCCCCAATCCATTGAAAAGGTGGGTAAATTCTGGGATCAAATCTGCCAAAACGCCGGGGCAGCGGATATGAACACCCTGCGCCAAACAGACGCCCGCACCCTGTATTACGCCTGGCTGGACGCCTGTAAAAGCGACAAACTCAGTATGCTCTACACCTTCCCTGTGTTTGATGGCAAGCTGCTGACCAAAGCCACATTCAATATGCGCACCATACCCAAAATGCCAAAGATCCTGGGCATGACCAACGCGGATATGATTCCGGTCCTTGTGTCCGGTCTGATCCGCCGCTGGGCGCATGACGACAAGGGCAGCCCCTGCTACGCCTATTGTTTTGACCGAGATCTGCCCGGCGACAACTACGGCGCCTGGCACACGGCAGACCTGCTTTATGCCTTTGGCACACTGCAAAACAACTGGCGACCCTTTACCGATACGGACAGGGAGATCTCACGCCAAATGGTGGCGGCCTTTGCCAACTTTGTCAAGTGCGGCAATCCCAACTGCAACGCCCTGCCCCGCTGGAAAGCAGGCACCGCCAAGGTCATGCGCTTTGGTGACCCCAGCCGCATGGCGCCCTTCCCGGACGGCCGTCTCATTAAAGAAACACTTCATAACAAAGGACCGGTATAAATGAAATTTGACCACAACTTTACCCAAACCACCGCCACGCCCACCGGGCGCACTTACGCCGCCGACGGCTGGCAGGCGCAGTTGGACTTTCTCTCCGGCAGCTGCCTGCGTGTGGCGCTCTATCGTAACGCAGACGACCTGCTGCCCACCTTTAATATTGACCCGGACAACGCGTCCATCGGCCCCCAGGGCAGAGCGCGACTGAGTACCGTGGGTTTTCAGCCGGCAGCGCCCACAGTCACGGAGACCGATAACGGCACCGCCTTTGCCCTGCCTTGCGGGGTAACGGCAGAGCTGGATCTCCACAATCTGCTGCTCACCTACAAGATCGGCGATCGGGTGCTCTTTGCGGATCGAGGGCCGCTGGCCTATAATTTGGACAAAGAGTTTGGCACCGGCGCCACCCATTACATCACGCGGGAGCGGGATGAGCGGATCTACGGCCTGGGCGATAAGGGCGGCAGCGTGAACAAAGCCGGGCGACGCTTTCGCATAGACACAGCGGACAGCATGGGCTTTGATGCCGCCATGACAGACCCGCTTTACAAGCACACGCCCTTTTACATCTGCCAAAACAGCGTGGGCTGCTACGGCATTTTCTATGACACCACGGCCCCCGGTGAGATGGATCTGGGCCGGGAGATCAACAACTACTACCCGCCGTTTAAGTATTATCGCTCTGCTGAAGACTGCCTGGTGTACTATGTATTCTTTGGCAGCAAGTTAGAGATCTTGCAGCAGTTTTGCCGCACAGTGGGCCGCCAGCCGCTGCCCCCCAAGTGGAGCTTTGACTACTGCGCCAGCACCATGGCTTATACGGACGCCCCCAAGTCAGAAGAAAAGATGGACGCGTTCCTTGCCAAAGTGCGGGCGCTGGATCTGAATTGCAGCGGGTTTTATCTGTCCTCCGGCTACACCGCCATCGGCAACCAGCGCTGCGTGTTCCACTGGAACAGAGAGAAGTTCCCGGACCCGGCACGGTTTATCGGTAAATTCAACACCGCCGGGGTGCACCTGATTCCCAACATCAAGCCGGCGTTCCTAACCAGCCACCCGATGTACGATGACCTGGCGGCCAAGGGCCTGTTTGTCAAGAATGCAGACGGCAGCCCCTATGTTACCCAGTTTTGGGATGGTCTGGGCAGTTACCTGGACTTTACGAACCCGGAGGCCTTTGCCTTTTGGCACGATCAGGTGACGGAAAAGCTGCTGCAAAACGGCATGGACGCCACTTGGAACGACAATAACGAATTTGACATTCAGGACCCCACCGCCGTGGCTGTGGGCTTTGGCGGCAAGGCGGCCCCGGCTGCCCATATTCGCCCGGCGCTCACCTACTTAATGGTGCTCAGTTCCTATCAGGCTCAAATGGAAATGCGCCCGGCAGAACGGCCGTTCCTTTCTACCCGCAGTGCCGGGATCGGTCTGCGACGGTTGGCCCAAACCTGGAGCGGTGACAACTATACATCCTTCCACGATCTGCGCTACTGTCACTATGTAGGCATGACCCTGAGCTTGTCCGGCTTTTACTTTTACGGCCACGATCTGGGCGGTTTTTCCGGGGAAATGCCTTCCAAGGAGCTGCTGCTGCGCTGGATCCAGCACGGTGTATTTGAGCCCCGCTTTACCATTCATTCCTGGAACGCGGACGGCTCCGCCACCATGCCCTGGAGCTATCCGGAGGTGATAGACAGTGTGCATGCCCTGTTTGACCAGCGTAAGGCTCTGCTGCCCTACTATTACAGCACCGCCTACCGCAGCGTGCAGGAGGAACTCCCCTTACAGGCACCCCTGTGCCTCTATTATGACGACCGGCAAATCCATCCGGACGATCCTGCGTTTTTGCTGGGGCGCGACCTGCTGGCAGCCTGCGTACTGGATCAGGGCATAGAGGATATAGAAGTTTACTTGCCGTCCGGTGAAATCTGGTACAAGGACGACCGGTGTTACCCCGGCGGGCAAACGGTGGCTCTGCATATTCCGGCCACCGGCACCGTGCCCTATTTTGTGCGTGGCGGCTGCGTATTTCCTCTGGACATTGGGCCTACCGGGTTCCAAAAGCCCAGTCGGGTGCAGTTCACCGTCTATCCCATTGCCAACGGCACCTTCCAAAGCCGCTACTTTGATGATGACGGCCACACCTATGCCTACCGGGACGGCCACTGCGTGGACGCGGTCTTTACCGTTGCTTGTGCTGCCGATACCGTTACCGTGCAGGTAGAAAATCGGGGCGACACCCCCTTTGCACCAAACATTCGCCTAACCCCGGCAGACCGCCGCCAGCTGATTATCAAGTAAATCCAAACATAAAGCAGTCGATAAAAATCGGCTGCTTTTTTTACGGAAATCAAAAAAAGTTCAAAAAAGTCTTGACTTAGAGTCAACTCCAAGGTATATACTACCCTTGAAACGAGGTGAGCCTATGACCATTAAAGAAGTCAGCGAAAAGTACAACATTTCCCAAGACACCCTGCGCTACTACGAGCGGGTGGGTATGATCCCCCAGGTGCACCGCACAGGCGGCGGCATTCGGGATTATCAAGAGGACGATCTTGGCTGGGTAGAACTGGCCATTTGTATGCGCAGCGCCGGTCTGCCGGTAGAGGGGATGATCGAGTATGTGCGGCTCTATATGCAGGGCGACAGCACCATTCCCGACCGGCTGCAACTGCTGCTGGACCAAAAAGCCGCACTGGAGGCCCAAATGGCAGACACGCAACGTATGCTGGACAAATTGGAGTACAAGATCTCTCGCTACCAGGTGGCGGTAAAAACCGGCAAGCTCACCTGGGATTAACAAAAGGAGGAAACGCAAAATGTATTTGGAAAAGATCAACGGCCCTGCCGATGTAAAAGCCTTAAACAGCCCAGAGCGCACAGCCCTGGCGGCAGAAATGCGCACCGCGCTGATTCAAAAACTCAGCCACCACGGCGGCCACTGCGGTCCTAATCTGGGACTGGTGGAGGCCACCATTGCCCTGCACACGGTGTTTGACTCCCCCAAGGACCGGTTTGTCTTTGATGTGTCGCACCAGACCTATCCCCACAAGATGCTTACCGGGCGCAGCTACGGCTTCTTAGACCCGGCCCGGTATGACGATATTACCGGGTACAGCGCGCCACAGGAGAGCGCCCACGACCCCTTTACGCTGGGCCACACTTCCACCTCCGTCAGCCTGGCCTGCGGCTTGGCAAAAGCACGGGACGCCAAGGGCGAGCACCACAATGTGGTGGCCATTATCGGCGACGGCTCTCTGTCCGGCGGCGAGGCGCTGGAGGGGCTGGACCTGGCCGGCGAGATGGACAGCAATCTGATCATCGTGGTGAACGACAACGGTATGTCCATTGCAGAGAACCACGGCGGCATTTACAAAAATTTGGAGCTGCTGCGCCAAACCAGCGGCAAGGCAGAGTGCAACCTGTTCCGCGCTATGGGGCTTGATTATGTATTCCAACCGGAGGGCAATCACACAGACGCGCTGATTGAGACCTTTCAGCAGGTCAAGGACTGCGACCACCCGGTAGTGGTGCACATTGTCACCGAGAAAGGCAAGGGCTACGCCCCGGCAGAGACCCACAAGGAGAACTGGCACTGGTGTATGCCCTTCGACCCTAAAACCGGCGAGAGCACAGTGCACTTTGAGGGCGAGGACTACGGCGATCTGACCGCCCGGTATCTGCTGGGTGAAATGCAAAAGGACCCCAAAGTGGTGGCCATCACCTCCGGCACCCCCACCGTATTCGGCTTTACCGAGGATCTGCGTAAGCAGGCAGGCAAACAATTCATGGATGTGGGCATTGCCGAGGAGACCGCCGTAGCGCTGGCCAGCGGACTGGCTGCCGGCGGTGCCAAGCCGGTGTATGGCGTGTACAGTTCCTTTTTGCAGCGCACCTATGACCAGCTGAGCCAGGACCTGTGCATCAATAACAACCCGGCCACCCTGCTGGTGTTCGCCGCCTCTGTGTACGGTATGAACGATGTGACCCACCTGGGCATCTTTGACATTCCCATGATCTCCAACATTCCCAACCTGGTGTACCTGGCCCCCACCACCAAGGAGGAGTATTTTGCCATGCTGCACTGGAGCATGACGCAACGGGAGCACCCGGTAGCTATTCGCGTACCGGCCTGCGGCGTACTCTCCGACGGCAAGGCAGTCACCAAGGACTTTGGCAAGCTGAACACCTATGAAGTGACCCAGGCAGGCAGCGATGTGGCCTTTATCGGCCTGGGCAGCTTTTATCCCCTGGCACAGCAAGCGGCTGCGGAATATGAAAAGCGCACCGGCGTGCGCCCCACGGTGATCAACCCCTACTATATCACCGGACTGGACAAGGAACTGCTGACCCAGCTGGGCAAGACCCATAAAACCGTAGTCACCCTGGAGGACGGCGTGCTGGACGGCGGCTTTGGCCAAAAAATCGCAGCCTACTACGGCGGAACAGACACCAAGGTGCTGTGCTACGGCCTGCAAAAAGAATTCCTGGATCGCTACGATGTGCAGGCGGTGCTGGAAGAAAACCGCCTGACCTCCGCACAAATTAGCGACGATTTGCAAAACCTGTAAGGAGAACAAAATGGCAAAAACATTGGTCGTCTATTATTCCCAATCCCGGGGCAATACCAAGAAGATCGCCCGGAGACCCCAATGCCCGTCGTCACCGCCTGGGCAGAAAAGCTGAAATAACCGGCCATACCAAAACGACCCGCCGACTTCTGCCGGCGGGTTGCTTTATTTGACAAACAACTTGATACCTGTTATGATTACCGAGAACAAATATGCAAAATAAAGTATTACATGGAGATACAACCTATGCCACAAAAAAAGCACATTGAACTGATCGATATTCTAAAAGGCATTGCAATTCTATCCGTGTTATTATGTCACTCTATCATTGTTTATCCTATTAACTTGGAAGCAATTCCATGGTGTTTATCTATTAAGTCATTCGTAGATGCGTACCAAATGCCCATGTTCTTTCTCATTTCCGGTTTTTTGTGCACTTATCATGAAAAGCACTACGGGCAATATCTTCTTTCTCGAGCAAAGCGCATTTTGGTTCCCTATGTTGTTTTCAGTATAATTACCATTGTATGCAAAATCGCCGGCAGTAGCATTATTAATAATAAAACCGATTTACGAAGTGCTGTCTTTGAGCTTTTCTTTCAGGGCTATTCATCGGGCACCTATTGGTTTTTGTACACGCTGTTTGTACTGTCTGCATTGGCACCTCTATTCTTAAAACTGGTTCAAAAAAGTTCTTTATTTGGCCTACTGCTGATTGGCATCTTTGTTACAATTTCCGCAGTCTTTGACATAACCAGCATTTGCAGTCTGAACAATGTCATTTATAATGCTACATATTATCTCATCGGCATGATGCTAAAGTCGTTCGACTTTCAAATGGTAAAGCAAAAGAAGCGGCTTCTTTGTCTCACACTCGGCAGCGTACTTTTATTTGCACTGTCGTTCGGCGTACTGCGCCACTATGCACCGGGCGTTTATGATTGTATCGGCAAGTATATTTCTGCGCTCACCGCCTGCACTTGCTTCGCAGGATTTTTTACGCTGATCAAAGTACCGTCCGCAATCAGAAAACCACTGATATTCAGCGGCAAATACTCTTTGCAAATTTATCTCCTCAACGGCTTTCTAATGACTGGCAGCCGCTGGCTTTTTGTAAGCAAACTCGGCATCACGAATCCGATACTTGTTATTCTTTTGATTTTCATTTGCTGCTATTTGATCAGCATTGTTGCATCCAAAATTATGGACAGCAACAATCTGTTTCGTTTCCTGTGCGGACTAAAAGTACAGAAAAAAGCATAATCCACCCAAACGACCCGCCGACTTCTGCCGGCGGGTTTTATTTTATGGTGGATATTTGGCTGCAGGTTTGCTATAATAGAGATAAGATCAAAGAAAGGAAGTGCAACGATGCCTTATATTAAGAATGTACCTCATGAGGCGATTTTCAGTCTTGCGGATCAAGTCCGGGTGCAGCCCGGCCAGGTGGTCAGCAAAACCCTGGCGCAGAATGACGCCGTCAGCGTGACCCTGTTTGCCTTTGCAGCCGGTGAGGAAATCGGCACCCATGATTCCACCGGCGACGCTATGGTTACCGTTCTGGAGGGTGTGGGTCAGTTCACCATAGACGGTGTGCCCTACCTGATAAAGCCCGGCGAGGCGCTGGTGATGCCCGCCAAAAAGCCCCATTCGGTGTACGCCCCGGAGAATTTCAAGTGGCTGCTGACCGTCATCTTCCCTCACAACAACTAAATACTCATAAAAAGGACCGACGGCTGCATACCATCGGTCCTTTTTTATACAGACTATATGTGATCGCCCATATTGGACAGCTCTGTGAAATCCTCTATGTACCATTCTCCGTCCTCTCCGGGCGAAAACCGCCAACCGAAATCCGTTACGGTTTGGTCGATATATCCGTCATAATACACAGCTTTTAAAATCAGGCAATCGCCGGAGGGGCAATAATCATCGCCCATAAAAATCAACTGCTGTAAAACCAAGTTGTGGCTAAACCCGGAGAATTGCGCTTTTGCCAAAGCAGCGCACGCATCAATATCTGCTCTTGTATAGCGCGCAGAAGTACCGTAATCGATCTGTACATTTGTCACATCCGCCCGTTGATTTTTCATTTGGCACCCGGTAAAAATCAACACCAGCAAAATCACACACGCCAGCGCCCGAGAAGCCGTATAAACACGATTTTTCACATCGTCCACCTCTTTCAGCCACACTACAACACGCCAAAGCGCTTCTTGTCAGGGCAGCCGGTCAACCGCAATATGTATCTTCCGTGTCAGCTAAGCGGCGTAAATGCCCGCCATCAAAATAATAGATATCCTCTTTCTTAAACCCATAAGTGCCGTTGATCAGCGCAATGTGCGGTTCAAAAGTGAAAAGACGCACCCGGCTCAATTTTTTGTGATTACCGGCTTGAATATAAATACGGTGATTTTTGTTTTTCACAATAGAGTGACCCAAATTGCCGTTAAAATCCAAATTATGATACCCTTGCGCACGAATATAATCGTTCATATACGCATAAAGCTGTTCAAAGGTCGTACTTGTATCTACAAAGCGTCTCAATTCCGCGTGTAACTGATCCTCAAAGCGCAAACCATTGCGGATTTCCGCTTCTCAAATATCATCTAATCGCCGAACTACCTGCCCATTTTGCACAACAAATGTCCGGGCAAAATCGCCCCAGATCCGCCGCCGTTGCGGCGACAGATCAATGGTGATCATATCATTTGACTGAATACAGGTATGCGCCGGCACATACTCCCGACCGGACACAGAAAGCAGCGTATCCAGGTGATGAAAAACCAAAGCACCTACATCGTAATACCAAAACGATTGCGCACCGTTTGCCAACATATAGGTTTCGCACAAGGTCTTGATCTGATCCACAGTCTGACCCACCTGTATATAGCTTTGAATAAATTGCATGGTATCCGCAGCAAGCTGCTGCATAGCGGCATATTTTTGAAGTGTAGAACGAAGCATCATCATACCTCTCATAAGTATACAAAAACAGCCCGACAAGGAACCTTGCCGGGCTGCATTTTTGATTTATTTCTTCTGAGGGCCGTTGTAGCCATTCTTTTCCTGGAAAGCAGCGATCTTGTCGATCACGCCAAGGATCACATCAAAGCCGTCACCTACGGTCTCCATCTCAAACCGCTCCGGCATATCCCGCCAGGTATGGTAATAATAGGTGAGCATGGGGTTCTGGGCCGCAAAGGTCACGGACTTAATACCCGCGCGGGTCATAGGTGTAGAGTCGCAGCCGCCAACGGGATTGTGGATACAACCGTTTGTTTTGCTCTCAATACCCAACTCGTTAAAGGTGTCCTTAAACATCTTTTCCATATCCGTATCAAAGCGCACGCCCTGCCAGTCGTCCTTGATCACCACTTCAAAATACTCTTTATCTGCCACAGAGTCAATGTTAATGTTCCAGGCGTTCTGGGACAGATCGTCAAAACGGTGCTCCTGGGCAAAGTACATGGAGCCGCGTAGACCCGCCTCCTCAGAGCCGATATTGGCGTCTACAATGCGGCAGTTCTTAGGCATCTTTTCCGGGTGCTCCTTGAAATACTTGATCACCGCATAGCTCAGGCCGATGCCGGTGGCGTTATCCATAGCGCCGCGAGAAGCGTTGCGGGGATTGGGATCGCCCCACATCACCACAAACAGAGAACCAATGGCAGTGACGATAGGCACGAAGTTCATAATGAACATAAAGGTGTCCCAGCCCTGAGAGGCCAGCATGGTCTGTGCCCACTGGGCGCCGGCGTAATCGCAAATGTTCACGACAGCCATAAACACAGAAAACAGCGCAATAAAGAAAAAGCAAACCGCGCCGAAGCCCACCTTGCCATATGTAGCGATCAGGCCCATAATCGGCTTGGTCTTGGCATACTTATATGCGTGCTCACTGTGGCGCCAGCACCAGGACGTATCCGTATGGCCGGACAGGATAATGGTATAGTCATACTTGCCGTCCTCCGGCTCCAGCACGCCAAGGGTATTGCGGCTGATCTCCTGGGGGAAGAACATATCAAACCAGGTCTTGTAGAAAAAGCAGCTCATCACCAGCCAAAAGATCGTAATGAGACCCAGCGCAGCCAGGGCGTACCACAGCTTATTAAAGCCGCAGGCCAGGGCGATAATGGCGCCGATGCTCAGGATCACGCCGGACCAACCGGCATAGGACAGACCGCCGATACCGGAACGGGGTGAAACGGCGAACTCCTCCGTCTTCGGTTCAATGCCGATGTCGCGCAGCTTGTCGCCCATATACTGATGGAATTTGATTTCACCGTCGGAACCGGGCAAGCGGGAGCCGATCTTGTGTGCGGCGTGTTCCACAATGTCCATAGCTTCGCGGGCATAGGATTTGGATTCTTCTCTCATGTTCAGGCCTCCTGTTCAGATTTTGAAAAAAGATAATTATATTTTAAGATAACTCTGACAAAAATGCAAGCAGAAATTCATGATCTTGCATAAATATTCGCCAAATTCAGAAAATTGTAGCGTAGCACAGCGTTAAAGCAGTACAGCTAAGAAAAAAGCGGCAGCATTTGCTACCGCTTTGAACTGTGGAGACATCGTGCCGAAGCCGATTCTTTTAGCAGAGAATTTCAGGGCTGCGGTTTTCTCTTTCAAATATATGACCGGAAAACGCTCTATCCCCTGCCAAAATGCAATAGCAACGCCAAGAGCAAAGCAGCCAACGCCCACAGGGTCACGCACAGCGCCGCCGTCCACACCCGGTACCGACGGAATGTGCGCACACGATTCCCCGGGCGCACCGCTGCCACCAGTACCGTTTGGATATGCGTATCCCCCAGGGTATGGGGCACCGGCGGAAAATGTACCACCCGATCCACCGCAGCCAGCAGCCGATTGACCCCACGGCTGCTGTAAGGGGTGGCCACCACCACCGGGCACCCCAGCCCGGCAGACAACGCTGCCGGGTCAATGATAACACCGCGCCGCCGGGCGGCACCCCTATCCGTGATGTACACCACCAACCGATGACTGCGCTGCCAAAGGGCAGGCAACGCCGCCAGTGCCCGCTGCAGATCCAGCGCCGGGGTCACCAGCACCGTACAGTCCGCCCCGCGCAGCGCCGGACTTTGCAGAGCGCACAGAGGCAGCAGCCGCAAATCATAAGTAATATGCCGGTACGAATAACACCAGGCACCACCCTGCCGCCGCCCCAAAAGCTCCTGCAGCAAGTTCTCCTTACCCCCATTGTTACCGCCCACCAATACCACGGTACGCTCGCCCATACTACCCCTTCTTTGCCGTTATTTCTTACCCATTCTATGCAGGCGTCGATCAAATGTGACGGCAGGCGCACTTTTGTTCAATTTAGGCTGTTCTCGACGGCTGGGTATTGATTTTGGCGTAGAGGCTGTGGTACAATGAAATTGCAAAATTATGCTCCGCTTTGCGGCGGGGAGGATAAGAGAGGTAAAATCTATGGCAGAAAAGCTAAAGTATTTTGTAAACGGCCAATTCCGTGAGTCCAAGACGGACAAATGGTACGACCTGCACAATCCGTCCACCGGCGAAATCACCGGCCAGGCGCCCTGCTGCACCAACGATGAGGTGCTGGAGGCCATTGCGGCCGCCAAAGCTGCCTATCCGGGCTGGAGCGCCACCCCGGCCATTAAGCGGGCACAGATTCTATATAGAGTGCGGGAACTGATCCTGGAGCGCATGGACGAACTGACTATGAGCGTTGCCAAGGAAAACGGCAAAGTTTGGGCAGAATCCGAGGGAGATGTGCTCAAGGCAAAAGAGGGCACGGAGCTGGCCACCCAGGTACCGTCCCTGATGATGGGCGAGTCCATTATGGACGCCTCCCGCGGGTACGATACCGTGAAATACAGAGAGCCGCTGGGCGTGTTTGCCGGCATTGTGCCTGTAAACTTCCCGGCCATGATCCCCTTTGGCTGGATGGCACCCACCTGTATTGCCGCCGGCAACACCCTGGTGTTGAAAGCCGCTTCCTTGACCCCCAAGACCGCCATGCTCTTTGCCCAGCTGTACAAGGACGCAGGCGTGCCGGACGGTGTCATCAATGTGGTCACCTGCTCCCGCAATGAAATCAATACCATTTTGGAGCACCCGGATGTAAAGGGTATTACCTTTGTTGGCTCCACCCCGGTGGGTCTGAAAATCTATGAAAAGGCCGCTGCCAACGGCAAGCGCTGCCAGGCCCTGTGCCAGGCCAAGAACCATGCCCTGGTGATGGAGGACTGCGCCTTAGAGCGTACGGTAGCCGGCGTGATCAACTCCGCATTCGGCTGTGCCGGTCAGCGCTGCATGGCGCTGTCCTGCTGCGTGGTACAGGACAGCATTGCAGACGCCTTTGTGGCGGAGCTGAAAAAGCAGGCGGAGAAAGTGAACTGCGGTCCCGCCTGGGATAAGAGCTCCCGCCTGGGTCCCATCACTTATGAAAAGCATTATAAAGAGGTACTGGCCGATATTGACAAGGGCGTAGCCGAGGGCGCCACCCTGGTGTTGGACGGCCGTAACACCGTTGTGGAGGGCTACGAGAACGGTTACTTTGTTGGCCCCACCATCTTTGACCATGTAACGGCAGATATGACCATCGGCGACGAAGAGGTCTTTGGTCCGGTGCTATGCATCAAACGGTGCAAGGACTTTGAGGAGGGCTTGGCCATTATGAACGCCAACCCCTATGCCAACGGCTCCGTAATCTATACCCAGAGCGGCTACTATGCCCGGGAGTTTGCCCGCCGTACCGACGGCGGCCAGGTCGGCATCAACGTGGGTATTCCGGTACCGGTAGGCTTTATCCCCTTCAGCGGGCACAAAAAGTCTTTCTTCGGCGACCTGCATTGCCTGGGTAAGGACGCTTATCGCTTCTACACTGAGAGCAAGGCGGTCACCACTCACTGGTTCGATGAGGAGGAGAAAAAGGCAACGGAAGTCTCCACCTGGGACGGCACCATCTAAGCCGGATAAACAGCAAGAGCACACCGATTATGGTGTGCTCTTTTCTTATACTTTCTTTTATCCGTTCTCTTTGTCCGTGCCAAACAGGCCCTGACTTTCGCCGTATGTATCGGTAAGCCGAGCGCCGGGGCAGTCTTGCAAAATGCGAAACGGCCGCTGCGTATACCGAGGGTGGAAAACGGTTACATGGGAGCAGCACAGGTCCCGGGTGTGCCGTGCCCAAATGCCGTAGGACGGCAGATTACGAAAGCGCCAGCCCTCCGGATATGTGCGCACATATTCCGGGATAAACAGCCGCCGATCCACGATCTCCGGCCGATTGGCATAGGTGATCTGCACGTCACGCAGCGTCACCCGCTCCACCCGATGGGTTCGACCCTGCTGGCGATACCCGGAAATGATGATGGGAATTTCCGCCTCCCGGGCTGTGATCCTATTAAAAGTAATGTCCCGCACGGCGCTTTTGCCGTCAAAGCGGTGCTTGTCCACTGTGCCGCCGGGCTGCTTTTTGGCGCCGAATTCCACTGCGTTGGCACTCTCTGCGGTCACGGTGGCTGCTCGGTTGCGGTTGCCCAGTCGCACAAAAATCGGGCAGGTGCAGCGGGTCATCTCCATATCTTCAAAATGCACCTGCGACACCACGGAGCCGTCGCAGGCCTCTACACTGATACCGCTGACAGCGCCCGGGTACAGATCTTGCAGTTCCAGCCGGCACCGGCGTACGGTCACATCCGTAATGGGATAAGTGGTCTCCGTGCCGATTTTTATACAGTTGGTGCGACTGTCTATCCGGCAGTCCTCTACCAAAATATGGCGCATTTCGCCGCTGCTGCCCAACCATACAGCGTGCTTAAAAACAAAACCGTCGTCCGCAGTAGACACCATACAGTGCCGAAAGATCAAGTCCTGCCCACCTACAATATCAAAGCCGTCTGCGTTGGCTACATTTCGATTATTCCGAATGGCGGCGTACTCTACCAGCACATCCCGGCACATTTGCAGCCGACAGGTCCAGTGGGCGCTGTTTTGGAAAAGAAAATGGTGGATATGCACCCCTTGGCACTGCTCCAGGCACAGCAGCCCGCCGTACTTACTGGGGTGGGCAAAGCGCAGCTGGGCACGGTAGGTGCGCCGCATTTCGATCACATCAATCAAGTCTGCCGGTTTGATACAGTTCTGCGGCAGCGCCGGGCGCAGGCCAAAGCGGTGTCCCTCTCCCTCCAAACCGCCGCCACCGGTGAGGGTTACATTGGTTAGATCCCGGCCATACAGCAGCGCCTTGTGGCGAAAGCCCTTACCGTCCGGTCGCGCGGCAAGGAAGCTGCCCGGGGTAATAAAAAGCGTCACCCCGCTGCGCAGCTCCACCGTAGACATGGGATAGCTACCCCCGTCCACCAGCACGGTGCCGCCTACTTTCGCCGCCGCATCTACCGCCTGCTGTACGGCCACAGCGTTATCCTCCGCCGCCGGATCCGCTCCAAAGGTGCGAATGTCGATCACTTCCCCTGCCGGGACGGGCAGCGGTTTTGTTAGGTGCCGCGGCTCAAAATCCGCAGCAAAATCAAAAGGGCGCACCTGACAATACGGTTCGCCCTCTGTAATCCGCAGATCCTGCCCAAACAACAGCGTATGCAGCTTATCTATTCCGGTTCGTCTCGTTTTACGCATAGGTAAATCCTCGTCGATGTTCGTTGTGCCCGCAACGGAGCCGTCGGCTATATATTATACTACAAAACAGCCAAAACCTCAATACTTTTTCTTTCTCTCCCGGTGGTGTATAATATGGGTACAGAGGTATACCTCTGAATTCCCAAAGGGGTGATAGTATGATCAACATTACGGCAAGAGGATTTGACCTAAAGCAAGGCACCAAAGACGGTATTGACAAAGAACTGCAGCGCATTGAAAAAATGCTGCCGGACAACGCCTCCTTTGATGTGACCCTGGCCAAGGTAAAGGACGGCTACAAGTGCGACATTACAGTCAAGTACATTGGCTCCTTTATCCGCGGCGAGGCACGGGCAGACAAGATTGAGCCGGTCATTGATATGGCAGTGGACGACCTGAAGCGAAAGCTGCGCAAGCTAAAGACCTACCTGGTAGATAAGAAGCGTAAGGGCGGCATTGACCAGATCGCCTCCATGCTGGAGCCCATAGAAGAAGTGACCATGGACGACTTTGAGAGCTATGACAGCTCCGCTGTGGATATTCAGCGCAAAAAGAACATTCAATTGCAAATGATGACCGACGATGAGGCCATCGTGCAAATGGAAATGCTGGGGCACAGCTTCTTTGTTTATCTGGCGCCGAACGGCCAAACCTGCGTGATCTACAAACGAGGCAAAGGCTACGGTCAGTTAATTTGTAGCTGACCGGCGTACACCGAAAAACGCATTTTTATTCAATTTTGCCGTGAGTGAAAACTCACGGCAATCTTTTTTGTGCAAAGTGGAAAAATAAATACGCGTACATTGACTAATACCTATGATATTGGTATAATTTATACAAAAATAAACGGAAGCAACGCTTCTGAAGAGAGGGATTTTGTATGACTTATACAGAAAAAGTGCTGGCAGATCTGAAAGCAAAGAACCCGGATCAGCCGGAATTTATCCAGGCCGCCACAGAGGTTTTAGACGCATTGGCGCCGGTGGTCAACAACGATCCGAAATACCAAAAAACCGGCTTATTGGAGCGGCTGGTTGAGCCGGAACGGCAGATCATGTTCCGCATTCCGTGGGTGGACGATCATGGCCAGGTGCATGTAAACCGCGGCTACCGCGTGCAGTTTAACTCTGCCATCGGCCCCTACAAAGGCGGTCTGCGCCTGCACCCCAGCGTAAACCTGTCCATCATCAAGTTTTTGGGCTTTGAGCAGATCTTCAAAAACAGCCTGACCGGCCTGCCCATCGGCGGCGCCAAGGGCGGCTCTGACTTTGACCCCAAGGGCAAGAGCGATATGGAAGTGATGCGCTTCTGCCAGGCATTTATGAATGAGCTGTATAAATATGTAGGTGCGGACGAGGACGTACCCGCCGGCGACATCGGCACCGGTGCCCGCGAGGTAGGTTACTTATACGGTCAGTACAAGAAACTGACGAACCGCTCCGAGGGCGTGCTCACCGGTAAGGGTCTGAGCTTCGGCGGCTCCCTGGCCCGTACAGAGGCTACCGGCTACGGCCTGGTGTATATTACCGAGGAAATGCTCAAGGACCACAATAAGGATCTTAAAGGTGCTCGTGTGGCCGTGTCCGGCTCCGGTAATGTGGCCATTTACGCTATGGAGAAGGCTCGGCAGTTAGGTGCAAAAGTTATCTGCTGCTCCGATTCTACCGGCTACGTGATTGACGAAAACGGCATTGATGTAGAGGCTGTAAAGCAGATTAAGGAAGTGGACAGAAAGCGCATTTCTGTGTATGCTGAGAGCCACCCCACCGCCACTTATGCAGAGGGCTCTGTGTGGGACGCCGTGACCTGCGATGTGGCGCTCCCCTGCGCCACCCAGAATGAGATCCACGCCGCGCAGGCGCAGCGCCTGGTAGACACCGGCTGCTACGCAGTGTGTGAGGGCGCCAATATGCCCACGGACGCAGCGGCCACAGAGGTGTTCCTGCAAAAGCACATTCTGTTTCTGCCCGGCAAAGCTTCCAACGCCGGCGGCGTAGCCACCTCCGCACTGGAGATGGGCCAGAACTCCATTCGCTCCAGCTGGACTTTTGATGAGGTAGATGCCAAGCTGCAAGGCATTATGGTCAACATCTACCACAACATGAAAGAGGCTTGCGAAAAGTACAATGCCCGCGACAACTTCGTTGTTGGTGCCAACATCGCCGGCTTTATGAAAGTGGCCGATGCCATGATGGCGCAGGGCGTGGTTTGATCCAACAAATCTCATATAAACACAAAGCAGTCTGCTACGGCAGGCTGCTTTTTCTTATTGACAAAGGAGCAAACCTGTGTTATGCTTTATACATACCATTGGTATGTAAGGAGGAGCTATGAGCAGGAATAAATACCCGGAACAGACCCGGGAACAAATTTTAGATACCGCCACACGCCTGTTTTTGCAGCAGGGGTACGAACACACCACCATACAGAATATCATCGACCAGCTGGGCGGCTTGACCAAAGGCGCGGTGTACCACCATTTTTCCTCCAAGGAAGCGATCTTAAACGCCGTTGCCGCCCGTATTTTTGAGAACAATTCCCTGTCCGCCACTTGGCAAAAAATCGCAGTATCCACAACATTAACCGGCAGTCAAAAGCTGACCCAAATGCTGCTCGCTGCCATTACAGACCCACAGGAAGCCCAATTCCGCAAACTGGGTGTGCAACTGCGTAACTCTCCCCAAATGCTGCGCGACTTGCTGTATCGCAGCGTAGAGGAAATTGCGCCTACCGCCTTTTTGCCGGTGGTCGAAGCGGGCATTGCCGACGGTTCGCTGCAAGTGGCCGAACCGACAGCCTTTGCAGAAGTGGTGGCGCTGCTTGCCAATCTTTGGCTAAGCCCACTGGTATTTGCTGATGGCCCGGAAAAGCGGAAGCAAAAGCTGGCATTTCTCTGTACCCTTTGCGAACCCACCGGGCTGGACTTAGCGCCCTTGCAACCTTATTTAGATCAATTATAAACGCCCATTCGCCCGCTGCTTTGCAGCGGCTATTCTTTGAATTTATACATACCGTTGGTATGTAAGGAGGAAATATGGATACTTACACAAAAAGAGAACGGACCATCTATCTACTGGGTATGCTGGGTCAAAACTTGATATACGGCGTGATCGGCACCGGGCTGACCTACTATTTTCAAAGTGTGATCTTTTTGCCTGCACTGGCCATCAGCACCATCACCCTGCTATCTAAAATAGCCGAATTCCTGTGTGATCCCTATGTGGGTATGCGCATTGACCGCAGTCAAAATACCAAAGGCAAATGCCGCACTTATCTTATATTTTCGCCGCTGCCGATTTTTATTTTTTCGCTGCTCTGCTTTCTTAATCGTCCATATACGGCAGCAGAAACATCCACCGCCCGCCTGGGTATCTTACTGGCTGCCGGGCTTAGTTTCATCGGCTTTGGCATTTGCTTTTGCTTCGGCGACGTAGCGCTATGGACATTGCCAAACTTAATGACAAAAAGCCGCAAGGACCGCAACGCATTGCTGGCACAGGCACGGATCGTTGCAGGAATTTGCGGTGCCGGTATCAGTTTGCTGCTATTGCCGTTATCTCAGGCTGCGGGCAATCACTTTTCCAAACAGCTAAACGACCCTACCTTAGGGCTGCAAATGGGGACCGTCTTGGTCTGTGGCAGTTTTTTGTTCCTGGGCACGCTCCTGTTTCAGCCGGTAGGCTTTTGTACCCAGGAGCGCATGACCGCCCCGCCGGCAGAAAAGCGCAGCCTATGGCAAAATCTTACGGAAATGTGGCGCATGCAAAGTTATCGTCGCATTTTGCTCTCCGGATTGCTGCGCACACCTAGCGGGCTAATGAATTTGCTGCAAATGACCGTGCTGTCTTACTACTTTGGCAATAACGGGCGCACACCTTATGTGCACTATATGCTGCTCTTAGGCATTCCGGCCTTTTTAGGCCAACTCATCGCCGCAGGTGCAGCTCCCAAACTGGCAGACAAGCACGGCGCAGCCACCACATTTGCACAAGCCAATGTATTTGCGGGACTGGCTTTATTGGCCGCCTTTGCGCTGTTCCTTTGCCGACCGCAGCAGCTAACACAAGCCCTGCCCTTTACGCTCTTGATCCTGCTTCTGTTTTGTAATATGTTTTGCTGCGGTCTGGTCAATACCGTGCAATCCATTTTAATTGCAGACGCAGCAGACCTAACGGAGAAAGAAAGCGGCATACGCCGGGACGGCATTTTTGTGTCCGGGCAATCCTTACTCATCAAGCTGTCCACCGGTGTGTCTGCTTTGCTGCAAGGGGTGGTGTTTGCGATCAGTGGCTTTAGCGGAACCGCCGTCCGTCAAATCAACCGGGCGCTATATGCCGGTGCCGACTTCGCAACGGATCCGTCATTTGCAACGCCGCGCTTCGCTATGTTCTTTTTATTTCTGTGCCTGCCGGGGATCGCCTATCTGCTGTCTGCACTGCCGTATAGAAAAAGCAGAAATCCACATAAGGCACCTGTATAAGCGCCCTCTATGCGTTTGTTCTTATCAAAATCTATACAAAAAAGCGCAACCCCTATGGGTTGCGCTTTTATATTTTGCCTGTGTGCTCCGCTATGGATCTTCTCAGCATAAAAAGCCCTCTGAAAAATACGGAGGCGCTCCAAACAGAGTGCCTCCCATATTCTTTGCTATTTCTTTTTACAGTGCAGCGATGAGCGCTTCCATTTGGTCCATTTTGCGCTCCATGTCCGCCACTAGGGCAAACTGGTTGCGGGCGCGCACCAGATTATGCTCCGGGTAAGCGGTCTTAAAGTAGGTGTCGCCGTTCAGGTAATCGGTCAAAAAGCGCATACCGCACTCAAAGGTCATCAGCTTGGCAGAAAAGGCCAACTGGTCGATCTCCGTTTGGGTCAGGCTCTCCCCTGCCTGGGACAAAAACCCCTTGGCATAGGCGCCGAAATACTCCAGATCCAAACTCACCTTGGACAGGTCCGCCTCGTCCTCGGCAGCGGTATTGGCGCCAAAGCGAATTGAGTCGCCAAAATCATAATGGGCAAGACCCGGCATGACCGTGTCCAGGTCGATCACACAAATGGCCTCGCCGGCGGTAGCGTCAAACAGCACATTATTCAGCTTGGTATCATTATGGGTCACCCGCAGGGGCAACTGACCGGCAGCCGCCAAGTCGCTAAGCCGATGGGTGTCCGCCTTGCGTTCCTTTACGAACTGAATTTCCGCCTGCACAGCGGCGGCACGACCGGCCTTGTCCGCTTCTACCGCCGGGAGAAACTCGTTCTCATACCGCCACAGGGTGTTATGGAAATTAGGAATCGTCTCATACAAAGTCTCAGCCGGGAAATCCGCCAGCAGGTGCTGGAACCGACCAAATGCCTCGCCGCTCTTTTGGAACAGAGCTGCGCTCTCCACCGCGTCATAGCTGGTAGAGTCCTTTACAAACACATAGGCACGGAAGTAGTCCCCATCCGGTGCAGTGTAATACTGCGCGCCATCCTTGGTCTTGATAAAGTGCAGGGTCTCCCGATCCGGGTCGCCGCCGGCAGCCCGAATCTTCTCCTGCAAAAAGGAAGTGACTGCAAACACATTCTGCATCAGCCGGTCAATGTCACGAAATACATTGTGATTGACCTTCTGCAGCACGTACCGCTGCTGACCGCCCTCCGGCAGATCGGTGGTAATGATATAGGTTGTATTGATATGGCCGTTGCCAAAGGCCCGGCAATCCGCCGTCTTGCCCTGAAAATCAAAGCGGTCGATCACCTGCTGAATACTCTCCATACAAGGGTCCTCCCTTATTCTTGCGCGTACGCTCAAAATGTCCTTTTATTTTACACTATTATGCAATCTTTTTCAATACCTAAAATAAAGACCGTACCGACTATGCCTGTCGATACGGTCTTACTTTGTATAAATTTTGACTTACTCTCGGCGCAGCGCCTCAATAGGCGACAACTTAGCAGCCTTGCGGGCCGGGTAAATGCCGAAGAACAGCCCAACACCGCTGGAGAATGCCAGTGCCAGCAGGATCACCCACCAAGTGATCTTTGGGGTAATATTGATAACGGCACAGGCCGCATACGCGCCTGCAATACCCAATACCAGGCCAATGATACCGCCGATCAAGCACAAAATCACCGATTCGGTTAGAAACTGCAAGGTGATCACCTTGGTCTTGGCGCCCAAGGACTTTCGTATGCCGATCTCCCGCGTTCGCTCGGTTACGGACACCAGCATAATGTTCATCACGCCGATGCCGCCAACGATTAGGGAAATCGCACCTACACAGGCAATAAACGCGGTCAGCACCTGCATAACGATATCAACGATCTGAATATAAGTGGCCATATTCTGGGCAATGTACATATTCTTGGCAAAATTGCCGTGAGCCGCTTTCAAGTAGTTGACGGTGGCGTTGCCCACAGCGTCATTGTCTGCACCGTCCTGGGCGATCACGAAAATGGAGCTCAGGTTGGAGTTGGCGCCGGTGATCTGGGTCAGTGTGGTACAGGGCATAAACAGGGCGATCACCGGAGAGTCCTCGTTCTGCTGAAACATAGTTGACAGAGAGGAACTGCCGCCGGCGGACTGAGCAATCTGGTCAATATTGGCCACACCCACTACCTTGACCTTCATGGACTTACCGCTGGAGGACACAGTCACATACTCGCCGGTCACATCTTCATACCCAAATACACTTTGCGCACTGTTAATACCGATCACGGCAATAGGCGAATTGGCGCTGTACTCCTCATCGGTAAAGAACCGACCGTAGGTGCAGCCTTCGGTCAAGGCGTACTGAATATCACTGTTTACGCCAACCAGCATGGCGGTAGCTTCCTTGGCCTGGGAGTCAATGGTGGCCTTACCAAAGCCCATCAGCATAGGCGAGCAGCGATCTACGCCGTTTACACGGCTTTTAATATTCTCTACATCCTTCAAGGTAATGTAGTCGTTGTCCGTAGCCTGGGTGGTATCCACCGAGACCATCACGGCGTTGGAGCCCATATCCTCGATTAAAGAGACAATATAGTCCCGGGCACCGGTACCGGCTCCCACAATCATGATCACAGAGCTGATACCGATAATGATACCCAACATCGTCAGGAGCGAGCGCATCCAGTTCGCCTTGATGGCTTTGACAGCGATTTTAAAGCTTTCTGAAATGTTCACAAAAAGTGCTCCTTATTTCGTTGTACTCAGTTTGTCAACCACCTTAACCTTAAAGGAATCTTCCTTATAGGTAGTGGATGGTGCGGCAACGATCTTGTCCCCGGCTTTCAGGCCGTCGGTCACTTGGTATGCGCTGTCCGACATAGCGCCGGTGGTAATGGCGGTCTTGGTGACCGTCTTTTCCTCCTCGTTGTAGAGGTACACATAGGTGCCGGTCTTATCCAGTACAATAGAGCCGGTGGGCACAGTCACAACGCCCAGGTACTCGCCGGTGCTAATCACCACATTGGCTTCAAAACCGATGATAATGTTCTCGTCCGGGTGTTTCACTTCTACCGTACACTCCACGCCTGCACCGGAGCTGGTCAGACTGGACAGGCCGCTGATGCCGGCCATGGAGCCTACATTGTCCAAGATGGAGCCGGCAGATCCGCCGGTGGCGGTAGGCGCCTTGGCAGTCACCTCGCCCTCATACTTACCGTAAGCGGTGGTAATGGTGCAGGGCATACCCACCTTCACCCGATGGTTATCGTACTCACTCAGGCTGATGGTCACGACCATGGTGTTCATATTCTCCAGCACAATGCCGTCATTGACCAGGGAGGTCTGCTCCCCGGCTACCAGATCACAGGTGGTGATGGTACCGTCAAAAGAAGCGGTCCAACCGGCCTGCAAATCCTTGTTTGCGTCCTGCAACGCGGTCAGGGCACTCTCTGCACCCTCCATTACGCTCTTTTGTGCGCTGACAGCGGTGTCGGAAGCCTCTACCGCATACATTTTGGACTGCGCATACAGGGCAGCCAATTGCAGCTGCTTAGTGGTCAACTGTATATCCGTCGTACTGGTCAGGTCTTTTGCAACGCTCTTCCAGTCAATTTCCTTTACAGCCTGGGCAATGCTCTTTGCCAGCACATCGCCCATCACTTTCAGATTATCCTCGTTAATCAAGCCGTCGCTGATGGCGTCACGAATGGCCTTTTCCACTGCGTTGGCGATGGCGTTGCCATCGGTAATATTTCTATCCAACGCCTTGCTGATGGCGTCCGCTGTGGTCTTCATGATCTGCATCATGGTATCCACATCATTGGTCATATCGCGAATATTATCGGCAATCTCGGCCAAGGTATCGGACAGATCCGCGAGCGCACCGGTGGTGCTGGTCTTTTCAAACTGCGCAATATACTGCACATTACCACGCACCTGAACAGTCACCTGCTTGGAGGACTTCAATTTCGTGCCGTTGGCATCGTACCAACCGGAAAAGCTGTAATCCTTGACAGGAACAGCCTTGATCACCACATCTGCACCCTCGTCATACTTACCTGCGCTGGTAGAACCGGCGGTATTATTACCCACCTGCACTGTACCGTAGCTCTCCTGGCCGGCCAGCACCGTTGCCTTTACCGTATAGGTAGCGGCCTTAGCGGTGGTTTCTTTGGTGGTAGTCACCCGTGTTGTGGGAACTGTGGTCGGCAGCGTGGTGCGGTGCTTTTTCGTTGTGGTCTTCTTCTTTGAGGTAGTGGTATTGGCACGCTTTTGCAGCTTGGCAATCTGCTTTTCCAGCGTGTTGATCTGCTTATTGACCGCTGCCAAATTCGACTTAGCGGCAGTCTGATTGCTGCGAGCGGTGTTGTACGCCTTCTTCGCATCCGTATAAGTCCCCTGCAATTTGGAGATCTGGGCGTCCACATTAGAGGTATCAAAGGTAGCCAGTTTGTCTCCCTCTTTGACCTTGTCGCCCTTTTGGACAAACACTTCTTTTACAGTCGCCACAGTGCCGACCTTGTATGTACGGCTGGCGCCTGCGGTCACATCGCCGGTAGCGCTAACCGTCTCGTAAATATCGCCGGTAGAGATGGTGTGCAGGGTCACCTGCTCGCCGCCGTTGACCTTGCGCACAATAAAGATACTGGTCACGATAATGGCGATCACCAACACAATGGCGATGGGAACGATAATTCGTTTTTTGCTCTTTTTAACAGTTGCCATAATTTCGCCTCTTCGATTATAAATTCATACAAAGTGTGTAACGTGTCTATTATATCACAGCCTGTATAATTGTCAATAACAATTTGTAAAGTTCATAGCCTATTCACATTTGCCGGCAGCCAATGCGCGGGCTCCAATGTCTTTTCTGTAATGTACACCGTCAAAGTGCACTTCCCGTGCAGCGGCATAGGCGGTATCCAGCGCCGCCTGCAAATTGTCACCCAAGGCGGTAATGCCCAGCACCCGCCCGCCGGCGGTCACCAGCTTGCCGTCCTTTTGCGCTGTACCGGCGTGGTACACGGTAACTCCCGCTCGCTGTCCATCGGTCAGACCGGTGATCTCCAGCCCCTTGGGGTAAGACTTGGGATAACCGCCGCTGGCCAAAATGACACAGGCGCAGGCTTTATCACTCCACCGAATATCCAGCTGCGCCAGCGTACCGGTGTTAATGGCGTCAAAAATATCCATAATATCCGTTTCCAGCCGGGGCAGCACCACCTGGGTCTCCGGGTCGCCGAAACGGCAATTGTATTCAATCACCTTGGGGCCCTTGGGGGTAAGCATCAAACCAAAGTAGAGGCAGCCTTGGAAGGTGCGCCCTTCGGCATTCATAGCCGCAATGGTGGGCAGGAAGATGATGTCCATACATTGCTGTTCCACCGCTTCCGTATAGTACGGGTTGGGGGACACAGTGCCCATACCGCCGGTATTCAGCCCCTTGTCACCGTCCAGTGCTCGCTTGTGATCCATGGAGGACACCATGGGCCGCACGCACTTGCCGTCGGTAAAGGCCAGCACAGACACTTCCGGTCCGGTAAGGAACTCCTCCACCACAATATGATTGCCGGAGGCACCGAATACCTTGTCCTCCATAATTTCCTTAACACCGGCCACCGCTTCTTCCAAAGATTCCGGAATCAGCACGCCCTTGCCCAAAGCCAGACCGTCTGCCTTAATGACAGTGGGAAATTCGTTTTTCTCCGTAATATATTCAATGGCCGCCCGGGGATCGTCAAATACCCGATACTCGGCGGTGGGAATGTGGTACTTTTGCATCAGATCCTTGGAGAATACCTTGGAGCCTTCAATGATAGCCGCGTTGGCTCGGGGGCCAAAAGTGGCAAAGCCCGCCGCGTTCAGGGCATCTACCATACCGGCCACCAGCGGATCGTCCGGGGCCACTACCACCAGGTCTGCCTGAATCTCCTTTGCCAGCGCCACGACGCCGTCTATATCCATCGCCGCCACATTGTGGCACACTGCATCATAGGCAATGCCCCCATTGCCCGGGCAGCAATGCACACTGTCCACTCTGGGTGACTCTTTGATCTTGCGCACCAATGCGTGCTCGCGGCCACCGCCGCCTACCACCAAAACCGTCATATTCTTTGACCTCCAAAAAAGACTTTTAGGAGAACTGCCGTTTTGCCGCCAATTCTCCTGTATTTACTGTATTTTATTTGTTTTTATTGATAATCCGACTTTCTGCCTTACCGCTCTCCAAATCAATAAAACGGGTAAAGAGGGAAACTTTGTTGTCCTCGTTCAGGCTGTCCCAAATCATTTGCGTAAAGCTGTCCAGGTCGCCGTCCATCTCCACCGGCACCGGCTCGCCCTCAAAAGACGGGATCGGATTGCCGTCACCCTTGTAGGTGTGGATCAAATGGCCCAGACCGGGCACCGCTGCATACTCAAAGAAGTAACGCAGGCAGGAGTCGCCCCGACCCATATTGGACTTTAAGATGGACAGGTTGTAGTCGCCGTTTGGCTTGACAACGCCACTGATTCTGGGGGTGTAGTTGGGCGCGTCCGGCTCAAACTCCCGGGTAAGCAGCGCGTGGCGATAGCACTTGCCCTTTGCCATAAAGTCATAGATGGTATCCGTCTGGTCACCGTTGGTGACAATGGTCTTGCCGTCCAAGCACAGCACCGGGTTGTAAATGATTAAAGACGGATCCTCCATCTTGCTCTCATCAAAAGCCTTGGTGCGAATGCCGCCACGGTCGTTCTCCTCAAACACACGGTTGCGGGAATTGACGCTGCGCCCCATAATAAAATAGGCGATCATTGCCGTTTTCCCGTCCTTGCTGCGACCCAACACGATCCCACGGCCGGGATAGCTGTTGCCGGACAGCAGGGTTGAAAGCTGTTGTATCTCCATAATAATCACCATAGCCTTTCAGGCTACATACCGTTCATTAAAAATCATTAACACCTTGCTGTAGCCTGACAAGGCGTTCATGGTGATTACAGCCATCTCAAAATTATGCCAAAGGCAGATTTTGAGGGCAATATAATCTGTATAGTGTGATTTTTCACACTATACCTCAATCTAAAATACGGGTCTTGTTGCCCGTAATCTGAATTTTACCTTGGCAAAAGAGTGCCACCGCCTGAGGCAGCAGCTGCCATTCGCACTGCTCCATCACCCGCCGCTGCAAAACCTCCGGGGTGTCCCCCTCCAGCACCGGCACCGCCTTTTGGGCGATGATGGGGCCGGCGTCGCAGTCGGCAGTCACAAAGTGCACCGTAGCGCCGGTAAGCTTGACTCCGCTTTGCAGCACCGCCTCATGCACATGGAGCCCATAATAGCCCTTGCCGCAAAAAGATGGAATCAACGCCGGGTGAATGTTCATCATTTTACCGGGAAAAGCGTCTACCACCTGTTCATCGAGAATGGTCAGGAACCCAGCATACACAACCAGATCCGCCTGCTCCGCCAGCAGCAGGTCCCGCATAGCTGCAGAGTAAGCATGTACATCCGGGTACGCCTTGCGCTCCAAAACCTTACCGGGAATACCGTGAGCCGCAGCTCGCTCCAGCGCATACACGCCGGGCTTGGAAGCGATCACGCAGGTAATTTGCCCACCGGGGATCTCTCCCCTGTCTTGGGCGTCCAGCAAAGCCTGCAAATTGGTGCCCCCACCGGAAACTAACACCACAATGCGCTTCATACCAGCTCCACGCCTTTCTCGCCGGACTTGATTTGGCCGATGATTGCAGCCTGCTCCCCTGCCTGTTGCAGGATCCGCACGGCCTCGTCCGCCTTCGTGGCGTCTACGGCAATCACCAAACCGGTGCCCATATTAAAGGTATTATACATATCCCGCTCCGGAATGTTGCCTTCTTTGGCGATCAGGTCAAAAATAGGCTTCTTAAAGCACTTGTCTTTCTCAATCACAGCGGTGAAACCATCTTGCAGCATACGGGGCACATTCTCATAGAAACCGCCGCCGGTAATGTGGCTGATGGCGTGCACCCGCACGCTGTCCATCAGTGCCAGCAGGGGCTTTACATAAATGCGGGTGGGCGTCAGCAACTCCTCGCCCAGGCTCTTGCCCAGCTCCGGCACCTGCACATGCAGCCGCTGGGAAGAAATGTTAAACACCTTGCGCACCAAAGAGAAGCCATTAGAATGTACGCCGGAGGAGGCCACGCCGATAAGCGCGTCTCCGGCTTGCAGCTCCTCACCGCTGACCAGCTTGCTCTTTTCGCCAACGCCAACAGAGAACCCGGCCAGGTCATACTCGTCCTCCGGATAAAAGCCGGGCATCTCCGCAGTCTCGCCGCCAACCAGAGCGCAACCGGCCTGCACACATCCCTCAGCCACACCGGCCACGATCTGCTCAATCTTCTCCGGGAAGTTTTTGCCGCAGGCAATATAATCCAGGAAGAACAGGGGCTTGGCACCGGAGCAAGCCACATCGTTGACGCACATAGCCACACAGTCGATACCTACGGTGTCGTGCTTATCCATTAAAAAGGCGATCTTCAGCTTGGTGCCTACACCGTCTGTACCGCTGACCAGCACCGGCTCTTTATAGTCGTTCACCGGCAGTTGAAACATACCGCCAAAGCCGCCGATCCCACCCAGCACGCCGGGCACGGTTGTGCGCTTTACATGGGCCTTAATCCGCTCCACAGACTCATAACCGGCGGTCACATCTACACCGGCTGCCGCATAGCTTGCACTAAAACTCTTTTCCATACTCAGATCTCCTCCAGTTTCTTTTGCAGGTCTGTATCTTTTTGGCGCACGGCAGCGGCCATATCTGCCCGCATTTGCACCAGTTTGTCCATTAAATCGTCATTGCCCACAGCCAGGATCTCCGCTGCCAGCAACGCTGCGTTCTTAGCCGCATTAACCCCAACGGTAGCCACCGGAATACCCGGGGGCATCATCACCGTAGCCAGCATGGCGTCCATACCGTCCAGCACCTTGGCACTGCATGGGATGCCGATCACCGGCAGCGTAGTGGAAGCGGCCAACACGCCGCCCAGGTGCGCCGCCATACCGGCGGCCGCCAGAATCACACCAAAACCGTTCTCTCGGGCGCTCTCTGCAAAGGCCATAGCCTCCTTGGGGGTACGGTGGGCGCTCATTACATGCACCTCGGTCTCAATGCTCAGCTCCCGCAGCTGCTTAATGGCCGGTGCCACCACCGGCAAATCGCTGTCCGAGCCCATAATGACTGCAACTTTTTTCATAAAACTGTCCTCCGTTTGCGGTGGCGCACCGGGTGCGGCACCGGGTATGGCAAGTATTTTTTCGTTTATATTACGGCTATTATACGCTATATGCGGTGCTTTTTCAATAGAAAAATACAAAAACCAACCCGTGTTTCCACAGGTTGGTTTTCTCTATTAATCGTAAATGCTTTCGTCCAGCTTACCGGCACCGATAAAACCGGCAGCGCCGTCCATATCCGCAGCGGTAATTCGCCCGTCTCCGTTAAAATCCAGCAACCGCTCATACGCGCCCTCGCCCCGGTCAATGGCGGCTGCGTACTGCTGTAAAGTCACCAGATCCCGGGCGTTCACATACCCATCGCCGGTCAAATCATAGGCCATCACCGGCACATCGCCCAAGTCTACGCTCTGTGTAGTGACCGTTACCTGCACCTGGCGGCATAAGTAAAAATCCGCCCCCACGGTCAAGGTATAAGTACCCGGCGCCACGGCAATAGAAAATTTGCCGTCCTCGCCGGTTTGCGCGCTCTCATCGTTCAACTCTATCGTCGTGCCCACCAGCAGATAATTGTGGGGGTGACTGCCGTCTGTGCTCTCCATCGCCACCGCACGCCCGGTAACGGTGTAGCTAAGCGCCGGTTGATAATTCGCATCATAGCTGCTGCCGCAGCGCCGGCAGGTGTAGCGGGTGTAGCCCTCCTCCGTTGTCGTCGGCGGGATCACCACGGCGGTATAATCGTGCCCCAACGCCGGGGTACTGACGGTATCGGACAAATGCGCTCTGCACCTGGTGCAATAATCATACGTATAACCCGGCAAGGTGCATGTAGGCTCAACTCGGTGGGTGGCAGGCGCCGTATGCCCCAGCTTGGCAATAGGGGTGGCATAGCTGTCACCGCAAGTGCAGGTGTAAAGAATTTGGCCGTCTGCCACGCAAGTGGGTTCTGTGCGTTGGGCGGTGTACACATGGGTGTGTACTTGCACCGGCACAGCAGCCGTTTGGTCCCCCCAGGTCAGAGTAGCGGTGTATGTACCCTCTGTCCAGTGATGGGCAACCTGATCGTCCGTCAATGAAAAGACATGGCCGTTATAGTTTTCCTCTGTCAGCGGCAGGGTCACCTGATCGCCGGTATCATAAGTGATGGTAATTTGCAACCGATCGGTAAAGGCGTTCAGGTCAAAGTAAGCATAGGCCTGCCCATCGCTGTCCGTGCGCGCCGTGCTATCCACACCGGTGACCAGCACCTGATCTGCCGGGAATGCGGCAGAAAAACCGATCACTTTACCCGGATACAGATACGCCGTGTATGCCCCCAGGCTGTGGTTATTGGTCACTTGAAAATAATAGGTCTCCCCTGCCTGCAAAGTACAGGTGAGATCAAAATTCAGATCATAAAGGGAACGGTCATCGCTGCCTTGCCCCAGGTCCGCCTTGCTGCCGTCGCATAGGCGCACCACCGTGTCCACACTGCCCATGGAGTAAAAATGGTAAGTACCGGTAGCAGTAGGGGTGTAGCGATACCAGTCTGTACCGCTGTAGGATTGAAATGTGTTGCCAAAGGTGGCGCCTTGGGCCAACTCCAGCGCCGGATCAAAGGTAATCTGTGCCGCTGCGTCCGCATAATACTGGGCAGTGGTGCCGGCCAGTCCCCGCAGGGTAAAGGCAGGCATGGGGCGGCCGTCCTCGTCCTGATACCCAACCGCGTACTGACCAAAGCCGGTGCCCACCGGGAACTGGGCAGCGGTCAGCGCCTTGCAGTCAATAAAGGCACAGGCGCCCAGCTGCAAACTGCCGGCCATATTGTCAAACTGAACATCCGTCAGCCCGGAGCAAGCGGCAAAGGCATAGCTGCCAATCCCCGTGACCCCGGCAGGAATTCGTATCGACTGCAAGGCTGCGACATGGAAAAAGGTGTTACTGCCAATCGTTCTCAAGCTGTCCGGCAACTGCACATCCGTAACAGCCGTCAACTGGCGAAGCAGATTGTCTCCCAGCCCGGTAATGCCCTCCTCCACTTGCACCGTGCGGATTTGGCTGCGGTGGGCGGCAAATGGCGGCAGACTCTCCGGGGTGTAATCCGGCGTAGCACCGGTGCCGGTAAGGGTCAAGGTGCCGGTACTCTCCTCAAACACATAATCCACCTGACTATCACCTAAAGTCCCCTGCTCCCCGGCAAAGGCAAAAAAAGATGGCATCCCAACAAACACAGTTGCCAGCAGGAAACAAAAGATCACACTGTACTTTTTCATCAGGATACCACCTCACATATTCTGTTGTCATTATACCATAAGCCTGCCGCCGGTGCAACCGTCAGTCCGCCAGCACCTTACGCAGCAGCTTGCGCACCTTTTGCAACCGGGTACGCACCGCAGAGCCGGAAATACCCAGTGCCAGACCGATCTCTTTACTGCCGTAGCCCTGGCGCCGCATAGCGAGCAAAATCTGATCCTCTCTCCCCAGCATACCCAGCACCTGCGCCCACTCTACCATGGTGATGGGATCCTCCCGATCCGGCAAGTCAAAGTCCTCCGGTATTGCCACGCACACCGCCCGGGCAGCAATGGCCCGGTAGTGGTCGGCGCACACGCTGCGGGCAATGGACAGCAGCAGGCTTTTGTCCGACTTGGGGAAAGCAGCCGCCGCCAGCAGCCACTGCCAATACTGCATAAAGGTCTGCTGGGTCAGCTCCTCGGCCAAGTCAGCAGGCACACGACCGCGAATCCAACGCAGCACCGCAGCATAAGATCCAGCATAAACAGCATTAAAGTGCTCATACTTTGTACTTTTTTCGGAATGCTTCATACGCTTCTTCGTCCATGACCATATTGCCTACTATGCTGTTGGCCTGCACCGTGCCCAGCAGCGGCTTGGGACATACGGCAACTGCACCTACGATAAACAACAGGTGCTTATCCGTGATCATCTCCGGGGTCACATCCGGCGCAAAAAACAGGCTGCTGCCCACCACGATCACCGCGCCGTCCTCCAACCGGGACAGCAAATCCGCACCTGCCCGCAGCTCTGCGGAGAACTGGTGCAAATGGTCCAGATCCCGATCCAATTCCCGGAACATACCGTTCAGGTTCTCAATCACCAGGCCGGTGCCCTGCTCTGCAATGCCTATACCGCTTAGAAAGACCCGGGCGTGCTTCTCCCCGGCCGCCCGCCGAAAGATGGTCATACCGTTACAAAGGCAAATGGCGCCCTCCGGCAGCGTAGACCCCAGCACATTCAACCCGTTATACTGGGCCACTTTGTCCATAGGCGCAAACACCTCCTGCGCAATGGCCCCCTTGGTTATATCCGCATAAGCCTCTGCGAAGGCCGGCGAAGGATTCTCCGGCAGCAAGATGGTGCTCACTGCTTGAATAGAGCTGATCTTGCGCAGCGCCTGGGGCGTATAGTTGCGCAGATCTAATACGGACACGGCCTCAATTTTCTTTTTACCGAACATCGTACATTTCCTTTCTGCTGGTCAAAGCGTTCCCCATTGTGTGTACACTCTATAAGACGGCTGCCGGGGGCAAACTGTCTGCACACTTTGGTGATTTTTTTAATAAACGCCACGACCATGAAAAAAGGCGTATGTACCGGAGTACATACGCCTATAACCGTCATAATGACCTGCGCTTATACAAGCTCGATGATGCACATCTCAGCTGCGTCGCCGCGACGGGGGCCAGTCTTTACAATGCGGGTGTAACCGCCGTTTCTGTCCTCGTACTTGGGCGCGATTTCATCAAACAACTTCTTTACAACATCTTCCTTGGTAACATAGGAAAGCACCTGTCTTTTGGAAGCCAAAGTGTTCTTCTTGCCGAGAGTGATCATCTTCTCAGCCATAGCGCGAACTTCTTTCGCTCTGGTAACGGTAGTTTCAATCTTGCCGTTTTCTAAAAGAAAAGTAACCATACCTCTGAGCATTGCTTTTCTGTGGTCAGTAGGTCTGCCCAATTTTCTGGAACCTGGCATTGAAATTCCCTCCTTTAATCCTCATCGTGACTCAGGCTGAAGCCCAGGGATTGCAGCTTGGCAACCACCTCGTCCAGGGACTTGCGACCCAGGTTTCTAACCTTCATCATATCTTCTTCGGATTTGCTGATCAAATCCTCTACTGTGTTAATGCCTGCTCGCTTGAGACAGTTGAAAGAGCGCACGGACAGATCCAGTTCCTCAATGGTCATCTCCAGAACCTTCTCCTTACCGTCGTCGTCCTTCTCCACCATAATATCCTGGTTGCCAATCTCCTCAGAGAGATCCACAAACAGCATCAGGTGGTCGTTGAGAATCTTAGCAGCCAAAGAAGCGGCCTCGTCAGCCGGAATGGTGCCGTCCGTCTCAACATCAAGAATCAGTTTATCAAGGTCTGTCTGCTGACCTACACGGGTGTTCTCTACGGTGTAATTCACCTTGAGCACCGGGGTGTAGATAGAGTCGATTGCAATGGTGCCGATGGGCAAATCCATCAGCTGCTTGTTGCGGTCACAGGGCACATAGCCGCGGCCACTGTCTGCCGTCAGCTCCATAGATACGCTGGCGCCGGCGTCCAGATAAGCAATGTGCAGCTCGGGATTCAGGATCTCTACATCTGCGTCATGAATAATATCGCCCGCAGTGATCTCGCCTTCTCCGCTGGCCTCAATGTGCAGCATCTTCGGCTGCTCATCGTGAATCTTCAGGATAACGTTCTTGAGATTCAAAACGATCTCCGTCACATCTTCCTTTACATGCGGAATGGTAGAAAACTCGTGCAGCACACCATCAATCTTCACGGAAGTGATGGCATAGCCGGGCAGAGAGGAGAGCAGCACTCTCCGCATACCGTTGCCCAGGGTTGCGCCGAAACCTCTTTCCAGAGGTTCCACCACAAACTTACCTACGCTTCTGCTTCCCTGAGTAGATAAATCTACAATCTCGATTTTCGGCTTATCAATTTCAATCATTTAAAAGCCTCCTATTTTGATTTTAACAGCTAAATAACAGAATGATCAACTATTATCTAGAATAGAACTCAACGATCAAGTGCTCTTCAACAGGATAATCAATGTCTTCACGGGTGGGCAGAGCCACAACCTTAGCGGTCAGCTTCTCTGCGTCAACCTCCAGCCACTTGGGAGCGTTGCCATAAACGCCCTCTTCCTTCACGAGCTTAAATCTGCCGTTCTCCTTGCTCTTATCCACCACAGCGATCACATCGCCGGCCTTCACAAGGTAGGAGGGAATGTTGACCTTTTTGCCGTTCACGGTGAAATGACCGTGAGAAACAGCCTGGCGGGCTTCACGACGGGTCTTGCAAAAACCGGTGCGGAAAGCCACATTGTCCAAACGAGTCTCTACCATGGTCAGCAGCACAGCGCCGGTCTGGCCGGGAGCCTTAGCTGCCTTCTCATAGTAAGAATGGAACTGCTTCTCCAGAATGCCGTAGATGAACTTCACTTTCTGCTTTTCCTGCAGCTGCATAGCATACTCGCTCTTCTTGCGGCGATTCTTGGTATAAGAATTTCTGAATGTATCCTTATTTGTATAGCCCATAACAGCCGGAGAAATGCCGAGTGCTTTGCAGCGCTTTGCGATGGGCTCTGAATTCTTTGCCATATCTTCTACACCTCCGTTAGATTATACACGACGTCTCTTAGGCGGACGGCAACCGTTGTGCGGAATGGGGGTAACATCCTTAATCAGGGTTACATCCAGACCGGCGGTCTGAAGTGCGCGGATGGCAGCTTCACGGCCGGAGCCGGGGCCTTTAACGAAAACTTCCACCGTCTTCATACCATGCTCCATAGCAGCCTTAGCAGCAACCTCGGCAGCAGTCTGTGCAGCAAAGGGAGTAGACTTCTTGGAACCACGGAAACCCATTTCGCCGGCAGACGCCCAAGAAACGGCATTGCCCTGCGTGTCCGTGATGGTTACGATGGTGTTGTTGAAGGTTGACTGAATATGGGCAGCACCACGTTCAATATTCTTCTTCTCGCGGCGTTTGCGAGAGCCAGTGGTCTTTTTTGTAGCCATACTACGAATATCCTCCTACGCTTATTTCTTCTTGTTTGCTATGGTCTTCTTGGGACCTTTGCGGGTGCGGGCGTTGTTCTTGGAGGTCTGTCCTCTTACAGGCAGGCCCTGACGATGGCGCATACCGCGATAGCAGTTAATTTCAATGAGTCTCTTAATGTCAAATGCTCTGTCTCTGCGCAGATCACCTTCAACATTCAGGTTCTTCTCAATGTAATCACGAATTTTGGAAACCTGATCCTCGGTAAGATCTCTGCAACGAGTATCGGGATCAATTCCGGTTGCCTCTACGATCTGAGTAGCAGTGGTACGGCCGATACCATAGATGTAAGTAAGGCCGATCTCAACTCTCTTGTCGTTGGGCAAGTCAACACCAGAAATACGTGCCATATTGTTTTACCTCCGAATTATTGCTCAGGATTAGCCCTGACGCTGTTTGTGCTTTGGATTTTCACAGATAACCATGACTTTACCATTGCGCTTAATCACTTTGCATTTGTCGCAAATTTTCTTTACAGAAGGTCTGACTTTCATTTGAATATCCTCCTTTATTTACTTTGAGCGCCAAATAATACGACCCTTGTTCAGGTCATAGGGTGACATCTCAATCGTTACCTTATCACCGGGAAGAATACGAATGTTGTTCATCCGCAGCTTACCGCTGATATGGGCTAAAATGATGTGGTCATTTTGGAGTGCTACCTTAAAGGTCGTGTTGGGCAGCGCCTCAACCACAGTACCTTCCACTTCAATCATATCTGACTTTGACATCGTTTACCTCTCTTATGGATAGGATCTTGAATTGATGTTCGCTCTTATCTGGAATCACATTACGGCGTAATCGCCTGCAATTGATTAACGCCTCAGACTTTGGTCAAAATGACCGGACCGTTAGAGGTAATGGCAATGGTGTGCTCAAAGTGCGCAGCCAGCTTGCCGTCTGCCGTCTTGACCGTCCAACCGTCTGAAAGCTGTTTTACCTTATAGGTCCCCAGATTTATCATTGGTTCAATTGCCAATGTCATTCCGGGTAATAGTCTGATACCGCGTCCTGCGTGACCGAAGTTTGGTACGCTGGGGTCTTCATGAAGTTTGGTGCCCACGCCGTGACCCACAAAGTCACGAACAACACCGTATCCGCGCGCCTCGCAATATTCTTGTACTGCGTGGCCTATATCGCCGATCCTGTTGCCGGGTATCGCCTGCTCAATGCCTTTATACAGGCTCTCGCGGGTGGTATCCATCAGCCGCTTTGCATTGGGCGAGCAAGACCCGACTGCAAATGTGGCAGCATTATCGCCGTTATAACCGTTTTTGGCCGCACCCAGGTCGATGCTGACAATGTCACCCTCTTGGAGGATGCGGTCCTTTTTCGGTATACCGTGGATCACTTCATCATTTATGGATATACATGCAGTAGCGGGATAGCCCCCATAGTGCAGGAAATTGGGCTTAGCACCCCGTTTGATGATCAGATCGTAAGCGATCTTATCGATTTCCTTTGTAGAGATGCCCGGCTTAACAGCCTCACCTGCTACCATCAATGCTTCAGCGGAGATCTGACAAGCCTCTTTCATCAGCTCCAGTTCTCTGCTGCTTTTCAGCACGACCATGTTAATCCTCCAGTGCTGCAAAAACGAGTGCCGTGGTGTCTGCCACCTCTTCCTGACCCTCTACGACTGCCAGCTTACCCAGCTTGTCATAAAAGTCCTTCAGCGGCTCGGTCATCTTGTGGTATTCCACAAGGCGAGCCTGCACCGTCTCCGGCGCGTCGTCCTTGCGTTGAATCAGTGCACCGCCGCAAGCGTCACAAACACCGTCCACCTTGGGCTTTTTATAAAGCATGTGGTAGGAATTTGCACACTTTGAACATACACGGCGGCCGGACATTCTGGTGGTAATTTTCTCGTCAGGGACTTCTATATCAATGACCTTATCAATAGCCACGCCCATGTCCTCAAGCGCCTGGGCTTGAGGAATGGTACGAGGAAATCCGTCCAGAATAAATCCGTTTTCGCAATCTTTTTGTTCCAGTCTGTCCTTGATGATCCCGATAACCACATCGTCCGGAACCAACTGGCCTGCGTCCATATAGGACTTGGCCTTCAAGCCCATCTCGGTGCCCTCTTTCAGAGCGGCACGGATGATGTTACCGGTGGAGATGGCAGGAATACCATACTTTTCAACAATCTTTTCCGCCTGGGTGCCTTTGCCGGCACCGGGCGCGCCAAGAAGGATCAAATTCATCTTGCGTTCTCCTTATAATCAGTCAAGGAAGCCTTTATAGTGGCGCATCATCAACTGGCTTTCCAGCTGACGCACCGTCTCCAGAGCTACACCGCACATAATGATGATGGATGTACCGCCCAGAGTGATGCTCATGCCGCCGTCGTCACCGCCGGTCTCCAGGGGCGGAATCGCCGCCTTACAAATCAAGGAGTACACGATGGGGAACAAGGCAACTACGCAAAGCATCAAAGAACCGATCAAGGTCAGACGGGACAGAACCCGCATGATGTAATCGGAGGTGGGCTTGCCGGGACGAATGCCGGGGATTGCGCCGTTGTTCTTACGAAGATTATTTGCCATTTCAATGGGGTTGTACTGAATAGTGCTGTAGAAATAGGCAAAGAAGATGATCAGCAGGAAGTACATACCCGCATACCACCAAGAGTCACTCTGGAAGGCGTTAAAGAACTTCTCCCAGCCGGTGCCCTTGTACTTGTCAGCAGAAATGAACATCTGCACCGTACCGGGCAGGGACAAAATAGAAGATGCAAAGATGATGGGCAGCACGCCGCTCATATTGATCTTAATGGGCATGTGGGTGGACTGACCGCCGTACATTTTGCGGCCCACAACGCGCTTTGCGTACTGAATGGGCAGGCGACGCTCTGAGTTATCCATAAATACGATGTAAGCGATCATCAGAAGGAAGATCACGCACACCACGGGAACCAGAACTTTGTACACGGTACGGCCGGTGTCCAGGTACTGGAACAGCTGCTTGATCAGGGTGGGGAAACGAGACACGATGCCGGCAAAAAGGATAATGGAAATACCGTTACCGATACCGGAAATGGTGATCTGCTCGCCCAGCCACATAATCACGGCTGTGCCGGCGGTGAGCACTGCAATAATGACCACTGCCTGGAACACGGCGTCAAAACCGGTGAATGCTGCGCCGCTGGCATCCTTCATCAGATAGCCGTTGGCACGCAGGAAGAAGAAGTATGCCAGGGACTGCAACAGACCCAGACCAACCGTAACGAAACGGGTGATTGTGGCGATCCTCTTTCTGCCTTCTTCGCCCTCCTTCTGCAACCGCTCCAGTGCAGGAATGGCCACAGCAAGAAGCTGCATAATAATGGAGGCATTGATGTACGGTGTGATGGACATAGCGAAAATTGTTCCGTATGTGAATGCACTACCGGTCATCAAGCTCAGGTAGGTTAAAATGGTGTTGCCCTTACCTACATTGATCTCATCAACAATGTTCAGGAAAGGAACAGGAATGACAGAGCCAATTCGGAAAACAAGGATAACAAATGCTGTAAACAAAAGCTTTTTGCGGATGTCCGCAACTTTCCAAGCGTTTACGAAGGTCTTGATCATTTACAGCACCTCCACCTTGCCACCTGCTGCCTCAATCTTAGATTTGGCGCTCTCACTGATGGCGGTGACCTGAACGGTCAGAGCCTTAGTAATCTCGCCCTTGCCCAGAACCTTTACGCCGTCCAGGGTCTTCTTCAAAAGACCGGAGGCCACCAGGCTCTCAGCGTTCACGGTTGCGCCGTCCTCAAATCTGTCGTTCAGATCAGACACATTGACAATGGCGTACTCCGTTGCAAAAATGTTGTTGAAACCTCTTTTGGGCACGCGGCGCTGAAGGGGCATCTGACCACCTTCAAAGCCGGGCCGTCTGCTGTAACCGGAACGGGCCTTCTGACCCTTCTGGCCTTTACCGGCGGTTTTACCCTGGCCGGAAGCAGTACCGCGACCGATACGCTTAACACTCTTTTTGGAGCCTTCAGCAGGAGAAAGTTCATGTAATTTCATCTTGCTACCTCCCCTTATTCTTCAACAACGGTGATCAGGTGTGCGATCTTCTTGATCTTGCCCTGAGTTGCGTCGTTGTTCGGCTGAACGGTTTCGTTGCCGATCTTCCGCAGGCCAAGAGAGTGGGCGGTGGCGATCTGGTCCTGCTTACTGCCGATCAGGCTTTTTGTAAGTTTGATTCTAATATCTGCCATAATGCGCCCCTCCTTATCCTACGATTTCTTTCACTGACTTACCGCGAACAGCAGCAACTTCCTCTGCCGTGCGCAGTCTGCTCAAACCGTCAATGGTGGCGCGAACCACATTGTACGGGTTGTTTGAGCGAACGGCCTTGGTACGAATATCGCCGATACCAACGGTCTCAACAACCGCACGAACCGGGCCGCCGGCGATCACGCCGGTACCTTTAGGAGCGGGCATAAGCAGCACTTCGCCAGCACCGAACTTACCGGTGATCTCATGGGGAATGGTCGTACCCCGCAGAGATACTTTGATCAAATTCTTCTTTGCGTCCTCGATCCCCTTACGGATAGCGTCCGGAACCTCGCCGGACTTACCGATACCGAAACCGACCAGACCGTTCTTATCACCAACAACCACCAGTGCGGAGAACTTAAAAATTCGACCGCCCTTTACGGTTTTAGAAACACGGTTGATGGTAACCACTCTTTCTTCAAGTTCCATTGAAGATGCGTCAATCTTTGTAGCCAAAAGTATTTACCTCCTTCGTTAGAACTTCAGTCCGCCCTCACGAGCGCCGTCTGCAACCGCAGCCACACGACCGTGATACACGTAACCGCCACGGTCAAATACGCACTCGGTGATGCCCTTTGCGGTGGCTCTTTCTGCTAATGTCTTACCAACAGCCTTAGCTGCTTCTACATTTCCGCCGTACTGTGCAAAGTCCTTCTCAGTAGTGGATGCACTTGCCAGCGTTACACCGGCAACATCATCAATGAGCTGAACGTAAATATTGCTGAGGGAGCGATATACGTTGAGTCTGGGACGAGCAGCAGTGCCGCTGATTTTGCCACGAACACGAATGTGGCGCTTTTGTCTTGCCTTATTGGCGTCTTGTCTTGAAACCATTGTAATTCACTCCTTCCCTTATTTCTTACCTGCTTTGCCTTCCTTGCGGCGAATATGCTCAAAGTCATACTTGATACCCTTGCCCTTGTAGGGTTCCGGGGGTCTCTTCTCGCGGACCTGCGCGGCAAACTGACCTACGGCCTGCTTGTCTGCGCCGCTGATGACAATGGCGTTGGCACTGGGGCACTCAATGGTAATGCCTTCCGGTGCGTCCATGATCACCTGGTGAGAAAAGCCAAGGTTCATTGTGAGCTTGTTGTTCTGTACCTGTACTCTGTAACCAACACCGTTGACTTCCAGATTCTTCTTGAAGCCCTCGGTCACGCCCAGAACCATGTTGTGAATGAGGGTGCGGGTCAAGCCGTGAAGAGACTTGTTCGCCTTCTCATCGTTGGGTCTTTTTACAATAACTTCGTTGCCTTCTACTGCGACTGCCATGTTCGGATGAACATTCCGGGTAAGTTCCCCTTTGGGGCCCTTTACGGTAACAGTCGTTCCGTCAACCTTTACGTCAACGCCGGCAGGAATTTCAATAGGCTTTAAGCCAATTCGTGACATACGACTGCACCTCCTTACCAAATAAATGCCAGAACTTCGCCGCCCACATTCTCTTTGCGAGCTTCTTTGTCTGTCATTACGCCTTTAGATGTAGAAACGATGGCTACGCCCAGGCCCTTCATTACCTTGGGCATATCCTCAACGCTTGAATACTTACGAAGACCGGGCTTAGACACGCGGCGCAGACCGGTGATGACGCGGCTCTTGCCCTCGCCATACTTCAGGGTCACGCGGATAACGCCCTGCTTGCCGTCTTCAATTACTTTGTAGCCTTTGATATAACCTTCATCTACCAGAATCTGAGCAATTGACTTCTTCATGTTAGATGCGGGAATATCTACAGTATCGTGCTTTGCGGAATTCGCGTTGCGAATTCTGGTCAGCATATCAGCGATAGGGTCTGTAATATGCATTGATATTTCCTCCTTATTCGATCTTCAATTCTCAGATTACCAAGATGCCTTGCGCACACCGGGGATTTCGCCCTTGTGAGCCAGCTCTCTGAAGCAGATACGGCACACGCCATACTTACGCAGGTATGCGTGGGGTCTACCGCAGATCTTACATCTGTTGTGCTGTCTGGTGGAATACTTGGCAGGACGAACTGCCTTGACTTTCATAGATGTTTTTGCCACGATAATCCCTCCTTACTCTGCAAACGGTGCGCCCATCAGCTTGAGCAGCTCCCGTGCTTCTTCGTCTGTGTTTGCGGTGGTTACCATAATGATATCCATACCGCGCACCTTGTCGATCTTGTCATATTCGATCTCGGGGAAAATCAACTGCTCTTTGATACCCATGGCGTAGTTACCACGGCCGTCAAAGGAGTTTGCATTGATCCCTCTGAAGTCACGCACTCTGGGGAGAGCCAGATTAAAGAATCTGTCCAGGAATTCATACATTCTCTCGCCACGCAGAGTGACCTTTACGCCGATGGGCATGCCCTCACGCAGTTTGAAGTTTGCAACAGACTTCTTTGCGCGGCACACCACGGGGCGCTGACCGGTGATCTGGGACAGGTCGGAGATGATTGCATCTACAACCTTAGAGTTTTCGCGGGCTTCGCCGCAACCAACATTGATAACAATCTTGTCAAGCTTCGGGATTTGCATAACAGATTTGTAGCCGAATTTCTTCATCAATGCCGGAGCAACTTCGCTCTTATAGGTTTCTTTTAACCTTGCAGCCATTGTTATGTTCCTCCCTTACTTAAAATTCGTTGCCGCATTTTTTGCAAATGCGTGCGCCGCCCTTTTTGTGGCCGACGCGGGTCGCCTCGTTACATTTGGGGCACACCAGCTGTACTTTGGAAGCGTACAGCGCGGACTCAACATCAATCAGGCCGCCGGCCTCGCCCATCTTGCGGGGCTTTACATGCTTGGTAACCACATTGACCTTCTTGACGATGACTTTACCCTCAGCAGGGCTAACAGCAACAACTTCGCCGCGCACGCCCTTGGATTTACCGGACAGCACCTGAACGGTATCGCCGGATTTTACAAACATCTTACTCATTCTCTCGCACCTCCATTAAAGCACTTCCGGAGCAAGGGACAAAATCTTCATGTAATCCTTATCACGAAGCTCTCTTGCTACGGGTCCAAAAATACGGGTGCCACGAGGCGTTTTATCCTCTTTGATAATTACGGCAGCATTTTCATCAAAACGAATGTACTGGCCGTCGTCACGACGTACACCTTTGGTTGTACGAACGATGACTGCTTTAACAACTTCGCCCTTTTTCACCACGCCGCCGGGTGCTGCTTTCTTGACGGAAGCAACGATCACGTCGCCGATGTTGGCGTATCTTCTGCCGGAGCCGCCCAGCACGCGAATGCAAAGGATCTCTTTAGCACCGGTGTTGTCTGCGACCTTCAGCCGACTTTCCTGTTGTATCACAGCATTTTCCTCCTTCGTACTGCAAAATAACACTTTGCTCATCTTGCAGTTATTATTTTAGTTCCGACTGCAAAGGCAGTCTGTATGAAAAACCAAGTAATCCGTTTGAATTATTTAGCCTTTTCAATGATCTCAACCACACGCCATCTCTTGTCTTTGCTGTAGGGACGGGTCTCCATAATCATAACCTTGTCGCCTACGCCGCACTCATTCTTCTCGTCGTGTGCTTTGTACTTCACGGTACGGTTTACGATCTTGCCATACAGCGGGTGAGCCACTCTGTCCTGAATGCTAACCACAACTGTCTTATCCATCTTATCGCTGGAAACAAGACCAACTCTTGTCTTTCTGAGGTTTCTTTCCATGATCAGTTACCTCCTTCTTAAGAGTTAGCGCTTTCGAGTTCGATTGCGCGCTCCACAGTCTTAATGCGTGCAATGTCCTTCTTGACCGCTTTAATTCTCATAGGGTTGTCGAGCTGATTGATGGCCTGCTGGAAATGCAGGTTGAAGAGTTCATCCTTGAGCTCTGCCAACTTCTTTGCGCGCTGATCGGCGCTCAAAGCACGGATTTCTGCTGCTTTCATTCCTGCTCGCCTCCCTCTTTCTTAACGAACTTGCATTTTACGGGGAGCTTGTTGGCAGCAAGACGCATAGCCTCGCGCGCCACAGACTCCTCAACGCCGCCCAGCTCAAACATAACGCGACCGGGCTTTACCACGGCTACCCAGTAATCCACGTTACCTTTACCTTTACCCATTCGGGTATCGGCAGGACGAGCGGTAATGGGCTTGTCGGGGAAAATCTTGATCCATACCTGACCGCCACGCTTGGTGTAACGGGTCATAGCGATACGGGCAGCCTCGATCTGTGCCGCAGTGATCCATGCAGGCTCAGTGGTCATCAGACCGTACTCACCGTAGGTAACTTTATTGCCGCGGGTAGCCACACCGGTCATACGACCTCTGTGCTGCTTGCGGTGCTTAACACGCTTAGGTAACAGCATTATCGATTTCCTCCTTCCCGACGATTTCTTCTCTTATTACGAGACTCGTGAAGAACCTCGCCCTGGTAGATCCAAACCTTTACGCCGATACGGCCGTAAGTGGTCTTAGCCTCAACCAAACCGTAGTCAATGTCTGCACGGATGGTCTGCAGCGGGATCGTACCCTCTTTGTATGTCTCGGTACGCGCGATCTCGGCGCCGCCTACACGGCCGCTGACCTGGATCTTGATACCGCGAGCGCCCAAACGCATGGTGTTGCGGATAGCGCCCTTTACAGCACGACGGAAAGATACACGCCGCTCCAGCTGACCGGCCACATTCTGAGCAACCAAGGTTGCATTCAGATCGGGCTGCTTGATCTCAACGATGTTGATGTACACTTCGTTCAGCTCTTTGCCCAGTTTCTTGGCGCACAGCGCTCTGAGCTTTTCAATCTCAGCGCCCTGCTTGCCGATCACCATACCGGGCTTTGCGCAGTGGATGTTGATGCGCACACGCTTGGCGTCACGCTCGATCTCCACCTTAGGAACACCTGCGCCGGAAAGGGTCTCCAGCAGATACTTACGCAGCTTGTAGTCCTCTACAAGGGTATCGCCGAACTCGCCCTTCTTTGCGTACCAGCGGGAGTCCCAGTTTTTAATGACACCGATTCTGAGACCGGTAGGATTACATTTCTGTCCCATTTAACTCTTCCTCCTCGCTTAGTCTTCCATTTCCTTAACGGTAATGGTGATGTGAGATGTTCTCTTGTTGATTCTGTAAGCTCTGCCCTGGGCTCTGGCCTGAATTCTCTTCAGAGTGGGGCCGGCGCCTACATTGCAGTCGCTCACATACAGACGGGAAACATCCATATTGTGGTTGTTCTCTGCATTTGCCATCGCGGACTTGAGCACCTTCATCACAGGCTCACAAGCGGCTTTGGGGGTATATTGCAGAATAGCCATGGCCTTGTCGGCAGGCTGCTTTCTGATTAAATCAAGTACGATCTGAACCTTTCTGGGAGAGATACGGACGTACGTTGCTTTTGCTGTAGCTTCCATAATAAATCTCCTTTCCGATTACTTAGATGACTTGGAGCCTGCGTGGCCTCTAAATGTTCTGGTGGGCGCGAACTCACCCAGCTTATGGCCGACCATGTCCTCGGTCACATAGACCGGTACATGCTTTCTTCCGTCGTGAACAGCAAAGGTATGACCTACGAATTCAGGGAAGATTGTGGAACTTCTGGACCAGGTTTTGATAACCTGCTTGTCGCCCTTAGCGTTCAGGGCTTCAACCTTTTTGAACAGGCTTTCTTCAACATAAAAGCCCTTCTTGGCACTTCTACTCATTTAATCTTCTCCTTTCTTCTTATTTACCGTTGCGACGGCGAACGATCATCTTGTCAGACTTTTTCTTCTTGCTGCGGGTCTTATAACCCAGAGCAGGCTTGCCCCAAGGGGTGCAAGGACCGGGACGGCCGATGGGGGACTTACCCTCACCACCACCGTGCGGGTGGTCGTTGGGGTTCATTACAGAACCACGAACAGTGGGACGGAAGCCCATATTGCGCTTACGACCGGCCTTACCGATCTTCACATTTGCATGATCGGCATTGCCAACCACGCCAATGGTAGCCATGCAGTTGCAGGGCACGTTGCGCAGCTCGCCGGAGGGCAGACGCAGCAGTGCGTACGGACCTTCCAGAGCCATCAGCTGTGCGCCGTTACCGGCAGAGCGAGCCAGCTGTGCGCCGTTACCGGGATACAGCTCCACATTGTGCACCATGGTACCAACGGGAATGTTCTGCAGCGGCAGAGCGTTACCGGCCACGATGTCTACATCCGTACCGGCTACCACGGTGTCGCCTACCTTCAGGCCTTCGGGAGCGGTGATGTAGCTCTTCACGCCGTCCTCATACTGGATGAGAGCGATGTGCGCGCTTCTGTTGGGATCATACTCAATGGTCTTGACCTCAGCGGGAACATCGAACTTGTTGCGCTTGAAGTCGATCACACGGTATTTTTTTCTGTTACCGCCGCCACGATGACGAACGGTGATTCTGCCGTAGGAGTTGCGGCCGGACTTTTTGTTCAGCGGCTGAAGCAGAGAACGCTCCGGAGCAACCTTGGACAGAGAAGAGTAATCGGTAACCGACATATTCCGTCTGGACGGCGTAGTCGGCTTATAAGTTTTGATTGCCATTCTTATTTCTCCTTTCCGGATAACTTTGCGAAAGGATGGCTCCTTTCATACCTCATCACCCGAAATCATGGTTGTCTTAGTGTTTGTATATATAATGTATAAGAGATTACATCATATCGTTGAAGAACTCAATCTCCTTGGAGTCCTCGGTGAGGGTAACCACAGCCTTCTTCCAAGAGGGGGTGTAACCCACGTTGGCGCCCTGGCGGCGCTTCTGACCTCTTACATTCAGGGTGTTTACTTTCTTCACCTTGGTGCCGGGGAACAGTTCCTCAACAGCCTTCTTGATCTCAATCTTGCCGGCATCTTTGGCAACTTTGAAGGTATATTTCTTCATCATGATGCCGGTCATGGACTCTTCCGTAATGATCGGCTTAATGATAATGTCCTGTGCAGCTTTCATTATGCATATACCTCCTCGATCTTCTTGGCGGCGTCCTTCAGAACAACGAAGCTGTCGCAGTTGAGAATGTCATACACGCAAAGGGTGTTGACGGTCACAACCTTAACGCCGGCGATGTTCCGTGCGCTCTTATAAATCTTCTCGTCCTTATCTGCGGTGACGATCAGGGTCTTCTTGGCAGCCTTCAGCTTGGTGAGCATCTCGACCACAGCTTTGGTCTTAATGTCTTCCAGCTCTACCTTGTTAACTACCATCATCTCCTCAGCAGCAACCTTGCTGGACAGCGCGGACTTCATAGCCAGTCTGCGCACCTTCTTGTTGATGCTGATGCCGTATGTTCTGGGCTTCGGGCCGAGAGCAATACCGCCGTGGGTCCACTGCGGGCTTCTGGTAGAACCCTGACGGGCACGACCGGTGCCTTTCTGTCTCCAGGGCTTTGCACCGCCGCCGCTGACCTCAGAACGAGTGAGAGTTGACTGTGTGCCCTGACGCTGGTTAGCCAGATAGCTGACCACTGCAAGATGCATTGCGGATTCGTTCGGCTCAATGGCGAAAACGGAATCTGCAAGTTCCAATTTAGAAGTTTTCTTACCTTCCTGGTTATAAACCTGAACCTGTGCCATTTTAATCTCTCCTTTCGTTAAGCTTTCACTGCGTCAGCGATGACAACAATGCCGCCCTTGGGGCCGGGAACGGCGCCCTTGATGGCGATGAGGTTATTCTCGGCATCCACCTTAACAACCTCGAGGTTTTGAACGGTTACGGTCTCGTGACCCAGGTGACCTGCCATCTTCTTGCCCTTAAATACGCGAGAAGGACTGGAGCAGGCACCCAAAGAACCGGCGTGACGGGCGTTGGGGCCGGTACCGTGGCTCATTCTCAGACGAGAGAAGTTCCAGCGCTTAATGGCGCCTGCGGTGCCCTTACCCTTGCTGGTGCCCTTCACATCGATCTTTTCGCCGGGAGCGAAAATATCGGCCTTCAGGATGTCACCTACATTCATTGCGGAAATGTCGTCCAGACGAAATTCCTTCAGTGTCTTCTTGGGAGCCACATCGGCTTTGTCAAAATGACCCTTCATCGGTTTGTTGACGCGTGTGATCTTCACATCGCCAAAGCCAACCTGAATGGCCTCATAGCCGTCGTTCTCCATTGTCTTCTTCTGGGTAATCGTGCAAGGACCGGCCTCCACAACGGTTACAGGGATTGCATGACCCTGTGCGTCGAAGACCTGGGTCATGCCGATTTTCTTACCGATAAGACCTTTCTTCATGTTTATTCCTCCTTTGGTTATTGGTTGGGTCTCCCCAACATGACCTCGACCGGGTTGCGATCTGTTTTCAGTTCAATTAGAGCTTAATCTCGATCTCAACGCCTGCCGGGAGCTCAAGACTTGTCAGCGCTTCCACCGTCTTGTTGGAAGGTCTGAGAATGTCGATGAGTCTCTTGTGTGTTCTCTGCTCAAACTGCTCACGGCTGTCCTTGTACTTGTGTACAGCACGCAGGATGGTAACAACTTCCTTTTCGGTGGGAAGCGGGATGGGACCGCTCACCTGAGCGCCGGTGCGCTTTGCGGTGTCTACGATCTTCTCCGCAGCCTGGTCCACCAGGTTGTGGTCATAGCCCTTCAGTCTGATGCGGATCTTAACTTTACTTGCTGCCATGTGAAATTCCTCCATGAATTTTGATGGTGCGAGCAACCATTGTTTGACTACCCACCCGTGTGTTTCAACCCTTACCGTAAATAAAGCCGAATGAAGGCAGTTCATTCGGGCACGGTTACACGGTGCACAGCGCGTTCGCAAGTCACGCTCTGCAGGGACCCCTTACGGTCCGCGTCGTACAATGATTCGTTTCGCCCGGTTTGAAATCGGACATACTCCGCCGAAATTACCGCTCTGGGTAGGAGCGCAACCTCCGGCATCAACGCATATCTGGTTGTGTGTTGCGGTGTCTATATATTATATATATAATACGCCCAATCACACGCAGGCAATATTATATTATATAGAGCCCCTGCTGTCAAGCCTTTTTTTGAAGTTCTTTGGAATTTTTTTCATTGTGCAAAATGACAGAAAATCCGGCTCCATTTTTGTAAAAATCACCAAAGCAGAACCACCGGTTTTTTGGTGTCTCTCCCCTGTCGAACCACAAGATGTAGTTGCCGTTCTCCATATTTAGTAAGAAACGCCCCGCGCCGTGGAAAAATTTCGTCGCGTCGCTTTGACCGAATTTTTGAAAAATTTAATTTTTGGCAGCAAAAGTTATACGACATTGTACCAATAAAATAAACGCAGCGCCCAAGCCAATCGGCCTGAACGCTGTGCAAATCGCTATATTATAGTATGTTTATATGTAAGGGCTACTTGAGCTTGGCAATGGTCACGCCGTTCTCGCCCTCGCCGTACACCCCCAGCCGATACTCGGCCACATTGGGGTGGTGGCGCAGTTCTTCCTGTACGGCGGTACGCAGCGCGCCGGTTCCTTTGCCGTGGATAATGCGCACCTCGGATATGTTATTGAGCACGCACTTATCAATAAACAGACCCAGGTTGCCCAGGGCTTCCTCTACCGTTTGGCCTCGCAGATCCAGCTCGGTTTTTACATCCGCGTCTGCCCGGGAGGTGGTGCGCCGCAGGGTGCGCTGGCCGGTGATCGGCGCTTTCTTCTTGTGCGGCAGCAGGCGCAGATCCGTCGGCTTGACCCGCGTTTTCAGCATACCGGAGGAAACCAAGATCTTGCTGCCCAGTTCCAGCACGTCGCCCTCACCAATGCCCTTGATGAGCACATGGTCCCCTACCTGCAAGGGGCGGGGCAACTTATAATCCGTATCCCAATCGGTGTTCAGCCGGTTGGGGTTCACAATATCGTCCAACTCACCCAAGCGATTTTTGATCTCCCGCCTGGTCTTGCGAGCCAATTCCGTGGCGTTGGTGGCAGTCTGCTCTTTCTTCAACTGCTCCAGCTGGAGCAGGAAGTCCAAAGATGTGCGTTTGGCAGCATCTACCAGCCGCTGTGCCTCTCGCTTAGCCTTGTCCAGTTCTCGATCCCGCAGGGTGTCGATCTTGGACTTTTCTTCTCTGGCCTTGGCAGCCAGCCGCTCCGCCTCTTGCCGTTCCTTGGACGCCGCTGCCCGCTCCTCGTCCAGTGCCTTTCGAGCGCTCTCCAGGTTCTCCAACACAGACTCAAACTGCCGGTTCTCCGAGCCGACAATCTCCTTAGCTGCCCGCACCACCGCCGGATCCATGCCCAGGTGCTCCGTAATGGCAAAGGCGTTGGACCGACCGGGCACGCCGATCAGCAGCCGATAGGTCGGCCGCAGGGTCTCCACATCAAACTCGCAGCAGCCGTTACTGACCCCGGGCGTATCCAGCGCATAGGCTTTCAGCTCCGCATAATGGGTGGTGGCGGCAATGTGCGCTCCCTTTTGGCGCAGATATTCAATGACAGACACTGCCAGCGCCGCGCCCTCGATGGGATCCGTCCCGGCGCCCAACTCGTCGATCAGCACCAGGGAGTCTTTGTCCGCCTTTCCCATAATATCAATAATATTCACCATATGAGAGGAGAAAGTGGACAGGTTTTGGGCAATGCTCTGTTCATCTCCGATATCCACCAAGATTTGACGGTACAGCGCCAGTTTGCTGCCGTCTGATACCGGGATCAACAACCCGCAGCCCACCATCGCCGTCAGCAGACCCAGGGTCTTTAAGGTCACGGTCTTGCCGCCGGTATTAGGGCCCGTGATCACCAAAGTATCATAGTCCGTACCCAGGGTAATATGCACCGGCACCACCCGCTCTTTATCAATCAGCGGATGGCGGGCATTTTTCAGATCCGTTATACCATCAATATTCAGCTGGGGACGAGCAGCTTTCATTTGGTATGCCAAGTGCGCCTTGGCAAAGATCAGGTTCAGCCGCACAGCACTGTCATAACTGTGGCGCACGCTCTCTGCAAAAGTGCCTGCCTCTGCAGACAGTTCAAAGAGAATGCGCTGCACCTCTTCCCGCTCCCGGCCCTCTAACACCTTAATGTCATTGTTGGCGTCCACCACCGCCGCCGGCTCGATAAACACCGTAGCGCCGCTGGAGGAGGTGTCATGCACCAGACCGGGCACCTCGCCCCGGTGCTCCGCCTTTACCGGCACTACAAAGCGCCCGCCACGCTGGGTGACGATGGGCTCTTGCAAGAATTTTTGGTAATGGGTGGAGTGGATCATACCGTCCAGCCGTTGCCGAATGGCCGCCGCCTTGGCCTTAATCTTCCGACGAATGTCGTAAAGTTCTTCCGAGGCCTTGTCCGCCATTTCCTCCGGACTGACAATGCAGGTAAAGATCCGGTTCTCCAAATATTTGTTTACCGTAATGCCGTCAAAAAAGAAATTCAGGGACGAGCTTGTACCCGCCAAATGGCCGTGCCAGTCGTCCAGAATGCGCAGCGCCCGCAGGGTGTCGCCCACCTGCAGCAACTCCGTCATATTCAGGCACCCACCGGCTGCCGCCCGCTGCAACGGACCGTTTACATTATGCAGCCCGCCAAAAGACGGCGCGCCGAAACGGGCCAGCATAGAAAAAGCGTCCTCCGTCTGATCCAGCTGGAGAGCAATCTCCCCCGGGTCTGCCGCAGGGCGCAGCGCCAATGCCGCCTCTTTGGCGTCGTCACAGGTGGTCTGTTCCGCCAAAAGGGCAAGCACCTTATCCAGTTCCAAGGTTTGCAAATTCTTATCCATATCTCTATCCATTATGATACTATGTAGTCGCGTCCCCGGCTTGCAGGGACTTGTAGAATTCCAGTGTGGTAAAGCGCCGGTCCAGCCGCCGCAGGGTGTACTGCTCCGTCACCCGGCCCAGCAGTGCCATTTGCTCTGGCGACAAAGCAAAGCCAAAAATACGCCCCGGCTCCGTCAGGCAAATGTAGCGCACGGCGGTCATCACCGTCTTGGGTACCGCCACGGCGCCTGCCTTGGGGCAATTCTCACAGTAAATGCAGCCCCCGTCCACATCAAAGTACATCACCGGTGTTTCATAAGTCCCGCAGTTGGCGCAGGCCAAAATATTGGGCATATAGCCGGAGATGGACAAGGCACGCAGTTCAAACACCGCCTTGATCTGCACCAGCGGCTTGGTACCCTTGCACAATAGGTGCAGGGTGTTCAGCAGCAGGCGCAACAATTCCGGCGCCGGTTGTTCCTCCGCCGCCAATTCGTAGCTAAGCTGGGCAAAATATTGGGCAGCTGCCAGCCGATCAATATCCTGCCGTAAGCCAAAAAACACCTCAATGGGTGCCGCACTGTCTACCGTATAAGCGTCGCGCCCACGGTACAGGGCAAACTCGCCATAGCAAAAAAGGGAGGTGGCAGCGGCACGCCGATTCTTCAGCTGCTTGCCGCCTCGCACAAACGCACGCACCAGCCCGTGATCCGCCGTCAGCAAAGTCACCAGGCGATCATTCTCCCCGGTGGTCTGCTCCCGTATCACTAACCCTTTGGTGGTACTGTTCATGCCCCTCTTGTCGTTCCTCTTCCTTGTATTTCAAATAATCGGCCACACGGCCGGTTTGTATAAACTGTTGCCAGCTGTTCTCTGCCATCGACATAGGATCACCGTTTTTATTGTATCCTATGCGTACAACGCCATTTGTGCCAAATTCATCCAAGGACAAAATCCAACACCGCAGCGGCAAAAAATCAATTTATTCGTTATCCAAACCAAAGTTGTGGATCAGGCCCTCCCGGTTGCGCCAGTCCTCTTTCACCTTAACCCAGGTGTGCAGATTGACCTTGATCCCGAAAAAGCGCTCCATATCCTGCCGAGCAAATGTGGCGATCTTTTTAAGCATAGCGCCGCCCTTGCCGATGACCATACCCTTATGGCTCTCCCGCTCGCAGTAAATGGTAGCGTCCACATCCAAACAGCTGCCGTCCGGGCGTTCTTTCATCTTCTCAATGGCAACGGCAATGCCGTGGGGAATCTCCTTATCCATTAGGCGCAGAATCTTCTCCCGAATCATTTCCGCCGCCAGCACCCGCTCCGGCTGATCCGTCAAGGTATCGTCCGGAAAAAAATGGGGCGACGGCTGCGCCAGGCGTTCCATCTCCGTCAGCAGATCCTGCATACCCTCGCCGGTCTGGGCGCTGCAAGGCACCACAGCCGCAAAGTCATACAGCCCTGCCAACTGGCCGATGCGGGGAGCCAGTTCCGTCTTGTCCCGCAGCATGTCAATTTTGTTAATGGCCAGGATCACCGGCAAGCGCTGCTTTTTGCACATTGCCAGCAGTTCCTGCTCCTTGTCGTTAAGCTCGCCCTTAGGCTCCACCACAAACAGGCAGGCATCCACGCCGCCTACCGTGTCGCCTACCGCCTGGTTCATATGCTCGCCCAGTTTGTTGTGGGCATGGTGAAAACCGGGGGTGTCCGTAAACACCAGCTGCACCTCGTCCCGAGTCAGCACGCCCATGATCTTGGTACGGGTGGTCTGTGGCTTAGAAGACACAATGGCGATCTTGCTGCCGGTAAGTCGGTTCAAAATAGAAGATTTGCCCACATTGGGCTTGCCGATAATGGCGATAAATGCAGATCGGGTCATGACTCGTCTCCCATGTAATAGCTACTGTCCCGCTTCCAGCCGATTTGGGTCAGCACGGTTTCTTCCTTTTCGCGCATACGCACTTCTTCCAGTCCGCCCTGCTCATGGTCGTAGCCCAGCAGGTGTAGCATGGAATGGACGGTCAAAAAGCCGATTTCCCGCTGCAAGGGGTGATTATACAGCTCTGCCTGCTCCATGGCTTTCTCCATAGAGATCACAATATCCCCCAGCAGCTTGGCGCCGGTGTCGTGGTTAATGTCGTACACACCGTTCTCCCCCAGAGGGAAGCTAAGTACATCCGTCTCTCTGTCGATGTTCCGATATTCTTTGTTCAGCTCACGGATCTGTTCGTTATCCACAAAGCGCACGCTCACCTCTGCACTGCCCTCGAAATGCTCCAGCTCCAGCACGGCGTGGCAACAACGGCGGATCAGCAACCGAATACCGGTAGGCACCTTCACTGCCTTTTGATCGTTTGAAATGACCACTTTTACAGATTCCATTACTTGTTTTTCTCCTCATATTTTTCATACGCCCGAATAATGTCCTGCACCAACCGGTGGCGCACCACATCCTTCTGGCTGAATTTATGAATTTCAATATCATCTACATGCTTTAGAATGTCCATCACCTTCACCAGCCCGGAGCGCTTGCCCTCCGGCAGGTCAATCTGGGTAATGTCGCCGGTGACCACCATTTTGGAGTTGAACCCCAGGCGGGTCAAAAACATTTTCATCTGCTCCGGCGTGGTGTTTTGGGCCTCATCCAGAATAATAAAACTGTCGTCCAATGTACGCCCACGCATATAGGCCAGTGGTGCCACCTCGATAGCGCCTCGCTCCTGGTAGCGCTGAAAACTCTCAGCCCCCAGCATATCAAACAGCGCGTCATATAACGGGCGCAGGTACGGGTCTACCTTGCTTTGCAGGTCGCCGGGCAGGAAGCCCAACTTCTCCCCCGCTTCCACCGCCGGGCGGGTCAAAATGATCCGGTTCACCTCTTTGGCACGAAAGGCGGTGACCGCCATTGCCACAGCCAGGTAAGTTTTGCCGGTACCGGCCGGGCCCACGCCAAAGGTGATGGTGTTTTTGGCAATGGACTCGCAGTACCGCTTTTGGCCCACGGTCTTTGGCTTCACCGGGCGACCCTTGGCCGTCACGCACACCGAGTCCGTGGTCATGGAGGAGAGCACATCCTCGTTGCCCTCGCCCACCAGCGAGATCACATAGCGCACATTCTGCTCCGTCAGTTGCTCGCCTTTGTTAATTAGGGTCAGCAGTCCGTTCAGCGCCCGGGCAGCGGCGGCCACATTCTCTGCGTCCCCCACCACCTTCAGGTCGGCGCCCCGGCAGGTGATGGTCACGCCGTACTCCCGCTCCAATAGCTTTATGTTCTCATCGAAGCTGCCAAACAGGTTCGCTGCCTGTTCCATCGCTTCAAAGGTGATTACCTGTTCTGTCATACTTTAACTTCTGCCTTTATCCGTTCAATTCTGCGCTCCTCTACCCCGCAAACGGTAAAGTGCACATTCTCATAATCCACTGTCACCGGCTGGGTCTCCTTGCCGGTGGGAAGATAGCCCAGGCGGCTGATCAAAAAGCCTGCCAGCGTGTCATAATCCCCCTCCGGCAAGGGCACGCCCAGCGCCTTTTCCGCGTCCTCCATATCTACCGAGCCATCAAAGGTGAAGGCGTGCTCCCCGGTTTGGATTACATCCGCCTCTTCCTCATCGTACTCGTCCATAATATTGCCCACAATGCTTTCCAGAATATCCTCCATGGTCACCAGCCCGGCAGTGCCGCCGTACTCATCTACCACAATGGCCATCTGGATACGCTTGTCCGTCATGGTGGCGAACAGCTTGCCGCAGGGAATACTCTCCGGTACAAACAGCGGCTCCCGCACATAGTCCGTCAGCCGGGTGCCCACCGGCACAGGCTTACCCACAAAGGGCAGCAGGTCTTTTACATAGAGAATGCCCTGCACATTGTCCAGATCCTCGCGGAATACCGGGATCCGGGAGCACCCTGCCTCCAATGCAAAGGCAGCGGCATAACCGATGGTGGCCGTCTCCTCCACTGCCTCGATCTCTGTGCGATGGGTCATAATATCCTCCGCACAAAGTCGGTCAAAATCAAAGATATTGTGAATCATCTCCCGCTGAGACGCTTCCAGTTCTCCTTTGGCCTGGTCCTCGTCCACCAGCTGGCGAATTTCCTCTTTCGTTGTGCTCTCGCGCTTAAATAATCGGTCAATCAGGCTGTTCCCGCCCATAATGGCCCCTGCCTCCTGTGCAATACAAATTTTTCCGTTTATTTATTATATACACTTTATTTTAGATTGTCAAATATGCTAAAATATAAAGCAGAAAGGCAGGTAGCTATGATAGACGATTTGCTGACGGAAGAGAATGTTTGGGACCGACTGCGCCGGGAGGGCAAGCCCCTGGTGCTCTATGGCATGGGCGACGGGGCGGAGAAAATCAATGCCGTGTTAGAAAGCAAGGGAATGCACATCACTGCGGTCTTTGCCAGTGATGATTTTGTGCGAGGCCAGTCTTTTTTGGGCCACACGGTGCAGCGCTACCGGGAGGTGTGCGCGCAATTTACGGACTTTAATGTGGTACTGGGCTTTGCCAGCCAGCGCCCGGAGGTACTGGAAAACATCGCCCGGATCCATCAGGAGCACCCGGTGTATGCACCGGATATTCCGGTGGCCGGCGTAGGGCTGTTTACCCGGGAATACGCCGCTGCCCACCGGGCGGAAATAGAGACTGTTTACGCCAAATTGGCCGATGAGGAGAGCCGCCGGGTGTATCATTCCGTATTGGGTTACAAAATCAGTGGTAAAGTTGATTACCTTTACAATTCATTTGCAAATATGGACGAGATTTTTACCGAAATTTTGCAAGTGAACCAACAGGAGATTTTGGTGGATATGGGCGCTTATAACGGCGACACAATTCGCCAATTTTTGCAGTATTCGTGCGGAAAATACAAATCCATTTACGCCTTGGAGCCGGATGGCAAAAACTTCAAAAAGCTGTGCCGCTCTACCGAGGGTATGCAAGGTGTTCACCTTTACAATAAAAGCGCCTGGAACCGGCAGACCACTTTGCATTTTAATGCCTGCGCCGGGCGCAATTCCCACCTGTCGCCCACCGGTACGGCGGTGGAAGCCACGGATCTGGACAGCCTGCTACAAGGCGCGCCGGTGACCCTGCTGAAAATGGACATTGAGGGCAGTGAAAGCAAGGCGCTGACCGGCGCCGCCCACACCATTGTCACCTGGCGGCCCAAACTATATGTATGCGCCTACCATCGCAACGAAGATTTGTTCTCCCTACCGCTGCAAATTCTAAGCCTTTGCCCGGACTACAAGCTGTACTTCCGCCACAGTCCGTACATTCCGGCGTGGGAAAGCAATTTTTACTGTATTCCGACCCATTTGGACGACAACGACCATTAACGCCCCGCTGCATTGACAAGGCCCTTTACAAATTATATAATAGATTTTACGGCTTATGAAATGAAGCGTCCTCTTTGGAGGGCAGTTAGGAATGTCTATGCTGACCATCGCAATACCGCAGTTCGTAGAGAACCTGCGCAAAAACATACAAGGGGTAGAAACCACTGAAGAACTGCTGATCCGCACGCTGATCGCTGTGGGGAGCGTTGTGGTGCTGCTTCTGTTACGAAATATCATTTCCGGGGGAATACTTACCGTCATTGGCAAGACCTTTTGCCGCCGCAAACCCCGGGTGCAATCGCTGATTAAAGACGGACTGAAAAAGCCCCTGGCCTTTTTCTTGGTACTGGCCGGCATTGCCCTGGGTCTGCAAATCATTGCCCCCTCCGGAGAGCTACATAAGATCGGCCTGTTTCTCATTAAGGCCGGCGGCATTGTGTGCGCCTGCTGGGGCGGCGTGCGCCTACTGAACGGCGAGCTGGACAATTATACCTTTGACACGGCAGCCGGCGAGGACAAAACCCGGCTGACCGCCTTTCGCTTTATCTCCAATGTAGCCAAGATCGTGATCATCTGCATCGGCGCACTGCTGGTGCTGGAACTGCTGGGCTACTCCGCCACACGCATTTTTGCCGCTTTAGGCATCGGCGGCGTGGCTGTGGCCTTTGCCTGTAAAGATGCGGTGGAGAACCTGATCTCCGGCTTTATCATTGTATTTAACAAACCGTTTCGCGTGGGGGACTTTATCACCGTTGGAGAATTAAGCGGTACGGTGGAGGACATTGCCGTGCGCTCAACCACCCTGCGAGCGCTGGACGGTAGCCGTTATGTGCTGCCCAATACAGCCCTAACCAATCAGAGCATTATCAACTATGCGGATATGGAAAAGCGACTGATCGACCAAACTTTCACTTTGCATTATAAACACAGCCGCACGGACTTAGAGCGGTTTGAGCAGGATCTGCGAACACTGTTGCAGGCCGATCCGGCAGTCGTACAGGACGATATTCGAACAGATTTTGTGAATTACGGCGCCCACGGCATGGATGTGCAGGTGTACTATTATGTGATCGCCCCCACCGTAGTGGAGCTGGGGCAAATCAAAAATCGTTTGAACCTGCAAATCAAAGAGCTTCTCGACAAAGAGGGCTTTGAACTGGCATACAATTCTGCCACCGTTTACTTGGAGCAAGAGACGGAGGGCAAGGAACAATGATGTTTGTTGTTTACGGCGTAATTATCTTTCTCGCTTCCGGCATCGGCGCCTTTTTAGGCGGCGGCTCCGGGGTGATTATTAAACCGCTGCTGACCCTGCTGGTAGACGACACCACCGAGGTCATCAACTTTATCTCCTCCGTGTCCGTTTTTGCCATGAGTTGCAGTTCCACCGTAAAGTTCTTGCGCGCCAAGACCAAGGTGGACTTTAAGACCGTGCTGCTGATCTCTGCCGGTTCTATTTTAGGCGGCTTTGCAGGCAAGCACATTTTTGATCTGTTTAACCGACTGCTCAGCGACAACCTGGCTATGGCTTACCAGGCTGTAATGTTGGCCTGTCTGCTGGCAGTGGCTCTATGGTATGTGAACAAGGGCAAAAAGAGCTTTCACTTAAAGAACCCGATCACCATTCTTCTGGGTGGCGTCGTGCTGGGCATTCTGTCCAGCTTCTTGGGCATTGGCGGCGGGCCCATCAACATTATGTTCTTCCTGCTGTTCTTCTCTATGAGCATGAAGGAAGCCACTGTGTACAGCGTGGCTGTCATCTTCTTTAGCCAGCTGTCCAAGCTGGTGACCTATGCAGTCACCGCCACGGTGCCCAAGTTCGACTACCGCATTCTGCTAATTGCGGCCCCGGCAGCTGTGATCGCCGGTATCATTGGCGCAGCACTGAATAAAAAGGCCAACAACAAGATCGTCACCCGGGTATTCTCCGCGGTGCTGGGCGTATTTATCTGCCTGAATATCTATAATGCAATCACCGGTTTTATGGCCGGATAAATAAAAAGACAATACGCTGCGCCCACGGGTGCAGTTCAGGAACAGGAGTTGAACATGGCAAAGCGTAAGAACATCATCTTCTACTTCAGCGATCAGCAGCGGTGGGATACCGTCAATGAAACGGTGACCCCTAACCTGATGCAGCTGGCCAAAGAGGGCACCCTCTTTGAGAACAACTTTACCTGCCAGCCGGTGTGCGGCCCGGCCCGTGCCTGCCTGCAAACCGGTGTGTATGCTACCCAGTGCGGCTGCTACTGGAACGGCATTCCCCTGCCGGAAAGCATTACCCCGCTGGCCCATTACTTTAACGAAGCCGGGTATGACACTGCTTATGTGGGCAAGTGGCACTTGGCCTCCGACCGGCTGCCGGGGATCGGCACCCACTGCGAGGCCACGCCGGTACCGAAAGAGAAGCAGGGCGAGTACCGATACTGGCGGGCAGCGGATGTGCTGGAATTCACCAGCCACGGCTACGACGGCTACATCTTTGACGGCGACGGCAACAAGCTGGACTTTACCGGCTACCGGGCTGACTGTATTAACGACTTTGCCCTGGAATACCTGGAGAGCGGACGGGAGGCAGACAAACCCTTCTTCCTATTTATCAGCCAGCTGGAGCCCCACCACCAAAACGACCACCATCATTACGAGGGCTATAAAGAGACCGTCAATCAATACAAGGACTATCCTCTGCCCCCGGACCTCACCTTCCTAAAGGGCGACTATAAAGAGATGTACCCGGACTATATCTCCGCCATCAATCGGTTGGACTATAATGTGGGCCGCCTGGTGCAAAAGCTCAAGGATCTGGGCATTTATGACGACACGGTTATCATCTATTCCTCAGACCACGGCAGCCACTTTAAGACCCGCAATTTGGAGTACAAGCGCTCCTGCCACGACAGCGCCACCCACACCCCGCTGATCATCAAAGGCGGCGGCTTTGACGGCGGCAAGGCAGAGAACCGGCTCACCTCCCTCATCGACCTGCCCCCCACTTTCCTGAGCCTGGCGGGCATTCCCATACCGCCCAGTTACATGGGCAAGGATCTGTGCCAAATGCAGCAGACGACACAGCCGCTTCACGACTGTGTGTTTATGCAGATCAGCGAAAGCCAGTGCGGCCGCGCCATTCGTACGGACCGGTTCAAATACGCGGTGCGCACCTTAGCGCCTACCGGCTATCTGAAGTACAATGCCGGTGTATACTTTGAGGATTATCTTTATGATTTGGAGAAGGATCCCATTGAGCGCTGCAACCTGATCCGTGATCCCCGTTACAGCCATGTGCGCCAGGAGATGAAATACCTGCTGCTGCGTGAAATGAAAAATGCCGGAGAAGCCGCACCTGTGATTCTCCCCGCCCTGAAAGTGAGGAAAAAATAATGAACGAACCCCAAAAGAAATACCTAACCACCAAGGAGCGGATATGCTTTACCGTGGGTGCCTTCGGCCGCTCCGGTATTTATACGCTGATGTCCATGTTTACCTTGGTATTCTTCCAAAACGGCGCCGGACTGTCCCTGTCCCAGGGCACCACCATCATCCTGATCGGCCGTATCTTTGACGCTCTCAATGACCCGGTGATGGGCATGATCGTAGATCGCACCAAGTCCAAGTGGGGCAAAATGCGGCCCTATCTGCTGTTTGCACCGGTGCCCATTGCCATTTGCACCATATTGCTGTTTACTGCACCCTTTAAGGAGGGTTCCACCGCCGCTTTTGTGTGGGCGCTGGTCACCTACATTCTGTGGGGCGTGGCCTTTACCGTGCAGGATGTGCCTTTCTGGGGTCTGTCCTCTGTGATTACCCCGCTGGAAAGTGAGCGTACTTCCTTTATTTCCACCGCCCGTTTGGGCTCCACCTTCGGTGGCATTCTGCCGGCGTTGCTGGTGCCCATTCTGTACCAGAGCAACATGGGCTATAACAAAGGTTTCTTTGTAGGCGCCCTGATCTTTGCCCTGCTGGGCTGCGGGCTGTCCATTCTCATCTTCTTTGTATCCAAAGAGCGTGTGCCCAAGATGGACCACACCCCCTCCTTCAAGGAGACTTTTGTGGTGCTGGGCAAGAACAAGCTGCTGCTGATCGTTATTGCCGCTTCCGTTCTGGGCTCCACTATGGTTACCGCCAACCAATGCGCGGACTATATCGGCAATTACATTATTATTCAGAATTATACAGACTTCCGCCAGATCTTTATGGACTTCCTGCCCGGCGCACAAAGCACCCTGGTACCCAATGTGGACGCTGCGGCAGCCTATGACTTCTGGATCCCTCGCGGCACCATTGTGACCACCCTAACCGTAGCCATCGGCGTAGGCATGGTGCCTGCTATGGCCATCTTCCCCCTGCTGCGCAAGAAGTTCAGCTTAAAGCAGATCTACATTGGCTCCGCCCTGTTTGGCTTTGCCGTGCACGGCCTTTGCTATGTGATTTTGGCACAAGATGTAACCAAGATCAACATCTTTATCCTGTGGATTTTCCTGTTCCTGATGGGTCTGCCCCTTGGCATTTACAATGTGATTACCTACGCGCTGATTGCCGACTCCATCGACTATTTGGAGTGGAAGACCGGCGAGCGCCAGGAGGGCGTGTGCTTTGCATTCCAAACCTTCCTGTCTAAGGTGAACGCCGCGATTGCCACCTTCGTGTTCGGTCAGTTGCTGGCGCAGACGGACTTTAAGGCCGTAGACAAATCCCTGATGGATAACGCCGGGCGTCAAATCTTCTTTGAGCAGTCTGCCAGCACCCAAAAAATGCTGCTGGCGCTGGTGACCATTGTACCGGCTGTGGGCTTTATCCTGACCATCATTCCCATGTTCTTTAACAAGTACACCGGCAAGGTGAAGGCCCAGGCCCAGGCTGAGCTGGAGGCTAAGCGCGAAAAGCTGATGGAAAGCGAAGAAGCCTAAATACCCTGAAAATCATAAAAAGCACTTCCTGCGGGAAGTGCTTTTTATTACCCATTTCTTTGTATTTCCTTTTTAGCAGCAGCGCGCACTGTCCTTGTCCTTTAGTGTGGCCTGAGAGCAGCTGTATTCACGCTCTTTGCCTTTTGCGCGTACACGATATCAGCGATTGGTAAAAAGCGCACAGAGGGATCGCTGTGCCGTCCTTGCGCAGTTTTGAAAACCTCTTTTCTAAAGGGCAAGGCATAGAACGCACAAAAAAGCACCGCCGCAGCGGTGCTTTTGTTTTTATTGGTTGATCTTATTCAGCGCTGTCGTCGCCCTTAGCGGCGCGCTTAGCCACCAACTCACTCAGGATACGGCTATGCTCTTTATCGGACATTGCATACTTAATGGTGGGCAATGCGGAGAGAACCATACCGATGGCAGGCGGAATGGAGATCAGGAAGAACATGGTGGCGGCGTACTTACCGGCGCCGGAACCACCGTCATAGCTCAGGAAATCTGCGCCGCTCTTCAGGGCTTCATTCAACTTCAAAATATTGGCGTCACTATAACCTACAAAGTGGTACACCACAGCAGACAGGATAGAGGCGATACCGCCGGACAGCTTGGTGATAAAGGACTGGCCGGAGAAGAATACACCGTCGGTACGCACGCCGTTGTGGTACTCCTCGTAGTCCACGCAGTCGGCGATCATCACGGACTGGAGCACATTGATACCACCCATGGCAGCGCCTGCAAAGAAGAAGCACAGCCCGGTAAGGACCACCCATACCATAGAGGTCTTTACATCGCCGTGGGCGATCTTAAAGAACACATACAGCAGAGCAAAAGGCACGGCGCCAGCAACGGAATAGAAGTTATAAACGCTCTTTTTCTCGTGCTTGCGAATCAATGACGGCGTAATGCCCATAGCGATAAACTGACCCAGGAACACGGCAGCGGCGATCACAGCCAGGCGCACCAAAATGCTCCAGTTAATACCCACCATAGCACCGGTATCGTCTGTTTTCAACACATTCATAAAGTCGCCGTTGGCGTAATAATAGGTAATCAGCGTCATGGCAATGAGCATGAGCAGCTGAATGGGACTTCTGAGAATACCGGAGATCAAAATCTGGCGGAACGGTTTGTTCTGGAACATAATTTTGAAGTTCTCAGTAAAGGTATATTTTTTCTCTGCCTGCTCCACCCGCTCTTTGGTGCCGATGCCGGCAAACTCAAAGAGAACAGTGGCGATCACGGTCATAATAATCACCGTCAGGATAAAGCCGTACTGAGAAGCCTTGGCCTGAGAATAGCCTTTGCCCTCAAAAATACCGCCTACAACCTGGGCGATCTGCACCACCAGCACGCCAACGCCGCCGATACCGGCAACGATACGGGCCAAGCCCAGCAGCTTGCTGCGGTCGTCCTCGTCTTCCGTCATCAGGGAAGTAATGCCCCACAGCGGAATATCACACACGGTAAAGCACATACCCCAAGCAATGTAAGACACGGCAGCCCAAGCCACGATCAGCACCTTTTGAGTGTTTGAAGTGGCAGTGGCATAATTGCCGTTGAGGAATGCCAAAACGGTGACCACGCCGATAATGGCAGGGAAAATAATCAGGTACGGACGGCATTTGCCCCACTTGGTACGGGTGCGGTCCACAATGGTACCCATCATCGGGTCATTGATGGCGTCCCACACACGAGCCAGGGCAAAAATCCAGCCCAAAGCCATTGCCGGCAGGCAAATTACATTTTGGAAATAGAAATACAGACCTGTGGCTACAATGTTGTAGATCAGGTTTTGACCCAGCATACCGGTGAGGTACATATTACGCTCTTTTTTGGTATAGGTCCTTGTTTGGTTTGACACTTTATCGAGTCCCCCTATATTTTTTCTTCTATTTTACCAGTATGTGTGGCAAATAGCAAGTATTATTTGTGCAAAAACGACAGTGTACGCCAAAATGCAAGACATTTGTCCACTTTGCAATTTCACTTACAGCCGCAGGGACAAAGATACGATATTATGGCCGTAATCGTAACTCTCTGTAAAGCCGTATTTGCGATACATTTTGTACCCGGCGGAGTCTCGGCTGACCCCGCAGCAGGAAAGGTAGTCTACGCCCAGCTCCCGCAAATGACGGCACAGGGTGTCCATTAGCCGTGTACCCCACCCCTGCCGCTGATAAGGCGACAATATATCCAGGTGGAAGTGCACCGGCCGGTTCTTGATTTTGCCCAGGCACCACAAATAGCCCAGCAAGCCCGCCGCCTGATCCGGCGCTGTGCGCAACACCCGGCGCAGATACGTGGTGCGGTAGCGGTGCACAAAGCCCCGGTAGTCCGCAGCGCAGAGAATGTACCCCACTGCCCGATCGCTTTCGTCCGCCAGCACAAAAATATGATCCGGCTCGTAAGCAGTAAAATAGTCGTTATAAATCAGCGTTACCGCCTCTAAGGTGCGCCTGGTTCTTTGAAACGGCTTGGCCGCCGTCTCCCGGCAAATTTGGCGCAGCCGGTCCCGGTCCGCCGGGCGATAGGGTCGAATGGTCATAATGCCTCCGAATATAGCAAAAGCCTGAGAGCCGTGCAGCCCTCAGGCTTTATTGGTTTCATCAGTTATCTGCGGTTTCTTCTGTCTGGGCATTACGGCGCTGCACCAGCGCTTCCAAAATGGTGCGGTGCTCCTCGTCTGTCATTCCGTAGTGACGCAGCGGAATGATGGACAAAAACAGACCGATAGCCGGCGGGATAGAACACAGGAAGAACATCATCCCCGCATACTGGGGAAACTGATCCTTAAAGGACGCACCGGCACGCAGAGCCTCGTTGCAGGCGCTTACATTGTCGCCGCTAAAGCCCACGATGGAGTAGCCGACGCCCTGAATAATGGAGCTGATCCCGGCGGACAGCTTGGTAATAAAAGACTGGCCGGAGAAGAACACACCGTCCGGCCGATAGCCCTTGTGGTACTCCTCATAGTCCACTGCGTCGGCGATCATCACGGACTGGAGCACATTCAAAGCGCCCATGCCGCCGCCTGCCAAGGCAAAGACCACAAACAGGATTGCCACCCACAGCGGCTGATCCAGATCCCGAGGCGCCAGCAGGTACACCGGGTAGATCAGGGCAAAGGGAACGGCGCCCATAATGGTAGAGCCGATGAGCATACGGGTCTTGTCGTGCTTCTCCGTCAGCTTGGGCACCAGCGCCATGGCGATAAACTGACCGCCAAAAATAGCGCCGCCGAAAATGATCATATACAGCATATAATCGCCAAAGTAGTTGCCGTAGTAATAAGACATCAGGGTCATGGCAACAGACAGCAAAATCTGAATAGGCGAGCGCAGCACACCGCTAATCAGCTGGTTGCGGAAGGGCTTGTTGCCCCACATGATCTTAAAGTTCTCCTTAAACCCGAATTTTTGCTCCGCAGAGGGCACACGCTCCCGCACAAAAACACCGGTCATCTGGAACATACCACAGCCGATTACCGTTAAGATCACTGCCACGATGATAAAGCCCATTTGCTGGCCCTTCAGTACAGAACCGGCAGCGGACTCCAACTTTTTCCCCAGCGCCTGAGACAGCGGATTGATGGTCAGCAGCACCACGCCGCCGCCCAGACCCGCTGCAATACGGGCAAAGGAGAGAATGGACGCCCGGTCCTTCTCCACCTCTGTCATACGGGAGGTCACGCCCCACAAGGGAATATCCCCTACCGTGTAGCACATACCCCACAGGATATAAGACACGGCAGCCCAGCCCACGATCAGGGCATTCTTGCCCGAGGTGTTGGCAGAGCTATACATACCGTTACAGAAGGTCAGTATGGTGATCACCATAATAACGGCCGGTGAAAACAGCAAATACGGTCGGCACTTGCCCCACTTGGTGTTGGTGCGGTCCACAAAGGTGCCCATCATCGGGTCGTTAATGGCGTCCCACACCCGCGCCACGGCCATAAAGATACTGATGGCCATTGCCGGAATAAAGATCACCGACTGGAAGTAGAAATACAGCCCGGTGCCGATGATGTTATAGATCATATTCTGCCCCATCATACCCACCAGGTACATATTCCGTTCCTTAGCCGTATATGTACGCACTTGACTAGACATAGAAATCCCCCTTTACCTTTCTATATTACCAGTTTTATCATCGAATCGCAAGCATTATTTGTCAATTTTGCACAAAAGCGACAAAAGGGGACAACCGTCGTTTTAGATGTAATAATACCAGTAGCTGCCGCTGCACAGGGCGTAAGACTTGCCGGTGGCTTTTTCCTTGAGCACATACTGGGCAATATAACGATAGCCACAGTCGCTGTCTCCCGGCTTTTTGGGTACCGTACAGGTGATCTCTATGGAATAATTTTGGTAGTCTGCCACAGTCACCGGTTTTTTCGAGGGTTCGGCATTTTCTTCCCGTGGCTCTGTTTTGGGCCGGTGGTTGGTGGGAGTCATTTTGCCCTTGTAGTCCAGATGATAGCACGAATCCGTACCGCCGTTGTTGGTCAGCAGGTACGCCGCGCTGTCCGACCAATCATAGAAGTAGGCACGATCCGTCTCCAGACCGGATTGCAGCACCTTGTCCTCTGCGGCTGTGCAGGCGTGCAGCTCACCTTTGCCGCTTTCGTCTGCGCTCATACCGTCCTGGTTCCGCGTGTTGCACAGGTAGAACAGCGTGTACCCGCAAGGGGCCAACGCCACCCCGTCACTGGTATTGGGCGTGGCGTAAATGCATGCTGGCCAATCCTTGTCTATATCGTAAGCATACAGACAAAAGCCCCACTGGGTTTTGTTTGTGTTAGTATAAGTATAGCAGGTAAAATACAGGGTGTTGCCTATGCGGCACATCTGCGCAATATCGCTCACCCCGTCCAGCACCGTGCGGGTCTTGCCGGTCAGCAGGTCATAGGCCATCAGCTTTTGGGGCGTGCCAAAGGTGTTTTGCTCATCGGTATCCTCCGTGGCATAATAGAATGTATCCGCCGTCAGGTAAATATTGCTTTGGGGCTGGAGTTGATTCTCCGTCTGCTGCTGCAGTGGCTTGTCAAACCGAGCGCCTGCCGGTTGGGCAGTATTTGCCTTGCTGCAAGCGCACAGTGCCAATACCGATACCACACAAAGTAAGAGAGCTAAAATCTGTTTCACACAATCATCCTTTCTGCCCGGGGGCAACTCCAGTATAGGCAGCAGAGCGCCCATTTGGCAAGGCACGGTGCGTGGAAATGACTCCACCCCCGGTGGAAGAACGCAAAAAAAGGCGCCCCGGCACGTGCATACAAGCCGGAGAGCCTTTCATTTTTCGTTTTAGTCCTTCACAGTATAGCCTTGGTCCTCAATGGCCTTTTTTAGCACAGCGTCATCCACATCGCCGTTTAAGGTCACCGTGGCGGTGCCGTCCGTGTGGCTGGCAACGGCGCTGTCCACCTGGGGCAGAGCCTCCAGCGCTTTCTTTACCGTCATCTCACAATGGGGGCACATCATACCCTCCACTTTCATTACTTTTGTCATTGCAGAATTCTCCTTTTCCATAGGCAGTGCTGCCAGCACCACCGGGTGTTTGATTTTCTTATCCCGCTTGGGGGAATACAGCTTAAATAGGTTCAGTCGCAGGGCGTTGGCCACCACGCAGAAGCTGGACAGGCTCATAGCCGCCGCGCCGAACATCGGGTTCAGAGTCCAGCCGAAAATGGGGATCCACACCCCTGCTGCCAAAGGAATACCGATCACATTATAGAAGAACGCCCAAAACAGGTTCTCGTGAATATTGGTCAGTGTGGCACGGCTTAGGCGAATGGCGGCGGTCACATCGCTCAGGCGGCTGTGCATCAGCACCACATCCGCCGCATCAATGGCCACATCCGTACCGGCGCCGATGGCCATACCGATATTGGCTCGGGTCAGGGCCGGCGCGTCGTTAATACCATCGCCCACCATAATGACCTTGCCCTGTTCCATCAGGTCGCGCACCACCTGTTCCTTGCCCTGGGGCAGCACGCCGGCAATCACCCGATCCACTCCCGCCTGCCGACCGATAGCCGCAGCGGTGCGAGGATTATCACCGGTGAGCATCACCACACGAATGCCCATCTTTTGCAGTGCCGCAATGGCCGCCGGGCTGTCCGGCTTAATCACATCAGCCACGGCGATCATACCCAGCAGTGCGCCATCATAGGCAAAGAACAAGGGCGTTTTGCCCTGCTCCGCCAGCGCTGCCGCTTGCTGTTCCATATTTTTCGGCACCGACACCCGACTACGCATATAGCTAAGACTGCCGCCCAGCAGCAGTTTGCCGTTCAGCGTTGCCTGCAATCCATTGCCCGGCAGCGCCTCAAAGTCCGTGACCGGTCCCGGCGTGATTTGCCTTTCCGCGCCGTATGCGGTCACCGCTTTTGCCAGCGGGTGCTCACTCTTTTGTTCCAGCGCACAGGCCAGCGCTGCCAGGCGGCTTTCTTCCACCCCGAGGGCAGGTACCAAGTCCGTCACCTTAGGCGTGCCCTCGGTAATGGTACCGGTTTTGTCCAGCACCACGATCTGCGCCTTGCCGGTCTCCTCCAAAGACACAGCGGTCTTAAAGAGAATGCCGTTTTTGGCACCCAGCCCGTTGCCCACCATAATGGCTACCGGCGTGGCCAGTCCCAATGCGCAAGGACAGCTGATCACCAGCACGGAGATTCCCCGTGCCAGTGCATAGCCAAAGCTCTGACCGGTAAGCAGCCACACCACGGTGGTCACCAGGGCGATGGCCATCACCACCGGCACAAACACGCCGGACACCCGATCGGCGATCTTAGCAATGGGCGCCTTGGTGGCGGCAGCGTCGCTGACCATTTGAATAATTTGGGACAGAGTGGTGTCCTCCCCCACCCGGGTGGCACGGCACCGTAAGTAGCCGGAGGTGTTCACCGTGGCGGCAGACACCGGATCGCCCACGGTCTTGTCCACCGGCACGCTCTCACCGGTGAGGGCGCTTTCGTCCAGCGCACTGCTGCCCTCCAGAATTACGCCGTCTACCGGCACATGCTCTCCCGGCCGCACGGCAAACTCCATACCGCACATCACCTGCTCAATAGGTACTGTACGCTCTTTCCCGTTCTCCAGCAGCACCGCCGTCTTGGGGGCCAGCTGCATCAAGCGCTTCAGCGCATCTGTGGTCTTGCCTTTGGAGCGGGCCTCCAGGGTTTTGCCCACGGTAATCAGCGTTAAAATCATCGCAGCGGACTCAAAGTAAAATTCATGCATATAGTGCATCACGCCGTCTGCATCGCCCGCCACCTGGGCGCCGGTCATGGCAAACAGCGCGTAAGTGCTGTACCCAAAAGCCGCAGCCGCGCCCAGCGCCACCAGGGTATCCATATTGGGCGCCCGGTGCCACAGGCTCTTAAAGCCGCTGACAAAAAAGCGGCCGTTGATGATCATAATAATAATGGTCAACAACATTTGGAGCAGCCCCATGGCCATGTGGTTGCCCTCTAAGACCGACGGTAGCGGCCAGTTCCACATCATATGTCCCATGGAAAAGTACATTAAAATCAGCAAAAACACCACGGAACTGATCAGCCGCCGCAACAGCTTTGGCGTCTGGGTATCTTTCAGCGGGTCTGCCGCCGGCTGCGGGGCAGCGCCGCCCTTTTGTTTTAAGCCGGCGCCGTAACCGGCCTTTTCCACAGCGGCGATAATTTGTTCCGGGGCAGCCGTACCGGTAACGCCCATTGAATTGGTAAGCAGACTGACGGAGCAGCTTTCCACCCCGGGCACGGCGCACACCGCTTTTTCCACCCGGGCACTGCACGCAGCGCAGCTCATCCCCGTCACATTGTATTGTTCCAAGCTCTCACCTCCCGGCGCCAATATGCGCCGCTATCTCATCAATTTTTGCAACGTGGCCAGCAAATCGTCTAGCGTTTCATCCTTGCCGGCCTTAATATCCTCCGCAACACAGGTGCGAATATGCGTGGACAGCAGTTCTCGGTTAAAGGCATTCAGTGCCGCACCGGCCGCTGCGGACTGGGCCAAAATATCCGTGCAGTAGGCGTCCTTCTCAATCATACCCTTGATCCCGCGGATTTGGCCCTCAATGCGGTTCAGTCGATGGATCAGCCGCCGGTACTCCTCCGGATCCCGCACTTTCTTCTTAGCACAGCAAGCACAAACCGGCTGCATTTCGTCTTTATCTGCCACAACAGCACTTCCTTCCTATACCCCCATGGGGTATTTTTACTATATACCCCCTATGGGTATTTGTCAACCCTCTTTGAACATAAAAATACCGCCCTGTATCAACAAGGCGGTCTGCGTTTAGATCACATAGGAGTAATCGTCATTTTTGTGCTCCTGCTCCAGCAGGTCTTGCAGGGTAATGCTGTCCAGGTAGGTATTGATGGCTTTATACAGCCCGGCCCACACCGGCAGCGTAGCGCAGGAAGCGGCGCGGGGGCAGGTGTTCGGCTCCTCCTCCAGGCAGGCCACCGGCGCCAAGCCGCCCTCTGTCAAACGAAGAATATCGCCAACCGTATACTGGTCCGGGGTCTTGGCCAGACGATAGCCCCCCTGGTAGCCCCGGTTGGTCTTTAAGAAATCCGGGCGGTTCAGCACCGCCACGATCTGCTCCAAATACTTCTTGGATATATCCTGACGGGCGGCGATCTCCTTCAGCGACACAAAGCCCTGTTCCCTGTGCTCGGCCAAATCTAACATCATACGCAGTGCGTAGCGTCCTTTGGTAGAGATTTTCATACCGTCACATCCTTCCTTTAACCTATAATACCATATATTTAGTAGGTTTTCAATACCCGAGATAAAAAAGAAAAAGCACCCGACAAATGCCGGGCGCGAAACAGGTTTATTGCAATTTGGAAATTTCGTCCACAAAGGCACTGGCGCTGTCAAACTCCTTGTAAACAGAAGCAAAGCGCACATAAGCCACCTCGTCGATTCCCCGCAGCTTTTCCATAATCAGCTCACCGATGCGCACGCTGGTGACCTCACGATCCAAGGCACTTTGCAGAGTGGTCTCGATCTCAGAAATCGCAGTCTCCAGAGCCTCTACGGTCACCGGTCGCTTTTCGCAGGCGCGGAGCATACCTTTCAGAATTTTGTTGCGGTCAAAGACCTCACGGCTTTTGTCCTTCTTCACCACAATAATGGGCACATCCTCAATGATCTCATAAGTGGTAAAGCGCTTGCCGCACTGCATACACTCCCGACGACGGCGAATGCGCTCATTCTCGTCGGTAGGACGCGAGTCGATCACTTTGCTCTCTGCATAACCGCAAAACGGACACTTCATAGTTATCCCCCCTGTTGAAAGATACGGCTCTTGCCATAAAATTCTGTACAATCCGTACTATACCATAATTGGCCAAAAAAAGCAAGTTTTTTGCCTTTACACCTTTTTGGCAGGGGCGGTGCCGTCTGCCTTACGATTATAGAAGAACATCCACAGCGCCATACCGCAGATTACCGCGTAGCCCACAAAGGACAGCACATCCGGCACATCGCCAAACACCAAATAGCCCACAACAGCCGCAAAAATCACCTGGGCGTAGTCATACACGCTGATCTCTCGGCTGGGAGCATGGGTATAGGCGGCGGTAATGGAGAATTGCCCACCGGCGGCGCAAGCGCCCGCCAGTAGTAAGGTCGCCCATTGCTGCCAGGTCATATAATGATAGTTAAACAGCAAAAACGGCAACATCGTTGCACTGGAAAAAGCGGAGAAGAAAAAGACGATCAACCGTCCGTTCTCACCCCGCAGCCCTAAGTACCGCACGCAGGTGTACGCCCCGCCGGCAGCCATACCGCCTAAGAAGCCGCAAACACTGGCAAATAAATTTGCATTGGCAAAAGTGGGTTTAATAATGCAAAGTGCCCCTAAGAATGCCACCACAATAGCAATCGCCTGCTTGGGCCGCACTTTTTCTTTAATGAAGATCGCAGAAAACACCAGGGCAAAAAAGGGACTCATTTTATTGAGCATAGACGCGTCGCTCAGGTCCAGTCGATCAATGGCATAGAAGTTACCCACCATACCGGCCACGCCCCCAACGGAACGAATAAGCAGGTACTTGATATTCCCCGGTTTGGGGCGAAAACTGTCTTTCTTGCGCACCATCATCACAAAGGCAAAGATCATCGCCACAAAATTGCGAAAAAAGACCTTTTGCATGGTGGGCAGATCGCCGGACAGGCGTACAAAGGTATTCATACCCGTAAAGCACAGCCCGGACAACAAAATGCAAAAAATGCCCATGGTCTTGTTGCTGGTTTTAGCCAAAGTGCCCACCTCCTACTTGATGGTATCCAGGTAAGCCTTGGCCCGCTGCAGCTCCGCCGCCACCCGGTAGCCGCGGGAGTAGATCTCAATCATATAATGCACCCGATCACCCAAAGTGCGGTACAGCCGCTGAAAGTCAAAACTTCCCTGCCCCGGGGGCTGGCAGTCCTTCTCCGGGGAATGATCGCTGATGTGCACATGGACGATCTCCTTTTGGAAGGTATCCAGAAACGCAAAGGGATCCTCCCCGGCACGCACCGCCTGCTTAATGTCCAGCACCATGTGGAAGTCGTCTCCCAGCGCGCGGCGCATCCGGTCGCAGAAGGCAATGTGCTGGCTCTTAAAGCGGTTCACATTCTCCTGGCACACGGTCACGCCCTCGGCGCGGCCGATCTCCACCAGCTGCAAAAAGCGCGCAAAATACCGTTCTTCCGGAATGGGAATCTTTGGCTGGGCAACCGCCCCGTGGATCACCACAAATTGGGCGCCCAGCAGCGCTGCCGCATGGCAGGTTTCTTTATAAATATCAATGGTATCTTCAAATCGGCGCTGATAATCGCCAAAAATGCAGCTGCTTTCCATAAAGCTGGAAAAGGGGTGCACGGACACCACCTGTGTGCCGCCGTCCCCAGCAATGGCTGCCAGTTGGCGCACAAAGGCCGGGCGCAACTCCTGCCGAGCGTTAAAGAACACCTCCGCAAAAGGAAAACCCAGTTCCGTCACCTGCTGCAAAGCCCGCTCCGTCTCCAAAGGATAAAAGCAAGCGGTCGAAGCTCCGGCCTGCATCAGCCCACCAGCTTCTCAATGGCAGCCAGGCGGGTGCAAATGCACAGCAGCTCCGCTGCCAAGGCCATCTCCTCATTGGGCGGGAAAGAAGGTGCAATGCGAATGTTACTGTCCTGCGGGTCAATGCCATAGGGATAAGTGGCGCCCACGCTGGTGAGAGTCACGCCGCCGGCCTTACACAGCTCGCCCACTCGCTTGGCGGTACCGGGCAGCACATCCAGGCTGATAAAGTAACCGCCCTTGGGGGAGAACCAGTCAGCGATCCCCAGGCCGCTCAGCTCCTTGTTCAGGCGATCCAGCACAATATCAAACTTAGGCTTCAAAATTGCCGCATGTTTCTTCATGTGGGCACGCACGCCGTCCGCATTCTTGAAGAATTCCACATGGCGGTGCTGGTTCATCTTGTCATAGCTGATGGTCTGCACCGTCAGGCGCTGACGGATCAGATCCAAGTTTTTCTTGCTGGCCACCAGGCAGGACACGCCTGCGCCGGGGAAAGTGATCTTAGAAGTAGAGGCCACCTCTATAACCAAATCCTCATTGCCGTATTCCGGCAGCACATCAAAAATATTCAGCAGCTTATCGCCGTCCTCGTCCAGATCATGCACGCAATAGGCGTTGTCCCACACAATGCGGAAGTCCTCTGCCGCCGGGCGAAGCGCCGCAATACGGCGCACCACTGCATCGGAGAAAGTGATGCCGGTGGGGTTGGAATACTTGGGCACACAGAACATGCCCTTCACGCTGGGATCCTTCACCAGTTCTTCAATGGTGTCCATATCCGGTCCGTCGGCGTTCATCGGCACATTCACCATTTGCAGTCCAAAATACTGGCACACGGTAAAGTGGCGATCATAGCCGGGCACCGGGCACAGGATCTTCACTTCCTTTTCCTGGCTCCAGGGTTTGCCGCCGATGCCGTGGGTGTAGCACTGGCAGATAAAATCAAACATCAAAGTCAGACTCTCGTTAGGGCCGATGATCACATTCTCGGCCGGCACCTCCAGCAACTCGGCAAACAGCTGCTTACAGCTGGCAATACCGTCCAAAATGCCGTAGTTGCGCACATCCACGCCGCCGGACACATAGTCCTTCACATCATTCATACCCACGGACAGATCCAACTGCTCTTTGCAGGGCTTACCTCTGCTCATATCCAGCTGCAGTCCCTTGGCCTGAAAGTCCTTGTACCGAGCCAGCAGGCTCTCCTGCTCCCGGAGCAATTCGTCTTTTGTCATCTCCTGATATGTTCTTGCCATACGAAAATACCTCGCAATCTAAAATTTCCGTTCATTATTTTACCACAAACGACTGCGCCTTGCAATTCTAAAGCCAACAAAAAAAGAGCGCCGCAGCACTCTTTTCTTATACGCATTGCCTATTTTTCGTTTGGATTTGCCGGTGCGTCCGCACTCTTTTTCTTTTTGGTGAATACCAAGAGCTTGGAGAACACATAGTTGAGGATCACCACCAGCACGGAGCAAACAATTTTGGCTACAAAGCCCTTGACCCCAAACAGGTCCTGATCCAGCCCGATCTTAAACAGCAGCAATGGGCCGAACCACTCGATCACGCCGGTCGCCAGTCGAGAGACCACAAAGGACACAAACTCCCGCGCCGCCACCTTGGGTACCCAGCTTTTGCTCTCAAACACCCACAGCTTGTTGGTGATAAAGGCAAAGATCACCGCGGCAATCCAGGCAATCACATTGCTTACCGTCATCTTCACATCGTCGCTGCCGGGGGCATGCACCAGCACCGCCTTCATCAGCAGACTGTACACCACCCAGTTCACACCTGTGGTGGCCACGCCGAAGATGAGATACATAATGATTTCTTTGTACTTGATCAATAATTCTTTAATCTTCTTCATAGGCACATTATACGCTATCCGATTCTATTTTGCAAGTTCAAAAAACCATTTTGTCTCCTCTAAAAACAAATAAGTGGGCACACCGGCAATGCTGCAGGTGTAGCGCAGTCCGGCGCCCCCGGAACGCAGAGACGCCGCCGGGCGAATATCCAGTACACGGTCCACATCCAGCCATCGCTCCTCCCACTCCATCTTTACCGGGCGAATATCGCCCTCCTCATTATACAGCGCCAGCACGCGCACATAGTTTTTCATCCTGCCTGTTCCTTTCCGGTTAAAAATCCAATGGGGTGTATGGTATGATCATCGTGGGGATTAAAACGGGACAGCCCGGTATCCCCCAGCAAACTGGCCCGCTGAATACAGTAGTTGCCAAAGCGGCGCTTCAAATCATCCACCGTGCGCTCCAGCTTGGCTGCCCGCTCCCGCTGCTCCTGGGTATGGGCCAAATCAAACTGCACGCAGGGTTCCAGCTCAAAGTCCGTCACCGACAATCCAATGCTGCGCAAGGGTGCGCCCCAGCGATAATTGGCACAAAACAGCGCCATAGCCGCCTGCAAAATCTCCGTGCTCACATCGGTGGCGGCGGCCAGCTTGTGTCGCCGGGTAAAGGTTTGCAAATTCTTATCCCGCAAGGAGATGCACACCGTGCGCCCTTGCAGTCCCTGCTCCCGCATACGGCGGGCCACACTCTCTGCCAGCACGGTAAAGACCACCTTTACATCTGTATCATCCACCAGATCCCGGGGCGTAGTGGTGGAATTGCCCACACTCTTGACCGCCGCCTTGGCATCCATGTGCTGCACCGGCGAAGTGTCCTCCCCCCGGGCAAAGGCACGGAGCATCAGCCCGTTCTTGCCCAGCAGACCTTGCAAAAAATCCGACCGAGCCGCCGCCAACTCGCCGATGGTATAAACGCCGTAAGCGTTCAGCTTGCGGGTGGTGGCCGGGCCGACGCACAAAAGATCACTGCACGGCAGGGGCCACACCACCCGGTGGTAGTTTTCCCGGCTGATAACCGTCACCGCGTCCGGCTTTTTATAATCTGAACCCAATTTGGCAAAGATCTTGTTAAAGCTGACCCCCACACTGACGGTAATGCCCAGTTCTGCCTTTACCCGACGGCGAATTTCCTGGGCGATCTGTTCCCCGGTGCGGTCATCGCCGGTCACATCCAGCCAGTTCTCGTCCAGCCCGAAAGGCTCAATATAGTCGCTGTAATCCTCATAGATCCGCCGTGCCATCTTGGAAAAGCGCATATACAGCGGGAAGTTCGGCGGTACCACCACCAACTGCGGGCACTTTTGCCGCGCCTGCCACAGTGGCTCCCCCGCCACCAAGCCGTAGCGGGAGGCAATCTCGTTTTTCGTCAGGATAATTCCGTGGCGGCTCTCTGTGCTGCCGCCCACCGCCACCGGCTTGTCTCGCAGCTCCGGGCGGTGCAGGCACTCCACCGAGGCATAAAACTTGTTGCAATCCACATGCAAAACGGTGCGTTCCATTCCCTACTGCTCCTTTCCTGTTATCGAACATTTGTTCTACAATATAGCATACACCGATTTTGACTGTTTGTCAAGAGCCGAGGCGGCAAAAAATGCAGGTAGATTTTGCCTTGACGGTAGGTGCTTTTTCTTATATACTAATGGGTAGAATTGAGGTGCAACTATGCCGTTTTACGATATTGCCGGGCTGGTGGTGGAGATCAAGCACCCCACCGGCAGAACAGAAAAGCAAGCCCGTCCCTACCTGTGCAAGGACCAAGAGGGGCAGACGGCGGACATGACCATTGATGTGACGGAGCAGCGGGTAACGGACGCTATGGCCGAGCACCCGGAGATGAACCGGGACGATTGGTACTATATGCTCACCGGCTCGGATTTTTACACCCAGCTGCTGAAGTTCCGAGGCATTTTGCTCCACTCCAGCTGCGTGGTGGTGGACGGCGCGGCCTACGCTTTTTCCGCAGACAGCGGCACCGGCAAATCCACCCACACCGCCCTGTGGCTCAAGCACTTTGGCAACCGGGCGTATATGCTCAATGACGACAAACCGGCCATTCGCCTGGTAGGCGACCGGGTGTACGCCTGCGGCACCCCCTGGAGCGGCAAATATGATTACTCCACCCCGGGCATGGTTCCCCTGGCAGGCATTTGCTTCCTCGAGCGGGCGGAGGAGAATTTTATCCACCCGGCAGACACCAAAAAGGCCGTGTTCAACATTTTCTCCCAAACGGTACGCAAGCTGGGGCCTAACGCCATGGAGCGGCTGTTTGATATGCTGGAGACCATATTTGCCAAGGTGCCCCTGTACGAACTGGGCTGCAACATCAGCGATGACGCGGTACGCACCTCTTACAACGCCATGAAGCCGAAAGGTCAAAGCGAAAAGTAAATACAAGCGAAAAAAGAAAGGCAGTTACCCAAAAATGGGTAACTGTCTTTTGTTATCTATGGCGTTATTTCGCTGTGTCCTGCGGCAAGGCGTTCTTCGGCTGCGGCAAATACACCCGAGCCTTAAACAAATCGCCGTCAATGAGCAGCTCTAACTTTCCTTGCTGGGCGCTGCACAACTCCTGGGCAATGCTTAGGCCCAGACCGTTGCCCTCCTTGGTGCGGGAAGCATCGCCTCGCACAAACCGCTGGGTCAGCTCCTGAGGTGAAATATTCAGCGGCTCGGCAGAAATATTTTTAATTTCAAACACGCCGAAATCCCCTTGCTTATACACTCGCACATACACACGAGAGTCTGCGGCAGAATACTTCTTGGCATTTTGCAGCAGATTTTCCAACACTCGGTAGGTTTTGGAGCCGTCCGCAAACGCCTGTACCCGGGGCAAATCCGGATCCAGCACCAGTTGCAGCCGGTTCTCCTCAAATTCCTTTTGGTACTCCCCGATCGCCTGGGCGGTCAGTTCGCCCAGATCCAGCACCATAGGGTGCAGGGTGATGTTGCCGGAGGACAGCTTGGACGCCTCAATCAGATCCTCCACAAGCCGTGCCAGCTTGGTGCTCTTTTCCGTCAGCACAGCCATATATTCCTTGGCTTTTTCGTCCGACTGGGGGCACTTGGACAGCAAATCCGTATAAGTAATAATGGAGGTAATCGGGGTCTTTAAGTCGTGGGACACATTGGTGATCAGCTCCGTTTTCAGCCGTTCATCCCGCACTGCCTGATCCACCGCATTGTGCAGCTCCTGATTGGTATAACGCAGGCTGCCGGCCATGGCGGCCAGTGCCGGGTGGAGATGTGCCGCCTCCACATCCGTGCGGTTGGCTGCGGCCTCAATCACCCGATCCAACTGGAACAAGAAGCGCAGCGCATAGCCCACGCAAAAGCCGTTAAAACCCAGGCCTACCAAGCCGCTGATCACACCGACCACCGGCGCCTCTCCATTCAGAAACGATGCAAACAGCACCACCAATATAATATTGATCAGCAGATAGCCTACGGCACAAAAGACCATATTGCGCTTAAAGTGCCGCGGGGTATAGGCCAGTCCCCGGATCATACGGCGATTGAGCCGGTGCAGTTTGCACAACAGACGCCAAATTCCCAAGCAAATATAATACAGCAGCGTGCCCTTATACAAGTGTTTCTTAGACTTGCAAAGGCGCACAAAGGAAAGAGTCAACTCTGCATACAGACCCCAGGCCACCGCGCCCAAAGCGCCGCAGGCCGCTAAGAACATTCCGCCGTAATACAGGGTGCTGAGCTGATAGCCATAATAATTGGACAGGTCATTAAACAAATTACCGAACAGCACCACACCCAGCCCAGCAATTGCTGCGGCGATGATCGCCGTGTGCAGTTCCAAGGGAATATAATCCATCCACAGCAGGCGCACGCCGTCCGTACCGGCACGGCGCCCGCAGCCCAGGCACGCCAACACCAAAAAGGCAAGGGCCAGCACCGCCAAGCAAACAGCCACCACGGTCATCGCCACGGTATTCATATTTTGCATACGGGTGCACAAGGCATTCAATTCCACAAAGTCCGGAAGCATATCGTTGCCGCCGGCCACAGTGGGGTCTATGCCCACATAAATGCTCATATCCCCGTCCATTAGGTACTGTGCAGCGTCCGATCTGGCATTGCGGGCACCGTAATCCGTGCCCCGCAGGTTCTCCCCCGCTTTGGTCTTGGAATAGTACACCGGTGCGTTCTTTAGCGACGCCGGCGATTTGCCCTCTGCCAACTGGCTGACCACCTGACCGGTGATATTGTCCTTGGCATAGAATTGCAAGCATTGCAGCTCTTGCAAATTTTGGCGCATCTTCTGCTGCTCGTCGGCAGCAGTTTGATATGGTTTCACCACCGTTTTATCATAGAGCTTTTTGATGTGGGTCTCTGCCGATTTCACCGTCTCGCTCAGGGTCTGGTCGGCATCGTACTCGTTCGCTTCTACCGTTTTGCCGTCCACCGTAAAAGCGACCGTGTAATAGTCGGTCAAATCTTCCGGATCATCCTGCATGTCGCTATCATTGTAATACTCCACGCCGTCGGAACTGCGCAGCCAATTCGCCAGCTGCAAATAGGGCAGATAATCTTCCCCTGCCCGGGTGCCGTTGACAATCTGTTGCAAATCCCGGATCAGCCCCGGTGCGTCCCGATCCTCTGCCACCACTTTCTTGATGGTCTTGGCGGGCACTTTATAGTTGGGTATATCCTTGCCGATATTTGTAATATTCTGATTTTTCAGCCCGGCATAGAACACCAGCGTTTTGCGAATGGCCGTGGCCTGGTCCTTCTTATACTGCTCCAGTGCGGCCGCCACGCTGTCCGCCTTGTCTTTTTTAAGCGCAGCCACCTTTTGTTGCAGCTGCTTTTGCCCCGCCAGGAGCGCGATCTCATTGACGATTACATCCAGCTCCGCTTTGAAAATCGTAGTCTGTACCAGACTTCCCTTTTTTGCTACGGACGGATCGGTAAATGCGTCGTCACCATACAGACCGCTGACCCGCATCACGGCGCTCAGCAGTGCCACCGAGCTAAAGGCCAGCACCATAGAGAGCACCACGCACAGCGCCTTAAACCATCTGCTTTCTCTAACACTTTTCCACTTTGTATCCAAGTCCATACACCACCTTTAAGTATTTGGGCTCCTTGGGGTTGATCTCAATCTTTTCACGAATGTTGCGAATGTGCACCGTCACAGTCTTTTCCGTGCCGTAGGCCGGTTCGTTCCACACCGCTTCATAGATTTGGGCGCTGGAGAGCACACGACCTATATTGTGCATCAGATATTCCAATATCTTATACTCCCGGGCAGTCAGCCGTACCGGGTCGCCGTCTACCGTCACTTCCTTGGTGTCCGTATCCAGCACCAGGCCGCCGGTGACCAGCTGGCTCTCCCGCACCTCCAGGCTGCCAAGACGCACATAGCGGCGAATTTGGCTCTTGACCCGAGCGGTCAACTCCAGCGGGTTGAAGGGCTTGGTCACATAATCATCGGCGCCAAAGCCCAGACCGGCGATCTTGTCCGTGTCCTCGCTTTTGGCCGACAGCAGAATAATGGGAAAGTTGTACTTCTCCCGCAGCTTTAATGTGGTTTTCAGTCCGTCCAGCCGAGGCATCATAATGTCCAGCACCATACAGTGGATCTCCTCCCCCTGTACTTGCTCCAGCGCCTCCAGCCCGTCCCGGGCACACAGCACCCGATAGCCCTCCTGGCTAAGATAAATGCGCAGAGACTCTAAGATCGCCGCGTCATCATCGCACACCAATACCGTAAACATTGCTCTCATCTCCCTCAAGTGATACAAAGTGCTTGCTCCATTGTACCACAAAAATCCCCAACGGAAAACCCGTTGTACACATTTAACCACACATTCTTAAAAGCAACGCAAAGGAAATCTAAAGAACCGGTAAAGTTTGGTCTGCAAAACAAAAAGCTGCCGCAGCATAAGCACTGCGACAGTCTTTGTATCTTTATTGCTTAGAAACAGCTTGAACGGAGGGATCGTAAGGGTCGCCGGTATGGGGCTGTTCTTTCTTAGGCCGGTCGTTGGGCACAGGGTTGTTGTTTTGCCCTGCCGTAGGACCTTTGCGCTTTTCCACATCGCCGCCCTCTTCCAGGTGCTTGATGTAGGCGGTGTAGTCATCGTTCCACCCGGCGTAGGCTGCATTTTGGCGCTTATCCTCCAGCTGCACATGGTCCTTAATGTACTGCCCCACATAGAGCGATACTTTTTTGGCGCCGTAGCAATTCAGGTGGTTGCCGCCGTCCCGGCTGTCCGTTTTCCAGCTAAAGCCGATCTCCTTGCGTTTCAGATCCATATCCAGGAACGGAATGCCGTTTTTCTTGGCATAATCATTCACCGCATTGTGGCGGGCGTAGGTCCAGGTGGTTTGGGACGGCACCTGCACCAAAATCAACTGAGCGCCGTTCTTTTTACACAGCGCATTCAGCTCGTCCAGCTTGCGCACAAACAGCGGATTGATCTCGTCTCGCTTTTTGGTCTTTTTGATATATTCCTTGCCCCGATACGGCACCTTGGCACCGGACACAAACTGCCCCTTGGAGGCAAAGCGGGCAGAGTAGGACTTGCGCTTAACCGCCGTCTTGGGGTCAAACTGCTTCCACCGATCGTGGTACTCCAGCACGCTGAACTGGCTGAGTATCTGCTTACGCGCATCCCGGGCAATCACTTGAGCAGAGTTGGAGTTGGTATACAGCTGATCCGTTTCCAGGATCACCACCTTGGGCTTTTGGGTTTTCAGGCACTCCTCCACCGCGCGAACAGACTCGCCGATCAGCTGCTTACCGGTACCGCTGATATAAGAGGTAAAGCCGTAGTTTTTCCACATTTCCATAGGCGAAAAGCCGCTGTAAGCATCACTGTTGCCTACAATAAACACATCCAGCGTGTCCTTCTCCAGCGACAGATAGCCGCTGGCGTTGGGGTTCACGAACCCGGCTGCGTCATCATTGTTCTTTGGCTCCAACAGAAAGGAAATTCCGTAGAGCAAAAGTAGCAAAATCAAAATAAAGGACACCAGGCGGGTGCAATTTTTCAATATCAACTTGGTCTTTGCAGTCATCATGCACCCCTCCTTAGAATTGACCGTAAATAGGCGCTACCGTTTCATAGCCGGTGCCGTAAGCACCAAAGACGATCACGCCGATAATCAGCGCCAAGAACACCGCATACCGCAGCACTACCGGACGGTGAGCCAGCTCCGAGCGAATGGTGTGGCCCTTCTCTTGCAGCACCTCTACAATGCCTACCACCAGCACGCCGATACCCATAATCAGGAAATCCTGCCAGTCGTTGCCTAAAGAAAGCACCGTACCGTTGGTTAAGCAAGCGCCGTCAAAGTCCGTAAAGATACGCGCCAGGCTCTGGCCCCACTGGGAAATGGTGTGGCAGCGGAACAGCATCATGCCCACATTGACGATCAGGAAAGTACGCACCATCTGGAACAGGGCAAAGCCCTTACTCTCCGGCGCAATATGCAGTGCGTGCAGCAGCTTGTCCGACACCGGGCGCAGGTACATACCGATCATCATTAAGATGTAATAATACAGCCCGTAGAGTACATACTTCCAACTGGCGCCGTGCCAAATGCCGTTAAAGAACCACACACAAAACAGTGCAAAGGTCATGGGCACCAGGTTGGCAAAATAATCGTTTAATTTCTTTCTGGTATGCTTACTTAAATTCATCAGCCCCTTGGACAGGGACACGGAGAAGAACACATACTCCTTGATCCACGCGCCCAGGGTAATGTGCCACCGCTGCCAAAATTCGTTGATGGTTTTGGAGAAAATAGGGCGGCGGAAGTTCTCTTGCATCTCCACCCCAAACAGCTGGCCGGTGGCGCACACAATGTCCATACAGCCGGAGAATTCGCAGTAGATCTGCACAGTATAAAGCAGGGTGCCCAACAGCACCATAGACCCGGCCTGGTCGCCGTTGTCAAACACACCGGTAACAAACAGGTTGGCTCGGTCGGCAATGACCATCTTCTTAAACATACCCCAAAAGATGCGCATCACCGCTTGGGCGTCCCGCTCAAAGTCAAAGCTGTGGCCCTCCACCAACCGGGGCATCATGATCTCATACTTGCCGATAGGGCCCTCCGTCATTTGGGGGAAAAAGCTGAGAAACAGCGCCAGTTTGAAGAAGTTCCGCTCCGGCTTGTACTTACCTCTGTACACGTCCACCACATAGCTGACCGCACACAGGGTATAGTAAGAAATACCCAGGGGCAGCAGAATTTGCACCGGCTGATAGGCGCTCTTGCTGCCAAACAGCCCGGCAATGCCGTAGGCGCTCTCTCCCAGGAAATTTACATATTTTAAGGCTATTAACAACCCAAAGACGCCCAGTACCGCCACGGTGACCACCGCGCGCTTCTTGGCGTCATATTTTTTGCGAATTTGTTTCTTTTCCTCTTTGTCGGCAGCTGCCTTGCGCCGGGCTTTGCCCTGATCATTCAGGTGGCCCAGCAGCAGCCCGCCGCCGTATACGATCAGGATGGCCGCCACCAGCCACAGGGTGCGCAGTCCCGCTGCCATCACATAGTAAACGGCGCTGGCACCCAGCAACACGCACCATTTGGCCCGCTTGGGCACAATGGTATAAATCAGCAGGCTGATCCCTACAAAGAGGAAGTAAGTAACAGATGTAAATGACATAACTTGCTTACCTTATGTATAATTTTTATTCGTCCTGCAATTTTTCAATCATCTGCCACATCGCCTGGGCGGACTGAAAGTTCTCCGGCACAATCATCAGCGGGGTAATCTCCACATCAAATTCGTCGCTGAGTTTTGCCACCAGCGCCATAATCGCCAGGGAATCAAACACCTTGTCATCAATCAAGTGCTGCTCAGACTTAAAGTCTACACCGGGTTTCATTTCTTCCAAGATTTCAAGCAATTCTTCCATTTTTAGTTCTCCTTTTTCATTATATATAAATTTTTGAATGGACTTTAGTCAGCCTTGTTAAAGTATGCGGCAGCCAGCGCCTTACGGTCGGTTTTGCCGTTTTGATTGTAAGGAATGGTCTTGGCCTGAATGACCTTTGCCGGCAGCATATATGCGGGCAGCGCTGCCTGCAATGCCTGCCGCACAGTCTCCTGCTCCGCTTTAGCACCTACATAGATCAAAATCAGCTGATCCGCCGCCTGGTCGTACAAACACACGGACACATCCACACCCGGCTGGGCCGTGGCAGCCGCCTCAATCTCGCCCAGTTCGATCCGGTAGCCCATATGCTTAATTTGGAAATCCCGACGAGAAAGATAAATCAACTCGCCCCGTTCATTCCACCGCACCAGATCGCCGGTTTTATACACCCGCTCCGGATAGTGACTTTGCAGCGGATTTTGCACAAAGGCAGCCGCCGTTTTGTCCGGGTCGTTATAGTAGCCCATAGCCAGGAACGAACCTCTGGCGTACAGTTCGCCCTCTTCGCCGATTCCGGCCAGCCGCCCGTCCTCGGTAACCACAAAGCTGTCGCAATTGTCACAGGCAATGCCGATGGGCACGCTCTCCGTGTCTTTGATCTCCCGATCCACAATGTAGTAGGTGCAAATATCCGTGGTTTCCGTCGGGCCAAACAGGTTGGCAAACAGGGCGTTCGGATACTTGCTGCGCCAGTAATTCAGCTGCTTGGCAGGCATGACCTCACCGGCAAACAGCACCTTTTCAATATGCTCCGCCATCATAAAGTCCAGCACCTTTAAGTTGGCCACAATGGACAGGGCGGAGGGCACCCAATAAATGGTGTTTACCTGCCGCTCATTCAGGTAGCGGATCAGCAGAGCCGGAAAGGAGAAATACGACTTGGGGATCACATGTAACTGCGCTCCGGTACGAATCGTAGCGTAAATATCCGTCACCGACATACTGAAATAAAAGGGCGTTTGGTTGCCGAAAATCGTCTTTTCGCTGATGCCAAAGGTATCGGCCGCCCAAGCGGAATACGCCAGCACGCTGCGATGGTTCACCACCACGCCCTTGGGGTTGCCGGTGGAGCCGGAGGTAAAAATGGCATAGGCCGGATCCGTATCGATCATACGGCGGCGCACCGTTTGCAAAAGCTCCGGCTGTGCCTGACCGGCCGCCAGCGCTTCTGCGCTATACACCTTGCCGTCATAATCCAGTCCGGCCGGGTCATCCTTGTGGGCCTCGTCACAGATCAGTGCCGTAGGCTGCAAAGTGTGCAAAATCTTATTCACCCGCTCGGCAGGCATTTCCGGATCCAGCACCACATAGAAGTTGCCGCTGTACAGCACCCCCATCAGAGTCACCAAACAGGGAGCGCCCCGCTCCATCAGCACCGCCACCGGGCAATTTCGTTCTCCATTCGCGGCCAGCGCACTGCCCACGGATCCGGCGATGTTCACCACCGTTTGGTAGTCATAGCTGCACTGCTGATCTGCAAAGGCGGTCTGCCTTGGCAAACGTGCCGCAGTGCGTTCCAGTAATTCAAGTACATTTTTCATTTGGTTCACCTACTTAACAAATCGTCTTGCCATTATTCAATCATAAAAACCTAAAAAGAAACGCAACAAAATCTAAAGATATGCGAAAGATTCGCCGTTCTTACCGTATTATGGTGCGTAGTACAGTTCATTGATACAATAATACACGGATAGACCCGGAAAGTCAATCTATTTTTATAAAATGACAATATTGTCACAAAAGGTCAAAGTTCGTCACAAAAAGTATCACAATTCGTGATAATTACAAATGTCGTTCAGCGGATTTTGTACAATAGCTATACTGAGTACCAAGGAGGTAATTTGCCGTGCGGCTAAAGGATTTACGAGAGGACCGGGACGAAACGCAGCGGCAAATGGCAGCCTTGCTGAATGTGGGTCAAAGCACCTATTCCATGTATGAAAATGGGCAACGGGAGATTCCCCTGGCAGCCCTTTGCAAACTGGCAGACCATTATGATGTGACCCTGGATTACCTGGTGGGCCGCAGCGACGCACCGGGTAAGTAATCGTCTTTACAAATGCCACATTTTCTTGTATAATATACAGTAGAACACAAAAGCGTGTTCTCCGCAAATGCGGAGGCACGCCTTTTTTGCTTTCAGGGTCGGGAGGGATACAAATGGAAATCAGCAGGGATGGGCACCGAGCCCGTATGCGTGCCGCTTATCTGCAAGGCGGCGGCGACGCTATGCCGGACCACCAGTTGCTGGAATTGCTGCTGTCCATCAGCATTCCCCGCAAAGATGTAAAGCCCATTGCCTATGCGCTCATTAACCGCTTTGGCTCGCTGGAGCAGGTGTTTGCCGCCGGCGCAGCAGATCTGCAACAAGTGCCGGGCGTCGGCGAACAGACCGCCGTACAGATTCTGCTGGTACGGGACCTGAACCGGCGGATCCATCAGAATCAAAACAAACCGGTCAAGCACCTGACAGATGCCACCCAGTCCTGCGCCTACTTTTCCAATCTGTTACGGGACAAAACCACCGAGCAGGTGTACTTGGTCACTCTGGACGGCAGTGCCAAAATCCTGCAAACCCACGCCGTAGGCAGCGGCAGCGTCAACCTGGCCTCTGTGGATCAGCGCACTTTGATGGAACATATTCTGCGAGACAACGCCAACGCTGTTATGCTGGCACACAACCATCCCGGCGGCAAGGCCCAGCCCTCTGCGCAGGATCTGGAATTCACCATTCGTCTGCTTTCCATTCTGCGTTCCATTCATGTGCAGCTGCTGGATCATATTATCGTCAGTCCTACCGACACCTACTCCATGCGCAGCGACCCGGAGTACGGCAGCTTCTTCACCGTCAAATAACGCAATATACAAAAGGAACCGCAGTTTGGCACCGCGGTTCCTTTTTTCATTATGACTTCTATTTGCACTTTTTCAACCGCCGTCGGCTCAAGTCCCCCAGCAGTAAAAACAGCACATTGCCAAAGGCCGGCACCAGCGCCAGCAGTTCTCTGCTGCCCGTACCGCCGTCTACGAGCGCCGCAAAAGGCAGTGCGCACCCGGCGATCCCTAAGAGCCATTCCGGCACTGCACCGTAAAGGACCACCAACCACAACACTTGCACTGCGGCAGCCAGGATCATCACAAGCCCTGCCACCTTGGTGCTCTGCCTGCTGCCGATCCATCGACCGTAGCCAAAATACAGCACCGCCGTTATGGCACCGGCGCAGCCAAATAACGCCCGATCATTGGAAAACGGCAAAAGCATCAGTACCCCCGTCGCTCCAATTGACGCCACCGTTACCGCCAAAAGGCCCAAAACAGCCGACCCAACCGACGATTTTCTCATAAACATACCTCCGCGCCGCATCATGTGTTTTCATTATACACAACACCGCGCCGGTTGGCAAGCCCCAGCCGATCGTGGATACCGGCAAGTGCAAAACGGACATACAAATGCGTGCCGGTTTATCCGACAAGTGCCCCTTTTACCCTTCATAAAGCGCTATCGCATCTGCCAAATCCTGCTTGCACAGCGCTGCCAATGCCTTGGGCTCTGTAATTTTGATTTGCCCTGCATACAGTCGTGCCCAAAGGCGCATATCGTTCTCATTCACCTTCACTGTGGCCAGCACCCGGTCTTTGTCCAAATCTTCAAAGTCCACATTGGCCTTGAAAAAGTCCAACACATCACTAATCAAATAACGAGGCATTTCAAACCGCGCACGGATCGACTTGCCATCAAACATATAAATATGCTCCGCCATATACTGCGCCACATCCAGGCCAACCAGGCCTTGCACCTGTTCTCGCGGCTTCCTGGGTGTATCCAGCAGTTCTATATTGCTGATCCGATCCAGACGATAATGGGATAGGTTATCGTATTTGTCATAGTTACAGATCAGATAATATTTGCCGCTGTTTGCGACCATAGTGTATGGATTGATCACATATTCTCGCGCCTGACCATCTTCGTTCAGTCGGTGGTGCAACTTTTTGTCCGTACCATATTCGTTATACAGGAATTTTACCTGCAATCCTTTGGAAATCGCTTCGTCCAGCACCTCTATGGTGTAGAATAATTCTTTATTGATTTCCCTATCCACGGATTCATAAGACTGAATATTCCCGGTGCTGAACTTAAAATACTTGTTGGACAAGCCCTTCAATTTGCCCAGCACCTCTTTCTTGTAGGTGGCCGGAATACTCCGAGAAAACAAAACGGAATCCATCAGCAATCGCAATTCCGAATCCGTAAATATATTGTTATAATAAAACCCGGTCAGAATTTCGTTTTTCTCCAGTTCCCCCGTTTTCGCATTCGGGGTAAAGCGCACCTTTGTCGCGTACTCGATATTGTACGAACCGTCGTTGATCAAGTCCTCCAAATTGGCTTTTACCGCCTTTCGGTCCACAACCATATCGTATTCGCTTTCCAGTCGCTGCTGTATTTCCTTTTGCGTTACCGGATGATTTGCATCCGTATTCCGTTTCAGTATATCCAGAATATACAAATTCATCATTTTCTTTGGTCTTGCGCCCAACATACCGTTCACCTCACACTCATTTTATACCGTATGCCTACATTATGCAATAGAATATGTGACTTTTTTCGTACATGATAGATTGTAAAGTTACCTCTGCCTTATTCGGTACGCCCACTTACTCCATATCTCGGTAATAAATGTTCTCAGGCATTTTGATAGAAAGCCGTCGTGAAGCATATATGGAACGATCCCACCAAGCAATCTCGGCACGACTGTAATCATACGAATAACCGACAAAATAAATTGCCCGGTTCGGTACCGCTTTTGCTAAAATTTTATGCTGAACATAACGCATTGAATTAAACACATTGGAACCATATGGTGCGTCCCTATACGGCTGCAACGCAGCAAGAATACAAATATGATTTTTAAAAGCAAAGTCGTTCAAAGATTTTAAAATTTGCATCTGCTCCTGATCACTGCAATTGGCAAGCGCGCATTCGAGCTTTGGCAAATAAAGCAAGGTAATTTGAAGCGCTTCTATTTTTGGCGTTAATTGGTCAATACAAGTCATCAGACCTTCGTTTTCAACATATTCACAAACATACAGTGGCTTATTCTTAAACCAGGAGGCCACATTGCCTTCGCCCCACTTCTCCTTTATCGTAGAACAATATTGCCCAATGTCAAACTTTGAAACAGGAGACAAACTCAAAACATGCTCACCGATATACAACGATTGAAGCATGATAGAAGTTGTCGCCCATTCTACCTTTAGGTCCATCTCCTCGTTATAAAAGATCTTCAGTCCGCCTTTCTCTAAGATGTCCGTTTCATCCAGTTGCTCTATTTCCAAGTACTTTTCTCCTCTAAGGAACCTATGGCTTGTTCGTGTTTTAACATACTCATCATATTGCACAACCCGCAAGTTGTCGAGCTGTTCCGTTTTCGGATCATCGGCGCTTTTCGCCTGTTCCTTTTGAGGTAATTCTCTGATTTCAAAATCCTTGCAGTTTTCAATAAAATCCTTTGCCAGCTTTACAACCGGTTCATCGCCCTTTTCCTGCATCATACATACGCCTCCCTGGTTTTTTTCGATTATCCTTTAATGTGCATTGCAAGCAATTCGGATTTTCTCCGCTTCCTCTCACTTGCAGAAAAATTGTATAATACACGGTGTGCAAAAATCAGGACATGGACTTATTTCCTATCACTGCATCTGCTATAATAAAAACAACAAAAGAAAGGAGCCCAAAATGGACGTTCAGATTTATTCCAGAAAAGAAATTGAAAAGCGTATTCAAGCGGAGTTTCCGCCCCATACGGCCGTGATCAGTTTTTACGATCCGCCCGGGATCCGCAGCGACAACCAAGGACCGGTGGATTACAAAGGCAAGCCCGATATGCTGTTGCAAGTAGCCGTATTTGATATTGATAAAGAGGTCCTACCGGATTACGGCTTGACCTATGACACCTATTTGCCGGAGGCGGACGTCATTGCCGCATTTGTTAAAGAGGCAGTAACCAAGGGCGACGCCATCATCTGCCAGTGCAATTACGGCCAAAGCCGCTCTGCCGCTTGCGCCGCCGCCATCTTAGAACACTATGAAAAACGCGGTATAGACATTTTTCGAGATTACCGCTACTATCCCAACCAGCTGGTATTTAACAAGATTTATGAAGCACTGGAAAAATAGAATCACCCCTACATCTACGAATAGGTGTAGGGGTGATTTTTAATTGGCACTCATATAATTCCAAATCATGTAATCGACTTTGCGCTGACTGATATTTGAAAACTCGCTTTTCAATATCTTGGTAACCTCGTCAATAATTGGTTGAGCCTGACAGGGTTTAAAAATTTCAAAACCATACTCATCTGTTAAAAACTTCATAATATGTCTGTCCGGTTTAACCAGATCATCACTTCCGGCCAACATCTTCAAATAATTAAGTGAAATCCCACTTGATTGCCCTTGTATTTCCTTGTATTGTTTTTCTAATTCCGAATTCATTTTCGTATTAAAATCAGCTTTTGTATCAATTCGGTTTTTCCGCAGTAATTCTGCCACTTGCCAAACCGCTTCTGCCTTCGAGATACCATTTTTTGATGAAGTTCGTTGGTGGTTTTCAAGGATGTCATTTTCAAACGCCTCAACGCCTGTTGTATCAATATAGTCACAAAATGCAGAAACAGTATATTCCTCCGTAGACGGATCCCGGTATTTCAGTACCCCTGTTTTAGCGCAAAATCTAGAAATCACATTTTCTACTGATTTATACTTTACACCAATAGAAAAGACCGCATCCAGTATGCACAACGGCAAGCAGGAATAATCATACTCACTTGGCAGTTCAAAACTTTCCAAATCATAATTGTCAACCAAAAAGCTCACTATTTTGTTTATTTTTTCATTTTCTTGCATATGAGTTCTCCTCTTTGCAGATTTCTTGTTATATCATATCACAATTACAGCATTTTTCAATATTGCCAAATATATGCCTTATTCGTTTCACCTACGCTACAAATTCCGTAACAGTTACGCTTTCTCTGATCTTTTGAATATCAGAGCACAAGAGCGTTTCTTTTTGCACAAGAGCGTCTGTGATCTTCTCCAGGAATTCCCGATTTTGGATCAGCAGATTTCTGGTCTTACGCAAATACCGCTCCAGTTCCGCATGCACCACGGCCTCTCTGTTATCATAAGCTCTGTCGGATAATTCGTACCCAAAGTGCTCATATTCCAGAAACGATACACCGCTTGTGCCCGACTCTGTTAAACCGTTGCGAATGGATTGAATGGCGCTGTTCAGATCCGACTCACATCCACTTGCACAGGACTCCGGATAGTACATTTCTGTGGCGACTTTTCCGGCTAGGGAGCACACAATTACATAAGATCTTCCGTCCAATTCAGCGCACCGGTGTACAAAGCCGCCCATACTGTTTCGACCTTTTGTGCGCACAGATGCCAGGCCAACACTTCCGGGGCGAACCAGCTCACTTACAACCAAATGTCCCGCTTCGTGCAGCGCAATCTTTTTTACTTCGTCCTTATCTTTCAACAGACAATCGTCCGGCGCATTATATTGAATTCGTAAAACCGCGTCCACCAGTTCTTCCATTTCAATCGTGTTTTTCCTGTTATAAGCAGCGCAAATTGCCGCTTCATTCAGCACGGTTTCCAGATCTGCACAAGAGTGATAGGACATCATTTTGCACAGATCATCAAAATCAACATTCGGCGAAATGTTTTTATTTTTCATATAATGCTTAATAATCTTTGCCGCATCCTCCTGTGTCGGTGCTTTAATGACAATCGTTCTGTCAAATCTACCGGAACGAATCAGTGAATCCGGCAGTTTTCTAAGAGCATTGGTTGTGGCAATCACAAAAACATCACAACCCTTTACACTGTCAATGCCCGCCTGAACGGCAACATATTCTTTTGCGTCGCAATGCCGCTCGTCGTCGTTGGCAAACTTGTCCATATCGTCTAAGAAGATCACGGACGGCGCATTGGCCTTGGCCTTTTCAAAAGTGGCCGTGATTTCATTTACGAACGCGTCACCGCCTTTGTTATTGGTCAAGGTATAGGCAGTCAGCCCACTGGCCTGCATAAAGCACTTGGCCAGCAGCGTTTTGCCCAGTCCCGGTTCCCCGTACAACAACACACCACTGGGCATTCTGGCGCCCAGCGCTTCATATCGCTCTTTGTTGTGCACCATATCTACAATTTGCATCAACTCGTTTTTAATTGTGTCATAGCCGATTACCCGATCAAATTCGTTCATACCGTTTCCTCCATTGTATCAAATTGTGTTGTCCGGAATACGATCATCACCGCATTCCTTTCGCTTGCAACACAAGAATACCGGAAGTCGTGTCCTGTTTTTCGGGCACAAGAAAATGTCGAAATAATTGCGCACCAAGGTGCCATAAACGAAATTGCTTTTTTAACAAAAAACATAAATTCACACCATAAATTTGCTTTTTGTAAACTTTTGTCTGTACCAATCCCGAAACGCTCACCCCTTGCCCGGTATGATCCGCAACGCATCTATACAGTGTTCAAGTTTTCTTAAATCGTCTATTCCAAATATCTTTTTTGCAAAAAGAAAGCCGAGCAGTTTCACACTGCTCGGCTTCTTTGCTAGATCAGAACGGTTGAAATAGGGACGATACGAATAATGTCACCGTTTTCGTCTTTGATGCCGACGGAAAGCTGTCTGTAACGCAATCCGTCATCCACTAAAATGGCTTCGATCACTACACAATCCGCAGTTTCGGCTAAATCCCGCGTCTCTTCTATTACCATTTTCACTCCTCCTCTCAGCTATTATGCTACAAAAGAGTAATATTTGTCAATACCGACCACTAACTTTTTTGAAAAAATGCAATTTTCAGCCAAAATCCGTCATCATACAACGGAGCGACAATATTTTATACTCTGACAAACAGAAAAGCCCGGTTTTCAAGCAATCATCCGGGCAACGGAAATGAACGCTTTGTAAGAGCCAAAATACAATCGGCTGCTCTTTTCACCATAGCGGCAATCACAGAGACCGGCGCCGGTGTCGCCCGCTGCCCCCTCTGCGTTGGTGTCTGCTCCATTTTCGCCGGTATCTTCGGCAAACAGCTGGAGGTTCAGCGGCAGGCGTGCGCACACCCGGCTCTGTTCTCTGCTGTTTTCCATCTCGGCATTGTGTTTTGTCATTGCTGACTCCTTTCCCAAACCGTACGCTGCCGGTTCGTTAAATGATATATTCCCACAGGCATTGCCTGTAAATGGGCATAAAAAGAGCAGGGCTGCATAGCAGCTCTGCTCACTTTGGGTTATTTATTGCTTTTCTTGTTCTTTGAATAGCCTTTCATATTTTTCCAATATCTGTCCATACTCCTGTCTGATTTCTTCTCGCAGAGCTCGCATTTCCGGTGTGTTGCACTCGCCCCTGGATATTCCGGGGTGCGCCGCCAACCATGCTTCAGTAATTGCTTTTCCTCGAATTCTGCTTTTTCGGCCAAGTTTCAACAATTCAGCCTTTCGAGCTTCGTAAAGGTCTACCTTTTCCATCGCATGTACACTCCTCTATTTAAGATACGACAAGCTTCCTCTATTTGAATATGCAACGCGTTTTCAGCAAAATCTGAAAATCCCATACCGCGATCAATCATAATTGAATAGGCGTTATCTTTTGCTTGCGCATTTGCTTCTTCCCACTCTTCCAGCGTCACACCGTCCATCTGTTCCAGGCGGTAGCGGTATTTATGGTCAAAGGCTTCCATCACGCTGGTGCCATCGGCAATCATGCTGGGAACATCCGCCTCATCACTGAATGAAAACTGCGTTTGATCCGCCGGGTGATTATGTATATTGTAACTGCCTTTCATGGAAATGTCAACGCCGGTTAAGTCGATATAATCCGGCTGGTGACTGGTAACGGAATACACTTTGCCGGTGCGGTCAATAACCAGCATGTGCTCCTCGTCGGCACGCTCGTACTGTGTAATAAACCGATCCACATAGGCATTGCGTTCCTGCTCAGACTGCGGATTGATTTGGCCAAGATATACAGCTTCCGCCTGTTTCTCCACGGCCGGTTTGTCTACGCCTCTTGCGCCACGAATAACGCCGCCATTTTTCTCCACATACTTCTCATACCACTGGGCGTAGGTCATATCTGCCGGTACGGTCATGGACTTGCCGGTTACCGGATCCCTGGCCCAGCGGGTGCCGGTGTGACACTCACCCCGCACAATTACGACACGCCTTTGCCACCATCTGCTTTGACACCGATCTGTCGGCCAAGGACGCTGCCCAGCTGCTAGGGCACTCCAAGGTGGAACTGACTATGGATGTGTACACCCACATTCGACAGAGCAGAGCACAGCGTACCGCCGAACAGTTAAACGCCTTTGTTTCTTCCTGAACGAGTAAGACAAAAGTAAGACAAAAAATGCCGTCAAACACCAACATTGGCACACAAATTGCCACAAGTGCAAAACAGAGAATAGCAAAAAAAGAAAGCCCCGAATTTCGCGCAATCACGCGCCATTCGGGGCTTTTTGGCGGAGAGCAAGGGATTCGAACCCTCGAACACCCGTTTAGATGTTACACGATTTCCAATCGTGCTCCTTCGGCCAGCTCGGACAACTCTCCATATACAGCGGGCGCAAGGTGCGTCCGCTTATTCACTTTTAATCCAAGACCTGGTAGTAAGAGGAGAACTGATTCAGCTTTTCCTCGAACTTATCCTTGGACTGCTGCTTGGGGGTGGGGATGGGATAATGGCCGGTGAAACAACCGTCGCAAAAATCGAATCCGGACTCCTTCGCGAGTTCGTGAGTAGATTTTACACTAAGATACCCCAAGCTGTCAACCCCTAATTGGCAAGAAATTTCAGAAATTTCGTGAAATTTGCATGCAATCAGGTTCTCTTCGCTATCAATGTCCGTTCCAAAGAAGCAAGGATGCCGAAACGGAGGGGCAGAAACCCGCATATGCACCTCGGTGGCGCCGGCCTCTCGCAGCAGGCTGACAATCCGCGCGCTGGTGGTGCCGCGAACAATAGAGTCGTCGATCATCACCACCCGCTTGCCCTTGATATTCTCTCGCAGTACATTCAGCTTGATCTTCACCGCGTCCTCACGCTGACCTTGGGTAGGCTGAATAAAGCTGCGGCCGATATAGCGGTTCTTGATAAATCCAATGCCGTAAGGGATGCCGCTCTCCTGGGCATAGCCCAAGGCGGCGTCCAGGCCGCTGTCCGGCACGCCGATGACAATATCCGCGTCTACCGGGTGCTCCTTCGCCAGGTACGCACCGGCCCGCATTCTGGCGTGCTGCACAGACACACCCTCAATCACACTGTCCGGCCGAGCAAAATAGATGTACTCAAACACACAAATATGGCGCGGTCCGCCGCAATGAGTGGTAATGGAGCGCACGCCTTCCTTGCTGATCACAACGATCTCGCCGGGAGCAATATCCCGCACAAAGTGGGCACCGATGGAATCCAGCGCACAACTCTCCGACGCCACCACATAAGCATCGTCCGCAGTCTTACCCAGACAAAGAGGCCGAAAGCCATTGGGGTCGCGAAACGCAATGAGTTTGGTGGCAGTCATCACCACGCAAGAGAATGCCCCTTGCAGCCGGGGCATGATTTTTTCGATTGCCTCTTCCGTGCTCTTACTGTGCAGGCGCTCCTCTACAATAGAATAGGCAATGGACTCGGTGTCCGATGTGCCGTGAAAAATGGCGCCCTTCAGCTCAAACTGGCGGCGCAGCTCCGGGGCATTTACCAAATTGCCGTTATGTGCCACCGCCAAATTACCCTTAATATGGCGAATGACCAGGGGCTGAATATTGTTGGCGTTTTTGCCGCCGGTGGTGGAGTAGCGCACATGACCGATGGCCATATTACCTGTACCCAGGGCAGCCAGCTGCTCCTTGCTGAACACATCCGGCACCAATCCGTCACCCCGATGGTGGCGAAACACGCCGTCGTCATTCACGGCAATGCCGCAACTCTCCTGTCCTCTGTGCTGCAAGGCAAACAGAGCCAGGTACGCCGTCTGGGCCACCGTGGTGGTCTGATTTTCAAATATGCCGAAAACACCGCATTCCTCGTGCAAACTATCGAACATCGCTCTCTCCTATCCCGTGTGGTTGTCGCTCTTTTCTCTATTATAATACCATTAGTTGGGCGTGTAAAGGTTTGCGTAAGGTCTGGAGGTGGCGGGAGCCAACTTTTTGAACGGTTTTTTCATGATCTCGTCCATGGAAACGCCAAAATACTTGCAGTATTTCTTCAAATACCCCTCCAATTCCTGCCGGTCCGCGTCCGTTAAGGCCGTCACTTTAATGTTCGGGCTGATGTTCTCCTTGGGAAAGCTGCCCCGCACAAAGATCTTGCCCCCGTGCATACCGGAGGCACAGTGGGTGCCAAACAGCTTTTCGCCTCGCTTCATACCCAGCCCCAGCAGCACAATGGTGCCCCCGGCCATATACTCGCCCAAGAAGGAACCGGCATTGCGACCGATCACCAGCACCGGCTTCATCTGTTCAAATTCCTTCATGTGGATTCCGCCGCGGCAGGCCACATTGGTCTCTACAAAGATCTGGCCGTCTCGCATACCATAGCCCATAGCGTCGCCGGCGTGGCCATGAATGACGATCTCGCCGCCGTTCATCGTGTTGCCCACTGCATCCTGGCAGTTGCCAAACACCTCCACCTTGCCACCATTTAAGTAGCAAGCCATATCATTGCCCGGGGTGCCGTGCACCTGAATGGTTTTGCCTGCGTCCAGGGCGCAGCCGATATAGCGCTGACCGTTCACCGCTGTGATCGTTACCTTTTTCTTGGTGCGCAGTTCCTGCTTAATTTTGTCGTTCAGCTCTGCATACTTGCACAGTCCTGCCTCAATACTCACAGCTGCACGCCTCCTCTCAACTTGGTGATCCGGGTCTCCTTGGGGAACCAGAACAGATTGGGACTATCCATCAAATCCCCTTGCAAACCCTCCAACGGCACACCGCCGGAGATCAAAGATGTATAGATTCCGGCGTTCTCGCTGGCGTTGATGAGCACATAGCCCACCAGCTTACCATCCCGGAGCACCAGGCGCTTGTAGCTATTGTCTGCGGCAGCCACACGGTCCGTATAGCCGTCTCCCTTAGCGTTGATCAGCCCACAAGTGCAAATGCGCAGACCGTAAAAATCAATAGCGTTCACCGCATAGGTACCGCCGACGGTCAGGTCGCCGCCGGCCATTTGGCTGCCTGCGGCACGCCCTTGCGCCACTGCATTGGGCCACAGAGCCAAGATTTTCTTACTGCCGTCCAACATGTCCACAGACACGGCGCAATCCCCGGCGGCGTAAATATCCGGGTCCGAGGTCTGCATGGTGGCCGGATCGGTGATAATCCCCCGCTCCACTGTCAGACCCGCCGCCTCTGCCAGTGCCGTGGCCGGGCGCACGCCCACGGCCACCACCAGCAGATCGCAGGGCAGTTCCTTGCCGTTTTGCAGCACCACCCGCTGCACCGTCTTGCCGCTGCACTTGGCCCGGGTCACCGTTTGACCCAGGTGGAAGCGCAGACCGTGGTGCTCTAAATGGCGGCGCACCAGCTTGGCGCTCTTTTCATCTAAAATAGAGGGCAATACCCGACCGGACAGCTCCACCACATCTACGCTTTTGCAAATTTTGCTCAAGCCTTCGGCGGCCTTCATACCGATCAGCCCGGCACCGATCACTACGGCGCGGGTGTTCGCACTTGCCAGATCGTGCACAGTCTGGGCGTCTGCCGCAGTCAGGAAACCGCACACATTGCGCTTGCCGCTTACATTCTGCATCGGCGGCACAAAGGGCACGGAGCCAGTGCACAGGCACAGCTTATCATAGCTATATGCCTTGCGCCCGCACTTAACGGCCTTTTTCGCCCGATCAATGGCGGTCACCTCTACATCGGTGACGATCTCTATTTTTTGCTCTTTATAGTAAGCCGGGGTGCGCAAGCGCATTTGACCCCGCCGCACCAGGCCCTTTAAGTAATAACTGATAGACGGACGAGAGTACGGCAGATCCGTCTCCCGAGTCAGCAGGGTAACCGCGCCTGCCGGGTCCGTCTTGCAAATTTGCTCCGCCGCAGCCAATCCGGCGGCAGAAGCACCGATGATCACATACTTCACTTGGCAGCACCTCCCGCTTCTACCCAAACCAAGGCTCGATTGGGGCAACCCTTGACGCACGCCGGTTCTTCCCCGCCGCACAGGTCGCACTTGTAGGCAATATTGCCGGGCTGAATACACCCGATGGGGCACACCGCCAGGCAGGTCATACAACCGATGCACTTGTCCGGGTCTACGGACACAATGCCGGTCTTTTTGTCTTTGTGCATAGCGCCGGTAATGCATGCCTTCACACAGGCCGGGTCATCGCAATGACGGCAGTTCACCGCCACGGAGGCTACACGGTCGCCGTACACCTTTACCCGGCTGATGGGCGCCGGATTCTCATATTTATTGGCTGTCAGCACATCGCCGGAGGCTGAATGTGCCGTTTTGCAATAGACTTCACACAGGTGGCAGTTGACGCAAAGTTCCTCTCGTGCAAATACTTTTTTCATCTCACTGTCCTCCTTATTCCCCGGCGTGCTTAATGCCTAAAATTTGCAGTTCCCGATCAGACAGACCAATACCACGGAGCATCAGTCTGTTGCCGCGCAGGGAGTCTACGGAGTTGATGCCCATGCCGCCCATGATCTCTTTCATCTCATGGTTCCAGGCGGAGAGCAGGTTTTCCACCCGCTGATGAGCGATCTCCGGATTCAGTCGCCGGGTCAGATCCGGACGCTGGGTGGCAATGCCCCAGTTGCACTTACCGGTGTTGCAGGTTTGGCACATATGGCAGCCCATAGCGATCAGCGGCGCAGAGGCGATATACACCGCATCCGCACCCAGAGCAATCGCCTTGATCACATCAGAGGAACAGCGGAAAGAACCGGCAGCCACCAAAGACACGGTGGAACGAATGCCCTCGTCCCGCAGCCGCTGGTCCGCAGCTGCCAGCGCCAGCTCAATGGGAATACCCACATTGTCGCGTATGCGGGTGGGTGCTGCGCCGGTGCCGCCGCGAAAACCGTCGATGACCACAATATCCGCACCGGCACGAGCCACGCCGGAGGCGATGGCCGCAATGTTATGTACCGCTGCAATCTTAACGGAAATGGGCTTTTTGTTATCCGTAGCCTGCTTCAGCGACCAGATCAGCTGGCGCAGGTCCTCAATGGAATAAATATCATGATGCGGAGCAGGTGAAATGGCGTCCGATCCCACCGGGATCATACGCGCATTGCTGACCTCCACATTCACCTTTTCACCGGGCAGATGGCCGCCGATCCCCGGCTTGGCCCCCTGGCCGATCTTAATTTCTACAAACTTGGAGTTATTCAAATAATCCTTATGCACACCGAAGCGGCCGGAGGCCACCTGTACCACGGCACAGTCGCCGTAAGACGCTAGGTCCGGGTGCAAACCGCCCTCACCGGTATTAAACAGCGTGCCCATATTCTTAGCAGCCATGGCCAGAGATTTTTGGGCATTCAGGCTGATGGAGCCAAAGCTCATGGCAGAGAACATAATGGGCGTCTCCAACATCACCTGAGGCGGCATTTTGGTCACGGACTTGCCCTTGCGCTCCACTTGCAGCCGATCCGGTTTACGACCCAGAATGGTACGGATTTCCATAGGCTCCCGCAAAGGGTCAATAGAGGGGTTGGTCACCTGGGAGGCATTGAGCAAAATTTTGTCCCAATAAATGGGATACGGCTGCGGGTTGCCCATAGCGGACAGCAGCACGCCGCCGGTATTTGCCTGGCGGCAGATCTCCTGCTGATAGCGTGGGGTCCAGTTGGCATTGTCCCGATAGTCGCACACATATTTTTCGATCCGAAGGGCACCGGTGGGGCACAGATCCACGCACCGATGACAAGCCACGCAATCCTGAGAATGGGACACCACGGTTTTGCCGTCCGGTCCAAAGCTGTGGCACTCGTTGGAGCACTGACGCACACAGCAGCCGCAATCAATACAAAGCTCCCGATCCCGCACAATGGTAAACCGGCGGGGAATATAATTAATCATCGTCTTCCTCCTTTGCCAGTTCCAGTGGGATAAATACCGGCTCCGCACCGCTGACGGACCACACTTTTTCCGGGTGGGGGCAGATCACACGAATGGCGGACTCCTCTGAAGCGAAATACGCCCGATTGCCCTTGGTAGCCGCAGTCAGGGACCGCAATTTCAGCCGGTCGTTGATGGCCAGCAGCCCCTTGTTGGAGCCAAGGATCACAGAGAACGGCCCGTTCACCAAAGCGCCATTATAGATAGAGCGCAGGTTGGTAAAATATTCTTTCCGCTCCGGGTCCATACGGTCAATCTCGTCCCACTCCGGGGCCGTAAGCACATCGGCTGCCACATCAATGGGCAGCTGATGGTGACGGATCAGGTGGTCAAACAGATAAGTAATCACTTCCGTATCTGTCTGCATGGTACACACATAGCCAAACTGCTCAATATACCGACGGTTGGCGTCATAGGACGAAATCTCGCCGTTATGCACCACAGACCAGTCCAGCAGATTAAAGGGGTGTGCCCCGCCCCACCAGCCGGGGGTGTTGGTAGGAAAGCGGCCATGTGCTGTCCACAAATAGGCATCATACTGATCCAGCATGTAGAACTCGCCCACATCCTCCGGATAGCCAACAGCCTTAAAGCAGCCCATATTCTTGCCGCTGGAAAAAATAAAAGCGCCGTCGATCTCGTTGTTCACATGGATCACGCACTGGGCGGTATATTCGTCCTCGTCCAGGCGGGCCTCTTTCATCCGCACCTTATTGGGCTTGGCAAAATACCGCCAAATGTCCGGTCCATTCTCAATGGACGCGATCTTCTTGGTGGGAATGCGCTCGGAAACATCCACATTAAAATGCTTGAACAAGAACTCCTCGCAAGCACCCCGTGCCTGTACCGACTGGTAAAACACATGAAAGGCAATATCCGTCTTGTGATCGGGATAAATGCCATAGGCGGCAAAACCGCCGCCCAAGCCGTTGGAACGGTCGTGCATCAAGGCAATGGACTGGATAATCTCCGACCCATTGATCGGCTCGCCCTTGCGGTCAATAATGGCGGCAATGGCGCAGCCGGAGGGAATGCGCACTTCGCCCTCTCGCAGCATATTCATCACTCCTGTATCTGTATTTCTTCAAAAAAACCTATACTTTATTGTACAACACTGTCGATTACCCGTCAATGCGTCCACTATAAAAATCTACAACACAAAATCCGCATAATTATAGTGATTTTCACAAAGAATTGCGCTCTTTTCTGTGAATTACCGCTCACTTTTGGTTCTTTTGTACAAAAAAGCGGCTTTGCCACCGTATAATGGCAAAGCCGCGATAGGTAGGGACGATCAGTCGTCCGTGCCCTGGAGAGCGTCATAGCCCCGTGCGCCGGTGCGCACCTTTACTGCGTCCTCCACATCATAAACAAAGATCTTGCCGTCACCGATATTACCGGTATATAGCGCCTCTCTGGCAGCGGCGATCACCGTTTCCACCGGCACGGCGGAGATCACCATTTCCAGCTTCATCTTGGGGTTCAGGTTCAGCTCCTCAATCTCCACACCGCGGTACTTGCGCACATGGCCCTTCTGGGTGCCGCAGCCCATTACATTGGTCACGGTCATACCGGTAACGCCCACCGCATTCATGGCGTCCTTCACCCGTTCCAGCTTGGCCGGGTTAAAGAGCATCACCACTTCGCTGAGCTTCGCGTCCGGTTTGGTGGTATAAGTCTCTACCGGAACAGCCTTTTCTACCGGTGCAGCCGGCAAGCCGCTTTCCGTTACCGGCACGGCAGCAAAGCCGCCGACGGGCATAAAGTCCGCATAGGCAGAGGGCAGATTATGCTCGGTGGCATCCAGGCCCTTGATCTCCTCCTCGGCGCTAACCCGCAGACCCACGGTCTTGTTCAGAATAAAGAAAGTGATGGTCAGGGTCACTGCCGCCCAACCGGCCACAGCCGCAAAACCGATTAACTGGGTACCCAGCAGGTGCAGCCCGCCGCCGTAGAACAGACCCGTATGGGTCAGGCCGGACACTGCATAGCCCGGTGCTTTGTCCGTGGCAAACAGGCCTACGGCCAGCGTGCCCCAAATACCGTTGGCCATGTGTACAGCCACAGCGCCTACCGGGTCGTCAATATGCAATTTCTTATCCAGCAGTTCCACGACCAGCACCACCAGAATACCGGCCACAGCGCCGATGATCCCGGAGCCCAAAGCATCCGTTACATCACAGGAGGCGGTCACAGCCACCAGCCCGGCCAAAGAGCCGTTCAGGGACATGGACACATCCGGCTTGCCGTCCTTGATCCAAGTAAAGAGCATGGTGGTGCAAGTTGCCACAGCCGGCGCTACGGTGGTGGTCACCAGGATAGACGCCAAAGTGGGTACATCGGTAGCCGCCGCGCCGTTAAAGCCGTACCAGGCAAACCACAGGATAAACACGCCCAGCGCGCCCAGGGTCAAGGAGTGACCGGGAATGGCTTTGGGTGTCTTTTTGCCGGTTTTTTCGTCCGTATGGTACTTACCGATCCGGGGGCCGAGAAAGATGGCGCCGATCAGTGCCGCGATACCGCCCACCATGTGAATGGCGCAGGATCCGGCGTAGTCGTGGAAGCCCAGCTTTTGCAGCCAGCCGTTGCCGTCCACATTCCAGACCCAGCCTGCCTCGATGGGATACACCACAGCGGAGATCACTGCTGAGTAAATGCAGTAGGCAGAAAACTTGGTACGCTCTGCCATGGCGCCGGACACAATGGTGGCCGCCGTGGCACAGAACACCAGGTTAAATACAAAGTTGGACCAGTTGAAATCACTATAGTGGGTGAAAATGCCCAGGTTGGGCAGACCGATCACCCCGGCGATATAGTCCTGACCGCACATCAGCCCGTAGCCCAACAGAATGAACATCACCGTGCCGATACAAAAGTCCATCAGGTTTTTCATAATAATATTGCCGGCGTTCTTGGCTCTGGTAAAGCCGGTCTCTACCATAGCAAAGCCGCACTGCATAAAGAAAACCAGCACTGCGCCGATCAAAAACCACACGCCGAACAGCTCGCTGTTCACCGTTTCCATGATTGTTTCAAGCCCCATAAAATCCTCCTTTTCATCAAAAAAGCTTAAAAATGGAAATAAAAAAAGAGCGCTCGAAAACAGACGTTCGAGCACTCCATTGTGCTAAAGAATGCCGACACCGCGCCAATGGCCCGGCGCCGGCAAATGACCGACCCTGTCAAAAGACAGTGCCGACCGTAAGAGAGGGCAAAATCAATACAGTACCATGTACTTGTCGATCTCCCACTGAGAGACCTTGGTGCGGTACTCGTCCCATTCATTCTCCTTGCCTTCAATATAGTTATTGAACACATGGTCGCCCAGGGTTTCCTTAATAAACGGATCTGCCTTAGCGGCTTCAATAGCCTCTTTCAGGCTGCCGGGCAGACAATCAATGCCGGCGGCTTTCAGCTCCTCGTCGGACAGGCCGAACACATTGTAGTCAATGGGAGAAGCGGGGGTCATCTTGTTCTTAATTCCGTCCAGACCGGCAGCCAGGCACAAAGCCATCTCCAAATAGGGGTTGCAGGTGGGATCCGGGCAGCGCAACTCTACGCGAGTGCCCTTGCCGCGAGCGGCAGGAATACGCACCAGGCAGGAACGGTTGGAAGCGGACCATACCAGGTAAGACGGTGCCTCATAGCCGGGTACCAAACGCTTGTAAGAGTTCACGGTGGGGTTGGAGAACGCTGCAATGCCGCGAATATGGGCCATAATACCTGCGATGAAGTTATAAGCGGTCTCGGACAGGCCCATCTCGCCGTTGGGGTCATCAAAAGCGTTCTTGCCGTCCTTCAAATAATACAGGCTCATGTTGGTGTGCATACCGGAACCGTTGATACCATAAATGGGCTTGGGCATAAAGGTGGCGTGCAGACCATGCTTGGTAGCATAGGTCTTAACCACATGCTTAAAGGTCATTACACGGTCGGCACTGAGCATTACATCACCAAACTGGAAGTCGATCTCGTGCTGACCCTCGGCCACCTCATGATGGGAAGCCTCAATGGTGTAGCCCATATCCTCCAGAGCCAGGCAAATATCCCGACGGCAGTTCTCGCCGTGGTCGATGGGGTTCAGGTCAAAGTAACCGCCCTCGTCGCCGGTCTCCAGGGTGGGGTTGCCGTTCTCGTCCAGCTTAAACAGGAAGAACTCACACTCCGGGCCAACATTAAAGCCAAAGCCCATCTCGGCAGCCTCGTCCATCACCTTTTGCAGCACATTGCGGGGGTCGCCCAGGAAGGGGGTCTCATTATCGGATTTATATACGGAGCAGATCAGTCGAGCGGTCTGCGCATTCTGGTGCTTTCTCCAGGGGAAGATGGTCCAAGTGTCGTAATCCGGGTGCAGATACATATCGGACTCATCAATGCGAACAAAGCCGTCGATGGAAGAACCGTCAAACATACAGTCATTGTCCAGCGCCTTCTCCAGCTGAGACAGGGTGATGGCCACATTCTTCATAATGCCAAACATATCCGTAAACTGCAAGCGGATAAACTCTACATTATTTTCCTGTGCACTTTTGATGATGTCTTCCTTTGTGTATTTACTCATAGCAAATACTCCTCTCTTAAGAAATGATAGATAGCACAGAATTTTCCTACTGCCAAAGGCAATAAAAAATGAGGGCGCTCCGCTATCAACGGAACGCCCTCGTTCTGAATACAATGCTATTATAATCACATTGTCCCGGGTTTGTCAACGGTTTTTGACAACTTTGGCAAATCTTGTAATTGGCGGCAGGAATTGTGCACGCCTTTTGTACAATATGCACAGGATAGACAGACTGTTTGCTATATGTCCAAAAATTCGGCAGGGATCACTTTTTTCGACAAATCGGTAAAATACTTCACCGTGGCACCCTTCTGCGCCTGGGTGGCGGCCAGCTCGTCGGTATAATCACTGAGCTTATAGACGGAAAACACAAAGCCGTTACCGCCCCGGCTGTAATGGCACACCACCGGCGCCAGTTTCGCAGAGGAGATGGTGATCTTTCCATTCTCCTTTTCGATCGTCACCTCCGCCATACCGCCGCACAGTTGGGGCAGATTGATCTGGTGGCTGATAAAATTACCCAGAGAGTAGTAGACCAGCATTTTTTTGCCGCTCTTTTCGTTGGTCACCCACGCCACCGGCTGGAGCACATGCGGGTGGCCGCCGATGACAATATCTACACCCAGGTCAGAAAACAGCTTCGTATATTCCTTTTGGTAATCGGACACCTTGTGGCTGTTCTCCGTGCCCCAGTGCGGAAAGACCATCACCACATCCGCATGTTTGCGTGCCTCGGTAATGTCCTTCCGGATCTTGTCCTTGTCCATCAAATTCACCAGCCAGGGCTTGTCCTTGGGCAAGTCAATACCATTGGTGCCGTAGGTGTAATTCAGCAGAGCAAAGGTAATATTGTTCTTCTCATAATAAGTAATCTTGTCATAATCCGCCTGAGAGGCGTTGGTGCCCAGGTGCACCGCCTCTTTATGCTTGCCGAAGTATTCCAGTTCTTTCTCCACCCCGGCACTGCCCATATCCATAGTATGATTGGTGGCGCAGGTAAAAATATCAAACCCGGCGGCAATGGCGGCGTCGCCAATCTCCCAGGGTGAATTAAAGCAGGGATAGCCGGAATAGTCAAAGCTGCTGCCGCCCAGCACCGTCTCCTGATTGATAACGGCAATATCCGCCGGTTCAATGTACTGCTTAATATCCTGATAAAAGGCGTCGTAATTCCGGCTGCCGTCCTTTTGCTCTCCGGCAGCGATTAGGGTGTTGTGGATCAGGTTGTCCCCTACTGCCACCAAGCGCACCCGGGTCTTGCCCTGGGTCTCTTCCGTGTGATCCTCCGTTTGATTAACCACAGACACCTTGGTGGGCGCCGTAGGCTTCTTCTCATCTGCCCTGCGGGTAATGGTGCCGCTGATGGCAAAGGCAACAATTACGGCCAGTGCCACCAAAACAGGAATCAACACCTGCCACAGTTTTTTCTTCTTTTCCATATCGTCACATCCCAACTGCCAATGGGCTTTTCTTACAGTTTCCGCGTTCTGCTGTGATTATACCATACTCCTTACTTTTAGGCAAGAAAAAGCCGCTCTCCGAAAAACGGAAAGCGGACTTTCATTTTTGCTAAAGCAGCGATTACTCGGCAGCAGCCTCTGCGGCAGCTTCCTCGCCGTCCTTTTTCTTCTCCGGCATGAGAACGAACTTCTCCATGGGGAAGAGTACAACCATCTGCACGAAACCGGCGCACATGGAAGCGATCAGACGAGCCACAGACTCGTTGGTGATGATCTTAAAGAACCAGTTGCTGGGCTCCAGCTTCAGCATAGCGCCAACGATGGCACCCTGCATCCAGGTGGAGAACAAAATCAGCGCCAGCAGCAGCACAATGTAGATCACAAAGTTGTACCAAGGGGAGTCGGACTTAAAGGTGGTCTTTTTGTTCTGATAGAAGCCGTAGATGTTGGCGATCAGGTTGGACAACAGGAAGGGCAGCACATAGCCCCAAGTCACAACGCCATCGATCACATACTTAGAAGCCTCTGCGGAACCGGTGGAGAACATGGCGGGTGTAAAGATCCCTCTCAAGAACTCCGGCAACAGGGTGTGGATCTGGTCGCACACCAGCGGAAGCAAAGCAGCCAGTGCCAGCTGGATGATCGTTACCAAGCCGGATACCACCAGGAACTTTACAAGCTGCCAAAGGGTCTTCATAAAAGAGCCCTTTTCCTCAGCGGCGTTGTCGATACCGCCAAGGCTAATTTTCTTTTTTTTGTCATCTGCCATAACTATTTTACCCCTTTCTCATGGACTGTACAAAAATAACGGGTTCATTATACTATTTTTTGGCTAAGATTGCAACCTTTATTTTACAGAATTAAAAAATGAAAGGCAGCGCGCCGATACAGCCGGTGGTGGCAGCGTGCACAATGGCAACCACAGCCCATACCACCAAAGCGATCAGGCCAACGAGGATCGCCAGCACCAAAATCACCAGCAGCACCAGGATCGCCAGTACCAACGGGCCCTTTTTACTGGGGCGCACCGGGTCGTCAAAGGCGGGCTTTTCTGCCTTTTTCGGCGCCGGGTGCTCATCATCGTACAAAGGATACAGGGGCAGCGTGGCGTTGGCGTCGCAGGGACCCGGATTCCACAGCAGCGGCTCTACCAGACCGCGCACGGAGGTGGCGCCCTTCAGCACCTTGCCGATGGAGAAGTGAATGGTGTTCAGGAACGCGTCGATCACATTCAGAAGACCACAGCAGATCTTGTACTCCCGCGTATCCGGACCGTAAGGCGAGTCACCGCAGTACAGGTTCTGCACCAGCTCCAGGATAAAGTCCACTACCCGATGATCGGCAATGTCCGCAATATCTTTCTTGGACAGGCCGCTTTCTTTCTTGCACAGGCGCCAGGCTTTCTTAAAGGTCAGCTTGTTCAGCCACTTGGCAATGGGCTTAATCAGCCAGCCCAGTTTTTTGACCTTTTCGCCGGGAACGGAAAAAGCGTCTGTCATCTCTGCCAAATGGTCAATATCCGTGGCCGCAGCGTCCAGCAGCTCGGAGATCATACCGAAGAAAAAAGTGCGCATATACTGGTCAAAAGGCTTGCCGCCGGTGTCCAGCCCCGGCACATCGGTAATGGTCACCGTCTCCACATCCACTTTGGCGTGGGCCGGGTCCAGTGTAATATTGCGCATAGTGGGCGGGCAGCCGATCATAGCACCGCAGGCAATGTCATAAAAGGTGTTGCCCTTTTTGGTCTCTACCACGCTGATGTCGTGAATATGGGTGTGACCGGTGAGCATACATTGCAGTCCGTTGTCCGCAAAAATCTCCCGGGTGGTCTCATGATTGCGCTGCATATCCCCCTTGCCGATAATGGCATAAAAAGGACTGGGGGCGATCATGGGGTGATGGGTCATGGCGATCACAAACTGATCATTTTTGCGAGCGTCCTCCAGCTGATCCAGGATCCAGGCCATACAGTCGTCGCTGTACCCGGAGCCACTCTCCCCCTCCGGCTTATAGTTGGTATCGTCATTCAGAGCAAACAGCCGATAGCCGGGGGCCAGCTGCACCACATAGCTCATGCTGTCCGGGTGGGTGGCAATGGCCTCATTGGGGCCGAACTCATAATACATCTGCCACAGATCGTGGCGCTCCTCCACCGCCGGCACCTGAATCTTTTTGTCGCCGTCATAGCCGTCGGCCACGCCGCCGTCCCGATAATCGTGGGTAGCAGTGATCACATACACCCGCTTGCCTCGCTTTTTCAGGTCCCGGAGCATTTCAATAAACTCGGCGTGAGAGGCCAGCTCTCCGTCCCGGGTGGTATCGCCGGCCAGCACCACAATATCCGTGGAAGTGTCCGCACACAGCAAATCGAACCCGGCTTTGATCACCAGGTCGCTGTCCTTAATGATCTTTTGGCTCTTGGCCTCGGCTCTTTCGTAAGCCTTGCCCTCGGTGCCCCCCTTGCGGGAGTAGTAATGCGGATCGGTGATAAATTGAATTTTCAGCGGCGCATTGCCTGCGCCATACAACTTCGCTGCCATTGCGTTCTCCTTTATTTAATCTCTGCCTTCAGCACGCCGCTGCGCACCGTGCCCGGCAGGGTAATCTCCATACAGCCGTCACTGCGCAGAGCATAATCCAGTTCTTGCCCATCCAAGGTCAGCCGATAGTTGTGCGCATCCGACAGGGTGAGCACAAAGGCATACTGCCCATTGTCGCCGGTGTAACGGAAGTGGACCTCCGCAGAGGTGTCCGTAAGCTTCTGACTGTCCGTCCACACATCCAGCCCGCAGGTAAAGGTGCCCGGACGATAGTAGCAGTCCGCCCACACATTGATCGGCGCGGACAGGCCGCCGAAATTGTGGAACCAACCGCCGCGGCGGGTCTGAATACCAAAGCACTCGTATGTATTATAAGAGAAGTCCGTCTCTTCCTTCCACATATCCAGCGCCCGGCGGGCAATCTCAAAGGCAAATTCCGTCTCGCCCAGGTCAAACATGGTCTTCCACATAAAGAACTGGTGGCTCATCCACACATTGCCGTTCCAGTAGCCGTCGTCAAAATAGTAGGAGGCTGTCATATCCACCGCGCTGATGCCGGCAGCGGACCACATTTCGTCCGGGTTCTTAATATGCGCCAGCAGGCGCTCCCGCCGCTCCTCCGGGGCAGCCCCGGCAAACAGCGGATATACACCGTCCATGCCCTTGTCATAATTCTCCCCGGCGTCGGTGGTGAAAATGCCTTGATAGTTTTTGTCATCGTCATAGACGGAGTAGGCGTAATAGCCGCTCTTTTCGTCCCAGCTGTAACGGTTCAGAGCGTCGCTCATCCGCTGAATGTCTGCGTCATAAGCGGCAATGTCCTCCTCCTTGCCCATGGCGGCAGCCACCATCTTCATGATCTTGGCGGCCCGAATGGTGTGGGAAGTAGACAGGCAGGGGCACATATATTGTTTCTTATCCTGGGCGATCATGGCCACCTGGGCGGGATAATCGTCCATACCGCTGCAAGAATACCAGTAGTCGTAAGTGGTGGTCAGGCCGTTGCCGAACTTGCCGCAGGTGGAGCCGGGAGTCTTGCCGCTGATATATTCATAATACCGCTTCATCTGCGGATACAGAGCAAACAGGGGCGCCTTGTCCTCCGTGCGGTGCAGCAGTTCCAAATACTGCACAAACTGGGTAGGCACCAGGGAGCCGTGGAGCAGAAACGCAAAGTCCGTATTCTCCGGCTGGGACAAATAAGTCTCTAAAATGTAGCGGCATTTCTCCGGGCTGAACTCCAGCACACCGGTGCCGATCACGCCACTGTCCCAGGTATAAAAGCTGTCCCAGCGCTTGCCGGGGGTGTAATGTACTACATTCTCGCCGTGCTTGTACACCGGATATACCAAGTTGGTCAGGAGTGTTGCCCGCAAGATCTCGGTAGACAGACTGTACTTCTGTCCCTCCCGATTGAACTGTACCGGAGTGGCCAGCGCCTTGGCGGCGGTATACAGCTGCTCGTATTCTTCGGTGGTGCGGGGTTCCACCTTGCCCTTGGACAGCACCGCATACTCTATATGCTCTGCGTGGGGGTCAATAAAGATGGAGGGCATCACCGCATTGTAATAGTAGCCCTCGTCACTTTTTTTGCGGCGGAAGGAGCGAGAAAAGGTCTCCCGTAGGTCGTCATAAGTGGGGTCGCCGTTAGACAGTCGGTTAATCAGCGCGTCCTCCAGGCTGCCACTGTCCAGTTCCCGTCGGCGGGTCTTGGGATTGTGCGTCAAGATGGAATAGCAGCCTTCCGCGTCCTTATAAGTTAGAGTAATGCGGGTGGCGCCGTGCACCTTTTCTTCTTCAATTTGAGGCTTGGTGTCGCGCAGCACCGTGCGGGCGCTGACTTCCTGTTCCGTGCCCGGCCGGCACAGCACCAGCACATCCAGCTCCACACCGGCGCCGCCCTGGCTTTCCAGGGTCAGGGTGTCTGCGCCGTCATAGGGCAGCGCGGCAAAGGTCAGGCTGTCACTCTCCGGCAGTTCTGCCGCTACGCCGTTGACGGTAAAGGCAGCAGCGCCCGGGGTCACTGTGCGATAGCGCAACAGCAAGGTAGCGCCCGTCGGTCGGAGAGACGGCAGTGTGTATACCACTTTGTCCCCGGCAGTGCAGCCAAAAGGCTCCAGCCCCAGGAAATCCACATGGTAATTCTCGCACCGGTCGCCCAAGCCGTGGGCGTGGTAAAAGTTGCCGTCGGCGAACTCGCCCTTGTGCATACCGTCCGGGTTCTCATTATCCCAGGGGCGGGGCTTTGCATAGGTGTACTGCGTATAATCGTTGGCGTCCACCCATGCGGCATCCCCAGGCAGCTGCAAAGCACAGTGCTCCGGCGCCGGGAACTCCAGTGCGCCGAAAATATTCAGAATACAGTTTTGCGACAGGTCCGTATCGTTAACAAAGCGGCAGCGCATCAGGTAGGACTCCTCATCCAGCCGGGTGTAAGACACATCGGCATAAATTTGGTCCTTCCACATCAGCTCATAGCGATAAGAATAAAAGCGAAAGTCCTCGTCACAGCTCCACAAATGGTAGCCGGACGGCACAGTCACATTGGGCACCGGGGTGGCGGAATTCCACAGGGTGGGGTGCACTACAAAATCATAGCGGGCACCTTCTGCCGCCCGATCGTCCACAATGCGGGACAGTCCCATATACTTCTTGGAATACGGTCCCCAAAGGGGCATACGGATTTGAGATTTTTTCATACGCAGTTCTCCGTTTTTTTGATTTTTTTGCAAGGATATTATCATCTTTTTGCCCGCTTTTGTCAATAGTGAACACCTTGACAAACCAGATATAATACAGTAATATATATCTGTTAAAAATAAATCATGTTTTTGCAGAGTAACGGAGACAAGTCTATGAACATTGACGAAAATGTACAAAAGGTCATCAAGCTGCTGCTGCGCAAGTGGAAGCTGCTGATCCTGTTTATGCTCATCGGAGCGCTTTTGGCCGGGGTCTATACCGCCAAATTCACCACCTTGACCTACACCTCCAGCGTGGAGTTTCTGGCTGCAGCGGTGGATCCGGCTCACGAAATCAGCGACAGCACCGGCGAGGTGGCCCGCACCAGCCAGACCAGCAAAATGAACTACGCTATGAAGATGATCGATACCTATATTGAGATCTTCAAGACCAACAAGTTCTGCGGCAAAGTGGCAGGCGAGATGAACAAAAAATACTACACCAACCTGTCTCCGGCGGATATTAAGCAATCTTTTACCATTGAGACGGTGGAGAACACAGCCATGTTTAAGCTGCTCGTCACCACCACAGACCCCACCCTGTCCTACAACATCGCTCACCAAATGGAGGAGAGCGTGCCGGAGCAGATGGAGGAAACCAACAACGGCCTGGTTCAGACTACCGTGGAGGACAAGGCCATTAAGCCCAACACCGCCGAGGGCCGGGGATACTTAAAGAACTGCCTGCTGGGTGCCGTAGCGGGACTGCTGATAGCTGCCGCATACGTGATCCTGCGGGATCTGTTAGATGTGCGCATCAAGAGCGCCGAGGAGCTGAGCCAGCGCTACGATGTGCCGGTACTGGGCTCTATTCCCGCCTTTACAACCGGCAAGCGCAGTGCTGCCGGCAAGAAAAACACAAAGAAAGAGGCGAAATAAGATGGCTAAAAAAGCGAACAATCCCTTTGCCCGCACCCTGATCTCCAATGCCAACATGGATCCGGCGCAGAAGTTCCGGATTGAGGAGGCTTACAAGAGCATTCGTACCAACATTATGCTCTCCATCCTGAAAAAGGGATGCAAAACCATTGTGGTATCCTCCGGCTCCCCTGCCGAGGGCAAAACGACGACCACCATCAACCTGGCCATCTCCATTGCCCAGGCAGACCAGCGGGTGCTGCTGATTGATTGCGATCTGCGCAAACCCAAGATGCACCACTACTTTGGCGTGTCCAATGCACCGGGACTGACCAACTACATCAGTGACTCGGTAAAAAACAACGGCCCTAAGACGGACCTGTACAGCATTATTCACAGAACAGAATTTCCCAACCTATCGCTGCTGTGCGCCGGTTCCATTCCACCCAATCCGGCAGAGCTGCTGGGCAGCGAGCCCATGGCTGAGTTTTTGCTGCAGATCAGTCGGGACTATGACTATGTGATCATTGACACACCGCCGCTGAATGTGGTGTCTGACGCCCTGCCCATTATCCGGGAGTCCGACGGCGTAGTGATCGTGGTGCGTGCCAACGGCTCCACCCACCCGGAAGTGCAAAAGGTGATGGAATCCCTGGAGTTCATTGACGCCAAGGTGCTTGGCTTTATTTACAATTTTGCAGAAGATAAGCGCTCCCGCTACTCCCGCTACAAGTACGGCTATGACTATGGGTATGGCTACGGTTACGGGTATGACGCCGGCGCAGAATAATCGGATAAGGTGATGCTATGGTGATCCCCGGCTTGATTGAAATGCACTGCCACATTCTCCCCGGCGTGGACGACGGCTCCAAAGATACGGAGACCAGCGTAAAGATGCTCCGCCGCCTGGCGCTGCAAGGGGCAGAGACCGTAGTGCTTACACCCCATTATTACTCGGATTCTATTTCTCTGGCGGACTTTACCGCCCGACGGAACGCGGCTTTTGCCAACTTGCAGGCTGCTCTTCCCCCGGACGCGCCCCGGCTGCTGCTGGGTGCAGAGGTGTATGTAAGCCGCTATCTGATGAATAATGCAGACCTGACCCCCATCTGTATCACAGGCACGCGGTGCGCCCTGCTGGAGCATAACTTCAGCGACAACTTCGGCACGGAGACCCTGGATCGGATCACGGCGCTGACCTGCGACCACGGCATACGGCCTGTTTTGGCGCACATTGAGCGATACAAAGCGCTGATGGATCACCCCGGTTTAATTGACGAATTGCGAGATATGGGCTGCGCCACCCAAGTAAACATCAGCGCCTTTGCAAACGCCTCCTTTGGGGCGCGGCGCAAACTGCTAAAGTATCTGGACAGCGGGCGCATTGACTTGATCGGCTCCGACTGTCACAACCTGGGCTCCCGCCCGCCGGATTATGCAGACGGCGCCGCCGTGATCGTCAAAAAATTCGGTGACAGCGCCCTGCAAGCCTTAATCCAAAATGCCCACACCCTGCTGGGCTGCTGAAAGCGCATAAAAAAGCACGACTTCTTTAACAGAAGCCGTGCTTTTTCTTATGTTCATTTTACTTTGACGGTTGCTCCAGGCTGCGCAGCAGGGCAATTTCCTCTTGGTAGCCGGACAAGTCATTGGGGGTCTCTAAGAACATGGGCAGTCCCCGCAGCGCCGGGTGGTTGACGATGCGGCGGAAGGTCTCTATACCCAAAAAGCCTTTACCAATCTGCTCATGTCGGTCTTTATGGGAACCGCAAGGATTCTTAGAGTCGTTCAGGTGCAGTGCCCGCAATCTGTCCAGGCCGATCACCCGGTCAAACTGGGTCAACACCCCGTCCAGATCCTCTGCCAAAGGGTACCCGCCATCGCTCACATGACAGGTATCCAGGCACACGCCGATCTTGTCTTGCAGCTGCACACCGTCTATAATGCGGCGCAACTCCTCAAAGGTGCCGCCCACCTCGCTGCCCTTACCGGCCATCGTCTCCAACAGTACAGTGGTGTGCTGCTCCGGGGTCAGCAGGTCGTTCAGCGCCCGGGTGATATAGGCAATCCCGTTATCTGTCCCCTGCCCCACATGGGAACCGGGGTGAAAGTTATACAGCGTACCGGGTAGAGCCTCCAGCCGCTGCAGATCATCGGCAAACACCTCTCTGGCAAAAGTGCGGGTGCGTTCCTTATCACTGCACAAATTCATGGTATAGGGTGCATGGGCCAGCACCGTGCCAAAATCCGCAGCCTGCGCCCCCTGCAAAAAGGCAGCCACATCCGCCGGATCCTGAGCCTTTACGGCACCGCCCCGGGGATTTCGGGTAAAGAACTGAAAAGTATTGGCACCAATGGACTGTGCCTCTCGCAGCATGTGGACATAGCCCTTGCTTGCACTTAAATGTGCGCCTAAAATCAACATCTCTTATCCTCGCAGCAGGGTCGGACGAGCAATGTGCTGCTCCGCCTGACCGGACATAATATACTCCAGCAGATCCGCCACGCAGCCCTGGTTGCAGTGGCAGGCTTCAAACTGGCAAATCTCATGAATGGCCTTAGGCGCCTGGCCGGCACAGGCCGGCAATCCCACGGTCTTGAGCATATCCCAGTCATTATAATAATCGCCGATGGCCGCCACATGGTTCCGGTCAATGCCCAGCATATCTGCCAGCACCATAATGGCCGTACCCTTGTGGGTGCCCTTTTGCAGCATCTCCATACTCCATGGAGAGGAGGCCATAAAGTTCATACCTGCCGTGTCGCTGCGGTCAATAACATAGCGCAGCCGGTTCATGGTAATGGGGTTGGACCAAAAGATCACCTTCATCCACCCCTCCTTGGGCACCTTATCAATGGAGGTCACCTCGTAGTGCGCCTTATCAATATCCATGGTGCCCTGGGACAGAACGCCGTTTTTGACAATATACACATAATCGTCAAAATAAATTCCCACATCCACGCTCTTAAAGCTGTCACTAAACTTATTGATGATGTAGCGCACAAACTCGTGCCCCTCCTGCTGAATGGTGCTGCGCCAAATCATCTTCTCCTGCTGAAAGTCATAAATACCCGCGCCGTTGAGTACCACCGCCGGTTGATTGGGGGTAATACGATCGTAATTGCGCTTCAAGCTGGAGGTCAGCCGTCCGGAAGCCAAGGTAAAGTTGCCCCCCGCCTCTGTAAACGCCTGAATGGCGTCATAATTACGCCGAGGCAGCTTGCGTGCTTTGTTATTCAATGTGCCGTCAATATCTGACACCACCAGCCAATTGCTAAAATCCTTTTGACTCATACGCTCACCTTTTCTTTTCCCTGCAAGTGTGTAAAAATGATGTGAAATACGGGGGCAGCGGTGCTTCAAACCGCATTTCCGCCCCGGTTCTGGGATGTATAAAGCCAATCTCCCCAGCATGCAGACACTGCCCGCCCAGGGAGGTGATTACACGCCGCGGTCCGTACACCGGATCTCCGGCCAACGGGTGACCGATATAGGCCATGTGCACCCGAATTTGGTGGGTGCGTCCGGTCTCCAATACACAGCGAATATGCGTAAAGTCTCCAAATCGCTCCAACACACGATAATGGGTGGTGGCCGGCTTGCTGTTCTGTTGGGTCACCGCCATCTTTTTGCGATCCTTGGGACTGCGACCGATGGGCTGGCACACCGTGCCGCTGTCTGCGGTCACATTGCCGTACACCACCGCTTGGTACGCCCGGTGGAAACTGTGTTCCTGAATCTGGCGTGCCAAATCCACATGGGCAAAGTCATTCTTGGCTACCATGAGCAGACCGCTGGTATCCTTGTCAATCCGATGAACGATCCCCGGTCGGATCACGCCGCCCACACCGCTAAGGGAGTCGCCACAGTAGTACAGCAACGCGTTCACCAGCGTGCCGGTATAATTCCCCGGTGCCGGGTGCACTACCATACCCTTGGGCTTGTTCACTACCAACAGGTCGTCGTCCTCATAAACCACATCTAAGGGGATATGCTCCGGCAGCACCTCCATGGGCTTTGGCTCCGGCAGGCGCAGCTCCACCCGAGTGCCCGGGCGCAGCTTATCTTTTTTATTTCCCGGAGAGCCGTCCAGCAGTACGCCACCCTCCTCAATCACTCGCGCCGCCGCCGATCGAGTCAAATCCGGACACACGGTGCTTAAAAACTTGTCCAGTCGCTCCCCTGCCGCTGTTTCGTCCACGGTAAAGGTACGCACCGGCTGCCGCTCATTTTCCGTCATGGGTCGTTCCCTTCTTGCCGTCACCGGAGCGGAACAGATCCACTGCCAGCCACAGCACAAAGCTAATGCCGCCGCAGGTCACAGCGCAGTCCGCAATATTAAACACGGCAAACTGCATAAAAGTCGGCTCGATAAAGTCGATCACATAGCCGTACAGCACCCGGTCGATCAGATTGCCCAGACCGCCGGCCACCAGCACCCCCAGGCTCCAGTAGCCCCACAGGGAGCGGCATTTGTTGCGAAACATATAAAAAAGCACACCGGCACACACCAGAGCGGTCAGCGCCACAAACACCCACCGGGCACCGCTGAACAGGCTAAAGGCCATCCCGGTATTGCGGGCATAGCGCAACTGCACCGCACCGGGCAGCAAAGTAACAATCTTGCCCCCCATCAGCGCACTTTCCGCCAGTCGCTTGGTCACCTGGTCGAAAGCCACGATCAGCAGGATCATAATGGAGGCCCAAATGTGTTTTTTTCTATGCTTCATAAACCCTCCGTATATAAAAAGGCGGGGGCAGAGCAGCCGCATCTGCCCCCGTATGGGTCGTTCCTTATTTGTTCATCTCTGCCAGTGCAGCCGCACAATGGGCGCACAGGGTGGGATGCTCTGCGTTTTGACCTACGGTCTCATCGTACTTCCAGCAGCGCTCGCACTTTTCGCCGTCTGCCCTAGATACGGACACACTCAGCCCCTCTACCTCGCCGGTAAAGTCGCCCGCACCGTCGGACAGTGCCACAGCGGAGGTAATGAAGATCTCCGGCAGCTGGCTCTCTACGCTCTGCAAGAAATCGTGCAGCTCGCCCGCAGCGTACAGGGTCACCTTGGCTTCCAAGGACTTACCGATGGTCTTGTCCTTACGAGCCAGCTCCAGTGCCTTCTGCACATCTTCACGAATCCGATGGATCCGATCCCACTTGGCCATAAAGTCCGCGTCCGCAGCAATGTACTCCGGCTGGGGAATATCGTTAAACAGCGGAGACCGGGGATCTCTGCCCGCTGCATGGGGCATTGCCTTCCAGATCTCGTCACAGGTAAAGGCCAAAATGGGGGTCAGCACCAAGGTCAGTGCGTCCAGCACCTTATACAATACGGTCTGGGCGGCACGGCGGGTAGCGCTGTTCGGCGCAGAAGTGTACAGCCGATCCTTGAGCACATCAAAGTAGAAGTTACTCATATCCACCACGCAGAAGTTGTGCAGCGCGTGGGCGGCGGTGTGGTACTCGTACACCTCGTACCCGCCGCGAGCGGTAGCCAGCACCTGATCCAGCTTCATCAGCGCGTATTTATCCAGCTCTTCCAGCTGATCGTTGGGCACCATATCCTTGTCCGGGTCAAAGTCATACAGGTTGCCCAGGCAATAACGGGCGGTGTTGCGGATCTTTCTGTAATTATCCGACAGCTGCTTCAAGATCTCCTTACTGATACGCACATCGGCGTGGTAATCGGAAGAAGCCACCCACAAACGCAGAATATCCGCGCCGTACTGGTTGATAATGTCCGCCGGGTCAATACCGTTGCCCAGGGACTTACTCATCTTCTTGCCCTCACCGTCTACGGTCCAGCCGTGGGTGATGATCTGCTTAAAGGGCGCAGGCTGCCCAGCGGCTACGCTGGTGAGCAAAGAGGACTGGAACCAGCCTCTGTACTGGTCGGCACCCTCCAGGTACACATCTGCCGGCCACTTCAAATAAGGGCGCTGTTTAAGCACCGCTGCATGGCTGGAGCCGGAGTCGAACCACACATCCATAATGTCGCTTTCTTTTTCAAAGCCCTTTTGTGCGCCGCAGTGGGGGCACTTATAATCCTCCGGCAGGAAATATTCCGCCTCGTGGGCGAACCAGGCGTCAGAGCCTTCCTGACCAAAGATCTTAGATACCCGCAGCATCAGATCTTTATCCACGATCTCCTTGCCGCAGTCTTTACAATAAAATACGGGAATGGGCACACCCCACTTACGCTGACGGGAGATGCACCAATCGGCGCGCTCCTGGATCATGGACTGCATACGGTCCTTGCCCCAGGCCGGATACCACTGCACATCCTCGGTGGCAGCCACAGCAGCCTCCTTAAAATCATCTACCGAGCAGAACCACTGGGAGGTGGCGCGGAAAATGATGGGCTTATGGCAACGCCAGCAATGGGGATACTGGTGGACGATCTTTTTCAGCGCAAACAAAGCGCCGATTTTTTCCAAATGCTCCGCAATGGGCTTGTTGGCCTCATCGGTGGTCAGCCCGGCGAACTGTCCGGCCTCCTCCGTCAGTCTGCCCTCAGCATCCACCGGTACAACGGTGGGGATCTCCGGGTACTTTTGGCACACGATAAAGTCATCCACACCGTGACCCGGTGCCGTGTGTACGCAACCGGTACCGCTCTCCAGCGTTACATGATCGCCCACGATCACCAAAGAGGTGCGGTCAATAAACGGGTGCTGGGTTTTCATATACTCCAGCTCGCTGCCCTGGATCACACCCACGGTCTCATAGTCCGTGGTGCCCCGGTCCGCCATAGCGGCGTCTACCAGGTCGGTAGCCATCACATAAAACTCGTCGCCGCTCTTGACCAGAGAATACTCAAAGTTGGGGCCTACGCAGATGGCCACATTGGCCGGCAGGGTCCAGGTGGTGGTGGTCCAAATCACGAAATAGGTCTTGCTCAGGTCCGCACCCAGTGCAGTGAGCTTGCCCATATCGTCCGTTACATTGAACTTTACATAAATAGAATGGCAGGGATCCTCGCCGTACTCAATCTCCGCCTCGGCAAGGGCGGTCTTGCAGTCCGGGCACCAATACACAGGCTTTAAGCCCTTGTAGATATGGCCCTGAGAAGCCATGGTAGCAAACACCTTAATCTGCTCTTCCTCAAAGTCCTTGGTCAGGGTGATGTACGGGTGATCCCACTCGCCGATCACGCCCAGGCGCTTAAAGGACTCCCGCTGAATATCCACATAGTTCAGCGCGGTCTCTCGGCAAATCTTGCGCAATTCCAGATCGGAAATGTCGCTGCCGGCGCCGATGCCCGCCTGCTTTCTGGCTTTCAGCTCTGTGGGCAGGCCGTGGGTATCCCAGCCGGGCACATAGGGAGACTGGAATCCGGTCATATTCTTGTAGCGCACAATAAAGTCCTTTAAGGTCTTGTTCATGGCGTGGCCGATATGAATATCACCGTTGGCGTACGGAGGTCCGTCGTGCAGCACAAACAGAGGCTTGCCCTCGTTGTGCTGCATCAGCTGACGGTACTGGTCGTTTTCTTCCCATGCTTTCAGGAATTCCGGCTCCCGCTGGGGCAAAGCTGCCCGCATGGGAAAGTCGGTCTTGGGTAAATTCAGTGTTTGGTTATAATCCATGCTTCTTGTTACTCCTACTGTGTATGTAAATTATTTTTTCTTCTTAAAGAAACCGCGCAGCTTGGAAGAGCCCTCTTCCTCCTCATACTCGTCCTCGTCCGGAGCGGTCAGGGAAATGGTCTCGCTGGTGCGCTCGTCGCCGCTCTTTACATGAAAATAATCCTCAAAGGGCATAGCGGCCTGGTCGTCAAACAAGGTCTTTTCCTCCTGCTGCGGGGGCACCTGCTCCAGCTCCGGCTCCTCGTCGATCTCGCTGATGGTGGCGGCGTTCTCGTCCAGCGGGGTGATTTCGTCCTCGGTAAAGGCGTTCAGCGCGCTGCTGACCTCCTCCGGGCTGGCTGCGGGCGCCTGCTTCTCCTCGATCTCGTCAATGATCTGATCCACCTGGTCATCGTCTGTGTCGCCCTTGGTATTCTCTGCCGGCGGCGCCTGTGCCGCGGCTTCCTCCGTCGGTGCGTCGACCGTCTGGCTTTGCAGTTTGTTGATCTCATCAATATTGGAGATGATCTGGTTCATCTCGCTCTCCACAGAGTCAATGTGCGCCTGATCCTCGTCCACCTGGGGCTTCAAATCCACCATATCGCCCAGGCGATCCATCTGGCTCTCATACAGGGACAGCAAGCTGTCCTTAAAGCTCTTTGACTCGCTGCGCAGCTTTTCAATCAGCTGCTCGTGATAGGCTTTTTCGCTCTTCGCCTTGCTCATCAGCTCCTCAGACAGCTGCTTGGCCTGGTTGAGCATTTCCTGAGCCACAACCTTGGCGCCGTCAATGGCGTCATTGGCCTTGGCCTCCGCCTCGGTAATAATGGACTCGGCAGCGTCCTGCTTCTCCTTGGTAAAGTTGGCGGCATAGGTACGAGCCTCGGCCACCATCTTGTCCGCTTTTTCTTTGGCGTCCGTCACCGTCTGCTGGGCGGTGGCTGCGCTGGCGCTAAGCTTCTCTTCCGCCTTTTCCTTGGCGTCCTTGGCAATGCGATCCGCCATCTTTTGGGCGGTGATCAGTGCGGTCTTGATAGAGTCTTCTTCATTTCTGTACTCCTCAATCTTGCCGGCAAGTATTTCCATTTTGCGGTAAAGCTCTTTGTTCTCATCGTACACAGCCTGGTAAGACTCGACGATCTGGGCCAACAGGGCATTGACCTCTTCCTTATCATATCCGCCGCTTTGCACGGTAGACAGATTTTTCTCTCGAATTTGGCTGGGTGTAATCATATTCTCTCTCCTTCTCTCCTCACATAAACATGCCGTTGTTCTCAAGCTCATCGATCAGATCGCCCATTACATCTACATTGTAAGGCGTAATGATATAGGTGCTGTTGGCTACCCGCTTGATCTGACCGTTGTTGGCATACGCCACGCCGCTGAGGAAATCCAGCAGTCTGCGTGCAATATCTCGGTTGGTGCTCTCCAAATTTAACACCACCGTACGCTTGGCATTCAAATTGTCGCCGATGGAGGCAGCCTCTTCAAACCGCTCCGGCTTCACCAGCACCACCTGCAACTGGGTGGTGGTGTGGATATTGACTACCTTATCGTCCCGTCCCCTGCTGCGCGGGCGTTCCTGGCGCTCCGGCTTAGGCGCCCGCTCGTGCCGGGGGCGCTCCTGTCGCTCTGCCCGCTCCGGGGCAGCCAGACCGTAGTCCCGGTTGTCGTCGTCATAGTAATCGTCAAAATCATCATCATTCTCGGTAATGATCTCTTTGAACTTATCCAGTAAACCCATATTCGCCTCTCCTTAACGGTATTGTCTGGCGCCGAAGATGGCAGAGCCGACACGCACCAGCGTGGAACCCTCGGCAATGGCGGCCTCAAAATCGCCGCTCATACCCATAGACAGAATATCCATGTCTATATTATGGTGTTTTTTGTCTTTAATGTCAATGAAAGATTGATGCATTGTCTCAAAATATTTGCGCACCTGTGTCTCCGTCTCACAAATGGGGGGAATACACATCAAACCCTTGATCTGCAAACCGGGCAACTGGGCCGCTTCTTCCAGCAACTCCGGCAATGCCTCGATCATAATGCCGCTTTTGCTTTCCTCCCGGCCGATGTTCACCTCCACCAGCATCCGGGTGGTCACGCCGTGCTTAACGGACTGCTTGGAAATCTCCTGGGCCAGTTTCATAGAATCCACCGACTGGATCATATCCACCTGACCCACAATATACTTAACCTTATTGGTCTGGAGTCGACCGATCAGGTGTTTTTCCACCCCATCCAAGTGCAACTCGTCCCGCTTGCCCAGGTATTCCTGCACCCGATTCTCGCCGATCAAATCGGCGCCCAGATCCAGCGCCCGGTTAATGTACACCGGCTCCACGGTCTTGGTCACTGCCATCAGGCGAACCTCTCGGGGATCGCGGCCGCTTTTGACGGCGCCCTCCTGCACCCGATCTAAGACCCGCTTCCAGTTCTCCTCAACGGCTTGCAGCCGTGCCGGATCAGGTATAAACTTTTCCATTATAAAGATCCTTCCCTTCTGTGATGATCTCGTCATAAAGGCGAATACCGTCTTTATTCTGGGCGTCATACGCCAGTATTACATAATCCTTGCCGGAATACAGCACCGAGGCGGGACGGAATTTCACCTGTCCGGCCACCAGTACATACACGCCCTTTTTACCGTCACTCACATGCACGGCGGCAGCGGGGGCCTTGATCCCGGTATAGGAAGCTGTGCGAATTTCTATATCCTCCGCCCGATAGGCGGCAATATCCGAGTCCATATTCTCACACTGGAGCACCAGAACCGTTTGCGTGGCGCCGGGCTTGGTGTCCGCGCCGCTGACCACGGTGCAGGAAAGTACCCGGTCGCTGTCCTTAATAGCCACATCCAGTCGAGTGCCGTTTTGCACCTTTTGCAGGTCCGCCACATCTGCCTTGCACACAAAGTACCAAGCATAGCTGGTGATCACCTTGCCTAAGGCGCCGGTGTCGCCCTTGGCGCTCTCGGCAGTCTTTAAGGCTTTATCTAAATCGGCAGCGGTCATCTCCGTCACCTGATCATAATCAAAAACGCTCTCGCACCCATCCGTGTAGCCGGAGAAAACGCCGCTTACCGCCGTAGTCACGGAGCCAATGGGCTCTGCAGTGCCCAGATCGTCCATTTGACTTTGCAAATCCCTTTTCAGCGCCGCAAAGTCAATGCTGGTGCCGATCATCATCTGGCGGCGGGTAAAGGTGTCGTTCATCTCCTGCGCCGCGGTACTTGCCCCGGTCAGATCCGATTGGGCCAGCGCCCGTATGTAATCATTTACATTCTGCACCGCCTCATTGTCCACGGCGGTAATATCCGTGGCAGTGGCAGTACTCTTATTTTCCATATCCCGGTAGTGCTGCAACTTCTCCTTTAAGGCAGTGCGCTGGCTGTACGCCTTAGCGTCCGCCTCAGACTGAAAGCGCAGAGCCACCTTGCCGTCCTTGGCAATCTTCTCGCCGTCGGCAACGCATTGCACCGTCACGCCGCCGGGGCCGCTAACCGCGTGCTCCTCTCGCACCGCCAGCGCCGTGGTCTCAATGGTACGGTACACGGTGGTCTCCTTGGCGGTATAGGTTTGCAGCCGCACATGAGTAGCAGTATAGCACTCATACACCACCACAGACAAAATCAGCAGCGCCACAATGCCGATGGCCCAGTTCTCCTTGGCGGTGCGACTGAGCTTTTTACGGCTTTTATGCTCTTTTTCCTTTGTCTTTGCCATAAAGAAAATCCTCTGCCTGCGCCGTCGCTGCGGCGATCAGGCGCTCTGTATCCATGGTATCCGGCTCCAGCACCACAGTGCCCTGCCGGCGCTTAAACCAAGTGATCTGACGCTTGGCGTAGCGGCGGGTCTCCTGCTTGAGTCGTTCTACCGCCGTCTCCAGCGGCTCGCTGCCCTCCAAATACGGCAGCAGTTCCTTGTGCCCAATGGCTTGCCGTGCCGTAGGACCGCAAGCGGCGTAGGCCCGCCGTGCTTCCTCCACCAATCCGGTGGCCAGCATGGCGTCCACCCGGGCATTGATCCGATCATACAGCACCTGCCGATCCCGGTAATGGAGCACAAAATACAGTGCCTCATAAGGGCTGTCCTCCCGGCGCGAGGCTGCATTCTGGGCCGTTTTGGTCACACCGGCATAGTACAGCTCCAGGGCACGCACCACCCGGTTTTTGTTATTAGGGTGTATCTCTGCCGCAGCCGTAGGATCCACCTGCTGCAAGGTACGGTACAACTCTGTGCCGTCCTTTGCCAACAGCTCCCGGCGCAGGTCCGGGTTCGTCTGCACATGGGCAAACTGAATGTGGTCAATAAAGCTGTCAATAAACAGCCCGGTGCCGCCAACCAAAATGGGCACCTTACCCCGGGCGGTAATATCCGCCACCGTCTCCGCTGCCAGTTTGCAATACTGAGCCACGCTAAAAGGCGTGTCCGGGGGCAGAATCTCTGCCAAATGGTGCACCGCTGCCTGCCGCTCCGCTGCCGTAGGCGCCGCAGTGGCAATAGGCATACCGGTATAGATCTGCATAGAGTCGGCACACACAATCTCGCCGCCCAGCCGCCGCGCCAGGGCAATGCCCAAACCGGTTTTGCCGGAGGCGGTGGGGCCGGCCACCACAAGTACCTTTGTCTTCATACTCACGCCCTGCCGAACTGTCTTTCGATCTCGTACCGGCTAACCTTGATCATCACCGGCCGCCCATGGGGGCAGTAGCGAATATCTGGCATGGACAGCAGCTTCTCAACAAACAGGCGCTGCTCCGCCGGGCTGGTCACATCACCGGCCTTGACCGCTGCGCGGCAAGCGGTGGAATGGAAAATCCAGTCCAGCTTTTCCGGCTCAATGTCCGTTTTGTGCTCCAGCAGCTTTTCTGCAATCTCGCAGATCAGGTCGGCAATATTTGCCCCGTCCAGCATAGCGGGCACCGATCGCACCAACACCGTATCCGTACCAAAGATCTCCACCTCAAAGCCGCCTTTTTGCAGCAGATCCAGATGTTCCTCAATGGCGGACAGCTCCGCTTTGTTCAAGCGCACGGACACCGGCGCCAGCAGCAATTGGCTGTGGACCTCCGCGTTCCGGCGCAAAGCCTCAAAATTCATCCGCTCGTGGGCGGCGTGCTTGTCAATATAATATAAATTATTTTCTATCTCTACAAGTATATAGGTCTTAAAGGCTTCGCCCACTACACGGAAGGCCGGAGCCTTCCGGTCCTCGTCCACCACCTGCACCGTGGGGGCAGGTGCTGTCTCCGCAGAAGGCGGTGCAGCCGCTGCCGATTCTGCGCTCTCATGCGTAGGTACTGCCGGGGGCGCTTGGACGGGCACTTCCTGCTCACTTTGTACCACCGGCGCAGCCTGGGGTTCCAAGGCATTTATTTCGGTCACTTTTACAGGTGCCGGCTCTTGCGCCGTCGGCGCTGCGCTTTGCTCTGCCGCCCGCTGCACCGGGATCTGCCCCTGGGGCGCGGTACGGTACGGCACACCTGCCTGCGCCGTCTGCCAAAAGTCCGTGCGGGGCGCTGTTTGCAGCACCGTTTGCACGCTCTCTTCCTTTTTGCGGAAGAAGTCGATCTTGGCGCTGCGACTGCCTGCCGGCGGGTACGCGTGTCCCACCTCGTCCGCTGCGGGGGTGCCGCCAAAGGTCGCTTCCTTTACACTGTCGCCGGTCTCAATAGCAGTCTTGACCCCATAATACACCAGGTCAAACACCGGCTTTTCGTTGGCAAAGCGCACCTCGATCTTGGCCGGGTGCACATTCACATCCACCAGCGCCGTGTTGACGGTCATATTCAGCACGCAGGCGGGAAAGCGCCCCACCATAATGCTGTTTTTATACGCCTGCTCCAGCGCCGCCAAGGCGGTCTTAGACTTCACCAGGCGACCGTTTATGAAAAAATACTGCATGGCCCGGCTTTTGCGGGAGGCATGGGGGCTGGACACATAGCCCTCCAGCTCCATACCGTTATAGCTGTAATGCACCGGGATCAGCGACTGGGTCAATTCTCGACCAAACACGGAGTACACCGTGCTCTTTAAGTCCTTGTTGCCGGGAGTCACCAGGGTCTGCTTGCCATCCCGGATCAGACGAAAGGCGATCTCCGGGTGGCTCAGCGCCACTGCGTCCAGCACACCGGCCACCGCGTTGCCCTCGGTCACATCTTTCTTTAAGAATTTCATGCGCGCAGGCGTGTTAAAGAACAGATCCCGCACCACCACTGTGGTGCCTACCGGGCAACCGGCATCGTCGCAGCTTTGTTCCTGGCCGCCGGCGATCACATAGCGGGTGCCCACCTGCTCCTCTGCTGTGCGGGTAAGCAGTTCCACCTGCGCCACTGCGCCGATGGAAGCCATAGCCTCGCCCCGAAAGCCCAGGGTACCGATGGCGTTCAAATCCTCCTCGGTTGCGATCTTGGAGGTGGCGTGGCTGATAAACACCTTGGGCACATCCGCCCTTGCGATACCACAGCCGTCGTCCGTAATGCGCATATAGGTAGAGCCACCGTGCTGGATCTCCACCGTTATGCGGGTGGCGCCGGCGTCAATGGAATTCTCCACCATTTCCTTAATTGCAGAGGCGGGGCGTTCCACCACCTCGCCGGCTGCAATCAGCTGGTATACAGACTTGGGTAAAATATGAATTTGCGGCATGGAACCACCGCCCTTTCTATAATGAAATCCGTTTTTAGCTAAGCTCCTGGGCCTTTTTGCGCAGGTTATCCAGGGTCTGCATAGCCTCAATCGGAGTCAAAGTGTTAATGTCTACGGTCTTTAGAATTTCCAAAATCTCGTTGGTGCCGTTGGCGGTGAAATTGTACTGAATTTCCTCCTCCGGCTCCTCCTCTATGGCTTCCTCCGCCTTAAACTCGATGGGCACGCTGTTCTGCTCCAGCTCCTTGAGGATCACTTTGGCGCGGCGCACCACCTTGTCCGGCACACCGGCCAGCTTGGCCACTTCAATACCAAAGCTCTGGTCCGCGCCGCCCCGCACGATCCGCCGCAGGAAAGTAATATCGTCTCCCCGCTTCTTCACCGCTACGGAGTAGTTGCGCACACCGTCTACCAACCCCTCCATGGCGGTCAGCTCATGGTAATGGGTGGCAAACAGCGTCTTGGCGCCCAGAGTCTTGCGCTTGCACACATATTCCAGCACCGCCCGGGCAATGCTCATACCGTCAAAGGTGGAGGTGCCCCGGCCGATCTCGTCTAAGATAATCAGGCTGTTTTGGGTGGCGTCTTTCAAAATGGTGGCCACCTCGTTCATCTCCACCATAAAGGTGGACTGGCCGGTAGCCAGGTCATCAGACGCGCCCACTCGAGTAAAGATGGCGTCTACCACGCCAATGTGCGCCTGCCGCGCCGGTACAAAGGAACCGATCTGCGCCAACAAGGTAATCAGCGCGATCTGGCGCATATAGGTGGACTTACCTGCCATATTGGGGCCGGTGATAATGTGGCACCGGTCGTCCTGCAAGTCCAGGTATGTATCGTTGGGAACAAAGGGCCCGCTGTCCAGCAGTGCCTCCACCACCGGGTGGCGGCCGTCCTTGATCTCGATCACGCCATCCCCTTCTACCTGGGGACAGGTGTAGTTATGCTCTGCCGCCACATGGGCCAGGGAACACAGCACATCCAGCCGGGCCAGCGCCTTGGCGGTCACTTGCAGCCGCTGGATCTGACCGGCGATCTCCTCTCGCAGAGCACAGAACAGCTGGTACTCCAGCGCCACCTCCCGATCCTTGGCGCCTAAAATCTTGCCCTCCAGCTCTTTCAGCTCCTGGGTTATGTAGCGCTCGCAGTTGGCTAAGGTCTGCTTGCGGATGTAGGTCTCCGGCACCTGGTCCCGGTACGCATTGGACACCTCAATATAGTAACCGAATACCCGGTTGTAGCCCACTTTCAGTTTGGGGATACCGGTTTCTTCCCGCTGCTGTGCTTCAATGGAGGCAATCACGCCGGTGCCGTCGGTCATAATGGCCTTTAGGCTGTCAATCTCTTCGTTATAGCCTGCTTTGATAAACCCGCCTTCGCGGATAGAAAAGGGCGGCTCCTCCACAATTGCCCGGCGAATTTCCTCTGCCACATCGGTGAGCAGGTCAATATCGCTTTCAATTTCCCGCAGCATGGCGGTGTTGCAGTCTGCCAAAGCAGTCTTAATCTCCGGCAGGGCGGAAATGGTGCTCTCCAGCGCCCGCAATTCCTTGGCATTGGCCGTGCCGTACACAATGCGGGTCATCAGCCGCTCAATGTCGTTAACACCCACCAGCGCCTGGCGTACCGTGTCTCGCAGCATAGGGCAGTCAAACAATTCGCCCACCGCATTTTGGCGACGGAGGATTTGGCTGACGCTCAGCAGCGGCCGCTCCACCCAGGCACGAATCATCCGCTTGCCCATGGCAGTCTTGGTCTTATCGATCACCCACAGCAGCGAATGCTTCTTGTCGCCGGTCATCATGGAGCGGGTCAGCTCCAAGTTGCGCCGGGCGCTGATGTCCAGGTGCATAAACCGCTCGCTGTCGTAAAACTCCACTTCCGACGGGGTCTCGATCTCGTCTTTCTTCTGCGTATTCTTCAAATAAGCGATCACCGCGCCCAGGGCACACACCGTCTCGCGGCTGTGACCCAGGTCCAGTGCGGCGATCTCATCCTTCTTCAAGGTCTCTATAATTTCCTGGGAGCAGGCGTCAAAATCAAACAGCGCCGCCTCCGGGTACTCGGCGGACGCCTCCAGCCGAGCAGTAACGAACTGCACCACTTGCCCATAATCGGCAGCGGTGCCGCCAAAGATCACCTCTTTGGGAGAATAGGTGGACAGCTGATTGATCACCTTGCTCTCCACATCCTCGCCGGTAGCCAGGGTCACATGAAACTCGCCGGTTGACACATCCGCAAAGCAAAGCCCGGCGCCGTTCTCGCTGCCAAACACACTGCACAGGTAGTTGTTGACGCCGTCCTCCAGCATATTGCCCTCGATTACCGTACCGGGGGTGATGATTCTTATAACCTCTCTTTTAACGATGCCCTTGGCCAGCGCCGGATCCTCCATCTGCTCACAGATGGCCACCTTGTAGCCCCGGCTCACCAGCTTGGCGATATAGCTGTCTGCGCTGTGAAAGGGCACACCGCACATAGGTGCCCGCTCCTCCTGGCCGCAGTCCCGACCGGTGAGCACCAGATCCAGTTCCTTGCTGGCAATCTTGGCATCATCAAAAAACATTTCATAAAAATCGCCCAGACGGAAGAACAAAATCACATCCGCATAGTCCTTCTTGATCTGAAAATACTGATCCATCATAGGGCTGATCTTTGCCTTTGCCATATTCCACTCGTCCTCCTCTCTGCAAAAAATGCTGCGAGCGACCACGCCGCCCGCAGCCGGTTTACACCTTAGTGGCAGCCGCCGCAGGTGCAGCAATCGTGGGTGCAGCCACCCTCCTGCTGCTGGGGTAGCTCACAGGTCTCCGGGTCCTGACCGTCAAAGAACAGGCCCATCATACCGCTGATGTACTGTGCCATCTCCTCCATGGCGGAAGCAGCGGCAGAATATTTCTGCATATTTTCGCTCTCCATAATCTCACCATAGAGCTTCTGATAATCGGCCTGCAGGCTCTCAATGCGATCTTTGTCTGCATCGTTTGCCTTCTCGGCCTCCTGCTGATACTTCAGGGAGATCAGCTGCAGCTCTTGCATCTGCTGCTGCAGCTTCTCGTCGCCGTCATTGGCCTTAGCTGCGGCCTGGAGGGCTGCAAAGCGCTCGTCCTTTTGAATTTCTTTGCCCAGTTCTCTGAGTGCGGATTCCAAACTCATAAATTTAATTCCTTTCCAGTTCTCCCCGCAACACATAGGTGAGCGGTTCTATAACTTTTACATTTTGGAAGGAGCCGATCAGGCTGTCGTCCCCTTCAAATTCTATAATCAGGTTCCCGTCCGTGCGGGCGGCAACATAATTATCGCCTAACTTGCCTTTGCCGCTGACAAAGCACTTAAAAGTCTCGCCCCGGTGCAGCTGCATTTGCTCTGCGGAGATCTGCTCTTGCAGAGCCAGCAGCTCCGCCATCCAGCGGGCTTTTTCCTTATGGGACACCGGGTCGTCCATCTTGGCCGCCGGGGTGCCCTGTCTGGGCGAGTAGATGAAAGTAAAGAGTGAGGTGGCCCCCACCTCTTTGACCAACGATAAAGTATCTTGAAACTCCTCATAAGTCTCGCCCGGGAAGCCCACGATCACATCGCTGGTGATGGAAAGGGCGCTGCCCATCTTGGCCTTAGCGTAGTGCACCAGCTCTAAATACTGCTCGGCGGTGTAGCCCCGGTTCATGGCTTTCAGCACCCGGTCATTGCCGCACTGGAAGGGCAGGTGCAGGTGCTTGGCTACCTTGGGACATTCGGCCATGGTGTCCAGCAGTTCTTTGGTACAGTCCTTGGGGTGGCTGGTCATAAAGCGAATGCGAAAATCGCCGGGCAGGTCGTTAATCTGCCGCAGCAGCTGGGAAAAGGTGACCCGCGGGGTCAGGTCCTTGCCGTAGCTGTTCACATTCTGCCCCAGGAGCGTAATCTCTTTATATCCGTCGGCGATCAGCTGCTTGGCCTCTGCCAGCACATCGCACGCCTGTCGAGAGCGCTCCCGCCCCCGCACATACGGCACGATGCAGTAAGTGCAAAAGTTGTTGCAGCCGTACATAATGGGTAGCCACGCCCGCCGCTGGTCGTCCCGCACTACCGGCACGCCCTCGGCAATCACGCCGTCCATATCCGGCAGTTCAAACACCCGCTTTTTGCGGGTTAGGGTGCGCAGCAGCAGCTCCGGCAGCCGGTGCACCACATGGGTGCCGAACACCAGGTCCACAAAAGGAAAGGACTGCTTGATGCGGTCGGCAATGTGCTGTTGCTGCATCATACAGCCGCACAGGGCGATCACCGTGTCCGGGTGCTCCGCCTTATAGGACTTGAGCGCCCCCACATTGCCAAACACCCGATCCTCTGCGTGCTCCCGCACAGCGCAGGTGTTAAAGAGAATAAACTGTGCTTTGTGCCGATCGTCGGTAAACGCATAGCCCATATCCGCCAGCATGCCCTTAATATGTTCGCTGTCCGCCACATTCTGTTGGCAGCCGTAGGTGATCACACAAGCCAGAGGCTTGTCCGTATAGCGGCTTTGCAGCACCGCCTGCACCTTGGCAGCGTTTTCTCTTTGGGCGTCCAGTTCTTCTTTGCTGATGGTCTTGGTATTGATCAAGGGTACTTCCTCCGACATTGGCTTACAAAAGCCCATTTCAGGCTCCTGCACATTATAGCATTATAACAAATTCCGCGCCACGGTTCAATATATATAATATATAATATTTATTAAAAATAAGTGAATTTTTGTTCACCTTGCACCCTGCCATTGCTTTTGACGGCAAAAAGTGGTAAAATCCATACTTGTGTGCCGTGAATCAGCACTGAAAGAAGCAATTTGACGAGGTGATCTTATGCTGCACCAGCGCGGCGCCGGTGTGCTTATGCACATCAGCTCCCTGCCCTCCCCTTATGGGATCGGCGTGTTTGACCGGCACGCCCGAGACTTTATCGACCGTATTGCGGACATGGGCTTTACCTACTGGCAGGTGCTGCCCTTTAATCCGATTGACGGAGCCGGAAGCCCCTATTGCTCCCCCTCCGCTTTTGCCGGCAACTACTTGTTTATCGACCCGCAGGGATTGCAGGATATGGGCCTGGCGACGGCGGAAGAAGTGGCGGCCAACCATTACGACGGCACGCCGTACACGGCGGACTTTGCCTTTGCCGGTGAACGCCGACTGGCGCTGCTGGAGCAGGCTTTTTTGCGCATAGACGATACCCTGGCGGCCAAGATCAAAGCCTTTGAGGTGGAGAACCCATGGCTGACGGATTACAGCGTATTTATGGCGGTAAAAGAGGCAGAGGGCGGCAAGCCCTGGTGGCAGTGGAGCGACCGCCACGCCCATTACCACACCTGTATTCAGGACATATATGCCTATGAGAGCCGAGCGGCGTTTTGGAAATTTGTGCAGTACATTTTCTACCAGCAATGGGGTAATATCAAGGCCTACGCCAACGAAAAAGGCGTGGCTGTCTTGGGAGATATGCCCATTTATGTAGCCATGGACAGCGCCGATGTGTGGTCCGGTCTGCCCCTGTTTCTCATTGACGAAAAAACCTTAAAGCCGGAGAAAGTGGCCGGTGTGCCGCCGGATTACTTTAGCGAGAACGGCCAGCTGTGGGGCAATCCCCTGTACGACTGGGCGGCTATGGAAAAGGACGGCTACGGCTGGTGGCTTTCTCGCCTGGGTCACGCGCTGACCACCTATGACGCGGTACGCATTGACCACTTCCGCGCCTTTGCCAGCTACTGGGCGGTGGACGCCCAGGCAGAGACTGCCAAGGTGGGCCAGTGGCTGCCCGGACCGGGGATGAAGCTGTTTGACAAGGTGTTTGAGGTGTACCCGAACGCCCCCATTATTGCCGAGGACCTGGGGGTGTTTGGAGAGGATGTGGTGCAGCTGCTTGCTGACACCGGCTTCCCCGGTATGAAAGTGGTGCAATTTGGCTTTGACCCCAACGGTGACAGCAGCCACATGCCCCATAACGCAGAGAAAAACAGTATCAATTATGTGGGCACGCACGACAACAACACCCTGCTGGGCTGGCTGTGGGAGGCCGGTGAAGCAGAGCGCCGCTTTGCCCTGGACTATGCCGGCTTTACCGGCGACAACTGGGGCGACGGCGGCTACCAAAGCCCCGCCTGCCGCAAAATTATAGAAACGGTGTGGCGCAGCGCCTCCAATGTGGTGATCATCGCCTTGCAGGATATGTGCGGTTTTGGCAGCGACGCGCGAATGAACACCCCCGGCGTGCCGGAGAAGAACTGGCGCTTTCGCACTACAAAAGACACCATCGCCAACATAGACGGCGCCTATTTCCGCCGAATCAACAACCTGTTCCGCCGCACCTACCCGGTTTTTGAAAAATAACAGGGTCAAAAAAACATCTCCTTCATAGTATGTTACTGAAGCACTGCGGGGCGCCGGGCGCCCGGTGTGCAATAACCTATGAAGGAGTTTTGTTATGCCCGATTCGATCATTGATACCGGCGAAAAACGCATTAACGAGGCGGTGTGCATTGACACCAAGCGCATTTACGACAGCTGCGTAAGCAAGGACTGCCTGGAGGACCTGCGGGTCACCTTTTATGCCCCGGCGCAAATGCTGGTAGACAACGCGGTCACCGTCAAGTGCCGGGACTGCACCATTGAGGCTGTAAGCATTGATGTGGACGAAGTGCCCTTTGACAACGGCTTTTACAGCGTGGATGTTACTTACTACTTTAAGCTGACCTTTGACTGCTACTCGGCGCCCTGCACGGTGCCTATGGTAGCCACCGGCTACACCAGCTTTAACAAAAAGTGCATTCTCTACGGCAGCAGCGGCAATGTGAAGGTCTTTGTCAGCAACGTGTCCGCGGAGGCGCTGGACTGCCCGGAGGCCCCCCAGTACACCAACCCCTCTGCCAAGGTGCAGGCGGTGGATCCGGTGGTTCTGTCTATGGATGTGGTATGCAGCTGCGACTGCCGCGTGCCCTGCCTAACCTCCATGCCCAAGTCCATTACTTCCACCCTGGACAACAGCACTCTGCCGGAGCGCCCGGCCAAGGCTGTGCTGGTGACCCTGGGCCTCTTTTCCATCATCCAGATGGAGCGGGATGTGCAGATGACCATTCCCGCCTATGACTACTGCATTCCGGAGCGGGAGTGCAACTGCAACACCGCCAACCCCTGCGAGACCTTCGCCGGCATTGACTTTCCGGTGGATGAGTTCTTCCCCAGGGACAAAGAGGACTGCTGCCCCTGCTGCCCGGACAGTGGCAACACCGGCACCAATACCGCCGGCAATCGTAACAATCGCTAAGATCCAAAAAAGCACCGCTGACGGTCCCCCGTCGGCGGTGTTTTTTTGCTGATTCAGTTTGCATAGATATCAAATCACACATTCACTATCGGGCAACGCCCTGCATTTTCATTTCAATCAAAAACTGGCAGCATATGTATATAGCGCACCGATAATAAATATCACCGCCGCCAACAAAACGCAGACCCAGCCCCGGTATTGTCTTTCCCCCCGCGGGCAGCGGGTCACCAACGCATAGGGCACCGCCGCCAGCGGTCCCAGCAGCAGCGTACAGACTGCCCACACAGTACCGGCAGCGGTCTCTCGCACTTTGGCGCTACGCCCTACGGCCACTGCCAGTAAGATACGATAGGCCACAAAAATCAGTGTGGTCGGTATATGCGTCAGGCCGGAGTTTTCAATATCCGGCATGAATATATTGGCATAGTAATAGTAAAGATAGACCATTACAATCTCTCCTCCTGGGATACACCCTAATCTCGACTTAAATACTTGCCGTTTTTGAATGTAATTTCGTAACTCACCCTATTCGACCGCAGGCGCCATTCCAAGACGGTCACAGTATCGCCGTTCTCGCTCTGTTCCACACCGTAGTAGCTGACCGTAGACAGCGGCGCGATTTTCAAACATTCTTCCAGGGTCAGATCCGGCGCCCGGTCATACAGGCTTTTGGCCTGATCCATAGACAAAGGGCAGTCGTATTCCGTATTCACCAGGCACTTGCGCTCGTATACACCGTCCTCATCCGTATCTTCCAAAATGACATGGTACGGCATGCCCTCGTAAACGGTCTCTTCATTTGCAGCCAAGCCCGCCTCATAATCCGCCGGTGTATTTTTAGACTGCACCGGCAGCCGGGTTTTGTCCAGAACTTCCATGGCCTGCTGTAAGGGCTTGGACTCCACACCTTGGCGCGCTCGTTCCCGCATAAGTGCGTCTACGCCGTTGGACACGCCCAACGACACCGCCGCACAAACAGTCAGCACCACTAAAATGCGCCCGATCACCGGCATACGGCGAAAGATACCCCGTTCAAGTGTTTGGCTGCTGACCCGTCGAATTTCTGCCGCACAAGCAAAATCCAAGACTGCCAGTACCAATGGCAGCAAGGTCAAGCAATACTGTACCCCAATTACCCAGTCCATACTCCAACCGGTCCATTGAGTAAAATATTTCAGGTTGCTAACGCCGTTCGCAGCAAAGCCCACTATAAATGGGGTACGCATAATCCACGCGGCGATCACATCCGGGATCGTACCAACCAGTAATGTAAACAAATTGTACCATAAAAAATACTGGGCAATGCTACTGACAACACAAAACAGACCGTGCCCAACCAGCAACACCGGGTCCTTGCACTTCCACGCCCAGCGAAAGGCCAGGGTGGTGGCTGCCAAAACGGCCAGCACATTGCCAAACTGCAGGGTATAGACCAGCCAATCCGGCATAACAGCATACAAAGAATACGACCACTGTTCGCTAAACCCATACAGCACAGATAGTCCCACGCACGCCGCCAGGGCGGAAAAACCCAGCATCCGACCGGGCAAATTCCGGTGCAGGCGGCCCAGTTCCCGGGCCATCTCCTCCGGCGCGCCCATACGGCTCATTGCCATATTCTCCGCCTTTTCCCTCTCATATCCGGCGTCTGTATAAAAGCTGGTTTCGTCCTCTATATGATCTTCCAGCTCCCGCTGCACCTGGGCTTTGGTATACGGGTTGGAGACCAGCAGCAGTGCCTTGTGCAAATACTCTTCTTTTTTCATGCCCCACCTCTATGCAAACTCCAACACCCGGGTCACATCCCGCGTGTAAGACAAAAACTCCTCTTTTTTGGCAGCAAATTGACGGCGGCCTTTGTCCGTCAAGTGATAATACTTACGCCGCCGACCGTCCACCGTGCGCCAATCGCTCTTTAGGCATCCCTCCTGCTCCAGGGCGTGGAGAATGGGATACAAAGTTCCCTCGCTCATTTGGAACACATTTTCGCTGCGAACCTCCAACTCCCGAATAATCCGATAGCCGTACAAATCCTTTCCGTCCAACACGCTCATCACCAATAGCGGCGTGCCGCCCTTTAGCAGCTCTTTACTGTAACGCATACGCACCTCCTAAAATCGATACCTTGGATTACAATGTATATCTCACAGCTACATCGTAACACAAGGTATCGATTTTGTCAACAAAAAAATACCACCCTGTAAAAGAGTGGTATTATTCGCATATTTTGTTTCGCCTCTGGCGCAATCCCCCCTGCGGCTACGCCGCTCTTCCCCCCTTTGCAAGGGGGGGCGTGGTTTTTGCAACCGCTTTGCCTCCCTTGTAAAGGGTGACTCCCCGCAGTGCGGGGAGATGTCGCTCAGCGACAGAGGGAACGGGCACCGGTTAGGTGGTGGCTGCGCGTTTACGAGCAGACGGAGGGATTTTGACATTTTTTCGTGTCAAACGTCTTTACACCTTTTCCATTCGGGCGAAGTTGGCCATCAATTTCTTGGTGCCCGCACGGTCAAAGGCCACCTCCAAAAGGGTATCGTTGCCCATGGGCTGGGTAGACAGCACCACGCCGGTGCCAAAGGTCTTGTGGCGCACCGTATCGCCTACGGCGTAGGTGACGCCGGTAGCTGCCGGAGCGGCCTTGGCGGTCTTGGCGCCGCCGAACTTATGGGCGTAGCTGCTCTTTTGGGTCTGCTGTCCCACCTTGGCGCCGGTAAAGCCCGCGTGGCTGCGGAAGGACTGAACGGTCACATCCTCCGTCACCTGCTCCGGGATCTCCCGCAAAAAGCGGGAGGGCATATTCCGGTTGGTAGTGCCGTAAAGCATACGCTGGCGGGCGTTGACCAAATAGAGCTTTTCCCGGGCGCGGGTAATGCCCACATAGGCCAGGCGGCGCTCCTCCTCCAGCTCCTCCTCGCTGTACATAGCCTGGCTGCCGGGAAAGATACCCTCCTCCATACCGGGGATAAACACCACCGGGAATTCCAGGCCCTTGGCGGAGTGCAGGGTCATCAGCACCACAGAGTCCTCATCGTCGTTATAGGAGTCAATGTCGGACACCAGCGCCACATCCTCCAAAAAGTCGGACAGCTCAAAGTCCTCGTTCTCCTCCTGGTATTTAATGAACATGGAGGAAAGCTCCTTGATATTATTCAGCCGATCCTCGTACTTCTCCGGGTCGTCCTCCTGGAGATAGTCCGTGTACTTGGTCTTTTCCAAAATCTCCTGGAGCAAGTCGCTCAGGAGCATACCGTCCTCCAGGCACTGCTGGAAGTATGTAATCTGGGCGGCAAAATCCCTTAATTTTTGAGCACTACGGGCAGTTTTTTGGAACTCGTCTGCTCGCTGGCACACCTCAAAAGCAGAGATGCCCAGTCCGGTGGCGATCTCCGTAATATGGCTAACCATGGTGGCGCCGATCCCCCGCTTAGGCACATTGATAATGCGCTGCAAGCGCACCGTGTCCGCCGGGTTGTTAATGAGCGCAAAGTAGGCGGTCATATCCTTAATTTCCTTGCGGTCAAAGAAGCGGTTGCCGCCAATGACCTTGTGGGGAATACCGCTTTTCGTCAGGGCAATTTCAATATTCCGGGACTGAGCGTTCATTCTGTACAGGACTGCGTGGTCGCTCATTTTGCGCCCGGCCTTTACATTCTTCAGAATCTCCTCCACAATAAAGGAGGACTCGTCCGCCTCGTTCTGGGCAGTATTCAGAATGATCTTGCTGCCGGCACCTGCATCCGTCCACAGGCGCTTGCCCTTTCGATTTTTGTTATTGGCGATCACCGCGTTGGCGCCGTCCAAAATATTTTGGGTGGAGCGGTAGTTCTGCTCCAGGCGAATCACTGTGGCGTTCTTATAATGCTGCTCAAAGGACAAAATATTCTCAATGGTGGCGCCGCGGAAGCGGTAAATGGACTGGTCGTCATCACCCACCACGCAAATGTTCTTAAACTTGTCCGCCAGCAGCGAGGTGAGCACATACTGGGCGTGGTTGGTGTCCTGGTACTCGTCCACCATCACATAGCGGAACTGGTTTTGGTACAGCTCCAGCACATCGTCATTCTCTCGCAGCAGCTGCACGGTGTTGTAGATCATATCGTCAAAGTCCATAGCGTCCGCCGCCAGCAGCTCCTTTTGATAGAGCGCATAGCACTCGGCGATCTTCCCCTTACGGAAGTCCGCACCCACGGTAGCCCGGTACTCCTGGGGACCGATCAGCGCGTCCTTGGCGTTGCTGATTTCCGACAAAATGGCCCTGTGGTTCAAAAACTTGTCGTCAATACCCAACTGGCGCTGGCACTGCTTCATCACCCGCTTGCTGTCGTCCGTGTCATAAATGGTAAAGTGGTTGGTATAGCCCAGCCGATCCCCAAACCGGCGCAAGATCCGCGCGCAGCAGGAGTGGAAGGTGTGGGCCCAAATGGACTCCGCCTCCGGGCCGATGGCGTCTGCCAGTCGCTGGCGGATCTCTCCCGCCGCCTTATTGGTAAAGGTAATGGCCAGCACCTGCCAAGGCAGGGCGTAGCCGTCGGCAATAATATGCTGCACCCGGTTAACCAGCACGGTGGTCTTGCCGCTTCCGGCCCCGGCCAGGATCAGCAAGGGACCCTCGGTGTGCTGCACCGCCTGCTGCTGCATTTGGTTAAGTGCCATTGGTGTTCCTCCGTCTACAAAAAAATTACAAACAAAAAGGGCGCAAAATCCGGCAGGCTAGGCCCGCCGGATTTATCACCCAAAAATCAGTTGTTCCAGTTACTTTAACAAAGTGAGCATAATGCCAGCTGCTACGGCAGAACCGATCACGCCGGACACATTGGGACCCATGGCGTGCATCAGCAGGAAGTTGGAGGGGTTCTCTCTCTGCCCCTCTTTTTGGCTGACGCGGGCGGCCATTGGCACGGCAGACACACCGGCAGAGCCGATCAGCGGATTGACCTTGCCCTTGGTGAAGATATACATCAGCTTGCCGAAGAGCACGCCGCCGGCAGTACCCACGGAGAATGCGATCAGGCCCAGCAGCACGATCTTCAGGGTGTCCAGGTTCAAGAATTTATCCGCAGAAGTGGTGGCACCTACGGACAGACCCAGCAGAATGGTAACAATGTTCATCAGCTCATTCTGTGCCGCTTTGGCGATACGCTCGGTCTGGCCGCTCTCTTTCAGCAGGTTACCGAACATGAGCATACCCACCAGTGCAGCCGCATCCGGCAGCAGCAAAGATACAATGACCGTTACCAAAATGGGGAACAAAATCTTCTCCAGCTTGGAAACCGGGCGCAGGTTGCCCATCACCACGCTGCGCTCTTTCTTGGTAGTCAGCGCGCGCATGATGGGGGGCTGAATGATGGGCACCAGAGCCATATAGGAGTACGCCGCCACAGCAATGGTGCCGAGCAGTTCCGGCGCCAACTGGGAGGTGACGAAAATAGCCGTAGGACCGTCCGCACCGCCGATAATACCGATAGAACCGGCCTGCTGAGGGGTAAAGCCAAGCAGAATGGCACCCACATAGGTAAAGAAGATGCCCAACTGGGCAGCAGCGCCCAGAATAAAGCTGGAGGGATTGGCGATCAGCGGCGCAAAGTCCGTCATAGCGCCAATGCCCATAAAGATCAGGGGCGGGTAAACACCGGCTTTTACGCCGAAATACAGGAAGTCGATCAGACCGGGGCTGAGCACGGCGCCGGAAGCGTCCGTCAACCGGCCGGCCATCAGGTCGATAAACTCATGAATACTGGAGTAATGCACGGCCAGGTTGGCGCTGGGAATATTAGCCAGCAGCATACCGAAGGCAATGGGGATCATCAGCAGCGGCTCAAAGCCCTTCTTGATACCCAAATACAGGAAAACAAAAGCAACCACCAGCATGACAGCGTTTTTCCAGCCGCCGTCCGCTGTGAAGAAATAGGCGTAACCGGAGTTGGAAAAGATCTGTACAATGACCTCCCAAACCCCTCTTAAAATCTCACTCATTCATATACCTCCGTTAAAACGGGCGTGTGTTCTCTGCCACAGCGGCAGCCGCCCAAGGATTGCGCACACCCACCGGATTGGGGCGCACACGGCGCACGCTCTGTACCACAGCACCGGGGCCTTCGCTGGCCGCAACGGCAGCTGCAATCACAGCCACTACCTCGCCGGGAATGCCACTCTCCACCACCGGTGCAGGTGCGGCGGGCGCAGCCTTGACAGCGGGTGCAGACGGCGCGGAAGCCACAGTCACCTGGCTCTCCATAGCCTTTAGCTTTTTCTTCTTACCACGGGTCTCTGCCCCGTGCACAATGGCGCCGAATGCCTTAAACACAAAGATCAGCAGCACCAAAATGCCCAAAACAATCACAATGCCGGCAATCACGACGGTGCTTGTAAAGGTAGCACTTCTGTCTGCTACGATACCGGTAGCCGCCAGCAAAATTGAAGATAACGGGTTCATCTGATTAACCTCCAGTTACAATTTTCCAAATTAAAGATATTATAAATCAAAAGCAGCACAAAAGCAATGTTTTTTGCAGCAGAAAGAAAAAAATTGCAAAACTTCGTCAAACTGTATAAAATCCGTCGGAAAGTCTTGATTTATTTTTAAGATCGGATATAATGATAGTGTACCAAAAGGAGGCGGACTTATGACTGAACAGACCTTGATCATTGCCATCTTGGTGGCGCTGGTGATCCTGTGGATCACAGAGACTTTAGGCATGCACCGCACCAGCCGCATCTTAGGCGGCGTTATTGACTTAGGCTTTGCCGTGCTGCGCTAAGTAAACAAAAGAAAATACATAGACCTACAAAAACAGCCGCTGCTTATCGCAGCGGCTGTTCCATTTTCTGTTATTCTTTTATGCGGCAAATGCGCATGGCATGCTTCTCTACCTTAAAACGCACTTCCGTATAGTCAAAATTCTCCCCATCGCAGTTACCCAAAAGCGGCCGATCATCCACGGACCAAAAGCGACCGCCTACGGTGTAACCAGTATGCACCACATCCGGCGCATACTCGGCAGCCGTGCCGGCACTGTACCGCGGCACAATGGGCACAGCCTTCGCCAGGCTCAGCGGATCCACATAGGTAAAATTCAGCAGACCGTCATCCAGCTTGCTGCCCGGCGCCGGACAAAAGCCGCCGCCGTAGTAGCTGGCATTGCAGATGGCGAACAGGGCATATTCCATATTCTCCCGATGAAATTTATAGGGGTTGCCGTTTTCGTCCACACAGTCCAGTTCAACATTGACCTTGTAGCGCAGGGGCTGCATCATCACCGGCACCACGGCAATATTGTATGCCTGATGGCCCAGTGGGGGGATTTTGCCTGCGATCTTGCGGCCGATGGTCTCCACCTTGGTGTCCAGTCCATAGCTCATCACATTGATGCACTTTTCGCCGTTATAGTCGATCAGATCCAGCGGCTCCACCGTGTAATTCAGCTTGCCGGAGTACAGGCCAAAAGATTTGATCACATTCTCCACATTGATCTTCTTGGTGCCATAGACTTTCTTGGCAAAATCGTTGCCGGTGCCCAGGGGCAGCAGCATCATAGGGGTCTCTGTATGCGCCAAGCCGTTGGCAATCTCATGTACTGTGCCGTCGCCGCCACAGCAGACAATGACACAGCGATCGCCATACTTTGTCGCATAAGCCGTTGCAATCTCTCGTGCGTGGCCGGAATGGTCCGTCTCTTCCACAATCATCTCATCATCAAGAAGACGAAAAGCGGAGCGGATACGGTTGAAAATAGCCTCTTTGTCCTTATGGCCGGACACCGGATTCACAATAAATACATACTTCATCTGTTTTTCCCCTCTTTCACGCCGGGTGCCGTCAGGCCAGGCAGGCACCGCCCACCGGGCGCACTTGCAGCACATGGCAGGTGCCCTCGCCGAACACGCCCTCCAGCACGGTACGGTACTGCTCCAGCAGATCGTTTGGCACAAAGGCCTGAATGGTACCGGCAAAGCCGCCGCCGTGCACGCGATAAGCGCCACGATCACCCAGCACCTGGCCGCTGATGGCCAACGCCAGGCTCAGCCGCTGATCCGTGGGGTTCTTGGTGGTAAACACATTTTGATTATACATAAAGGAGGAGCGGCCGGAGGCATTGATGTCTGCCAAAAAGCCGTCAAAATTCCCCTGCTCTAAACAAGAGACAGCGTCCTCCACCCGGCGATTGTCATTATAAAAATGAATCGCGCGGATCAATGCCCGGTCATTGACCTTGGTTTGCAGCTCCGGCAGTGCGGCAAAGAAGTCCTCGTAAGCCACCTGGCGCAACACAGACTTGCCCATGGCGTGCGCCACTGCTTCCATCTCGCTGCGAATGGCAGCGTAATCGTCCGTCAGATCCGAGTGGTTACCGCCGGTATCTACAATGCACAGGCTGTGACCGGAGGCAGCAAAGTCATAATCCACCTTTTGGATCACCGGCTCTTGAGTGCTCTCAAAATCAATGGTCACAAAGGCGCCTACGGAAGAAGCCATTTGATCCAGCAAGCCGCAAGGCTTACCAAAGAATACATTTTCGCTGTACTGTGCCACCTTGGCAACGGTTACCGGGTCGATACCGCCATCGTTGTACAAATAAGAAGTGATGGTCCCCAGTAGCACCTCAAAGGCTGCGGAGGAGGACAGGCCGGAGCCGCCCATCACATCGCTGGTGGTTACCGCATCGTAGCCGCCGACGGTATAGCCCAGATCACTAAGCCGTGCAGACACACCGCGCACCATAGCCGTAGAATGGCCAAAGGCGTCTGCGTTGGGGGCCAGATCCGCCAAATCTGCCACATTCATTTGGTGGCCGGCAGACTTAACCCGTACCACGCCGTCCGCGTTCTTGGAGGCAACGGCAATGGCATCCAGATTTATGGCCGCCGCCAACACCTTGCCGTGATTGTGGTCCGTGTGATTACCGCAGATCTCCGTGCGTCCGGGAGCGGACATCAGGTGCACTTCCCGGTCTCCGCCAAAGGTTTCTGCAAAGGTGGTCAGAAGTTCCATGTACCGGGACTTCTGCTTTGCCACTTCCCCGTCGGTCACATATACCCGGCGAAAAGCGTCATCCAACTGGCCGGCTTTGATTTTGTTCATCATCGCTTGTGCATTCATAATTGTACCTCTTTGATTTTATAATACGATTTTGTATTTTTCTTTTTCGCTGTATAGAAGCAGGGTTTGATTCATCTGGCGGGACCGACGGCCGTAATATATATTAAAGGCCATACTGGTAATGCCGGAGAACCCCACAATGATCATCAACAGCGCAATGAACCGCGCCGAAAACGGATTGTACAGCACGGTACCGATTTTGGTATAAATGTAAAGCCGGGGCGCAAAGCCCAGCAGGCTCAGACAAATATAGTAAAGGAAGTCGTAGTGCATGGAGCCATAATACTTGGACACCATACCTAAAGGAATGGACGGCACCAAACGGGACACAAAAAGCACATAAGGGTTACCGTTGCCCTTAAATCGAATCCAGTCCCGAATAAAGCGCATTTGACGAATGTTCAGGATCATACCGGCCCAACCGCCGCCGATCCAACTGCCTTCCGCGTATTTAACCGCAAAGAAGAACGCCAAAAACACCATATTGATCAGCATAGCCTGCCCCAACGGGAACACCACGCCGGAGATCACACACAGCACACCCATAGGAATCGGCAGCTGGCACTTGGCAACATACAGCGCAAAAATGCACAGAATGATCTCAAAATCCGAGTCCAATCCTACAATGGACTCGTCCAGCCGACGCAGCCAGCTGATGAGCGCGTCAAAGCGTACCTCCAACTCCGTGTGCTTATAAAGCGCCACAGCCAGCAACACCAAAAGCCCCAGCGTCACCAGTGCGATCACGCCGGAAATGAAGTTGGTTCTGTGCCGTTTTTGCTGCTTCAACGGCGTCACCTCCCTTATCTGCGGAGGATCAGTCCTCCTGCTCTCTGAAGTTGCCCAAAAACTTAAAGCCCGGCAACTCGTCCGACAGCGCGCACAACAGGTCCAAGGTCACATCTCGGCGCACACTGCCCATAATATCCACATAAAAGAAATAGCTAAATTCGCCGTTACCCATAGGGCGGCTCTCAATCTTGGTCAGATTCAGCCCGGCCATGGAGAAACGGCCCAGCACCCGGTACAAAGACCCGGTGGTATGGGGCACTCGAAAGATCAGCGAGATCTTATCCGCATCGCTGCTGATCTGCATATCCTTGGAGATCACAACAAACCGGGTCCTGTTATTAGAAATATTCTGGATCTCCCGTTTCATAACTTGCAAACCGTATTTTTTTGCCGCAGTAGGTGAACAGATAGCGGCAATATCCCGACGATCGGACTGAGCCACATACTTAGCGGCCGCCGCTGTATTGGAATAAGTAATGCCGGTAAAGCCGAAATTCTCAATAAAATTACTGCACTGGGTCAGCGCCTGATGATGGCTGTAAATGCTCTCCACATCTTCATACCGTGTATCCGGGTGGGCGGCCAGGCAGTGCTCGATCTTTTCGTCTCGGGCACCTACCATAAAAAAGCGGTACTTCATAATCAGGTCATAGGACTCGTGCACACTGCCGGCGGTGGAGTTCTCCACCGGGATAATGCCGTAGCGTGCCTCACCCTTGTCCACTGCCTCAAATACATTCTCAAAATACTTATAATATTTGATGGGCACACCGGAAAATAGCCGCGCCCCGGCAATGGACGCATAAGCGCCCTCCACACCGGCACAGGCAATGCACTCACCGGGCGCCACAGCAATGGGGCCGTCCTGCAAGGCTGCCGTGATCTCTTTTCTTAAATCGGCGCCGCCGTCCATCATCTTGTGCTGGAGCGCACGAGAGGCGTCCATAGTAGCAGCGAACACGGTCTTGATCGTTTCGCCCCGATCGCCGCACTTGCCTGCCACATCGTCGAGAATTTGGCGTTCCCGCTCCTCATTGAGCACGGGAATACCCCGCTCCACCTTGTACTTGGCCACCTGCTCAGACACATCCATGCGCGCCATCAGCAGAGGAATCAGCTGATCGTCGATCCGGTCGATCTCTTTTCTCAGTTCCAACAAATCCATGTATTTTCTATTCCTTATATTCTCTTACTTTTCGATTTTATCCTTGGATCAGCAAATCCATCAGCCCAAAGGCTACGGCAGCCTCTACCACCGGCACGGCACGAGGCACGATACAGGGATCGTGGCGACCGTGAATGGTCAGAGTCTCCGGCTCCATGGTCTGCAAATTCACACTGGGCTGTGGCTGACCAATGGAGGGCGTAGGCTTTATGGCCACCTGCAGCACCAAGGGAGCACCGGAGGTCATACCGCCCAGCACGCCGCCGTTATTATTGGTGAGCAGCGCCACCTTTCCGTCCCGGACGGTGTAGCCGTCGTTCACATCTGCACCAAAGGCACCGGCAAAATCAAAGCCCAGACCAAACTGCACGCCCTTCACCGCCGGAATGCCAAACAGCAGGGCCGAGAGTTTGCTCTCCACGGTAGAGAACATATTGCCCCCTACCCCCACCGGCAGACCGATGGCTGCGCACTCAATGCTGCCGCCCACACTGTTTTGTTGCAGCCGGGCAGCCTCGATCACTGCGCGCATATTCTCCTCCGCCTCCGGGTTCAGCACGGCAAATGTGCTGTTGCCCATGCGGTTTAATGTCTCTTTATCAATGGAATTGGGGTCAAACAGGGCGTCCTTTACCCCGCCCACCTTGGCAATATGGGCACCTACAAATACGCCCTGCTGTGCCAAATACTGCTTAGCAATAGCACCGGCAAATACCAGCGGTGCCGTCAACCGGCCGCTAAAGTGGCCACCGCCTCGCACATCGTTACGGCCGCCATACTTTACATAGGCCGGGTAATCGCTATGAGAGGGTCGAGGTACCAGCGCCACATTGCCATAGTCACCGCTGCGGGTATTCTCATTGGCAATCTCCATGGCCAGAGGCGCACCGGTGGTGCGCCCATTCAGCACACCGGAGAGAATATGAGGAATATCCTTTTCCAGCCTGGGGGTGGCGGTTTTGTCACGCCCCGGGGCACGCCGAGCCATATCCTTATAAATAGCGTCCAAGTCCATCGGGATACCGGCAGGCAAACCGTCAATCACACAGCCGATGGCCGGACCGTGGCTCTCACCAAAAATACTCAGTTGTACCTGCTCACCTGTTACTGATGACATCTGCCTTACCTCCCAGTGCACAAAAATCCTCAAAAAAGGCAGGATAAGTCTTGTTAATGCTCTCTGCCTGTTTGATCACGCTGTCACCTGCAGCATACGCTGCCGCCACAGAAAAGGCCATCACGATCCGATGATCGTTGCAGCCGTCCACTGTACCGCCCTGCACCGCGCCGGTGCCGTGGATCACCAGCCCGTCCGGCAGTTCTTCCACCTGCACGCCCATGGCCCGCAGATTCAGCGCCACGCTTTGTAGCCGATCCGACTCCTTAAACCGCAGCCGTCCGGCACCGGTAATGCGGGTGGTGCCCTTGGCAAAGGCAGCGGTCACTGCCAGCGCAGGCACCATATCAGGAATATCCCGAGCATCAATCTCCGCCGGGCGCAATGCGCCGCCACAGCACCGCACAATACGGTCGCGCACTTCCACCCGGGCACCGAAGCGCTCCATCATAGTACAAACGGCTTTATCCCCTTGGGTAGAGGCCGGGTTCAGTCCGGCAATTTCTATCTCCTGCCCCACCGTGCCGGCAGCCATAAAAAACGCCGCGTGGGACCAATCGCTTTCTACTGTAAAGTCCACAGGCTTGTACTGCTGATTGCCCCGCACCAGGTAGCCAAAATCCGTAGGCCGTACCTGCACGCCAAAAGCCGCCATCACCTGCAAAGTAATATCAATATAAGGCTTTGACTCTAATTCCGTTGTTAAAAGAACTGCCGAGTCGCCGTCTAAGAGCGGCAGTGCCAGTAGTAGCCCTGTAAGGTACTGAGAGCTGACGTTCCCGGCAATCTCATATTGCCCGGGTCGCAGCTTGCCGGTAATAGAAAAGGGCAGGCCCCCATCTGTCTGTACCTGCACACCGTGCTGTGGCAGCAGGGTGGCAAAGGCATCCAGCGGGCGCCGGGGCAGCCGTCCGGCGCCGGTAAAGGTTACCGACTTGCCCAAAGCTGCCGCCACCGGGATCAAAAAGCGCACCAAAGAGCCGCTTTCGTTGCAAAAAATTTCGTCCCGCCCGGCAGCCAAATCCACCAGCGCCTGAACCGTGGCTGCAATATCTGCCGAAGTGCCCAAGGGCGCTACGGAGCCACCACCGGCCAGCGCACTGCAAATCAGCGCACGAATGGCAAAGGACTTAGAAGGCGGCAGCTGCACGGTGCCTGCCAGCGGGGACGGCGTGATCTTTACTTGCATGCCCCACCTCCGAACATGGTTCGCAGGGTAGGCAGATCCACCGGATCAATAAAGCTGTCGCCAATCTTACGCAGCAGCACCAGTTTCATACCGTCTGCGGTGCGCTTTTTATCCGCCTGCATCGCGTCCACAATTTCATCAATGGAATGGGTATCCGCCACAGGCAGGTTGTATTTTTGAAGTAAGGCTGCAATGCGGTCCGCCGTGCCCGGTTCCGTCAGTCCTGCGCCCTCTCCGGCACGAGCCGCCAGCACCATACCGATTCCCACAGCGGCGCCGTGCATCACCGTTTGATAGTTCCATAATTTTTCAATGGCGTGACCGGCGGTATGCCCAAAGTTCAGCAGGGCGCGCTCGCCCGCTTCCTTCTCGTCATGCTCCACCACTACGCGCTTCATATCCACACAGGCATAGATAATCTCGTGAATACGATCTTTAGCACTGGCCTGCTCCAGCAGGGCAAACAGCTCCGCCGAGCGGATACAGCCGTACTTGATCACCTCGCCCATACCGTCACTAAAGAACACATCCGGCAGGGTACGCAGCACCTGCGGATCAATCAGCACCAAAATCGGCTGGTGAAAGGCACCGCACAAATTCTTGCCCATAGGCAGATCCACGCCGGTTTTGCCGCCCACAGAGGAGTCCACCTGAGCCAGCAGTGTCGTGGGTATCTGCACAAAATCAATGCCCCTCAAATAAATGGCAGCCGCAAATCCGGCCATATCGCCGCACACACCGCCGCCCAGCGCAACCACCAGGTCGCCCCGCGTCAGCCCCTCCCGGGCCATATAATTCACCATATTCAGCACGGTCTCCGGCTTCTTGGACGCCTCACCGGCGTCAAATACCAGGGTGCACACCTGAAAGTCTGCGCTCTCCAGCGCCTGCACCACCCGGTTGCCGTACAGAGGGTACACATTGCTGTCGCTGATCAGGCAAATGCGCTTGGCGCCGGACACGCGACGCACCAGGTCACCGGCTTGCTCCAGCAGGCCGTCGTCAATGAGAATATCATACGGTCTGCCGGTATGTACTGTGATCTTTTGCATCAGCCGATCTCCTCCTTAATTCGGTTACCCTGTTCCATCAGCACTCGCAGTGCCGGCGCATCCTCCGCCTCAATCGCAGAGCGGAACTTTTGCAAATTGCCAACTAAGTCATCAATCTCGCGAATCAGCGGCTCCTTATTATCAATAAATAACTGGGCCCACATCTCTGCATTGATGCGAGCCACCCGGCTCACATCCCGATAGCTGCCGGCGCTGAAGCCTGCGTGCTGGGGTGCCAAAGGCGACAACACATAGGAGCAGGCCAGCACATGGGCAATTTGAGAGGTAAAAGCAATCATCTCATCATGATGCTCCGGGGTGGTCACCACCGTGCGGGCGAAGCCCATATCCTCTGCCAAACCGATCAGGGCATCCACCTTGCGGCGGGGTGCGTCCACCGGAGTACAAATAAAGGACGCGTTGTCAAACAAGTTGTTCAGGCTGTTGTCATAGCCGGACACCTCACGCCCGGCCATAGGGTGGGCGCCGATAAAAGTAAAGGGCAGTTCCTTATGCGCTGCCATTTGGCGACAGATCTTGGTTTTGATCCCGCAGGAGTCCGTAACCACACTGTCTTTCTTAAACAGATCCTTGTGCTCCAAAATGAAGGGCACAATCGCCTCCGGATAAAAGTTAATAATGGTAATATCTGCCTGGGGCAGCAGTTCCTCCAAAGTACCGGTGGCGTCAATGGCACCGTCTGCCAAGGCGCGCTGCGCCACACTGGGCGTGCGGTTCCAACCCAGCACGCGATGTGCCGTGTTTTTCTTCAATGTTTTTGCCAGACTGGCACCGATCAGACCCAGCCCTAAAATCAATACTGTCATGAGAATTCCGTCTTTCCGTCCGTACCTACGAACCCAAAATCACAGATACTATAATAATATATTCCCTATCATAAGTCAAACGAAAAAGGCGAAAAGGCGCTCCTTTGGCTAAAAATGAACAGAAAAACGCCGCACCGAGTTGCCTCAGTGCGGCGAATTCATTTTAATTCCAGCGCTTATTTGCCGAATACATCGTACTCAGAATCGTCAAACAAGTCGTTGCCCTTGTTGTTTGAAGGGTCGGATGTCATAACCACATCCTCGGACTTAAGCTGGTACTTGCGAACGGTGATCACCGGTTCTTCATAACTTTTTCTCATCTTAAAGTCCCTCCTTCCTTAAAACTGCACGGTCTCGCTTACAGCCTTGTCAGCATACACGGTATAGGTCTTGCCATTCAAGGTGTAGGTCACATAGGATCTGTAAGTCAGATCATAGGAACCGGACAGCGAAGTGGACTTGATGCTGACCACATACTGGCCGTAGTTATCATTTTCACCGGTGTGCTTGGAGGCCTTCAGGCGCTTAATGCTGCTGTCGGTGCCGGCATTCTCCAGAGTCAGAGTCTTGCCGGCAGCGGTGGTGAACAGCATACCGTACTCCACAGCCTTGGCATTCTCCGGCAGAGCAAATTTGCCGATCATGGAGAACTTGGTGCTGGCTTTTACGATGCCATCACGGGTGGAGGAGGAAGCATAATTGCTGTCACAATCCATCAGCACATCCGTTCCGAACTCCGGATCGCTACACATATCCAGTACATCGCTAAGGGTCATACCCCAGATGGTAATATCCTCGCAGGCACGGAAAGCCAAGGTGCTGCCATAACCAACAATGCGATAGCCATTTGCCGTATCACCATTCTTGTTGGTAGTGCCTCCCTCGTAATAGGCTACCCAAACCTCTGCCGAGTCATCCGTAGTGGTGATGTAAGAGTTGTACTCGAAAGCACCGCTTACATCTCCGGCCTCAATGTTAAATTTGGCAATGTTGGTCACATCGTACTGTGCGATAATGGTGGTGTCACCGGTTACGTTAATCTTGGAACCGGCGGCTGCGCCGTTGTCATAACCGCTGAAGGTGTAGAATGCACAAGCAGGAGCGGTGGGCATGGTCACGGAGCCGCTGGTGTAAACCACATCAAACACATGACCGTTAATGCCGTTGACAAAAGTCACTACATAATTAGCCGCGTCGCTGTCCGCCTTCTCTGTGGTCAGATACGTGTTGCCCTTAACCACAAAGCCGTAGCTGGGTGCGGTGGTCATATACTTGGGTGCGGTGGTCTGGGCAACCTGCACGGAGTTGTAGCTGTAGTACCAAGCATACTTGGCAGCGCCGGTCTCCGTTTCAATGTCGTCATTGGTGCTGACGGTACCGTCACCGTTCACTTCAATGCGGGCACCGTAATTGTAAGTACCCAGCGGATCACCGTTCAGGTACACAGTGTAGGTCATGGGCTGTAAGGACTCCAGCAGTGCCTGGATGGCAGCGTTCAGGCTGTTCATATCTTTGTAGGCAATACCCACAATGTCCTTGCCGTTGACCGTCACGGTCTTGTACAATTCAAAACCGGTAATGGCAGACAAATCATACGCATCGGAATCCTTGCCGTCCTGTGCCTTGGCCAGTGCAGCCTCTGCTGCAGACAGATCCAGAGTTGAAGCGCTAATGCTGTATGCATTGACCTTTGCGGTCTCTGCGTCGATCTCAGTCTGCTTGTCGCCCATGGTAGCGGCACGCTGTTCTGCGTTGTAGTTGTAGTAGGTCAGGCCCTTAATGAGCGCAGCCACGCCCTCCAAATCGCTGGCGGCATAGGTCTTGTCGGCCAAAGTCGTCAATTTGGTCACCGCTGCGTCCAGCGCAGAGAAGTCGGCATTATCCATTGTGGAGCTGTACTGAGCGGTGTAAGTCACAGCACCGGTCACCAGCATGGAATCGGTGATCTCCGGATCCCAACCGGTAAAGGTGTAAGAGTAGCCGCCTTTCTTATAGTCGGTTACATCAACCGTGTCGGCCTGCGCCTTCAGGTTTGCACCGTACTCCACATTCTTAATCGTCTTGGAGGTATCGTTCCCGTTGGCATCCTTATAGTTAAAGGTCAAGGTGAAGGTGTTCAGCTCCAGAGCGTTGTAAGCACGCAGCAGCGTGGTGTATCTGGTCTTCGCCTCGGTAAGGATCTCGTCCGCGGTCATCGTGTTATACGCCATCTGACCCTTAGCTTTTCTCAAAGCATCGGCAAACTTGGTCCAGGAAGCGTCGGTGTACTTGTTGCTGTCGGTCAGTGCGCTGCACTGGTTGATCAGGTCAAACAGATACGCAATATCTACTACCGTAGCGGTCACGCTGTAGTTCTGTACATCGTGGCGAAGTGTAGTCCAAGCACTCAAGGGCTGATAGCTCAGCCGGGTCACAGCACCCACATTGCCGGAAACGGTATAGATCTTCTTGTTGGGCAGGGTTGTGGTGGTCAACTTGGTAGAGGCGTTATCCTTCGCAACACTCATGGTATAAGCGCCTGCATACGTGTTGCCGCCAAAGTTACCGCTGCCGCCCTTACCATGTACAAACAGAACATTCTGCGTACCCTGGTTATTCGAAGCCACGCTGGTGGCAATGTCCAGCACATTGGTGGACTTGTCATTAATTCGGTTACCGCTTGCATCCACTGCAAAGGCATCCGTTTTGTTATCTACCTCTACCGCGTACAGGTCCTTCAGTTCCCATGTTGCGGCAGCGGTACCGGAAGTCTTAATGGCATTACCGGGCTTAATGTTCTTCTTGGTTACATATTCGTCCACATCGGTGTCTTTCAAACTGGGGGTCTGACCGGCACCTATGGCACGAGCCACCAACTCACCGGTATCCCCTTCGCCTGTAACGGTATCGTTCAAATTGAAGAACAGAAGCTGGTGACCGTAGTCACGCCATGAGCCGAAGAACAGCATCATGTCGCCCAAATTAAAGGTGGTGGCTTCATGGCTGGTACGGATCATAACCGCATTGTTGGGGAAGCTAAAGCCCAGCGCCACAGAACCGTTGATCTGTGTATCGTTAACCATACTGCCGCTGGCACTCTTGGAGTTAGGAGAACCAACGATCAGGTGCTCCGCATTGGTAGCCACCGTGCCGTTGGGCAGTTCTGTGAAGGAGAATTCCAGTGCGTCATAAGCAGTCAGAATCTTCTCCAAAACCGCAGTGTAGTCAGCCAGCAACTGCTCCGGCGTGGTCATGTCTTTGTTGTCCAGCGCAGCCATCTCAAACTTTGCATCAGACACAGCCTGTACCAGCGTGTCGAAGTTTACATATTTGGAGCCGTCCAGTGCTTCATAAGAAGCCAAAATGCTGTTCCAGCTCACATAGTGGGTTCCGCTGGTAATGTGCAGATCATGATTGATCCGCAGGGCAGGAATGGCAGCCAATACCGCAGCGGTCTGATCCGCAACGATTTGGGTGTTCTCATCCGTCTTCTGCAATGCAGCAGAGGGAACGCCGTAGTTCTCCTCAGTGCCCCAAACAGCCTTCTTCGCATCGGCGACAGCACCGGTCAGGTTGGCATAGGTGTCCGGCGTAAAGTAGGTCTCATACGCCTCCAGGCCGTTTGCCTTGGTGATGGCTTCTACCAATGCGGTGGTGTCTACTCTGGAATTCTGTGCTTCCTCCAGCAGAGCATCATAAGCCTGCTGCAGCTCTACTGCCAAAGGCGTTACGGTGCCGTTAGGCTGATATCCGCTCCCCACAGCCATAATGGCGGTGTAGGCAGCCTCATACGCGGACTTAAAGGCGTTCCAATTATCAGAAGAATAAACGCCGTTATCATTGCCGGCTGTGTAAGTGGCCTTGGTCAGGTCAATTACATTGCGCAGCTGATCATAAGAGTCATCGTCTGCCGTCAGTGCACTCTGTGCGTTGGTCAGCGCCGTGCGGGCGTTGTCAATATCCGTAGCGCACTTGGACGCAGCATCTGCAGTGTTGGAAACAAAATTGTATGCGGTGCTGTCGGACGGATCGATAGATGCCAAAGCACTGGCAGCCACCAGCAGGCTGCGCATATCCGCAGCGTCATTACAATAGTTTTTAATATTAGAGATGGTGGACTTGGCAGTGGCCAAAGCCTCTTTCACCCCGGCATAGTTGATCACATAGCCGTAGTTGTGACCATCGTGTTTTTCCTGGCTACCGCCCTTATCACCGGCCAAGCACTGGGAAGCAGCAATGATGGCTGCGCGATTCTTATCGTGGTCATAAATGGTGAAGCGGGTATCGATGGTGGTCAGCGGGGCACTGGGAGTTCCGCTGTAAGTCACAAAGCTGGAACCGGTGTTCTGCCTAGTGTTGTTTCTGCCGGCGGAATCACGAGTCCAATAAATGGGAGAATCGGAGCCGGAAGCAGCTGCCACAGTGGGAACCACTGTGCCATCGGAAGACATAAACGGAATGTTACCGCTCTGGTTTTTCTTCACCGTCCAGTTGGCAACCGTCAACTCCGGATTGTTCACATTCACGGCTGTAATACCACGAGGCTTTGCGTTACCGCTGTTATTGATAAGATACTCATTGCGGTACTCATAGCTGAACTGTACCGGTGCCCGCAGCGGTGTGGTGCCGTCATACAGGAACACATAGTCGTTCATAACGATTTTGAACCACTGCTTGGCGCCGTCATCATAGTACCAGGAACCAACCACATCGTTAGTGAAACGCAGATTGCCGCCGTAGTACAGCAGCCCGTTGGCATAATCGGAAGCCACGGTTGCACCGCTGGAGTCCGTTACGGTAGCATAGGCCACATCGGTGGAGAGCACCGTCTTCTGCATCTCCGTCGTTGCGGTAGTCAATGCCTGTGCAGCAGTTCTTAAATCCTGGGACTCGTCGCCGCCATAGACATACATATCCCGCGCTTGTTTGGCGGCCATATACTTGTCGTAAGCCGTGGCCATATCCGCATAAATCTTGCCGTCCATGGCAGATTCGTATGCGTTAATCGCATTGTCCAGGGTGATCAAGGCGTCCGACTTTGCAAGGGTGGGACCCTCAGCAAGAGCGGTGAGCGGCAGAGCCGTCAGCACCATGATCGCAGCCAAAAGCGCCGATAAAAAGCGCTTGCCCTTTCTTGTTTTCATAAATCTTTTCCTCCTTATTCTGCAACCGGCAGGTACGCCTCGGTGCCCTGTGCATCCGTCCACCTTTCTGACCAAAAGGCCGGCGGCAACGCGCCTAAAGACCCACCCAAATGCCAATTGAGAAAGAATTAACAATACAGGTGATGGGCATACTTCTGCCCATACATATATTACAAGACAATAATACCACTTATACCCCTGCAAGTCAAGGTGAATCCGTTGTTTTGCAGTCGTAAAAATTAACAGAATGTTCAAATTCCTTTTGTGCATAGTACACAAAAAAAATGAGTGATTCGTGGATTCCGTCCAATAACAGACAGTTGTCTAAAACCGCAATATGCTGTCTGTATATATGCTGTTGGAACAGGTGCAAATTAAGCCGCCGTCCTTTTTTCTACCCTTATGCGCCTTCTGCAATCGCTTAAGGCACAGCAAGACAAAGCGCGTATGAAGATAGATACAATACTATATACGGTAAGTTGCACTATATGCGGTGAGTTGCGGCTCCGATTATACATTTATGCACGCCAATTTCCGATTTATGCAGGATTTTCTTGTAATTTTATACAAATCTTCCTGCATATTTTGCTGGTTTTTGCATTTTTATACGAATTTTGCCAAATCGCTTGCAATTCCAACCGGGAGTTTATATAATGGGTACAGTTTTTGAAACAAGGAGCGTGCTAATTATGGCAAAAGAAATTAAAAAGGTCGTATTGGCTTACAGCGGCGGCCTGGATACATCCATCATCATTCCGTGGCTGAAAGAGCATTACAACAACTGCGAAGTGATCGCCGTGTCCGGCGATGTAGGTCAGGGCACCGAGTTGGACGGCCTGGAGGAAAAAGCGCTGAAAACCGGCGCCTCCAAGCTGTATGTGCTGGACCTGAAAGAGGACTATGTAAAGAACTACATCTTCCCCTGCTTAAAGGCCGGCGCAGTGTACGAGGAATACCTGCTGGGCACCAGCCATGCCCGTCCCTGCATTGCCAAGGGTCTGGCAGAAATCGCCATCAAAGAGGGTGCAGACGCCATCTGCCACGGCTGCACCGGCAAGGGAAACGACCAAGTGCGTTTTGAGCTGAGCTTAAAGGCGCTGGCACCGGAAATGCAGATCATCGCCCCCTGGCGTGAGTGGGACATTAAGAGCCGTGAAGAAGAGATCGAGTATGCAGAGGCGCACAACATTCCGCTGAAGATCAATCGGGAGACAAACTACTCTAAGGATAAAAATGTATGGCACCTGAGCCACGAGGGTCTGGATCTGGAGGACCCGGCCAACGAGCCGCAGTACCTGAAAGATGGTTTTCTGGAGCTGGGCGTTGCCCCGGAGAACGCACCGGACGAGCCTACTTACATCACCGTTCACTTTGAGAAGGGCGAGCCCACCGCCATTGACGGCGTCGAGATGAGCCCCCTGACCCTGGTGGAAAAGCTCAACGAGCTGGGCGGCAAGAACGGCATCGGTCTGTTGGATATTGTTGAGAACCGTTTGGTAGGCATGAAGAGCCGCGGTGTGTATGAGACCCCCGGCGGCACCATTCTGTACAAGGCCCATCAAATGCTGGAAATGATCACCCTGGATCGGGACACTGCCCACTACAAGAAGCTGGTGGCGGAGAAATACGGCGAGCTGGTATACAACGGCCTGTGGTTCTCTCCCCTGCGTGAGGCACTGGATGCATTTGTCAACAAGACCCAAGAAACCGTAACCGGCGATGTGAAGCTGAAGCTGTACAAGGGCAATGTAATGAACGCCGGAATCACTTCCCCTTACACCCTGTATGACGAGACCGTAGCCTCCTTTGGCGACGACGGCGGCGCATACAACCAGAAAGACTCTGCCGGGTTCATCAACTTGTTTGGTCTGCCGCTGAAAGTAAAAGCGCTGCTGGACCAAAAGCGGGAAGCAAACAAAGACTAATTGTCAAAAGTCAACGAATGACAGGGCGCACGGCCCACCGTGCGCCCTGATTTTTGCATTTTACAGAAAGCAGGAGATTATGGCACAATTATGGAAAGGCCGATTCAAAAAGGAACTGGCAAAAGAAACCAACGATTTTAACGCCTCCATTCACTTTGACAGCCGCATGTATAAAGAGGACATTACCGGCAGTATGGCCCACGCCACCATGCTGGGGGCATGCGGGATTATTGAAAAGAGCGAAAGCGAAAAGATCGTGCAAGGGCTGAGCGAAATTTTAGCGGATATTGAAAGCGGCAAGCTGGCGATTGATCCGGGTGCGGAAGATATTCATACATTTGTTGAAAGTGAGTTGACCGCCCGCTTGGGCCAAACCGGCAAGCGGCTGCACACCGCCCGCTCCCGCAATGACCAGGTAGCGCTGGACATTCGTATGACCCTGAAAAAAGAGATCGACGCCATTGCCGCAGACATAAAGGATCTGCTGGCGGTGCTGTGCAAAAAGGCGGAGGAAAACAAAGGTGTGATCCTGCCGGGCTACACCCATTTACAGCGGGCGCAGCCCATTACCTTCGGCCATCATCTAATGGCCTATGCCGCCATGCTGTGCCGCGATCTGGATCGACTGGCAGATGTAAAAAAACGCATGAATGTGCTGCCCCTGGGCAGCGGCGCTTTGGCCGGCACCACCTACCCCATCGACCGGCAAATGGTGGCGGCGCAGCTGGACTTTGACGGTGTAAGCGCCAACAGCCTGGACGGGGTGTCCGACCGTGACTTTTGCATTGAGCTGGCGGCAGCACTCTCTCTGGTGATGGTGCACCTGTCCCGCTTTAGCGAGGAGATCATTATGTGGTGCTCCTGGGAATTTAAGTTTGTGGAACTGGACGACGCCTTTTCCACCGGTTCCAGCATTATGCCCCAAAAGAAAAACCCGGACATCGCCGAGCTGGTACGAGGCAAAAGCGGCCGCGTTTTCGGCGATCTGACCACCCTGCTGACGGTGATGAAGGGCATTGCACTGGCCTACAACAAAGATATGCAGGAGGACAAGGAAGCCATCTTTGATGCAGTAGACACGGTAAAAATGTGCCTGCACGCCTTCACGCCCATGATCGACACCATGACCGTGTTAAAAGACAACATGCGGGCGGCGGCAGCCAAGGGCTTTATCAACGCAACGGATTGCGCCGATTACCTTGTAGGCAAGGGTTTGCCCTTCCGGGACGCGTACAAAGCCACCGGCGAGCTGGTGGCCCAGTGCATTGACCGGGGGCTGACCCTGGAAACGCTGCCCCTGGAGGACTACCGGGCAGTTTGCGATCTGTTTGACCAAGATGTCTACCACAAGATCAATTTGGACACCTGCGTGGCCACCCGTATTTCCGAGGGCGGTCCCTGCCCGGAAAGTGTGGAGCAGCAGATCGGCAAAGTACAGGCGTTTCTCGACAATTATCCATTATAAAATATTGGCACTCTCGCCTTGACTACGCCGGGGTATAGGTTTATAATATTAAGCAAAACCGGAGTACCGATTGAAAGTTGAGAACGATATGGACTACAAGATCATTGCAGACAGTTGCTGCGACCTGACCGATGAGATGAAAGACTGGGGCAACCTGGCTCTGGTTCCGCTGACGCTGGAACTGGGCGATTACCGCATTATGGACGATGAAAACTTCGATCAGGACGATTTTATCGCCCGTATGCAGGCACTGGGCGATGTGCCCCGTTCCGCCTGCCCCTCGCCGGACGCATTCTGTGCCGCCATTGCCGCGGACGACGCCAAAGAGGTGTATGTGCTCACCATTACAGACAAGCTCTCCGGCTGCTACAACAGCGCCCTGCAAGGGGTTATGCTCTATGAGGATGACCACCCGGGAGAGAAGAAGATTCATGTCTTCAACTCCCTGGCCACCAGCGGACTGGAAACCCTGATCGCTTATGAGATCCGCCGCTTGGCAGACAGCGGTTTGCCCTTTGAGCAGGTAGTGGAGCAGGTAGAGGATTATATTCACAACCACACTGCGCTGTATTTTTGCCTGGAAAGTTTGGACGCGCTGAAAAATAACGGCCGTCTGTTCTCTCTGGCTGCCACAGTGATCAAGAAGCTGAAAATGAAGCTGATTTGCCAACGCAGCAGCGAGGGCACCATCAGCCTGGCCGGGCAGGATTTTGCCGCCGGGCGCGCCATTACCAAAATGTGCGACCTGATTGCCAAGGATGTGGAGGGCAAGGATCTAAGCCACCGCACCATGATCATCAGCCATGTGTGCTGCCCCGAGAAAGCAAATACGATTGCTGACAAAGTTCGCGAGAAGTGCAGCTTCGGCAACATTATTATTTTGAAAGCCAGCGGGCTCAACTCCCTGTACGCCTCCGGCGGCGGGGTGATCGTGTCCTATGACAAATAAAAATCCATATTAAAAAGAAGGTAAGTACATTGGAAATCAAGTATGAGTTGACCAAAACACCGAAAGAAAAACCCACCGGCGCTCTGGGCTTCGGCCATATCTTTACGGACCATATGTTCGTCATGGATTATGACGAGGGCAAGGGCTGGCATGACGCCCGCATCGTCCCCTATCAGCCGCTGGTACTGGATCCCTCCGCACTGGTGTTCCACTATGCGCAAGAGTGCTTTGAGGGTCTGAAGGCATACAGAACCCCCGATGGCAAGGTACAGCTGTTCCGCCCGGACAAAAACGGTGCGCGCCTGGCCTCTACCCATGACCGTCTGTGCATTCCGGAGATCCCGGTGGAGGACTTTGTAGAAGCGGTCCGCGCTTTGGTAAAAGTAGAGCAGGACTGGGTACCCTCTGAGCCGGACACCAGTTTGTACATTCGTCCCTTTACCATCGCCACTGAGCCGGTATTGGGCGTAAAGGCCTCCAGCCAGTATAAGTTCATCATCATCTGCTCCCCCTCCGGCGCTTACTATGAAGAGGGTCTGGATCCGGTGAACATTTATGTAGAGGACGAGTATGTGCGCGCCACACCCGGCGGCACCGGCTATATCAAGTGCGGCGGTAACTACGCTGCCTCCATTATCGCCTCCGAAAAGGCACACAAGCTGGGCTTTGCTCAGGTACTGTGGCTGGACGGCGTGGAACGCAAGTATGTTGAGGAAGTTGGCTCCATGAACATTATGTTCAAGGTAGACGGCGAAATCTACACCGCACCCACCGTGGGCACTGTGCTGCCCGGCATCACCCGCATGAGCTGCATTGAGCTGCTGAAGAAGTGGGGCTACAAAGTGCACGAAGAGCGCTTTACCATTGACTTTATTATGGACGCTGCCAAGACCGGCAAGCTGGAAGAAGTCTTTGGCACCGGCACCGCAGCCGTGATCAGCCCCGTTGGCGGTCTGACCTATGAGGGCGACAGCGAAGTGATCAACAACGGCGAGATCGGCGAAGTGACCCAAAAGCTGTATGACACCCTGACCGGTATTCAGTTCGGCAAACAGGCCGACGATATGGGCTGGATCGTACCAGTAGAATAATCCCAAACCAACCTACACCGGCAGATGTGCACCTACATCTGCCGGTTTGTTATCCCTATGAGAAAAATCAGCTATACCGTGCCACCGGCTCTGGACGGCAGCAGCGTGGCGGCGGTGCTGCGCAGCCACGGCTTTTCCACCGCACTGCTGCGTAGTCTGAAAAAGACATACGGCGCCATTTGCCGCAACGGTTGTCCGGTGCGCACCGTTGACCCGGTACATACCGGCGACATGGTTGCCGTAGAATTAAATACCGGCGGCGCCACTGCACCACCCTCAGCGGAAAAGGCAGTGATCGTCTATGCCGACAGGGATATTTTGGTGGTGAACAAGCGCGCCGGTATGGCCATGTACGAGACCTACAACCACCACGGCAACGCCCTGTCCAACGCAGTGGCAGCCGCCGGATTTGATGGCCCGTTCCGGCCCATTTACCGGCTGGACAAGGACACCAGCGGCCTGGTGGTACTGGCCCGGCACCAGCTGAGCGCCGCCAAGCTGGCCGGAAAGGTACAAAAGGACTACTATGCGGTGGTACCCGGCGCCTATACCGGCAGCGGCACCGTAGACGCACCCATTGCCCACTGCCCGGACAGCACCGTAAAGCGACAGGTAGACCCTGCCGGCGTGCGGGCGGTGACCCACTGGGAAGCCCTGGGGCAGCAAGGCGGCCGCACCCTGCTGCGCGTGCAGCTGGAAACCGGCCGTACCCACCAGATTCGGGTACACTTTGCCCACCTGGGCACACCCTTGGTGGGCGACAGCCTATACGGTACGGCGCCCATCGGCACCCGCCACCTGCTGCACTGCAAGACCATACGCCTAATGCACCCGGTGCGGGAAGAGCCGGTCGCCTTTGACTGTCCCTTTCCGTCGGATATGGAGGAATGGAACCAATGCCTGCCTACTGCACCCACTACATCTTTGCCTGCGAACTGCTGCCCGCCTTAACGGAACTGGCGGGTTTTGACCTGAACCGGGACGCAGTCATGCTAGGCACCCAAGGGCCGGATGTATTCTTCTTTCACCGCATTGCCCCCTGGATGCCGGGCCGCTCCCAACGCAAGATCGGCTCCCGACTGCACCGCGCCAAGCCAGGAGATATACTGGACGCCATGGCAGAATACTGTACCCGGTGCAGCACGGAAAAGGACATCGCCCGCTCTTACGCCTACGGCTTTATTCTCCATTACGCCCTGGACCGGCAGTGCCATCCCTTTGTGTACGCCAAGCAGCAGGAACTGGCGGACAGCGGCAGCCCCCTGCACAAATCCGCCCTGCATAATATTGTGGAGATGAGCATGGACGCAGTGCTGCTCCATGAAAAGCTACACATTGACGACCCTCGGTGCTTTGACACCGCCGTTACCGTGCCGGATGATCCGGCGGTGCTGGACGAGGTGGCTCGGCTGCTGAGTTTTACCGTCTACCGGGTACTGGGCAAGCGGCTGCAACCGCAGAACGCCCGACGCGCGCTGACCGACACCAAAACGATGCAACGGTTGCTGCGAGACGCAAACGGAAGCAAGGCCAGGATCGTGGGCGGCATAGAGACAATTTTGTCCCCCTTTACAGGAAATTTTCGTCTAACCTCTATGTTGCGGCCAAAAGACTTGGAAAAAGCGAAAAAATATGGTAATATAGAGAACAGGAACTGGCGCTCCCCTTACGCACCCGGCGTGCGCACAGAAAGCTTCTTTGACCTTTACCGACTGGCAAAGGCCCCGGCACAGGAAATGATCCGCGGTTTTGACCGGATCTGCGCCGGCGAAACCGACGGAGCCGCCGTCACCCAAAATTTATCTTTTTTAACCGGAGTGGAAGTAAAATGAAAAAAATTCCCAGCTTTCAAATCGATCACACCATTTTGGAAAAAGGCATCTATATCAGCCGCATTGACGATGATATTACCACCTATGACATTCGTATGCGCGCCCCCAACCGGGAGCCGGTGATGACCAACGCCTCCATGCACACCATTGAGCACCTGTTTGCTACCTATGTGCGCAATACGGAATTTGGCGACAACATCATCTACTTTGGTCCCATGGGCTGCCGCACCGGGTTCTATTTTCTCACCCGCAGCCTATCCGACAGCTACTGCATTCAGCTGATCAAGGACGCCTTTGCCTTTATTGCCGACTTTTGGGGCAGCATTCCCGGCGCTGCCATGAGCGAGTGCGGCAACTGGCGGGACCACAACCTGCTGCAAGCCAAGGAGGACGCCAAGCAGTTTTTAGAGATCATTCAGGACTGGACCAAGGAAGACCTGAAATACCCCACCAAAGACGAAAACTAAAATAACAGCATATAAAAATCCCGCTTGTTCACACAAGACAAGCGGGATTTTCTTTTTCGCTTATTTATTGCAGTTTGGCGGTAAAGTCCGGTTCGATCAGCGGCAGCCCCAGGCGGTGCACCGCTTGTTTCACAAAATTCTCGCTGCCGGTATTAGGCAAGGGCAGCCCCAGGAACACAAAATTATAGATCACCAAGTCCTCAAACTTAGGCTCCATCTCGTTCTTCACCTGCACAGTGCCATCCGGGTTAAAGCGGAAGGTAAAGCGCCGCTCATGGGCAGTCTCTATCGGGCGGATCCACAGCTTCAAACTGCCGTCCGGCTGCCAAGCCGCCTTGGAATAGGCAGTGTAATGCAGGTCTCCCAGCACCATGGCCGACACGCCGTAGCTGCCGTCCATACCCACTTCAACCGTGTTTTCATAATCCTTCTCCCGCCAATAGAAACGGGCGCCCTTCGGGGTAAATTCAAAGCGCATAGCATTGATCTTGCCCGGCTTGCGATACAGCATTTGCGTCACAGAAATGGACACCACGGAGGTGAATTCCGAGGTTTTGCAGGTCATCAGGCGACCGCCGATCTTCTGCTCCATTTCGGTATTCCGAGGCGTGGCAGGCAGATCCTCCACGGCACAGGCGTCCACCGCCTGTTGCAGCGCTGCCTGACCCTGCGCATCCGCAGGCAGTACCTCCGGGCCAAAAGCCTCCGGGACGTGTTTCCAAAACACCTTCATAATTTTATAGTCCTCGGACTGGCCGCAGTTGAGCACCATCATGGCGTCATACTCCGGCAGGAAGAAACAGCGCTGACCGAAAAGGCCGTCGCAGCGGTAGCTGTTGGGCAGCGGATTGCGCCAAAACTGGAAACCGTAGCCGCACATATTGTCAATATAACCGTCAGACACCGAAGGGGTCTGCTTGGCCGTAGCCTGCGCCACCCAATCGGCAGGCACCAACTGCGTGCCGTCCTTGTACTTGCCGCCATGCAGATAGGGCAGGAAGAACTTGGCCAGATCCTCGCTCTTCATATACAGCCCCCAGCCGCCGGCGTTGTTGCCCCGGCCGTCCGCTTCCCAGAAGGGTTTTTCAATACCCAGGGGTTGGAACATACGAGGATAAAGATAATCCACCATGGACATACCGGTAACCTTGGACACAATGGCAGAGAGCATGGAGGTGTTCTCGCTGATGTAATTGAACCGGGTATCCGGCGGCGCCAAAAACGGCGCGGCAAAATAGCTTTTGATCCAGTCGGTGTTCCCCTTCTCTTCAAACACGGTAATCAGCTTGTCGGAGCGCATGGTTAGGAGCATACGCACGGTCAGCGCTTTGTTTTGTGCGCCGTGCACCTTATATTCCGGAAAAAATTTGTACACCTTATCGTCCAGGCTGAGCAGACCCTCCGCCACGCAAAAGCCTACGGCCGTGGAGGTCACACTTTTACTCATGGAGTAAAGCACATGGGGTGTATCCGGGCCATAGGGCTTCCAAAAGCACTGGGCGAACACCTGATCGTGGCGCACAAACGTAAAGCTTTGAAGCCCCAAATGCTTCTCGTTGATCTCGTTGATAAACGCGGCCACCGCACTGCTTTTCACGCCCACTTCCTCCGGCGTGACATGCTGCAACTGGCAGTCCTTTAATTTTTCCATAAAAATGTCCCCCTTAAATTCGGCAAAATAGCCATATCCGATTTTTATTTTACCGCAGGCAGCGCTGCAATTCAACCACTTTTTGTCAAAAACGCTACCAAAAGCCGCCCGATCCGCCGGATAAGCGGCAACCGAAGCCTTTTGTATTTTAACAGACAGTCCCGCCGGGCAAAAAAACCACGAATAGCGGTTGCATTGTGGCAAATCTTGTTGTAGAATTAAGATGTGTATACAATGAGAATACACCGCAAGATGAAAACGAGGGATTGGACCAAAAATGAAACATACGAAGGACGGCAAAAACATAAATGCGCTGCTGCGTCGTGCCATGCTGGGCGTGCTGGATATTATGCTCTTTGCCCTGGCAAATTGCAGCATCTGCTACCTGACCATGAGCGGCCACATTATGGCCACAGACTACAAATACATGATCTTCAACTACCTGCACTTTGGGCTGACCAGCGTGCTGTTGGTGGGGATCAATTCTGCTTTCGGTCTGTACCGCAGCGTATGGTACTTTGCCGGATCGGACGAGATCGTGAAAAGCTTTTTAGGTGCCTTAGTCAATGCCGTACAGCTGTTCTTATGTGATCGCTTTCTGTTTGCCAAACTGCTGCACACCAAGGGCTACTTGCCTTATTATGCCTATATTCTCTTTTTTGTTCTGATGTTCGTTGCCACGCTGATTCCCCGGATCGGCTATCGTATTCTGCGCCGATATGTGCACAACCTGGTCGGCCGACGAGACGGCCAAAAGCGTATTATGATCGTGGGTGCCGGATTTATGGGCAACTTTATCATTGACGAGCTGCGCAACGGTCACTACCGGGAGGGACGACCGGTGATCGCGCTGGACGATAACCCTGCCAAGTACAAAAAGCGCATTAACGGCGTGAAAATCGTGGGCGTCTGCGACGATCTGCCACGGCTGACCGAAAAATATAAAATTGACGAAATCATCTTTTGCATTCCCTCAGCAGCACCGGCGCGGCGGCGAGACCTGGTGAACTTAGCTATGCGCACCAAGGCCAATGTAAAAATCTCTCCCTCCGTACAGGAGTTTTGGGAGAACGGCAACGGTGCCCAGCGGATCCGGAATGTGGAGATTTCCGACCTGCTGTCCCGCCCGGAGGTGACCCTGGACAAAAAAATCTGCCGCTACCTGATCGGCAAAACAATTTTGGTTACCGGGGGCGGTGGCTCCATCGGGTCTGAGATCTGTATGCAGGTAGCCCGGTACAACCCGGACAAGATCGTGATCTTTGACATTTACGAAAACTGCGCCTTTGAGCTGTTCAATGCACTCAACGAGAAATATAACGGCGAGATAGATGTGTATGTGCGCATCGGTTCCGTGCGGGACACCAAGCGGCTGGACGAAGTGTTTGCGGAATTTCAACCGGATGTGGTGTTCCACGCTGCCGCCCACAAGCATGTGCCGCTGATGGAAACCTCGCCCTGCGAGGCGGTGAAAAACAATGTGTTCGGCACCTACAACGTGGCCGTTGCGGCAGACAAATTCAAAGTGCCCAAGATGGTCATTCTCTCCACCGACAAGGCGGTAAACCCCACCAATGTGATGGGTGCCACCAAACGACTGACGGAGATCATCATACAGTATATGAACACCGTAAGCCAAAATACCCGCTACGCCGCCGTGCGCTTTGGCAATGTGCTGGGGTCTCACGGCTCCGTGATCCCCATCTTCCAGCATCAGATCGCCCAGGGTGGCCCGGTGTGTGTGACCCATAAGGACATTACCCGCTACTTTATGACCATACCGGAGGCGGCACAACTGGTGTGCCAGGCCGGCGGTTTGGCTCTGGGCGGCGAGGTGTTTGTACTGGATATGGGCGAGCCGGTGAAAATTATGGATCTGGCCAAGAACCTGATCCGCCTGTCCGGCTTTACAGAAGGAGAAATACCCATTAAAATCACCGGCCTGCGCCCGGGAGAAAAGCTCTATGAGGAGCTGGCCATGGAAGAAGAAATGCAACGCCGCCAGCGCACCGCCAACAAAAAGATTTTTGTCACCCAGCCTGTGGAGATTGACAAAGATCGCTTTGCCGCCATGCTGGAGGATTTGGCGAACATCACACCGGAGACTGTGCGCACGGTGCTGATGCGCTATGTGCCCAACTACCACCCGGCTCCCCCGGAGCAGGGCAATATACATAAAGAAAATTAAGGAGGAACCCTATGCTTTATCGTACGGATTTTGACGAGAACGGCCGCAAGACCCTGTGCCAAATGGACGGGGTCAACGCCGATATGCTTATGGACATCTTTGTGCAAAAGCTGGCGCCCGGCGACACCCTGACTCTGGAAGAAGCGGAAAAAGAGTGTGCCGTGCTGCTGCTGTCCGGCCAGGTGACCTTTGCCGTAGGCAACAGCATAAACGAGACCTGCCGGCGCAAAAATCCATTTGAAAAGAAGCCCTACGCCGTGCACTTTTGCCGGGGCACAAAAGCCACGGTTACTGCCATAGAAGGCAGCCAGGTTTTGGTGCAAATGACCGACAATGATCGCACCTGGGCGCCGGAATTCTACCACCCGGGCAACTGCCTGTACCAGGAGTTCGGCAAGGGTCAGTGGAACGGCACCGGGCACCGGATCGTCTCTACTATGTTTGATTTGGACAACGCCCCTCAGTCCAACTTGGTGATGGGCGAGGTGTTCAATCAGCCGGGGCGCTGGTCCTCTTATCCGCCCCACCACCACCCCCAACCGGAGGTATACTACTACCAGTTTGACCACCCGGAAGGCTTCGGCGCCGGGTTTGAGGGCGACACCCCTTATAAAACACAAAACGGTGACTGCCTGTGCATTCGGGGCGGCAACGCCCACCAGCAGGTCACCGCTCCCGGGTACGAAATGTATTATGTATGGCTGATCCGGCACTTAGACGGCGACCCGTGGGACAAAACCAGAATCTATGTGCCGGAATATGAGTGGCTTGCCAATGCGGACTGAAGAAAAGATTATTGAAAAATATACAGACATTCCTGCCCTGCTGAAGAACTGCGGCGCTCGGCGCCCCTTTCTCTGCTGTGGCAAGAGTTTTGAAAAGACGGACGCCTTTGCCTACCTGCAAGCGCACTGCAGCCTGACAGTATGGGACACGGTGCGCCCCAATCCCCGCTACGAGGATATGGTGGTGGCAGCCGAATTATACCGCAAAGAAGGCTGCGACTTTATCATCGGCGCCGGCGGCGGTTCGCCCCTGGACAGCGCCAAAATGATCAAGCTGCTGATCACCAACCCGGGCGTGGTGGGCTACGATACCGAACTGCGGGACAATGACATTCCTTTTTTAGCCATTCCCACCACCAGCGGCACCGGCAGTGAGGCCACTCGGTACTCTATCTTTTATGTAAACGAGGACGAGAAGCACTCTGTCAGCCACCCCGGCTTTCTGCCCGGCTATGTGCTGCTGGATCCCTGCTTTTTGCAAACGGTACCGGACTACCAACGCAAGTGCACCTGTCTGGACGCCCTGTGCCACGCCATAGAAAGCTATTGGAGTGTGCGCAGCACCCCGGAAAGCCGCACCTATGCCCAAAAGGCCATTCGCCTGTATTTTGAGCACCTGGACGGCTATTTGGCAAATACCCCGGCAGGCAATGCGGGTATGCTCCGCGCCTCCTATAACGCCGGGCGTGCCATTGATTTTACCTCCACCACGGCGGCTCACGCCATGTGCTACAACATCACCATGCACTGCCACACCAGCCACGGTCATTCCGTTGCCGCCGGGCTGGCAGAGATTTGGGACTATATGCGCATCCACAATGACCGGGTGAACGATCCCCGGGGTCGGGACTATGTGCTGGATAGCTTTGACCGAATCGGTATTCTGATGGGCGGTCAAAACGGTGCGGACGGTGTCGCCATCTTCCGTTCCCTTCTGGAGAGAATGGAATTACAGTCGCCTACTGCCACGCCGGCGCAATGCGCCGCCTTTGCCAAAAAGGTAGACATCAACCGACTGGGCAACAACCCCACCAAGTTGACAGTGGAGGATGTGGAAGCCCTGTACCGCAAGATCCTGGTGCATAAGTAAAAGATAAAAGCCGGGCAGCTGATGGAAATACACGCACTATAAAACCAAAGGACCGTACAGTGTACGGTCCTTTTTACATTTACAAATTCTATTACAAATCAAATTTGGCGGCCTTTTCAAACCCGGTTTTCACATCCAGTAGGCAGTCGTAATTATACCAGGGAGCCTCCCGCTCGATCATTTGCAGCAATGCCGGGCAGATCTCGGCATCCAGAATCCACTTGGTAACTTCAAAATCCTCCCGAATATTCTTGGTGGGATAGCCATTGAACATTAGGGAAAAATCCGTCAGCAGCAAAAACACACCCTGCTGGTAGCGCATCAGATCATTGGTTGGAATACCGATCAGCTTGGCGCTGGGCGCGTTGCCCATTAAAACCATATCTTGGCGCTCCCGCTCCATTTGCCGCAGCATTTGGCGCAGCCCGGCGGCGCCGCTTTGCATCAGGCTCTTAATGTAATCCTCCCGACGGCGGAACACATACACCTTGTAATCCTCCAGCCAAGCATTCGCCGTAGCTAAGGACTCGGTATAATCCCCTTCGTCCCGAATTTTTACCGTATAAAGCGCCAACGGCGCCGGATAGACCTGCCGGTTCTTCAGCGCAAAAGACAGAGAAACATACAGACTCTTGGTAAAATCCACAAAGGGCGACACATCCAGATAATGCTGGGAAAAAGCAAACAGCCGATACAGATTTTGCCGCGGATGCGGATCCATCACCTTCTCATACAGGTGCATATAGCTGCCGTCCCGGCTGTAAAAGTCATACACAAAATCCGCCGTCACCTTGGCCACCGCATCCCCATTGTCAAACAGGGCCTGCCGGTTGCGAAAAATGGTGGGGATCAGCGGTCGGGCACGATCGTCCACCCGCTCGCCGCGGTAGAAAATCTTTTCTTTGTTCTCCAAAAACGGCGCTTTCAGCTGCTGCTCAAATTCTTCCATTGTGTGCACCTCTCGGCGCACCAGAGAAAAATCCACATCCAAAGCGTCAATGACCTGCGCCTCCCACTCGGCAAACTTATCGTCTGCAAAGCGGGTGCGCAGGTCTTTTTCCGTTTGTTTCGCTTTTGTTATAAAGTGTATCATCAGTGGGTATCGTTGTTAATGGTCTTGTAGTCGATATATTGCTGGCCGGCTTGCGGTGCCTTGCCGGTTTTGGCCTGGATCATCTCAGACACCGTCACAATTTGATAGCCCTTTTTCACCAGCGCCGGTACAATTTTCTCTACCGCGTCTGCGGTGGAGGAGTAAATATCGTGCATCAGGATAATGCTGCCGTCATAGGCACCATGCTCTGCCCGACTGATAATTTGTGCCGGATTCCTGGATTTCCAGTCCTCCGTATCTACCGACCAGTAGGCAATGATCATGCCCTCTTTTTTGGCAGTGTTCTGCATGACACTGCTCATATTGCCGCCGGGGCAGCGGAATGCCGTGGGCCGCTTGCCGCAGGCCTTATATACGGCATCTGAGCACTTGACCACATCCGCCTCCGTCACCGTCTTGCCGTAGTGATCGTGATTGTAGGTGTGGTTGCCCAGCTCACAGCCAAGCTCCAACTCTCGCTTCAAGTACTTCTTGGTGTTGTCATTGATTCGCGTACCCACCATAAAGAAGGTGGCGCGGGCACCGTACTTCTCCAACACATCTAAAATGCGGCCGGTGGAACCGTCAAAGGCCGGGCCGTCATCAAAGGTCAGGGCCACCATCGGCTTGTCCTTATCAATATTCGCAGGCAGTTTCACCGTCTCCGCGATCTGTATACGCTTAACCTCGCTCCAGGGGCCGTACTTGGTACTGCTGCCCACAGCCATGCTGCCGCGCATACGCACATAGTAGGTGGCCTTCTCCGTCAGCTTCTCCAGCACTGCACTGTTTTGACCGGCCTTAAAGTCCATGGTCTGCGCACCATCCGCGCTGAAGTCCTTATCCTTTGCATACTGCAGCTGATAGCCCGCTGCTCCGGTATCCGTAGACCAACGCAGGTTCATAGACCCCTCCGACAGGGAGGACGCCTCCACCTTAGGTGCACCGGGCAAAGTGTATGCCGTCATCTCCGAACTGAAATCACCGGTATATTCCTTGTCTCTGTAAATCTTATATGCCCGCACCTTGTAGCGGTACACAGTAGCCGGCGTTAAATCCGTCAGCTGCACACGTGTGTTCTTTTTGCCCTCCACAGTCTTGACTTTATTAAAGTCCTTTTTATCGCTTACGGATTGAAAAATCTGATACCCATCGGCGCCCTTGACTCGGTGCCAACGCAGGGTGCAGTCCGTCTGCCCACCCTCTTCGGTGACCTCCAGCTTTTCGACAGCTCCCACCGTCTTGGCCTGAACCACAGACACGGCGCCAAAGGTTGCGATTAAAATTGCTAAGACCAAAAACAGTGCCGTCACGCGCACTTTGTTTGCCATAATCGAGCAACCTCCTCTCTTATAATCAAGTTGATTATATAGCACCCGATACAAAAAGGCAACAGAAATTTGTAACTAAATTGTCCCCCTTTTTTTCCCTTTTCTTGTGCATTTTTACATTGATGTTTTTTGGCGTCGAAAACTATACAAAATTGCCGGTTCGTCGTCCATTATTTTTTCCTTATTGACCGGTGCTTCTGTTCGTGTTAATATTATAATTATAATATTATAACTTATGCAAGGAGAAAGACGAACACCATGGAACAGATGCAGATTTTGCTGGCAATCCTGGTGCTTCTGCCCTTTGTCAGCGCCCTGTTGCTGGCACTGTGCGGCAGCGACCGTATGCGCCGGCTGATCGTCTATGGCAGCGCCGGCGTGCTGATGATCAGCGCCGTGGCCTTTGCCGTGTGTTTCTTCTCGGGGGAGAATTTGCAGCTGCGCTTTTTACAGAGCGGCGGGATCATCGACCATACCATGCTGGCGCTGGAGGCCGGCTTTGCGGTGCTGATCACCGTCCTTAGCATCAAGTACCGGCGCTACTATGTGGCGGTGCTGTCCATTGTGCAAACCGTGCTGACCTTTGTGTATGAACTGGGGGGCTATAAGCCTGCTGTACAGCCCTACAACCTGTTTACAGACCAACTGACCGTGATTATGGTGCTGATCATCGCCGTTGTAGGCACACTCATCACAGTATATGCAGTAGGCTATATGCGCGATTACCACAACCACCATAAGGAATATACCGATCGGCGTCGCTTTTTCTTTGCCATGCTGTATGTGTTCTTAGGTGCCATGTTTGGTCTGGTGCTGTCCAACAGTCTGTTATGGCTCTACTTTTTTTGGGAGATCACCAGCCTTGTGTCCTTCCTGCTGATCGGCTATACCCGCACCAAAGAGGCGGTGCAAAACAGCTTCCGTGCCCTGTGGATGAATCTGCTGGGCGGACTTGGATTTGCAGCAGCCATCTTTTGGGCAGGCGTGCGCTTTGGAGTCACAGACCTGCAAAGCCTGATCCTGTGCGACGGCAAACTGGTGGTGGCGCCGGTGATTTTGCTGGCCTTTGCCGCACTGACCAAGAGCGCACAATTGCCTTTCTCCCGCTGGCTGCTGGGAGCCATGGTGGCGCCCACACCCTCCTCTGCACTGTTGCACAGCGCCACGATGGTAAAGGCCGGTGTATACCTGCTGATCCGCTTGGCGCCGGTGATGTACGGCACTTATGCCGGCTCTATGGTGAGCCTGGTAGGGGGCTTTACATTCCTGATCACTTCCATGCTGGCCATTACCGTCAGTGACGGCAAGGCTGTGCTGGCCTACTCTACCATCTCCAACCTGGGACTGATCGCCGCCTGTGCCGGTGTGGGCCGACAGGAGACGGTATGGGCCGCTGTTCTGTTGCTGATCTTCCACGCAGTATCCAAATCCCTGCTGTTTCAAACAGTGGGTGCCATTGAGAACGCCACCGGCAGCCGGGATATTGAGTCCATGCATGGACTGATCGCCCGGCACCCACGCCTGGCGCTGACCCTTTCCATCGGCATTGCCGGTATGTTTTTGGCGCCCTTTGGCATGCTGATCTCCAAGTGGGCGGCGCTGAAGGCCTTTGTGGACAGCGGCTCCATTATCCTGGTGCTGTTTATCTGCTTCGGCTCCGCCACCACTCTGTTTTACTGGACCAAATGGGTGGCCACCGTGCTTTCCTGGAATCGAAAGGACACCCGTCAAAAGAACACAACCTCCGGGGATCAGTGGACTTCTCTGCTCATTCACTCGGCACTAATGGTGCTGCTGTGCTTTGCATTCCCGGCAGTGTCTAAATTCGTGGTTACCCCGTACCTGGCCGGTGTGTATGGCCACGCTTCAGCGGTGCTGTCCAGCGACAATATTCTCATTATGATTATTATGCTGGTGCTGATCTTTGTGGTGCCTATGGTGACGATGATTCTGCTGCGCCGCTCTCACATTACCTTTGAAGACACGTACCTTGCCGGCGTGAATACCGGCAAGCAGACTTATTTCTATGACGCCATGGGCGAGCCCAAGCACTCCTGGATCACCAACTGGTACTTGACCGACCTGTTCGGTGAGACCAAGCTGTGGAGCCCCAGCGTGGTGCTCTCCACGGCAGCCATCTTGATTTATACCGTCATTGCGTTAGGAGGTGCGGTGCGATGAGCAATGCTGCTGTTGCCGCCATCAGTGTGGCGCTGTATATTCTGCTGGCACCGGGCGTGGGCGGTCTGCTGCAAGGTGTGGACCGCAAAGCCACCGCCCGTATGCAAGGGCGCCAAGGTCCGTCGCTGCTCCAGTCCTTCTACGATGTGGGCAAGCTGATGGGCAAAGAAACCAAGTATATGAACCACATTCAGATCGTCTGCCATGTAAGCTTCTTGATTTTCGTTATTTTTACCGGCGCGCTGTTTTTCGGCGGCGGGGATCTGCTGCTGATCTTCTTTGCCCTGACCACCGCCAACCTGTGTCTGATCCTGGCGGCCACCACCTGTAACAGCCCCTATGCGGCGATGGGTGCCAACCGGGAGATGCTGCAAACCATGGCCTATGAGCCTATGGTGTTGCTCACCGCCGTTGGCTTTTATCTGGCCACCGGCAGCTTTAAGGTCAGCGACATTGTGCGGTCAAGCGGCCTGCCGCCCATTGTGTACCTGCCCGGTGTGTTTTGCGGGTTTCTGTTCATTCTTACCATCAAGCTGCGCAAGCACCCCTTTGACCTGTCCACCAGCCACCACGCCCATCAAGAGATGGTCAAGGGGCTGACCACCGAATTTAACGGCGTAACCCTCCTGATTGTGGAGGTGAGCCACTGGTATGAGAATGTATTTTTAATGGGCATTATCGCCCTGTTTTTCATCAACGGCAAGCCCTGGAGCTATGCGCTGGCAGCGGTGGCCGTGGTGCTGTCTTACTTTTTGGAGATCCTCATTGACAACACCAACGCCCGCCTCAAGTGGCAGCATATGTTCAAATCCACTTGGGCGGTGACCATGATCATCGGGGTCATCAACATCTTTGTTTTACAAGTGCTAAAGGGGGTATAAGTATGCCGAATGTAACCAAATCGCCGTGGATTATGCACTACGATGGCACCTCCTGCAACGGCTGCGACATTGAGGTGCTGGCCTGTTTGACCCCCCTCTATGATGTAGAGCGGTTCGGTGTCATCAACACCGGCAACCCCAAGCACGCGGATATTTTGCTGATCACCGGCTCCGTCAACCACCAAAACGCGCCGGTCGTGCGCCAGATCTACGAGCAGATGAACGAGCCAAAGGTGGTGTGCGCCATTGGGGTGTGCGCCTGCAACGGCGGCGTGTTCAAGGACTGCTACAATGTGCTAGGTGGGGTGGACAAAGTGATCCCCGTAGATATTTATGTGCCCGGGTGCGCCGCGCGGCCGGAGAGTATTATTGACGGCGTGGTGCAATCCCTGGCCCTGCTGCAAGAAAAAAGCGAACGCCGAAAGGAGGCCGCAGAATGAACCCAAGCTACACCATTGAAGATGTGGACATCAAGACCCTGTACCGGATGATGCTGGAGCACCTGCGCGCCGGCTTTCGGCTGGTACAGATCGGCGCCACCGGAAGAGAAGATGGCACGGAACTGATCTATTCCGTTGCCAAGGACTACCAAATGGACAACTATCGGGTATTTGTGGAGTCGGGTGAGATCATCAACTCCATCTCGGATATTTTTCCCTCCGCGGCGCTGTTTGAGAATGAGATCGCCGAGCTGTTTGGGGTGGATATTGACTGCATTAACCTGGACTTCCATGGCAAATTTTACCGAATAGACAAAGGAACGCCCTTTTGCAAGGCCCCTATGGGTGAGAACGTAACCATCGTGAAAAAAACGGAGGGAGGTGCAGAGAATGGCTAATCGCACCATCGTGCCCTTTGGCCCTCAGCACCCGGTGCTGCCGGAGCCTATACATCTGGATTTAGTCCTGGAGGACGAAAAGGTGGTTGAGGCCATCCCCTCCATCGGCTTTGTCCATCGGGGACTGGAAGAACTGGCCGGTCGTCGGGACTTCCATGACTATCAATATGTGGTAGAGCGCATTTGCGGCATTTGCTCCTTTAAGCACGGCATGGCCTATTGCGAGACCCTGGAGCAGATCTTTGGCGCAGAAGTGCCGCCCAGAGCCAAATATCTGCGCACCATTTGGGGCGAGATGAGCCGAATCCACTCCCACCTGCTGTGGCTGGGTCTCTTGGCCGACGCCTTTGGCTTTGACGCCCTGTTTATGCAGTGCTGGCGTATGCGGGAAAAAGTGCTGGATATGTTTGAGGCCTCCACCGGCGGGCGCGTGATCTTTAGCGTCAACACCATCGGCGGCGTGCTGAAAGATATGGACAGCGATATGCTCAAAAGCTTTGTTGCCATCTTTGACGATATGGAAAAAGAACTGCACAGCCTTGCCCATGTTTTTTTGAACGATTACAGTGTGCAAAGCCGCCTGCGGGGCGTTGGCGTGCTCACCAAGGAGCAGGCGCTGCTGTACGGCGCCGTAGGGCCCATGGCCCGTGCCTCCGGCATAGAGATCGACACCCGCAAGCTGGGGTATGAAGCCTACGGCGATGCGGAATTTGATATCATCACCAGCACCGACTGCGACGGCTACGCCCGCTGCCGGGTACGCATTGGCGAGCTGTTCCAGTCCATTGGTATTATCCGCCAACTGGCAGCCAAGGTGCCCGACTCCCAACTGACCGTGCCCATCAAGGGGATGCCCAAGGGCGAGGCCATTGTGCGGGTGGAGCAGCCGCGGGGCGAGGCGTTCTACTATACGAAAGCCAACGGCACCAAGTTTTTGGAGCGCTTTCGTGTGCGCACCCCTACCTTTACCAATTTGTATGCACTTCTGCACATTTTGCCCGGCAGCGAGCTGGCAGATGTGCCGTTGCAGATCCTAACCATTGACCCGTGCATCAGCTGCACGGAGCGGTAAGGAGGTTCCTATGGCATTTATGGACTTTACACGCACGGCGCTGAAAAACCTGTTTTCCAAGCCTGCCACCCGGCAGTACCCGCAGGTGCCCCGGGAATACCCGGCACGCAGCCGCGGCCATGTGGAAATTGATATGGAAGCCTGCATTCTCTGCGGCCTGTGCAGCCGCAAGTGCCCCTCCGGCGCCATTACCGTGAACCGGGCTGCCGGTACTTGGAGCATTGACCGTATGGGCTGCGTGCAGTGCGCAGACTGTACCACCGGCTGCCCCAAACACTGCCTGCAAATGCAGCCGGGCTACACCCCGCCGGGGCCGAAAAAGCTGGTGGATGTGTACCAAAAGCCCCAGCCGGAGCAGAAAAAAGAAGCGGCGCCCAAAGGCGGCAAGATCGTCAACGATATGGAGAAGTGCATTCTCTGCGGCCTGTGTGCCCGCAAGTGCCCCCAGGAGGCTATCACCGTGGACCGGAAAGAAAGCCGCACCTGGGTCATTGACCGCAGCGCCTGCGTGCAGTGCGGCGCATGTATGGATGCGTGCCTCAAGTTTCACGCCCTGTCCTTTGCCCCGGACGACGGCGCTGCCGGCACGGAAACCTATACCAAACCCGTATGATCACGAAAGAATATATCTTTAGCGGCATTGTGCAGGGTATGGGCTTGCGCCCCACCGCCCTGCGACTGGCTACGGAACTGGGAATCACCGGCACGGTGTGCAACACCGGCGGCCGGGTGACCCTCACCGCCACCGGAGAGGGCGCGGCGCTCACTGTCTTCGCAAAGCGGCTGTGCCGCGCCTTTTCCATCTACCAATATGAAGTAAATGAACTGCCGTTCCAGCCATTTCAGGGCTTTACCATCACCCACAGCCGTGGTGCCCGGGGTCTGCCTTTTCTGCCCCCGGACCTGGCCACCTGTCCGGACTGCCAACGAGAGTTGCTGGATCCCAAGAACCGGCGCTATCGGCATCCATTCATCACCTGTATTCACTGCGGACCGCGGTACACGGTTATGGAGGCCCTGCCTTATGACCGGGAACGCACGGTAATGGGGCGCTTTCCCCTTTGCCCGGACTGCCGGGCGGAATACACCACCCCCGCAGACCGGCGCTGCCACGCCCAAACCATTGCCTGTCCCCACTGTGGACCGCAGCTAACCATGGACATAGACACAGCTGCCCAACTGCTGCGGCAGGGAGAAGTGGTAGCCGTCAAAGGCATTGGCGGCTATCACCTGTGCGCCAGCGCTGCAAATCCGCCAGCCGTGGCAAAAATACGGCAAATCAAGCACCGGGGGCAAAAGCCCTTTGCGGTGCTGTTTCGCAATATAGAAGAAGTGCGGCAGTATTGCCGGGTGAGCCAGGCAGAGGAGAAGCTGCTGCTGTCTGCTGCCCGACCCATTGTGCTGCTGCATAGCAAGCGACCGCTGCCCACAGAGATCACTTGCGGCAGTGACCGGGTGGGGGCGTTCCTGCCCTGCAATCCGCTGCAAATTCTGCTGCTGGAGGCGATCTCGCCCCTGGTGGCCACCAGTGCCAACATCAGCGGCGCGCCTATGTGCACAGACGATACAGCCGTGCAGCAGTTTGGCGTACCGGTGCTGGGTCACGATCGTCCAATTCTGACCCCTATTGACGACTCTGTACTGCAAGTGACAGAGGGCAATCCTGCCTTTATGCGCCGGGCGCGGGGCTATGTGCCTTTGGCCGTTGAACTGCCCTTTGCCGCCAAACAGACCACCCTTTGCCTGGGCGGTGATCTAAAGGCCACCTTCGGCTACCATGCCGGACGCTATGTGTTTCTGTCCCAACCCTTTGGCGACCTGGAGCACCCGGACTGCCTGGCTGCCTATCAAGAAAATATAGAGCGCTTCGCCGCCCTTCACGGCTTTACGGCAGAAAAAGTGGTAGCAGACCTGCACCCGGGCTATACCGCCCGCCGGTTTTATACGCCGGATATGCAGGTGCAGCACCATATTGCCCACGCTGCCGCCGTATTGGCGGAGCACCAACTGACCGAACCGGCTCTGTGCTTTGCCCTGGACGGCACCGGCTACGGCACCGACGGCCAAATTTGGGGCAGCGAGGTATTTGACTTTGACGGTGGGCGCTTTACCCACCTGGGGCATCTGCCGCCCTTTACCTGTCCCCCCGGAGACAGCGTGGCAACGGACGCCCGACTGTGCCTTAGCTGCTATCTATGCACCCAACCGCTGGTGAACCGGGCGAAAGATGCCGGCGTACCCCTGCTGCAAAACAGCAGCGCAGGGCGCCTGTTTGACGCTGCGGCTGCCGCCCTGGGACTGTGCGATACCAACACCTATGAGGGGCAATGCGCCGCCGCGGTAGAGCAAGCGGCTCGCCGGGCAAGCGGCGCTTATCCCTTTGACCCGGCCTGCACCCCGCGGGAGCTGCTGGAGGAAATGCAGTGCCAAAGGGCAGATGTGCCCGCCCTGGCACTGGGGCTGCACCACTGGCTGGCCCGGTGGATCCTGAACCAAGCCCAAGCCTACCGACGCAGCACTGTGGTGCTCTCCGGCGGCTGCTTTACCAACCAAATTTTGACCCGCTGCACGGCAGATCTGCTGCGGCGCAACGGCTACACCGTTTATACCGCCTGCAAGGTGCCCCCCGGTGACGGAGCATTGGCACTGGGACAGGCGTATATATCGGCACTGGAGGAATGACTATGTGCGTTGCCGCTCCCGGCAAAATTTTATCCATCAACGGCACCACCGCCACGGTAGCATACAGCGGCAACCGGGTGCCTGCCAACCTGGGCGTTGTCAAAGCCCAAGTGGGCGACTGGGTGCTGGTGCACGCCGGGCTGGTCATCCAGGTGCTCAGCGAAAGCCAGGCCCAGGAGATAAACAACCTGTTGGCAGAACTGGAGACCCTGCTATGAACCTGCCGAACATTCGCCGGGCGCTGGCCGACTACCACGGTCCGCCCCTGACTTTTATGGAAATTTGCGGCACCCACACTGCCGCCATCAGCGAGAACGGCATACCCGCCATTTTATCGCCCCATATTCACTTGATCAGCGGTCCGGGCTGCCCGGTGTGCGTCAGCGTATCAGCCTATATTGACCGGCTGTGCGACTTGGCAATGGAACCGGGTATGTGTGTGTGCACCTTTGGCGATCTGCTGCGGGTGCCAGGCAGTACCCGGGCGTTGGAGCAGTGTGTGACCGTCGGCGGGCGGGTGCAAATGGTCTATTCTCCGCTGGAAGTGCTGTCTCTTGCCAAGGCGGAACCGAGCACCCGATTTGTGTTTGCCGCCGTGGGATTTGAGACCACCGCCCCGGTGTATGCAGTGCTGGCAGACACCATTATGAAAGAACAGATTTCCAATGTGCAGCTGCTGACGGCGCTAAAGACCATGCCCCCGGCGGTGCGTGCCCTATGCAAAAGCGAAACGAAGATTGACGGTTTCCTGGCTCCCGGCCATGTGGCGGTAATCACCGGCGAAGGCCCCTGGCATCAACTGGCTGCGGCGCAAGGTCTGCCCTTTGTGATCAGCGGCTTTACCGGGGAGGAATTACTATGCAGCCTGTACGCGCTGGTTCGCTTAGCCGGGCAAGGTGTGTGCAAAAACCTCTACCCTGCCGCCGTTCGACCGGAGGGCAACCCTGCGGCCCGAGCGCTGGTGGACCAATACTTTGAGCCTACGGACGCCGCCTGGCGGGGACTGGGAATTTTGCCCGGCTCCGGACTGGTGCTGCGCCCCCAGTACCAACATTTAGACGCCGGCAGTGCCCAACTGACCACAGACGCGGCGGCCCACAGCGGCTGTCGGTGCGCGCAAGTGATCACCGGTACAATCCCCCCAACGGCCTGCCCCCTGTTTGGCACGGCCTGTACCCCCGGCACCCCACGGGGCGCCTGTATGGTGTCCGGTGAGGGCAGCTGCCACAATGCATATCTTAATCACAGGATGTAACCTATTATGAACATTGCTATTTTTGACTCCGGTATCGGCGGTCTGTCCGTTCTCTACCAGGCAAAGCGTATGCTGCCGGAGGCCCATTTTTTGTACTATGCCGATGAGGATCATGTGCCTTATGGCGAAAAAACCAGAGAACAAATTTCAACTTACACAGATGAAGCGGTGCGCTTTCTCTTGGAGCAGGGAGCAGACGCCATTGTGCTGGCGTGCAACACTGCCACCAGCGTGGCGGCAGCCACCCTGCGGGATCGCTATCCCCTGCCCATCATCGGCATGGAGCCGGCGGTCAAGCTGGCGCTGAATCAAGACGATACCCACCGGGTGCTGGTAGCAGCCACGCCCATCACCATTCGGGGCAACAAGCTGAAATGCTTGGTAGAGCACTATGACGGCCACCACTTGGTGGATCTGCTGCCTCTGCCCGGACTGGTGCGCTTTGCAGAAAAAGGCATTTACTCCGGCGCCCAGGTACACGCTTATTTAAGCGAGCAACTGGCCGATTTCAACTTGGAAGATTACGCCGCCTTTGTGCTGGGATGCACCCATTTTAATCTGTTTAAACAGGAACTGCGCACCTTGCTGCCGCCCCAAATGCACTTTGTAGACGGCAACGCCGGCACCGTGCGCCAGCTGATCCGCAGAACGGTTGACCTGCCTGCCACTCACGCGAGCACCCCGGGAGTCACCTACTTTGCCTCCGGGCGACCGATCACCGACCCGGCACAACTGCAATTTATTCAAAATGTGCTGGCGCATTTAGAGAAGATGTATCCCATAGAATAAAAGGAGCCGTTATGGAAATTACCCTTGCCCACGGCAGTGGCGGCGCGGCCACCGGAGAACTGATCCGCACCGTGTTTGCCAAGGCTTTTGACAATCCCATTCTGCGCCAAATGGACGACAGCGCCGTGGTGTCCGGCAGCGGGCAACTGGCTGTTACCACAGACAGCTTTGTGGTGCAGCCCTTGTTTTTCCCCGGCGGCGACATTGGCCGCCTGGCGGTGTGCGGCACCGTCAATGACCTGCTGATGCGTGGCGCCACACCCAAGTACCTGACCGCCGGTTTCATTTTGGAGACCGGGTGCATCACTGAGGATCTGAGCCGCATTGCCCGGTCTATGGCAGCCACCGCCGACGAGGCCGGTGTGACCATCGTTGCCGGCGACACCAAGGTGGTAGAGGGTAGCGGCAATATTTATATCAACACGGCCGGCGTGGGCTTTTTGCCCACCGGCACGCACATTGCCGCCACTGCGTTACAACCGGGAGACGCTCTGCTGGTCAGCGGCGCCATGGGCGACCACCACGCAGCCATTCTCTCTGCCCGCATGGGCATAGACAATACCGTTCGATCCGACTGCGCCCCTCTGAGTGATATGGTCACCGCCCTGCTGCAAGGGGGCGTTGAAGTGCACACCTTGCGGGACATTACCCGGGGCGGCCTGGGCACCGTGCTGTGCGAACTGGCAGAGGCGGCAAACTGCGGCATAGAGATCGACGAAACGGCTATCCCGGTGCACGAAGATGTGCGTGCCTTTGCCCATATCTTAGGACTGGAGCTGCTGCACATGGGCAACGAGGGCAAGCTGCTGGCTGCCGTACCTGCCCACCAGGCGGATCGAGCGCTGGAGCTGCTGCGCGCCAGTCGCTACGGTGCAGAGGCCGCCGTCATCGGCACCGTAACGAACGGGGAGGGCGTGGTGGCACTTACTCCCATTGGCGGCAAGCGCCGGGTCAGCGTGCTGTACGGCGAAGGTTTGCCCAGAATTTGCTGATTTTGATTTTTTAAAGGAGCTTTTTATGATCTTGTACTACACCGGCACCGGCAACAGCCGCTATGCGGCGGAACTGCTGGGGCACCGGCTAAACGACACGGTTCGGGACTGCAGCCCCTTTATGCAAGGCGGCACCACACCCCGGTTCCATTCCGTAACTCCATGGGTATTTGTTTGCCCCACCTATGCCTGGCAGATCCCCCATATTTTTGCGGATTTTCTGACCCAATGCCATTTTTCCGGCAGCAGGCAGGCATACTTTGTGATGACCTGTGGCGGTGAAATACACAACGCCCCGGAAACAAACCGGAAGCTCTGCACCCGACTGGGGCTGGACTATATGGGCACAGCAGAGATCGTTATGCCGGAAAATTACATTGCCCTGTTTTCCACCCCCAACTCGGCGGAAGAAGTGAACCACATTCTTGCCGCTGCGGTGCCTGTGCTGGAGCAGACCGCTGCTGCCATAGAAAGCGGCAGTCCGGTAACGGAACCGAAATCCACGGTGTTTGGCAAATTTATGACCTATATCGTCAACCCGATTTTTTACGCCACCTGTGTCCATGACCGGGCGTTTACGGTGGACGACAGCTGCATCGGCTGCGGCAAGTGTGCCACCCTGTGCCCCATGAACAACATTGAACTGCAAGGCGGCAAGCCTCGGTGGAACGGCCACTGCACACACTGTATGGCCTGCATCAGCTATTGCCCCAAGGCAGCCATCGCCTATGGCAAAAAGAGCCGCACCCGCCGGATCTACACCTGCCCGCCCTATCGGCCGGCAGACCGATAATCACAATTTCCAAATCAACCACCGCAAAACAACAGAAGGAAGAATGCTCTTCTTAAGTTGCTTGCTATGTCTCTCTGTTTTTTCTTTATCCCCTGTCGTTCATGCAGAATATGGCAGAATATGAAAAGACAATGGCTGATATAAAATGTTCATGGTAAGAAACAAATCATTTACAGCAAATAAAAAATCGCCACCCGGGAAGGTGGCGATTTCTCATTTGCAAAGCGCTTTACACATATTAGGCGTTTCAATCAATCATAATACTTGTCCAGTTCCGCATCGCAGGCAGGGTACTTTTTGATTTGCGGATGATCGTAGACCTTGCCGCGAGCCACCACCATATATGGCTGCTCCAGGGCACGGAAGTCTGCCAGCGGGTCGCTGTTTGCGATGAGCAAGTCGGCGCACTTGCCCACCTCTACGCTGCCGATCACATCCCCAAGCCCCAGAATACGAGCGTTGTTTAATGTGGCGGTATAGAACGCAAACTCCGGTGTAACGCCCACTTCCTTTTGGAAATAATGCAGCTCCCGCCACATATTGTAATGGGTGGTGTACGGACAACCGGTATCTGTGCCCATACCTACCGGCACGCCGTCTGCCAACGCAGCCTTTGCGCCCAGCACCATATTGTTATACACCAAATCAGAGTTATACTGCACCGCCTCGGTAATACCCAGAGTCTCTCTTTGGAACTTGGCCATGGGCAGCGCCGGAGACAGGGTGCACACCAACACCGCGCCGCTTTTATGGAAGGCAGCCAACTCCGTCTCTGACAAAGTAGAGCCGTGCTCAATGGAGTCCACACCATTGAGCACCGCTGTGCGTACCCCCTCCGGGCTTTGCACATGAGCAGCCACCTTCAGACCATAGCTGTGGGCACGGTCGCAGCAAGCCTTGATCATATCCGCCTGCATCATCAGCCGACCCGGCTCGCCTTTCACCTTGGCGTCCATCACGCCGCCGGTAATCATCAACTTAATCAGATCCACATTTTGACCATGAAGCTGGTCCACCATGCGCACTGCGTCCTCCACCGTCTCTGCCGGGTGGGTCACGGAACCTACCATATGGCCGTGGGGCACACCGATGGCATAGTTGGCTGCTAAGATCCGCGGACCGTCCAGCTTGCCGGCATGGATCCGATCCCGCAGCCGGGTGTCCAAATTATCCAGACCGCCCACCGCGCGCACCGTGGTCACACCGGACAGCAGGCCCTGCATGGCATAGGCGTGGCACATGCGCAGCACCAGCGCCCGGGACAAACCGGAGGACAAGGCGATTTTGGTTAGTCGATTGGTGTTCATGGGCTTGTTTTGGGGCTTGCCCCCCGCAGGCAAGTGCACATGTAGATTGATCAGACCGGGCATCAAATACTTGCCGGTCAGATCCACCACCCGGTCCCCCTTATTGGGTGTGATCTTGCCGATCTGTGCAATTCTGTCATTTTCTATTGCCACATCCGTGCCGGGGCGGGGCGACATCTGCTCCGTACCGTCCAGCAGCGTACAATTTTGAAATACCGTTCGCATAAGGCTCCCCCTCATTTATTTTGATACTCTCATTATACCGAACCGACAACCAAAAGGCAACCGACCCTTTGTGGCTCTTTTGTCGCATAAAAAGCAATCTGCCGCTTTTGTCGCGTAAAGGAAAGCGCCGCGTGCTGCATAAAAGCAAAAGCACCTGTGTACCCAGAGATACACAGGTGCAGTTTTTATCCTGTTATTGCGCCGCTTTGGCGGTCATGGCCTGTTGATAAAAAGCAAGCGCTTTATCAATGGCTGCCGTGCCTGCCGGTTCAAAGGGCTGTAACACGCTGAACACATGGGGCAGCGACTGGTTATACTCCGCCTTGGCGTAGTCCTTGATCTCTGCCTGCACCCCATTGGCTTGCAGCACTTCGTACAATCGATGGGTCTGTTTGTTAGCCAAGGTGTCGCCGCTGCTGGTGATCAAATACGTAGGCGGCAGCGCCTGGGCATAGTCAATGATTTGGTCAAAATCCATGTACGGATAAGTGGCTTTGTCTTTGTAATCCGTGCCCCACATGGGCTTGGTGTACAGGCTGAACAGCCCGCCGTCCCGCATAAAGGCCACCGGCGAGGTAAGTAGCAGCGCCGTCAGCTCCATTTGCGGATCCACTGTGTCAAAGGTTTTGCGCAGCTGGGCACTTTGCATCAGCACCGCGCTGTATGCCGCCAGCTGCCCGCCGGCAGAGTCGCCGGTAAGCATAATATTCCGCATATCGCAGGGATATTGGCTGCCGTGGTCACGAATCCAGCGCAGCGCCCGGGCCACATCCTGCAACTGCTCGTTCACTGTCACATCCGGCACCAGTCGGTAGTTGATATTAAAAACCACATACCCCCGATCCGCCAAAGCGGCGCAGTAGTGGTGGTTCAGCCCCTTTTCCGCATACATCCAGCCGCCGCCGTGAATGTCAATGATCACCGGCAGCTTAGCACCGGGCTGTGTATCCGCCGGATACAGCACATCTAATGTGTGATACAGATTGCCGTCCTCTATATAGGCCAGGTCGTTCACTTCCGTCACCGTAGGCGGATCCTGGGCCGCGTGCTTGGCTTTATCGCCCCCATCGCAGTAGCGCCACACCATCTGCATAATCTTCACCACCGGGTTGCGCAGCAGCCCCTTGCCGCTGCCGTCGGCGTACTCCACGGTGTCTGAGGAGACCATACCGCCAATGTAAATCACATCGTCCGCCGTGTCCTTGCGGGGCAAAGTGCTCAATTCAATAAACGCAATAGCCACCACAATCACCGCCAACAACACGCCGATCACCACAGCCCATACCTTCTTTCTGCTCTTTTTCCCCTTCGCCGCACCGGTCTGCGCCTGCACAGCCTTTTCCTTTGTTTCCATACCCATTCCCCCTAAAATGTCTATCCGCATTATACTCCATCCTGCCAATCCTGTCAATTTGTAGCAGCGCTGCCAAAAGTCTCTATTTATACTGCCATATTTTTTATTTCTACCCTGTACAACAAAAAGAGCAGACATAACTGCCCGCTCTTTTTGTTGGTGCATTGCATTTTATCAGTCAAATCTTACTGCTTATTTCTTGGTGGTCACACTCTTCGCCTTACTCCACCCGGAATAGAGCTTTACATTTTTGCCATTGATTTTCACATTCTTATAGGTGCGTACCCGCACATAATATTTCTTCTTGGCGGACAGTTTACTTACCGACTTAGAAGTGGTCTTATTTTTGCCTACCGTTACGGTCTTATTGCCCTTTTTGAAGTTAGAAGATGTGCTGTACTGCACTTCATAGCCTTTAGTCTGGGTAGTCTGCTTTTTCCAGGTGACCTTAAAGCCTTTCTTAGCCGCCGTGACCTTGGACACACTGGTGCCCTTGGGATTGATGGTAAAGGTTTTGGACATGGAGCCAAATCTAGCGTACTCTTTCTTAAACTTCACCTTAACTGTGTACTTGCCTACATTCTTGCAACCGCCGGAATAAGTCACATCATAGTACGCACTGGAGATTTTCTTCCCGTTGCTGTCCTTCACGGTAACAGACGGCTTTTTCACCTTACCGTCATAGGTATAAGAGGCAGCCGACAGGGTCAGCGTCTTAGGCTTATAGAAATATGAAGATGTGGAATGAGAGCATACCCGGCAATTATAGTATGCAGAGGTGTAATCGCTGTATTTATAAGTGGTCACTTCATAATCGTGACTGTGCTTATATACCTTAATGGTTGCCGGAACCGTATGGTAAGCGTAGCCCTGTACCTCTGTTTTCATGGTTTTTTCCACATCATAATCATCATAGGACGCATAGGCCACAATATAGTAGGTCTTGCCCTTTTGAAGATACGCTGCGCCACGGGCCGTATTTCTGTACACATTATAGGTGGAAGACACAATGGACGCCTCTTTTGAGGTATGGATATTGTACTCATAACTGCCATTTGAAACAGAATAATACTTGTTGTCCTTTATGCTCTCTGCATCACTGTAAGCGAACTGTACCGTCATGTGCTGATTCCGCTCGGCAATATAAATGGAAGCCTCATAGTACCCATTTGATGTGGGAATAAACTTTAATACCTTGTTCGGCTCATACACATTGTACAGTTCCGTTCGCTCTGGATTGGTATAAACGCCGTTCTTAAAGCTCACGCGGTAGCTTTGATTGAGTTTTAATTCCGGTGCAGTCTGCAAGGCATCTTCCTTTTCCTCCCGGCAAACCGGAAACGCGGAATAATTGGCAGCCTGCGCAATCATGGTGGTTCCCATCAAACTGGTAATCACCAAAATAATCGCAAGAACGGTTGACATCATCTTTTTCATCACTAGAATCACCTTTTCTTTCTATTATTACTTTCAATCTCATCAACTTTAATGTTTTATTCACATTACAGATAATGTACGGCTAACCACTGATTTGATTCAACTTCCCGTATAAAAATCTCATTGTTCCTAAATGCAAGGCTGTTGGGCTGCAATAGACCGTGCGTGACTGTCCAATTCTTTTGTTCAAAATCTTCTGCGTTCAGGATTTCAAAATGCGCCTTATCATAGTGACCAGTGGCTGCAAACACCTTATCTTGATAAATCATCATTGACCATATTGGAGTATCACTGTGAATGGTATGCCATTCTTGCATTTTTCCACTTTCCAAATCAATTTTGTACACCATCCAAGTACCTTCTTCACCTCTCCATTGATCCTGGATACAATAAAGAACATTACCGCTAATTGATTGCACGATCTTATTTTCCATATCTATATTCATCTTATCAATCTTTTTGGTACTCAAATTGCATTTGTACAAAACATGGTTAGTAATGGATGTATCATCCGTATAGTCAATACCTTCAAAATACAAATCATTTTTACAGGTATAAAATGACAAATGGTCCATATTTTGTTTTTGAATATCTGATACCTGACCATTATTCGCGTCAAAAATACATAAACGAGCCGTTCCGCCTAAAGCATCCCCAATACCCGTATATAATAGAATTTGCTTATTCGGTAAGGGAATAAGTTCTGTATAGTAGACGGACCAATCATCATCGGCGTAGTCTAATCGGTATTCTGTTTTGTTATCGCTTCCATCAAAATTAGCACTATATATAACTCCACATTTGCAATAATAAATTCGCTTATTTACAAAAACGAAACTGCCTGAGCATGAATCAATTTCCGTTTCATTTCCATTAAGAGCATGAACGACCAAGTCATATCCCGCTTCATCATTTACATTTTCCGCTGGATCAAGATAAGCATAATACATGCCATCATCAGTATAATCCAGTCTGGCATTCTGTGCATTCCACTGGCGTTTTTGCAGGTCATCATCTGCGCTGGCGTCAATCTGCAAAGCCTCGTCCTGGGAGACGGTTTTGCCGCTTTGCAAAAGGCCTGCGTCCCGGATCTCTTGCTGATTATTGGCTATGTTCTCCTCCATCTCTGCAAAATTATCAAAATGTTTGCTTTGGATAGCCAAATAATACAGTGAAAGGACCGTGTTAATGGTCTTAATTCTGTTCTTATAATATGTAGCCGACATATCGTATTTTGCTGCCAATTTGTTGGCAGCATCAAAAGTCTGCTTGCAAGCAATCAGGTAGAAAATGGCAGCCTGGCGATAGTTTTCCGTCTGGGATTCGTTGGTGTGGCGGAGTGTATTGTCTAAATCGTTAAAGTCATTAAACAGCATGGTCCGAACCGCTAAATCCAACATAATGGAATAATTGGCGTCTGACGCAATATCACACCCGGCTGCTCGGCAAACCTTGGTGATCACATCCATGGTTGTGGTTGCAATCGCCAGCTGTGAAAGCACCGCATCGGAAGCCACCTTTTTCAGCGCCGTTTTCACCGCATCCTCTGCGCCGTATTTGATCAGTTGCTGACCCACTTGGCCCATAATATTGGAGACGGTGCTGCCGCCATATCTGGACTTGACCTTAAGCAAAGCCACACGGAATGGAAAATCCGTATCAGACTTTAACTGGCGATCACCAAACTGCGCCAGCATATTCTGATTGTCTTCACACATACTGCCCAGCTTTAGATAATAATCCGCAAACTGCGTAATCTTGGACAAATCGGAAAATGCGGTGTTCCAGTCGCTGGCATCTTTCCAAAGCAGCGATGCGCTCAAATTATTCTCTTTCAGCGGCTGCGTCACATCCGTTATGATAGAAGTCAAATCCGCCAGCTTTTTGGAAGTATCGTGCACATCTTTATTCAGCCCGGCTACGGTGCTAAACCGATTGATCAGATCATCGCCGGAGGTCAGCGCGTCCATGTACGCCTGATTGTCCGTCACGCATTTGTCCAAGAAGCTCTCATACTCTTTAATGTCGCCGGTATGGAAAATAAAGTCCAGCTTAGATATCCGGCGCTCAAATACGGTAGAGCCAAAATAGCCCAATATACCGGAAAGTTTGAATAGCATTTCACTGCCGGCAAAAATATCGTCCACAATATTGCCAACATCGTAACGCAGCAAATCCGATTTACCCTGTATTTTGCTCATGGCATATTCTGCATCTACCAAGCTGTAACCGCTATTAACCACCCGCATCACATCATCTTTAATGGTCAAGCTGCACTTTAAGTAAGCCGCCATTTGATCAAGAGGCAAGAATGTGGTTTGGCCAAAGGTATAAACGCCATGAAGGGTATATTCTTTGGACGAAAACGGGTTCATATATACTGTGGCTTTTTTGCTGTCCGGGTTGATCTCAACTCTGCCGAACTTGCTGTTTGCCTCTTGTCCCCTGCGCACAAAAGCATGGGCATCGCTGTTATAATAAAATAGCGTGTACTTGGCCAAGAAATTGGTAGAAACATACAGCTCCTGCCCGACAACATACGCCGCTTCCCGGCTCTCCGTTTTGCTGCCGTTCTCACTTACGCTCTCCACCTGGAAAGAAAGAAACCGGCTCTCCGCTGCACTGACCGGCAGGCTACCCAGTAGCATCACCAGGAATAACACCACCGCCAACACCCGGGCAGGGAGCGTTTTGCACCTTTGTTTCATCATTTGAGTGCCTCCGTCAGGGCCTGCATCGCGTCTGTGTACGCATAGCCCAGCATCGCATTTGCAAATGCGTCATTAAACTGTACATGGTACTCACCGGCATCGTCCACGATCACATCCACGGTTTGGGTTGTGGTCTTGGGCGTAGCATTCTCAATCATTTTGCAGATCGCCTGGTCCATATCCGAATCGCTAACCGACTTTTTCGTCTTTTGCGCCTGGTACTTCTTCAAATCCCCACTGATATCCGGTGAAGTGACCTGCACAGTCACTGTATAATAGCCGTTTTGCTGCTTTTCTGCACCGGTGCAGGTCAAGCTAGCCTGCTTATCCAGCGCATCCAAAAAATCCGGCTGCTTATCTGTAACCGCCGCCTGCCACTGGGTGGTGATCTGTGTTTCAAATTTCTTTAACCGATCGGAACGCGCCTTCATGGTAACGCCCACAATGCCGCCGATCAAAAGCGCCGCTGCCAACACGCCGGCAATCACGATCACCACTACTTTTTGTTTCTTTTGCTGCTCGGCGTCTGCCGTCTTTGTACTTTTGGCCGGCACAGCAGCCGCGCGCTGCGCACCGGTCTGCCTAGCCGCCTGCACCTGCGCCGAGGTAAACGGATGACCGCAGTGCACACAATTCGGCAGTCCGTCCGGCGTTTCCTTACCGCAATACGCACATTTCATGTCTTACTCCTTTGTTCAGTAAAAGTGCTTAAAAAGAGGATAGCAAATCATCACTGGATACATACCATTTTCCGTTTTCTTTGACCATTTCAATTGTATCATCTTCCGGATCCATTTCATCACTATACTGTACTGTCACATGTGCAATACAATTCTTGGAGTCTTCCTTTTCGATGCTATTGACAGTGATCTTCATATTTGGTAAGTCTTCGCCCATTGCTTCCGCTAAAAATGGGAAAACATTTGCAGCCGATGAAAAGCTAAATCCTGCAAAACTATTAAACAAATCGTCAGCACCCTTGTACGCATTGCGCGTTTCAGAATCAAAGCATTCCATGACTTCATTAATGTTGCCGTCATTAAAGGCTTTTTCCAGTTTTGCAATTGTAGCTTCCGGTGTATTGGTTTGTGTTACAACAACCGGAACGGCAATACCAACAGCCACAACAAGCAATAAGCTCAATATGATGGCGACAATTTTTCCTGCACCCATTGCCGCTTTCCCTTTTGCAACAACTGCAACGGAAGATCCAATCGAAGAAGGTACACCGGCCACATTTGACGTCACAGGCGGCGTTAGACCGTTTGGTACTGCATACATATTTGGTGACACCGATCCATTGGGTGGCACCACCGATTGTACAGATGAACGATTTTGTTTTTGCCCTCCAATTTCGATAAAACTGTAAGAACCACAATTTTTACATGGCCCAAAGCCATCTTCCGGCTTGCCACACATTTTACATACTTTCATCGTACATTCCTTCCCTTGTTAAAATAATGAACCAACAAAATCACTGATTAGCGAACCTCCATCATGAAACGCCAGTAAACTGGTAAACAAAGCAGAAAGACCGACCGCAAACGCAATTGCCACTACGCTCGTCAAGGATAGCATAAAAGAATCCATAAATGTACTGGGCATTCTGCCGTAATTCAGCTTTGCTTCTATTACGCCAACTACATCGACTAACAATACAATTACCAAGATTACTAAGCCCGCACCATATAAAAGCAGTGAAAAAAGCATAACAAACAGCGCTGAAAACATAAAGGGGATTCGATTTGTCAGTGAGCACATATAGTAGCTATACTTTGCGGTTTCAGCCGCCTGCTGTCCCTTACGCACATACAAACCATATAGGAATATATCAAGGAACTTAAAGCCAAATACAAAAAGACAAACCAATGGGGCTAAAAGCAAGGATGTGCCTACGCCAAAATGACCATACCCACCCTCTATACTTAAAACAATCAAATACGACAACACAAGAACAATTCCGTTCATAAGCAGCGCCGTACCGAAATCATTGCGTTGAATTGTCTCCATTTTTGCTTTTTTAGGCGATTTGAAATAATCCTTAAAGAACTTACCAAACTGGAAATTTGACTTTTTTACAGGCATAGCCTGTGTTGAAGGATAATAAACTAAGTTCTGATTTCCACACAGTGGACAATAACTCATTGAATCATCGTAACCACGCTTACAATTCATGCATACCTTCATGGGTTGTTCCTCCTTCTTTTGATATTTCACAGTAGAATTCATTTTCAGTCTGCGCCAAATTAAAGACTTGTCCTGTTCGCACCCGATTCAAAAACTCACGGTGCTGAAGTCGCTCGTTTCCGGCGTTCATAAAGGTGCCGTTTGTGGAATAATCCCGCACATAAAAGCTTTTGCCTTTGCGCAACACGCCACAGTGTACACGACTGACTTTTTTGTACCCATGATCAATCACGATCTGGCACCTGGCCGGGTCTTTTCCGATCTTCACTTCTGTTTGGTCCGGCAATTCCACCTGTGCACCGGCGTAAGATCCACCACAGCAACACAAATAATAATGTAATGCCGGCACAGCCGGACCAACCGGAATTTTTTTACTCACCGGCGGATCTGTCCCCGGTTTCTGCTTTCCATTGACCGGCTCTGGCTGATCGTGCGCACGCCGCCGTTCTAAGAAGGGACCAAGCACCAGCTCCGCATACCGATGATACTGCAAAGCAAAAGCTACACATTGCAGAAGAAAAGCCAGCGGCACACCAAACCCCAACCGTCCCTTCCCCTCTAAGATATAAGAAGCATGAAAGCGATTGGTATAGAATAAGATTTCAATCAAAACAGCCGTACAATAGAATGCAAAACACAACAGCGCAAACGCAAACAAGGCTCGTTCCGCCACGACCAGGTCTTTGATTTTATCTCGTACAGCAGCCAATATAAAAAATACAACCATAAAAAGCAGCGAAAAAATCAAGAGTACCACCACAGCCTGTGCAAAATTCGCCAGCCGTGTATAAAAATACTGCTGATACGGGTCGTAATCGCCCGTTAAACCCATCTGCCAAAACCGTAGAGAGCCAACCAGTTTGGCCCCTCGATCCGTATGTAAGGAGAACAGACCAAAGAAATAAAACGGCACACTGCACGCAAATAAAAGCACAGACAAGAATTCATATTTGTATTTCACAAATTCACCTCTAAAAAAATGTGTTAAAAAGCCTTGGGTACTTCTTAACACATTTTTGTCGATTGTTAGCCTAATTTAAAGGTGTTGTCTGTTCCGGCAAGATTCAACAGCGTACCTGCCTGCAAATATGATGGGGAATTCGGCTGTAATTTGTGTCCGCCGACTACGCTTGTTCCATTCGTCGAACGATCTGTCACAATATAAATATCTTGCATCGTATCATATTCTACAATGCAATGTACGCGAGACACTTTCTTGTAGCTACGATCAATCACAATAGAGCACTGTGCTGGATCTTTACCAATAACCAAGCGCTCACCGGACACAACAGGAATACTATATCCCGCACAGCAACCACTTGTAAAAGTTACTCGACCTGTAAGAACTGTTGTTGATGCAGACCCACCAATATTATTCGGATCAACTTCAAATCCGGAGATATCCTCTACCTTTTTTGCTGTAAATGCAGCGGCAATGATTGTGAGAACAAATGAAGTCAACAACAGCACCGTATTCAGCCAAAGTCCAATCCCCGGCTTCAACAAACCTTCTCCGTTTGCAAAAATCATAATTATGAATACAAGACTAATTACAACTGTTACGCCATTCAAAATACAGCTAATAACTTTGCATGGTCTGTTCTTAAAAATATCCAAAACAGCTGAAACAATAGGAAGCACCAAATCTGCTATAACGGCCACAATAAACATTACATCAACTGCACCGTCAATACTTTGAATAATACTTCCAAGGTCTACAAGGTTTATGCCGGCAGAAAGACCGAAAAAGCTTTCCGTTGTAACAATAGGCAAAAACAGCATCGCGATGCTCACAATAGACAAGCCCATCGCTACAAAGCCAAGCACTCTTGCGGTTTTTGCCTTTTTTTGAATCTCATCATCTACTACAGGAACAACACCTGCGATATTTTCATCAACCATAATTTTTCCTTTCTGAAGAACCGTTAAATCAATCGAATAATCGTATCCGTTCGTGCCAGGGATAATAATGCGTTGCTTGGCAGTGCAATCGGCTGCTCCGGTGTTAGGCGCTTGCCGTTCTCCATAAATGTACCATTGGTAGAATGATCTGTAACTACAAACTGCTCCAGCGCATAATCGTAGCCAATGGTACACTGCACGCGAGAGATCTTGGTGTACCGACGATCAATCACCACAGAGCATAAGGACGGATCTTTACCAATCACCACCTGCTCCGCATTGCGCACCGGAATTTGATACCCTTTACAGGCACCGGAAACAAAGCAGATTTTGTGGTCACCAAGGCAATCCGGCCGCTGCAACTCTGCGTGTATAGCCTGTACTGCCCGTTGTTTACGCGCCCTGCATAAAAAAGCAATGGACAAGCCATTGCATATGGTGGAAAGCACCAGCAAAACCAGTATCACCACTTCTGCATAAGCAAGCACAAGATGCAAGTCCTTTGCCGTACACAGCAAAATGGACTGCACACTATGACTGATTGCCGCAATGGCAGTCATTGTCGTACCAATGATCCGAAACACCCGGGTCGGCACCCAACTGAGCACCCCAGCCACCACCGTAAGAAGCAGCAATACCACAAACAGCACTGCATGGGTCCGCAAAATATACGCCGTGTTTCCCTGCAGCAAAGAAGCCTGCTGAAACAGATCAATCAATGTGATCCATTTCTTTTGCTCCTGCTGAAAAAACATGGCTAAGAAGTAAAATGGCACAGTACACAGACTGAGGCAAACAGCCGCAAATTGCAAACCACCTAACAGCTTGCGCCACTTTTCATCCCGTTTTCGGCTTATTTTCTTTTGGCTCATGGGAATTATTTTTTCTCGGTTTTTTTGCCGTCTGTCCAGTTGAATGCCTTGGAACAGCAAGGAACAAACAACAATTTTGTTGCACCTACGGTGATCACATCATTGGGGGCAATCACCTTAGACTCCAGCACCACGCTATCATTCAGATAAGACAGCTCCTTAGAAGCGCCGGGCTGGATCAAATACACATTCTCCTTAGGCTCATACACCACAATGGCGTGCGCTGTTCTGGACACGGACGGGTCGCCCTCCAGCACAACATCCATATCGGAGCCGCGGCCGATAAAATTGCGCCCGGAGGTCAGGCGAAAGTCCTTGCCGATCAGATTGCCCTCAATGCAGACCAGCCAGCCGACTACCGGCTCCAGACCCATATCTTCTTCATAAAAGCCGACCGTCTTTTGAATGTCTGTATCCAGGACCGTAGGCGGCACCGTGTTCTGCGTAGTTGTAGTGGTCACTTCCGTCTCCGGCTGTGTGGGACCAATGTCCGACTGCTCGTTTGCGGGCATCGTTTGGGAAAATCCGGATTGCATATCACTGCAATAGGGACATGCCGGGAACTTGTCCGCGTCATAGTAGTGGTTGTTGTTACATTTGATCAGGTTCATTGTTTTCTCTCCTTACTACTTGATTTTTATTAAAATCACAGAGGTATTATCTTGCCCTCTGAAATTTTTATCTGTGGCGGCTGCTGTCAACTTAAACGCAGCCAGGTTCATATCTTCTGCCGTCTCCTGCAAAACATCAATCATTTCTTGCCGGGAAAGCAAGCGGTACAGGCCATCGGAACACAGCACAATCACATCGCCTGATTTTAACTGCAACGGCTGCAAATTGATCTCTACCAGGCTAAGTTCACGAATGCCGCAATAACTGATTAGCGCCTCTCGCTTTGGGTGGCTCAAGGCCTCCTGCTCTGTGATCTCGCCGCTGCGCACCTTCTCCATCAATCGGGTCAGGTAATTTTGATCATGTGTCAGCTGCAACATTTTGCCATCGCGAACCAAATAAATTCTGGAGTCGCCGATATTCAAAAAATGCAGTTCCTCGCCGTCTACCGCAGCAGCAATCAAAGTGGCACCGGCTTGCAACGGCGCGCCGTTTTCATCTTTCAGCCCACGCACCAGCGTGTTGATTTTTTCTGCTTCTGCGCGAAAAAAATCCAGATAACTATGGGTACAATGCCGCCACATAATGCGATAATAATCATCAAACAAGGTTTGCGTTGCACAGGCGCTGGCCTGCTTTCCGCCGCGCAAGCCGCCCATACCGTCGCTGAGTACACAGAGAAACTTGGGGCGTTCTTCCACCAAAAGCTGCGTATCGCAGGGAATGGTCACACTGTCTTGCTGACTTTGACGCCGACCAATCACCGATGAACATCCCACTAAAACATGGTCATTTTCTACCAGAAGCTCCGTTTTCACATTATAGCCGCCGGTATTCTGTACTGCCATCTGTGTGTCTTCCGGCGTGCTTTCCGTCTCTGCCAAATTCACTGTGCTTTGGATTTGTGTACGCTCCAGATAGGCCTGAGCAAATTCCAAATACGCTTCATTCTTTTTGCGTCGTTCACTGTTTTTCATCGCTTTTTCCGCCTATATTCTGACGATCGTTGCCCATTTTATGTTGCCACCAGTTGGATAATAATGTGTTCCCGTGCCAGGTACAAAATAGACCCGGGCACAATCTGCTCCGGCTGATTGTAGCGCAAGCGCTTACCATTTTGCATATATGTGCCGTTGGTAGACACATCCGTCACAATAAAGCGCTGCTTTTGCGCATTATATGTAATCAGGCAATGACGCTTGCTGATAATCATATCCGTGGACGGTACCAATGCATTGCAAGCGGCCAAACGACCCACAGACACGGTCTCACCGGGCTTAAACCACACCCGCTGCCCCACATTGGTGCCGGCCACACAGGTTACTATACAGGTCGGCAAGGCAGGAGGATTTGGCGGTGGCTGCGGAATTGTCCGCTCCGTCCAACCGCCACAGACCAATTCATCAATAAATTGCGTACAAGTTTGAGTACGCTTGGCATAATCAATCTCTAACGCATGGCGCACCGCCTGTGCCATAGAGGCAGAGATGGGCAATCCCATTTGGTCCAGCGGCTGCAACTGATCCGCCTGCATTCTGGACAGAGAATCCTGCGGCACCTTGCCGGAGACAATATAATAAAGTGTTGCTGCCAATGCGTACACATCGGTCCAAGTATTTTGGTTGCCCTTCTTGGAATACTGCTCCGGAGGGGCAAACCCGGGCTTCAGCAGCACGCTGTTCTCCTGTTCGCTATCTTCCACGCACTTTCTTGCCGCGCCAAAATCAATGAGCTTAATCTCTGTTCCGCCAAGCAGAATATAAATATTCTCCGGGCTAATGTCCCGGTGCAAAATATGGCCGGCGTGCACTTGTTGCAGCGCCCGGGCCGCTTTCACAATATAGTTCCCGGCCAAAGCCGGATCCAGGCGCCCGCCGTGGCTCTTGACATACGCTTTCAAATTGCAGCCATCCAGGTATTCCATCACCAAATAGGCAGTGTTATTCTCCTGAAAATGGGTAAAAATCTGCACAATACCTTGCACATTCTCAAACTGATACAAGGTTTTGATCTCATCAATATAGCTGATTTTGCCGTGCTCAAAAATCCTGTCTGCCTTGGTATCGCCGGGGATCGGCACCACCTGACAGCCTGTGCGCTGCGCATAATTTGAGGGCATATACTCTTTAATGGCAACCACACGATTCTTAAAGGTGTCCAGCGCCTTATAGGTAATGCCAAATCCGCCCTGACCCAACACGCGACCGATCATATACTGGTCATTTAAGGAAGTGTATAGCGGCAATGCGTCCGTACTGTGTGCATATTCCCTTGTATCAAAGCTGCAATGACTACACCGTGTGACACCGGGCTGCAATACAGAAAAACAATTTGGACAATACATAGTTATTTCCTTAAAATTCCACTTTAATCGTTGACAAACCGGCTGTAATTGTATAACCGGGCTGCAATTTTTGCTTATCTTTCACCCTTGCACCATTAACAAATGTGCCGTTTGCCGAGTGCAAATCTGCAATCAAAACAACGCCGTCCTTCACTTCCAGCGCAAAATGCTGCCGGGATAATTTAGGGTCATCAATATACACATCACAAATACTGCTTCGACCAACAAAAGCGCTGCCCTGCACAGCCAACTGCACCGTATGCAGCGGGGCACCCGCCGTTTGAATATGCAGTGTAATATTCATCGTCGCTGGTACAGCCGCGCGTACATGGTGGCGTTCTTCCACCACCTGCACTTCCTGTGTTTCAAAAAGTTCCTTAATGGTCTTTACATTTTTCTTCTTTTTCAGTCCTAAAAGAATCAAATAAAATGCCAACAGCACCAGCAAAACCGCAAGCGCAACAAGCAAATACGGCAACACGCGCAAAAATGGATTTTTGCCCTGCAACTCCAGACCCTTTATAGGCTGTACCGCATTGGCATTTTGACTTAAATCCGTAATACCAGGAAAGGTAAAATCGTATGTACCGGAATAAATCTCCTTGTCCATCCAGACGGTATAGCTGCCATCCGCATTCTTCTCTGCTTTCTCGACAGCCAGTGGCTTGTCTTTGCCGGTGCGGGTAATTTGATACGCTCCGTTTTCCAGCGCCTTAGCATTAACGGGAACGGCCCCATTCAATCCATCCTGCTGATAGCAGATCTGAAAAGCCTGATGATCCGCACTTACACGGATCTCTGCCTGTACCGGCGCCTGGGTTTTTACCGCTGTGTCCAACAGTACAGTCTCTTTATACACCGTACCGCCCACGGTCAATGCCAATTCTCTTGCGCGATTATCCACCGCTTGATCCGTCACAAAACAGGCAACCGATGATTGTAAGGTGTGCTTGTATAATTGCTCCAGAACCGGTGTAAATGACGGTGTTTTTTGATAGTCATAAATTTGAGCTTCTCCACCGGATACCCGGCTGAGCGTGCGCAAGCGTTTATAGGTACTGCTATTCACTGCTCGAGTATTGCACACAGTATAAAGCGGGACCTTGTTGTACTGATACTTGACCTGCACCTCACTCAGATCTATTCCGTTGCTGTAATCCGCACTCACATCGGTGAGTAAAATAAAATGTAGCACCTGGTATTGGTCGCTCAATGCAGACACTTGGTCAAACAGTTGATCCAGCGCCGTGTTCAAATCCGTCGCGTCCTCATCGCCTTTTAAGGCAGCTACGCTCGCCGCAACTTTCTTGGCGCTGTCTGCATCTTTGGCCGTACCCAAGCACTTGGGCTGCCCTGCACCGATGGAATAAACACCGATCTGATGGTTGGCACTCGCCTGCTTTAACAGCGCCTGCACACCGGTTTTCAGTTGATCAAAGGACCCCCGCGGGCAAATGTTGTCCTGGGTCATAGAGGCGGAATTGTCCAGCAAAACACAGGTCAGTGTTTTTTGATTATCCGTACGGTCCAAACTGTACAGAGTCATTTCAGCATTGCCCAGTTTGCCCTGCACTTCCGCAGCATGTACATCCTGGGATTTGATCTCCACTTGCAAATACGGCACATTGCTGCGCACCATTCCGATCTGATCCGTAGCATTCAAATTCTCCGCAAAAGCAGTAGTCGGAAGAAATAACATCGCCGTGCAAAGCAAAGCGGACAATACGGCAGCGCCGATTCCCTTACCTATTCTCATCTGCTTGCCAACCTCTTTCCTGCTTGCAATAGGGCACAAACACATAGCACCCGCTGCCAAAGCGGATTGTGTCATTTTCTTTCAATTCCATGGCTTTTTGCACCGGCGAATTATTTACAAAAACGGAACCGTTTTCGTTCTTGATATAGAAGTGATCCGAGCGCCGATCATAGGTCACAGACAAATGCTTTTGCCTGCACAACCGTGGATCATCCGTAATGGCAATATCCATCATTCTGTCCCGACCAATGAAATTTCGATTCATGTGCAGCTCAAAGCTCCTGCCCCGTACCGTGCCGGAAACACACACCAGCCAACCGGTAACCGGGTCAAAATCCTGTTCCTGGAAATAAAGGCCAATCGTCTTTTCTTCGCTGCGCACAGCATCACCATAAGCCTCCGTTTTCATCTCGTCCGCCATGGCATTGCCCTGGGCATTACAGTATGGACAGACCGCAAACCGCGTGTCATCATAATACCGGCTACAAACTGCGCATTGACAGATCGCCATTTTCTCACCTGCTTTGCAACCTGTACACAGCGCCGATGGCACCGTGTACAGGTATTTTAGATCAGTTCAATTTTTCGGCATCCGCCGCATCCATTTTCTTTCTTTTTTTGGATAGAATCGGCAGAATAATCACCGCCAGCAACACCAAACCGATCGCCACAAAGATCACCACGGAGATCGCCAGGTTGTTGCGGATCAAAGCGGCAAAGGCATTGGCACTAAAACCTTTGTCCACATAAATATCTTTCAGCACGATTTTGCCGTCCTTTTCTTCCAGCCAGTTATTTTTGTTGCCGGTGGTGCCGGAAACGAACAATTCCTGCTTATTGTAGTCGTTGGCAGTGGAGCACTTGTTCCCGGCCAAATCCGTGATCTCAAAGGTCAAATCGCTCTTGCCATTCTCCAGCTGAACCTGAACCACAGCAATACCGTTTTCTACCGTCCAACCATTGGGGTGCTTTTTGTCCTGCGCGTGATCCCAAACCAGCGGATCCAGCGCCTGACCGTCCCGGGTCATGTGGATAACAATACTAGCCAAATTGCTCTCTGACACAGAGAAAGTAACCGTCTGCACCTTTGTATTGGAATAAAGGTGTTTTTCCAAACCGGTAATACGCACATAAGGATTGGTATTATCAATGGTGAACTGGATATTTAAGCGATGCAAATCCTTATTCTCAGAACTGTTGTTGACCACTGTATTTTTGCCGTCCAACTTGGTTGTGGACTTAATGTACAGTGCATACTTGCCCTCAGCCAAAATGTCCTTGCTGCTGATGGTATAGGTATTCACATACCACTCGCCTGCATGGTGCTGGCCCTTCTCCATCGTGACCAAACCGTCCTTCTTCTTACCATTGATATTGATGTAATACTCCGGACTTTGAATTTCCGTAGGAGAATACTCCGTCACCACCAGACTCTGCTTGGCAACAGCCGTCTTATTGGCATAACCGTTATTCAGTGCAGCCAAATCATCGCTGACTACATAGACAGCGCCTTTTTCATTCTTAGTAAACACCTTGCGTTGCACCTGCGACTGATTACCGGCCATATCCACGCACTGTGCGGTAACAATGTAATAACCATCCTGCTCAACAGCCGTGTAAGTTACTGTGTTTTGCAGCTGGTGGTCCGCCGTCAGCTGCCCGCTGTTCTTGGCAGAGACTTTCACCGTGCGTTTAGCCCTCTTGGACTGACTGTCAAAGCAGGTGCCCACCACGCTGGAAGTAATGGTGGAGGCGTTATTGTCTGCCTCTTTGACCACAATCGTCGGCACTTTCTTGTAAGCCGTATTGGTGGTAATACCGCCAATAGTCAGCTGCGGTGCCGTCTTGTCAATGGTAAAGTTCTGCGCAGCCGCACCGGAGAAGTCACCGGCCACTGTTTTATAGCTGTTGCCGGCCTTATCCGTGGTCTTAAAGTTCAGTACATAATCGCCATCTGCCACAAAGGTAACGGTCGCTGTCCAGCGGTCTGTGCCGTTCTCCTGACGAAACGCAGATACACTGGGTACTGCAATTCCCTTACCGTTTAAGGTGGCCTTTAACTGATTTTCAAAAGCCTTGGCATTAAAGTTGTGTTCCGTTACGGTAACGGTCGCCGTGCGGGTAGCGTTAAAGTATTTTTTATTCTTTACCCGGTCATTCAGGTTCAAGGCCACATGAATTTTCGGTGCAGTCTTGTCAATGGTAAAGCGGGTCTTGTTGCTACCGCTTACCGCATCCCGGTTGCCGGCTGCATTGTACTTACCATAAGTTACAGCCGTGTTGGCATGACCTACATTATCGGTGCACTTTAAGGTCTTGATTCGATAATTACCGTCGCCGGTAAAGTCCACCTTAATCCGATACTGTCGGTTGTCTCCGTTCCCACTGCCTTTCTGAAGCAGAGTTTTGCCGGTGATCTTAAAGCCCTCGCGATAGGCCTTTGTATCTTTCTTATCAAAAGTTCTGGCGCTGTCCAGGCACTTTTCAATCAGCAGTGCCACCTGCTCGGTACGAATATTGCGCTCTGTAATGGTAATATGTGCTGTACGCGTCTTGCTGTAATAACTACCGGACTGCGGTGCCACGGCAGAAGTGTACTCCACCTGAATCTGCGGTGCAGTTTTATCAATACCAAAGGCCACATAATCATAAGATGTGTTTCCGGCATTGTCCGTCAGCTCCACGATCAGCAAAATATCATTGTAGTTGGCATCTACGGTAACGGTGCTGGTCAGTTCTGTGGCCAAATTGGCATCCCGACCGGTGATCTTGGCATCATCCACACGCCACAACTCTTTGGCGTGCCGGGTCTCATTGCCGGTACTGCTTTCCAAGTTTTCTGCCTGCAAGGCAGCCTGCGCGTCTGCTTTACCGTAAGGTGTGTTCACCTCCAGCGTATTCACCGAGGTCTTGCCGCCCTCTATCAAAGTGTATTTTACAGTGCGGATACCAGACTGTGCGTCCTTAACCGTGACGGTAAACTTGGCGTTGGTGTCATAAAGCGGTACATTCTTCGTTGCATCGTAGCTCAGTTTTTTGTCTTGCTGAGGTGCATTTTGGCCACCGGCCTTGTACGCTTTTTTGTTATTCTGCGTACCGGCCGGCTGATTCTTCCGGGCGATCACAATGGAAGAATCCTGATGCTGCTGGGCGTTCTCTACGATCGTACCGTCCGGGTGCACATAGCCCTGGTCATTTGCCTCGTTGCTGTCTGCAAAATATTTACAGCCGCTCCATTTTTCACCTTTCCGTGTGCCGGGGAAGTTACCGGCTTTGTCCGTTGCGTAGGCATAGATCTGGCCCTTAAAGCCTGCCTGCACCGCCACGGTAACAGAGCTATCGTCCACGGGGATTGCCTCTACCTCATCGAATTTTTGATTGAAGGGCACCAGTTTATAGGTAATGGACTGGACGCCGGATACCGTTGCCTCACGATTATCTGTATTGCGCGGATCCGACGCGGAGATCACCACATCGGTATCCTTGTTAAAGAAGAAGCCGTAATCGGTAACAGACACTTTTTCACAGGATTTTTCGTTAGGAATTGCAAACTGAACTGTGGGCGCAGTTTGGTCAAAATTCAAGGTAAAAGAGACTTTGGACGCATTGCCGGCGTTGTCCCAAGCTTTCACTGTGTAAGTGAGTTCGCCGCCTTTCCAATCTTTGATCTTTTTTTCATTAACAGTATAGGCATCTTTCTCCTTATCAGCTTGGGCCACAGCTGGCAGTTCAATTATGCCGGTTTCCGGCTTTTTCTCGTTGTTGTATTGCTCACTATATACATCCGTGCCATTCACATTCACCTGCACACCGGCCACGCCGGAGATCTCGCCGCTTTCTGTTTGATCAGATTCTTTTTGATCAGATACATAGAAAGAAACGGTATAGTCGTTCTTAAAGGTAGTCGTGCCGGGAGAAGCAGGAACCGCATTTTTTGCATTTAGCTCTACATTTTTTAGCTCTGCATTCTGCCCCGCCGCCAAAATCCGCGGTGCGTTATTCTCTAATACAAAATTACAATCCCCAAATTCTTCCGTATTCTTTAACTCACCCAAATTAGAATTGGCTGTTGTCACCTGGATTTCTTCCGTTTGATTTCCTAACTGATCTTGCAGTTGTACATATAAGGAACCCTTAAAGTTTTTCAGTTCTTCGGCAGTAATCTCTGCAATAAACTCGGCGGATACGGCGTTACCCACTTCGCCGCTTTCTGTTACTTTTGCCGGAATGGTGGTTACCACCTGGTCGCTTGTGTCCTTACTTGGGTCCTTAAAAATCAAGGACTGCACTTTATCCGCAGAAAAGCCGCTGGCATTACTATACTCATCCACACCATCTGTGGCGTGCACAGTAATCTCCAGTTCTTCGTTAAAGAAACGACCAAAGCTCAGCCTATTCAGAAATTTTGCAAACGGACCATCATTTTCTTGATTAAATTCGACGAAATTTAATTCCGGTGCTTTTTTGTCATAAAACTTCGCCGCACAGGAAGACGCACTTGACGCATTGCCGGCATTATCCAGGCAATAGAATTTATGCTCTTTTTTATCTTCAATCGTAAACTGATTTGCAGTTTCGCTCTTCTCTATATACTGCCAATCGCCGTCGTCCATCTTGTAAGCAACAACCGGGAATTCCACCTGTGCATTATTGGTATTTCCCTTTGCCTCTACCGTAGCGGTAATCGGTTCATTGGTCCAATTCTCTTTCCCGTCTGCACCCACATTTGAGAGCGTTACATTTGTAACAGTCGGCGGTGTAGAATTAAAATTCTTGACCTGAATTTTCTTTTCAGCCACATTTTCCGGTTTTGCATTGTCACGCACAGATACGGTATGTATTTTATCGTCCTGGATATCAAAGGAATTCTCCTTTTGCCAATCGCCATTATCCAACTTATATGCCCCGGATTTGTTCAGACCGGACTGCACATCATTGGCGGTTACCGTCACTGTAACGGCCCGATTTGTAGGCTTATCCGTGCTCTGCTGCACATCATTGATTGTTGGCGCCGTGGTGTCATAATTAGGCATATAGGATAAAACAGCAGACTCGTTCTCAGCCTGGTCTTTCACGCGAAAATCGTACGATTCTCCACCTTTCAGTTCAAAGTCACCGGAAGTCTGCCATGTTTCACCGCCATTGCAGCTAAAAGCCTTTATACCGGAACCACCCGCATTATCAGTAGCGTCAATATGGTATGTGTATGTGATTTTATCGCTGATAGGAGTGCCCTGCTTCAAGACCAAGTTTCCAAGCTTAACCTGCACCTGATTGATTGTGGGTGCAATATCATCATATCTATCCGCTTTTGCCTGTTGCTTTGCTTCATTGCCAACAGCGTCCCGTACATAAAAGTTGTGTTCTTTGTTATCCTGGATCACAAATGTGCCGGTCTCCTGCCACTGGCCTTCGTCCATCTTAAAGGCTTTTTCTGCTAGGCCGGATTCGCTGTCCTTACCGGTAACGGTTACCTTTACTTTACCGTTTGTCCACTGTTCGCCCGCATTCGGCGGGTCCAGCACCACACCGATTTCAGGTGCGTTTGCATCTACATACTGCACCTCTACGGTCTCACCTGTGGACACATTACCCACAGCGTCTTTTGCATAAAAGGTATAAGTCCCATTTGCTTTCACCCGGAATTCAGGCGCTTTTTGCCACTGGCCGTTATCCATCCGATAGGCAACTGCACCATAGCCGTTACCATCATCTGCCTGCACCGTCAGTGTGACCGGAGCTTTTCCCCATGCGGTGGGATTGCCGATTACAGTCACCCTTGGCGCCTGGGCATCCAGCTGCACAGACGGCTCTGTGCCGGTCACAGTACCGTCCGGGTCACACAACACACCTACCCAAGCGGATTGATCGGCTAACCAAGTACCAAAGTCAATGACACCGTCACTGATCTGCACATCGTCTGCCGGATCTACCGCGCCATCCACATAAATGGTCGGCACCTCTGCGCTTTCCGCTGTGTAAGCGACCTTGCTGCCGGTTACTTCCAAAGCTTCCGCACCGAAGAAGTACACCTTTTTGCCATGCACCTCCACGACCATACAGTCTTTGGTGGCAGCCATAGCAGAGGTCACCAGACCCAAAGGCAAAGCCGTCAACAACATTAGCACTGCTAACAGACAGGCCAATCCCTTTTTAGAAGTCATTTTTACTTGCAAGATTTTTGCTTTCATCATTCTTTCCCCATTTCTAATTTATGTTTTATATGAAGTCACTCAATGATCTCTTTAGAGTACGCATAGCGCAGGCTCTTCATGATCTGAAAATCCGCCTGTGCGTCTGCTTGCAGCAATGTGGTCTGGCCGGAGTGTTCCGCCGGTGCTTTTACCCCATTGCCTGTTGCATTTTGATCGAGTGGCATTGTGTTTCCGCTATGGTCACCGGCAGGCACTACCGCACTGCCGGTAGGCACGGTACGGGGTTGTACCTGCCTGGGCTGCACCGCAGGCCCACTGGGAGTTGCCGGAGCAGGAGCGGCTGTATGTTTGTGGTGCCGGAGCCGCTCTTGATACCCACGATCCAGCAGGGCGTCGTACACCTGGGCCATATTTTTCTTGAAGAACACAAAAATGGCCGTAATTGCTAAAATCACGCCAAGCACCATAAAAGAGATAGAGAGTCCAATCATTGCACTGTACATAAATACTACCTCCTTATGTATTTTCCTTAAAATTCTGCTTGGCTTTTTGCGAGATGCTATCATCAAAGAAGCATTGCAGTGCTGCCGCTCGCTTGGGGAGAAAATAGGCTTTGTTGTCGATCAGACAATTTGCCTGGCTTTTCACCATAAAATCATATATACCCTGGCACTCTGCGTCACTGGTATTGGCGCTGTTATAAAGTGCATCATACGCGGCCAGCTGATCCTTGTTCTCTTCCAAAAAGCTGCGAATGGTTTGCAGATTTTTCATCACCTCGTCCAGATTTTTCGCTGCGCCGTTGGCGTCCGGGTCGTTGCTGTAATTGGCGGCAGCCTGATAAATCTGGGCGTAATACAATTTAATTGTTGCAATACTCGCCGGTATATCCACAGATTCTAGGCCATTTTTAATATCAAAAGGCTGATTGGGCAAAATGCGAATGCTGTCCGGATCTGTACTGGCAAAGGAACGATAATATTTGCAGGCATTATCCAGCGCATCTTTCTTATCCAAGTTGCTATTTAGTTCCACACGCAGGGCGATTTCAAAGCCGACCGCATTACGATCCTCCGTGTCCTTGATTTGTGTATATTGCCCAATATAGTCCGGTAAAGTTGCCAACTGGTTTGCGCTGGCGCTCTCTACATAGCCCTGATAAGCGTCTGCCCGTGTGGGGTCAATAGCAATGCACTCCTCATACTTGCCGCTGCTTAATTTGTCCTGATAATCGTGATTGCGTACCACAAACGAAAGCGGCATCAAAATCGCACCGATCATAAAAAAGGAAATAGCCGCAGCAATCAATCCGCGAAAGGCATTGAGTTTGCGTTGTCGAATGCGAATGACAGCCTCGTCCCGATCATGATAATGCTGAAGCGCATACTTAAAATCTGCCGCCGATTGATACCGATTGGCCGGGTTTTGCGCCGTAGCTTTATTTAGCACTTTAATCAGACCGTCTGTTACCGCCGGGTTCTGCTTGCGAATATCGTCGTAAAATTCCACATCATACGGCGTTTTTCCCATCAGCAAGGAACGCAGCGTGATGCCCAGCGAATACACATCTGTGCGCGCATCCGACTGCACCTTAGCATCAAATTGTTCCGGCGCCGCATACCCGCGCGTACCCACATTGGTGGTATCGCCCACATTCTGCGGCTTGTATTTCTTTGCTATCCCAAAATCCAGCAGTTTGATCTGCTGTCTGTCCGGCAACAACTGCACATTGGCCGGCTTCATATCTCGGTAAATGATTTTTGGGGACCGAGTATGCAAATACTCCAGCACATCGCAAAGCTGGGAGCCCCAAAGCACCACATCTTCCGGTGTGGAGGGGCCGCGCTTCACTTCTTCTGCCAGGGATTTGCCTTCTACAAAATCCTCAATAATGTAGATCGTATCGTTTTGATCCACAATGTCCACAATGCGCACAATATTGGGGTGATTCAGCTTTGTGAGCATTTCTGCTTCTGACACCGGCGTTAAACCGACAATATTGCTTTGGCCCGGCGGTTTCTTCTTCGCTTCCTTTACGGCCCACTGTTTTTTTAAGCGTCGATCCATGGCCAAATACACAACAGACATACCGCCATGTCCCAGTTCTGTTAAAATTTCATATTTACCATCTATAATGGATCCGATCTCTGCCATAACTGCCCCCCTTAATGCACTGTCTTAAAAGCGACACCGGTCATATTGTCCTGTTCATTTCGTTGTTGCAACAGACCGATGATCTCAACTAACACATCTTGCATTCCGCGCTCGGACCGTACCACCCGCGGTGAGAGCAGTCCCAGTAGCTCCTCCTCTTGGATTTCATGACGAAAACCATCTGTACACAACAGGTAAACCGTATTGGACTCCAATGTGTATTCTAAAAATTCCGGCTGCAACACATGAGAGGCGCCCACGCACTGTAAAAGTACATTGCGCCGTGTATCTTTTTCTTCCTGATCCGGAGCCAATTTTCCGGTGCTGATCTCCCGCGCCACCAGGGATTGATCCTGCGTGAGACGCGAGACATTATTTTGTATCTTATATAATCTGGAGTCGCCGATATTGGCCACATACAACTTATCACCAATGCAAAGCGCAGCCACCACAGTCGTACCCAGCGAAATATTGTGATCCAGTCCATAATTGCCAATATCGGCATTGAGCCGATTCAGCAAATGGGTCCATTCCTTGCGCAATAATGCAAAATCCATTTTGCGCTGGCTTAACAAAATCGGTAAGCTCTGCGCGAACCAATCTGTAAAGCGTGCGACCACGGTTGCGCTGGCCACCTCGCCTTTTTTTAATCCGCCCATACCGTCACACACTACGGCGAACAACAAATTTCCATATTGCTTGCTCCGAGCGGTTTGAATACAGTAGCTGTCCTGATTGGTCTTTTTGACCGGGCCAATATCCGTTTGTGCCGCAATTAAATAATTCATTTGGAGTCCCCCTGGATTTCAAAATCTACGATCTCATTAGCCAAGATTAACCGATCACCGGACCGCATGGGATAATGCCGATTGGGTTGCAGTTTGGCACCGTTCAGCGTTGTACCATTGGTTGACCCGTGATCAACAACGGTATAGCCGCCCTCTGTAATAGAAACGGTTACCTGGCGCTTGCTGATATAATCATTTTGTAAGACCAGATTACAGCAACTCGGGTCTGCGCCAATGGAAAATTCTGTTCCCTGCATCGGTACGGACTGACCGGTGCGCACCACAAAAAAGGTAGCTGCCGGCATTTGGGGCATTAAAACACACGTATCACCGGAGTGATTAGACAAATCCTGCATAAGCGAAGCTGGATTAGGAGACACAAAGCCCGGCACATATCCAATTGGTGGAGCGAGAGGCTCCGTCTCACCGAAACCGTTTGGCGTCGGCGTTCCCTGCAATTCTGCCGCACTGTACTTACCGTTGTACGGCATATCCAGTGGCTCTGTCACGCCATAAAAATCCTCCGCCGGAATGTGCAAAGGTTCCGTCTTGCCATAATTGCCATCTGTCAACGGTGAAAGCGGTGCAACGCCTTGCAAGTGTTGCACCGGCATATCTAAAGGCTCCGTTGCGCCAACGGAATCATAGGCCGGTGCCATTAGTGGTTCCGTTGCGCCATACTGGTTTTGACCCGGCAGCGAAATTGGCTCTGTCATCTCCGCCATATTCTTCTGTGCAGCGCCACCAAAAGTTCTGGCAGTTTCATAAGGCGCCTGCATACCTATACCATTCGCCGCTGCCCACATATCCGGTGAACCGACCACATCACCGCAACTTTGATTTTTCTTCTTTTCTTTCCAAATCTAAAAAGACTCATTTTTCCTTAGTCCTATGATTTTCTATACACAATCTCTTTTGAGGCTGCGATTTTGTTGCGACTACATATTCATATTTATTTTACAGTAACAAATTGTTCACTTCTATATGCTGTTTGCGTACTATTGGCAGTTTTTTGCCTAAATTTGCATAGTTCTACGCGTGGTTTGTCAATTTCTGTATATTTTTCCAGTTTAAAATCACTTTCACCTTGATTTGCAATTTGGCAAGGGTTTTGGTATGATGAGAACAGGAAGCGGTCGGTTTTGGAGGCGCGATCGATATATGGGGGTACGGGAATGAAACCGAAAAAGCAATGGGATCACAAGTGGTACACGGAGGAATTTTTGCAACAACTAAAGGCCACGGCGGCGGTGGAGATGGACGGCGATCTGCCCTACATCACCAAATATGCACCGGACGCCGGTTCGCCAAATGGGATTGACCCGCGGCTGCTGGGCGGACCCATGGGCAAAATGGCGCGGTCCACGGGGCTGGTGCCAAATTTTATTCTGGACCGGGTCAAGATCCCGGTAACGCCGAAGATCTTGGCCGGATTCCGTGCCGGGTGTGACCGTGTTTCCTACGCCAAATGCGTACAGGCGCAGATTGAAGTGCGGGACAGCACCGTACCGGCGGCGGACGGTTATCCCATTCCCATTCGCACGTACAACAGTGCCCAATGTGCGCCGGGCAGCCCTTGCCTGTATTTTATCCACGGCGGTGCCTTTGTAGGCGGCACCCTGCGCCCCTATGACGAGGGGTGGAAGCTGTTTGTAGAAAAGTTCCGTATGCCTGTGGTAGCGGTGGATTACCGACTGCTGCCGGAGCATCCATATCCCACGCTGTACGATGACTGCTGCCGCGTACTGGAATGGCTGGGCGGCGACGGTGCCCGGGAGCTGCACATTGACCCAAAGGCCGTTTTTGTGGTAGGTGACAGCGCCGGCGGTAACCTGGCCCAAGGCTGCGCCACCCGCTACAAAGGCACCCACCGGGTGCGGGGACAGCTGCTGCTCTACCCCACCCTAAACCTGTTTGGCAGCACAGACCGCTACTATCACCCAAAAGAAACAGACTACCACCCGGCGCCGGGACAGCAAAAGCTGGCTATGGGACTGGTGCGGCAAATGGAGCTGCTCTCTCGCTCCGGCAAGTCCTTTTTAGGTATTCCGAAGCCGGACGATCTGTGCAATCCCTACACCTCCGACCCGGCTGGGAACCCGCCCACTTTTCTCTCCGTAGGTGCGCTGGACTACCTGCGCAACGACACGGTGGCCTGGGCACACAAACTGCACGACGCCGGCGTGCCCACCCGCCTGGTCATGTATAACGGCATGGGCCACGGCTTTTTAAACGCCATGGGCGTCTTTCCCCAAGCCGAGGACCTGTTGGACGAAATGGGCGCTTTTATCCAGAATGTCTGTAAAAGCCGTCAATAGCCGTTGACTGCGAACTTTATTCGCTTTTCAAAACTCTACGCTGCGCAGGTTGCGCGGCAGGCATCTGTGATCAAGCGGCGCTAACAAGATCCGCCTCTACTGCAACCGGGACGGTTTGACCCAAGTGCCGGTTGGACGATAAGCATAACGAACACACGCAAAAAAACAGCCATCACCGTAAAGGTGATGGCTGTTTTTTTGATATTTATGAAGCAAACAGGAATTATTTCTCTGCGTACTTGTCCTCGCCGTTCCAGGAATACAGCTTGCGGATCTCGGCGCCGACTTTCTCCAGCTGATGGTTGGCTTCCATCTCTCTCTTGGCCTTAAAGTGTGCCCAACCGTTGTTGCTCTCGGTGATGAACTTGGAAGCGAAGGTGCCGTCCTGAATCTCTTCCAGAACCTTCTTCATTTCCTTCTTGGTCTCATCGGTGATCAGACGCTTACCGGTCTCGTAATCACCGAATTCAGCGGTGTTGGAGATGGAGTAACGCATCTTGGCAAAGCCGCCGTTGTAGATCAGGTCAACGATCAGTTTCATCTCATGAATGCACTCAAAGTAAGCATTTCTCGGGTCATAACCGGCCTCAACCAGGGTCTCAAAACCGGCCTTCATCAGAGCGGTCACGCCGCCGCACAGCACAGCCTGCTCACCGAACAGATCCGTCTCGGTCTCGCACTTAAAGGTGGTCTCCAAGATACCGGCACGAGCACCGCCGATACCGGCGCCGTAAGCCAGAGCGATATCCTCACAATGACCGGTAGCGTCCTGATATACAGCTACCAGACAGGGCGTACCCTTGCCCTCTTTGTACTCGGAGCGAACGGTGTGGCCCGGAGCCTTGGGAGCGATCATGAACACATCTACATCGCTGGGAGGCACGATCTGCTTAAAGTGAATGTTAAAGCCGTGGGCAAAAGCCAAAGCCTTGCCGGCGGTCAGGTTCGGTTCAATGTCCTTCTTATAGATGGAAGCCTGCTTCTCATCCGGGGTCAGGATCATGATAATATCAGCGGCCTTTGCAGCCTCAGCGGTGGTCATAACCTTCAGACCAACGCTCTCTGCATGCTTCCAGGACTTGGAGCCCTCGTACAAACCAACAACTACGTCCACACCGCTCTCTTTCAAGTTCAGCGCATGGGCGTGACCCTGAGAACCAAAGCCGATCACGGCAACGGTCTTGCCTTTCAGGTAATCCAGATTACAATCTTCTTGATGGAAAAGTCTTGCTTCTGCCATTGTAGTTTCCTCCTAAAAAATAAGTTTAATTGAAGTCACAGTGTTGTATGATGTCTCTGTGGTTTCTTAACAATTCACATTATATCCTGTATGATGTCTGTTGTCAATAGGTAATTTAAATTTTTTATAGATGCTCCATGGCGTGGAGAATGTGCAGCCGCATGGCGGTGCGGGCACCCTCGGCATTGCGCTTCTTAATAAAGTCCATAATTAGCCGATCGTCGTTTAGATTATCAGCGCTTACATCCTTGTCCCGGGTCATGACGATCACGCCTTTTTTGATGGCATTGAAAATCACCGGCATAAACTGCTTCACAAACGCATTGTGCGTGGCATTGGCAATACTCTCATGGAACTTTTGCTCCTCTGCCGTGCGGTCCTCGCCGCTTAAGATCTTCTTTTCCACCTGCTCGCCGTAGTAGCAAATAGCGTCAATTTCTTCCTGCGTTGCCCGCTTTGCAGCCAAATAAGCGCAATCCGGTTCAAACATCAGCCGCATCTCAAACAAATCGTCCAAGCCGGAAGCAATATCGCTCAGATCCGCCGAGTCGATCACCGTATTGGCACTGACAAAGGTGCCCTTGCCCCGCCGAATCTCCAACACACCGCTGGTGGTCAAAATTCGAATGGCCTCCCGCAAGGTGGAACGACTAACGCCCAATTCCGCCGCCAGGTCATTCTCATTAGGCAGCTTATCTCCCACCGTAAAGCGGTGTTGAGTCTCGATCATATTCAAAATCTGCTGCGCCGTACTCTCCGGTAGCATTGCCGATCTTGGCATATTCCTCACCTCTGCTCACATCATAACACAAGTTGTATGCAAAAGTCAAGGCGTTGTCTGACATCTTACAATTATAGATCTGATTTTCTGCTGTTCTTTGTTCACCCTGCACGAATTTGCCCTGCGGGGGTTGTAAATTGTGAACAAATGCTATATGATAAGGATATAGATAAGAGAATATATATAATGGAGCGTAAAAATGAACAAAGCAACCCAATTACGATACAATATAGAGTCCCTATGCATCTATCAATTCAAGACAGACCCGGTGATGCGCAGTCTACTGCACCTGCTGCGCAGCATTGAAGACGGCGAGGCTGTGCTGGAGGCGCAAAGTGCCTTTTTCAGCACACTGGCTCCTCGAGACACGCTGCGCCGGTATATTTCCAAGTTGATCCTCACCGACGACAATGTATTCAGCAAAGCCGCCGCCGGCGACGCGGTAGACCGTCTGCGCCCGGCGATTCTGGATGGCGTAAAAAGCGACCTTGCCAAGCTGGAGGCTATTGCCGACCTGACCCCGGAAGATATTCTGAATGCAGTAGAAAATAAGGACCTGCGGGAAGTGCTGGGCACCCTGCCCCGATGGGAGAACGGCGAAGCGCTGCCGCCCCTGAGCCAAAACTGGGCGGAGCAAACGGAGGTACTGGCTGCATTCCATAAAAGAAACGGCTACGGTCTGTTTGCCAAGTACGCCGCCTTTGAGTGGCGGGATCACGCCCTCTCCCCCATCTCCGCCACAGACCCGATCCAGCTGTCCGATCTAAAGAACTATGAATTGCAGCGGAGCCAAGTGGTGGACAATACAGAGAGCTTTGTTTGCGGACTGCCCGCCAACAACGTGCTGCTGTACGGTGACCGGGGCACCGGCAAAAGCTCCACCATTCACGCCATCCTGAATGCGTACAAAGAACAGGGCCTGCGCATGATCGAGATTCCCAAAAGCGCGGTGGAGGAGTTGTCCCTGATTCGGGAGTACCTGGCGGACAGCCCAATGAAATTTATCATCTATATTGATGACCTAAGCTTTGACAGCCAGGACAACGCTTTTACAGAGCTGAAAGCGGCGCTGGAGGGCGGCCTGTCTGCCTGCCAGCCCAATACGCTGATCTATGCCACCTCCAACCGGCGCCACCTGATCAAAGAGAACTTCTCCGACCGGGAGGACGATGTAAACAAAAATGACACCCGCCAGGAACAGCTGTCTCTGTCCGATCGGTTTGGGCTGACCATTACCTTTATTAACCCGGACAAAAAGGATTATCTGAACATTGTGGAAAAGATTGCCGCCGATCGTGGCCTGCAAGTGGACGCCCAGCGACTGGACGCTGCCGCCGAGCAGTGGGCCGTGCGCCGAGGCGGTCGTTCTCCCCGGTGCGCCCGCCAGTTTATCGATCATGTGGAGAGCGCTCTGCGCCGGGGCAAAGAATGGTAAAAATTCGTTCGCAAATTATTAAAAAATTTCATTTTTTGTTTACCGAATTCTAAAATTATGAACAAAAAAACCTGCTATGATAGCAGTATCAAAGAAAAGGAGCGAAAACAATGAGCAAAATTCTGGTAGTGGATGATGAATTAAACATCTGTGAATTACTGAAACTATACTTAGAGAATGAGGGCTACACGGTGTTTACCGCCAACGACGGCCAAGCCGCCGTGACCGCCTTCCAGCAGAAGGCACCGGATTTGGTACTGCTGGACATTATGTTGCCCAAGATGGACGGCTGGCAGGTGTGCCGAGAGATCCGCAAGACCTCTTCCGCCCCCATCATCATGCTCACCGCCAAGGGCGAGACCTTTGACAAGGTGCTGGGACTGGAGCTGGGCGCCGACGACTATGTGGTCAAGCCCTTTGACGCCAAAGAGGTGGTGGCCCGGGTGAAGGCCGTGCTGCGCCGCACCCAAGGCAAAAATGACAACGCCGAGGAAAGCAAGAAAGTGGTCACCTATGACAAGCTGGAGATCAACATTGCCAACTATGAATTGAAAGTCAACGGCGTGCAGATTGACACGCCGCCTAAAGAGCTGGAGCTGATCTACCACTTTGCTTCCAACCCCAACCGAGTCTTTACCCGCGACCAGCTGCTGGACGAGGTATGGGGCTTTGAGTTTTACGGTGACTCCCGCACAGTAGATGTGCATGTAAAGCGCCTGCGTGAAAAGTTAGAGGGCGTCAGCGACAAATGGGAGCTGAAAACCGTTTGGGGCGTCGGCTACAAGTTTGAGACCAAGGAATAAGTAATGGCATTTAAGGATGTACTCGTCGGTAAAAAGCCGGTCAAAAGCAATATCTTTGCCAAATACTTCCTGCTGTTTGCCGCTATCTTTTTGGTCACTCTGACCGTGCTGGGCACCGCCCTGACCCTGATGGTCAATGCCTATTCTCAAAATGAACGCACCAATCTGCTGAAAGAGAATGTGCAAAGCGTATCCGGTACCATCAGTTCCTCACTGATCATGCAGGACATTAACAGTCGCTACAGCGTGGAAAAAGAGCTGATGTGCGAATCCCTGTATATTATTTCCAACTCTATCGACGCAGATGTATTCGTCTGTGATGTGGAGGGTAATATTATTCTGTGTAAGGAGCGGGCCTATTCCACCCCGTATTTTGGGGAGTTTACCACCTGCGCCCTGCACGACAGCTATTCCATCAGTTCCGCACTGCTGCAACGGGTGTACGAGACCGGCACCGTAACCGGGCGTATTACCGTACGCGGTCAAACCAATTATATTGTAGGCACCACCATCGTTAGCGACGGCGATGTGATCGGCTACACCTTTGCGCAGACCCAAACCGGCGTGCAGTCCCTGGCACTGGCGGTAATCCGCATTTTCCTGCTCAGCGCGCTGGCCTGTTTGATGCTGGCCTTCATCTGCATTTGGCACCTGACCAAAAAGATGGTGACCCCTTTGCAACAAATGAGCGCTGCCGCCAAGCAATTTGCCATCGGCGACTTCTCTTACCGAGTCAAGGTGCGAGGCTGCGATGAGCTGGCGGATCTGGGCATTGCCTTTAACGATATGGCGGACGCACTGGATAAAACAGAAAGTTCCCGCGCCAGCTTTGTGGCCAATGTATCCCACGAATTAAAAACGCCTATGACCTCCATTGCCGGGTTTATCGACGGCATTTTGGACGGCACCATTCCCAAAGAGAAGCAAAACTATTACCTGGGACTGGTAAGCACCGAGGTGCGCCGACTGAGCCGCTTAGTGGTGGCCATGCTGAATATGAGCAAGATCGAGTCCGGCGAATTCCAAATGAAGCCCAATAACTATGACATCTCTGACCAAATCATTCGTATTCTTTTGACCTTTGAGCAAAAGATCGAGAAGAAGAATATTGAGATCATCGGGCTGGAGGACCTGCAGCCCCAGTACATTGTGGCAGACCCGGATATGATCTACCAGGTGATCTACAACCTGTTTGACAACGCAGTGAAGTTTACCAACGAGGACGGCTTTATCAAGGTCACGCTGGAGGATTTGGGCAGCCAAATTCGTGTAAGTATTAAGAACAGCGGCGCCGGCATTAAGGCCGAGGAGCTGTCCCGCGTGTTTGAGCGCTTCTATAAAGTGGACAAATCCCGCAGCCTGGACGCCAAGGGCGCCGGACTGGGATTATATATCGTAAAAATGATGGTGGAAATGCACTCCGGCAGAATTTATGCCAAGAGTGAAGACGAAAACACCGCGGAATTCGTATTCACCCTACCCAAGGCATTCACCCCCGTCAATAAAAAAGGAGCAAAAGAAGCATGAGCGACTATGAACAAAACCCGATAAACGGCGGCCAGCCTCCGCAGGGGGACAGCCAACCGAACACCGGCTATACACCATATCAACAACCGGGCACCTATTACACCCCGCCTCAGCCGGAGCAGCCCCAAACGCCGCCCACCGGCGACAACGGCACCACCTATCACTACGCCTACCACAGCGGCAACCAGCCCGGCGCAGCCTATAACGGCCAGCAGGCCGGTGCCGCTGACCATACCGCCCAGGCACAGCCCACCGGCCAGACTTACGGCACTCCCACAGAGCCGCCGGAACCGGGCAAGGCGGAAAAAAAGAAGAACAAAAAGACCATTACCATCGTGGTAAGCGTGCTGGTGGTGTGTGTAGTGATCGCCGTTACCGGCATTGTACTGGCAGCCACCGGCGTACTCTCCGGGGATAAGGAAGAAAAAACAGACGGCACCTCCACCTCTCAGGACAGCGGATCTGACACCCAGACCGTCAGCGGCGGCAGCGTGGCAACCAAGGACGACAGCGGCAACCTGACTGTTGCCGGCGTAGCAAAAAAAGCCATGGACTCCTGCGTGGGTATTACCGTCTATTCCAAGCAGAATTCCTACAGCAACTTCTACGGCTACGGCTCCAATAGCAGCTCCGACAGCAGTGACAACCAGCAAGCCAGCGGCGAGGGCTCCGGCGTGATTATGAAGGAAGCGAACGGCAAGACCTATATTATGACCTGTGCCCATGTGATCGCCGACGGCAGCAGCTTTAAGGTGACCCTGAATAACGGTAAAGAATACACCGCCACAATGGTGGGTGCCGACAGCCAAACGGACATCGGCGTGCTTTCCATTGAAGCCACCGGGCTGCAAGCAGCCACCTTTGCCGACAGCAAAAGCCTGACCGTCGGCGAGCAAGTAGTGGCCATCGGCTGTCCCGGCGGTCTGGAATTCAAAAACAGCGTCACCAGCGGCTATATTTCCGCTTTGGATCGCCCGGTGGAAAGCTCCATCGGCTACGACAACGAGTGTATCCAAACAGACGCAGCCATCAATCCGGGCAACTCCGGCGGCGCGCTGTTTAATATGCAGGGTCAGGTGATCGGTATCAATTCCTCTAAGATTGCCTCCACCGAATACGAGGGTATGGGCTTTGCAGTGCCCAGTTCCACCGCTGTGGATACCGCCAACAGCCTGATTAAAAACGGCTATGTAGCCGGTCGCGCCAAGATCGGCGTCACCTACAACACCATTACCAGCTACAACAACGCTGATGCCATCCTCTCTGCCCTGACAGAAAAGGGCTTTAAGAACGCCAAGGGCACCATGGTAATCAGTCAAGTAAGCAGCGACTCTGACCTAGCCGGCAAACAGGTAAAGCAGTACGATATGATCGTAGCCGTCAATGGCAAGACCATGACCTCCACCGATGTGATGACGCAGGTGCTTTCCGATAGCAAGCCCGGCGACACCATCAAGCTGACCATTGCCCGCATTGAGGGCAACCAGATCAAGACCTTTAAGGTAGACTGCAAGCTGATTGAAAGCAAAGGCAATTAACCGCGCATAAAAAAAGAAGTGCCGAACCGTAACGGTTCGGCACTTCCTTTTTATTATTGATTGCTTACAGCTCGGCGATCACTTCCACCTCGCACAGCACACCCTTGGGCAGGTCCTTAACGGCCACGCAGGAGCGGGCAGGCTTGGCGGTAAAGTAAGTGCCATACACCTCATTGAACTTGGCAAAATCCGCAATATCTGCCAGGAAACAAACGGTCTTTACTGTCTTATCCAGAGAAGTACCGGCAGCCTCAACCACGGCTTTCAGGTTCTCACACACCTGGCGAGTCTGGGCCTCAATGGTGGTGGCCTCCACATTGCCGGTGGCCGGATTAATGGCGATCTGGCCGCTGGTAAACAGCAAATCGCCGGTTTTCACCGCCTGGCTGTACGGACCGATGGCGCCGGGGGCGTTGTTGGTGCTTACATATTCCATAATCATTCTCCTTTATCTCAGCTGCAGACCTCAAAGCCTGCGCTTGTCAATGCCTGTTTGATCGACTCAATGTGGGCGTTGTCCCGTGTCTCAATCCCCAGTTTTAAGAAACAGTCGGTAATATTCATATCCAAATCCGTACTATCGTAGTTGACGCTGACCACATTGGCGCCCTGCTCCGCAATAATGGAGGACACGCCGCTAAGCTGGCCCGGCTGGTCGGACAGTGCAATGGTAATGTCCGCTGTGCGGCCGCCCATCTTCAGCCCGCGCTCAATCACACGGGAAAGAATGGTCACATCAATATTGCCGCCGCTGAGCAGGCAGCACACATTCTTGCCCTCAATATCCGGAATTTTGCCGGCCATCACTGCCGCCACCGGCACAGCGCCTGCGCCCTCTGCAATAAGTTTTTGCTGCTCTAAGAGGGTCAGAATCGCCAGGGCAATCTCATCATCGCTGACGGTAACAATGCCGTCCACATACTGCTTAACAAGTTCAAAGGTGTTATTGCCCGGGGTCTTTACAGCGATACCGTCGGCAATGGTCTGCACCTTGCCAAGGGTCTCAATCTGATCGTCCTGCACCGCATTGAGCATAGAGGGTGCGCCCTGCGCCTGTACGCCGTAAACACGCACACGGGGGTTCATCTGTTTAATGGCAAAGGCCACACCGCTGATGAGACCACCGCCGCCGATAGGCACCACCACCACATCTACATTCTCCAACTGATTCAGGATCTCCAGGCCGATGGTACCTTGACCGGCAATCACATCTTCATCATCAAAGGGATGAATAAAAGTGTAGCCTTTCTCCTCTTTCAGCTCCAGCGCTTTTTTATAAGCGTCATCATACACGCCCTTGACCAGGCACACCTGGGCGCCATAGCGCTTGGTGGCCTCCACCTTGCTGATGGGTGCGCCGTCCGGCAGGCAGATCAGGGAGTGAATGCCATTCTTGGTAGCAGCCAGCGCCACGCCCTGGGCATGGTTACCGGCGGAGCAGGCGATTACCCCCCGCGCCTTTTCCTCATCGGTCAGCTTGCTGATCTTATAGTAGGAGCCCCGGATCTTAAACGAACCGGTGACCTGCAAATTCTCTGTTTTTAAATACACATTTGTACCCGGGTGAATATTGGGCGCCAGGATCATATCCGTCTCACGGATCACCTCACGCAACACCTGAGAGGCCTGATACACTTTATCCAGCGTCAACACAAACATTCCTTCTTTCGACTCTATATATAATATAAGATTTTAATACGCTGCCGGGGTTTTGTCAACACTTTTTATGCCGTCCAGGTCCACCGGCAGTTCCCGGTTGGCAGTTACCGTATCCGGGGTCACCCGGCAGTCCACAGCCCGCACCTCTACACCGGCAGCTCGGGCGTCACGCAGTGCCCGGCAAAAAGCCGGATCCGTCTCCCAGTTGGGTCGAAATGCGGTGCACCCGCCCATCTGCACAATAAGAAGCGCCATGGCACGGTAGCCCTGCGCCACTGCCTGCACCAGCTCTCCCATGTGCTTGGTGCCCCGAACAGTGGGTGCGTCCGGGAACACTGCCCACGCTCCCTGCCGCAGGGTCACGCCCTTTACCTCCACAAACAGCCGCTGTCGGTCATTTTCCGCATAAAAATCCAACCGAGAGGCGCCAAAGCGCACCTCCGGTTGCACCAAGGTAGGCGACGACAAGATCGCCCCGGCGCGCAGTAGTTCCCCGGCCACCTGATTGGGCGCCGCCGCATCCATATTCACCAGGCCAAAGGGGGTCTCCACCGTCACCAGGTCGTAGGCGGTCTTTCGATTTGGGTTGCTGCTCTTTTCCAAATACACCGTAGCACCGGGCACCAGCAATTCCCGGCAACGGCCGGTGTTCTTCACATGCACCGTCTCCAGCATACCGTCCACCGTACAGTGGGCAATAAACCGATTGGGCCGCTCCAAAAACACCGCTTTATGAATATCTGAATACTGCATACGTACAGCCTACCCCACCGGCGGCCATTTGTCAATCCCCCGGCAGGTTTCCGCTATTTTCTATTGACTTTGCCGGTCAACTCCTATAAAATGGAGAGTGATATTATATGTTGGAGGACACCCACATGACCAAGATGAAAAAGATCCTTGCTGTGGCTCTGTGCGTACTGCTGCTGGGCAGCGTATTTGCCGGCTGCTCCGGCAAGAAAGCAGAACAGACCACGGAAATTACAGACGAAACCCTGCTGATCGCCTACACGGCAGACAACGCCCCCTTCTTCCAAATAGATGAAAAGGGCAACGCCAGCGGATTTGAGGCCGACCTGATCGCTAAGATTTTTGACAGCATTAAGGACGACTGCAAAAACTACGCCTATGTGAAGGTGGAGCCGGGCTACCGCCTGGGTGAGGAGACCGCCTATACAGACAAGGACGGCAAGACCTATATTGCCTACATGGCCGTAGGCGGACTGCAAAAGAACGACGGCACCAATAACGAGGATTACAGTTTCACCAACACGGTCATCAGCAACCGAGTGGTGACCTTGGTAAAGAAAGACAGCAAGATTAAAGATTACAGCAATCTGGGCGGCGCCAAGCTGGCTGTGGTGAGCAAGGCAGCGCAGAATGCACTGGCAGATAACGCCGTAATCGCCGATCGCAGCGCAAAGACCACCACCGTTTACAAGACAGCACAGGCGGCCTTTACCGCTCTGTACCAAGATAAGGCAGACGCTGTGGTCATCGACGAGTTTGACCTGCGCACCTTGGACTTTGTCTTAGACGGACAGAAAAAAGCCTTGTCCGACTGGACCACAGAGCTGAACGGTCAGTTGGACACGGTGGAATACGCCTTTGCCACCGCCAAGTATGACCGACTGAAGGACGATATCAACGAGGCACTGCTGGAGCTGAAAGACCCCAAGTACAACGACAAAGACGAATTTACCCCCATTGTAGAGCAATACTTTGGCTACAACGCCTCCAACTTCTCATACATCCCTGCAGACAAATAAGCAGCGTACATCACTTACACCTGTGGCCACCCCACAGGTGTTTTCTGTAAGGGAAGCATAAACAGAATTTGGCTCCCCGCAGTGCGGGGAGATGTCGCGTAGCGACGAGGGGACGGGCACCGGTTAGGTGCTGGCGCGCTTGCGCGTCTGAGGGGATAAAACAAGCTCTGTATAATCGCCCTTGCAATCTAAAAAGAACCGCCTGACCTACCGGTCAAGCGGTTCGCTTTTTATGCACTTATACAGGTATATACTCCACTGCGTCCACCGGCACACCGTCCCGGTAATACACCCGGGGCACCCGGCGGGCAATGCGGCAGGGCAGCTCATAATTGAAGCTGTGCGCCAGACCGGACACCTCCTCCATGCTGAGGGTTTCGTTGCCGTCCGTTCCCACCAAGGTTACCGGCGTACCCACTTGCACACCGGGTATCTCCGTCACGTCCACCATAAACTGGTCCATACACACACGCCCGAGAATCGGTGCGCGCTTGCCGCCAATAAGCACCTGGCCCATGCCGGATAAGCAGCGGGGATAACCGTCTGCATAGCCCACCGGAATGGTAGCGACTCGGCGGGGAGATGGAGTGGTGTATGTACCGCCGTAGCTGATCTCCCGTCCCGGCTCCAAAGTCTTTACATGGCTGACCCGAGCCACCCAGCGCAGCACAGGCTGCAAGGGCAACAGGGATTTGTCCACCTCTTCCGAGGGATACAGACCGTACAAAATAATCCCCGCCCGCACCATATTAAAGCTACCGCCCAGGCGCATAATCCCGGCGGAATTGTTCAGGTGTTTAATCGGAATTTCCACCCCACGCTGTTCCAGCAAATCGCAAAACTGTAAGTACCGCTGCCGCTGGGCCTCCGCCTTAACAAAGCTGGTTTCGTCCGCCGTGGCAAAGTGGCTGAAAAGCCCCTCCGGGTAAATCCCCGGCAAATCGCAAATGGCCTTGCAAATATCCGCGCTCTCTTCTGTCACCTGGAAGCCGATACGGCTCATACCCGTGTCCAGTGCAAAGTGAAAAGGCACCTGCTTACCCTGGCGCACCGCCTCCGCCGACAGTGCCTTGGCTGCCTCCATGGAGAAGATCGGCAGTCGCACATTTTGTTCTACCGCCCGAGGAAAATCGTCCGGAAATACCGGTCCCAATACCAAAATAGGCAGGGTTACACCTGCTTGGCGCAGTTCCAATGCTTCTTCAATACAAGCCACACCGTAAAAATCAAAGTTCTCTTCATACCGGCGGCCGATATATGCCGCACCGTGACCGTAAGCGTCCGCTTTAATCACACCCAGCAGCTTCGTATCCGGCCCGATCTTTTGCCGAATGGCGGCAATATTCGCCTCCAACGCATTTAAGTTAATTTGCGCTTGGGTCCTCTCATACATCTGCAATCACCTCCGCCAAAGGCGCAACGGCAATGCCATGCTCTGCAAAGGCGCTGCGCAGCGCCTGCACAAATTCCAGTGCACGGGCACCGTCGCCGTGAACGCACACCGAGTGCGCCACCACCGGAATATCCTCACCGGTATAAGCCGTCACTTTCTGTTCTTTAACCATACGCACCACCCGGTCAATGGCCGTGGCGGTATCTGTAATCATAGCGCCGGGCTTGCGCCGATCCCGCAGGCTGCCGTCCGCCTCATAAGCACGGTCGGCAAACACCTCGCAGCCAAAGGACACGCCCTGCTCTTTCGCTGCCTGTTGCAGACAGGAGCCCGCCGGTGCCAGCAGCACCAGCGCCGGGTCAAAATCCCGCACCGCGCGGGTCACCGCCCGTGCCAGTTGCAAATCCTTGCAAGCCATATTGTACAAAGCACCGTGGGGCTTCACATGCTGCAAGAGAACGCCGTTTGTCCGGCAAAAGCCGGCAAGCGCGCCAATCTGATACAGCACATCCCCATAGGCCTGGTCCGGGGTCACCGCCAGCTGCCGCCGACCGAACCCCACCAAATCCGGGAACCCGGGGTGGGCGCCCAACGCCACACCCTGCGCCCGACAGGCTGCCACCGTGGCCCCCATCACAGAGGGGTCGCCGGCATGGAAACCGCAAGCCACATTGGCAGAGGACACCAGCGCCAGTACCCGATCATCCGACCCGATGGTGTAGGTGCCAAAGCTCTCGCCCAAATCCGAATTCAAATCCACTTTATACATAAATCAAGCTCCAAAAAATCAATATTTCAGCATGGTATTGGGCACATCGGTAATGAGCATATGCCCCGGTGCATGGGTAATGGCAAAGGGCACCTTGGCCGCCATCACCGCTGCCTGGGGAGTTACCCCACAAGGCCAAAACACCGGCACCTCGCCCGGTCGAATGGTCACGCTGTCGCCGTAATCCGGGCAGTGCACATCGGCAATGCCGATGGCTGCCGGGTCGCCGATCTGCACAGGCGCGCCGTGCACGCGGGGCATGGCAGAGGTGACCTGCACGCTGCGCACCACCAAATCATGGGGAATGGGACGCATGGACACCACCATATTGCCGTGGAATACGCCTGCAGGCTCCAGGGCCAAATTGGTATTGAACATGGGCACATTGCGCCCTTCTTCAATATGCCGCACCGGCACCCCCGCCTGCAAAAGTTCACTCTCAAAGCTAAAGGAGCAGCCGATCAGGAAGTACACCAAATCGTCCTGCCAATAGGCGGAAATATCCGTTACTTCCTCCACCAGCTCCCCTGCCCGCCAAATGCGGTACTTGGGAAAGGCGGTACACACATCGTCACCGCGGGCCATGGCGCCCATTTGGCGGCAGCCCGCTTCGCCCACCTCTAAAATGGGACAAGGTCGGGGATTGCGCATACAAAAAAGCAAAAAGTCAAAGGCCTGTGCCTTCGGCAAAATGCAAAGGTTGGCCTGGGCATATCCGGCGCACATGCCGGAGGTCTGGCCCTGTAGCTTGCCTGCGCTGATCAGCGCCCGCACATCCCGGGGCGCCCAATCGCTGTAATCCATTCTATATCCTCCTGTGCCGAAAGGCAATATTTTTTACCAAAAAAGCAAATTGTCCAGCCATTTTTCCTGCTGCCGGGCGATCTTCTCCGCCCCTTGCACCGTAATGGGCACAAAACGCACCGCATCCCCCGGCCGTGCCTGCGCCAACAGCGACACATCGCAGCCGATCACCGTGGCGATCTTGGCATAGCCGCCCACCGTTTGGTGATCGCTCATCAGTACAATGGGCTGACCGCTGCCGGGCACCTGCACACTACCCCGTACAATCCCGTCAGAGCAAATATCCACTCCACCGTCTGCCGTCAGCGACGGACCCTCCAGCCGCAGACCCATACGGTCGCTCTTTGGGGTAACAATATAGGACTTGCTGTAAAAATTCTTCCGTGCAGCCGAGTCAAATTGGGCCGCCTGTGGGCCGTCAATACACCGCAGCGTAAACGGCGGCGCAAAAGTCACCGGCGGAATATGCCAAGGCGTCGGATCACCGATAGGCAAACAAAAATCGCCGGTGGTCAGCACATCGCCTGCTTGCAGGGCGCGACCGTCCAGTCCGCCCATTTGAATTTTCAGATCCGTGGAGCGGCTGCCCAACACCACCGGCACATCCATGCCGCCGGACAGTGCTAAATAGCACCGCAAACCGGTGCGGGCAGCGCCCAGTTGCAGACGGTCGCCACTGCGCACCCCATAGGCACGATAATTTTCAATGGGTTTTCTATTTAATGTGGGGGCAAAGTCGCCCCCTGCCAGAGCAAAATATCCCTCTCCGACAAACCGGGCAGAAATACCGGTAAGCGTCATCTCCAGTACCGCACAGCCTCGGCAGTTGCCCACCAGCCGATTGGCAATCTGCATAGAAGTTAAATCCATCGCCCCGCAGGTGCAAAAGCCCAGGTGTGCCACCCCGGTGCGCCCCAGGTCCTGCACAGTGGTCAAAGCACCGGGGGCGTCGATCATCAGTCGCATACCGGCACCTCCTCCACCTGTACCGTATAAGTGCCCGCTGCCACTGCCCGAGCGATTTCTTCATACTCGGCAGGCGAGATGGGCACAAAATGCACCAAATCCCCTGCCCGGTACAGGATCGGCTCCTGCCGCTGCCGGTCAAATACAGACACCGGTGTGCGCCCCAGCAGCTGCCAGCCGCCGGGAGAAGCCAGCGGGTACACCCCGGTCTGCGCACCGCCGATTCCCACACTGCCCGCAGGAATACAGGTGCGTGGGCTGTCCAGCCGCGGCGTATGCAGCCGAGGGTCCAGCCCCCCTAAATAGGCAAAGCCGGGCAAAAAGCCCAGCATATAAATCAAATAATCCGGAGCACTGTGCAGCGCAATCACTTCCTGCGCAGACAGACCGCTGTGGTGGCAAACAAAGTCCAAATCCGGCCCATAGTCGCCGCCGTAACACACCGGCAGCCGAAACACCCGCCGCCGATCCTGCCCAGCCACAGACAGACTGTCCAGCAGTCGCCGCAGTTGCCGCTGCAACGCCTTTGCAGAAATCGCCGTGCAGTCATAGCACACGGTCAGATCCGCATAGGCGGGGATCAAGTCTGTAATCCCACGCAGGCCGGCGCTGCCAATGGCTCCTTGCAGGGCGGTGACCCGGCGATTGATTGCCGGGTCGATTCCGTCCCCCAAGTGCACGGTAAGGGCGCCCTCGCCGCACTGTAAAAAGGAATAGTTCATCGGTTATTCTCCGTAATAGCCGTCAAAATAGCCCTTGGCAATGGTGTCTGCAAACCAGCCACTGGTTTTTTGCACCACCTTGGGCGGGTAGCTGATCAGCTCTTTCATTAACTTCACCAACGGCAGGTTGATGCTGCGGCCAAAGCCGTCTATGCTGGGAATATTGCGCCCATACATATCCAGAAGCCCGGCTCGCGCCGCCTCCTCCATGGCCCGCTGCTGCACCTCCTCAGACTGGAACAGATCCGCATTACCCAGCAAATATGCCGTAGCTGCCATCATGGCATTGCAGCCCCAGTCAGAGCAAGTAGCAGTAATCAGGTTATCCGCTGTGCTTTCCACCAAAATACCGCCGCCACAGGAGCATTCGCACTCTCCGTCGTCTGCATGGGGCACATATTTGCGGATATGGTCGCCGATGGCCGCCATACCGATCTCGTTGCCCAAATCACCGATAGAAAGATTGTAAATGCCCCGCGCCTTGCAGGCATTAAAGAGCACATCGCTCTTGGCCTCCAGCTCCGTTAAGCATTTGCCCACCGCGTTATGGTACGCACCCTTGGCATTGCGCCCGGGTGCCTCATTGGTGATCACCGCCGCCGGAACGCCTTTTGCCAGCAGCGCCTCCGCCTGGGCAGGCGCCTCTCGGTCGTCCTTGGTAAAGGGCACGGCGCACATGGAAAACGGGTATTCCCGCGCCTCTTCTACCGTGTCATATAAATGGAAGCCAAGTACCATGGCCAATCGACGCACCGCCTCCATACATTCCTCCGGCACCACCAGTACCGGGGTGCAGTCAAAGGCTTTAATCAGGAAGCGCGCCAGCATCATAGAAGACACCATGCCGTCCGTCTCCGGCTGCTTCCAGGGCAACAGTACAAAGCCGGTGATGATATATACCAAATCGCCCGAGTGGATATGCGCCACCAGTCCCTTGGCCGCATGCACAGACAACGGCTCTCCGGCATAGTCCCTAGCCGCCCGGTACAGAATACGGCACACACCGTACCCTCGCGGATCCAGGGTCATTAAGCTGTCCAAATTCTCACCGATATTATACAGTGTCAGTTCTTCATTGGTCATTGCAGTCGTCCCCTCTCGTCCGATTTAGCGGGCCGTTGCGTCCATAAAGTCCGCTACCAGAGCGTCCTGCAAATCTTTCAGCATCTGCGGCGCTTTACCGCCCACCGGTTGGCCGTCAATACTCTCTGCTGCCAGGCAGAAGGAACCGGAGGAGGACACGATGACCTCATCCGCCGCCATCATCTCTGCCACAGTAAAGGGCGTTTCATCTACTGCGTAGCCCAGTTTCTTGCACATTTTGATCAAATGGGCACGCGCAATACCCGGCAGAATATAATGATCGGTGGGATGGGTCTTAAACACGCCGTCCTGAATAATAGACACATTGGAGTGCGCACACTCGGTGACAATATCGCCCCGATGGAACACGGACTCATCGCACCCGGCCACCGCCGTGCGCTGGGCTGCCATACAAGAGGGCAGCAGATTCAAAGTCTTAATATTGCAATGGAGGAAGCGCGTATCCTCCGTGGTAATCAGATTGATTTTTTTATAAGTATCCTGTACAGAACAGGGGGTCAGCACAATCCACAAATTGGCCGGTACTTTGTCCGGATCCGGATACGCGTGGTTGCGCATCGCGGTGCCACGGGTCACCTGCCAATAGACGAACTGCTCGCCGCAGTCCACCTTTTCCACCATCTCCGTAAGCAGGGCACCCATCTCCGCCTTGGTCTGCGTCAGGCGAATACCCAAAAGTGCCGCACTGTTATAGAAGCGATCCAGATGCTCATCCAGCGCATAAATCACATGATTGCGACTGTAAGTGGCATCATAGCAACCGTCGCCGAAAAAGCACACACGATCCAGCATGGGCACCTGCATTTCCTCCAGCGGGCCAAACTTGCCGTTGTAATAACCTAAATTCTCCATATCGCATATCCTCCAAAAAAAGACAATAGGGCACCAAAGCCGAAAAAGCTCCGTTGCCCTTATCCAATACTATATCACTTTCCGGCGCAAAAGTAAAGACGCCCGGAAGATAATCAGCACACGGCGTTTATCCAACTACCGTCCGACATTGAATTATACCCAGTTGCCGACCAGGATCGCGCCCCTTTTGCAAAAGCCGCATACAGTATATCAGCATTTGTACGCAAAATTTGTCAAACCCTGCGGTAAACCGTCACACCCGGCAGATTTGTATAAAAAATCCACAAATTTCCAATTTTTTTCTCAATTTGGTTGACATTACGAGTCGAATTCTCTATTATTAGAGCTGAAACAGCAGAAAAAAATAAGCGCCTGCAATGCCTGCTGCTTTGAGAAATGAAAAAAGGACGGAAAAATCATGCTTATTGAAGAACTCGCTCAGGAATATCGAACACAATATAATGTTTTGTGCGCCAAAATGGACGGACTGCGCCCACTGCTTTCCGTCTATGGCGGAGAGGATCTGTACCGCCTGCGCAGAAAGCTGCGCACCTACTACGAAATGGCCTGCGAATGCCGCCACATTGCTACCATACTGGAAAGCTACTACGATGAGGAGGACGGCGTATGACAGATATGATTGAAAACTGCTGCTTTGCCTCCCCGTCCCAAACGGAGCCGGACACCCAAACCATCACCCGCCGTGCCTTACTGGCCGTGTTGCCCATGGTGCTGGAACAGGAGCTGAGCCCACGGCAGCGCACCTGCCTGCGTGCTTTTTATGTAGACGGCAAAAGCCAAACGGAAATCGCCCGGAGGCTGGGTCTGTCTCAAGCTACGGTCAGCTACCATATCCATGCAGCAAAGGCGGCAGCCAACCGGCTGCTGCACTACTGCCAAATTGCCGTGGCCAAGGCCAATGACTGCTGGCTGGAAGCAGAGAACAACGGACTCTGATCCCTCTATCTGCACAGACGATACAGCAGCGGCAAGTCTGCGAACGCCCAGGGCGTTACCGCCGCCAACACCTGAAAAGCGCACCTGCACACGGTGCGCCGCAAAAAAGAACAGCGCACCTCAGTTCATCCTATGAGGTGCGCTATATTTTGTGTGTATTTTTATGTATACATCAGAATGGCGATTAGGAAAAAGACGGCATAGAGCACAACCTGATGGCCCATATAGACCCACAAGCTGTTGCGCCCCAGCCAGCACAGCACCCGGCTGTGGCGGCGGTAAAAAGGCGCCGGCAGACGACCGTCCCGCACATAGGTCCCGGCAAAGGCCCCCAACAGAAATAGAAAGAACCAAGGGATCAAAGCAAAATAGTCGGCGGACCGGAAGCTGCTGTTAAAAAAGCCCAAGGGCATCAGCCAGTTGGTACGAAACAGCGCCGCAGGCAAATGCACCAAACCAAAGACCATGGTATGCTCCGGCTCACTGACCCCATAAGTCAAAAAGAACAGCAAACCGCAAACAAGCATGCCCAAACGTGGCGAAATCTTCTTCATCACCGGCAGCAGCAGACCGGTGAGGATCATGCAGCAGCCCAGGCAGGAAAGAATACCGAAGTAGATCTTCGCACCGGTCATACCCATCAGCGGCATCACCCACACGGTGACTCCGGTGATCACCAAACCGCAGCCCAGCACCACGGCGCCCCGGCGTACCGGATTACGGGACAGGCGGGAGCAAATGCCGGAAATCAGAATAAACAGCCCCCAAAAGATAGGCTGCACGGTGCACAGGGCATCAAACACCCGGTAGCCCCAGGACAGCTGCAACACATCGCCCACATCCAAAAAGGCGTGGTGCACCACCATACAGAGAATGGCAAAGCCCCGCAGCTCGTCCAGCAAATAAATGCGGGGACGGGCAGATTTGGGCTGTTTTTGGCGTTTTTGTCTCACCGGAGCACCTCCTATACCAAGGCTTTGGGTTATTTTACCACAAAAGCGGCGGTTTGTACACGCAATTTTTGACACACCGTGGCAAAGAATTGCGCTTTATAATTGTATATGAAATGGAAGTGTGCTATAATACGGTGAAGTCTTAAAAAATACAGAAAACGGCGATCCGCCGAGAGGAGCATGTATATGAAAACCGCTGTGGGCGAAGTGCAGGGCGAGGCCCTGACCCTTGTAAACACCACCAACACTGCCATTGCCGCCGAGTCCGGCTCGCTGCCGGTACTGGGCACCCCCTTTATGCTGGCCCTGATGGAAAAGGCCACCTGCGAGGCAGTGGCAGACCTGCTGGAGGACGATGAGACCACCGTGGGCACGGCCATGAACATTACCCACATCAAGGCCAGTGCCATTGGCGAGGTAATCACCGCCAAGGCTATACTGACAGAGGTGGACGGGCGCAAGCTTACCTTCCATGTAACCGCCCGCAACGACAAAAATGAGCTGGTGGGCAGTGGCACCGTAGAGCGCTTTGTGGTACTGGCGGAAAAATTCTTAAGAAAGGTCGAGGGAAAATGAGATTTTCTGCGGTAATCTTTGACTTTGACGGTACGCTGTGCGACACCGGCCCGGGCATTATGAACAGCGCCGCCTATGCGCTGGAGGCCTACGGCTTTGAAGTGCCCCGAGAGCCGGGCGCCCTGCGCTGCTTTATCGGGCCGCCACTGCTGGTGACCTTTCAGGAGCAATTCGGCGCAGATGCAGCCACAGCCCAAGCGCTGGTACAAAAATACAGAGAGCGCTACAACGGCGCCATTCTCAATGAGAGCATGCTTTACCGGGGTATTGTGACCTTGCTGGAGAACTTAAAAGCGGCAGGCATACGCATTGGCATCGCCTCCTCCAAGCCCAAGCGCTACATTGACCAGCTGCTGGCACACTTTACCATTGACAAATTCTTTGACGCAGTGTGCGGCGTGGATTTTAACACCGACTGCGAAAGCAAGGCCAGCATTATCGCCCGCTGCCTGCAAGAGCTGGGGGCCGCCCCGGAAAAGGCACTGATGGTAGGCGACAAAAGCTACGACATCAACGGCGGCAAGGCCAACGGCTTAAAGACCGTGGGCGTAAACTGGGGCTACGGCAGCAAGTTTGAATTTATTGAAGCCGGCGCCGATTTTCAAGCGGAGAAACCCATGGACATTGAAGCCATTGCGCTGGGCTTTTTTGAGCAAACGGAGGAATACGGCGGCATTTATAACGGCCGCATTCTCACCCTGCACTGCGACACGGTGACTATGGTGGACGGCGCGGAGGAAAAGCGGGAGGTTATCGACCACCCAGGCGGCGTGGCCGTAGCCGGACTGACGGAAAACAACGAACTGCTGCTGGTGCGCCAGTTCCGCTATCCTTACAAAGAGATTTTGCTGGAGATTCCCGCCGGCAAGCTGGAAAAGGGCGAGGATCCCTTTGAAGCAGGCAAGCGGGAGTTCAAAGAGGAATGCGGCGCTACGGCAGACAGCTACTTCTCTCTGGGAGAGGTGTACCCCTCCCCCGGTTACTGCGGCGAGATCATTCACCTGTACGGCGCTGCCGGGCTGCACTTTGGGCAGCAGCATTTAGATGAGGGCGAGTACCTGGATGTGGTGCGCATGCCTCTGGACGAAGCGGTGCGCCGGGTAATGACCGGTGAGATCAAAGACGCCAAAACCGCCATCGCCATTCTGAAATTAAAGGAACGAATCAATCCATGATCTATTTAGACAACGCAGCCACCACCCGACCCTGCCCGGCCTGTGTGGCGGCCGTGGGCAACATGCTCACCGACCACTTTGCCAATCCCTCCAGCCTGCACGGTCCGGGGATTGACGCTATGAAAGAGATCATCGCCGCCCGCAGCGCATTGGCAGATGCTCTGGGGGTGGAGCGAGACACGCTGACTTTCACCTCCGGCGGCACAGAGGCCAACAACCTGGCTCTGTTCGGTGCAGCCTATGCCAACCGGCGGCGGGGCAAGCGCATTGTGACCACCGCCATAGAGCACGAGAGCATTATACAAACCGCCGACCAGTTGGAGGCAGAGGGCTTTGAGGTCATTCGCCTGCAACCGGACAAAACCGGCAATATTACAAAACAGCAGATTGAAAACGCCATCACCTCGGACACCATTCTGGTCTCCGTCATGCGCATCAACAACGAAGTGGGCAGCATTTTGCCGGTGGAGTGCATTCGCCGGGCGGTACAAAAGGCCGGCGCACCGGCGCTGATCCATACCGACTGTGTGCAGACCTTTGGCAAGGTGCCCCTGCGGCCGGACAAGCTGGGGGTAGACCTGATGACCGTCACCGCCCACAAGATCCACGGTCCCAAGGGGGTAGGCGCTCTGTATGTGCGCAAGGGCGTACGTATTCTGCCCCGCACCTTTGGCGGCGAGCAGGAGAAAAAATTGCGTCCGGGTACGGAGGCAGCGCCCCTGATCGCCGGGTTTGGCGCTGCGGTATCGGCACTGCCGGATCTGCGTGCGCAAAACGCCGCCGTCAAAGAACTGAACGCTTATACGAAGGAACGGCTGGCGGAGATCCCCGGTCTGACCTTTAACAGCGGCGACCAGGCCTCGCCCTATATCATCAATATTTGCGTGCCCACCTTTATGCGCAGCCAGACCATTATTCAGGAGCTGTCCGCCAACTACGGCATTTGCGTCAGCAGCGGCTCCGCCTGCGCCAAGGGCAAGCGCTCCCATGTGCTCACCGCCATGGGGCTGCCGGAGCAGGTGATTGACAAATCCATTCGCCTGAGCTTTAGCGGCCAAAGCACGCAGAGAGAAGCAGACGCCTTTGTAGACGCGCTGCGCGACCTGGTAAAAAAACACCCAAAGGAGTAACCTATGCGAGAGATCGTACTGATTAAAAACGGCGAGTTGGCACTAAAGGGACTGAACCGCAGTTCCTTTGAAGATGTGCTCATTAAGAATATGCGTCGCCACCTGGCGCCCTTGGGCACCTTCCAGTTTACCAAGAGTCAAAGCACCATTATGGTGGAGCCGGAGGACCCGGACACGGACCTGGATGACACGGTAGACGCGCTCACCCGCGTGTTCGGCATTGCCGCCCTGTCCCGGGCCGCCGTGTGTGAAAAAGATATAGAGGACATTGCAGCCACGGCTCTGGAATACCTAAAGGAGCCGCTGGAGGACGCCAAAACCTTTAAGGTAGAGGCCAAGCGCAGCGACAAAAAATTCCCCATGAAATCGCCGGAGATCTGCCGAGAGATGGGCGGTCGTATTCTGCGCCGCTTTCATCATCTCAAGGTAGATGTACATAACCCGGACATTACCGTTACCGTAGAGGTAAGGGATCGCTACGCCTTTGTGCGGGGCAACAACCTGCACGGCGCAGGAGGTATGCCCACCGGCACCGGCGGCCGCGCAGCGGTGCTCATCAGCGGCGGTATTGATTCTCCGGTGGCCTCTTATATGATGGCCAAGCGGGGAATTGAATTGGTGGCTGTGCACTTTGCCTCGCCCCCGTACACCAGCGAGCTGGCGGAAATGAAAGTGATGGAGCTGCTGAAGAAAGTAGCCCGGTACAGCGGCTGGATCACCACCTTTGTGGTGCCGTTTACGGAAATCCAGGAGCAGATTCGGGACAAGTGCCCGGAGGAATACTTTACCATTATTATGCGCCGCGTGATGATGATGATCAGCGCCCGCATTGCAAAGAGTCAAAACTGCCACGCCCTGATTACCGGCGAATCCGTAGGGCAGGTAGCCAGCCAGACCATGTACGCCCTGGCGTGCACAGACTGCGCAGCGGATATGCCGGTGTTTCGTCCCTGTATCGGTATGGACAAGGACGAGATCATCGCCATCTCCCGCAAGATCGACACCTTTGAGACCTCTATTGAGCCCTACGAGGACTGCTGCACCGTCTTTACCCCCAAGCACCCCAAGACCAAGCCCCGGCTGGATGATGTGCTGAAAGCCGAAGCAAATATGGAGAATTTGGACGAAATGATGGACCGGGCCGTGGCCGGCGTAAAGAAAGTTGTGATTAAATAATGGAGCCGCGCAAAGATCCCAACGAGGAGATTGACCGCATTTTAGCCGACTTTCAGCAAAGCCGCACCCGGCGGCAAGCAGAAGCGCCGGCAGAGCCGCCTGTTCCGGCAAAAGAAGGGAAAGCGCCGTCAAAAAAAGAAAAGCCCTCCAAAGAAGCAAAGCCGCCAAAAAAGGAAAAAGCGCCCCGCCGCCCGCTGAGCAAAAAGCAAAAGCGGGGGCTGTGGATCGCCTTGGTGTGCCTGGCAGTGGCTGTGGCGCTGGCCTTTGCTCTTCCCGCCATACAAAGCAGCCGCCAAAACGCCTACTTAAAGCCCTACGAGACCAAGTACGGCATTCACTACCCGGCGGGTATGCTGGAGCAATATTGCGACGCCTACGGCAAGGATCGGCAGATTGCCGGTTTTCTGACCTACGGCAGCAGCGGCGAGATCACCGTGTCCAAAACCAAAAATGAGACCCAGGCGTACCTGGATAACAACAGCGACTTTTTGCACTTCGGGTTTAACACCGTAATCTATGGCAGCCCGCAGCAGCTGACCGGGCTGGAAGCCGCCTATGGCAGTGCCGCCGCCTGCAACAACAGCGGCACCACCCTCACCTACAATTCTCTGTTTGAGACCGGGCAGTGGCAGGTGGTAGGCGCCCTGTATGTGAACACCAAGACCAAGGACGACAACGGCTACTGCTTCCCCTACAATGTGACCGGAAACATGACGGCAGACAGCTACAAACAATTCTACGCCCGACTGACCAACCGTATGATCTATACCAGCAACCGTACCTTAAATCGAGCGGATCACCTGCTGACCATTGCCACGGACAGTGCGCTGCACCCGGGGTGGAAATTTGTGTTGGTGGCTGCTAAGGACGGCGAAGTGCGGGATGTGCGGGATGTGCAAACGCCACAGTACCCGCAGGCGTACTTTGACGAGAAAGGGAAAAAGAACCCTTATGCGCCCTTTAACAAATGGTATCCGGAGATCTATGTGAGCAACGGCGAGCAAACCTCCCGCCAAAACAAAAAAGACTACCAAACAAAATAAAAAAAGCCCCGACGGAATTTGCGTTTCGTCGGGGCTTTTTCGGTTTCTGTTTTAGATTTTCACATCAGCATAGATGGGATAGTGGTCGGACATGGCGTCCATCGCTCCGTCTGAGAGAATCCCGTAGCATCGCACCTTGGCGGTGCCGGTCAAAAAAATGTGGTCATAGGTAGGTGCAGAGGCTTTTTTGTTGTTGCCGCTTTTGGTCTTGGCGGCCAAGGCTTTGGTGTCCTGCATCTTTTTTGACAGGCGACTGTAAATCTCCGGCGCATCATACACCGGGTCATACCCGCCGCCGTCCATGGCGTTAAAGTCACCACAGGCAAATACCGGGCACTTATACTGTGCCGCCAAGGATTTGGCAAGTGCCGCGGCCTGGTCTGCCTGGCTTTCCATCACCGCCCGCTCCGCCTTTTCCTCTCCGCTGCGGATCAGGTCCAGGTGGGTGGAAGATACAATATATTTTTCGCCGGACTGATTGTTCTGGAACAGTCCCCACACAATGCGGCGCAAGCGCGCATCATCCCCCCGGTCATAGGCCACATCGCCTTGCTCCAGCAGGGTTACCCGATCGCTGTCATACAGCAGACCGGTCATGCGTACCAGCGCACCGGTACGCACCGGGTACAGCAGCTTATAACTGCCCCGGTTCTGCATCAAACAACAGTACCACTGGTCGCTCATCTCCTGCACGGCCACCACATCCGGCCGGTAGGTGTCCAGCACCTGCAAAAACATTTTGGCCCGCTTGTGCGCGTCCGTGCCGCCCCAGCTCTCATAATGCACCAGCAAATTGGCACTCATAATGCGGGCGGATGTATCCTTGGCACGCTTGGCGTTCGCCTTGCCGATGCTCTCCTGGAACTCCTCGCTAACCATATAATCCGACAGATCACCTCGGCTGCGAATCACCGCCGGCACGGCAATAGCCGTACTCACTGCTGCCACTAGAACCAGCGACAGCAGGGCGCAAAAAAAGCGCCGCAAAAACTTTCTCATAATCTTCCTCCGCAGTATGTTCTCCATACCTATTATACACAAGCCGGCGTTTCATTTCCACCCTACAGCAAAAATAAAAAAGTATTGACTATTTTACTTAGGCGTTGTATATTTGTTATACTTATTATAGAAAGAAAAAACGGCGAGAATCGCCAAGTGGAGAATAACGATGATGGAAGAAACAAAAAAGAGCAAGCCCCTGCGCCTGCTGACGGTGCTGCTGTCTGTGGCGGCCGTAGCTGCCATGCTGTGGTGCGCACCATACTTTAAGGACGATTGGGCCTGGGGCAGCCAGGTGGGACTGGAGCGACTGCAAAGCCACTTCACAGGTTACAACGGCCGGTATCTGGGCAATCTGCTGGTCATGGTCCTCACCCGCTCCTTGCCGGTGAAAATCATTTTGATGACCGCCGGGGTTCTGGCGCTGCCGTTGCTGGTAAGCCGCTTGGCCAACAAAAAGCTGTTTTTATTGTTCCCACTGAGCCTACTGGGTGTAGCTGTGATGCCCGCCGATCTGTTCCGCCAAACAATGGTGTGGGCCAGCGGTTTTTCCAACTATATGCCGCCGGTGCTGCTCACCCTGTGCTATCTGCTGCTGGTATGGGATCTGTGGGGCGACACGGCACCGGTACAGAGCAAATGGTCGCCGCCCTGTGCCCTGCTCATCGGCGGGTGCGGTGCGCTGTTTATGGAGCATGTTACCCTATACAACCTGGCGCTGGCAGTAGCGGTGCTGATCTTTTCCAAGGTCAAGCACCACAAGACCTATGCCACCCACTGGTGCTTCCTGGCCGGCGCTGTAATCGGAGCCGGAATTATGTTTACCAACAGCGCCTATGGCTTTATTTCTTCCGGTAAAGACCAATTCAGCTACCGCTCCGTGGCGGTAGGCGGCACCGTGCAGCGGTATTTTGACACCATCGGCGGCAATATCATTCGTATTTCCAACTACCTGACCGAGTGCAACGCCCTGATGAATGTGCTACTGGCTGCGCTGTTTTGCATTGTGCTGCACCGCCTGTTTAAGAAGGGCAGCGTCACCAAGGGACGACGGATGTGGCTCACCGTCAGTGCAGGAATATTGGTAGCCTATGCTGCTTACAGCTGCGTGCTTACCGTATGGGCCAAGATCGCAGGCACCAATGACGCCCGGGATGCCATCGACCCTGCGTGGCGCTTTACCTTTACGCTGTTGTTTTCCATTGCACTACTGCTTTGCATTCTCTTAGGCATCCAAAGCCGACGCCGCAAGGGACAGATGCTCTTTGCCCTGGCTAGCGTGTATGTGTTCTGCACGCCTCTGTTTATCGTAACCCCCCTGACCGCTCGCTGCTTTCTCCCCTGCTATGCCATGTTTATGCTGCTGGCCGCGCTGCTGTTTGACCTGATCTATCGAGATACTGCTGACAAGACAAGGGCCACCCGCACCGCAGGCGCCGTATTTGCCGCCTGTCTGATTGCGCTGGGCGTGTTCTATGCCACCGTCTTTGTACAGATCAAGGACTATTCCGTCGGTCGAGAGGCCTATGTGCAGGCACAGATTGACCAAGGCGAAAAAAAGATTTACCTGCCCATGTACCCAGCCTATACCGGCGATTATATTCGAGGCAGCACCCCCAAGGACGGCTCTGTTTGGGAGGAGCGGTACAAGCTGTTCTACGGCATTGACCCGGACATTGACCTGGTCACCGTCGGCCCCAACAGTCCCCAGGCCAAAGCAGTACTGGCACAAGATAAATAAGCCTCATTTGTCGGGTTTGATACCCACATTGAGTTACCGAATCCATAGAAAAAACGCATCCTGTAAATAGGATGCGTTTTTGTTTTGCTATTTGCATGCAGTGCAGAAGTTACACATTGATCTCCACATCTACGCCCAGCAGGTCTTTTTCCTTAGCCAGAATGGGACTCACCACTTCGTTTAAGAAGTCGGCGGTCTGCTCCGGAGCGCGCCCCACAAAGTTCTCCGGCTTCAGAATTGCCAAAATTTCCTCCTTGGTGGTCATAAAGGCCGGATCCGCGGCAATACGATCCACCAGATCGTTTTTGCCGCCCTCAACCTTCACCACCGCACCGGCGGCCATAGAGTGCTGGCGAATTTTCTCATGCAGCTCCTGACGGTCGCCGCCCTTCTTCACCGCGTCCATCATAATGTTCTCGGTCGCCATAAAGGGCAGTTCGCTCATCAGGCGGGCGTGGATCACCTTGGGATACACCACCAACCCGGAGGTCACATTGATATACAGGTTCAAAATTCCATCCGTAGCCAGGAATGCCTCGGCCACGCTAACCCGCTTGTTGGCGGAGTCGTCCAATGTGCGTTCAAACCACTGGGCCGACGCTGTCCATGCCGGGTTCAAAGCGTCGATCATCACATAGCGGGACAGAGAAGCAATCCGCTCACTGCGCATAGGATTGCGCTTATAAGCCATAGCGGAGGAACCGATCTGATTCTTCTCAAAGGGCTCCTCAATCTCTTTCAGATTTTGCAGCAGCCGCAGGTCGTTGGAAAACTTGCAGCAGCTCTGAGCGATCAGCCCCAGGCAGTTGCACACAATGGTGTCCAGCTTGCGGGCATAGGTTTGGCCGCTGACCGGGAAGCAGGCCTTGAAGCCCATCTTCTCTGCGATCTTACGATCCAGTGCCTTGCACTTCTCGTGGTCGCCGTCAAACAGCTCCAGGAAACTGGCCTGGGTGCCGGTGGTGCCCTTAGAGCCCAGCAGCATCAAGGTGTCCAGCACATGGCACACCTCTTCATAATCCATGACCAGATCCATCAGCCACAAAGTGGCACGCTTGCCCACGGTGGTGGGCTGGGCAGGCTGAAAGTGGGTAAAGCCCAGACAGGGCATATCCTTATACTGGTCGGCAAACTTGGCCACACTGGCAATGGCGTTCACCAGCTTTTTCTTGATCAGCAGCAAGGCCTCCCGCATGGTGATCACATCTGTATTATCGCCCACATAGCAAGAGGTGGCACCCAGGTGGATAATGGGCTTAGCCGTGGGGCACTGCACCCCATAGGCGTATACATGGCTCATTACATCATGGCGCACCTGCTTCTCCCGCTCCCGAGCCACATCGTAGTTGATGTCCTCAGCGTGGGCTTTCAGCTCGTCGATCTGCGCCTGGGTCACATTCAGCCCCAGCTCATGCTCCGCTTCTGCCAGAGCGATCCACAGCTTCCGCCAGGTTTTAAACTTAAAATCCGGGGAGTAGATATACTGCATTTCCTTGCTGGCATAGCGCGCGTTAAAGGGAGAATTATAAGTATCTGTCTGCATTAGTCCAGCCCTACTCTCTTCATCATCTCTTTGTATGCGTCCTCAACGCCGCCCAGGTCCCGACGGAAGCGATCCTTGTCCAGCTTCTCATGGGTCTTAATGTCCCAAAAACGGCAGGTGTCCGGGCTAATCTCGTCTGCCAGCACGATCTGGCCGTCTGCGGTCTTGCCGAATTCCAGCTTGAAGTCAATCAGCTCTACGCCGATGGAGGCAAAGTATTCTTTCAGCACATCGTTCACCTTAAAGGCCATGGCTTTAATGGTGTCGATCTCCTCTTGGGTGGCAAAGCCGCAGCTGACTGCGTGGTAGCCGTTGATCAGCGGGTCGCCCAGGTCGTCATCCTTATAAGAGAACTCAATGGACGGCTGGGTAAAGTCCATACCCTCTTCCAAACCCAGGCGCTTGCAGATAGAGCCGGCAGCCCGGTTGCGGATAATCACTTCCAACGGCACAATGGTCACTTTCTTCACAGCGGTCTCCCGATCGGAAAGCTCCTCCACAAAGTGGGTGGGCACGCCGTGCTTCTCTAAAAGCTGCATTAAGTAGTTGGACATTTTGTTGTTCACAACGCCCTTACCTACGATGGTGCCCTTCTTCAGGCCGTTAAAGGCGGTGGCATCATCCTTGTAGTCCACAATCACGATGGTGGGGTCCTCAGTAGCCCATACCTTCTTGGCCTTGCCTTCATAAAGCTGTTCTGTCTTATTCATAACGCATTCTCCTCTGCAAAAAGATTGGTAAATTAAAGGGTGTGTATTCTTATTTGTTTTGGGCAAAGTAAGCCTTGATCCGCTCCACAGCCTCTACGGTCTTGTCCGCATTGCCGAAAGCAGTGAGCCGGAAAAAGCCCTCACCGGAGGGACCGAAGCCGGAACCGGGGGTGCCCACCACATGGGTCTTGTCCAGCAGCAGATCAAAGAATTCCCAGCTGGTCATGCCTTCCGGCACCTTCAGCCACACATAGGGGGAGTTCACCGCGCCGTAGCAAGTAAACCCGGCAGCCTGCATACCCTCAAAGATCACCTGGGCGTTCTTCTGATAATAGGCCAGGGTTTCCTTGATCTCCTTTTGCCCCTGCTCCGTGTAAACCGCTTCGGCCGCCCGCTGGGTAATGTAGCTAACGCCGTTAAACTTGGTGGCCTGGCGGCGTGCCCACATGGGGTTCAGACTCTTGCCCTCAAACACACAGGCCTTGGGCACCACGGTATAACCGCAGCGCACGCCGGTAAAGCCGGCAGTCTTGGAGAAAGAGCGCAGCTCAATGGCGCACTTCTCGGCGCCCTCAATCTCATAAATGGAATGGGGCACATCGTCCTCTACAATAAAGGCTTCATAGGCACTGTCAAAGATGATCAAAGCGTCATTGGCCAGCGCATAGTCTACCCACTTTTTCAGCTGCGCTTTGGTGGCGCACATACCGGTGGGGTTGTTGGGAAAGCACAGGTAGATCACATCCGGAGTCTCCTTCGGCAGATCGGGCATAAAGCCGTTCTCCTCTGTGCAGGGCATATAGATAAAGTTGCTGTAAAAGCCGTCGGCGTTCTTGTCACCGCTGCGGCCGTCCATGGTGTTGGCGTCCACATACACCGGGTACACCGGGTCACACACAGCGATCTTGTTGTCTACGCTGAACAGGTCGCCGATATTGCCGCAGTCGGACTTGGCGCCGTCGGACAAAAAGATCTCGTCTTTCTCAATATTGACCCCGCGGGCTGCGTAATCGTGCTGCTGAATGGCATCCAGGATAAACTCGTAACCGTGCTCCGGCGGATAGCCGCGGAAAGTGGCCTCGTTGGCCATCTCATCCACCGCCTTGTGCATGGCGTCGATCACACTGGGCACCAGCGGACGGGTCACATCGCCGATGGACAGACGGATAATATCTGCCTCCGGGTGCGCCTCCTGGTACTCCCGCTGCTTTCTGGCTACCGTTGAAAACAGATAAGAGCTTTCAATCTTAAAAAAGTTTTGGTTGATCTTCATTATTCTAAAAAACCTCCTGTGTTTTATAGATCTATCTTGCCGCTAAAGACGGTGGTGGCCGGGCCGGTCATCATGACGCTGTCCTCGGCCTTACCGCTCCAGCTGATCTGCAAGTCGCCGCCCAGCAGATGAACCGTCACCCGGTGGTCTACATAACCGCCCAGAATTGCTGCTACCGCCGTGGCACAGGCGCCGGTGCCGCAGGCCAGAGTCTCCCCGGAGCCGCGCTCCCACACCCGCATTTCAATATTCTGCCGGTCCTGTACAAAGGCAAACTCTGTGTTGGTCCGATCCGGGAAGCAGGGATGGTGCTCAAACAGCGGTCCCACCTGCTCCAGCGGGAACTCCCGGGGCGAGTGGTCAATAAACACCACCGCGTGAGGGTTGCCCATCGAGACACAAGTCATTTTATACACCTTGTCGTGTACGGTAATGGGTACATCCACCGGCGGTTTGCAGTCCGTCACCACCGGAATGGCCGCCGGATCTAAAATCGGCGCACCCATATCCACACTGGCGCCCACGGCCACGCCGTCCTGCACCTGAATGTCAATGGTCTTAACCGCACCCATGGACGCAATGGTCACGGTGGTCTTGTCCGTCAGCTTGTGGTCGTACACATATTTTGCCACGCAGCGAATCCCGTTGCCGCACATAGCGCCCCGGGAGCCGTCCGCATTGTACATCACCATTTCAAAATCGGCGTTCTGCCCCTTCTCAATGAGAATGATGCCGTCGCCGCCGATGCCAAAGTGCCGATCGGAGAGCCGCACCGCCAGCTGAGAAGCCAGGTCCCGGTCCATGGGCTGCCGGGTGCAGTCAAAGTAAATATAGTCGTTGCCGCAGCCGTGCATCTTGGTAAATTCCATCAGAAAGCCGTCCTTTCGTTAGCGAAAATCGTTGATGATCTTTTGCGCCAGGTCCGTAATCTTCAGCCCGGTGCGCATACTCTCCTTTTGGAGAAAACGGTGGGCCTGCAACTCCGTCATATCCTGGGTGTTCATCAGCACCAGCTTGGCATTGGAGATCAAATCCTCATCCGCCTCCTTACGGCGGGTAAAGCTGCTTTTGCTGGAGGCCAGCACCGCCACCGTTTGCAAAAACTCCTGCCGATCCAAGGGCAGGGTCAGGGTGATCAGGTTGCCCATATATTCTGTTTTGCCGTTCTTCGACAGTGCTACCACATCAAAGTCCGCAGGCAACTGCTCTGCCAAAGTACCGGCACCCATATCCCGCAGCAAAGAGGCACAGATGATCACGCCGGCGTCTTTCTCACCGGCAGCGCCCAACGCGCTGGAACCCAGGGCACAAATATGCGACACCCGGAACCCCTCGCCAACCAGCAAGGCACGCAGGCGCAGTGCCACCTCTTTGTTCGGGTACGCAATAATGATGTCCTTCATCTTCCGCTCCCGTTCCCCCATTAGATAAGAGTTATTATACCATATAAATACGCCTCGGTTCAATACAAAATGTGCACAGTTGCGCCCTGTGGGGACAAAAATTTTTGTCTATTCTTTACAGTCCTAAAGATTTGTAACAATATACACAAAAATGCGACAAATTTTACAAATTCTTGTAACAAACTATACGAAAATCCCTTGATTGACCGGTGCCGATGTGGTAAAATGAGGATGACTACAACCGAACTGAAAAGGGAGATGATAGAATGGAACAACTTAAAGAAGAATATCAGCTGCCGGTCTACCTCTTCCACGAGGGCAAAAACTATGAAGCATACCGTTTCTTCGGTGTTCATAAAATAAAAAAAGGCACCTACGCTTTTCGCGTGTGGGCGCCCCACGCCGTGGGTGTGGCTGTGGCCGGTGACTTTAACGATTGGTCCGAAACAGCCAACCCCATGACCCCCATTGCACCGGAGATTTGGGAAGCGGTGGTGGACGGTGTTTCCAAGTATGACTGCTACAAATACGCCATTCAAACGGCGGACGGTCGCCTGCTGATGAAAGCGGACCCCTACGCCGTGCACCAAGAGACCCGACCGGGCACCGCCTCCAAGGTCTATGACCTGCCCAGCTACAAGTGGACGGACAGCGACTGGTTTGCCCGGCAAAAAGAAACCTCTGTGCTGGACAAACCGGTGAATATTTATGAAATTCACTTTGGCTCCTGGAAGCAGCACGAGGACGGCACATTTCTGACCTACCGGGAAATGGCAGACACGCTGGTGCCCTATGTAAAGGATATGGGCTACACCCATATTGAGATGATGCCCATTATGGAGTATCCCTTCGACGGCTCCTGGGGCTATCAGGTCACCGGATACTTTGCCCCCACCTCACGCTATGGGGTACCGGAGGACTTAATGTACTTTATGGACACCTGTCACAAGGCGGGGATCGGCGTGATCCTGGACTGGGTGCCCGCCCACTTTCCCAAGGACGCGCACGGGCTGTACGCATTTGATGGGGACTGCACCTACGAGTACAGCGACCTGAAAAAAGGCGAGCACAAGGAATGGGGCACCCGGGTCTTTGACTACGGCAAAAATGAAGTGCGTTCTTTTCTCATCAGCTCTGCCATGTACTGGGCCGATCTGTTCCACTTTGACGGTATTCGGGTGGACGCAGTGGCCAGTATGCTGTACCTGGATTACGGCAGAGAGCCGGGAGAATGGACCCCCAATAAGGACGGCGGCAACGAGAACTACGAGGCGGTGGACTTCTTCCGCCAGCTGAACAGTGCGGTGCTCACCCGCCACCCGTCCATGATGATGATCGCCGAGGAGTCCACGGCTTGGCCCATGATCACCATGCCCCCGGATGTAGGCGGCCTGGGCTTTAACTTTAAGTGGAATATGGGCTGGATGAACGATATGCTCCGGTATATGAGCCTGGATCCACTGTTCCGCAAGGGCAACCACGATTGCATTACCTTTAGCTTTTTCTACGCTTTTAGTGAAAACTTTGTGCTGCCCATCAGCCACGACGAGGTGGTGCACGGCAAGTGCTCCCTAATCGGCAAAATGCCCGGCGAATACGACGATAAATTCAGCAGTATGCGCCTGTTCTTTGCCTATATGATGGCCCACCCGGGCAAGAAGCTGCTGTTTATGGGCAGCGAATTCGGCCAATTCAAGGAATGGGCGTACAAAGAGGGACTGGACTGGCTGCTGCTGGATTACGAAAAGCACCGCCGGCTGCAAGCCTTCTCTAAGGAACTGAACCACTTTTATACCGCTCACCCGGCGCTGTGGCAGATTGATTACAGCTGGGAGGGATTCCAGTGGATCAGCTCCGACGACAACAGCAACTCGGTGATCGCCTTCCGCCGCATAGACCGAGACGGCAAGGATCTGATCACGGTATTTAATTTCACCCCCAATGATCATGAGGACTACCGCATCGGTGTGCCGGAAAAGGGCACTTATAAAGTGGTCATGGACACGGCGCTGAAAAAATACGGCGGCACCAAGCCCCGGCTATGCGGCACCTACAAAACGAAAAAAATACCCATGCACAATATGGAGCAAAGCATCAGCCTGAAACTCAGCGGACTGTCTGCCTTGTATCTTGAAAAAATAAAGTAAGGAGAACCACTATGGCACACAAAACAAATGTTGTTGCAATGCTGCTGGCCGGCGGCCAGGGCAGCAGACTGGGCGTGCTCACCAAAAACATTGCCAAGCCTGCCGTACCCTACGGCGGCAACTACCGCATCATCGACTTTCCGCTATCCAACTGCGTCAACAGCGGTATTTACACCGTTGGCGTACTGACCCAATATCAGCCGCTGGAATTGAACGACTATCTGGGCAACGGTCAGCCCTGGGATCTGGACCGCCAAAACGGCGGCGTACATATTCTCTCCCCTTATGAGGCCATCGGCGGCGCCGAGTGGTATAAGGGCACGGCGAACGCCATTTACCAAAACATCAATTTTATTGAGAAGTACGACCCGGAATATGTAGTGGTGCTCTCCGGCGACCACATCTACAAGATGAACTACGCCAAGATGATCGACTTCCACAAAAAGCACAATGCGGACTGTACCATCGCTGTGCTGGAGGTGCCGTGGGAGGAGGCCTCCCGTTTTGGTATTCTGGCTACCGACGAGGACGACCGTATTTACGAATTTGCCGAGAAGCCGGCCCAGCCCAAGAGCAACAAAGCCTCTATGGGCGTGTATGTATTCAGCTGGAGCAAGCTGCGCCAGTACTTGGAGCTGGACGAGGCAGACCCCAACTCTGCCAACGACTTTGGCAAGAATGTGATTCCCGCCATGCTGAACGCCGGCGAGCGGCTGTTTGCCTATCCCTTCTCCGGCTACTGGAAAGATGTGGGTACCATTGACAGCCTGTGGGAGGCAAACCTGGATATTATCAATCCCAATGTAGATCTGGATCTGTCCGACAAAAGCTGGCGTATTTACAGCCGCAACCCCATGGCGCCGCCCCACTATATCGGTAAAAGCGCGGTGGTGGAGAACAGCTCCATCAGCGAGGGCTGCGAGATCGAGGGCAACGTGGATTACAGCGTGATCTCCTCCAATGTGGCCATTGAGGCCGGTGCCGATGTGCGTTACAGCGTGGTGATGCCCGGCGCACATATTAAAAAGGGTGCCAAGGTGTATTATTCCATCGTGGCCGAGAACGCGGTCATTCAGGCGGACGCCAAGGTCGGCGAAATTCCCGAGCAGCTGCAAAACCCGGCAGACTGGGGCATTGCCGTTATCGGTGCAGGCGCTACCGTCACCGGCAAGAGGGACATTGCACCCGGTGAAATGATCAAAAGCGGCGAGGAGGTATAAGCATGAACGGAAAATCTGTACTGGGCATTATCTTTGCCAATATTCATGAGGAGGCGCTGGATACCCTAACGGCACAGCGCACCATGGGCTCCGTGCCCTTTTGCTCCCGCTACCGGCTCATTGACTTTCCCCTGTCCAACATGGTGGAGAGCGGCATTACCAAGATCGGCGTGATCACCAATGCCAACTTTCGCTCCCTGATGGATCATGTAGGCACCGGCAAGCCCTGGGACCTGAGCCGCAAGAACGACGGACTGTATCTGCTGCCACCGTTCTCCGTTAACTCTGCTACCATGTGGGGGAACCGAATTGACGCCATTTTCGGCAACATTCAGTTCCTGAACCAGTCCAACCAGGACTATGTGCTGATGAGCGACTGCAACCAAGTGCTGAATATGGACTACGAAAAGCTGTTTGACGCCCACGAGCAAAGCGGCGCCGATGTGACCATTGTCGGCGTGCACGGTGAAATGCCCACGCATGTCGGCTCTGTTTTGGTGTTTGACCAGGTGGCAGAGGACGGCCGCATTACCGGCATGAGCCTGTGCCCGGAGGGCCGGGGCGAAGTCTTTTACAGCTGCAACATCGTGCTGATGCAAAAGACGCTGTTTGAGTCTTTGGTCACTGCCGCCCACAGCAAAAACGAAATTTCTTTCCAGCGCAATGTGCTGCTGAAGAATGTAGATCATTTAAAAATCCACGCTTACGACGCCAGCGACTGCTTTGTGGGCACCATTCAGTCCCTGCAAAGCTATTACGACATCTCCATGCGGGTGCTGGAGAAGGAGAGCCGCCGCCGTCTGTTCAATCCGAACAAGCCCATTTCTACCAAGGAGCGGGACGATATGCCCTCCCTGTATGGCCCGGATTCCGCCACCAAGAACTCTTTGGTGGCCGATGGCTGCATCATTGACGGCACGGTAGAGAACTGCATTATCTTTAAGGGCGTCAAGATCGGCAAGGGCGCCGTGGTCAAGGACTCCATCCTAATGCAGGACACGGTAATCGGCGACAACGCTAAAGTAAATTGCGTGATCGCAGACAAAGATGTATCCATTAAGCACTCGGTAGAGCTGAGCGGCGCGCCCAACTTCCCGGTGTACCTGAGCAAAAAAACCAGAATTTAAGGAGGCAAATATTATGAAAGTTCTTTTTGTTGCCTCGGAGGCACTGCCGTTTATGGCCTCCGGTGGGCTGGGCGATGTGGCCGGCTCGCTGCCCGCCGCCCTGCGCAAGCGGCTGATCGGCTGCCGGGTCGTTATGCCCCTGTATGACAGCATTCCTCAGGAGCTGAAGGACCAAATGCAGTTCATCACCTCCATCTCCGTGCCGGTGGCCTGGCGCCGCCAGTATTGCGGTATTTTTGAGGCCAAGCACAACGGCGTGATCTACTATCTGCTGGATAACCAGTATTACTTTAAGCGGGACGGTATTTACGGTCATTATGACGATGCAGAGCGCTTTGCGTTCTTTGCCCGTGCGGTACTGGAGATCATTCCCGCCATTGACTGGAAACCGGACATTATTCACTGCAACGACTGGCAAAGCGCCTTAACGCCCCTGTATTACAGCTGCTATTATGCCAACCGAATGGGGTATGAAAACATTAAAACCGTATTCACCATTCACAACATTCAGTACCAGGGCAAGTACGGCGACGAGCTGCTGGAGGATGTGCTGGGCATCGCCCCGGAGGACAACAATCTCATTCTCTACGACGGACTGGTGAACTTTATGAAGGCGGGCATTGAGTGCGCCAATAAAGTAACCACCGTGTCCCCCACCTACGCCAAAGAAATCCTGGATCCCTGGTACAGTTACGGGCTGGATCCCATTTTGAATCAACGCAGCTGGAAGCTGTGCGGCATCTTAAACGGTATTGACACCGAGCTGTACAACCCGGAGACGGATAAAATGATCTGGGCCAATTACAGCAGTGCAAACTTTGCCAACAAGGCCAAGAATAAAGAAGAGCTGCAAAAGAAAATGGGCTTGGCCGTGCGGCCGGATGTGCCTGTTATCGGTATCGTTACCCGCCTGGTAGGGCACAAGGGCGTGGACCTAATGCAGGCAGTGCTGGAAAAGAGCCTGTGGGAGCGGGATGTGCAGTATGTGATACTGGGCAGCGGCGAGTGGCAGTATGAGAGCTTCTTCCGTGAGTTGCACGACAAGTACCCGGACAAAGTGGGTCTGACCCTGGGCTTTGTGCCGGATCTGGCACACAAAATCTACGCCGGTGCGGATATGTTCTTAATGCCCAGCAAAAGCGAGCCCTGCGGCTTGTCCCAGATGGTGGCGCTGCGCTACGGCACCGTGCCCATCGTGCGGGAGACCGGCGGGCTGAAAGACTCCATCACCGACAGCGGTGACGGCGAGGGCAACGGCTTTACCTTTAAGACCTATGACGCCTACGATATGCTGGGCGCCATCTACCGGGCAGTGGAAGTCTATAACCAACCCAAGGACTGGAAGGTGCTGGTACAGCGGGCGCTGAACTGCGATATGAGTTGGGGCAAATCTGCCAACGAGTATATCCGTATGTACCGCTCTTTGCTGAAAGACTAAACACAGACAAACAAAAAACGAACACCGCACGGTGTTCGTTTTTTATTTGCCTTATTTTGTTTATTTTGTTTTCACAAAGGGATTAAAATGCTTGCTGCGAATAAACAACGGCACATATTCAATCACTAAGTTTGAATTTTCCAGGCCGTACCATTTGTCCGGCGAGCCTGCCATTTTTCTGATCCTGTACTTTAAGCGCACAGCCAGCTTTTGCAAATGGGATATGTCGCTTTCCGGCGCCAGGGTTTTACGAATGTGATAAAACCGAAAGCTGCCGGTGGTTGCGTTTTTGTAAATAGAATATTTCCGCACCTGTTGCGGCAGAGCGCCGGTGGCCACCAAATCTGAAATAATCTGACGCAGATACACATTGACGCGCTGGGGCACCTTAAAGCCCAACCGAATGGTGACAAAAAACACATAGTCGGTGCCGTAGGATTCCACCGAATAGTCTGAGGTGAACGGCTCATCCGTCACCTGAATGTGAATAAACCAGTAAGCGGAGGCACGCTTCGGTCCCTTATCTAAGATGGAATATAGAATATCCCGATCCATATACTCCGGATCACTGTTGTTGGTAATATAGACCAAATTCTCACAAATTTGCGGCACAGACGCATCCTGGCGCAAAGCCTGAAGTGTCGGCAAGTACTGCCGCATCTTCAACGGCACGCCCTGCATACGCTCCACCTGCGTGCCCAAGTACCAAGACAACATAACAATAAACAGCGCTGCCGCAATCAGCACGGCAAAATAGCCGCCCTTGAAGAACTTGGTTAAACTGGAGACAAAGAAGAACAGCTCTATAAATGCAAACACCAAACCGATAACCACAGCGGCAATCCGGCGTTTCTTTCTCTTAAACAAATAAACCGTCAGCAAAAATGTGGTCATCAACATGGTCACGGTAATGGACAAACCGTAGGCTGCTTCCATATGCGCCGCCGTCCGAAACAGCAAGACCACCGCGCAGCAACCCACCCACATAACGGAATTCACAAGTGGAATATACAACTGCCCTTTTGTTTGAGACGGATATGTAATTTGCATATGCGGCATCAAATCCAGGCGAATCGCCTCTGAAACCAGCGAAAACGAGCCGGTAATCAACGCCTGCGAAGCAATAATGGCAGCAACGGTACTCAAAATAACCGCAAAGGGGCGCATTTGCGGCGGCAGCATTTGAAAGAACGGATTCATACCGTCCATAGCCTGCAGCGCAGCATTGTCTTTGTTTGAGAGGATCCAGGCCCCTTGACCCATATAGTTCAGCAACAAGCACACCTTGATGAACGGCCAGCTGGTATAAATATTCTGCTTCCCTACATGGCCCATATCGGAATATAGCGCTTCTGCACCGGTTGTTGCCAAAAATACGCTGCCCAAAATCATAAAGCCGGCTTTGTTGTAAGGACTAAACAAGATGCGCACCGCATAAATGGGATTCAGCGCCTGCAAAATATACAAGTTACCGCTGATATGTGCCACGCCGGTTATGCCTAAAAACAGAAACCAAACCAACATAATCGGGCCGAATGCTTTGCCCAGCAAACTGGTACCGGCTTTTTGGCAGGCAAACAAAACAGAAATAATAATCAATGTAATCAAGATGACACGATTTTGGTCATTATTCAGCAGTTGGTCAAAAACAGAAATGCTGTGCAAGCCCTCAATGGCCGTCGTAATGGTAACGGCCGGCGTGAGCACACCGTCTGCCAGCAGCGCCGCACCGCCTAACATGGCCGGAATGACTAAGTACTTGCCATAGTTCTTGACCAAGCTGTAAAGTGCAAAAATACCGCCCTCACCGTTATTATCCGCCTTCATGGCAACAACCACATACTTCACGGTGGTAATCAGGGTTACGGTCCAAATAATCAAGGATAACGACCCGATGATAAATGCACGGTTCACCGTTTGCAAACCGCCGTTATTTTCGATAATAGACTTCAGCACATACATAGGCGATGTGCCGATATCGCCATACACAACCCCGATGGTTACCAGCAACATGGCCGGTGTAACCACTCGCTTTTTCAACGCCTTTTCTCTCATAAGATACACGCTTTCTGCTTCTTAATGCTCACTCTTTTTATTTACATCCACTTTTTGCGCTTAAAGACGGCTACAAGCACGCCAACCACAAGCGCAGAAAGCACGATCACACTGAAATATCCATATTTCCAGGTCAACTCCGGCATATTGCGAAAATTCATTCCGTACCAGCCCACGATCACCGTAAGCGGCAGAAACACGGCTGTCAACACGGTAAACAGCTTCATGGTCTCGTTCAGCTTTAAGTCCAGATAGGCCTGGTAAGCATCTCGCAAATGAACGATACTGTCTCGCAGCAGGTCCACATTTTCCCGCAGACGCACAGCCTTGTCCGTAAAGATCTTAAAGTACCGCAGATCCTCCCGCTCAAAGATCTCGTTCTCGTTCTCCTCCAGCGCCTCGCCGATGTCGATTAGCTGCTCATAGTAGTTGCGCAAGACGGAAAGTTCCTTTTTCTTATGCAGCAACTCCATGTTGAAGTCCGAACCGGCCTTATCCTGCAGCACATACTCCTCCATCCGGTTGATCTCAAATTCCGTGTCCTCCAGCGCCTTATTGTCACCGGACACCAAACTTTCCAAGAACGCATAGATCAGCTTTTCCAGCGTAATATTGGCACAACTGAACCGGTGAAGGGCGCTGATAAATTTGTTGCGGGTGGAGCAGTCCGCATCGTTAATATCCACTAGCAGCAAAAAATTCTTTTTAACATAAAATGCCAAGCAGTCCTCCCGGGCACGGGCATTGGCCGCGTCCGTAATCTTTAAGGTGCCAAAGCTGTAATCGTCGTACACCTCAATATTGGAGCGGAAGTAGCGGTTCTCCTCCTTGCACTGCTGTACAGTAGAGGGACTAAAGCCGAACTTCTCATAATGGGCGTCCAGCTCCGCCAAGGTAATGTATGCCGCACACACCAAATTAGGGTCTCGATCCTGCGGCTCAATGGTGGTCAGTTCGTCGCTGTATTGGTAAAACACTTGCCGTACCTCCCGATTTCCTGCTTTGTACCTATAAGTATATCCACTTTTGCCCAGCAGTCAAGTCAAATAAAGCATTTATGCCAAAATGCCGCAAAGCAGAATTTGGATGAACCGATCGTAACGATGCAAAAGTTCTTGCCGCTCCCGCTCCATTCCGGCCGTATCGCCCTCGGCTTTCAAATCCACCACCCGGTGCATATACTGGATCAGCAAGTGGTTATACATGACCCGCATGGTGCTGTAAAGCTCCTCATCAGACACATTCACCCTTTCATGGGCTGTATGAATGATCTCCAGCGTCTTATCCTTCATACATGCATTAAAACGATAACTTTGTTCCGTTAATCGGCTACGCAATGCTTCGTTGGTCAAATGCAGGCAATACCAAATCAGAGACAGCGCTTCCGGGTCATCACACCAAAAATCAATACGTTCCTTGTAATACACATGCAAATTGGCAGCAATACCCTGCTCCGGATCCGGCGAAAATGCACATATACCTGCAACCAGTCGATCCACAATGCGTTGCACACAAGCCACAAGCAAATCGTCCTTGGAAGCGTAATAATGGTACAGCTTGCCCTTGGAAATACCATTCTCCCGACACAGCTGGTTCAGATTGGCATTGTCCGGTCCCTGTCGGGCAAAGCTGCGAATCGCCGCTTCTTCAATACATTCTCGACTGCGTCGATTTTTTTCTTCCTGTTTCATAGATTGTTCATTCCTTTATATATTGCATCTCTTCAAGCCGGTTCGCTCTCCCACCGCAAAATCCAAAGCACACATCCTATTATACTGCGTCACAGGATAACGGCTAATTATTTATAGCATATTTCGTACCTTTTGTCCACTTTTTGCCTCTCCGCGATCCTTTTGCCTACAACATACAGGCTGCGCTTTTTCATAAACAATCTTTCCCTTCGTCGCCATTTGCAGAGGTTCCGGTTCGTTTTTGAATTCCCTGTCATTTCAGAGCTTCGTTTTCTCCATAATCATTGCAAGAATGCAAATATCAGTCCGCTTTTGCAATAAGCAAAAGCCACCGCCGGCAGATTGTTCTGCCGGCGGTGTTATTTTTATCCTTTATTCTGTTGCTTACACCACAATGCTTAATCGGCAAGCACATACTGCTCAATGGCCTTGGCTACGCCGTCTGCGGTATTGGCCTCTGCCCGGTAGCGGGCGGCGGCTTTACATTCCGGCGCGCCGTTCTCCATGGCAAAGGAGTAGTGAGCAAAGGCGAGCATGGGACAGTCGTTACCTGCGTCGCCAAAGCTCATCACCTGCTCCGGCGCAATCTGCAGTTGCCGGGCAATACCCGCCAACGCCGCACCCTTGTTGGCGCCGGGAGCGGTACACTCCAATTCATTAGGCAGAGAGGAAACCACCTCCAGCCCCTGGCCCTCCAGCACAGACCGCACCCAATCCGCTTGCTCCGGGTTCAGATCATAAACGGCAATACTCTCTGCGCCTTTGTCCGCTTTATCCAGCAGGTTCTCCTCCCGGTGCGCCTTGGCCATATACTGCTCCAAAACCGCATGGGGCAAACTATCACTGTTGTAATAAGGCAGACGGGCTTCTTCCAAATACATACCGCCGTCCCAATACACATTATAATACAGCGGCTGTGGCGCCAAGGTTTGCAAAATGCGCTGCACTGCCTTTGGTGGAATCAGCTGCTGGCAAATATGGGCGTCGTTCTTCCGGTCATACACCGCCGCGCCGTTGGAGTAGATCACATAGTCTACAAAAGGCACCTGCGCCGTTACATGGTCAATAAAATCCAAGGTGCGACCGGTGGCAATCGCCAGGCACACGCCCCGGTCGTGGGCCGCCTGCAACGCCGCCACCGTGCGGGGACTGACGGTCAGGTGGTCACCGGACATTAAGGTGCCGTCTAAATCTGTGGCAATCAGTTTGATGGACATAAACACGCCTCCGTTCTTCAAATACCGGGCATATTATAGCAAATTCTTGTCCTATGCGCAACGCAAAGCCGGGAAATCCGCAATTTTAGTTGACGAAACAAAGAAATTGTGCTTTAATTAGAGTTTGACAACCGCTGCAAACGCCACGCAGCACCTTTTTCCAACAGATGGAGGGATTCGGTTATGAAACGATGGGGCACCATACTCTGCCTTTGTTTGCTGCCCATACTGCTGTTCTCTGCCTGCGCAGAGGCCACGGCACAAGTTGATTTTGTTGCCAACAAAGATGTTAAAAAAATCTTTGACGATGTGCACACTGTAGGCTACATTTTGGACGATATTCGCAAGGTGGATTTCTACAAAGAAATGCAGCCCAACGACAGCTACACCAAAAAACAGGTAAAAAGCACGAAGCTGGACGCCACCGTAACCAAATATTACAGAAACGAGGACCTGGTGTACGCCGCATACGAAAAAGGCGGCAAGCAGATGACTGAGTGCCACCTGCGCTCCACCCACTCCAACGACCTGACCGTCACCTATACGGACGCGGATGGCAAGCGCACCGGCGTGTCCATTCTCTGTGAGGACGATAAGGGCAGCTACCGTGTTACCTTTGACCAAGGGCTGAACACCCAATCTCCCTACGGTGCCGACCGCTTTACCATTTGGATCTCGCCGGAGGCGGACAACGCCACCTTTAACAGCGAATGTACCTACGAGGCGGTCTACGCCGACGGCAAGCTCACCTGCACCCTGGTCAGCGCCAACTACTACGACAAAAAGGGCGGGTTCAAGCACTTTACCCACACCACGGACAAAAACGGCGTAACTCAGGAAAGCAGCCAGCCGATTTACAACAAATCCGACGCGAACGAGGCTATGATCGGCGACAGCGTAGACATTCTGCGCCATGTAGAAAAATGGGACGGCGTAGAGACTGCCCAGGTGCGTATGGGCACCCACGCCTTCAGCTACACAGAAAAAAAGGATATCACCTATTGGTACATTGACAGCCAAGTGCGCTTTCTCTTTAGAAATAAGGAAAAGGCCGCTGCTTTTAACGCCCGCTACGGCGGCGATGGGATCAAGACCTTAAAGCACACGGACGCCCCTTACGCGGTGAACTTCTCCCGGTGTAATTTACAAATCGCCTCCGACTGTACCTTCCCCGGTGACCAGAACCTGGGCGAATTTGCAGTGACGGACTTTAAGAACAATCCATACTACAATGTAACCTTTGACGCAGACGGCGTGCTCACCTCTTTTCAAAAAGTAAAATAACCCAATCGGCTCCCCTTGTGTATGCAAGGGGAGCTGTTGCGTTAAAAAGGCATTTAAGCGCGGGCGGATACTATCCGCCCCTACGATAAAGCCTTTACACAAGGGAGACAAAAAAGCAAATCGTAGGGCGGGGGCTTGCTCCCGCCGCAATTCTGTTTTTCCCCGGTAGGGGCGGCAACCTGCCGCCCGCCAAATTCCTCCGCGTTTGCCTGCGGCAAATCAACACAACTTGGCTCCCCTTATTTTTTAAGGGGAGCTTGCGCGACTGAGGGGATAAAAGCATAAGTAAATCCGCCCACTTTGCATACCCACGATGTAGGGAGCGATCCCGCATCACCCCGTAAACGGCCGCACAATTTGTCAAAAGAATATACAACCGGTAAAACCCTGTATGCACCCGCGTATTCAAAAGTTGCGAAAGTATTAAATTTAAGCCCCATCCTTGTAATTACAACGGGGATATAGTATAATATTTCTGCTATAACACCTGACCCTGTGTCAGATAGAAACGGTGTACAAGTGAAGATTTTAACCATTGGCGATGTAGTCGCCCGGCAAGGCTGTGACTGCCTGCGCCATATACTGCCCGGCTTAAAGCGAGAGCTGGGTGCCAACTTAACCATTGTAAACGGTGAGAACTCCGCCGTGGGCAACGGCATACTGCCCGGCAGCGCCCAGTTTATTTTTGACAGCGGCGCCGATGTGATTACCCTGGGCAACCACGGCCTGCGCCGGCGGGAGATCTACCCGATGCTGGAAGAGAACGAGTTTTTGCTCCGCCCGGCCAACTACCACCCCTCGGCCCCCGGCCGAGGCAGCGTACTGCTGGATATGGGCGCCGCTCAAGTGGGGATCATCAGCCTGCAAGGTGCCGCCTTTATGGAGCCCATTGCCAACCCTTTTGACGCGGCGGACCGGGAGGTACACCGCCTGAAAGAAGCGGGAGCGCATATCATTCTCATTGACTTCCATGCCGAGGCCACGGCGGAAAAGCGAGCCCTTGGCTACTATTTAGACGGCCGTGTGTCTGCCCTTTTCGGCACCCACACCCATGTGCAGACGGCAGACGAACAGGTGCTGCCCGGCGGCACCGGCTACATTACGGACCTGGGCATGACCGGGCCCCAGCACAGTGTGCTGGGGGTCAGCCCCCAGGCAGCCATTGAAAAAATGCGCACCGGCCTGCCTGTGCGCTTTACCAACCCGGACGGACCTTGCGTGCTGGAGGGCTGCCTGTTTGATATTGACGAAAAAACCGGCAAGACCCGCAGCTGCACGCGCATTAGGAGGTAACCATGGGCAAGAGGAGTTTTGCTCTTTTGCTGGCACTGGTGCTGACCGCCACCCTCTTCTCGGCGTGCACCAAAGGCACCACCGGCCAAACAGAGACCACCGCAAAGGCACAAACCACCTTTGCTACGGACAATGACAATTTCAAATTAAGCTACACCCAATCGGACAGCCTGGATCCTTTTGCCGCCAAGACCCAAAACAATCAGGTGCTGGCGGACTTGGTGTTTGAGAGTCTGTTTGACCTGGACGGCAGCTATACCGCCCAGCCCAACCTGGCCACCGGCTATGAATTTACAAACAGCACCACCCTCAAGGTGATCGTACCCAGCGGTCTGACTTTCTCGGACAAGTCGGCGCTCACCGTCGCAGATGTGGTATACAGCTTTGAGCAGGCCAAGAACTCCCCCGCCTACGGCAGCGCTCTGCAAGGAATTCGCTCCGCCACGGCAGAGGACAACAACACCGTGGTGTTTACCCTGCGCCACCCCTCCCCTTACGGGCAAAATCTGCTGACTTTTCCCATTGCCAAGGCAAATGCCAAAGGCAAGTATCCCATCGGCAGCGGGCGCTACCGCTACAAATCCACCCAGAACGGTCCGGTGCTGGCGGCCAACGTGACCGCCGACTTTAACCCCCACATCACCACCATTCACCTGGTGAACATTGCGGCGGCAGACTCCATTGACAATGCTGTGAATATCGGCAACATCACCTATGCCTATCGGGATCTGTCCGAGAACAGTGCCAAGCGCATGACTGCCACCAAAAAGCAGATTAGCCAAAACAACTTGGTGTATATCGGCTTTAACAACCGATCCGGCGCCTTTGCAAACGCCCATTTGCGCAAGGCCGTGAGCCTGGCGGTGGACCGCAACGCGCTGGCTAAGAGCGCCTATGCCGGCTATGCCACCGCTGCCCGCAGCGTATATAACCCCGCCTTCGGATTGGCAGCCAGCACCCGCCTGTTTGCAGAAGCAGCAGACGCGGCAGCCGCCAAGCAGCAGATCGCCCTGTCCAAAGTCAGCGACAGTGCCTTAAAGATCACGCTGCTGGTCAATCAGAACGACAACCGACTGGCCGCCGCCAATCAGATCAAAACGGCGTTGGAAGCGGCAGGCTTTACCGTACAGCTGCAAGTGAGCAAATTCAGCGACTATAAGGCGCGGATTAAAAATTTAAACTATGACCTCTATATCGGCGAGGTCAAGCTGCAAAACGATATGTGCCTTTACCCCTTCTTCAGTACCGACGGCGCTGCCCGCTACGGCATCAGCCAAGACAAGGGCAGTACTGCCGCCCTGTACCGGGACTACACCGCCGGCAAGACGGAGCTGGGCAAATTTATGCTCTCGTTTAGCGAGGAAATGCCATTTGCCCCCCTGGTGTACCGCAAGGGGATGATCTGCTACTCCAAGTCCCTGCGGGGCGATATTCAGGGGCAGTACGGCAACTTCTTTGCCAATATAGAAGACTGGTATTTTGGATAAAAACGCCCCGGCGTTTGCAATAAATCACGGAGGATATATTGATGATTAAATTTGAAAATCCAAACGGATACATTGAGATCACCAACGCCTATTTTGCCACCCTTGTAGGGCGGGCTGCCCAGTCCTGCTTTGGCGTGACCGGTATGGTCAACGGCAGTGCTTACGAGTCCATTGTCAGTGCCATTAAGAGCAAGGCCACCGGCGAAAAATTCAACCAAGGCGTGTCCGTCAAGAGCGTGGACGGTCAGTTGCAGATTGAGCTGCACATCTCCGTCTCTTACGGTGTCAACATCACTGCCATTGTGGACAGCATCATCAACAAGGTGCGTTACACGGTGGAGGAAGCCACGGACCTGAAGGTCAACACCGTCAATGTGTATGTGGACGCACTGAACTAACCATAGAATGGGAGAACATCACATGATGATAACAGGACTTATGTTCCGGGACGGAGTCATCTCCGGCTCAAACAACATTGCCAACAACCGCCAGGCCGTAGACGCACTAAACATTTTTCCGGTGCCTGACGGCGACACCGGCACCAATATGAGTATGACGATCGGCGCTGCCGCCAAGGAAATGGCAGTGCTGCCGGAGAACTGCACGGTGGAGGAAGCCTCTGCCCGCTGCGCCTCTGCCCTGCTGCGGGGCGCTCGAGGCAACTCCGGCGTCATTCTTTCGCTGATCTTTCGCGGATTTTCCAAGGCGCTGCGTGGCATGGAAGAAGCGGACGGCGCTGCCGTGGCCGCTGCCTTTCGCAAGGGCGTAGACGCAGCCTATAAAGCGGTTATGAAGCCTACGGAGGGCACCATTCTGACGGTGATCCGTAAGGCGGCGGAAGCGGCGGAGCAAATTGCTGCCTCCAACAACGACGCCTGGACCGTTTGCTGTGCAGCCATGGCCGCCGCAGAGGAAGCCCTGGCAAAGACGCCGGAACAGCTGCCGGTGCTGAAAAAGGCCGGAGTGGTAGACGCTGGCGGGCAGGGTCTGGTGCTGATTTTTCAGGGTATGGGCGCCGTGCTTGAAAAGGGTACCGTTGTGCAGCCCATTGCCGGCAGCGCCGTTACCCCGGTACAAACCCCGGACAAAAGCACCGTGGCCGCCGCCTCCGGTGAGATTGAATTCGGCTACTGCTCGGAATTTTTGATTGAAAAAGATCGCCACGCCCCCCAGCAGGATCCGCTGCGGCTGCGGGCGTACCTGGAGTCCATCGGTGACTGCGTTGTGGTGGTGGACGACAGCGATATTATCAAGGTGCATGTGCACTCCAACTGCCCCGGCGATGTGATCCAGGCTGCGCTGAAATACGGTCAGCTAATCAATATTAAGATCGACAATATGCGCTACCAGCACCGCAATGCGGAGGAGGGTGTTAAGCAGGGCGACACACCGCCCCAACCCACCGTAGTACAACCGGAGAATGACTACGGCTTTGTGGCCGTATGCGCCGGTGATGGACTAAAGGAGCTGTTTACCGACATTGGCGCCGACACGGTGGTCAGCGGCGGGCAGACCATGAACCCGTCCACCGACGATATTTTGAACGCCATTATGGCCACCCCCGCCAAGACGGTGTTTGTGCTGCCCAATAATAAAAACATTATTATGGCTGCCGAGCAGGCCATTCCCCTGGCCAAAGACCGTCAGGTGCGGGTACTGCAAACCAAGACCATTCCTCAAGGGATCAGCGCCATGCTGGTGTTTGACGAAACCCAGTCTGCCGACGACAATCAGATGGCCATGATGGACGCCGCCGCCCATGTGGAGACCGGCTCTGTCACCTTTGCCGCCAGAGACAGCGAGCTGGACGGCCGCCCCATTAAGCAGGGGGATATTATGGGTATGTGCGGCAGCAAGATCAAATTCCTGGGCGATGACATTGTAGACATTGCCTTTAAAACCGTTGACAAGCTGTTTAAGCGGGGCGAGCATGCCCTGGTGACCCTGATCTACGGTGCAGATGCCACCGAGGAACAGGCCCAGGAACTGGAAACCCGCCTAAGCGAAAAATATGGCAGCGATATGGAGATCAGCATTGTAGACGGCGGACAGCCCATTTACTACTTCCTGCTTTCTGTTGAGTGATATGGACCAGTTTTTAGAACGCGATATTCAATACCTGAAAGGTGTTGGCGACAAAAGAGCCCGGCTTTTTCATAAGCTGGGCATATTTGTCGTGGGGGACCTGGTGCGCTATTATCCTCGCACCTATGAGGACTGGAGCGTGACCACCCCTGCCGCCCAGGCGCCGGAGGGCACAACTGTGTGCGTGCAGGCCACCATGGTGACCCCCATGCGCACCCACCTGATCCGCAAGGGCATGACCCTCTACAAAGCGGATTTTACCGATGGGGAGACCCTGATCCATGTAACCCTGTTCAACACCAAATTCCTGGCAGAGAAGCTGCGTATGTACCAGGACTACCTGCTGCTGGGCAAGGTAGAGCGCAACTTCACCACCGTGCAGATGAGCGCACCCAAGATTGAACCGCTCACCGCTCGGCGGATTCACCCCATTTACACCCAAACCGGCAGCCTGAATGCAAACCTGATCGCCAAGGCGGTAGACTACGCCTTGGCACACATGGCGCCGCTGCCGGACACCCTGTCCCCCGCCCTGCGGGAAAAATACGGTCTGGAAGACCTGGACACGGCCGTGCGCAACATTCACTTTCCGTCCAATGCAAAAGCGCTGGAAGCGGCCCGGCACCGGCTGATTTTTGAAGAACTGCTGACCCTGACTGTCGGATTGAAAAAACTTAAGGGGCGCAAGCGCACCCCCACCACCCGGGTCATTGAAAAAGACTGCACCGCAGCCTTTGCGGCCCGTCTGCCCTTTACCCTGACCGGCGCCCAGAGCCGGGCAGTGGCCCAGTGCATTGCCGACCTGCAAAGCGGCTATCCCATGAACCGACTGCTGCAAGGGGATGTGGGCAGCGGCAAAACCGCCGTGGCCGCCGCTCTGCTGGACACGATGGTGCAAAACGGCTACCAGTGCGCCCTGATGGCACCCACGGAGATTTTAGCCACCCAGCACTATGCCACACTGCAAAAATTCTTTGCAGGCACAAACACCCGCCTATGCCTGCTCACCGGTGCCTGCACCGCCAAGGAGAAGCGACAAATTAAGGCAGATCTGCTGGAGGGCAATATACACATTGCGGTAGGCACCCACGCGCTGATCCAAAACGATGTGGAATTCGCCAACCTGGGGCTGGTAATCACCGATGAACAGCACCGCTTTGGGGTGCAGCAGCGAGCGGATTTGGCCATGAAAGGTGAAGAAGTGCACACCTTGGTAATGAGTGCCACGCCCATTCCCCGCACCCTGGCCATGATGATCTACGGCGATCTGGACATATCCGTGCTGGACGAGCTGCCCCCCGGGCGGCAGGAGATCCGCACCGATGTGGTCACCTCCGCCTACCACGCCCGGATCTTTCGCTTTCTGCGTGCGGCGCTGGATCGGGGCGAGCAGGGCTATATCGTCTGCCCGTTAGTAGACGAGGGCGAAAGCGAGATGAAAGCCGCCACCGCCTACGCCGCCCAACTCAGCGAAACGGAGCTGTTTGGCTACAACTTAGGGCTGCTCCACGGCAAAATGACCCCCAAACAAAAGGACGCCGTAATGCAGGCCTTTGCCCGAGGCGATGTGCAGGTACTGGTAGCCACCACAGTGGTGGAAGTGGGCGTAGATGTACCCAACGCCACGGTGATGATCGTGGAGAACGCCGAGCGGTTCGGCCTGTCCCAGCTGCACCAGTTGCGCGGGCGCATTGGCCGCGGCAGCGCCAAAAGCTACTGCATACTGGTCAGCGACGCCAAAGGCGATACGGCCCGCCAGCGGCTGCTGACCATGAAAAAATACAGTGACGGCTTCCAGATTGCCGACGAGGACCTGCGGCTGCGCGGCCCCGGCGACTTCTTTGGCAAGCGGCAGCACGGTCTGCCGGAGCTGCGACTGGCAGATATGGTGGAGGATATGGATACCCTGCGCCTGTGCCGAGACTGTGCAGACACCATTTTGGCCGACGACCCCAATCTGGACAAACCGGAAAATCAGCCGCTGCTGACGGAAACGCAGGAACTGTTCCGCCGTAGCACCACATAAAAAGCAGACAGTGATTGCGATCACTGCCTGCTTTTTTAGCACAGGGGACGGTTCTTTTTCTTGCGGGTTTGACCCCGCTACCGGCGCCAAAGGCTCTTCGCAAGATGCGAGGGGCCTTTTTTCTGCTCTTTTGAATTCACTTTACAGAACACCGTTTTTCTGTTACAATAGAACCGTAAACTCTGTATTTATTTTGCTATCTGTGAGATAGGGCGTATGAGAAATATGAGAAAAGTGTAAAACAGGAAACCATCCCCTGTTTTATGTGGAAAACATTCGTTAAATTTGCAAGATACTTTGGATATTCAAAAATCCGAAGCACTAAATGGGGATTATAAGTAATATATGATGAAATACAATTTTTTAGAAAAAGTATTATTACTTATAATGCTGTACTCGGATTTGTTTTATTTAAAATATAAATGGACTTGTGATAATGTTTCCGTCCGCAAAATAAATCCGAATAAATATTTCCAACCCATTTTATATAAGTTATACGGCTTTAGAAAAAAAGTTGAATTAGGTTTACTGATTTTAGAGACCTATTCTCATTTTGTTTCCATCATTGTTTTTATTGAAACCATTGTTGGCTGTATTTTGAATACATCATTCCTAAAACCAATCATGCTATTTTCTTTTTGGTTAATTAGTGGCATATTTGTAATAATCTATTTAATCATTAATTCCGTAAAAAAATAACGACATAGAACAGGGGACGGTTCCCTGTTTTATTACCTTTTTCAGACTTGGACACACCATATAAGGTGTTTGAAATTGTTAAGTGGTTAGCCGATTCACGAAAATGATGCAGTATGAGGGCTTTTTGATATGACGAAGCGAAAAAAAATAGTATGGAGTCTAATCGCAATAGCGGTATTGATTTTGCTTGTTGTATGCGCATACATGTTGTCCGTTCCCAAACTCAATATTGTTTATGAGGTTGACGAACACACATATTATCAGTCCTCAAGATCCATTTTTCGGCATGAGATTCAAGTAAACGGTTATGACCAGGTTAGCAATGTTTTGTTAAATGACAAAGAATTGTATGCAACCGCCCAAAAGGGCGATCATAGATATTTTTTGTTTCATGACGAAGCAACAGACACTACAATTTCTGTGTCTGACGAGGATCATGCCTTCAGTAGGATCTATGCCAGTTTTATGTACAATGGGCGATATACGGTTGAATATGAATATGCAGACGGCGAAGAAGAAACGAAGCGTATGCTTGTATCCATTGATTTTGAGAACAAGAAACGAATTTCGATTGAATTGCCGCAGCAGGTGCTTGCCGGAAGGATCGTGTCTGATGGACGGCGTATTTTTGGGTCGGATAAGGATTATATTTATTTGCTCAATGAAGATAAATCAGTTAAACGCATAACTAGGGGTAGCGATGTTATCTCTGTTCAGGATGAAGTGCTGTATTATGTATTTAACGGAAAGTTGTGCCAATATGACCTGAACGCACAAACAAATTCGCAGGTCCAAAATGGTCCTGATCTTCTCGAGTACGATTTGATTGACCCGGATTCATTCTACACTGTACAAAACAAGTATTTTGTTGGGTGCAGGCTCAGCGTATTTGCTTATAGTGATTCCCACTCATTTCTTACCTATACAACGATCTATGATTTGCAACATGGAAAGAAGTATTTGTTTATGGGTAATTTGGGTAGGATTGGCAAAAATTTTCAGATATTAAATGCGGATTAGTAAAACGGGGAACCATCCCCTGTTTTAGTTAAAGGAATACTATATAAGCAAACTGGAGTTTTAATATGATTAAGATATTTCTTATCTTGATACTGTTATCACTATTTTCTCTTCTTGTTGTATTACTTATAAAAGAAGTAAAAGAAAAATCATATTTTTCAGATCATCTTATATCTAAAATAATTGAATTTATCCTTGATGAAGATATAACATTCGGTATATTATTTATGATAATTATTTTGATAATCATCATTATTGTTTTTTAAGTAGAACTGGAGACGGTTTCTTGTATCGTAAAAGCAAACCGAATTAAAGCCAAGCATAAACAGCCACCGAATCATCTGAACAAGTCCGTAAAAAATGGACAATAGAAAAAAACAGCCTCCTATGGTAGAATTAAAAAACTACCATAGGAGGTTTTGTTATGCCATGGAAATACAGACATATAAAAGACGATAAGAAAGAGCTGATTGAATATAACGTCCCCTGTTTTATGCTGTATTCAAACCAAAACAAAACTGACTCCGCTTGAAAAACGAAATCAGTTTGTTGCTTAAAATTTAATTCTTCTGCCAATCAGGCTGTTTTTGACTGTCTGCACAATCCGGAGCAGTTCACCGATCACTGTCTACTTTTTTACTATAATGCTGTGGTAAAGGTGTAGCCCTGGCTGCGGATACTGTCAATGGCCTGACCTAAAATCTCCGCATTGGTGGGACTGACGGCATGAAGCAGAAAGATGGCGCCCGGGTGGGTGCTCTCTGTCACCTTTTGCAGCGCCGCTGCCGGTTCCGCCACATTTTGGGTATCCCAATCTGCATAGGCAAAGCTCCAAAAGATACTCTTGTAGCCCAGCTCCTGTGCCAGCGCCAGCGTGTCCTCGCTAAACTCCCCCTTGGGAAAGCGGAAGTAAGTCATCTTGTACTGATAATTCTTCTCCATATACCGGTGCAGCACGGTGATCTCCTCTGTGGCTGCCGCGCGGGTCACCTCGTCCATAGTCAGGTGGCGATAGGTGTGGTTGCCCACTACATGGCCCTCGGCAATCATGCGCTTGATCAGTGCCGGGTTTTGGCTGGCAAAGTCATAGGTCACAAAGAATATAGCATGGACTTGCTTCTCCTTTAGCGTGTCCAATATCTTGCCGCTGTATCCGTTCTCATACCCCTCGTCAAAGGTCAGGCACAACTGCTTTTTATTGTCCAGCAAAAAGCGAGCGCCCAGCGCGCCAAACTGCTTTTGCAGCCGTTCCGGCTCCTGCGGTCTGGCGTGGTCGGTAATGTTGCCCGGCCCCCACACCACCTTTTCCTTGCTGTAGCTGCGGCTGCCCACATTGGTGGGGCGCACGGTGGTGTCCGCCGTTTTGGTTGCAGTGGTGGCAGAGGTGGTACTAGTGCCCGGATCGCCGGTTTGGTTCTCATTCTTTGCATTGCCCCGGCAGCCGGCAAACAGTACGGTGATCAGCGCTAAAGCCAGCAGCAAACTGCTGCATTTTTTGAGCATAAAAAAACTCCCCTTTCAGCAATAGGTTGTGCTGAAAGGAGAGCAAATTCACCTGTTAAATTTTGATTAGCGAAAATTGGCGATGTTTGCAAAAACTGCAAATCATTCGTTAATAATATTCCACCCGGCGCGCAAAATGCCCTCATCCTTGCCAATGCGGTTAAGCACATTCTCAATGGCCTCATCGTTCTTCTTGGCGGCAGACACGTAAGCGCGGATTTTGGTATTGCCGTCGTCCGTCTCCGAGGACTCCAAATTGTGCAAAATAATATCCCGCGCGTCCTTCAAAGCACTCATTAAGTGGGCGCGAATATCCACCTCAAAGTTATCCAGACAGGTCACTGAGATTTTATACATACACTCATCTTTGGCCCGCTTTTCTTTATCATAGCTGCGCAGCTTGTTAATCTTGTTGCTCAGCGGATGCAGCACCAGGTGCAGCACCACCACAGCCGCTGCCACAATCACCGCATACAGCACCTTGGGCAGGGTGCACAGAATGCCGATGGCCGCCGTGGTCCAAATGGTAGCGGCCGTGGACAGCCCGCGAATGTTGGTGCCGTCCCGCAAAATCAGGCCGGCGCCCAAAAAGCCCACACCGCTGACCACCTGGGCAGCCACACGGGTCAGGTCCGTGTTGTCCTGGTGGATCACAAAGGAAAACGCCGTGTAGGCATACGCCCCCACACACACGATCACATTGGTAAGTATACCCGCCTGGTGCTTGGTCCACTGGCGCTCCAGACCTACAAAGAAGCCCAGAATAATGGCCAGCGCCAGTCGAATGGAAAACCCGGACAACGCCGTAATATCCATCAAATGCGCATAGCGTTCCATTTTAAATTAAGCCTCCGCTTTCTCCTCTGCCTCCTGGGCAGATTTTTGTTTTAAGTAAGCATTGATAAAGCCGTCAATATCCCCGTCCATCACGGCGGTGATATTGCCCATCTCGAACCCGGTACGGTGATCCTTAGCCAGGGTATAGGGCATAAATACATAGGAACGAATTTGGGAGCCCCAGGCAATCTCTTTTTGATCGCCCTTAATGTCCTCAATGCGTTCCAAATTCTCCCGCTCTTTGATCTCCACCAGCTTGGACTTGAGCATACGCATGGCCACTTCCCGGTTTTGGTGCTGGCTGCGCTCAATCTGGCAGCTGACCACGATCCCGGTAGGAATATGGGTCAAACGCACAGCAGAGGAGGTCTTGTTGACCTTTTGGCCGCCGGCACCGGAAGCCCGGTACACATCCATTTTAATATCTTCTTCACGGATCTCCACATTCACATCGTCGTCAATCTCCGGCATCACTTCAACGGACGCAAAGGAGGTATGCCGCCGACCGGAAGAGTCAAAGGGAGACACCCGCACCAAGCGGTGAATACCCATCTCGCCTTTTAAATAACCGTAGGCATTCTCGCCCTCTACTAAAATCGTGGCGCTCTTAATCCCCGCCACATCGCCGTCCAGATAATCCAGCGTAGACACCTTGTAGCCATGACGCTCGCCCCAGCGGTTGTACATACGAAAGAGCATTTCCGCCCAGTCCTGCGCCTCCGTACCGCCGGCACCGGCGTGGAAGGTCAGCAAGGCGTTTTTGCCGTCAAACTCGCCGCTGAGCAGCGTGGACAGGGTCATATCTTCAACGCGCGTTTCAATATCCTTAACAGAGGCGGTGCAGTCGTCCAGCAGGGACAGATCGCCCTCCTCGTCCGCCAGTTCAATCATCACCAGCGCGTCCTCATAGTCGCTTTTCAGGCTCTCATAGCCGGTGACCTTGGCCTTTAAGGAACCGATCTTTTGCATCACCTTTTGGCTGTTCTCCATATTGTCCCAAAAGTCCGGGGCGGCGCTCTCTTTCTCCAGCACCTCCACCTCGGCCTTTAAGCTGTCAATGGCCAGGGCTTCCTTTAAGTTTTCAATGGGCTTCTCGCTGTCCAGCAGCCGCAGCCGCAGTTCTTCAAATTCTACCATATCCACGCTCCGTGCAGTTCTCTGTATAAATTTATGATTATAACTGTAATATTATATATAAATCTCTGCTGCATTGCAAGGGCTTTACCGCTGATTTTACACCCGGGCACGGATTTTTGGCGGAATTGACGGTGCTTTCACACTTTGTTTAAGATATTTTAACCAAATCGTTGATTTATTGTGATATTCTAATGTATAATGATAAGAAAGCATATAGATCGAGGTACACAAAATGGCTTTGTATGAAAACAACAGCTGCCCGGTCTGCGGCAAGCAGTTCCAACCGGGTGACGATATTGTTACCTGCCCGGAATGCGGCACACCCCATCACCGGGCGTGCTACCGGGAGCTGGGGCACTGCGCCCACCAGGCACTACACGGTGATGGATATGCCTTTACCCCGGCGGATCCGCCTGCGGAGCAAAAATCAAGCGCGCCTGCCGACGATACCCACACCGCTGCCCCGGAGCAAAAAAAGAAATGCGTGGCCTGCGATGCCGAGCTGGACGGAGACGCCGTCTTTTGCACCCACTGCGGCGCTCGACAACCGGGTGCCGGCGAAAAGTATCGCCCGCCTATCCTGCAGGATACGACACCGGATCCCAGCCAATACCCGGGCACCATCGAGGGTGAAGCGGCCGCCGATGTGGCGGCGGTGGTACGCACCAACACCGGCTACTTCCTTTCCCGGTTCAGACGGAATAAAAAGGTCGGATGGAACTGGGCGGCCTTTCTCTTTGGTCCCTACTACCTGTTCTTCCGCAAAATGTATAAAGAGGGCACGGCGGCGCTGGCCATTCGCTTTGCCGCGGCACTGATCGTGCAGGGCGCCTACGCCAGCCAATTTGCCAAGCTCACCGACTTTATGAGCACCAACTACACTGCCCTTATGCAGGGCAAAATACAACCGGACGCAGCACTGGTGGAGCCCTTATACCCGGCTGTAGCCATCATGATGGGCGTAGGGCTGGCGATCCACCTGGTGATCGCCCTGTTTGCCAATCGGCTATACCGCAGAAAAGTATTTACCGTGCTACAAACGGTGGATGATCGACTGCAGGACGGCGCCATCTTTCGTCAAGCGCCCATGCTGCCGGAGCAAATGCGTCTGACCCAGGATGAAATGCGCCGCATGTATCTGTCCAAAATGGGCGGTACCAGCGTGTTTGCGCCGATTATGGCGTTTCTAATCTTGGACATGATCTCCGGACTGCTGTCCAGCATACTGTAAAAATACCGAACGAGGAAAAGAAAAATGAAAATTAAAAAAGCAATCATTCCCGCAGCAGGGCTGGGTACGCGCGTGCTCCCCGCTTCCAAAGCCGTGCCCAAGGAAATGCTCAACATTGTGGATAAACCCGCCATTCAGTACATTGTAGAGGAGGCGTTCGCCGCCGGGATCGAGGATGTGCTGATCATCACTAACCGGGGCAAGGGGGTCATTGAGGACCACTTTGACCACGCGGTGGAGCTGGAGCACAAGCTCTCCGGGGATCCAAACAAAGCGGATCTGTACCGAGATGTGCTGCAATGCTCTCAAATGGGCAATATTTATTTTATCCGCCAAAAGGAGACCAAAGGTCTGGGTCACGCGGTGCTGTGCGCCAAGAACTTTGTAGGTAACGAGCCTTTTGCGGTGCTGTATGGGGACGATGTAATCATCAGCGACGACCCGGTCACCGGCCAGCTTTGCCGCGCCTATGAGAAATACGGCAAGGGCGCTGTGGGCGTAAAGGAAGTGCCCACGGCGGACATTACCAAATACTGCTCCCTGGCGGTTGCGCCGCTGGAGGGCAACTGCTTTACCTGCACGGATATGATTGAAAAGCCCCGGCCGGAGCAGGTAATGAGCAACTACTCCATTCTGGGTCGGGTGGTACTGCCTCCCTCTATTTTTGAGATTTTGGAGCACACCCCCAACGGCGCCGGCGGCGAATTGCAGTTGACGGACGCCATGCGCACCCTGGCGCGGCAAGAGGGCGTAGTGGCTGTGGACTACAACGGCACCCGCTACGATATGGGCAACAAATTCGGCATTTTGCAGGCCAATATTGAGGTGGGTCTGCAGCACCCGGAGACCGGTGCTCGCCTGAAAGAATACATCAAGAACTTAGCAAAGGAACTTTAATACTTATGATCAAACTGGAACGCACTTCCGTCACCAATTTTGACAATGCCATGCGCGGTGCCCGCAATCCCATGAACTCCTGGGGTCGTTACGACTCCTACTATGACGAAGACGGCAACTTTGTCTTTGGCCCCAACGATTTGAGCCTGGCCAAGCGCCTGTGCAAGGCCGGCACCGACCACCGCAAATTCATTCGCATGATCTTTGTCACCGTGGATGTAACCGCCCCCATGTACTGGTGGAAAGAGTATGACACCTACAAGGTGGGTACCGTTGCCAATTCCACCTCCACCATGCACAAGATTGCCTCCAAACCCTTTGAGCTGGCGGATTTCTCCGTAGATCACATGGATCAGCGGGGGCTGGACGCAATGGAAAAGGTGATCCGCACCCTGGAGCAGCTGCGCCTGGAATACCTGGAGACCAAGGACAAACAGACCTGGTACACCATGATCCAGCTGCTACCCAGCTCCTATAACCAAATGCGCACTTGTACGCTAAACTATGAGACCTTAGCCAATATTTATTTTGCCCGCCGCAGCCATAAACTGGAGGAGTGGCACACCTATTGCGACTGGGCGCTGGAGCTGCCTTACTTTAAGACCCTGATTGCAGATACAAAGGACTGACAACACCATGAACCAACAATACGATCCGTTCGGCAGACCCACAAACGGCGCTGTGCCGCCCAATAACGGTCAAACGCCGCCCGGTCAAAGCCCCTACAATCACTATAACAATCCCGGCGGTTATCCGCCCCCGGGCACCGGCTATCAACCGCCGTACGGCACCTATGGGCAGGACCCTCGGCAGGCTGCCTACTTTCAGCGGGAGAACCGTCGTCGCCTGGCGCTGCGCGCCCAAAAGCAGGAATTGCGCCGCTTTGGCAACTGCATTGGACTGGCGATTTTAGCCTACTTCATCTTACAACTGCTGTTTTCCCAGCTGCTATCTGTATTGCACCTGAAGGATATCTATGAAAGCTCAACGGTTTTTCAAAGCTGCTTTAGCCTGCTGTTCATCTCCGTTTGCAGCGTGGCGGTTCCCTTTGGCGTAATGGCACTGATCAACCGCCGCCGCTACACCGGCCCGGTAATCCCCACCCACTCCCTGCGCACCGGTCAAATGGCGTTGTGGGTCAGTTTTGGTATGCTGTGTTGCGTGGGTGCCAACTTTGCGGTCACCTTTGGAGTGATCCCGCTGTTTAAGGCCTTTGGCTATGGATTAACCTCCAACAGCGCCGGCGATCCCGACTCCGTTTTTGCCTGCGTGATCGCCTTAATCGGCACGGCCATCGTACCGGCTATTTGCGAGGAATTCGCCATGCGATGCTGCTGCGTGCAATTGCTGCGCAAATACGGCAATGGCTTTGCGGTGCTGAGCATCAGCATCGTATTCGGCCTGCTCCATGGCAATGTGATCCAATTTGTCTTTGCCTTTTTGGTGGGTCTGATTTTGGGCTATATCACCGTCAAAACCGACAGCGTAGTGCCTGCGATTCTGGTGCACGCACTGAATAACGGTATGTCCGTAGTCGCCGGCATTGTGCGCTACGCTGCCACCGACACGGCCGCCGACTCCGTCACCGTGGGTATGTATGTGTTTTGGCTGCTGGTAGGCGCTGCCGCCACCATTTACCTACTGGTAAAAAAGCAGCTGTACACCCCAAAAGCCCAAGTGGCACCAAACCCGGAAGCCCCAACCTTTGGCCAGTGCATGGGTGCGTTTTTTGGCACCCCGGGTATGATCGTATCCTTTATTCCGCTGGTGGTATTGACCATCTTTTCCATTCAAAAGCTGTGATTTTATGACAACGGATCAACAATTTATGTCCCGGGCGCTGGAACTGGCCCGGCAGGCCGCGCTGGAGGGTGAAGTACCCGTTGGCGCCGTGGTGGTGCTGGACGGCCGGATCATTGGCGAGGGACGCAACCGGCGAGAGAAGAGCCGCAACGCTCTGTCCCATGCAGAATTAGAGGCCATTGACGCTGCCTGCAAAGCCTTAAACGGCTGGCGATTGTGGCAATGTGACTTATATGTCACATTGGAGCCTTGCCCCATGTGCGCCGGTGCCATCATCAATGCCCGCCTGCGCCGGGTGATCTACGGCACCGCGGACCCTAAGGCCGGGTCCTTTGGCTCCGTAATCGACTTTAATTCCCTGCCCTATAACCACAAGCCGGAACTGACCGCCGGTGTGCTGCAAGGGGAATGTGCCGGTGTGCTCAGCGACTTCTTTGCCACCCTTCGAGCTCGCCGCAAAGCAGAATCCGCAACCAAAACAGAATAATAAAAAAGAACACGGAAGCACCGTTTGGCGCCTCCGTGCCTTTTTTTGCGGCTTACGCCGCCGGGAGCCGCCCTGCACGCGGCTCAGTTCTACATTTGTCCGCTTATTTCATGGACTCTTCGTAGGCCTTGATCATTTTCTTACTATTGCTACCTGCACGGCTCGTAAGGTTTTGAAGGGTTTTAGTGACTGTTGTTCCGGCTTTCAGATGTATCTCAAAGCGTGTTATTTCCTCATCGGGATATACCGTAATATCGCTTATATATCGGTCAACAAACGCTCTGTCGATTTCCTCACCGTCAATGTGCTTTTCCGCCGCTTTCAGTATGGATTTGATTTCGGCAAGCTCTTTTTTCATCTCTCGTTCGGTTTTTGATGTTTTGTTCAGGGCGTTTATTTTTTTCTCAATGTCCTTGATTTCGTTATCACAGTCGGCAGTCATTCGTATGAATTCGCTGTCGTTCATTCTTCCGTCAGCGTTGTATTGCAATAACTTCGCTTTCATTTTCTGCCGTGTGATAAGTTCTTGATTCAGCCTGTTAAGCTCATCTTTGTTTTCGTTTGTATCAAGAACTTCGGACACAAGTTTCAGCACACACGCCGAGAGTTCCTCAATATGCTGTTGCCCCGATTTGAAAATGTCCTCAATAATCGGCTTGATTTCGCTTTCGTAAATTGCTCGGCTCGGACAGCTTGACGCACCGTTTTTAATCTTGCCAGAGCATACCCACTTCGAGATTTTTTCTCCGCCCTTGCTTACTGCATCCTTGCGATAGTAGGGCGTACCGCAGTGCGCACATATCAGTTTGCCTGTCAGCAGGTTTTGATGCACCGTCTTGTGCTGTGCCGTGATTACATCCTGGCTTCGCATATACAGCACTTCGTTTGCCTTGTCCCACAATTCCTCGCTGACGATTGCAGGTACTGTTTCACCGGTTTCGTCTTTATACATAACCCATTCTTCCTCCGGCAAAAACTTTTGCTTTTTGGTGAACAGGTCTGTAATTCGCACCTTGTTTCCGGCATAGTAGCCCTTGTATTTCGGGTTGCGTATAATGTTGCTCATTGTTGAGTGGGAGAGCATTTTACCTTTTGAATTCCGTATTCCTTTTTGGTAAAAATGCTTTTCCATTTGCTTCATACTGAATTTTCCTGTGGAGTACATTTCAAACAATTCTCTCACAAAGTCGGCTTGCGTTTCGTCAATCATCAGCTTGCCGTCTTTTTTGATGTAGCCGTACATATTGTTTGTGCCGAGCACAGTCCCTTTTTTGATAGCCTGTTGATGACCGAATCGCACACGATTAGAGATTTTTCTCGACTCGTCTTGTGCCATTGATGACATAATCGTCAGTCGCAGTTCGCTGTCCTCGTCAAGTGTATTTATGTTGTCGTTTTGAAAATACACAGCCACTCCGCTTGATAAAAGTTCACGGGTAAAGCGAATACTGTCCAGCGTGTTACGGGCAAATCTTGATACCTCTTTGGTTACAATCAGGTCAAACATTCCTGCTTTTGCGTCCTCAATCATTTCGTTGAATCGCTCACGCTTTGCGGTTGATACGCCCGATATACCCTCGTCAACATAGCCGTCAACATATTCCCAATTCGGATTTTTCCTGATGAAATCGGTGTAATATGTTATTTGGTTATCAAGTGAATTTAACTGAACATTAAAATCCGTGCTGACACGAGCGTAAAATGTCACTCGCAAAGGCAAGTTCATAAAGTTGATATTTTCTTTTCTGATTCTCTCACGAGTTGAATATATATCCATATTTTTACTCCTTTCCAAGCAGACAATATCACAAATAATTTCTATTATCCAGCTTTATTTTACAGTATTTCACCCCTGCGTTCATTAGGGGATTGATACCTGTTTTGGTAATGTTTTACAGAGCTTTTTAGTTTATTTTTCCGTATCTGCGATTGACTTCCACGCTGATTTTTCCCATCAATTTGCGATAGGTTTTGTCGTCAATCGCATTTTGATTCAGCAAGGTATTTGCAAAATGCTGCATCCAAAGCTCCGTGCTGATTCTCTCATCGGCAATGTTTTGTGTATTGATTTTCAGCTCACTCCCGCTTGATTTTTCAATACTATTATTGCCTGATGCTTTAGAATTTATTTCCTTTACTGCCATAAGGCAACACGCCGTTTATGATTTTATATCTGCCTCCTTTAATTTGATGTACCTTTCATTGTAAATTTGTAGTTCATATTAACCTCCTATTTCGCTCACAGGCTTGCACAAATCTCCTGTAAGCCGTTTTTAGTTTTAGTCCGACGAGTTACTCTGTTTTTGAGCAAACTCGTCAATTTTTGCTCACAGCGTTGCCTGATTTTTCAAAAATAGGTTTATCATACCGCAACGCTCAAGTGAATACGCAAAAGCCTTGAAATTCTGCGAAAAACACCCCTTACTGCATACGAATTTGGAATCATACGCAAAAGTATTACGAATCGAAAAGCCGACAGGCCTTGCCGGACGGCGTTTTCGGGCATTTCTAAGCCCGAAAATCATACCCCTTTATCCTGCTTTAAAATCGACGGCTTGAATTTCGCTCCAAAACCCACTCAAAAGCCGCAGATTTTCGTTTCAAAAATCATAAAATTTCAAAATCAAAGCCTTTCATATTCTTTGCCGATAAACCCTAAAGCACGGTGCATTAAATTTTGTTGACCGTGTATAGATTGCTCTTTTGCTCGCCGCCGATAAACCGCTTTGAGATCGTTATGTACCCACCGCTTTCCAGCGAATGCAAAACTTTTCTGCAAGTGGATGCACACATCGAACAGCTTTTCGCAATCATTGGCACCGACCAAAAACTTTGTCCTGCCGAGTCCTTTGCCCGAATGAGAAAAGAATAAACGATAAACTCGTTGGGCGATAATCGTTCATCAAAAATCCTGTTAGGCAAAAGAAAAAATTGACCGCTGCAATTTTTACGCATACGAAAACCTCCTTCCAAATTATTCGAGAGAATATTTTGCTAAGTGAAAAACAAAAAGAAAAAGTGCTTAGAAAAAACTCCCTCTACTATACGGAGAAAAATTCCCGTTTTGTTCGGGTGTTTTTCAAAATTCTTTACACCTTGTTTACATTTGATTTTACCATAACAAAAAATACCCCTCTATAATACAGAGAAAAAATTGAGTTTTGTTGATGTGTTTTTAGAAAAAATATTTGAGTTAGTACTAAAATTTACTCGTTTGTCAATTGCAATGTTGTTTGTATTATGTAATTATGATATAATAATCACATTAAGATATGACTAAGGAATCGAGGAAGAAGTATGAATAACAATCCACGATGCTTATACAATAATAGTTTTGATAAATTTATAAATGAAGACGCAAATGCAATATTAGGTGAATTGTGCGACCGCTATCACGGTAATGCTTTAACCACAACGATTGAAGCGTGGAAGAACGAAATTTCACTTGATAAATATTTAATTTGGTATTCAACGGTTGAAAGAATAGGCTTGCCTTTTGGAACAACACCAAATAGAAAATTTGGAGAAATATATGCAAAATATCAGATATGCAAATTTTGATGATTACGAATTGATATTGAGAATTGACGATTCAATATCAAAAAATAGATGGAAAACTTGGACAGATAACAAACAAGCCATATTTGCCTTTGATGACAACGATTTTTTAGGATGGTTGCAATACAACTATTTCATTGAGAAGTGGCCTTTTGTAAATAGACTTTATGTATTTGAAAAATTCCAAAACAAAGGCGTAGGAACCGCCCTTATGAAATTTTGGGAAAGAGAAATGATTTCAAAAGGCGAAAACAGATTTATGCTTTCAACAGAAAGTGACAACATAGGAGCACAACGCCTATATAGTCGTTTAGGTTATAAATGTGTTGGAGAGCTGAATTTGCGAGAAGAAAACACCGAGTTAATTATGTTAAAGGATTTATTATGATTAGAGAAGCACAGCAAAATGATTTAGAGCAAATATTGAATTTGTATTTGGATTTGCACGAAAAAGAAATACCGAGTAATAACGAACATTTACGAAATACTTGGCAACAAATAATTGATGATAAAAACCATCATTTGATTGTTTGTGAGATTGACGGTAGGATTGTATCTTCCTGTGTATGCGTTATTATTCCAAACTTAACAAGGAATGTCAGACCGTATGCCTTTATCGAAAATGTTGTTACTATGGAAGAATATAGAGGAAAAGGATATGCAACTGCTTGCTTGAACTATGCAAAGGGTATTGCAGAGAAAAGCAATTGCTATAAAATGATGTTGTTAACCGGTTCAAAGGAAGAAAGCACCTTGAATTTTTATAAGCGATCAGGTTATAATTGCACAGATAAAACTGCTTTTATACAATGGTTGTAAAGAATAATTTGATAACAATATTGTTTGTTTTTATTGAAATGGATAAAATTTAGTAGTATTATATAATTTGTACTATACAGTTCACCAGGAGAGATATATATGTTCAGTATTACAAGAGGTCAAATTGTAAATAAACCTATTACAGATAAATTAATTTCATTTTTTGAAAATAGTAATATAGATGAAGGTAATTTATTTTTAGGCTATCCTATTTTGCCTTCAATGGAAAACAAAAAAAGCGTTGATGCTTTATATATTTCAAAAAAATACGGATTAATAGCCTTTATTTTTTACAATGAAACTGTATCTGCCAATTTTGAAGACGAACAAGATGAAATATACGACTTGTTACTTTCAAAAGTGGCAAAAGAGAAGACTTTAATTAAGAGGGGTACATTGAAGATAAACCTAGATGTTGTGACTCTTGCTCCTAATTTTAATGGAAATATTGATAAAGTTATTTGTAATGAAACTGACTTTAATAAATTTTTTGAAAGTTATAATGGTAATAATAGCGAGTATTATCAAAATGCTATGAGATGCATCCAGTCTATTGGTTCTATGAAAAAAGTATTAGCTCGTGAAAAAGCTACAACAGAAGGATCAAGAGGATGGATACTGAAAGAATTAGAAAAAAAAGTTGCTAATCTAGACAAAATTCAAATGTCTGCAGCAATTGAAATATCAGATAATGTTCAAAGAATTAGAGGTCTAGCTGGTTCAGGAAAAACAATTGTATTAGCATTAAAAGCTGCTTATATGCATGTTACAAATCCATCATTAAAAATTGCAGTTACTTTTAATACAAGATCATTAAAACAGCAATTTCACGATTTAATAACAAGGTTTGTTTTTGAACAATCTGAATCAGAACCTAATTGGGATAATCTAAATATTATTCATGCGTGGGGAAATTCTTCAGAAGAAGGAATATATTATAATTTCTGTAAAAAGAATAATATTGAATATTTAGATTTCAGAACAGCTAAAGAAAGAAGTTCTTATGAAACAGCATTTGATTATGCGTGTGAAACTGCAATGGCTCAATGTAAATTCTTTGAACCAATGTATGATGCAATACTGATTGATGAAGCTCAGGATTTTTCAAGTGACTTTTTAAAGATGTGTTATGAAATATTGCCAAGAGACAAAAGATTAATATATGCATATGATGAACTTCAAAGTCTAACTGCTAAATCGGTAAAAAGCCCAGAGGAAATATTTGGCTTAGATAACAATGGATTGCCTCGTGTTGTTTTGAAAAATGAACCTAATAAACCAAGGCAAGATATAATTCTAAATGTATGTTATCGAAATTCAAGACCAGTGTTATCAAGTGCCCATGCATTAGGGTTTAGAATATATGGTGAATTAATTCAAATGTTTGATAATCCTAAACTTTGGACAGATATTGGCTACGAAGTTGAAAGCGGAGAACTTAAAGATGATTGTAGAGTAGTTTTAAAGAGATCAAAAGAATGTAGTCCGGAGTTTTTGGAAAACCATTCTTCTATTGATGATTTAATAATATTCAAAAGTTTTGACAATCAGATTGAACAAGCTAATTGGATAGCTGAGCAAATCAAAAAAAATTTAGAAGATGATGAGCTTGATTTTAAAGATATCATTGTTATACACACCAATCCATTAAAAACTAGGGAAGCTGTAGGAATTGTGCGTTATGCTTTGGCAGAATTAAACATAAATAGTCATCTTGCAGGAGTAACAACATCTCCAGATGAGTTTTTCCAAGATAATTCTATAACCATTACAAGTGTGTTTAGAGCAAAGGGAAACGAAGCATCAATGGTATATGTTATGGATGGACAAAACTGTGGAACGAATTATTCATCATTGAAAAGCCGTAATATTTTATTTACCGCTATGACAAGAAGTAAGGCGTGGGTTAGGGTTACAGGATATGGTGAAGCAATGGAATCTTTATGTTCTGAATATAAGCAGATCAAAGATAATGATTTTAAACTGCGATTTGTATATCCCAACAAAGATCTTAGAGATAAATTGACTATTATCAATAGAGATAAATCTACTGAAGAACAAAAAAAGATTGATAAATTAAATAGTGATTTAAGTTCAGTTATTTCATCCCTTCAAAATAAAGAATTGTATTTAGAAGACATCCCAGCAGAAACCTTGCTGAAATTAAAAGGAATTTTTGGCGAACATGAAGATTGAATTACTAATACAAAAGCAAATTAATGATATTATTCAAAAGTTAGTTTACGAGGGTATATGTGATGATCAAAACTATGCAATATTAAAATATACCACTGAAAGTTTAATAGATGTTACATTTCCCGAAGCATCCAACCTTGCAGTTTCGTTAAAGAATATTGAATATGATGAAATATATAAAGAATTATCAAAGAATAAACAATACCATATAAAGATGGCAGATGGGAATCTTTTACAATTACTTTATAGAATTGAAGGAGAAAAAATCATTTTTCATAGGTTAACAATGTTTCCTTCTCGAAATTTGGAATTGTATCAAAACGAACCTGATTTATATGAACAGGATTGTATTTATGCAGATATACTTAAAAAGAATATTGTTACATTTCCTTTAAGATTTGATTATGATTATAAATCTATTGATAATCATCCAAAGTGTCATTTGAGTATAGGACAATATAAGAATTGTAGAATTCCTGTATTTGGTCCAATAATGCCGAAAGTTTTCGTTGGCTTTATTATGAAGAATTTCTATAATTCCTTTTATTGTGAGAATTCATTACACGATTTCTTTAAAGAAGGAGAAAAGCACGAACTTATTTATACTATTAGGAATAAAGAAAAATATGAAATGCATTTAAATCTACTATAAATAAAAAGGGGCTGTAAAAAAAGTCTGAAAAAAGATGACTGCAAGAACTCCGAAAAGGAGATGCTTGCAGTCATTTTTTGTGGTATAATTGAGTTGTGAAAAACAAATATAACCAACAAAGATATAATACACCATAAAATTGCTTCATGCTTATCCAGTCGAGGTTTTAAGAAAAATATATTCAGCTATTATCCGTTCGAATAACTATGTTGATATCAATTTGTTAAATGGTGATGAATTGTTAAATGAAAATGTTTTGAATGAAGATAATATAGACGACATTATAAATAAATTAAGCGAATGAAAAATGAGTCGAGAGGGGATGCCTATTGACTCATTTTTGTGGTTACGGAGTTTTTATATCGCTATGCAAAATTCATATGTAATCGGCTGAATTTGGTTATTTTTAGCCCAATTTGTACGCTAAAATTGTACAGTTCGTACATTACGTAGCATATTCCCTAAGCGAAAATTGCAGACGATTACGATTTTTCACATAAAAAGCACGAAGAAATGGGCTGTATTTGCTTTGAAAATCCTGAAATGGGTATCTATTTCATCGAGGACCCGGACGGCTATTGGCTGGAAATTTTGCCGTGATTAAGTTACACTATAATAAAAAGAGTTGAGAAACTGTGTTTCTCAACTCTTTTATGTTTATGCAAGCGGTTCATTTAATTTTGAAACTATTTTTTCTTTTTCGCCGCTTCCTGTTGTGTTCAATCTCTTTAGTGGTAAGTCATGCTTTGCGAAAATGCCGTCTCTTAAAATTTCCTTTGATAAGATTATACACAAGGTTTTAGGAATCATAATAAGAAACTTTGGAGTTTGAAGAGTGGCTTGAGAGTAGCTTCCCGAATAGAATCAAGAAAAACAAATAGCTATAATTTTAACCTTACGGAGCCGTTCGAGTAACAGCTCCGTTTTGCTTTGATTTTTTCTTGCTTTTCCCTTATAAATCCGCAATAATCATTGCTTTTAAGCGTTCTGCGTGATATAATAAACTTGTATAATTGTAACTATCTGAAAGCGAGGAAAATCTAATGGATTCTAACATCGAGCGCTGGTACTCAATGAAAGAAATATGCGAATATCTTGGCGTCAGCCGTGATACCGTACTTGATTGGATAGAAAGAAGAAATATGCCTGCAGCAAAAATCGGGCGCCTTTGGAAATTCAAAGTCAGCGAAATTGACGCTTGGATGAAATCCGGTATTGCAGCGGATAAATAATCAAATTTCGGAGGCATATATGAGTTTTATTGAATCTTACAAGCATCTTGATAAAATATGCGGAGAAATGTTTGAAACTCAATGTGGAGTATCCGCCTATATAGAGGAAATGCTAAACAATCCTCATGGTTCTTTTCTTGTCAGAGGATGGGAAAATGATTTAAAACAACTAAAGCACTATCGTTGGATTAGAAATCAAATAGTACACGAACCCGATTGCTACGAAGAAACTATGTGCGAAGCCGGAGACAATGAATGGCTTGATGATTTTTATGAAAGAATAATAAATCAAACTGATCCGCTTGCAATGTATTTTCAAGCAACAAAACCACATCCTGTTGCAAAATCCGCACAAAATCACGAACCGGCTCAACTGCAATATACATATTCTAAACAGCCTAGCCAACCAAAACATAAATCAAAAAAGGTCGTAAGATGGATTGTGTTTTCAATTATCGTGGCTATTGTTCTACTGTACTTAGTACTTAAATACTTTATCAATTGATTTTGGAGGTGCAAATATGCCTGACAAGAATTGGCAATTTGAACTTGAAGAATATATAAAGCAAGGCGAACCCGACAAAGCCGAAAAAAGCGAAGCGTGGCAAACAGCTATCGGTTTGCAGGCTGTTGACGGGCTGAATACATCTGACTATTTGTTAGATACCGCCAAAGAGCATATCGAGGGTAAAATCACAATCGACGAGGCTCAAAAGCGTATTCACAGTTACTATGAGCAGCGTTCTGTACGCACCGAGACGGAAAATGAAACCAAAGAAGCGGACATTGTTTCGGCAAGAATTGCAAAGTTGTTAGGCGAAAAAGCGTTTCAGTTCTCTCCTGCCGAGTGGCTTTCAATTCATCGTAGATTGTTCGAGGGTGTGTTCAGTCACGCAGGACAAGTCAGGCAGTACAACATCACAAAGAAAGAGTGGGTACTGAACGGCGACACAGTCATCTATGCGGATTGGAACAGTATTAAGGAAACTTTGGACTATGATTTTTCCACCGAAAAGCAATTTTCTTATGAGGGTTTGTCGGTTGATGCGGCTGTAAAGCATTTAGCTAAATTTGCTTCGGATATTTGGCAAATTCACCCGTTCAGCGAGGGAAACACCCGTGCGACTGCCGTATTTATGATAAAATATATGAAAACATTCGGCTTCAGCGTAAATAACGACGCATTCGAAAAAAATTCTTGGTATTTTCGCAACGCTTTGGTTCGTGCAAATTATAACAACCTGCAAAAAGGCATTCATTCCACGACGAAGTTTTTGGAAATGTTCTTTTCAAATCTTTTGTTAGATACGCATTACGAACTAAAAAACAGATATATGCACATTGATTATGTGGAGAACGATTCCCAAAGTGCCAAAAGTGAAATGTCAAAGTGCCAAATTGGCACTTTGAAGTGTACTTTAGAGGAACTGGCAGTATTAGATTTAATAAAAACGAACCCATCTGTTAAGCAAACCGAACTTGCAGAACAAACAGGTAAGTCAGTCAGAAGCATAAAGCGCGTTATAGACTCTTTAAAGGAAAAACAATATATCCGTAGAATTGACGGCAAACGCTATGGCAAATGGGAAGTTTTGGTTTGAGATATAAGAATTGAGGTATTAATTATGAACTTAAAGACACTATCTTCGGAAGGTAAAATTGCATATTTAATTAAGCCTATTCTTATAGTTTTACAAGAAGCAGGCGGTCAATTAGAACGTTCCGAAATTAAAGAGCGTATTGCAGATATGGATGACCAAATTGCTGAATATTCGGTGTTTGAAAAGAAATCAAAGCAAACCGGAAACACCTATAAAGAGTTTAATTTTAAATTCAATTTTGCTATTAAGGACTTATTTTTTAATAATTTTTTGACATATACAAATTCATCCCCCGTTACTTTAACAGAAAAAGGTCTATATCTTGATGTAGATAAACTCGATGTTCAAAAGGAAATTATTGAGCCATCTAAGAAACATTGGGATGTACTCAGTCAAAATAACAAAAAGAACAAAACTGTTAATGTCAGCGACAGCGAGGAAGAAACTCAAGCAGAAGAAAAAATCAAAGATGATTTCAAGGAAAATCTGCTTACAGCTATTTCTAAAATGTCTCCTAAAAAGTTTGAAGCTTTTTCGAGAGCGTTGTTAAACCGTATGGGCGTTGAGTTTACCGAGAAGGGCGTTCAAATCAGTAATGACGGTGGTATTGATGGCTATGGCTATCATATTGACGCCAACGATTTCAGAACAACAAGAGTAGTTATTCAGTGTAAAAGATACAATGTCGCTCCGGTATCAGAACCCGAAATCAATCAATTCTTGGGAGCCATGAATAAGTATCAAGCTGACTATGGGGTGTTCATTACTAACGGCAGATTCACAAATGCCGCCAAAACTGCCGCAAGAGAAGGTTCACCTATCACCCTTATTGACGGCAACGAATTAGTAAGATTAGTTATTAGATATGAACTGTACATAACACCTGTTAAGACTTATGTGCTTGACGAGTTTTATAATACTGAAGAATAGGGATAATCAAAATAGATTTTATCCAGTATATATCATTTCCTTAAAACACAATTAATTGACAATATTGTGCGAAATTTGTTGATATATGCAAATATAACATTGATTACTGGAGGAACAGCATGTTCTATAAAATGATAGAAAATAAGTGTAACGAGTGGTATAGCTCCGAAAATAAACCGCTTCGCCTGAAAATCCGCAACATTTGCGGCGACGAAACGGTTTGGGAGGTGTGATTATGCCTTGCCCATTTCATTCAATTAATCCACCAAATCGCCTAAAAATGTTTATTAGTTCAGCCCAAAGGGATGAAAATGGATTTAAATGGGGTGAAGTTCGCAGAGAAGTTAAGAATCATCTTGAAGAATGTCCATACTTTGTCCCTTTTATAATTGACGATGTTGCCTCTGAAATATCATCAACTCAGCTTTTTCAATATGAGGTTTTGAAAGCAGATATTGTTGTCATGCTAATCAAGGGAGAAGTGCGTCCCGGCACATCCACCGAGTTTGCAACAGCTACTAAAAATAAGAAACCACTGTTGGTATATTTTTTAAAAGACAAAAATCCTTCATTAGAAGTTACACAACTCAGAAAAGCTGTACAGGTAGCAGATTACTGTACATATCGTGATATCGATGATTTTGATAACATCGCACAAATCGTTCGAAATGATATTATTTCGAATGTAATACGATATTATCAATATGACCATTTCAACAAAAGTGCAGTAGATACAGCTACTGTTGAACTGTCGGCGGTTGTAGAAGAACCTTCATTACCAAAGCACAGTACTCCCACCAAAACAACTATCGGCTTATTCAGTAGCAGTTATGCGCATATTTTTAAACTGTTGGGCATTAACGGTGCAGATGATAAAGACACTCCCAAATCTCCACTACATACATTCGGTATGGTAGCACTTGATTGGTTGGTTACCGGAGCACCTTTGGAATGTGAAGAAGAAATCCTTAAGCTTATAGAAAATCTTAAGGATTCATACGATAGCACCGATTGGCTTATAAAGCGATGGGATGCGATTCGTTTTGAATTATCTGGAAATTTCGAACAAGCTTTAATTGCAGAAAAAGAAGCCCTATCTTTGGCCAAGGCAGCTAATTTGCCCACATGGATTATCAACGATATTCTTATTGATTGTCGAAATCTTGAGGATGAAGTTCATAACCAAAAGGGCGAATGGGTGGTTGACAGTGAAGTTCAAAAAGAACTTACAAATTTGGAAACCATTGTTTATTTGCCTGTTTTGGACAGATATCTAACCGATATTTATAGCGCTCTTTCCAAAGAGGAATTTAAATTTCAAACTGCATCTCCAAATACTATTTTCTTTGGCACAAATATTGGTGGTGTTATCAATAATGTTGAAAACTATTTCTTTTCTGCAGTTTTATATGGTTCTTTTACGCATATGGTAATTACTCGTGAAATTTTAACCATGGTTCTTTACAGATATGATGATATTACAAAAAAACGCCCTCTGTTATTGGACTGCCTAAAGATTTTAGTTGTCAAAGGTGATGCGAAGCAATTTAAGAAAATCATTGACCACAAATGGGATGATGCATATGCAGAAATTGTTTCTCATGCTGACGAAATCTGGGCGTTGACAGACAAGACGTTGTTATCACATCAAAATTCCATCAAACAAGCTGTTATTATAAAACTCGGTCTATACTTATCTGATTCCGTATTTGAAAAAGTTGAAAAGTTCTTGCTAACAATTGCCCCAATGATCTATTGGGGCAATTCAGAAGACTATTTTGAAAGTATTAATCAAAATATGCGTCGTCTCAATTGCGAAAGTGTTATGCGTATGCTAACAGGAATAATAGATGAACAACGTTTTCACCTTGGTGGAAAACTGGCAAATATTATCCTACAAATGAAACTTGACAATGTAGAAGTAGAAACGCAACGTTCTTTTTGTGATGTTCTCAAGGCAAAAATATCGTTCATTGTTAAAAATGGTGGGACACCTCAAATCATCGCCGCATTAGCAAGTCAAAATCCTGAAACATTTTCTGTATTGTCTGGAGTCCCTGAAAATGGACTTGTCGGAGTAGAAAAAACTTTCTACGACATTAATATGGGCAAAGGAAATTGGACTGAGGTTTTGACACATGAAATTGGAACAGCAAAAAATCAATTTGAGGTTAATAAAGAAGGGACATATACGGGTTTCTTCGAATTGCCATATGCAATGATTAAGATGGTTATTAGAGAACACTATGATTCCTCTATGGATGAGGTAATCGAACAGCAATTTTTCCCATTGTGCACAGAGGTGTTAAAAAGTCAAGCAGTTGCAAAAGTAAAAAACGATTGTATTGATGGCCTTTGCGATGTTTTGGCATTTAATACTTCATTGCGAACTAAAATGCCGAAAGAATTATCTGATGCTATTTCTGCAATTGAAGTAGAAAAAGCGAGAACTATTTTCAGCGAATCTAAAGGTGCTTTTGCTTGTAGAGTACTTATGGTTAAAATTATCTCTGGCGCTTCTAGCAAAGAAGAACTGCTAGAATGGTGTGTCGGTTATAGCAAAAAGGAAACTAATGAAAGAATTGCTTTAGTTGAATGCATTGAACAGTTTATTGTGCAAGTATTATCCACGGATCAAATTGACGCTACAGTTTTATCAATTGTTATGCAATGTTTTGATGATGAGCACTATGTTATACGAAGAAAATCTTGCAATTGTTTTGTGCTGTTACTTGATACCAAATATAGAGATTTAGCTGAGCGAAAACTGTGTGAGGCTGCAATTGATCCCTCTCATTATGTGCGAAGCCAAGTTTTGAACTTATGTAAAAGCGAAAAAATAAAGATTCCTGAAATCAAAAATGAACTTATTGGTATTTTAGCAACTGATGCAAATTATGCCATTAGAATTGGTTGTGAATAGTATTAAAAAACCAGGCACGAGAGGTTGACTCTCGTGCCTGGTATCATTTTGCATATTTGATTATGAATTCATCGACACCGTCGGCGTATTTACCTTGAGATGTAAGTTTATTGGGATACTCAAGCAAGCATTGGAAGATGAAGTGGTGTTCTGCATCAGTAAGGCGAAGGTAATATTTTTGCTTTCTCATACGAAAATCAACGCACTGTTCACAACTTCCATTGCTCGATTACTGATATTGTTCATTTTCTGTACCTAGAGCAACATATCGGTTGCTTTTAGCTGTTCGATGACAACTTCTTTTTCGGCGAGTTTTTTTACCAGCCGGAGAAAAGAGTTCTTGAGTTTGATCTTCGATGTCTGCAAGGTGGGAACGGAGTTTTCCGGAAGTGAGCAGATTATAATACAAAACTTTGCGGCGGTGCTTTAAGTAGTTTAAGCTGCGTTGTCCCCACACTCCGATATAACCGGTTTATTCTTCCGCCGGTAAAATTAGATTATGCAAAAGAAATCTTGTCATCATTCTTTGAAAATTCAAGAAGATAATAAACATTCCGACTAAAAAATGAGCCGAGAGGTGATACATCTTGGCTCATTTTTTGTGAACAAGCAACACTTTTTTAAATTTTGATGATTATTTTATACTTTATTGAATTGGCTTTTCATTGAAAAACGCTTGAAGCCCTTGAAAACAGTGGGTTTTTAACGTAAGCCTCAATCATTATATGATTATGATACATAGGTGCTTACGAGTGTCATTTTTTCCTAAACCGCTATGCAAAATTCGTATGTAATCGGCTGAAGTTGGTTATTTTTAACCCAATTTGTACGTTGAAAATGCACAGTTCGTACAGGACACATTACATTAACCATCTGGCCGCCTACGGAACCAGCCTGCTTAGAAGTCAGGTCACCGTTGTAGCCCTGCTTCAGATTTACGCCCACTTCAGAAGCAGCTTCCATCTTAAAACGGTTCAGGGCTTCCTTAGCCTCGGGCACAACACTCTTGTTGCTTGCCATTGCGAATACACTCCTTTTTCGTAAACTTGCGTTTGCACCAATAGTGTATGTGTCGCAAAGACAAATAAAACTGAAAAATTTTTACAGTTGGCTGGCAACGAAGCGTTTCGTTTTGCATCTGTTTTTTAATTTTTGTACAAATGACGCAGTCGCGCATTCGCCGGGAAGCATTTGTTATAATCCCCCCGGAGAGCGGCCGGACGGGATAACCCACCGCTTTCTCGCTTAAATGCCCGCGGCGCTACGGCAAGTGCACGGTGCTAAAGTTGATGATGTGCTTATAAAATGCACGGCGGCGGAGTCTTTTGACTCCGCCGCCATATTGTACGCATTCTTTTTTCCGTTTATCTGATTACTGCACTTCCTGCACGGTGGTCTCCGGCTTAGTTGTGCTTTCCGGCTCCGTGGTGGTCTGCTCGGCGCCGTACACCTGAAGCACCACCTCGCTGCCCACGGCAGCAGTGCTTTTGGCGTCCGGGGTCATACCGTACACACTCTTCACAGTGCCCTCTTTATAGCTGCCGTCGTTATAGACAGTCACTGTGGTCACCTTAAAGCCCTTTGCCTCCAACTGCTTCTTGGCCTCTGCCACATCCAGACCGCCTACATCCGGCACTTCCTCTGTCTGAATCCCCTTGCTCACCGTCAACACAATCTGCGTGCCCTGGGCCACACTCTCACCCTTCTTCACGCTTTGCGCGATGATCACGCCTTCCGCTGCTTTGTCTGAATACTGGGCGTCATAGGTGATGGAAAACTGCTTGTTCCATGCGCCGTTGTTCTTAATGTCACTCTGGGTGTACCCGGCAGACACAAAGTCCGGCACAGTATAATTTACAGAGGAGGCAGTCTGCGTGGTATTCTCTCTGCCATCCACCAGGCCGGAAAACTTTACCACATAAATACCCGCTGCCACGGCAGCCACAATCAGCACCACCAAAATAATAATGACGGCCTTATTTTTGCCGCCCTTGGGCTTCTCTGTCGGAGGGGCGCTGTGGCGCACATCCGGCTGGGGTGCAGGTTGAGGCTTTGGCTCCGGCTGGGGCGGCTGGGCTGCTTCCGCTGCTTGAGCCACCACAGAAGGTGCCGCATTGAGCAGCTCCCGCAGACGTGCTGCGCTCTGTGCCCGGTTCTCCGGGTAGATCTGCAACCCGGCGCCAAGGGCACGAATTACATGGGTGGGAATACTCTCTGCGATCTTGTTGGGAATCATCAGCTTGTCATTGGTCTCTCTGGACGGAGCATCCGGCGGATTGCTACCCACCAGTGCCCGATAAATACAGGCGGAAAAGGCATAAATATCCGTAGCCGGGCACATTTTCCGGTCATTGTCATACTGCTCAATGGCGGTGTAGCCCTCGTTCAAATTAAATTCCAGATCCGACTGCACCGTATTGCACTGGGCGATACAAAAGCCCTTAAGACGCACCTTACCGTCCGGGCAAAGCAGCAGATTATCCGGCGTAATGGAGCCGTGAATCACGCACCGGTCATGGAGTGCCTCCAGGGTGGTGAGCACCGGCATAAACATAATGCGCGCCTGCTCCCAAGAAATGTAGCCCTCCGGGGTGCGCAGCAAAAATTCCCGCAAGGGCACGCCGTCCACCGGCTGAGACACGGCATACACCGTCTCGTTGGCAGGGAACACATCATACACCGGCAGTGCCGCAGCCAGGGTGCGCAGCTGCATCATGGTCTGCCACAAAGTGGTAAAAGACCGCTTATAGCCGTCAAAATTCTTACGAAAACGCTCCCGCACATGCACATCCCGGTTGCCCTCCAACCGATTGGCAATGCCCTTGGGCAGGAACTCCCGCACCACACAAGGCGCCTGCAAGGTACGATCATAGGCGGCATACACCGCAGCGTCACTCTCCCAAGCCTGCACATGGCCCAGCACATACCGGTCCTGAAGCACCGTGCGCAGGGGCAGAAAGCTGGTGTCGTTCTCCTGATCGTTATCAAACCCGCAGCCGGGGCAAACGCTGCCTGCGGTCAGGGGCGCAAAACAATTCATACACAGTCGATCTGTATTTTCCAAAAAAAATCCCTCCAAATCAAGACCTTATACTATAGCAGTTTTATAATAACAGCCGGTTGATTTTTTGTCAACCGCACTTTCGTAAACAATCGGTAAACATCCCCTACCCCGCCGGTTGAAACCGCGCATCTTTTCGTGTATAATGAGGGGTACAGAACAAATGAACCGAAGGAGTTTTTGAATATGAATTTTAAGCAGTTGCCAAACGGCATGTGCGAGGGCTTTGCCCTGCTGAAAAAATGCGATGTAAAAAAGACCAAAAACGGCGCCGCCTACTTAGATCTTGTACTGGGAGACAAAAGCGATGAGTTGCCTGCCAAGCTGTGGGACTATACGGACAACGGTCTGTTTGCCCCGGATATGGTGGTCAAGGTGCGGGGCACTGTGGAACAGTATAACGGTCGGGATCAGTTCCGTATTTCTCAGATCCGCCCGGCAGCGGACAGCGACAACTACAACCTGTCCGATCTGGTGCCCGCCAGCGAGGTGGGCGGCGCCCAGATCTATGATATGCTGATGCGCCGGGTAAATGCCTTTCAGGACGCAGATTTTAAGGCCATTGTGTCCGGCATTATGGAGGACCATAAGGAGGCACTGGTGCGCTATCCTGCCGCCCTGCGGCTGCATCACGCCATAGTGGGCGGATTGATGCTGCACACCGTGTCCATCGTGCGTCTGGCCGAATCCCTGTGCCAGATTTACCCCAATGTGGATAAAGAGCTGCTGCTCTCCGGCGCCATTCTCCACGATGTGGCCAAGACATGGGAGCTGGAGGCGAACAACCTGGGGTTGGTCAAGGGCTATACCACCGAGGGCGAACTGATCGGTCACTTGGTCAAGGGCGCTATGTATATTGATGAAAAGGCACGCGACCTGGGCGTGGCACCGGAAAAGGCGGCACTGCTGGAACACATGTTATTGTCCCACCACGGCCAGCCGGAGTACGGCTCCCCCGTGCGGCCCATGTTCCTGGAGGCGGAGATTCTCTCTCAGCTGGACGCACTGGACGCCACAATTTTTGAAATTCACGCTGCCACCTCCAAGGTGGAGCCGGGCAAATTTACCGACCGGCAGTGGGCGCTGGACAATCGCAAGCTGTTTAACCACGGCCGCACCACCACCGAGCACAAGGTTAACTTAGGAGAATAACGCAATGGAAGTAACGCAAGAAAAGTGGACAGAGATCACCGTCACCGTGGATACAAAAGACATTGAGACCGCCGGCAACATTGCCAATATGGTGGTGCCTTACGGCATTTATATTGAGGACTACTCTGCTCTGGAAGAGGAGACCATGGAGATCGCCCATATTGATCTGATTGAGGCGTCTCTGCTGCAAAAGGACCGCACCAAGGGCATTATCCACATTTATATCAGCCCGGAGGAGAACCCGGCAGAAGCCGTTTCTTTCTTAGAGGAGCGGCTGCAAAGCGCCGGTATCGCCTACACCCTGGGCACGGACCTGTGCGCCATGGAGGACTGGGTAAACAACTGGAAAAAATATTTTCACCCTATGCCGGTAGGCGACAAGCTGCTGATCCGCCCCACCTGGGAGGACGCAGACCCCACAGACGGCCGCAAGGTGCTGCACATTGAGCCGGGCCTGGCCTTTGGCACCGGGTCACATCCCACCACCCGCCTGTGTCTGGAAACGCTGGAAAAGGTGGTCACCCCCGGCGCTACGGTACTGGACATCGGCTGCGGCAGCGGCATTCTTTCCATTGCCGCCCTACTGCTGGGTGCGCAAACTGCCTTTGGCGTAGATATTGACAAACTGGCGGTAAAAACCGCCAACGCAAACGCATTGGAAAACGGATTTGGTGCAGACCGCTTTGTGGCCGTAGAGGGCAATTTGTCCGACAAAGTCAACGGGCAGTACGATATTATTGTAGCCAATATTGTGGCAGACATTATTATGCAGTTCAATCCCCAGGTGGCGCAGTTCTTAAAGCCCGGCGGCACCTACATTACCGGCGGTATTATCGATGTGCGGGAGGACGAGGTACTGGCCTCTTTCGCCGCCAACGGCTTTACCGTGCAGCAGCGATTTGAGGACAAAGGCTGGCTGGTATTTGTATTAAAGCACGAATAAGTCCGGCCTCCACTGACCGAAAAAGCAGCCATCGGCAGTTGCAGACCCTACCGACTCTCTACGCTGTCCGATTACATCACACACAAAAACGCCCTGTACAAGCTGTACAGGGCGTTTGCGTTGCCGTTTTTATTTAGCCTTAGTGGCAATCTCCTCGGTGATACGGGCGATAAAGTCCTCAAGGCTGGAGGCACCCTCGTCGCCGTCCTTTCTGGAACGAACAGACACGGTGCCGGCCTCAATATCCTTGTCGCCGGCCACCAGCATATAAGGCACCTTCTCCATCTGCGCAGAGCGGATCTTAAAGCCGATCTTCTCGCTGCGGTCATCCACCTCACAGCGAATACCGGCAGCCTCCAGCTTTGCCTTCACGGTGTTCAAATAGTCAATATGACGGTCCGCAATGGGCAGCAGCTTCACCTGCACCGGCGCCAGCCAGGTGGGGAACGCACCGGCAAAGTGCTCGGTCAAAATACCGATAAACCGCTCAATGCTGCCGAATACCACACGGTGGATCATAATGGGGCGGTGCTTCTCGCCGTCCGCGCCCACATATTCCAACTCAAACCGCTCCGGCAGCTGGAAGTCCAGCTGAATGGTGCCGCACTGCCAGGTACGACCCAAACAATCGGTCAGATGGAAGTCCAGCTTGGGGCCGTAGAATGCGCCGTCGCCCTCGTTGACCTCAAAGTCATAGCCAAGCTCGGTAATGGCGTCCCGCAGAGCCTGGGTAGCAATGTCCCAGTCCTCCTTGGCGCCCATAGAGTCCTCCGGCTGGGTGGACAGTTCAATGTGATACTTAAAGCCAAAGGTGCTGTACACACTGTCAATCAGCTGTACCACGCCCTTGATTTCGTCCTTAATCTGCTCCCGGGTCATAAAGATGTGGGCATCGTCCTGGGTAAAGCAACGCACCCGCATCAGCCCATGCAGTGCGCCGGACAGCTCATGCCGGTGCACAATGCCCAGCTCGCCCATACGCAGAGGCAGATCCTTGTAGGAGTGCATTTTGTTCTTATACACCAAAATACCGCCGGGGCAGTTCATAGGCTTAATGGCAAAGTCCTCATCGTCAATAACGGTGGTGTACATATTCTCTTTATAGTGGTCCCAGTGACCGCTGCGCTCCCACAGCTTGCGGCTGAGGATAATGGGGGTAGAGATCTCCTGATACCCGGCAGCCGTGTGGATCTGGCGCCAGTAGTCGATCAACTGGTTCTTGAGGATCATACCCTTGGGCAGGAAGAACGGGAACCCGGGACCTTCCTCCATAATGGTAAACAGCTCCAGCTCCTTGCCCAGCTTGCGGTGATCCCGCTTCTTGGCCTCCTCCAGCATTTGCAGGTGGGCCTCCAGCATAGACGCTTTGGGGAATGCAGTACCGTACACGCGGCAGAGCATTTTATTCTGGGCGTCGCCCCGCCAGTAAGCGCCGGTGGTGTTGGTTAACTTAAAGGCCTTTACGGCGGCAATGCTCATCAGATGAGGACCGGCGCACAGCTCGGTAAATTCACCCTGCTTGTAAAAGCTAATGTGCTCGCCCTTGCCGGCGTGCTCGGCGATCAGTTCTACCTTATACGGCTCGCCTTTTTCCTCCATCAGCGCCGTGGCCTCCGCCGGGGGCAGCTCAAAGCGCTCGATCTCCGGATTTTCCTTCACGATCTTCTTCATTTCCGCCTCGATCTTAAGCAAATCGTCGGTGGTAAAGGGCGTGTCGCCGCAGTCGAAATCATAATAAAAGCCGTTCTCAATGGCCGGGCCGATGGTCAGCTTCACCTGCGGGTACAGGCGCTTAACCGCCTGGGCCATAATATGAGATGCGGTGTGGTTAAAGGTGCGGCGGCCGTCCTCCTCATCAAAGGTCAGCACCTCAAAGCAGCAGTCGTCACTGACGGTGGTGCGCAAGTCCCGCACCTGGCCGTCGATCCGGCAGCAGCAGGCTGCACGGTACAGACCCATAGAAATGTCCTTGGTAATGTCCGCCGCCGTCATAGGTGCGTCATACACCTTAACGGAGCCGTCCTTTAGTGTAATGTTCATAACAATTCCTCCAAAAAATAAAAAATCACCCTGCATACACAGGGTGAATGAAGATCCACGGTTCCACCTGAATTGCACAGCAAGATGCTGTACCTCAAGGCCCGGATAACGGCAGGCGACCGGCCGGTATTGGCGGCGCTCCGGGGTGGTAAGCGACAGCTGCACCGTGTGCCCTTGCAGCGTACAGGCACTCTCTGAAAAACGGCAAAAAAGCGGCGCTCTTGTCCCCATCAAAGCTTTCTCTATTTCTTATGGCTTATAGTAGCACCTTTTACCGTCCCTGTCAACCGAAACGGCCGAATTTTTTGCCTTTTTCTCCGCCTCCGGCGCAAACAAAAACTTGACAGATACCATATATAGGTGTATTATTATACAGAAGTTTTACATTTTGTTATGTAAGGCTTCTTTACAGAAATGCGTTAAAATGTAATTAAACTGTACCTTTTCTGATGATATTCGATTCGAGAGTTCCATCTCAAAAACGAGAAATTTATGCAGAAGGAGGTGCTGTTGATTATGAGTAATGTTGTGATTCCGGTGATCGTAGGCGCGGTTTGCGCCGCTGTTTTTGCCGTTTTAGGTTTCGTTTTGGGTGTGGCGCATCGCCGCAAGACCGCAGAGAAAGAAATCGGCTCTGCCACCCAAGAAGCCACCAAGATCATCAATAACGCTTTGGCCGAGGCAGAAGCTTCTAAAAAAGAAAAAGTATTGGAAGCCAAGGACGAAGTGCACAAGCTCCGCTCCGACGCAGACCGGGATATCCGCGAGCGCAGGAACGAAGTGCAAAGACAGGAAAAACGCCTGAACCAGAGAGAAGAGTATCTGGACAAAAAAGCGGATTCCCTGGAAGCAAAAAATGATAAAATCAGCGAAAAGCAAAAAGAACTTGAAAACAAATTACTCGAAGTCGATGGCATCAAGAAAAGCCAGTTTGATATGCTGGAGCGTATTTCAGGTCTGACCCAGGAGGAAGCAAAAAATCAACTGCTGGCCTCTCTGGAAGAAGAACTGGACACGGAAAAGAGCAAAAAAATCCTCGAATACGAGCAGATGACCCGGGACCAAAGCGAAGTGCTGGCGCGGGAGATCATCGGCACTGCCATTCAGCGCTGCGCCGCCGATCACACGGCAGAGACCACCGTCTCCGTTGTGGCACTGCCCAATGACGAGATGAAAGGCCGCATCATCGGCCGTGAGGGGCGCAACATCCGCTCCATTGAGTCCATTACCGGCGTTGAATTGATCATTGACGACACGCCGGAAGCCATCACCGTCAGCGCCTTTGACCCGGTGCGCAGAGAGATTGCCCGCCTGACCTTGGAGCGACTGATCCAGGACGGCCGCATTCATCCCACCCGCATTGAGGAGCTGTACGAAAAGGCCAAGCGCGAGGTAAATGCCACCATTAAGCAGGAGGGCGAGAAGGCTGTACTGAAAGCCAACTGCGGCTCCATTCACCCGGAGCTGGTGCGCCTGCTTGGTAAATTGAAATACCGTACTTCCTACGGCCAGAGCGTGCTCAAGCACAGCCTGGAAGTGAGTTATATTGCCGGGCTGATGGCCGCGGAACTGGGTGCTGATGAGCGCCTGGCCCGCCGCGCAGGTCTGCTGCACGACATCGGCAAGGCTTTGGATCACGAGATGGAAGGCAGCCATATTGCCCTGGGCGTGGAATTTGCCCGCAAGTATAAAGAGAGCGAAGCCGTTGTGCACGCCATCGAGGCGCATCACGGTGATGTAGAGTGCAAGACCGTGGTCGCCTGCCTGGTTCAGGCGGCAGACGCCGTATCTGCCTCCCGTCCCGGCGCCCGCCGTGAGAATGTGGAGAACTACATTAAGCGCCTGCAACAGCTGGAGGAGATCTCTTGCAGCTTTGAGGGCGTGGAGCGCGCATACGCCATACAGGCCGGCCGTGAGGTCCGCGTGATGGTAAAACCGGAAGTGGTATCCGACAGCCGTATGCCTTTTGTGGCCCACGAGATTGCCAAGAAGATCGAGTCCGAGATGGAATACCCCGGCCAGATCAAGGTCAATATTATTCGTGAGTCCCGTGCTTCCGATGTGGCAAAATAACAAACAAAAGGGACGGTCTTTCCGTCCCTTATTTTTTTGGAGGAATCGCAATGATCAAACATATTGTATGCTTTAAGCTGGCTGACCCCACTCCGGCAAATTGCCAAAAGGCAGCGGAAGTGCTCCGCTCTATGGATGGCAATGTACCGCTGCTGCGTGGGATTGAAGTGGGGGTCGATGAGCTGCGCTCCGGGCGCTCCTACGATGTGATCCTGCAGGTACTGTTGGACGATATGGCCGCTTTGGACGCCTATCAGCAGGACCCGTACCACTGCGGCGTGGTCAAGAAACACATGCACGCCGTGGCAGAAAACAGCATTGCCATGGATTACACGGTGGAATAAAAACAAGATCGCCGCACCGGCAGATAGTCACTATAGGACTATCTGCCATTTTTTTGCCTTTTTTTATCGTGGAAATAGACAAAAAACAAGTGCCATTTTTGCCGCTTTGCCGAAAATATGTCGCTGTCCCCGCCTTGCATTGACACGACCCCTCCAAAATGATAAAATGAATGTATCTATATAATATATAAATTTATATATAAAAGAGGAGCAAATTATGGACCAAACCAAGGAAATTGACATTGATCTGAAAAAGATCTTCTTTATGATGCGCAAGAAGGTCGTTTACATTCTGCTGTTCACCCTGCTGGGGGGCATTGCCGCCGGTTGCTTTACCGAGTTCTTTATCGACCAAAAGTACACCGCCAAAATCTCCCTGTATGTGTACAGTGATATGGATCAGCTAAGCACCCAAAGTTCCATCAGTTACAACGACTACACCGCCTCCACCGCTTTGGTAAAAAGCTACCTTGCCGTACTGGAGAGCGACGCAGTGCTGGACAAGGTAGCGGAAAAAGTAGGGCTGACGGACGGCAGCACCATTAAGAACAGCATTACCACTTCCCAGGACGAGGACACCAATGTGTTTTATGTGTCCGTCACCACGACCAATCCCAAAACCAGTCAATCCATTGCCAACGCCGTAGCGGAGGTGGCTCCCGGTGAGATTGCCCGGATCATCAAAGCCGGCGGCGCCAACGTGATCGACTATGCCAAGGAACCAAAGACCCCCTCCTCCCCCAATTTAAAGAAAAATATCTTTCTGGGGCTGTTAATTGCCTTTGCCGTCTCCTTCGTTTACTTCTTTGTACGCGAGGCGTTTAATGCCACCATCACCTCTGTAAAGGATCTGGAGCGTGAATTCCAAATTCCGGTACTGGGCACCATTCCCCGCTTGGTGGCCACCCGCGACAAGCAGGCACCGCCTACAGACAGCGGCCAAATTGCCCCGCCGGAACCCCCTGTATCCATGAAAGGAGATGCGTAACCATGGCACTGAGACGCAACAAGAAAAACCCGGACGAGCGCGGGTTCAGCCGTAACGATCAAAAGAAAATGCTGGCAGCAGACACCCCCTTTGTGATCAAAGAGGCCTACAATACCATCCGTACCAGCCTGCTGTTTACCCAAAAGGGTGAAAGTTGTCCGGTATTCGTGGTCACCAGTCCGGATGCCAACAACGGCAAAACCATCAACACCATTAACCTGGCGATCAGCTTTGCCCAAATGGGCAAGCGCACCCTAATCATTGACTCAGATATGCGCAACCCCACCATTCATCGTATGTTCAATATTCCGGTGACCAACGGCCTGTCTGAAATATTGGCCGGGCTGACAGATAACATCACTGTATCCAAGACCAATGTGGAAAATTTATCCATTCTCTCCTCCGGCAAAATCCCGCCCAATCCGGCAGAATTGCTGGCCAGCTCCAGAATGGATCAGCTGCTGAGTTTTGTCAAGGGGCATTACGACTGCGTGTTTATCGACACTCCGCCGATTAACCTGGTAACGGACGCCAGCGCCTTTGCAGGCAAGGTCACCGGCTATGTGATGATCGTTAAGGCCGGCAATACGGACATTCCCGAGGTGCGATCCGCCGTTGACGCGCTGGAAAGCATCGGCGCGGAGGTGGTGGGCTTCATCCTCAATGACGCCACCCCGGACCGAAAGAAATACTACTCCTACTACCATAAATATGGCCAAAAGTACAAATACGGCTACGACTACGGTTACAGCTACAACTACAAATAAACACAGGAATGATCAAACTTGAAAAAGTGGCAAAAAGTTCAGCAAACAAGTGAATATTTCGTCGATGGGATTGCACTGGTGCTGGCGACCCTGATCACCTATCTGGTATTTGGCAAAGGGTTGCACCGCATTTTGCTCTACACCGCGGATGAGTGGAAATCCTACTGCTTTATGATGTTTTTGGCCTACTCGGCCATCGCGGTCGGCTTTGCCTCCTCCATTGATCTGGCCAAACGGGAGCGGGTGATGGAGCTGCTCGCTGTATTGCGTAACTGCTCGCTAACCTACATGAGTTTTGCGGTACTGTTGCTGGTGTTTAAGAATCCGATGATCGACTCCCGTTACCTGTTTATCGGTTCCTACCTGTTGTTTATCCTATTCTCTTGCCTGGGACGCTATGTGCTCAAGCGCGTGCTAACCAACAACTTCTCCAATTCCCGCAATGCCACGCTGGTGGGTGTGGTCGCCACCCCGGACCGGGCAGAGCAGTTTGTGCAATCGCTGCAAGAGGACTGGACCAAGCGGGTAGACGGCGTTACGATCCTACATACCGATGCCTTTGCTGCCACAGCCTCCGTGGGTAACCCGGGCGCATACCGGGCCATGCACAGCCGCACGGTGGAGAAGCGCTGTTGCGGCGTGGCAGTTCTGCCGGATCTGAGCAGCTTTTTAAGCTGGGTGCGCCTGTCCTCCATCGACGAGGTGTACATCAACTTCTCCGGCAAGAAGGCCAACTGGTCTACGGAGAATCTAAATGCCTTTATTGAAGAACTGGAAGATATGGGTGTGCTGGTGCACATCAACATCCCCACCCTGGAGCAGTTTGTAGAAGAAAGTAAGTTTAACCACATGCGCTGCGATATTGTGGCCGGCTACCCAATGGTGGGCGTATCTGCCGCCGTGCAAAATTCCAAGATGCTGGGACTGAAGCGATTTATAGACATTATAGGCGCCGTTGTGGGGCTGATCGTTTCTGCTCCCATTATTTTGCTGGTGGCCGTTCCCCTGCTGTTGGAAAGCCGGGGTGGCCTGTTCTTTAAGCAGCAGCGGGTGGGCAGAAACGGCCGTCTGTTCTATATGTATAAACTGCGCTCCATGTACGCGGACGCAGAGCAACGCAAAAAAGAATTTGAAGAAAAAAACCATATGCAAGGCCTGATGTTCAAGATGGACAACGATCCGCGGATTACCAAAGTGGGCCGCTTTATCCGCAAGTTCAGCATTGACGAGCTACCCCAGTTCTACAATGTACTGCGGGGAGATATGAGCCTGGTTGGCACCCGCCCGCCCACACTGGACGAATTTGAGCAGTACAGTTCTCACCACAAACGGCGGCTGTCCATGCGACCAGGCATTACCGGGCTGTGGCAGGTTAGCGGCCGATCCCAGATTGAGGACTTTGAAGAAGTGGTGCGCCTGGACTGCCAGTACATAGACAACTGGTCCCCCAGCCTGGATATTAAAATCCTGTTCAAAACCTTAGGCGTGGTGTTTACCGGCCGCGGGGCACAATAAGGAGGGCGACCATGAAAATCGCAATGATCGGTCACAAGCGCATTCCCTCCCGAGAGGGCGGCGTTGAGATTGTAGTAGAAGCCCTGTCCCGCCGTATGGTACAGCGGGGCCACCGGGTCACCGTTTATAATCGCAAAAGCCACCATGTGGCCGGGTCCGCCTTTGATGATCACAGCCACTTGCACAACCTGGACGGGGTACAGATCCGCTGGGTGCCCACCCCCAACAGCAAAAAGCTCAATGCCATTGTGTACAGTTTTTTTGCCACGGTGCAGGCGTTGTTCGGTGGGTACGACATCATTCACTTCCACGCAGAGGGTCCGGCGGCTATGGTGCCATTAGCCAAGTGCTTTGGCAAAAAATGCGTGGTCACCATTCATGGCTTGGACTGGCAGCGGGCCAAGTGGGGCGGCTTTGCCACCCGCTTTCTCCGCTTTGGCGAGCGTATGGCTGCCAAGTATGCAGACGAGATCATCGTGCTGTCTGCCAGTATGCAGCAGTATTTTGCTGACACCTATCACCGCCAGACCGTGCGGATTGAAAACGGCATTGACCCACCGGAGACGGCGGACCTGTCCCCTCTGTCCCGCTTTGGACTGGAAAAGGACAGCTATATCCTGTTTCTCGGTCGCATCGTCCCGGAGAAGGGCATCCACTATTTAATCGACGCCTACCGTACACTGCAAACAGATAAAAAGCTGGTGATCGCCGGTGGTGCCAGCCACTCAGAGGAATATTTCAATCAGCTGAAAGCCAAGGCCGCCGGAGATGCGCGTATCGTCTTTACGGACTTTGTGCAGGGCGCGCCCCTGGCTGCGCTGTACGCCGGTGCCTATCTTTACTGCCTGCCCTCGGACTTAGAGGGTATGCCCATCAGTCTGCTGGAGGCCATGAGCTACGGCAACTGCTGCGTCACCTCGGACATACCCGAGTGCACGGAAGTATGCGGTGACCACGGCTTTGCCTTCCAAAAAGGCAACACGGCAGACTTAAAGCGACTGCTGGAGCAGCTGCTATCTCAGCCGGACATGGTGAAGCGCTGCAAGGCCACTGCCGCAGACTATATTTTACAAAAATACAACTGGGACCAAGTCACCGAGAGGACGCTGGAACTGTATGAACAGGTTAAAAGCGCAAAATAAAATCCACTTGCAATGGGTAGACCACACCAAGCTGCTGGCCTGCGCGCTGGTAGTGTTGGGTCACTTTGCCCAAAGTATGGTGCGTGCCGGTATTTTGCCGGACACAGTGGCCTACACCCTGTGTAACAGCGCGCTTTACACCTTCCATGTGCCGCTGTTCTTTATTTGCAGTGCGTACCTGTACCGCCGCTTTACGGTGCTGCGCACATGGCGGGATTACGTCCGCCATGTAGGCAAGAAGGCACTGGCCCTGGGCGTGCCCTACTTCACCTTTGCCGGTGTAAACTATGCGCTGAAGTTGCTGTTCCCCGCCGGGGTCAATATGGCCGAGGAACGGGGGCCGGTGGCCTACTTTTTCCTAAACCCGCCGGCGCCCTTTTGGTATCTACCGGTGCTGTTTCTCTTTTTCGTACTGATCCCCCCTGCGGGCAAAAAGGGCAGTTTGGCTCTGATAGCCCTGGGGTTATGTACCTATTTCATTTGCGGTCTCTCAGCTGCGGCCGTACTGCCCGGCTGTGTGCGCAGTCTGCTGCAAAACCTGATTTGGTTTGCCATGGGACTGGCACTGGCCAATGCGCCTGCCGATTTATTGCGCAAAAAGTCGCTGCCGCTGGTGTTGGGCACTGGATTTTTATTGCTGGCAGGGATCACCTTTACCCTGCTCCGGGGCAACAGGGCGCTTTTGCTGCTGTGCGGGCTGCTGGCCTGCGGGGCGGTGCTATCCGCCATGCAGCTGTGGCACCCAGGCGAAAAACTGCGCCGGGCGCTGAACCTGTGCAGCCGGGACACCTTTCCCATCTATCTGCTGCACACCATTTGTGCCGCACCGGTACGCAGTTTGTTGCAGCACTTTGGGGTACAAAACCCGGTGGTGCACATTGCACTGGGGCTGGCCGCCTCTTTTCTATTGCCCATGGCGGCGGGTCGCATTGCCGCACGGGTACCGGTGTTTAATTTTTTTCTGTACCCCACCCGCTATATTCTAAAAAAACAGGCAGCCCCTTGTGCTGCTGTGGGGGAGCCATGAGATGAACATTCTCTTTATTAACAAATTTCTGTACCCCAAAGGAGGAACAGAAACCTATATGATGGGGCTGGGGGCGGAGCTGAGCCGCCGAGGCCACCGGGTAGAATACTTTGGTATGGAGCACCGGGGCAATTGCGTGGGCAACCGAGTCGGTGCCTACACCAAAGATACCGACTATCACACCGCCAACCCGGTAAAAAAAGTGAGCTACGCTCTGCGCACGGTATACTCTACCCACGCCCGGCGGCAGCTGCGCCGGGTGCTGGAGGATCTGCAGCCCCAAGTGGTACACCTGAACAACTTTAACTACCAATTGACCCCTGCGGTGATCTTGGAAATACGCGCCTGGGACAAAGCCACCGGACGACACACCAAGATCCTGTACACCGCCCACGACTACCAACTGCTGTGCCCCAACCACATGCTCAATCGGCCGGACACCATGGAGAACTGCACCGCCTGCTTGGACGGCAAGTACACGCCTTGCGTGCAACACCGATGCATGCACGGCTCACGGGCTAAGAGCCTGCTGGGCGCTGCCGAGGCTACCCTGTACCGCAAGGCGCATACGTACAAAGAGATCGACCGCGTGATCTGCTGCTCTGCCTTTATGCAAAGCCAGATAGAAAAACATCCGGATCTAGCCGGGCGCACCCGGGTGCTGCACAACTTCTGCACCGTGCCGCCCCGCCCGCAGGTGGAAAAAGAAGACTATGTGCTCTACTTTGGCCGCTATGACAAAGAAAAGGGTATTGATACCCTTTTGGCCGCCGCCAAGGCGCTGCCTCAGCTGCACTTTGTGTTCGCCGGCAGCGGTACCATGGCAGAGGAAATTCAGCAACTGCCCAACGCCACAGATGTAGGCTTTTGCACCGGGGACGACCTATACCGCCGCATTGCCGCAGCCAAATGCAGCATTTATCCCAGCGTATGGTATGAGAATTGCCCCTACTCTGTGATGGAGAGCATTGCGCTGGGCACGCCGGTGCTGGGCACCAATATCGGCGGCATACCGGAGCTGATCGAGGACGGCAAGACCGGCGTGCTGCTGCCCCCCGGCGACACCAAGGCCCTGGGCGCGGCGCTGTGCCGCCTGGACCTGGAGCCGGAGCGACTGGCGGCTATGGTCGCCGCCTGCCGGGCAGACGCCTTCCTCTCCGTACAGGATTATACAGACAAATTACTGTCTGACTATAACGCATAAAAATCAAACTGAAGAAAGAAGATCAGTATGGCTAAACGAACTCTATACGGCACTGTGATTGTTACCTATCGGTGCAACGCCCACTGCAATATGTGCGACTGCTTTAAGGACCCCACCCGCCCGGAGGAAGAGATCACCCTGGATGATATTCGCCTGCTGCCGGAAATGGCCTTTACCAACATCACCGGCGGCGAGCCCTTTATTCGCAAGGACATTGGCGATATTGTGGAGGCGCTGTACAAAAAGAGCAACCGCATTGTGATCTCCACCAATGGGTATTTTACGGACCGTATCTTAGAGCTTTGCCGCCGATTTCCAAAAGTGGGCATTCGCATTTCCATTGAAGGACTGCAACAGACCAACGATACCATTCGCGGCATTCCGGACGGCTTTAATCGGGGCTACTCCACCTTAAAGAAGCTGGTGGAAATGGGGCACCCGGATGTAGGGTTCGGCATGACGGTGCAAGACCTGAACTGTGAGGACCTGGTGCCGCTTTACAAGATCTCCGATGAACTGGGCATGGAATTTGCCACCGCCACCCTGCACAATTCTTTCTACTTCCGCAAAACGGACAATAAAATTGACGACAAATACAAAGTGGCCCAAAATTTTGAAGCGCTCATTAACGAGCTGCTGCACAGCCACAGCCCAAAAAAGTGGTTTCGTGCCTACTTTAACCACGGGCTGATCAACTACATATACGGCAACAAACGACTGCTGCCCTGTGATATGAGCAAGGACGCATTCTTTATCGATCCATTCTGCGATGTGATCCCCTGCAACGGCATGGCAAAGAAGGCCGTCATGGGCAATCTGCATGATATTGGCGACTGGGACACCTTGTGGAACAGCGACCAAGCCAAGGCCGTGCGAGCCGCCACCAAGCAGTGCGACCGCAACTGCTGGATGATCGGCTCCGTCTCTCCCGCCATGCACAAGTACATTTGGGTGCCCGCCTGGTGGGTGGTCAAGCACAAGTTCCTAAAAGGCGGCAAATATTCCCTCAGCGAAAACGCCTTTATCCCGGAAGCGCAAAAGTAAGGGGACGCCTATGACCAAAATTGCTGTTATCCTTTGCTATTTTGGCAAGTTGCCGGAGAACTTTCCCCTGTTTGCGGAAAGCTGTCGGCGCAATGCTACCGTAGATTTTTTGCTGTTTACGGACGACACACCAACCCACCTGCCGGAGAATATGCACCTGCACCCCACCACCTTTGCGGCGCTGCAACGCCGCGTGGCCGGGTGCTTTGACTTTGCCATTACCCTGCACACCCCCTATAAGCTGTGTGACTACAAGCCCGCCTACGGCGAGATTTTTGCGCCGGAGCTTTCCGGCTACGACTTTTGGGGCTACGGGGATATGGATCTGGTATTCGGCGATCTGCGCGCGTATTTTACAGAGGACAAGCTGCGAAAGTATGACAAGTTCTACGCCTTTGGCCACCTGTCCCTCTACCGCAACACGCCGGAAAACAACGCTGTCTACCGCCAAAAAGTGGGTATGGATTACCACAAGGCGTTCACCACCCGGGAGATTACCGTCTTTGACGAGGTTGAGGGCATTGCCGCCAAATACAAGGCGCTGGGACTGCCCTTCTATGACCGGCAGGACTATGCGGACATCTCCAAGGCCAGCGATCGACTGGCCATTACCGGGATCTACACCACCAGTGAGACCCGGCTGCATCCCAACTATCCGGAACAAATTTTTTACTACGACCACGGCCGGGTACTGCGGGACGCTTACCGAGACGGTCAGTGGCTGACGGACGAATTTGTTTATATTCATATCAGCTCCCGCCGTCTGCCGCTGCATATTGACCCGGCGGCAGACACCTATTTTATCGGCAAAACCGGCTATGAGCTGAAAACCGGGATCACCACCCGGGCAGACATTGCCCGCTACAACGCTTTGGACCCGGCGGCGGACGAAAAGCAGCGCCGTCTGCGGCAACGAATGGATTTTTGCCGAAAGGTGCAAAAGGCGTACATCCGCATAAAGGAGAGATGGTTTATATGAATATTCTGCACCTGCAATTAAGCGGCGGTCCCGGCGGCATTGTGAGCCTGTGCCGGGATATTAACAAACACTCTGCCCATCACAATTTCTTTTACTTCCTTTTTGAAGGCGGTTCTATTGCCGATGAAATTGCCGCCCAGGGGGGCACAGTACAAGTGGCCACCGGCGCCAAGAACCACCCGCTGAAGGCGGCGACCGACCTGGTGCGCTACTGCAAAGAACAGCAAATTGATGTGGTAGTGGATCATTCCGGCTCGCCCTACACCCGCTTTGTGCATATTTACGCCGCACGGCGGCTGAAAAAAGTGCGTTTTTTGCTGTATCTTCACTCCAACGCCTATTACAGCGCAGACAAAGGGATCAAAGAATGGGTCTATGCCCGACTGCTGCGCAGCGCCGCCCGGCATTCTGCGGGGATCGTAGCCATCTCTCACTCGGTGGCGGAAAGCTATCTGCGTCGCTACCACCTGCCGAAAGACAAAATGCAGATGGTCTATAACGGCACGGACTTGCACCGCTTTATCCCCCATCCGGCACATACGGACACACCCCTGCGGCTGATTTATGTGGGGCGCATATTTAGGGACAAAGGCATTGACCTGCTGCTGGAGGCGCTGGCTGCCTGCCCGGCAGACGCCCCTATCACCCTTACGCTGGTAGGCTCCGATCACGGCGGCTATACAGAGCAAATGCAAGCCCTGACCGCCCGGCTGCACCTGGAAGATAAAGTGCAGTTCCTGGGCAGCCGCACCGATGTGCCACAGTTGCTGCAAACGGCCGATCTGTTTGTGCACCCGGCCACCTGTCAAGAGGGATTCGGCATTTCGCTGATCGAGGCTATGGCCAGCGGCGTGCCCTGCCTGGCCTTCCCCAAAGGTGCCATACCGGAAATCATCGGACCGGAGATCGACGGCTTTTTGACCGAAGAAGTCAGTGCCGCCGACCTGACTGCTGGGATCAACCGGGCGCTGGAGCTGTTTACCAAAGCACCGCACCACTGGCACACCCTGTGCAAGAACGCCCGACAAAAGGCAGAACTTTTTTCCATCGAACGAACGGTAGCGCAGCTGGAAGAGCTGTACCAAGAACAGTAAAAGTATGGACAAAATTGGAATTTTAACCTTTCATCGAAGTGAAAATTACGGCTCCATGCTCCAAGCCTGGGCGTTGTGCCAACAGATCAATACCCTGCCCGGCCGCCAAGCGGAACTGATCGACTATTCCAACTGAACCCGGCAGCGATCGCCCGCCTGACTTTCCGTGACGGAGACGGTTGGGTAATGAAAGCCTATGACCGGGACGGCGGCGTGCTGCGCCGCATGGATTTGAAAAACAGCCTGTACTATAACGGCTTTATGGAGGGTTATCTGTACCGCACCGGCTGCTACACCTGCCCCTACGCCACGGAAAAGCGGGTGGCCGACCTGACCTTGGGCGACTTTTGGGGCATTGGGGAGGAAACGCCCTATCCAAATGCCGCCGCAGAACTGAAAAAGGGTCTGTCCCTGATCTTAGTCCATACAGATAAAGGACAAACACTGCTGAACGCCTGCGCCCCGGCGCTGGTAACGACCCTGCGCACCCCGGCGGAAGCAGTCAAAAAAAATCATCAGTTGCGCCACCCCACCCCAGACAGTCCCGCGGCCCGACGGTTCCACAACTTGTACGGCAAAAAGGGCGCAGCCTATGCCATTGCCCATTGCAATGAAAAGAAGCGGCGCACCCTGCGTCTGCGCCAAATGATTCGGCAGTGTCCACCACTGCTGGCCCTGTGCCGCAAAATTCCCAAACTGCGAGATAAGCTATGATCGGTATTCTCATTCTCAATTACAAAAAATACCAGGTTACCGCCGACTGTATTCGCTCTGTGCTGGATACCGGAGACGGTCTGGACTACCATATCTATGTGCTGGATAACGGCTCCGGCAATGACTCTATTGCCTGCCTACAAGCCCGATTTCCAAACAATCCCCGCATCACCTGGATGGAAAGCGCAGAGAACACCGGCTACGCCCGGGGCAACAACCAAATGCTTTCCCGCGCCCGCAAAGACGGCTGCACCGCTGCGGTGATCACCAACAGCGATATTGTCTTTTTGCCCGGCACCTTGCAGCAACTGGCTGCGGACATCGCCGAAGGGCACCCCATTGTAGGTCCTCGCCTGCAATACCCCAACGGACAGCGGCAAAACAGCGTCAAGCTGCGCCCCTACACCTACCGGGAATACCTGTGGACGGAAACTTATTTGCGCAATCTGGTGCCCATGGCCAAATTGCAGGCGCTGCGCCGTCAACCCGCTACCCCGGGAGAGGTCTACTGGCTCTCCGGCGCGGTCTTTGCCGTAGACACAGCGGTCTTTCACCGGCTGGGTGATTTTGACCCTTATACCTTTTTATATTATGAGGAGTACATCCTCTCTGAGCGGTGCAAGGCACAGGGCATTGCCCTGTGGTTTGACCCTACGGTCACGGCGCTCCACTGCCACGGCGCCTCTGCCGGAGGTGCTGCAAACCTATTTACCCGATTGGAGAACCTGCGCTCCGAGTTATACTTTCTCCACCGCTACCGGCACTGGAGCCGACACCGACTGGCCACCGTACGCCGGGTGCGCTGTCTGGAAGTGCTGTTTACCTTTGGCAAGGCTCACAAATGGGCGGATGCCCGCACCTACCTGCACAAAAGCAAAATCCTGCTGAAAAAGGAACGAACGAATGAAACTTAAAGTCTCCACCAGTCCTTATACTTACTTTCTGTTGCTGATGACCATCATGGACACCGGCTACTTTGTGTTGCTGAATATTCCTGGGCTGCGAGACTCCGGGTATGTGCGTATCGGTTTCTTGATCATCGCCACTCTGCTGGCCATGAACTGCTATATCAACAAAAACATCTACCGCACCCTGCAACCCTACTACAACTATCTAAATGTCTTTATACTTTATTTGGCGGTATTTTATTTTGCCCATTTTATCTACGGTATGGTGCATTATACACAAAAGATCACATCCATTATCAATGTGTCCAGCTATTTAGGTATGTTCCTGCTGATCTATCTGTTTCTCTATGTATTCCAGCTAAACAGCGGCTATGATCAGCTGATAAAACCCCTGAGCTGGATCACCTACCCCTATATGCTGGTCATCACCCTGCGTGCGGTGATCTATAACTTTACCGGTCGGGATCTGATGCCCTACCTGGGTCACATCACGCGCTCCGGGCGCCTGCGTTACGGCATTCCTGCCCTGTGCGGTGTGCTATTCCTCTATTATTTTTACAAACTGCTGCAAAAAGACACCCTGATGAAACACAAAATGATCTATACAGGGCTGTTGCTTTTTACCGCCTTTTACCTTTACTATATCTGTATGACCCGTATGTATGTGATTGCCTTTTTTCTGTCGGCGCTGGTGATCTTCCTGTGCAAAAAGCGACCGAAAAACAAGCAGATCGTGATGGTCTGCGTGGCGATCATCTTGCTGGCCGTGCTGTACTTCTCCGGTTTGATTCCTCGGTTCCTGGCCACATTTACAGAGACTTCCGGAGAATATGGCGGCTCCACTCTGGCCCGGCAATATTCTGCCCGGTACTTCTCCGGCGTGGCAAAGGACCAGCCCATCTTCGGTCTGGGCTTTCTCTCACCCAAGCGGTATGAAAACTTCTTGATCTACTTTGGGCCCTCCGGCACCGCCTATCTGGACGATCTGGGTATTCGCAATATGTTCTACCACTACGGGGTACTGGGCATCGGTCTGGTGGCGCTGTCTCTGGGGCGTATGGTATACCTGGTGCTGCGACTGCTCATCTGCCGAAATTATCCTCGCAAGGCGCTGATGCTGGGACTGACGGCGTTTTTTGGCTGTCTGTGCGTATCCCTGTGTCCTTTTGATACGGTGCGCCTGCTGGGGCTGATCTTCACCTGGTCCATGGCGGAGTACGACGCCCGCCTTTACTGCTACCTACCCCGCAAAGCGGCGACAGAGACGGGGGGCGATACGCGGTGAAGGCCCTGTCCGACAATAAACAAACCACCATCAACCTAATTACCAGCCTGGCAGCCTTTGTGATCAATGCCGGGATCAGCTTTGTACTGACTCCGTATATACTGGAGAAGCTGGGCAACGAAGCTTACGGCTTTATCGGTCTTGCCTACGACTTTGTCAATTATGCCGGCATCCTTACTTTGGCACTGAATAGTATGTCCTGCCGGTTCGTCAGCTACGAGTACCACCGGGGCAATAAAGAAAAGGCGGATATTTATGTAAACTCCATTTTGGGTGCCAATCTGATCCTGGCCGGTGCCATCACGCTTTGCGCCGTGTTTATGGTTTGGAAGCTGGAGTACATACTCACCATTCCCAAAGCGTTGATGTTCGATGTAAAGCTGACCTTTGCCATCGTCTTTATCAACTACATTTTTGGCATCTGCTTCTCCGTCTTTAACAGCGGCACCTTTGTAAAGAACCGGATGGATCTGTACTACCTGCGCAACCTGTTCTCCTATGTGCTCAAGCTGGTGCTGACCATTCTGATCTTCACTTTGTTTGATGTGCGCATCTTCTTCATTGCGCTGACCACCCTCATTTGCAACGCTTATATGAATGTGGCCACTTATATTTTAATGCGCAAGCTGTTGCCGGACTTAAAGCTGAATCTGCGCAAATTCAAGTGGAAAACCCTGTCCGAAGTGCTGCGCTCCGGGGTATGGAATTCCGTGCAGAGCCTGTCTGATCTGATGATCTCCGGGCTGAATTCCCTGCTGACCAACCGATTTATCGGCACCGCTGCCGGCGGGTATCTGCAATCCTCCAAGACCATTCCCAATTACATATTACAACTGGGGCAGCAACTGGCCCAAGTGTTCTCGCCGAAATTCACCATTCTGTACGCCCAGGGCGACTATGATCGACTGGTCAAGGAGGCCAAGCGCTCCATGCGACTGGTGGGCTTTATCATCTCCACCCCGGTGGCCGGGTTTATCGTCTTTGGCTACCAGTTCTATGCCCTGTGGCTGAAAAACTATTCCCCGGCGGAATTGCAGATCGTACAGACTGTGTCCGTTATTACCACCATACCGTACCTGTTTAGCTGCGTGGCGTTCCCGCTGATTCAGATCAACACCGCCTGCAACAAGGTGCGTACTCCGGTTCTGGTGGCACTGGCCGCCGGTATTGCCAATATCTTAGTGGTGTTCCCCCTGGGCAAAGTCGACGCCCTGACCCTGAATGTGCTGGCCTGCTGCACCGCCGCCTTTACCATTCTGCGCTACGGCGTATTCCAGCCCTACTATGCGGCCAAAATACTGGCCCGCAACCGTCTGTTCTTCTACGGCACGCTGCTGCGCAATGTGCTGGCCACCGTCGTCATCGGCGTGGTGCTGTATGCTGCCAAGGGGCTGTTCACCTACGGCAGCTGGGGTCACTTTTTCATCGCCATTGCCCTGTGCGGAGCAGTGGGATATGTGCTGGCTTTCTTCCTGTTGTTCAACCCCGGAGAATACAAAGAAATCGTCCACATGTTTCTATCAAAAATGAAGAAAAAAACCGCATAAATGCAAACAGTGCCTGAGCCAAAGCTCAGGCACTCAGACTGTCGATAAAGCGGCTAAACCGCGCCAGTTATAAAGAATATAATAAATGTTTCGTAGGGCAGGGGCTTGCTCCTGCCGCGAGTATTTGGTATCGCTATTGATTTGAAAAAGCGGCTTGAACTGGGTGTTCAAGCCGCTTTTGGCGCTTTTCGTCTTTTACTCGGGAGCAGTACCGCTGTACGGCACCCGCTCGCAAAAAACGAAATTTATCTCGCTTTCTCTCGGTCTGTCAGCGTGTTTATAACTAGACTTCTCTACACACTGAGCGTTTATTTGTTTTGAATGTAGGCGTCAATGGACTTGGCGGCGATTTTGCCGGCGCCCATGGCCTTAATCACGGTGGCGGCACCGGTAACCGTATCGCCCCCGGCGAATACGCCGTCCCGAGAGGTGCAGCCGTTTTCATCTGCCACAATTCCGCCCCGGGCATTTACCTCCAGCCCACCGGTGGTGGACTTGATCAGCGGGTTGGGGGAAGTACCAATGGCCATAATCACGCAGTCCGCGTCGATCACAAAATCCGAGTCCGGCACCGGCACCGGGCGGCGTCTGCCGGTGGCGTCCGGCTCGCCCAGCTCCATCCGGATGCACCGCACGCCGGTTACATTGCCGTCGTCGCTGCCCAAAATCTCTACCGGGTTGGTCAGGGTTTGGAACCGGATTTGCTCCTCCTGGGCGTGCTGCACTTCCTCCTGCCGGGCAGGGATCTCCTCAAAGGAGCGACGGTAGAGCACATACACTTCCTCCGCACCCAGCCGAATGGCAGAGCGAGCCGCATCCATGGCCACATTGCCGCCGCCTACCACGGCCACCTTGCGGGCGTGGTAAATGGGGGTGGTGCTGCCGGGCTGATACGCTTTCATCAGGTTTACCCGAGTCAGGTACTCATTGGCAGAGTACACTTCTTTCAGGCTCTCGCCGGGAATACCCATAAACCGGGGCAAACCGGCACCGGAGCCGATATATACCGCCTCAAAGCCGTCGTCAAACAGATCGTCAATGCTCATGGAGCGACCGATCACCACATTGGTAACAATCTTCACACCCAGCGCCTTTAAGCCGTTTACTTCCAGCTCCACGATCTTCTTGGGCAGACGGAACTCCGGAATGCCGTACACCAGCACACCGCCGGCAATATGCAGCGCCTCAAACACCGTTACATCATAACCCAACCGGGCCAGATCGCCGGCGCAGGTCAATCCGCTGGGACCACTGCCGATCACGGCTACTTTGTGCCCGTTTTGTTCCGGTACGGCGGGCCACACTTTGCAGTGGCTGTTGTGCCAGTCTGCCACAAAGCGCTCCAGACGACCGATGCTCACCGCGTCGCCCTTAATGCCCCGCACGCACTTACTCTCGCACTGGCGCTCCTGGGGGCACACCCGGCCACAGACTGCCGGCAGGGAGCTGCTTTCGCTGATGATCTGATAGGCGGCCTCAAAGTCGCCCTCTGCCACCTTGGCGATAAAATCCGGAATATGAATCTGCACCGGACAGCCGGAAATGCAGGGCTTGTGCTTGCAGTGCAGGCAGCGCAGCGCCTCGTCCATGGCTGTCTGCTCATCGTAGCCGGTGGCTACCTCTAAAAAGTTTTTGTTGCGCACCAGTGGCTCCTGGTGCGGCATTTCATTGGCCTTTAAGGGATTCATCAGTCCTGCACCTCCTGTCGCAGCAGGTTGCAGTCCGCTTCCCGCTCAAAGTCTTTATACAGCGCAGCCCGTTCCATAGCCGCGTCAAAATCCACCAAATGGCCGTCAAACTCCGGCCCGTCCACACAGGCGAACTTGGTCTCACCGCCCACCAGCAGACGGCAGCCGCCGCACATACCGGTGCCGTCGATCATAATGGGGTTCATAGACACAACGGTGTGTATCCCGTACTTCTCCGTGGTCTTGCACACAAACTTCATCATCACCAGCGGGCCGATAGCAATCACCAGATCATACTGCTCGCCGCTTTGGATTAGGCTTTCCAGGGCATTGGTCACCAGCCCCTTTTCACCTACGGAGCCGTCGTTGCTCATGAGCACATACCGGTCGCTGACCTTCTCAAACTCCTGCTGCAAGATCACCAGATCCTTGGTACGGAAGCCCACAATGCTGTGCACCTGGGCGCCATTCTCGTGCAGCGCTTTGGCCACCGGGTACGCAATGGCGCAGCCCACGCCGCCGCCAACCACAGCCACCTTGCGGTAGCCGGTAACCTTGGTGGGATTGCCCAGCGGGCCTACAAAGTCCTGCAAGCTGTCGCCCACCTCCAGCCGTGCCAACTGCTTGGTGGTCGCGCCCACCAGCTGGAAGATAATGGTCACCGTACCGGCGGTGCGGTTATAGTCCGCCACCGTCAGGGGGATCCGCTCGCCCCGGTCGTCCACCCGCAGGATCACAAACTGACCGGCCTGGGCTTTCTTTGCCACATAAGGCGCCTGAATTTCCATACGCACAACCGTCGGGTTCAGCACCTGCTTGGCAACGATTTTATACATAGAATCACCTACTTGAAATTAGACATTTTTTAGAAAAAACGCCGCATAACCCGTATGCAGCGTTTTTGATATTATACCAATTCCCGCTTATAAGTCAACATTTATCAGCCGGAAATCGGAATTTTTAAGAATTGTTAATAAATCTGTATTATTTTGGATGGGTTTTTTGGTGATAATTCCGCCCCTTGCCAAATGCTCCGGGGTGTGAAAGTCGGAGCCGGAGACCATCAGCTTGCCGTTCTCTTTGGCCCACGCCAGCGCCTGGGCGTTGCGCCGATCGTCCGTCTTGCCGTTATACACCTCTACCCCGTCAATATTCTTCGGATCCGTACGGCGAATACCCACACGAAAAGGGTGCGCCTGGTAAATGAGGAAGCCGTTTTGCTCGCACAGAGCCTTGACCCCCGGCTCCCACACATTCATCAAATTGCCGGCGTTCTTGATAAACGCCTCCGTCACACCGTAGATCAGGTAGTCGTTGGCGGTCCAGTAGTGGCGCAGCTCCATACCCAGCAGCACAGTAAAGCCCGCCGGGGCCGCCGCTTGCATCCGCCGATAACCGGACAGGTAAAAATCCGCCGCCTTTTGGGGGCACGCCAGCCGGTGAATAGGAAAGGTCATGGGGCTGTAATGGTCTGTAACCACAATGCCGTTGTACCCGGCCTTCACATACATCTCCACAATCTTCTCCGGCTCCACCCGCCCGCAGCGGCTAACGGCGCCGGTGTGGCAGTGAAGCTCATATTTGTATTCCATAACCGTGCCTCCCCTCCATATCTAAAAAATATTATATGCCCTTTTGCCTCTGCCGTCAATCGTGCCGTCTTTACAAAAATCAAAAAATATGCTATACTTTTTTTAACTATTTTGGTAAGAAAAAGGGGTAAAAATGAATAAAGAGAAGAAAAACGACTTTCTGTTCTCCGTAGTGATACCGGTCTACAAGGTGGAGGACTATGTGGAGGAAACCATTCAGTCCGTTTTGCAGCAGACCATCGGGTTTGAAAAGCACATTCAAATGATTCTGGTCAACGACGGCTCGCCGGACAACAGCGGCGCCGTGGCCGCCATTTGCGCCGCGCTGGACGCAGAATGTGCGTTGCAAGCGCCCTACACCGATCGGGTGGCGCACTTCTATGCCTACCACGACAACCAAAACGCTCGGCGTATTTATGACGCAGTCCGCAGCGATCAAGCCAAAAAATAAAGCAAAAAGAAAAGACCTGAAAGGGCATACGCCTTTTCAGGCCTTTTTTTGTGTATCAATAGCCGTTGGATTTTAAGAACTGGTAAATTCGGCGGCTGTTGTCGTTATCACGGAACATAAAATACTGCTCCGCCATTTCGCGATACCGGGGCTTCATTTCGAAGCCCGATGCCGCATAGCCGTCCAAACAAGGCACCAAATCCTTGGCGTCGGTAAGCCGGTCGCCGGGCAACTGGGTAGTCATATCCAAATACGAGCCGTGCACTTCGTTGTACAAATCATAGTCAAACTGGTAATACACCACCGGCTTATTTTGGTACAGCACATCCCAGCACACACTGGAATAGTCCGTCACCAGCAGCTTGCAGCGCATCATCAGTTCATTCAGCGGCTGCTGGCCAAAAGGAATACAGGTGACCCGGGGACTGATCTTGTCCTTAAAATTATTCATATACCCGGCAAATTTGGGGTGCAGATAAAACACCAGACGGGTATGATTGCGCCGGAGCATCTCGTCCAGCGCCGGATCCGTCAACAGCGCGGAATAATTTTTGTAGTAATCGCTTTGAAGGAAGGTATCATTATCCACCTCCTCCAGCCAGGAGCGCCAAGTGGGCATCATCAGGATAAAGGGATCGTCCGGTGTGGACTTGTCCTCCAGCACATCCCAGCGGGCAAAGCCGGTTACCGGTACATTCTGCGGTGCATAGCCAAACTCTCGTACCACAATGTCGTGCTCCGGGCGGGAGCAGGTGACAAAGTAGGTCATGGGGCTGCTGCCCTTTTTGCCAAACAGCTGGTGCACCTGCTTCATTGCCGTTACGCCATGCTGTAAAAACAGCTCTCTCTTTTTCTTAATTGTACGCCGCACAATACTGGGCTTGGACCGCCACACATACAGATGCGAGGTAGAATCGGAAGAAATGCAAATCTTCATAGACAAACTCAGCAGCATGTGCTTGAGACTCATAAAGGGCACCACCTGACGACCGTACTGCGCCACATTTTGGTAATCCGACTCTCTGGGGTCAATAATGTAGTAGATATGCTTGCGCTCATTCTTAGGCAAGTTCTCCATACAAAACTTGAAAAAATAATAGCTGTTATCTTGGGCGGTTTTGCAAAATTTTTCAAACACCACCCAATTTTTTTGCCGTTCCCAAAACGGTCGAAACAGGCGATACAAGCCGTAAGCCAAAACCTCACGCCGACGCACCGCCGCCGTGTCGTATTCGCTCAAGGGGCGATAGCAGTAGCACAAGACGCCTTTTTTGCCGAAATAGGGGAAAAGAATATGGTCATTCCCTGCATCTGCCTGACAATTTGTAAAAAACAGTTTAAGCTTCAGCTTACTGTTATTGCAATATACCCTTAGCCGATAAGGCTTGCCGAACTGCTCAATCTGCACATACGCATCCCAATACAATTCCTTTAAGGGCATATCGTCTTGCAATTGCACCTTTAAGTACAACTCACAACCGCTGTGTGTGGGCTTTGTTTTCATTTGAAAAGGAATGGCAATCTGCTCGGTTTTGGAACGGAATTCCAAAGTACTGCCCAAAATCTGCTTAGGCTCTACACCCTCTAAGAACAGGTGCATTGCACATTCTCTGCCCTTACATTCCAGCGCCTGCAAGGCTGCACCGCGCCACAAGCGATTCATCGCCGTATCCGGCGTAGTCAGCCACACCATCAGACACCGCGGCGCTTTTTTCTTTCTGGTCAAGAACGGCAGCAGCACCAAAGGTATCGACTGCTTCTCCGGTGAAAGTTCTGCCAATGCAGCACCCGGATTTTCCAGCTTGTTGTTTTTTGCCGTGCGGCGAAATGCCGGAGTGTTATAGGCCGCAGAAACCGTGTACTCCTGCGTGTCTATGCCGTAATAATACGGTGCATTGTTCCAAGCATTGGCTCGTTCCTTGGCGCGCAGACGCTTTTTGTCATCATCAAAAAGCAGCAAAACCGATTGATCGGTCTGCCTATCCCGGGCAATCAACGCCGGAATACATCCGGTCTGCACATACAAACGGGCGTCCTCAATCATTCCGTTTAAGTCATAGCTTGCCGCAGAGGCAGCGTCCGATTGGGCATCCCAAGCTGCCATAATACAGCCCTTTTGGCTGACCAAAGCCTGCTGCAGCACTTGATACTGCGCAGAAACATCGGCATATTCCAGTTGCAAAACGCCCTTTTCAACAGTACATTGCTTCAGCTGCACACGCACGGCTGCCCCCATATTGGCAGTACAGCCCGCTTCCAGCAAAAAAGTATCCCGTTGATAGCCACCCTCAATCTTCAAATTGGGAAAGGTGCGCTGCATATCCCGCTGCAACAACCGTTTCTGCACACGCCGTACACCTAAATATGCCAAATACGCTTCCAAATAGGTGCGCGGCACGGTTTTGGTGGTAATAACATAGGGAAACGCGTGATTATAATGGTCATACAGAGCCGGACTCATACCGCCCTTAAACCACTTCTTTTCCATCAGCACCACAGATTGCGCATCTGCCAAACGGGCAAGGGTGCGAAAATCCGAAATTTGATTCATCATTTCCGGATATAGCACCTTCCACGTTTTTTCTGTATTCTTAGCATAATCCACAATCTCAAAATCGCCGGTATCGCCGGTAAATGCCAGCTTTAACAGCTTTTCGCTTACATCCGGGCTGTCGTACTTAGAGAATGTATGATAATACTCCGTATCGCTGTAATCATCTTGCAAGCAAGCGCCGCTGCGCAGGCACTCCACCAATTCCTCCGTTTGATAAATCTGGCGAAACGGCAGGGTGCGCACATCCATATACAAACCACGATCCGCTAAATAGGTATCATAGTCATACATAAACAGGATAATGGGCTTCTTGGTTAAGGAAAAGTCAAAGAACACACTGGAATAATCTGTAATCAGTGCGTCAGCACAATTCAAAAATTCGTAGTTGCTAACCTCTGTAGGAAACGGCAGAATATGCTGATACGCATCCAACTGCACCGCCCCGTGCAAAATCGGATGAAAATTCACATACAGCACCTGGTCGTCCTTTAAGCCGCTGTCCACCTGCTGCATAATTTTTTTGACCTGTGCCGCATATTCCAACACATCCACACTGTGGTTGCTCTGGCCCCGCCAGGTGGGCATATAGGCATAAACGGTCTTGTCCTCCAAGCCCAGTTTACGGCGCAGGGCGGTGCCTTTCTCCGGCTCCATAAACACCTTGTTGCGGGGATAACCGGCCATCACCACCTTGCCAGTGTACAACTCTTCCAAATTGTAATCCCGAAAAATAGCTTCCTTGGTAAAGTCGTTGGGCTGAGTCAGGTAGTCCGCTTGCAGAAAATTGTGCTGCACATTGTACATGGACTCAATGCCCATGCGCATTTGCTTACCCAGGGTTTTCAGCGGGGTGCCGTGCCAGGTCTGCATATACACCTGCCCGGGTCGCTTAATGAAGTAAATGGGCAGCGACGCATTGGAAAAAATATGCTGGGCGCAAGCCAAAATGCGGGTGTAGCGGAAAGTGGTCACATCTACCAGCTCCACTTGCAGTCCTGCTGCGTCCACAAAGGCTTGGTGCTTCTTTTTATCCTCTGTGGCATAAAACACCCGGTATTGCCCCGGATACAAACGGGCAATTTCTTGCGCCAGCACCAAGCCGGAATCAGACACAGTCTGACCGTGGAAAGACTCAATCAGCACCCACTTGGGACGCAGACGGCAGTATTTTGAAAAAAAGCCGTAATAGAACTTCCGCTTGGGCGTTTTGCTTACCAAGCGCAGCAAACGCTTTTTCAGCGCCTTGGTTTTTGCTTTCCATTTTTTGCGAATCTTGCGAATTTTTCCAATCATTTTTCTGGTTTTCTCCCTCTTCTAAAAGCCACAAAACCCCGCCGAAAATCGGCAGGGTACTTGACAACTCTGTTTATTTTTGGTCCCGACCGGGGGCACCATCCGGCTCGTCCGGCAGTTGGTCTACGCCACCCACCGCCTCTTGCAGGCCCAGGTCCTCTTTGATCTGAGAAGTGGAAATACCCGGTGTGCGATCCAAAAACACCAGCTCACAGTAGTCCTTTAAATAATCGAACTTGTCGCTGCCTTTCCAGTCGCCGCCCATGACCACCGTATCAATATGGTATTCCTGCACATCGTGGATTTTTTGCTCCCAGCTGTTCTCCGGGATCACCAGATCCACATAGCGAATGGCCTCCAGCATCTTCTTGCGGGTCTCATAGGTGTGGTAAGCCTTTTTGCCCTTTTCGGCATTAAACTCATCGGTAGACAGAGCCACCACCAGGTAATCGCCCATAGCCTTTGCCCGCTGCAACAGCCGAATATGACCGTAATGGAGCAGATCAAAGGTGCCGTATGTTAAAATCCGTTTCATCTGATTCTCCTGTCTTTTCTAAAAAATAATCTTTTTTATTATTAAACCACATTTGCACCGTCTCTGTCAAGCACCACACGCTCCACCACACGCTGTGCGGCGTGGCCGTCGTCCAAATAATTAAAGCGGGCGTTAAATGCAGCATACTTCTCCGCATATCGGGACTTGTCCGCCTCTACGGCGTGCAGTGCCCGATGCAGATCCGCCTGCGTTTCCACAATCGGGCCTGGCAAACAATCCAAATCAATATAAAATCCACGAATTTCACCTGCATAACTGGCCAAATCGTACATATAAAATAGCATAGGCCGGTGCAGATTCGCATAGTCAAAAAACACAGAGCTGTAATCGGTAATGAGCACATCTGCCACCACATACAGCCGGTTAATATCCGTCACACCGCAGGCGTCGTATACAAAGCCCTTATATTTCTTAAAATCAAAAGAATTGGCCACCAAATAGTGGGCACGGAACAAGATCACATAATCGTCGCCGAATTCCCGGCGCAGGGCGTCAAAATCCATGTGGGTGCGGTACACATAGCCCAATTTGGCGTCATGCTGATTGTCCCGCCATGTGGGAGCATAGAGAATGACTTTTTTATCCATCGGCAGTCCCAGTTCCCTTTTGATTTGCGCCTCATCCTCCGGCGTATGGTTAATCAAAAAGTCATTGCGCGGATAGCCCGCCTCCAGCACCGTGTCCGCCTTGCCCACCGCCTGCAAATTCCAGGCGGAAATGAACTTCTCCGCCGCAAAGGCAGAGGGTGCCAAAATATACTTAAACTTCTCTGCATCCACCTTGTATTTTTGGCGAATTTCCTCTTTGGAATTCATAGCATTGTCAGAAATGGAAATATCGTATCCTAAGCGCTTTAGGGGCGTACCGTGCCAAAGCTGCACATACACCTGGTCGTCCTTTGGATAAATATGGTCTGCAATCCGATAGTTAAAGAACCAATACTTTGCCCGGGCGCAAGCTTCCTCATAAGCCGGGGTATTTACGGTAACCATATAAGTATTGGGGTGATCCAGCACATACGTGAATTTCTTCGGTTCCCGAAAAGCCCACACAAAAGTGTAATCCGCAAAGCGAGGATCGCTGCACATATATTCATAAATGGCCTTGGGGCTGTCGCTGTACCCCCTGCCGTCAAAGGTAGAAAAAAGCACCACCTTGGGATCCGTTACAATATGTGCCGTGCGCTTTTGGTAACCGCCCATACGCTCATCCAGCAAAATTCGACGGCTGGCCTTGCGAAACACATCGCTGCGCTTGGCCACGTCAATGGCCACTTTTTTGATTTTTTTGAACGCTTCTGCACGCCAATCACGCTTATGGGGCGCATACAGCAGTTCTAAATTGTCCGTGTTATACCAAGCCATGGCTTCCTCTTCACTTTCACAGAGTCTATATACAATATTATAAATAGATAGCGGATAATGTCAATATTCTTTCTGAAAAAGGCAAATCCTGCGTCGGCGAATATAGACAAATTATGCAGTTTATGCTACTATAAAGAGCAGAGATTTTTTGCAACTTCCACATAGGCGGAGAAAAATATGACCAAACCCACTGTTACAATTGAACGCTGCCAACAGATCGGCCATCAGCTGAAGCTGCAAGTGGCCCTCACCTGTCCGGTGCCCCCGGTGTACCCCAAGCTCAGCGTCGTCTTTACCTGCGGCGAACGCACCCGGATCATTCCCATGGCATTTGCCGACAGAGACGGCACCACGCTGCGCGCCCAAAAAACCGTGGAGCTGGCCTATGTGTTTTACGAGCCGCCGGTGGGGCAGCCCATGGGCATCACTTTTCTTTATACCGACGGCGTCCACGGCTATCAGCCGGTGGAACCGGACCAACCGTACCAAGTGACCTGTCCGCCCCGCCGGGCGCTGCGCCACTTTATCCGCAGCAGCAAAAAAGAGAAGTTGAAGCAGTTGGCGGGGGCTTGCTTCTCGCTGCTGGCTCTGCCCTATCGACACTGCAAGGTGCAACCCAAGCAAGTGACGTTCCTTTCCAACCGCTCCGATCGATTGTCCGGCAATATTAAATCCGTCTTTTTGGAGATGACCAAGGTACCGGGCGTGGAGATCACCGTCCTGTGCCACAAGGGCAACCTGCTTCACAGCCTGCCGGTGCTACGCCAATTTCTGCGCCTGTATGCTACGTCGCAGGTGGTGTTTGTAGACGACTATTATCACCTGCTGTCTTATGTAAAGAAAAAGCCGGAGGTGCAGCTGGTGCAATTGTGGCACGCCTGCGGTGCCTTTAAGACCTTTGGCTACTCCCGCCAGGGAGAGCAGGCACTGCCCCAAGGCTCGCCCAATCACCGGCAGTACGACTACGCGATTGTCAGCTCTCAACAGGTGTGCCCCTGCTATGCAGAAGGCTTTGGCATTGATTTGCAAAAGGTATTACCCTTGGGCTCACCTCGGTGCGACCGCTTTGCCGATGACCGATACAAGGCGGCCTTTACCAAGCGCTTTTATGCAGAAAATCCCCAATTAGCAGACAAAAAGATCGTGTTGTTCGCGCCCACCTTTCGAGGCGGCGGTCAAGGCAACTGCTACTATCCGCTGGAGAAATTCCTCCCGGACGATCTGCTGGATGCCCTGCCGGAGGACACGGTGCTGGCAACGAAAATGCACCCTTATCTAACCGAACGCCCCACCTGCCAAAGGGCAGAGCACGCCAACCGGTTTATTGATTTGACAGATCGGTACGATGTGAACGACCTGCTGTTTGTCAGCAGCGTACTCATCACCGACTATTCCAGCGTGGTGTACGAGGCGTCTATTTTGAACCTACCCATGCTGTTCTATGCCTTCGATTTGGAAAGCTATTGCAAGGAGCGGGACTTTTACTGCGACTACGCCTCCTTTGTGCCCGGGCGCATTGTGCGCACCATGGAGGAACTGACCCACGCTCTGCAAACAGAGGATTACCAGCAAGAGAAAGTGGCGCCCTTCTACACCCGCAATTTTGACGATACCGCCGGAAAAGCCACCCAAAATGTGGTGCACTTTGCCAAAGAACTGCTGCATATTCCCACGGATCACCTACCCCTATAAATTCCCAGTAACGGAGACTGTTCATGTTTAACTGCAAAATGATTATCAACCGCCTGCATATTGAGGACGCTCGTATGGAGATCGGGGTGGCCATCAACTGCCCCTTTGATGTGGATGTTTCCTCTCCCAAAGCGCGAATCCTGTTTGAATGTGACGGACAGACCCGCCGCCTGCCCCTGCGGGTGGTCAACTACTTTCGCCAAAAGCAGGAGGGGAGCTGCATTGTGGTATGCAACTATACCTATCTGCTGGACCAGATCTTTTACCGCTTCCAGCCGGAAAGTCCGGTAACCGTCACCATTGACTTTGAGTACGGCCGCCACACGGTGCAAGCGCTGCCCTTTACCGTGTCTACCAATGTACTCCACGAGAACCCGGGTTTGGAACTGCCGGAGGAATACATGGAGTACGAGTGCTTTGACGGCGCAGCGGTATTTGACGCGCCGGACAATGAGTATGTCCCCCCGGCGCAAACCGGAAACCGCACCTACACCTTCGACTTTGACTGCGAAAACAGCGCCATTCTCCTTTTTTCGAAAAAAAAGAAAAACGGAGATCGACCTTTTGTGCAGCGCAGCCGTGTGCTGGTGCCCCTGTTGCGGTTTATCGACTTTGCCCTGCGGTGCCTGCTTGCCCTGCTTTTGCTGCCGCTGTTTCTGTTTGACGGCATTTTGGCCGGGCTGGATATTGTGCCCCGGCGCAAAACCGCACCCATTGAGGGCGTGGGCAAAAACATTTTTGTGCAGTTTAAGATCAATGTGTCTTCCTTTATTAAAACCAGCTTTAAGCGTGCCAATTTTGTAGAGAACATTCGCCGCCCGGTGTATGCCATCTACAACGCCTACTATAAGCTGCTGTGCAAAAAGGAAGTCGTGCCCAACCGGGTCACCTTTATGTCCGGCCGACGGGACACCCTGGGCGGCAACCCGGAGTTCGTCTATAACCAAATCAAAGACGACCCGAATATTGATTTTCAGTTTTTGCTGTTCTCCGACCCTAACGGCCACTATAAAGCTAAAAACATGTTCCGCTTTGTCAAATTGTATGCCTCCTCCAAGGTGGTGATCGTAGACGATTACTTCCGCCTGCTGAATATGGTGGACAAGCGCCCGGAAGTGAAGTTGATGCAGTTGTGGCACGCCTGCGGCGCCTTTAAGACCTTTGGCTTTACCCGCCTGGGCAAGGCAGGCGGCCCCAAGCAAACGGACCCCAACCACCGCATGTACGATGTGGCCATTGTCTCCTCTGCGGAGATCGCCAAGCATTACGCCGAGGGCTTCGGCCTGTCCGATGACAAGGTGTTGGCCACCGGCATTCCCAGAACAGATATATTTATGGACCCACAATATGCCCAAACGGTGCAGGATGGGTTCTATGCCAAGTATCCCCAGCTGCGGGACAAGCGCATCATCCTCTTTGCTCCCACCTTTCGAGGCAACGGCCAAATGAGCGCCTACTACCCGGCAGACGCCTTCCATGTGGACGAGTTTATGGAAGCTTTGCCGGCAGATACGGCACTGCTGATCAAGTACCACCCCTTCTGCCCGGAGCGCCCGGTGATCCCGGAAGGCTACAAGAATCGGGTGCTTGATCTGTCAGACGAGGACGAGCTCAACGACCTGCTGTTTGTCACCGATCTGCTAATCACCGACTACTCCAGCGTGGTGTTTGAGGCGTCGCTGCTGGATATTCCCATGCTGTTTTATGCCTTCGATCTGTTTGACTACATCAGCAAACGGGATTTCTATTATGATTTTGAGAGCTTTGTGCCCGGCAAGATCGTCTTTTCTCAGCGGGAATTAACAGAGGCCATTGTCGCCGGCGACTTTGAGAGCGAGAAAGTACCGCCCTTTAAGACCAAGTTCTTTGACCACCTGGACGGCCGCTCCAGCCGCCGAGTGGCAGACCTGATCCTGCGCTTCATCGGTGAGGAAGCATAAAAAGCATACGATTTTACCCCCGGCTGTATAGCCGGGGATTTTTTTGCCGTAAATTGGAAAAAAAGGAGGTACAAAATTTGGGTATTGCACGGCAAAACAAGTACAGAATAATAGGGAGATATTAACAACAAAGGAGATTAAAATATGAAAGCAACCGGTATCGTAAGAAGAATTGACGACTTGGGGCGCATTGTGATTCCCAAGGAGATCCGCCGCTCGTTCCGCATTAAGGAGGGCGACCCACTGGAGATCTTTACCAACGCCGACGGCGAGGTGATCTTTAAAAAATACTCGCCCATCGGAGAGCTGTCCCAATTTGCCGGGCAATACGCTGAGGTGCTCCACAAAAACGGCTGCTCCCCGGTGGTGATCACGGACAACGACCATGTGGTGGCCGCTGCCGGGGTCAGCAAGCGAGAAGTGATGGAGCGCCGGGTAACCAAGGCGCTGGAGGATGTGATGGACGCCCGCACCCCACGGATCGCCAAGGCACCCGGCGAATGCCTGCAAGCCATTGAGGGCTACGACCGCCCCGCAGAGGTAGCCTATCCCATTGTGTACGGCGGCGACGTGTCCGGCACAGTACTGCTGCTGCAAGGTGAGGACGGCAACCTGCCGGACGAAGCACAAATCCGGCTGATCCAGGTAGGTGCCGCCTTTTTGGGGCGGCAAATGGAATAAATCGAATTGTGCAAGTTGCACAAAAAGTTAATGCGTTTTTAGTGCATAGTAGCCAATACGCAGAAATGGCAAAAAAAGCCTTGCATTTTTGAAAATCGGGTCTATAATGTGTCACGAAAAGAGAAAAACGGACCCGAGGTACAAACAATGAAGAAACTTAGAAACAACGCACGCGGTTATATCCTAGATATGTTTGCACAGCACCATATGGTGAAGCGCACCGTGCTGTCTTTTCTGAGCATTGTGATTATGGGGTTTGGTACGGCTCTTTTCAATGTTTCCGGTTTCGGCGTAGACCCGTTCACCTCTATGAATATGAGCGTGGCCGCCGTTTTGGGGGTCAGCTTTGGTACCTACCAGCTGATCATCAACGCAGTGATCCTGCTGTATGTAGTTATCGTTGCGCACCGGGGACTGGTCGGTGTAGGCACCGTGTTCAACATGGCCGGCGTCGGTTACAGCTGTGAGCTATTCAGCAGCCTGCTGATGCCGATGGTAAAGCAGAACGACACTCTGTCAATTAGAATCCCCCTTCTCCTTGCCGGTATCCTCGTTCTCTGCTTTGCCTGTAGCCTGTTCTTCACGGCCAACATCGGCGTTGGTCCTTATGACGCCCTGGGCTTTATGCTCAGCCGCTTCGCCAAGTTGCCGTACAAATGGGTGCGGGTGCTGACGGATGTGACCGTGGTGTCCATCGGACTGCTGGTCAGCGGCGGCTTTACCGCCATTGCCCACGGCGACTTTGCCAGTATTCAAAATATCGGCATCGGCACCGTCATTACGGCCTTTTGTATGGGCCCTCTAATCAACTTCTTTAACAAGACCCTTTCCGCAAAAATCTTCAATGTAGACTATGCCCAGATCAGCAAGGATGTGGCGTTCTTTATGATCAAAGGCGCAATGCGGAAAAATTCTCTGGGTGCCGTTCCCGGCAACAACACCCAGTTATACAGTCAGGCTTACAGTCTGACTGATAAGTAAGATGCCAAGAAGGTTGCCTTCTCTCCCCCTTTCCGGGCAGCCTTTTGACATATATAATTTATGGCTTTTGCATAAATTTTTACCCCCCTTAAAAGAAGCGACACCGAATGCTATGTTCGGCGTCGCTTCTTTTTATACATCTTATCATACATACTGTACGCAGACAGCATATAGACTTTTCTCCGTTTGAGGTATATGATGGAAGTACAAGCTTAACTTGGATTTGCATTCTCATAACGGAGGAACTTCAAATGAAAAAAATACTGGCTACATGTTTATCTTTCATTATCCTACTTAGCGCAGCAACAATTTCAGGAAGCTTCGCCTATGCAAAAACTATTCATTCTCAAGAAGATGCGGTGGCCTGGGCAAAATCCAAAGTGGGTTACCAAGTTGGCAGCGGTGAATGCGTTGCACTGATTAAAGCGTATTATGAATATCTCGGCGTTGCTGCTGTAAGAGGTGACGGGTGCGACTATGCATGGAATACATGCCCCAGCGGTTGGCAGCGAATCCCTTATTATTCTGGATTTGTTGCACAACCAGGCGATATTGCTGTCTGGACATATCTCACAAGTGAGCATGGCCATGTTGCGATCGTGATTTCGGCGGACGCAAGCGGTATGAATGTGGTCGATCAAGGCAGAAGTTATAATTACAAATGCCATTCCGGCAATTTTTCATATACAAAAGGCACCTTCTATGGTGTCATTCGGCCTGACTTCGATTCTGAACCCCCTGTCATCTCGAATGTCCAAATCACTTCTCAAAATAAAAATGGATACAAAATTACTTGCACAGCCACAGATAATACCGCTATATCTTCGGTCAAGTTTGAAACCTACAATAGCACCGGACTTATAAATAGTGGGTATGGTACTTCAAACAACAATATATGGTCTTACACCTTTTCAAAAGCCGCGTTAAGCGGATCTTATTATACAAAAATCACCGCGGTGGATACCTCTAATAACACGGCAACCGCAAACACAAAATATGTTAACATCAAATGCCAGGTTGCAACCCCGACCATATCTGTCTCTAATGTCTCCGGTGGCAAAAAAATCAGCATCACCTGTGCTACACCAAAAGCGAGTATCTACTATAAAACAGACAATGGAAAATACAAAAAATACACAGGTACATTCAAACTGACTGCCAGCAAAAAAATATCCGCTTATGCAGAAAAGTCAAACTACTATAAAAGCAGTACCGGTGTAAAACAAGTGAACATCGGCAAGGTATCCGCACCGACCATCGGTACAAAGGGCTACATTGGCGGTAAAACAATATCCATCAAAAGCAAAACCAAAGACGCGGTAATTTACTATAAAACTGCCAAGAAAGCGGACTACAAGAAATATACAAAGCCCTTTAATGTCAGCTCAAATAAAATCATCTATGCCTACGCCAAAAAGTCCGGTTATAAAAGCAGTACATCCGTAAAGGAATCTGTTTCCATTTCCACTACAGCCAAACCGCAGGGTGTCCACGCAACGCCAAAAAGTTCTTCGTCCATTAAGGTCAGTTGGAAGCAAGTGAAAGGCGCTTCCGGTTATTACATTTATCAGTCCACCAAAAAATCCGGAAAATATAAAAAAGCAGCGACGGTTAAAGGCAGATCTTCCACCGCAAAAACAATTTCTTCTCTTTCCCCAAATAAAACCTACTATTTTAAGGTGCGTGCCTACACAAACGGTAAAAAAACAAGTGCTTACAGCAGCGTTGTCAGTGCTAAAACAAAAAAGTACACCGTACCGGATAGCAAGCTCAAGGGCGAATGGAAAATTCTAAGCAACGCTATATCCGGCGACGGCAGCGATTCCTATACTTTTACATTTGACGGCAAAGGGAATGTTAAAATTCATGTTACCGGCTATAAGAAGGACAAGTCAAAAAAAGTAAAATACAAAAAGAGCGGAAATACGGTCACTTTCAGCGCATACGGTATTTCTTACAAGGTTGTTTACAAAGCGAATTCCAAAGTTCTCGGTTTTCAGCAAAGCGGCAAATCCGCCGTTGAAGCCTATGCAAGTATACTTGTTAAAAGTTCAACGAAACTTTATGGAGAACAAAACGAATTCAACAGTATCGATGAATTTCAAAGCACGATCCAGTACTTAAATCACACACAATGGAATTCAAAGTTCTTGGCCAATAAGTATCCGAAATATAATCCTGTTTCTTTTGTCCTGACCTACCACCTGAATGATTGGGGCAACTACTACAACTTGGAGTATCGCAGCGGTTCGCCATATACAAACAATGGATATGAAGGGCTATGCGTTGTAAACAATGATTTATTTATCGCCGATTTTTATGATGGTGACCGAAAGATCCTCGTCTTTTTGGAAAAGCAAAGTTCAAATAAAATGAACGCCTTTATCAACAACAAAGGCAAACTGGTGACAGACACTTGGACAAAAAGTAAATAAAATAAAAGCGGCAGCCTGCTGGAAACAGAGCGGACTGCCGTGTTTTTATTTATGATATTTAGAATGGTTGTTGATGGCGCAGGCCCGGTAGATCTGCTCCAGAAGCACCAGGCGGGCCAACTGGTGGGGCAAAGTCATTTTGCCAAAGGACAGCTGCAAGTCGCCTGCGGCCTTTACACGAGGCGACAAGCCATACGAACCGCCGATGACAAATATTAGGTGGGAGCTTTGCTGGCTAAAGTCCGCCACCCGGGCCGCCAACTGCGCGCTGGACAGCTCTCGCCCCTCGATACAAAGGGGGATCACCCGAGCGCCTTTGGGAATTTTTGCCAATATGCTGTCGCCCTCCTGCTCCAACACTCGTTGGATCTCTGCCGGAGACGGATCTGCTGGGCAGCGGCTCTCCGGCAATTCCACCACCTGCACCTTGGAAAAGGCGGACAGCCGCTTTAAGTACTCGTCGCAGCCCTCGCGAAGATATTTTTCTTTTAGCTTGCCCACCGTCAAAACGGTTATGCGGATCATAACACCAGGCACCCGCCTTCCTGCTCCGGTGCAGCCACCTGCAAGCGATAGTCTACCTCCGGCCGGGCACCCAATGCCGTCAGAGCCGCCACGGTGGTCTGGTATGCCAAAGAAGGCATATTGTTCTCCCGGCTCAGGTGAGACAGCACAAAGCGGGTGGTGCCGCTGCGCAGCAACTCCCCGGCAAAGGCGGCGCAGTCCGTATTGGACAAATGGCCGGTATCGGACAAAATGCGCTGTTGCAGCGGATAGGGATACGACCCGGCGCGCACCATAGACGGCTCGTGATTGCTCTCCAGAAATACCAAATCTGTGCCCGGCAAAGCCGCTTTCGCCGCCGAGGTTATGTAGCCGGTATCCGTGCACACGGCAATGCGCCGCCCGTCCGGCATCGTAAACTTATATCCCTGGCACGCCACGCTGTCATGGCTCAAGGCAAAGGGCAACACTTGCAGATCCATAAAATCCCCAACCTCTGCAAAGGGGCGGGCGTCCACCTTCTCATTCAAATTGCCCTGGCGCGCCATCTGCTCCAGCACCGCCGGATGGGCAAACACCGGAATATGATACCGTGCGGCAAACACCCGCACACCGGCCGCATGGTCTCCATGCTCATGGGTAACAAAAATGCCCTTGATCTCCGCCGGGTCCGCGCCCACCTGGCGCAGCTTTTGCTCACACCGCCTGGCAGACACACCGATGTCCACTAAAATTTGATTGTCGCCGCAGCCCACATAAATACTGTTGCCGCTGCTGCCGGAAAAAAGAGAACACGCCTTGCTCATTTTGTCTCCTAATCTGCTTTTATTTTATCCAAAAAAGAAAGGGTGGAACCCGGTCCACCCGTACTTTGTTTTTTTATCCTGCGTTTGCCGTGGCAGCACCGTCGTCGCCGTCGTCACAGGGCACCCGCCGAATATCGGCACCCAGGGCAGAGAACTTCTCTACCACATCCTCGTACCCACGGTCCACATACTGGATATTGGTCACTCGGGTCTCGCCTCGCGCCACCATACCGGCAATGATCATGGCCGCACCGGCACGCAGATCCGTAGCCTTTACGGTAACGCCGGTCAGCGCCGGCACACCCTCGATGACAGCCACCTTGCCGTCCACCTGGATATTGGCGCCCATACGGCTCAACTCGCCTACATACTGGAAGCGATTGTCCCACACACCCTCGGTGAGGATACTGGTACCCTCTGCCACAGACAGAAGCACCGCCATCTGGGGCTGCATATCCGTGGGGAAGCCCGGGTGGGGCATGGTCTTTACATTGCAGCGGGTCAAGGGCTTAAAGCGGGTGATCCGCACCGCGTCGTCATACTCAATGATCTCCGCACCGGCCTCCTCCAGCTTAGCGCTGATAGACTCCAAATGCTTGGGAATCACATTCTTCACCAGCACATCGCCGCCGCAGGCAGCAGCCGCCACCATATAGGTGCCCGCCTCGATCTGGTCCGGGATAATGGAGTAGGTGCAGCCGTGCATCTTCTCCACCCCGCGAATTTTAATTACATCTGTGCCGGCGCCGCGCACATCGGCGCCCATAGAGTTTAAGAAGTTGGCCAGATCTACGATATGCGGCTCCTTGGCTGCATTCTCGATCACCGTCAAACCGCGAGCCAGCACAGCTGCCAGCATCACATTGATGGTAGCGCCAACGGACACCTGGTCCATATAAATAGAAGCGCCGATCAGCTTGTCCGCCCGGGCGCAAACCATACCCTCAACGGTATTCACCTGGGCACCCAGCAGTTCAAAGCCCTTAATATGCAGGTCAATGGGCCGCACGCCGAAGTTGCAACCGCCGGGCATAGCCACCTGCGCCTGCTTAAACCGACCCAACATAGCACCGATCAGGTAATAACTGGCGCGAAAACAGGAGGTCAACTCATAGGGCACGCTCTGGCATTTTAAGGAGCGGGAGTCCACCTCAATGGTGTTTTTATTGATCATTTTGATCCCGGCGCCCATACTGTCCAAAATCTTAATGATCAGGCTAACATCGCTAATGGCGGGAATGTTCTCAATCCGCACCACGTCGTCCGCTAAAATGGCCGCAGGAATAATGGCCACAGCTGCGTTCTTGGCGCCGCTGATATTCACCTCGCCAAACAGCTCGTGACCGCCTTCAATTATAAAATTATCCAAAAGGTGTCCACCTCTTTATATCTCTATCCAAAAGTAATGTTTGCAAAAACTAAAATCTTTATAAGTTCCAATTCATTGCAGATATTATAACAAAATCCGTAAAGAATAGAAACAAAAAGCACCGTATTTTATCCAAAATGTAACTTTTACAAAAAGGCCATATCTGTAACGCCTGTAAAAATCATCTACCACATCTTGTTGAAACGGCAAAATTCGTTGAAACAACGCAAAATCTTGCGCCCTCATTAGGTAACAAAAGGGTAACATAAAGGCCGCCGCTTGTCAAGGGGGCAAGCGGTCATTTTCCGCTTCAGCAAGACAAAAAAGCGCCCTGCCGCGGTAAAAAACGGCAGAGCGCCAAAGGCACTTATAAAATCGACTGCTGGTGATCGCCGATGCCGCCGGTCAAAATAGCATCGCAGGCAAAGATCAGCTTTTTCATATCCATATTGCCTGGCAGCAAATGGGCGGGAATCTCTATGACAGACAGCACCAGCCGGTAAACGGCGCTATCCCTGCCCACCGAATGGGCAGAGCCGTCCATAAATTGCAGCAGGATCCACTCCAGATAGGGCAGAATCGGCCGATCCGCCAGTTCTGCCGCTGCCCGGGCGTCCACATACCGACCCAGCCCTAAACGCCGCAGCATCCGTTGCAAGTCCCTCACCGTGCCGGTGCGCAGCAAACGAAACAACGGCTTTGCCAATGGATACAAAGGCAGCAGCTTGCGCCCGGGCAGCTGCAAAGCGTCCAGCTTCTGGGCAAAATCCGCCGGGGACCCGGCAGACAGCAACCGCCGCAGCAAATTGCAAGCATGGTCCCGGGTGTAAGCCACCGCGTCCACCGGGCGGCCGTACCAGTCAAAAGTCGCCAGGTGCTCCACCTGCATTTGCACCTGCAAATCATCCGTCACCGTCACCTGTACCATAGGCACCGGGTAGCCGGACAGGGCGCCGACATTCACCTCGGTCAATTCGTTTCCAGCCGGAGAGCGGTAGCGATCCGTACGCTGCAAATGGCTGTGACCCACAAACATATAGCGCAGCCCTGCATCTGCCAGCCGGGCGGTCACCGCCTCCCGATCTCCTACGCAGCAGCCGCCGGTAAGCAGCGGATGCACGTGAGGCAGCAGCAAATGGTGCTGCATACCCAGCACCAAACAGCCCTGTTCCTTGGCGCGGCGCAGCTGTTCCTCAATCCACTGAAAATGCGGTTCCGTATAACCGGCCTTGCCCCGACCATTTTGGTCGTCACACAGCGCCAGCAGCCAAATTTTCTCTGCCAAAGGGATCACATAAGAGCTGATTCCCAAATGGGTGCGGTACTCGGCAATGGCCTGCCGCCCGCCGAAATCGTAATAAAAATCGTGAATCCCCGTGTGGGGCATGGTGGGCACATCATGGGTGACTCGGGCACCGGTAAAGCGCCGCGGGTTGCCGTCACAGCACCAGTCGTGGGTGTTGGTGATCAGATACACCGGCTTTTTCTCTGCCAAGGCGTACAGCTTCTCCCGCAGCTCCCGGTGGCACACCATTTCACCGTCATTGGTCAAATCTCCCGCCAGCAGCACCGCCCGGGTGTCCGACCGGGCCAAATGGTCAAAAGCGGCGTCAATTATGGCGCCGCTCTCTGCCAGGCACTTTTGGTCCGAGCCGCTGCGCAGTTCATACGCCCGGCCGGAAGCGCCCAAAGTCTTGGAATAATAATGTAAATCTGCAAGAAAGGTAAATTTGTACATCTGACTTCCCCGTCTGTTTAGCCCTCTTTGGCCTCTGCCGCCACAGCCTCCTGGGCTGCCGCCTCACCTGCTTGGGCGCGGCGAGCCATAATGTCCTTAATCATCCGGCGGTGGCTATCACCGGTAATGTTATAAAAGTGCATGGGAATGAGCATCAGCGCATAGCCCACCATGGGGAACACAGTGGTCATCAGGAACAGCCCCAACAGAGTGGAATGGTTCTGTAAGGTGGACACATCGGTGGTGTGCTCCACATAGCCGGTGCGGGCCAGTACCTGCAAGCAGATAAAGGAGGACAGCGTACCCTCCAGCTTGCCGGTAAAGCTCATAATGGACAGCATGGTGCCCTCTACCCGCTTGCCGGTTTTCCACTCCACATAGTCCACCGTCTCCGCTTCCATTTCTTTTTGCATCAGGTTCTTAAACTCCAGCGGGAAAGTAACCACGGCAGAAAAGACAATGACCATCAATCCGGTAAGCAGAGACACGGACTGACCGGCACCCTTGTTCATAATGCCGTTATAGGTGCACAGGGCAAACAGACCGTTGAGCACAATGCCCATCACGCAGCACGCCTGGTAAAACTTCTTAGAGTCCGCCTTGCGACCCAACCGCTCAATAATAATAGGTACAAAGATACCTGCCAAAAACGAGCCGGGTGCCTTGGCAATGTCCAAAAAGCCGTTATACTTGGCGTTAAACAGCGCGTCATAGGCAAAGTAGAAGGACGCCTGCTCGGATACCTTGATGATCACAAAGAAAATATTGCCCAGAAAGAGCATCAGCAGCGGCCGGTTGGTTGCCAGCAGGTGCAAGCATTCTTTTAAGCTAGGAGCCTCCTCGTGGTGCTCCAACCGCTCTGTGGTGTTCTTAAAGGTAAAACGGGTAAAGAGAATAATAAAGAACGCGGAAAAGACAGCGGCTGCCAGATACGCCTTGTCCAAATTCTGGTTAAAGTACGGCAGCCAGGCGGCAAAGGCCACCAGCCCGGCAGGAATGGCCCCCAGGATCATACGCCCGATGGAGGCAACACCGTACAGCTTTGTGCGTTCCGTGCCGTTTGGCGTCATACTGAACGCCAACGCCCCCATAGGCACATCAAAGGCGGTGTAGGTCACATCCAGCCCTACAAAGGCAAACACCGTCAGGGCAATCTTTGCCCCATAGGACAGGCTGTCGTTGCCAATAAAAAACAGCAGCATAAACAGCGACACGAAGTACGGCGCAAACTTAATATACGGCCGCATTTTGCCGTACTTGGTGCGGGTCTTATCTACAATCACGCCCATGATCGGGTCATTGATGGCGTCAAAAATACCGCAGTACAGGCGAATATTAGAGGCATGGCGCGCCTTAATATGCAGCACATCGGTAATAAAGAAGTTTACATACTTTGAGGCGGTCATGGAGGTGCTCATACCCTGGGCGCCACGACCCATGGCATAGGACAGCGCCTCTCGCCAGGTAATGTAGGTCTCCTCCCCCACATCTTTGGTCACGATCTTTCGATCGAGGAATGATTTGATCTTGCTCATTTTTACAGGCAGACGCCACGGCGCCGCCCCATCACCTCCGTTCCCGGCAAATACCGCGGATTATTTAATTTGTTCGATTTTGTTGCCTCGCACAAAGAACACATGATCGGCAAGGTCCATCATAGGTTTATCATTCATGGAGTCGGTATAGAAGTTGTCAATATGCGCATTCGGGTACAACGCACGAAAGATTTTCACCTTATTGTCCAAAAAACACAGGCGAATGAACTTGCCGGTGTTTTTATCAATAGAGGAGCCCACATAGTGCTTGACCCCCAGCCGGCGCATCACCTCGTCCAGCAAAAAGTCCGTGGTGCCGCTGACAATAATATCGTCCTCCCGCTGCACCTTGGCGTACCAGGGCTTAATCTTATGCATATGGCCGTCCCAAAACTTCACCACATCTTCCTCAATGTGCTCTACTTTCGTATAATACCCCTCTAAAAAGGAAGCATAGGCCTCCAGCGCTTGGGCCACGGTAAACAGGTGAAAGGCGTCCTTAAAGGCGATCACCAGCAGTTTTGGCACATAGCGCCAAATCCGCGGGTCTGTGCGCACATAGTAGAGGATAAAGTCTACCAGCGTCTCGCCGTCGTAGATGGTATTATCAAAATCGTACACATTCATAAGCATATACCCTTTTGGTAAAGAACCGATACCGTTTTTGTTAAACCTGTGTAAAATAGGTGACAGGTTTCAACATTGGCTACACCTGTATTTTATCATAGATGAAAAGCAAGTTCAATCTTGACAAATGGCGCTGTTCGTTATATATTGGAATAAGTATAGCTAAAAAAGAAAACAGTTATACAAATTCCGGAAAGAAGGCGCCGCTGGCAACGAAAAAGCGGCAAAAATCACTATGAAACACAGAAGTTACATTCACACAGACATTGTGATCGTCGGCAGCGGCGTGGCGGGCCTGTTTGCAGCCCTCTGCCTGCCGGAAAGCAAGAAGATTTTAATGATCACCAAAGAGGATCTGAAAGAGTGCGACTCTTACCTGGCCCAGGGCGGCGTATGCGTGCTGAAGAGCCTGGACGACTTTAAGTGCTTTTATGAAGACACCATGAAGGCCGGTCATTATGAGAACAACCCGGAGTCTGTGCGGGTCATGATCGAAAGTTCGCCGGATGTGATCGGCACGCTGATTAAGCTGGGTGCGGACTTTGACACCAAAAAAGACGGCGACTTTGACTACACCCGTGAGGGCGCCCACCGCAACAACCGCATTCTCCACCACAAGGACGAGACCGGCAAGGAGATCACCACCACCCTGCTGTCCATTGCCAAGAACCGGCGCAACATTACCTTTATTCCCCAAACCACTATGATCGACCTGATCGAGAGGGACAACACTTGCTACGGCATTGTGTGCGAGGATGAGTTCGGCGAGCGGGGTTGCATTTTGGCCCAGGACATTATCCTGGCTACCGGCGGCATCGGCGGGCTGTTTAAGAGCTCTACCAACTATCCCCACATTACCGGCGACAGCTTTGCACTGGCGATCAAGCACGGTATCACCTTGCAGGATATGAGCTATATTCAGATCCACCCCACCACCCTGTACAGTAAAAAGAGCGGGCGCCGCTTTCTCATCAGTGAATCTGTGCGGGGCGAGGGCGCTATTCTGCTTAACGAGAACGGCGAGCGCTTTACAGACGAGCTGCAGCCCCGGGACGTGGTAACCGAGGCCATTGTCAAAGAAGAAAAGAAATTTGGCACCGACCATGTGTACCTGACCCTGCCCAATATGACCAGCGAGGAGGCCCACAAGCGCTTTCCCAACATTTTTGAGGCCTGCATGGACGAGGGTTACGATATGACCAAAGACAAGGTCCCTGTGACCCCGGCGCAGCACTACATGATGGGCGGAATTCAGACGGATATTAACGGCTGCACCTCCATGCGCCACTTGTACGCCGCCGGCGAAACCGCCTGCAACGGCGTGCACGGCAAGAACCGACTGGCCAGCAACAGCCTGCTGGAGAGCATGGTCTTTGCCAAGCGGGCAGCGGATTTGATCGCCAAGGACAAGGAGGAGAAGCCCGCCTTTGATCCCCAGATCGACCTGGCGGCTTATCCGGACAAGGCCGGACGGCAAAAGGAATTCAAAGGCCTGATTTTAGGTGAAATTAAGCGAAAGGACAAGGCTTTCTATGATAAATGGTGTAACGATGAAAATATGCGTGGATGATTACATTCTGCGCACCTTAAAAGAGGATATTAACGATGAGGACGTGTCCACCAACGCGGTGATGCCGGTGAACAAGCAGGGCAGCGCGCAGCTGATCTGTAAGGACGACGGCGTGATCTGCGGGCTGGATGTGTTCTTCCGCACCTTCCGTCTGTTGGACGATACCGCCCGCTTTGACTGCGCGGTGCAGGACGGCGACCGGGTGCAAAAGGGCCAGCTGCTGGGCACCCTGTACGGCGACATTAAGGCCATTCTCTCCGGCGAGCGCACGGCGCTGAACTACCTCCAGCGCATGAGCGGCATTGCCACCATTACCAGAGAATATATGGACGAGCTGGCAGGCTACGATACCGTGCTGCTGGACACCCGCAAGACCACGCCCAATATGCGCCCCTTTGAGAAGTACGCCGTTAAGGTAGGCGGCGCTACCAACCACCGTTACAATTTGTCCGACGGGGTACTGCTCAAGGACAACCACATCGGCGCCGCCGGCAGCGTCACCAAAGCCATTCAAATGGCTAAGGCCTACGCCCCCTTTGTGCGCAAGATCGAGATTGAGACGGAGACATTAGATCAAGTGCAAGAGGCAGTAGACGCCGGCGCGGATATTATTATGCTGGACAATATGGACACCGCCACCATGAAGCAGGCGCTCCAAATCATTGACGGCCGTGCTCAGACCGAGTGCAGCGGCAATGTGACTAAGGCCCGGCTGAGGGAGATCGCCGAAACCGGCGTAGACTTTGTCTCCTGCGGTGCTCTTACCCACTCCGCTCCCATTCTGGACCTGAGCCTGAAAAACCTGGCCCCAATCGAATAAACCAACATCTCCCACCCCAAGCCCCGACTTTGAGGTGGGATTTTTTATACCTTGTGGCAATCTGCCACCCAATACATAAAGAAAGGCGTGGCCCGAAATGGGTCACGCCTTTTGATATGGGCAGAAATCAATAATTCTCTGCCTTCAGTTCAAAATAGGCCTTGGGATGGGCGCATACCGGGCACACCTCCGGTGCGGACTTACCCACCACGATGTGGCCGCAATTGGAACACTTCCAAATCCGGTCGCCATCCCGGCTGAACACCAAGCCCTGCTCCACATTCTCCAGCAACTTCAAATACCGCTGCTCGTGCTCCTGCTCGATCTTAGCCACGGCCTCAAACAGGCGGGCAATCTCCTCAAAGCCCTCCTCCCGTGCCTCACGGGCAAACTGGGGATACATCTCCGTCCACTCGTAGTTCTCTCCGGTGGCAGCGTCCTGCAAATTGGTGGCTGTGTCCGGCACAGAACCGTTATGCAGCAGCTTAAACCAAATCTTGGCGTGTTCCTTCTCGTTGTTGGCCGTCTCGGTAAACAACTGCGAGATCTGCACAAAGCCGTCTTTCTTGGCCTTAGAAGCATAATACGTGTACTTGTTGCGGGCCTCGCTCTCGCCGGAAAATGCCGCCATCAGGTTGGCCTGCGTCTTGGTGCCTTCTAAATTCATAACTGTATTCCTCCTAAAAATGTTTAAATATCCAGCCGTTTGAGTCGCGTGATCAGCAGCACAAACAGGCTCCATACCCCTTGGAAAATCAAAATATTCAGTGTGGTCAGCTGACTGTAACCGCCAATCACCGCCAGAAGCGCTACCACGGCAAAGCCGATGACGCAGCCAAAGGAGATCAGCACGGCCAGGACGGTCTGCATATCCTCTAAAGTCTCCGCTCCGCGCATCACGCTGATAAAGCCAAGGGCCGAGCCGTCGTGCACCGCGTCTGCCGGTGACTTCTCCACATGCAGGTCGCTGTACTTCTCAAACACCCGACCGCTGGAGGAATTCATCACCCGCACATACCCGGCTGGCAAGTGGAACAGCTCTGCCACGCTGTCCTCATTGATATACGGATCGCAGCTGTGGAGTAAAATGGTCATGCCGCTTTTTTCAAGTTTCTTCAGTGCGTGCTCCATCTTAGTATTGCCGGAATAGCTGACGATAAACATGGCCATGATTTTGCCGGCCACTGCCAAATACAGCGCCTTGCGCCCTTTGCGGGTGTATTTCTCCTCGTACGCCTGCTTGGGCACCGCAATATCGTGATTGATCAGCAAATCTCGATTGCCTACCAAAATTTTCTTTCTATAAATCCAGGCGGAGGTGCCCATTTTGTCCTCATACAGCACCCCGTCCACCTCCGGCAAAATGGACTGCTTGCCTACGATCGCGTCGTCAAACACATACGCCAGCGGGCTTTTCGTCTTAATGATCACCGCGGCGGTCTGCAAAATCACATCGTCGATCTTGGCACCGTTAAACAGCTTTACTCCATGCAGGGAGCAGCTTTTGGGTCCAAACAGGTCGTTGGCCTCCATCACCAACGCCCCGGCGTCATTCACCGTACCGGCACCGGCAAAGCCGTTGACCATGGCCTTGCGCTTAGCCAACGCCCGGGATACGCCCTGCACCGTTGTATTACTGGCCAGCAACGACACCGCCGGCAGGGAAATACAAAGGGCGCAGGCACCGGCGTTCACGCCCATGCCCCAATTCTTGGTCAGCAAGGACACCGCCACCAGCAACGCGCCGCTAAGCCCCAGCATAATGCAGCCGGTGGTAGCGGCGATCCGATCTGCCGGATCCTTGCTGCACCCGATCTCTAAATAATCCGTGGGAAAGTCTGTGCGCACGCTGCTCTTGAGCACCGGGTCGCCCTGAAGCAGTCCGCGGCTGATAATGGTGGCGTCCACCACATTGCGAATGGTCTCTACCGTGTACTTCTCCTGCCCGTCCGTGATAAACTCAAAATTCTCGATCAACCGGATCAGCAGCGCCCGGCGACCCATACCGCTGAGAAACAACGACAAGGTCACCGCACTGGGCAGGATCGCACCGCCGTCTACCAGCAGATCCGGGTTCAAATACAGCAGTACCGTATGGGCGGCAACAAGAATGGCCGCCACGACAATGGGAAAGTCGTAGCGCACGCCGTTCTTAAAGGAAAAGCCCTGTATCAAATTGGGAATATTGGCCGCCAGCACCACACCGTACAACACCAGCACCGCAATAAAGTACGCGGTATTGGACGCCAAAAAGGACGGCAGGTACGCCGTATCCCGCAGCAGGGTCACTAAGAGCAACAGCCCCCCGGACAGCACGGTAAATACAATACCGGTCTGCACAGCGGTCTTTTGGGCAAACAGGCGTTCCAAAATGGCGGTGCGCTCGTCCGCGTTGCGAAAATCGCTCTTGACAATACGCCGCGGCCCCTCCTGGGCCTGCCCCTCCTCCGGGGCAAACAGGCGGAATTTGTTGACCTTGTCCCGGCGGCGCTCCTCTAAGATCCGCTCCGCCACATTCTCATCAATATTGGGCACATTTTCGATCTGGTCGTCAAAGCCTTCCAGGCGAATTTGGGCGCTCTCCTCCACCGCTTCCGTCTCCGGCTCCTCTTGCCGGGGCGTAGGCGGATTTTGGCCCAAAATACGGGTGTGCTCCAGTTCCTCCACCGCCAAAATGGTGGGGATCTCCTGCAGATCGGAGGTTTTGTCAAACTTGGATCGGCTTTTGATGGTGGCCGGTTTTTCTATGATCTCCGGCGGCTCCTTGGAATACACCCGCTCGCTGCCGGTGGTACCGAAGAAGCTGCGCTTGCTGCCCAGGTTAGGCACCACGCCGGTCTTTTCCGTCAGGCGTACCGGGCGGGTCTTGTCTCCCACCGGGGGCACCGCCGTGGTTTTGGCGGTAGCCGGAGACGCTGCCGGGATCACCGGGGTGCCTACCCGGGTCTTGTCGTCCACAGCCGGGCGCACTTGCGTTTTGTCCGTCACCGGCGCTGTCACCCGAGTCTTATCGTCTACGCCGGGTGCCGCCGTAACCGTCGGTTCTTTCGGCTGCGGCTCCAGCGGCGTTTGGGTAGCGTGGATCTTGTCGATGGCCGCCTCCGCCTTGCGTGCGGTTTTTTTGCGTATCTCTTCCGCCTGGCGCAGGATCTCATCTATGGTTAAATTCTCGCTCATACGCTCACTTTCCAATCAGCCCCAGGCGCTGCCGGGTCACTTCATATATCAAAATGCCTGCCGCCACAGAGGCGTTCAGAGAGTTGACCTTGCCCTGCATGGGCAGACTGACCACTGCGTCGCAATTCTTCTTCACCAAAGCGCTGACGCCGCTGCCTTCGCTGCCGATCACCAGCGCCACACCGCCGTCAAAATTCGTTTGGCACCAGGGCGTGCCGTCCATATCCGCCGCATACACCCAAATGCCCCGCTTTTTCAGCAGTTCAATGGTTTGATTCAGGTTACTGACCCGAGCCACCGGCAGGTACTCCAGTGCACCGCAGGCAGTCTTAGCCACCGTGTAGTTCAGCCCCACGCTGCGCCGCTTGGGGATCACCACCCCGTGCGCGCCGCCGGCCTCTGCGGAGCGGATAATGGCTCCCAGATTATGACCGTCCTCAATTCCATCGCACAGCACCAAAAAAGGCGCCTCGCCCTTTTCTTCCGCCCGGTCCAGAATGGTCTCCAGCGGTACATAATCGTGGGCAGACGCCACTGCCACAATGCCCTGATGATTGGCGTGGTCACACATGGCGTCCAGCTTTCGCCGGTCCACATACTTAACCACCACGCCCTGCTTTTTGCACTTAGCCACCAGTGGCACAATGGAGCCGGTGCGCTCGCCGTTTGCCACCAGCACATGCTCAATCTCGCGGCCACCGGCCAGCAGCTCTGCCACTGCGTTGCGCCCGATCACCAGGCCGTCTGTTGTCTGTTCTGTCTCCATTGCCATTTTGTCTCTCCGTTCTCGCTGTTTTTCTACAAACATTGTACCATTTTTGCGCCCGGGGCGCAACAGGCAAAAAGCGGGCGTGCACTTTGCAAAAGTGCACGCCCGGACTGTATCTTCTTTATAACCGTACCGGCACGCCCCTGGCGTTCAAATACGCTTTCAGCTCCGGGATCGGCAGTTCGTTAAAGTGGAACAGGCTGGCGGCCAGCACCGCGTCTGCCTTACCGTCGGTAAAGGCGTCTAAAAAGTGCTCCGCCTTGCCTGCGCCGCCGCTGGCGATCACCGGCACGCCCACGGTCTCACTGACCGCCCGAGTCAGCTCCAAGTCGTAGCCGGTCTTTTGACCGTCGCAGTCCATAGAGGTCAGGAGAATTTCGCCCGCACCGCGGCGCTCCGCTTCTTGGGCCCAAGCCACAGCATCCAGCCCGGTGGGAATACGCCCGCCGTTTAAGTACACTTCCCATCCTTGATCCCGGCGCTTGGCGTCAATAGCGCATACCACACACTGGGCGCCAAACTTTGCCGAGGCCTTACTGATCAGCTCCGGATCCCGCACCGCCGCGGAATTGACAGAAATTTTGTCCGCCCCGGCACGCAGCAGCCGGGTAAAATCCTCCACGCTGGCAATGCCGCCGCCAACGGTGAAGGGAATGAACACGGTTTCCGCCACCCGGCGCACGATCTCTGTCATGGTGCCCCGCCCCTCGTGGGTGGCGGTAATATCCAGCAACACCAGCTCATCCGCCCCCTGGGCGTCATAAGCCGCCGCGCAGGCCACCGGATCCCCGGCATCTACCAGATCTACAAAAGAAACACCCTTGACCACTCGGCCGTTCTTTACATCCAGGCAGGGAATAATTCGCTTTGCATACACCTTATTTTTCCTCCCCGTTGATAAAATTCTGCAGCAGCTGCAAGCCCGCTGCGCCGCTCTTTTCCGGGTGGAACTGCGTGGCAGCCACCTTACCCCGCTGCACCGCGCACTGAATGGGTACGCCGTACCGGGTCACACCGGCCACTTCTTCCGGCTTAGCACCGTCCAAATAAAAGGAATGAACAAAGTAGAAGTAGCTGTTCTGGGCAACACCGCGAAAAATGCCGTTTGTTTGCGTCAGTTGCACATCGTTCCAGCCGATGTGGGGCACCTTCAGTCCAGGCCCACCGGGAATACGGCGAATGCCCCCGTCAAAGATACCCAGGCCCGCAACGCCGGGGCTTTCTTCGCTCTCGGCAAACAGCAGTTGCAGCCCCAGGCAAATACCCAAAAACGGTCGGCTGCCATCTGCCGCCGCCCGCACCGTGTCTACCAACCCGCGACTGCGCATGGCAGCCATAGCGTCGCCAAAGGCACCTACCCCGGGCAGGATCACCCGATCTGCCGCCAGAATCTCTGCCGGATCGGCAGTAATGCGATTGTCTGCGCCCAGAAAGTTCAGCGCCTTTTGCACGCTGGACAAATTCCCGGCGCCGTAGTCAATAATTGCAATCATACCTTGCGCTCCCATCTAAAACTACTTTTATTTTACCATACCCGCGCCCCCGGCGCAACCGCTCCCCGGCGCCGCCCACCCGATTGCCGCCAAAATTCCGCCGCCAAATTCGCAAAAATGCGCCTATTTTGCACAAAAGAGAATTGACAAATCCGCCCCGGAATGCTACTATTGTACAGCAAAACAAAATACGGAGTGGTACCGAAGAGGTCATAACGGCATGGACTCGAAATCCATCGTGCGATTCGTTCGCCCGTGGGTTCAAATCCCACCCACTCCGCCAAAAGCCCGGCAGCCCCCAAGCTTTCCGGGCTTTCTTTTTGCTGCGGAAAGTCTCGTTCAAATCAACAAAATGTACATTTCTAACGCACACGGTCTTTTATGAAAGAGGATTTGAAAAACACTTTCAGCCATTGTATAATTCAAATCGGTATAATCCCGGATGGAAACATTCGGATAAGAAACGAAAAGATATTTAAGCACTTACTCAACTCGATCTAATGCTTGGTAACGCATAATGGCAAATCATACTGTACGGCGGAATCACCATCGGCCTTATTCTCATTATGCTTGCCATTCTGCTGTTTATATTTCAAGGCAATTTGACCGGATTTTGATCTGTTTATCCCCTGCTTTGCCCGGTGCAAGGCGGGGGTTTTGTTCGTTATTTCAAATCGAGAAGATCGGAATGACCGCTTGTGCCAAAAGCGTTGATTTGGCCGCAAAAAGAGCAAGTCAAACAGACTTGCTCTTTTTCATTTCTATATTGTTGAATTGGCTTTTACCCCTCTCGGCGCAGCGCTTTCAACTCCGTGCGCAGATCGTAAGGCGCGTCATAGCAGCCAAAGGTCTCCGTAGACTTGCCACCGGCAATATTGGCCAGCTGAATGCACTCTGCCACAGAGCAGCCGTGGTACACGCCAAACACCAGCCCGGCCAGGAAATTATCCCCTGCCCCGGTCTTATCCACCGGCGTGGCCTCCCCTGCCGGGAAGTGCTCCGTCTTGCCGTGAATGCGGGTAATACAGCCGTCCTTACCCACCTTAACAATGGGCTGGGCGGTGTAGTTGCACAAGGCGTCCAACGCCGCCTGGGGGCTGTCCGTGCCGGTTAGGAGCATGGCCTCTTTATCGTTGGGGGTGAAGAAATCCGCCAACCGCAAAATGGGCAGGTGGTCCTCCAGGGTCTGACCCTCCTCCCAGTGGGTATCATACACGATCTTGGTGCCCTCCCGGGCCAATTTTTTCACTACATCCGGCCGCCGAGGCGCAAAGCACACATCCGCTCCGTGGAGAAAGTCATACACCTGGGCGTCCGTAAGCAAATTCTCGCCCAGCCCAGCGTCGAAGGTCATAATGGACCGATCGGAGGGAAAAGAGAACACGGAACTGAAAATCACCGGCTCCCCGTCGCCGTCATAAAAATTGTGCAGGTTCTGCACCTTGTACTTTTGCAACAGGGTCTCCGCCGTTTTGCTGAGCAAACCCTGGCCCAAAAAGGTGCCGTACCGCACCGGGACGCCCATATTCCCCAGCCGCACCGGGGTCACGCAGGCACCCCCGCCCAGGGTCATGGAAAACCGATCCGTATAAAGCTCCTCCCCCGCTCCCGGGAACCCGGCCATGCCGGAGAAAATACAGTCAATGGTCACCCGGTCAATGACAGCCACACCGTTCATTCCAAACACTCCTTTACGCACTTTTCTCTATTATACCGAACCCCCGGCCGGATTGCAAGCGCCGCCCACCCGGCGGCAAAAGATCCAATGCAGTGGCACCAAAAGGCACAGAATGGGCGCCTTGCCCCTCTAAGCATACAAAAAGGCACACGCCGATCCGCGTGTGCCTTTGCAATTTTGATTTGGCTTACTCAGCCTTGGCCTCTGCCTTATTGTCCTTAGTGGACTTTACATCCGCAACGGACTGCTTGGAGAAGTCGTAGTCCTTGCCGGGGAAGATGGCGTTCAGGATAATACCGGCCAGTGCAGCCACAGCCAGCGCAGAAAGGTTAATGTCGAACTGCCCGATATGGAAGCTTACACCGTCACCCAAGCCCAGTGCGCACACCAGGATTACAGCGGCGATGATGGTGTTTCTCGGCTTGGAGAAGTCCACCTTATTCTCTACCACATTACGGATACCGATGGCGGAGATCATGCCGTACAGCACAAAGGAGATACCGCCAACGATGGCCGCGGGCATAGAGTCAATCAACGCAGCAAACTTGGGAGAGAAGGAGAACAGAATGGCGAAGTACGCAGCGATACGAATGACTCTGGGGTCATACACTTTAGACAGCGCCAGCACGCCGGTGTTCTCACCGTAAGTGGTATTGGCGGGGCCGCCGAACAACGCAGACATGGTCGTTGCCAAGCCGTCACCGGCCAAAGAACGGTGCAGACCGGGATCGGCAATATAATTCTTGCCGCAGGTGGCGCCGATGGCGGAAATATCACCGATGTGCTCCATCATGGTTGCCAGTGCGATAGGCATAATGGCGATGATGGCAGTTACGGCCTTACCGGTATCATGCACACCGCCGAACACGGTAGAGCTCCAGTGAATGGGCAGACCCACCCAGGCCGCTTCCTTAACAGAAGAAAAGTCAATAGCAAAGCTTTCTACGCCAAAGCCGTTACCGACGATACCGGCCACTGCATAGGCGCCGAGAATACCAATGAGAATGGGAATGATCTTGGCCATGCCCTTACCGAACACATTCACCACGATCACAATACCCAAAGCAATCAGTGCCAGCCACCAGTTATTTTTGCAGTTGGAAATAGCGGTGGGTGCCAGGCCCAAACCGATAGCCACAATGATGGGGCCGGTTACAACCGGCGGGAAGAAACGCATCACCTTATTGATACCGATAATCTTGATGATGGTGGCCAACACCAGATACAGCAAACCGGCGCAAGCCACGCCCACGCAGGCATAGGGCAGCATTTCCGTGTTGGCAATGGTCAGCTCGCCGTTGGCGTCCGGCAGTTTGGGTGCTACCGTGGCATAACCGCCAAGGAACGCAAAGGAGCTGCCCAGGAAAGCAGGCACCTTAAATTTGGTGAACACATGGAACAGCAGGGTACCCAGACCGGCCATCAGCAAGGTGGTGGCAATATCCAACCCGGTAATCAACGGCACCAGCACGGTGGCGCCGAACATAGCAAACATGTGCTGGAAACCCAGCAGCAGCATCCGCGGCGTACCCAGCTGGCGCGCATCGTAAATGCCCTTAGAAAAATCGACTTTATTTTTTGACATAGAAATTAAATTCCCTTCTTTTCAACAGATCACTTCTTATTTGGTGCCGAAGATACGGTCGCCGGCATCGCCCAAACCGGGAACAATGTAGCCGTTCTCGTTCAGGTGATCGTCCATACCTGCGCAGAAAATATCCACATCCGGATGTGCCTTCTTCAGGGCCTCCAGACCCTCCGGCGCAGCGATAATGCACAGGAACTTTACACTGCGGGGGTGACGCTTTTTGATCTGGCCGATGGCATCAATGGCGCTGCCGCCGGTTGCCAGCATGGGGTCCAGTACAAACACATCTCGCTGACCGATGTCGCCCGGCAGCTTGCAGTAATACTCTACCGGCTCCAGAGTCTCCTCGTTACGATACAGACCGATATGACCCACACGAGCGGCGGGTACCAGGCGCAAAGCACCGTCTACCATACCCAGACCGGCACGGAGAATGGGCACAAACGCCAGCTTACGGCCGGCAAGCACCTTACAGTCGGCCACGCCGCAGGGGGTGGTCACCTGCTTGTCCTCCAGAGGCAGATCACGGGTGGCGTCATACATCATCAGCATGGCGATCTCGTTGACCAGCTCACGGAACTCCATGGTGCTGGTGTCCACATCACGCAGAATGCTCAACTTGTGCTGGATCAGCGGGTGATCCATAATGACTACTTTTCTGTCCATTGCGGTTCCTCCTAAAAATATAATAAATTATTTTTCGTAAACAGAGCGTTTCAACTGACCGATATACGGCAAGTTGCGGTAGCGCTGGTCAAAATCCAGGCCGTAGCCCACCACAAACTCGTCCGGCACGCTGGTGCCCACATAATCCGCCTTTAAATCTACCACGCGGCGCTCCGGTTTATCCAGCAAAGTAGCCACGCGAATGCTGGCCGGGTGGCGGGTACGCAGCATATCGCAAACATAGGAGAGGGTGCGCCCGCTGTCCAGAATATCCTCCACCAGCAGCACATCGTAGTTCTCCAATTCAATATCAATGTCCTTCACAATCTTTACCACGCCGCTGGAGCGGGTGTCGCCGCCGTAACTGGACACAGCTAAAAAGTCCAGCTTACAGGGCAGCTGTATCTCACGGATCAGGTCCGCCATAAACAGCACGGAGCCTTTCAAAATACCCACCACCAACAGATTTTTGCCGGCGTAGTCCGTAGTAATCTGGGCGCCCAGGCGGACATTGATTCGGTGCAGCTCTTCTTCAGACACCAGCACCCGTTCAATATTCTCGTGCATCAGCGTTCCTCCCGGAAGTAGGACAGACCGAGGGCGGCCGGTCCCTGATTTTCTTTCTTCTTGCGCATAGAGGTAACGATCAATACCAGGATCGTCACCACATAGGGCAGCATCTTAAACAGCTCCTGCTTGCTCAGATCCAGGCCGGGGATAAACAGATACACAATATACAGGAACCCGAACAGGATAGAGCCGAAGATAGCCAGGTTGGGTCGCCAAATGGCGAAAATCACCAAAGCGATGGCCAGCCAGCCACGGTCACCGAAGCCGTCGTTGGACCACACGCCGCAGGCGTAGTCCATTACATAATACAGACCGCCCAGCCCGGCGATCATACTGCCGATGCAGGTAGCCATATACTTGGAGCGCTCCACATTGATACCCGCAGCGTCTGCGGTGGCCGGGTTTTCGCCCACGGCACGCAGGTGCAGGCCGCCCCGGGTGCGCTTTAAGAACACGGCGCACACAATGGCGATCACAATGGAAACATAGGCGAGAAAGCCGTAGCTCAAGAACATCTCGCCAAAGGCGCCCATTTTCTCTGCAATAGGCAGATGGGCACGGAAGTAGGTGCTGGTGCGGGTCAGAGCAACAGACGGGATGTCACTGCCGGTGAGCTGCACCATAGAGGCACCGAAAAAGTTACCGAATCCAACGCCAAAGGTGGTGATGGCCAAACCGGTTACATTCTGGTTGGCCCGCAGGGTCACGGTCAAGAAACAATACAGCAGCCCCATCAGCAGGGAGCCGAAGAGTGTGCAAATCAACGGGATCAGCACAGCTAAAAACGGATTAAGCTCCGTTACATGCTGCTCATACAGAAACGAGCCGATCACGCCGCTGATACCGCCCACATACATAATACCGGGAATACCCAGGTTCAGGTTGCCGGATTTCTCCGTCAAGATCTCGCCGGTGGCGCCGAACAGAATCGGCACGCCCTGCATCACGGCACGCTGGAACAGCGTGACCCAAGTAGCTAAACTAAACATCAGGCGGCCTCCTTCCGATTGCGGCGGAACTTCAGCTCATAATTGATAAAGAACTCGCTGCCGATAATAAAGAACAGGATAATACCTGTAATAATGTCTGAGAACGATTGGTCCAGCATAAAAACGGTAGAGATCTCGTCTGCGCCCTTTTGCAGGAACACCAGCAGGAACGAGGTGAGGATCATATACGCCGGGCTGAACTTGGCCAGCCAAGACACCATAATGGCAGTAAAGCCCCGGTTGTCTGCGGTGGTGGTGGTAATGGTGTGATCCGTACCGCCCACCAGCAGCAGGCCGGCAATGCCGCACACGGCGCCGGACAGCGCCATGGTGCGCAGAATCACTTTCTTAACATTGATACCGATATAGCGGGCGGTGTTTACACTCTCGCCCACCACGGAGATCTCATAACCGTGCTTGCTGTACTTTAAGTAAATCGACATAAAGACGGTCAGCGCCAGCACAATGAGAATATTCAGCAAATAGTCGTGCTCGCCAAGCACCGGCAGCCAACCGGCACGGGTGGTCTGGTTGATAATACCAATCTTGCCGGAGCCTTTGGGCACCTCCCAGCGAATGACGAAATACGCCACCAGCTGAATAGCAACATAGTTCATCATCAGGGTGAACAAGGTCTCGTTGGTATTATACTGCGCCTTAAAAAATGCGGGGATCAGCGCCCAAATGGCACCGGCCAGCATACTGGCTACGATCATCGTCAATATCAGCAGCGCATTGGGGATCTTGCCACCCAGGCAGATCATACACGCCGCCGTTGCCAGACCGCCGATCAGCACCTGACCCTCGCCGCCGATGTTCCAAAACCGCATTTTGAACGCAGGGGTCAACGCCAGGGACACGCACAGCAGCATAGCCAAACTTTGCAGCAGGTTCCATATCCGGCGGGGGGTGCTAAAGGCACCACGGAACATGGTGGCATACACCTGGAACGGATTTTCATGGGTCAAAAACACAGTCAGTGCCGCACATGCCACCAGCGCCAGTACAATGGCACCGATGCGAATGGCCCAGGACAGATACCAGGGCAGTGCCGCCCGCTTGGCAATGTGAAAGAGCGGCTCTTTGGTCTTGTTCTTATGCATGGGTCTCGCCCTCCTCCTTCACACGCTTGGTCATCAGGATACCCAGCTCCTCCTTGGTGGCGGACGGACCGTCCACAATGCCGGTAATCCGACCGGAGTTCAGTACCATAATGCGGTCACACAGTTCCACCAGCACATCCAGATCCTCGCCCACGAAGATCACGGACACACCGCTTTCCTTCTGCTTTTGCAGCAGATTATAGATCATATAAGAGGAGTTGATGTCCAACCCGCGCACGGGATAGGCCACCATCAGCACCGTGGGGTGCTGGGCGATCTCTCGGCCCACCAACACCTTTTGCACATTACCGCCGGACAGGCGGCGCACCGGGGTGTTGGCATCCGGGGTGACAATCTCCAGACTTTTAATGATATTCTCCGCCAGGTCCTTAGGACGCTTGCGCTCCAGAAAAGCCGTATGGCCGCGCTTGTAGCTGCGCAGCATCATGTTGTCCACAATATCCATATTGCCCACCAGGCCCATACCCAGTCGGTCCTCCGGCACAAAGGACAAAGCGATACCCAAGCTGCGAATGGCCTTGGGGCTCTTGCCTACCAGGTTCACCGCCTGGCCGTCTGCCGGCTTATACACAATGCTGGAGCCTTTTTCGCTGGCTTGCAAACCGGCAATGGCCTCCAGCAGCTCCTTTTGGCCGCAGCCGGAGATACCGGCTATGCCCAGGATCTCGCCGCCGTTGGCGGTAAAGTTCACATCCTCCAGCACATGGGAACCCTCTTTGTTGCGCACGGTCAGGTGCTCCACTCGCAGCCGCTCCTGTGGGTCCTTGGGCGCGGTGCGCTCAATGTGCAAATCAATTTTTTCGCCCACCATCAGCTCTGTTAAAGACTGCTCCGTGGCGTCCTTGGTGGCTACATTGCCCACATTCTTGCCCTTGCGCAAAATCACTACCCGGTCGGAAATTTCCAGTACCTCATGAAGTTTATGGGTGATGATGATAATGGACTTGCCGTCCTCCCGCATACGCCGCAACACATCAAACAGTCGCCGGGTCTCCTGCGGGGTCAATACAGCGGTGGGCTCATCCAAAATCAGAATATTGGCGCCGCGATACAGCACCTTTATAATCTCGACCGTCTGCTTCTCAGAAACAGACATCTCGTATATTTTCTTTTTCAAATCCACGGCAAAGCCGTAACGCTCGGTGATCTGCCGCACTTTTTTCTCAGCCTCAGCCAAGTTGAATTTTTCTTCATCGTGCATGCCCAGCACGATATTTTCCGTGGCCGTAAACACATCCACAAGCTTAAAATGCTGGTGGATCATACCAATATTGTACTTAAATGCGTCTTTGGGAGAGCGGATCACCACTTCTTCCCCATTGACAAAGATCTGCCCGGCATCCGGAAAATAAATACCGGCCAGCATATTCATTAAGGTGGTCTTGCCGCTGCCATTCTCACCCAGGACAGAGAGGATCTCGCCCTTCTCTACCGTCAGGGAGCAGTCGGAATTGGCAACGATGGAGCCAAATGTTTTGGTAATCCCCTTCAGCTCAACAGCAGGTACGCCCATGGTCTACCTCCGCAAAATAAAGTTCCTATATACAACACTACCGTGACCGCAAAAATTGCGGTCACGGGTGTTTGTAAACTGTGCTATTTTAGATTACTGCTTCTTGTCCAACAGCTTGATGCCGTCGATCTGCACATCAAAGTAGGGGGCAGAACGAGCAGTAGACTCAGCGAAGTAGCCGTCCTTAACGACCTCGGTGTCCGGGGTGTACTTGGCATCGGTGTCTACATCCGCCTTATAGGAATCCAGCTTCTTGCCGTTTACGGTGAAGGTGGAAGTGTCAAACACATGAAGAGAACCGTCTTCCAGCTTCTTCTTGGCGGCGTCAATGGCCTCCTGGGTGCCGGCAGCGGCAGCCTTAGTGTTTACGTCGGTCAGTTCCACAGAGCCGGTGGACAGAGTACCGGTCCAATCCGCGTCAATGGTCTTGCCCTCAGCCACGCATTTGATGGCATACTCATAGTACGGCTCCCAGTTGATGCGGGAAGATACGATGAAGGTGTTGGGGCAAGCGGAGATGGTGCTGCCGTTGTAAGACACATTGGGAACACCGGCGGACTCACAAGCAGTGGGTGCGCCCATGGAATCGGCGTGCTGGCTGATCAGCTTGCAGCCGTCCTTAATCAGCTTGTTGGCAGCTTCCTTCTCGGCAGCCTCGTCGTACCAAGAACCGGTAAAGGTGACTTCCATGGTAACGGAGGGGCATACGGAGCGTGCGCCCAGGAAGAAGGAGGTGTAGCCGGAGATCACTTCGGCATAGGTGAAGGCGCCTACATAGCCCATCTTGGCCTCGTCCTTTTTGAACTCGCCCTTCTCGATCATCTCGTTGAGCTTCATACCGGCGGCAATACCTGCCAGGTAACGGCCCTCATAGATGGAGGCAAAAGCGTTGTGGTAGTTGGCCAAACCCTCGGTGTGAGCTCTGGTGCCGGTGGAGTGGCAGAACTGCACATTGGGGTACTTCTTGGCAGCCTCAATGATGTAAGGCTCGTGACCGAAGCTGTCTGCAAAGATAATGTTGCAGCCCTGCTCCGCCAGGTCTACTGCTGCGTCATAAGCTTCTTGACCCTCCGGGATCTGGGTCTTGTACAGCTTCTGCGCGCCGGTGATGCCCAGCTTCTCGCAGGCAGCGTCCGCAGCCTTAATAAAGTTCAGGTCATAGGTAGAGTTCTTGTCGTGCAGGAAGATGAAGCCAACTTTCAATTTGCTGGTTGCAGAATTGGTGGTGTCTTCTTTCTTCTTGGTGTCGCCGCTGTTAGAAGAGCAGGCGGTGAATACGCCTACAACGAACAGGACACTGAGAAGAACTGCAAGTACTTTTTTTGCCATTTTCATTCTCGATTCCTCCGAAAAAAATATTTATTATCAGAGCGCACGCTCAAATAACCGCTTTAATCCCGAAAACAGATCTGCCCGGTGGTGTGGTCCATGGACTCCACGATGGCCAGGGACTCCACCCGAACACCCTCGGCACGCAGCTGATCGCCGCCGTGCTGGTAGCCCTTCTCGATCACGGTGCCGCAGCCCACCAAGGTGGCGCCACTTTGGTGCACCAGGTCGATGAGCCCCCGCAGGGCATTGCCCACCGCCAGGAAGTCGTCTACGATCAGCACCCGATCCTCCGGGGTCAAAAACCGCTTGGACACCATTACATCATAGGTGGTGCCGTGGGTAAAGGATGCCACCTGGGTCTTATACACATCGCCGGCAATGTTCTTGGTCTTGCTCTTTTTGGCAAAGACCAAGGGGCAGGCGAACTCCAGCGCTACCACGCTGCCCACGGCAATGCCGGAGGCCTCAATGGTGAGAATTTTGTTCACCCCGGCATCCTTATAAAGACGGTGGAACTCCCGCCCCACCTCTTTCATAAACGGAAAGTCAATCTGGTGGTTCAAAAAGCAATCCACCTTAAGAATATTACCTTCATAGACCTCGCCCTCGGCGAGAATTTTCTTTTTTAATGCTTCCATCCTAAAATCCTTGTCGAAACAGAAATAAAATGATAAAATTATGATAATACGAAAGCCCCCGATTTGCAAGGTCGATTTGTATGTTGACACCAAATTTTAACTTTTTTTGCAAATCGGCGAATTTATGCTATAATTATTTAGTAAATTTCAACAAGGGAATAGGCGTTTGCCTGCAAATTTATGAGAAAAAAAGAAAAATCTACCTTTCGCAAAATCGAACATCACCGCACAGAGACCTTCTTTCTCATTGTGCGCGGGCTGGAAGTGGGCGTGGTTGCCGGTTTGGTATCCGCTCTCTACCGCTTCCTGCTGAGCAAAGCGGAAAGCGCCAACCATGCGGTACTCACCGCCATTGCCGGCAAGCCGCTGTACATTGCACTGTTCTTAGCGGCACTGGCGGGGATCGGCTACCTGGTCTCTCAGCTGGTGCGATGGCAGCCTCTGGCGTCCTCCAGCGGTATTCCCCAAATCACCGGGGAAATTCGCGGTCACCTGGACGCCCCCTGGTGGCAAGTGCTGTTGGCGAAGATCGCCGGCGGCACCCTGTCCATTCTCAGCGGACTGAGTCTGGGGCGCGAAGGCCCCAGTATTCAGCTGGGTGGTATGGCAGCCAAAGGGATTGCCAAAGTCACCAAGGCGGACAAAACCACGCAGCTGCGCATGATCAGCTGCGGCGGCGGTGCCGGACTGGCAGCGGCGTTTAACGCCCCGCTGGCGGGCATGATGTTCACTCTGGAGGAAATCCACAAAACCCTGGACGGCAACATTCTGTGCATGGGCATTGTGTCTACCATTACGGCAGACTATATCTCCAAGCTGTTTTTCGGTCAAAACACGGTGTTCCACTACACCACCGCCGACATTCCGTTAAAGAGCTACTGGATCCTGCTGCTATTAGGGATCGTGCTGGGGCTGGCCGGCGTGGGCTACAATGCCCTCATGTTGCTGGGCCAAAAATGGATCGGCAAAATCAAAGCACCGGTACGTATGATGCTGGTTTTCGTTTGCAGTGGCGTGCTGGGGCTGTTCGTGCCCCAACTGCTGGGCGGGGGCCACACCATGGTGACCCTGCTGCTGCAAGAGCACCCCACCATTAAAATTTTGATTTTACTGCTGCTGGGCAAATTTCTGTTTTCCCTGCTGTCCTTTGCCTCCGGCGCACCGGGCGGCATCTTCTTCCCGCTGCTGATTCTGGGGACTTACCTGGGCGCCATCTATGCCGAGGCGGCCATTGCCTGGTTTGGGCTGGCGCCGGAGCTGTGGCAGGAGCTGGTGGTGGTGTCCATGGCCGGGTTCTTTGCCGCCATTGTGCGTGCGCCCATGACCGGCATTATCCTGGTATTTGAAATGACCGGCAACCTGGACAGTCTGCTGCCGCTGGCAGTGGTGAGCCTGACCAGCTACACGCTGGCAGATCTGCTGGGCAGCACGCCCATTTACACTGCGCTGCTGGAAAATCTGCTGCGCCCGGAGGACAAAGCGGCTGCCCGCCGCAACCGTCCCGGCGAAAAGGTGCTCAAGACCTATGTGCTCCCCCTGGGCAGTGCCCTGGACGGCAAGTGCATTAAAGATATTGACTGGGGCCGCCACTGCCTGATCGTCAGCATTGAGCGGGGTGACACTGCCGTGACCCCTAAGGGCGACACCACTCTCCACGCAGGCGACACGCTGGTGGTGATGGTGAGCCAGCGGCGCTTTGCCCGGGACAATGACCGGTTGGAAACGCTGATCGCCCCCAAATCGTAACCCCATCGGCCGGTGCCGACACAGATAAATTGCATCTAAGAACGCATACAGGAGTGAACATTATGGAAAACCGCATTTGGCTCAAAGGCGACACCCACCTGCACACCTGCAACAGCGATGGCAAGCTGACCCCCGGTCAGCTGGTAGAAGCGTGCCAGCAGGCAGGGCTGGACTACGCCATTATCACCGACCACAACTACAACACCGTAAAGGCCAACTATACGGACAAAAATTTGCTGGTCATGCAGGGGCAGGAGATCACCGACGACCTGGGTCACATCAATGTTTGGGGCAAAAAGGTGCCCCAAGATCCGCCGTACATCTTAAAAACCGTAGAGGACTATGACGCGGTGCTGGTGCCTTGCCGGGAGGCAGGGGCCACCATCTCCGTCAATCACCCGTTTTGCTCTATGTGCGGATTCCACATGGATCTGGAGCACTTCCACTTTGACTGCGTGGAAGTGTGGAACACCATTCAGCACTCGGATAATATTAAAAATATGAACTGGTGGCACAACCAGCTGCTGCAAGGCAACCACATTGCAGCGGTGGGCGGCTCTGACTTTCACAAGGACATTGGCCCGCTAAAACTGCTGGCCAACCCCACCACCATTGTGCACACCACCGCCAAAACAGAGGAAGCTGTTTTGCAGGCACTGCGAGAGGGTCGCTCCGTAGTAACCAACAAACCGGGCACCAGTATGATCTACCTGACCGTAGGGGACGCCAATGTGGGCGACACGGTGTCCTACGCGCCCGGCCTAACCGGCAAGGTGGCGGTGACAAAGCTCAAAAAAGGCCACACCATCAAGGTATTTAACAACAACGATGTGATCTTGGAACACACCGCCGCACAAAGCAGCGACCGGATGGAACTGGATTTTGAAATTCGGCAGCCGGGCTTTATCCGAGCAGAAATCGACTACACCTTCCGCCCGGTCATGCGGGCTCTCTACCACACGGTGGAGGAAAAATATCTTCACGCGGATGTGGCCGATCTGCCGCCGTTTTTCTGGGCGTTCACCAACCCCATTTGGATCCGCTGATGGAGGGCGTGCATATTACCCGCTCCCGGCGCAAAAGCATAGAGTTGTCCATTGACAATAACCTGCAAATCGCCGTAAAAGCGCCCCTGTGGGTCACGGATCGAGCCATTGATCACTTTATCGCCCAAAAGGCGGACTGGATCAGCCGACAAAAAGCCGCCAAGGCCGCCTACTTACAGGCACATCCGCCCTTAACGGAAGCAGAAGTGGAAGCGCTGCGCCGCCGAGCCAAGGCGGAACTGCCGCCCCGGGTGGCCTATTACAGCCAAATTCTGAGCGTAACCCCCACCGGCATCAAGATAACAAGTGCCAAAAAGCGCTTTGGCTCCTGCAACGGGAAGAACAGCATCTGCTTTTCCCTCTACCTGATGCAGTACCCACAGGCAGCCATAGACTATGTGGTGGTGCACGAGTTATGTCACATTCGCCACCACGACCACTCCCCTGCCTTTTACCGGCTGGTGGAAAGCGTGCTGCCGGACTACAAAGAGCGGGAGCGCCTGCTGCGCCGCTAAAAGCAAAGAAGCACCGTAACGAAAGCCGTTACGGTGCCTTTTTATTCTGTATAAATGGGAGAAGTGATGGCCAGGGCCTGCTTTTCGCCCCCAACGGCACCCCACAACTCGCAAATGTACCAATGTCCCGGCTCCAGGGTCAGCCGGGCGTGGCGCTCGGTGGCCGCCGTCTCCAGCACACACTTGTTGCCGTTCGTAATAATACGAATGGTGTCGTAGCTTACCGGCTCGTCGCTCTCGTCCTTACGCCGGGCGTGCAGATCCGTAAAAAAGCTGAAGATTACCCGCCCTCGCTTGAGGGTGTCGCCAATGCCGTAAGTTTCGCCCCAACGGTGCACCCGAAAGAAGAATTTGGCGCCGAAGCTAACCACCGTGCGCCCGGCGCGGATGGCCTCCAACGCACAGGCTGCCGTGGGTTCTTCCATATTCAAATAGGTGACCCCAAAGTGCCGATCCGACTGGCGGTGCCAGTCCCGACCGTAGGTGATGGGCAGATGATAGCCCTTGTCCAGCAAGGACTTCCACAGCTCCGTTGCCGGCGCATTTTCGCCGTTGTCCGGGCCAAAAGCATCGTGCCATACCTCCAGGTAATCCACCCGGTTCCAGTCCTGCACATCAAAGGCCCAGCGCCCGCCGGTACAGATAGGCGAGCCCAACTGAAACGGATGGGCCACGCCGCACAGGCCGCCGGCCGCGTGCACCTGATCGATCTTGTCATCTATATTGGCAGGCACTGCGTCCCGCCAGTCCACAAAGTCCCTGGCGCCCAGCACCAGCATGTGGCCAAAAAAGGTGGTCCACTCAATGCCCGGCACAGCGGGGGTAATGCTGTCATCCAGCTCCCCGTGGCCGGAGACAGTGTTGTGGTCGGTTAAAGCGATCAACGCCAGGTGGTCATCATACGCACGGCGCAGCAGTTCCGCCACAGAAAAGCTCCCATCGGAATGGACGCTGTGGCAGTGAAGTTCGCAAGGCAAATAACTCATTCCGTTTCCTCCCCGATCACACGCACACGGCAAGTCACCGGACACAGCACACAATGGGCGCTGAGCACTGCCTGCCACTGCCCCGGGCGCAATTCGCCGGGCAAAAAGCCGGGCGACGCACTCTCTGCCGTCAGTCGATGGCACTGCTCGGTGGCTCGCCGATGGGCAGCGCCTCGATAGCCCGCCGGATCATCCAAAGACAGGGTGACTAAATTATACACCGGCAAATAGGCATACGGATCCTTTTGCACCACCGCCCGAGCATACCGGGCCAGCGCAGCCTTTACCGCCTCTACCGCCACCGTCTCCGGTGGGGTGGGCGGATCGTAAGTAAATTCCACCTGCAAGGCCGTCAGCCCGGGCGGAACGGAAAAAGACAAAGCCACATTGGTCTTGTCCGCCTGCGGGTTCAGCACCCGCGTCTCATCAAAAAGCACCATATACAGCGCCCCCTCTTCCCCTTGATTATAACCGATACCGCAGAAATTTGCAATTCCTGTCAAAAGATGTTAAAATAAAGGCGGTGATAACAATGGGAATTGATCTAAAAAATTGGATGCAGAACCTGCCGGACGGCAGCGATCTACTGGCGCTGAATCTGTGCGGCACACACGACTGCGTGACCCAGCACATTCGACTGCCCCACTTCTTTTGCTGCCAAGACCTAACCGTCTATGAGCAGCTGCTTCTGGGGGTGCGGGCGCTGGATATCCGCGTGCGGGCGGACGGCAAGTGCCTAACCATGGTGCACGGCATATTCCCCGCCTACAACCACTCCTGCCACCGGGCCAACCTGATGGATATGGGCGATGTGCTGTCCCAGTGCTACCGCTTTTTAGACGAATGCCCGGGCGAGGCGGTGGTGTTCCAGTTTAAAAACGACAACGGCAAAGAGAACGAGCAGTGCTTCGACAACCTGTTTTATACCTATATCAAGGGCAAAGAGCCTTATTGGTACTTAGAAGATCGGGTACCCACCTTGGGCGCCGCCCGAGGCAAGCTGGTGCTGATCCGTCGGTGCAAAATGGAGCCTAAGCCGGACTTCACCCGCCACAACACCGGCATTGACTTTTCCACCTGGGTGGAACAGCCGGAGGTGATTCCCACGGCGCTGCCCCTGTGCACCGGCACGGCAGACTTTATTATACAGGATCGGTTCAAATACAAGCCCAAGCCCCGCTGGGCCCAGGTGATCCGGCCGTTCTTAGAGCAGCGCACGGCCTTTGGCGGGCAGTATGTGATCAACTACCTGTCCACCGCCGGTGGGCTGAAAGGACCACGGCGCAACGCCAAATATATCAACGCCAAATTTATGGACTATCCGCTGAAAAAGGGCGTGTACTATGGCACCACCTATGTGGACTTTCCCTCCCGGGAGCAGGTGCTGAAGATCGTAGAAACCAATTTTGAATAAGCGCACACAAAAGCGCACGACCAAACAGGGTCGTGCGCTTTTTCATTTTATGTTCTCTTTTATTTCTCCGTAGGCAGGGGCAGGTTTTGCAGCTTTTGCACCTCGCCGTCCGTTTTGCCCTCCGGGGTGTCCCGATAATACTGGGTAAAGGGCCGGAAGCGGCTTTTCTCCTCCCAAATGCGCTTGGCGGTAGGCGCCCAGGCGGCAGCATAAGCATCGCACTTAGCGCACAGCGCCTCGGCACTCTCCGGAGCCAGGAAGTTGGTGGACTTGGCGCCGGTTTGGCTGACGATCCGCCGCAGAGCCGCCGGGTTTTCCAGCATGGGACAGGGCCGCAACATATTATTATTAAAGGGCTGACCCTTGTAATATTCGTAAAAAAGCGGCGACTGCAAACATTCTTTAATGCTCTTTTGCCGAATGTTGGAGTCACTGTAATGGATAAACACACAAGGCTCCGCGTCACCCTCGGAATTGATGTGAAAGTAGTTGCGCCCACCGGCAATACAACCGCCTACAAACTCCGCGTCGTTTTGGAAATCCACGGTAAAGATCGGCTTGCCGTTCTTGCCGTCCCGCTTCTCTCGAATGGTGCGGTACACATGCTCCCGCTGCTCCGGCGAGAGCAGCAAATTCTGATCTGCATCACTGCCCACCGGCATATAGTGGAAGTACCAGGCATAGCGGGCACCGGCCTCAATAAGGGTGTCATAAAAGGCATCAGAAGTGACCGCTTCGCAGTTTTGCGATGTGTAGCAGACGGACACGCCAAACAGACAGCCGTGCTTCTTAAGCAGTGCCATAGCCGCCATAGTGTCCCGATAGGAGCCTGCGCCCCGGCGGGCGTCCGTAGTCTCCTCGCTGCCCTCCACGGACAGAGCCAGTGCCAAATTGCCGCAGGCCTTCATATCCTCACAAAAGGCATCATCCACCAGCGTGCCGTTGGTGAAGGTCAAAAACAGGCAGTCCGGATTCTCCTTGGCTACCGTTATAATATCTGCCTTGCGGATCAGCGGCTCGCCGCCGGTGTACATAAAGAAATGGGTACCCAGTGCCTTGCACTCCCGCACAATGCGGCGCATTTCGTCCAAGGTCAGGTTGGACTTATGGCCGTACTCCGCCGCCCAGCAGCCCTTGCAATGGCGATTGCAGGCGCTGGTGGGATCCATCAGCACCACCCAGGGGATGTTGCAGTGCTCCTTCTCCCGGTTGGCACGCAGAGCCTTGGTGCCAAAGTAGCCCAGATCAATGGCAAAGGTCAGCGCAATGCGGCGAAACAAAGCCGGGTCCACCTCGTCCAGCCCGCGAAACAGGAATTGGTGCCACACATTGTCCTCATCCTCAATAATCTCAATGGGCTTGGTAAAAGTGCTGGGGGGGAACATTTTGCCGGCCACCAGCTTGCCAACCTTCACCAGCTTCACCAAATTGCGGCGGGGATTCTTGTACACATAGCGCAGCAGACGGTCGCCCACTGCGTACAAAATTTTTCTGTTCATAGCTTCACCTCAAGCGCCGCTTACATACGCTCCGGCACGCTGATCTTCAGCATAGTGAGTACATTGCGAATGGTATTCTTTACGGCGGTGCACAAATACAGCCGCGCCTGCATCAGCCCCTCATCCTCTACCATGACCCGCTGGGCATTGTAGAATTTGTGGAACAGAGTGGCCAGGTCGATCACATAGTGGGTGATCTTGGCCGGGTCATAGGTCTTGGCGGCCGTGACCACATCGTCGGTGAGGGCGGCCAAGTGGCGGATCAACTCCCGCTCCTCCGGCGCCGTCAGCTGCTCCAGCTCTGCGGTAGTGGGGGTGCGCAGGGTGACGCCTTCCTCTGCCGCCTTGCGCAAAATAGAGCAAATGCGGGCGTGGGCGTACTGCACATAGTACACCGGGTTCTCATTAGAGGTGCTGGCTGCCAGCTCCAGGTCAAAATCGAAGTGGGAGTTTGGCTCCCGCAGGTTAAAGAAGAAGCGGGCCGCATCAATGGGCACTTCCTCCAGCAAGGTGTTCAAAGTAATCGCCTTGCCGGAACGCTTAGACAGCTTAATGGTCTCGCCGTCCCGCACCAGGCGCACCATCTGCATAATCACACAATCCAAACGGCTCGCGTCCAGGCCCAGGGCGGTGAGCGCCGCCTTCATCCGCGGTACATAGCCATGGTGATCCGCACCCAGCACATCCACGGCTTTATCATAGCCGCGGGTCACCAGCTTATTATAATGATAAGCAATATCCGGCACAATATAAGTGGGAATGCCGTTGGCACGCACCAGCACAATGTCCTTGTCGTTGCCGAATGCACTGGCCTTGAACCACAAGGCGCCGTCCTGCTCATAGGTAACGCCCTTTTCTTTCAATGCGTCAATCACCCGCTGCACAGAGCCGTCCCCATGGAGGGAGGACTCCTTGAACCAGCGGTCATACTGAATGCGGTAGGCGCCCAGGTCCCGCTCCAGCCCGGCAATGTTCTTAGGCAGGGCAAAATCCACCAGCGCCTTGCGCCGCTCCTCTGCGGGCGCGTTCACATACCGGTCGCCGTATTCCTTGATGAAATTTTCGGCATGCTCCACAATATCCATGCCCTTGTAGGCGTCCTCCGGCAGCTCCACCGCCGGGTCATAATGCTGCAAATAGCGCACTTCCAGGGAAGTGGCAAACTTCTCAATCTGATTGCCGGCGTCGTTCACATAAAACTCCCGCTGCACATCATATCCGGCCCAATCCAGCACCGCTGCCAAGCAGTCGCCGATCGCGCCGCCCCGGGCGTTGCCGATGTGCATAGGCCCGGTGGGATTGGCAGAGACGAACTCCACCAGCACACGCTTGCCCTTGCCGTAATCCGAGCGGCCGTAATTCTCGCCCTGTGCCATCAAATCCTCCAGCACAGCGGCATAAAACCGGTTGCCCAGGAAGAAATTGATAAAGCCGGGACCGGCGATCTCTGCCCGGTCAAACACAGTATCTGCCAGATCCAGTCGATCCACAATGGCCTGGGCGATCACCCGGGGCGCCTTGTGGAATGCCTTGGCACCGGCCATGGCCACATTGGTGGAGTAGTCGCCGTTTTGGCGTTCCTTGGGCACTTCGATGATAAAGGCAGGCAGGGGTGCCTCGTCCAACACACCGTCCGCCACGGCACGACCCAAAGCGTCCATAATTTTCTCTTTTAATTCCAATTCCGTTTGCTTAACCAATTTAGACATGGCTCATTCTCCTTGCGACCCGGTGATCCGGTAGTCAATTTTCAGTTGATTTTTAGAGGCCAAAGTGCCGTTAATGTCAATTTCATAACGCAGCTGCACCCGGCCGTCGGCGGCATTCTCCTGAATTTCCACCGCCTTGCCGTAAATGCCCATGAGCACATCGCCGTAAGGGGTGCCGTAGCGGCACAAATTCCGCTGCCCTCTGGCAATGGTCAAACAAGAGCCATAGGCGCCGGTACGCAGAATCTCCGCCTCTGTCTGATCCCGGCGCAGGCGCACCTGCACATAAATAGGCTCCTCCGGCGGCTCCTGCTGCTCCGTGTAGCGAAACACCAGTGTCTCCGGCTCCGTTTGCAGCGTACCCACGGTGGTCAGCTCAATCTTGTCGCTGTCACCGTTCAGCTGCTGGGTGCCCACGATCTCCAGTACCACATCCCGGGTGTCCGTCTGCTTCTCCGTCATACGGCACCCCGTTCCAGCGCGTAGGCCACCAGCCGATCAATCAGCTCGCTGTACGGCACACCCACCGCCTCAAACAGCTTGGGGTACATACTGATAGGGGTTTGACCGGGAATGGTGTTGATCTCATTGAGCAGCACCTGCTCCCCGTCGTAAGTAACAAAGAAATCCACACGGCTCAGGCCCTCACAGCCCATGGCTCCGTAGGCACGCAATGCAGCCGCACGCACTTCTTCCAGCTTTTCCGGACTTAGATCCGCCGGAATATGCAGCTCACTTTGGGGATTATTATACTTGGCGTCAAAATCATAAAAGTCCGCAGCTGCCACGATCTCGCCTACCTGGGCGGCAATGGGGGTATCGTTGCCCATGACGGCACACTCTACCTCGTGGCCTATAATACACGCTTCCAGCACTGCTTTTTTATCCTCAGCAAAGGCCACTTCCATACCACGCACCAGGCTCTCCCGATCCGTAGCCTTGGTAATGCCCACAGAGGAACCGGCGTTGGCAGGCTTTACAAAAATCGGATAGCCCAGCTTCTCCTCCGCTGCTTGCAGGCAGCCCTCTCGGTCGCTGTCGTAAGCAAAGCGGGTGTAGGCGCACCACTTGGCCTGGGCAATGCCCACCGCGTCTGCCACGGCGTTGGTCACCGCCTTATCCATACACACACCGGAGGCGGTCGCATCGCACCCTACAAAGGGAATGCCTGCCAGTTGCAGCAGTCCCTGAACGGTGCCGTCCTCGCCGTTCTTGCCGTGGAGCACCGGGAACACTGCGTCCAAATAAATAGTGTCGCCCTTAGCGGTCACCACACCGTGCACGCTTCGATCCGGGCTGATCCAGGCAGGCACCAAGCTGGGGGAAGTGAGCCACCGGTCCTCCGGCAGCAAGTCAATATCATCATCAAACAGGAACCAACGCCCCTCCTTGGTGATCCCCAGCAAAACCAGATTATATTTTTCTTTGTCAATGGCAGAGAGAATTCCCTTTGCCGATACGGTGCTGATGTCGTGCTCGGAGGATACGCCGCCGAACAACACACCCAATGTGATTTTATTCATGCAAAACTGCTCCTAAGTCAAAATTGATTATAATATTGTACCACAGAAGATACGCCGGCGCAACCGTCATCTTCTATTAAAATCTATGCCTTTTTAGAAAAAATATCGGCAAAACCAACCACCCTCTACCCAACTTCATAAAAAAGCGTGACAAAGGGGGCAAAAAATGCTATAATACTTTGCACCAAGTAAAAATGACCGAGTAAGGAGTGCCCATATGGAACTGAACCAGGCTTTTGCAACGCTGGAAAAGCAGCTTGCCGCCATCAATACCGAATTGCACTTTAACCGCGAGGCAGGCGCGGAGGACGCCCTGACCTTTGCCGGTGATAACGGGCTGTACCGCCTGCATTATGTAGCAGACAAGCAGCTGCTGGAATTTGACTGCGCCTATGAGAAAGAAAACCCCCAGTGGAGCACCGTCTCCCGTTCGCTGTTTGAGCTGGACGCATTGGACGACCGAGATGTAAAGTCCGTAGCCAACGAGGTAAGTGAGGAAGTGCGCTCCCTCTTTGCTAAGAAGAAAAAGGCAGACCTGGACAAAATCAAAATGCCCAAGGCCGTGTCCCGCTCCAAGGCCAAGAACGGTGTTGTCAGCTACGATGTAGACTCCCTGGCCAACCGCTTTGGTGTGCTGTACCCGGATATGAAAGACGAGATCAAGCGCAATATTGCCACCTACGGCGAGTTTCTGCCGGAGACCTTCTTTACCGAACACGGTACGCCCCGGGTGCTGGAAGTGATGCGCTCCGGCCGGGAGGCAGATATTAAAAAGCTGTTTAAGGCGCTGGGCGAGATCTACGAGGACGGCACCAACGAGGTGCAGGACATTATCGGCGTAACCATTTTGGGCGAGATGAAGAATGATCCGCAGCTGATGGAGATCGCCGACCGGTATATGACCGAGTATATGGCCGGCCCTGTGCACGAGATCAACAAGCTCACCGCCAAAAACAACCGGTGGACCAAAAAGCTGAAGAACCCGCCCCCCTATAAACCGAAAAAGCAGAACAATATGCTGCAAAACGCCCTGAACCAGCAGCAGAAATAAAGAATAATTCATGAGAGCACCTGCATGGTGCTCTTTTTTTGTTACGGTACGACGGGAGCACCGCACCCTACAAAAAAGTTTTTACAAATGCAGGGGTCGATGTGGGCATCGCTTCGCACACTTTTATCTGCCCACATTTTAGAATACACTTGCCAAATACTGCACACCTGTCCTGCAATTCCGCCAACATTGGCTACAATTTGTACGATATTGTTAATGATTTATCAATCTATCGGCTTTTTTTACAAAAATCAGCGGTTTCGCTTGACAAAAAGATGAACAGCCGTATAATGGTATGTACACGATTTGAAATCCAAAGGAGATATTGACTATGGCAAGAGTATGGAATTTTAGCGCAGGACCGTCCACCCTGCCGGAGCAGGTGTTACAAACCGCTGCCGCCGAAATGATGGACTACCAGGGCAGCGGCCAATCCGTTATGGAGATGAGCCACCGCTCCAAGACCTTTGACAAGATCATCAAAGACGCCGAGGCACTGATGCGGGAGCTGTACCAGGTGCCGGACAACTACAAGGTGCTCTTTTTGCAGGGCGGCGCTTCCGCCCAATTCTCTGCCATTCCGCTGAACTTTATGAACGGCAGCGGCAAGGCGGACTATATCATCACCGGCCAGTGGGCCAAGAAAGCCTATCAGGAGGCCCAGAAGTACGGCGATGTGCAGGCCGTTGCCTCCTCTGCGGACAAAACCTTTAGCTATATTCCCAAGACCGCAGCCGCCGACTTCCGGGACGATGCGGACTATGTGTATATTTGTATGAACAACACCATTTACGGCACGGTATATAAGGAGCTGCCGCCGGTGGGCGACAAGGTGCTTATCGCCGATGTGTCCTCCTGTGCTCTGTCCCAACCGCTGGACATCAGCAAATTCGGCATGGTGTACTTCGGCGCCCAAAAGAATGTGGCTCCTGCCGGACTGGTGGTGGCCATTATCCGGGAGGATCTGCTGGGCAACGCACGCCCCACCACCCCGGTGATGATGAACTATAAAGTCCAGGCAGACGCGGACTCCCTTTACAACACGCCCCCTTGCTGGTGCATTTATATCTGCAAACTGGTACTGGAGTGGATCAAAGCGCTGGGCGGCCTGGAAGCGATGGAAAAGCGCAACCAGGAAAAGGCAAAGCTGCTGTATGACTTTCTGGATAGCTCCAAACTGTTCCACGGCACCGTGGTGCCGGAGGACCGCTCCCTGATGAATGTGCCCTTTGTCACCGGCAACGCCGATCTGGACGCCAAATTTGTTAAAGAAGCGGAAGCCGCCGGGCTGGTAAATCTGAAAGGACACCGTACCGTGGGCGGTATGCGCGCCTCTATCTATAACGCCATGCCTTTAGAGGGCGTACAGGCGCTGGTGACCTTCATGCAAAAGTTTGAGGAGGAGAACTGCTGATGTTTCATATTCAGACCTTAAATAAAATTTCGCCGGTGGGGCTGAACAAATTTGACCCTGCCAACTACACCGTGGACGCACCGGAAACGACGCCGGACGCCATTATGGTGCGCTCCGCCTCCATGCACGATATGGAAATGCCGGAAAGCCTGCTAGCCATCGCCAGAGCCGGTGCCGGGGTTAACAACATTCCTGTAGCCGACTGCGCCCAAAAGGGCATTGTGGTGTTCAATACCCCCGGTGCCAACGCCAACGCGGTAAAAGAACTGGTGCTGTGCGGTATGCTCCTGGCCAGCCGCAAGGTAACCCGCGCCATCGACTGGTGCAAGACCATTAAGGACGAGGGCGACAATGTACCCAAAACGGTGGAAAAGGGCAAGTCCGCCTTTGCCGGTCCGGAACTGAAGGGCAAGACCTTGGCAGTGATCGGTCTGGGCGCCATCGGCCGCCTGGTGGCCAACGCCGCCGTGGATCTGGGTATGCAGGTGATCGGCTACGACCCGTTCTTAAAGGACGCCTCTGTACTCAAGCCGGGGGTAACCGTCAACAATGATCTGGATCAGGTGTTCCCCCTGGCAGACTATATCACCGTGCATGTGCCGCTGACCCCGGACACCAAGGAGCTGATCTGTGCCGAAAGCATTGCCAAAATGAAAGATACGGTGCGCGTGATGAACTTTGCCCGTGGCGACCTGGCCAATGCGGACGATGTGGTGGAGGCTTTGGAAGAGGGCAAAATGGCCGCGTATGTTACCGACTTCCCCAGCGCTAAGCTGATTGATGTGGACGGCGTGATCGCCATTCCCCACCTGGGTGCTTCCACCCCGGAGAGCGAGGAGAACTGCGCCTCTATGGGTGCCGAAGAGCTGATTGACTTTTTGGAGCACGGCAATATTCAAAACAGCGTAAACCTGCCCACGGTACACATGGATCCCAACGGCGCTGCCCGCATGACCGTGGTGCACAAGAACCAGCCAAATATGATCGCCACCATTACGGACACCATCAGCAAGGACGGTATGAACATTGCCGCCTTTACCGATAAGAACCGGGGCGAGATCGCTTACAGTATTATTGATACAGACACCGCTTACAGCGCCAGCGTAGTGGCAGATATCGAAAAGATCGACGGTGTGATCCGGGTGCGCGTGATCCAGGATTGACAAAGACCCGCCGCCGCCGTATAATAGAGTTGTTCAAATCAATAAGTCAGGGGTGCCGCAAGGCTGAGATCATACCCTTTGAACCGTACGCTAGCACGCACGGCAGAGACGATTGCTTAGATATTTGCAACTGTGCCCCATTCTGCGTGAATGGGGCTTTTCTTTTGACTTATTGCCACCCACCCCGGCGGGCAACCGCCAAAACACTTGGAAGGAGAGTATTTTTTATGAAAGCAAGTGTTGCCATTCAGGTTCTGCCAAAGGCAGACAACGACCAGGAACTGGTGCGTATCGTAGACGAAGTGATCGCCTACATCAAGAGCACGGGCCTGCACTGCTCCGTAGGTCCCTTTGAGACCACCATTGAGGGCGAAAGCTACGATCAGCTGATGGAGATCGTAACGCAGTGCCAAAAAGTGGCCATTAAAGCCGGTGCGCCCAGCGTATCCGCTTATGTCAAGATCGTGTACAACCCGGAAGGGGAGGTTTTGACCATTGACCAAAAAATTACAAAACACCACCAATAAGCTGGCGCCCATTTTGGCACTGGCGGTGATCTTAGGTATTTGGTACGCCTGTGCCGGGTTTGAAGTGGTGCCCGCCTACATGCTGCCCTCCCCTACGGATGTGTGGCTGGCGTTTGTGCACAACTTCTCCGTAATGATGTCCCAGGCCAAGGTGACCCTGCAAGAGGCGCTGTACGGACTGGGGATCGGCGTGGCACTGGCATTTATTCTGTCGGCGCTGATGGATCGCTTTCACTTTTTGTATCAAGCCGTCTATCCCGTTCTCATCATTACCCAGACCATACCCACCATTGCCATTGCGCCGCTGCTGGTGCTGTGGATGGGCTTCGGTATGGCGCCGAAGATCACACTGGTGGTGATCACCACCTTCTTCCCCATCTCCATCGGACTCTTAGACGGCTACCGCAGTGCGGACCCGGACGAGGTCAACCTGCTGCGGGCGATGGGTGCCAACCGACTGCAAGTGTTTTGGCACATCAAGCTGCCCTCCGCCACCGGCTCCTTTTTCTCCGGGCTGCGCATCTCCGCCTCCTATGCGGTGGTGGGCGCGGTGATCTCCGAGTGGTTAGGCGGTTTTGAGGGACTGGGGGTCTATATGACCCGGGTAAAGAAAGCCTATGCCTTTGACAAAATGTTTGCTGTCATTGTGTTCATCTCCGTCATCAGCCTGCTGCTGATGGCATTGGTGGCACTGGCGCAGCGGCTGGCAATGCCCTGGGCAAACAAAGGAACAAACAAAGGAACAACGAAAGGAAAAGAATAAGATGAATAAAGCTAAAAAGATTTTTGCCGGTATGCTGGCCGGCGTCATGGCGCTGTCCTTTGCCGCCTGCTCCGGCGGTAAAACAGCGGACAAAACGGACACCACCGCCGCACCGGCACAGAAGACGGACATTACCGTCTGCCTGGACTGGACCCCCAACACCAACCACACCGGTATGTTCGTAGCCAAGGAAAAAGGCTACTACGAGGCCGCCGGGCTGAATGTGAGCATTGTGCAGCCGCCGGACAACAGCACCGCCACCCAGCTGTGCAGCTCCAACAAAGCGCAATTTGCCATTGACGCACAGGACACCCTGGCGCCTGCCTTTACTTCAGACACCCCCATGGATGTGACTGCCGTGGCTGCGCTGCTGCAGCACAACTCCTCCGGCATTATCTCCAAGGCCGGGCAGGGTATGGACCGTCCCAAGGGCCTGACAGGCAACACCTACCTGACCTGGGACTCCCCCATTGAAAAGGCTATGCTGAAAAATATTGTCAACAAGGACGGCGGCGACTGGAGCAAGGTTAAGCAGATCCCCAACAAGGTGACCGCCGAGGCCCAGGATGTGCAGCAGAACCCGGACCACGCCATTTGGGTATTCTACGGCTGGGCCGGTATCAACGCCAAGGTCAACAAAATCGATGTAGACTTCTTCTACATCAAGGACCTGAACGCCACCTTTGACTACTACACCCCGGTGCTCATCGCCAACAACACTTTCTTAAAGGAAAATCCGCAGGCTGCTAAGGCATTCCTGGCTGCCACTGCCAAGGGCTATCAGTACGCCATTGACCACCCGGAGGAGGCTGCGGACATTCTCATTAAGAGCGACGACACCGGCTCTCTGAACGGCAGCGAAGAACTGGTTAAGGAAAGCCAAAAGTGGATGGCAAAGCAGTACATCAGCGACGCCAAAAAATGGGGCTACATTGACCCGGCCCGTTGGAACAACTTTTACAAGTGGCTGACGGACAACAAGCTGGTGGAGAAAGACATCAGCAGCAATGTAGGCTTTACCAACGATTACCTGGCATAAGAGATGGACATTTTATCCGCAGAAAACATTAAAAAAAGCTTTGACGAAAAGGTGATTTTGGACGGCGTAAACCTGACTTTGCAGCAGGGAGAGTTAATCTCCCTGCTGGGGGTCAGCGGCGCCGGCAAGACCACCCTGTTCAACTGCATCAGCGGCATTGACCGGCCGGACAGCGGCCGGGTGGTGCTGGGTGGGCAGGACATTACCGGCCAGCCGGGCCATATCAGCTATATGCTGCAAAAGGACCTGCTGCTGCCCTACAAGAAGATCATTGACAATGTGTCCCTACCGCTGCTGCTCTCCGGCAAATCCAAAAAGGAAGCTCGGACAGAAGCCGGCAGTCACTTTGCCCAGTTCGGTCTGGAGGGCACCCAGCAGCAGTACCCGGCGGAATTGTCCGGCGGTATGCGCCAGCGGGCAGCCCTGCTGCGCACCTACCTGGCCGGTGACCGGGTAGCGCTGCTGGACGAACCGTTCAGCGCCCTGGACACCATCACCAAATCCGCTATGCACCGATGGTATCTGTCCGTGATGGAGGAGATCAAGCTGTCCACCATCTTTATCACCCATGATATTGACGAGGCGGTGCTGCTCAGCGACCGCATTCTCATTCTCAGCGGGCGACCGGGCAAGATCACCCACCAGATCACCGTTGCGGAGCCGAAGCCCCGGCGGCGGGACTTTAACCTGACCCCGGAATTTTTGGATTACAAAAAGCAGGTGATTGACGCCTTGGGTGTGGCGTTATAATGCGGCAAAAGCAACCACTTGAGTAAACGGAATCAATCCATAAAAAAGAAAAACGGCATTGCAACCAAAATTGCAATGCCGTTTGTTTTATTTTGCGATCCCCAGGATGGTCTCCGCCTGCTGCACCTGCTCCGGTGTGGGCACAGGTACACCCTCCAGCGGGTACGCGATCCCCAGGTTTTGCCACTTAAAGAGCCCCAGCGTATGGTACGGCAGGACCTCCACCTTCTCCACAGAAGAAAGGCTGTCGATAAAGTCTTTCAACTGCTGCAACTCTGCCGGGTCATCGGTCAGACCGGGCACCAGCACGCGCCGGATCCACATCGGCTTGCGGATCTCCGACAAGTAGCGAGCCATATCCAAAATATTGGCGTTGTCCCGCCCGGTGAGTTCCTTGTGCTTTTCGCTGTCCGTCTGCTTTAAGTCCAGCATCACCAGGTCCGTCACTTCCATCAGCTTTTGGAACTTAGAGAAGAACGGCTCCTTGCGGCTGAATGCGGAACCGCAGCTGTCCAGCGTGGTATGCACCCCGTGGGCCTTGGCAATGGAGAAGAACTCCGTTACAAAGTCGATCTGGAGCAGCGGCTCGCCTCCGCTAACGGTGATACCGCCGTTGGGCTGGCCTTTCTTGGTCCAGTAATTGCGATAACGATAAGCCTTATCAAACATCTGCTGTGGAGACAGGCTCATCTTTTCCGCCGCCGGATCCCAAGTCTCCGGGTTGTGGCAATATTTGCAGCGCATATTGCAGCCCTGCAAAAAGAGCACATAGCGCACCCCCGGGCCGTCTACCAGCCCGAAGGTCTCTATGGAATGAATTTTACCGATCATAAGCGATCAGCCGCTTACATTCTGTCGTGGCAGGTACGGGCAATAACATCCATCTGCTGCTCACGGGTCAGGTCAATAAACTTCACGGCGTAACCGGATACACGGATGGTGAAGTTTGCATACTCTTCCTTCTCCGGGTGCTCCATGGCGTCGATCAGCTTCTCTTTACCGAACACATTCACGTTCAGGTGATGTGCACCCTGATCGAAGTAGCCATCCATCACCTGCACCAGGTTGTTGATGCGCTCCTGCTCGTCATGGCCGATAGCGTCCGGGTTGATGGTCTGGGTGTTGGAGATACCGTCCAGTGCCCACTCATAAGGCAGCTTAGCAACGGAGTTCAGAGAGGCCAGCAGGCCGTTCTGCTCTGCGCCGTAAGCCGGGTTTGCACCGGGAGACAGCGGCTCGCCGGCCTTACGGCCGTCAGGCATAGCACCGGTTGCCTTACCATATACCACATTGGAGGTAATGGTCAGGATAGAGGTGGTGGGCTCGGAGTCACGATAGGTGTGGTGCTTCTTGATCTTAGCCAGGAAGGTCTTCAGCAGCCATACAGCAATCTCGTCTGCACGGTCGTCATCGTTGCCGTAGCGGGGGAAGTCACCGGTGGTCTCGTAGTCAACCACAATGCCGTCCTCGTTGCGGATGGTCTTAACCTTCGCGTACTTGATGGCGCTCAGGGAGTCTACCACGTGGGAGAAGCCGGCAATACCGGTGGCAAAGGTTCTGCGTACATCGGTATCGATCAGAGCCATCTCGGCAGCTTCGTAGTAATACTTATCATGCATGTACTGGATCAGGTTCAGCACATTCACATACAGATCAGCCAGCCAGTCCATCATGCGGTCATACTTCTCAATGACCTCATCATAGTCCAGGTACTCGGAAGTGATCGGCTTGTACTCGGGACCAACCTGCTGGCCGGTCTTTACATCAACACCGCCGTTGATAGCGTACAGCAGGCACTTAGCCAGGTTGGCTCTTGCGCCGAAGAACTGCATCTCTTTACCGGTCTGGGTAGCGGATACGCAGCAGCAGATGCTGTAATCGTCGCCCCATACCGGCTTCATCACATCGTCGTTCTCATACTGGATGGAGCTGGTGCGGATAGAAATGTCTGCCGCGTACTTCTTAAAGTTCTCAGGCAGAGCGGAGGAATACAGAACAGTCAGGTTCGGCTCCGGAGAGGGACCCATATCCTCCAAAGTGTGCAGGAAACGGTAGTCGTTCTTGGTAACCATGGAACGGCCGTCTACGCCGATACCGCCAACTTCCAGGGTAGCCCATACCGGGTCGCCGGAGAACAGCTGGTTGTAAGAGGGAATACGGGCGAACTTCACCATACGGAACTTCATAACCAAGTGGTCGATCAATTCCTGTGCCTCGCTCTCGGTCAAAGTGCCGGCTTCCAGATCTCTCTCAATGTAGATATCCAGGAAAGTAGACACACGACCAACGCTCATCGCAGCACCGTTCTGGGTCTTGATGGCAGCCAGGTAGCCGAAGTACAGCCACTGCACAGCCTCTTTTGCATTCTTTGCGGGCTGAGAAATATCAAAGCCATACTTCTCGGCCATGACTTTCATCTCGCCCAGAGCCTTGATCTGCATAGCCAGCTCTTCTCTCTGACGGATGATGTCGTCAGTCATAGAACCGCTGCCGCAGTTGGCAAAGTCTTCCTTCTTCTGCTCGATCAGGAAGTCGATACCGTACAGAGCCACACGGCGATAATCGCCGACGATACGGCCACGGCCGTAAGTATCCGGCAGGCCGGTAATGATCTTGTTGTGGCGGGCCTTCTTCATCTCGGGCGTATAAGCGTCAAACACGCCCTGGTTATGCGTCTTGCAATACTCGGTGAAGATCTTGTGCAGCTCCGGATCCGGCTCATAGCCGTAAGTGGTGCAAGCCTGCTCTGCCATCTTGATACCGCCATAGGGCATAAAGGCACGCTTCAGGGGCTTGTCGGTCTGCAAACCAACCACAGCCTCCAGATCCTTCAGATCCTCACTGATGTAGCCCGGCTCATGGGCAGTAATGCCGGACACGATCTTCGTGTCCATATCCAAAACGCCGCCCTTGGCGCGCTCTTCTTTTTGCAGACCCTGCAACACGCCCCACAGCTTGTTGGTAGCATCCGTGGGTCCTGCCAGGAAACTCTCATCACCATCATAGGGCTTGTAGTTCTTCTGGATGAAGTCTCTTACATTGACTTCCTCTTTCCAGAGGGAACCGTCAAAGCCATTCCATTGTTCAAAATTGACCATCGTATTACCTCCTACAGTATTTGTTTGCTGAATATAAAACTAATGATTGGCATAGTTGAAATTGCGAAAACAGACGCAATTTGACGCACCTGTCCGCAAATCGCTAATAATATACAACAAATCGTCTCGAATTTCAACCCAAATTGTATAAGTATTTTGCCCATTCCGGCTAAAGTTTTTGGGAATTTTGACCAGTCGTTGTAATCATTACCAACTTGTAATCATTACAATTTGAATTATACACAGCAAATCGCCTTTTGTCAAGGGCTTTTTTCTGTTTTTTGCAGAACACACCTGGCGGCGGCACTCGCCTTTCTCTGATACTATTTTAACATAATTTGCTGTATTTTCCAAAATTTTTGCACGCTGTTGCGCAATTCTGCACACAGTGTAAATTATTTATGAATTCCTCCGCTGTCAGATTGACAAAAAATTATCAATTTGCTATACTGAACTTGCAAGCGGCGAAAAAAAGCCGCCGAAATTTCAATCAAAAGAGGTAATTTGTTATGGCAAACAGATTTGTATTGAATGAGACCAGCTACCACGGCCCCGGTGCGATCCGGGAGATCGCCGGTGAAGTGAAAGGCCGCGGGTTCAAAAAGTGCTTTGTGTGCTCCGATCCGGACCTGATTAAATTTAATGTAACGAAGAAAGTGACCGATGTGCTGGAGAATGCCGGCATTGACTACGAGATTTACAGCAAAATCAAGGCCAACCCCACGGTGGAGAATGTGCAGACCGGCGTGGCCGCCTTTAAGGCCAGCGGCGCAGACTGCATCATCGCCATTGGCGGCGGCTCCTCTATGGACACCGCCAAAGCCATCGGTATTATCATTGAGAACCCGGAATTCAGCGATGTAATCTCCCTGGAGGGCGTGGCGCCCACCACCAAGAAGGCCGTGCCGATCATCGCCGTTCCCACCACTGCCGGTACAGCCGCCGAGGTCACCATCAACTATGTGATCACCGACACGGAGAAGAACCGCAAAATGGTGTGCGTAGATGTGCACGACATTCCCGTAGTGGCCGTTGTGGACCCGGAGATGATGGCATCCATGCCCAAGGGGCTGACCGCCGCCACCGGTATGGACGCACTGACCCACGCCATTGAGGGCTACATTACCAAGGCCGCCTGGGAAATGAGCGATATGTTCCACCTGAAAGCCATTGAGATCATCAGCAAGAACCTGCGCGGTGCCGTAGCCAACACCCCGGAGGGCCGCGAGGGCATGGCACTGGGCCAGTACATTGCCGGTATGGGCTTTTCCAATGTGGGTCTGGGCATTGTGCACTCCATGGCGCACCCGCTGGGCGCTGTGTATGACACCCCCCACGGCGTAGCCAACGCCATTATCCTGCCCACTGTGATGGCCTACAACGCACCTGCCACCGGTGAGAAATACCGGGATATTGCCAAGGCCATGGGCGTTAAGGGCGTGGACGATATGACTCTGGACCAGGCGCGTGCCGCTGCCGTGGACGCTGTAAAGCAGCTGTCCCAGGATGTAGGTATCCCTGCCGACCTGAAAGACATTGTAAAGCCGGAGGATGTGGACTTCCTGGCGCAGAGCGCTTATGACGACGCCTGCCGTCCCGGCAATCCCAGAGACACCAGCGTAGAGGAGATCAAACAGTTGTATCTCTCCCTGATGTAAATCTTTTTTGCAAGACAGCCGCACCGCTTCACCATGAGCAGTGCGGCTTTTTTTGCGCCCCGGCATTGTATTTCCCGATCATTTATGCTATGCTAAAGGCAATGTGAGGAAGAAAGGTGATCTACATTGACCATTTCTGACGCAATTCGCTATGTTGGCGTCAACGATACAGACATTGATTTGTTTGAAAGCCAGTACCCGGTGCCCCACGGCGTGTCCTACAACAGCTATCTGCTGCTGGATGACAAGATTGCCCTGCTGGACACGGTGGACAAACGCAAATATGACGACTGGGCCGCAAAGGTGGACGCTGTTCTGGACGGGCGCACCCCGGACTACATTGTGGTGCACCACTTAGAGCCGGACCACGCCGGCAGTCTGCAAATGACCATAGAGAAATATCCCGGAGCCACCCTGGTGCTCAGCGCCAAGGCGCTGGCTATGCTGCCTCAGTTTTTTGACCTGCCGGCAGGCACCAAGACCCTGTCAGTGAAAGAGGGCGACACGCTGGAGCTGGGTCAGCACACCTTGACCTTTGTGATGGCACCCATGGTGCACTGGCCGGAGGTGATGGTCAGCTACGAACAAACGGAAAAGGTGCTCTTTAGCGCAGACGCCTTTGGCAAATTCGGCGCCGTAGGCACGGACGAGCCTTGGCCGGAGGAAGCCCGCCGCTACTTTATCAATATCGTGGGCAAATACGGTGCGCCGGTGCAGACCCTGCTGAAGAAAGCCGCCGCCCTGGATATTGCCACCATTTGCCCGCTGCACGGCCCGGTACTGCAAGGGGACCTGACCCCCTATCTGCACCTGTATAACACTTGGAGCAGCTATCAGCCGGAAACCCGGGGTGTGTTCATTGCCTATGCCTCCATTTACGGCAACACGAAGACGGCTGCTCTGCTGCTGGCGGAGGAACTAAAAAGCCGTGGCGTAACGGTGGAAATCGCGGACTTAAGCCGCACGGACTTGGCACAGGCAGTAGCAAAAGCATTTCAGTACAGCCAAATGGTATGCGCCGCCCCCAGCTATGACGGCGGGGTGTTCCCGGTAATGGCAGACTTCTTGCACCACTTAAAGAGCAAGAGTTACCAAAACCGCACCGTGGCCTTGATTGAAAACGGCAGCTGGGCGCCCAGCGCCGCCCGCACCATGACCGCCCAGTTGGAGGAGATGAAAGCCATCACCCTGCTGTCGGGCACCGTCACCGTGCGCGCCGCCTTAAAGGACGCAGACCGCACCGCGCTGGCCGCACTGGCAGACGCGCTGGCGCAGTAAGGAGCAGACCATGGTTGTATATACAAACGCAGATTTTATCTCCCTGAATGAGGAGAATCTCACTTACAGTGTGCTGGTTGAGGACAAGGGCAAGATTGCCTATATCGGCTACAATACGCCCCTGTGTTACCGAGACGCCAAGGTGGTAGACCTGGAGGGCAAGGCGGTACTGCCGGCAGTAAACGACCTGATCCCGGTGGACTGCAAGGACGCCGGCTGCGCCGTACTGGCTGTGGGCGAAAGTGCCGACTTTGCCGTCTTGGACAAAAACATTCTCAAGGACCCGACCGCCTCGGTGGAAGCCGTGTACCTAAAAGGCCGCGACACCAGCAAAAGCCGCTTTCCGTTTTTTCATATCTAAAGTGTTACAGTAAAAGGCGCACACCAAAACCGGTGTGCGCCTTTTGTTTTCCATATTTGGCTATTTGCTCCCTTTACAAGGGAGCCTTACTTTTTTGTCTTTTTACCGCTTTTACTTATGATTTTCCCTGCTTTTTCTTCTTATAGTGTATCAGCAGCACTACGGCCGCAAACACAGCGGCAGCGCCAAAAACTGCGCCAAAAGCAATGCCCGCAGTAGCCGGAGGCAGATATAACTTACCGCCGTCCGACAAAGTGGGGGTCGCCTTTTCCGGCAATTTATACAAATCCGCACCGCTGTTTTTGCCATAGGCCACCTGCACCACGCTCACCTGGTACTTGCTCAGCTCCACTTGGAGGTCCGTGCCGGGGGTCAACTCCGTTTGGGTGGGTGCAGTGGTATTGCTGTCCAGTTCATTGCAGGCGGACTTAAATTTGCCTTGCAGGCTTTGGACGGAAACCGCATTCGGTTTGTAGCCGTCCAGCTGCACATTCAAAGTCCGATTCTTGCCGGAGGTATTCACCAGTTTAACATACAGCACCTGGTTCTCCGGGTCGCAGGTAACGGACTGGTACACCCCGTCCTGTACGGTACTGCCGCCGTCAAAAGTGGCGTGCACATACTGCGTACCCACATTGTTGGCAAAAAGCATTTGCACATAATAGGAGGGAGTGAGCACCGTTTGGCGGCTGTCAAACCAAATGAGATTCACATTCCAGCTTTGGGCATTGACCTTGGCAAAGGTGGGGGCGTAGGATGCCATATCCACCACATCGCCGTTGCGTTCCAAGCCGGTCAGGTAGCTGGCTTCTTCCACCGCTTCCCAAATGTTGCTCTTGGTCTCTATGGTGCCGATCCCGGCAGAGGTGGCGGCGTACTCGCCCACAAACACATGAGCGCCGGAGCGGTCAAAGCTGTCGTACCGATCGTTGTGGTCAAACAGGTAGCCGTCATAGGTATAATAATGCTCGTCCACCACCGTGTCCTTAAATTCCCGGTCAATCCACGCCATATTGCCGTCGTAAGCATCCCCCTCCAGATAAGTACCGGCAGAGGAGATCACAGTGATCTGCGGGTATTTCTCTTTTACTACCTTGTAAAGCGCCTTGAAGTTGCGTTCATACACGGCGCCCCAGTTCTCGTTTCCCAGACCGATATATTGCAGATTAAAGGGCTTGGCGTGGCCGTTGGCCGCCCGCAGTGCACCCCAGTAGCTGGTGGTGGCATCGCCGTTGGCGTACTCAATCAGATCCAGTACATCCTGCACATAATTGTCCCACGCATCCGTGCCCGGGCGCAGAGCGATGGTGTCCAAATACGCCTCCCAGTCGGCGGCGCTGTTGATGTTCAGCTTTTTGATTTTGTCCGTATATTCCGTGCGGGCGTCGGTATCCTTTTCGTCCAGGCCCACCTTTTCCGTCAAATACGCCTCCCACTGCGCGTTGGTCATGCGCAGCTTGGCATACGCTGCCGCATGGTCATCATAGGCAGCCCGCGGCTGGCAGCTGAGCCCCACATTCACAATGGGCAGCGCCAACGCGTTCAGATCCGCGCACAGCTGAAAATACTCGTGGTAACCCATGGCGTTGGTGTTGTTATAGTCCCGGCCGTTGTCGTCCTTCCAAAGGTTCTCACTTTGCTTGCGCTCCTCCAAGGGACCGATGGTATCTTTCCAATTGTACAACTGATCCAGGCTGCCGCCCTCTGCCAGGCACCCGCCGGGAAAGCGGATAAACCGCGGGTGCAGATTTTGCAGCGCTGCAAACAGGTCGCTGCGCAGGGTGGTATATTTCCAGCTGTCGCTGCCGTAACCGTAGCTGCCCTGGGGCACCAGGGTGACAAAATCCAGGTATAAAGTCCCCTCACCCTCCAGCTGAAATACCAAGGCGCCATCCTTGCTGGCACTGGCGGTCAGCGGTACAGTCAGCTTGTTCCAGGCGCCGCCGGTTTTGCTCAAGTCCAGCTGCACCGCCGTCTGCTTGCCGTCGCCGCAGTCCAAATACACCTGCGCGGTGCCGGTAAAGCCGCCGGAGCGCACATAGCAGCTGAAATCATACACCTGCTCCGCCACAAAGCCCATATCTGCCGTGTTGGCTTTCTTTTTATCATATTTATCCGTCTTGTATTTATAAATCTCCGTAAAGCCCAGGTTCGTCAGGCTGCCCTTGCCGTCCACCGTCACCTTGGCGTAGGTGGGATTGTTCTTATTTAGGGGCAGGTCGCCCTCGGTGGTCAGCTCCAACCCATCCGCCACCCAGCCGGTGGTCGGCGCAGAGGCGTACTCAAAGCTGTCGTTATTCACCAAATTGGACACCAAGCCCCCGTCGCAGGCGTAGCTGATGTCCTCGATAAACGCACCGTACAAATGATCCGAGATGGCAGTTTGCTTGGCGTCTGCCGCCACACGCAGCACTGCCACATCCGCTGCCTGCACCGGCAAGGCGGCGCTCAAGGTCAGTGCACCGGCCAGCAGTGCGCAAAAAATCCGTTTCATATATAGAACCCCCTCTATTTTATACCTTTATTATAGCATACCGCCCTGCCCCGGCGCAACTAAAAAAGGCCGTGCCTGCACGCAGTGTGCAATATTTTTTGTTGAGATTTTATCGAATTTTTTAATGTACTTTGTCAGTATAGGACATATTAAGATTTTGTCTATTTTTCAAGCCGGTTGACAGCGCCGAACCCTTGCCGTATAATAAGTCTATTAAAAAGGTAGGTATTCGCTATGGAACAGGCATTTTCCAGAACAGAATTACTCTTGGGCAGCAGCGCTCTGGAGCGGCTGGCCGCCTCGCGGGTGGCGGTATTCGGCATTGGCGGCGTAGGTGGCTATGTGTGCGAGGCTTTGGCCCGTACCGGCGTGGGGCACCTGGATCTGATCGACAGCGACACAGTGGCCGTGTCCAACATCAACCGCCAGATCATCGCCACCACCAAGACCGTGGGGCAGTACAAGACGGACGCCATGGAGGCTCGAATCTTAGACATCAATCCGGCGGCCAAGATCACCAAGCACAACTGCTTCTTTTTGCCGGAAACGGCGGCGGATTTTCCCTTTAACCAATACGATTATGTGGTAGACGCAGTAGACACCATGAGCGCCAAGCTGGCGCTGGTGACCCATTGCCACGCCGCCGGCGTGCCCATCATCTGCGCCATGGGCGCCGGGAATAAACTGGACCCCACCGGCTTTCAGGTGGCGGACCTGGCTAAAACGAAAATGGATCCGCTGGCCCGGGTCATGCGCCGGGAGCTGAAAAAGCGGGGCATTCACCACCTAAAGGTGGTCTACTCCGAAGAACCGCCTATACCCACCGCCGGTGCTGGACAGGAGGATCCGGATCACCCCGGCCGCCGCAGCACGCCCGGCAGTGTGGCCTTTGTGCCTTCCGTAGTGGGCCTGATCCTAGCCGGCGAAGTAGTCAAGGATCTGATTAAAGCGGAAAAATAAGCAAGAAAAAAGCCAACCGAGCAAGATGCCCGATTGGCTTTTTTCTGTTTTGGCAATACGCCATTTATGCAGGGATTGTCGGTCACTGACGCACCCGAGTCTTGATGTTCCTTACGGTCAGAACCAAGCCGGCAGTGGACGCAGCCACAGCAGCCAAGAGCAGCGGCCGGCGCAACTTTTTCGGTGCAAAAGCAAAAGCCGCCACCTGCAAACTGCCGGATAAACAAGTCAAAAATGCTGAAACGGTTCTCATTTCTGCGCCGCCATTTGATCCACAAGGTTTTGCAATTTCCGGGTCACCTGCTGCATAAGTACCATTTTCTGCACTCTGGCATCGCCGATCAACTGTACCTTGCAGGTGTTGTCCCCATCTGCATACACCCGGATTTTGTCCGCCCAAGCCAGGAAAGTCAGTTCCTCATCATCATAAATACGCAGCCAACCGCTGCCGCTCAGCACCAGCTGTTCCTCGGGCAATGCCGCACTATCCGACGCCAGCAGGGCTTCATACGGTCCATCTGCGGCGAACTCCAGCAGCGTTACCTGCTCCGGCGTGCGCAGCACCAACTGCCGACAGGCGCTGGTGCCAAGGTTTGCTTTTCTCTGTGTGTTGTTCATGGTCTTTCTCCTTTTCGATTTCTTTTGATTTTGCACGGCTCTTCTCTCCTCTCGATTATGCCGCCGCTGGCACCGGCAGTCAACAAAAAACTTCACTTTTACTGCTCACGGGGTCATTTTTGGTACAGTGAAACGCTCCTGAACGGATTTTCATTGCACTTTGCTGCAAAGCGTGGTACAGTAGGCTTGTAAGGCGGGTGGCCGTCTTGCATATAGGCTTATCATTATACATTTTGTACTCCTATTTTCATTTTTTACTTCCTTGTGTTATTTTCCTTTCTGCGGCTCGGGCAGCCACCTACCCGGGCAGCCCACACCCATGGCGGGCGGCCACCCGCCATCTACTTTTTTACTTAGAAGCGCAGAGCTTCTAAAATGCTGATTGCGTCGTCCGGTGTTTTGCATTTCTTCAAGGCACCGGACACAAATTCAATCTACCTAACCCACAGGCCTGACCGAGCAGATCAAAACTGCCCGGCTTTTTTATACCTCGCATTACCAAGTACTGCAATAAGTACTGCAACGCCAAAAGTTTTTTATTTTCTCTCGTTTTTTGTAAAAGCGAAAATTTGGCTTATCCAAGCCAAAAATGGGAACATAAAGAAATAAAGGACGGCTAAAAAAGCCGTCCTTTTGGGTCGAGGTGACAAGAATATAGGCGTAAAATTTGGCTTAGCAGCGGGCTTTCTGCCATTCCGTACTGCAACAGTACTGCAACGCCGTTACTGCTGCAAGAACTGCTCGATCGCCTGCTTGATAATCTGTGCCTGCGCAATGCCATCGGCAGCGCATTTCTCACGAAAAGCGGTAGCCATTTCCTTGGGGACACGCACGGAAATAGTATCATACACCTTTTGGTTATATCTTGCCTTTACCTGCGTTGATGTTTTGCTTTTTCTTTTTGTTTCACTCATGACAAAGCCTCCTCACTTTACGGATCACATTGCACAAGATCACAAGTGCACAGCCACCAATGGCCACCCGCAGCGGAATACTCATTCCGGCACTGACAGACACCACCAGGAGCACGCACAAAATGGTCATCCAAAGACTATTCTTTTCCACTTGAAAAACTCCTTTCTTTACGATACAATGAATATGCCAATCCCCGCAAGGGGGAGGGGCTTTCGCCCCTCTTTGGTGCCTACCACCATTTGATTGCCGCTATCAAGGCCGCAATCGCAGCGATTGCCTGAACAACAAATTCTGCGATTTCAAATGCGGTAGGCTTTTATTTTTGCCCATTTCACGACCTCATCATATCCGAATACATCAATTTCTACAACATTACCGTATGCAAACGAAAACAAAACGGACTCCGCTTAAAAAGCGGAATCAGTTCGTTGCTTAAAATTTAATTCTCCTGCCAATTAGGCTGTTTTTGTACTGTCTGCACAATCCGGGGCAGTTCAAACACGCCCACCAGGTCTTTGCTATTAGATTTTGTTTTCGTGTTCCAATTTGTAAGCCATTAGATCCAGTACATAACCGGGGCACTGTCGATTGCCGTAGATCCAATCTTGAACAGTTCGTAGCGGTATGCCAAGTGTGCCAGAAAATGCGCTTATGCTCAGTCCGCTGGCGTCGAACAGTTCGCTGACGCTTTCAAAAGAACCAGGAGACACAGTCAAACGGTTTTGACGGAGCGCATACGCCAAGAGTTGACCCAAAGTCATACTTTCAAGCCATTCATCCTCGGACAAATGGAAGCGTTTTTCTTCTTCTTGATCAAGTGCATAATCAAACACGATTTTGACGCCAGCCTTGACCCTGCAAGCTACGCTTACCTTCTTCGTTCTGCGCACATGCGCAATATCCTTGCGCACATTTGCAATCAGATCCGCACATGCATAAAACACCTGCTGACCTGCATCGTTTACAATTGCCATATGATCCTCCCCATTCTATTTGCGGCGGCGCGCTGTCTGCCGCCCTCCGACCTTAGCTACCGTTACCGTTTTTTGTTGTGTGGATTTTCGGTGGCGGTATTTTTTTGCTTTTTCACAGCTACGATGAAAGAAGCAGTTGCGATAATGTTGGCCCACAGGCCAATCAATATCTCAATAACATCTTTCGCATTGGACACATGATTTTCTCTCCATATGTTATTACAATACGCCTTGTGCATAATGTCAAGATCTTTTTACAAAAAAACAATCAAATACGGTCGGACAGTTGCTAAACTGCCCGGCTTTTTCTATACCTCGCATTACCAAGTACTGCAATAAGTACTGCAACGCCGGAGAAAACGTGCTGCTCCACCGGCAGAAATGAGTAATCGATCACAGAGATATAAGGCACTCGCTGCGAAACAGTCCCCCGGACTGTTTCTGCCAAATGCTACGCATTTGGAGCCTCGTGTCGCAAGTTCAAATCTTGTAAATAAACAAAAAAGGAAGCAGGACATTCCGGCTGCTCCACCGGCAGAAAGAAGCAATCGAGCACAGAAATAAGGCACTCGCTGCGAAACAGTCCCCCGGACTGTTTCTGCCAAATGCTGCGCATTTGGAGCCTCGTGTCGCAAGTTCAAATCTTGTAAATGAACAAAAAAGGAAGCAGGACATTCTAAAGAATGTCCTGCTTCTTTTTGGTCGAGGTGACAAGATTTGAACTTGCGACCCCCACGTCCCGAACGTGGTGCTCTACCAAACTGAGCCACACCTCGATTTATTGCTACAATAGGATAACACAAAATGCGCGCGGTTGCAAGTGTTTTTTACAGAAATTTGTTTTGCGACGGGTCATAGGTCATGCCGATGGCAGCCAACTGGGCCTCCAGCGCCGCCCGGTCCACCTGCAAGTCTGCACACAGAGCGTCCAGGCTGGGATAAAAATCCCGCAATTTGGTATTGATTACGCTAAACAAAATAAACGGGTCTTTGGGTAATGCAGCCATCTTTTTTGCCTCCCGGTGCAGATTTGATTTTAATTTACCATAAAAAGCGGGAGAATTCAAGAAAAATCCCGCCTTTTATATTGATTATTTTCTATTTATATGTCATAATAGGCTGTAATTTTATATCCGGCGCAAAACGGCGCTATCGCCCGTTGGCCGGAACAGTAGGTGAAATCATGACGGAAAATGAAAAAATCGCAGCGCTGCTCTTTCCCCATATTACCATGACCCCGGCGGATTACGAAGCCAAATACCCGCCCCGACAGTTGAAAGAGGGCGCCAGAGTCAGCCGCTTTTCGCCCAGCCCAACAGGCTTTTTGCACTTTGGCAATCTGTTTTCCTGCGCAGCGGCATACCGCACTGCCCGCTGCACCGACGGCGTGTTCTATGTGCGGGTGGAAGATACGGATCAAAAGCGCAAGGTAGAAGGCGCGGTAGAGACCATGCTCTCTGCGCTGCAAATCTACGGCATTACACCGGACGAAGGCGTGATGGGCGACGGAAGCGAAAGCGGCGCCTACGGCCCTTACACCCAAAGTCTGCGCAAAGACATTTACCAGTGCTACGGCAAATTTCTGGTGGAGGAAGGGCTGGCTTACCCCTGCTTTTGCACCCCGGAGGAGCTGGAAGACCTGCACGCCCGGCAGGAGAACGAGGACATTAAAGGCTACTGGGGTCCCTACGCCCACTGTCGGGATCTGACCTACGACCAAATCAAGGCCAATATAGCCGCCGGCAAGCCATGGACCCTGCGCCTGCGCTCTCCCGGCAAGCCGGAGGGCAAGGTGCGCTTTGACGATCTGATCAAAGGCAAAATCGAAATGCAGGAGAATGTGATTGATGTGGTGCTGCTGAAGACCGACGGCATTCCCACCTATCACTTTGCCCACGCGGTGGACGACCACCTGATGCGAACCACCCATGTGGTGCGAGGTGACGAATGGATCGCCTCTGTGCCCCTGCACCTGCAGCTGTTCAAACTCTTAGGCTTCCGCCCGGTGAAATACGCCCATATTGCCCCCATTCTTAAGGAAGAAAACGGCGGCAAGCGCAAACTCTCTAAGCGCAAGGACCCGGAAGCGGCCGTTACCTACTACGACCAAATGGGTATTCCGGCGGCAGCGGTCAACGAATATATGATGACCATTGCCAATTCCAACTTTGAGGACTGGCGGCGTGCCAACCCCACAGCAGACCTGGCAGACTTCCCCTTTAACTTAAAGAAAATGAGCGTGTCCGGCGCACTGTTTGATATGGCCAAGCTGACGGATGTGTCCAAGAGCGTCATCAGCAAAATGACTGCACAGGAAGTGTTTGACCTGGCTCACGCCTGGGCCGATCGGCACCAGCCGGAACTGGCCGCGCTGTTTGACAGCGATCCGGCCTACGCGGTGGCAGTGCTCAGCATTGACCGGGGCGGCAAAAAGCCCCGCAAGGACATTGCCAAGTGGAGCGATCTGGCGGACTACATCAGCTATTTCTACGACCAAACCTTTACCCCCTGCTACGACCTGACCGGCAATGCGAATCCGGCACTGGCAGTACAGGTGCTGGAGCAGTACAAAGACCTGGTGGACACCGCAGACAACAAAGACACCTGGTTTGCCAAGATCAAGGCGTTGTGCCCGCAGGTGGGCTGCACCCCTAACGTGAAAGAATACAAGCAGGACCCCACAGCGTTCAAGGGCCATGTAGGCGATGTGTCTACCGTGATCCGGGTGGCGCTCACCGGGCGCACCAACACCCCGGACCTGCACGCTATACTGGCTTTGCTGGGGCAAGAGACCGCACAAGCCAGACTAAACGCCGCACTGGCGCACTACAAGGAGGAGTACCATGGCTGAGGAGATCAGAGAAAACTCTAATTTTATTCACGATTTTATTGATAAAGACCTGGAGGACGGGGTGTATAGCAGCATACAGACCCGCTTTCCCCCGGAGCCCAACGGCTACCTGCACATCGGCCACGCCAAGGCTATTTGCATCAATTTTGGGGTAAAGGAAAAGTACAAGGGCGTGTGCAATCTGCGCTTGGACGACACCAACCCCACCAAAGAGGACACCGAGTATGTAGACGCCATCAAAGAGGACATTCAATGGCTGGGCTTTCAGTGGGACAACCTGTACTACGCCTCCGACTACTTTGACTTTCTCTTTGACTGCGCCATCAAGCTGATCAAAAAAGGCAAGGCCTTTGTTTGCGAACTGACGCCGGAGGAAATGCGCGCCTACCGTGGCACCCTCACCGAGCCGGGCAAGGAGAGCCCCTACCGCAACCGCTCCGTGGAGGAAAACCTGGACCTGTTTATGCGCATGAGCAAAGGCGAGTTCCCGGAGGGCAGCAAGGTGCTGCGTGCCAAAATCGATATGAGCTCCCCCAACCTGAATATGCGAGACCCGATCATTTATCGTATTATGTACGCCCACCATCACCGCACCGGCGACAAATGGTGCGTGTATCCCATGTATGACTTTGCCCATCCCCTGTCGGACGCCAGAGAGGGCGTGACCCACTCTCTGTGTTCTCTGGAATTTGAAAACCACCGCCCGCTGTACAACTGGTTTGTGGACGAGCTGATCGAGGGGCAAAAGCCCCGCCAGATCGAGTTTGCCCGGCTGAACCTGAACTACACCCTCACCAGCAAGCGCAAGTGCTTAAAGCTGGTGCAGGACGGCATTGTCAGCGGCTGGGATGATCCCCGTATGGCTACCCTCAGCGGTATGCGCCGCCGGGGCTATCCGCCGGAGGCGGTACGGGACTTCTGTGAGCGCATCGGCGTGTCCAAGGCGTACAGCGTGGTGGACTTTGCCCTGCTGGAGGCCTGCGTACGGGAGCACCTGAACACCTCCGCTCCCCGAGCCATGGCGGTGCTGGACCCCATTAAGCTGGTGATCGACAACTACCCGGAGGACAAGACCGAGACCCTGGAAGTGGAGTACCACCCGGACCACCCGGAATACGGCAAGCGCACCGTGCCCTTTGGCCGGGAGCTGTACATTGAGCGGGACGACTTTATGGCCGAGCCCATCAAAAAATACCGCCGTCTGTACCCGGGCAACGAGGTACGGCTGTACAAGGCCTACCTGGTGACCTGCACCGGTTATGACACAGACGAAAATGGCAATGTGACCTGCGTGCACGCCACCTACGACCCGGCCACCTTTGGCGGCGACGCCCCGGATGGGCGCAAGGTACGAGGCACCATTCACTGGGTCAGCGCCAAAGAGAACACCCCCCTGACCGCCCGGATCTATGACCGGCTGTTTAATGTGGAGAACCCCAGCGACGACAGCGGCGTCAACTCCTTTGAGGAGAACCTAAACCCGGACAGTCTGACCGAGAAGCAAGGCTACGGCGAGGTGGCACTGGCCACGGCCAAGGCCGGCGATCGGTTCCAGTTTATGCGGGACGGCTACTTTTGTATGGACAAGGACTCTGCCCCCGGCGCACCGGTGTTTAACCGCACCGTTGCTCTGCGAGACAGCTTTAATATCAAAAAGAATAAATAAGAATTCGGGTGAGCACTTTGAGTACAAGAAAAGATATAAAAAACATTGCAATCATTGCCCATGTTGACCACGGCAAAACCACTCTGGTGGACGAAATGCTGCGCCAAAGCGGCACTTTCCGTCAAAATGAAGTGGTGGAAGAGCGGGTCATGGACAGCAACGACCTGGAGCGTGAGCGGGGCATTACCATTATGTCCAAGAACACCTCCATTCACTATAACAACACCAAGATCAACATTGTAGACACGCCCGGCCATGCGGACTTTGGCGGCGAGGTAGAGCGTATTCTCACCATGGTAGACGGCGTTCTGCTGCTGGTGGACGCTTTTGAGGGCTGTATGCCCCAGACCCGCTTTGTGCTGAAAAAGGCGCTGGGTCTGCACAAGACGCCGCTGGTGGTGGTCAACAAGATTGACCGGGACGGCGCCCGCCCTGCTGAGGTGGTAGACGAGGTACTGGACCTGTTTATTGAGCTGGGCGCAGACGATGACCAAATCGACTTCCCGGTGATCTACGCCTCCGCCAAGGACGGCTACGCCGGCACAGAGCCGGATGTGCGCAGCGGCGATATGCGCCCGCTGCTGGACGCCATCTTAAAGTACATTCCTTCTCCCCAGGGCGACCCGGAGGGTCCCACCCAGGTACTGTTCTCCTCTTTGGAGTATGACGACTATGTGGGCCGTATCGGCGTGGGCCGTGTGGAGCGAGGCAGCGTAAAAGTCAACGCACCCTATGTGCTGTGCCGCCGGGATGATACCCGGGAAAACATCCGGGTCACCAAGCTGTACCAATTTGAGGGGCTGAAGCGGGTGCCGGTAGAGGAAGCGGTCATGGGCGACCTGATCTGCGTAGCCGGTATTGCGGACCTGAACATCGGCGAGACCTTGTGCGCCCCGGAGTGCGTGGAGCCGCTGCCCTTTGTAAAGATTGATGAGCCCACCATCAGCATGAACTTTATGGTCAACGACTCTCCCTTTGCCGGGCGTGAGGGCAAGTATGTCACCTCCCGCAACCTGCGGGACCGCCTGTTTAAGGAAGTGGAGACCAACGTGTCCATGCGGGTGGAAGAAACGGACAGTATGGACACCTTTAAGGTATCCGGCCGAGGTGAGCTGCACCTGTCCATTCTCATTGAGACCATGCGGCGAGAGAACTATGAATTCGCCGTCAGCCGTCCCCAGGTCATTCTGAAAAAGGATCCCCAGACCGGCAAGACCCTGGAGCCTATGGAGCTGGCCATCATTGAAGTGCCGGAGGCCTATGTAGGCGCCGTGATGGAGAAGCTGTGCTCCCGCAAAGGCGAGATTGAGAACATGGACACCCGCTCCACCGGCATGACCCACCTGGAGATCAAGATCCCCGCCCGCGGGCTGATCGGCTACCGCAGCGAGTTCTTGACGGACACCAACGGCAACGGCATTATGAACCAGCTGTTTGGCGGGTATGAGCCCTACAAGGGTGAGATCGCCACCCGCACCCACGGCTCCATCGTGGTGCACGAGACCGGCACCACCAGCGGCTACGGCCTGTGGAACACCCAGGACCGGGGGCGGCTGTTCGTTGGTCCCGGTGTAGAGGTGTACGAGGGTATGATCGTGGGCGAATGCGCCAAGGACGAGGACATTGTGTGCAATGTGTGCAAGAAGAAGCATGTAACCAACACCCGAGCCAGCGGCTCCGACGAGGCGCTGAAGCTGGTGCCCCCCACCACGCTGTCTCTGGAACAGAGCATGGAATTTCTGGCAGACGATGAGCTGCTGGAAGTGACCCCCAAGAGCATTCGTCTGCGCAAGATGATCTTGGACAAATCCCTGCGACTGAAAGCGGAAAGCCGCAGAAAATAAATCAAAAATGAACGCAAAAAGGAGTGTGAAGTATGGCCGCAGGTCTTTATATTCATATTCCTTTTTGTTTTTCCAAGTGCCCGTACTGCGATTTTTACAGCACCAAGTACACCCCGACAGCCGCCGACGCTTTTGCCGAGAAGCTCAAAGGGCAAATGCAGGACTACACCGGCAGTTTTGACACTGTGTACTTTGGCGGCGGCACCCCCTCCATCCTGGAGCCACGGGTGCTCACCGGCATTTTGCAGGCGGTGCGGGATCACTTTGCTATTGACCCGGCGGCGGAGATCACCGTAGAGTGCAACCCCTCCAAGGACCTGACCGGGGATATGGAGCAGTACGCAGCGGCGGGAATCAACCGGGTGAGCATCGGTATGCAAAGCGCCGTGGATCGGGAACGGTTCGCCCTGGGGCGCCGTGCCGGCAGCGGGGAAGTGGCCCGCACCGTAGCCGCAGCCAAGGCGGCAGGCATTACCAATATTAGCCTGGATGTGATGCTGGGCACCCCCAAACAGACCCCGGACAGCTTGGAGGAAACCTTTGCCTTTATTGCGCGTATGCAGGTGACCCACATCAGCGCCTATCTGCTGAAGATCGAACCGGGCACCCCCTTTGACCGCCTGCAAGCCAAGCTGGCACTGCCGGAGGAGGACACCGTGTGCCAAATGTACCTGCAAACGGTGGAGCGGCTGGGACAACTGGGCTTTGCCCAGTACGAGATCAGCAACTTTGCCCGCCCGGGGTACGAGAGCCGCCACAACTTGAAATACTGGCTGCTGGAGCCGTACTTGGGGCTGGGACCCAGCGCCCACTCCCTGTGGAACGGTCGGCGCTTTTACTTTGACCGGGACTGGATCTGGCAGGACGAAGGCCCCGGCGGCGACCGAGAGGAGCAAATTCTCTTAGGCTTGCGACTGAACCGGGGCATACCGGAGGACTGGCTCACCCGCGATCCGGCGCCGTACATTGCCGGGGGATTTATGCGCCGCGCCAATGGTCGCATTTCCCTAACCCCCCGGGGTATGTTGGTATCCAACACCATTTTGGCAGAATTACTGGACTAAGGAGGAGCCTATGTTAACCGGACTGGCAGGCGGCGCCCTTTGGGCGCTGGACACGGTCATACTGGGCATGGCTCTGGCGCTGCCGGTGTTTACCGGCGACCCCAAAGCAGCGATACTGGCGCCCTTTGCCAGCACCTTTTTGCATGACCTGTGCTCTTCCCTGTGGATGCTGGGCTATACCGGGCTGCGCCGCCAATACAAGGCAGTATGGCAAGCGCTACGCACCCGGGGTGGCCGCTTTGTGGCGCTGGGCGCACTGCTGGGCGGCCCGGTGGGTATGACCGGCTATGTGCTGGCCATCAACGCCATCGGCCCGGCATACACCGCCATCATCTCCGCACTGTACCCGGCACTGGGCACGGTGCTGGCCCACTTTTTCTTAAAGGAAAAATTGCGCCCTACCGGCCTGATCGGTCTGGCACTGAGTATTGGCGGGGTGATCGCTTTGGGCTATACCCCCGGCGCGGCGCTGCCAAAGGGACATCTACTGGGCTTTGGCTGCGCGCTGCTGTGCTGTATCGGCTGGGCAGCGGAGGGGGTCATCTGCACCTACGGACTGCAAAGCAGCACCGTCACCAACGCCCAGGCGCTGCAAATCCGCCAGCCGGTGTCGGCGCTGACCTATGCCATTATTTTGCTGCCGGCCTGCAAGGGCTGGGGCTTTACCGCCGGACTGTTTAGCACGCGGGCACTGTGGATCATTGCCCTGTCTGCCCTGTGCGGCACCGCCTCTTATCTGTGCTACTACAAGGCGCTGGGCAAGCTGGGCACCGGCAAGGCCATGCCCCTGAACATCACTTACGCCGCCTGGTCGCTGCCGTTCTCTTACCTGCTTTTGCACCAGGTACCTGGCATCAAAGACATACTCTGCGCCCTGGTGGTTCTGCTGGGCGCGCTGCTGGCCGCTTACGAAAAGCCACAAAAATTGGAAAAATCAAACAACCGATGAGCGGAAAAAACGGGCATACTAAAACCGAAGGAGGTTTTCAGTATGCCCGATTTATTTCATTTAACGCCGGAGATGAACCAATACTTTAACGCCCTGCCGGAGAGCGTAAAAGAGAATATCATTCAATCCGGCGCCAAGATCAATTCCCTGGAGGACTTAAAGGCCGTGGCGGCACAGCTGTGCAACCATGCAGAATAACCGCCACTTTCCCCAAACGGAAAACAGCCTGAATAACTGGGACGCGCCGGTGCGCCACGCACCCGGCCGTTACCGGGATTATCGCGAGAAGTACGCCCTGACCACCGGCGAGGTCACCGCCCGCTACTGCGAAAATATTACCAACCCCACCGTCCAGCCGGACGGCAAAACAGAAATGCACACCCCCATTCCGGATGTGGCCCATGTGGAGCAAAGCAAAGCCTATCAAGAAGAAAACCAGTTATAACCAAATCAGCGGACGGCAGCACTCTGCCGTCTATTTTTATACCTTTTCATCGAATTTTGTAAATTTTTGCCGCTATTTTGGCGTATTTTCCCATTTTGCCACACTATATAATAGAAAGACTTTTTTACGATGTTCCAGGGGGCGTATGGAAAGAGAGCAGATATACAATATAATTCGGCAGTGCAATATGCACCGGCAAAAGGTCCTTGGGGTATGTATGCGCTACTTCGGCTTTTCCATAGATGATGCCGAGGATTGTGTGCAAGAAGCATATTTCGCCCTTTACAACGACCTATTACAGGGGAAGGAAATTCAAAACCCAACGGCTTGGCTCTATAAAGTTGCCATCAACCAAGGCAAAAAGCTGGTCTGTGCACAACAACAAAAAAGAGAATATACCTTCGCCTCTACGGAAGAAATGGAACAGGTCATCGGCAACATTCCCTGCAATCCGGATTTGTTAGACTTGATGGTCTCCGATGATGAGATCGAGCAAAATGCGGTCGCCATTCTCTCAGCGTTAAGCGACAAAGAACGCACCTTATACATATTACACTATAAGCGGCATATAAAATTAAAAGACATTGCCAAGCGACAAAAGCTGCCGGAAGCAACCGTGCGCAAACAACACCAACGATTAAAGAAAAAGCTGCTAAAAATGATAAATAATCTATAATTCTGAAATTTTTTGTCACTTTTTGTCTAATTCACACACATAAGTATAGGAAAGCGCTTTTCTATTCAACCACCAACCTTGTTTTTTAACTTAGGAGGTCTAAAATGAAAAGTTCTAAACGACAAAGACTCATCAGCTTTCTCTGTGTGTTCTTAGTTACCATCATTTCCGTTGGTTCCATCACCGCAATGGCCAGTTCCAAATACGGCATTGCCACCATTAAGGCCAACAGTGCCACATCAACAATTGGTGATGTAAAAAAAGAATTCCCAAGCGACAAAGCCAGCGGTATTATTGCACAAAGAAGCAGTGGGCAAAAAACTAACTATTTTTGCTACATTTGGGTAAAGGACACAACCAAATCCAAGGTCTTGTCTGACAAAAAACTGATTCTTGTAACATCAAGTAATTCCACATACAATATCAATTACAAATCTGGTGTATCCACAAGCAAAGGGGATACGATTCGGTTCTACGGATCACAAGCCTCTGCACAAACAAAGGGCTTGTCCTACGCCATCTCCGGTGACAAAATCTCATAAACACAGAGCAACCGTGCAGTGGGCAACTGCTGCACGGTTGCCGTCAGAAAGGACGGATCCCATGAAAAAATGCTTGCGCTATCAAATGCGGCTGCTGGTGCGGTCGCCGGGATTTTGGGTCGCTATGGCCTTTGGGGTGTTGTATGCCGTGGGCTACTTTGTGGCCATGTGCCTACGCAACATGCACTTGGACGCCATTGCCCAGCCCACGCCGTACAGTGCGTATTCTACTCACGGATTAAGTTTTACCACACCGTACTTTATGTATCTGTTCCCGATTTTGGCCTGCATTTCTTTTTCAGACAGTTCTCTGTATGAGCGCAACAATCACCTACTGGCACCGCTGCTGGGCAAAATGGGCATTGGCCGTTACTATCGCTCCAAACTGGTCGCCGTCTTTTGCGGCGGCTTTTTACCTATATTTGCCACCCAGGCGCTAAATATGGGGCTGTGCCTGATCGCCTTTCCCTTAAACGGCACCCAGCGCTACGGCTGGGATCTGTTTCAAGACTATACATACTGGTATAATGTCAGTGACCCGCACTTCTTTTTCCAGCATCTGTATCTGTACTCGCCTTATCTGTACTATCTGCTTTATATGCTGCTGTCCGCCCTGGTCGCCGGGTTATTTGCGGTGGCAGCCTGGCAATTTTCCTTTTTCGTTCGCAACCGCATTTTCACCTACACCATCATGTTTTTGGTGGTACAGGGTATTGAATATCTGCTGATTTTAACGCCGGATTGGCCGCTGAATATTCTCAGCTATCTATACGGGATGAACCCCACCGTCCCGACCCCTGCCGGTTTTGCCATCTGTATGGCCTTTTACCTGGCGCTGGCATTCCTACCGGCGCTGATCGTACCAAAGAAATTGAGGAACTGCTTATGAAGCGCACCCTTGCCTACAACCGATACCCGCTGGTCATCTGTGCACTGGGGTTGCTGCTGGGCGGACTGCACAGTCTGTTCCAGCTGCACCAGACCCCTGCGGATACCTGGACTGCGGCCTATCTGACCGCCCGGGAGGGAACGGAGCTGATGTTGACGGAGAACAGCACCGATCCCCAAGTACTGCGCAGTCTGCTGCACCTGCTCATCGGCGTGCCCCTGCTGGGCGGGCTGTTCAGCCGGGGATACCAAGTAAAAGGGGTATTCATCGCCACCCGCCGGGGGCGCTATCTACGCTTTTACCGGGCAGAAATGGGGCGGCTGCTGGCAGTAACTCTGCTGTACAACCTGCTGTATTGCAGTGCCCAGGCGCTATGCGCCACGGTGGCCGTCCACGCCCTGCCTGCCGGTGCCACAGTTCGACTAATAGGGATCAGCCTGTTTAGCGACACGCTGGTGCTCTTTGGCTTTGCGGTGCTGTGCGCCGGTCTGTGCGTGACCCGGGGCGAAAAAGCAGGCGTACTGTTGGGCGCCGCCGCCTTTTTACTGGCTGTTATGGCGCTGTTTTTGCTGCCGGTACCGCTGCGCCAATACAATCCGGTGCTTTGGTGCCTGTGCAGTGCATTTCCCACAGACGAAACGCTCTTTGCCTATCCCCTGTGGGTTTACTACACCGCAGGCAGCGCACTGCTGGCGGTGTGGGTTCTGCTTTGGGGGCGGGTGCTAAAGACAAAAGATATTTTGTGAGGTGGACTATGCCAAAAATCATATTGCAAGACTATACCAAGACTCTGCGGGGCAAAACCGTACTGGACCACATAGACCTGACGCTGGAAAGCGGCGGTATTTACGGCCTGGCCGGGCAAAACGGCTGCGGCAAGACCATGCTGCTGCGGGCCATAGCCGGGCTGATGACCCCCACCGCCGGCACAGCCACCGTAGGCAACACCCGGGTAGGCAACGGGGTGTATGCGCCCCATGTGGGGCTGGTGATCGAGAATGTATTTCTCTACGAATACCTAAGCGGCCGCCAAAACCTGCAAATGCTCAACGACCTGTCCGATCACAAGATCAGTGACGGCGAACTGGACGGCTGGCTCACCCGCTTTGGGCTGGACCCGGCGGACCGGCGCCCCATGAAAAAATACTCCCTGGGTATGTGCCAAAAGGTCAGCCTGATCCAGGCGCTGATGAACCAACCGGAATTGGTGCTGCTGGACGAACCCACAAACGCGCTGGACGATGACAGCGTGCAGGTGCTGGAGGCAGAGATTCTCCGTATGAACCGGGAGGCAGGCACCACCTTTCTCATCGCCAGCCACGACCGAGCCACTTTGGAGCACCTGTGCACCAAAATACTGCGAATGGAGGCGGGGCACCTTGCGTAAAAAACAACTGACCATGCAGCAGGGACTGGCGCTGGGCTGCCTGATTCTGGTGGTGTGCGCCGTACTGTTCGGCATTGTGCTGCGGGCCACCCGCGCCCACGACTTAGAGGACCCGGAAAAAGTGGCGGCTGCCATCTGCGATCTGCCGACCGATTTCCGGGAGGATGCCGATGCAAAGGTCGAAATGTTAGACATAAGCACAGCGGTGGAGCAGCTGCAAGACCGAATTCCCCTGCAAGTGGAGATCACCGGTATGCAGCCCACCTACAACAACCTGCGCTACACCGCCAAGGTGCTAAAAACCACCGATCGGGAGCAGGCAGGCAACACGGTGGTGCTGTATCTACTCATGTCCATGGAAAAAATGAGCGACGGCAAGCTGCACTGCGACACCGGCACCGGTTTGCCCCTGGCAGTAGGTCACAAATACCTGCTGTTTGTCCGCCCTATGGAATACATGGACCTGTACCAGCGCACCCTACCCTGCCGAGAATACCAGGCCACCACCAACGCCACGGACGCCACGCTGTACAGCTTTTGCCTGGATCGCACACAAACCCGCCCACTGCCAACCACGCCGCTGACCTTTCAGCAGGTTACAGAATACGATTACCTGGTCTATTCTCAAAAGGCGCTGGACCACGCCAAAAAATTCACCGCCGACATACGGAAGCACTACGGCGTAACTGCAAAATAACATAAAAAGCCCCATTGCCAAGGGTTGGCAATGGGGTTTATTCATTTCCTTTACAGGTGGAAGATCAGCTTGTCGCTACACTTATTAAAGACGAACAGCCCGATAGCCAGGGTGACCAGCGACACCACCGAGGCATACAGCAGCAAATTCCAGGTCATCATTTGGCCATACAGAATACACTGGCGGAACAGCTCGATCATCGAATATAGTGGGTTGATCTTAATAAGTACCACGATCCAGTCGGAGGTAATGCGGTACAGAGGATAAATGATAGGCACCATATAAAACAGCAGGTGACACAGCACATCCCAAATATACTCCACATCCCGGAAATAAACGGACATCACGGACAGGATCATACCCACGCCGGTGCAGAACACCAACAGAATGAACATGGGCACAAAGAACAGCACTGCGTAGCCGTTTAAGTGCAGAGCGTGGCCGTTGCTGATTCCGGTAAGCTTAAAGAAGATCCACACGCTCACCAGGCAAAGCAGCGAGATGGCGAAGGTTACATAGCAAGAGAGAATGGAGCTAAGCGGGTACATATACTTGGGCACATAAACCTTCTTGATGATCCCTGCATTGCGGCGGAAGGAGGTCATAGCCTGTTTGGTGGAAGATGTAAAGAAATCAAACATCAACCGGCCGGTAAACAGGAATACCGGGTAGCAGATCACACCCTTGTTGCTGCGGCCAAAGATTCCGCTGAACACCACGGAAAGCACGATCATGTTCAGCAGCGGCTGCAAAAAGCTCCACAAAATACCGATCCAGGAGTCCCGGTACTTTAACTTAATATTCTTACGGGTCAGCTCCATCAGCAGGTTTTGATACTTTTGGAACACCCGTGTATCGTGCGCAAGCGCGCGCTTTAATTTTTTTACCTTCGGCATAGATACACCTCGATCCGCTCAGGGCGGCAATGATTTTGCGCTGCTTAACGCAGCCAAACACCGGATATAACTAAGGCATTATAACACACGTCGCCACATTTTTCAACTTAAAGTGCGAATTTGGTACAAAATGTACCCTTTAGCGAAACAGATCGGCAATGGTCAGCGCTGTTTTGCGGGCAGAGGCGTCGCCGTCCACCACATAATCTGCCGCTGCACGATACTTGGCCTGGCGAGCGTCATACAGCGCCTTGGCCTGCACCGGATCCCGAAATAAAGGGCGGTTGGCGCCGTTGCCCACCCGTTGACAGATCACATCAAAGGACGCGTCCAGCAGCACGATCTTGCCAGTGGTGCGCAGGGTCCGTACATTCTCGTCAAAGGTCAGTGCCCCGCCGCCGGTGGAGATCACGCAGTTGGGAATCTCTGCCGCCTCTGCGCAGGCCGCACGCTCCAGCTCTCGAAAATAGTCTTCCCCGTGCACCTGAAAAATAGCCGGAATAGACACACCGCTGCGAGCCTCCACCAGCTGATCCGTATCCACAAACCGGCGACCCATAATTTTGGCCAACTCTTTGCCCACCACAGTCTTGCCGCTGCCCATAAAGCCGCAAAGCACAATATTCATTACAGCAGTTCCTCCATTTGCTCGATCACCCGCTGCACCTGGGCAGGGGTATATGTCACATCATTCCAAATCTCCTGGGCTACCGCTGCCTGCCACACCAGCATGGGCAGGCCGTTCACCGTCTTGGCGCCGTTTTGCCGAGCCAGGCGCAGCAGCCGGGTTTCCATTGGATTATAAATGGCGTCAAATACCGCAGCCGTGTGGGCCAGCACACCCGGCTCCAGCGGGCAAGCGTCCACCTTGGGGAACATCCCCACCGGAGTACCGTTGACGATCAGGTCCCAGTCACCGGTAACGCTATTGAAATCCGTCACCGTCACCGCGTGGCCGCATTTTTCGGCAATTTCCGCCGCCAAGGCACAACCTTTCGACGGTGTGCGGGCAGCCAGGGTCACCGCCGCACCTGCCAGCACCGCCTCAAAGGCAAACATACGAGCCACGCCGCCGGTGCCCAGTACCAGCACGCGTCCGGCCAACGGAATGCCCGCTGCGGACAAGGAGCGCAAAAAGCCGTAGCAGTCCGTATTGTAGCCGTAGAATTTGCCGCCCCGCACTGCCACCGTGTTCACCGCCCCAAAGAGCGCTGCCTTTTCGTCCAGTTCTGCCATAGCCGACAGCACCGCTTGCTTGTGGGGAATGGTAACATTAAATCCACGCAGCGTTTGCAGTTCCGGCAGCCGGTTCGCCAGATCCTCCGGTGCAATATCCAACAACCGGTAGTCCCCCTCCAGGTGCGCGGCAGCCAGCAGCGCCCGGTGAATTTGGGGAGAGAGAGAATGACCCAGCGGGTGACCGATCAGTGCATAGTGCGTCATGATTTTGCCCTTTCCGCTCCCGGCCCAAAAAAATATTGCCGAAAGCATTGACTTTTTTATAGGAATTATATAATATGATAGCATATAAGACTTGTATTAACAACAGTTTTTTGGAGATGAGCAGTTATGGTACTGGATAAAATGAAAGACATTTTGGTGGAGCAGCTGGAGTGTGACCCGGAGGACATCACCATGGAGAGCCTGCTGGTAGACGACCTGGGGGCCGACAGTCTGGACGCCATCGACATTGTTATGAGTGTGGAAGATACGTTCAAGGTTGAAGTACCGGACGAGATCATCGAGAAGATCGAGACTGTGGGCGACATTGTCAACTACATTGAGGATCACATCTGATTTGCACTTTTCACCATTTGTCAATTCCTGTCAAAAATTGCGGCAAAAAGTGTGGTTTTTTTATCAAAGTTGCCCTGTTTGAATTGACAATTCACTGAAATTCAAGTAAAATAGAAAGGCAGATGATCGTGCATCTGCCTTTCCGCTTTTTTAGGGGAAAAAGCGCCGGCGATGCACGGTCTTACCGACATGGAGAGGGGAATCTTTATGGCAAAGAAGTATATCTTGGCCCTGGACCAGGGAACCACAAGTTCCAGAGCCATCATTTTCAACAAAAAGGGTGAGATCGTCGCCAAGGCGCAAAATGAATTCACCCAGCACTATCCGGAGAACGGCTGGGTAGAGCACGACCCGATGGAAATTCTGTTTAGCCAGATCAGCGCCATACTGACCGTGCTGCGCAAGGAAGCGGTGGATCCCAAGGAGATCGCCGCCATCGGCATTACCAATCAGAGAGAGACCACCGTGGTGTGGGAGAAGGAGACCGGTCGTCCCATTTATAACGCCATCGTATGGCAGTGCCGCCGCACGGCGGACCTGTGCGAGGAATTGAAAGCGCAGGGACTGAACGATTATGTAAAGAGTACCACCGGTCTGCTGATCGACGCCTACTTCAGCGGCACCAAGATCAAATGGATCCTGGACCATGTGGAGGGCGCCCGGGAGCAGGCGGAGCGGGGCGAGCTACTGTTCGGCACCATTGACAGCTGGCTGATCTGGAACCTGACCAACGGCAAAGTGCATGTGACCGATTACTCCAATGCCTGCCGCACCATGCTCTTTGACATTGACAAGCTGTGTTGGGATCCGTTTTTATGTGAAAAGCTGGGCATTCCCATGTCCATGCTGCCGGAGGTAAAGCCATCCAGCTGCATTTACGGCGAAGTGGCTAAGATCACCGGCATTGAGGACATTGCCGGTGTGCCCATTGCAGGCGCCATCGGCGACCAGCCGGGTGCACTCTTCGGCCAGGGCTGCTTTGAGTCCGGCCAGGCCAAGAATACATACGGCACCGGCTGCTTTTTGCTGATGAACACCGGCGAAAAGCGGGTAGACTCTCGCTCCAACCTGCTCTCCGGCATTGCCTGGGGACTGGACGGCAAGATCACCTATGCGCTGGAAGGCTCCGCCTTTAACGCCGGCAGTGTGATCAAGTGGCTGCGCGATGAGCTGGGGCTGATTGAGAACGCGCCCCAGTGCGACAAATTCGCCGCCACGGTGCCGGATTCCGGCGGGCTGTACTTTGTGCCGGCCTTTACCGGGCTGGGCGCCCCCTACTGGGATATGTATGCCCGCGGGGTCATGATCGGTCTGTCCCGTGGGATCAACAAATTCCATGTATGCCGCGCGGTACTGGAAAGCATTACCTACCAAATGACCGACCTGCTGGAAGCCATGATGAAGGATTCCGACATTATCCTCAAGGACCTTCGGGTGGACGGTGGCGCTTCCGTCAGCGATATTATGATGCAGATGCAGGCGGATATGACCGGCGTAAATGTGAATCGACCCAAGAATGTGGAGACCACAGCCCTGGGCGCTGCCTACTGTGCCGGGCTGGCTACCGGCGTGTGGAAAGACACGGCGGAGATCGAGGCCAACCGCCAAGTAGACAAGATTTTTGTACCCTCCATGGAAGAGGGGCTGCGCAACCGGAAGTACACCGACTGGAAGCGGGCGGTAGAGCGCTCCAGAAACTGGGAACGCTAAACATACCGATTTATACATAAGTTAATCAGGGGGGGACAAAGCGCGCGGCAACGGGTGCTTTGTTCCTCTTTTTATTTTGCGGCAAAGCCGCACCCAAATTCTATTCCACAACAAGGAGAACCCATTATGTCAAAAGTCATTGTACCCTGGGATCTGATCACCAATTTTGTGACAGACGCTTTCATCGGCTACGGCATTCCCGCGCAGGACGCTAAGATCTGCACGGATGTTTTGCTGGAGTCCGACCGTCGCGGCATTGAAAGCCACGGCTGCAACCGGTTTAAGCCCATTTACCTGGATCGGATCAAAGCCGGGATCCAAAATCCGGTGACCCGGTTTGAAATCTTAAAAGAAACCCCCACCACCGCCGTGGTAGACGGCCACAACGGCATGGGTCAGGTGATCGGCCATCGGGCCATGCAGATGGCCATTGATAAGGCCAAGGAATACGGTATGGGCATGGTGGCCGTGCGCAACAGCTGCCACTACGGTATTGCCGGTTACTACGCCACCATGGCCACCAAGGCCGGCTGCATCGGCATCACCGGCACCAACGCCCGCCCCTCCGTGGCGCCCACCTTTGGTGTGGAGGGTATGTTCGGCACCAATCCGCTGACCGTAGGCATTCCAACCGACGAGGACTTTGACTTTCTCATCGACTGCGCTACCTCCATCACCCAGAACGGCAAGATCGAATATTACGCCCGCATTGGCGAGGACGTGCATCCGGGCACGGTAATCGGTCGGGACGGCCAGCCCATCTCCGGCGACAGCGGCGAGGCGCTGAAGAAGATTCGCAGCGGCGACGCGGCGCTGACCACCCTGGGCGGCATTGGCGAAGCCCTGGGCGGCTACAAAGGCTACGGCTACGCCATGGTGATCGAGCTGCTCTCCGCCGTGCTGCAAGACGGTGCCTACGGCAAAGATCTGGACGGCAAGGACGAGAACGGCAACATTCGCCCCTATCACCTGGGCCACTTCTTCATTGCCATTGACACCGATCACTTCCTGGGTCAGGAGCTGACCCGCAAAAAAGCCGGCGAAATTCTCCGCAGTGTGCGTGCCTCTCAAAAAGCGCCGGGCGCCGACCGCATTTTCACCGCCGGCGAAAAAGAGTGGGAGATCTGGCAGCAGCGCAAGGACAGCGGCGTGCCCATCAACGACTCTGTGCAGAAAGAAATTTTGGAAGTTCGGGACGAACTGGGTCTGACCCAGTACAAGTTCCCCTGGGAATAAGCGAGGTAACTATGGATTACAGAAAAGAATCATTAAGACTCCACGGTGAGTGGAAAGGCAAAGTTGAAGTAGTAGCGCGGGCCAAGGTGGACAACAAGGATGCCCTGTCCCTGGCCTACACGCCCGGCGTGGCAGAGCCTTGCCTGGCGATTCAGGCAGATTACAACAAAAGCTGGGAGCTGACTCGCCGCTGGAATATGGTAGCGGTGATCACCGACGGCTCTGCGGTACTGGGTCTGGGCGATATTGGCCCGGAGGCCGGTATGCCTGTCATGGAGGGCAAATGCGTGCTGTTTAAGGAATTCGGCGGCGTAGACGCCTTCCCCCTGTGTGTGCGCACCAAGGACGTGGACGAATTTGTAGAGACGGTGTATAATATCAGCGGTTCCTTTGGCGGTATCAACCTGGAGGATATTGCCGCGCCCCGCTGCTTTGAGATCGAGCAGAAGCTGAAAGAGCGCTGCGATATTCCGATTTTCCACGACGACCAGCACGGCACCGCCGTTGTGGTCTCTGCCGCATTGATCAATGCCACAAAAATCACCGGCAAGCCCCTTGACCAGTGCAAGGCCGTGATCAACGGCAGCGGCGCTGCGGGCATTGCCATTGCCAAGCTGCTGCTGACCCTGGGTCTGGGCGATGTGATCCTGTGTGACCGCACCGGCGCCATCTACGAAGGTCGCGATAAGTTAAACGCCAGCAAGGCAGAGATCGCCGCCGTGTCCAATAAAGGCAAGGTACAGGGCACCCTGGCAGAAGCGGTAAAGGGCACGGACATCTTCATCGGCGTGTCTGCACCCGGTGTGCTGACCCAGGAGATGATCCGCACCATGAACCCGGATCCCATTGTGCTGGCCATGGCCAACCCCACGCCGGAGATTCTGCCGGATGAGGCTGCCGCTGCCGGTGCCAAAATTGTAGGCACCGGGCGCTCCGACTTCCCCAACCAGATCAACAACGTGGTCGCATTCCCCGGTATCTTCCGCGGGGCGTTAGATGTGCGCGCCGCTGCCATTACGGAGAATATGAAGATTGCCGCCGCGTATGCCATCGCCTCCCTGGTCAGCGATGCAGAGTTAAAACCGGAGTATATTCTGCCCCACGCCTTTGATCCCCGGATCAAGGACACCGTGGCTGCCGCTGTGGCAGAAGCTGCACGGAAGGACGGCGTAGCCCGCATTTAACGGCCATGCCTATTATTAATGTTATAAGTTATATATTATAATAAAGCAAAACGAACGCACAGGCGCTCTCCCCTGCCGCTCCCCGGCGGCAGAACGGAGGGCGCCGTTTTTTTTGCCCCATTTTATGCAACTTAAGAACAGTATTAGACAAGTGTTGCGATACTAAGGTGGTTTTGTCAAGGGAAAAGGGGCAAGTTTGTGGAAGTTGCTTAATTATTACAGAATGGTTACAAATTCGTTGTATAGATTTACCATAGATTAAAAAGTTACAAATGTGTTACAATCCTCACCGTTGTTGCGGCATAAGCCCAACACAGGGAGGTTTTTGATGAAAAAGGCAATCATAGCCCTTATTTCTCTGCTTATTTTTTGCATCGTATTCCCGTCTACCGTGTCGGCAGAGTCCGCAAGGAGCCATTACAAGCCCCGGCTGACTGCCCCCACCTCAGACAACGCCTATTATAACAGCAAGCTGAACCGTTACAGCCAGACCGGCTATGGTATGCCCAACTGCGTAGCCTATGCCTATGGCCGGGTGTATGAGATGAACGGCAAAGCCCCCAAGATCACCCACGGCAACGCCGGCGAGTGGTGGAGCATTAACAAGCAGGGCGGCTATTACAAGTACGGCAGCAAGCCCAAGGTGGGCGCAGTGGTGGTTTGGAGCAACCATGTGGCCGTGGTGGAGCAGATCCACAAGAACGGCAGCATTACCATTTCCGAGTCCCACTACGGCGGCACCTATTTTGACACCAAGACCGTCACCGACTACACCTACCATTACGGCCAGACTTTTTACGGCTTTATCTACACCTATCAGGGCAGTGCCAAGAAAAAGAGCAAGCCCAAGCAGTACACCGCCGCCAAAACCGCAGTAACCGCACCGGAAGAGCAGGAACAGGTATTCCGTATACTGGAGATCGACGATAGCAAGGCAGCCACGCAGGAGATCGTACAAAACGATAAGCTGCTGCAAGCTTCTGCCGCCAGCCACTCCACCAAGAAGGCAGATACGGAAAAACGCGCCGCTGCGCAAAAAGCGGCCATGCAAACTGCGGAAAAGTCCGTTGCTGCATAACACTGAAAGAGAATCCGCACAAGGAGCACCCTATGGGTGCTCTTTTTTTATACCAATAAGAATAAAAAGACGGCAGGCGGATCTTACCCATAAACAAAAAATGAAAAAGCCGTGAATTTTTTGAGATTTTGCAAAAAAGGTGTTGACAAAACGGCAAAATGGATATAATATAAAGACAGTTAGCACTCAGACACATAGAGTGCTAACACAGTAAAGGACGGTGAAAGGAATGCTTGGTGAACGCAGAGCCGCCATACTCCGCCTGATTATTGAGTATTACATCAAGACAGGCGAGCCTATCGGCTCCAAGACCCTGTGCAACCTTTTGCCTTACGCTGTGTCCAGCGCCACCATTCGCAACGAAATGGCGCACCTGAGCAACCTGGGCTACCTGGAGCAGCGCCATACCAGCGGCGGCCGTGTGCCGGGCAAGAATGCCTACCGCTTTTATGTGGATCACCTAATGGAACCTAAGGCGCTGTCCCCTTATGAGACAGCCAAGATCGACGAACGCCTGTCCGTCAACGCAGGGGATGCCCAGCGCCTATTGGCTGACGCGGCGGATCTGCTGGCAGACGCCACCCACTGCGCCGCCTTTAGCTGCGCACTGGCAGACGCCGGCGATGTGATTCAGGGCGTGCAGTTGATCCCTGCCGGAGGCGGTCGTGCCATGTTGGTCATGCTTACCGCCGGTGGGCGTATCAAATCTTCGATTTGCCGGCTCAGTTGCCCGGCGGACGACGGATTTATGGCCGCCTTTTACGATGTGATGCACAGCTCATTCATCGGCACCCGGCTCAGCGATGTAAGCATCGCCACGGTGCAAAGCACAGCCGTGACCCTGGGAAGCCGCATTTTTGATATGCTGCCGGTACTCAGCAGTCTGTGCGCCCTGTGCGCGGAAACGCGGCAGGACAGCCTGCTCTTTGCCGGCGAGACCAATTTGCTCTCTCACGAGGAACTGGGCAATGAGGTGTATAAGCTGCTGACCTTTCTCACCAACCGGCCACGCTTTTTGACCCTGGCGAAGCAATTTGCCGACGCCCCGGCTCGCAGTGCTCTGTTTATCGGTGAGGAGAACCCGTACTTTGAGCTGAAAAACACAGCCACCATGCTGTGCAGTCTGCACTACAACAGCCAACAGCGCGCGGTCCTGGGCGTGATCGGCTCCACCCGCATGGACTACGCCACCATTGTGCCCCGGGCACAATATATTATGAATAAAACCACAGATCTTCTTGCTGAAGGAGGTATAACCAATGGCTAAAAAGAAGCAGGCAGAGGAAAAGCCAAACACCCAGGCTGCCGCTGCCGAAACGGAAACCGAAACCACACCGCCACAGGCGGAAGAAAACAACCAGACCCAAACAGACGACCCTACGGCGGCGCTGGAAAAGGAGCTGGCAGACACAAAAGATCAGCTACTGCGGCTGACGGCGGAATACGCCAACTTCCGCAAGCGCAGCGATAAAGAAAAGGGCGACACTTACGCCTACGCCACTGGCAAGACCGTGGAGGCATTTCTCCCGGTGTTTGACAATTTGGAGCGGGCGCTGGGCGCCACCCAGCAGGACTTTGAGGGCCTGCAAAAGGGCGTGCAAATGACCTTTGACGGTCTGACAGCCACCCTGGAGAAGCTGGGCGTCACCGCTTACGGTGCCCCGGGCGAAACCTTTGACCCCAACCTGCACCATGCAGTGATGCATGTGGAGGATGAGAACCTGGATGAAAATGTCATTACCGATGTTTTTCAACGGGGATATAAAATGGATGATCGGATCATCCGACCGGCAATGGTCAAAACAGCAAATTAACAATAAGCAGGAGGTATTCCATTATGTCTAAGATTATTGGTATTGATTTAGGTACAACAAACAGCTGCGTCAGCGTGATTGAGGGCGGCGAAGCCGTAGTGATCCCCAACGCAGAGGGTGCCCGCACCACCCCGTCCGTGGTGGCGTTCAGCAAGGACGGCGAGCGCATGGTGGGCAATGTGGCAAAGCGCCAGGCCATCACCAATCCGGAGCGTACCATCGCTTCCATCAAGCGCCACATGGGCTCCGACTACAAAGTCAACATTGACGGCAAGGCCTACACTCCCCAGGAGATCAGCGCTATCATTCTGCAAAAGCTGAAGAGCGACGCAGAGAGCTACCTGGGCGACAAGGTAACGGAAGCGGTCATCACCGTGCCCGCTTACTTTACGGACGCACAGCGCCAGGCCACCAAGGACGCCGGTAAGATCGCCGGTATGGAAGTAAAGCGAATCATCAACGAGCCCACCGCTGCAGCGCTGGCCTTTGGTATCGACCAGGAAAACGACCAGAAAGTGATGGTCTACGACCTGGGCGGCGGTACATTCGATGTATCCATCATTGAGATGGGCGACGGCGTACAGGAAGTACTGGCAACAGCCGGTAACAACCACCTGGGCGGCGATGACTTTGATAAGAAGATCATGGACTGGCTGGTTGCCGAGTTTAAGAAAGAACAGGGCATTGACCTGTCCGGCGACAAAATGGCTATGCAGCGCATTAAGGAAGCCGCAGAGAAAGCCAAGATCGACCTGTCCGGTATGACCACGGCGCAGATCTCTCTGCCCTTCATCACCGCAGACGCTACCGGCCCCAAGCACATGGAGACCACCCTGTCCAGAGCCAAGTTTAACGAAATGACCGCAGACCTGGTAGAGGCTACCATGGGCCCGGTTCGCCAGGCCATGAGCGACTCCGGCCTGTCCATGAACGACATTGACAAGATCCTGCTGGTAGGCGGTTCCACCCGTATTCCCGCCGTACAGGAAGCCATTAAAAAGTTCAGCGGCAAAGAGCCGTTTAAGGGCATTAACCCGGATGAGTGCGTAGCTATGGGCGCTGCCCTGCAAGGCGGCGTACTGGGCGGCGATGTAAAGGGCCTGCTGTTGCTGGATGTGACGCCCCTGTCCCTGGGTATTGAAACCATGGGCGGCGTGAACACCGTGATCATTGAGCGCAACACCACCATCCCCACCAAGAAGAGCCAGATCTTCTCCACCGCAGCCGACAACCAGACCTCCGTGGAGGTGCACGTGCTGCAAGGTGAGCGTGAGTTTGCCAAGGACAACAAGACCCTGGGTATGTTCCACCTGGACGGCATTATGCCCGCCCGCCGCGGTGTGCCCCAGATCGAAGTGACCTTTGATATTGACTCCAACGGCATTGTGCATGTAAGCGCCAAGGACCTGGGCACCGGCAAGGAGCAGCACATCAGCATTACCGCCTCCTCCAACATGAGCAAGGACGACATCGACAAGGCAGTGAAGGAAGCAGAGCAGTTCGCCGCCGAGGATAAGAAGAAGAGAGAGGCCGTAGACCTGCGCAACAACGCAGACCAGATGGTTTACCAAACCGAGAAGCTGCTCAGCGAGAACGGCGACAAGTTCAGTGATGACGACAAGAGCGCGCTGAACACCAAACTGGACGCGCTGAAGGAAGCACTGAAGGGCGACAACACAGACGCCATTAAGAGCGCCGAAGAGGACCTGACCAACAAGTTCTACGAGGTGTCTCAAAAGATCTATGAAGCCACCCAGGGCGCGCAGGGTCCCCAGCCCGGCGCAGCACCCGGTGCAGATGCAGCACAGGGCGGCAATGACGCCGGTTACACCGACGCAGACTACACCGAGGTGGACGATAACTAATCCCCTCTCAGGAACGGCGGCAGGCGGTAATACTGGTGTATTACCGCCTGCCTATGCCGTTATCTATACTGAAATCTAAACGACGGAGGCTACTATGCCTGAAGAAAAACGAGATTACTACGAGGTGCTGGGCATAAGCAAAGGCGCCTCGGAGGATGAGATCAAAAAAGCATACCGCAAAACCGCCAAGAAGTACCACCCGGACCTGCACCCGGACGACCCGGTGGCCGAGGCCAAATTCAAGGAATGTAACGAGGCCTACGAGGTGCTGGGCGATCCCCAAAAGAAAGCCCGATACGACCAATTCGGCTTTGCCGGGGTTGACCCCAACTACGGCGCCGGACAGGGCGGCTACGGCGGCGGTGGCTTTGGCTTTGACGGCGGCGACATTGACCTGGGCGATATCTTCTCCTCCATCTTTGGCGGTGGAGGCGGCGGCTTCGGCTTTGGCGGGCGCAATCCCAATGCGCCGGTGCGCGGTCGGGATGTGCGGGCGTCTGTGACCCTGACCTTTGAAGAAGCAGCCAAGGGCTGCAAAAAGACCGTCAGCACCCAGCGGGTCGAGGATTGCTCTGCGTGCGGCGGCACCGGTGCGGCGAAAGGCACCAGTCCCAAGACCTGTCCGGACTGCCAAGGACGCGGCGTAGTCAATGTGCAGCAGCGCACCGCCTTCGGTGTAATGAACAGCCAGCACACCTGCTCCCGCTGCGGCGGCCGGGGCAAAATCGTAGACGACCCCTGCAAAAAGTGCGGCGGCAAAGGCAAGGTGCGTGCCGCGCGGCAAATTGAAATCAACATTCCTGCCGGGATTGATGACGGCCAGGTTGTGACCGTGCGCGGTAACGGCGACGCCGGTATGAACGGCGGCCCTGCCGGTGATCTGCACATTGAAGTGCGGATCAAGAAGCACAAGGACTTTACCCGGGACGGCTATAATGTGTGGTACAACAAGCATGTGAGCATTACCGAGGCCACTCTGGGCGCAGAATTACAGGTGCCCACCCTGGACGGCAATGTGAAGTACAATATGCCTGCCGGTACACAGCCGGGCGCCGTGTTTAAGCTGAAGGGTAAAGGGATTCAGCGGCTGAACAGTGTGGGCAAAGGCGACGAATATGTACAGATCATTGTAGATATTCCCACCGGTCTGACGCACGAGCAAAAAGAACTGCTGCGTACCTTTGATAAAAGCTACACACCCCCCAAGAACCCGCCTAAAGAAGGCTTTTTTGACAAGTTCAAGAAGAAATAAGCATAAAGAGAAAAGCGCATTGCAAGGCTTGCAATGCGCTTTTCTCTTTGCACTTTACAGATCGTCCGCATCCTGCACCGGCTCTGCGGGAATGTCCTCATAATAAGTTTCCCGAGGCACGCCGGTGTAGCTGCCGTCCACATCTGCCTGCAACATCTCCGGGCTGATATAGGAGGTCAGGTCAATGACTTCCTTGCCCTTTCTCTGCCGTTTTTCCTTTTTGTTCTTCTTCGCCATAAAAAATCACCCCTGTGCAATCGGTGCCGCGGCACCGGTAATAGTTTGCACAGGGGCGTTGTATTTACTCACAGCTTGGCCACATCCACGGCGGCAATTTTTTCCATAAAATCCTTAGGCGAAATCACCGTTCCCATATCCAAGAACTCGTCCATATTCATATTAAAATTATTCACATACACCGGCACTTGCTTGTATTCAATATCAATATGCAATCGGGCAGCGTCCGCCTTCACCACAGCCGGGTCATAGCCGTTTGCATCATAATACCGGCTGACAATTACCTCGTTGTTCTTCACATACAGCAGCACCAGATTGCGCCCGGATTTGGAGATGCTCACATAGCTTTCGTCTGTTTTGGAGAGGGCTTGTCCCATTTTCATCTGCGCCACTGCCTTACAGGCGTCGGAATTGAGAAACAGCTCGTTGATAAAAATAGACTCCAGCGCGGTGGTATCGTCCGGCACCAGGATTGCCAAAATGTTTTTGGACAGCTTTTTGCCGTACATACTCTTGATGAATTCCTTAAAATAATGCTGGGTCTCGCTGATCTTGGCGGCATAATGATGATAAAAAGGAATATTGGCCACCACCGGCGTGCCCGGCAGGGAGAAGGTCTTAAAATCGTCCGTGTCCCGATCCTTCACCAAAATGTCCGAATTCGTAATGATCATAGGGATTGTTTTTGCCATAAAAATGTCCCTCCGTGGCTCCTATTTTACTATAATGCCCGTGCCAAATCAATAAAAATCAAAAAATATAGTGAAATCCGACAGCAGTTATGGTAAAATAAGGTGACAACATTGTTGTGAGAGGAGGAGTTTTATGCATGATTCCGATGAGCTGGATGATATTCTGAACGAAATTCGGAACCACCAAAACCCGCACACAGAGGATGCGCCCCCAGAGCCGGAGCCGCCTCAGACCGTAGATATGCCGCTGTTTGACCAGGCAGACGCCCCCACGCCTGCGCCGAAGGATTTGCCGGAGAATCCCACCCTGCCCACAGAGGCAGCAGAGGAAACACCGGCCGCCCCCGCTATGCCGGAGGACACGCCCACCGCAGACGGCAGAGAAGATGTATATACCAATGTATTTTCCGGCACGGAGGAGACCCGGGCGGAGGCAACCTACACGCCCCCGACCCGACCCCTTGGTGACGATGAATATCCGGAGGAAGAAATGAAGAAGAACGATAAGCAAAAGAAAATCATTATTGCCGTTGTGGCCGTTGTGGTTGTGATTGCTGTGGCCCTGGGCATTTACTTTGGCGTGGTGCGCGGCAAAAACGAGGAGCCAACCTCCGGCGTGACCAATGCCGCTACCGAAGCCACCACCCAGGCACCGGTGGCCGTGGTGAACCCCTTTACCGGTGAAAACGACTACAATGAGGACGCGGTAGGCAAGCGCCCGGTGGCCCTGGTGGTAGAGAACGCCCAGGCTGCCCGTCCCCAGTGGGGGATCAATTCCCCGGACATTATCGTAGAGGGCGAAGTGGAAGGCGGCGAGACCCGTATGCTGTGGCTCTTTGCCGACTATACCTCTGTGCCGGACAAGATCGGCCCTATGCGCAGCGCCCGCCCGCCGTACATTCGCTTTTCCGAGATGTTTGACGCCGTCTTTATCCACTGGGGCCAGAGCAAGAGCAAAGGCAGCTATGTAGGCGCCAATACCGTGTTTGAACAGGACAATGTGGACCACATTAACCAGATGACTTACAGCGGCAAGGTGGATCTGTTTACCAGAGACCAAACCCGCAATGTAGCCAGCGAGCACACCGGTGTGCTGCGCGGCAAAAAAATTGCCTCTGCCCTGAAAGAGCAGAAGATCCGCACCAAGGTCAACGAGGCCAAGTTTACCACCTTCGACTTTAACAAAAAGGCAACTGCCGTGGGTGATGATCCCTGCAACGCGCTGGCGCTGACCTTCTCTAATCGCACCCGCACCCGCGACTGGACCTATAAAAGCGATGACCAAATGTACCACAGCACCGATTATGAAACGGATGTAAAGATGAAGAACCTGATCGTGCTGTTTGACAACACCTCTTACACCACTAAGGCCAATTACAAAGGCAGCGGTAAGGGCGAGACCTACTGCAACTACGATCTGGCCGGCGGCAAGGGTGTGTTGGCTTCCCAGGGCACCTACACCGAGATCAAGTGGAGCAAAAAGGACGGCAAGCTGTCCCTGACCACCACCGACGGTCAGCCCTTAAAGCTGAACCCCGGTCGCAGCTGGATCGGCTACGCCTCTGCCAACAACGGCGGTAAAGTCGTGGAAAAGTAAAAATTGAAATCATAAAAGACCGTCTCGGATCATCCGGGGCGGTCTTTTGTATGTGGATGTGCATAAATACCGGCGGGAGCAAGTCCCCACCCTACAGGAATTTTATAACCGATGTAATATTATAAAACACCGCAAGCACAAAAAAAGGACCGATACACAGTGTATCGGTCCTTTGATTTACCAAACGATTACAGCAGGCCGGCCACCAAGTCGCCCATTTGGGCGGTAGTCACCGGACGGAAGCCCTCCTCGTAAATATCCGGGGTGCGAGCCTGGGTCAGCGCCTGATCCACCGCGTCCTCAATGGCCTGGGCAGCCTCCATCTCGCCAAAGGTGTAGCGCAGCATCATGGCACCGGACAAAATGGTTGCCAGCGGATTGGCCTTGCCCTGACCGGCAATATCCGGTGCAGAACCGTGGATCGGCTCGTACAAGCCAAAGGTGCCCTCTGCCAAAGAAGCAGACGCCAGCATACCGATGGAGCCGGAGATCATAGACGCCTCATCAGACAGAATATCGCCAAAGATATTGGAAGTGACGATCACATCAAACTGGTTGGGATTGCGCACCAGCTGCATAGCGCAGTTGTCCACATACATATAGGACACCTCCACCTGGGGGTAATCCGCCTTGGTCTCTTCTACGATCTTACGCCACAGGCGGGAGCTGTCCAGCACATTGGCCTTGTCCACGCAGGTCAGCCGCTTGTCCCGCTTCATCGCGTACTCAAAACCGGCCTTGACAATGCGCTTGATCTCCGGGTAAGTGTAGCGCTCCGTATCATACGCGCCCACCACGCCGTTCTCCTCATAAGTGCCGCGGTCGCCGAAGTAAATGCCGCCGGTCAGCTCGCGTACAATGAGAATGTCCAACCCGTCGCCGATGATCTCCTCCTTAATGGGAGAAGCACTCTTCAGCGGGGCAAAGATCTTGGCCGGGCGCAGGTTGGCAAACAGACCCAGGTCCTCACGAATGGCCAGCAGACCCTTTTCCGGTCGATTGCTGCCCGGCTGGTCGTCCCACTTAGGGCCGCCCACAGCGCCCAGCAGCACCGCGTCAGATGCTTTGCAGGCTGCCGCCGTTTCTGCCGGATAGGGCACGCCGGTGGCGTCAATGGCACAACCGCCCAATAGCTGGTCATTGTAGTCAAAAGAGAAGCCAAACTTCTCCCCTGCCTTGTCCAGCACCTTGATACATTCGTTCACGATCTCCGGCCCAATGCCGTCACCGCGCAACACGGTGATTTTGTAATTTTTCATGTTCTTGCCCTTTCTGTCTTAGCAAACCTCAAAAATGCCGGGCATGGTATCGTCCCGCATGGTGTCTGCCTGGTCCCGGTTGATGGCGCAGATAATGCCCTTCATGGACGCATAACCGATATTATGGCTGACGCCGATACCGAAAATGTCCTTCCCCTGTGGGTTCTTTAAGTGAATATAGCTGATGGCCTTGGAGTCGGAGCCCACGGAGATGGCGTGCTCGCTGTAATCCACAAACTGGTAGCTGGCCACCTCGGTTTGGTTCATAGCGTCGCAGAACGCAGCCACCGGGCCGTTGCCGTTGCCCTCAATCTGCACCGGCGCATTGTCCTTGTATTTCAGCTCGCCGGAGAAATGCACATGAGTCAGATCGTCCTGCTCGTTCTTCTCCTCGCTGATCTTGTAGTTCACCAGGCGATAGGGGCCGCACACATTGCGATACTCCTGCTGGAACAGGCCAAAGACCTCCTCCGCTTTCAGTTCCTTACCCTTCTCGTCGCAGGCTTTTTGTACCACGGCGCTAAACTCCGGGTGCATGGACTTGGGCATCTTGATGCCATAGTTGTTGGCCAAAATAAAGGCAGTGCCGCCCTTGCCGGACTGAGAATTGATCCGAATGATAGGCTCATACTCTCGGCCCACATCTGCCGGGTCGATAGGCAGGTACGGAATCTCCCAATAAGGAGTGCCGCTTTCTTCCATATAGATCTTGCCCTTGTTGATGGCATCCTGATGAGAGCCGGAGAATGCGGTAAACACCAACTCGCCGGCATAAGGCTGGCGGGGCGGCACCTGCATCTTGGTGCAGCGCTCATACACTTCCTTAATCTCATTGATGTTGTGGAAATCCAGTTCAGGATCTACCCCCTGGGTCCACATATTCAGCGCCAAGGTCACCACATCCACATTGCCGGTACGCTCGCCGTTGCCAAACAGGGTGCCTTCCACACGATCGGCGCCGGCCATCAGCGCCAGCTCCGTAGCAGCCACGCCCTCGCCCCGGTCATTGTGGGGGTGCAGAGAGATAATGGCCGCGTCCCGGTTGGGCAGGTGACGGCAGAAATACTCAATCTGGTCTGCATAACCGTTGGGAGAGGAGCCCTCCACAGTGGAGGGCAGGTTCAGGATAATGGGGTTCTCCTTGGTAATATGCAGCTCCTCCATCACCCGGCGGCAGATCTCTACCGCATTGTCCATCTCCGTACCGGTAAAGGACTCCGGCGAATACTCAAAGCGAATGTTCATCTCCGGGTGGCGCTTTTTCTCCTCCTCGGTGAGTTCATAGATCAGGCGGGCGCCGTCCACGGCGATCTGAATCACGCCGTCCATATCCGTCTTAAACACCACCTTGCGCTGCAAAGTGGAAGTGGAATTGTAAAAATGCACGATCACATTCTTGGCGCCGTCAATGGCCTCAAAGGTCTTTTTGATCAGGTGAGGGCGCGCCTGCACCAGCACCTGAATGGTCACATCGTCCGGGATATAATGGCCGTCGATCAGCGTGCGCAGGATCTCATACTCCGTCTCGCTGGCAGAGGGAAAGCCCACCTCGATCTCCTTAAACCCAACCGCAATCAGGGTCTTAAAATATTCCAGCTTTTCCTCCAAATTCATCGGGTCCACCAGCGCCTGGTTGCCGTCACGCAGATCTACCGAGCACCAAATGGGCGCATGGTCGATTACATGGTTGGGCCACTGGCGGTCCGTCAGCGGAATGGGGGTAAAGGGCTTATACTTCTTGTAGCCTTGGTTCATCATCACAGTTTCTCCTTTCTCTGTTGGGGAGGCACAAACAAAAACTGCGCCCCCAATGGATAGGGACGCAGTATCTATGCGTGGTACCACCCTACTTCAGCAGAAAAAATCTGCCCTTTGGCATCAAGCAATGCCTCAACCGATAACGAGGTTAAACGGCTCTTCCTATTGATCTCTATTCAGAAGAGCAACTCCGCAGAGAGCTATGCACCTATGTTCCCTGTGCGGCTTGCACCGTCCGCCGCCTCTCTGTGCAGGAAAACGCAGGTCTTTTTCTGCTTCACAGTCTTTTGTGGGTACTGTATATTCAGTAAGATTATTATAACACGCGCGCCGATTTTGTCAACCCAAATTTTACAGTTTGGAGTAGCCGTAGCCGTTCATAATGGCGTCTACCGGCTGACCGGCCTTGCACATGGGGCAGTCCTTGGCGGCTGTATAAGAATAATTGGGCAGATCCTCCGGGGTAAACAGGGTGTTGACCTCCAGCCCACACAGTTCCTTGGCTGCACTGAACACGGAAGAAATGCCAATCACATTGCCGCCATAATACCGGGCGCTCTGTACCGCCCGCTCCACCGTGCGGCCGCTGGTGATACAGGAGATGAGCACCACCACATTCTTGCCCTGGATCATCCGGCGCAAATTGTCCCGAAAGATCATATTGCCCTGGGTGTCATACTCCGGACCCAGCACATAAACCTGTAAGTCCGGGTTGGGCGCCAGCATACTGGGGCTTGCCAGTTCCTGGGCCATATAAGCACCCAGCGCCTGGGTCTCATACAGGCACAGCACCGTGTCCACATCCATATTCCGCACGCTGTAATACTCGGCCAGCAGCTTGGCAGCCTCCACAGACACCACCCGATTATGCTTAATATCCGAGGTGCCCACATAGTAATTCATGTGGGCAGAAGCGGTTACATAATGGCCGGGAATCGCGTGGATAAACACATCTTCATTTCTGTTACAAGGTATTGTATAAATCTGGCTCATTGGCACACATCCTTTCTATCCTTATTGTATCTGATTTTGCCCCGCCTTGCAATAAAAAAATAAAAATCCGGGGAAGATTACACTACAAAAGGTCAAATTGGCCGACATTTTATTTTTTCGTCAATTCAGTCAGCGCCGCATAATGCGTCACGGTAAACTGTGGCGGTGCGATCCGCTCCAGCAGCGCCCGGTGCTCTTGCTCCCAGGACTGTAAATCACCCGGAGTCAGGGAAGCCCCTACGCCGCGGCAGGCCCGCATACGGCCGTGCCAGCTCTCCCGAGTAAAAGGCACTTGTAGCCGCCAAGTACGCTGACAGGTACAAGTGAAATCCGTATTGTATGCTGGATTCGGCACAATGGGCTGCTCTTGCTCCCCGGCGCCACTCCAAGAAGGGTTGTACCGCAGCACCAGTTGCTCACTGGCATTAGCGATGGAGTCCTCAAAGGGCAGCCAGTTCATCACCAACAGCAACACCTTGCCCCCCGTACGAAGAAACCGGGCAAACTGCCGAGCCGCCCGAGGCGGATCCAAATACCAATAGCATTGGCAGGCGGTGATAGCGTTAAAGCTGCCGTCCGGCGCCTCCACCGCCTCCGCAGCACACACCTGATAGTCTATATCCAAACCGTCGGACAGTCGCCGTGCCTCTGCAATCTGCTGCGGGGCCGGATCCACCCCCAACCAGTGAGCGCCATGCTTATACAAATGGCGGGGCAGTACCCCGGTGCCGGTGCCAATATCCAGCACCTGCTGCCCGGCCAATCCTACGCCGCGATCCAAGATCGCACGGTAAAATTCCGGGGGATAAATATCTCGATACCGGGCGTAATCCGCTGCCGTGCGTCCCCAGTCAAAGGGTTTGCCGCCGTCTATACGGGCGTCCTTGATCTCCATCGTATCACCTCTTGCCTAAAGTATAACATAATCCCGGTGCGGTGACAAGCATGTGCGATACCTGTACCTCCTCTTAAAAAGAAAACAAACGACAAGGTATCCCTTGTCGTTTGTTGTAGTTTTGATGAATCCAATTACCAAACCTGCTTGGCGATGGTGCGCACCAGGTCCAGCTTGGCCCACTGCTCATCATCCGTCAGCTTGTTGCCGATCTCGCAAGAGGCAAAGCCGCACTGGGGGCTTAGGCACAGGTTTTCCAGGGGCACCAGCTCCGCTGCCTTGGCGATCCGAGCTTTTACCGCCTCCGGATCCTCCAGCACCGGGGACTTGGTGGTCACCAGGCCCAGCACCACTTTTTTGCCCGGGGCAACAAACTGCAGCGGTGCAAAATCGCCGGAACGGGCGTCATCAAACTCCAGATAAAAGCCGTCCACATGCGCCTTGGCAAACAGAATGGGTGCAATAGGCGCATAGCCGCCGGAACTGGCCCAGGTGGAGTGATAATTGCCCCGGCACACATGGGTGGTCACCACCAGGTCCGCCGGCTTGCCCTCCAGGGCAGCATTGTTTAGTTGCAGGTACTTCTCTGCCTGGTCCTCCAGCTTAGCGCCGGTACTTGCCAGGAACTGCTGATACCCGGCGTCGCAGAACATACCCCAGGTGCAGTCGTCCAACTGCACATTGCGGCAACCGGCGGCATACAGATCGGCGATCACCTGGCGATACGCGGCGGCAATATCCGAAAGCAGTGCGTCATCGTCCGGATAAACCGCGCGGGTGGCCTTGCCGTTATCCTCCCGGAACAGCTCTGCATACAGCTGCGCCGGTGCGGGAATGGTCTGGCGGGCAACGGTGTTGTCATCTTCAAACTGCTTTACAAATTTAAAATGCTCCACAAAGGGGTGATTCTCGCCGCTGATCTTGCCCACCACCTGCACAGAGCCGGGGGTGGTCTCCTCCCCATGGAAAATATAGCCGTGGTCCAGGGTGATCTCCTGCAGTCCTTGCAATCCCCACATAAAGTCCAGGTGCCAGTAGCTGCGACGGAACTCGCCGTCGGTAATGGTGTGATACCCGGCGGCTTTTTGGCGAGAGATCAGCTTGCGGATCTCCCGGTCCTCCACTTCTTTCAGCCCGGCAGCGTCCAGCTCACCGGCGGCGAAAGCGGCGCGGGCGGCCTTAATGGGTGCCGGACGCAAAAAGCTGCCTACAAAATCATAGCGAAAAGGTGCGTTCTTGCTGTACATATTTTTGTCCTCCGTTTGGTTGTTGTTGCTTATAGTATAACGGAGGTTGTCGCTATTGTAAAATACAGATATTCAGCTGTTTGCCATAGCTTTAGTCTATAGGCACATACTGCTTCAAATTTTCAATATACGCCCGGCACAGGCTGCCCGGCTGCACGCCGGCAGGCAAAATATAGCCGATCTCCATGGGCGCCACGCCGGTGAGGGGCACGGCTACAATATTCTCGCCGTTAAGCTTGCTGTCGATCACGCCGCTGCACACGGTGTAGCCCTGCAAGCCGATCAGCAGATTAAACAGGGTGGCACGGTCCCGCACCCGGATATTTTTGCTGCGCACTGCCGGGCTGAAGATCTCTTCCGAAAAATAAAAGGAATTGTGATCTCCCTGCTCAAAGGACAAATAAGGATACGGCGCCAAATCGTCAAAAGACACCGCTTGGGCACCGGAGAGCGGGTGATCGCTGCTGAGAAACACATGCGCGTGGGCGGTAAACAGGGGCGTAAAATCCAAATCCGCTCCCCGCAGCAATTTTTGCAGCGCCGTGCGATTAAAGTCGTTCAGATACAACAGGCCGATCTCGCTTTTGCGCTGCGCCACATCCTCAATGATCTCGTAGGTTTGCGTCTCTCGCAAAGAGAAGTCGTAGCGGTCGCCGCCTCGCTCCCGAATCAGGTCCACAAAGGCATTCACTGCAAAGGAATAGTGCTGGGTAGACACACAAAAGGCCTGCTTGCGCACCGGGTCGCCCTTGTAGCGGCTTTCCAGCAGCGCCGTCTGCTCCAAAATTTGGCGAGCGTAAGACAGGAACACCTCGCCTTCTTTGGTCACGATCACGCCCTTATTGGTGCGGTGGAACAGGGTCAGGTGCATTTCGCTCTCCAACTCCTGAATGGCGGCACTCAGGCTGGGCTGGGCCACAAACAGCGCCTTGGCCGCCCCGCTGACGGTACCGCACTCCGCCACCTTGACCACATATTCCAGTTGTTTTAATGTCATAACGATCTCCCCTTTGCCATTATTATACGCCATTCGGCACCCGGGTGTAAAGGTTAAATCTATGGCAAAGCGATTCAATGTTCCCGGTTGCAGCAACCCTTCGTGGCTAACCATTTATAAAACGAAAAAGCGGCGGTGCAAGTGCACCGCCGCCAAAGGAACTTAAAATTACTCTACAATAGAGGTACCGGTCATTTCTGCCGGCTGGGACAGGCCCATCACCTTGAGCATGGTGGGAGCAATGTCGCACAGCTTGCCGCCCTCACGAAGGGTGCAGGGGTAGTTCACCACGATAAAGGGCACCGGGTTGGTGGTGTGGGCCGTGAACGGCTCGTCGTTCTCGTCCAGCATCTTGTCTGCATTGCCGTGATCGGCAGTGACAAACAGCACACCGTCCATATCCTTGACCGCCTGAACCAAGCTGCCAACACAGGCGTCCACCGTCTCCACAGCCTTAACGGCGGCGGGGATAACGCCGGTGTGACCCACCATATCACAGTTGGCGAAGTTGACAATCACCACATCGTACTTGCCGCTGCGCACGGCCTCGTTCAGCTTTTCAGACACCTGAGGTGCGCTCATCTCCGGCATCAGGTCAAAGGTTGATATCTTGGGAGAGGGCACCAAAATGCGATCCTCGCCCGGATACGGCTCCTCTGCGCCGCCGTTGAAGAAGAAGGTCACATGGGCATACTTCTGGGTCTCGGCGATTCGCAGCTGGGTCTTGCCCTGCTTGGACAGGTACTCGCCAAAGGTGTTCTCCAGGCTCTCCGGACCAAAGGCCACATGCACGCAAGGCATCTCCGCATCATACTGGGTCATGCACACAAAATAGGGGTTCAAGGCGCCACCCTTGCGGTCAAAGCCGGTGAATGCCGGATCCACAAAGGCGCGGGTAATCTCCCGGGCACGATCCGGCCGGAAGTTAAAGAAGATCACGCTTTCGCCGCTCTGCACACGGCCCTCGTTGCCAACAACGGTGGGCAGCACAAACTCATCGGTCAGGTGCTTTCCGTCCTCGTCCACCGTCTCATAAGACGCACGCACGGCCGCCACCGCGTCCGTAGCCTGCACGCCCTCGCCGTACACCATAGCGGCATAGGCTTTTTCCACACGGTTCCAAATATTATCACGGTCCATGGCGTAGAAACGACCCATCACAGAGGCGATCTTGCCAACGCCCAGTTCGTTCATCTTGGCCTGGAGCTGTTCCAAATCCTCCGCTGCAGAAGCGGGGGGCACATCACGGCCGTCCAGAAAAGCGTGCACATACACTTTGGAAACGCCCTGTTCCTTGGCCATCTCCAGCAGATTGTACAGGTGGGTCATATGGCTGTGTACGCCACCGGGAGACACAAGACCCATTAGGTGCAGGGCCTTGTCCTTGGCATTCTCCATAGCGCCAACCAGCACCTCATTCTTATAGGCCTCGCCGTCGGCAAACGCCTTGGAAATGCGGGTCAAATCCTGGTACACCACGCGGCCGGCGCCCATATTGGTGTGGCCCACCTCGCTGTTGCCCATTTGGCCGTCCGGCAGGCCCACATCCAGACCGGAGGCGCCGATATAGGTATAAGGGCACTCGGCCATCAGCTTATCCAAATTGGGCTTCTTGGCCATGGCAATGGCATTGCCGTGCTGGGACGGGTTCTTGCCGAAGCCGTCCATAATGCAAAGCACATAAGGTTTCTTAGACATAGTAATAACTTCCTTTCACGGATAAAGTGACAAAGCAAGAGGGAGCAGCGACCGTCGCCGCAACTCCCCCCAGCCATTGATTTTTTATTTAGAAGCAGCCTTCACGATCACGGAGAAGTCCTTGGCCTTCAAAGAAGCACCGCCGATCAGTCCGCCGTCTACATGCTCCTTGGCCAGCAGCTCCTCTGCGTTGCCGGCATTCATAGAACCGCCGTACTGCACCACAAAAGCATCTGCAGCAGCCTGGCCGTACAGCTGGGCGATAACGGAACGGATGTAACCGTTCACCTCGTCAGCCTGATCCGCCGTAGCGGTCTTGCCGGTGCCGATGGCCCATACCGGCTCATAAGCGATGATCACATTCTTCAGCTCTTCCTCGCTGACGCCCTGCAAAGCGATCTTGGTCTGCATGCCGACCACCTCAAAGGTGACGCCCTGCTCGCGCTCCTCCAGCACCTCACCAACGCAAAGGATCACTTTCAGCCCATTGTCCAGGGCAGCGCGCACACGCTTGTTCACGGTCTCATTGGTCTCGCCGAAATACTGACGGCGCTCACTGTGGCCGATGATCACATAGGGCACACCCATAGCCTTCAGCATGGGAGCGGACACCTCAGCAGTGAAAGCACCTTTCTCTGCCCAATGGCAGTTCTCAGCGCCCACCTGAATGTTGGAGCCTTTGGTGGCGTCCAGGGCAGCCTGCAGATCCACAAAGGGTGCACAGATGATTACATCGCAATCCGCGTCTGCCACCAGGGGTTTCATCTCCTCCAGCAGAGCAGTGGTCTCTGCGGGGGTGTTGTTCATTTTCCAGTTGCCGGCAATGACGGCCTTACGAAGTGCTTTGTTCATAATTCACTTACCTCTTTTATAGAAAAAATAGATTTAGCAATTAGTCCTTATCCTGCAATGCAGCGATACCGGGCAGCTCCTTGCCCTCCAGGAATTCCAAAGAAGCGCCGCCGCCGGTAGAAATGTGGCTCATCTTATCGGCAAAGCCCAGCTTGGTCACAGCAGCCACAGAATCGCCGCCGCCGATAATGGAGATGGCGCCGCTGTCTGCAATAGCCTTAGCCACAGCGATGGTGCCGCTGGCGAAATTATCCCACTCGGACACACCCATGGGGCCGTTCCAAATCACAGTGCCTGCGCCGTCAATGGCGTCCGCAAACAGTTTCTCGGTATTGGGACCGATGTCCAGGCCCATCCAGCCGTCCGGAATATCGTCGGACTTGCAAACCAAAACTTCGGTATCCTCTTTATACTCTTTGCCGCAGCGATTGTCTACGGGGATCAGGAACTTCACGCCCTTATCCTTGGCAGTCTGCATCATCTCGCCGGCCTTGTCCACCCAGTCAGCCTCCAGCAGAGAGGTGCCGATGTTGTGGCCCAGGTACTTCATAAAGGTATAAGCCATACCGCCGCCGATGATGATGGTATCGCACTTGTCGATCAAATTAGAAATCACACCAATCTTGTCAGACACCTTAGCGCCGCCCAGAATGGCAACCAGCGGGCGCTTGGGATCTGCCAGTGCGCCACCCATAAACCGGATCTCCTTTTGGATCAAATAACCGCAGGCAGCCGGCAGGTAAGAAGCCACACCGGTAGTGGAGCAATGGGCACGGTGTGCAGTGCCGAATGCGTCGTTCACAAACAGGTCTGCCAAAGAAGCCAGCTCCTTGGAGAAGTTCTCCTCGTTCTTGGTCTCCTCTGCACGATAACGCACATTCTCCAGCAGCATCACCTGGCCGTCCTGCAAGTCGGCAGCCATCTTCTTAGCATTGTCGCCAACTACATTCTCGTCCTCAGCCAGCGGCACATCCACGCCCAGGTACTCGCTCAGGCGCTTGGCCACGGGAGCCAGGCTGAACTCAGGCTTATACTCGCCCTTGGGTCTGCCCAGGTGGGAGCACAAAATCACCTTAGCGCCCTGCTCCATCAGGTACTTAATGGTGGGCAGTGCAGCCACAATACGCTTGTCATTGGTGATCTCGCCGTCTTTCAGCGGAACATTAAAGTCGCAGCGTACCAGTACGCGCTTGCCTTTAACATCCAAATCTTCAACGGATTTTTTGTTCAGTGCGTTCATAAAATAACAACTCCTTCAAGTTAATCTGTCTTCTTAGAAAAGTCTGATATTTTTACCGATACAATTATAGCCGATTTTCCCCTATATTGCAAGAAAAAATTGGTCTCTGTCTGCAGATTTGTTATATTATTCACAACTTGCCCGCCGCTATGCAAAATCTTGTACAAGGTGAATAGAATTCAGAATGGTTTGGCGGGAGCAGACCGCCGTGTAATCCCTCCGCATTTGCCTACGGCAAACCATCTCCGAGGCAAATCGGTTTACAAACGCAAAAAGAACGGATACCGAAGTACCCGTTCTTTTGATTGATCATCGGAACTTATTTCTCCAGGTTGGCTTTTACGGTAGCCAGCTCGTCAGCCAGTTCCTTAGGCAGATGATCGCCGAACTTTGCGTACAGCTCCTCAACGCCCTTCAGTTCTTCTTCCCAAGCGTCCTTATCCACATCCAGGATCTTGTCCAGCTGCTCCTCGGTCATATCCAGGCCTTCCCGGTTGATATCCTTGGCATAAGGCAGGTAGCCGATCGCAGTCTCCTGCGCATCCACCTTGCCCTCGCAACGGTCAACGATCCAGTCCAGAACGCGCATATTGTCGCCGAAGCCGGGCCACAGGAAGTTGCCCTCATCGTCCTTACGGAACCAGTTTACATTGAAGATCTTGGGAGCCTTATCAGGATCCAGGGTCTGGCCGATCTCGATCCAGTGCTTCCAATAATCGCCCATGTTGTAGCCGCAGAAGGGCAGCATAGCCATGGGGTCACGACGAATCACACCAACAGCGCCGGTAGCGGCAGCAGTGGTCTCAGAGCCCATAACGGAGCCAACGAACACGCCGTGGTTCCAGCTCTTGGACTGGTACACCAGAGGCGTCAGCTTTGCACGACGACCGCCGAAGATGAAAGCGGAGATCGGCACGCCCTGCGGGTTCTCAAACTCAGGAGAAATGCAGGGGCAGTTCTTTGCAGGCGCGGTAAAGCGGCTGTTGGGGTGTGCGCCCTTCTCGTCGCTGGTCTGGCCGTTCCAGGGATTGCCCTTCCAGTCAATGGCATTGGTGGGCGGATTCTTATCCAGGCCTTCCCACCACACGGTGTTGTTGTCCATATTGTGGCAAACATTGGTGAAGATCGTGCCGCTCATAGTGGACTTCAGTGCGTTGGGGTTAGACTTCATATTGGTGCCGGGAGCCACGCCGAAGAAGCCGTTCTCCGGGTTGATGGCATACAGGCGGCCGTCCGGGCCCTTGCGGATCCAGGCGATATCGTCGCCAACGGTCCAGATCTTGTAGCCCTTCTTCTGATAGCCTTCCGGCGGAATCAGCATAGCCAAATTGGTCTTGCCGCAAGCAGACGGGAAAGCAGCACACAGGTATTTGATCTCGCCTGAGGGCTTTTGCAGACCCAGGATCAGCATATGCTCAGCCTGCCACATCTCGTTCTTACCCAGGTAAGAAGCGATACGCAAAGCGAAGCACTTTTTGCCCAGCAGCACATTGCCGCCGTAAGCAGAGTTCACGGAAATGATGGTGTTGTCCTCCGGGAACTGGCAGATCCAGCGCTTCTCCGGATCCACATTGCACTTGCAGTGCATACCGCGCACCCAGTCGTTAGAGTCGCCCAGTACATCCAGAACAGCCTTGCCCACTCTGGTCATGATGTTCATGTTCAGCACAACGTAGATAGAATCGGTGATCTCGATACCGACCTTGGAGAAGGGAGAACCAACGGGACCCATGGAATAGGGAATGATATACATGGTTCTGCCCTCGTAAGCACCGGCAGCGATGTCATAGAGCATTTTATAAGCCTTAGAGGGCTCCATCCAGTGGTTGGTGGGACCGGCGTCCTCTTCTTTTCTGGAGCAGATCAGAGTTCTGTCCTCCACACGAGCCACATCGTTCTCTGCGGTTCTGTGCAGATAGCAATCGGGCAGCAGCTCCTCATTGAGCTTGATCATCTCGCCGGTTTCCACAGCCTCCGCCTTCAGGGCGTCGATCTGTTCCTTAGAACCGTCGATCCAAACGATCTTAGAGGGCTTGGTCAGTTCCACTTTTTCGTCCAGCCACGCAAGCAGGGACTTGTTGGAAGTCAAAGTTGTTTCCATAACTCTATTCTCCTTTAAGTTATTTGCAAAAAATCCAAAAAATCAGTGCATTTTTTGTTACTATCATTATACCAAAAGCGGCAAAAAATTCAATAGATACGGCTTCTAATTAGAACTTTTTCACAATTTTTTCAAAAAGTCGGCCGATCAATTGGCATAGTTGCATAAGCGTTCAGATCCGGTTGTGCGCGCACGCCGGACACATACTCATAGTAGCCCTGGGCACCTACCATGGCGCCGTTGTCACCGCAGTATTTCAGTGCCGGCAAATGCAGCTGCCAGCCCTTTTGGCGGCACAAACGGTCTGTCTCTCGGCGCAGGCGGGAGTTGGCGGACACACCGCCGGCCAGGGCAATGGAAGTGTAGCCGTAGTCCGTGGCGGCCTTTTCCAGCTTCTCCACCAGGCAATCGGTAACGCCCTTTTGGAACGAGGCAGCCAGGTCGGCCACCGGCAGGGTCTCCCCCTTCTGCTCCATCCGGTGCACGATGTTGATTACCGCAGTCTTTAGCCCACTGAACGAGAAATCATAGGGCGTGTCCAGCCGCGGGTGGGGAAAGGCAAAGGCATTCTCGTCCCCGGTGGGGGCGATCTTGTCTATGCTGATCCCGCCGGGGTACGGCAGCCCCAAGGTGCGCCCGGCCTTGTCCAGCGCCTCGCCGGCAGCATCGTCTCGGGTCTTGCCCAGCACTTTATAAGTGGTGTAGTCCTCCACCGCTACAATGTGGCTGTGGCCGCCGCTGACCACCAGGCAAAGAAACGGCGGTTGCAGATCGCCGGTAATGTAATTGGCTGCCACATGGCTGCGCAGGTGGTGCACCGGCACCAGGGGCGTATTTGTAGCCATAGACAGCCCCTTGGCAAAGTTCACCCCCACCAGCAGGGCGCCGATGAGCCCGGGGGCATAGGTCACCGCAATGGCGTCAATCCCTGACATATCGCAATTGGCGTCCGCCAGCGCCTGGCGCACCACGCCACTGATACTCTCTGCATGGCGGCGGGAGGCAATCTCCGGCACCACGCCGCCGTACAGCTTATGCTCCTCCAGCGAGGTAGCAATCACATTGGACAGCACCTGCCGTCCGTCCTGCACCACGGCTGCCGCCGTCTCATCGCAGGAGCTTTCAATTCCTAAAATTCTCATTTTTTAATATCCTCTTGGGTCTTAACCGTCGGTATGGTCTGGCCGTTTTTCTCCGCAATAGCCAGCAGCTTTTTCTCCGTCGGGCCGCCGGGCACCAACTCGCCCACATAGTAGGAATGATCCTTGCCGTCCGAAATGGCGTAGCCGTTCTCCACCGGGGCGAATGTGCCGTCTTCGTCCGTCTCGCCCTCGACTCTGTAAACCCGCAGGTTCCGGTTTTCCACCTGCACCACCTGGAACAGAGCGTCGTCCGGGCAGTAGCGCACATAATCGGCACCGACGCCAAAGTTGTCGGTGGCCGCATACACAGACAGCAGCACCATAACCACCAAGCCCACCACAGCCTCTGCCACCTGGGCACCGGTGCGGGGCGTTTCATTCTCTTTGGCATAATATGCCCGTGCCTTCTTATTTTCCGGATAAAAGCGCTTCATCAAGGGCGTGCCCAACAGCACCTTGCCGGTACTAAACATACCGATTGCGCTGACCAATCCTAAAGCCACACACTTGGCCGTGCTCACGCTGATCTCCAGCGCGCCGATGGGCAGCGTGTACTCCACCAGCCGGGTGCCCCGGAACAGCAGGGCACGCAGGCCGAACACCAGCACCATAGCCACGATCAGTCCAACAATGGCAATAATCCCATTCACCTTGCGGGCGCAGCGCTTATACTGTCGCTCAAAATCCTGCTTGGCCTGTTCGGTTTGGTCCACCACCGTATTGCCTCGGCGCATATAGTCCAGCAGGCGGCGCTCATAGAGGGTGTCCAGTCGGCCCTTGGCCTCTGCTTTTTCCAGGTGCCGCAGCAGCTTGGCACTGTCCGTTGCGCCGGACACGGCGGTGACCATTGGGTGCGTAGGCAATATGCCCAAGATCTCCTGCTCTTCCCCATCCGGGTCATTGGGGTCAAAGTGCTTGCCACGCACGGCTTTCATATCCGCCAGGCGATTGGCTTTCATCTGCGCCAAAAGCTGCGGTTCTGCCGCCCGACACAAGTCGTAATCGTACTTATGTACCGCCTCCAGTAGCTCCCGCACCAGGCCCGGCACCTCGCCGGTGGTGGAAAAACCGCTGTGGTAATACTGGTTAAAGTCCTTGATCTCCAGCACATTGAACACATCATAGAGTGTAAAGCGCCCGGCGTCGCCGTAGTCCAGGTCTATGTCCAAAAAATTGTCGGTCAGCAGCATCACCGAGGGCAGATACCGCAGCCGCAGCCGGTATTCGCCGCAGTCAAACACGGCGGTCAAGCGGTAATCATCTGCCGTGTGACTCTCCTCAAAACCCATAAACCGACCGTACAGCCCGGTGGCGGCGCAGTCCTCCACGGCACTGCGCACAGCGGCGATCATGGCCTTGGTCTCCGGCTCTAACTTATAGAGCTTGTCTTTCTTTTTACCCATCTGGTTCCTCTTTCTTAAAGGTTTTTGTCAGCAGCAGCGCGTCCTCCGTCGGGTCCGTATAGAAGTCCCGGCGCCGCCCCACCGGCTGAAAGCCCAGTTCCCGGTACAGTGCCAGCGCCGCCTCATTGGACGGCCGCACCTCCAAAGTCAGAAAATCCAGTTCCCCGGCGGCAAAGCAGGCGCCGAACAGCGCCCGGGCAATACCCCGGCGGCGATAGGTGGGATCCACCGCCACATTGGTGACGCTGCCCTCACCGCAGACCACCTGCACCCCCAGGTAGCCTACCACTTTATCTCCCAGCACCGCCACTAAAAAGCGGGCGCAGGGGTTCGTCAGCTGGGCCTCTAAATCCGCCCGCTGCCAGGGGTGGGCAAAGCACAACTGCTCCAGCCGCTCCACCCCATCCAGATGTGCCGGGGCAAAGGGCAAAATTTGCAGCTGGTGGTCTTTAATGTGCATCATACCAAGTTTGGCCGATCTTGCCGTCGGCTCGCAGCAGCACCGCCATATTGCAGGCGTGCTCCATCTCCTCCGTTACGATTTGCAGCGCCCGGGCGGCCTCCGCCTCCGGCGCCTCTACGATCAATTCATCGTGCACCTGGAGGATCAGGCGGCTCTCCATTTTCTCGGCATACAGCCGCCGATCCACCCGCACCATGGCAATCTTAATAATATCAGCCGCAGTGCCCTGGATCGGCATATTCCGCGCCACCCGCTCTCCAAAGGCGCGGAGCATGTGGTTGCTGGCAGCCAGTTCCGGCAGATACCGCCGCCGACCGAACAGCGTGGTGGCATAGCCGGTGTCCTTGGCGGCGTCAATCATCCGCTGCATATAGGCCGCCACGCCCTGATAGGTGTGCATATAGGAGTCAATATATTCCTTGGCCTCTTTGTTGCTGACCCCAATATCCTTGGCCAGCGAAAAGGCACCGATGCCGTAAACAATGCCAAAGTTCACCGCCTTGGCGCGACTGCGCAGCTGGGGGGTGATCATCTCCGGCGGCAGACCAAATACCTGCGCCGCCGTGGCGGTGTGAATATCCGCGCCGCTGTTAAAGGCATCAATCATCGTCTGATCTTCAGCCATGGACGCCAGCACCCGCAGTTCAATTTGGGAATAGTCCGCGTCCACCAGTCGGCACCCGGGGGCGGCGATGAAAAACTTGCGCATTTCCCGCCCCAGATCCGTGCGAATGGGAATGTTCTGCAAATTAGGCTCCAAAGAGGAGATCCGCCCGGTGCGGGTCTCCACCTGATTAAAGCGGGTGTGTATCCGCCCGTCCGTATCAATCACTTTCAGCAAGCCGTCGCAGTAAGTGCTTTTCAGCTTAGTCAGTGTGCGATATTCCATGATTTTTTCCACCACCGGGTGGGCAGAGCGCAGACCCTCCAGCACCTCGGCATTGGTGGAATAACCGCTTTTTGTCTTTTTCTTACAAGGCAGACCCAGGTCCTCAAACAGGGCAACGCCCAACTGCTTGGGCGAGTTGATATTAAACTCGTGACCCACCGCCTCAAAAATGGCATCCGTCAAGGTGGAAATGCGGGTGCTCAGCTTCTTGGAGAATGCCTCGATTCCCGCCTTGTCCACATCAAATCCGGCGCACTCCATGCGTGCCAGCACACCGGCCAGGGGCAGTTCGATTTCCGTCAACAGTTTGCGCTGTCCGGCATCGTCGATCAAAGCGTCCGTCTTGGCAAACAGCTCCGGCAAGATCACCGCCAGCGCCACCGCCGGCTCCTCCTGATCCAGGCTGTTGCGGTACGCCGGCACCGGCACATTGTATTCCAGCGCCAGCTGGGCCAAATCGTACTTGGCGTCCGATGGGCGCAGCAGATAGGCAGACAATTGCAAATCGCCGCAGATATTTCCGCACCGCACCCCCTGCTTTTGTGCCAGGCGGTGCAGTTCCTTAGTGTTGTAGCCAAAAATGCGCACCGTATCTTCTGCCAGCAGGGTGCGTACAAAATAGCCGAATTCCGGTGTGTCTGCCGGCATTACGAACACCGTGTCCCCCAGGGGGAAGAACAGATCCGTCACTGTGCCCTCTGCCATCTGAGGCACCACATACACATTCCCCGCCTTACGCAAGCGGGTCAGCAGATCATCCGCGTCCACACAGGTGAGCCGCTCCGGCTGGTGGGCAGGGGCAGAGACTTCCGTCTCCCCGCCGGGCACCAGATCCCGATCCAAATTAAATTTATCAATGAGAGAAAACAGTTCCAATTTGCGAAACAGGGCTATCGCTGCCGCCGGGTCGCCGCCGGTAACGGCATAATGGGCAGGGACAGCATCAATAGGCGCATTGGTGCGAATGGTGCCCAAATCCAAAGAAAGATAAGCCTTATCCTTGTCCCGCCGCAGCTTTTCCCGCACGCCGGGTTTAATATCCAGCGTGTCTAAATCCTTGTAAATGGCGTCCAGCGTGCCAAAGCGCTGCACCAGATCAAGCGCCGTCTTGGCGCCCACCCCGGCCACACCGGGAATATTGTCTGAGCTGTCCCCTTGTAGGGCTTTTACCTGGATCAGCGCCTGGGGGGTAATGCCATACTCGGCGGCAATGGCCGACTCATCGTACACATCGGTCACCGCCTGACCCATTTTGGTACGCGCCAGCAGCACCTTCACCCCGCCGTGGGCCAGCTGCAAAGCGTCCCGATCCCCGGTGGCAATAAAGCAGGCGTCGCCGCTGTCTCGGCAAGCGGCAGCCAAAGTACCCAAAACATCGTCCGCCTCCCAGCCGGGGCACTCCACGGTGGTGTAGCCCAAAGCGGTAAGCAGCTCCTTAAGCACAGGCATTTGGGCCCGCAGCTCCTGCGGCATGGGCTTACGCCCGGCCTTATAGTCCGCATACTGCTTATGGCGGAAAGTAGGCTCATGCACATCAAAGGCCACCGCCACGCCGTCCGGGTGGCAAGTGTCCTGCAACTTAAGCAGAATATTCAAAAAGCCGTAAATGGCGTTGGTATAATAGCCGCTCTTGGTGGTCAGCAGCTTAATGCCGTAGAAGGCACGGTTGACGATACTGTTCCCGTCCAGCACCAAAAGATTCATGAAAGCCCTCCTAAAAATCGCGCTGTGGCCCCGGTCAAACGCCCGGGCGCACTCTGTTTTTTATTTTATCACAGTTTGATTTGAATTACAATTCCTTATGTGGTATATTAGTAAGACAGAAAAGGCAGGAGATACCATGGACTTTACAAATTTACCGCCCGACAGCAAGGCATTTTTGGCCCCTATGGCAGGGGTAGCCGACCGGGCGTTTCGCGAGATCTGCCGGGATTTTAGCGCCGCGTATACGGTCACGGAGATGGTCAGCGCCAAGGGGTTGGTAATGGGCGACCGGAAAAGCCGGGAGTTGATGACCCTGGGCAGCGACCGCCCCGCCGCCATTCAGCTGTTTGGCACGGAGCCCCGGGTGATGGCGCAGGCGGCCAAGCTGTGCCTGGAATTTGAGCCCCAGGCCATTGACATCAATATGGGCTGCCCGGCGCCCAAGGTAGCAAACAACGGCGCAGGCTCCGCTTTGATGAAAGACCCGCAGCTGGCAGGTGAGATCATCTACGCGGTGGCAGAGGCCGTTGACCTGCCGGTAACGGTGAAACTGCGCAAGGGCTGGGACAAGGCGCACCCCAATGTGGTGGAGCTAGCCCAAATTGCGGAGCAAAACGGCGCTGCCGCCGTGGCGGTACACGGCCGCACAAGAGAAGAAATGTATAGCGGCCACGCAGACTGGGACTGTATTCGCCGGGTAAAAGCGGCGGTGCACATTCCGGTAATCGGCAACGGCGATGTAACCGATGTGCAAAGCGCCGCCCTGCTGCTGGAACAAACCGGCTGCGACGCCATTATGATTGGACGGGGCGCCATGGGCAATCCCTGGCTGTTTCGCCAAATCAACGCTTATTTAACAGACACAAGGGTGCTGCCGGAGCCGGGCATTCACGAGCGTATGGCCGTTATGCTGCGCCATATTGACCGCACCATTCAATATAAAGGCGAGCGCACCGCCATGATGGAGGCGCGCCACCATGCCGCCTACTACACCAAGGGACTGCGGGGTGGTGCCGGGTTCCGCCGCCGCATTTGCCAAATGAGCCACTTTGAGGAGCTGGCAAAGCTGGCTGCGGAAATTGCCAAGGAGAATGCAGAATGATTTTTAAGAATGTGACCTTTTATAACGAAGTGTTCCAAAAAGATGTGGCGGATATTCAGGTGGAAAACGGCCGCATTACCGCCATCGGTGTGCTGGAGCAAGAGGGTCGGGACATGCAGGGCTACACCCTGCTGCCGGGCTTTGTAGACATTCATATACACGGCCGCGGGGGCGGTGATTTTTCCGACGGCACGGTAAGCAGTATGGATCGGATCAGCGCCTCCCTGGCTAAGTGCGGGGTCACCGCCTTTTGCGGTACCACCATGACCCTGCCCAGAGAAAAGCTGACGGACATTCTCGTCACCGCCCGTGGCTATATGGGCAAGGAGGCCGGCGCCCGCCTGCTGGGCGTGAACCTGGAGGGGCCGTTTATTGCCCCTGCCAAAAAAGGCGCTCAAAACGGCGACTACATTCGCCCGGGCACCGTGGAGGAATGGAACGCCCTGTTTGACGCCTCCGGCCGCAGCGTAAAGCTGATTACCCTGGCGCCGGAAGCCTTTGACAGCGCTGACCTGATCCGCCAAATCAGCGGCTGCTGCCGGGTGTCCCTGGGGCACAGCTGTGCTACCGCAGAGGAAGCAAACGCCGCCTTTGATGCGGGGGCGGGCCATGTGACCCACCTGTTTAACGCCATGCCGCCCATGAACCACCGGGCGCCGGGGCTGCCGGGGGCTGCACTGGATCGGCCGGAGGTCACCTGCGAACTGATCTGCGATGGGGGTCACATTGATCCCATTATGCTGCGCAACGCCTTTCGCCTGCTGGGGCAGGACCGAGCCTGCGTCATCAGCGACAGCATGCGGGCAGCCGGGCTGGGGCCGGGCACCTACGAGTTGGGCGGCCAGACTGTGTATGTAAAAGAGAACGGCCGCTATGCGGTGCTGGAGAACGGTACCATTGCCGCCTCCATTACCGACCTGTTTACGGAATTTAAGAATTTGCTGCGCTTTGGCATTGATTTTGAAACCGCCTTGCGCAGCTGCACCATCAACCCGGCCCGTGCCATCGGTATGGACGATCAGATCGGTTCCATTGCCACCGGCAAGTACGCCGATCTGTTGTTTGTTGATGAAGATCTGAATGTAGAGGAGGTGTATGTAGATGGAATACAGGCTTAACATTGCGCTCATCGAGCCGGAAATTCCCCAAAACACCGGCAACATTGCCCGCACCTGCGCTGCCACCGGCGCACGGCTGCACCTGGTAGGACCCATGGGCTTTACCATTACGGACAAGCAGGTCAAGCGCGCCGGGCTGGACTACTGGGACAAGCTGGACATTACCTATTATGACAGCCAGGCGGATTTCTTTGCCAAGAACGCCGGGGCAGAATTCTTTTACTTCTCCACCAAGGCGGAGATCGCCCACAGCGATATGCAATACCCAAACGGCGCCTTTTTGGTGTTCGGCAAAGAGACCAAGGGGCTGCCGGAGGAGCTGCTGAAAGCCAACCACGACCGGTGCGTGCGGCTGCCTATGCGAGGCATTATCCGCAGTCTAAACCTTTCTAACGCCGTGGCGGTGGGCACCTACGAGGTGCTGCGCCAATGGGGCTACCCGGCACTGACCTCCAAAGGCCACCTAACCAAATACCACTGGTAAAAGCGAATCTAAAAACACGCGGGACGGCTCAAACAGCCGTCCCGCTTCTTTCATCTCCCGCTCTATAAATTGCATAAAAAAAGAACCTCAAGTAAAAAACTTGAGGTTCTGCTGTACTGCAATTAGTCAGCGGTATAAGGCATAATGGCGATCTGACGCGCTCTCTTGATAGCGGTGGTCAGCTCACGCTGATGCTTTGCGCAGGTGCCGGTCACACGACGAGGCAGGATCTTGGCGCGCTCAGAGGTGAATTTCTTCAGTCTGGTCACATCCTTGTAGTCGATCTCGTCTACCTTTTCTACGCAGAAAACGCACACCTTTTTGCGCCCTTTGCGAGCGCCGCCTTTATTGTAAGCCATGCTTGGTTTCCTCCTTCGTTAAAATGGTAAATCGTCGTCGTCATCCACGATCTCTTCAAAATCGCTGTTATCTGCGCTGGCGTAGCTGGGCGCCGGTTGCGCAAAAGCGGGATTGGAGTTTGCGCCGGTAGTGCCGCTCTCTGCCTTAGAGCCACAGAAGGACACATTGCTGGCAACGACCTGTACACTCTTTCTCTTGTTTCCGTCCTTATCGGTGAAGTTATCCGTCTGGATAGAGCCCTCCACAGCGATCATGGAGCCTTTGCGGAAATACTTAGATACGAATTCCGCAGTTTGGCGCCAGGCGGTCACATCAATGAAGTCTGCCTTGCGCTCCTCGCCGGCCCGCTGAAAGTTGCGGTCCACAGCTACCTGAAAACGCACGACAGAAACGCCTGTGGGCGTTGTTCTCAGTTCCGGATCATAGGTCAGGCGACCCATGATAGCCACTACATTGATCATGTGCTCCCCCTTACTCGCCCTTAGCGACGATCAGAGAACGCAGCACGCCGTCAGTAATGTTGATCACACGATCCAGCTCTGCCGGGAAAGACTCCTCACTGCTGAACTGCGCGATCACATAGTAGCCCTCGGTCTCGTAGTTGATCGGATAAGCCAGCTTGCGCTTGCCCCATTCCTCAACTTCGCCAAGAGTGCCATGCTTGCTGATGAGATCCGTAAACTTGGTCTTGAGCGCCTGAGCAGCCTCCTCACCCTTGGACAGGGAGAAAACCAATACGATTTCATAGTTCTTCAATGCCATTCTAAAGCACCTCCTTCTGGTCTTTTGGCCGTACATCCTGTGCACGGCAAGGATTACTGTTCCACGGAACAGCCTATGTAGTATAACAGAAAGCGCCGCCCCTGTCAAGCAAAACTTGCACACCGGGCGGCGTTCTTTCGTCTATTTCTATATATAGTGGAGGTAATTGGCGTTACACATATTGCAGCACATCGCTGACCTTCTCAATCACCGGCACATCCGCGCGCAGGTCTTGGTCCTTAAACCAGCCCCAGTTCATCCGCACCGCCTGCATACCCGCAGACAGGGCACCGGCAATGTCGTTTACCGGGTGGTCGCCTACATACATACAGTCCGCCGGAGGCAGCTGCACCTTGTCACAGGCGTAAAGGAACAGCGCCGGATCCGGCTTGTGAACCCCCACATCGCCGCTGACTATCACCAGATCAAGATAAGGCCGCAGGCCGCTTTCGTCCATCTTGTGATTTTGCAAATACGACGGGCCGTTGGTGATAACGCCGGTCACAATGCCTTTCTTCCGCAGTGCCTGCAACATAGGCACTGCGTCCGGGAAGATCACGCAGCAGTCGCCGAAGGTGCGGTCATAATGTTCCGCCAGCGCTTCTGCCGCCGGAGCGTCCGTCCAGTGCCAAAGGGCAATCAGCCCTTTGTACCACTCTACCCGGTCCACATAGCCGCCGTTGCCGCTTTGGCGCATTTGGTGCTTTTTCTCCTCCAGTTCCCCACCGGTCACACCGGGAAAGAACCGGGCAAAAAAGCCGTCCATATACCGCTCAAAGGCCGCCGTACGGTCCTGCAAAGTCTCGTCAAAATCAAAGAATACTGCTTTTATCATGATCCAGTTGCTCCCGCAGCGCCCCGATGGAAGAAAACTTCTGTTCCGGGCGCAAATAACGCACCAGCTCTACCTGCACCGTTTGACCGTACAGGTCGCCGTTGTAGTCAAAAATATGAGTCTCTGCCAAGGGGGTCTCTACCTGCCAGGTGGGGCGCACGCCAATGTTCGTAAAGCCCCGATACCAAGTGTCCCCCACCAAAATGCGGCTCTCATACACACCGAACTTGGGCAGCACCAATCCATCCGGGTACTGCTGGTTGATGGTGGGATAGCCGATGGTTCGACCCCGAGCGTCGCCGTGGAGCACCGGGTTCTCAAAAGTAAAGTTGTAGCCCAGCATGGCCGCCGCCTGCTCCATCTCGCCTGCCTGCACCGCCGCCCGAATACGGGTAGAACTGATCGGCGCGCCCTGATAGTCCTGGTGCTCCAAGATACGCACCCAAATGCCCCGATCCTCCAGGTACGCCCGCAGACGCATTGCATCCCAGGCAGCGTTCTTGCCAAAGCGGAAATTAAACCCACACAGCACCATACCGGCGCCAAATCGGCCGATAAGCACATCCTCCACAAACTGCCGACCTTCCATATTGCGAATGGCATCAAAATCCGCAAACACCGCCGTCGGGTAGCGACGCTGGAAAATGCTTTTTTGTAGCAGGGAAAAGCGGTTGTGCACACAGTAGATGATCACTTGCTCCGCGCCGGTGCACACAATATTGTGTGCCCGGTGCATACCGTCAAAATCCCCGATGGCCACCGCCGTTATTCTCTTTTGGTTCTCACACTCTTGCATACAAATTTATCTCATTACCATCACGCGCACCACTTGCAGCTGGCTGCCGTCTGCCGACGGACTGCCCAGTCCCAGGAACACACCCGCCGGGTCATATACCCGGTAATAGGGCTCCGTCAGCTGCCGGTGCAGCCGCACCGCATCCAGCGCACCACCGTTGCCAAAGCGCCGTGCCTGAGGCGCCGTTACCTGCAAGGCCGGGTACGCTGCCAGCAGTTCGTCCACCGGGCGCAGGCAGGGGGCAAAATCACCGCCGCTGTCTCGCAGGGCTTGCAGCTGCTCTAAAGTTACGCAATCCTCCAGCGCCACACCCATGGCGCAGGTGCGCTGCAAGGCGGTCATCACCGCGCCGCAACCCAAAGCCTGTCCCAAATCGTGGATCAAGGTTCGAATATAGGTGCCCTTGGTGCAGGTCACGTCTATGGTATAGGTATTTTTTTCTTCTTCCGCTGCCGTCAGGCGCAGATCCAAAATGGTCACCGGGCGCGCTTCCCGCTCCACGGTCTTACCCTGGCGGGCCAGTTCGTACAATCGCTGACCGTCCACGCTTACCGCCGAGTACATGGGCGGCACCTGCATGATCTGGCCCCGAAAGGAAGAAAGCGCCGCCTCAACAGCCGCCCGATCCGCAGTGACCGGCCGGCGGGTAAGCACCGTGCCGGTACAATCCTGGGTGTCCGTTGTCTCTCCCAGGCGGAAGGTGGCCAGGTAGCGCTTGTTGCTGTCCGGCAAATAATCAAGGAAGCGGGTGGCGCCGCCCAACAGCACCGGCAGCACGCCGGTAGCCATAGGATCCAGTGTACCGGTATGACCCGCCTTGCGCTCCCGGGTGATCCCCCGCACCTTAGCCACCACGCCAAAAGAGGTAATCTCCGCCGGCTTGCAAATACACAGAACGCCGGTCATACCAGCAGTTCCCCGCACTTCTCCACCAGCTTAGAGCGAGCGGTCTTTACATCCATATCCAGGTTGCAAGCCGCCGCCTGGGGATGACCGCCGCCGCCAAAGGCCTTGGCGATCTCCGCCGCGTTCACGCTCTCAAAGGTGCGCAGAGAGGCTTTACATGTGCCGTCCGGCTTTTCCCGAATGGTAATGCCCACTTCCACGCCCTCAATCTGGCGGGTCAGGGGCGCCAGGCCCTCTGTCTCCTGCTCGTTGGAGCCGGTTAAGTGGTACATCTCCTGGGTCACGGTGATAATGGCTACCCGCTCGTCCAGGTAAAAACGCATAGACTCCAGTGCCAGCCGTTCCAGCCGGGCATAGGTCTTGGTCTTGGTCTCAAACATGACTCGATTGATCCGGCCGTTATCTGCCCCGGCTTCAATCAAATCCGCTGCAATGCGGTAACTCTCTGCCGTGGCAGAGGCGTAGCGAAAACAGCCGGTGTCCGTAGAAATGCCGGTATACAGGCAGTTGGCCATGCCTTTATCCAGGGGCACGCCCATCTCCCGGATCACCTTGTAGATGATCTCGCTGGCAGCAGCGGCACCGTCGTCCAGCAGCAGCCGGTCCGCATAATCCGTGTTGGTACCGTGGTGGTCAATACACAGATCAATATGGTACTTGCCCTGAATGGCACCCAGCAGCCCCTCGGTAGCCACATCCACCGCCACCACAAACCGGGGGGTGAACTTCATAGGCACAATATCGTCAAAGAGATAATTGTACTTGGGGGGAATGTCTGCCTCGTTCTTCACATAGGCAAACTTGCCCTTTTGCAGCAGCGCCCGGCAAAGGGCAAAGCCACAGCCCAAAGTGTCCCCGTCCGGGTGGGCATGGGTCAGAATTAAAATGTCGTCCTGCTCCAGCAGCAGACGGGCACATTCCTTTACATCAATCCTCATGTTCCAGTTCCTTCAGCTTATCCCAAAGGGCAAAGCCCTTTTCAATGGAGTCGTCGGCAATAAAGCGCAGCTCCGGGCACTTGCGCAGGTGCAGCCGCCGGCCCAGCTCGTGGCGAATATAGCCCTGGGCGGCGGTCAGACCCTTAACGGACGCCTTGGCCGCCTCCATGCCCTCCATGGCGCTCACATACACCTTGGCATAGCTAAGATCGTTGGTAACGCTCACCTTTACTACCGTAAGCATACCGCTGATCCGCGGGTCTTTGAGTTCCCGCAGGATTGCCACGATCTCCCGCTTAATATCCTCTGTAATTCTGTCAATATGATAACCGGGCATTTTGCACTCCTACTCAGTCTCTGTACTCCTCGACCACATAGCACTCCAGCACATCGCCGGGCTGAATATCGTCCCAGCCCTCCAGGCTGATGCCGCACTCATAGCCGGAAGATACATCCTTTACATCGTCCTTAAACCGCTTTAAGCCCTTCAGCGGCACATCGGCCAGCTGTTTGCCGTCACGCACCAAACGCACTTTGCCCTCCCGGCGGATATTACCGCTGGTGACCAGGGAGCCTGCAATGGTGCCGGCAGACGAGATCTTGTACACCTCGCGCACTTCGGCGGTGCCGGTGTCCACATCTCTGTACTTGGGGGCGCGCATACCGCGCATAGCCGCCTCAATCTCCTCAATGGCGTCATAAATAATATTGTAGCTGCGGATCTCCACGCCGTCCCGGTCTGCGTTCTCCTTGGCCACCGGGTCTACGCCGGTGTTGAACGCTACGATAATGGCATTGGAGGCAGCGGCCAGCATCACATCGCTCTCGCTGACGGAGCCCACGGCGCCGTGGATCACATGAACCCGCACCTCATCGTTTTCAATCTTCAGCAGGGACTGCTTTACAGCCTCGACAGAGCCTTGGACATCGGCCTTGATAACCACATTAAAGGCCTTCAGCTCGCCGGCCTGCAAGGTGTCAAACAGGGTGTCCAGCGTCACCTTATGGAAGGCGTTGAATTCTTCTTCCTTGGCAGCTTCCTTACGCTGCTCCACCAACTGGCGGGCCAGCCGCTCGTCGGACACGGCATTAAAGCCATCGCCGCTCATGGGCGCACTGTCCAGACCCATGATCTCCACCGGCACACTGGGTCCGGCCGAATTCACCTTACGACCGCGATAATCGGTCATGGCGCGCACCTTGCCCACTGCCATACCGGCTACGATCACATCGCCGGCATGGAGCGTACCGTTCTGCACCAGCAAGGTGGCAATGGGACCGCGGCCCTTATCCAGCTTGGCCTCGATCACCGTACCCTTGGCGGTACGATCCGGGTTGGCCTTCAGCTCCTGCATCTCCGCTACCAGCAGAATGGTCTCCAGCAATTTGTCAATGCCCATCTTGGTCTTGGCAGACACAGGCACACAGATCACATTGCCGCCCCATTCCTCCGGCACCAGTTCGTGCTCGGTAAGCTGCTGCAGCACCCGATCCGGGTTGGCGCCCTCTTTATCCATCTTGTTAATGGCAACGATAATTTCAACGCCCGCTGCCTTGGCGTGGTTAATGGCCTCAATGGTCTGGGGCATAATACCGTCGTCCGCAGCCACAACCAGCACGGCAATATCCGTAGCCATGGCACCGCGGGCACGCATGGCGGTAAAGGCCGCGTGGCCGGGGGTGTCCAGGAAGGTGATCTTTTCGCCGTTCGCTTCTACCTGATAAGCGCCGATATGCTGGGTAATGCCGCCGGCCTCGGTAGAGGTCACATCCGTATGACGAATGGCGTCCAAAATGGAGGTCTTACCATGGTCAACATGGCCCATCACACAAACCACCGGCGGGCGCTTCACGGCATTCTCGTCGTTCTCGTCGTCTTCTTCAATGATCTGCTCCTCAATGGAGACCACAACCTGCTTCTCCACCTTGGCACCCAGTTCGGTAGCCACGATCTCTGCAGTATCGTAGTCGATCACTTCGTTCACGCTGGCCATCACGCCCAGACTCATCAATTTTTTAATCACTTCGGTAGCCGTCATACGCAACAGGCTTGCCAGATCACCCACGGTGATCTCCTCCGGTACCTTAATGGTGATCTGCTGCTTTTTACGCTGCTCCGCAATGCGGGCCAGGCGCTGAGCCTCCGTCTCTCTCTTGGAGCGGGCGCGCATACCCTGAGGCCGCTTTTTGCGGTACTGCTTGCTCTTTTGGTTGAGCTTCTGCTTCTTCTGGTAGTCGCCCATGTTGGAAGCGGGGGCAATATCCTCGTACTTCTGATTGTACTTTTCCAGATCCACATTGTTCACTCGGGTGTCCACATGGCGAGTCTCGCCTTTGGTGCGCGCCTGGGGAGTCTGATTGGCCTTCTTCTTGGCCTTCTCCTCAGCCCGCTTAGCCGCCTGCTCCGCCATCTGCAAAATAGCAGCCTGGCTCTGGCGCTTCTTGTCCTTCTCCGTATTACCGGCGGACTGGGGCTTCTTCTCCCTTTTCTGCTGCGGCGCCTGGCTCTTAGGCTTATTGGACCGCAGCGCATAGAACTTGTCAAAATTCTCTACGCTGTGGGTCTTGGTAATGCGGTCAAAGAGGGCGTTCAGTTCCCCCTCCTCCAGCACAGTGGACGGCGACTTCTTGGCCGCACCGCACTGGGCCAGCAGATCCAAAACTTCTTTATTCTGTACGCCGAAACCGGCAGCGACATCGGATACCTTTACTTTTATGACCATTCCTTTTCCTCCTGTTGCAATAATTCTTCAATGCGTGCTGCAAAGCCTGCGTCCTCCACCGTAAGTACCCCTGCCCGATAACCCAGGGCAAAGTGTATCTCATCTATGGTGCAGGGCAGGGCACGCATACGGGGGGCTTTGGCACGCTTTTGACCGGCGGTCTCAAACTCGCGGACCAGCCGGGGCGACGCATTCCGCGCCGTCAGCACCAGCTGCGCCTTGCCGTCGCGTACGCTCTGCAAAGCCAGGTCGTGCCCCATAGCCAGCTTGCCTGCACGGCGGGCAAGCCCCAACATAGAAAGCCACTTGGCGTTATTCATCTTTCAGCTCCGCCTCCATACGGTCATAGACCGCGTCAGAGATGGTCACCTCCAGCGCCCGCTCAAAGGCACGCTTCTTCCGCGCCTTCTGCAAGCAGGCAGGATCGTGGCACACATAGGCGCCCCGCCCGGCCATCTTGCCGGTGAGATCCAGCTGCACATCCCCCTGAGGGGTGCGCACCACCCGCACCAGGTCGCGCTTGTTAAACCGTCCGCCGCAACCGGCGCACATACGCACAGGCACTTTCTTTGCTTTCATCTTTCCGCCTCCCTGTTTGCAGGCAGCCGCTTACTGCTGCGTGCCGTCGTAAAAGCCGGACTCCGGCTTAATATCAATCTTCCAGCCGGTGAGTTTGGCAGCCAGGCGCACATTCTGCCCCTTGTTGCCGATGGCCAGGCTCAGCTGATCATCCGGCACGGTGGCACGGCAGCTTCTGGCTTCCTCATCCAGGATCTCAACCCCAACCACATCAGCCGGCGCCAAAGCAGCGGCAATGTAAGTGGGCACATCATCGTTATACTTTACAATGTCGATCTTCTCGCCGCCCAAAGCGTCCACAATATTGGACACACGCTGGCCGCGAGGACCGATGCAGGCACCTACCGGATCCACATCTTCCTCTTTGCTGAATACGGCAATCTTGGTACGGGATCCGGCCTCACGAGAGACAGACTTAATCTCAATGGTACCGTCAAAGATCTCCGGCACCTCCTGCTCAAACAGGCGGCGCACCAGACCCGGGTGGGTACGGCTGATCATAATCTTGGGACCCTTGCTGCCATCTTTTACATCCACAACAAAAATCTTGATCAGGCTGTTCTCTACCAACTCTTCGCCGGGCACCTGCTCGGCCTTGGGCAGCACAGCCTCATTCTTGCCGATCTCCAAGGTGGCATTGCCGGTGACCGGGTCTACCCGCAGCACCTTGGCAGAGATCAGCTCCTGATTCTTGCTCTGGAACTCCTCCATCAGCTTGCCCCGCTCCGCCTCGCGAATGCCCTGGCGGATCACATGCTTGGCAGTCTGCGCAATAATGCGGCCGAACTCCTTGGTCTTCAGCGGAATGTCAATGGTCTTGCCTACCTTGGCGCTCTTCTTGATGGCCTGGGCCTCTTCCAAAGTCAGATCCGTGTCCGGGTCCTCCACTTCCTCAACCACATTCTTGGTCACATACACCTTAAAGCGCTGCTTCTCCGGGTCAATGTCGCAATGAACAATGTCCTTGCCGTTGTAGTCGTGCTTGGCAGCCACCACAATGGCGGCAGAAATTTTTTCATACAGGTAATCCTCCGGGATTCCCTTCTCCTGCGCCAGCATTTGCACCGCATCAAATAATTCCTTACTCATTTTCCGATCACCTTTCCTTTATTCCTGAAAATCCTGTTCAAAATCTGCTATATTAAAATCGTCCAACTTCACAAAGGCTGTATCCTTCTTTTGTACACACAGCGCTTTGCCGGAAGTCAGGCGAACGGTTATCTCGCCGTTATTATATTTCTCCAGCATGCCGGAGAAATCCCGCGCCCCGTCAACCGGGCGAATGGTGCGCACCAGTACCGGCGCGCCGATATACTGCAAAAAGTGGCTGTCCTGCACCAGCTCCCGCTCAATACCGGGAGAGCTGACCTCCAAGGTGTAGGCCTCCTTAATGGGATCTTCCCGATCCAGCGGCTCCTGGAGCGCCCGGCTCATCGCCACGCAGTCGTCCATACTCACGCCGCCGTCCTTGTCAATAAACACCCGCAGATAGTGCTGCGTGCCCTCCTTTACGAACCGCACATCCCAGAGCGAAAGCCCCAGATCGGCCGCAATGGGGGCGCACAACGCCTGCACACGGGATACCACATTTCCCTTGCCTGCCAATGAAAAACCTCCCTACAAAAACAGGAGAGCGGTCCCCGGGGACCACTCTCACTGAATAACTTACAACTTACCGATAACTATAATAGCATATTATAATCAAATGTCAAGCCTTTTTTCCGTCTGTGGAGAGCGAATGCACAAACAAGCCGCTAAGCAGCTTAGGCTCAAACCAGGTGGACTTAGGGGGCATCATGCGCCCGGCGTCCGCCACCGCCATCAGTTCCGCTATGGTGGTGGGATAGAGCGAGAACGCCAGCTTCATATCCGTTTTGGCCCGCTTCTCCAGCGCCCGCACACCGTAAATCCCGCCTACAAAATCAATACGCGGATCTGTCTTTGGGTCTTTAACACCCAAAATGGGCGACAGCAAATTGTCTTGCAGCAGCGACACATCCAAAGCGCCTACCGGGTCGTCCGGCACCAGCGCCGGCTTGATTTGCAAGGTGTACCACTCCCGATCCACCACCATACCGAAGGTGCCCTTTTGTTCCGGTTCTACCGGCTCATCCCTGTGCTTTACAATAAACCGCTGCTCGATTTGGGAAATCAGTGCGTCCGGTGACAGACCGTTCAAGTCACGCACCACCCGGTTGTAAGGCAAAATTTCCAGCTCGCTGTCCGGGAACGCCACCGCCAAGAAAAAATTAAATTCTTCCTGCCCGGTATAATCCGGTTTTTCTTCCCGCCGCTTGAGCCCCACTTTTACTGCGGAGGCGCAGCGATGGTGGCCGTCGGCAATATACAGCGCCGGGATGGCGGCAAACAGCCCTTGCAGTTTTTCGCACAGGGGCGCGCTATCCACCACCCACACCGTTTGCTGCACATCATCCTGCACAAAATCATACACCGGGGTGTGTTCGCTCATCCAAGTAGAAAGCGCCAACTCCACCGCCGGGGAGCGGCGATAGGTCAGGAAAATGGGACCGGTATTGGCGTCGCAGGTGTCCACATGGCGGATTCGGTCCGCCTCCTTGGCGGCCAGAGTGTGCTCGTGCTGTTTGATCACGCCGTTTAAGTAATCGTCCACCCCGGCGCAGCCTGCCAGCCCCACCTGGGCACGGCCGTTCATCACCTGCTTGTAAATATAAAAGCAAGGCGCCGGATCCTGCACCAGCGCGCCGGTATGCTCCAGCGCCAGCAGGTTCTCCCGGGCTTTCTCATACACCGCCGGACTGTACGGATCCGTCTCCGGCGGCAGGTCAATCTCTGCCTTATCTACATGTAAAAAGGACAGCGAATTGCCCGCTGCCCGTTCCCGCGCCCCGGCGGCAGTGAGCACATCATAGGGCGGCGCCGGAATCAGCGCCTGATAATCCGGCAGCGGACGAAATGCCCGAAACGGACGAAATACAGCCATAATGCCCCTCCTTTAGGTTCTTTTTTCCAATCTATTGTATGCAGTTTCATGTAAAAAGCGCACAGGTCGCCCTGTGCGCCGTTTTTATTTCTGATTTTTTTGGTACACGATACGCAGACCGTCCAGCAACAGATCCCGATCCACCACAGCGTCCACGGTACAGTATTTGGCAATGGCTGCACCCAGCCCGCCGGTGATCACCACCGTAGCCGGTTGACCCAGCTCTTGCTGAAAGCGCGCCACCATGCCGTCAATCATAGCGGCGGTACCATACACGGTGCCGGAGCGCATACAATCCACCGTGTTGGTGGAAATGGCGCTGGTCGGCGCTGCAATATCAATCTGCGGCAGTTGGGCCGTACCGGTGGCAAGGGCGCTCAGGGCGGTCTTGACTCCGCACAGAATCGCCCCGCCGATAAAGCTGCCGTTCTTGTCAATGACAGAGGCGGTGGTGGCCGTGCCCAGATCAAAAAGGATAATAGGTGCCGGGTACTTGGCAATAGCCGCCACGGCACCCACCACCATATCCGCACCCAGCTCGCCCGGGTTATCGGTCTTAATATTCAGTCCGGTCTTGACCCCGGGACCCACTAAAATCGGTGCTTTGCCGGTAACCAACACCACAGCCTTAGAGATGGTGCGAGCCAGGGGCGGCACCACCGTAGCCAGCACGGCGCCCTCCAGCGCAGACGGCTCCAGGTGCATCAGATCCAGCACACTGTGCAGCTTGATGGCATACTCCTCCGCCGTCTCGTTACTGTTGGTAGACAGGCGATATTTGTCCACAATGGTATCGCCCTCGATAAAGCCCATGACTACATTGGTATTGCCCACATCAATGGCCAGAATCATAGCCGCACCTTCTTTCTCTTAACTTAACTGCTTTTTGCTGATATTCACCAGCCGTACAATCACAGGACTGAGCACCACATTCACAGCCAATTCTACCACGAAATTCAGCCCTACAAAGCCGGTGATCATAAAAATGAACGCATTGGCACCGCCTGCATTCTGCAAGATCCAGTCAAAGAAAAACAACCGACAACCCAGCAGGAAGATCCCGGTATTCACCACCGGGCACACCACAGCGGCACAGACCACGCCGGCGTACTTATGCTTTTTGCTCAGCGCCCGATACACCAGCCCAGACAATGCCCCGGCCAAAATGCCCTTGAGCATCACCGTTAAAATGGTGCCAAAAATGCTCATGTTGAGGAACAGCGCCGTATCCGGCTGGCACAGCACCACCACGGAGAACACACCGCCCAGCCAAGCGCCGGCACCTACGCCGTAAAGGGCAGCGCCCACCACAATGGGAACGAGCACCAGGGAGATAGACACGGTGCCGAACTTAATAAACGAGCCCAGCAGCTGCAATACCACCACCAGGGCCGTGAGCAGACCTACGCCTGCGATCTTTTTTGCGTTCACTTTCATATTCAATTTTCCTTTCTGCTACTGTTCCAAGCCGCGCACCACGCAAACCGTGCGCCGCCTCGAGAAAGTTCGTTTTTTCTCTACGGATACAATGCGCCCTCATTATAGCCTATTCCCCTGCAAATGTAAAGAGACTTTTTGCACAGGAAATTGCCGAAGAAATGCGGCACCAACCTGCCGCTTGCCAATTCCAGAAGTAGTAAGACGATTCGGCGAACCTCCCCTTCGGCTGCGCCGCCAGGCGTTGACAGAGAGATTGCCCTATTGCAACCGCAAACCCACAAAAAAGCGTACACGGCAGAAACCGTGTGCGCTTTGCTGTACCGATTTACTTGTTCTTCTCCTGCACCACGCGGGTGATAATCTCCACGCAGCCCTCCGGGGTCAGGCGGCCGGAGTCCAAGGACAGATCGTAATTGTGCACATCGCCCCACGCCCGGCCGGTATAATGCCGGTAATTCAGCGCGCGCTTTTTGTCCTTCTCCGCCAGGCGCTTGGCCGGCGGCTTATCCGTTTCGCCGTAAAGCAGCACAATGCGCTTGGCCCGGTAGTCCTTACCGGCGTGCACAAACACATTGAGCACATCGTCCCGGTCCTCCAGAATATAATCCGCGCAGCGGCCCACGATCACGCAGTTGCCTTTTTCTGCCAAATCCAGAATAACCTTGCGCTGCACCGTCCACAAATAATCAGACGCAGACAGGCCGTTCATCACCTCCGGCGAACCAACGGACGAAAAGGCGTAGGCCAAGCGGCTCTTGCTGGCGGAATACTCGCCGGTCTCCTCAATATAGCGCTCGGCAAAACCGGTTTTCTCCGCCACATGGCGCACCAGCTCCTGGTCATAATAATCCCAGCCCAGCGCCGCAGCAACAGCCTTGCCCACGGAACGCCCGCCGGAGCCGAACTCTCGACCAACGGTAATTACTTTTACAGACATGGTAAAGCCCCCTTGCCCGGCGCTGCAAAATTGGGTACACCGCACCGAGTCTATATTCAGTATAGCACACCTTCACCAAAAAAGAAAGGGGATCTTTACCGAAAAAACAAGACGGCATAGGTGGTGCCGTTCTGATTTAGGCAGGCATACTCCTGGCCGGTCACCGGCGACACGGACTGGTTCACCGTCAGGGTCTGGTCATCCAGCGTCATACCGATGGTGCCGCGGGTCTGGCTGGCAAAGGCTACATAGTGGTAGTTGGCGCTGCTGGAGAATTTGCACACAGAGGGCGCCATACCGTCTGCAAAGACAATGGCAAAGCGAGGGCGGAAGGGGCTGGGGACCTCCACCTTGCGTGTGGCCTTGCCGTTACCGAAATAGTTGTAATAGTAGAACGGCAGCCCCCACAGGTCCCGCTCCGCCTGGGTGATATGCACCGTGGTGTTGCCGGTGTGGTCGCCAATGGCCTTATCAATCCGCTGATTATCCGCGTTAAAATCCTCTCGCTGAGGCACATCGGTACCCACCCAGTCATTCAGTTTTAAGTTGGTGGTTTTGTTGGTACTGCTCATGTTAATCCTCCGTATCTAAAATATCAAAGGGCAGCGCTGCCCGGTCAAAGACGGCATACGGCACCGCGTCTGCGTCCAACGCATTCCAGGTGCGCCCGCTGCCCGACAAATGGGCATAGAGAAAGGGCGGCACCCAGTCCCGCAGCAGGCGGCCCAAATTGGCCCGCCCGGCGGCAGGAATCACCAGTTTCAGATCGCCGTCCGTGCAATGATAAGTTGCCCCCGCGCCGCACAGATCGCTGAGTGCCTGTTGAAAGCCCGCTAAAGAAAAATCGCCCCAGGGCATTTGCCGCCGCGCCAGCAGCTTTTGGCGGGTCTCTTGCAGGGTATCCCCCGGCAGCAAACCGCGAACCGTCAGCCAGCGCCAAAGATTTTCTTCGGCAGCAGTGGCGGCAAAGGCGCCCTCCCGGGCGTCCGTCAGTTGATCATAGACCAGCGCGATCCCCGCCGCGTAGGCTCGCAGCTCGCCGTCGATCACCGTGCCCGGTTGCGGGTCAAAGCCCTCTGCCTGCGCCAGTGCCTGCAAACGACCCAGCACCGTCTCAAACATAGCAGGTCACCTCCACCGCCGTCACCTCCAGGTACGCGCCGGTGCTGCAAGGGATCACGCCGCCTTTTTCGCCTGCCGCATGCACCTCCGGGGTGCCGCACAGGCCGTCCGTTTGCAGCGCTGCCGACAGGGCGGAGGGATGCAATCTACCGCCGATCACCCGAGCGGAACACAGTTCTTTCAGCTGATTTTCCAGTGCAGAGCGCACCGTTGCCGGGTCCGCTCCTGCTAAAATTTGCGCCGAGCACACCAGCTGTACCGGTTGCTTTTTTGCCTCCTGAACATCAATAAAACACCCGGCCAGCGTGAGAATATCCAACTTTTCCGTCACCGCCAGGCGCAGTTCGTCGTCCACCTGACCCTGACGGCTGCGCACATATACCGTGACGATATAGTCAGAACCGCCGGGGCACACTTTGCACGACAGCACCCGATCCAGCTGCTCCACCGCTGCGGCCAAGCAGGCAGTGTTCACCCCATTGGGCGGCACCTGCTGCACCTGACAGATCCTTTGGCGCAGGGCGGTATCCGTTTCTACCGCCGCGCCGCCCGAAAACCGATTGGCGTTGGTCACCCCGCGGATGCCCGCCGGGGGATTGACCATCACGGTAATGCACCCCGGCTCCACGTTATGGGCGGTGGTCTTGCCCAGGGAGACAGCCGGCACATCCACCGCCAGTTCCCCGGCGGGAATGGTAGCTGCCTTGGTGGTGGCAAACTGCAAATAGGGCTGCCCAGCCACAGAACACACCGTGTCTGCCGGTACGGTCACCGCCGTCTCTGCTGCTTGCGCCAACGAAAATGTCAGCACCCCGGCGGCGGCAGAAGCACCCTTGCGCTGCAAACCCACGTCCGCCGCGTGCCGATCCAGGTCCGCACCCCGTGCCGTATCGGCAAACACCTGGCTTTGCACATGATCGCCAAACACCGACAGGGCATACAGCTCCGTTGCCACACTGCGAAAGCGGGCGTCCAGCTCCGGCAGATCCTCCGGCTTTTCGCCGCAAGCGTCGAAAAATGCCGCCCGCATTTTGTCCGTTATTTCTTGATAGGTCGCTCTCATAGGGCAACCGTCACCTCCCGTTCTTCCTCACGCACCCACAGGCGAAAGACCGCGCTGCCGTCTGCGGTGCGCACCCCCAGCACCAGCACGCCGGGCACATCCCAGACGGCCCGGCGACCCAGCGCCAGCAGTTCGTCCGGCAACAGATCTGCCCCGCAGCCGCCCACGCCGCCTACCGGCCGAGGATAATAGCCCTGCCGGGGCAGCGTCAGCAGCAGGCGCAAAGACTGCACCAGATTCTCCGGTGCGTCCAGGCGCCGAGGGACATGATCCGTAACCGCATAATCGCCGTTTTCCACTGCATAGATCAAGGTTCGATCTCTCCTTTTTCATTGATGACCAGGCCGTTTATCCGCACCGTACCGTCCCGGCACAGGCGCACCACCGCGCCGCCGGGGCCGCGCAGCTCCACCTCGCCGGGTGCCAGATCGGTGCTGCCCATACGAGCGCCGGCAACCACTGCGCCGTCCTCTCCGCCGGAGAGCAGCAGCACCTGGGCACCGGCAGGCACATTGGCCGCATAGCCGTAAGGGGCATACACCGGAGTCTCCCGCAAATGGGCAGAGGCCACCGTTTCCACCTGACTGCCGCCCAGAGTCACCCCGGCGCACTCATATCCGGCGCCGCCGGTTTGGCGGGCACGCTCATTCAGCCACATAGTACATCGCCTCCAATTTCGGTTGGCAGCACAGCACCAGCCGGGTCTGTACCTGCCGGGCGGTGCCGGTGATCTCCCGCTGAAAAATGCGGAACCCGGCGCTGTCCGGCACACCGTCCTTTGGCACCACCGGGGCATACAGCGGCAGCCGATGGGCACCGGTGAGTACCACCTCCAGCCGCCGATACCGGGCAGCCGCCTGCTCCAGCTTGCGCAGCAGCACCTGCTGGCGCTGCTCCGGCGGATAGGCCGCCACATTTATATAGCGGCGACGACTGATCTTTTTGTCCGCAAAATACCCGGCCTCCAATCGGCGGCAGTACGGTTCCGCGCTGGCAATTTTATAGGCATATATCCCCGGCGCTTCTCCCCGCTCGGTCACCACCGTAATCGAGGTGATTTGATCCCCGGGCAAAGTCACCGGTGCCTCACTGCCGTAAACACACAGCCGGTTCTCCGGATCGGCAAAAACACCCTTGGCGCCCAGCACCTGCATAAAGCCCTGCAAGGCGCCAAAGCAGCTGGTGCCCTTCTCCACCGTATATTGCCCCGGGGCGGTGCCGGCAGGCAAAGCCGCCGTAAAGCCAAAGGGCGCCGCGTAATGGTGGACCATTTGGTCCACATTGGGTGCGTTTAGACGAATGGGCAGCGCCTCATTGTCCAGCAGCAGACAGGCAGAGGAGCGGGCATACACAAAGCCCCGCCGCTGCCCGGGGGTTACCGTCAGCTTTTGCTGGTCCGCATAGCCAAAGAAGCAGCACGCACCGTCCGGCGCAAAGCCCCGCACCCGGTACACCTCCGGCAGATCGCCGTCCCACAAAAAGTGCAGTCGCAGTCCGTCGCAGCCGGCAGTCACATCGCCGCTCCAGCGGTAAGACAGCAGCTGCCGGGGCACCGCCCGCTTGCCGTCCAAAAATTCCAGTTCAAAGGTCACGCCAACACCACCTTTTCCCCGGGGGTCAGACCAAAGGGCGAGGCCAAACGGTTCCGTGCCACAATGGTGTCTATCGACACACCGGTGCGCGCCGCAATGTCAAAGGCGTTTTCCCCCTGCCGCACCCGGGTGCTGCCGTAAGGAGCATACCGGGGCGCTGGGTCACAGTCCTCCGTAAAAGTAAAGCTGTACTGCACCCCGTCCCGGGCGGTGGTGCAGGTGTAATCAAACCGGGTCAAGTACGCCCGCATAGGCTCCGCCCCGGGGGCGAACAGCCAGTGGGCCTGTCCGGGCAAAAGCAGCCGCCGCAGCACCTGGGCCATCTCCAGCGCACGGCCGCCGTACCACCAGCCCTTGCCGGTGATCACCGTGGCCCGGCGCCCGGCCGGGGTCACGCAGACCCCGCCGGACAGCAACCGTTCCTCCTGTTGCAGCGCCCGATTCTCCACCTGAAGCTGGGCGGGATTTTGCAAAAAGGTGTACGGCCCAAAGCGCATACGCATCAGTGCCTGCATATCTACACCTCCCCGCCGTCATACCGGCGGGCGTCCAGGCGCAGATACTCGCTGAGCGCCTCAATATAGGCATTATCCTGTTCGTTCATACTCTCCGTCTCCATCTTCTAAATCCTCCCGATAGGTCAAGGTGGCGCGCAGGTGCAGGCAGCCGGTGTACGTGTCCGCCTGGGGCGCGCCGGCCGACACCGCACACACCCGCCGATCCAGCAGCGTGCGGCAAATGCCGGAAAGCACCTGTTGCAGTGCCCCGGTACCGGCAGCCGGGGGCGCATATAGATCAAAGCGCAGGACAATCTGACCGGCCTGGCTCTCCTCACCCACTGCGTCGCTGGTGCCGTCCAACTCCGCCAGGCGCACCGCCACCACCGGACGCAGCAGGCGGCTGGGCTTCATTTGGTCCGGATACGCCCGGCAAAAGTCCACCCCTTGCAGGGCAGCGCTATCCCGCAGCTTCGCCAGTACCTGCGTCACCGGATCCGTTGTCCACTTCATAACTTCCCTCCTGCAAGCGCTTCATCACGCCGGTATAATACAGCAGCTGGCCGCCCATACAGACCGCCTCCCGCTTGATAAAATAATAAGATCGGTCACCGGTCTCCAGCACCGCGTCCTCCGGCAGTTCCAGGATATTCCGATCAAAGGGGCCGATGTACAGGTAAAAATCCTTGTCCACCCGCCCAATGGGCGTTTGCCGATCCGTAAAATTGGACTTGTTCTTCCGCCAGGTCTGTTGCAGAGTACAGAAAAACGGAAGGGATCGGCCCGCCTCGGTGACCAGGCAGGCGCTGTTGCCTGCCCGGGTCAACTGATTTTTAATGATATGTGCAGCCGGTGTCATACGCTGAGAAAGGCAAAGGCGTCGTCTCGCAGCAGGCCTCTGCACGCCTGCTCCGCGTCCTCCAGCATCAGGGCAGATGCCTTGTGCTGGCCGCTTTGCTGCACCGTTACATCGCCGGCGGTAAAGGCGGTCACATCGTCGCCGCTTTGAAACCACCGGGACTGCTCCAGCATACGCAGCGCTTTCACCGCTGCCAGGTGGATCAGTCGCTCGTCCGCCGGATCTGTCGCGTCAAACATACGCAGCTCCACCATGCGCACCGCCGAGGCGATCACCGGCGCCCACCGGGTCAGCTGCTCCGCCGTCTCTCCGGAGAGCAGCTGCAACCGCTCTGTGACCGCCTGTATATCCATACAGTTTGGCTTAGGCATGGGTCAGCATCTGAACAGCGCCGGAGAAGATGGGCGAGAACCCGGCAATGGCGGTGATGGACGCCCGCTCCAACTGGCGATCGATCAGCTTGTCAAAGTCGGTGACCACATCACCGGCCTGCACCTTTTCCAGTGCGCAGGTACGATCCAGCGCCAAAATGGTATTGTCGGGGAACATCTTGTGCTTGATCAGCTCTGCGCCCAGCGGAGTCACCACTCGACCGGTGGCGTGGAAGTCGTTGCCGGCGATTGCATCCTGCATTTCGGTCATTTTCAAAATGGAGGCGGTATCCCGGGCACTTACCAGCAAAGTGGTCATATTGAAGCCCTCAAAAGCGTTCCACAGATCCACCAGCCCGGCATAAGTCAGACCGCCCTCCAAAGTAATGCCGCTATCATGCACGCCGATCAGCGCCGCATAAGCGTCCAGCAGCTGCCCTTCTGCAATGCAGTTGCCGATTTGGCGCAGGGTCACGGTAAACAGATCCAGCTTTTGGAACTTCACCGCCTCATAAGAGGCCACCAGCATACGGCCCCGCTTGTGCATCTCTGTGAGCGTATCCTTCACCTGCACCGTGGTGGTAGGCAGGGACGCGCCCTCCGCCACCTCGGCGGCAGTCAACCGCTCGCCGTTCTCCACGCTCTCAATGGCACGGTAGTCCATACCGTCAATCACCGTGGTGGTGGCCACGATCTTTTGCAGCACATCCGCCTGCTCCATACCCTGGCGCACCGCTCGGCTCACATACTCCGGAAACAGCGCCGCAGAGTCCGAGGTCTGGAAGAATTTAGACACCGTGTCGGAGCCGATGCCACTGACTTTAATGTCAAAGCGCTTAAGCTGGCGCTGATAGGCGTCCAGCCCCTCCAGCGGGGTACCTGCGTAATTTTCCGAAGGGTCGATCTGTTCCAGCGCCTGGGTAAAGCTTTTGCCTGTAGTGTACAGTCCCTTTTCCAGTTTCAGATTATCATAAGCCATCTTACATTACCTCCTGTATTAAAGAATAAAACCGACCATGCCGGTGGTGGCGTCTGCCCAAAGAACCAGGCGCCTGATTGCCGCCTTTTCCTCGTCCACTTTTACGCCGCCGCTGCCGTCGGCAATCAGGCCGCAGTAGCCGGGCGTGGGTGCGATACCGGTAAACTTGCACTCCACATAGCCGCCCAGCTGCACGCCCACCAGGTTGCCCTGCACATTGCGTACAAAACCCATAAAGTTGGGGCTTTTGCTGTCGCACTCTTTTACATGTTTATCGGCAACCGGGTATGCCAGCATACCCACCCGGCCGGACTCGCTGTAAAAGCTAAGCATCTTGTCGTCAAATCCGTCAAAATAAATTGCCATGGTTTCTTCCTCCTTAAATTACAAAAGCCTGGTTGTTGCTCTTTTTTTCGCCGCCGGACGCCAGCTGGGGCGACGGCATATTGGCACGGCGATCGGCAGCCTCAAAGGCGGCCTTAAAGGCCTGCAACTCCTTGGCAGTCATCACCCGGGCCACGCCCTCAAACACGCCCAGTTCCATCTGAGGCAGCACCCCGGCGCACAGACGTACCACCTGAGAAGCCAGCTCCTGCTTGTAGCTTTTGCCCAACTGGGCCTCCTGCTCCAGGGTGTCCAGCTGTCGCGCCAACGCTCGCGCTTGGTCGCAGGTGAGGGTCACAGCGCCTTTGCTGTTTTGCAGGGTCTTGCGTACATCGTTCTCTGTCACAGTCTTGTCTCCTTTGCTGCTGTCATAGTGCTTGACCACACCGGCCTCTCGCTGGGCAGGCACGGCCACAAAGCTCCATTCGTAAGCGTCCGTGGCGTCGGACAGCACGGTAAAGGCCACCTTGCCGTCATAGCTTTTGCCGGGCACATGGCTGCACCCGCCGCTGCGCCGATCCGCACCGCACAGGGAGCACACAGCGCTGCCCATGGCACAGGACACGCTCACTTCCTTTTTGATCCCGCCGTCGATCTGGGTGATCAACTCCGCATTGCCGGGGGTGCGCACCATGTAGGCCTTAGCCTGTAAGGCCACCAAATCCTCGCCGTCCGCAGTCTTGCGCCCGGGCACCGACACCACCGCCGTGGCATAAATGCGCGCCGCCTGGTCGCCGCTTTTCATAGAGTGGTCAAAGATCCCGGTCTTGCCCACAAACAGGGCGCCCAATTCCTCCAGCGCCCGACGGGTAAACTTTTCATGATCCCGATCCACATCGTTGTTGCATAGCACCACGGAGAACACATACAGCTCCTCCGGCGCAAACGCGCGGCGGGTAAAGGCGCCGATGGCCTCTAAATCCGCCGGCGCCGGTGCAAAGCTCTTTTCTACATAACCGCCGGTCATAATTTCTCCGTCTCCTTTTTGATTTTCTCCGCCTGGGCCTCATACAAATGGGCCTGGGCCGTATCCGTCTGGTCTTGCAGGGTAATATCCTGCCACACCACCTGGAAGGGGGCGCCGCTGCCGCAGCACTGCAAATAAGTGCGCCCGATCTTCTCAATTACCGGGGTTAAAATACGCCGATAATTCTTCAGCTCCGTGGTGAGCAGGTCCGCCTGTTGGCGGCTCATCCGCTCGGTGGTAGACCAGGACAGACCGAACATGAAGGGCGGCAGCCCGGTTTTGGCCACGATCTGCTCCAGCATTTGGCGCACGGGAATCTCGCTCTCCAGCACCTGATTGTCGGCGCCGATCACCTTTACATCCACATCGCCCACCGCCACAAAGTCCTTCACGGACGAAGCGTCCATAGCCTCCTGCCAGGAGCGAGCCATGGTCTGTGCCCGCTGCCCTGCATAGGCACGGTCCGCCGCGTCGTTGCCCGGTCGGTACACCACCGCATAGCGCAGATTACCGGCATGGCTCCAGTTTTGGCCAATGGTGTTGTAAATTTGCAACAAGATCCGGCTCACAAAAGGCAGTCCCCGCAGCAGACTGGTGCCTGCCACCGCCCCCGGCTCCGGGTTCAGCACGGAGTAGAGCAGCAGATCCGGCCGGGGCAGCGGCTCTCCGCCGCTGAAAAAGCACAGATCCAGCCCGTTTCCCGCGCGGCGCACTTCCAAATTGCGGGTGTCGCCGTTATACAGGGCATACAGTTCCCGCCCGTCGGTGATCATCTCACCCACGGCGCTGCCATAGGTAAGCAGCTGATCCAGATAGGTGGCGATAAAAGCCTCAATCCCCTGCTGGTTGCCGCCTACATTGATCCCGGACAGATCCCGGTTTAGCTGCGCATTCAGCCCATCACTGCCGGTGTCCAGACTGAACCCGCCGGTCAGGCGCACCAGCTTGCCGATGGCCGCGTCCAAAATGGGAATGTTCTCTCGCAGATTGCGATAGAGCGCAGCGTCCGCCGTCACCGCTCCGTAGGACTGCCAGCTGCAAAAGGGCTGACCCGCCGGGTGCCCGGTCTGCACTGCGCAGCAGTCCCCTGCTCCTTTTTTGGCGCCCGATTTGGAACGAAAGCGTCCCAAAACATCACTTCCTTTCTACCGCAAGGGCGCATACGCCGCCGGGCTCCTCACCGTTCAATACGGTAGAAACAAAGTAGCGAATGTCGTCCATTGCATGGTCGTTTTCTTTTTTCGGTGCGTCCCGGCGCAGACTGTTGTCCCACTGGTACAGGGAGAACTCCCGCAATGCGTCCTTACACCCGGGGGCAATCTTGATCTGCGCCTGTTGCAGTGCCCGGCTCACCCGATGAATGCCCGCCACCACATCGTTATCCGCCTTCAGTACCGGATAGCGGCCGTGGCGCAGCACCGTCTCTGCAAAGCTGGCGGCGGAGGGGTCAATGATCAGTGCCGCAATGGGCCGATCTCCCGCCAATTCGCACAAGTGGGCATAGTATTCCTCATCAGTAAGCTGCACCCCGGTGGCTCGACCGGAGTGGTAATACTCCGCCACCCGGCACCAGGCATCTCCGTCTCGGCACCACAGCCCCAGGGAAAAAGGATTGACCGTGCCGTAATCGCAAGAGAGATACCAGGGCCCGGCAGGCGCTGCCGGCGCCCCCACATGCCGCTTGGGGTCAAACATGGGGTACACCAGTCCGTCTGCCGCCACCCAGCGCCCCTCTACGAACCGGCGGTAAAAGGTGCCGCTGTACAGTCGCTTGTACCGCCGCAGCACCGCCGGGGACAGAGAGGGATTGTCCGTCATCTGAAAGTGCAGGTACAACACCTGCTTTTCCGCCGCTTTTTGGATCCACTCTTTATAGAACCAATGATAGGGGTGCTCCGGATTGCAGTTAAACCAGTAGGTGGCCCCCTCCAGAGAGCACCTGGCCAGCGCCTGCTCCACAAAGGAGCGGGGCATTAAGGCCACCTCGTCCAGCAACACGCCGCCCAGGGTCATACCCTGGATCAAAGCGGCAGAGCTTTCGTCTCGCCCGCCAAACAGATAAAAGCGGTTTTCCCGTCCGTCCCGGCGCACCGTCAGCTCGCTGCGGCTGATCTTAAAAGTGCAGGTAAAGCCCAGCGCCGTCAACTGCTCCGTCAGCGGGGTGAGCACATTCCGTCTTAGAGAAGCGACCGTCTTGCCGCACAGGGCAAAGGCTGTGTCGCGGAAGCGATAGAACGCCCAACTGACAAAGGAAAGGCTCATGCACAGGGTCTTGCCGCTGCGCACGGCGCCGTCGCAGATAATGCCGCTTTTGCCGCTGTGGGGCGACCCCGGGCACCACCAGGTCAGTGCCTGCATCTGCTTGGGCGAAAAGGGCTTAAACGCTGTCACGATCCCCGGCGCCCCCTTCCTGCCAAACGCACTTGGCACCGGCCTCCAGTGCCTGGTAAAAGGCAGCCGCCGTGTTGCCCTCTGCCGCCTCCAGGGCTTGCAGCTTCTCCAGCGCCTTGAGCCGATCAAAAAATTTGATCTCCATACCGCCGCCCTTAGGGCGCTTGATCTCGCTGATGTTAAAGAGATCCATCTCCCCCAGCGCCGGCAAGATCTGCTCCTCCGGGGCATACAGCAGCCGTACCGCATCCTGTATTTCGCCAAAGGCAAGGTGCCTTAAACCCTCGGTGTATTCCTGCCGTATGCTCTTTTTCTTTCGTCTGCCCATCGGCTCACCTCCTGCAAAAGGGCGCCGCACCGAAAAAGCGCCCTTCACCTATACCCATGAAAACCGCCGGGTTATAGACGAAAGGCTCTATAAAAAGAAAAAAGCCGGTAAAAAATACCGACTTTTTCTGCTTCCTTATTCCGTTTTATCAGTCCTTGGTCTTGCTCATCACCTTCAGCGGGTCCACCGTCTCCTTGTTCATGGTGGTAATCAAGTGCAGGTGGGGCGCCTCTTCCGCCTCAAAAGGTACGGTGCCCAGGGTGCCCAAATCCTGACCCAGAGTCACATAATTTCCGGCAGACACATGCACCACATCCATACCACAGTATTGGGCCACCAGGTTGCCCCCGTGGTCAATGGTGATGACCTTGCCCAGCAGGGCGTCCGTCTTAACGGACAGCACCAGGCCGTCGTTGATGGCGCTCACCTTGGCGCCCTTGTTGGCCTTAAAGTCCACTGCCGCATGGGCACGGTAGTCCCCCATGGTGCGGTTAAAAGTCAGCTCCTCATTGTAGCTTTGCTGCACGCTCTCAGACACCGGATATTTGTAAAAACTCTTGTAAGGCATATTGGTATCCGACTGCTGCATGGACGCCGGCTCCGTGGTGGTTGTTCCCTTGGTGGCAGCCGCCGTGGTGCCTGCCGTAGTGGCGGGGGCGGTCTCCGTTACGCCCTCTACCCGGTGCTGCACCGCAGCCGCCGAAGTAGTCTCCGTCACGGAAGTAGGCTCGCCCACCGGGGTCTTGCCGCTGCCTTGGGAGGAGAAATACACAATCAGCCCCAGAGCGATGATGGACAGGCAGATCACCGAGAACAGGGTCCGCAGATTTTTGCTTTCATTTTTATCCTTTTTTGATGTAGCCATAAAAATAACACCTCGGCAGTAGTATGCGCCAAGGTGTTTTGTTTTATACAAAGGGGTTATTCTGTTTTTGCCGCTTTGGCCCCCCGGCTCTCCGCCTCCATGATTTCCATGGCGGTGCGCAGGGTGTCTACCACCGACTCCTGGGGCAGCGGTTTTAAGGCGATATAGGGCTTTTTGCCTGCAGACAGCAGCACCCGGCCGTACATACCCTTGTTCAGCGCCGGGATCCATGCCGGTTCCAGATTACTGAAATACAACAGCACCGCGCCGTTCTTTTGGCTGATTTCCGTTAAGCCTAACGCCAGCGCCCGATTGCGCAGCAGCGCAATTTCCACCAACCCGTACACACTTTGGGGCGGCTTGCCGTACCGGTCCGTCAACTCGTCGTACACATCGTTGGCGTCTGCGTCGCCGGCAATGTCCGCAATGCGCTTATACATGGCGATCCGCTGATTGGTGGCAGGGATATACGCCTCGGGAATATTGGCGTCCACCGGCAGGTCGATCAGGCACTCCTGCTCCTCGTTTTGGGCAGGCGCCTCGCCTTTCTCCAGCGCCACGGCCTCCTCCAACAGCTTTAAGTACATATCGTACCCGACCGCCTCCATATGGCCGTGCTGGCGGTTGCCCAAAAGGGAACCGGCACCGCGGATCTCCAGGTCCCGCATGGCGATCTTAAACCCGGAGCCAAACTCCGTGTATTCCCGAATGGCCTCCAGCCGCTTGGTAGCAATATCCGTCAGCTCCCGCCCACGGGTGTAAGTAAAGTAGGCAAACGCTCGGCGAGAAGAACGCCCGACCCGGCCGCGAATTTGGTGCAGCTGGGCCAGTCCCATGCGGTCTGCGTGTTCAATAATCAGGGTGTTTACATTGGGAATATCCACCCCGGTCTCTATAATGGTGGTACACACCAAAACATCCAACTGGGCGTCTAAAAGCTGCTGCCAAACGGAACTGAGCTGCTCCTCGGTCATACGACCGTGGGCAATGCCCACCCGCGCGCCGGGCAGTGCCTTTTGAATTTGCACCGCCGTGTGCTCAATGGTATCAATATTATTGTGCAGATAGTAGCACTGACCGCCCCGGGCCAGTTCCTTTTCCATAGCCTCCGTCAGCACCCCAAAGTCGTACTCCATCACATAGGTCTGCACCGGGTGCCGGTCGCCGGGCGCCTCCTCCAGCACACTCATATCCCGTATGCCGCTCATAGCCATATTCAGGGTGCGGGGAATGGGGGTGGCAGACAGAGTCAGTACATCGACCGCCGGGAATTTCTCTTTGATCTTCTCTTTTTGTGCCACGCCGAAGCGCTGCTCCTCATCCACAATCAGCAGCCCCAGATCCTTAAAGCGAATGTCCTTGCTGATAATCCGGTGCGTACCTACCAGCAGATCCACCCCGCCGTGAGCCAAATCCTCTAAGATCTGCTTTTGCTTGGTGGGGGATACAAAGCGGGAGAGCATCTCCACCCGCACCGGAAACGGCTCCATCCGGCGCATAGCCGTTTGGTAATGCTGCATAGCCAACACCGTGGTGGGCACCAAAATGGCGCACTGCTTACCGTCTGCAATGCACTTAAAGGCACTGCGCAGAGCCACCTCCGTTTTGCCAAAGCCCACATCGCCGCACAGCAGCCGGTCCATAGGCGACGGCCGCTCCATATCCGCCTTGATCTCCGCCGCGCTTTGCAGCTGATCGTCGGTCTCATCATAGGCAAAGCGCAACTCAAAGTCCCGCTGCATATCCCCGTCCGGACTAAAGGCGTAGCCGGGGGTACTCATCCGCTTGGCGTAGAGGGCAATTAACTCCTTGGCCATATCCCGCACAGAGGCGCGCACCTTGGCCTTGGTCTTTTGCCAGTCGCCGGAGCCAAGGCGGTTGATCTTCACCTTCGTATCTTCCTTAGGCCCAATGTACTTGGACACCAAATCCAACTGGGTCACCGGCACATACAGGGTGTCGCCCTTGGCGTAGCTGATTTTAATATAATCTTTTTTCACCCCGCTAAGCTCCAGGGAGTGAATGCCCTCAAATACGCCGATGCCATGCACATTGTGCACAATATAGTCGCCTTTTTGCAGTTCGTCCAGGGAGTGAATGGCGTTTTTGCCCCGCGCACGCTTGTGCTTCTTTTTATTTTGCCCGGTGCGGGCGTGGGTAAACAGGGCAAAGCGAATATCCGAAATTTGCACCCCGCCGCTGAGGCTGCCCGGGCATACATGCACCGTGCCGGTCTGGAACTGCTCCGGCAAGCGCGGGTAGAATTCTGCGGAAAAGCCTTCACTTTGCAGGTCCGTGGCCAAGGCGCGCCCGGCCCGCTCCGTACCTGCCAGCAGGCAAACGGTGTACTTTTTCTCCGCCAAGGGGCGCAGTTCCTCCGTCAGCTGGGCCATGGTTCCGCTCCATACCCCCAGGGTTTGCAGCCGGAAGTCGGACAAATGCCCCACCGGGGTGTCAAAGCTGCCCCGAGGCATGGAGTCCAAATACAGCGCTTTCTTTTCTGTATAAATTTCCGTCAGCGTGTCAAAATCAACCGTATACCGGTCCAGCCCCTTGCACAGGCTGCCCTGCTCCACCAGCCACTTCATATCCTCTTGCAGCAGCCGATTGGCGTTATTGCACTTCTCTTTCACTTTTGCCGAGTCGCACACCGCCAGCAGACCGTTGCAATAATCAAACAATCCGTTGGACTGATACACAAGGGGTAAATATTTATCTTTACAAGGCAGGGTGCCGGTTTTGCGCAGGGTGTCTGCGTCTGTGAGCAGCTTTTCCCTGGCTTTGGTGGCCTTGCCCCGCAGCCCGGCAGCCAGCGCTTCTATGGCCTTGGCGGTCTTTTCCGCATCGGCAAAGAGCACCTCTGCCGATGGGGTGATCCGCAGGCTGTTCAGTGCCTCCGTCCGCCGTTGGGTAGCCAGATCAAAGGCGGTCATACTCTCAATGGTATCGCCCCAGAATTCCAGCCGCACCGGTTCTGTGCGCCCGGGCGGGAAAATATCCAAAATACCGCCACGCAGAGCAAACTGGCTGGTGCCGTCCACCTGATCGTAGCGAGCATAACCCGCTGCCACCAACGCCTGTACCAGCTCACCGGGGGGCACATCATCCCCCACCTTTACCGTGCGGGTGCGCCCCAGCAGCTCCGCCGGGGGCATGGTCAGCTGGCAGGCAGCTGCCACCGGCGCCACCACGGCAGTGTACGCCCCCGCAGCCATGCGGGACAGCACATCCAGCCGCAGCAACTCGTACTCATGGCTGGCACCTGCCACCTGCACAAAGTTCATCTCCCGCGCCGGGTACAACAACACATCCCCTTGCAGGGTGCGCAGATCCTCCGTCAATTTAACGGCAGAGGCCTCGTCTGGCGTGAGCACCAGTAGGGGCTTTTTTTGTTGTTCATACAGTGCGTGGAGCACCAGCGCCTTACCGGTCTCCGAAAGACCAACGGCCCCAACTGGTCGGGACCCGGTGGTCCACGCCCGATTGAGGCTGGCAAACGCATCACTTTGATTCAGTACACCTGAAAAGCAAGACATTCTTTCATTCCTATTCTGCCCCGCAGGGCTTTTGCTATCAGCGGTTATACAAGTTCATGGCCTCATCCGTTTTGCCCTCCACCAGCAGCCGCACCGCCGCCGTGGCGTGCTCCAGCGCCGTCTTCAGCGCCGGCTCCTGCTCTTTGGGAAAACGGCCCAGCACCCAGTCCGCCAGGTCATACGCCGGGGTGGGCTTTTGCCCCACGCCGATCTTCACCCGGGGGAAGTCCTGACTGCCCAGCCGGGCAATAATACTCTTTATGCCGTTGTGTCCCCCGGCGCTGCCCTTACGGCGCACCCGGGTGCGACCCACATCCAGACTGATGTCGTCAAACAGCACCAGAACCCGCTCCGGCGGAATTTTATAAAAATTCGCCGCCTCGGCCACTGCGTCGCCGCTTAGGTTCATCATGGTTTGGGGCTTCATCAGCAGGCACCGCTCTCCGCCCAGGCGCACATCGCCCACCAGGGCGTGGAACTTTAATTTCTTAATATCCACATGCTCCTGAAGCGCCAGCAGATCCACCGCCAAAAAGCCCGCGTTGTGGCGGGTCATCTCGTACTTAGGTCCGGGATTGCCCAGCCCTACAATCAAATACGAATAGGTGCCGCCAAACTCTTTTTTTCTTGAAAAAAGCATACTCTTCCTATCTTCTTATGGCAAAAATCGGGCACGCCGCCACCGTACCTCTACAGTACAGCGTGCGTCGCGCCCGTTCTGATTATGCCTCGGTTTTTTCAAACTCCTGGAATTCCCGCTCGTCGTCGGATTTCTCGAAGTTGTACATATTCTCGTCCTTCACATGCTTGGCAATGAACTTGTCACGGTCAAACAGCTCGTCTGCCTTCACCTTCCAGGCCTTGGCAGCGCCGATGGTCTTGTCGTACAGCTCGTTGGCCGACTCCGGGTGCTGCATCTCGGTGGAATAAGCACCGGTCTCTGCCACCATTTTGCTGATGGCGCCGGGGTTATCCAGCACCGGGCAGGGGCGCAGCATATTATTGGAGAAGGGCTGGTTGCGCTTGTACGCCATAAACAGCGGACTTTGCAGCGCGTCCAACACGGAGCATTCTTTAATATTCACATTGGAGTAATGCACAAAGGCGCAAGGCTCGCAGTCGCCGTTGGAGTTAATGTGGAAATAGTGGCGGCCGCCGGCAATACAGCCCTGCACATACTCGCCGTCGTTCCAGAAGTCCAGCGCAAAAATGGGCTTGGTGTGGCGCCACTCGTGCATCTTCTTATACATCAGCGCACGCTGCTCCGGGCTAACCATCAGCTCGCTTACCGCGCCTTTGCCGGTGGGCATATAGGTAAAGAACCAGGCAAACTTAACGCCCTGGTCGATGAGCCAGTCCATATACTCGTCAGAGGCCAGCACATCGGTGTTTTTGCTGGTGTAGCACAGGGAGGCGCCAAAGGGCACGCCCCGATCCTTCAGCCGCTTCATGGCAGCCGTGCACTTTTGGAAAGTGCCGGCGCCGCGACGGAAGTCGTTCTCCTCCTCGTAGCCCTCAATAGAGAAGGCCGGGTAGAAGTTGCCTACTTCGCGGATCTCATCAGCAAAGCTGTCATCGATCAGCGTACCGTTGGTAAAGCTCAGAAATGCGCAGTCCGGGTTCTCTCTGCAAATACGCATCAGATCCTTGCGGCGCATGGTAGGCTCACCGCCGGTGTACAGATACATATATGTACCCAGCTCCTTGCCCTGGGTGATAATACGGGTCAGGTCGTCATAAGACAGAGAACTGGTATGGCCGTACTCAGCAGCCCAGCAGCCGGTGCACTTCAGGTTGCAGGCAGCGGTGGGATCCATCAGGATCGCCCACGGCACATTGCAGCCGTACTTCTCAATGGCAGCCATACGCTTGGAGTAGCTGTTAATGGCTACATTCATCAGCGGCTGAACCAACTGATTGAGCACATGCTCGTCTGTATTGCAAACCAAATCTCTGGCAAAGCGCATCCAGTTGTTATTCGGGTCATCCAGCACCTTGTGCAAACCGGCATAGGTGGAACGATTAACCTTCTTTACATCCGCCATCTCCATCAGGCTGAGAATGCGGGGTGCGTTCTTATCAAAATCCTTACGCGCATACTTGATCGCGTTTTTTACGACAACAGCTGTCACTGTTTCTTTGAAAGCCATAATCCTTAACCTCTCTATACGCAGGCACGCCGCCGAAAGGCGGCAGTTCCTGCAATTTCAGTCAAATTCTGTGTATCAAATATAATACTAAGGAATCAAAAAGTCAAGCCTAAGTTTAATAAAGGGCGTAATGTCCTGTAAAACTTTATTTTTTCTTTAGAATCGGCCGATTACCGGTGATTAAAACCGGATCTGGAACTTTAAGCGATAGGTCTTATCCGTCTTGTTCTTGTATTTCTCATTGCAGTGGGCGCCCCAGCTGTCGTAGCCGCCTACGCCCTGCTGCCGGGCAATGCAGCGCACCACGGTCTTGGTCACCGGGGGCAGATCCTTGCCGTGCCAGGTATTCTCAATCTCCTTGGGCAGCCAGTGGCTTACATTCAGCTCCATCACCGGCTCCGCCACCAGGCTAAACACCTTCTTCTGCCCCACCAGGGTGGCGTAGCGCACACCGGTGCGATTGCCGCACTCCTGGGGTTTCAAATAATCGGTATAAAGGTCGGTAACCGTGGTGTTGTACAGCCCGATCTGCGCCGCGTTGCACCGATCAATGTAGTTCTCCTCCGGCCCGGCACCCAGGTAAGTCAGATTTTCAAAATCCGGCGGCAGCTCAAACAGCAACCCCACCTCCGGGATCTCCGGCAAAGCGTCGTTGGGGAAGAATTGCATATCCACTTCCATACCCTTGGAGGTAATGGTGTAGACCACCTGGCCCTTGCACTCCGGCTGGGTGCACACAGTAGCGCCGCTGACCACAACCACCTTTTTGCCGTCGTCCAAAATTTTGTAATTCTCAATAGACCACTTGGTGTTGTTGTAAATTCCGGGGGTGTCTCCGGCGTCTCGCCAGCAGCCCAGCCGAGAACCGGCCCGGGTGCCTCGGTCATTATCCGTCAGCGCCCGCCAGAAGTTAAAGCGCATAGGTCCTTGCAGCAGCTCCTCGCCGCCTACCTTAATACTCACCAGCTGGTTGCGCTCCCGGCGCTCAAAGCGAATGTTTACATCATCGCTCATCACCCGCAGAGAGCCGTAGGTATCGTCCACCAGCAGCGGTGCGTCCGCCACCAATTCATCGTATGTGTTGGCAAAGGCGTCAATGACAAACTGCTCTTTGGCCACCGCAAAGCCCGCCGGGCACCACAGGGTCTTTTCCTTGGTGCGCAGCTCCAAATTCAAATAGAATTCCGTGTTGCAGGGGCGGCCCAGTTCCAGGTCCAGCACCTTCTTCTCACCGGGCGCAAGCTGCACTTCCACAACCCCGTCCCGGAACACGCCTTTATCACTGCACTGACACCAGTACAGCTCAAAATCGGCCAAATCCGTAAACAGGTATTTATTTTTGATCTCCACTTGGCCCCGCACCGGGTCCACGGCACAGAAGTCCACATATTGATACAGCTTTTGAATTTCGTAATACTTGGGGGTGATCCGCCGATCACCGAACAGCAGCCCGTTGCCGCAGAAATGGCCGTCGTTGGGCTCGTCCCCAAAATCGCCGCCGTAGGCCAGGTATTCCCGTCCCTGGTCATCCTTGGTGAGAATGCTCTGATCCACCCAATCCCACACAAAGCCACCTTGCAGGCAGGGATATTTATCCCACAGGGTGGTATATTCATCCGTAGAGCCGCAGGAATTGCCCATGGCGTGGGTGTACTCGCAAAGCAGGTACGGCCGACCGTCCCGCCGGGTCAAGGCATATTCTTCACATTCCCGGGGTTTGGCATACATTTTGCTCTGCACATCGGACAGGCTCTGCTCCTCCGGGTCGCCGTGGCACTCAAAGTGCACAAAGCGGGTATCATCCACATTTTTCAAATAGCGGTACATTTTCTTAGGCGTCTCGCCGCCCAGGCTCTCATTGCCCATGGACCAGCACACCACGCAGGTGCAGTTCTTGTCCCGCTCATACAGCGCCTGAATCCGATCCATGCACGCCTTTTCCCACTCCGGTCGGGAGTCCGGAATTTGGGGGCAGCCAATGATGGCGGAGCGGTTGGTGCCGTGGCTTTCCATATTGTTCTCATCGATCACATAAATACCGTACTCGTCGCACAGCTCCATCCACCGAGGACAGTTGGGATAATGAGAAGTGCGCACCGCGTTCATATTGGCCCGTTTCATCTTCTCCAGATCGTCCCGCATCACTTCCTCGGTGATATACCGACCGGTGCGGCAGTCAAACTCGTGGCGATTGGTGCCCTTAAACACCACCCGCCGGTCGTTAATACGGATCACGCCGTCCAAGATCTCCACCTTGCGAAAGCCGAATTTGGTAGAAATATATTCAATAGGCGCGCCGTTGTTCTTTAAGGTCAGCACCAGGGTGTAAAGCGCCGGGTGCTCGCTGCTCCACAAGTCTGCCCCGGCCACAATGGCCCGCAGCATCGTGCGGTGATCCTCATTGGCGTACTGGCAATCCAGCGCCACGGTGTTGCCCGCTGCGTCCAGCACGCTCATATCCAGCGACAGCCCCTCGTAGGCGCCGTTGGTCTTTACCAGCACCTCCACAAAGCCGTCTTTCATCTCGCCGTCCGGCTGGGCTTTCAGCACAAAGTCCCGAATGTACTCCCGCTCGGTGGTATAAAGATACACATCCCGAAAGATACCGCCCAGGCGCCACATATCCTGGCACTCCAGCCAGGAGCCGGTGCACCAACGGTACACCTCCACGCCGATCACATTGGACCCCTCTTGCAGATAGCGGGTCACATCAAACTCAGCCCGATTAAAACTGGACTCACTGTAGCCCACCCGCTGGCCGTTAACATAGAGATAAAAAGCGCTCTCCACACCCTCAAAGCACAGCACTACCCGCTTTTGCAGCAGATCGGCGCCTACATGGATACGCTTAACATAGCAGCCCACCGGGTTGTGCTTGGTGGGGGCTGCCGGAGGGCAAATATCCTCGTGCCCCTCCCAGGGATAACGCACATTGCAATACTGGCTTTGGTCGTAGCCCTGCATTTGCCAGGAGCCAGGCACTTGCACCGTGTCCCAGTTGTGGGTGTCGTAATGCACCTGGGCAAAGTCCGACGGCCGGTACGCATAGTTTTTATAGAGCTTAAACTTCCACTTGCCGTTTAGCACCTTGCACCGAGAGGAAGCATAGCGTTCTGCCTTTTGGGCCTCCTCAAAGCTGGCGTAGGGCATAAAGGTAGCGTGCTGGGGCAGCCGGTTTACCCCGGTGATCTCCGGGTTGGCCTGCCATTCTACATAACCGTCAACAAAATTTCTTTCCATATCCGTATCTCCGCTCCTGGAATATTCGTACTTTCTTTACCTTATCGGCGATGATAGGTGCCCTCGTGGAACCCCTCTTGCTTAACCACTGCGCCCACGGAGCGAAGCAAAATGATCAGGTCCAGTTTCAGACTCCAGTTGTCGCAGTATTCCTTGTCCAGTTTCATCTTGCGCAGCAGAGAAATGCTGTCTCGCCCGTTGATCTGAGCCCAGCCGGTGAGCCCGGGCCGAAAACGATACACCCCGTATTCCAGTCGCAGCCGGTGGGCGCGCATTTCGCTGGAGATCAGCGGCCGCGGCCCCACAAAACTCATATCCCCTTTGAGGATATTCCACAGCTGGGGCAACTCGTCCAAGCTGGTCTTGCGCAGGAATTTGCCGAATTTTGTAATGTACTGTTCCGGGTTCTCCAACTCGCCGGTGGCACAGTTGGGGGTGTTGTTTTTCATGGTCTGGAACTTGTAAATGGTAAAGGGCTTGCCTCGCCGTCCCCGCCGCTCATGACTAAAGAACACAGAGCACTCCGGGGTAAACAGGTTTACAATACAGATCACCAAAAACAGCGGCGACAGCACCACCAGCGCCAAAAAAGAGGCGCAAATATCAAACAGCCGCTTGATCTTGGTGGGACCAAACCACTTTTTTTTGCTTTTTTTATCCATAAGATCCGCTCTCACTTTGATGATTAAAATCCGCGCTGCCGCCGGAGAAGAAACGCCCCGGTGCGCAACATGGAGTATATTTATTTGTAGATTATACCATATATGCTTTCAATATGCAATATTTGCGTTAAAGTTCCCTTTCTCGACTTTCGCCGGTGTTTGAACGGGATGTAAACACTGCGCTCCGGCTCTTGCAAAAGGCGGCGGCATTCTATATAATATTATAAGCAATTTGAAAGGAACATCGCCATGAAAAAATTACTCTCCCTGGTGCTGGCGCTGCTGCTGGCCCTCTCCTTTGCCGGCTGCTCCGGTTCCACCGCCATGACCGAAGCCAATGTGACCGCCACCGTGGACAGCGCTTTTGACGCCCTAAAGCGTTTTGACACCAAGAAGCTGGAAAAATATGTAGACTCTAAGACCCTGTCCGTGATCATCACTTATGCCAACAAGCACGACCAATTTGCGGACCTGGGCAAGGCTCTGTTCAAGAACCTGGAATATAACATCGAGGGCATAGACCTGGACGCCAAGACCGTCACCGTCAGCGTGCGCAACAAGGACTTGAAAGACACTGCGTCGGCATTTACCAAGGCGCTGGTAAGCAAGTATTCTGCGCTGCAAATGCTGAATCTGCTGAATAACGAGGCCTGGCTGAACACCTCCCTAAAAAGCCTGACGGACAGCATTGCCATTGCCAAAATGCAGTCCGCCCCGGTAAGTGTGACCCTAACCGTTACCGCCGGCAAAAAGAACCTGATGCTGGGCTTTAATGACGCAGCGGAGAACGCCGTCTCCGGCGGTGCGCTGCAAGCGGTCAAGTCCCTGACCTCCGGACTCACCGGCAGCAAGAGCACCACAGAGAGCACAAGCAACTGACCCTTGGCGCCGTGATTATTATATAAAAATAATATTTTTAGTGACAATCTTGCCAAATTGTGGTACAATGATTGTTAACGCCTGCAAAAAACAGGCACCGTTTCAAAATCATTTTTGGAAAATACACAATAAGGTGGAAAAATAAATGGCAAACAAATTCATTACTGCCCTGTTTGGCGACTACTCCAAAAAGGAAGTCAAGCGCCTGGGCAAAACCAAGCAGAAAGTGCTGGACCTGGAGGAGAAGTACCAGGCCATGGACGACAAAGAGCTGACCGCACAGACCGCCGTCTTAAAAACCCGGTTGGCGGACGGCGAGACGTTGGACGACATTTTGCCGGACGCATTTGCCGTCTGCCGTGAGGCTGCCTGGCGTGTGCTGGGTATGAAGCACTTCCCCGTCCAGATCGTCGGCGGCATTGTACTGCACCAGGGCCGTATTGCGGAAATGAAAACCGGTGAAGGTAAAACCCTTGTGGCGACCCTGCCCGCTTATCTGAACGCATTGACCGGCCGCGGCGTACACATTGTCACCGTCAACGACTACTTGGCCAAGCGTGACTCTGAGTGGATGGGCAAGCTGTACCGGTTCTTGGGGCTGAGCGTAGGTCTGATTATTCACGAAAAGACCAATGAGGAGCGCCAGGAGGCCTACAACTGCGACATCACCTACGGCACTAACAACGAGATGGGCTTTGACTATCTGCGAGACAATATGGTCCAGTACAAGGAGCAAAAAGTGCAGCGCGGCCATGTGTTTGCCATCGTAGATGAGGTAGACTCCATCTTGATCGATGAGGCCCGTACCCCCCTGATCATCAGCGGTAAGGGCGAGCAATCCACCGACCTGTATCGCCAGGCCAACGCCTTTGCCCGCACCTTGAAGATGGTGAAGGTTGCTAAAATGGACGAGAAGCAGGACACGGAGGCCACCTATGACGGCGACTTTATCGTAGACGAGAAGGCCCGTACCGCCACCCTGACCCAGGACGGCGTAAAGAAAGCAGAGGCCTACTTCCATGTAGACAACCTGATGGATATTGAGAACACCACCCTGCTGCACCACATTGACCAGGCCATCAAGGCCATCGGCGTCATGCGCCGGGATATTGACTATGTGGTCAAGGACGGTCAGGTGCTGATCGTAGACGAATTCACCGGCCGTATTATGCTGGGCCGTCGCTATAACGAGGGTCTGCACCAAGCGATTGAGGCCAAAGAGGGTGTTAAGGTGGAGCACGAGAGCAAGACTCTTGCCACCATCACCTTCCAAAATTACTTCCGTCTGTACGAGAAGCTGTCCGGTATGACCGGTACGGCCTCCACCGAGTCTGCCGAGTTCAGCGAGATCTACAAGCTGGATGTGGTGGAGATCCCCACCAACAAGCCGCTGATCCGCGTGGACCATCCGGATGTGATCTTCCAGACCGAGGCGGGCAAGTTCCGTGCCGTGATCAAGCAGATCAAGGCCTGCCACGAAAAGGGCCAGCCGGTGCTGGTGGGTACCATCAGCATTGAGAAGAGTGAGCAGCTGTCCAAGCTGCTGAAGAAAGAGCATATCCAGCACAATGTGCTTAACGCCAAGAACCACGAGCGCGAGGCAGAAATTATTGCCCAGGCCGGTAAATTCGGCGCAGTGACCATCTCCACCAATATGGCCGGTCGTGGTACGGATATTATGCTGGGCGGTAACGCCGAGTTCCTGGCCAAGGCTGAGATGAAGCGGATGCAGTTCAGCGATGAGCTGATTGCAGAGGCTACCGGCTTTGCCGAGACGGACAATCAGGAGATTCTGAACGCCCGCAAGACTTTCCAGGATCTGGAAAAGAAGTATAAAGAAGAAATTCAGGAAGAAGCGGACAAAGTGCGTGAAGCCGGCGGCCTGTACATTCTGGGCACCGAGCGCCACGACTCCCGCCGTATCGACAACCAGCTGCGCGGCCGTTCCGGTCGTCAGGGCGATCCCGGTGAGAGCCAGTTCTACCTGTCCCTGGAGGACGATTTGATGCGTCTCTTTGGCGGCGAGCGTATGCAGGCCATGATGAGCCGGCTCACCGACGATGAGGATATGCCCATTGAGTCCAAGATGATCTCCCGCACCGTAGAGTCTTCCCAGAAGAAGGTAGAGGGCCGCAACTTTGGCATTCGTAAGAACACCTTGCAGTACGACGATGTAATGAACCGCCAGCGTGAGCTGATCTACAAGCAGCGTGACCAGGTGCTGGACGGCATTGACCTGACGGAGAAGATCCGCGGTATGCTGGAAACCAACATTGCCGAGAATGTGGGCAACTACTGCTCCGGCGAGACCCAGGCAGACTGGAATATCGCCGGACTGAAAGAGAAATACAAGGGCTGGCTCACCACCGACGAGGATTTCCAGAATGTGGATGAGCTGACCGTGGACGATGTGGTAAACACCTTGACCCAGCGGGGTCTGAAGCGGCTGGAAGAAAAGCGGGAGCTGATCGGCGACGAGATGTTCACCGAGTTCCAGCGCATGGTGCTGCTGCGCAATGTAGATGTGCTGTGGATGGACCACATTGACGCCATGGACGACCTGAAGCAGGGCATTCACCTGCGGGCTTACGCCCAGCGTGACCCGGTAGTGGAATTCCGTTTGCAGAGCTACGATATGTTTGATGAGATGACCGCCGCCATTCGGGAGAACACCGTGCGCATGCTGCTGACCCTGGTGCCCCGTCGCCGGGAAGATGTAGAGCGCAAGGCCGTGGCTAAGGTCACTGCCACCTCTGCCGGTGGGGACGATACCGCCACCCACACCACCGTGCGTAAGGGCAAGAAGGTAGGCCCCAACGATCCCTGTCCCTGCGGTAGCGGCAAGAAGTACAAAAAGTGCTGCGGCGCTCCGGGTAAAGAAAAGCCCACCCAGGAATAATACCCAAATCACAAACCGGCCGAGACCATCAGGTCCCGACCGGTTTTTTGTTGCTTTTATTGGTCTATATACTCGTAGGGGCGGCAATTTTCGCCCGTTGATCTCTCTGCGGTTGCACTCATATACAGCCGATTACCCCACAGGTTAGAAAATAAAAACACAACGAGCCACATAAAGGACGCTTCCTTCAGCACACCTAAAAACACGGTATTGCGCATATCGCTGAAGCCGCCGACATGCTGCAAAACGCCGCTTTTCAGCGCTGCATTGTACACTTCCATTCCGTAGGCCATGGTTACGGACATCAAAATTCCAAACACCAAACCCTGTCCCTTTGTTTTTGGCATAAATCATTACCTCCTTTGCCAAAATCGGCAAACAAAAAAAGCGCAAGTCCGATCCGGACTTACGCTTTTTTGCTACTCGATGGTGCTTATTTTAGCAAATTCAATTACCCTTGTCAAGAATGAACTTTGACAAAGAAAAAAGGAAACGCCTGCACCAAACGGAACAGGCGTTCTCTCTTATATGATATGTATAGACTTACTGCTTGGCACCGTTATCAAACATCTCCAGCGCTTTAACACTGGCGGCAAAGCAGCCGGCCAGACCCTCTTTGTTCATATTGTCGTAGGTGTCCCGGCGGGTGTGGTAATAGTCCTCCAGCTTGTGGTTCAAACCGGTTACGCCGGTGGCACGGAACCCGGCCTGGGCAAAGGCCGCAGAGTCGGTAGCGCCGCCCAGCGGGGGCACCCAGCCCTTCTTACAGGGCACATTGATGGCGGCAGCGGCCTCCATAAACAGGTCGGACACATCTTTATCTGCCTTCACGGTGCCGTTCAGATCCCGATAATTGGTCATCAGGAACTTGGGATCGTGAATGGTGTCATAAGAGAAAATGAAGGTGGGCACATCGTCAAACTCGCCCTTGTGCTGCTCACACCATGCCTTAGCGCCCCGCAGACCGGCCTCCTCGGAGCCGGACAGGATCACGCCCACTTCCGTGTTCTCCAGGGTAATACCGGCGTCCTGCAACGCCTTCATCACAGCAATGCCCATATAGCAGCCGGACAGGTTATCGTTGGCGCCGTCTACAACGCGGTTCTTGTTCCACATCCAGTACAGTCCCACTAAGAACGGCACAAACAGCAACCCCCACATGGCCGCCTTAAACAGGCCGGTATGGGGATCAATGGCGGCGAAGGTCAGACCGTTCTTTGCCATATACATAATGGACAGCACCAAATAGTACACAGCGCCTACGCCGCAGATGATGGCGTGGCCCTCAAAGCCAACGCCGCCCAGCTTGTAGTTCACCGGCCACTCCCAGGCCGCGTCCGGGTGACCGTTAAAGAAAATGCGGCGCTTCACTTCGCCGGTGCACTGCTTCACAGCCGTTACATTGTGGCCGGTCTTTTCCGGGAAGCAGCCGTCAATCAGCTTTTTGTACAGACCAAACTGCATAAATACAATGAACAAACCCACAACAATCAGCACCGCAGACAATAGTGGGCAGAAGAAAAAGCAAGCAATGGCCGCCAACACAAAGGTGATGGTAAAGTAAATCCAACCAAAGAACGAGCCGGGGTTCTCCTTAAAGGACTCCACATCTGCCCGCTGGCAGCCGCAGTCTTTCTTCAGCACCTGGGCCATGTATTCACAGGCCTGTTGCTCACCCTTAGAGCCGGGCTCGCGCTTTTCAAAATCCCGGCAAATGTGGGTGATCTCATCCACCATGTAGTCCGCATAGTGGTCTTTTTGATCAATAATGTGTTTCAAATCCATAAAAATACCCCTTTCCTATGGCTCATCGGTCCACAGCGGCACGCCGCTACCCTCTCCCAAAGGCAGCCTATCCTGCACAGCAAAATTTATGCAGCGACAGGCATACAAAGACCAATTCGCCCTCGTACAATACGATACTTTAACTTTACCATAGGAACGATGTCTATTTTTGTCTGTTTTGTTAATAAATTATTAACAAAATGTAAATACACGATTACAGTTGCTTTTGTTCCGCCACGCCTTTGCGAATGACCCGATGAAGGGAGGTGAAATACAGCACCACTGCCAGCAGACAGGTGAGCACATCTGCCACCGGCTGGGTAACAATCACGCCATCATAGCCCCAAATGCTGCTCAGTGCCCAAATTACAAGACCGTAGATCACGCCCTGACCGCTGATGGACAGCACGAAGGCGCCCACCGCCTTGCCGGTGGCCTGGAAAACACAGGTGGTCACCAGGGTAAAGGCATAAAATGCGGTGCCCAGCAACAACCGCCGCAGCATGGCAACCCCCAGGTCGTACACGCTGCCGTCCTGCATAAACAGGCGAATCAGCAGCGGCGCAGCTGCAAAGACAATCACAGTTAGCACCAGACCCAGTCCAATCGTAAACTGGTAAGAGAAGCGCAGCACCTGGCGCAGCCGCCGATAATTCTGGGCGCCGTAATTGTAACCGACCAGCGGCTGCACGCCAAAAGCAAAGCCGATGAGCACCAGTACGGCGATCATACTCACCTTCAGCGCAATGCCCATGGCCGCCACCTTGTCTGTACCGTAAGGTACCAAAAACCGGTTGGTGATCAGCACACAAAAGCTCTGGGCAATATTGGTAATGGAAGCCGGAATACCGATGGCAAACACCTGGCCCACCTCCTGCCAACTCACCCGCAGCAGCCGAATATCCACAGACAAATGACGGCTGCGCCGTAGCAGGAACCACACATAGTACAAATCCGTAAACACATAGCCGATCACCGTAGCAATAGCCGCACCGGCAGCTCCCAGCTTGCAGCCGAAAATCAGCACCGGGTCCAGTACAATATTCACCACCGCACCTAAAATGGAGCCGATCATGGACGCATTGGCAAACCCCTCCGTGCGCAGCTGATTGCAGGGAGTAAAGGACAAAATGATAAACGGTGCGCCGACGGCGATCCAGGTATAATAATCCCGGGCGTACTGCACCGTGTCTGCCTGGGCGCCCAGCACCGTCAGCAGCGGCGTGCGCAAAAGCAACAGCAGCGCCGTAATGCCCACGCCGGTAAACAGCGCACCGTAAAAGCAAAACACGCTCAGTCGCTTGCCGTCCTGGTCCCGCTTTTGGCCAAACAAGCGGGAGATAAAAGAACTGCCACCCAGACCGAAAATATCGCCCACGGCGATCATCAGGGTAAACACCGGCGAACCCAGCGCCACACCGGCCACCAGGTGGGCATTGCCGGTTTTGGCGATAAAATAGGTGTCCACCATATTGTACACCAGCGACACCACCATACTCAGCACTACCGGCAGCGCCAGCTTAAAGTAAGCCTTGCGCACCGGCATTTGCTCAAACAGGGCGTTCTTTTGCTCCATATCCGCGTCTCCTTTTATTTATTACTATATTATACATAACATCCGTTTGTCCGGGTATGGTAGCACACCGGGCAGCCAATGTCAACCCCGCTCCAACTGTACACGGAATTTTTCTGTATTTTGTATATTGAAAAGAGGACACCCTGGTCGTAAAATAGACACATCTTAAAAGAAAAGGAGACTTTGTATGCAACAGTCTAAAAAAGTCAATGTCCGTTACATCACCTTTACCGCCGTGATGGCCGCACTGGTGTTTGTATTCACATTCACCTTCAAAATCCCCCTGGGTACCGGCTACACCCACCTGGGCGATATGATGATCTTCCTGGCCGCCTGGCTGCTGGGCGGCAAAAAGGCAGCCCCCGCTGCCGGACTGGGCGCCTGCCTGGCCGATCTGGCCCTGGGCTATGCCGCCTGGATGGCTCCCACCTTTATCATCAAGTTCCTGACCGTGGCCATCTGCTGCCTGATCGCAGAAAAAGCCATGCACCGCAGCCTGCTGGGCTACGGCGTAGGTGCCGTTGCGGGCGGTGCGTTCCAGATCGGGGCATACACCTTGGCAAAGGTGCTGATGTATGACAAGACCTACGCACTGACCACCCTGCCGGAACTGGCGATCCAGACCGCCGTAGGCATTGCGGTTGCCGGTGTACTGGTCGTGATTTTAACCAAGAGCGGCGCAGGTGCCAAATTGCAGCGTATGGCCGGCGGCGCAGGTAAGGAGGCCAAAGCGGCATGAAGAAGATAGACGCACATTCTCATATCGGTTCCTTTGGCGGCTGGGCCGGTGTGGCCTTTACCGCAGAGAAGCTGCTGGAGCAAATGGACGAGTACGAAATTGAAAAGACCTTTCTCACCGGCGCGTCCTTCCGGGACAACGACACGGTGGCCAAGGCGTTCCACAAATACCCGGACAAGATCGTGCCCTTTGTATGGGTCAATCCCCTGCTGGACAATGTACCGGAGAAACTGCACCACTATGTGTGCGACGAGGGCTTTATGGGCATTAAAATGCAGCCCCTGTTTGACAGCTTTGTGGCCGACGACCCGGTGGTGTATCCGGTAATGGACTTTGCCCGGGAGCACAAGATCCCGGTGTTTATTCACTGCGGGCACCCGCCCTATTCTCTGCCTTGGAGCATTGCCCTGCTGGCCGAGCAATACCCGGATGTGCCGGTAACCATGATCCACATGGGCCACGGCCATGGGGTGTACATCGACGCCTCCATTAAGATGGCCAAACGCTATCCCAACCTGTATCTGGAAATGAGCGGTATGCCCATGGGCTGCAAGATTGCCGAGGCCTACAAGACCGTAGGCACCGATCGCATTATGTTCGGCATTGACTCCCCCTTCCATCACCCCTCGGTGGAGATCCAAAAGGTGCTCACCAGCGGCCTGACGGAGAAGGAGCAGGAGGATGTATTCTACAACAACGCCAAAAAACTGCTGAAGCTGTAAAACCATAGAAAACGGCGGTGCTCATGGGAGCGCCGCTTTTCTTTTTCACCGCCTTTCCCTTGCATAAAACGGACTTTATGCTATAATATAAATGAGGTGTAATTTTATGGCAATGAAAGAAATTGATATTCGCGAAGTAAAAGAGAATCTGGTCCACCTGCTGGCTGACGAATGGGCGCTGGTCACCGCCGGGCGCGGCGATGAGTTGGGCACCATGACCGTCAGCTGGGGCGGTATCGGCGAGCTGTGGGGCAAGGATATGGCCACCATTTATATTCGACCCCAGCGCTATACAAAGAAGTTTTTGGACGAGAACAACTACTTTACCCTGAGTTTTTACCCGGAGCAGTACAAGGACGCTCTGCGTCTGTGCGGCAGCAAAAGCGGGCGGGAGATCAACAAGGTAGAGGCCACCGGCCTGACTCCCTGCTACTACGAAAAAGCCCCTTACTTTGAGGAGGCCAAGCTGGTGTTGGTGTGCCGCAAGGTGGCGGTCAGCGCGTTTGAGCCGTCCCAGTTCCTGGACTCCGGCATTATGCAGAACTATGCGCAAAACGATTTTCACGCCATTTATTACGGCGCGATCGAAAAGGTATTGATTTCAGAGTAGATCTGTGCTATACTGTAATGCACAAAAGGCAGAGCACTGCCCATAGTTTATAATGTAGCGTATGGGCCCTGTGCGACGGGATGCTACGAACCTTGTCAGGCGGGGAACCGAGCAGCAATAAGTGGATGTTTCTGTGCGCCGCAGACCAGTCTGTACGTTACATTATACCCTATGGCGGCTCTGCCTTTTTCATTATTCAGGAGGTCCCTATGTACCAGGTTTTATATCGTAAATACCGCCCGCGGGTCTTTGCCGATGTGTACGGCCAGGACCATGTGACCTCCACGCTGAAAAACGAGATCAAAGAGGGTCGCATTTCCCACGCCTATCTGTTTACCGGCTCCCGCGGCACCGGCAAAACCACCTGCGCCAAAATCTTGGCCAAGGCGGTGAACTGCCCCAACGCTGTGGACGGGGAGCCTTGCAACACATGCGAGATCTGTAAAGGGCTGGATAGCGGCACCATCTACGATGTGGTAGAGATCGACGCCGCCTCCAACAACGGCGTAGACAATATCCGCGACCTGCGGGAGGAGGTCAACTACACCCCCACCCGCGGCAAGTACCGGGTCTACATTATCGACGAGGTGCACATGCTCTCCACCGGGGCATTCAACGCCCTGCTCAAGACGTTGGAGGAGCCGCCTGCTCATGTGATCTTTATTTTAGCCACCACAGAGGTGCACAAGCTGCCTGCCACCATTCTCAGCCGGTGCCAGCGCTTTGACTTTAAGCGTATTCAACCGGAGACCATGGCGGTGCGCTTGCAGCAAGTGGCCGGACTGGAGGGCATGGAACTGGCGCCGGATGCTGCCACCCTGATCGCCCGCATTGCAGACGGTGCCCTGCGAGACGGCCTGTCCATTTTGGACCAATGCGCCGGGCGTAGCAAGCAGATCACTGCCCAGCTGGTCAGCGAAGTGGCCGGTTTGGCCGGGCGCGAGGCACTCTATCGCCTGTCTGACGCCGTACTGGCCCGGGACAGCAGCGCCGCTGCGGAGGAGCTGGCTCAGCTGCATGAGAACAGCTACGATATGGAACGGCTGTGCGTGGAGATGATCAATCACTTCCGCAACTTTATGATGGTCAAAACGGTGAAGAAAAGCCGCGAGCTAATCATCTGCACCGATGACGAATACAAGCATATTGAGGAGAGCGCCGGGCAGTTTACCCTGGCCCAAATCCTCCGTGGGCTGGACCTGTTCCAGTCTACTTTGGTAAAGATCAAGGGCGGCGCCACGCCGCGGATTGAGATGGAAATGGCCTTTGTCCGCCTGTGCGAGCCCAAGTTGGAGACAGACCTGGACGCTATCAACCAGCGCCTGTCTGCCCTGGAGCGAGCGGTACAAAACGGCGTGCCTGCCGCACCGGTCAAGACCGTGCAGTCCCCCGCTCCGGCGGCGCGCCCTGCACCGGCACAACCGACTGTGCCACCCACCCCGCAGCCCACGCCCGCAGCGGCAGCACCCGTGCCGGAGCCGGAGCCTGTACCTGCGACTTCTGCGGAACCTGTATCTGCACCTGTTCCGGAGCCTGCGCCTGTACAACCCGAGCCGCCTGCCTCTCGTGAACCGGCAGCCACGGCGCCTTCCCCCGCCCCCGCAGCGGACAGCGAGCAACAACTGTTTATGCAGTGGGCGGATTTGATGGAAATTCTCCACCGCACGGACATTGCCCTGTTTGGCGTGCTCAGTGGCTCCCAGGGTTACACCCGAGGCGAGTTTTTCCTGATTGACAGTCCCAATCCCACCATCAAGGAGTTCATCAAGATCTCCACCCACGCCAAGGCCATTCGCGCGGCTCTCCACGAGCTCACCGGCCACAACTACAAGCTGGGCTTGTTTAAGAAAAAATCCACCGAGCAAGCGCCCCGGCGGGACCCGTTAGAGGACCTGCTGAGCAAAGCACGGGAAAATCATATTCAAATCGAAGAACATTAAAGGAGCATACTATGAAAGCAAGACTTCCCCAGGGTATGGGCGGCGGACCGCAGAACATGCAGTCCATGCTGCGCCAGGCCCAGAAGATGCAAGAAAACATTGAGGCCAAAAAGGCCGAACTGGAGGAGAAAGAATATGTGGTCTCTTCCGGCGGCGGCATGGTGGAAGTAACCGCCAACGGCAAGCACGAAATCAAAGCCATCGGCATCAACCCGGAAGTGGTAGACCCGGAGGATGTGGAAATGCTGGAGGATATGTTGCTGGCAGCCATTAACGAGGCCATGCGCAAGATCGACGAGGACTCGGAAAAAGAGCTGTCTGCCGTTACCGGCGGGCTGAACATTCCCGGCCTTTAATCGGTAAGCGGTATGCGATATAATTTAGCCGCACTGCAAAATCTGGTAGACCAGTTTGAGCGTATGCAGGGCATTGGTCACAAGACTGCCCAACGCATGGCGTTCTATGTGCTGGGTTTGTCAGACGAAGAAACCCGGGCTTTTACCGACGCCATTACCGAAGCCCATACCAAGATCCACCAGTGCAAGATCTGCTGCAATCTGGCGGAGGAGGAGCTTTGCCCCATCTGCAAAAACCCGGCCCGGGACAAAAGCGTGGTCTGCGTGGTGGAGGACCCGCGGGATGTAGCCGCCATTGAGCGCACCCACGAGTATAACGGCACTTACCATGTGCTCCACGGCGCTATCTCGCCTATGGACAATATCGGCCCGGACCAGATCCGCATTAAGGAGCTGCTGGCGCGACTGAACGACGGCACGGTGGAGGAGGTCATTATGGCCACCAATCCTACCGTAGAGGGCGAGGCCACCGCTATGTATATCAGCCGGCTGCTGAAGCCCATGGGCATTACTGTCAGCCGCCTGGCCTACGGCGTTCCGGTAGGCGCAGATTTGGAGTATGCCGACGAGGTTACCCTTTCCAGAGCCCTGGAGGGGCGCAGCCTGATTTAACAAAGACAGAAAGGAGTGGGCGCTTTGGGAGAAGCAAAGCAAGTGATTGCCCGCAACAAAAAAGCGTTCCACGACTATTTTGTGCTGGACACCTACGAGGCGGGACTGGAGCTTTTCGGCACGGAGATTAAATCCATTCGCCAGGGCAAAGTGAATTTGAAAGACAGCTGGTGCAGCATTGACGAGGGCCAAATGTACGCCGTAGGGGTACATATTTCCCCTTACGACCACGGCAATATTTTCAACCGGGACCCTATGCGCCGTAAGCGGCTGCTGCTGCACAAGAAAGAGATCCTCCGCCTGGCTGCAGACAGCCAGCAGCAGGGGCTGTCTGTCATTCCCTTGCAGCTGTATATTATCAAGGGCCGCGCCAAATTGGAGATTGGCCTGTGCAAGGGTAAAAAGCTCTATGATAAGCGGGCAGTGGCTGCCAAAAAGGCCTCTCAGCGAGACATTGACCGTGCACTGAAGGATCGGCAGCGGGACTAACCGCACCAAAATATAGATAAAAATGGGGATGAAAGGATTTCGACGGGTATAAAGAAGCACCGTAAGCGCGTAGCGGAGTTGCACCGCTTAAAAAGTAACACCTTAAATTGAACTGACAATCATAAAACAGTAGCTCTGGCTGCTTAATTGCAGCCAGCGTTCTCGCTCTGAGGGCCACGGCAGGGATGAGAGCGTCGTTTAGTGGCGAACTTGCACGGAGGAGCGTTCCGGCCCCCGTCAGGAATTAGGAACTACCGTAGCGCCCAGTCTGTTTGCCGGCGAAGCGTGAGGGGAACCCCCAGCGACAAACTATATGCGTAGAAAGCGTTGCAGGCGTATATTCGGACGCGGTTTCGATTACCGCCATCTCCACCATAAAAGCAGCCCACCGGGCTGCTTTTTATATTTTTTGTGTACCACAATCCACATCGCCCAAAAAGGCCAAATATGGACAATCCCAGGTGCTTATGGTATAGTAAAGCCAAGTACAGACAAAAGGGGCACAAAAAGATGATCGTAAAAGTAACGAAAGCAGAGCAACTGCCGATTTGTTTAGATATCATTCACAAGAGCTTTCAGACTGTGGCGGAGGATCTGCATTTGACCCGGGAGAACTGCCCGGGGCACACGGCATTTATGCCGCCGGAAAAGCTGCGCGCTGCCTTTGATGGCGGGTGTTCTCTGTTTTTGTGCCGATACCAAAACACGTTTGCAGGTTGTTTTTCTTTGCACCCCACAGCGGACGGCGCAACGTTGGATCATTTGGCGGTTTTACCGCCTTACAGACACCTGGGGCTCGGCAAAGAACTGGTGGCTTATGCCGCCGATTATGCAAAGGACCACTTGGGAGCACAAAAAATCCAAATCGGCATTGTAGAAGAAAACACGGTGCTGAAAGCCTGGTATCAGTCCCAGGGGTTCATCCACACAGGCACAAAAACATTTGACCATCTCCCCTTTACCGTGGGATTTATGGAGCTTAAATTTTGACTTTTGCGAAAATTCGATATTGAAAAACAGACAATAAAGCAGGCGCACCCGGCGGGTGCGCCTGCTTTGTATTTATTCTTTCGTAGCGCGTACATCCATTTCTCCGGCAGTGGCTGCCTTTACAACATACAACAGCAAGCGGTGTTACCAGCTGCCGCCACCTCCGCCGCCAACACCACCGCCGGCAAAGCCACCGCCTCCGCTCACAAAGGAACCGGCTTTGCCGCCGGGCTGAGAAACCATACTGTCGTTGGCTGCCCGCAGGGTATCCCGCAACATACGATCAAAAAGCACATAGCTCCACACATCGGTCCCGTTATACCACCGAGGCGGCTGCATGGCGATGGACTCGAACTTCTTGATCCACTTGTCGCTGACGCCAAGGGCGTAAGTATAGGGCAAAATGTTATAGAAATACTCCGGATCCTGCTCCACCAGCGCCTCTCACTTCTCTTTCTCCGCCGTTACCAAAAAGCTGCGAAAGCCCTCGATCTGCGCCAGGGTTTTGGCGCCCTCATCCGTGCGCCGCAGCATACAGCAAGCGGGGATCAGCCCCAGTGCCAAACACAGGGTGCCTGCCAGCATAGCATAGAGAATGCTCGGCGCCAAAGTCAGAGAATCGCCCAGCGCCCGGTGGCTGAAATAGGCGCCGCCGGCTGCGCTCAGCGCCAGCAGTACAAAGGACAACAACTTCAAATAAATACTGGTTTTGTCAAAAAAGCGACTGCGGCTCTCCGTACTGTTCAGGTCTGCCCGTATGGTACCCACCGTTTCATAAAAATGGTTTTTCAGCTGTTTATTATCCGTGCGGGTGCGACCGTCGGGGAACAGACCGTCCATAAATACTGCCAAATTGGTATCCTGCCCCACATAGCCATGACATTTGGTGAGCACAAAGTCTCGCTTGCGCTTGCCGGGGTGAATCGCAATATGATTGCGCTGCGCCAGGTACACCAGCAGGGACAGCACCATCTCATTGGTGGCCTTGCCCTTGTACCACAGACCCACCTCTGCGCTGTTCAGTCCTTCCGGCGGATAAAACTCCACCGTGGGCGCATAGCGCTTATCCCGGCCGAACTTCAAAAACAGTACCAGCACGATCAGCGCTGCCAGCGCCGGCAAAACGGCGATCATAGCAATGGTCAGGTTATACTTGGTATAATCGAACTTAAAATACCCATCCGGCAGGATCAGGCGCAAGGTCAGCCCCTCACCCGGTGCCAGCGCCTGCGTAACCGTGCCGCTGATGGTACGGTCCTGCACGGTGTAGGTTACATTTTGGGTTCCGGCGGTGCCGTAGCTGCCGGTGCTCAGACCCAGCTTGGCCGGGTCAAAATCCTTCGGCATAGTCACAGAGAACTGCACCCGGCGAATATAGGTGTCCCATCCGGTGCCCACCAGGTTATAATACAGCTCGTCGGCGTTCTTTACCGTGTCCAGCCCCAAGTCGTAGTTGTAGCGAATGGTATAGGTGTGGGGGCCGGTGATGGTCTCATCCTCGCTGCCCAGGCGCAGCACATACTTGTCGTTGCTGACCTCATGGCTGCATTCGTCCGCACCGGTATCCACATGACTGACCCGGGCAGTGACCACGGCGGTAGAGCCGTCCGTGCGGGTCAACTGATTGCGCAGGGGCAGGTAGCGATAAATGCCGTGGCGTGCTTCATTAAAATACACCTGATAGGTCTCCGTTACCGCCAGCACATTGTATTCACTGACCACCACTTGCATTTGGCAGTCGGTGACCACATAGGGCTCCTGGGCGTACCGAGACAAAAAATCGGACTCGTCCGGCGTGGCTGCCAGGGCGCAAACCGGGGCGCACAGGGACAGCACCAGTGCCAGTAACAGGGTGATGATCTTCTTCATCAGAATTCTACCTTCACATTCTCCCGCTGGGCGGCGTCGTCCACCAGATACATACTGCGCTTTTCAAAATGGAACAGACCGGCCACAATATTGGACGGGAACATTTCAATCTTGTTGTTCAGCTGTTTCACCGTGGCGTTATAATACTTGCGGGCGTTGGCGATATCTGCCTCCACCTGGCGCAGCTGATTTTGCAGATCCAAAAAATTTTGGTTGGCCTTTAAGTCCGGGTACTGCTCCACCACGGCAGAGAATCCGGCAATGGCGCCGGAAAGCTCTGCATTGGCTTTCAACTTCTCCTCCGTGGACAGGGCAGCATAGCTGCCTGCACGCGCGGCGACCACATTTTGCAGAGTCTGGGCCTCATGAGCGGCGTAGCCCTTTACAGTATTCACCAAATTCGGGATCAGATCCCACCGCTTTTTCAGGTACACATCCATGGTGGAGAACGCCTCCTCCACAGCGTTTTTCTTCTTCACTAAGCCGTTGTAAGTGCCTGCCAGCCACAGCACCAGCAGTACCACCACAACAATAATCACGATGGCAAGTTTCATAAAAATTCCTCCTTGTATGCCAAACTGCAATAACAGTATATGCCTGCAAGTCCATAGTAGCATAGAACCGACCGTTTTGCAACAAAAAAACCGCCTGCGGCTGGGAGGTCGCAAGCGGTATTTTTGGACTTGATTTTATTTGACAAAGTCAGCAGCCACCTGGGCAATATGGTCGGCACACAAGCCAAACTGCACCAGCAGATCTGCACCGGGGCCGCTGTGGCCAAACTCGTCGTTAACGCCGATACGGCGCACAGGCGTGGGCAGCTGCTCGCTGAGCACGGAGCAAACGGCCTCGCCCAAACCGCCGATAATGCTGTGCTCCTCTACGGTGATGACCTTGCCGGTCTTCTTGGCAGTTGCCAAAACGGCAGCCTCGTCCAAGGGCTTAATGGTAGCCATATTGATCACCTCGGCAGAAATGCCCTTGGCGGCCAGCTGCTCTGCGGCAGCCATAGCCTCCGGCACCATCAGACCGCAGGCAATGATGGACACATCGCTGCCCGCACGGATCACCTCGGCCTTGCCGATCTCAAACTGATAATCCTCGTTGTGGAACACCTCAGTAGCCAGGCGGGCAAAGCGCATATACACCGGGCCCTCCATCTCATAGGCGGCCTTTACCACCTGCCGAGCCTCCACATCGTCTGCCGGACAAATCACGGTCATGCCGGGGATCACCCGCATCAGGGCAAAGTCCTCACAGCACTGGTGGGACGCGCCGTCCTCGCCAACGCTGATCCCGGCGTGGGTAGCACCGATCTTTACATTCAAATGGGGATAGCCGATGCTGTTGCGCACCTGCTCAAAGGCACGACCGGCAGCGAACATGGCAAAGCTGGACGCAAAGGGTACCAGCCCCATGGTAGACAAACCGGCGGCCACGCTCATCATATCCGCCTCAGCAATGCCGCAGTTAAAGTGGCGATCCGGATAGGCTTTCTTAAAAATGCCGGTCTTGGTTGCGCCGGCCAGGTCTGCGTCCAACACCACCAGGTTATCGGCGCCGCCTGCAGCCAGTTCCTTTAAGGCGTTGCCGTAGCTCTCGCGAGTTGCGATCTTCTTTACTTCTGCCATGGTTACGCCTCCAATTCCTGCAGCTTGGCAGTCAGCTCTGCCATTGCCGTTTTGTATTCCTCCGGGTTGGTGGCCTTGCCGTGCCAACCGCACTCGTTCTCCATAAAGGACACGCCCTTGCCCTTCACCGTCTTCATCAAAATACAGAAGGGCTTGGTGCTCTTATGGAAGGCATCAAAAGCGCTCTCCAGCTGGTCAAAATCATTGCCGTCAACGGTGACCACATCAAAGCCAAAGGCCTTTACTTTCTCATCAATCGGCTCGGCGCACATCACATCTTTGCACAGACCGTCGATCTGCAAGCCGTTCCAGTCAATGATCACGCACAGGTTATCCAGGTGGTACTGATTGGCAAACATCATGGCCTCCCAAACCTGGCCCTCCTCGATCTCACCGTCGCCCAAAAGGGTGTACACCCGAATATCATCCTTGCCCAGGAACTTGGCGCCCTTGGCCATACCGCAGGCGGCGCTGATGCCCTGACCCAGAGAGCCGGTGCTCATATCCACGCCGGGCACCGTGTTCATATTGGGGTGGCCCTGTAAATAAGAGCCAATATGGCGCAGGGTGGTCAGGTCCTCCGGCGGGAAAAAGCCCTTGTATGCCAGGGCGCTGTACAGACCGGGGGCGCAATGACCCTTAGACAAAACAAAGCGGTCACGATCCGCCCACTTGGGGTTCTTGGGATCCACGCGCATTTCTTTGCCATACAAATATGCGAACACATCCGCGGAGGACAAACTGCCGCCGGGGTGCCCGGATTTGGCGCTGTTGGTGCTGTCTACAATGCCCAGACGGATCTTGGCGGCGTAGATCTGGAGCGCCTTTTTGGTTGCTTGGTCCATAATGATAACTCCTTCAAAAAGATTTCATCTGTATTTTAACACTTAAACGGCGGCTGTTCAATAGTTTTTCCAAATTTATAAGTGCCAAAAAGGGACCCTGTTCCACAGAGCCCCCACTTTTTCGACCTTAACGGATCCGGGTGTAAAACACATCCAGCACCGTCTGCATTAAACTGTCTTTATCCGGGTAAAAACCGGCGTACACATAATCCTTGAATTCCTTATTGTCCACCGCTTTCATCTTCCCCTCCAGGGTATAGGACTGGAAGCCAGTAACGCCCTTTTGCAGCAGCAAAGAGCCAAGGTAAGTCACATTGGACACAGTCAGATCCGTGGTGCAATAATCGGAAGCGGTATTGTACAAATTGGTAATGACGCTAAAATCTGAGGTAACGCTGCCTCGCACTTTGTCCGCAAAGGCGTTCAGGTACTGCACCTGGCGCTGGGTACGATTTAAGGAAGCGTTCAGGTCATCCATATCACGGGTACGCACATAGGCCTCGGTGAGATCACCGGTCAGGTGCACGGTATCGCCCTTCTTGACCCCGTAGTCCGGTAGGTCGTAGAGAGACTGCACCTTCACCCCGCCAATAGAGTCGTTAATGGGCTGGATCCCGTTCAGATCCAAGGCAAAATACTTATCGATGGGCACATTGTAGAGAATACGGCTGATAGACTTGGTCACATTCTTGCAGGAGGTGCCGAAGCCGTCGCCGTAAGCATAGGCAATACAAAGCTCCATTTCCTTGGTCTTTTTGAAATTGCCGTCCTTGTCAAACACATCCACATCCACCATGGTGTCGCGGGGCACGGCGATCATAGAGGTTTTGCCGCTGACCTTGTCAATGGCTACCACAATATCCGTATCCGCCATACCGTTTGTGGAAGTATGGTTCTCCGCCTTGCCCAGCTCTCGCTTGTCTACACCCAGGAACGCCATGGTCACCACATTCTCGTTATACACATAGGTGTGGCCCTTATACTCAATGGTCTCCTGGTAGTCGGTGGCGGCAGTGGTATCGGTCATCTTCTTTTCGCCGTCGTAGTTCAGGATCAGGAACGCACCCACCACAAGGGCAACGATAATCAGCAGTGCCACCAAAATGCCGATCACCACCCGGGCGCCCTTGGGCAGCCGATGGTGCCGGTGATGATGGTGGTGGTGATGGTGGTGCCGACGGTGCTTGCCGTGACGGCTGTGGCTATGGCTGTCGCTATGGTGGTGATGGTGATGATGATGGTGGTGTTCCTCACCGCCGGGCGCCGGTTCCACCGGCGCGCCTGTGGCCTCCGCCCGCTGGCGGTGGTTCTCCGAGGCGTGGTACTCGCCGGGGGTTGCGTCAGCCGAAGTCTCTTTCATTTCAAATTGAGGCGCGCGGTAACTTACGCCGGAGGTATCATCGCCACCGGTTAGGGAGAACACGCTGTCTTCAAAGCGCTCCAAATTGGGATCAATCGGTTTCTTCATTCTTCAGTAACACTCCGCTTACAAGGTATCTGCTGCTCCGTTGGCTGGTGCCGGTAAAGCAGGTGGACAGGATCACCACATGGCTGTCCTTATCCACAGTGGTCTTTAGGTCCGTGCGCACATTCTTCAAGGCAGAATCCGGATTTTGCAGCATGGCAAAGAAGTCACTGCGCACCGTCACATCCTGGAAAGAAAAGCTGTTCATAATATGCCGATCATCGTACTTAAAGGCAGAGATGATCTGGTAGGTTAATTTGTGGCCGGGCATATAAATGTAAAAATACGGGTGGCTGTCAAAGAAAGACTTGTCCTCAAACTTATGCAGTGAGGTAAACATACTCTCGCTAAAGCCGTTATGGCCGTACACCAGGGTCATCGAGTCGTTAAAGGTGGTTGTGTTCTGCGACTGGGTAAACACGGCACCGCTGGCCAGCCAGCTTTTATCATAGGCACTGTGGGTCAGGTAAAACTCATCGTCCACCGTGCTTTGCACAATGGGATAGTTCACCTCAGTACCGTCCACCTGGATCCAAGCGTAAATTTCGTCATTTTGGCTTTGCAGCTTTTTGAAATTTACCGGATTGGTGGGCTTTTTGCTCTCGTCGGTGGTACTGGGCGCTTCCGTTACCATACTCTGACTGCGCCGATCCTCTTGGCGGGCGGTGTACTGCTGGTACAGATCCACACCGATATACGCCAGCCCGGCAATCAGGCACACCAAGGCAATGATCAGCAGTATGACCCGCCCGGCGTTGCGCTTCTCCTCTTTTTTCGGTTCTTTTTGATTATCCATTGCTTGGGTGTCGCTCCTTGGCATTGTCGCCGTGTTTCATTAAAAAAAGCCTGTTTACCGTATGGCAAACAGGCTTTTGCAGTTCGTCTTATTCAGCGTCCTGTTTTTTCTTCATGGCAGCCAGAACTGCTGCACCTGCGCCGGCAAGTGCAAGGCCGGTAGCCATGGTTGCGCCGGTCTTGGGAGAACGGCTCTTTTTGTCCTTCCGGGGCGCCTTCTTGGTAGTGGTCTCACCCTGGAAGTTTACGATGGCGTTACCAATTACATCGCCCTCATAGCCGTTGATCAGTTGAATGGTGATGGTGTTGCCGTCTACGGAGATCACCTTGTAGTCCTTGCCCTCGGTCATGCCCGGGAACTGCCAATCCTGGAAGTCGCCGTTGCCGGTGTAGGTAAAGCTGATCTTGGTGGGATCGGTGGGATCCACCTGATAGTCCACATCGTCGCTGACCTTACCGTTTACCTGGCCGATCTTGTCATTGTCTCTGGTGGTATGCTCCGGGCTGGCCACGGTGTTAGACGCAGCGAAAGCCATCATGGAAGTGGCACCCAGTGCAGAGAACGCCAGCATAGCAGCCAGCAGGATGGAAAGAATCTTTTTCATTTTCATACACCTCTTTGAGAATATAGTTCTGCCATAGATATTCTAACTTCATTACTGATTATATCATCTTGGTAATCGCTTGTAAAGCCTTTTTTCAAAATTCTTTGACCCGCAAAACCGTGCCACGCGCCATAGTTGCTATCCCTTGGGGCTGTAGGCGCACCGGGCTGCCACCGAGCACAAAATGTAGCCGCATTTGTGAACAAAAAATTCTTACGTCTCCATTGGCGCTGCCTCCAGCGCCTGGGTAATACTGCCCTCGAACAGCCGGCACAGAGCCTGCACATGGGCCACAATATCATAGACCATATTTTGATTGAGCCAGTTGGTCACCTGGCCGAACAGCTCGCACTGGCAAAAATCCACAAGAAGCGCCAGCTCCTCCTCCGGCAGGGTGCGCAACAGGTCCGCCGAGCGGCAGGCAATGTAGCGGCTGACCACATAATTGCACACCCGCATTAAATTCTGCTCGTAAAACGCCCGATCAGGCGACGCCCAAATGTTGCGAATGGCCCGCTTGTTCTCCACCAGTCGCTCCAGCACCGTCGTCAGTCCTTCCTCCAGAGAAAAGCTCTCCGGTATGCGAGAGATGATCTCGTCCGCGCTTTCTATGATCACCGTTTCCAGCAGTTGGGGCAGGTCCTGAAAATGGTAGTAGAACGAATTGCGATTGATACCGCAGTCCTCCACAATATCCTTGACAGTAATCTTGGTAATGGGCCTTTGGCTGAGAAGCCGCAGAAAGGACTGCTGAATGGCCAGCTTGGTAAAATTCGGCATAACAAACCCCCTGTCCACTCACTATACCATAATCGGTGGCAAAAAGCAAAGCGCACAGGGGGTATTTATTGTTATTTTACAAAGAGTGCCAACAGATCTTTGAAGCTCAGCAGCTGCACGGACCAGTAGGCCGGCGCTTTCTTAAACACATTGATGCTCACCATCATAATGAGCCAGTCCGCCAGAATCAGCGTCCCCAGCACATAGTCCAGCTGCACCGTGGTGCGGTAGGGAATACGCTGAATTTTCTTCATCAGTCCCTCAAAGAAATTGCCCATAATGACAGCCACGCCCAGGCTCATGGCGGTGCAGGTAGGAATGCTGGTGTACTTGGTCACATGCAGGGGGATCCCGCTGTAATCCCACAGGGAGATGCCGGACACCTGCTCAAAAATGCTGCCCACCACAATCTCGCCGAAAAAGACAAACAGGAACACCACAGTAAAATAGTAGATCCGTGCCAATATTTTATCCCGGCGGGTGTTGCCCTCCAGTACCCGGTGGCTGAAGAAGCGCGGGTGATTGGTGGTGCCCAAAGCCAGGTACATGGCCCACATGGCAATGGTGTAGCAAAACAGAAAGGGCAGCAGCTGATTGCGGGAGTCCAAAACGCCCTTAGACACCAGGCGAAACAGGTTCTCCACCCAGTAGCCGATATGGGCATACACCAGCCCCGCCAGCCACAAATGGGTCACATCGTAATCATACAGCCGCACGGTGCCGTTGTCCGCTTTGGTAAAGAATTTGTCCAGCACTTTGTTCATAGTGCCACTTCCTTTCTGCCCTCATTGTAACACCGACTGCTGTCTTTACAATGGCCGAACCTGCCCCTTTGTCTGAAAATATAACAATTTTTGACAAATGTCAAAAAAGCAAAAAGCGGAGAGGCGCGCTCTCCGCTTCTGTATCATTTTTTGCAGGTCTTAGCTAAGCTTGGCCTTGCCGGTGCACAGCTGGTAATACCGACCCTGCTGGGCCATCAAGGCGTTGTGGTCGCCCCGCTCGATAATGCGGCCGTCCTCCAGCACCATAATCGCGTTAGACTCCCGCACCGTAGAGAGCCGGTGGGCGATCACAAAGGTGGTCTTGCCGGCCATCAGCCGATCCATACCGTGCTCAATGTGCTTCTCTGTGCGCGTATCAATGGAGGAGGTGGCCTCGTCCAGTACCATCACCGGCGGGTCTGCCACTGCCGCCCGGGCAATCGCCAGTAGCTGGCGCTGGCCCTGGCTCAGGTTGCCGCCGTCGCCGGTGAGCATGGTCTGGTAGCCCTCCGGCAACCGCCGGATAAAAGAATGGGCAGAGGCCAGCTTGGCTGCGGCAATACACTCCTCGTCGGTGGCATCCAGCCGACCGTAACGGATATTCTCCATCACCGTACCGGTAAACAGGTGGGTGTCTTGCAGCACCATCGCCAAACTACGGCGCAAATCGTCCTTTTTGATCCGGCGAATGTCAATACCATCATAGGTGATGGTGCCCTCCTGAATATCGTAAAACCGATTGATCAGATTGGTAATGGTGGTCTTGCCTGCGCCGGTGGAGCCTACAAATGCGATTTTCTGCCCCTCTTTGGCGTACAGGCTAATATCATGGAGCACCACCTTCTCCGGCACATAGGCAAAGGTCACATGGTGGAACTCCACAGCCCCGTGCACCGGCACCCGGCGGTCGCCGTCCTGCCAGTACCACCGTTTCTCCTCCCCGGCACCGGTTACCGTCAAAGTCACGGTGCCCTGGTCCTCTTCGGAGGCAGTGTCCATCATCTCAAACACTCGCTCCGCACCGGCCAGAGCGGAAAAAATGGTGTTCATCTGATTGGCGATCTGGTTAATGGGTTGCGTAAATTGCTTGGCATAGCTGAGGAAAGTAAAGAATGTGCCGATGTCCAGCCGCCCGGTCAGGGCCAGCAGCCCGCCGAACAAAGCGATCAGGGCATAACCGGCGTTGTTGATTCCGTTGGACACCGGGCCCATCAGCCCCGCATAAAAGTTGGCGTTGGTGGCCGCAGAGCGAAACGCCTCGTTGTACTGCTCAAAACCCGCAATGGCCTGGTCCTCATGGTTAAATACCTTGATGACCCGCATGCCCTCAACGGACTCCTCAATATTGCCGTTCATTTGACCCAAATTGGCCTGCTGCGCCTGAAAGTAATGCTTGCTCTTTTTGCCGATCTTAGATACCGTCACCAGCATAATAATCATAAACACCAGCGAAATACAAAACAGCGGCGGACTCAGGGCAATCATCATCACCACAATGCCCACAAAGGTAAAGGCGGAGGACACCAGCTGCACCATAGACTGCTCCAGCATCATCTGAATATTATCCACATCATTGGTGTAGCGGCTCATGATCTCGCCGTGGGTCTGGGTGTCAAAGAACCGCAGAGGCAGGGTCTGCATGTGGTCAAACAGCTCCTTGCGGATCAGGTTGGTGGTCTTGTAGGCGATCTTGACCATCACCTTGCTTTGAATGTACGTACAAAGGGACGCGCCAATGTACAGCGCCGACACAATGGCCAGGTTACGCATTAGGCTTTGCACACCCACGGTGGCAAAATTGCCTGCCCGGATGGAGGCATCAATGTCGTTCAAAATAGGCTTCAGCCAGTAGGAGGCGCCTACGGAGCATACCGTGCTGGCAATGAGCATCACGAATACCGCCAGCAACATAAATTTGCTCTTGCCCGCATACTGCAAAATGCGGCCAAAGGTCTTTTTGGCATTCTTAGGTTTCTTAAAATCCGTTCTTCTGGGACCCGGCATTATTCGCTCACTCCTTTCGCCTGTGTGGTTACGATCTCCTTGTAGATCTCGTTGTCGGCCAGCAACTGCTCATGGGTACCGATCCCCTTGATTTGGCCGTCGTCCAATACCAGGATCTGGTCCGCAGCCTGCACGGAGCTGACCCGCTGGGCAATAATGAACACGGTGGTGTCCTTAAAATCTTTATAGAAGCTTTCCCGAATTTTGGCCTCCGTTGCCGTATCTACGGCGGAGGTGGAGTCATCCAGAATCAAAATTTTCGGGTGCTTGATCATGGCGCGGGCAATGCAAAGCCGCTGCTTTTGACCGCCGCTCAGATTCAGCCCACCCTGGCTCAAATCTGTATCGTACCCCTTGGGCTGGGCCAGCACAAAGTCATGGGCCTGCGCCGCCTGACAAGCCGCCACAATCTCCTCGTCCGTGGCGTCTTTCTTACCCCAGCGGATATTTTCCTTAATAGTGCCACTAAAAAGCACGTTCTTTTGCAGCACCACGCCAATCATCTCCCGCAAAGCGGTCAGGTCGTACTTACGCACATCCACTCCGTCAATGAGCACCTGACCCTGGGTGGCGTCATACAGCCGGGGGATCAGGTTCACCAAACTGCTCTTGCCGCAGCCGGTGCCGCCTACAATACCGATGATCTGGCCGGGCTTGGCGGTAAAGCTGATATGCTCCAAAATATCGTCCCCGTGGCCCTCCGTATTATACTTAAAGCTCACATCCCGGAACTCTACGCCCCCCTTGGGGTTCTCCGGCAAATAGGGGTTCTCCGGATTGGTAATGTCAATTTCTGTATCCAGCACCTCCACCACACGGTCGCCGCAGGCTTTACCACGAGCCAGCTGCAACAGCATCATGGAGATCATCATCAAATTCATCAGAATTTGAATTACATAAGAGGCAAAGACGGAGATTTGGCCCACTTCCATCACGCCGGCGTTGGCCTCTAAAGCGCCTTTATAGTACACAAAGACCACTACGGCGTTGAGCATCAGCATCATCACCGGCATCACGATCACAATCAGGCCCGCTGCCTTGGCGCCCTGGGCGGCCAAATCATCGGAGGCGTCATGGAATTTGTCTTTCTCCCGGTCCTCCCGCACATAGGCCTTGACCACACGCATACCGATTAGATTTTCCTGCACCACCCGGTTTACGTTGTCGATCTTCTTCTGCATTTTTTGGAACATAGGGAAGCCGAACTTCAAAATGCAGGCCACCACCACAATCAAAATCGGCAGCAAGATCAGCAGCATAGCGCTCATTTTGGGATTGATGGACACCGCAAAGCAGGCGGCCACCACCGCCAACGCCGGCACACGCACTAAAATCCGCAGGCACATCATCACCACATTCTGCAAGGTGGTCACATCGTTGGTCATACGGGTAGTCAACGACGCAGTAGAGAACTGGTCAATGTTCTTAAAGGAAAAATGGCTGATCTTGCGGTACATATCCCCTCGCAGCCGGTAAGCAAACCGCTGGCTTACATTGGCGGAGGTTTTCATGGTCACCACGCCGCCAAAAAGGCCTAACAGTGCCAGCGCCAGCATGCCCAAGCCGCTGAGGATCACCGCAGTACGCACGCTCTCCGGCGAGGCGGCGGTGCCCACCTTTTGATAAATGCTGTTGGCAAGGGACGGCAGTGCCAGCTCGCAGATGGCCTCTACGATCATACCGGCGGCGCTGATGGCTGCCAGTCCCCACAGCCCTTTCATATATTTGGATAACTTCTTTAACATTCGGTTCTCCTTTCCGTTTTCTTCTCTATCTTTCACACTTACGGGTTTTCTTTGCCCACATTTTGCAGCGCACGCTCCAACAGGCCGGCCAGCGTCAGTACCTGTTCCTGGCTCATACCGGCGGTGAGCACCTGCTCCATGGCGTTCATTTTTTGGTGAATCTTTTTCGGCGCGTCCTCCGCCACCGAAGTGGGATACAGCCGCACAATCCGAGCGTCCTTTTCGTCCACCCGCTTTTCAATAAACCCGGCCTTTTCCATGCGCTTGACAGACACGGAGGCGGTAGCGCTGGCCACCCCCAGGGCACGGCTCAGCTGGCCCAGGGTCATACCCGGTTGGCGAATCAGCAGCAGCAATATATCCTGCTGGCCGGAAAACAGACCCTGCTCCGCTACGGCGGCATTAAAATTCTTGCGCAAATATTTAGAGAGTTCCATCACCCGAGGACCGATCTCATCCGGTCGCAACGGACGACGATGACAGGGTTTCAGCTCCATGCAGGCACTTCCTTTTTATTCATTTAGCCGCCTATCGTTAGGCGGCTTATGATGTATTTTAGCACACTTGCACAAAAAGTCAAGCATATGATTGTAAATTCTGCCGAAGTGTGGTAGAATAGGCAACCGTTAGAGGAGCGGTTGTATGGATTTATATGATTATAATACAATAAAGAGAATATTAACCCGTCACGGCTTCACTTTTTCCAAAGCGCTGGGGCAGAACTTTTTGATCGACCCCTCCGTGTGTCCCCGTATGGCAGCAGCACTGGAAGCGGACGACCGTACCGGCGTGCTGGAAATCGGGCCGGGCATCGGCGTGCTCACCAAAGAGCTGTCTGCCGTGTGCGGTCGAGTAGCCGCCGTGGAGCTGGACCGCCGCCTGCCGGATGTGCTGGCCGAGACCCTGGCAGACTGCCCCAATGTGCAGGTGGTGCCCGGCGATGTGCTGCAAATGGACTTGCAGGCGCTGTTTGCCGACCGGTTCGCCGGCTGTGACCGCTTGCAGGTGTGCGCCAACCTGCCCTACTACATTACCACCCCGGTGCTGATGCGCCTGCTGGAAAGCGAGCTGCCTATTGAACGGCTGGTGGTGATGGTGCAACTGGAGGCGGCCAAGCGCCTATGCGCGCCCCTGGGCACCCGGGACTGCGGTGCCGTGTCCGCGGCGGTGGAATACTATACGCAGGCGGAGATCTTGTTTGAAGTGGGACGAGAGAGCTTTTACCCCAGCCCCAATGTAGACTCTGCGGTGATCGCCTTGACCCGACGGCAGCAGCCTCCGGTGCAGGTGACGGACGAGGGCTACTTTTTCCGTGTGGTCAAGGGTGCCTTTTTGCAGCGGCGCAAGACCCTGGCCAACAGTTTGAACGCCGCCCTGGGCGTGCCCAAGGCAGAACTGACGGCGCTGTTCCAATCTTTAGGACTGAGTGCCACTGCGCGGGCCGAACAGCTGACCATGTCTCAAATGGCAGCCCTGGCTAACGCGCTCTATGAGAAGAAGGCATAAAAGATCAATGAAAGACAATACCCAAGTTTTTGAAAGTTACAGCGTGCCCCGGGCCGTGCGCACTTTGGCGCTGCCCAGCATGATGGGCATGCTGGTGAATATCGTTTATAACCTGGCAGACACATTCTTTGTGGGTCAGACCGGCAACGCCAATATGGTGGCCGCCGTGTCGGTGACCATGCCGCTGTTTTTGCTGTTTATCGCCTGCGGCAACCTGTTCGGTGTAGGCGGCTGCGCCTTTGTAAGCCGCTCTCTGGGCGAGGGAAAGACAGAGAGGGTCAAGACCATCAGCAGCTTTTGCGTTTACAGTGCCATTGGCGTTGGGCTGGTGATGACCGTGCTGTTTTTGGTGTTCCGCAAGCCGGTACTGTACGCAGTGGGCGCGTCGGACGCCACCTTTGCCTACGCCGCCGATTATCTGAAGTATGTGGCCATCGGCTCTCCCTTTATTGTGTCCTCCGTGATGCTGGGCAACCTGGTGCGGGGCGAGGGCGCCGCGAAGGTATCTATGATCGGCAGCATTATCGGTCAGGTGGTCAATATTGTGCTGGACCCGATCTTTATTCTGAATAAAGGCGACAAGCTCTTTGGTCTGACCATGCCCTTTGGCACCGGTCAGGGCGTAGCCGGCGCTGCCATTGCCACCGTCATCGGCAATGTGGTCAGCGTAGTATTCTTCCTGATTTACTTTTTGCGGGGCAAGTCCATTTTATCCATCAGCCCCGGCCGCTATCGGGTGCGGGGCGGCATTGCCCGCGGGGTCATTACCGTTGGACTGCCTGCCGCCATTAACAGTTTGCTGATGAGCATTTCCAACATGCTGATCAATGTCTTCTTGCAGGCGTACGGCGACAACGCGGTAGCAGCCATGGGCATTACCATGAAGGCCAATATGCTGGTGGTGATGCTGCAGCTGGGACTGGCGCAGGGCGTGCAGCCGCTGGTGGGCTACTGCTACGGGGCAAACAAACTGGACCGTATGCGCCACAGCATTCGCTTTTCCTGCGTTTGCAACATTGTGCTGGGCACAGTAATCACCGTGGTGTACTTTATCTTTACCCGCCAGGTGGTCAGCGTGTTTATCGACGACCCGGCTGTAATCGACTACGGAGTCAAAATGCTGCGTGCCTTGATGATCTCCGGACCGGTGATCGGCTGTATGTTCGTGCTGAACTTCTCGTTCCAGGGCATGGGCAAGGGCACCCAAAGTATGATCTTGTCGTTGAGCCGACAGGGATTGATTTATTTCCCGCTGTTGATTATAATGAATAAGACGGTTGGTCTGGATGGCATTATCTGGTCCCAGGCCGTGGCCGACCTGGTGTGCACCGCCATGAGCGTGGTGATGTTCCTGCTGGTGGTGCGCAAACTGCGCCGGCAGCATAGCCAAAAGACGGAAGCATAAGAAAGGGTAAGGAAAAATGGAGCTGTCCCATTGGAATAAAAAAGAACAAGCACCGCTGGTGGAGTTCTTAGGGGCGTCGCTGCTGTCGCACCCGCTGATGATGTATTATTGTCCGGATCGGGACAAGCGGGAAAAATTCATCACCCGCTATATGGAGCACAACCTGCCCCGCTGGATCCAAACCGGCACCGTGCTGGTCAGCGATCCGGCTCACGCAGTAGGCGTGCTGCTGTCCAAGGACGCACCGGAGTACCGCTCTCCGTCCATGGGCACCCTGTCCATGCTCTCCGGCGACCGTTTCCGGCGGATCCAATCTCACCGGAATGTAACCCGCAATATCGTGGGCGTGATGATCCCCAGGGAAAAGCCGGTGCAGGTGCTCACGCTCTTTGGCAACGCCGCCGCCCAAAAGCAGGAACTTTTGCAGCTGGTGTCCGAGGCACAGGACCTGGCGGACGAAAAACAGTTTGTCCTGGTGTACGACACCTTCTCCCGCCGCTTGGTAGACGCGCTGGAGAACCAGGGCTTCTCCACCGGCTACCAGCGTAATTTCCTGGATACCCACTTCATCCAAACCCTAATGACCTATAATATATAATGCATGGCAAAAAGCAGCCTTCGGGCTGCTTTTTATTTTACCGTCGGTAGGGCAAAAATCGCAGTATTTCTAATAAACCCGGCGGCTTTTCTGAAGTCCGGTCGGTATGCGCGTGGTATAGTAAGACTGTGTGCCGGGCAACGAGAACCGGATATAGACAATCGCCGCCGGGTGTCACCCTGTAAAAAGCGCAAAAAAGACGGAACCACTCTACACGGTCCCGTCTTTTGTTTTGCTTTATGGGCTTACTCCCCCGCCTCGGTGGAGAGCAGCACCCGATCGTTGTCAAACTCCTCACCGGAGGTAACCTTAAACTTATCCAGCAGATCCTTGGTGGTCAGTTTCTTCTTCTCCTCACCGCTTACATCATAGATGATCTTGCCCTCGTTCATCATAATCAGCCGGTTGCCGATGGCAATGGCGTCCTTCATATTGTGGGTAATCATAATGGTGGTCAGGTGATCCCGGGCCACGATCTTCTCCGTCAGATCCAGCACCTTCTTGGCGGTTTTTGGATCCAGCGCTGCCGTGTGCTCATCCAGCAGCAGCACCTTCGGCTTCTTCAAAGTGGCCATCAACAGGGTCACCGCCTGGCGCTGACCACCGCTGAGCAGGCCCACCTTGGAGGTCAGGCGGGTATCCAGCCCCAAATCCAGCTCCTTGAGCATCTCTGCATACTGAGTCTTTTCTTTTTTACTAACGCCGGAACGCAGGGTTCGCCCCTTGCCACGGCGAGCGGCGATGGCCAAATTCTCGGCGATCTGCATATCCGCAGCAGTGCCGGTCATGGGGTCCTGGAACACACGGCCGATGAACTTGGCGCGCTTGTATTCCGGCAGCTTGGTCACATCCTGGCCGTCGATCACAATGGAACCGCAGTCCACCGGGTACACACCGGCGATCATATTCAGCATCGTGGATTTGCCGGCGCCGTTGCCGCCGATCACCGTTACAAAATCGCCCTCGTTCAGGGTCAGATCAATGCCGCAAAGGGCCTTTTTCTCATTGATGGTGCCGGGGTTAAATGTCTTTTGTACACCTGTGATTTTAAGCATTGTCCTTGCCCCCCTTATTCGTCTTTACATGCTTGGCGCCCAACTGCCCTTTCCAGTACGGCACGCCCAGGAACAGCGCCACCACCAAAGCAGAGAACAGCTTCAGGTCGTTGGCGTTCAGGCCCATTTGCAGCACCAACTGAATGACAATATAGTAGATCACGCCGCCCAGCACCGCTGCCAGCAGACGCAGCGCAAAGTTCTTGAACAGCTTGCCAAAGATCACATCGCCGATGATCACCGCCGCCAGGCCGATAACGATAGCGCCGCGGCCCATGTTAATGTCCGCAAAGCCCTGATACTGGGCCAGCAGACCGCCGGACATTGCCACAATGCCGTTGGAGAGCACCAGTCCCAGCACCTTGTTGAACCCGGTGTTGATGCCGTTGGCGCGAGCCATGGCCTCATTGCACCCGGTGGCGCGCACGCCGGCGCCCAGCTCCGTGCCAAAGAACCAGTACAGCAACCCAATGATCACCAGCGCAAAAGCACCGCCGACGAGAATGGACTTGGGAATATACCGCAGGGATACCAAGATCCCGTATTCATCAATATTCAGCGCCACATTGGCGCGACCGCTCATAATCCGCAGGTTTACGGAATACAGCGCCAGCTGAGTCAAAATACCTGCCAAGATCGCCGGTATGCCAAACTTGGTATGCAAAATACCGGTAACCAGTCCGGCAATACACCCGGCCAAGAACGCCAGCAGCATGGCCAGCCAAATGTTCATCCCTGCAATGGTACATACCACCAGCACGGCGCCGCCGGTGCCAAAGCTGCCGTCCACCGTCAAGTCGGCCAAATCAAGAACCTTAAAGGTCAAATACACGCCCACTGCCATGATACCCCAGATAATACCCTGGGCACAAGCACCGGGCAAAGAAGCTAAAAATCCGCTCATTGCACAATCTCCTTCAATTTAAAGTGCTAAATTCGCAAAGCGTAGTCCTATCTTACCAAATCCGCCGTAAAAAATCAAGTAGAGGATGCCAATCTCTCCACCACCGAACCACACGCCTAATCAACCACACAAAAAACCGGGCAGCATTTCTGCTGCCCGGCATCGTGGCAATATTTAACTTTCAATCGCCTTGTATCCGTCTACCACCTTCAGACCCAGTGCCTTGCAGCGGGCGGCGTCATATTCCTTGGTCAACTTGTCTTCCGGTACAAACTCAATGTCCATGGTTGCCGGGTCTTTGCCGTTAACCAGAATGTCATAAGCCATTTCGCCGGCCTTGTAGCCGATGTCGTAATAGCTGATGGACAGAGTGGCTACACCGCAACCGGAGCAAATGCCTTCCTCACCGGCAATAATGGGTACGCCGGCAGGCTGTGCAATGTTGTCAATGGTCTTAGCGCTGGAGGCCATGGTGTTGTCTGTGGGAACATACAGCACATCGCTGTTCTGGCAAGCCAGCTTGGTCACAGAAGCGATCTCGTTAGAGTCCGCAGCGGTGTATTCCTTCACTTCCAGGCCCATTTCCTTCAGCTTTGCGCCCACAACGGTGGCCTGGTACTTGGAGTTCTTCTCCGCAGAGCAGTACAGAATGCCCACTTTCTTGGCATCCGGCACCCACTCTTTAACCATGGCGGCCTGCTTATCCAGCGGTGCCAGGTCGGCGGTACCGGTCACATTGATCCCGGTCTTGGTGGCAGTCTCGTCCTTCAGACCCAGAGCCACACCGTAGCTGGTGACGGAGGTGCCCACAATCGGAATGGTGTTGGTTGCCGTGCGGGCAGCCACCAGTGCGTCCGTAGCGTTGGCCATGATCAGGTCCACATTTTGAGACACATACTGGTTCACAATGGTGGAGCACAGGGTGGAATCGCCGCAGGCGTTCTGCTCTTTGAAAGTCACCTTGTCGCCCAGCTTGTCCGTCAGCGCCTTCTTAAAGCCCTCGGTAGCCTTGTCCAGTGCCGGGTGCTGCATGGCCTGGCAGATACCTACGGTATAAGTGCCCTTGGCACTGCCGCCGGAACAACCGGCAAATACAGAAGCCACCAGCAGCCCGGACAGCGCCACGGCAGCGATCTTCTTCACAACCTTATTCATTGTAATAACCCCTTTTCTCGGTAAATTTATGATGATTTTAGTTTAGCACATAAAAGCGTTAAAGTCAACACCTTTTTTCTTGCATAAATTCCTGCCCGGGTGTATAGTGAAGTTATCATAACGAAAAGGGGATATTCCTATGCAACTGAACCCGTACCGGGATCTGCCCTGGGAGCAGCTGATGCCAACCGCCCGGCGGAAGCTGCTGTGCAGCGACAAAAACTATATGTTCGTCTTAATGGAGTGCAAGGCCGGCACTACCCAGCCGCCCCACAGCCATCCCCACACCCAGGTGGATTACCTACTGGAGGGCGAGATTGATATGCAGGTGGGTGACGAAGTGCGCCGTATGCACGCCGGCGATATTGTGCAGGTGCCCGGCAATGTACCCCACGCCTTTTGCAAGGTCTACCGGGATACCCGCTGGCTGGAATTCTTCACCCCCGCCCGAGCGGACATTTTGCCCCGGGAAGAACAGAAAGGAAAAGAATAATTCAAACCCTTTGGCGCCCCTTGTTGCAAGGGGCGCGCTTTTTTTGTTTGGCTTGTTCCAATAAATAGGTAAGGGCGGCAATCTGCCCCCTTACCGAAAATTACAAACAACATCACACCACCTACAAAGCCCGACGCTTCCTTTTCCCTGCCTGTCGAATATAAAGCGCCCCGCAAAATACGGCGCAAACGGCGACGGCAATGGGCACGGCCCACCAAACAGCCCCGGTGCCCAGGGGTGCCGCCAGGCACGCACCCACGCACAGGCACAACGGCAGCGCACCGGCGGTAACCAGCGCCGATTTGGCTCGGTTTACCGACTGGAAATAGGCACTCACCGTCAGTACCGGCGGCAAGAATAAAAGAGCCGGTGCCAACCGCCGCAAGCAGTGGGTGCCAACTTGCACGATCGCCGGATCGCGGGTAAAAATGCCCAGCAGCGCTCCGCTCAAAGCATAACACACTGCCACAGCAACCACCGCATACACCAGTCCCAACTGCACCGTGCGCACCACCGTTTGGCGTACCCGACTATGCAGTCCGGCACCGTAGCTGCTGCCGATGATGGGCGCTGCTGCCAAGCAAAGAGCGGAGAACGGCGCCAAGGCAAATTCCGCCAACCGGCTCACATAGCCAAAGGCCGCCACACCCACCGTACCTGCCCGAGGCGCTAACAAGCCGTTCATCACCACCAGCACAACAGACAGACTGCCCATTTGCACCAAGGTGGGCAGCCCCAGAGTCAAGATCCGCCCCACGGTGGCGCGATCCGCCCGCACGCCACGGAATTGCTGACAGGAAAACCGGGTGAAAAACAATACGCTCATACAAAAGCTCGCCGCTTGAGCGATCACCGTGGCCCAGGCCGCACCGGCAATGCCCAGGTGCAGCCGATAGATCAGCAACCAATCCAGCAGCAAGTTCACCCCGGTAGGCAGCAGCCAGATCCAAAGGCTGTAATCCATACGCCCCTCCGCCCGTATAATAGACGAAAACCCAGTGGAGAACACATTGCCCGCTGCCAAAATGGTAAAATAGGTGCGGGCATAAGGCAAAATCTCTGCCGTGGCACCAAACAGCCGCAGCAGCGGCGTGCGAAACAACAAGCAAATGCAGGTAATCCCCAGCGCTGTGGTGTAAAAGAACGCCATGGCGCTTTTTGTAACCCGGCCTGCCGCCCGGTAGTCCTTTTGCCCCAAACAGGGCGACACCAGCGCCCCGGCACCGGCGCCAACCATCTGGGCAATAGCGCCCTGCAAAACCGTCAGGGGAAAAACCACGCTGATTCCCGCAGCCGCCAGGTCGCCTACCCCGTGGCTGACAAACAACGTGTCCGCCACATTATAAAAGGCACTAAAGAGCAGCGCCGCCAGCGTGTACGGCAGGTGCCGCAGCAGACGGCCGGTCACCGGCGCAGTGGTCAGCGCCTGCGCCTTGTCCTGCGCCTTTTGGCGCCCGCCCTTACCCACGGCGCAAAGCGGCAAAGGCCGCCTTGTAAGCCACAGAAGCACCACCTATATCCACCATCCAGCCCTGACTCAAGGGCGTAAAGCGATAGTATTTTTCCACTTCCTGGATCAACGCCAGCAGCCCCTGGGCAAAGGCGTAGCGCAGCCGGGTCTCTCGGTTGACTTGCACCGGTACCCGGCAAAGGGCATTGTGGGTTGCCAAGGACAAAGTCTTTTTGTCCAGCGGCGCGGTAAAGGACTCCAGCGGCAAAAAGTCCAGCACCGGATCGCCCCACAGGCTGCGCTCCGGGTCGATCCAGGCAAACCGGGTTTGTCCGTCCACCGTATGGCACAGGATATTGCTGCTCCACAGATCAAAATTCACCATCACGCAAGGTGCCGCCGCCAGCACCGCCCGATACTGCCGGGCATACGCCAGCAGGCGCTGCCCGCGGCGGCTGGTCTTGCCCATACGCCGGGCGTCTGCCAGCAGGTTCTCGATCATGGAAATGTAAGCGTCCGCCCAGTTCTCATACAGCCCATTTTGCACATAACCGTAGCCGGTGCCGAACACATTATGGATCTGCGCCACCATCTCCGCCGTGCGCCGATGTTTCTCCGCACTGGGCAGCGGGCACTTGTCCCGGTGCACCCCGGGCAGTCGCTCCATCACCACCCAGGGCGCGCCGCACAGGCTGCCCGCCGGGTCACTATACAGAATATCCGGCACAGTAATCTCCGTGTGCTGCCGGATCTGATCGTACCAGTACAGCTCGGTGGCCAGCATATCCCGCTCATAGGTCATCACCGGCACCTGGGGTCGGGGCGCAACCTTCATCACCACCGGTGGGTTTGTCTCCGCTGCAAAAACGGCGTTGAACATACCGTCCCCCAGCAGCCGAAATTGCACCCCCGCACTGTCTATGCCGGCTTGCTCCAGCATATCCCGCAGCACCGCATCGGTAGGCAGGGTCTTGGTCTTACTTTTCATACTTCGGTCACTCCTTTCCAATGCTATCATAGCATACCCGCCCAATTTGTCTACCAAAAAGCCGAGAAAATACAACAAATCCCCATTGACTTGCGCCGCCCCGGTTGACGGACAGCCTCCGGGCAGCTATACTGCACTTAGGGGGAATTCAAATGGATAGTGCGTCTTTAATGAGTATTCGGGTGATCCCGAAAAGCGTCAAGGAAGAAACCGGACACCACGCGCTGGAGCGACTGCACCATACCCCATACCGGGACGAGGTGCGCCTGTTCTCCTGCCTGCAACGGGGTGATCTGAAAAAGCTGATCTACGAATTGGGGCAGATCGGCATACAAAATATTACCGTAGGCCAAATGTCGGAGAACGACTTGCAGCAGCAAAAATATATGGCTGTCAGCTTTATCACCCTGGCCACCCGCTACGCCATTCAAGGGGGTCTGGGCGAAAGCAACGCCTATGCGTATTCGGACGATTTTATTCGCCGCATTGACGCGGCCAGCGCCAAGCGTACCGTGCACGCAGCCATTGTGGACGGCGCCATTGAACTGACCAATATGGTCAGCCGGGCGCAAAAGGACCTGACCTATTCGCCCCATGTGCGCCGCTGCATTGCCTATATCAACAAAAACCCGGACCGCAAGCTGACGGTGGCTGCTGTAGCCGCCCACTGCGGCCTGTCGCCGGACTATCTCTCCCATCTGTTCAAATGCGAATTGGGCGTAAACCTGAGTACCTATATGACCACCCAAAAGCTGGAGCTGGCCAAGACCCTGCTGTGGGAGGGCTGCGCCGCCGAGCAGGTGTGTTACAGCCTGGGCTTCTCCTCCCAATCCCATTTTATCGCCCTGTTTAAGCGCCGATTCGGTATGACCCCACGGGAATACACCGCCCTGCTGGGCACGGAAAAGTGAATGTATAATAACATCGCCCCTTGAAAATCAAGGGGCAGTTTTTCTATCTTCGCACACCAAAAAAAGCCGCTTTGGTGGATCGTATCCGCCCGCTTCATCCCTCCATCGCCCTACAAAAAATCATTTCCGCTTTCTCCTGAAAGCCCACACATCCCACGCCACCTCACTTCACCCTTGATTCTTCCGCAAAAGGTGGTATAATCGTTGTGCACATTTTTTGTATGCGGAGAGGGAATTATGAAATATAACAGAAGCGCGACTTTGCGCTTTGCGTTCAAGCAATCGCTGCCGGTGCTGTTCGGCTACTTGTTTTTAGGCGCAGCGTTCGGTATTATGCTGTTTAAGGCCGGCTACAATTGGGTGTGGGCAGCGCTGATCTCGCTGCTGGTGTATGCCGGATCCGGCCAGTTTCTGCTGGTGTCGCTGATCTCCTCCGGCGCCGGGCTGGCCACCACCGCACTGATGACGCTGTTTATCAACACCCGTCACATGTTCTATGGCCTGTCTTATATTGAAAAGTTCAAGGCCGGCGGCTGGCGCTATCCTTTTATGATCTTTACTTTAACGGACGAAACCTACTCGGTGAACGCCTCCATCCTGTCTGTGCCGGATGGGGTAGACGAGCCTCGTGCGCGCTTTCTCATCGGCGAGTTTGACCATGTGTACTGGATCATCGGCTCCGTGCTGGGCTCTCTGCTCAGTGCCGCCCTGCCCATGGACTTTACCGGCATTGATTTCTCTATGACCGCCCTGTTTGTGGTGATTTTTATTGACCTGATCCGCAACCAAAAGGGTCGCGCCGGGCTGATCGGCGCGCTGGGGCTGTGCGCCGGCATTCTGTGCCTGCTGATCTTCGGGGCAGACAAATTCCTGCTTCCCTCCCTGGTGCTGACCGTGGCGGTGCTGTCCGCCGGGCGTCCCTTCTTTGATCCGGAACGGAGGGCTGCCAAATGACCAACACCCATTTGCTGATCATGGTACTGGTGGCTGGCGCCTGTACCTTTGCCACCCGCCTGTTTCCCTTTGCCCTGTTTGGGGGCAAAAAGCAGGTGCCCAAGTTCGTGCAGTACCTGGGCAATGTGCTGCCGGTAGCGATCCTGGGCATTCTCATCGTCTATTGTCTTAAGGATTTTGAGCAGGGCAATGTGAACTACATTGTGCCCCAACTGATCGCCGTGGCGCTCACCGCCGGGGTGCATCTGTGGCGCAAAAATACCCTCCTGAGCATCGCCGTGGGCACCATCGGCTATATGCTCCTGATCCACTTTGTGTTTGTGTGACAAAAACAAAAAATACAAAAATGACCGCACCGGGAATGGTGCGGTCATTCTTTTTTCGCTCTCAGTGGTATTCATACCGTGGCGGGGACAAAGCGATAGCCACGACCCCACACTGTATGAATCAGATCCAAATTAGAATCCAGCTCCTTGAATTTGTCTCGGATCCGGTTGACATGGACGGTGACGGTAGAGGTCTCGCCCAAGCTGTTGTACTGCCAAATCCGATCAAACAGTTGTTCCTTGCTAAAGACTTCGTCCGGGTGGCCGGCCAAAAAATACAGCAGCTCAAACTCCTTATTGGTCAACGCCACCTCCTGCTCCCGAAACCAAGCACGGCGGGTGGCAGGATCCAAACGCAGGGCACCGCTCTCCAGCACTGTGTCCTTGGTCGGCGGGTGCGCAGTGCCGTCGCCGGTGAGCCGTTCATACCGGCTGATATGCGCCAGCACCCGGGCCACCAACTCGCCGGGGGAAAAGGGCTTAACCACATAGTCGTCCGCACCAACGCCCAGGCCCTTGATCTTGTCCAAGTCCTCTTTCTTGGCACTGACTAAGATAATAGGTACATTCTGCTCCCGGCGAATGGAGCGGCAAACCTCCAGTCCATCCATTCCCGGCAACATAATATCCAGCAAAATCAGGTCAAACCGACCATCCAACGCCGTGCGCAGTCCGGAAGGGCCGTCCGCTGCCACCGATGCCTGTAAGCCTGCCGCCTCCAGATAATCCCGCTCCAGCCCGGCAATGCGTGAGTCGTCCTCAATAATCAATATCTGCTTCATCTGCAACACGCTCCCTTTTGGGTAACGAAATAAAAATCGACAGCCCCGCGTCCGTATGACTGCGGGCCCAAATAGAGCCGCCGTTCTGCTCTACAATTTGCTTGCACACCGCCAGCCCCAGTCCGCTGCCCTGGCTCACCTGGCTGCGGGCCGGATCCGTGCGGTACATGGCGTCAAAAATCTTGCGCAGCTGATCCTTGTCCACGCCGATGCCGTTGTCTGCAAATTCCAGAATCACCACCCGATCATAGGCGGTGGCCGTCAATGCCAACCGACCGGGCACACCCGGGCGAGCGTACTTGACCGCATTGCCCAGAATGTTCAAAAACACCCGGCGAAAAGCATCCGTGTCGATCTCAATCTGCGTATCTGCCGGGCAGTGATTTTCCAGCGCAAAGGTACAGCCGCGGTTCTCCATAAAAGCCGTCAGCTCCGGCGCAGCATCATCCAGCACCGCTTGTAGCTGCACAATGGAGCGATCGTTGCCTGTGCTGCCCAGCTCCAGCTTGGACAGCGCCAGCAGATCATCGAGAATTTTCTCTGTCTGCACAGCGGAGTCGTAAATGGTCTGCAAATACCGCTGCTGCTTCTCCGGCGTGTTGGCAATGCCGTCCCGCAGCCCCTCGGCGTAGCCCTTAATGCTGGTGAGCGGGGTGCGCAGATCATGGGCAAAGCCGGCGGTCATCTCCCGCCGCAGTTGCTCGCTTCTTTCGCGGCTCTCAATGGTCTCTTTCAGCCGCAGGCGCATGGCGTTAAAACTCTCCACCGTTTGGCCCAACTCATTGGTAGAGTCATAGTCGATCTGATAATCCAGATTGCCACCGGCAATGGCGTCCGCTCCCCGGGCAATCTTCTGAATGGGGCGCACAATGGTGCGGCTGGTAAAGAAAGAGAACGCCGCCACCGCAGCGGCAAAAATCAGCACAATGGCCAGCACCACCAATCCGGTACGCCCCATCAACAGACGCGACAGCGTGCCCCGCGCCGCCGGCTCCGTTTGATCCGCCACCGTATAGCCGGTGCCGGTGAGCACCAGGCGGCAGCGCTGACCCCCGGCCTGCACATGACTGACGATCACCAGCCCGTCCTGACCGAAGTGGTACACATTTTTTTCCGAATCAAAGGCCACGATCTGCCGGGCACGCCCCAGCACATCCTTGCACCCGGCGCTTCGATAAAACACCTCGTCACCCCGTCGAATTTCCAGCGCCACGCCACGCTTCTCCAGCGGTGCGGCGTAGGCGGCAATATCCGCCAGCTTTTCTGCGTCCGTATCTTTGGTGCGCAGCAACACATCGGACAGGTTGCTCACCGTCTGATTCCAACCGATCTGGTTGACCAGGCTATACCTGTCCGCCGTCTCCGCCGCCAACTGAAAGGTGTGGGAGGTGCTGTGCAGCAGCCCCAGGCACACCAGCGCCACCAGCACCAGCGGTATGGCGATGGCCAGCACGGTGGTGAGCACAATGCGGGTGTTGATCTTTAAGTTCTTGGAAGAACGCTTTGGCTTTTTGCCGGACATATCAATAGCTCTCCCGGGGAACCCGTCCGTGCTTTACATCCTTGCTGTGACGAATAATCTCCAAAATGGAGCCCAGATGAATCCGGGCAAAATTGTACGCCTCGGTTTGTATATCCATATCATCATGGGTCACCCAGTAACGAATAACCCCTTTCATACCGGTAATAATATATTCAATGCTCAGGTCACTGATCCCCTCAATGTCCCCTTTGATCAGGTCCAACGCCGTGCGAATGGTTTTCTCGATCTTTTCAGAGAACACCACGGTGCCCGGATCCGTCAACAGCAACCGATACAACTCCCGATCCTCGTCGATCACCCGTTGAATACTGATCAGCAGCGCGGCGGTGCAATCAATGGTAAAGTCCAGATCCTTGATTTTTATCAGATCTTTGCTCACCCGCCAATACACTTTGCGCATCAGCTCATTGCTGATTTTATTAAGCAGATCAAACTTGTCCTCATAATGCAAATAAAATGTATTCCGGCTGATCAGTGCCCGGTCGGTAATATCCTTGACTGTAACGGAATCAAATCCTTTTTCTTCGATCAATTCAAAAAAGGCGTCCCGAATGGACTTTTTGGTGCGCCGAATACGCAGGTCTGTTTTTTCCTCCGGATTATTCCCGGAATTCCGCTTGGACATACGATACCCCTTTTCACGTGCCCGCAAAACGAGCGTGTTTGTTATAATACAGTGCTAAATAACTAACACCTGTACTTATAACAGTACACGAAAACGGAATCAATGTCAATAAATCGCCCCTTTTTTCCCGTTTTTGACATTTTTTTGCAGAAAAAAGCACCTTCCAGGTTGGAAGGTGTCGTGTTAAAAATACAGCGGCGGGGGCAAGCCCTCACTGCATAATCCCTGCGGGTTTGCCTGCGGCAAACCCACATTCCTTTGAAAACAAAAAGGATTATCTTAGGCGTGGCAACCTGCCGCCCGCAATTTCTCATTCCGCCAGCAAATCATTCTCCCGCAGCAGCGCGGCAAAATGCGCCACATCCGCGGCAGCACGCTGCCGTTCCACCTCATACTCATTCATCAGCGCCTCAACGACCTGCGCTTCGGTGGTGGGCTGCAAAAAGCAGTTCCAAAGAAAAGCCCCGGTATCGTTCAGGGTAATCATACCGTTAAAATCCGATGCGGCGGCGCCCACAGGCACTACTATGTTGCTGCCGGCGATCTTGCGCATGGCAAAGCCCGGTTTGATCTGCATAAAAAGTCACCTCAAAGTCATTCTTTTACCTATACTATACTGTATTGGGGCAAAACTTTCAACAACTTGCTTAAAACATTCTTACAAATAGCGACATTTTTTTATAGTTTTAGTCTTGAAGCGCAGCAAAAAAATGGTTATAATAACCTTGGTAATTTTGATAAATTATTAAGTATTGTTGGAAGGAGTAAATCATCATGACTTATTCAAATGAAGTTGAGCAGATGTGTACCGTTAAAAAGGGTCCGCATCACGGTCCGGCTCCCATTCCTGAAGAAGGTAAGTGGGTCAAGAGCTACCAGATCAACGACATCTCCGGTTTCTCTCACGGTATCGGCTGGTGCGCACCCCAGCAGGGCGCCTGCAAGCTGAGCCTGAATGTGAAAAACGGTATCGTAGAGGAGGCCCTGGTGGAGACTGTGGGCTGCTCCGGTATGACCCATTCCGCCGCTATGGCCGCAGAGATCCTGCCCGGCAAGACCTTGCTGGAGTGCCTGAACACCGACCTGGTGTGCGACGCCATCAATGTGGCTATGCGCGAGATCTTCAAGCAGCTGGCTTACGGTCGTTCTCAGTCCGCATTCTCTGAGGACGGTCTGGTTGTCGGCGCTGCTCTGGAGGACCTGGGCAAGGGCCTGCGCAGCCAGGTGGGCACCATGTTCTCCACCAAGCTGAAGGGCGTGCGCTACATGGAGATGGCTGAGGGTTACGTGACCCGCATGGCTCTGGACGAAGAGGGCGAGGTCATCGGCTATGAGTTCGTAAAGCTGGGCAAAATGCTGGAGGATATTCGTCACGGCAAGAGCCCCAACGAGGCTTACGAGGCAAACATTGGCAACTACGGTCGCTTTGCTAACGCTGCAAAGTACATTGACCCCAGAGAAGAATAAGAGAAGGAGGACAATACCATGGCAAATGATGTAAAGTTTGAAGGCAAGGAAAGAAGACTTGCCAAGATCGAAAAGTGCCTTGCCGAGTACGGTCTCTCCAGCCTGGAGGAGGCAAGAGATCTTTGCCTGTCCAAGGGCATTGATGTAGACGGTATCGTAAAGGGCGTGCAGCCCATCGCTTTTGATAACGCCAGCTGGGCATACACCCTGGGCGTGGCCGTTGCACTGAAAAAAGGTGTGGCCACCGCTTCCGAGGCTGCCGCAGCCATCGGTATCGGCCTGCAGGCATTCTGCATTCCCGGTTCCGTTGCCGAGCAGCGTAATGTAGGTCTGGGCCACGGTAACCTGGGCGCCCGCCTGCTGCACGAGGACACCAAGTGCTTCGCTTTCCTGGCCGGCCACGAGAGCTTTGCTGCCGCTGAGGGCGCAATCGGCATTGCCCGTACCGCCAACAAGGTGCGCAAAGAGCCCCTGAAGGTCATCCTGAACGGCCTGGGCAAAGACGCTGCTTATATCATCTCCCGTGTCAACGGCTTCACCTATGTAAAGACCGATTATGATTTTTACACCGGCGAGCTGAAGATTGAGGAAGAAAAGGCATTCTCCGACGGCGAGCGCGCTGCCGTAAAGTGCTACGGCGCCAACGATGTGCTTGAGGGCGTTGCCATTATGAAGCACGAGGGCGTAGATGTTTCCATCACCGGTAACTCTACCAACCCCACCCGCTTCCAGCACCTGGTTGCCGGCACTTACAAGAAGTGGTGCCTGGAGAACGGCAAAAAGTACTTCTCCGTGGCTTCCGGCGGCGGCACCGGCCGTACCCTGCACCCGGACAATATGGCTGCCGGTCCCGCTTCCTACGGTCTGACTGACTCTATGGGTCGTATGCACGGCGACGCACAGTTCGCCGGCTCCTCCTCCGTTCCCGCTCACGTTGAGATGATGGGCCTGATCGGTATGGGTAACAACCCCATGGTCGGCGCTACCGTGGCTTGCGCCGTGGCTGTGGAAGAAGCCACCAAATAAGCCAAAAACGGCATAAAATCACCCCCGCACGCCCGGCGTGTGGGGGTTTCTTTTTGCGTTATATTATGAGGGCGCTCCCTCAGTTGACCGTAGGGCGGGGGCTTGCTCCCGCCGCGTACTCCACAAATTTTATCCTTTATGCACGGTAAACTTATGCCCACAATCCTGGCAAATGCCTACGGTTGCATTCTTGAACTTGGTGCTGCTCTTGGTCAGCGTCTTGGGCATAAAAAAGCCAAAAATCATCAAACAGCAGAAAAGGCGCAGCATTTTATACAGCATATTGGGAATGATCCCCCGCTTTTTGGTCTTTGTTTTGCCATTCGTCTGCTCGTTGGTCACCAGCACATTGGTGCTGCCGCAATTTGGACAAACCATATTCTTCTCTCCTTTCTCTTATTTTTTCTGAACCAGGTGAATGTGGGTCGACTCCGTGACCTTAATAAAATAGCCCTCCGGCACAATCACGGACTTGGTCTCCTGCACATCCAGCAAATAGGCCTTGCCGTTCGCCCATTCTTCCCATTCGCCCTGCTTAACCTTTTTATTTTGGTACACGGTCATCTGGGTAGGGTGCGCATCCACATTGGTCACCTGATATGTACCTGCGGGCACAAAATATCCGATGATATGATCCTCAAATTCCGTATCTTTATTCAGCACCAGATCCTTACCGTATGTACCGTGTTTTCCGGCAGTGATCTCAAAATCCAGCGTATTCCCTGTGGGCTTGACTGTAGTGGCTTCTGTTATCGCAGGCGCTGCGGTGGTAGGTTCCGGCTTAGTCAGCGCACCTTTTCCGCCGGACAAACCGGTGCATAAAGCAAACAACGCAAACGCCGCAATACAAACGATCAGCTGTATTTTCATGGGACCGCCTTTCTTCTTCGCTACGATCACCCACACCAAAAAAGCCACAAAGACCCAAAAGAAAAGCACGGCTAACCCTTTCATTTTTATTCCTCCTATCCTGCATTTTTCTTTCGTATATTCAATTATAGATAATATTTATCTAAAAGTCAATAGACAAATATTATCTAGGCTATACTGTGGTTGGGTGATGATGTGAAAACACGCATAAAAGACCTGCGCACCGACCACGATCTGACGCAGGAGCAGGTGGCTGCAGCCTTGGACATTACGCAGCGCAAATACAGTTATTTGGAACGAGAAGTACAGCCCCTAACCGACGAGCTGATCTGTCGGCTGGCCGCCTTTTATCAGGTAAGCGCCGACTACATTCTCTACCTCACGGACGAAAAATAAAGCAGGACCGTAAGAATGGTCCTGCTTTCTATTTATATACAGCATGGTGACATCTGCCTGCAATCCCTCCACCGCCTAACCGGTGCCCGTCCCCTCTGTCGCTGCGCGACTGAGGGATTTTGCGGGCGGATAATATCCGCCCCTACCCCGTAGGGCGGGGGCTTGCTCCCGCCGCAAACTCGGTGAATCGTAGGGTGGAGAGCCATTTTCCGCCGCAAACATCACGCCTCGGCAGCCACTTTGGCGGCGCGGGCAATGTGGGTGCGAATTACGGTGCAGGTCTCCTCAAACGCCTGCTGTTCCGCAGCGTTCAAGGGAAGCTCGATAATATCCTCAATGCCGTCCCTGCCGATGACGCAGGGCACACCGGCGTGCAGATCTTGCTGACCGTACTCCCCTTGCAACAGCACGGAAGCGGGCAGCACCCGGTGCTCGTCCCGAAGAATGCACTTGACCATATCCGCCAGCGCTGCGCCGATGCCGAACTCCGTGGAGCCTTTGCCCTCAATGATCTCGTTGCCGATCTGGCGGGTGCGCTCCAAAATCAGATCCTCATCCAGCTTGCCGTAGCGCACCGGATCCTGCCGGCGCAGGGCGGTATAATCCCGACCGCCGATGGTGGTGGAGGAGAAGGGAATCAGCGAGGAATTGCCGTGCTCGCCCAAGGAGCAGGTAGTCAGGCTGCGGCGATCCACACCGGCCAGCTCGCTGATGGTGCGCTTCAGCCGGGCGGTATCCAAAAGCGTGCCGGTAGAGAAGCACCGCTCCCGGGGCAGCCCCAGGGATTTGCGGGTAAAATCCGCAATGATATCCGCCGGGTTCGTAATGGTAATCACAATGCCCTGATAATCCAGCGGCTTTAAGTGGCTGCACACATCCCGGAGCATACGCACCGAGTCGTCCAGCATGTCCAGCCGCGTTTGGCCGGGCTTGCGGGGCTGACCCACGGAAATAACAATAATATCCGCCGTTTTGCAGTCATCATAATTTCCCACACGCACGGTGCAACTGCCGGGCGTGAACAGGCAGGCGTCTGCCACATCCATGGCGTTGGCGCGGGCTTTCTCCAAATCCGTATCCAGCAGCACGATCTCCTCGCACACGCCGCCAAAGGCCAAAGCCATGGCGCAGTGGGAGCCTACATGCCCGGCGCCGATGATCACAACTTTTCGCTTATTCATAACGCTCACCTCGAACAAATTCTATATCTATTGTACTCCCCGCCCGGTCATTTGTAAAGCCCGCTTGTAACCGGGCGATATTTGTGCCATAATAAAAGCGGTGATCCTATGACGAAACAAAAAATCCTGGTGATTGGCACCGGCGGCACCATCGGCGCCAAGGCCGGTTCCACCATTACGGCGGACGCACCGCTGAAGATTCTAAACCTATATACGCCCCCGGCGGGGGTAGATCTGATCGGCCGAGCGGCCTTTGACCGCTTTTCCGAGCATGCCGACCTGGCGTACCTGGAGCAGCTTTGCACCTATATGCAGGGGATCGATTACAGCGCTTACCGGGGCGTGGTGCTGCTCCACGGCAGCGACACCCTCACCTACACAGCCGCGCTGCTAGCCCACCTGCTGCCGGACAAGCCACTGGTGCTGGTGGCCGCGGGCACCCCGCCGGAGGCACTGGGCAGCAACGCCCTGCCCAACCTGGACCTGGCGGTGCAATATTTACTAAGCGGCGCCAAAGACGGTGTGCAAATTGCCTACGACGGACTGCATCCGGCCTGGGCCACCACCGAGGCGGACTGCAACGATCGGTTCCACCACGCATCGGTGCCCTTTGTGCCGGTCCAGGCCCCGGCGTTCCACCGGCGCCGCATTTTGCAAATCACGCCCCACCCGGGCATAGACTACGGTGTCTTTAATCTGACCGGCGTGGATGCGGTGCTCCACCGCATGTACCACAGTGCCACCGTACCGGAGCCGGCGACCGCATTTGCCCATCGCTGCAAGGAAGCTGGCGTACCCTGCCTCTTTGTGACCCCAAAGCCCGCTGCCGCCTATGTAACCGCCGCTCACCTGCCGGGCATCTGGACAAGCACCACCCCGGAGAGCGCCTTTGCAAAATTGTTATTGACAAACGGGCAGGACTTTGATACAATGACTCTACAAGTGAATGAAAACCGATGAGGCGGAGATAAAAATGCACCGTGCGCCCACAGAGAGCCCCTGTTGCTGGGAATGGGGTGGAAATGCAGCGCATTAAATGGACCGCTGAGGGCACGGTGAACGGCAATTTGCCCAGTATTCCGTGACGAGATGGCCTGCGTCAGTGGCCGGAGATATGATGGTATCTCGCAGAGCGTATGCGTGCTTTTGCACCGTAAACCAAGGTGGCACCGCGAATCAAGTTATTCGTCCTTGGCAGTCTTTTTGACTGCCAAGGTTTTTTTATTTTCTGCCGGCTCTGTGAACACCGAAAGGAGCAGTAGAATGGAACTGAAACCCACGAAAGCGCAGATTTTGTGGCTGGCCGAAAAGTACAACACCGTGCCCTTGAGCACCACCCTGCCGGCCACGGTGACCCCCACCCAGGTGCTGCAAAAGCTAAAGACCGTCAGCCGCCACTGCTATATGCTGGAGTCCTGCGAAGACAAGGAAAGCTCCGGGCGGTACACCTTCCTGGGCTTTGATCCCCAGGCGGAGATCCACTGCAAGGACGGCAAAGGCACCGTAATGGACGAGAACGGCTCGCGCACCTTTACCGGCAGTCCAAAGCCCCATATTGCTGCCATGCTGGAGCGGCACAAAAGCCCCCGACTGCGGGAGCTGCCCACCTTTACCGGCGGGCTGGTGGGCTACTTTGCCTACGACTATGCCAAATACAGCGAGCCGCGGCTGGAGCTGACCGCCGCAGAGGACGGCAACTTTAACGATGTGGATCTGATGCTCTTTGACAAGGTCATTGCCTTTGACCATGTGAAAGAGGAAATCATTCTCATTTTTAATATGAACACCCGCGACCCGGAGGCCGGGTATCGCAGAGGACAAAAGGAATTGGAGATCATGTGCCGCCTGGTCACAGACAGTCCGTCAGCCCCCTGCCCGCCGAAAGCACGGCTACAAGCGGACTTTGCCCCCCAGTTTGACCAGGCCGCTTACACCGCGATGGTGGAGAAAGCCAAGGGCTATATCCGAGAGGGCGATATTTTCCAGGTGGTGCTGTCTAACAGCCTAAGCGCAAAAATGGAGGGCAGCCTGTTTGACGCCTACCAAATTCTGCGGCAGCAAAATCCCTCTCCCTATATGTTCTACTTTTCGTCCGACGATATTGAGATCGCCGGTGCCTCGCCGGAAACACTGGTCAAGCTCACCGACGGCAAGCTGTTTACCTACCCACTGGCCGGCACCCGCCCCCGGGGCAAAACCCCCGCAGAGGACGCGGCGTTAGAAGCCGGACTGCTGCAAGACAAAAAAGAGCTGAGTGAGCACAATATGCTGGTGGACCTGGGGCGCAACGACCTGGGCAGGGTCAGCGCCTTTGGCTCCGTCAAAGTCAGCGCTTACCACAGAATACTGAAATTCAGCCATGTGATGCACATCGGCTCTGAGGTGGAGGGGCAGCTGGCGCCGGGCAAGACCGCGCTGGACGCCATTGAGGCGGTGCTCCCTGCCGGGACCCTTAGCGGGGCGCCCAAGTTCCGAGCCATGCAGATTATTGATGCGCTGGAGGGCAGCAAGCGGGGCATTTACGGCGGCGCCATCGGCTACATTGACCTGACCGGTAATATGGACACCTGTATCTCCATTCGCATTGCCTACAAGAAGAACGGGACCGTGTACATTCGCTCCGGTGCCGGGATCGTGGCCGACTCCGTGCCGGAGAAAGAACATACCGAATGTATCAACAAGGCCATGGCTGTGGTACAGGCGGTACGAGAAAGCGCAGGTAACGCCCAATGACCCTACTGATTGATAATTACGACTCCTTTGCCTACAATCTGTATCAATATGTAGGCAGCCTGGACCCGCAGGTGCAGGTGATCCGCAACGACGACTTGACAGTAGCGGAAATTGAGGCGCTGCACCCCACAGCGGTGATCCTCTCTCCCGGACCGGGCCGACCGGCAGACGCCGGGGTGTGCGAGGCATTGATCCCGGCCCTGGCAGGCAAGTGCAAAATGCTGGGGGTATGCCTGGGGCACCAGGCCATTTGCGAGGCCTTTGGTGGGCGCATTACCTACGCCAAGGAACTGATGCACGGCCGGGAATGCAACATGACGATCACCTGCCCCGGCGGCCTGTTTGCCGGACTCAGCAGTCCCATGACCGTGGCCCGCTACCACAGCCTGGCAGCCACGGACCTGCCGGACTGCCTGGAAGTGACCGCTACGGCGCCGGACGGCGAAATTATGGCGGTGCAGCATAAAGAATATGAAATTTACGGTGTGCAGTTCCACCCGGAGTCGGTGATGACCCCGGACGGCCTGCAACTAATCCGCAATTTTTTGGAGGGATAAGCATGATCAAAGAAGCCATTGAAAAGCTGATGCAGGCAGAAAACCTAACCTACGACCAGGTAAAAGAAAGCGTAGACGAAATTATGACCGGTCAGGCCAGCCCGGCGCTGATCGCCTCCTTCCTCACTGCCCTGTCCATCAAGGGCGAAACGGACGAAGAAATCGCCGGAGCCGCCGAGTCCATGCGCTCCAAGGCGCTGCCCCTGGACAGCGACGGTGACATTCTGGACATTGTAGGCACCGGCGGCGACAAATCCGGCAGCTTCAACATCTCCACCACTGCCGGCATTATTGCCGCAGCCGCCGGGGTGCGCATTGCTAAGCACGGCAACCGGGCTGCCTCCTCCAGGAGCGGCGCTGCCGACTGTCTGGAGGCGCTGGGGGTCAACATCAACGCCAGCAAAGAGACGATGGAGCGTGCCCTGCGGGAGGAGAACATCTGCTTCATGTTCGCCCAAAAGTACCACAGCGCCATGAAATATGTGGCGCCGGTACGCCGGGAACTGGGCATTCGCACCATCTTCAATGTGCTGGGCCCGCTGACCAACCCGGCCCACGCCACCCGCATGGTGCTGGGCGTGTTCAACGCCGATTATGTAGACAAAATCGCCGCCGCTCTGAACCAGCTGGGGGTTACCGACGCCCTGGTGGTCTTTGGCGAGGACGGACTGGACGAGATCTCCGCCTGCGGCGAGACCGAGGTGGCGGAGCTGCGCCACGGCAAGGTGGAGCGCTACACCGTAAAGCCGGAGGACTTTGGCCTGACCCGCTGCACCAAGGCTGACCTGGTAGGCGGCACCGCACTGGAGAACGCAGAAATCACCAAGAATATTTTGCTGGGTAAGTCCACCCCCGCCCAGCGCACCGCCGCCGTGCTAAACGCCGGTGCGGCCATCTATGTGGCCATTGACGGCCTGAGCCTGAAAGACGCTATGCAAAAGGCACAGGATGTGATCGACGACGGCAGCGCTTACAAAAAGCTGCAAGCCTTTATCCGCATAACCAATGAAGAGGACGACCAATGATCTTAGACCGACTGGCAGACACCACCCGGGCACGCTATGCCCGGCGGATGGCCGATACGCCGTTAGACATTGTAAAAAGCCGTGCCCTGGCGCTGCCCAAAGGGAACTTTGCCTTTGAGCGGGCGCTGGAGGCACCGGGGGTCAGCCTGATCTGTGAAGTGAAAAAGGCCAGCCCCTCCAAGGGCCTTATCAGCCCGGACTTCCCCTACCTGGACATTGCCCGGGACTACGCAGCCGCCGGAGCTGCTGCCATCAGTTGCCTGACGGAGCCGGACTACTTTCTGGGAGACGACCGCTACCTGCAAGAGATTGCAGCGGCCGTGCCCATTCCCGTGCTGCGTAAGGACTTTACCCTTTATGATTACCAGATCTACGAGGCCAAGTTGCTAGGCGCCGGGGCGGTGCTGCTGATCTGTGCTCTGCTGGACACGGACACCCTGCGCCGCTATATTGAAATTTGTGACACCCTGGGGCTGTCCGCTCTGGTGGAGGCCCACGACCACCGAGAAATCGCCAATGCGCTGGCTGCCGGCGCCCGGGTGATTGGGGTCAACAATCGAAACTTAAAGGACTTTACCGTAGATGTGCACAACAGCAGCCGCTACCGTGCACTGGTGCCGGCGGGGATTCGCTTTGTGTCCGAAAGCGGCATTACCACCTCGGCGGATATAGAAGTGCTGCGCCAAAACGGCACGGACGCCGCTCTGATCGGCGAGGCGCTGATGCGCGCCCCGAACCGACGGGCAGCGGTGGAGGCCCTGCTGAGATGACCAGGATCAAAATTTGCGGCCTGCGCACCCCGGCAGACATTGCCGCCGCCAACGAGAGCCGTCCGGACTATATCGGCTTTATCCTCTCTCCCGGCTATCGCCGCAGCATAACCAAAGAACAGGCGCTGGCCCTGCGGGCGCAGCTGGACCCGGGCATTGTGCCGGTGGGGGTGTTTGTCAATGCGCCCACGGACTATATTCAAGCCTGCGTAGACTGCGGGGCCATCGATGCAGTCCAGTTTCACGGCCAGGAAAGTCCGGCAGACTGCGCCGCCATCCACGGGGCGAAAAAAATCAAGGTCTTTGTCACCGGCGAGAACCAACCGGCGCCACCGGGCAGCTATCCGGTGGACTATCTGCTGTTTGACAGCGGGCGGGGCGATGGCATTGCCCCCAAAGACCGACAGATCCCCCCTTGTGACCGACCGTTTTTCCTGGCCGGGGGACTAAACACAGAAAATATGGCAGAAACCATTGCCGCCTTTTCTCCCTACGGCGTAGATCTTAGCTCCGCCGCAGAGACAAACGGCGTGAAAGATAAAAACAAAATGCAAAAACTGGTAAGGAGCGTACACCATGAGTAAAGGCAGATACGGCATTCACGGCGGGCAATACATTCCCGAGACCCTGATGCACGAGATCGAAAATTTAGAAAAAGCATACGAGCATTACAAAAACGACCCGGACTTTTGCGCCGAGCTGGACACCCTGAACCGGGAATACGCCGGTCGTCCCAGCCTGCTGTACTATGCAGAGAAAATGACAAAGGACCTGGGCGGTGCCAAGATCTACTTAAAGCGCGAGGACCTGAACCACACCGGCTCCCACAAAATCAACAATGTACTGGGTCAGTGCCTGCTGGCCAAGCGCTTGGGCAAAACCCGGGTGATCGCCGAGACCGGCGCCGGGCAGCACGGCGTAGCCACCGCCACCGCCGCTGCGCTGATGGGGCTGGAGTGCGAGGTCTTTATGGGCGAGGAGGACACGATTCGTCAGGCGCTGAACTGCTACCGTATGGAGCTGCTGGGGGCTAAGGTGCACCCGGTAAAGAGCGGCACCCGCACCTTAAAGGACGCAGTAAACGAGGCCATGCGGGAGTGGGTCAGCCGGGTAGACGATACGCTGTATGTGCTGGGCTCCGTGATGGGTCCCCACCCCTATCCCATGATCGTTCGTGACTTCCAAAGCGTCATCGGCAGAGAAGCACGCCAGCAAATTTTGGAAAAAGAGGGGCGTCTGCCGGACGCGGTGCTGGCCTGCGTAGGCGGCGGCTCCAACGCCATGGGTATCTTCCACGAGTTCATCCCGGACGAGAGTGTGCAGCTGATCGGCTGCGAGGCTGCCGGTAAGGGGGTGGACACTGCCATGAACGCCGCCACCATGACCTGCGGCAGTGAGGGTGTGTTCCACGGTATGAAGTCCTACTTCTGCCAAAACGAGTTTGGCCAGATTGCGCCGGTGTACTCCATCAGCGCCGGGCTGGACTACCCGGGTGTTGGGCCGGAGCACGCCTACCTGCACGACATCGGCCGTGCCCAATATGTGCCTGTCACCGACGACCAAGCGGTAGATGCCTTTGAGTACATTGCCCGCACCGAGGGCATTATCTGCGCCATTGAGTCCGCCCACGCGGTGGCCTACGCCATGGAGCTGGCGCCTAAGATGGATAAGGACCAGATTATGATCGTGAATTTGTCCGGCCGCGGCGATAAGGATGTGGCCGCCATTGCAAGATACAGGGGGATCGATTTACATGAATAAGAATATTGCGTCTGCATTTGAAAACAAAAAGGCATTTATCGGCTTTGTCACCGCCGGTGACCCGGACCTGGACACCAGCCGCCAAATTCTCTTAGAAATGGCAAAGAACGGCTGCGATCTGATTGAGGTAGGCATTCCCTTCTCCGATCCCATTGCCGAGGGGCCGGTAATCCAGGAGGCCAACATTCGCGCCCTGGCACAGGGGGTCACCACGGACAAGGTGTTTGACCTGGTGGCAGAGGTATCTGCCCAAATTGACATTCCCTTGGTGTTTATGACCTACCTGAATGTGCTGTTCCGGTATGGCTACGACCGGTTTTGCCGGCGGGCAGCGGACAGCGGAATCTCCGGCGTGATCGTACCGGATCTGCCGTATGAAGAAAAGCACGAGCTGTCCGATGTTGCCAAAAAGTACGGCATTGCTGTGATCTCTTTGGTAGCGCCCACCAGCCACGAGCGGGTGATGATGATCGCCAAGGAGGCAGAGGGTTTTCTGTACCAGGTGTCCTCCCTGGGGGTGACCGGCACCCGCAGCAAGATTGAGACCGATGTGGCCGCCGTAACGGAGCTGGCCCACCGGGTAAGCGACGTGCCGGTGGCCGTGGGCTTTGGCATTCACACCCCGGAGCAGGCCGCCCAAATGGCCCAATTTGCCGACGGGGTGATCGTCGGCTCCGGCATTGTGGAGCTGGTGGCCAAGTACGGCAAGGACGCCCCGGCAAAAGTGGGCGCCTATGTGGCAGAGATGAAAGCCGCCCTTGCGAAATAACAAAACCCATATATAAACAGAAAGGGACGACCGCCGGTGCGCGGCCGTCCTTTTTGCTTGCAATTCCCGGCAAAATCCGCTACAATGAGGGCAAAGAGGAAATGAGGTGTGCATCTATGCAAAAATCCGCAAAATTCATTCTGCCCTTGCTGCTGACGGCCGCCCTGCTTTTCGGGTTTACCGGCTGTGCCGACAAGAACGAAGCACCCACAAACCCCACCACAGAGGCTGCCACGGCAGAGTCCACCGCTGCGCCCACCACGCCGGTCACCCTGCAAGCACCGGTGATGAAGACCGAGGACTGGGACGCCTACACCCCCACCGAATACCAAAACAAAGAACACCTGTCGGTGACCCTGAATCTAACGGCGGACCTGACCGCCCAAGACACCATCCTGTACCAAGACGGCAGCAAATATGCGGAGCTGGTAGGCGTAATCGTACCCGCCAAAGACCAGACCGCCTTTGACAACCTGGAGCTGAACAAAGACTACAACGGCGTGGAATATAAAGAAAAAGGCACCGGCACGCTGCCGAGCGGCACCCGCTATACCTATATTATGAGCGACCTGCCCACGGAGACCGGCAGCTGGTATGCCTATTGCTACGCCCTGCCCGCCGGGGACAACCTATTGCTGCTGACCCTGTATAAAACTGAAAAACAGGCCGCCCTTTCCCCCGCCGACGCCGCCCTGCTGCAAAGCGCCCGGGTGGGATAAGCCAAGTATCGTATATTTTTCATAACAAAACACCGCGGGCGGCAGATTGCCGCCCCTACGATAAACCTTTTTGGGACCCCACAATACCGTAGGGGCGGATAGCATCCGCCCGCATTTTTTATTCTCATGGCAAACACAACAATCCCTCCGTCAACGCCTAACGGCGTCGCCACCTCCCTTTACAAGGGAGGCATATCGGTTTCATCTTTTTAGGCTCCCTTGTAAAGGGAGCTGTCAGCGCAGCTGACTGAGGGATTATCACCCTCTCGCCCCAAGATCTTGGGGCATTTTTTATGCCCACAGGTACCGGTTTGTAACCTTTTTTCGCATAACGGCGGGCGTTTTCGCCGTTTTCAGACCCGTTTTGCGCCAATCGTCCAATATCTATATATCCGTATTTTGTGCCATATTGCCAAAATAAAGCCCAATATATTGTGGTTTTTCGTATTGACAAGTGCACCTGTGCGTGCTACAATAGAACCACGCTTGCGAACGAGATTTGTAATCTTTTTGTAATAAGTTTGAGAAAAGGGGATATGGTATGAAGATCATCAAGAGAAACGGCAGCGAAGTGGATTTTGACCTGAACAAAATCGTCGTAGCCGTCACCAAAGCCAATGCCGCCTGTGAGAAGCAGGAGCTGACCGCATCACAAATTCAGGAGATCGCCGAGTATGTGGAATTCAAGACGGTAAAGGCCAATCGGGCCTTGTCCGTAGAGGAAATTCAGGACATTGTGGAGGACCAGATCATGGCACAGGGTGCCTTTGAAGTGGCCCGGCGCTATGTGCGCTACCGCTACACCCGCTCCCTGATCCGCAAGGCCAACACCACAGACAACCAGATCCTCTCCCTCATTGAGTGCAACAACGAGGAGGTCAAGCAGGAAAACTCCAACAAGAACCCCACCGTTAACAGCGTGCAGCGGGACTATATGGCCGGCGAGGTGTCTAAGGACATCACCAAGCGCATTTTGTTGCCCCAGGATATTGTAGAGGCTCACGAGGCGGGCATTATTCACTTCCATGACAGCGACTACTTTGCCCAGCATATGCACAACTGCGACCTGGTGAACCTGGAGGATATGCTGCAAAACGGTACCGTGATCAGCGGCACCATGATTGAGAAGCCCCACAGCTTCTCCACCGCCTGCAACATCGCCACCCAGATTATAGCCCAGGTAGCCTCCTCCCAGTACGGCGGCCAGTCCATCAGCCTGGCCCACCTGGCGCCCTTTGTGCAGATCAGTCGGGAAAAGATCCGCGCTTCTGTACAAAAAGAGGCTGAGGCCTTCGGCGCCACTGCCGATCAAGAACAGATCAACAAGATCGCCGAGGAGCGCCTGCGGGACGAAATCCGTCGTGGTGTGCAGACCATTCAGTACCAGGTGGTCACCCTGCTGACCACCAACGGCCAAGCACCCTTTGTGACCGTGTTTATGTACCTGGGCGAGGCCAAGAATGCCCAGGAAAAGGCCGACCTGGCCATGATCATTGAGGAGACGCTGCGCCAGCGGATCCAGGGCGTGAAGAACGAAAAGGGCGTGTGGATCACCCCCGCCTTCCCCAAGCTGATCTATGTGCTGGAGGAGGACAATATCCATGAGGGCGCCCCCTACTGGTACCTGACCGAGCTGGCCGCCAAGTGCACCGCCAAGCGCATGGTACCGGACTATATCAGCGAAAAGAAAATGCTGGAATATAAGGTGGATAAAAACGGAGAGGGCCACTGCTACACCTGCATGGGCTGCCGCAGCTTCCTGACCCCGTATGTAGACCCCAAGACCAACAAGCCCAAATATTACGGCCGGTTCAACCAGGGCGTTGTGACCCTGAATCTGGTAGACATTGCCTGCTCCTCCGGCGGAGATATGGACAAGTTTTGGAAGATCTTTGACGAGCGACTGGAGCTGTGCTACCGGGCGCTGATGTGCCGCCACAACCGACTGAAGGGCACCCTGTCCGACGCGGCGCCCATTCTGTGGCAGTACGGCGCACTGGCTCGCCTGGAAAAGGGCGAGAAGATCGACAAGCTGCTGTACGGCGGCTACTCCACCATCAGCCTGGGCTATGCGGGGCTGTATGAGTGCACCCGCTATATGACCGGCAAGAGTCATACGGACGATGAGGGCGGCGGCAAGGCCTTTGCCCTGTCCGTGATGCAGCACTTGAACGACGCCTGCGACAAGTGGAAAAAGCAGGAGAACATTGACTTCTCCATCTACGGCACCCCGCTGGAGTCCACCACTTACAAATTTGCCAAGTGCCTGCAAAAGCGCTTTGGTATCATCAAGGGCGTAACAGACAAGAATTACATCACCAACAGCTACCATGTGCATGTGTCCGAGCCCATCGATGCCTTTACCAAGCTGAAATTTGAAAGCGAATTCCAGCGGCTGTCCCCCGGCGGTGCCATCAGCTATGTGGAGGTGCCCAATATGCAGCAGAACATTCCGGCGGTGCTCCAGGTGATGCAGTATATCTATGACAATATTATGTACGCCGAGCTGAACACCAAGAGCGACTACTGCCAGTGCTGCGGCTACGACGGTGAAATCAAGATCGTAGAAAATGCGGACGGCAAGCTGATCTGGCAGTGCCCCAACTGCGGCAACACCGATCAGGACAAGATGAATGTGGCCCGCCGCACCTGCGGTTACATCGGCACCCAGTATTGGAACCAGGGCCGTACCCAGGAGATCAAGGACCGGGTCCTGCACTTATAAGATGAATTACGCAGAGATTAAAAAAAATGACATTGCAAACGGAGAGGGCGTGCGCACCTCTCTGTTTGTTTCCGGCTGTCGCAATCGGTGCAAAAACTGCTTTAACGCCGTCACCTGGGACTTTCTGTACGGCAAGCCCTTTGACCAAGCGGTGGAGGACGATATCATAGAGTCCACCCGTCCCCGCTGGATCAGCGGTCTGTCCCTGCTGGGGGGCGAGCCCTTTGAGCCGGAAAATCAAGCGCCGCTGCTGGCATTTCTTCGTCGGTTTCGCACCGCTTTACCGGGCAAGACCGTGTGGTGCTACACCGGCTTTACCTTAGAAGAACTGCTGGGCAAAAGCGGCGAATGCCGCGCCTGCACCCCCCATACCCGGGAGTTGCTGGGACTGATCGACATATTGGTGGACGGCCGGTATGAGGAAGAACTGGCAGATATTACCCTGGCCTTTCGCGGGTCCAAAAATCAGCGTGTGCTGAACCTACCCGCCACCCTTACGACCGGCGAACCGGTGCTGTATTTGGAATAAAGCGATTGGTATTCAAATCTGTGTGAGAGGCAATCTATCGCCCGCATAATTCCCAAAAGGGAGCATTCCTGCCCTACGGCTTTCGGCGCCAAATCAATAAACAAAACCGCCCCCGTGATCCGAAACGGACCGCAGGGGCGGTTTTTGTATTGCCTATCTTATTTTTTCTTGGGCTTCTTCACATACACGGCCACCAGCCAGTAGTACACCGGAATGATTAGGAACAGCACCCAGGCCGGGTGCCACAACTTTGCACAAACACCCAGTACCAGAAACACGGTGATGATGACTTCCGGAATAGGCTGTGCCATCATAAAGGCCTTTTGGCTCTTGGTCATGCAAGCGCCGGCAAAATGATAGTAAATGGGGATCAGCAGAAAGACCAGCCAAGTGGGGTGCCAGCCAACGGTCATCCCAAGAACCACATACACAATCGCCACCACTACCGGGAACGGGAACTTAAACAGGCTCTTGCCCAGTTTACCGTGAAGGGCGTGGCGCTTCTTTTCCGTTTTCGGCTGCTCTGCCGGCTGCGCCACAGCAGCGGCCTGGCGGGGAGCAGGCTGCGGCGGCGTCAGCAAAGACGGTTCGCCACCTAACAACTGGTCCAGCGTCATGTGATACAGCTCGGCCAATGCAATTAAATTGTCTGTATCCGGTGAGGACTCGCCACGCTCCCACTTGGAGATTGCCTGGCGGCTCAGCCCCAATTTCTCCGCCAAGGCGTCCTGGCTGTAACCGTTCTCCTTGCGCAGTTGTTGCAGGCGATTTGCTGTTTTCAAATCCATGAGGCCGTACTCCTTCACTGTGTTGTTCTGTTTATTTTACCAAAAATTCTACCCCTTTGCAAGACGGGTCATCTTTTTTTGTACACCGTTACCAAAAAGTCCAAGGTCACCGGCAGCTGCTCTATTGCATCCAACCGCTGGCGCAACATCGGTGCGGTACGATAATAATAAGGGGTCATGGCAAACAGGGTTTGCAAATCCGGCGCGGGGATCTGCACTTCCTGCGCCACCCGGAATTGCCGTTCCATCTCCAGGAGCGGACTTTTCGGCACGATCTCGTCATTGGGATAAGGCCGATCGTACACCGTCTCTTTGATCTGCCACAAATGGTGCGCACCGGGGGTCACGCTGTACAGCCGCCCACCGGGCGCCAACACTCGAGCAAAAGCGCGATCGTGAAAGGGCGCAAACAAATGCAGTGCCGTATCAATACAGCTCTCTGCCACCGGCATACGAGCCAAATTCGCCACAAAGTATTGGCCGCCGTTCTTTCGCTTAGCCGCCAGGCGCACCATAGTCTTAGACAAATCAAAGCCGTAAAGCGCACCGTCGGCAGGCACGCTGTCATAGTACCCCTCACCGCAGCAAATATCCAGCACATTGCCATGCAACAGCGGCGTCAGCGCCTCCTTCAGGCAGCCGTAGTACCCACGCTCCAAAAAGGCATGACGAGCAGCGGCGCTCTCTTTACTGTCGCCCATTTTATCCGCAGATTTAGAGGTACAAAGCAGGTTCACATACCCCTCTTTGGCCACATCGAAGCTGTGGCCCGCCGGGCAAGTGTACTGCCACTCTGTACGCAAAAGTGCCCCGCCGCAGACGGGGCACACAAGCACTTGCTCTTTCATTAGTGATGGAACAGACGAATACCGGTCATGGCCATGGCCATGCCGAAATCGTCACAGCAGGCGATCACATCGCCGTCCCGCACAGAGCCGCCGGGCTGGGCAATGTACTGCACGCCGCTCTCTGCCGCACGCTCAATGTTATCCTCAAAGGGGAAGAACGCGTCAGAGCCCAGGCTCACGCCGGTGAGTTCTTTGTGCCAAGCTGCCTTTTCCTCCGCAGTAAAGGGCGCCGGCTTCTCCGTAAAGTACCGCTGCCATACGCCGTCTGCCAGCAGCTTATCGCTCTCCGGGCTGATATACAGGTCAATGGCGTTGTCTGCCTCGCACTTGCGAATACCGTCGATGAAGGGCAAAGTGCGCACTTTTTCACTATTTCGCAGCCACCAGTTGTCTGCCTTGTTGCCGGCCAGGCGGGTGCAGTGGATTCGGCTCTGCTGCCCGGCGCCAACGCCGATGGTCTGGCCGTCCTTGGCATAGCACACGCTGTTGGACTGGGTATATTTTAGGGTAATCATGCTGATGAGCAGGTCGATCTTGGCGCTCTCCGGCAAAGTGTCAATCTTCGTGGGCAGTTCGTTAAACAGATCCATGGAGATCTTGGCGTCATTGCGCTTTTGCTCAAATTTAATACCAAACACCTGCTTGGTTTCCGTCTCCTGGGGCACATAGTCCGGATCCATCTGGATGATCAGATAGTTGCCACGGCGCTTTTTCTTCAAAATCTCCAGTGCCTCGTCGCTGTAAGAAGGCGCGATAATGCCGTCGGACACTTCCTTTACCAGGAACCGGGCCACAGAGGCATCGCACTCGTCGCTGAGGGCGGCAAAGTCACCAAAGGAAGATACACGGTCACAGCCGCGAGCCCGCACATACGCCTGGGCAATGGGGCTCAGTTCCAGCCCCTCCGGCACAAAGCACACCTGGCGGTCCGCTGCCGTCAAGGGCTTCGCCACCGCCGCACCGGCGGGAGAAACATGCTTAAAGGAAGCGGCGCTGGGCAGCCCGGTGGCCGCCTTTAATTCCCGCACCAGCTGCCAGGAATTGAATGCGTCTAAAAGATTGATGTAGCCCGCTGCACCGTTCAGGATCTGAAAGGGCAGCGCCTGCCCGTCCATGTGAATGCGCGCAGGGTTTTGGTTCGGGTTGCAACCGTATTTCAGTTTGTACTCCGTCATAGCCATTCTCCTTTATACCCGGTCGTGCCGAGATGATAGCAATATTTTACACCCTTGCATTGCAAAAAGCAATGCTCAATGATACAATATTACTGCCAATTTACCTATGGAGATATGACAAAATGACGGGAATTCTGGCGGTTAACGCTTTTTTACACGGAAAAAAATATACAGAACTGGATGACTTGCTGCTTTCCGGCGCCAAAGCCTGCGGGATCAATCTAAAAATCCACTCCAATTTAGAGCTGCGTCTGGCTGTGCCCAAAACAGACTTTGTACTGTTTTGGGACAAGGATGTGTCGTTGGCCCACGCCTTGGAACAGCAGGGGCTGCCGGTGTTTAACAGCGCCAAGGCCATTGCCTTGTGCGACAACAAGGCGCTGACCTACCAGGCATTGCTGGGCACCGTGCCGCAGCCGGAGACCATGGCGGCACCCAAAACCTATTTTGAGGGCAGCAATTTTTCTCCGTTTATTGACGGAGCCATAGAGCGTCTGGGGCTGCCGCTGGTGTTTAAGGAATGCTACGGCTCCTTTGGTGCCCAGGTGTTTCTGTGCCATAGCAAGAAAGAGATCGAGCGTCATATTACCGCCCGTCCCTTCCTGCTGCAAAAATTCTGCAAAGAGAGCGCCGGACACGACAAGCGGATCGAGGTGATCGGCGGCCGGTGCGTGGCCGCCATGGAGCGGTACAACCCGGCGGACTTCCGGGCCAATATTACAAACGGCGGCCAAATGCGCCCCTACACCCCCACCCGGGAGGAGGAAGCACTGGCGCTGGCCGCAACGGAAAAGCTGGGGCTGCTATTCGGCGGGGTGGACCTGCTGGAGGACGGCACCGTGTGCGAGGTCAATTCCAACGCCCATTTGGTAAATTTGAAAAAGTGCACCGGTATTGACACAGCGCCCCTGCTGTTCCGGGCCATTCAGGAGGCGCTGCAATGAGCGGCGTGGTGCTGTATTCGCTGGAAGAAGCCCGGCGTAACGAATTTTTCGTGGAGAAATTCCGCACCCTGCTGGGCGCGGAACTGCACACCCCGGATTACGACGGCCCGGCGGATTTTGTCATCAACCGCACCAACGACCCGGCGGTGGCGCGACGATTTGAGGCGCAGGGCGTGCGAGTGTTTAACCCGGCAGCCTTTTGCGCCCTGGCCAACGATAAGGACGCCTGCTACCGCTTTATGGCGGCAAAGGGCGTGGAGATCTTACCCATCGACCAAACGGAGCCGCCTATGGTGGTGAAGCCAAAGGACGGTCACGGCGGGCAGGGCGTGCGGCTGATCCTGCCCGGTGAGCCGGTGCCGCCACAGGACGGCAACCTGGTCTATCAGGCGGTGGCAGATACCCCGGGGCAGGACCTGCGGGTGTGGCTGCTGGGAGGCGAAATCTACGCCGCCTGCCTGCGTCGCTCCGCCACGGATTTTCGCTCCAATTATTGCCTGGGGGGCAGCGCTGCGGTCTATCCCCTCACCCCGGCAGAACGGGCGCAGGTGAGCAACATCGCCGCCTTGGTGCAGGCAGATTACTACGCCATCGACTTTGTGCGCCACCAAGGCCGCTGGGTCTTTAATGAGCTGGAGGACACCGTGGGCGCTCGTATGCTCTACGACCTGACCTCCCTGGACCCCCTGGCCGATTATTGCCGCTATATCCAAAATTGCCTGTAACCCACAAAAGACCCCGCCACCGGCGAGGTCTTTGCTTTTCTATCCCAATCTGTGGGATTGATTTGTCATTTTAAAAACGGATTATTTTGCCTTTACATTGCGCACTTTAGACCATGCACCGTAAATCTTGTTGCCGTTCACCGTCTTATAGGCGCGCACCTTCACATAATAGCGTTTGCCCTTGGTGAAGTTCTTGCCGGTATAGCTGGTTTTCTTCTGCCCGGACACGTTGGTCTTGGACACCACCTTCTTAAAGTTCTTGTCCTTGGCCCAATAGATTTGGTAGCCGCTGGCAGAGCCGCCCACTTTCTTCCAGGTGGCCTTGATCTTATGGCCGCTCTTAGTGGCACGCAGACCGGTCAAATTGGGGGTGGCCGGCTTGGTATAAGCGGTCATATACGCCCAACCGCTGTAATAATTCTTGCCGCCCACTGTGCGGTATGCCCGCACCCGGTAGGTGTAACCGGCACCGGCGGTCAGGCCCTTATGGGTATAAGAAGTGCCTTTTACCGTTGCCAGGGCCTTATAGCTGTTGCCGCTTTTGCGCTGCAACTGGTAGCCGGTGGCACCGGCCGGTTTGTTCCACGCCAGCTTCAGCGAATTGCTGCCCCGACTGCTCACCCGGAATTTGCCCGGCTTGCCGACAGAGTAGTTCACCGTTACGCCATACTGGCGACCGCAAGCGGAATTGTAACCACAAACCCTTACGAAATATGTTCCGGCAGACAAGCCTTGGGTCGGGAATGTGTAATTACCGTCGCTGACATAAACATCTTCATAAGTTACTTTCGTGCATTCCCCGCTACCAGCATATTTGAACACGCAAACATACCAATACCCATTTGCGCTTGATTTGTTATGTGTGAATGTCACTGAAATACTGGAAGAAGAATTTAGAGTAAATTTATACCAATCATCATCATAACCTGTTGTATTAACGCCATAACGCGTTGCTCCCATAGACAATGGGTCTGCAGAAGTATATTCATCGTTTAATTCCGTTTCCCAGTTTGACACATAAGTGCACTTGGGCGTTACACTATACTGTCGATCGCAGGCAGAATTATAGCCACTAACTCTTATAAAATATGTACCGGTCGGCAATCCCAATGATGAAAAAGTATAGTTTCCGTCGTACACATAAATATCTTCATAATCTAATTTCGTGTAGTCTCCATTTCCGTTATACATATACAGACACACATACCAATACCCGTTTGCATCCGCGCGATCAAAAGAGAACTGCACATTCACCTTCGCAGGAGAAGACAGTGTAAACTTGTACCAATCTTCATCATAGCCATCAAGACACACACCGTAAATGGTGGAATTCACCGGCACATAATCCGCAGAGGAATAGTTGTCGTTATCCTCCGTTTCATAATAGGTGTCCCCTGCATACGCCGTAAGGCCCAGTCCGCCGGTAATGCTCAGGAGCATGACCAGAGACAGGGCAAAGCTAAGCACTCTTTTCATATTCTTGACCTCCAACATAAATAGTATTTTGCACCTTTATTGTAGGCAAACACCCTATCAAAAGCAATACGCCGACAGCGTACACTTAACAAATTATTTGAAAAAAATGCAGACTTTTGCGTGTGCAAAACGCATCCTTTACGAAAAGATATAAAAAAAGCCCTTGCTTTGCAGCTGCGAAGCAAGGGCTTTTTACTGATTTATGCTTTAATAATATCCGCCGGGGTGACGGGCAGCGCCTGTTGCAGAGCAGACAGGGGCAGCTCCACCTGGGCGCCCACGCGCCCGGCAGAGAAGAAGATGGTGTCATAATCCGCCGCCGTTTGGTGGATATAGGTGGGAAACTGCTTTTTCATACCAATGGGCGAGCAGCCGCCGTGCACATAGCCGGTGCGGGGCAGCAGCTCCTTTTGGGGCAGCATTTCTACCGCCTTTTCGCCGCAGGCGCGAGCCGCCTTTTTCAGATCCAGTTCTTCTGCCACCGGCACCATAAACACAAAATAGCCGCCGCTTTTGCCCCGGGTCACCAAGGTCTTAAACACCCGGTCCGGGTCCTGGCCCAGCAGCCGTGCCACTTCCACACCGTTCACGGTAGAATTATCATAGGTATAGTGGTTATAGGCCAGCTTTTTGCTGTCCAGCACCCGCATTACATTGGTTTTCAGTTCCTTTTTTGCCATCTTCTGTCACTTTCTTAATACTTATTATGCACTTTCTCCGCAAAGCAAAGGAAGTCCTTCAGCACCACCTTGGTGCCATCGTCCAGCACGGCGGTGCCGCTCATGCGGCCAAACACCTGGTGCTGGTCAGAGCAGATCAGCTTCACATCCAGCAGCGCCGCCCGGTCGATAATGGGCACAAAGTCCATCTCAAACCGACCGTCTGAGGAAGTGAACTTCCAGGGGTCTGTGTAATTATCGCTGATCAAGAAGGTTACATCGTCCAGCTTATGCCCCACCCCGTCGTAGAACAAAATATTCTCCGAAGCAGCGGAGGTGTCGCCAAAGCCGTAACCGATATTAAAGCCAAAACGGTGACCGTCCACCGTGCCGGAGCCGGAGCCCCAGTACCAGGTATTGTCATAGGTCCACACGCCGCGGCCCCAGTCCAGAGCACCGTAGTCCGTAGCCGGGTCAAAGGTATAAATTTTGCCGTCAAACTCCACCTTGCCCCGGGCACGCATACAATTGATCTTTTGATTATAGTAGAACGCATGCGGGTCCTCCAGCCAGGGCGTGGCGATCACCATGGAGTCCTGGGGTGGGTCCTCTAAGAAGATCTGCGCCCGCAGGGGCTTGCCGTTATAGAAATTCTTAAAGTGGCACTTGATCTCCCGCTGCTCAAAATTCAAATTAAACTGCATACCCAGCTTTTTGTCGCAGTAGCGGATACTGCCGCCGGAGGACACGGTGGGCATGTGCAGCTTACCCATGGGAAAGGCGTTCAAAATGGTCTCCGTGTGCTCAAAGGCATTCTTAAAGTCCAAAAAAGTCACGGACTGTAAGCCAATGTACCCATCATCCGACAGGGTAAAGCACACGCCAAAGTCCCCGGAGGGCGACAGCACCGAATAGTAGTCCCACTCCTTAATGCGGGTGGGGCGCTTTTTAATATCCGCCCGCCTGTACAGCTGCAACGGCCGCCGAGACCAACCCGGCTCCTGCAAAATTCCATCCGGTCCCAGCAGCGGCTGGATGGTGGTTACCTCATGGTTGCGCATAAATGAATCCCCCTTCATAATGCAAAAAAGTGTATGGTTCGGTCAACAGTACCATCCTACCACAAACGGCAGCCATTTGCAACGGGTATTCAGTATTCGATCCCCCGCCGTGCCGGCGCGCCGGTATCAAAGGGGTGGCGTTCCTTGGTCATACGGGTAACATAATCGCACAAGGGCGCCAAGTCCGCCGGCAGGCTGTGGCCGGTCAAGATGATTTCGCGGTCCTTGCCATGGCGCTGCAAAAAGTCCAGCACCGCTTGCCGAGGCAGCAGATCACCGGCAAAGGCGTCTGCCCCCTCGTCCAGCACCACCAAAAAGCAATCCGCCGCCCAGGCGTCAATCTCCGTTAGTAGCCGGGCATAATCCGCTGCCAAGGCCGCCTGCTTCTCTGCCGTCACCGGGCAAAACATTTGGAACTGCTCCCGGGGGAACAGGCATTGCACCCCCAGCCGCTCCAGCGCCGCCACCTCGCACGAGGAACCATCTTTATAAAACGATACAAAGAGCACCGACGCCCCGGCACCTGCCGCGCGCACTGCTGCGCCCACCGCCGCCGTGGTCTTGCCCTTGCCGTCACCGTAATAAAGCTGTACCATTTTGCCACCACCGTCTTTCTGTTACCAGTATAACCCGCGCCCGGGACGATGTAAAGGAAAACCGCGGTATAAAGCCAAAAAAATTGCAGTTCCACGGAGCGTGGACAACTTCCACCGCCCGCCTGTTGCAAAAGTTCGTCCTTTCTGCTACAATAAAATCGGTAAACAAGGAAAGGAGAGCGGGAGCCGCAGCCCCCGCACCGCAGATATGGACGCAAAAGAGATTGGGCGCACCATCAGCACCCACCGCAAGGCGCTGGGGCTGACCCAAATGCAGCTGGCGGCCCAGTTGCAGGTTAGCAACCGCACCGTCTCCAAGTGGGAGAACGGCGACGGCTTTCCGGATATTTCGCTGCTGCCGGGACTGGCTGCTGCCCTGGACATCACCATTGACGAGCTGCTCACCGGGAAAGTACCGGCGCAGATTCAGCAAAGCGTCAGCGCCGCAGAAGCCCGCCGTGCCCAAGGCCGCTACCAGGTGGCCAAGATCGTGGCCGGAGCGCTGTTGGTGGCGGGCAGCGTGATCGGGCTGATCACCGAGGTGCGGCTGTTTTGGGTCAAGCCCTTTTATATGTTTATTGAGATTTACCTGCTGGTGCTGGCCTTTGTGCTGGTGGTGGTGGGAGCCATGGTTTTTCTCATCGGGCTGGTGCGCTACCGCACGGAGATGCAACACCTGAACACAGCCAACCGGGTAGAGGCACTGGCGGCGCTGGCAGGCGCCGGTCTGTTCCCCCTCTTTACCGTGCTGCGCTTTCTCCACGCTTACACCCGACCGGGCATGGCGGTATTCATCGTGCTGCTGGCGGTAGCTGTGGGGCTGTGGGTTTGGCGACTGGCGGTGGACTGCAAAAAACTGCAGGCAGAAAAAAGCCATCCCATCGCAGAGAAAGACTGATTTTGTCAAAAAAATAGAACTGGCTATTGATTTGGCGGACGCTTTCCAGTATAATGTATAAGTACAGACGGTTGTACAGGCGTACAGCCGTTTTTCTTATTTTAATGTTCGCGCGTAAGTAGAGGGATTATGAAAAAAGTAGGTTTTGACAATCAAAAATATTTAGAGATGCAATCCGGCCGTATTCGGGAGCGGATTGCCGAATTCGGCGGCAAGCTGTATCTGGAATTCGGCGGCAAGCTGTTTGACGACTACCACGCCAGCCGGGTACTGCCAGGCTTTCAGCCGGACAGCAAACTGCAAATGCTGCTGCAGCTAAAGGACCAGGCGGAGATCGTCATTGTAGTCAGCGCCCAGGATATTGAGAAGGACAAGGTGCGTGGCGATTTGGGCATTACCTATGATATAGACACCCTGCGGCTGATCGAGGCGTTCCGTTCCAAGGGGCTGACCGTCAGCTCAGCGGTACTCACCAAGTACGCCCCCTCACCCAAGCTGGACGCCTTTGAGACCCGGCTGCAGGCGGCAGGCGTGGCGGTGTACCACCATTATCTGATCGACGGCTACCCGGCCAGCATCAGCAAGATCGTCAGCGACGCCGGCTACGGCAAAAATGATTATATTGAGACCCGGCGCTCCCTGGTAATCATCACCGCCCCCGGTCCGGGCAGCGGCAAGATGGCCACCTGCCTGTCCCAGCTGTACCATGAGAATCGGCGGGGCATTAAGGCTGGGTACGCAAAATTTGAGACCTTCCCCATCTGGAATATTCCTCTGAACCATCCGGTGAACCTGGCCTATGAGGCTGCCACCGCGGACCTGGGGGATGTAAATATGATCGACCCCTGGCACCTGGAGGCCTACGGCCAGACCACGGTGAACTACAACCGGGATGTGGAGATCTTCCCGGTGCTGAAAGCCACATTTGAAAAGATCTACGGCACCTGCCCCTACCAGTCCCCCACGGATATGGGAGTCAATATGGCCGGCAACTGCATTGTGGATGACGACGCCGTCTGCACCGCCGCCAAAGAGGAAATCCTGCGCCGCTACTTTACCGCCTGTTGCAATGCGCTGCGCGGCAAGGAATGCAGCGACGAAATTTATAAATTAGAGTTGCTGCTGGGGCAGGCGGGACTGAGTACCGCCGATCGAGCCTGCGCGGCAGCTGCAACCCGGACTGCGGCAAACACCGGCACGCCCTGCGCCGCCATTGAACTGGAAAACGGCGATTTGATCACCGGCAAAACCACCGAGCTGCTGGGCTGCGCCAGCGCTATGCTGCTCAACGCCTTGAAGCACCTGGGCGGTATTCCGGACGAAACATTGCTGATCTCGCCGCAGGTGATCCGTCCCATCCAGGCGCTAAAAACCCGCCATCTGGGCAGTCACAACCCTCGGCTGCATACGGACGAGGTGCTCATTGCCCTGTCTATGTGCGCGGTGACGGACCCCAACGCCGCCCTGGCACTGGAACAGCTGGGCAAGCTGCGGGACTGCGAAGTGCACTGTTCCGTGCTGCTGTCCTCCGTGGATGAGAACACGCTGAAAAAGCTGGGCGTGCACCTAACCTGCACTGCAAAAAGCGACAAAAAGGTCATTTACTGATTGACCCAATATCATTTTATATACAGACTACAACACAGAAAGGGTGATTTCATTGGGCAAAACCAAGTATATCTTCATTACCGGCGGCGTTGTCAGCGGGCTGGGCAAGGGCATTACCGCCGCTTCCCTGGGCCGACTGCTGAAGTCCAGAGGGCTAAAGGTCACCGCGCAGAAGCTGGACCCGTACCTGAATGTGGACCCGGGCACCATGAACCCGGTACAGCACGGCGAGGTATTCGTTACCGACGACGGGGCGGAAACGGATCTGGATCTGGGGCACTACGAGCGCTTTATTGACGAGTCCCTGAGCCAAAACTCCAACTTGACCTCCGGACGCGTATACTGGAAAGTGATCACCGACGAGCGCAAGGGCGTGTATGGCGGCCAAACCATTCAGATCATTCCCCATGTGACCAATGAGATCAAGCGTTCTATCGCCCGCAACGCAGACACCGGCGCCGACGTGTGCCTGGTAGAGATCGGCGGCACCGTAGGCGATATTGAGAGCCAGCCGTTTTTGGAGGCCATTCGCCAATTTGCCGTGGAGGCCGGGCGAGAGAACTGCCTGTTTATCCATGTGACCTTGGTGCCCTACCTGGCAGCCTCCGATGAGCTGAAGAGCAAGCCCACCCAGCACAGTGTAAAAGAAATGCTTTCCATCGGCATCAATCCGGATATTATCGTTTGCCGCACGGAACACCCGCTGACGGATGAGATCAAGCACAAGATCTCCCTGTTCTGCAATGTGGATCCGGAGTGCGTCATTGAAAATAACAACTGCGACATTCTCTATGCCGTGCCCATCATGCTCCACCAGCAGCACATGGACGATGTGGTGATCCGCAAGCTGGGCATTGACTGCCCCGGTACACCGGATCTTGCCGACTGGCAGGAAATGCTGGACGCGCTGCGCCACCCGGTACAGACGGTCAAAATCGGTCTGGTGGGCAAATATGTGGAGCTGCACGACAGCTATATCAGCGTGAACGAGGCGCTGAAGCACGGCGGCATTGCCACCCACAGCGCCGTGGATATTCACTGGATCGACTCGGAGACCCTGGAGGGCGATGATGTGGATCTGGACGCCATCTTGGGCGATATGGACGGCATTTTGGTACCCGGCGGCTTTGGCTCCCGTGGCATAGAAGGCAAAATCAACGCCTGCCGCTACGCCCGCACCCACGGCGTACCCTACCTGGGGATCTGCCTGGGCATGCAGATTGCCATTATTGAATTTGCCCGGGATGTGCTGGGCATGGCAGATGCCAACTCGGCAGAGATCGACCCGTCCACCACCCACCCGGTGATCGACATTTTGCCGGAGCAAAAGGATGTAACGGACATGGGCGGCACCATGCGCCTGGGTCAGTACCCCTGCACCCTGAATCCGGAGTCCAAGGCCTATGGCCTGTACGGCGCCTCTATGATTTATGAGCGCCACCGCCACCGCTATGAGGTGAACAATGATTATCGCCCGGACCTGCTGAATGGGGGCATGATCTTTGCCGGTACTTCGCCGGATAACCACATTGTAGAGATGGTGGAAATTCCGGATCACCCCTGGTTCGTGGCCGGCCAGTTCCATCCGGAATTCAAGAGCCGTCCCAACCGCCCGCACCCGCTGTTCCGCGGTTTCGTCACCGCTGCCGCAGCGCGTATGAACAGCAAGAAATAAGCGCAATAAATATGCCAAACACCCCTATGACCCGCAAGAGCCATAGGGGTGTTTTTGCGTAAAAAGGAGCGGCGGGAGCAAGCCCCCGCCCTACGGTAGGGGCGGCAATCTGCCGCCCGCAAAAAACAGGGAACGGCACACACCGTTCCCTGTTTCTATTTTTATACCCTTTTATCTGTTTATTTCTGCACGGCAGACACAACGCCCTCTGCCAAACCGGCAAGGCCTTGAATTTCCGACGGAATGATGATCTTGGTGGCCTGACCGTCGGCAGCCTTGGAGAACGCCTCCAGTGCTTTCAGCTTAATCACCGCGTCACCGGCGTTGGCCTCATTGAGCAGACGAATGGCATCTGCGGTGGCCTTTTGCACCGCCTCAATAGCCGCGGCCTCACCCTCGGCCTCGCGAATTTTCGCTTCTTTCACAGCCTCGGCGTGAAGGATGGCCGCCTGCTTTTCTGCCTCTGCTTCCAGAATCTTGGACTCCTTGTGTCCCTCGGCCACCAAAATACGGCTCTGCTTCTCGCCCTCGGCGGTCAAGATGGCCTCGCGGCGCTGCCGCTCCGCTTTCATCTGCTTTTCCATAGCGTCCTGAATTTCCCGGGGCGGGATAATGTTTTTCAACTCCACCCGGTTCACTTTAATACCCCAGGGGTCCGTGGCCTCGTCCAAAATCACCCGGATCTTGGTGTTGATGGTGTCGCGGGAAGTGAGGGTGCTGTCCAGCTCCATCTCGCCGATAATATTACGCAGCGTGGTGGCAGACAGATTCTCAATGGCAGAAATGGGGCTTTCCACGCCGTAGGTGTACAGCTTGGGGTCCGTGATCTGGAAGAACACCACCGTGTCGATCTGCATGGTTACATTGTCCTTGGTGATCACCGCCTGCGGCTTAAAGTCAACGACCTGCTCCTTAAGAGAAACGGTCTTGGCAATCCGGTCAATGAACGGAATTTTTACATGCAGACCGGTCTCCCAGGTGGCGTAGAAAGTGCCCAGCCGCTCCAAAACGAATGCCTTGGACTGGGGCACTACACGAATGTTGGCCAGCACCAGCGCAATCAGCGCCAGAATGACCACAGCTAAAATGATCCACTTTAACATACAAATTCTCCTTTTCTTTCATTCTATATAGATAAAAATGGATAACAAGATTAAACCTTGCCCACCGGAGCCTTGGCCGGGCGCACCATCAACTTTACGCCCTCAATGCGATCCACCACCACTGTGGTTCCGGCGGCAATGGGCGCACCGTCCGTACTGCGGGCAGACCACACACTGCCGCACACTCGCACCTGTCCGGTGGCGGCTAAATTGTCAATATCTTCTAAAACCACGCCGGTTCGGCCAACGCAGCGGTCCGCGTTGGTGGCCTGAATACGAGGGCGCAGGTACTTCTTCACCAGCGGTTTGGTGGCCAGCAGCGCCACCACGGATACCGCCACAAACAGCACCCCCTGGAGCCAGACAGCCCCGCCGCAGGCTGCCGCAACAGCCGCAGCCACCGCGCCCAGCACAAACCAAATGGACACCAGTTGGGCGGTAATCCCCTCCAGCACGCCAAATACGACGGCGGCAAGAATCCATATATACAGCATTTGCATGGGCTGCAACCTCCTCTCGGCGCACAAAGCGGTAAACCGCCCCGATTTTCTATTCACAGTATAGCATACGCTACACCCCTTTGCAATACACATTCCATTTTAATCGACGCGTGCCCAGCAGGGGTATGCGGCGGGAGCAAGCCCCCCGCCCTACGGTCGTTTTATCCCCTCAGTCGCAAAATGCGACAGCTCCCCTTGAAAAAACAAGGGGAGCCACAAAAGGGTACTATATTTACGCTTCTTCCTCGCTGATCATCTTGCGGGTTTTCAGAATAGAAGCGGCAGACACGGAAAATTCGTCCAGTCCCCACGCCAGCAGATGGGGGATCAGCCGGGGGTCCGCCGCCCCCTCGCCGCACATACCCACCGGAATACCGGCGGCCTTGGCGGCCTTAATGGTCATTTCAATGGCAGAGAGCACTGCCGGCTGCATAGGATCGTACAGCCGCGCCACCGCCTGATTGCCACGATCCACTGCCATCACATAGCCGGTCAGATCATTGGTACCGATGGAGAAGAAGTCCGCTTCCTTGGCCAACTCCGCTGCAGTCAGCGCCGCAGCCGGGGTTTCTACCATAATACCCACCGGCACCGGGTGCACATCCTCGCCGGCTTCGATCAGCTCCCGCAGACACTGCTCAATCAGCTTTTTAGCTGCCAGGATCTCCTCCTTGCAGGTGATCAGCGGCAGCATCAGCTTTAAGTCGCCGAACTTGGCCGCCCGCAAAATGGCGCGGATTTGGTCGCAAAACAGATCCGGGTGGTCCAGGCAGTAGCGAATGGCCCGGTGTCCCAGAAACGGATTGTCCTCTTTTTCAATCTCTAAGTAGGGAATTTCCTTATCACCGCCAATGTCCAGAGTACGGATGATGACCTCTCGGCCGTTCATGGCCTTGGCCACCGTGGCGTAAGCCTCAAACTGCTCTGCCTCCGTGGGGCGGGACATCCGATCCATAAACAGGAATTCCGTGCGGAAAAGGCCGATACCCTCACCGCCGTTTTGTACCACCGCCTGCACATCCTCCGGCTTGCCGATATTGCCGTACACGGCCTTTTTCACGCCGTTCTTGGTGACGGTAGGCAGATTACAATAGCGGCTGAGCGCCTCTCGCTCTGCCAAATATTCCCGCTGCCGCTGCTTAAATTCCGCCGTCTGCTCCGGCGTAGGCTCCGGCAGCACTGTGCCGCGAAAGCCGTCCACCGCCACGCATTGGCCGGTGTGCAACGCCTCTACTGCACCGCTGACGGACAGTACCGCCGGAATGCCCATGGCCCGCGCCAAAATGGCACTGTGGGAGGTCATACCGCCCACCTCTGCCACAATGGCTGCCACATGCTCCCGGTTCATTTTGCCGGTCATAGAGGGGGTAAAGTCGTGGGCCACCAGTACCGTGCCCGGTTCAATGGCTCCCAAATCCACCTGCTCCGCACCCAGCATAATACCCAGCAGATCCTCTCGCACATCGGCAATATCGCTGGCTCGCTGACGGGTCAGCTCGTCATCCATGCCGGAAAACATGGCGATAAATTGGTTGCACACCCCATCAGCCGCCGCTTCCGCCGTGGCGCCGCCATCGATCATCTCCTCCATTTGGGAGAGCATAAACGGATCCCGCAGCATCTCCATGTGACCGTCTAAAATCGCTGCCTCTTTCTCTCCGGCAGAGGCTTGCAGACGATCCCGCAGCTGCTCCGTCTTTTGCATAAATGCGTTAATGGCTGCCCGAAGCCGCTCTTTTTCCTGCTGGGCGCCGCCAAAGACCACGCCGCTGTAATCCAGCGACCGGTGCTGAATGATCAAGGCCTTGCCGATGCCGCAGCCCTCGCTTACGCCTGTTCCTCTTAGCATGGTATCGCTCCCTCTCCTTGTTCAACTTAATAAACACAGCCAGGGAACTGCCCCAAAGAGCCGTTCCCTGTGTGCAAAATTTCTTATGCCTCGCCTAAGCCGGACTCAATCAGACTGACTGCCTTGGCCAGCGCCTCATTTTCGTCCGGACCGTCGGCCCGCACTTCCAGCTCACTGCCGCACTTAATGCAGCCGGCCATAATGTTCATAATGCTCTTGGCGTTAATGTCCTTGCCGTTTAAGATCAGATGCACATCACTCTGGAATGCAGTCATTTCCTTAACGAACATATTTGCCGGGCGCATATGGAAGCCCTCTTTATTGATCACCTTTGTTACCTGAGATACCATTATGCTCTCTCCTTCTCTGTTTTATTCTTTTTCAGCAGGGCCAGCATCAGCGCGCCGACCACAGAGCCTGCAACCAGAGCCACGATATAGCCCAGAGGATGATCCACAACTGCGAAAGTGAAAACACCGCCGTGGGGCGCCGGGCAAGCACAGCCAAACAGCGCGCAGACCAAACCGGCTACGGCAGAGCCCACCATACAGGACGGAATCACGCGCAGCGGATCAGACGCCGCATAAGGAATCGCGCCCTCTGTGATAAAGCACAGACCCATCGCATAATTGACCGGACCGCTCTTCAGTTCCTCTTTGGTCCACTTCTTCTTGTTAAAGGTGGTGGACAAAGCGATGGCGATAGGCGGCACCATACCACCGATCATCACCGCCGCCATGATCCAGGTATCGCCGGTGGCGACGGAAGCCGTACCGAACACATAAGCCGCCTTGTTGAACGGGCCGCCCATGTCAATGGCCATCATAGCCGCCAGAACAACGGACAGGAGAATGCGGGAGGTTTCGCCCAGACCTTTCAGTCCGGCAGACAACGCCAAGTTGATATATCCCACAAAGGGATTGATCAGCAACATAAACAGACCGATCAACACAGTGCCGAACAGGGGATACAGGAACACCGGCTTAATGCCATCCATGCTCTTGGGCATCCAGGAGAAGGCCTTTTTCAGTCCGTTGACCAGCAGACCGGCCACAAAACCGGCCAGCAGCGCGCCCAAGAATCCGGACACAGCCTTGTCATTACCGGTAGGCGACTGCAGCGTGGCGCCGATGGTAGCCAAATAACCGCCAACGATACCGGGCAACAAACCGGGACGATCTGCAATGGACTGGGCAATATACCCGGCCAAAATGGGAATCATAAAGCTAAATGCCGCTTTACCGATCCAAAAGATTACCGCCGCTACCGGGTTGGTTTGGCCGAAGTTGCCGCCGGCATTGGCGTTGCCGGCCAATGTATCAATCAAAAAGCCCAGAGCAATCAGCACGCCGCCGCCGACCACGAAAGGCAGCATATGGGATACGCCGTTCATCAGGTGTTTATACACCTTGTGGCCGAAGCTTTCTTTCTCATCGTCATCCCCGGCGGGGGCTGCGCCGCCCTCTGCGTGGTAAACGGGAGCCTTGCCGTCCAGCACCTTTTGGATTAACTCCTGCGGTTTGTTAATACCGGCAGAAACCGTGGTTTGCAATACCGGCTTGCCGTCAAAGCGGTCCATCTCTACATTTTTATCCGCCGCAATGATAATACCGTCACAGTCAGCGATCTCTCGGCGGGTGAGTACATTTTTAGCGCCGCCGGAGCCGTTGGTCTCTGCCTTTAAGGGGCAATTCATGGCCGCGCCGGCCTTTTCCAGCGCCTCGGCAGCCATATAGGTATGCGCAATGCCGGTGGGGCAGGCGGTCACCGCCAAAATACGATAGCCTTTCGGAGCCGCCTGTGCGGTTACCACCGTATCCTCCGGGGTCTCCTCCGGGTACTTGGCCCGTTCTTGGGCGTCAATAATTTCAATAAATTCCTCTGCCGTTTTGGCGCCACGGAGCCGATCGCAAAATTCCGGCTCCATGAGCATCACCATCAGGCGAGAGAGAATTTCCAAATGCACATCGCCGTCCGGCGGAGCCGCGATCATAAACAGCAGCGAGCTGGGCTTGCCGTCCGGGGCGTCATAATCCACACCGCCGGGCACGGTCATCGCCGCCAGTGCCGCATGGGCTACGCTGTCGCTCTTCGCATGAGGTACCGCAATGCCCTCGCCGATGGCAGTGGTGCCCTGTCCCTCTCGCGCCAGAATCGCCGCCTTGTAGGCCGACGGGTCCGTTAGGTTGCCTGCTGCCGCGTGCAGCTCTACCAGCGCGTCGATGGCTTGGCTTTTGCTTTCAGCCGGGGCGTTCAGCCGGATCGCCCGAGGAGACAGCAAATCTTTAATCTTCATAGAGAACCCTCCTTACACAGGGCGTCGCCCTGCACATTTAATTATCCTCCGACTGCTCTCAGTCGGCAAAATACTGTGTCTTATACCGGCGAATGGTATCGCCGTCTGCCACGCCCTCACAAAAGGCGGAGGCATTACCGGCGGCGGAAGCCCACTGGAGCGCCGTCTTGTAATCGCCGCTCTCTGCGTACCCGGCCAGGAACCCGGCCACCATTGAGTCGCCGCAGCCTACATTGTTCACCGGTTTGCCGGGCACCACGCCGACGGAATGGGTGCTGCCGTCCTCTGCCAGCAGCGTGGCGCCGTACTTGCCACGACTCACCAGCACATTGCGTGCGCCTTTCTCTTGCAACTTGGCTGCAAAGAAGCGAATCTTCTCTTCATCGTCCGGGCGAATGTCCTCGCCGAAGATCTCGCCCAGCTCGTGGTGATTGGGTTTAATAAGAAACGGATGGTAATCCAGCACTGCCAGCAACGCATCGCCGGTGGTGTCTACCACAATATGCACGCCTTTATTTTGCAGCTTGGCACAGATTTGCTCATAAATGGAGCCGGGCATTTGGCTGGGTACCGCCCCGGCCAGCACCAAAAAGTCGCCGGGCATCAGTCCCTCCAGTTTGTGGAACAAAGCCTCCACTTCCGCCTCTGCCGGCTGGGCGCCGGGGGCGTTAATATCCGTTTGCCGATCGGCAAAGATCTTCACATTGATTCGGGTGTTGCCCGCTGCCAGCGGCACAAAATCCGTTTGGATCCCCTGGGCCTGCAGCATCTGCTCCAGTGCCCGGCCGGTAAATCCGGCCACGAACCCCAGTGCCCGGGTGGGTACTCCCAGTCCGGACAGCACCATGGACACATTGATTCCCTTGCCGCCGCACAGCAGTTGGGCGCTGTCCGCCCGGTTTACATCCTCGCTGCTCAACCGGGACAGGCGCAGAATGTAGTCCAGCGCCGGGTTCAACGTTACGGTATAGATCATAACAACGCAACCTCCTTAACCACCGTGCGTTCTCCGTACTCCGGGTCCGGCAGCCGATCGGTGATGATCGCCGCCTGATCCAGGGGCGCAAAGCTCACGGTAGATACTTTGTCAAACTTGCTGGCGTCTGCCAGCACATAACTGACGAAACTGCGCTCCATGGCCGCCGCTTTTAAGTAGGCCTCGTCCGTGTCCGGCGTGGTAAATCCCTGACGAATGGCAATGCCGTTGGTACCGATGAAGCACTTGGAAAAATTGTAGTTGTGCAAATTCTTGGCTGCCGCCAGACCGATGATGGCATCGGTGGTGTGCTTTAACTCGCCGCCCAGCACATAGGTTTTCATGCCCTTGGCCACCAGCCGCTGGGCGTGAAGAAGACCGTTGGTCACAAAGGTGGCACCCGGCTGCAAGTGGTCGATCATTAACAGGGTGGAGCTGCCGGCGTCTAAATATACAAAATCTGTATCGTCCACCTGGGCAGCGGCGTAAGCGGCGATCATCTCTTTTTCGTCCATGTGCAGCTGCAGCTTTTCGTCCAGCTTCTCCTCTCGGCGAATAAAATCCCGCCGGGTCAAAGTGGCGCCGCCATGCACCTTGTGCAGCTTGCCCAGCCGATCCAGCGCAATCAGATCCCGGCGCACCGTGCTTTCGCTGGCGCCCAAAAGCTGGGTCAACTGCGCAACGGATACGGTCCCTTTTTCCTCTAACTGGGCCAAAATCTGCAAGTGTCTTTCCTGGGTAAGCATAGACGGTTCCTTTCTGTATTTTCCGGGCGTTTGCCGCCCTCGTCCTTACACCCAAAGTGTACCACGGCAAGCAAAAGCCGTCAAGTTCATTCCTTCAATTTCGTTCATTCCGCACAGTGAACGCCCGCTCTTTTGGGCAATTTATGCAAATACATCCCCTTTATCTGCACTGTTTTGAACGGTTGTGGCAAAACATGCATAAAATCCGTCATTTTACAGACGCACTTGTTTGCCAAAAAAGGCGCAAAAAAGCGCCGTATCATGAAGATACGGCGCTTTTTTATAATTTGGATTTATACCGCTTCTAAATATGCGGCTACGGTCTTGGGATCTTCCCCCCGCACAAAGGCAAACTCATCGCTGATGATATGCAGCGCACTGCGCAGCGCCTTGGCGTCTGACAGATACATTTTCTTGCCGATCTGCTTTTGGTGCTCCTCATGGCAGCGAAGTGTCTTAATCAACCGCAAAATGCGCTTATGATCCGAGCTGTGGAGGATCTCCTCCGTCTTGGCCTTACGCTCGTGGGCGTTGCTCACCCACTCGTAGGGCTGGCAGGTCTTGGCATAGCCCATCAGTTCCTCCACCATTGCCGGGGCAATGGCTGAGCGGATTTTGATCCGCTGGGGATCGTAATCCGTGGGCACGTAATACTTGGAGTTCCGGTCAAACACAGGCACCAGCACATAGTAGTCCTTGGTCTCGCTGGAGAACTTCATGGTTTCAATTTCGCGCACTTGGCAGATGCCCTTGGTACTGTAATGCACGAAAGTACCGATTTGCATGACACTCACCTTTCTTGATAATACAATAATACACGGTTTTTTCGCCTGTTTTTCTATTTGAACATCTCTATTATAGCACAAATCGGTAAAAATTGACATAGGCAAAGTAAACAAATCCCCGCCCCGAATTCCTATCTCTGCGGCAGGAATTTTGTACAAAATGCAAGATTATCCCCATTTTCACGCATTTTCCTTAACAAACCTTAACAAATGAAAAAAATCTTTTACCCGGCAGCGGGCGCGGTTTTAACATCATCCGGCTATACGAAAACCGGAGCAGTCAGCCAACGCTGCAAAAATCACAAAAGGCCGTATGTACCTTTTCGTACACACGGTCTTGTTTTTTATCCAATGATTATGCTTTTTGTTATGCCTTTTTCTTTTGGAACAGACGGGCAAAGACCTTAATGACCTCAGAAAGGACGATGACGGAGAATGCCAAAGCAAACAGCTTGCCCCACATGGCGATCCCCAGGGGTACGGTGCCAAAGAACGCACCGGCAAACTGGATGATCAGCACTTGCAGCACAAAGGTGCAGCCCACGACCAACAGCATCAGCTTGTTCTTAAACAGGTGGCAAAAGATACTCTCGCTGTGCAGTTCCCGGCAGTTAAAGGCGTTAAACAGCTGAAACAGCACAAACAGGGTGAACAGCACGGTGGTCATCTCGCCCCGGGCAGCACCCAGGAAATTCAGCTTGTATTGCAGCAGGAACACCACGCTCATATACACACCGGTAGCGGTGATCCGCGCCAGCATACCCTTGGAGATAATATTCTCGCTGCGGTTGGTGGGGCGGCGGCGCATCAGGTCACTGTATCCCGGCTCCAGTCCCAAGGTCAGGGCCGGCGGGCCGTCCATAATAATATTGATCCACAGCAGCTGCAAGGCGGTAAAGGGCGCGGGTAGCCCCATCAAAACAGACACAAATACGCAAATAACAGAGGCAATATTCACCGTCAGCTGAAAGCTGATGAACCGCTTAAAGTTCTCATAAATATTGCGGCCCCATTCCACAGCCTTAACGATGGTGGCAAAGGAGTCGTCCAGCAGCACAATATCGCTGGCTTCCTTGGACACCTCCGTGCCGGAAATGCCCATGGCGATCCCCACATCAGCGTTTTTCAGCGCCGGTGCGTCGTTGATCCCGTCGCCGGTGACAGCCACCACATCGCCCCGTGCTTTCAGCAGCTTCACCACCCGCATTTTCACCGTAGGGGTGCTGCGAGCAATCACACTGATCTTGGGCAGCATTTTTTGCAGCTGGCGGTCGCTCATTTCTTCCACTTCTTTGGCTTCCAGCGCCACACAACCGTCCGCCAGCAGATCCAGTTCCTTGGCAATGGCGGTGGCGGTAACGATATTGTCGCCGGTAAGAATCTTCACCCCCACCCCGGCGCTGCGGCAGGCGGCCACAGCGTCGTACACATCGCTGCGCAGCGGGTCCGCAATGGCCACAAAGCCGTCAAAGACCATATCGCTTTCCATTCGGCGATGGGCCTCCTTTGCAGAAAAGTCCTCCATCTCCGCCAACTCCTTATGGGCAAAGGCAATCACCCGCATGGCTTGCTCCTCTGCCTGCACCAGCACCCGGCACAGTTCCGCCAGACGGTCAGGTTTCAAGGCACACATATCCAGCACGCACTCCGGGCTGCCCTTTACATAAGAGAGAATGCGCCCGTCCACATTGGAAATGGTGGTCATGTGCTTGAGCTCGGACGAGAAAGGAAACGCGCACAGCCGGGTGTGGTCCTCCCGCTCCCGGCGGTAGGTGTTGCCGGTGTCTGCCTGCTCAAAGAACCGCAGCATGGCGCACTCCGTGGGATTGCCGATAAAGCCGCCGTCCGGCGCCAAGTCTGCCGTGGTGTTCAGGCAGATATTATGGGTCAGGTATTCGTTTTGCAGCTGCGCCGGCTCCCGGTGCCACTGGGTATCATAGAAGGCACGCACAGTCATCTTGTTTTCCGTTAAAGTACCGGTCTTATCGGAACAAATCACGCTGATACAGCCGATGGTCTCCGATGCGATCATCTTCTTAACCAGGGCGTTTTGCTTACTTAGCTTGATAATATTGATAGACAGGGACACCGCCACAATGGTGGGCAGCCCCTCCGGCACCGCCGCCACAATCAGCACGATACTGGTGATAAACGCCTCCATCACCGCCTCCAGATGCAGACCGCCGTGAAGGGCAAAGAAAATCAGCTGAGCCGCAAACACAATGCCCGCTGCGATCACGCCCAGCACAGTAATGGTCTTGCCCAGGCGGGCCAGCTTCTCCTGCAAGGGGGTGCTGCTTTTTTCTGCATTGCCCAGCTCGCCGGCAATCTTGCCAAACTCTGTGGCGTCGCCCACCGCCGTTACCAGCAGCCGTCCGTTCCCCTCGGTAACGAATGTGCCGCTATAAAGCATATTGGCCCGCTCCGCCAGGGGCGTTTTTTCATCTGTGATGACCAGCGCGCCGTCTTTCTTCACCGGAAAGCTCTCGCCGGTAAGGGCGGATTCATCCACCCGCAGAGCAGTGCTCTCCAGCAGCCGTCCGTCTGCCGGCACCTTATCGCCGGCAGAGAGCAGCACCACATCGCCCACCGCCAAATCGGCACTTTGCAGCGTTACCGTTTGGCCGTCCCGCACCGCGCGCACGGTCATATCCGCGTTGATTTTGGACAGTGCCTCAAAGGCCTTGGCGCTGCGCCCCTCCATCACTACGCTGATCACCACGGACAGGGCAATGGCCACAAACACGCCCACGCACTCTAAAAAGTCCGCCTCGCCGCCGGTAACCTGGCGCACAATGTTCACCGCCAGGGCGATCAGCCCGGCAGCAATCAGCATCAAGAGCATAGGCTCCGTGGCTGCATCCCAAAGGCGCTTCAGCAGCGCGTCCGGCTTGCGTCGGGTGAGGGCGTTCTCGCCGTACTGTTCTTTGTTTTTCTGTGCCTGCGCTTCTGTCAGCCCCCGGTTCGCGTCTGCACCGTAGGTTGCCAGCAGCTCCGTTTTTTCTGCGGTAAATGCCTGCATAGAAAGTCCTCCAACTTCATTTTTACAAAGAAAAAGACCTACCGCCGTTATCGTGCGTTAGGTCTTTTTGGGTAAAAAATAAAAGACTGCTGCACGAAAAACAGGCGTGCAAGAGTCTCGTTCATTAAGACAAGCCAGACCCGGCACAGCGCCGCAGTCAGTTTGTTGACTTGCCACACGCCTACGGCGTGCAAACTACTCCCTCAAGCGGGTACTTCTTTTGTGACAAAAGCATACCACCCGGCCGCTTGGTTAGTCAAGAGTAACTTGAATGTTAGACAAAATCACCACCCATCACCTAAAAACGCCAACCTCTTGCCATTTCATCTCCGATATGGTATATAGAAGGTGAGACACGGCATATCAAATCGCATTTTCACCCCCAAGCCTCCCTCCTTTACAAGGGCGGCAAAACAGAGGATTCTATTTTCCCATGGAGGTCACGGTATGAAAATCAAAAACACAAAAACGGACATTCTGTTAAACATAGCGGCGGTGGCCTGCCTGGCAGCCGTTACCCTGTACCTGCTGGTGCGCTGGTCGCAAATTCCCATGACCATTCCCGGGCACTATACTGCCGACGGCCAAATAGACAGCTGGACCCCCCGCACCACCCTGTGGCAGCTGCCGGTGCTGGGGTGGGTGCTGTATGTGCTGATCACGATTTTAGAGCAGTTCCCCGGGATTTGGAACACCGGCGTAACCGTAACGGAGGAGAACCGCACCGCCGTCTACCGCACATTAAAGACCCTGATCGGCTGGGTAAAGCTGGCGGTGAGCGCCCTGCTCTCTTCGGTGGCGCTGGCCTCCCTGGGCAATGGATATAAGATTTTTCTTGTACTGGCCGCCGTGGGTCTGCTGGCCACCTTTGGGCTGGTGATCTACTTTGTCCGCCGCCTGTTGCAGTTGAAGTAAGCAGCCTATTTTTACCGACAGATTGCAATACACAAAATTCCTCTGGCAATGCCTACGGCCAATCCCTCCGAGTTTGCCTGCGGCGGTGACGGAGGGATTGATGCACTCGCTACGAATACATATAACCCCCGCACACAAAAAGCACCCCCGCCGGGGTGCTTTTTCTATACCTATTATTTTATTCTTAATGTTCATCCGCCAGCACAGCGTGGGCACACTTTATGCCGTCCACGGCGGCGGACACAATGCCACCGGCGTAACCGGCGCCCTCACCGCAGGGGTACACCCCGCGCAGATTGCACTGGCAAAATTCGTCCCGCAAAATCCGCACGCTGCTGGAGGAGCGGGTTTCCGGCGCAGTAAGCACCGCGTCCGGCAGGGCAAAGCCGTGGAGCCGCTTGTCCATCTCCGTAATGGCCGCCTGCATGGTGGTGCGCACCTTGTCCGGCAGACAGTGCCGCAGGTTGGTAAGCGTGACCCCGGTAGGGCAGGTCGGCTGCACATTGCCCAGCGCCCGACTTTCCCGATCCGCTAAGAAATCGCCCACCAGCTGCGCCGGTGCACGGTAATCGCCCCCGCCCAGGGCAAAGGCGTTTTGCTCAATCTCTCGCTGATAATACATCCCCGCCAGCGGATGCTCCGAGGGGAAGTCCACCGGATCAATACCCACTAGCAGCGCCGAGTTGGCATTCTCGCCGTCCCGGGCCAGGGTGCTCATGCCGTTGACGATCACACCGCCCTTTTCGCTGGCGGCGGCCACCACCGTGCCCCCCGGGCACATACAAAAGGTATACGCCCCTCGCTGGTGCAGACCGTGGCAGCTGAGCTTGTAATCCGCAGCCCCCAGCTTAGGGTGACCGGCAAAAGCGCCGTACTGGGCCTTGTCAATGAGCTTTTGCGGGTGCTCAATGCGGGCACCCACACTAAAGGGCTTTTGGATAATTTGCGCGCCGTTTTTATAAAGCATTTCCACCGTGTCCCGGGCGCTGTGGCCGATGGCCAGGATCACCGCATCCGTCTCCATATCCACCGTTTGACCCAAATGGCTGTAAGTGACCCCATGGATAAAGCCGTTGGCCAAGATCAAATTCTCCAGCCGACATTCCAGGCGCACCTCGCCACCCAGGCGCTCAATTTTTTTGCGAATATTCTGCACCACCACAGCCAGTCGGTCCGTGCCGATATGGGGCTTGGCGGCGTATAAAATCTCCTCCGGCGCACCGGCCTCGTACAGCTCTTGCAGCACCTGGCGAATAAAGGGGCTTTTAATGCCGGTGGTCAACTTGCCGTCAGAAAAAGTACCGGCACCGCCCTCGCCGAACTGCACATTGCTCTCCTCGTTGAGAATATGCTGCTGCCAAAAGGCATTCACATCCTGCTGGCGGCGCTGAATATCCTTGCCTCGCTCCAACACAATGGGGCGCAGTCCTGCCTCAGCCAAGATCAGGCCGGCAAACATACCCGCCGGACCAAAACCAACCACCACCGGGCGAAAAGCGGACTGCCGCCGGTTCACCGGCAGGGTGTACTTGTATTCTTCCGCCGCCTTGGCCTTCGGTGAGCGGCAGCGGCGCAGCACCTGGGTTTCGTCCAGCCCCAGGGTCACATCCACCGTATAAGAGAAGTGCACATCGTCCTTTTTGCGGGCGTCCACACTCTTTTTAAAAATCGTCAGTTTTTCAATATATTTGGGATCGGTGCGCAGCACCTTGCCTGCCTTTTTGCGCAGCAGGCTCTCGTCCTCATCCAGTTCCAGACGCAACTCACTTACTCGTATCATTCCGCTTCTCCACTATCTGCCCGGCGGCCGCCAGACCGCTGTAAAAGGCAAAATTCAAATTAAAACCGCCGCAGGGCTGCTGCTCGTCCAGCACCTCGCCCACAATATACAGCCCGGGCACCCGCCGAGAGGCAAAGCCCTCCAATTCCGTCCGGGGCACACCGCCGCCGGTGATCTGGGCAAAGGCGTAGCCCTTGGTGCCGGTAACGATCAGCTGCCAGTGCTTGGCGATCTGCACCAGCCGAGCCGGGTCGCCCGCCGCCTGTTTTTCCAAAATCTCCGTCACCTCTGCGCTGAGGATCCCTCGCAGGGAGCCGAATTGCCGCAGGTAAGACAAGAGCTGATTTTCGCTCCACTCCGGGACCAAATCCAGCACTGCGCAGCACTTTTGCGGCCGGGGGCGGGCAAAGTTCTGCCCCACCGCCCAGCTTACATCCATCACCGCAATGCCGGACAAACCGTAATCGGTAAACAGCACCTCGCCCTGACTCTTCGCCACGGTTTCACCGTCCAAAGTGACGGCTACGACCGCTCGGGTGCGCTGCCCCTTGAGCTTGCGAGGGTATTTGCTGGAGGAGGTCAGCTGCACCAGCGCCGGATACAGGGGCGTACAGCTGTGGCCCAGATCCTGCAGCAGGGCATAGCCGCTGCCATCGCTGCCCAGTGCCGGCTGTGCCTGCCCGCCGCAGGCCACCACCACCTTGTCGCCGGCAAAGGCGCCCTTATCCGTCTGCACCGTAAAGCCGGGGATGATCTTTTCCACCCGGCAGCCGGTAACCAGGCGCACGCCCAAGGTGTGGCAGGCGTCCAGCAGCAAATTGTGCACCGTGGCAGCCCGCAGGCTGTAAGGATATACACGCCCCAAATCCTCCTGCCGGGTCATCAAACCGAGAGAGGCAAAGAAATCCAGCACCGCCCGGCTGTGGGGCGCCTGCATATTGGTCAAATTGCACCGGCCGTTGCCGGTAGCCAGCAGCTTTTTGCCCGGCTGCTCCAGCCGCTCCAGCACCGTGACCTGCACCGCCGGGTCCAGTTGCCGCAACCGTATGGCACAGCACAATCCCGCTGCGCCGCCGCCCACGATCAGTACCCGCATATCTTCGCCTCCCTTATATAGAATATACATATCATAATATATTCCGCCGCCAAATGCAAACAATTCTTGCGCCGCCTCGCAGGAAAGCGGCTTTTATTTTGATTTTCCCCTTGACGAACGGGTGCGGTTGTGGTATAGTGTTTGTACCTCGGTAAGTGGGGTTTTATTTTTTGCCCATTTTTAGGTGCGCATTGCGTGGCGCAACGAGGGAGATTCACACACAATCGAAATACAACGGAGGTGCTTATTAATGAGAGTTAAGATTACCTTAGCTTGCACAGAGTGCAAACAGCGCAACTACAACACAATGAAGAACAAGAAGAATACGCCCGACAGACTTGAGATGAACAAGTACTGCCGTTTCTGCAAAAAGCATACCTTGCACAGAGAAACGAAATAACAGGAGGACTGACAATGGCTGACGAAAAGAAAGCGTCTGCAAAGCCGGAAAAGAGCAGCAAGCCTGCCAAAAAGTCCGACGCCAAGGCAGATAAGTCAAAGGCAAAAAAAGCCAAGAAAAATCCGTTCAAATCCATTGGTTCATTCTTCAAAAGCGTAAAATCAGAGGGTAAAAAAGTCGTTTGGTCAGACGGTAAGAACGTGCTCAAGAACACCTTGACCGTACTGGTAGTCGTGATCATCGTCGGCGTGTGCATTTATTTGGTAGACACCGGCCTGACCCTGGGTATGAAGGGCATTAAGAGCCTGAAGACCAACAGCGAGACCACCACCGCTGCCAGCGAAACCACCACCCAGAAAACCACTTCGGCGGCTTTGGCTGAGGCCACCACCGAACAGACCACCAAATAAAGACCCGAACGCACGCAGGGGCAAAGCCCCCATTCGGATCACAGCAATTTACGGAGGTTCTGTTTAGTATGGAAGAAGCAAAATGGTATGTTGCCCACACCTTTTCCGGTTATGAGAACAAGGTAGCCAGCAACATTGAGACCGTGGTAGAGAACCGCAACCTGCACGATTGGATTCAGGATGTGGTCGTCCCTACCGAGACGGTGGTAGAGATCAAAGATGATGGCACCAAGAAGGAAGTGGAGCGCAAGATCTTCCCCGGCTATGTGCTCATCAAAATGGTGATGAACGACGACAGCTGGTATGTGGTACGCAACACCCGCGGCTGCACCGGCTTTGTAGGTCCGGAGAGCAAGCCTGTTCCCTTAACAGAGGAAGAGGTACGCAAGCTGGGCGTGGAGAAGGTCACCGTAGAGGTGCACTACGCCGTAGGCGATCTGGTCAATGTGATCGACGGCCCGCTGGAGGGCTTCTCCGGCACTGTGGACGCCATCGACATTCCCAACAACAGCGCGCAGGTCACCGTTTCCATGTTTGGGCGCGAAACATCAGTTGATTTTGAGCTTGACCAGCTTGAAAAGGTCAAAGACTAACATTCGGTAATACGCGGCTTGCCGCTGATTATCACCGCTTTTTGCGGTGCGTGGGAGGAGCGCACAGCGCCCCGCCAATGACCACAATTTAGGAGGAAAATTATTATGGCACAGAAGGTAGTAGGTTTAATTAAACTTCAGATCCCGGCCGGTAAGGCGACCCCTGCCCCCCCGGTTGGCCCGGCTCTCGGTCAGCACGGTGTAAACATCGTGGCTTTCACCAAGGACTTTAACGAGAGAACCAAGAACGACGCCGGCCTGATCATTCCCGTAGTGATCACCGTTTATGAGGATCGTTCTTTCACTTTCATCACCAAGACCCCGCCCGCAGCCGTTCTCATCAAGAAGGCTTGCGGCATTGACAAGGCTTCCGGCGTTCCCAACAAGAACAAGGTAGCCACCATCACCAAGGAGCAGGTCCAGAAGATCGCTGAGACCAAAATGCCCGACCTGAACGCAGCTTCTTTGGAGGCCGCTATGTCCATGATCGCCGGCACTGCTCGCAGCATGGGTATTGTAGTAGAAGACTGAGTCCCTTGTGGGAGGAAAGATCCGATTAACCACTGGAGGTAATTTGTAATGAAACACGGAAAGAAATATGTGGACGGCGCCAAGCTGGTAGACCGCTCCAATCTGTATGATAGCGCTGAGGCTCTTGACCTGGCTGTTAAGACCGCCACAGCTAAATTTGACGAAACCATTGAGGCACACATTCGCCTGGGCGTTGACTCCCGTCACGCTGATCAGCAGGTACGTGGCGCTGTGGTGCTGCCCAACGGCACCGGTAAAACCGTGCGCGTGGCTGTATTTGCCAAGGGCGACCTGGCTAAGGCTGCTACCGAGGCCGGCGCTGACATCGTTGGCGATGCTGACCTGGTAGAGAAGATCCAGGGCGGCTGGATGGACTTTGATGTGGCCGTTGCCAGCCCGGATATGATGGGCTTCGTTGGTCGTTTGGGTAAAGTGCTGGGCCCCCGCGGTCTGATGCCCTCTCCCAAGGCCGGCACCGTAACCATGGATGTGGCTAAGGCTGTAACCGAGGCTAAGGCCGGTAAGATCGAGTACCGTCTGGACAAGACCAACATCATTCACTGCCCCATCGGCAAGGCTTCCTTTGGGCAGGAGAAGCTGCTGGAGAACTTCAACGCTCTGCTGGACGCCATCATCAAGGCAAAGCCGGCTGCACTGAAGGGTCAGTATATTAAGTCCGTTGCCGTGGCTTCCACCATGGGCCCCGGCGTGCGTATCAACCCCAACAAAGTTGGTACTGTTTCTGCTCAATAAGTTTTTGGGTATTGACAAGGCTCGTGCCTTGTGTTAAAATACTATCGCTGTTCAGCCAAAGACAGCAGGTGCCGTTTGGCGTAAGTTGATCGCCTGCCGAGGAATGAATGTGCATGGTTCGCACCCTGCGGTGCAATATCTATGTCATTTTGTGCATTCCGAGGTACATCGGAATGCACTTTTTGTTTTGCTAAACAGCCATAAAGACCGCATTTTGCGGCAAATACTTATGGAGGTTATGTTTTATGCCAAGTACAGCAGTTCTTGAAATGAAAAAGCAGCAGGTTGCCGCTCTTTCTGACCGGATCAAGAATTCCTGCGCCGGTGTAGTGGTTGACTACAAAGGCATCACCGTATCTGACGACACCCAGTTGCGTCACGAGCTGCGTGAGGCCGGTGTGCACTACACTGTCGTAAAGAACACCCTTTTGGGCAGAGCAGCCGAGGCTGCCGGTCTGGAAGGCCTTGAGTCTGTGTTGGAAGGCACCACCGCCATCGCCACCTGTGACGATGACTATGTGGCATCTGCCCGCATTCTGCAAAAGTTTGCAGACGGCCACGACAATTTTGCCATTAAGTCCGGTTATCTGGACGGCAAAGTGATCGCTCTGGACGAGGTTATTGCGCTTTCCAAGCTGCCTTCCAGAGAGGCCATGCTGGCTCAGATCGCAAGTCTTGTTGTTGAGCCCATCGCCTGCATTGCCCGTGCCGTTGCAGCACTGGAAGAAAAGGGCGGTGCAACACCCGTCGCTGCAGAGGCCGAAGAGGCTCCCGCAGAGGCTGCTCCCGCTGAGGAAGCACCTGCTGAAGAAACAGCAGAATAATTTAATTTTTATTATAATTTACGGAGGTAATTATCATGGCAACCGAGAAAATCACTGCTATTGTAGATTCCATCGCAGAACTGAGCGTTCTGGAGCTTAAAGAGCTCAAGGAAACAATCGAAGAGACCTTTGGCGTTACTGCTGCCGCAGTCGCCGTTGCAGCTGCTCCCGCTGAGGGTGGCGCCGCTGCTGCTGACGAGAAGACCGAGTTTGATGTTGTGCTGACCGATGTTGGCGCCAACAAGATTCAGGTGATCAAGGCCGTTCGTGAGGCTACCGGCCTGGGTCTGAAGGAAGCTAAGGCTATCGTTGACGGCGCTCCCGCTACCGTTAAGGAAGCAATGCCCACCGCTGACGCTGAGGCTCTGAAGGCTAAGCTGACTGAGGTTGGCGCTACCGTTGAGCTGAAATAAGTTCACGCCAAGCAATCGACACGGACACTCTCTTGAGTGTCCGTGTTTTTTTGTCTTGGTGCAGCAAATGCGTTTTGTTTTTTGCTGTGTGCGATACACGCCGCTTTTTTTGATTCCTATTGTAATTCTCGGCGGAATTTGCTATGATGGACATAGATTTTCATAATGGAGGTACGGTTATGACCAACTGGGGATATAAGGCGGTACGCAAAGTGCTGCAAACCTTTGGCGGGGCGGAGCTGGCGCAGCAGCAAAGCGGACGGATCACCGGTGAACCGGGCAATCCGGAGGTGGCGGCTCTGGCCAGACGGGCCGGTGCGGAAAGCTGCGTGCTGCTGAAGAACAACAACCACGCCTTGCCCCTGGATCTGTCTGCGCCGGTGGCGCTGTTTGGCCGGGTGCAGAAGAACTATTTCTATGTAGGCAACGGCAGCGGCGGCGATGTTTCCGCCCCGTACAGTATCAACTTGGTGCAAGGGCTGGTAAACGCCGGCGTGCAGCTGGACAGCACCGTACTGGCCGCCTATGAAAGCTGGTGCACCGCCTCTGTCAACGACCCGGACCCGGGATTTTGGGGGCACTGGCCCCGCTATTATGCAGAAATGCCGGTGAAGCAAGACTGGGTACAGGCGGCTGCTAAGCGGTGCCAAACCGCCGTGGTGGTGATTGGCCGCAGCGCCGGTGAGGACCGGGAAAACACGCTGAAAAAAGGCAGCTTTTACCTGACGAATAAAGAAAAGGCCTTGCTGGACGCAGTGACCACTGCCTTTCAAAAAGTGGTGCTGGTGCTGAATATCGGCAGCATTATGGACTTTGCGGAAATCGACGCCTACGGCGACAAGATCAGCGCCATTTTGCTGGCCTGGCAGCTGGGCATGGAGAGCGGTAACGCGGTGGCGGATGTGCTCACCGGGCAGGTAAACCCAAGCGGCCGCCTGACGGACACCATCGCCAAAACCTACGCCGACTACCCGGCACAGAACTTTGGCAACAAGGCAGAGAACCGCTATACAGAAGATATTTTTGTGGGCTATCGGTACTTTGAGACCTTTGCGCCGGAGCGGGTACTGTACCCCTTTGGTTACGGTCTGTCTTACACAGACTTTGCCTGCAAAGTGACAAAAACAGAAATAAAAGACCAGACGGTCACCGTGCAGGTGCAGGTGGAGAACACCGGCGCCCTGCCCAGCAAACAGGTGGTACAACTGTACGCCTGCTGTCCCTGCGGTGCACTGGGCAAGGCCGCCAAGGTGCTTATTGCCTTTGGCAAAACCGAGGAACTGGCCCCCGGCAAGCACCAAAGTCTGACCCTCACCGCCCCTTATCGGCACTTTGCCAGCTTTGACGACAGCGGCGCTGCCGGGCACAAAAACGCCTGGTTGCTGGAAGCGGGGGACTACACTTTTTGCCTAGGTACAGATGTGCGCAGCGCTGTCCCCTGCGGTAACCTGCACCTAGCGGACACGCTGGTGCTGGAGCAGTGCTGCCAGTTGCTGGCGCCCCCGGCGGACAGCGGCTTTGACCGACTCACCGCCACAGTGCAGAACGGCAAAGTGACCCGGACCTACGCCCCGGTGCCCACCGCCACCGTAGACTTAAAGCAAGAGATCCTGGATCATCTGCCCCCTGCCCTGCCGGTCACCGGCAACAAGGGCTTTGTGCTGGCAGATGTGGCCGAGGGCAGCGTCAGCCTGGACGACTTTGTGGCGCAGCTGTCTACCACGGAGATGGAACTGCTCAGTCGCGGCGAGGGCATGATGGACAGCCCACTGGGTGCCTCCGGCAATGCGGGCGCCATGGCCGGGGTCAGCGACAGCCTGCGCCAAAAGGGCATACCACCGGTGATCACCACCGACGGCCCCTCTGGGATTCGCCTGCGGGCCACCTGCTCCCTGCTGCCCAGCGGCACCGCCCTGGCTTGCAGCTGGAACCTGCCGCTGGTACAGGACCTGTACGCCGCCATGGGGCGGGAGATGGTGGACAAGGGCACCGATGTGCTGCTGGCGCCGGGCATGAATATCCACCGCAATCCGCTGTGCGGGCGCAATTTTGAATACTTCTCCGAAGACCCGCTGGTCACCGGCAAGCTGGCCGCTGCGGTGGTACAGGGTCTGCAAAGCGCTCCGGTATCCGCCTGCCCCAAGCACTTTGCCTGCAACAATCAGGAATATAACCGCAACCACAACAATTCCGTGGTCAGCGCTCGCGCCCTGCGGGAGATCTATTTGCGGGGATTTGAGATCTGCATAAAAGAAGCACATCCTAAGAACCTGATGACCAGCTACAACAAGATCAACGGCGTGTGGAGCCACTACAACTACCAGCTGTGCGCCGCCCTGCTGCGGGAGGAATGGGGCTACACCGGCAATGTGATGACCGACTGGTGGATGCGCTACGCCCCCTCGCCGGAGTTCCCAGAGCTGCGGGACAACGGCTACCGGGTGCGGGCACAAGTTGATGTGCTGATGCCCGGCGCCAAAACCGCCATCAGCAAGTCCGCCCCCAACGACGGCAGTCTGCTGGCGACCCTGGGCAAGCCCGACGGCATCACCCTGGGCGAGCTGCAACGCACGGCAAAGAATGTGCTACGCATGACCCTGCGCACAAAATTCGCCGGGCAGTACAAAGACTAAAAAAATCCCCCACGGTGGGTTGCTACTGCCCCGCCGCCGTGGTAAAATTAAAGCATCAAACAAGCGCCCAACGGCGCAATATCGGGAGGATAACCAAATGGCATGTTTCTTAGTACCGGCCGCTGAGGCCGTGGTGGTCACCGCTGTGGCGCTGACCCTGAAGAAAAAGGAAGAAAAGCTCACGCTGCCCACCCATGAAGCTGTGGGCACTGGGGCACCTGCCCAGGAGAAGAAATTTACCTGGAGCCGCAAGCTGTTCTTGCTGTCCGGTCTGCTATGGGGCGGCATTTTGCTGCTGGCCTTTGAGCATCTGTGGCACGGCGAGGTGACTCTGTTTGCACCGTTCCTAACGGCCATGAGCAACCCGGAGGACAAAGCGGTCATGCTCCACGAAATGGCGACTGTGGGTGTGACGATGAGCGCCGTTGTCACCGCTGTATGGGGCATAGCAGTCGCCGTGGTCAGCGCCAAATTCAAAAAGAGCGCCAAAACGGCTGCACAGGAGGGTTAATATGTGCCTGCTACTAACCTTGATGGCTGCCGTGGCGGCCACCGTAGCCTGGTATGCCTGCGAAAAGCGGGGGACCTACCGACTGGGCACGCTGTGCCTGATCTACTGGGGTGCCGGGCTGATGTGGCTGGTGGACTTCTTCTTTGAATACTTCAGCGAAGGGGCGGCGTATTTTCAGCAGAGCTTCAGCGAGATACTGAACGACAGTCTGCTGGGTCTCTCTGCCGTAACCTTGGGCGCCATCGCCTGGCTGGCGATCTTGCTGGTCAAGGATCCTAAGCGTGTGTTCAAACAGCAATAAATCAAAAAGGCGACTGCACCGCAGCCGCCTTTTTCTTTGCCCGAAAAATCTTAGACAAATCTGGTTCCTTTTGCCATATTATGCACAAAATGGATGAATTCCATCACTTTCCATTGCAATTTTTTATAGAATATGTATAATAAAAAGAGATGTACACATCGTACAAAATAGGAATTTGGAGGGAACCGATATGGATATGAGCACCAACAAACAACTGCGCCCCTTCGGTATGCGCGATAAGATCGGCTATGCCTTTGGCGACTTTGGCTGCAATATGAGCTTTGCGTTCATTAACAGCTATTTGATGCTGTTCTATGTCACCTGTATGAAGATCGACCCCAAGCACTTTGCCGTTCTCATTCTGCTGGGCAAAATTTTTGACGCCATCAACGACCCCATCATCGGCGGTCTGTGCGATGCCACCAAACCCGGCAAGGACGGTAAATTTAAGCCCTGGATCAAGTGGGCCAGCCCGGTGCTGCTGCTGTCCAGTATTGCCCTGTTCATTTATGCACCCAGTGCGCCCTACGGGGTAAAGATCGCCATGTGCCTGGGCATTTACTGCCTGTGGAGCGTGGCGTACACCAGCGTGAATGTGCCCTACGGCTCCATGCAAAGCTGCATTACCAACGACCCGGCGGGCCGCTCCTCCCTGTCCCAGTGGCGGAGTATCGGCGCTATGTGTGCCCAGATCCCCATTATGATCCTGCTGCCCCTGCTGGTATATGACAAGAACGACAATCCCCGCGGTGATCTGTTCATCATCTTTGTGGGCGTGATGGGTGCCATCGGTTTGGTATCCTTCTACCTGCTGCGGCGCATGACCACCGAGCGCATTGCCGCTGCACAGCCCCAGGAAAAACAGAAGTTCAACTATTTTGCCACTCTTGCCTCTTTCTTTAAGAACAAACCCATGATGGGCGTGACCATCAGCACCGTGGCATACCTGGCGCTGATGATGACGGTGACCACCTCCATGCCCTATATCTTTATGTGCTATTTCCAGAACACCAAGCTGATCACCATTGCCACCATGCTGGCCGGATGTCCGGTGGCGCTGGGCATTTTGCTGGTAAAGCCCATGCTCAAGAAATTCACCAAAAAGCAGCTGTGCACCTATCCCTTTGTCCTGTCGGCCATCTCTGCCGGCGTGGCTGCCTTTGTGCGGATCCGTAACCCCTATGTTTGGATCGCACTGGTGGCCATCGCCATGTTTGGCTCTGCCTTTTACCTGACCTTGATGTGGGCGCTGGTAGCGGACTGCATCGACTACCAGGAGCGCCGGACCGGCCGCCGGGAGGAAAGCTCCATTTACGCCACCTATTCCCTGTTCCGCAAAATTGCCCAGGGTGTAGGCGCCGCCGTAGTCAGCTGGGCCATCGGTATGACCGGCTATAACCAAAAGCTGGGCGCCCTGGAGCAGGCTGCCGGTGTACCGGAGAAGATCTATTTCGTCACCGCGTTCCTGCCCTTTATTGGCGCACTGATCAGCCTGATCAGTATGCATTTCCTGTATAATCTGGACGACAACGCCCAGGAAAAAGTAAAATAATCCACCCGGAGGCAACCCTATGCGACAAATCATCAACATTAACAAAGGCTGGCGCTTTTCCAAAAAGCCCCAAAGCACCCCCACAACCCTGCCCACAGACTGGGAGTCGGTGGACCTACCCCACACCTGGAACGGCACAGACGGCCAAGACGGCGGCAACGACTATTACAGAGGCAAGTGCGCCTACGCCAAGGCGCTCACCGCCGATGAACTGGGCAGCGCCCCGGTGCATTACCTGCAATTCGACGGCGTAAACAGCAGTGCCGAGGTCTACTGGAACGGCAAGCAGATTGCCAAGCATGACGGCGGCTACTCCACCTTCCGTGCCAAGCTGCCGGAAATTTTGCCGCAGAACCTGCTGGTGGTCTATGCAGACAACAGCTCCAATGAAACGGTATATCCCCAGATGGCGGATTTCACCTTCTACGGCGGCATTTACCGGGATGTAACCGTGCTGGGCGTGGAAGAGAGCCACTTTGACCTGGACTACTACGGCGCTCCCGGCGTGCAAGTGGTGCCCACCATGCAAGGCACCGACGCCACGGTGGCTGCCACGGCGTATGTGACTGCACCGGCAGGCTGCACCGTGCATTTTGCCATCACCAATAGGAACGGCGACCCGGTGGCAGAAGCCGATGCGGACGCTGCCGATGCAAAGAGCAACATCAAATTGGAAAACGCCCACCTGTGGCACGGCACGGAGGACCCGTACCTGTATACCCTGACGGTCACTTTGCTGCAAAACGGCAAAGCGGTAGACGAAATTGCCACCCGCTTTGGCTGCCGCAGCTTTGCTATTGATCCGCAAAAGGGCTTCATCTTAAACGGCAAACCCTATCCCCTGCGCGGCGTATCCCGCCACCAGGATCGGCCGGGGATCGGCAACGCCCTCACCGCCAAGGAGCACACGGAGGATATGGATCTGATCTGCGAGCTGGGCGCCAACACCATTCGCCTGGCCCATTACCAGCACAGCCAGACCTTTTATGACCTGTGCGACGAGCGAGGTATGGTCGTCTGGGCAGAAATTCCCTATATCTCCCGCCACATGCCCGGGGGCAAGGCCAACACCATCAGCCAAATGACAGAGCTGATCTGCCAAAACAGCAATCACCCCAGCATTGTGGTGTGGGGTCTGTCTAACGAAATCACCATGAACGGCGCGTCGGATCCCTCCCTTTTGGAGAACCACCGGGCGCTGAACGACCTGGTGCATAAAATGGATCCCACCCGCCCCACAACCATAGCGGTGCTGAGTATGTGCGATCCCGGCGAGGCATATGTACAGATCGCCGATGTGCTGTCCTACAACCACTACTTTGGCTGGTACGGCGGCAAAACCGAGATGTACGGCCCCTGGTTTGACAAATTTCACAAGAAGTATCCGAACCGGGCGGTAGGCATGAGCGAGTACGGCTGTGAGGCGCTGAACTGGCACACCTCTGACCCCCAGCAGGGGGACTACACCGAGGAGTACCAGGCCAAGTATCACGAGGATGTAATCCGCCAAATCGCCGCGCGCCCCTGGATGTGGTCCACCCATGTGTGGAATATGTTTGACTTTGCCGCTGATGCCCGCAGCGAGGGCGGCGAGAACGGTATGAACCACAAGGGCTTGGTAACCTTTGACCGGCAGTATAAGAAAGACGCGTTCTATGCCTACAAGGCTTGGCTGTCCAAGGAGCCGTTCGTCCACATTTGCGGCAAGCGGTATGTGGACCGCACCGAGGATGTGACCAAGGTCACCGTCTACACCAACCAGCCCCAGGTAGAGCTGTTTGCCAACGGCAAGAGCCTGGGCGTGCAGCAAAAGGGCGAATATCCGTTTTTCTACTTTGATGTGCCAAACAGCGGCGAGACAACCCTGACCGCCAAGGCCGGAGACTGCACGGACGAGAGTCACCTGCGCCATGTGAATGAGCCCAACCGGGACTATGTGCTCCAAGAGGAGGGCGCCGTCATCAACTGGTTTGAGATCGAGACCCCGCCCGGCTATATGAGCATTAACGACACCATCGGCGATATTTTGGCCACCACCCGGGGCAAGCTGCTGGCCCTGCGGATTGTGCAAATGGTGCGGGCCAATATGAAGAAGAACAAGGGCGGCTCCACCGGCGGCATGGCAGATATGGCCAAGGGCATGAAAATCAACAAAAGCTTGATTGACATGGGCAAGGGCTTTACCGTCAAGCGCGTGTGCATGATGGCCGGCGGCCTGTTTACCAAGGAGCAGATCCTGGAGATCAACGCCAAGCTGAATAAAATCAAGAAAAAGCAAAAGTAATTTTGCCACCGACTTCCCTTGCAGAGCCCTGCGAGGGAAGTTTTTTTGCCCCGCACCCGGCAGCGGATCACCGCGCCGGAATTGGCGCGATAAATTTTAATTTACCCCTTGCCCTGCCGCCCCCTGCGTGGTATAATAATAGCCACACGGGCGCGTAGCTCAGTTGGGAGAGTGCTGCATTCGCATTGCAGAGGTCGAGGGTTCGACTCCCTTCGTGTCCACCAAAAGTCCACCGTAATTTTGATAGAATTACGGTGGATTTTTTAATGTTATATTTCGTTTGAAAAAATGCGATTTGAAGAGGTGGTAAATCATGGCGCGAGCAAGGTATCAGGTCTTGGTCATTCCATATTGCATACAGGACGACCAAGTGCAATTCTGCTTATTTCGAAGAAGCGATATGGGCATTTGGCAATTCATAGCAGGCGGAGGAGAAGAGGAGGATCTTTCCATCATTGCGTCGGCAAAAAGAGAAGCCTTTGAAGAAGCCGGTATTTCTAAGTCCTGTGATTTTTTCAAGCTCAATACCTGCTGCAGCATACCGACCAACTGCTTTAAGAATGCAGAGACAATATGGGGTAAAGCGTGTTTCGTCATTCCGGAGTACGCATTTGCAGTGAGAGTAGAAAGCACAGTTTTGCAGCTGTCTCATGAGCATACAGAATATAATTGGCTGAATTATGCGGAAGCACACACACGACTTCAATACGACAGCAACAAAACCGCTCTCTGGGAAGTGAATCAGCGCATTGCACTTGGAATGTTGGAATAGAGCACTTCCATTATGTCGCAATTTTTCAGGGGAGAGTACCGTGTCAAGACGGCGCAGCGCCCCCTTGCACAAATTCCATCAAGATTACAGTCTTTTGCCAAAAGCCGATTTCTTTTGAGATCGGCTTTTTTCTTTTGCCTACACCGACCCGCATTTTTTATTATCCGGAATACTGCCGCAATGTACGGACCGCAGGGGCTTGCAATTTTGCTCCGTTTTGTGTACCATGGTAGCAGAGAAACTGTACGAATTTGCAGCAAAGGAGATAGGAGCGGTCTATGCGCACGGTGAAAATTGCATACACGCCCCCGCAGCGGCGCTCCCTTGGGGAAAAGCTGCGCTACAAGCTGACGGTACGGCGCAAGGGCGCCCGGCCAACCGAAGCGGCTATGTGTACATCACCGACGACCCGGACTACCTCGCAAACAGCAGCTATTTTTACTGGAAGGTGGGCCGTATCGGGCAAGGCGCCACCTTTGTGCTGCTGGAAATTGACGCCTGTGCTTTGGACCGGACCCAACCCATTATGCGGGTGCTGGAGCACCACGAATTTGCCGTTCCCGCCGTGCCGCCGGAATTTATAAACTTTGCTTAGCAACACACAACTTTTAACACAATAAAACAAAGGACCGGTTACTCATCAGTAGCCGGTCCTTACCTATATCTATATTATTTTGTGTCAATTGTCAAAACATCCGTTCGTTTTAACTCGTGCATATCCTTATCACAAATAGACAAAGAAAGCGAAACATCTTTCTTAGGCTTAGTACCGATGATCCATGCCTGGTTCATCTTCTTCCCGCCCTGCATCGTAGCAGGCACACCGCTGGTAAACTGTACCATTGTATCATCTACGGAAGAATCCATCGGTAAAACGGTAATCTCTTCATCAGTTTTGTTTTCCAATGTGACATTGAGCATAACAATACCCGACATTTCCGATATTCCTTTATATGTTGCCTTCAATGTTTTGTCTTCATAAAATACGCTACTATTCTCCGCACTTGATTCTTTATTATCCACACTCTCCGAAGCCGAAGGCACAGTTGTCACGTCTGAATCCGTTTTCTGCGTGGTGTCCCCACAAGCAGCAAAAAGGGTCACTATCGCCAACATACACACAAATATCCCTAACTTTTTCATTTTTTAATCCTCCTTTCTTCCAATATATCACAGAATTAGTATAGTTGCAACATAATATTTCCGCACATATAAATTCTAAATATAGATAGTACCTACATACCACACAAGACCGGCAAAAATGCGCCGTCGAAAGCAGACAAGAACAACAAAATATTGACAGCGGCACAGGGAAATGCTACAATAAAAACAAACGGGGACGCAACGGAGCTGACTTATAAGCATTCCGCCGCGTCCTCTTTTTGGATCAAAAATCATTGACCGTAGGGGGAAATGCGATGCAATTCAAATCGGACGGCACCTTGAAAATCATGCAAATCACCGATATGCAAGAGATTCCGGCCATCTCACCGGACACCCTGGCACTGCTGGACGCGGCGGTGGAGGCGGAGCACCCGGACCTGGTCATCTACACCGGCGACCAAATCAAGGGCTACGGCGTGACCTATAAGGGCAAGACCAAAAAAGAGTTGGAGGCCGCTGTGGCCAAAACCATTACCGCCCTGCTGGAGCCGGTGACCCGGCGCCACATTCCCTTTGCCGTTACCTTTGGCAACCACGATCGGCAAGTGGGCATCAGCAACGCAGACCAATTTAATGACATTTACAAATCCCTGCCCGGCTGTATCGGAGAGCAAGCAGAGGGCATTCCCGGCGGCGGCACCTACGCAGTGCCCCTGACCGCCTCTGACGGCTCCGGGCGCACGGTGATGAACCTGTACCTGTTCGACACCGGCACCGACGCCAAGGGCGGCGGGTATGAGGCCTTTGATCCGGCCATTATCGACTGGTATCGCAAGACCCGGGACGCACTGAAGGCAGAAACCGGCCACTATGTGCCCTCTTTGGTATTCCAGCACATTCCCATGCCGGAGTATTACCATGTGCTGCGGCGGGTGAAAAAAAGCGAGAAAGGCGCCATCCAAGCCTTCCGCACCCATAAAAACGAATTCTACAAGCTGGGCGACACCTGCCGTCCCGGCGATATGTTGGAGGAGCCCCCCTCCATTCCGGACATCAACAACGGCGAGTTTGACGCCCTGCACGAAAAGGGCGATATTCTGGGCGTGTTTGTAGGCCACGACCACAAAAACAGCTTTGTGGGCCGGTACAAGGATATGGACCTGGGCTTTACCCAGTCCGCCGGCTTTAATGTGTACGGCAACCGCACCAAGCGCGGCGTGCGCTGCTTCGTCCTCCATGAAGACGACCCCACGCATTACGACACCTACACCCGCACCTATGAAGAATTGGTGGGCACCAAGGTGCACCGCCCGGTGTTTGATTACCTGTCCAGCAAGGCCCCGGCCACCATGGACGCAGCCATTCCCATGATCGTAAAGACCGTGGTGGGGCTGGCGGTAATCGTCGCCCTGATCATCCTACTGGCCAAACTACTGTAACGGAGAACCATTATGAGCGAAAAGAAAAAAGACAACGCCTTCGTCCGCTGGACAGAGAAGCACGCAGAAATCTGGAAATTCATTAAGTTTATGATTGCCGGCGGCGGCTCCTCGGCCGTAGAGTTGGTGGTACACATGGTACTGCTGGCAACGGTGTTTAAGCCCTTTTTGGATCAGCCCATCACCAACGACGCGCTGAATATGATCGGCATTGAGTCCAAGGGCTATCTGTACACCTACCTAATCTCCACCACCGTGGGCTACGGCATCGCCTTTATCCTAAACCGAAAGATCACCTTTAAGGCAGATGTGAACCCCACACTCAGTATGATCCTCTATGCCATTATGGTGGTGTTTACCATCTTTGCCAACGGCTGGATCGGCTCTGCTATGACCACCTTTGCCCAAGGGCACAACCTAACCGGCGGCTTTTGGGACATGGTTATTAAGCTGATCGGTATGGCGATCCCCACGCTGTGGACCTATCCCTGCAACCGCTTTATCATTCACCGCAAGAAGAAACCCCAGACCACTGCAACAGAGAAAGAAGAAGCATAATTTATGAGCAATACCACTGAAAAGAAAGAAAAGCAGAACTTTGGTCAATTTATCAAATTTGCCTTATTCTCCGCCTCCGCCGGCATTATCCAGGTGCTGACCTTTACCCTTCTAAGCGAAGTGGTCGTCAAGCTGCCTGCCATTCAAAGCGCCATGGAGAGCAACGCTACCTTTGCCAGGATCATGCAAAATGAGTACGGCCCCATGTACCTGACCGCCCTGATCCTGTCTGTGGTGTGGAACTTCACCTTTAACCGCAAATTCACCTTTAAGTCCGCCGCCAATGTGCCGGTGGCCATGTTAAAGGTCTTTGCCTTTTACCTGGTGTTTACCCCCATCTCCACCCTACTGGGCAATTACTTTACCGCCAAGTTTGCAGATGTGAGCGCCATCAACTACATTGTGCTGGGGCTGACTATGGCCACCAATATGATCACGGAATTCCTCTATGACAAATTCGTGGTGTTCCGCGGCCAGGAGAATACCGCCGTCAGCAAAAAGGACAAGAAAAAAGCATAATAAAATCGCAAAAAGACAAAGAAAAGCGACTGCGCAAAACGTGCAGTCGCTTTTTATATGTTCCGTATCAGTCCAACATTTGCAAAATCTCTTCCTTAGAGCGAACACCCACGGCACGATTAACCGTACGGCCGTCCCGAATCACCAGCAAAGTGGGAATGCTGGCAATGCCAAAGGCCTGGGCCAGCTCCGGCTGCTCGTCCACATTCACCTTGCCCACCTTGGCGCCGGTAACCTCTGCGCCGACCTCATCCACAATGGGCGACACCATACGGCACGGGCCGCACCAGGTGGCCCAAAAATCCAACAGCACCGGGCACCCGGCCTGCATCACTTCTTCCTGAAAATTCTCTTTTGTAACGGTCATAACGGCCATTTTAGTCATCCTCCTCTGTTTTATAATACAACCGACAATGGCAAAACCCCGGCTCCTTTTGCTCTCTGAACGCCTTGCACATACACTTGGTGTCCGGCGAACGCTCCAGCATACAGGGGCAGTAGCCGCCGGTGCGCTTTAAGCCCTCTCGCACGGTTTTGACCATCTCTTTGTCCGGATTCAATTTGATCTTCACTGGATCACCTCCCTTTTTCTTTATTGTAGCACACCTGTAAAGCCCTGGCAAGCGGGGGATTTTGACCGGCTTTGACAGACGATTTTCTTTATTTTGTCCGATATTTTGCCGCTTATACAGATATACGCGACCGTAATTGTACACTTATGCGAATTGTGAACATTAAGTGAATTTTTCATAAAATGCCACAAATCTCCATATCTACTTGCTATAATAGACTGGGTTTTGTCTTTTCAAAATCCACATTTTAGTCCTACCTATATGGCTAGGCACAATATGGAGGTACGCAATTATGTGCGGTATCGTAGGTTATATCGGCGGCCAAAAGGCCAGTCCGATTTTACTTAGTGGACTGATGAAACTGGAGTACAGAGGATACGACTCTGCCGGCATTGCCACCCTGGAGGATGGCACGCCCACGGTGGTGAAAAACACCGGTCGGGTGCGCAATCTGTACCAGGATCCGCAGCTGGACGCCCTCACCGGTACCGTGGGCATTGCCCACACCCGCTGGGCCACCCACGGCAAGCCCAGCAAGGAGAACAGCCACCCTCACCTGGACAGCCGCGGGGTATTTACCGTGGTACACAACGGTATTATTGAGAATTATGAGGATCTGCGCAGTGAGCTGGAGCTGGAGGGCTGCACCTTCAAAAGCGAAACAGACACCGAGGTGATCCCCAACCTGATTGCCCACTACTATTTTGCAGACAAAGGACCGGCAGAGGAGCGCTTTCTGCGGGCTACCCAGCGGGCGTGCAAACGGCTGGAGGGCAGCTATGCCATTGAGGTGCTGTGCAGCGAAACGCCCGACCAAATGATTGTGGTGCGCAAATCCAGCCCCTTGGTCATCGGCATTGGGTACAAGGAGAATTACATTGCCTCGGATATTCCGGCCATTCTCTCCTACACCAAGGATTTTTACCTGCTGAACGACCAGGAGTACGCAGTCATCACCCGAGAGAATATCACTTTCTACAACGAACAGCTGCACCCCTTTGAGAAGAAGTACCAGCGCATTGACTGGGATGCCACCGCGGCGGAGAAAAACGGCTACCCGGACTTTATGCTCAAGGAAATGTACGAGCAGCCCTCTACCGTACGGGAAACCATCGGCACCCGTGTAACCGCCGGTGCGCCCACCCAAATGGACGGACTGGACTTCACTGCGGCGCAGCTGCAAAATCTGCACCAAATTTATATTATCGGCTGCGGCACCGCCATGCACGCGGGGCTGGCGGCCAAGCCCATGTTTGAGCATTTAACGCATATCCCCACCCAGGTGGATGTGGCCTCCGAGTTCCGCTATCGGGACCCGTTGGTAGATGACCGCACCCTGTGCATTTTTATCAGCCAAAGCGGCGAGACTGCCGATACCATTGCCGCCCTGCGGCTGGCAAAGGCTGCCGGTGCCGCCACCTTGGCCGTCAGCAATGTGATTGGCTCCTCCATTACACGAGAAGCGGATTACACCGTCTACACCCATGCCGGACCGGAAATCGCCGTTGCCTCCACCAAGGCCTATACTGCCCAAGTGGTGCTGCTGGCGGTGCTGGCCATTCACTTTGCCGAGCTGTTGGGGCTGGGCGCCGGTGTGGCAGCCGACCTAAAAGCCGATCTGCTGGAGCTGCCGGCACTGATCGAAGAGACACTCAAGTGCGCTCCCCAAGTGAAAGCCTTTGCAGACAAGATCCACCGAGAGACCGATGTGTTCTTTATCGGTCGTGGCAGCGACTACACCACCAGCCTGGAGGCGTCGCTGAAGCTGAAAGAGATCTCCTATATCCACTCGGAGGCGTACCCCAGCGGCGAGCTGAAGCACGGACCCATTGCCCTGATTGAAAAGGGCACCACCGTCATCGGCACCATTACGGACCCGGCGCTGGTGGACAAATCCGTCAGCAACCTGAAAGAGGTAATCACCCGAGGCGCCAAGGTGCTGGTGGTCACCAACCGAGATGTGCGGGCGTCGGATATTGACACCCTGATCCGCGTACCGGAAACCCACCCGCTGCTGGCACCCGCCGTGTCCATTTTGCCCTACCAGCTGCTTAGCTACTATATCGCCAAGCAAAACGGTCTGGATGTAGATAAACCCCGGAATTTGGCCAAATCCGTAACGGTGGAATAATCATACGATCCACCCTTGTCATGGGAGGCAAAAGGTAAATCAATATAAAATAGCCCTGCGGCACACACCGCAGGGCTATTTTTATACCGGGTACTTATTCGCCGAAATAGCGCTTTAACAAACCTTCAAAGGCCTTGCCGTGGCGGGCCTCGTCGCGAGCCATCTCGTGCACGGTGTCATGAATCGCATCCAGGTTGGCAGCCTTAGCCTTCTTGGCCAACTCAAACTTGCCCAGGGTAGCACCGTTCTCGGCAGCCACACGCATCTCCAGGTTCTTCTTGGTAGAGGGGGTCACCACCTCGCCCAGCATCTCGGCGAACTTGGCGGCGTGCTCTGCCTCTTCATAAGCGGCCTTTTCCCAATACAGACCGATCTCCGGGTAGCCCTCACGGTGTGCCACTCTGGCCATAGCCAGGTACATACCCACCTCGGAGCACTCGCCGTTAAAGTTGTCTCTCAGGCCCTGGACGATCTCCTCGTCCACGCCGTCAATAATGCCTACCTGGTGCTCGGCAGCCCAAGTGCGCTCCTCGTTCTCCCGCACGGCCATCTTGGCACCGCAAATGGGGCAAACATCAATGGGTGTGTCGCTCTCATACCCGCATACCGGGCAATAATACTTTTTGCTCATAATCGTCTTTCTCCTTTTTAGATGATTTGGATAACACATTTATTGACAACAGCTGCAAATGCCGCTGAAGTACACATCTTTGTGGTGGACGGTAAAGCCGTCCAGTCCCTGAATACCTATCAGGTCCGGGACAAAGTCATAGATCCGCCCGCATTTTTCGCACCGGAAGTGCCCGTGGAAGCGGGTGTCCGCATCGTAGTGGATTCGGCCGCTGTCAATGGTCACCGGAATGATCAGACCGCAGGCGTCCAGGGCTTGCAGGGCATTGTACACCGTGGTCTTTGAAAAAGCGGGATTGTCCTCCAGCACTGCCCGGTACACGCTCTCCACATCCGGGTGGGTGCGGTGCTCGCACAGGTATTTATACACGGCAATGCGCTGGGGCGTTGCCTTAAATCCCCGGTCCTTAAAGATTTGTACGATCTCTGCCGTTTCCGTTCGGATCACCTCTCTTTATGTTGTAATTATTATTGACTTGTAATGATTACAACATAAATATACACGATTTCTAACCGGATGTCAAGTCTTTTTTTGATTTTTTGCACTTTTCTTTTCAGCGGGTACAGAAAGCCCCGGCGCCTACAAAGGGCCCCGGGGCAATTTTGTTTTTTATTTTATACAAACTTAATAGGTAATACTGTCGGTGGTAATGTAGGTAACACCCTTGTCTTTCAGACTTTGCAGCGTGTCCATATCGTCAATGGTCCAGGCGCCCACTTCCAGCCCGGCATCCAGGCACTTTTGCACCACTTCCTTGGTGTTCTCGTCCTTGTTGCCGTTAAAGTCAATGCCGCACTCTCCGCCCAGAGCCTTGGCGTCTGCAATGGCCTGGTCGTCGATCTTCTGTACCAAATACCACACCGGCACATCCTGGGACAACTTGCGGATCTGCTGCAAATTCTCCAAATGGAAGGAGATAAACAGCGGCTTGGCACCGGTGTCCGCCACCAGCTTCAAGATCTCGTCATAATGCTCCGTGTTGTTCTTGCCTTTCAGCTCGATCACGGCGGTCACATTGTACTTGACGCAGGTCTTTAAGTAGTCCTCTAAGGTGCAAATTTTCAAATTGGGGTATTGGTCGATATTCACCCCATTGTCCGTATTGTAGGTAAGCAGCTCGTCGTAGGTCTTTTTTTCCACAAAGGCGTGCTGATCCATCATACGGTAGGTATGGCTGTCGTGGGAGATGACCCACACCCCGTCCTTGGTGCGATAGGTGTCGCACTCGGCGCCGGTAAATCCGGCCTTGCCGGCCTCCTCAAAGGCAGGCAGCGTATTCTCCGGTGCCACGGCACGGAACCCACGGTGGGCGATCAAGGTCACATCATGATTGCCCATAGCGGTGACGGTGTAGTCCTTCACCTGGCAGTAATTGTGCAGATAGATCAACCCGCCGCTGACCACAATCAGGATCAACGCCAGCAGCACGCTGCACAGGATCACTGCCACCTTTTTGCCGGTGGACCACTTTTTCTTCTCTTTTTTCACTGCGGTTTTACTCATTTTCTTTTTCCCCCTCCGATTGCGTTGGGAATTTGATCACCTTATCGTCGGTGACGAACTCCCCTTTTTTGTTCCACTTGCCCTGCACACCCTTGTGGGCGGCGCCCAACTGAAAATGCAGCTGGGCAATACCAAAGTCCAGGCTCTTGTCCGAGTACGGCGCGTCCACCGAGGCAGAGATCTTGCCTTCCTCGTAGCGAAAGCGCACGCACCGCCGGTTGGTGGCAGACGGTGCCTTTTCCACCATCTGCATGGCAAACACATACGGCTCCGGCAGCGCCCGGTCGCAGGCCTCCATCATCTTTTGGTAGGGCTTGTTGGTCTTGTGGGTGGCGTTGTACATCATCTTCTCTTTCATGCTCTTGCCGGGCTTTACATTGCCGATGGTGATCACGCCGTACAGGCGCAGATCCCGGGGCAAATCCAGCATTTGGTAGAGCTTGTTCTCATTATATGTACCCGTTACCCAGCAGGTGCCCAGCCCGTGATACACACACTGCAAAACAATACTTTCGCCAAAGTAGCCGCTTTGAATTCTGGCCCACTCCGTGTCCGGCCCGCACACAGCCACCAGCGCAAATTTGCCGGTAAACAGGGTAAAGGGGGCCGTGCCGTCTGCCAGCAGGCGAAAAGAAAGCCCGCTTTGGCGATTGACGGCGTCCACCATCTCCTGCAAGATCTCCAGCACCCGGGGATCCGGCGGCGTGTGGCTGTAAGTCCGGCGGGAACAGCGGGCGCCAATGGCCTCAATATATTCTGCATTGGTCAAATGTACCACTTCCTCTCTACGGCAAGCACTGCCTACTGCACGCCCCCCGCCCGGCGTAAAACCGGGCAGGGGAACACAGCCTCAGTATAGCACAATCCCGGGAGAATTACAAGTCAAAGGTCACGCCGTAAGCCTTGGTCCAACCGTAGATCTGGACCACATAGGCCACCACCTGTGCACCGCGCATCAGCTGGCCGTACCAAGGCTCCCGCAGGGTGTCCGGGTTTTGGCAAAGAGCGACCACCGCATCCCGGTTCAGCAGCTCATACAGCGGGCAAGCGGTATCCGTCAGCACCGGCTCTGCCAGCGCCTTGACCCGGGCAAAATACGCCGGATTAAAGGTCTTGGGGTACGGGCTTTTTTTGCGCCAGGCGATCTGATAGGGCAGCTCTCCCTCAAAGGCCTTGCGCAGCACGCCCTTCTCTCGCCCCTCCGGCGACTTCAGCGCCCAGGGCATATTGTAGGCGTACTCTACCAGCCGCCAGTCGCAAAACGGCACACGCACCTCCAAGGAACTGTGCATACTCATGGCATCCTTGCGCATCAACAGTGTTTGCATAAACCAATCGGTATTCAGCCGGAACATCTGGCGCATACGCTTTTCCAGCGGGCTGTCTGTGTCCAGCACCTCCGTGTCCGCCACCGTGCGGCGGTAGGCGGCCTGCACATAGTCCGCCCCCTCCGGTAACAGCCCCGGGCGCAGCAGACTTTGGCGCACGTCTACACTGCGGGACCAGGGGAATGTGTCCGCAAACAAGATCTCCTGCCGATGATACCATGGATAACCGCCAAAAATCTCGTCGGCGCATTCGCCGGACAGGCACACCTTAAAGTCCCGGTGCACCTGCCTGCAAAACAGCAACAAGCTGGAATCCACATCCGTAAAGCCCGGCACGCCACGGGCCAGGGTAGCCTCCACCAGCGCCTCTGCCACATCCACATTATTCAGCACCACATTGCGGTGATCGGAGCCGATGGCCTCGGCCATTAGGCCGATATAATCGCTGTCTGCATTGGGCTGGAACAGACTCTTTTGGAAGTAGCGGTCGTTGTCCTCATAATCCACCGAGTAGGTGCACAGCCGCTCCCCCTGCGCCGCCATCTTCCGGGCGGCGATCTCGGAAATAATGGACGAGTCCAGCCCGCCGCTAAGAAAAGTACATACCGGCACATCACTGACCAGCTGGCGCTCCACCGCGTCCGTCACCAGCTGATGGGTGCGCTCTATGGTGTCCGCCGGGCTGTCCGTATGGGGCGCGGCGTGCAGCTTCCAGTACCGATGCACCTGCAAAGTGCCGTGGTCATAGGTCAGGTAGCAGGCCGGAGGCAGCTCCGCCAAATCCCGAAACACCGCATGCCCCGGGGAGCGGGCAGGCCCCAGCATAAAGATCTCTGCCAACCCGCTGCGATCCACCACCGGCTCCACCTCTGGAATCAGCAGCAGGGTAGGGATCCGACTGGCAAAGGCAAACAGCCGCCCTTTTTTGCAGTAAAACAGGGGCTTTACCCCGATCCTGTCCCGGGCGGCAAACAGGGTGCCCCGGCGGGTGTCATACACCGCAAAAGCAAAGATGCCGTTGAGCTTTTCCAAGCACCCGGCTTTCCACTTATGATAGGCCTTAAGCACCACTTCTGTATCACAGGTGGTCTCAAAGCTGTACCCGGCGCTTTCCAGCAGATGGCGCACCTGCGCCGTGTTGTAAATTTCGCCATTATAGGCGATCACTAAATCGCCAAAGCGCATGGGCTGCCGCCCACCTGCCGGGTCAATAATCGCCAGCCGCCGGTGCAGCAGCGCCGCCCCCGGCTCTAAGTATCGCCCGCTGTCGTCCGGGCCACGGCTTCGCAGGCTGTCGCTCATTTGGCACAGCAGCTGCTCTTGCTCCCGCAGATCCACATCCTCACGCAGAATTCCTGCAATTCCGCACATAACATCACCTCACTTTTAGTCTATGCAGGCGCACGCCCTTTGCCAGTAACGGAATTTTTGGAAATTTGCAATTTGGGCTTGACTATCATTTTTCGTTGTGTTATAGTATTAAGGCGTTAAGAAATGCTGGTGTAGCTCAGTTGGTAGAGCAGCTGATTTGTAATCAGCAGGTCAGGGGTTCGAGTCCGTTCACCAGCTCCACGGCGGAGTTGGCAACGCCGTTCTCCGCATTTATATGGGTAGGTTCCCGAGTGGCCAAAGGGAGCAGACTGTAAATCTGCCGTCTACGACTTCGATGGTTCGAATCCATCCCTGCCCACCAAAGAAACGACAATTTTCTTCCGAAGATTGTCGTTTCTTTTTATTTTTGCACAAAAAGTAACCGGCAGGAAAGTTCCCTGCCGGTTTTTTATGCCTGTTAAATCTGATACCACTTAATTTCGTTAGGCTCCAGGTGCAGGTCAAACCCGCTGCCGTCGCCCACATACACGGTGGTGTCTTGCGGCTCATAGGTGTTATTGACCACGCAGTATTTGCCGTTCTTTACATAAGCGTGGACCTCCACATTGTAGTTGGTGGAGAACCACTTGTGCAGCTCCGCCTCCGCAGAAGCCGCCCACAGCACTGCACGGTACAGCACGCGGCTGTTCTTAAAGCTGTACGGCAGACCGCTGATATACACGCCGCGGCCTTTGCCGAATTCTTTGACCGCCATCTGTACCTCACAGCCGTTGCGCACCGCAAAGGGCAGCTCCGTTTCGTTCTGGAGCAGCACCCGAGCGCCCTCCAGAGCCACAATGTTCTTCTTGCCTTCGCCGAAGTCCACATCGCCGTTTGTATCCGCCAGGATAAAGTGATCCGGGTGGGCGGTGGTGTTGTAGCGGTCCGTGTTCAGGGCAAAGCCGTTTTCCTCTTCCACGCCCAGAATATCGTCCAGCTGGAAAAACTTGCCCTGCCACTGGTGGGCTGCCGGCTCGCCCACGCCGATAAAGCCGCCGCCGTTATAGACAAAGGCCTTTACCCGGGTGACGATCTCCTCATCACACCAGTAGGCGCCGCCGGTCTGGGCGGTATCTGCGTCGCCCACATTCAGGATCACGTCAAACTGATCCAGGAAGTGAGGATCGCTCTTAATATCCTCAAAGTTGATAAACGCCACATCAAAGGGTGCGCCGCTGAGCGCCTCAATGACGCCGAAATAAGAATAATTCTGCCGATAATACAGACCGTGGTGCACCATATGGTTGCCCCAGGCGCGCATTTTGCCCCAGCAGTTGAGCACGGCCACCTTCTTTACGCAATAGGGGGTCACGCCCTGAATATTGTCATACAGGGTGCGAAACTCGTCGCACACGGACTCAATGTAATCCACAAAGTCCGGGAACTGGAGTGCCAGCTTTAAGTATCCACCGTAGCCGATCCGCTGAATGGGACTGCGCAGAATGGCACGCCGAGCGGTGACCCAGTTGGTCTTGGCCTCCATAATGGGATCGCCCCCTGCGTGGAACACATCCGGGAAGAAATAGGGCAGGAATCGACCCTCCGTGTACTTTACATTCTTAATATCGCTAAACAGCCGCAAGGTGGCGCCGTTGCCTACGCTGCCCACCACAGCGTCCAGCCCGATGGTGGCGAATTCCTCCATAAACGGCTCCATGCCGATCCAGTGGTCGCCCATAAACATCATAGCCTCTTTGCCGTAGCTGTGCACAATGTCTACCATCTCTTTGGCCAGCTTAGCCACCTCCCGGCGCTGGAACGCTTGGAAGTCCTTAAATTCCTTCGTGGGGATCCGGTAGCTGTTGTTCATATAGCCCTGGTCAATAATGAACTCCGGGCGGAACTTGTAGCCCACTTCCTGCTCAAACTGCTTTAAGATATAGGGGCTGACAGAGGCAGAATAGCCGAACCAATCCACCCACTTCTCCCGCGCCATCTCGTCAAATACCAAGGTAAACTGGTGGAAGAAGGTGGTAAAGCGGATCACATCCACATACGGGTGCTCGTCCAAAAACCGGCGCAGCCGCTCCATAGAGTGGGCGTGGGTCTTGGGCTGGCGCACATCAAAGGTGATCTGCGGCTCCGCGTCTTTCCAGTCGTTGACCACCGCGTTATACATATTCACCGGATCCCACATAATGTAGGTCAAAAAGCTGACGGTGTATTGGTGGAAGGGCACGGTGTGGATCACCACATTGCCGCTCTCCCCATCATAACGCCAGTCCTCTACCGGCACCGGCGCACCGGTGGTGCGATCCATTACTTCCCACCAACGCTGAATATCATCATAAGTATTCACCTTCAGCATTGCCGGGTACAGGTGGTCCATCAGGTGGATCTCCAGCGTGTCCTTTACCGCTGTATGGAACGGGGTCATAATGTACATCTGCTGCACTTCGTCCGGGTTCGCCTTGGCCCAGGCGTTGTCCTTGCGGGTGGTGCAGTAGGTGGCGTAGATCTTGGCGCCGGTGTCTTTCAGCTCCTGGGGGAACTCTGTGCCGTCGCAGTCACGCAGGGCGTCTGCGCCCCAGCGCTCCATAATTTCTTTGGTCTGGGGCACCACATCCAGGTCGGTGGGGATGGTGACTCTGCCCTTTCTGTTTGCCATAGTTTGTTACCTCAATCTTCCTTGCTGTCCGCCGGAACGACGGTGTTGTTCACCAGTTTCATCTTGCCGTGGTTGCGCTTGCGCCGCAAGGGCACACCCGGCTCCATATAAAATGTGTTGTCCTCTACCAAACCGTCCGGGTTGCCGGCAGGCGACAGCACGCCCCCCAGATCCCGGTAGCTTACATTGTGGCGATAGGTGCTGTGCACCGCCTCACCCAGGCAAAACATCATGGCTCCGCCCTCGTTGTAGGCGGAGTAATTGTATTCATACACGGTGCCGTCTCCGGAGTCTGCGTCATAAGCCATACCGTCCTGGTTCAGTTTGGTATCTGCCACATCGTTGTACCGCAGCAGGGCGTCCTTGCACTTCCAGGGCCAAATGGCCGCCGCCACCTTGCCCTGGCGCTTGCCCGGGTATTTGTAATAGCGGTCGTTCATCTCAAAGGCACAGCTGTCCGCCGTGTTGTGCTCCACCAGCGGACGCAGGGCGTACATGGGGGTAATTGCGTCGCCCCCGGCAGCCACCACATAATTGCCCCGCAGGGTAATATTTTCGTGGCCGTATTTTAAGAAAGCGTCTTCTGCCAGTTCCTTGGCAGCAAAGTCCCGGTGCCGATAGCTGTAACCCACTGCAATACCCCAGCGGCTCACCTGCTGAACCATACAGTTCTCCACCGTTACGCCGTCATACCGAGCCACGCCAGTCTTGGCCTCATCGGCCGGAGTCAGGGCGGTCATATAAATGCCGCCGTTATTCATGTGCTTGTTATATACATTGCCCTTCACATCATGGACAAACAGTCCGGTAAGCGTAATGCTGTGCAGGGTGCCCCGATCCCGGGCTACCACCGCCACGCCGGTGCGATCCATCTTGTCTGCAGCGCAGTAGCTTTCCAGGTCGGTAAAGGGCGCATCGTTGGTGATCTCCAGATCCCGCAGCACAATATTCTCCACATCATAAAGCAGCACGGCGGAGGACACTTCTCCCCGATATACATGGCCGTCAAAATCCAGCGGCGTGCCGTAATCCTGGTACCATACGCCGGTACCGTTTGCCGCAATACAAGGCAGGGCATCGCCCGTACCGTAGGCGCCGATCTCTATGGGCGCGCCGGCAATATCGCCGCAGTTTTTCAGGTGCATGGCCTCGCCGGCAAACACGCTGCCCCGCTCTAAGAGCACCTTGTCCCCGGGCTGCAAAGAAAGGGCGCTGACCTGCGCCGGGTGCAAAAACGGCGTCTGCGGGGTCAGGCCGTCAAAATCGGCACTGCCGTGAAGAGAACTAACGTAATAAGTCTTGGACGGCACGGTCATACTCCTCCTCTCGCATTTTCTTACGAACCACCTGCTTCACTTCACGAAAACGGAATTTGTCCCCCATATAGCGCGTAAACAGGTCCTTGTTGGCCTTGTAATAGGCCTTTTCTTCCCGGGCGGTAATCGGCGCATAATTGTAACGCACCTGCTTGCGCTCCCCGGCGAATGCCAGCCGAAAGCGGGTGCATTCATATTGCAGATACGCCGGTAGCGGATAGGCGGTCAAGCCGTACACCACTTCCCCGGCAGCCAGCTTTTCCCCACGGCGAGCATTCTCCCGACGGCAGCGTTCTTCTGCCGCCTCCAGACTGTCGTCGTCAATCAGTCCCAGTTGTTTTGCAAAAGTCAGGTTGGCGCAAATGCGCCGCAGCTCCTGCGGATCCTTTGCATACTTGTTCATCTTTTTACCCCATTGAATAGGCCGGCGCAAGCGCCCCGGCGCGATTTTTGTGATCCCCTATATCATACCGATTTTGACTCTATATTGCAAGTGGATTTTCAGATTATCCCCCCAATTTCCGCCTTGGTCTTGCCCGGGGGGTAAAATTTTGCTATACTGGGGAGAGAAACAAAATGAGGTGGGCGTATGAAACAGGGCAAATTCATTATATTTGAGGGACTGGACGGCAGCGGCAAGACCACCCAATTGGAGCGGCTGGGTGCTCGACTGACGGAAAAGCTGGGCACAAACGCCGTTTACTGTACCCGGGAGCCGGGCGACAGTGCCCCGGGGATCCTGTGTCAACAGTTCAGCCAAAAAAAGCTGGCCTTGGCGCCGGAGACGGTAGCGCTGCTGTATGCCGCCGACCGCGTGGAGCATATTGCAAAGGACCTGCTGCCTCGACTGAAATCCGGCCAAACGGTGCTGTGCGATCGGTACTATTTTTCCAACTTCGCCTACCAGACCCTCACCTCTGATTTAGAGGATCTGCTGCGATACAACGCCTTTGCCCGGCGCACTCTGCGCCCGGACGCCGTAGTGTTTGTCGATGTGGACCCGGAGGAATGTGCCCGCCGGAGAGCGCACCGGGGCGGCGCCGCGGAATTCTATGAAAAAACAGAACTGGCTCGCCAAATTCGCACCGGGTATCAGCAGGTGTTTGACCGATTAAAAACGGAAGAGCACATTCTCACTGTGGACGGCAGCGGCCAGCCGGATCAGGTAGAGGCTCGCATTTGGTCCGCCTTGCAGGGGTATTTTGAATCAGGCGTTGACGAAGAGATTGCACAGCCATAAATACAGGGCAGGCGCAAGCCCCCGCCCTACGAAAACCCACACAAAAAAAGAGCACCCCATGGGTGCTCTTTTCTTTTTGCGTTTATTTATTCTTCCCCCACCGGGCGATTACATCTTGCAGCTTATCGTACTGCTTGGTGGTGATATTGTCCGGTTTCGCCACCAAAATGCGCTTCATGGTATCACGCCGATCTACGGTCCAAACAGAGAGTTTGTACCCGTTCTTATGCAGGAAGTTGCTCAACCGACCGCCCACATGCTTATAATTACAGTTCAGCCCGATGGCGCCGCTCTCTTCCAGTATTTTCAGCAGGCGCTGCTGGTAATCCGCAGAAAAAATCTGGAACCGGGAGGGAATATAATTGAGATAATAGGGCAGGTCACGACAGGTGGAGGCTTTTACGGCGTTCATATTCCACACCTCCAGCCCGGTGAGAAACACCCGATCGTACAGGTTGTACTCCACCAACAGATCATGGAGCGCACCCAGCACTTTGGTCTCCTTAATATCCAAATTCAAGCGAATGGCAGTCGGCTCCAGCAGAGCAAAGGCGTCTGCCAGGGGCACGCCGTCGCTGTTTTTGACCACCAAGTCGTGGGCCATCACCAAAATACCGTTCGGCCGCTGGCGCACATCAATCTCCATCACCTCTACCTGATGGTCAATCGCCGCCTGCACAGCCTCCAGGCTGTTCTGGTTCGTATTGAATGCGCCGGTATGGGCCGTAATGGTAAATCCATCCACAAAAGTCAACTTCCTTTCGTCATACGAGCGAGTGATGGCATAATTGGCCACCCCGATCACCATAGCCACAGACACCAGGAAACTGAACACCTGGTACGAAAAATGCTTGGCCCAGGTGGGGGTCATATTCCGTTTTAAGAACCTCTTAAACCGCACCCAGCGGCTTTGCGGCTGTGCCATAGACTCACCTCAAAAGCGGACAAATGCCGAGAAACGGCTGGATCTCGGCATTTGAAACATCATTTTTCTAAAATCAATCCTGGCGGCTGCCGGAGTAGTTGGGCGCCTCCTTGGTGATATACACATCGTGGGGGTGGCTCTCCACCAAACCTGCGCCGGTGATCTTAATAAACTTGGCGTTGGTGCGCAGCTCCGCAATGCTGTGGCAGCCCACATAGCCCATACCGGAGCGCAAACCGCCCATCATCTGGAACACGGTATCGCCTACCGGGCCCTTGTAAGGTACACGACCCTCTACGCCCTCCGGCACGAACTTCTTGGTGCCGTTTTGGAAGTAACGGTCGGCAGAGCCCTTGTTCATGGCGCCCAAAGAGCCCATACCGCGGTACACCTTAAACTGACGACCCTGGTAAATCTCCGTCTCACCGGGAGACTCCTCACAACCGGCTACCAGGGAGCCGACCATCACCACGGAACCGCCGGCCGCAATGGCCTTTACGATTTCGCCGCTGTACTTAATACCACCGTCTGCAATGATCGGGATACCATACTTGTCGGCCATCTCTGCCGCGTCATAAATCGCTGTGATCTGGGGCACACCGATACCGGCAACCACACGAGTGGTGCAGATAGAGCCGGGGCCGATACCCACCTTTACCGCATCTGCACCGGCCTTGATCAAAGCCTCGGTGCCCTCTGCGGTGGCCACATTGCCGGCAATCAGAGAGATCTGCGGGAACGCATTTTTCACCTGCTCTACCGCCTTCAAAATGTTGGCGGAGTGACCGTGGGCAGAGTCCAAAATCAGGGCATCTACCTGGGCGTTGACCAGCGCGCCGGCACGATCCATAATATCCTTGGTTACACCGATAGCGGCAGCGCACAGCAGGCGACCCTTCTCGTCGCGGGCGGTGTTGGGGTACTTAACGCTCTTTTCAATATCCTTAATGGTCACCAAGCCGGTGAGCTTGCCGTTCTTGTCTACCAAAGGCAGCTTCTCCACCTTGGAGCGCATCAGAATTTTCTTGGCCTCCTCCAGGGTGGTGCCGGCCATTGCGGTGACCAGCTTATCCTTGGGGGTCATCACAGCGGAGATGGGCACAGAGAAGTCCGTCATAAACCGCATATCCCGGTTGGTAAGGATGCCCACCAGGGTGCCGTCCGCCTCGCAGATGGGCACACCGCTGATCTTGTATTTACGCATCAGATCCTCCGCGTCCTGGGCCAAGTGCCGGGGAGAGAGGAAAAACGGATTGGTAATGACGCCGTTCTCCGAGCGCTTTACCTTATCGACCTCAGTGGCCTGATCCTCAATGGTCATATTCTTGTGAATCACGCCGATGCCGCCCTCACGGGCAATGGCGATAGCCATATTGGACTCGGTGACCGTGTCCATGGCAGAGGTCATCAAGGGGATATTCAGGGTAATATCCTTGGTCAACTTGGTGGACAAATCCACTTCGTTGGGCAACACATCGGACTCTGCCGGGATCAGCAGAACATCATCAAAGGTCAGCCCTTCTTTTACAAACTTTGCGCCGTATTCGCTCATTACATTACCTCCGTTATCAATAAATTCCTATTCCGTGAAGAATATTTTTACTATAATAGCACTTTTTGCGCCGCCCTGCAAGTAGAAAATCCGATGCAAAAGGTGATATTCATTTGGTAGAAATGCTCTTTTTGCCGGACCAGGCGCCCCGATAGGTCACCGTTTTGCCGTCTGCGTTCTTGCGGGTCTTAACCGCCCGCACCTGCACATAATATTTTTTATGACGGGAGAGCTTGCTTAATTTCTTCTGCACCGTCTTGCCGGAGCTGATCTTCACCGTCTTGGCCTTTTTCATATTCGATCGGGTGGAATAGCGCACCTCATAACCGGAAGCGGTCATCTTCTTCCACTTCACCGTGACCGTACCCTTGCCGGCTGTCAGCTTAGGCGCCGCCGGAGTAAGCGGGGTGGTGCAGGTCACATAATTGCTGCCGTATGCACCGGCTATGCCGCCCTTGTAAGCCGTAACCCGGAAAGTGTAAGTGGTAGCCGGGGACAAACCGCCGATTTTGGCGCTGTTGCCGCTGACGGTCTTAACGGTGACCCACTTGCCGTTCTTCTTTTGCTGCAAGCGGTAGGTGCTCGCCCCCACAGCCTTTTGCCAGCTGAAAGTCAGGGCCTTTGGCTCCCGCTTGGTGATCTTGATCTGCTGTACCTTAGCCGGTCGAATGGTATAGGTGCGCCCGGTGCTGTCGCCGCCGGTGCCCCGCAGGGTCACGGTGTACGTACCCGGATTGGTGGCGGTGCCGCCGCGGACGGTGTAGCCGCTAAAGGGCTGCCCGGCGTAGGTAGCCGTCAACTTGGGCCCCTGGGCTTTGCCGTTGTAAGTAAATTGGGTTTGGCTCAGGCGCACCACCACATTGCCCATATTGGGCAGCAGCGGTTCATAGCTGCGGGCAGCCACCCGGTCCACATAGTTGCGGGTCAAGTCCGCATCTGCATACACGCCGTCATCCAGCCGGTGCTCGTGATAGTCGCTGTCCATCGCCTGCAAATCCGTGTAATTCTTTAAGAAGAAGTTATAGACAATATTGCCTTCATGGTAGGTATCGTCCCAAGTGCAGTCCACATAATAGTATTTGCCGCCCACCTGTACCAAGTTCCAGGCGTGGCAGCCCTCGTGCGGATCCGAGTACACAAAGCGCACCGACAATCCCAGCTCCCGACACAGCCGGTAGTACGCCAGCGCATACCCCTGGCACACGCAACGACCCACATACAGGCATCCATAGGCAGAGAAATCATAGTCGTCGTAGCGGCTGTCCATCTCCATATCATAGACCGTAGCACGGCACACATCGTCGTGCACCTTCTTCGCCAGGTCATAATCGCTCATTTTGTTTCGGTCCACCCGGCGCACATACTTCTGCACATACCGATCCACCCATTGCTCCTCGGCGGCGGTGGTGTAATAACCCAAGCCGTAATAGATCACCCGGTAGTAATAGACCCCGTTTTTGCTGCCGTCCGCATACAGCACACCGCTAACGCTGCCCAACTGCCAGCGCAGATAGTCCCCATCCCGAGCAGAAACGGAGTTCCGCTGGGCGGTGGCGTCGTTAAGCAGGCCCAAAAACAGCTCCTCACGCGCTTGTGCGGCGCTGTTACTCCTGCCGGTCAACCCCCGCCGATCGGTGGCCAGGCGCAGCACCACCTGGTCGCTGCGCTTTACCATCTGGTCCCGCAGTTGGCGGCTCAGATCGGTTTGGCTGCCGTAGTAGGTGTTGCCGTTGACCTTGTAATTCTTCTCTAATTTATCCCGGAATTGCAGCTCCATCTTGGCGCTGCTGCCCAGGCGAAAACCGTAAGTGCTGTGAAACGCCGCCTTTTCAGGTTGGGCGGCAAAGCACTCTGCCGGCAGTGCGCCCAGCGTGCCCGCCAGCAGAGCCAGCGCCAGCAAAAAGCTGGTGAGGGCAGAAAATCTCTTTTTCGCCTTTCTTCTCTTCTCCATTTCTTTCTCCTTTTATCGGGCGCAGCGGGCGATCTGCTGGGCGGTCTGTTCCACCGTGTTGTTGTCGCACTTAATCACTGCATCTGCATACCGGCGGTACAGGGGCAGCCGCTCCTTGTACATATCCTGCAAGGTGTAGCCCGCTTGCAGTACCACGCCCCGGCTGTCCAAATTCTGAATACGGCGGCACATGGTCTCATACTCCAGATGCAGATAAATCACCTTGCCCATGCGGCGCAGGTGCTCCATGGCCGCCGGGGAATACACCACGGAGCCGCCGGTGGCGATCACCGTACCGGCAATATCCAGAGATAAAACGGCCTCCTCCTCTGCCCGGGCAAAGTAGTCCAGCCCTTTTTCGTCAATGATCTGTTGCAGGCGCCGTCCCTCCCGATTTTGGATCAGCAGGTCCGTGTCAAAAAAATTCTTCAGCAGCAGCTTGGCTGCCACCACCCCGCAGGTGGATTTGCCGCTGCCGGGCATACCGATCAATATGATATTGCCGCTGTTTGCTTGCATTTTCTCGTCCTCAATTCTTCACTTTTTGGCGGTCACACCCACCCGGCGGCAAGTGCCGTCTGCCAAAGGACACCCCTCGCACTTGGGGCTGCGAGCCGGGCAAATATCCCGACCAAACAGCACAATGCGGTGGCAAAAATCCGACCCCATATCCGGGGGAATGATCTTCTTTAAGGCAAATTCGATCTGCTTGGGATCTTTCGTTTCCACCAGCCCCAGCCGATTGGCAATGCGGATCATGTGGGTGTCTACCACCACGCTCTCCTTGCCGTACACATCACCCACGATCAGATTGGCGGTTTTGCGTCCCACCCCGGGCAGGGTCAGCAGATCCTCAATGGTGTCCGGCACCCGTCCATCGTAGTCGTCTCGTACTTTGCGTGCCATTTCTATAATATTCTCCGCCTTGGTCTTGTAAAACCCGCAGGAGTAAATCAGTCGCTCTATATCCGCCACATCGGCGTTGCAGTAGTCCTCCAATGTGGGGTACTTGGCAAACAGCGCCGGGGTCACCTGGTTCACCCGGGCGTCCGTACACTGGGCAGACAGACGCACCGCCACCAGCAGTTCAAAGGCGTTGCCGGAGAACAGAGAGCATCTGGCGTCCGGGTACAACTGCTCCAAGGCAGCCGCCACCCGCAAAAATCGTTCTTTCTTGGTCATATTTACAGTTTCCTCTTCTTCACCCGCTCCCAGTAGGCATGGGCGGCCTGCTCGGTCTTGTTGTCGCCAAAATGATAATACTGCGTGCCCTTAAGCACATCCGGCAGGTACTGCTGCTCCACCCAGTGATTTTCATATTCATGGGGGTATTTGTAAAACTGCCCTTTCACCTTGGCGTCTGCACCGTCGTAGTGCTTGTTTTGCAGTCGGCGGGGAATGGGCGAGTAATTGCCCCGCTGCACATCCGCCATAGCCGCGTTAATGGCGTCATGGGCGGTATTGCTCTTGGGACTGGTGGCCACCAGCACCACCGCGTCCGCCAGGGGTAGCCTTGCCTCCGGCAGACCCAGCATTTGCGCCGCGTCCACCGCCGCTTTAACAATGGGAATGATCTGGGGATACGCCAGCCCCACATCCTCACAGGCACAGACCATCAGCCGCCGACAGGCGGAGGGCAAGTCCCCCGCCTCCAGCAGCCGCGCCAAATAATGGAGCGCAGCGTCCGGGTCCGAGCCCCGCATAGATTTTTGGTAGGCAGAAATAATATCGTAATGCTCGTCGCCCAGCCGATCATAGCGGGCACCGCTTTTTTGGGTCAGCTGATCCACCAGCGACCGGGTAATCCGCTTTTTACCGTCCGTCACCTGGGCAGCAAAGTAGCAGTTTTCCACCGCACCCAGGGACTTGCGCACATCACCGCCGCCCCGCTCTGCCAGGGTGCGAGCCACGCCGTCCGCCAACTCTGCCGGGGTGCCGTTCTCCTCCTCCAGCAAACGGAAGCCCCGCTCCACCGCGGGCACCACATCTGCCGGGGTGACGGATTTGAACTCAAACACCGTGCACCGGCTGAGCACTGCCGGATAAATATAAAAATACGGGTTCTCCGTGGTGCTGGCGATCAGGGTGATCTTGCCGTTTTCTATGTATTCCAGCAGGGACTGCTGCTGGCGTTTGTTAAAATACTGGATCTCGTCCAAATACAGCAATATGCCGTTGGGCGCGGACAGGGTGTCCAGCTCTGCCACCAGTGCCCGAATATCCGCCGTAGAGGCGTTGGTGCCGTTAAGCCGCCGCAAGGCGCGATCCGTGCGCTTGGCAATAATGGACGCCACCGTGGTCTTGCCCACCCCCGGCGGGCCGTAAAAAATCAAATTTGGAATATCGCCGCTCTCGATCAGCTGCCGCAGAGCCTTGCCGGGTCCCAGCAAGTGCTGCTGACCCACCACCTGCTCCAGGCTTTCCGGGCGGATACGGTCTGCCAGGGGATTGGTCATACCGGTTTCTCCTTCTCTTGCTTAGAATACACACAGCCGCAGAAGTTTTGGCGATACAGGCCGTACTCCCGGGACAGCGCAATGGAGCGCTTGTACCGCTCCTGCTTCTTAAAATCCGAGGGCAACCAGGCCACCCCGTACTGCTCCCCTACGCTCTGCCCAATGGCATTGATCTTTTGGGCGTCCTTTAAGGGGCTGATGCTTAGGGTGGTGCAAAAATAGTCAAAACCCATTTCCTTGGCCAGCGCCGCCGTCTTTTCCAGTCGTTGGCGATAGCAGCGCATACAGCGGGCGCCCCCCTCCGGGCAGTCCTCATACCCCTTGGCAACAGCCGCAAAAGCCGCCGGTTCGTAGTCCCCGGCGATCAGCTGCACCGGGTGCACTGCCGGCTGGTGCGCAATCAGCCGCCGCTGCTCCGCCAAGCGCTTTTGGAACTCTCCCTCCGGGGCAATATTCGGATTATAATAAAAGACCGTGATCTGAAAATACTGCGACAGCCACTCCAGCGTGGCGCTGGAACAGGGGGCGCAGCAGCTATGCAGCAGCAGGGTGGGTACTCGCCCTGCCGCCGTTTGCTGCCGGATCACGGCCATACACATACGATCGTAATTGATTTTGTTCATGTTATTTGCTCAAATAGTAAGTGGGGTTCACCCGGGTGCCATTCAGCCGAATTTCAAAATGGCTGTGGGGCCCGGTGGAATTGCCGGTAGAACCGCTCTTGGCGATCTGCTGACCCTTCTTCACCGTTTGGCCGGTGCCCACTAAAATGGACGAATTGTGGGCGTACAGGGTCACCACGCTGCGGCCGTGGCTGTCTGTGCCGTGATAGATCATCACATAGTAGCCGTAGCTGTAATCCAGCCGCTTGACGGTAATCACCACCCCGGACTGGGCAGCCACCACCTTGGAGCCTACACCGCAAGGGAAGTCCAGCCCACCGTGGTACTTGCCGCTGGAGTAATTGGGGAACCCGGCGCTGACAGTATAGTGCCCGGGCACCGGATAAGTCATATTCAGCGCCGCGTCCGAGTGGCTGTAAACCCCTTGGGCCTTGCCCCCGGCGGTGTTGTTCTTAGAGGTGGTGTGCTCCTTGTCCTTATGGGACAGGGTGGTCACCTCGTCTGCGTTCTTCAAACCGCTGATCAGGGCGTCGATCTCGCTTTCCACCTGCTGCTGCAGCTTTTCGTCCTCGTTACGGTACTCGGTGTACATTCGGTTCTGGGCTGTCAGCTGCGCCAAGAGTGCGTCGCTCTCCGCCCGGTCCTGGGCCAGGGTCACCTTGCTGGCGGCAATGCCCTCCTGGTCCCGCTCAATGGCGGCCTGCTTGGCTTTTAAGGTTTTGTTTTTTTCGTCCAGGTCTTTTTTGACTTTTTGGTACTGCGCTTTTTGCTGGTTCAGGCCGTTTTGCTTGGAACAGATCTCCTCCATCTTGCCATTGACCTCTTGCAGCAGCTCCGTGTCGCTCTTGGACACGGCCTTGATCATCTCGTACCGGGTAAGGAAGCCGGAAATATCCTTGCACCCCAGCAGCGCGGTGATAATGCTGTACTCACCGCTTATGTACATCACCCGCAGCCGGTAGCAATAGGCCTGATAGGTGGCCTCAAACCGGTCGTTGAGCTTGTTCAGTTCCTTTTGGCTGGCGTCCACTTCCTTTTGCAGGGCGTCCAGCTGCTTTTTGTTGGCAGCAATCTGGGGTTTAAGCTTGTCAATGGCCTTTTGGCTCTCGTCCACCTGGGCTTGCAGCACCGTCAGTCGGTCGTTCATGGCGCCGATTTTTTGATCTAAAGTGTCCACATAATCCTGGGTCACCTTGGAACTTTTGCCCAGCTCCGCCAGCTTCTTTTCGCTTTCTTCTATGCTTTTTTGCAGCTCTTTTTGCTGCTGCTCCAGGCTCTTTTTGGCCTGATCCTTTTTGGCGTTCTCCGCCGCCTTGTCCGTGGTGGTCTCCGCCGCCGTGGTACTCTCCGCGGTCTCCGTACCCCAGGCGCTGCCCCCGGGCAGGGCGCACAACAGGGCGCACGCCAGCACCAACGCCAGGAGCTTTTGACTATATTTTTTCATATTCTGTTCCATCTCCTTGACGCATTAGGGCAAATAAATTTCCGGGTCCACGCAGTCGTTATACGACGCGGTGGGGGTGCGCACTTCAAAGTGGCAGTGCGGGCCGGTGGAGTTACCGGTGGAGCCGCTGTAAGCAATCAGCTGGCCACGGTGCACATGTGTGCCGGCAGATACCACCCGCCGACTGTTGTGGGCGTACAGGGTGTACACCGAATTGCCGACGCTGTCCGTCTTGTCGTGGGCGATCACAATGTAGCGCCCGTAGCTGCGGTAGCTGCCGTCGCTGTTCGTCAGATCGGCCGACACGATTACCGTGCCGCTCTCTGCCGCCACGACGCGGGAGCCGCTGGCGCATGCAAAATCGCAGCCGGAGTGCCCGGCGTAGCCATGGAACGCAGTGGTAATGCGGGTTTGGCTGGGCACCGGATAGGTTAGACGCAGCCGCTTGCTCTCCGTGGTGGTGTGCTTCTTTGTGGTGGAAGCCGTCGTGCCTGCGCTCTCGCCGTGCTTTGTGGTGGTATGCTTCTTTGTTGTGGTCGTGGTTGTGGTTGTGGTGGTTGTATATTTCTTTGCCGCTTCTTCAATTTGGCGGTCGATCTCATCCAGATCGTTTTGGGTCACATCCCGGTACTCGGTATAGGCCTTGGTCTTATCCGTCAACTGCTTGAGCAGCCGGTTGGCCTCTGTCTGCTGGTCGGTAAGCACCTGCCGCCGGGTGGTCAGATCTTTCTGATCCGCCTGCAAGGTGGTCACCGTCTGTTCCAGCTCCGTTTGGCTGGCGGCCAATGCCGTCTTTTTGGTTTGCAGGTCTTTTTGCCGGGTGGTCAGGTCCGTTTTGGCCTGTTCCAGCCGGGTGCCCTCTGTCTGTACGGACCGGAGCAGCGCCGTGTCCTGCTTGGCAACCCTTGCCACCATCTCGTAGCGGGTGAGCAGCTGGCCGATGTCCGTACTGCCCAACAAAAAGGCCAGCACATTGGTCTCGCCGCTGATATACATGGCCCGCAGCCGCTGACAGTAGCGCTGATAGCTTTGTTGAAATTCGGCGTCCAGCACAGTGATCTGCTGCTTGGTGTCTGTAATCTGCTGCTGCAACGCCGCCTGATCCTGTCGATTTTTCTTCTGCTGCTTTTGCAGCACGGTAATGCGGTTCTCCGCCGTGTCCACCTTTTGCTCCGTCAGCTTTAACTGGCTGCGCAGGTAGCCGATCTTCTGATCCAGGGCGTCCAGGTATGCCTGGGTGTCCTTGCTTTGCTTGCCCAGGGTCTCCAAGGTTTTTTCCGTTTGGCGCAGCTTCATTTCCAGGTAGGATTGCTGCTCCTCCGGCGTCATTTGGCTGTTGAGCCCGGTGTCCGCTGCCGGCACAGCCGCCGGGGTGGAGAACACGGCAGGTAAAAACAGACAGAAAGCCAGCAAAACAGCCAAAACTTGTTTTCCATGTCTTTGCCGCTTCACTGGCTTCACTTCCTTTGTGGTCTATTCTTGTTGTATGGTACGGCGGCAGCCCACGGTGGGGCACCGTCGCCGTTTTTGTTTACAGATAATTCAGCGGGTTCACCCGAGAGCCGTTGACGCGCACTTCAAAGTGGCAGTGCGGGCCGGTGGAGTTGCCGGTGGAGCCGCTCTTGGCCACCACCTGACCGGCGCTGACCTTATCGCCCACGTTCACCAAAATTTGGCTGTTATGGGCATACAGGGTGGACAGGCCGTCCCCGTGGTCAATGATCAAATACCGACCATAGCTGTAATTCAGGTACTTAACCAAAATCACCGTGCCACTGGCGGCTGCATACACATTGGAGCCGGTGGATACCGGGAAGTCAATACCCCCGTGGTAACGACCGCTGGAGTAGTTGGGATACCCGGCAGAAATGGAGCGGCTGTCCGTAGGATAGCGCAACCGACCGTTGCCGGAGCCGTGAGAACCGCTGATGCTGCCGGAGCCGTGAGAACCGGCGGCGGCAATGGCGGCGCTGATATCGTTTTGCACCTGCTGCAACTGCTTTTGATCCGTCTCAATGGCTTCCTGATACTCGGAGCTCTGCTTGGAGAGCTTGCGCATTTGGGCATTGCACTCTGCGGCCTCGCTGTCCAGATCCGCCTTGGTGGAAGAAATATCGTTAATATTCTTCTGGAGGGCAGCTTTGTCCGTCTCCAGGCTCTTTTTGTCCGCGTTCAGCTGGTTGCGTTTTTCCTCCAGCTTCTGCTTTTGCGCCTCGATCTCCTCCATCTTCTTCATCAGGCTGTCCAAGGTGGCGCTGTCCTGCTGAGAGACGGACTTGATCATCTCCGACCGGGTCAAAAGACTGGACAGGTCAGAGCAGGTGAGCAGCACTTCCAAAGTGGAGGCACTGCCGCTGATATACATAGCCCGCAGCCGCTGACAATACTCGGCGTATGTAGCGTCAAATTCCTTTTGCTTTTGGTCAATTTGACGCTGGGTCTCCTCAATATCCGCAGCGGTTTTTTCAATCTTCGCCTGGGTGGCGTCAATCTCCGATTGCAGGGCGGACTTGTCGCTCTCCAAATTGGAGATCTTGTCCTGCAACAGGCTTATTTTTTCCTGCAGGGTGTTGATATATTCCTGCGTATCTTTCTTTTGCTTGGACAAGCTGTTCAGCTTGCTTTGGGTGCTGTTGATTCGGGACTGAATTTTGCTTTTTTCGCTCTCCAGCTCCGAGCGGGACTTAGCCTCTGCCACAAAGGCGGAGCTTACCCCGGCGGTCAGCACCAACACAAGACTGCAAAGCAGGCAAAACAGCCGCCGCAACCAAATTTTGGATTTAGACTGCACTAATCTCACTACCTTCCTTATTCAGGTACTTGCGCATGGTGATCATGGAGCCGCCCACACCGCTAACAATACCGATGGCAACAAAGATGCCCAGCATTTGCAGCGCATAGGGGGCAAAGGGCAGCGCAGACAGGGACAGGCTTCTCAGCAGAGCGCCGAACTGGCGCACCGCCAGCTCGTACAGCCCCCATACCAGCCCCAGCGACACAGCGCCGGACACGATACCAAGGATCATACCCTCTACCACGAAGGGCAGGCGCACAAAGCTGTTGGTGGCGCCCACGCTCTTCATAATGCTGATCTCCAACCGGCGGGAATACACCGTCAACTTAATGGTGTTGGAGATAATGAACAGAGAAATGGCAAACAGCACGCTGATGATCACAATGGAGATCACCGTAATGCCCTGCCGAATGGACACCAGCTTTTGCGCCAGGTCCTTGTTCTCTCGAATGGTGTCTACATTTTGCAGCCCTTTCAGTCCCTTGACCGTTTGGTCAAACTTGCCAAGATCGGCTACCGTCACCTTGTAGGCATTGGGCAGCGGAATATCCGAACTGATCTGGGTAAAGAACTTTGCCTGGGCGTCCTCCATGGTTTCCAGCTGCTGTGCCCACGCCTTTTCCTTGGGCACATACTCCAGCTCCTTCACATTGCCCAGGGCCTTGATCTCCTGACCCATGGTGTCAATGGCGGCCTGGTTCGCATCGTCCTTAATATAGACCATGATCACGTTCTCCTCCTCAATGCGGGAGAGCAGGGAGTCCATATTCAAAAAAATCATAGATGCAGAGCCGATGAGCACCAAACAGCTCATCAATACGCAAATGGACGCAATGGACATCATCCGATTGGTCCAGGTGTTGCGAAAGCCCTCTTTAATTAAATATCTTAAACTTGCGCCGGTCATTCTGCCGCACCTCCGTTCTCATCCTCCGGGGTGGCCGCTGCCTGCGCCGGGGTCTCGTCCGCCAGGGACTCTAAGTTGTCAAACACATCCTCGTCCGTCCGGGCGTCTGCCGTCTTGGACAAGTCAATGGAAGTGCCCTCTTCGTAAAAGAACATATCCGTTTCTTTGCGAGGCTCGCTGCTCTCAAACCGGGCGTGGGTGGGATCCGGGGTGTCGGAGACCACTTCGCCGTTCTTGATCACGATTACCCGCCGCTGGAAAGAGCGCACCAGATCGTGTTCATGGGTCACCATGATCACGGTGGTGCCGGCGTTGTTAATCTTGGTGAGCAGCTCCACGATCTCGTGGCTCATCTCCGGGTCCACGTTGCCGGTAGGCTCGTCCGCAATGATGACCTTGGGATTGTTCACCAATGCGCGCGCCAGGGACACACGCTGCTGCTCGCCGCCGGACAGCTCATTGGGCATGGAGCGCGCTTTTTGGCTCAGCCCCACCAGTTGAAGAATATAAGGCACCCGCTTGCGAATGTCCTTCTCCTTAGCGCCGATCACCCGCATGGCAAAGGCCACATTGTCATACACCGTCATCTTGGGGATCAGGCGGAAGTCCTGGAACACAATACCCATGGTGCGGCGGTAATAGGGCACCTGCCGCTTCTTCAAAGTGGCGGAGGAATACTCGTTAAAGATCACCTCGCCCTCCGTGGGCTTTTCCTCGTGCATAATGAGCTTCAAAAAGGTGGACTTGCCGGCGCCGGAGGAGCCTACCACAAACACGAACTCGCCATCCTCAATCTTAATATTCACATGATTGAGGGCGTGGGTGTCCGTAGAGTCGTACACCTTTGATACATTTCTGAATTCAATCACAATTTTTACCTCTTTTAACTTGGTGCCGCAGGCTAAGGGTAACACTACGGCACTATATAGTTAATTATAATATATAGCAAATCAAGGGATAAATCAACCCCTTACTTGTTATTATTTTGTAAAAGATGTGACAGAATTGTTAAAATTTGGGCGAAACACACCGATCCGATCCACCGATATCGGCCCGCTTTTGTCCAAACAAAAAAGGCGGCACCAAAAGGCGCCGCAAATGCCGTTAATATTTTATGGGACTGGAATCCAGATACTTATTGACCATCAGCGCCACTTTGAACACAATGGCGTCGTCAAACTCCCGCAGATCCAAACCGGTGAGCTTTTTGATTTTCTCCAGCCGGTACACCAATGTATTTCGGTGGACAAACAGCTTTCTGGAAGTCTCAGACACATTCAGGTTGTTCTCAAAGAACTTTTGAATGGTAAAGAGGGTTTCCTGATCCAGACTGTCAATGGAGCCCCGCTTGAACACCTCTTTCAGGAACATATCGCACAAGGTGGTGGGCAGCTGGTAAATCAGCCGGGCAATGCCCAAATTCTCGTAGCTGATAATGGACTTCTCCGTGTCAAACACCTTGCCCACTTCCAGCGCAACCTGGGCCTCCTTAAAGGAATGAGCCAGGTCCTTAATGCCGGTAACCCGGGTGCCAATACCCACAACGGCGTTGCAGTAGAACTCGGTGGAAAGGGTGTCGCAAATGGAGCGAGCCAGCTTTTCCAAATCCTTGCTGTCCACATTGGGGCGCACTTCCTTCACCAAGGCAATGTCCTTCTCGTTAATGTCAATCACCAGATCCTTGGTCTTGTCCGGGAAAAAGTTTTGAATCACATCATAGACGGACACATCCGTATCCTGCGTCACCCGAATGAGAAAGACCACGCGAGAAGCGTCATTATTGAAATGCAGCTCGCGGGATTTGATATAAATATCGCCGGGCAGGATATTGTCCAGGATCACGTTCTTTACAAAATTGGAACGATCGAATTTCTCGTCGTTATTCTGCTTGATTTGGTCCAGCGACACGGCGATAATGTCCGCATAATGCTTGCTCATATCGTCCGTACCGTCCACAAATACCGCATAATCCGGGTGCACGGAGTTGCCAAAGGCCTTGTATGTGCAGTTATCCACACAGATTTGTGCCCCGCTGAACACGCCGGCAGAGATAATGCCCTTGCGTGCCTCGCCGATCTGGCCCAGCTCACTGCAAGCGATCACGGTACCGCTCTCATCCACCACACCGATGGTACGGTCCAGCACCTCACGCATTTGGTTTATAATGCCTTGAAACAGTCTGTTGGGCATCAGGATCCAACCCCTTTGTCAATTCTTTATCAAATAAAAGGGATAAAATTGCACAAATTCAATCACCCTTTATTGGTCATATTATACAATGCCTTTAATCAAATTGCAACCTTTCGACAAAAATTTTTATTATTTTTTGTGCGACTTGCATAAACGTCCAACTTTTTCACACCAAAACCACAATATGTTGTTGCCGCGCAGTTCTTAACACCTATTGTACGGTGTCTTTTGCCAACAGCGCCACCTCCGCCGGGGTCAATGCACGACAGTCCCCTGGCGCCAGCGTTGGATCCAGTTCCAACGCACCCATGGCGGTGCGGTGCAGGGCAGTGACGGTACAGCCCACCCGGGCAAACATGCGCTTGACCTGATGATAAATACCCTGCCGCAGCACCACCTGCACCCGGGGCGGATGGGCAGATAAAATCGTCAGCTGCGCCGGCTGCAGTACCTTGCCGTCCATCTCCATCCCCCCGGCAAAGGCCGCGGCAGCCGTAGGGGGCACCGGTTTGTCCAGGGTGGCGATATAAGTCTTTGGAACATGGCTGCGGGGGCTGAGAATGCGGTGGGCAAAGGCGCCGTCGTCTGTCAGCAACACAAAGCCGGTGGTGTCCTTATCCAGCCGCCCGGCGGGGAACAGCCCTTTGCGCCCCAGTGCCGAAGGCACCAAATCCAGTACCGTCGGCGCTCCCTTGCCGTCCGTGGCAGAGAGCACCCCTGTGGGTTTGTTGAGCATCAAATACACAAAAGCCCGGCAGGCAATGGGTTCGCCTGCCAGGCAAATCTCTTGGGTGTCCGGGTCTGCCTGCTGCCCGGCGCGAGCCACTACGCCGTCCACAGTCACCTGCCCCTTTTGCAACAGCGTTTTGACCCGGCTGCGGGGCTCGTTCAACTCTCGGGCCAGTATTTTTTCGATCCGTTCGCTCATTTGCGTTTTTCCAATCCCTGCATAAAGCCGTCCTTGGCAGAGGTGTTGCACAGATCTGCACCGATCACTCTGCCGTTACTGACCAACAGATCCGCCACGATGCCTTGGTCGTAGCCGGTATAGTTGGTGATCTCATATGTATATAGCTGTACCTGCTTGCCCTTATAGGGGGTCAGGTCGTAGCCCTGCTGCTGTTGCAGGGCGTTGTACTCGGTATAGACCGCGTCCCAGTTGCGCGGCACGGTAATGGTCTTTTGGTTGCTGTCGCCTACTTGCCAACCCATATCGGTCAGCAGCCGGGCGCCTGCCTGCACATCCGCACAGGTCAGTCCCGCAGGCTCTGCCGCAGAGGGTGCCGCGTCTCCGGTCTTGACATGATTGGCCAGGAAGGTGAGCAGCACCACCAGCACCCCGGCGGCTACTAAAATCAGGCCGAACACCGTCTTAGGGTTCAGCTTTACCGTCATCACTTTCATACTCTACCACCTCATAACAAAGTATGCGGCGGCAGGGCAAATTAGGACTGTTCTGTTAAATAAAATAGGGGCGCAATTCTTCCAGAAGCGCCGGGTCGGCCAGCACTTGCAGGCGGGTACCTGCCGGAGTGTAATCCTCTGCCAGCACCTTACCCTCCCGGTGGAGCCGATCCGTCAGATCGCCCCGATCAAAGGGAATACAAAGTGCCGCTCTCGCCCACTGCCCGGGCAGCAACCGGTCAATCTCTGCCAGTAGCTGTGGCAGTCCCGCGCCGGTGCGGGCGCTGATTCGCACGCTGGTGCCCAGCAGCGGAAAGCGCTCTTCCTCCGGCACCCGGTCGCATTTGTTTAGCACATGGAGTAGAGGCTTGCCCCCGCAGCCCAGGCTGTCCAGCACCTGGGCAGTCACCTGCATTTGGCTGTTGCAGGCCGGGTCGGAAGCATCGCACACATCCAGAATGACATCTGCCCAGGCGGCCTCTGCCAAAGTGGAGCGAAAGGCGTCCACCAACTCATGGGGCAACCGCTGCACCAGACCCACCGTATCCACAAGCATCACTTGACGACCGGAGGGCAGCACCAGCCGCCGGGCGGTGGGGTCCAAAGTGGCAAACAGTTGATCCGCTACCAGCACGCCTGCGTCCGTTAACGCATTCATCAAAGTGGACTTACCCGCATTGGTATAGCCCACCAGCGCTACCGTCAGCGCCCGGTTCTTTTGGCGGCGCAGATGCATCCGCTCCCGCCGCTCCTGCACGGTCTTTAACTCCCGCTGCAAGGCAGTAATCCGGCGGCGAATATGGCGCCGGTCGCTTTCCAACTTGCTTTCGCCGGGGCCGCGGGTGCCGATACCGCCGCCCAATCGAGACAAAGAATTGCCCTGCCCGCCCAACCGGGGCAGCCGGTATTGCAGCTGGGCCAGCTCCACTTGCAGCTTGCCCTCGCTGCTCCGTGCCCGGGCGGCAAAAATATCCAAAATCAATGCGGTACGGTCAATGACAGCCGTGCCCAGTGCCCGCTCCAAATTACGGGCTTGCACCGGGGTCAGGCTGCCGTCCGCCACCGTTAAATCCACTTCGTTCTGCCGGCAAAATTCCGCCAGGCTTTCCACCAGCCCGCTGCCGATGTAGGTAGCGCCCTCCGGCGCCGGGCGCTTTTGCACCGTGTGACCCACTACCAGGCCGCCGGCGGTATCCGTCAGCCGCTCCAGCTCCGCCATAGAAGCCTCTGCGTCATAATCGCCGCAGTCCAGACCGATCAGCAGCACCCGCTCCGGGGCGGCTGCATCTGTTTTTGTCCACTGGTACGCCACGGTTACTTACTCTCCTTGTCCACCAAGGTACGCAGCACGGAGCCGGCAATGGGGCCGGCGGTCTGCGAGCCGGAGCCGCCGTGCTCCACCACTACCACAAAGGCATACGGGTGGTCCGCGTCATCCATAAAGCCCACAAACCAAGCGGTGTTGTGGTCCGTGTCCTTGTCCACCTCAGCCGTACCGCTTTTGGCGCACAGGTGCAAACCCTTGTAGTTATATTCGCCGTACTGGGCTTTTACATTATTGCGCATCAGCTTTTTCAGCTGGGCGGCAGTCTCCGTGCTCAGCAACTGGGTCTCGTTCTTGGCAATATTCAAATTCAGCGCCTTGCCCGCCTGGGTGGCCAGAGAATTCACCTCGTTAAAGGACACCGCCTTGCCGTCGTTGGCAATGGCCGCCATATAGCGCAGCATGGCAATGGGAGGCAGCAGCGTGTCGCCCTGACCGATGCCCGTCCAACCCACATAATCGTCCGGGTCGCTCTTTTCCAGGAAAAAGCGCCCCTGCTCGGAATTCAGCTTGTTGCTGACAGTCACCCGACTGGTCAGCCCCAAGGTCTCTACGGTGCTTGCCAGCTTCTCCGGCCCCAGCTCAATGGCGATCTGCGCAAAGGTAGCGTTGCAGCTCTTGGCCAGGGCTTGCTTAAAGGTCAGGCGGCCGTGCACGCCGTTGCAGCGGATGGGCTCGCCCTTGCCCGGATCGTACTCCCCGGTGCATTCCCAGGTGCGGTCCATCAAGTCCGGAATATTCTCAATGGCACAGGCGGCGGTCACCAGCTTAAAAGTGGAACCGGGGGTATAAAGCCCGGTCATCAGCCGGTTGATATACACGCCCTCGTAGGCGGAATTGGTGTTCAGGTCCGACGGCTCGTCCTCCATGTCATAAGAGGGGGTGGACACAGCGCACACAATGTCACCGGTTTTGTAATTGACCACGCCCACGGTGCCCGCCTTGTAGTCGCTGAGCAGACTGTACGCCTTGGCGCACACCCGGCTGTCTATGGTCAGCTGCATATTGTTACCCTTGCCGTAGCGCTCAATGGAATACACGCCGAACAGCAGGTTGTAGCCGGTTAAATCGGCCTTGTACACGGACTGAATACCGGAGGAGATAAAGCCCTTGGTGTCGCCCACCGTGTGCAGGGTGGCCTTGCGCACCGTAGGGTCTTCAGCATACACCCGCTTGCCGTCCTTGGTCTCTGCCAACACCGCGCCGTCCGCAGACTTGATGGTGCCGGCGCCGATCAAATCGCCGTTTTTGTAAATATGGGTATTGTAGGTTTTCATCACCCAGGTGTCGCCGTTCTCCACCAGGCTGTAAGTCATAAAGCCCAGCCCAAAGAGAAAGGCAACTGCCAGAATCCACAGGAAAATGCCCCGCTTGGTAATCATCTTCATTTCTTGCGCACACCTCCCAGATAGTTGTATGTCCGCACATCGGAGGCCTTAATAAAGGCCAGCACTGCCCAGCAGGAGATCATGGAAGAACCGCCCTGGCTCACAAAGGGCAGGGTCACACCGGTAAGCGGCAGCACATCGGTAATGCCAAAGATATTCAGCGCCGTTTGGAACAGCAGCAGGCCCGCTGCCGCCACGGCGGCGATGGAGTAGAAAGTGGAGCGGGCGGCAATGCTGTTTACCAGTGCAGACACGGCGATAGCCACAAAGGACAGCACCAGCAGCAGCCCAAAAAGAAAGCCCCATTCCTCGCAAATCACGCCAAAGATCAGGTCTGTGGTCCGCGCCCACACACCGCGGGTGGTGCCGGCGCCGATGCCCAGCCCCAGCAGTCCGCCGGAGGCCAGACCCACCAGTACCCGGGTCTGCTGATACCCGCTGTCGTTATAATGCTCCCACACATGGCGGTACACGGAGAAGCGGGCGGTCACATAGGATTTGTACTTAATAACGATAAACCCGCCCATAGCCGCAGAGGCCAAGGCCAGAAAAATGGTCTTAATATCGCCGGAGTTCATAAAGGCGATAATCAGGAAGGTTACAAAGAAAATCAGCGCCGTACCAAAGTCCTTAATGACGATCAGCGCCCCTACGCACACCAGCGAAAAGGCAATAAAGGCATACAGGTTCTTAGAGGTCTGAATTTTTTCCAGCGTGGCAGCGCCCACAAAGATAAAGGCAACCTTTACAAATTCCGAGGGCTGGAAAGTCACACCGAATATGGTAATCCAGTTGCGGGCGCCGTGGGTCACCTTGGCAATGGCAATGTTGACGATCAGCAGCAAAATAGCCGCCACCGCCACCGGCAGGCGCAGGCGCATACACAAATCCACATCACCCATCAGGAACACCAGCACAATAAAGCCGATGACCCCGGCGATCAGCATCAGCAGTTGCTTAAAGGCGTCGTCCGGCTTAATACTGCCGATGACGGCAATGCCCACCCCGGATAGGAAAAAGGCAATGAATTCCAACTCAAAATTCCGCCGGTGCATGGCAAAGTAAAACACGCTCACATACAGCCACTCCAGCACGATCAGCGCCAGCGTGCACAGCAGCACCTTGACTTCAAAGGTGCCGGTGCCGCCGGCGGCCGCCGTGCCGCTGAGCAGCTGAAACACGCTAAGCACCATTAAAAGGGCAAAGTTGTTAATGGGTTTAATACGGGGCAGCTTCTTTTGCTTGGTGGCTGCCGTTTTCTTCTTTGGCATAGGGCTGCTCCTTTCTTATTTTTCGTAAAACAGAAACACCATGTCCCCAAAGGTGAGCATATCTTCGTCAAAAATCAGCTGGGGCTGCGTAATAAACCGACCGTTGAGCTTGGTGCCGTTGTGGCTGTCCAGGTCATACACCGCCCATCCCTTGGAGGTGCGGCGCAGCCGTGCGTGGTGGGCACTGACCGTGGGGCTGAGCAGCTGAATATCCGCGTCCTCGCCTCGACCGATAAGCACATCCTGCTTTTTGATATATACCGGGCGGTGGGTCTCTGCGTCCACCAATACGCCATAGGCCACCGTTTGACCCCGGTTCTGCCGGGCGGCGGTGCGCATTTGACTGCGGTCATCGGTAGAGATGGCTTCCTTGCACAGGAATTGCAGCGGAATGGTGCCGATCATCAAAATATCCCCGTCCGCCAGCGGTGCCCGCTGGTCCACCGGCACGCCGTTCACCTGCACGCCGTTCTTAGAGAAGGTGTCCGTTACCATCCAGCCGTCCTTTTTCTTGGCGATCACCGCGTGAAAGCGGCTGACGCTGGGCAAAGGCAGCACCACATCGTTGGCCTTACTCTTGCCGATAGAGGTCTCCCAGTGGGTAATATCCATTACGGAGCCGTTATTTTGGTCCACCAGCTGGGCCATCTTGTGCACCCGGGGGCGGTTGCGAAACAGAGAGATCACGCACACCGCCAGGATCAGTAGCGCCAGCACCGGCAGCACATACCGCAGCACGCCGGTCAAGAATTGTAAAATCGTATCCATAGGTTCAACATCCTTTTTATCTGCATTTCAAAAGGTAAATCATACTTCTTATTATTAACAGAATACTGATAAAGGGAGAAAAAGTCAAGAAGTATTGCAATTCCCGCCCCTTTCGTTTATACTGAAAATGGAAAAATTGGGCGGCATTTTCGCCCGGCAAGGAGCATTTGTTATGATTGAAAAGACTGTCTTTGGCCATCTGCCCTCCGGGGAGCAAGTGGACCTGTATACCATCACCAACAGCCGGGGCGCCAGCGTATCGCTGCAAACCCTGGGCGCCGGGATCGTGCGCCTGTATATGCCGGACAGGAACGACAATTTGGGCGATGTGGTGCTGGGCTTTGACGACCCGGCTCTTTATACAGACCCAGACCTGGGCTACCAGGGACTGGTGGTGGGTCGCTGGGCCAACCGTATTCGCGGCGCCGCCTTTGACTTTCAGGGCCAAACCTACCACACCCCCATGAATCAGGGGCAGTGGACCCTACACAGCGGCGGGCGCATGAGTTTTCACCTGTGGCAGGTGGAAAATACCACCGAGAACAGCATCACCTTTTCCCGCTTTTCGCCGGATATGGAGGACGGCTTCCCCGGCAACTTCACCTTGCAGGTGACCTATACGCTGACGGAGGAGAACACCCTGCGGCTGGCCTACCGGGTAGACAGTGACCGAGACACGGTAGCCAACCCCACCAACCATGTGTACTTTAATCTGTCCTGCAACCCGGCAAAGACCATTGAGGGGCATGTGCTCACCGTCCACGCCCATCGGTTTACGGAAACGGACGATGACCAACTGCCCACCGGCGAGCTGGGCGACCTGACCGGTACGATGATGGACTTTTCTGCCCCCCACCCCATCGGGGAGCGGATCGATGCGCCTTTCCGTGCCGTGATTCCCGGTATCGGCTATGACAACAATTTCTGCCTGACCAAGGCAAACCCCAGAGCCTTTGCAGAAGCGGCGGTGCTGTGGGAGCCGGTGAGCGGACGGCGGCTGTCCGTGTGGACGGACCTGCCCGGTGTGCAGGTCTATTGCGGCGGTTGGCTAAAGAAAGACGGCAACCCGGGCAAGGGCGACTCCAAGGTTACCTACCGCCGGGGCGTAGCGCTGGAAACCCAGTTCTACCCGGACAGCCTTCATTGCCCCAACTTCCCGGTAGAATTCGTCAAAGCCGGCGTGCCCTTCACCACCACCACCGAATTCCGCTTTGATACAAAATAAATATCTATAGCTAGCAAAAAGGCCACCCGCTGTGGGTGGCCTTTTTTATGGCTTGCAGCCGTATGGGCGAGGGCAATCCCTCCGCTTTTCTTTGCGCAACGCCTCCCTGACAGGGGAGGAAAATCGGGTTTCGCATTTTACTTCTCCGGAATATAGATCTTGGCTACCAGAGCGGTGACAGCGGAGAGGGGCAGCAGCTTATTCAACCCGCAAAGGAGCTTATACTTGATGCCCACGGTGGTCACCGGGGGCAGGCGCTTCTTATGGGCGGCACGAACCACAGCGGCGGCAATGGCAGCCGGGGGCATACCGTTTTGCTCGTCGCGCTCCATCACCGCCACGCTGCGCGCAATGCGCCCGGCGTACAAATCATCACCGGAGCCACTCTTTTGACGGGCGGCGGTAAAGCCGGTCTTTACATCCCCCAGCCGCAGGGCGCCGACGGTAATACCAAAGGGCGCCAGTTCGCTGCGCAAGGCGCAGGTCAAGCTTTCCACCGCCGCCTTGGTGGCAGAGTAAAAGCTCTGGAATGGAATGGAAAACACCGCTGCAGCGGAGGAAATATTGAGAATACGCCCCCGGCTCTCTCGCAAGGCCGGCAGGGCCGCCTGAATCACCGTGACCCATGCAAAAAAATTCAAATCAAACTGGCGGCGCATCTCTGCCTCCCCGGTGCATTCCACCGCGCCGGAAATACCGAACCCGGCGTTATTCACCAGCAGGTCTACCCGGTCAACGGCCGCAAAGGCCGCCTGCACCTGGGCGCTGTCCGTTATATCGCATGGAATGCTGCGCACCCCCTCCAACGGGCAGGCATGGCGGCTTAGGCACACCACCTGCCAGCCGTCTGCCAAAAGCGCCCGCGCCGTCTCCAATCCAATGCCGCCGGACGCGCCGGTAACTACCGCTGTCTTCATACCCATTCCTCCAAAAAAACAAAATAAAAAAGGGTAAGAGCCTACTGCCCTTACCCTCTCTTGGTTTGCATTACTGCTCTACGGGATAAACAGAAACTTTCTTTCTGTCCTTGCCCAGCTTTTCAAACTTCACGGTGCCGTCCACCAGTGCATACAGGGTATCGTCAGAGCCGATGCCTACATTGGTGCCGGGGTGAATGTGGGTGCCGCGCTGGCGATACAGAATGTTGCCGGCCAGCACGAACTGACCGTCTGCGCGCTTGGCGCCCAGGCGCTTAGACTCGCTGTCACGGCCGTTCTTGGTAGAACCCATACCTTTTTTATGTGCAAAAAGCTGAATATCTAACTTGAGCATGACTTACACCTCCGAAATCAAAACTTGAATACTTTGCGGGTACTGCTCTGAAAGGGCGCTCAAATGGAGCTTCAGCCCTTGCAGGAGCACCTGCGCCGGGGCGGTATCCCCACTGAGCCGCAACTGAAGGAACCCGTCCTTCATCTCCGCTGCGGCCGGCAGGTGCAGCACCTCGGTTATGGTGTTGGCAGTGAGCAGGCAGGCGCTGGATACGGCGGCGCAAACAATGTCCTCTCCATAAGGGGCTGTGTCTGCGTGACCATGGGCGGAAAAGCCCGTAAGCGCTCCCTGCGCTGCGAAAAAATCAATGGAAATCATTATGCCTTGATGGAAGTGATCTCAACCTTAGTGTAAGGCTGACGGTGACCCATCTTCCGCTTCTCGTCCTTCTTGGGCTTGTAGGTAAAGACGGTGATCTTCTTCGCCTTGCCGTTCTTCAGGACCTTAGCGCTAACAGCAGCCTTGGCACAATCCTTGCCTACCTTCAGCCCGTCGTCGGTGCCTACTGCAAGTACGGTGTCAAAGGTGATCTCGGCGTCTGCCTCGGCGTTCAGCTTCTCGATATAAAGCACATCGCCCTCAGACACCTTGTACTGTTTACCGCCGGTAACAATAACTGCGTACATCTGTCATTCTCCTTTACTTAAACTCGCTACGGCAGGCGCGCGCCAAAAGGGCGCAACTTACCAGCCCGCAATATGCGGCTTAATTATTATAACAGAATTCAGCCGATTGTCAAGATTTTTTTGTGCACCGAGGGCGCACGGTAATCTCACCGCTGCGCAGGGTAATCACGCTACCGTCTTCCAGGCGCACCACCAGCCCACCGGTCTCATCAATACCGATAGCCGTAGCCGGTGTGGTCACGCCGTCCCGGATAAAAGTAACGGCCTTGCCCAACAGCATACTGTGACTGCGGTAATAATCAATATAACTTTCGTAACCGTCGTCCAAGATCTCCCACAAATGGTCCGCAATCGCGGCGATCATGTCCGCCCGGCTCACATCTGCATCCAAAGACGCGGCGTTCTCCACATCTGCGGGAAACTGCTCCGTCTGCATATTGACACCGATACCGATGATCATGGCCTCGGCTACGCCGCTCTCCATACCCACAACAGCCTCGGTCAAAATGCCGCAGATCTTCTTGTCGTCTATGTACACATCATTGACCCACTTGATTTGGGGGAGCTTGTCCGTCAGCTCCTCAATAGCTCGACACACCGCCACACCGGCAGCAGTGGTCACAGACACTGCGTCTTGCAGCCGTCGGCCGTGATGCACCACCACGGTCATATAGATCCCGGTGCTCCGGGGAGAATAAAACTGCTTGCCCTGGCGGCCGCGCCCGGCGGTCTGCTCATCTGCCACTACCAAAAAATTGCCTCGATACCCGGCGTTCAGCAGCCGCTTGGCCTCCGTGTTGGTGGAGTCCACCGTAGCATAATAAATGGGTTCCAACGGGCAATGCAGCCGGGGGGTAAGCACCTCTGCCGTAACCAAATTGTTGTCGCCCAGGAACTTATAACCCAGTCGCTGGGTAGCTTCAATTTTGTACCCTTCCTCCCGCAATTGCTGTACACACTTGCCGACGGTTTGACGGCTGACCCCCAACCGATTGGCCAGCTCCTGACCGCTGATGTAATTGGGGCTGCCCAGCAACATATGCAGCACCGCACTCTTGCTTTTTACGCGCATACGATCACCTCATATCTCCTCATATTTCTTTTTTAATAAAAGCCACGCTCTTATTTTTGCAGATAAAACACCGCCAGCGTGCCCGGTCCGCAGTGACTGGAAATGGTGCAACCGGCGTCTGCCAAGATCAATTCCTTGCACCCGGTCTTGCCGCTGATAACGCCTCGCAAAAACGCCAGCGTATCCGGCGCAACACCGCCGCTGTCTGCCAGCACAATTCGGCCGGTGTCCATGCGCTTCAAATCCAGCAGTCGGTCCGTTACATACTGGCGGTAAACACTATCCATCTTGCCCCGATATTTTTTAGACACTTCCAGGCTGCCCTCCGGGGTGACGGCGATACTGGGCTTGATCCCCAGCACATTGGCGCCGAAGCGGGCCACGCCGGAGCAGCGCCCACCTTTATACAAATACTCCAAGTCGCTGAGCACAAAGGTGGAAGACACCTTGGGCACCAACCGGCTCACCTTGGCAGCGATCCGCCGGGCGTCCATACCGCTGTCCCGCAGATCGCAGGCCCGCAGTACCAGCAGCCCCATGCCCATGCACAAATTCTTAGAGTCGATACAATATACATTGTCCAGATCCGCCGCAGCGGTGCAGGCGTTCTGATAGCTGGAGGAAATGGCGGAGGACAGGCCAATGTGCACCACGCTGCACCCGGCGTCCGTCCACTGCTTAAATTTGTCATAATACACGCCGGGGGGTACCGCCGCCGTCTTGGGCAGGCGATGGTTCTTCGCCACATCGGCGTAAATATCCGCCGGGCGAATTTCCACCCCGTCTGCATACGCCGTATCGCCCAGCAAAATTGACAGGGCAAAGCAGTACACATGGCGCTGCCGTTGCAGATCCACCGGCAGATCGCAGGTGGAGTCCGCCGAGATCATGACTTGGTTCATAATAACGCCTCCGAAAATAGTATAACACAAAAGCAGTGTCTGTCAACCAATGCGTGCAATGTTTACAGCAAACGAAAAATTCTATGCACCAAAGCGCAGGGTCACCTTTTGCAGGTCACTGCGCTTGTAGCTTTTGTCCAGCGTAAAGGTAAGCACACTGCGGCCGTCCGCCTCTGTGATCTCTGCACTTTTATCAATACGGTAGGTCACTTTGTTCCGGGTGATCTGCACCGCATAGTCCCGGGCATTCGCCGTATTTTGCATAAAGCTGTAGCCCTCCGCTGCCGTCAGCACAATCTGCTTGTTGGTAAAGCGCACGGCGCTCACCGCCTTGATCTGACTGTCCATCCCGCTAAAGGATCGCACCCCGTCCGTGCCACTGTCCGGCACGGTGAAGGTGCCTTCCACCCGGCTCAGCTGCGGCTCGGTAATGCCTGCGGTGCCGGAGGCGTTGGTGAGGGTATAGACCCAGTCCCGCTCCGCCACATCCCGGGGGTCCGTAATGCGGCAGTCCTTGGCAGCCCGATAGTAAACGCTGCCTTTCTTTAAGGAGAAGCCGTTGCCCAAATAATCCAGGCCACAGTAGGCGTAGCCCACAATCTTGATCTGGCGGGAGGGCTTGTAGTCGATACGCACGGCGATTTTGACTTTAATCTGTCCGTCCTCCACCGTATAGGTGCCGATACCGTAGTCCCAGCCGTAAATGGTTTGCGGGGTGCCGTCCGTATTCGTCTCCGCCCGGGAAAATCCGGTGTACTTGGAGGTGGAAATGCCTGTTTTTTCGTCAAAACTCAGGCTGCCGGAGGCATTGCCCATGGCCACCTGCACCCGCATAGGGTCATTCTTCAACTGGGTGACGCTGCACTTCACCGCCTGGGTAAAGGGCCGCTTCCAGCTTTCTCGGTTAGCAACCACAAGATCGTATTCAAAGCTGCCATCCTTTTGCTTGTGGGGGGTGAGCACATACAGGTCATAGGTGTACAGCTCCTGCCCGGTGGATCGGTCAATACCACTGACCAATCGCACCACCAGCTCTTTCTTTTTGTCGCCGTTCAGATCCGTATAGTAGAGCTTGGGTCGTTCCTTGGTCAAGTAACGGCTCCAGCCGGAAAAGGTCTTGCTTTTGCCCTGATGGACCAAGATGGCCTTGTCCCCCTGGGCGTACAGCTGAAAGTCGCCCTCTTTATTCTCTGCCAAAAGGGCGCGTTTATTAGAAGCGGTGGTGCTCTCGGCGGTAACCACCGTCAGTCCTTCCTCCGGCGCCTGGCCGTGGCGGTAGGTCTGAAAATAATAACCCACCCCCACCAGCAGCCCGATCACCACCAGTGCAGAAAGCAAAATAATAGGTAAATTCTTTCTCATTCCGGAAAATCCTTAAATAATGTCAGTCTTTATATTGGGTTCGGTAGTTAAACGCATGGGGTGCATGGCCGGTCACATGGTAACAGGTGCCGGTTGCCAGGCCAAAAATGGGTTTGTCGTGGCCCAAAGAATCGGAGTACACATCCACAACCTGCACACCGGGGAACGCCCGGTGAAAGCGGCGCACCTTTTCTTCACCCCGGCAGTTCTGCCCTAAAATACGCCCGGTCTTTGGGTTGTGCCGAGTACACAGCAGATACGGCAGCCCCAGTCGGCGCTGCAATTCCTCCAGCAAAAAATCCGGCGACGCGCTGATGATCACCGCCGGGCGCTTCTTTTGGGTAAACCAGGGATACACCTGGTGCAAATGCTTCTCCCAAAAGCCCTTTGCCGCCCGCTGCACCGGCACCATGGGCAAAAAGCCGAAGCACAGGTTCTTAAACTTTTGCAAAGACAGAACCCGCAAGGCAAACAGCAGGCACGCAATGAACCAAACCGGCAAATACACCAGCACCCAAGGATAATGCAGGGCGCAGTAGCCGATAAACAGGGAGCCGCTGTCAAAGGGCACCAGGGTTTTGTCAAAATCGTAAATATCCACCTGCGCCGGCAGCGCCGTTTGAGGCGCCGTCTCGCCGATGACAACCGGGTTTGGCATAATTAAACTTCCTTTTCGTCAAACGAGATGGTAATGGTCTTGTTGCTGGCAAAGCGGGTCAGCTTGACCCCGGCGGAGGCCAGCATACGCTTGCTGGCTAACGTGGCGTCCGAGTCAGCGTACTTGTCGCTGATATAGATCACTTCGTTAATGCCGCTTTGGATAATGGCCTTGGCGCACTCATTGCAGGGAAACAGTGCCACATAAATGCGACAGTCCTTCAGACTGTTGCCCCCGGCGTTCAAAATGGCGTTCAGCTCCGCATGGCACACAAAGGGATACTTGGTTTTGTTGGGGGAATCGGCCGTGCGTTCCCAAGGGTACTCGTCATCGCTGCAGCCGCGGGGCAAGCCGTTGTAGCCCACGCTGACAATGTGATTGTCGCCGTTGACAATGCAGGCGCCCACCTGGGTATTGGGGTCCTTACTGCGCAAACAGCTGAGCAGGGAAATGCCCATAAAATACTCGTCCCAACTAATATAATCCTGACGCTTAGCCATCTTAATCACCATAGCCTTTCAGTACATCAATAAAATCTTGCAGCTCCGGGCGCTGCACATCCTCTACCCGACCGGCGTCCACCAGCGCATTCACCGCCGGGTCCAAAGGTAATTTCGCCAGCACCGGCACGCCCAGCGCCGCCGCCGTCTCCTCTACTTTAGAAGTACCAAACAGCGGGTGGGACTTGCCGCAGTCCGGGCATACATAAGCGCTCATATTCTCCACCAAGCCCAGCACCGGCACTTTCATCATCTTGGCCATATTGAAAGCCTTTTCCACGATCATCTGCACCAGATCCTGGGGGGTGGTAACGATCACGATCCCGTCCACCGGCAGGCCCTGAAACACGGTCAGCGCCACATCGCCGGTGCCCGGGGGCATATCCACAAACAGATAGTCCAGCTCTCCCCAGCGCACATCGGACCAAAACTGGTTAATGACCCCGCTAATCACCGGGCCACGCCACACCACCGGGGCGCTCTCGCTCTCCAGCAGCAGGTTAATGCTCATCAATTTAATGCCGCCGTCCGTAACGGCAGGCAGCAGACACTCGCCGTCCTGCATCGCCCGGCTGTGCACCCCAAAGGACTTAGGCACGCTGGGACCGGTAATATCCGCGTCCAGCACACCCACTTTCAGTCCCGCCTTGGCGCACCCGGCCGCCAGCAGACAGGTGACCAGGCTCTTGCCTACGCCGCCCTTGCCGCTGACCACACCGATGACTTTCTTGATATGGCTGTATTTGTTGGCAGGCTGCTTGAAGTCCGCCTTGCGGCTGCCGCAGTCTGCCTGGCAGCCCTCGCAGTTATGATTACAGTTTTCGCTCATCTCAAACACCTCTGCATACCGGCGCTGCCGCCGGTTAAACTCTTAATAGTATTGCCGGATCACGAACTTAACCCGTCCCAGCACCACCAATTCGTCCACAATGATGGGGGCGTAGGCATCATTCTCCGGTTGCAGGCGGAAGTGACCGTGCTCCTTATAAAACCGCTTCACCGTGGCCTCCTCGTCGATCATCGCCACCACGATCTGGCCGTTCTCCGCCACCGGGGTGCGCTCCACCACCACAATGTCGCCGTCCTCAATATGGGCGCCGATCATACTGTCGCCCCGCACATGGAGGGCAAACAGCTCCTCCCCCGGCCGAGCGCCGAACACAGGAATATACTCCTCAATATGCTGGGTAGCAAGAATGGGCACACCGGCAGTCACCGTGCCCAGCAGCGGCACCTGGGCCACCTGGGCCGCGCGGCCGGGCAGTCGAATGGTGCGCTTGCAGTTGGGGTCCCGCTCAATGCAGCCCATACGCTCCAGTTTGTTCAAATTGTATTGCACGGAGGAGGTGGAGCTGAGCCCCACGGCGTCACCGATCTCCCGCACGGAGGGCGCCACGCCCCGCTCGTCCAAAGTGCGCTGAATATAGCGCAGAATCTTTTGCTGCATACCGCTAATGGCGTCCATGTTCGGGACCTCCCTTCCGTCCGCTTTTTCGTGTTTTTTATTCAAAGACAGTATAGCATTTGGTCCCTGCCTTGTCAAACAAATGTGCTAATCCGTCGGCATTCTGATCTCTTTTGCAAAAAAAGTGTTGACAAACGGGGCGCAATCGGCTATAATTCTGTTTGCAAGTTTTTCAGTATGGCTTTATAGCTCAGTTGGCTAGAGCACACGGTTCATACCCGTGGTGTCACTGGTTCGAATCCAGTTAAAGCCACCATGGCCCGGTGGTCAAGAGGTTAAGACACCGCCCTTTCACGGCGGTAACACGAGTTCGATTCTCGTCCGGGTCACCATAGGAACTTGAAGGAAAGCAGTCACCTATAGGGTGGCTTTTTCTTTATCCGTTTGCATTTTTTGCAAAAGCGGTCCGTTTGCGGTGCGATGTAGGCATCGACCCCTACATAATTTTCAAACAAAATACCTACACCCGTCCCGTTAGCTCAGTTGGATAGAGCGACCGCCTCCTAAGCGGTAGGCCGGAGGTTCAAATCCTCTACGGGACGCCAAAAACTTCGCCGGAAAACCCAGTAAAATCAAGGGTTTCCGGCGTTTTTTCATTTTTACGGGAAAAGAGAAAAATCATGAAATTCACAGATTTTCATTAGCAAATTCTCCGTCAGCTAATGGAAATTAGGACTAATGTCGTCCGCCTTTCAGGTGTACGGCTTGCTAATAAAAATTAGCAGGATTTTCGCTATTTTGCTAATGAAAATGCCCTCTCTGCTAACGAGAGAAAAAAACGAGCAAAATTCTTGCTAATGGACAAGGCGGTTGTTACCCTGTTAATTCGTTCATTTAGGGGTGGTCAAGAGACAATCGCACACTACCTATATGCCCTTTCTTATTGTATAATTGTGGTAACAGGAGGTGGTTGTTTTGAAAGAACAGAAATATCATTTATACCTTTCCAAGGACGAATACATCGAAGTGTTGCAATCACTTATCCGTTTGAAGAACAGCCTGATAGCACAAGGCAGATACACCGATGGTGTTGACGATGTTCTCTGTATGGTAATTTCAGCCAAGAAAAGAAAACTTAAAATCAAATATAGATAAGCAAAAAAAGAGATCGCCTACACGATGTAAGCGGTCTTTGCTAATTTAGAGTAAGTTCGACAAACTGGAATTTAGATCATGATTCATATGGATAGTAGTGTTCTGCCTTCGACTGAAATTCACATAATTTTAATATTTTCATATCCTTATCAAAATCTGCTATTGTAACACCATCAAAGCCATCTATCTTACCATCATAATTACATCTGAAGTACCATTCAACAATTAACGTTTGGTTTTGCTCGAATATTCGCTTGATTGTCCATTCCAATACTTGTCCCTTATTATTCCAATTTTCAAACCATGTTACAATTTGTGATAAGCCATGATATTCAGGTCCATAGCATTCACTATACAAAGCATTTTCAGAAAAAGTCTGTTTTACAATCTCAACATCGTTATCTAACCAAGACTGAAAATATTTCTTAATGACATCTACTTTCATATTATTCTCCACAAATTCAAATTTGTCTTTCTCTTAATTTCCTATTGTATTATACACCAAAATTATGAATATTTCTACCCGCCGTCTATTGACCTCGATTACGAGGGAAATAGGCGGCTTTTTCTTTGCTTTTCCACGGCAGAAATTTGGCTGCCGCAGGCAGGTAAGTCTTGACTAACAGCCAGGCAATCCAGTACAGTAAAGAGATAGAAATATATGGTGAAAAGGAGACCGACCGATGACGCTAAAAGAACTGGAAGTTGGCAAAAGCGCCGTAATCCGGCGCGTGGGCGGCGAGGGCGCGCTGCGCCAACATTTTTTAGATATGGGCATGATCCCCGGAGCAGAGGTAACGGTCATCAAGCTGGCGCCCATGGGCGACCCGATGGAAGTACAGGTGCACGGTTATGAGCTGACCCTGCGCCTGGCAGAAGCGCAGCAAATCGATATTCAGCCCATTGGGCGCCGCAGCCGCAGTCACACATTCAAAGACCGAGCCAAGGACCAGGACCACCCGGGGCTGGGCGAAAACGGCAAATTCCACAGCAAAGCGGACGAGCACCCCTTACCGGACGGTACCGTGCTGACCTATGCACTGGTGGGCAACCAAAACTGCGGCAAGACCACCTTGTTTAACCAACTGACCGGTGCCAAGCAGCATGTGGGCAACTTTCCCGGCGTAACCGTGGATCGCAAAAGCGGCGCCATTCGCGGCTACCCAAACACGGAGGTTACGGACCTGCCGGGCATCTATTCCATGTCGCCCTTCAGCAGCGAGGAGATCGTCTCCCGCAACTTTGTACTGCAGGATAAGCCCACGGCCATCATCAACATTGTTGACGCCACCAACATTGAGCGCAACCTATATCTGTCCATGCAGCTGCTGGAAATGGGAATACCCATGGTCATTGCACTGAATATGATGGATGAGCTGGTGGGCAACCGCGGCTCTATTGATGTAAACACCATGGAGGCCATGCTGGGGGTGCCGATCATTCCCATCTCCGCCGCCAAGAATGAGGGCGTAGACGAGCTGATTCGCCACGCCGTTCATGTGGCCAAGCAGCAGGAGCCGCCGCTGAAGCAGGACTTTTGCGACAAAGACGACCACGGCGGTGCCGTGCACCGGTGTATTCACGCCGTAATCCACCTGATTGAGGACCACGCCGCGCTCGCCGGGCTGCCGGTACGCTTTGCCGCTACCAAGGCCATTGAGGGGGACGCGCTGATCCTGCAGCAGTTGCAGCTGGATCGCAACGAGCAGGAGATGCTGGAGCACATTGTCCGCCAAATGGAAACGGAGCGCGGGCTGGACCGCAGCGCCGCCATTGCAGATATGCGCTTTGACTTTATCGAGCGGCTGTGTGCACAGACGGTGATCCGCCCCCAGGAGAGCAAAGAGCGGATTCGAAGCGAAAAGATCGACCGCATTCTCACCGGGCGATATACTGCCATTCCCTGCTTTATCGGCATTATGGTGCTGGTATTTTACTTAACCTTCAATGTGATCGGCGGCGGACTGCAAAAACTGCTGGAGCTGGGGATCGACCGTCTGTCCGCCCTAACGGACACGGCGCTGACCCAGCTGCATGTAAACCCGGTCATCCACAGTCTGGTGATCGACGGTATCTTTACCGGCGTGGGCAGTGTGCTCAGCTTTCTGCCCATCATCGTCACCCTGTTTTTCTTCCTGTCTTTAATGGAAGACAGCGGCTATATTGCCCGCGTGGCCTTTGTAATGGACAAGCTGCTGCGCAGGATCGGCCTGTCCGGCAAGAGCATCGTGCCCATGCTCATCGGCTTTGGCTGCACCGTGCCGGCGGTCATGGCCACCCGCACCTTAACCAGCGAGCGGGATCGAAAGATGACCATTCTGCTCACGCCTTTTATGAGCTGTACCGCCAAACTGCCCATCTACTCCTTCTTTGTCAGCGTCTTTTTCCCGGGCAAGGGCGGGCTGATCATGTCCGGGCTGTACCTGCTGGGGATCCTGGTAGGCATTGGAGCCGCCTTTCTCTATAAAGACACCCTGTTTCGCGGCGAGCCCATCCCCTTTGTCATGGAGCTGCCCAACTACCGTCTGCCCAGTGTAAAAAATGTGGCTCAACTGCTGTGGGAAAAGGCCAAGGATTTTTTGCAGCGGGCATTCTCCGTCATTCTCATTGCCACGGTGGTGGTATGGTTCCTACAAAGCTTTGACCTGCAGCTAAATATGGTGTCCGACTCGGCCGACAGCATTTTGGCCCGGATATCCGGCATTCTGGTTCCGCTGTTTGCGCCCCTGGGTCTGGGCGACTGGCGCATTTGCACCGCTCTGATCAGCGGCTTTATGGCCAAGGAAAGCGTCGTCTCCACCCTGGAGGTCCTGTTCGGCGGCACCATCGGCAGCATTTTGTCGCCGCTGTCCGCCGGGTCGCTGCTGGTATTCAGCCTGCTGTACACCCCCTGCGTGGCGGCGGTGGCCTCCGTGCGGCGGGAACTGGGCGGCAAGTGGGCTGCCGGACTGGCGCTGTGGCAGTGTTTGATTGCGTGGGTGGTTGCCTTTGTGTTCCACGGGATCGGAGCGCTGCTGTGAATATTTGGGACATTCTGCTGCTGGCAGCCATTGGAACGGCACTGTTCCTGGCTGTCCGCGCCTTGATTCGGCGCAAAAGCTGCGGCTGTACCGGCTGCGAAAGCTGTAACCGCTGCGCCCATTGCCGAAAAAACGAACGCAAACAAAAACCGAAATCATAAAAAAGCAAAAAGGAAAGCACGCTGTCTGCCTGCTTTCCTTTTTTTGCACAACCAAACGCCTTTATACCTATTGTGTTGTGCCGCCTGTAATTTTACACATTTTCCACCGCGTTTTCCCCAAATAAAGCCGGCTGCTGTGTGGAAAACCCCAATATGCCCGCTGCAAAGCGCAGAGCAAAAAAAGCGCCCGGCAAAACCGGGCGCCTGCCAAAAGCGGGGTATGGAGGGTACTACTTAAATATCGTCCCGCTTTAGAGTCTCAATAATGTTGTCCTTTTTAATTTTATCCACAGCGTACAGCAGTGCAATCGCAATCACGGCAAACACCGCCAGCGCCGCCGCCAGATAATAATACCAGCGGAAGGTATAGCCGTAGTCAAAGGAGCCGCCCAATATCTTGTACATCAGGTAATCCAGTCCCAAGCTAACCGGCAAGCCCCATACCAGCGCCATAACGCCGTAGCGAATATTCTCCAAATAAATGGACTTCTTAAAGGATTTGGGCGTCATACCCACGCTCTTAATCATAGCGAACTCTCGACGCCGCTCCTCCATACCGGAAGAAATGGTATTGATAATGTTCATAACGGAAATCAGGGTAATCAGCGTAATAAAGCCATAGCCAAAGGTCATCACCACCACATTCAGCGCCTGCATGGTCTGAGCCTGTGCCGTCGCGTCATAGCCGGTATGGCTGATGCCGTTTTGTACCTCATCCAGCACATCGGACACCCGGTTATACACATCGTCGTGGTCCTGGGCAGTGATATAGTACCGGGCATAGCTGACAGTATTGCCCTTGGCCAAAACAGACGGAAAATGCACCAGATAGCTGTGCATGGGCACCACCAAAGTGGGGCGCATAAAGCTGCCTAAAAGATTGCTTGCTTCCTTGTTCATCTGGGCAGCCACCTTTGCCGTGTACTTGGCATACAGCTCGTTGCCCTCACTGTCATAGCCCTCCATAGAGCCGGTAAGGGTTTGACCTGCCAAGCTGCCTTGCAAGGGGTTTAACACCAGTCTTTGCTTCTTCTCCGTTGCCACTTGCACCTGGTTGATTAAAATACCCGTGGGGATTTTGTCATCCTGACAAACAGACGGGTCTATGCCTGCCTCCTTTGCCAAAGCGGCAAAGGTGTCGTTGTCCACGCCCAGCACATTCACGGAGCGGTCCATATTGGCTTTCTTTGCCTCCGCCGTCAGTTGCTTATCCAAGCCATCCACCATCATCTGATTGTCGGCACAAATACGCATGCTCTCAATTCCGGGCACATCGCTGACCTTCCGATTAACTTGCTCCACCTGAGAGGCGGTCAACGGCCCGTCGGTATTAAAAATGCACTCGTACACATCAAAGCTCATACCGTCGTACTCATTGTCAAGGGCGTTGGTGAGCATACCGGTAAAGTTGGCGGTGCTGAGAAACAGAATGACGCTGACTGCCAGGGCAAACACCACCGTGCGGGAGCGCTTGGCGTTGCGCTTGTAGTTCTTTACCGCCAGCACATCCTCAAAGCCAAAGAGCTTTTGGCGCAGGCGAGAGGTTTTCAGCTTCTTTGCCTTTTTCACCTTCACGGTGTTGGTTTGGCGCAGCGCCTCAATGGGGGTCACCTTGGACGCCCGGTGCGCCGGGATCCAGGCAGAGATAAAGATGGTTAGGGCGCTGATGAGCACGCTGCCAACTAAAATCTTCCAGTTCACAATAGCGTGCAGCCGCACACTGTCGCCAGTGGCCACCATAACGGTTTTCATAAAGCTGTCGCTGAGGGCACGCAGGGTAACGGCAATGCCGCCGATGCCGCAAAGTATACCGATGGGAATACCGATACAGCCTAAAATGAAGCCCTCAAAATACACGCTGCCCCGCTTTTGCACCCGGGTAGCGCCTACGCTGGCCAGCATACCCAAGTACCGTGCCCGCTGCTGGTAAGACACCGCAAAGCTGTCATAGATCATAAACACGGAGGCAAATACGATAATCAGCAAGATAATGGCCATAAAGCCGTACAGCGCCCGGGTGATCTCACTGTTCATCTGCACCCCGCTGTACATCAGGTAGTCCGTGTGGGTAGAGAACCGGGTGCCGTCATTCGCCTTTACCGCCTCAGCACCGTACAGGGCTTTGGCGGCAGCCTTTATGTCCGTTGGCGTGTTGCTGCCCAAAGGGGCAAACTGCACCTGGGCAATGTAAGTGCCCATGGCGTCCGTTACCGTATCATCCAGCCCGCAAAAGGCGCTGTAAAAGCCGGTGAGCTGGTTGTCATTCTCCAAAATCCCGCAGATGGTATAGGTGCGCTGTGCCGTCTCCGGCTCAACCTGCGGATCGGCGGAATAGGTGGTAAAGGGCAAAGTGACCGTGTCGCCCACTTTCCACTTTAAGTCATTGCGGGTGATAAAGCTCTTGGTCACCAGCAGCTCCCGGGCGGTTACCGGCAGGCGGCCGGTGGCGGGCTTCATACTGTATATCGTAAAAAGATTTTGGTTGCAAGCCAGCACATCGGTGCGGCTTTTGCTGCTGTCCGAATCTGCCTTACTGCTGATCTCGCCCAGATCCATAGACAAACCGATGGCCTTTACATTCTTTTGCTTTGCCAGGGTCTGCACATCCTTGCTTTTCAGCTCGTTATACTGGGCATGCCAGGCGCCGTCATAAGAGGCGGTGATCTCGCCCATGGTGTTCATCAGTGACTCCACGCTGGTAAACACCGCCGTCACCATCGCCACACTGATGATAATGCCAAACAGGGTGATGACGGTGCGCTTTTTGTTCGCCCATAAGTGGCGCCAAGTTAACTTATTGATGATCTTCACTGGCGGATCACCTCATCCTTCACAATTTTGCCGTCCTCAACGGCAATCACCCGGTCTGCGTCCAGCGCAATGCGCTCGTCATGGGTAATGATAATAACCGTTTGATTCAGCGACTTGTTAAAGCTGCGCAGCAGCTCCACAATTTCTTTCGAGTTCTTGCTGTCCAGATTACCGGTAGGCTCATCCGCCAACAAAATGGCAGGATTGTTCATCAGCGCACGGCCGATAGACACCCGCTGCTGCTGACCGCCGGACAGCTCTGAGGGCAGGTGCCCCAGTCTGTGCTGCAAGCCCAGCACCTGCACCAAGGAATCAAAGTGCGCCCGGTCCACCTTTTTGTCATCCAGCAGCAAGGGCAGCGTCATATTTTCCTCTACGGTCAAAATGGGAATCAAATTGTAAAACTGATAAATGAGACCGATTTGGCGGCGGCGGAAGATGGCCAGCGCCGTCTCGTCCAAGGTGGTAATATCCGTTCCGTCCACATACACATGCCCGTCCGTAGGCGTATCCACACCGCCCAGAATATGCAGCAGGGTGCTTTTACCGGAGCCGGACGGTCCGATGATGGCCACAAACTGTCCTTTCGGCACGGTAAAGGACACATCGTCCAGCGCCCGTACCTCCGTATCGCCCTTACCGTAAATTTTAGATAAGTGCTCAATTCTTAAAATGTCCATAATGGCTCTCCTTTTCGCTTTGTTGCCCTCATTATACCCGGCCAAAGTGTCAGCTCGGTGACAGTTTTGGTGACAATTTTGTCATCTTTCCCCCTGCGGAAGATAAGATCCGGCTTTGCTCCGTTTCTTTTATACCATATCTTGTATGCCCCTGGCAAGCACCCACTATTTTGCAAAATCTCTTTACAACGGCGGGGGTTTGTGCTATAATTGGCTCGCTGTGTACGGATCACACGGTATCGGGTGCAAGCTCCTATGGAGAGTCACCGATCCCGTAACTGTGTCCTCCGCCAATCGGCAAATACTGTAATGAGGTGAAAGATTATGACACAAGCTGAGAAGCAAGAAATCATCAAGGCTTACGCAACCCACGAGGGCGACACCGGTTCTCCCGAGGTACAGGTAGCTGTGCTGACCACTCGTATTAACGAGCTGACCGAGCACCTGAAGACCCACAAGAAGGATCATCACTCCCGCCGCGGTCTGCTGAAAATGGTTGGTCACAGACGCAACCTGCTGGTTTATCTTTACAACAAGGATGTAGAGAGATACCGTAGCCTGGTGAAGAAGCTGGGTATCCGCGATACCATCGACAAGTAAGAACGCGCAAGCAGACGACGGAGCACTTCTGTCGTCTGCCTTTTTTGTCCAAGGCAAAATCGTATCTTCCAAGGAGGTTCTACTAATAGTAGTAAATTGAGGTCACCGGGTGCGGCGGCTTGAATTTATTACTATTGTGCCTCCTTGATGATAAATATTATTTATGAAAGAGGTAACCAAATGTTTTTCAAGAACTACAAAGTTTGGGAAACGGAACTGGCCGGCAGAAAGCTGACCCTGGAGACCGGCAAAATGTGCGGTCTGGCCGGTGCGTCCATTATGGCCCGCTACGGCGACACCAATGTGCTGTGTAACGTGACCATGAGCGCCAAACCCCGCGAGGGCGTGGATTTCTTCCCCCTGAGCGTGGATTATGAAGAGAAGATGTATTCCGTGGGTCGGATCCCCGGTTCTTTCCAGCGCCGTGAGGCCCGTCCTTCTGAGAAGGCCATCCTCACCTCCCGCTGCATTGACCGCCCCATTCGTCCCCTGTTCCCCAAGGATATGCGCAACGATGTAAGCGTTGTGGCTACCGTAATGAGCGTGGATCCGGATTGCTCTCCGGAGATCACCGCCATGATCGGCGTGTCCGCTGCCATCGCCATCTCCGACATTCCGTGGGACGGCCCCATCAGCGGTGTGAATGTGGGTCTGGTAGACGGCCAGATCGTCATCAACCCCACCCTGGAGCAGCGCGCCCATAACGATCTGAACCTGACCGTGGCTTCCACCGGTGACCTGGTGGCTATGATCGAGGCCGGCGGTAACGAGATCGACGACGACACCATGTTCAACGCCATTATGGCCGGTCATGAGGAGAACAAGAAGATCGTTGCCTTCATCAACGGTATTGTTGAGGAAGTGGGCAAGCCCAAGAAGAGCTTCCAGTCCTCCGACCCGGATCCGGAGATCCTGCAAGAGATCGAGGACTTCTGCATTGAAGATGTGAAGAAGGCTCTGGATACCGACGACAAAAATGTGCGCGATGAACGCCTGCGCCCCATCTATGACGCAGTGCACGAGAAGTTCGATGCGCGCTTCGAGGGCGAAGAGGGCAAGATCGAGGAGATCCTGTACCTGGTACAGAAGCATGTGGTGCGTGCTTGGCTGAAAGACGAGCACAAGCGTGTGGACGGCCGCGGCATTGACGACATTCGTCCCCTGAACGCAGAGATTGACCTGCTGGCCAGAGCCCACGGCTCCGGTATGTTCACGAGAGGCCAAACCCAGGTGCTGTCTGTGACCACCCTTGGCCCCATGAACGATGCCCAGCAGCTGGACGGTCTGGACGAGCAGACCGAAAAGCGCTATATGCACCACTACAACTTCCCCAGCTACTCTGTGGGTGAAACCAAGCCCTCCAGAGGCCCGGGCCGCCGCGAGATCGGCCACGGCGCACTGGCAGAGAAGGCACTGCTGCCGGTTCTGCCCTCTGTGGACGAATTCCCCTACGCCATCCGCGTAGTGTCTGAGGTGCTCAGCTCCAACGGCTCCACCTCTCAGGGCTCCATCTGCGGCTCCACCCTTTCTCTGATGGCTGCCGGCGTACCCATTAAGGCACCGGTTGCCGGTATCAGCTGCGGTCTGATCACCGGTGACGACGGCGTGTACGGCGACTTTATGACCATGATCGACATTCAGGGTCTGGAAGATTTCTACGGCGACATGGACTTTAAGGTTGCCGGTACAAAGAAGGGCATTACCGCCATTCAGATGGACCTGAAGGTGCACGGCCTGACCCCGGAGATCATCAAAGAGGCCTTTGCCAAGACCCATAAGGCCCGCAACTATATTCTGGACGAGATTATGCTGCCGGTGATCAGCGAACCTCGCAAGCAGCTGTCTCCCTACGCACCCAAGATGCTCACCCTGCAGATCGACCCGGACAAGATCGGCGATGTAATCGGCAAGGGCGGCAAGGTGATCCAGGAGATCCAGAACACCTACGATGTGAAGATCAACATTGAAGAGGACGGCCGCGTGTTCATCAGCGGTATAGATATGGACAAGTGCAACGGCGCTGTGGAAGTGGTGAAGCTGATCGCCACCGACCCGGAAGTGGGCGCCTTCTACAACGGTGTAGTAACCCGCCTGATGAGCTTTGGTGCATTCGTAGAGATTGCACCGGGCAAAGAGGGTCTGGTTCACATCAGCCGCCTGGATGTAAAACGCACCGAGCGTGTAGAGGATGTAGTTAATGTTGGCGACTCCGTTGTGGTTAAGTGCATTGAGATTGACGATCAGGGTCGCATTAACCTGTCCCGTCGGGATGCACTTATTGAGCTGGAGGGTATGACCCCGGAGAACGAGATCGACGATACCCCCCGCCGCCCTCGCAGAGACGACCATCGCGGTCATGATCGTGACCGCCGTGACCGCCGTCCCCGCAGATAAGGCGTAAAATCGTATAACAAAAGACCGATACCGTAAGTGGTATCGGTCTTTTTTGTTGAGGGGAGAGTTATAAAAGAATAATCCCTCAGTCAGCTACGCTGACAGCTCCCTTTACAAGGGAGCCTGATCGGTTTGCCCCCCTTGCAAAGGGGGGAAGCGGCGCAGCCGCAGGGGGGATTGCACCGGAGGTGCCCCAATCCCTGCCCGACGGAGGGATTTACCTTTTATTCAATCCCAAAATGTGCTTTGGCCAGACGCACGGTCTCCATAGCGTCCTTGGCGTAATGATCCGCGTGGATCATCTCCGCATAAGAGCGGGTCAGCACCGCGCCACCAACGATCACCTTGGCATTGGTGTTCTTGTGCACCAGCTCAATGGTACGCTCCATGGCCGGTACGGTGGTGGTCATCAGCGCAGACAGTCCCACCAGCGTGGCGTTGTTGTCCTGCACCGCCTGGAGCACTGTTTCCTCCGGCACATCCTTGCCCAGGTCCAGCACATCAAAACCGTAGTTCTCCAGCAGCACCTTCACGATGTTTTTGCCAATATCGTGAATATCGCCGTGCACGGTGGCAAGCACAATTTTGTGGGGGCTTTTCTTTTGCTGGCCGGTGGTGCGCAGCTTTTCCTTGATCACATCAAAGGCAGATTTGGCCGCGTCTGCGCTCATCAGCAGCTGGGGCAGAAATACTTTATTCTTCTCAAAGCCGTCGCCCACCACATCCAGTGCCGGGATAATATGCTCGTTGATGATTTGCAAGCTGTCCTGCTCTTCCAGCAGCCCGGCAGCGCACTGGCCCGCCTCCTTGCGCATACCTTTGATAATGGCGGTTTTCAGATCCACCGTGGTGCCTGCGGGCGTAGCTGCCGCCGTCTCCGTCACCGAGGCGATATAGTCCTGGCAGTTGTCGTCCAGCCCCGCCAGGGCGTTGTAGCTGTAATAGGCGTTCATCATGGCGTCGCTGAGGGGGTTCATAATCCCGGCGGACAGCCCCGCTTCCAGCGCCAGGGTAAAGAACGCGGTATTGATCATCTCCCGCTTGGGCAGACCAAAGGAAATATTGCTGACGCCCAGGGTGGTGGCAACGCCCAACTCGTGGCGCAGTATCCGCACCGCCTTCAGCGTCTCAATGGCGTTGCGTTTGTCCGTGCTGACGGTCATCACCAGCGCGTCAAACACCAGCTGGTGCTTAGGGATACCGTATTCCGCAGCGGTGGCAATGATCTTCTTGGCAATGGCAATACGTCCTTCTGCCGTAGGGGGAATACCGCTCTCGTCCAGGCACAAGCACACCACAACAGCACCGTACTTTTTCACCAACGGAAAGACGGCGTGCATACTCTCCTGCTTGCCGTTCACAGAATTGAGCATCGCCTTGCCGTTATAATGGCGCAGGCCCACTTCCATAGCCTCCACATCGGAGGTGTCGATTTGCAGCGGCAGGTCCAGCACCCCTTGCAGAGCAAACAGCGCCTGCTGCATCATAGCCGGCTCGTCAATCTCCGGCAAGCCTACATTCACATCCAAAATATGGGCGCCCTTATCTTTTTGGGCAATACCCTCTTTGATAAGATAGTTAATATCCTTTTCCCGCAGGGCGGCTTTCATCAACTTTTTGCCGGTGGGGTTGATCCGCTCACCTACAATTACCGGCTTTTTGCCCAGCTCCACCGTTTGGGAATAGCTGCTCACCAGCGTGCGGGGCGCCGGGGTGTGCACCACCGCAGGAATGTCCTTGACCCGCTGGATCATCTTTGCAATATGCGCCGGGGTGGTGCCGCAGCAGCCGCCCAGATAGCTGACCCCCAGCTTGGCAATGGCCTCCATCTTCTCCGCAAAGGCCTCCGGGTCCACATTATACACCGTCTCGCCGTTAACAGACTCCGGCAGCCCGGCGTTCGGGTTCACGATGATGGGCAGGCAAGTCAGCTCCCGCAGCTGCGCCACCAGGGGCAGCATTTGGTCCGGTCCCATGGAGCAGTTAAAGCCCAGGGCGTCTACCCCCAGTCCCTCCAGCATGGTCACCGCCGTTTCAATATCCGCGCCGGTAAGCAGCCGCCCTTTTTCGTCCATGATCATGGTGGTAAATACCGGCAGGTCACAATTTTCCTTGGCCGCCAATACCGCCGCCTTCAACTCCAGCGTGTCGCTCATGGTCTCAATAAGCACCAAGTCCGCACCGGGGGCACCGGCACGAATGGTGCGGGCAAACAGGTCGTAGGCGTCGTCAAACGCCAACTCGCCCATGGGCTGAAGCAGCTTGCCCAAAGGGCCAATGTCCAGTACAACTTTCTTTCCGGTGCGGCGCACCAGCGCGGTGGCTGCCTGCACCAGTTCCTCTACATTGTCAAACTTCAGGCCGTTGGCGCCAAAGGTATTGGTGCTGATAAACTCTGCTCCGGCGTCCGCATACGCCTGATGAATGGCGGCGATCTCCTCCGGGTGGGTCAGGTTCAGCGGCTCCGGCAGTTCACCGGGGCCAAGCAAACCGGCTGCCTGGAGCATGGTGCCCATGCCGCCGTCAAAAAAGCGAATCTTATTCATGCGCTTGTCCTCCGTCCTGGGGTTCAATACCGATAATGGCCGTTACGCTCTTGGTGGGGATCATTTGGCAGGTGTCACTAAGGGTCAGCCCAATGCGCTTGGTCAGATCCAGCAGGGCAAAAATCTTGCGCTGCTCGGTAATATCCAAATCAAAATAGCCCGGCGAATATCGCTGCCGCAGGGTCAGCCCCTGGGCACGCAGCCGGTTCTCTATACCGTCGCAGACCTCCTCGATCTTAGAGGCCAGCACCGCCTGCATCACCGCGCCTCTGGCAATACCGTCCACCGAGTAGGTGCGCAGCAGCCGATCGCACTCAAAGCCCAAAGTGGCACCGAAAATGCACACCCGATCGCACCCGGCAATGGTTTGCGCCAGGCGGCGGCTCTTTAGAGTAAAGCCCTCCACCTCCAGCGCGTCCTCCGTCACCCGGCAGGGAAAGATCCGCTCCAGGGTGCGGGGCTGCACCGTAGCGTCCACTTCCGCCATACAGTCGTCGATCAGCGCCAGCAACCGGGGATCATCCACCCGTGAGGCGGTGCGCAGATAGTGTAAAATCTCTGTCTTATTCATGAATAATGCTGCCCAACTCTCGCACAATGGCACCGGCTACATCCGGCTTGTTCATGGTGTAAATATGAATATGATCCACGCCGTTGGCCATCAGGTCGATGATCTGCTCGGCAGCGTACACAATGCCCGCCTGCTGCATGGCGTCGTCCCGATCGCCGAAGCGCTCCACGATCTTTACAAACTTGGTGGGCAGAGAGCAGCCGGACAGCTTCACCGTCCGCTCCAACTGGCTGGCCTTGGTAATGGGCATGATCCCGGCGATCAGCGGCACATCAATGCCCTTAATGGCGCACATCTCCCGAAAATTGTAAAACACCGTATTGTCAAAGAACATTTGGGTGGTCAGGAAGTCCACGCCGCAGTCCACCTTTTGCTTTAAGTGCTCCAGATCCTCCACCCGGTTTTTGCTCTCCGGATGCACCTCCGGATAGCAGGCGCCACCAATGCAAAAATCGCCCAGCGTGCGAATTTCGTTTACCAGTTGGTAAGCGTGCTCAAAATACTGCTCTGCCGGGAACTGAAAGTCCCGGGGAATATCCCCCCGCAGAGCCAAAATATTCTCAATGCCGTTCTCTTGCAGCTCCGCTACCACCTGATGAATTTTATCTCGGGTAGAGGTCAGGCAGGTCAGATGCGCCAGTGGGGTCACACCGTCGTCCAGGATCTCTCTTGCAATCTCCGTTGTAAAGCCGCTGGTGGTACCCGCAGCGCCGTAAGTGACGCTCATAAAGGCCGGGCGGCTCTTTACCATCTCCTTGACCACTGCCTTGGTGCCCTCAATCTTGTCCCACTGCTTGGGGGGGAACACCTCAAAGGATACGGTAGGTTTTTGCTCTAAAATCGCTTTAATCTTCATGCTTTTTGTCCTCCGTCAGCAGGTCGGCAAGGGTCCTGCTCTCTAAAAAATCGTCAATCAACCGGTCCAGCTCCTGCCACATGGGGCGGGTCATACAGGCGTGCACCCGGGTGCAGCCGCTGTCACAGTCCATACAGGCCACCGGCGCCAGCGTGCCCTCCGTCAGCTTTAAGATGGCGCCCACGGTGTAGTCCTCCGGCGCCCGGGTCAGGCGGTAACCGCCGCTTTTGCCCCGGCGGCTCTCTACCATACCGGCTTTATTCAGCATAGCCACAATGGCCTCTAAATATTTCATACTCACTGCCTGCCGCTGGCTAATATCGTGCAGCGAAATATAAGCGTCCGGACATTGCTGGGCCAAATCCAGCATCACTTGCAGGGCGTAGCGACCCTTTGTTGAAATCATCATTTCACATCACCGCAGCAATAATACCACAAAAAAGGTAGGAATTCAACTGCACCGGGCGGTTTTTCCTATATATTATCGGTATACGCACCATAGGCTGGGTCACTGGCACCGGTGGTACGCACTCTGCCAAAGCGCCCACCGCCAAATGCGCCGCGCAAGGATCCATTTTGCTCCTCTTTTTCATAAATTAAAAATGAGCATTTGATAAGAATAATCGAGATAACAAGAGAATAAGCGAGCAACGACAGGATATATTAAATTTGTTTGCCAAAAATGTTGACTTTGCCCCTCGCCTGTGCTATTATATTCCGGCACGCAGAAAGAGCCAAGCGCTCTGCGGAGAATTTGAACAACGGAGGACTAGCGATTATGTCAACATTTATGCCTAAAGCGGACGAGATCGAACGCAAATGGTATGTGATCGATGCTGCTGACAAGCCCCTGGGCCGCGTAGCCGCTGAGGCTGCCACCCTGCTGAGAGGCAAGCATAAGCCGATCTTCGCCCCCCATGTGGATTGCGGCGATTTTGTCATCATCATCAACACCGATAAGGCCGTTCTCACCGGCGACAAGCTGAACAAGAAGCTGTATCAGCACCACACCGGCTACATCGGCAACCTGAAGGAAGTCAAGTATGGCACCCTGATGGCCGAGAAGAGCGACTTCGCCATGGAACTGGCTATTAAGGGTATGCTGCCGGACAGCACTCTGGGCCGCAAGCAGCTGACCAGATGCCGCATTTTCAAAGGCGCAGACCACAAGCACGAGGCCCAGAAGCCGGAAGCTTGGAATAAGTAAGGGAGGTATCTGAATTATGTACGAAACGAATCCGTATTTCTACGGCACCGGCCGCAGAAAAGAATCTGTTGCTCGTGTACGCGTTTATGCAGGTACCGGCAAGATCACCATCAACGACAGAGATATTGATGATTACTTTGGTCTGGAGACCTTGAAGCTGATCGTGCGTCAGCCTCTGGCCATCACCGACACCACCGAGAAGTTTGACATCGTTTGCCGTGTAAGCGGCGGCGGCGTAACCGGCCAGGCCGGTGCCATCCGTCACGGTCTGTCCCGTGCCCTGCTGCAGTATGACGAGAGCCTGCGTCCTGCACTGAAGAAGGCCGGCTTCCTGACCCGTGACCCCAGAATGAAGGAGAGAAAGAAGTACGGTCTGAAAAAGGCCCGTCGTGCGCCTCAGTTCTCCAAGAGATAATTTATACAGATTATCCCAACAGCACTTCCAACACGGAAGTGCTGTTTTTCTTTACCCATTGCGGCATGATCCGATTGCGTGCCGTTTCTGCGCTATAAAATCGACAAATGAAAAAGCAGCTGCCCGAAAAATTCCGAGCAACTGCTTTTTGACGATGAAATCCGTTTTCACACGGTTATTCTTCATTTGATCCATCATCTATTTTGTTAAATTTTTTAAAAACCGAATCTGCGCTTTCTCGTTGTCATACCCGATGGAACGATAGAATTTGTGCGCCTCTGTTCTGGCCTTCCCGGAATTCAGCCGAACGGCGTGTATGCCGCATGCCTTTGCCCAATTTTCCACAGCGCGCATAAGGGCTTTGCCGCAGCCCCTTCTGCGATATGCTTTTGACACGGCTAAACCTAAAATGTTGACCAGGCTTTCAAAATAAAGCGTGTTGTATTGCTCCGCATGAACATAACCGACGACCTTACCATCTATTATGGCAACAAAAACCCTTTCTCTGCTTGCATCCAGATCCTTCAATCTTTCCTTAACCAAATCGGCATTACAGTTATAACCCAAATCCTGGCAGCAGATTTTGTGAATATCGATATAGTCGTTTACATTTGCTTCTCTGATCATCCATTCATCCTCAAATCGGTTCAACACTCGCCAATACTATCCTGATTTTAACACATGAACACACAAAGTGCAATGCGCATTCTATCCCAACAACACCGATTTTGCGTATGGCGCAAACGGGTGGCAACCTATGCCTATTGCGCGGCGGGGCGGAATGTGGTACTATGGAGAGAGAACGCCGAGGAGGTGTGGTATGAATATTCTAATGCTGGAGGACGACCCGGCCATTGCCCAGGGGCTGCGTTATTCGTTGGAGAGCGAGGGCTACACGGTAACCCACTGTGCCACGGTGGCCCGGGCGCTGGAGGCGGTGGGCGCCGGCCGATTCGACCTGTGCCTGCTGGATTTGACCCTGCCGGACGGCAGCGGCTACGATGTGTGCAAGGCCATTAAAGCCAAGGACGACACACCGGTGATCTTTCTCACCGCCTTTGACGATGAAGTGAATGTGGTGATGGGCCTGGAGCTGGGCGCCGACGACTACATCAGCAAGCCCTTTCGCCTGCGGGAACTGATGGCGCGGATCAAGACGGTGCTGCGCCGCAGCAAGGGCGCTGCCACCGAGGAAATCCGTATAAGCGGTCTGACCGTGCGGATGAAAGAGGGCAAAGTGCTGAAAAACGGGCAGGAAGTGATTCTAACCGCCCTGGAATACAAGCTGTTGCTGACCTTTTTGCAAAACCGTGGCCGGGTGCTCAGCCGCAATATGCTGCTGGAGAGCATTTGGGATGTGGCCGGCGACTTTGTCAGCGACAACACGCTGAGCGTATACATCAAGCGGCTGCGGGAGAAGATCGAGGACGACCCGGTGGAGCCGCAGATCATTAAGACCGTGCGGGGCATGGGCTATAAGGTGGACGAATGAGCGAGGACAAACATTTTCGCCGCGCGCTGGTGCCGGGGCTGGGGATCAGCGCCCTGCTTATCGGCGTGGGCTTTTGGCAAAGCATCACCATGGGCATCGTCTGCCTGGTGGGCTGCGGGGCGCTGCTGGCGATATTTTGCCTGTACACCCGCAATCAAACCCGAGAAATTCGGCGGCTGTCCGATTACCTGACCACCCTGGTCAACGGCACGGCGCCGCTGCTGGTGCCCGCCAACAACCAGGAAGGCGAGCTGTCCCTTCTGGAGAATAACATTTACAAAACCGCCCGCAAGCTGCAAACCCAGGCGGAATTGATGCAAAAGGACAAAACCTACCTGGCGGACGCGCTGGCCGATGTCTCGCACCAGCTAAAAACCCCCATCACCTCTATGACGGTGATGACGGATCTGCTGCTGGAAGAGGATCTACCCGCCGAAAAGCGGCTGGAATTCCTAAAGGGTATTTCCGCCCAGCTGGAAAAAATGCAGTGGATGATCACCACTCTGCTGAAGATCAGCAAATTTGACGCGGGCACGGCTGTGCTGCACAAGGAGCCGGTGGAGCTGGCCGCAGTGGTAGAGCAGGCGCTGTCGCCCTTTATCATTCAAGCGGAGCTGCGCCAAATGACGCTGGCCGTGGACTGCCGGCAAGGGCAATTTTTGGGCGACCGGCTGTGGACGATGGAAGCGGTGCAGAATATTGTCAAAAACTGCCTGGAACACATGGACGACGGCGGTACCCTGCGCCTAACCGGCACCCAGACTGCCCTCTATTGCCAGCTGGTGATCGCCGACGATGGCTGCGGAATCGAAAAAGAGGACCTGCCCCATATCTTTGAGCGGTTTTACAAGGGCAAAAACGCCGGGCCAGACAGCGTTGGCATTGGACTGGCGCTGAGCAAATCCGTGCTGAACCGGGAGAACGCCACCGTGGAGGTGCAAAGCACCGTAGGCGTCGGTACCACCTTTACCATTCGATTTTATCGGAATATTATTTAAGGGCATTGACGGACGGTTCTTACAGCGGGCGGATACTATCCGCCCCTACGAGGGCACTTTTGTAACCGATTGACCGTAGGGGCGGCAACCTGCCGCCCGCACTGCGTGCAATTCACTCATCGCACCCTACAAATGTATATTTTACGCAAATACATTGCCCCATTTTATAACAACGAAAAACGGACCACCTATACGGGTGGTCCGTTTCTTTTTGCTATTTTGTCCGTCTTTATTTAGCAGCGTTGAACTGGCGATCCAGCAGCACGTAATCCCGGGCGTTAATGATCCCGTCGCCGTTCACATCCAGCAGCTGCTCATAGCGGTCGCTGCCGGTCTTGGCATTCAGGCAGTCCAGGAAGGTGACCGTGCGCGTGTCTACCCCACAGCCGCCGGTGCAGGAGATGGTGGCCACGCCATCGGTGCTAAAGGCGGTAACTGCGTAGTGGTGATCGTCCGTGTACAGGGCGTACACCTCTTTATCCGCCGTGATATTCTCCAGCGTGTCGCTCCAACCGGCCAGCGCCTTACACTGGGGCAAAGCAAAGTCCGTAGGTGCAACCGCCGTGTGGCCGCTGTTCACCGCTACGGCAGAAAGGAGCACATTCTTGGTTTCGTCCCCATAAAAGCGCACCTGATAAAAGTCTTTGACAACCGTCACATCTACCGTCAAGGCGCCGGCCAGATCCGAACCGGTGGCATACTCATAAGTAAAGCCGTTTTGCATCAGCGCATAATTCGTGGTGACAAAATTGCCGTTCTCATACTTCTCCGTATCCTGGTACACCACGCCGTCCGCAGCCAAACCGTCCACCGGGGCATAAAACACATTATCCTGTTGCGTAGCGTTCACCGTAATGGTCTGCTGGCCCAGGGTCACAGCGGCCAGCGCCGTGTTGGCGCTCAGATCCAGCGACGGCAGGTGGTTATTGGACACGATCAGGGTGGAAAGCGCTGTGTTGGCACCCAGGTTCAGTGTAGCCAACTGGTTGTTGGCACACTTTAGATAAGTCAGCGCTGTGCAGCCGGACAAATCCAAGGCGGTAAGCGCGTTGTTCTCGCACAGCAGGCGCTGCACACCGGCAGGTAATTTCAGCTCCGTCAGCTGGTCGGCAGCACAGTTGATCTGGGTCAGCGCCGTGTTTTTGCTTAGATCCAGCGTGCCCAACGCATTGTCCATACAGGTCAGCTGGGTCAGTTTGGACAGGGCACTCACATCCAGCGAGGTCAGCCCAATGTCTGCGCAATAGAGATTTTGCAGATTATAGAAATACTGTATGCCCTCCAGGCTGACAATGGGGGTACCTTCCCCCAGCACATCCTCCTGCCACGCAGGCAGCATCATACGGGTGATGCTGCTGCACTCCGAATCAGAGAGCATACCGTCGCCGTTTTTATCGCACTTCTCTGCCACGATTTGACGGAAGCCGGCGTCCGGGAAATGGGTCTCATCAATCGCCACATCCTGCGCCGCCCGTACAAGGAGTGTACCCGTAAAACAAGCGGACACCAGCAAGACGGCTAGCACCAGACTGAGCCATTTTTTGGTTTTTTGTTGCATAACTTAGAGTCCTTTCGTTGACGGGTTAAAATCTGTTAAAGGTCACTTGAATGGAGTTGGTCACAGTGGAGCCGTCCTCCAGGGTCAAGGTGCAGGTGATGGTGGCGGTGTATTTGGTGCCGAACATGGCGCCGCTGGCAGAAACCTTACCGGTTTGGTCCACCACCAGGTTCTTATTGTTGGAGGTCCACAAAGCGGACACATAGGCGTCTGCGTCTGCAGGATAGGTGCTCACGCCCAGCTGAATGCTCTTGTTGGTGTACACACCACTGCAGCCGTAAGACACAGATTCTACCTCATTGCCGTCGTAAGTGAACTTGAAGCTGTCAATGTTGATCTTCTGGTTCACCAGCTTGACGGTGATGGTCTTGGTATAAGTCCGATCGTAAGCGTCCTTCAAGGTGTAGGTCACCTTCACGCTGCCGGAGGCATCTGCGTTGGTCTTGGTAAGCACCAAGTTGCCGGCAGCATCCGTAGCAGCGGTTACATTGTTTTCTGCCGCCGTGGTCCAGGACGGATCCTGCACCATCGCGCCGTCGGCATAGGCAGCAGACAGGGCCACCTGCTGGTTGTCATCCACAACCAGCGCCTTGCCCTCGGTCACCGCAGCGCCGCCGCTGGTAAAGCCAATCTCGCCGGGGCCGACGAACTCGTGGCCGACCAGGGCATTCTGGGCCTGTTTCAGTGCGGAGGTGGCAGCGTCAATGACATCCTGTGAGGACTCATAGTCCGCATTGACCGCCACGGCCTTATCGTAAGCGGTCTTAAACGCCATACCGTAATCGTAAGCGTAATCCTTGTAATCCACCGCACCGGCATCCGCAATAGCCTGCTGCAAGGCGGAGAAATCATAAGTCGTATAGGCAATCACCGTGGCGGTGTAGCCGCCGTCCACCGTGGTGGCGGTAATGGTGGCCTTGCCCTGGGATACAAAGGTGATCTTGCCGCTGTTGTCTACCGTAGCGATCTCCGGGTGATCACTGGTAAAGGTGCAGTCCCGCAGCGCCAAGGAAGCAATGGTGGCAGAGGAGGTTACCTTAGGCGTAATCGTCACGGTATCCTGCGGTGAGCCATGGACCATATCCGTGTCCATGCTTACACCGGTCACCGCATAGCGGGTGAAGCAAACCGTGGTGGTGGCGGTGAAGCTGTCGCCCTTCACGGTGGTGATGGTGCAGGTGATCTCTGCCCACTGGTTGCCGCTGTCTGTATTGGTCACCAGCCCGGTGTCGCTGACGGTGACCTTGTCGTTGGAGCTGGACCAAGTAATGCTCTGGTACAGACCGCCGGCAGGCGCCGTTACAGCAGACAGCTGAACAGTCTTGTTCTTCAAGCTCAGTTCATTGTGCAGGTAGCGGATATGACCCGGATTGGGAATGGTCACATTGGCCTGGGCCTCTGTATCTGCCGTCAGGCTCACGCCCTCGGCGATAATGTACTTCACCAAACCGTTGTGGGCGCTCTCCAGCAGCTCCACCTGGGCGTCAATCTCAGCCTGGGTGGACAAACCGCTGTCAATCATCGTCTTGGCCTGGGCACAGGCGGTCTCCAGCACAGCCAGGGAATCCTCCGTGTATATATACTGGCCCTTTGCCTGATTGACCAGGATTTGGTATTCGGCGTACTTGGCCTCCAGCACGGAGTAGTCCGCACGCACGGTTACGGCACAAGTGGCGGTGTAGCCGCCGTCCAGGGTTTTTACGGTAATGGTGCAGTCGCCCACATCCACCGGCGTAACCAGTCCGTTCTCTACCGTGGCCACAGCCGGGTTTGAGGAGGTCCAGGTTACATCGTTAAAGGTTCTGTTAGAGGAACCGGCAAGCGTTGCATTCAGCTGTACCGGTTTCTGGGTCACCAGCAAATTCAACTGGGTCTGATCCAGGCTGACGCCACTGATCACGCTGCCGCTCATTACAACGGTAAAGCTGCGGCTCAGTGTGCGACTGTAATGGTCTGTGGTGGTCACCGTCACCTTCGCCCAGCCGTTGGCAGTGGCAGAGGAGGGACTCAGCACCAGCTTGCCATCGGTCTGCGTGGCTTTGATGTTTTTGCTGTCGTCCACCGTCCAGCTGATGCCATTGCTGTCTGCACCCGCCGGCATTACGGCGGCGCTCAGCTCCAGCTTGTTGTTCTCATGCAGCGTATTGGCGTAGCCGTTCTTGCTCAGGTCGATGGACAAGGCGTCGTTGTCGCCAATCGTACCGCTGGTGCGCTGATTATAGCTGCCTATGGCGGTGTTGCGGCTGTAACCCACATAGCTTACATCAACGGACTGTGCTTTGATGACCTGATGACCTTCCAGCGCAGCGCCGGCCTCTATCAATGCCTGTGCGGCCTGGTTGATCTCGTCCTGGGTCTTGGTGTTGTCGTTCATCACGGACTGGGCTTCCTCATAGGCCTGCTTAAAGGTAATGCCTACGGTGTACTCATAGTCCTGATAATCCGTATCTTTATACTTCTCCAATGCGGCCTGCAGCGCGCTGCGATCACCGCCGGTGGATACGGAGCAGGTGGCGGTGTAGCCGCCGTCATAGGCAATGGCACGCACGGTGGTGGCGCCGGTGGACACAAAGGTCACCAAGCCTTTATCGTCTACGGTGGCGATATTTTCGTTATCGCTCTCCCAATAGAAGTCAGAGATGGATGCCTTGCCCACGCCCAAGGTGCCTGATGGCTGTACCGTTGCCGTCAGCTGATGGGTATCCCCAATGGAACCGCTGACAGCCGACTCAGAAATGGTAATGCCGGTGGCAGGTGTGTACGCAAAGGATACCCACACATCGTCCGTCCAGGTCTGGCCGAAGTGATCCGTAACCGTACAGGTGATCTTGCCGTAGTAGCCCTCGTTCTTCAACACATTGAAGGAGGTGTTCTTGGCAGGAGAGGCCACGCCGTTTTCAGAAATCACGATCTTGTCGGTAGAAGAGGTCCAGGTAACGGACGCATAGTTGGCATTGTTGGGGTACAGGCGTACATTCAGATCCAGCTTAGCGTCCTTGTATGCGCCGTCGGTAAGCAGCGACACATCATATTGATAGAAGTCGCTGGCCTCCTCGCCGTCCAAGTAAATCTCTACATTATTAATATGCGTATATTTCTCCAGGCCCTTATAAGCGGCGATCAGCTTTTCCAACTGGGCGTCCACTTCTTTTTGGCTGGATGCGTTGGCGTTGATCAGCGCCTGGGACTCGGCGATGGCATCCTGGAAGGCCTGCCAGGTGGCCGGGTAATAGTTAGTTTCTGTCAGCTCCAGCGACTTATAGGTATCGATCTGGGCTTGCAGAGCGTCATAGTTGGTCACCACATTCACCTTGCACTGGGCGGTATAGCCGCCGTCGCAGGTGGTCACAGTCACCACGCAGTCGCCGCCGCTCTTAAAGGAAACCACGCCGCTCTGGTCCACAGTGGCAATCTCCGGGTCAGAGGTGGACCAAATCACATCTGCCACAGAGGCCTTGCCCACGATGCCAAAGCCGGTGGGCTCCACCGTTGCCTTTAAGGTCTGGCTTTCGCCTACCTTGCCGCCGACGATCTCCGTGGTGTCCAGCTTAATGCCGGTAACCGGATCGTTGGCAAAGGCCACATACATGCTATCGGTGTATACATTATCCATATAGTCGGTGGCGGTAACGGTAATCTTGGCCTGGCAGGCCTTGTTGCCTGCGGGCTTCACAATACCGTTGGCGTCTACCTTTACACTGTCGTTATCGCTGCTCCACTTGATGGTGCGATACATAGCGGTCTTGGGTGCCACCTGGGCATCCAAATCCACAGAGTAGCTGTCATATCGCTTAGAGGTAGACACCTTCACGCTGCGGAACGCGCCGGCGTCCGAGCCGTCCTTGTTTACAAGGCTCACACCGGTCAAGCCGATATAACCGCCCAGCTTGTAGAAAGCGTACAGCAGTTCACGGGCGTAAGTATTACAGCTGTCCTGGGCAGCCATAGGCTCATCATAATAGACATAATAAGCATAATCCAGCTTTCGGCTGAAGTCCTTATATAATGTTTTATTTTCGTTGGTGCGCTCGATCACCGTGTCCTCGCAGATATTAATCACCTGCTTTAAGTAATCCTTGTCCGGATACACGGTCACCTGCTTCTCCGCCACAATACCGCCGGAAGCAGACACGCAGTACAGGGTAGCGGTGCCTACATCCACACCGGTAACCACCGCGTCGCCGTTGTCGTTGCCCTTGGGGGCTACGGTCAGCACGCCCTCATCGGAGGAATACCAGTTGGCGCCGTAGCAGGCCTGTGCCGAGGAGGTGGAGCCGCTAAAGGTCATGGTGTGAGACACATCCAGGGTCTTGCCGTTGATCACGGACAGATTGTCACCGTTAATGGTATTGGTCTCTGCGGCGTTACGCACCACGCAAAGGGTCACCACATCGGACTGAATATCGCCGTCCTCAGACACGCACCAAATATGTACACTGGAGGCGCTGGTGCAAGAAGCCTTGGCCACCACCTTTACGGTGCCGGCGGTCTTGTCCTCGTCCTTCAGCTCAAACTGATCCTTATTATCAATATACCATTTTACATTCTTATTGGTGGCGTCTGCCGGGTCCACATTGGCCTTAACCAGCACGCCGGTGCCATCATACACCGTGCTGGCAGTAACGGTGGCAAAATCCAGCGTTTCACCGGCCACCTCTGTCTGCTGCTGCTGCAACTTCACGCTATTGGCCAAAACAGCACTCTTTACGGCACTTTCAACAGTCACATCAATGCCGGATACCGGCAGACCGTTGAAAATCGTGGTCTGGGTCTGCACCTGGGAGATGGTGTAATAGCTGCCATCCAGCAATTTGTAGCCGGTGGAAGCTTTCAGTACCACCGTGGCGGTACCGCCGGACAGCGCCGTGTAGTTACCATTCTTGTCCAGCCTGGCGATCCCGTCCTCTACCGAGCCGTCGTGGTGGACCGTGGTGGTCTCGCCGGTGGTCTCGTCGGTCACCGTTTCATCATAGGCGTCGCCCGCCCACAGATACTTGGGATTGCCGTCTGCGTCCGTACCGTCCAGCAGGCCCCAGGTAATGTTCAAATTATTGGCCTTGCTTACACGCACCGGGTACACCGTGTAGGTCAGCGTTTGCTGATCGCCGATGTTGCAGTCCCGTTCTGCGTGGATCACCGCGTCGCTGAGCACCCGCCCGGTTTTGCCGGTTACGGTAAGCTCTTTGGTTCGCACCACCTGATTGGCAGCGGAAGTCGCCGTGATGGTGCACTTTTGACTGTTTGCAACCGTGCCCATGTTGCCCCCTGCGTCACGACCGGTGATGATACCGGTTTTGGGATCTACATAGGCCACACTTTCATCCGAGGAGGACCAGGTAATATCCGAAACATCGGCCGCAACGGGTTTGGCATCCGTAATGGCCATTTGAATCTGGGCGCCCTCCTGTACCGTATCCGGACCGGTAATGTTAAAGTCCGTGCAAGGCACACCGTCTACAACGTTAAAAGTGATGGTATCATTATATTTCAATTTAAGCAGAATGTTGGCGATGATCTTCACCGCAGTAGCCGTCAGCTGTATAGCATCGGCAGAATCGCCCACAATATCCTTAATGGCAAAGCAAGCGTCCAACAGCGCCGCCAGCACATTGCGGTCAATGTCGATACCCAAATACTTGATCAGAATATCCGCCAGTTTTTTGGTATCAATGGTGCCGGTATGGTCCAACTTGTAAATATAGTTGACCAGTTTTAACAGATTGTTGATAAATCCTTCCGTATCCGGCGACACAACGATGGTCACCGTACCGGTGTTCTTAAAGGTTACCAAACCGCTGTCATCCACCGTGGCAATCACCTTGCCCTGGGTAAAGACGGAAGAGCTCTTTACAGAGTAGACCACGCCCATGTGCAGCCGCACCGGGGTGGTCACGGCGCTCAGCTGGCAGGTGGTGCCCTTGGCTACCGTGGTCTCAATCTGGGACTTATTGGTGATATGGGTACCGTTGGGCAGGAAGTTGGCATAAAACGCATCGTTCTTCGTGACCGTCACAGCCAGCTTGTCGTCTGCCTTTACTTCGCCGTTGGCGTCATACAGGGTAACATGAACAACGGAATTGATATTGTCCAGGTATTTGCGCAGGGACTCGATCCATTTGGCGGAATAGGATTCAAAAATCTTGCCCAGGGCAGAATCCGCACCCATGGTCTTTTCAATCAGGGCAATGATCTCGTCCGTGTCCATGGTGTCCACATTCACCTTATCATTGAACAGGGCTTTTTCCAGCGCGGCGCCAGCAATCTTGCCCACCAGCGGCACCGGCTTTACCTCATTGTCAATCCAGTTGTGGATCACAGCACCCTTAGAGGAGTCAAAGGCCTTGACCAAGCCATTTTGGTCCACATCCACCAAAGTGGGCGCCTCGCTGTACCACTTGACATAGCCGTTGTCCGGGATCTCGCAGTCAATGAGCTTGTAGCTCAGCTGCAGCGTGTCGCCCTCCTGCATCGTCTCATGGTAGGCGTTGCCCTCCGCGTCCGTATCTTGTACCGCATTGCCGTCTTCATAAAACAGCTGAATGTTGTACACGCCGATCACGTCGCCCGCCCAGGCAGAAAACGCCGGAGTCAGCACGGTAATCACCGTGAGCACGGACAAAAAGACACTGAGCAAGCGCTTCTTGCTGTACATAAATTTCATAGAACCATCCTTCCCCTTTGCCGCAACGACAGCACCCCTTGCACTGCCCGCTTAGCACCTGTATTTCGGCGCGGTGCGACAACATTTATACATAATAATTATAAAACATAAATAAAGCTATTGCAACGCACTTTCCGCGGTTTTGCCCCGAAAACATGCCAAACTTTGGCACCGGCTTTTGTGGATTATCGACAAAGAAAAATGAACGAAAAATAAATAAAGGACGGAATGCGAATATCCGTCCTTTAACTTTTTGTATATGTTTATATTACATTGAGTACACCCAAAAAGGCTTTAGAGCCGTCCGGATGTTCAATCACTTTGCGGCTGTCCCGCACACGCAGGGCGCAGGCGTCACCGATATAAAGGGTGTATTCCACCGTTAAGAGCCGCCGATCCGCTGCGCCGGTGCGCAGTTGCACGGCCACAGCCGCCGCCTCGTTCTCATCCATCAGCCGCGCCAAATTGCCGGAGAACAGCTGGAACAGCTCCGTTCTGGAATAGCCGATAAACTGGATAAAATCCTCGCTGACCAAGTCCAGCTGCAAAGGGTCGGCCGTGCCTGTAAAGAAAGTGGCGCCGGGCAGGTTCTTAAACAGACTCACCATCCGCTGCGCCTCTCGGTCCGCCTTTTCCTCCGCCGCCTTAATGCGGGTAATATCCGTAAATACGGCGTGAAACACCGGGCACTCGCCCTCGTAGCGCTGAATGCCCGCCCGCAGCTGGCACCAAATAAATTCGCCCTCATGCACCCGCACCCGGCACTCGCAATCCACTTCCTCACCTACGGCCATGGCGCGACCGATGGCCTGGAATACCGCAGAGCGGTCGTCCGGGTGAAGCAGTTCGTCCAGTCGATAGGCCCGCAGGCGGCTGCTCTCCTGGGAGGTGCCGAACAACCGACAGCAGCCTTTGTTCAGATACAGGCACTCAATGTGCATTTCCGGCGTGACCTTAAACAGACACACGCCGCCGCACACCAGGTCGATAAGCTCATTCATCTCCACCGCCTGGGCCCGCAGCTGCTCCTGGCGCCGCCGGCTCTCGGACACATCCGCAAAGGTCATGCGGCACAGGGTGGAGTCCTCGTAATTCTGACCCACACAATGGACAAAGAGCGGCGTGCCCTTTTTGTCCAGCAGATCCATGGTCATATATGTAAATCGGGCGCCCTTTTTGCAGATGTTTTGCATCACCCGCTCCCGGTCCGCCGGCTTTAATTTGTCGTACAGGAACAGCTTGCCCTGTTTGATCTTAGACGGGTGCACACCGGCAAACTGGGCAAAGTGGCTGTCTGCGTCTGTCACCTGCAAATCGTTGGCCTTATCCACCACCACATTCATAAATTCAACTTCATAGGGGGCTGGGTCCATATTTTCCCGCTGCGTGGCTCCCACCTCTCTTTCTCTGCTTCTCAGCGCTGTGTATCTCTGCAAAATTCTTTCTGAAACGGCGGCAGACCGCCTGCCTGCGCGCCATAGCCATTATAGCACACTTTCTTCCCCATTTGCGAACGATTTTTTACAAGTTAGTAAAATTTTCATAAAGTCCGTAAAAATTTCATAAAACGGTAGGCAATCGGCCGGATTTGTGCTATTATATCTTTATTCTATACACCCGGAGTGAATACTATCAGTTAGGAGAACCCCCATGGCAAATGTTTATCGGATTTTTGTGGAAAAGAAGAAAGGCAACGACATTGAGGCCATGCAGATCTTAACGGATCTGCGCCAAAATGTGGGCATTACAGCGCTCACCGGCCTGCGGCTTATTAACCGCTACGATGTGCAGGGCGTCAGCGAGGCGGAGTTCCGCCGTGCCGTGCACGGGGTCTTTGCCGAGGACAATCTGGACAATACGGCAGACGAAGTGACCTTCGCCCCCGGCGAGCGGGTGTTTGCCATGGAGTTTCTGCCCGGCCAATACGACCAGCGGGCAGACAGCGCCGCCCAATGTATTCAGCTGCTCACCGCAGGAGAATGTCCCCGGGTAGCCAGCGCCAAGGTGATCGCCCTTGCCGGCGACATTACGGATGCGGAGTTCGACAAGATTAAATCCTACCTGATCAACCCGGTGGAGAGCCGGGAGGCCACCATGGCCAAACCGGAGAGCCTGGATCTGACTGCCGATGTACCGGCGGACATTGCGCGCATTGCCGGCTTTATCGCCAAGAGCAATGACGAAATCGCCGCTTACCACAGCCAAATGGGCTTCGCCATGAGCGTAGAGGACCTAAAGTGGGTGCGGGACTACTTTAAGAACGAAGAACACCGGGATCCCAGCTTAACGGAGCTGAAAGTGATTGACACCTACTGGTCCGACCACTGCCGCCACACCACCTTTTCTACCAAGCTGGACAAGATCACCGTGGAGGAAAGCAAGTACGCCGCCGCAGTGGAGGACGCCCTGCGCCTGTACCTGGATATGCGCGGCGCTCTGTATGCCGGCAAAAACAAAGACATTTGCCTGATGGATATGGCCTGCATCGGCACCAAATATCTGAAGTCCCAGGGCAAGGCGGACAATCTGGACGAGAGCGAGGAGATCAACGCCTGCTCCATTGAAGTACCGGTAACGGTGGACGGCAAGACCGAGCAGTGGCTGGTGCAGTTTAAGAACGAAACCCACAACCACCCCACGGAGATTGAGCCCTTCGGTGGCGCGGCCACTTGCCTGGGTGGCGCCATTCGTGACCCGCTGAGCGGGCGCGCCTATGTGTACCAGGCCATGCGGGTGACCGGCTCCGGCGATCCCACCACCGCCTTTGCGGACACCCTGGAGGCCAAGCTGCCCCAGCGGAAGATCACGACCGGCGCTGCCCAAGGTTACAGCAGCTACGGCAACCAGATCGGACTGGCCACCGGCCAGGTCACTGAGCTGTACGACGCCGGGTATGTGGCCAAGCGTATGGAGATCGGCGCAGTGATCGGCGCCTCTCCCAAAGAGAATGTGGTGCGGGCGTGTCCTACTCCCGGCGATATCATTGTACTGCTGGGCGGGCGCACCGGCCGTGACGGCTGCGGCGGCGCCACCGGCTCCTCCAAGGCCCACAATTCCGAATCTATCGAGACCTGCGGCGCCGAGGTGCAAAAGGGTAATCCTCCCACCGAGCGCAAAATTCAGCGGTTGTTCCGCAACAAGGATGTGTCCACCCGCATTAAGCGCTGCAACGACTTTGGCGCCGGCGGCGTGTGTGTAGCCATCGGCGAGCTGGCAGACGGCCTGACCGTGGATCTGGACAAGGTACCCAAGAAGTACGAGGGATTGGACGGCACAGAGCTGGCCATCTCCGAGAGCCAGGAGCGCATGGCTGTGGTGCTGGATCCCAAGGATGTGGACGCCTTTATTGCCGCAGCTTATAAAGAGAACTTAGAGGCCACCCCGGTGGCCGTGGTCACGGACAACAATCGACTGGAAATGACCTGGCGTGGCGACAAGATCGTGGACATCAGCAGGGATTTCCTGAACACCAACGGTGTGACCCAGCACGCCACCGCGTCCATTGCCCCCATTGACGAGAGCAAAAACTATTTACATACCGTGCCGGCAGAGCTGCAAGGGCTGTCTCTGTCCGCTGCGCTGAAAGCCAATCTGCGCCGACTGGAAGTCTGCTCCCAAAAGGGACTGGTGGAGCGGTTCGATTCCTCCATCGGCGCCGCCACGGTAAATATGCCTTACGCCGGCGTGTACCAGCTAACCCCGGAGGAGGCCATGGTGGCCAAGCTGCCCCTGGAGCACGGCCAAACGGACGACGCTACGGTGATGGCCTACGGCTTTATCCCCGGCGTATCTCGCTGGAGCCCCTTCCATTCCGCCGCCTTTGCAGTAACGGAGAGCCTTGCGAAACTGGCTGCCGTAGGCTGCGACCCGGCAGAAGCACGGCTCACCTTCCAGGAATATTTTGAGCGCCTGGGCAACAAGCCGGAGCGCTGGGGCAAGCCCGCTGCCGCCCTGCTGGGCGCCCTAACCGCACAGGCCGGGTACGGCACCCCCTCCATTGGCGGTAAAGACTCTATGAGCGGCTCCTTTAACGAACTGGATGTACCGCCTACCTTAGTGAGCTTCGCCGTGGGTATGAGCAAGGCGTCTCACACCGGCACCGCCCTGCTGCAGCACCCGGGCAGCAAAGTGTATCTGCTGCAAATTCCGGTAAATGAGACCACCGGTCTGCCGGATTACAAAAACGCTATGGCCCTGATGCAGGCGGTTTGCGCCGGCGTGCAGGACAAGTCCGTTCTCTCTGCCGCTGTGGTGAAAGAGGGCGGCGCCGCTGCCGCCGTGTGCAAGATGGCCTTCGGCAGCAAACTGGGCTTTACCTTTGCCCAGGGGTTGGACGCTGCCACCCTGTTTGCACCCTATGAGGGCAGCTTTGTGGTAGAAATCCCCGAGGATGGCGTCCTGGCCGACAGCCTGGCACCCTATGCCACCGCCCTTGGCACCGTCAACGGCAACGGAATCTTTATTTTGGACGGCGATGTGTTGACCGCGGACGAACTGATCGCCGCCTGGAGCAGCAAGCTGGAGAGCGTATTCCCCACAGACAGCGGCAAGAGTGCGGCAGTGGAGGATGTGCCGCTCTATAAAGAGCGCTCCATTTTCGTCAGCCAAAACAAGGTGGCGCGGCCCCGGGTATTCATTCCCGCGTTCCCCGGCACCAATTGCGAGGTAGACACCGCCCGCGCCTTTGAACAGGCCGGTGCGGACCCCCATATCTTAGTGGTAGGCAACCTGACCCCTGCCGCCATTAACGAGACTATTGAGAAGATGGTGGAGGAAATTAAGCAGGCGCAGATCGTGATGCTGCCCGGCGGCTTCTCCGGCGGTGACGAGCCGGAAGGCTCCGGCAAGTTCATTGCCACCACCTTCCGCAACCCGGCGGTGGCCGAGGCGGTCACTGAGCTGCTCAACTGCCGCGACGGCTTAATGCTGGGTATCTGCAACGGGTTCCAGGCGCTGATCAAGCTGGGTCTGGTGCCCTACGGCAAGATTGTGAACATTCAGAAGAACGACCCCACCCTGACCTTTAATACCATTGGCCGCCATATCAGCCAAATGGCTTACACCCGGGTCACCAGCACCAAATCCCCGTGGCTGGCAGGCACCCAGGCAGGCGATATGTTTGCCGTGCCCATCTCTCACGGTGAGGGCCGGTTCGTCGCAGATGAGGCCACCCTGCGCCGGTTGGCGGAGAACGGCCAGATCGCTACCCAGTATGTGGACCCGGACGGCAATGTGGCCACGGATATGCCCTTTAACCCCAACGGCTCCGTATGGGCGGTGGAAGGCATTACTTCCCCGGACGGCCGCGTGCTGGGCAAAATGGGTCACTGCGAACGCAAGGGCGAAAATCTATACAAGAACGTACCCTTTAACAAGGATATGCAGATCTTTGAGTCCGGCGTTAAATACTTCAAATAAGTGCAATTTCAGCCGCCGTCTGCTCTCGCAGGCGGCATAGGCTTTTCAGGAGGATCCGTATGAAATATGTTGTAGTGCTGTGCGACGGCATGGCAGACTACCCGGTGCCCGCCCTGGGCGGCAAAACCCCCATGATGGTGGCAAAGAAGCCCCATATCGACGCCCTGGCCGCCAAGGCGGAGGTAGGACTGGTGCGCACCGTAGCGCCGGGACTGAAGCCCGGCTCCGATGTAGCCAATATGAGCGTGCTGGGTTTTGACCCCCACCGATTTTACACCGGGCGCAGCCCGCTGGAGGCCGCCTCCATCGGCATTGATATGAAAGACAGCGATGTGTCCCTGCGCACCAACCTGGTGACCCTCAGCGACAAGGGTGAGCCCTTTGCCGATAAGGTGATCGAGGACTACTGCGCCGACGATATTTCCACTGAGGAGGCTCACCAGCTGATAGAAGCGGTGCAGGCAGCCTTTGGCGGCGGAGAATATGATTTTTACACCGGCGTATCTTACCGCCACTGTTTGATCTGGCACGGCGGCACCACAGAGCTGGGCAATATGACCCCACCCCATGACATTACCGGCAAGGTAATCGGACCCCATCTCTCCACCGCAGAGACGGCGCGCCCTCTGCTGGAGATGATGGAAAAGTCCTTTGATCTGCTAAAGGACCACCCGGTGAACAAAGCCCGCGTGGCTGCCGGTCGTCGTCCGGCCAACTGCATTTGGCTGTGGGGCGAGGGCAAGCGCCCGGCGCTCCAGCCCTTTGAGGCGCTGTACGGCATCAAGGGCGGTATGGTCTCTGCCGTAGACCTGCTCAAGGGCATTGCCAACTGCGCCGGTATGGAAGTGGCAGAAGTGCCCGGCGCCACCGGTTATATTGACACCGACTTTGAGGGCAAAGCCAAGGCGGCGCTGGATCTGCTGACGCGCAACGATCTGGTGTATGTGCACTTTGAGGCGCCGGACGAGTGCGGCCACCGCAACGAACCGGAAAACAAAGTAAAAGCCATTGAGATGATCGACAGCCGGGTACTGCCCATTCTGGAAGAGGGACTGGAACAGTACGAGGATTACAAGATCCTGCTGCTGCCGGACCACCCCACCCCCATTGTGACCCGCACCCACGCCAGCGACCCGGTGCCCTACCTGCTGTACCAAAAGTCCGCACCCAAGACGGGGGTAGACACCATCAATGAGGAAACCGCCAAGGCCACCGGCATTTATATGGAGAACGGCCCGGCGATGATGCCCCACTTCCTGGGGCAGGACGCCTAAGGCAAAAAAATATGAATTTAACGGAGATGGAAAAGATATGAAATTGTCAACGATTTGTGTACAAGGGGCTTACCGCCCCAAAAACGGCGAGCCCCGGGTGGTGCCTATCGTGCAAAGCACCACATATAAATACGACTCCAGCGTGGAGATGGGCGACCTGTTTGACCTAAAGAAAAGCGGCTACTTCTACTCCAGACTGCAAAACCCCACCTGTGACACGGTGGCGGCCAAGATCGCTATGCTGGAGGGTGGCGTGGCCGGTATGCTCACCGGCAGCGGCCAGGCGGCCAACTTTTACGCCATCTTTAACATTGCCGGCGCCGGTGACCACATTGTCAGCTCTACCGCTATTTACGGCGGCACCTACAATCTGTTTAATGTGACCCTGCGCAAGCTGGGCATTGACTTTACCTTTGTGTCGCCCAGCGCCACGGAGGAGGAGCTGGCGGCAGCCATTCGCCCCAATACCAAGGCTATTTTTGGTGAGACCATCTCCAACCCCAGCTTGGAGATTTTGGATATTGAAAAGTTCGCCCGGGTGGCCCACAAGGCCGGTGTGCCGCTGATCGTGGACAACACTTTTGCCACCCCCATCAACTGCCGCCCCTTTGACTTTGGGTGCGACATTGTAACCCACTCCACCACCAAGTATATGGAGGGCCATGCCTCCACCGTTGGCGGTGCCATTGTGGACAGCGGCAACTTTGACTGGACCCAAAATGACAAGTTTCCCGGCTTAACCACCCCGGACGACAGCTATCACGGCATTACCTACACCGAGGCATTCGGCAAGGGCGCCTACATCACCAAGGCGGTGGTGCAGCTGATGCGGGACCTGGGCGCGGTGCAAAGCCCCAACGAGGCATTCCTGCTGAATGTTGGACTGGAGAGCCTGCACCTGCGGATCCCCCGCCATTGCGAGAACGCCAAGAAAGTGGCGGCTTACTTAAAGCAGCACCCGGCGGTGACCTGGGTGGAGTGCGCCATGCTGGAGGGCGATCGCCAGTACGATTTGGCGCAGAAGTATATGCCCCACGGCACCTGCGGCGTGGTGAGCTTTGGGGTCAAGGGCGGCCGTGCAGCCGCCACCACCTTTATGGACAGCCTGGAGCTGGCAGCCATCGTCACCCATGTGGCAGACGCTCGCACCTGCTGCCTGCACCCGGCATCTACCACCCATCGCCAGCTGACGGACGAACAGTTGGAGGCCTGCGGCGTGCGCCCGGATTTGGTGCGCCTGAGCGTAGGTATTGAGGATATTGACGACATTTTGGCAGACCTGGAACAGGCCCTGGCAAAGATCTGACGCCTATGGACGAAAAGCACGCACCCACCTCGGGGCATAATCACAATCACGACCACACCCATACCCGGGAGGTGGTCAATCGACTGGCCCGGGCCATCGGCCACCTGCAAAAGGTGAAGCAAATGGTAGAGGACGGCGAGGATTGCTCCCAGGTGCTGGTGCAGCTGGCGGCGGTCAAGTCCGCCTTAAACAGCACCGGCAAGGTGATTCTCAAGGACCACCTGGAGCACTGTATCGTTCACGCCGTGGAGGACGGCGATACGGAAATGCTCACCGAACTGTCCGACGCCATCGACCGGTTTGTGAAATAAATACGGCAATCGGTGCAATCCTGCCACCGCCGACGAAATTTGGCTCCCCTTGTTTTTATCAAGGGGTGACTCCCCACAGTGTGGGGAGATGTGGCGCAGCGACAGAGGGGACGGGCACCGGTTAGGAGCTGTCACGAAGTGACTGCGGGGATAAACGCACAAAAAAAGCGGGCGGATAATATCCGCCCCTACGATGTACCGATATTAATTTGCCACTCACGATATTTCCAACTGCACGCATAGCAAAAAACGAGGTGTGCCTATGACAACCATTCAAAAGGCTGACTATGTTTTTTCTGTCGACACCAAAAAAACCAAAAAATATTATGAGATCCATACGCTTTGCAACTGCGCATATTGCCGCAATTTTTACGCACAAGCAAAAGATAAATTCCCAAAATTATCTGCTTTTTTAAGTGAATTTGGGGTAGATATCGCCAAACCGGATGAAACGCTTTCTGTGGAGACAGACAATGCCATAGATTATATCAGCATTGATTATACCGTTTGTGGAAGCATCGCATCAACAGGACATAATTTTGAAATGAATGACCATTTTCCTTTAAGCGTTGTGATCACCAACGGTTTTGCCTCCCCAAATGAACAAACCGGGAGATACTTTACAATTTCCGTAGAGAACATAAAACTTCCCTGGGAATTGGACGAACCACGCCCCGAGCCTTGCACACCAAAAGCAAATAAAAAGTTCCAATAAAATACTCAAAAAATGAAATCAAACCATAGGGCAGCCGCTGTGATCATTCCCGCATCGCCTAACGGCGGTCCCCCTCCCTTTTCAAGGGAGGCATAGCGGTTGCAAGATTTTCGTAGGGCGGGGGCTTGCTCCCGCCGATCGTAGGGGCGGCACAAATGCAACCGATCCGCCGCCCGCATTTTCCACATAAAAAAGAGCACCCGCGTGGGTGCTCTTTTTTACTACCGAATACCTATACTTATTTAATAATCGTGCCGGGGGTATTGGGTGCCATACCGGCGGCGTTGGCCTCGTCCGTGTCAATGTGCATAGCCAGGGCATAGCTGTCAGACACACGCACCACCACATCGCCAAAGGTCAGGTTACGGCCGTTGGCAGAAGGAATCTCTACGCTAACGATCTGGCCATTCTCCAGGCCCATACGCTCTGCGTCTGCCGTAGTGGCGTGGATATGGCGCTTGGCAGCGATCACGCCCTCGGTCAGCTCCACCTCACCGGCAGGGCCCACCAGCTTGCAGGCGCCGGAACCGGCAATGTCGCCGCTCTCCCGTACCGGGGCGGTCACACCGATGGAGCGGGCGTCCGTCAGGCTCAACTCCACCTGGGTGGCCTTACGCACCGGGCCCAGGATAGACACAGCCGGGAACTCGCTCTTGGTACCGACCACGCGCACGCGCTCGTTGCTGGCATACTGGCCGGGCTGGGACAGCATTTTCTTCACCGTCAGCTCATAGCCCTTGCCGAACAGGGTCTCCAGATCTGCCTGGCTCAGATGTACATGGCGGGCAGAAATCTCAACAGTCACTTGATTGTCCATGATAAAACCTCCAAAAAGTTGTAATTCTCGCTTACGCACATATTTTATACCTTTTTTTATTGTTTTTCAACCATTATTTTGGTACAATGAGCAAGGTGATAAAAATGACATTAGACGAACTGAAAACCCGCTGCCTCAGCTGCACCGAATGCGAACTGTGCAAGACCCGCACCCAGGTGGTCTTTGGCGTAGGCAACCCGGCGGCAGATATTCTCCTAATCGGCGAAGGACCGGGAGAGAACGAGGACCTGCAAGGCCAGCCCTTTGTGGGTCGCTCCGGCAAGCTGCTGGATCAATTTCTGGAGAGCATTGACCTAAGCCGGGAGAAGAATGTGTACATTGCCAATATGGTCAAATGCCGCCCGCCTAAAAATCGGGATCCCAAGCCGGAGGAGCAGGAGGCCTGCCTGCATTGGCTGCGGGAGCAATTTAAGATCATTCGTCCACGGCTGGTGATCTGCGTAGGGCGCATTGCCGCCCAGCGGCTGATTGACAAGGACTTCCGAGTCACCCGCCAGCACGGCGAATTTATCGACAAAAACGGCACCCTGTTTATGGGCACTTACCACCCGGCGGCCATTCTCCGCAACCCCAATAACAAAGAAGCCGCCTTTGGCGACTGGCTGAAAGTGCGGGATAAAATCGAAGAATTGCACCTGAACGTGTGATTTATACATTATATATAGAAAGAGCACACGGTTTTCGCCGTGTGCTTTCTTTTTTATTTTGCTTAAATTTTGCCTTATAATCCCTCCGTCAATGCCTACGGCATTGCCACCTCCCTTGTTAAGGGAGGCTTATCGGTTACAAACTCCAAGGCTCCCTTGCAAAGGGTGACTCCCCGCAGTGCGGGGAGATGTCGCGCAGCGACAGAGGGGACGGGCACCGGTTAGGTGCTGTCACGAAGTGACTGAGGGATTGCACCGGAGGTGCCATAAAAAACGCAGGGTGGGAGCAAGCCCCCACCCTACAAAATCTCTGTTAATTCACATTTTGCAGCCGCTCCGGCACATACTCGTCGTTCAGCGACTGGATATGCTGCTCCACGGTGCTCACCCGGCTGCGGATGGCGTCCTGGTGGGTCTTGTCGCCGGACAGGTACACCACGGTAAACACGCCCGCATCGTACCCGGCGTCGTTCATAAAGTACGGCACGGTATAGCCCTTGGTGTTAAAGGTGGACTCGTACACACTTTCGCCGTCCAGATAATAGGTTTTGTAGCCGTACTCGTACTCCATCTTCGCGTCATATACCACAGAGAACTGCTCGCCCTTGAGCCGAAAGATCCGAGAGGCCGCCGTATACACCGACTGGCTCTCCCGCCGATAGGCATTAAAGCACAAGTCCGTCTTTTTGCCGCTTTTGCGCAGAATATAGAACTGGGTGTTTTGGGCCGTTTCCTCATCATCTGTAAAGGGCTGGCAAATCTGATCCCGGGTAAAAATGCACTTGGCGATGCTGCCGTTCCAGTTGTACACCCGCAGGCTGTATACCGGCACATTGATCAGGGTCTGCTCCCCGGTCCAGTCGTTCTTCTCCGTCTTTTTCACCTGGCGGCGATAGACGGTGAGCAGCTCCTTGTTGCCGTCGCCGTCAAAATCAATCTCTTCCACCACAGCCAGGCCGTCCACATAGCCGATACCGCCCTCAGTCTTATAGGTAGCGGAGCCGTATTGACGGTTCAGATCGTCTACCACATCATAGTAGGCTTGCTTTTTCAGCGTGGCGTCCGGCAGGCTGGCCTCAATCTCCGCCGTGGTCTTGGTGTTGAATTCCTCCATGGCGGCAGTCACCGTATCCACCAGCACCTCCGCCCGGGTCTCCCGAATACAGGACAGCTGCAGCCGCTCAAAATCCTCGGTATTGGGCTTGTCATTTTGGGAAAACACGCCGGTATCTACATTATATTGGCAGCTGCCGGCCTTTTTGAACTTCTTGCCCCGCATGGCATACAGGGTCACTTCCGTTGGTTTTTGTGGGTCGCACACCCCCACCTGGTAGCGGCGCCCGGTGTGGTACAGTACCACCCAGCTGCCCAGCTTGCCATCGCCGGTGGCATAGCAGGCGTTGGCGGAGTAGAACTTGCTGAAGTTCTTGCCGTCAAAGCCCCAAATATCAAAAAAATACAGGCCCTTTTCCAAATAGCAGATCAGCAGTTCATCCCGACCGTCGCCGTTAAAATCCATCCGCCGCAAATAAGACACGCCGGTCATTCGTGCCATTTTCTTGCCGTAGCGTTCGTCCATGGACTCCCAGCGGCAAGCGCCGTACTTGGCGATATAATCGGTGCACACCTGCCCCGCCTGATCGCAAAAACGCTCGTTCCACTTGCTCTGGTTGTGCAGGGACACGGCAAAGGAGATAATGGCAATCACCACTGCCAGCACAAACAACGCCACCGCCAGCCACTTCAGCGCAGCCCGGCGCAGGTTGGGATAGTCCCGCAGTTCTTCTACGATTTCTTCGTCCCGGCGCACCGTGCGACGCAGCTTGGCGCCGTTCACTTGCAAGGCAGCAACCAGTTGAGCCAAGCGCACCTGCGCAGACGGCTGCGGCTGTTCTTCCTCATCGTCAAAGTAATTATACGGCTTCACGGCGCCACCTCCCTTCGGCAATGCTGCCCGGTTCTTCCCTCATTTTAACACGGATCGCCCCGGTACGCAACTATATCGGCAAATTCTTTAGAGAAACCCCACTTCTTACCTATATGTTGTGGTGCCGATCGTTATGCCCACAAGAGGGCGGCACTTTTTATTCCCATCGGCAAAAAAAGGACTTGACAAACCCGCCCCTGCTGGGTATAATAACACTATCGTTTGCGGATTTAGCTCATCTGGTAGAGCGCCACCTTGCCAAGGTGGAGGTAGCGAGTTCGAGTCTCGTAATCCGCTCCAACAAAAAGCACAAGGCATTTCGCCTTGTGCTTTTTTGTTCGTAGTATCTTTGCGCAAGACTCGAACAGCGCAACCCGTCAGGGTAGCAACAGTCCGTGGGACTGTTGCGGTGCCCGCGTGCGTGCCGGTGCGCGCAGTGACAGAGGGGACGGGCACCGGTTAGGTGCTGTCAGCGCAGCTGACTGAGGGATTGCACCGGAGGTGCCATAAATTATCGCACCCCATTTTGCACTCCATACCCCACCCCGCTTGTGGCCGAATTTACCGGCACCGCCATATCTTGCGGCTTTACAAGGGTGCGCGGATTTGCTACAATAAAAAGCAGAGCGCCACCGGCGCAGAAAAGAGGAAAATTCCACCTATGCAATACACCATTCCCCCCTTTGGCCCCCTGTGGACGGACGGCGTTTTTACCGTGCCCACCTGCGTGGCCGATCGTTACTTAAAACTGGCCAGCGCCTACCAACTCCAGGCGCTGCTGCTTCTTTTGCGCCACGGCGGCAGTCTCAGCACCCGGGAACTGGCCGGCGCACTGGGTATCCCGGAGCGAGACGCAGACAGTATTATGGATTTTTGGGTGGCCGAGGGTCTGCTGCAAAGCGGCAACAGCCCGGCAGCCTCTGCGCCTGCCCAGCCCAGCACAGTACAGATCCCGGTTATGACAAAAGTACCCCCCACTATGGACGCGCCGGCCGGCCTGACCGTGCACCCGCCGGTAGCGGAACCGCCAAAGCCGAAAAGAGAGACCCTGTCTCCGCCCCGGCTGACCCCGCGGGATATTGTGACCCTGTGCCGGGAAAACAGTGCCCTGTCCGATCTGCTGACCGAGGCGCAAACCGTGCTGGGGCGCACCATCAGCACTGCCGAACAGGAAATGCTGGTGAATATGCACATCTACTACGAGCTGCCGCCGGAAGTGATCCTGATGCTCCTGGGCTATTACCGTGGCGAAAAAGAAAAGGGTCGCTCCATCAACCTGGCCTACATTAACAAAATGGCCAACTCCTGGTCCGAGGACGGGGTGCGCACCGTGGCGGACGCAGACGAAAAGCTGCTGTACCTAAGCGGTACGGACAAGCTGTGGGACAAGGTGATCGCCATGACCGGCATTCGCCATCGGTCGCCCACCGCCCGCCAACGCCAAATGGTGGCAGACTGGGGTCGGGATTTTAGCGAAGATATGCTACAACTGGCCTGCGATATTATGAAAGAGAACGCCGACAAGCCATCGCTGAAGTATATGGACAGCGTGCTGCGCCGGTGGAAGAAAGAGGGGCTGACCACCCCCGCCCAGGTGCAGGAGCAGCAGCAGAGTTTTACCGCCGCCAAAGCCAAAAAAGCCGACGGCCGCCTGCAAGGCAAGCCCTCTTACGACCTGGAGCAGATCAAGAGAGACACCATGAATAATACGGATATTAAGTTCTAAGGAGAAGCTATGTATAGTTCCGATCTTTACCAAAAAGCGCTGAACCGGCTGGATCGCCGCCGGGAAGAAGACGAGCTGCGCACCGCCGCCACTTTGGCAGAGGTCAGCGCCAAGGTCCCCCGGCTGGAGGAAATTCAAAATCAGCTGCGGCAAGTGGGCTTTTCCATCTCCAAGGCGTTCTTTGCCAAAGACGCGAAGGCGGAGATTGACAAGCTGCAAGCGGAAAGCCTGCGCCTGCAAGGGGAAAAGGAGCGGCTGCTGGTGGCTGCCGGTTATGCGCCGGACGCTCTGGCCCACCACTATCAGTGCCCCACCTGCAAGGACACCGGCTATGTAGGCGACCGAATGTGCACCTGCCAGCGCGAACTGCTCAAGGACTTGCAGCGGGAGGCCATTCGCCGCCTGGCGCCCCTGGACAGCTGCACCTTTGACAGCTTTGACACCAACTATTACCCGGAGACGGCGGAGGACAACGGCATTTCGCCCCGGGCGAAAGCGGATAAGATCGCCGAGGCCTGCCATCGCTACGCCCAGCGGGTATCTTTGCGGGAGCCGGCCAACCTAATGCTGATGGGTCAGACCGGCCTGGGCAAAACCCACTTGAGCCTGGCCATTGCCAATGTTGCCATCGGTCGGGGCCTGTCCGTAGAGTACGGCACCGCCTACAATATCCTGTCCGACCTACAAAATGAGAATTTCGGCCGCACCGGCAACCTGCAATATACGGAGGAGCGGGTGCTTCATACAGACCTGCTGATCCTGGACGACTTGGGCACCGAGTACACCTCTGCCTATACCGTGGCCTGCCTGTACAATATCATCAACACCCGCATTCTTTGCAGCCGCCCCACCGTCATCAGCACCAACCTGGGCTTTGATGAGCTGGCGCAAAAATACGACCAGCGCATCACCTCCCGCATCGCCGGCGCCTATTCCCGTCTGGTACTGGTGGGCAACGATATTCGGTATATCAAATAAGCGCAAATCTACGCCCGCCGAAAGGGAATAAATCAAAACGCATGATATACAGAACATTCTACAAAAAAGCACCCTTAAAGGGTGCTTTTTTCTTGTGAGCGCAGGGCGGCAAAGTCTGTGACGGTTTGGCGCGGGGCGGTGGGGGTGGAATACACCCAACGGTCCATGCGGGTGCCGTCCATATAGTAGGTCAGGGGCGTTACCGGTGCCGGCGGGTCAAAGGCCTCTACCACCACCAGCTTAATCTTCATTTTTTCCGGCAAAATAGACTTCACATACACAGCCACCGGCTGACCCGGCTCCAGAGCGGCGCTGGGCTCTGCCAGACCCGCCAAATTTGGGGTCAACTCTACAAACACGCCGTAAGGCTCTACGCTACGCACCACGCCGGGCACCGTCTCACCGGAGGAGAAGCCCGCTGCATTCTGCTGCCAGGTGCCCAGCAGCTCCTTTAGACTAAAAGTCAGCTTATCCGGCTCTCGGCTGCGCAGCACCACCCGCAGTTCCTGTCCCTCTCGCAGGCGGGCACGGGGGTGGTCAATGCGGCTGACCGAAAGCATATCAATGGGGATCAGGGCGTTCAGCCCCGCCCCCACATCAATAAACGCGCCAAACTTCTCCAAATGGGTCACCCGGGCAGGAATCACATCCCCCGGCTCTAAAGTGTCCAAAAACTCTGCCTTGCACCGCAGCTGCACCGCCCGGCGGGAAAGAATAGCGGTAAAGGGGCCGTCGTCCTCCCGCTGAAAGCCTAAAATTGAAAAACACACCCGCTTGCCAACCTTAGAAATCAGGGCAATATCCCGCACCGTGCCGTCGTCGATTCCTACGGCGCCCTCCTCCCGGGGAATGATCCCTCGCATGGCACCCAGGTCCACATGAAGATTATGCTCCCGGTCACAAAGCAGCACCCGACTCTCCAGTATGGATCCCTGCATCATCGCCCGGCGCAGCGCCTCCGGTGTAGTAAATTGCCGGTCCAGTTCTGCATTCATTCCCTCCGGGTAGAATTCCATGTTCTCACGCCTTTCCGAATTGCCTGTGCTATAAATATATGCCTGTCGATAGGCGGATATGTTGTAAAATCGGCCAAAAGGTGCTATACTGTAAACAAGAATAAACGAGGGGAGAGCCCCATGGAGTTACAACTGCACGATCGGGTCAAAATGAAAAAGCCACACCCTTGCGGGTGCGCGATCTTTGAAGTGACCCGCCTGGGCGTAGACTACAAATTAAAATGCACCGGCTGCGGGCGCGAGGTGCTGCTGCCCCGGATCAAGGCGGAAAAGCTGATCCGCGGGGTGGTACAGGACGGGTAGCCCGTCTCCTTTTCATTATATAATACATACAAAAGGAGACGCTTATGTTTGAAAAACTCAGCCGTGTAGAAGAACGGTACAACAAGATCGCCGCAGACCTGTGCGACCCGGCGGTGGTGGCAGACATCAGCCGCTACACCGCCCTGATGAAAGAACAAAAGCACTTAACCCCGGTGGTAGAGACCTTTGCCCGCTACAAAACCGCCAAGACGGCGGCGGAAGAAGCCCGAGAGCTGCTGCAAAGCGAAAGCGACCCGGAGCTGTGCGATCTGGCAAGAGAAGAGCTGAAAGACAGCGAGGCAGCGCTGGAACAGCTGCAAGAGCAGTTGAAAATTTTGCTGCTGCCCCGGGATCCCAATGACGACAAAAATGTAATTATTGAGATCCGCGGCGGCGCCGGCGGCGACGAAAGTGCCCTGTTTGCCGGGGTGCTGTACCGTATGTACAGTATGTACGCGGAGCAAAAGGGCTTTAAGAGCGAAATTCTGTCTGAGAACGCCACGGAGCTGGGCGGATACAAGGAAATCAGCTTTTCCATTGACGGCGACGGCGCCTACTCCCGCTTTAAGTTTGAAAGCGGAGTGCACCGGGTGCAGCGGGTGCCGGAAACGGAGAGTCAGGGTCGCATTCACACCTCCACCGTAACGGTTGCGGTGCTGCCGGAAGCGGAGGAAGTGGACTTTGAGCTGGACCCCAAGGACTTGCAGATCGACACTTTCCGCTCCTCCGGCGCAGGGGGGCAGCACATCAACAAAACCTCCTCCGCCATTCGCATTACCCACCTGCCCACCGGCACGGTGGTGGAGTGCCAGGACGAGCGCAGCCAGCATAAAAACAAAGACAAGGCCATGAAAGTGCTGCGCGCACGACTGTATGACGCTGAAAAGGCCAAGCACGACGCCGCCATTGCCGGCGAGCGGAAAAGCCAGGTAGGCACCGGCGACCGCAGCGAGCGGATCCGCACCTATAACTACCCTCAGGGGCGGGTCACCGATCACCGGATCAACCTGACTCTGTATCGTCTGGAACAAATCTTAAACGGCGATCTGGACGAATTGATCGACGCCCTGATCACCGCCGATACGGCAGCCAAACTCAGCGCCGCGGAGAAATAATGTAGGAATGATACCGGCGGTGCGATGTGGGCATCGCGCCCTACACGGATGACATTCAAGGCGGGCGGCAGGTTGCCGCCCCTACGGTCAACCGGGTATAAAACGCCTCTGGCGCAATCCCCCTTGCGGCTACGCCGCTTCCCCCCCTTTGCAAGGGGGGCGGAGATTTTGTAACCGATTAGCCTCCCTTGTAAAGGGAGGTGGCTGCGAGCTTGTGAGCAGGCGGAGGGATTTGGAAATCATCCCACAGGCGGTGGAGGGATTCCCCGCAAATCAAATCAAGGACACAAGGTATGGAAACCAAACAACTGGGAACAACAGAACAAGACCTGGCGCTGGCCGGGGAACTGCTGCGGCAGGGGCAGCTGGTGGCCTTTCCCACCGAGACGGTGTACGGACTGGGCGCCGACGCCCTGAACGAAACCGCCGTGGCACAAATTTACGCCGCCAAGGGCCGCCCCAGCGACAACCCGCTGATTGTGCATGTGGCAGAGAAAGCAGACATTGCCCCGCTGGTGCAGGAAATTCCGGAGAAAGCCAAAAAACTTTTTGACCGCTTTTTCCCCGGACCGCTGACGGTGATCCTGCCCAAGAGCGATAAAATCGGCAAAGTAGTCAGCGGCGGACTGGACACGGTGGCGGTGCGTATGCCGGAGAACCCGGTGGCCCACCGACTGCTGCAACTGGCAGGGGTGCCGGTAGCGGCCCCCAGCGCCAACACCAGCGGGCTGCCCAGCCCCACAAGAGCCAAATATGTGCAAGAGGATATGAACGGCAAGATTGCCGCCATCGTAGACGGCGGCGACTGCGCCTACGGGGTGGAGTCCACGGTGATCACCCTGGCTACCCCTACCCCAACGCTGCTGCGCCCCGGCGCAGTAACCAAGGAAATGCTGGAGGCAGAGATCGGCCCCATTGCCGTGGCTCCCGCGGTGCTGGAAAAGATGGCAGACGGCGAGACCGCCGCCTCTCCCGGCATGAAATACAAGCACTACGCCCCCAAGGCGCAGGTGATTTTAGTAAACGGCGACAGCGCCGCCTACGCCGCCTTTGTAAACAGCCAACCGGGCTGCTACGCCCTATGCTATGAAGAAGACCGGGTGACGGTGCCCAAGGTGCCCTACGGCAAGGCCACCGACGACCTAAGCCAGGCACGAGAACTGTTTGACGCCCTGCGGCGGCTGGACGAACTGGGCGCCAAAAAAGTCTACGCCCGTATGCCCCGCAAAACCGGGGTGGGTATGGCAGTATACAACCGGCTGATCCGGGCAGCGGCCTTTCGCATTTTAGACCTAACCAAGCCTTTTCTTATCGGCGTAACCGGGCCTACCGGCGCAGGGAAAGGCTATGTGTGCCGCCTGCTGGCACAGGCCGGGCTGCACCCGGTGGACTGCGACCGGGTCTATGGCCAGCTGACCGTCCCCGGCGCGCCCCTGCTGCAAGACCTGGCGGCTGCCTTTGGGCAGGAGATCATCAAGGACGGCGCCCTGGACCGCAAAACCTTGGCAGCCAAAGCCTTTGCCACCCCTGCCGCTACGGAAAAGCTGGATCAGGTAACCCATCCGGCGGTGCTGGATGCCTGTGTGCAGCAAGCAAAGATACCGGCGGTGCTGGACGCGCCCCAGCTGTTTGAAAGCGGCGCGGACGCCCTGTGCGCCTACACCCTGGCGGTGACTGCGCCGGAGGACACCCGCCTGGCTCGAATTATGGAGCGGGACGGCATAGACCGGGCGGCGGCACAGCTGCGTATGCAGGCGCAACCGGCGGCGGACTTTTACACCGAGAAATGCACATTCACCGTCACCAATGACGGCAGAGATATAAAATCCCAAGTGGACAGAATACTGGAGGCTATCTTATGAGTGAAGAAAAAACCAAGGGTCAGCAGCTGCAAGAGCTGCTGTTCAACAAGCGCGAGAACGGCGTAGACTTTATGGACGACGCCGAGCTGGGCGTATGTGATGATTTTTGCGAGGGGTACAAGGACTTCCTCTATCACTGCAAAACCGAGCGAGAGGCTGCTGCCCAGGCACTGGACCAGGCACGGGCTGCCGGGTTCCTGCCCTTTGACGAATTCGGCGACCAGCTGGAGCCGGGTGCCAAGGTGTACAAGATGAACCGGGGCAAGGCCATTATCCTGTGCGTGAAGGGCAAGCGCAGCATTAAGGACGGCGTGCGCATTGCAGCTGCCCACATTGACTCTCCTCGCATTGACTTAAAGCAGCGCCCGGTGTACGAGGACAACGGGCTGGCGCTGTTTAAGACCCACTACTACGGCGGTATTAAAAAGTACCAGTGGACCGCCATTCCCCTGTCCCTCCACGGCCGCATTTGCAAAAACGACGGCACCTATGTGGATGTGCGCCTGGGCGAGGAGCCGGGTGACCCCAAGTTCTGCATTACGGACATTCTGCCCCACCTGGCGCTGGAGCAGTACACCCGCAAGATCAACGAGCTGATCAAAGGGGAAGAGCTGAACATTGTCATAGGCTCCCGCCCCTTTAAGGACGACAAAGCCAGCGAAAAGGTGAAGCTCAATATCCTCAATTTGCTGTACGAGAAATACGGCATTGTGGAGCGGGATCTGCTGTCTGCCGAGCTGGAGCTGGTGCCGGCCTTTACCGTTGACGACCTGGGCTTCGACCGCTCCCTGATCGGCGGCTACGGCCACGACGACCGTGTGTGCGCCTATCCGGCCTTGCAGGCCATTCTCAGCGTCAGCGAGCCGCCGGAGTACACCTGCATTACCGTGCTGACAGATAAAGAGGAGACCGGCTCCGACGGCAACACCGGGCTAAACTCCAGCTATCTGAAATACTTTATTGAGGATTTGGCGCGGCTGGAGGGCTACGAGGGCCGCGATGTGCTGCGCAACTCCAAGTGCCTGAGCGCCGATGTAAACGCTGCCTTTGACCCCACCTGGTCCTCTGCTTTTGAGAAGAACAACGCCTCCTTTATCAACGAGGGCGTGGTGGTCACCAAGTTTACCGGCTCCCACGGCAAAAGCGGAACTTCCGACGCCAGCGCCGAGTATGTGAGCTTTGTCAAAAACTTGCTGGAGGAAAACGGCGTGCTGTGGCAAAGCGGCGAGCTGGGCAAGGTTGACGGTGGCGGCGGCGGCACCGTGGCTATGTATATTGCCAATTTGGATGTAGATGTGATTGATGTAGGCGTGCCGGTGCTCTCCATGCACGCACCCTATGAGATCGTTGCCAAAATTGATGTATATATGGCCTACAAAGCCTTCACCACCTTCTTTACCAAATAAGAAACGCAAAAGAAAACCGACACCCGGGGGTGTCGGTTTTTTGTATATACATTTTATACCTCTTTGCCGCCCTTAACAAGGGAGACTGATTCTACACAATACGGCTCCCCTTGTTGCAAGGGGAGCTGTCACGAAGTGACTGAAGGGATAAACCTACCTCCCTACGAGCAAAACTTATGGTTGCCGATCACCTTGATCACCGGTCGGGAGTGCATAAACTTGTCCGAGGTTTTGGACGCATTGAAATAATACACCGCACCGCCGGAGGGGTCCCAGCCGTTCAGGGCGTCCGTGGCGGCGCGCTTGGCGCTGTCTGCCACCGGGGCGTACCAGTTGGAGTCGTTGACGCAGGAGAACGCCCCGTTTTGGTACACCACGCCGCTGATGGAATTGGGGAAGGAGGGGTGCGCCACCCGATTCAGGATCACGGCACCCACTGCCACCTGACCCTCATAGGATTCGCCTCGAGCCTCGGCGCTGATCACCTTGGCCAGCAGCTCTACATCTGCATCCGAATACCCGGTACTGTTGCCGCTGCTGCTGCCGCCCAGCCCCAGGTACAACAGGGTCTTTGGTCCGGCCACGCCGTCTGCGGTAATGCCGCAGTTCTTTTGAAACGCCTTGACCGCCGCCTTGGTGGCATTGCCGTAAATACCGTCGGCAGCGCCGCTGTAATAGCCCAGTTCCTTGAGCTTCTTTTGCACGCGGGTCACCTCCGCACCGGTGGAGCCCAGCTTGGAGAGCACCTGGCTGCTGGCAGCGGACTGCACCGCATAGTACACCCCGCCGCCAACACATAGGGCGCCGGCAGCCACAGCCAGCACCACAAACACCGTTAAGAAATTCCGCACGGCCTTATAAATCGTCATGAGAGATCACCCTTTCAACACAGTGTGTAGATCAAAAAGGACAGCGCCACCCCGGCCAAGGCACTGAGCAGACAGCGCAGGGCAAAGTGCCACTTCTCTCGCCTGGAACGGCGCACTCTGGGCGGCCGACCGGCGCGGGCAGCCAGGGAATGGGCCTCTCGCTCTAGCACAGCCCGGTCCTCTCGGGCGTACTGGGGTTTTACAAAAAACACGATTTTTTCAAAATACGGGTTTTCCGGATTGGTCACCTCAAGCACCTGTTTGCTGACGCCTTTGATCATGCTGTTCGTCCTTTCTGTTTGCTGAATTTAGTGTGTGGCAAAGATGCCAAAAATATACCGGAATTTTGTGAATTGTGAGCATAAAAAAAGCCTTGACAGCCCACGCGGCCACTACAATCAGTATATTGTCCTTGCGCCACAGATTGTGGAAAAGACGGTGGAAAATGTTGAAAATCTGGGCATTTTTCGCATAATATCGGGCATTTTTCCGGTTGAAAACTCAAAATCATAGGAGTTTTTAACCCTTTACACATAGTTTTCAACATTTTTGAGAAGAAATCCCACACCGCGAATTTTTGTGAAAATTGCTATTTTTTAGAAAATTTCATCTTTTCCTCTTGACAGAGAATAGAACGCCCGCACCACCGTTTGTCAAGAAAAAATATGCACAAAATCGCCCTGAATTTTTTGGTAATGATGGATAAAAGGCAAAAGAAAAAAGAGACTGCCCAGCAGTCCCTTTTTTGTTTTATCCGATTGCTTTTATGATTTACTTTTTCTTCTTGCGGATATGCAGCACCCGCAGGGCGTTCGCCACCGCCAACAGGCACACGCCCACATCGCCGAACACTGCCAGCCACATGGCGTTCTCATCAAAAATACCCACGGCGCAGCCAAGAATGATCAGCAGCTTAACCGCAATAGCAAAAATAATATTCTCCCGGGCAATGCCCACGGTCTTGCGGGCAACGGTCACGCCCACCGGCAGCTGGCTCAGGGAGTCGCCCTGGATCACCATATCCGACGCCTCAATGGCCACATCCGCTCCGGCGCCGCCCATGGCTACGCCCAGGTCCGCCGCTGCCAGCACCGGCGCGTCGTTAATACCATCGCCGGCATACAGCACCGTGTGGCCCTGCTGCTGCAAGGCCTGCACCCGCTGCACCTTCTCTTCCGGCAGCAGCTTGGCATAGTAGCCGTCCAGCCCGGCCTTGGCGGCAATATCCGCCGCAATGGACGCTCGGTCGCCGGTGAGCATAATGGCCTGCTTCATACCCATACGGTGCAGCCGGTCAATGGCCTCCCGGCTGTCCGTCTTAATAATATCCGCAAACACAATGTCGCCCAGGAACTCCGTGTCCGTGCAGCAGTACACGGCGGTGCCCACCAGCTGCGTTTCTGTAAAGGGCACACCGATCTTTTGCATCAGCTTTTCATTCCCGGCATAGTAGCGCACGCCGTCCACCACCGCAGACACGCCCATACCGGCGTAGTTCTTGGCGTCCGTCACCACGCAGTCATCGGCAAACTGGCCAAAGGCCAGGCAAATGGACTTGGCAATGGGGTGGGTAGACAACCGCTCGCAGGCGGCAATGATCCGCAGCAGCTCCCGGTGGTTGTGCTTATCAATACAATGGCAGTGCACGCACTCGCACCGCACAAATTCAAACTTGCCGCTGGTGATGGTGCCGGTCTTGTCAAACACACCCACATCGCAGCGGGCCAGTGTCTCCAAATGATCGGCACCCTTCACCAAAATACCCTCCCGGGAGCAGGTGCCCAGCCCGCCGAAGAAGGACAGGGGAACGGAAATGACAATGGCGCAGGGACAGGACACCACCAGAGCCGACAACCCACGGTAAATCCATTCGTGCCAGTCGCCGCCAAAGAACAGGGGCGGGATCAGCACCAGCGCCAACGCAATGCCGCACACAATGGGGGTGTAAATGCGGGCAAAGCGGGTGATGAATTTTTCCGTATGGCTTTTGCTGTCCTGGGCGTGCTCCAGTGCCGTCAGCACCCGGGCCACCGCCGAGTCTCCATAGGGCTTGTCTACCCGAATGGTCAACGCGCCGTCAATGGCTACGCTGCCGGCCAGCACCTCCATACCCGGGGCAACGGATACCGGGATACTCTCGCCGGTAAGGGCGGCGGTGTCCACCTCCGCATTACCCTCCAGCACCGTACCGTCCAGGTGGATCTTCTCCCCCGGCTCCACCACAATGGTTTGGCCCGGCTGCACCGTCTCCGGCGCCGCCTCCGTCAGACCGTCTTTCGCTTGTACCCGCACGGTGTCCGGCTTTTGCTCCAGCATACCTTTAATGGAGCTGCGGCTCTTTTGCACCGCCAGGCTTTGCAAAAATTCGCCCACGGTATAAAGCAGCACCACGGCGCAGCCCTCAGAATACTCCCCAATGGCAAAGGCGCCCAAAGACGCCACCGCCATCAGCAGATTTTCGTTAAAAATGTTCTTGGCCAGCACACCCTCCACCGCCTCGCGCAAGATGGAGAAGCCCACAAAAATATACGACAAGGCAAAGGCTGCCAGCTCAACATAATGCCACAGGGTGCTGCTCTCGCTGCCGGGGATCAGGTGCTCCACCGCCGCGCCCAGCAAAAAGAAGAAAAGCCCCGGCACAAGCTTGCGCAAAAAGGCCTTTTTGTCAATGTCTTCATGGGCGTGGTCGTGACCGCAGCCGCAGCCGTCGTCGTGGTGATGGTGGTTGTGGCCGCAGGCGCAATCCGTCCCGTGGGTGTGCAATTCTTTTTCGCTCATATTACTCCTCAATATGCTCAATGGCGCAGTTGATAATGGTTTTTACATGGTCGTCCGCCAAGGCGTAGATCATATTCTTGCCCTCCCGGCGGTACTTGATCAGGTGGTTTTGCTTTAGAATACGCAGCTGGTGGGAGATGGCGGTCTGGCTCATCTCCAAATTGGCGGCAATATCCCCTACGCACAACTCCCGGTCAAACAGCAGCACCAAAATGCGAATGCGGGTGCTGTCTGCAAACAGCTTAAACAAATCGGCCACATCATAGGCCAATTCGTCCGACTGCTCCAAATTATTCGTCAAATATGCATCCATAACAGGCTCCTTCTCCGGCAGGTTCAGTGTTTCTCCCTCGATTTTATTTTATTTTACACCCCTTGTCAACCCCGCCCCTTGACAAACGGCCAGGCTTGCATATAATAATAGGTGACAAATACTTTTCGGGGCAGGGTGCAAATCCCTACCGGCAGTGAAAGTCTGCGAACCCGGCAACGGGCCGAGCCTGTGGAATTCAGGCACCGACGGTGAGCAAGGTATTCCCTTGTAAGTCCGGATGAGAGGAAAGGTACGGCGCAGTGCTGCGCCGCCGTTGGTCTTGTCAAACCAAATTGCCCCGGTACGCCATGTGCCGGGGTTTCTCTTTTGCCCACGGTCAAAAGGAGTAAGAAAGATGACCGCAAATTCAAAAACCACCAAATCCACCTCAAAATCCGGCGCCGCCCGGCGGCTTACCGGCATTGCCATGCTGTCTGCCGTTGCCTTTGCGCTGCAATTTTTGGAATTCCCCATTCCTATTATGCCCGCTTTTATTAAGCTGGACTTTTCCGACCTGCCGGAGCTGCTGGCGGCCTTTGCCTACGGTCCGCTGGCAGGCGTGGCGGTGGCAGGAATCAAAAATCTGATCCACCTGCCGCTGTCCTCCAGTATGTATGTGGGCGAGCTGTCCAACTTCCTGCTGGGGGCGGTTCTGTCCGTTGCCGCCGGCGCGATCTATAAAAAGCACAAGACCAAGCGGGGCGCCCTGGCCGCCGCCGTGCTGTCTGCGGTGATTATGGGGCTCGTCAGCGTACCGGTCAACTACTGGATTATCTATCCGCTTTACTACAATGTGCTGGGCTTTCCTCAGGCGGCGGTGCTGGATATGTACCGGGCCATTTTGCCCGCCACAAAGAGCATTTTGCAGGCGCTCTTCATCTTTAACCTGCCCTTTACCGTTGCCAAGGGGCTGCTGTGCGCTGCGCTTTGCGCCGGGATCTATAAACCCCTGTCGCCGCTGCTGCATGGTAGGAAATAAGATAGAGAATGCCTCTGGCACAATCCCCCCCTGCGGCTGCGCCGCTTCCGCCTGACTGGCGCCCGTCCCCTCTGTCGCTGCGCGACATCTCCCCGCACTGCGGGGAGTCACCCTTTGCAAGGGGGGCGGAGATTTTGTAACCGATTAGCCTCCCTTGTAAAGGGAGGTGGCTGCGAGTTTGCGAGCAGACGGAGGGATTTTTCCCATTTCTGTTCTCTTGACATTTCCCCCGGGCGTGTTATAATGACTTCATTACCGGATACGATACGATATCTGTTGTGAAAGAGAGGAATTTCCATGCGCCTGTCGCTGATCGTACCCTGCTTTAACGAGCAGGACAATATTTTTCCCTTTGCCCGGGCGGTGGCCGAGGTATTTCCCGACCCGTCCGACTACGAGATCGTCTTTGTCAACGACGGCAGCAAGGACAAGACCCTGCAAAATCTAAAGGAACTGCACCGGCAAAGCCAGCAGAACATTCGGGTGGTCAGCTTCTCCCGCAACTTTGGCAAGGAGAGCGCTATTTACGCCGGGCTGCAACACTGCGACGGCGAATATATCAGCCTGATTGACGCGGACCTGCAACAGGATCCGGCCATCGTAAAGCAAATGACAGAAATTCTGGACGCAGAGCCGGACACGGACTGCGTGTGCGCCTTTCAGGAGACCCGGCATGAGAACAAGCTGATGACCTCCGTGAAATCCGCTTTTTACAAAATGGCTACCAATATGAGCGAGGTGGATTTTGTGGACGGTGCTTCCGACTTCCGCACCTTCCGCCGCACCGTGCGAGACGCCCTGCTGCAAATGCCGGAGTATTTCCGCTTTTCTAAGGGGCTGTTCAGCTGGGTGGGCTTTAACACCAAGTACATTCCTTATGAAGCCAAAGAGCGGGCCAGCGGCACCACCAAATGGGGGTTCAAAAAGCTGCTGAAATACGGCTGGAACGGCATTTTGGCCTTCTCCACCGCGCCGCTGAAGCTGGCAACGGTGTTGGGGCTGCTTTCCACTGCCTTTTCTATTATCTACTTTATCGTGACCCTCATTCGCAAGGCCACGGAGCACATTGCGGTAGACGGCTTTACCCAGACGGTGATTCTGATCGTTTTCTTTGGCGGTATGCAGCTGTTTACCATCGGCATCATCGGCGAGTACCTGGCCAAGAATTACATTGAGACCAAGCGCCGCCCGGTGTACCTGGCAAAAGAAATTCTCGATTACAAAAAATAATGGTGAAACGAAAGAGAGCGGGCAAAGGATACACTTCGTAAGGAGGCGTATCCTTTTAAATTTATTTAACCAGACAGAATATATGGCAGCTTGCCGAGAGTAGTGTTGATGCTAATTATGATTATGTGCTATACTTACAATACGATAAATGGGAATTTTTATAAGGGGAATAAATGACTGAAATTTATTGTATGACCCAAATACATGAATATTGGAATGAAACTATTTGTTTGGCTGAAAAATGCTCGTGGAAAGCGGGCCCTTATTTGGCTCAAAAGATGAAAAGCAATGACTTTAATACATGGGAAAGAGTGTTTGTTGCTTGTGTAAATGGAAAAGTGGCAGGATTTTGCACATTAGCTGAAAAGGATGAGCTGCCAAAAGAATATCCGTTTACACCATTTATAGGATTTGTTTTTGTTGATGAACCATACCGTGGTAATAGACTATCGGAGTTAATGATTCAAAGCGCAATTTTATATGCTCGTGAGCTTGGATATGAAAAAGTATATATCCTGAGCGGAGAAATAGGGCTATACGAAAAATATGGTTTTGAAAAGTTGGGTGATTATAAAACAATATTTGGCTCAATTGATCAGCTATTTGTTAAGTCAACAATATGATAATTAGATGTTCGGCTTAGAGGTTAGCGTATGATATTCCGAGCTACTGACCACCGGCAAGCTGAACGATTACCTTGCCGACATAAACGAGCAGGCAGAGGAACTGTTTTCTCGGCTGGTAAAACAACTTGCCGAAAAGGAGAGCGTAACGGAAGCGCTTAAAGCGGAAAACCAAATGCTGTGGGCGCAGAAGATGAATAACATCCATAATGCTGCTATGGAGATTGTTTCAGCGATCTGATTTGCGCATAACAAGCTATCGAAAAAGCTGCTGTCAAGCGACGGCGGCTTTTTTTTTCGGGAAGTATCCAAGAAGTCATAAAGTTTTGTGAGTAATGGAAGAAGGCAGCGTTTACGAAAATGTCACAATTCAACGCAGAAAAACCTCAAATACCACTTGCTTTTTCATTCTCGAGATGATATTATTAGTACGGATACTAATACTTTTATAGAGAGGTGATTTGTTTGCGAAGAAGCAGCTGCGAAACAAGGAAGAAAATCCTGACCGCATGCGTTCGCCTTTTTTTGGAGCAGGGGTATAAAAACACCTCTGTCAGTCAGATTGTTAACGAAGCGGGTGTTGCAAGAGGAAGCTATTTGAATCTGTTTCCGACCAAGGATAAAATTTTGCTGGACTTGACCGAGACGATGTTCGGCGGGCAGTTCGGTGCGGCAAGGAGCATTGCGGACAGCAAGCTGCCGCCGGTGTACGCCTATGCGGTGGAAACGGCGATTCAGCTCACACTCACCGAGCTGAATGAGAATCTGCGGGAAATTTATATCGAAGCCTATACCGCTCCGGACACGGCGGAATATATCTATCTTCATACCACGGCGGAATTAAAAGAGATTTTCGGCGGGAATTTCCCCGATTACAGCGACAGCGATTTTTATGAAATGGAGATCGGCACCGCGGGGCTAATGCGCAGCTATATGGCGCACAAATGTGACATCCATTTTCCGCTGGAGCGCAAGCTCAGCCGTTTTCTCACGGCGGCACTTCGGGTGTATAAGGTGCCGGAGGAGGAGCAGAGGCGGGTGCTTGCCTTTATTCAAACGCTGGATATCAAGGCGATTGCCACAGATGTCATGCACAAACTATTTGCCATACTGGAAATGAAATACGATTTTAAGCTGTCTATGGATGACGAAACGGAGGAAACAAGATGAAAAACGAATTTTGAGCATTATGCTCACCCCGTGTATGGTACTCTGTCTTGTATCGATCACGGCATTTGCCAGAAGGACGGTAGTTTGATATTGAAATCCTAACTACCACCCGTAAACACATCTTTTCTCGGTATGTCCGTTGCGAAGAAAGAACCAAGCAGACAATTTAAAAATGGAGGAACTGTTATGAAGAAAAAACTATTTGCAATCCTACTCAGCATTGTAATGGTAGTTGGACTCCTGCCTGTCACAGCTCTGGCAGCGGATCCCACGGTCTACGGCATCTGGGTAGACGGCGTACAGGTCACGTCTGAGAATAAGGATAATCTTTGCAGTGGAACAGTAAGCTATGAGCCGACCACTCACACCTTGTCCTTGAACAACGCTACCCTTGACAACGACACCATGTCAGACTACGGTATTAATACGATTATCCCCAGTACATTGAAGATACGGTTGACCGGGACAAATAGCATTACCCGAACCGATCCCTACGGAGGAATGGGAATAGCCCCCAATTCCAGCAATTCTGTGGAGATTACCGGCGACGGAACACTGGTGATCAACGTTATCGGGGAAAACTACGATGGAATTAGCACAGCGGCTGACGTCAAGATTTCCGATAAAGCAAGGGTCATAATAAACTCTAAAGGCGGATTGGGCATAGCCGGAAGAATGGTCGAAATTGACGGGGCAACAGTGGATTCCACCGGCTTGTATGCCGGAATCGATGCCCATAGGCTGAAGATTGTAAACGGCGCCGATGTTACGCTTAAGGCGACTCAGGACGGACGCAACGGAGCATATATCTGGAAAGATCAAGAAGGAAACGGCGGCGATATCGAGATTGCTCAATCCACAGTCAAAGCAACAAGCTATTATCCCGGTCTGTTTGCCGCAGGTAATTTGACGGTTGATGGCGGCGAGGTAAGCTGTACCTCTACTGCGGACGCCGCGCTATGGACAAAAGGCAATATTTTGATCAAGGGTGGTGCCAAAGTAACCACTGACGGTAAATACCCCATGGGCGGTAACGGTACCTTCACTGTAGAAGAAGCAGAGATTGATGCAAAGAATACGAATGTGAACAATATCCCTGCAATTTTCGATGAATGTGTGCCTGTGATTGCCGATGGCTATCATCTGAACTATGCAAAAGCTGTAGACTCGGAAGAAACAGAAATCGACCTGCTTTCCAGCGGAACCCAATATTTTGCACTTTATAAGAATGTTCATTTTATCACAAAGGCTGTCTATCCTGTTTCTTTCGTTGTAACGCCGGACGGTCTGACCAATGTTGTTGTTAAAGTGAATGGTCAGGAGGTTACCGGCTCTGTCAGTTTGGAGGCCGGAACTTACCCTGTTGAAGTAACAGCCGATAACTGCAAAGCATACACCGGCAATATAACGATCACCGCCGATGCGGCAACGCATACGCAGACGATTGCAATGACTTATTTACCTGCCGACTACACTAAGGTTGACGAAGCCATTGCCAAAGCCAATGCACTGAACAAGGATAACTACAAGGACTTATCCGCTGTGGAAGCCGCTGTGAATGCCGTTGTCCGCGACAAGAATATTACCGAGCAGAGCGAGGTAGATGCAATGGCAAAAGCTATCGAAGATGCCATTGCTGCCTTGCAATACAAGGACGCTGATTATACTAAGGTTGATGCAGCCATTGCCAAAGCAAATGCACTGAACAAGGATAACTACAAGGACTTATCCGCTGTGGAAGCCGCTGTGAATGCCGTTGTCCGCGACAAGAATATTACCGAGCAGAGCGAGGTAGATGCAATGGCAAAAGCTATCGAAGATGCCATTGCTGCCTTGCAATACAAGGACGCTGATTATACTAAGGTTGATGCAGCCATTGCCAAAGCAAATGCACTAAACAAGAATGACTACAAGGACTTCTCCGGTGTGGAAACTGCTGTCAAGGCTGTTGTCCGTGGTAAAAATATTACGGAGCAATCCGAAGTAGACAAGATGGCAAAGGCTATCGAGGATGCGATTGCTGCTCTTGAGAAAAAACCTGCCAGTACCAAACCGGGAACATCTGATAAGTCTCCCCAGACCGGCGACACAAGCAATCTCACATTGTGGATTGCCCTGCTGCTTGCAAGCGCCGGCGCAGTAACCGCAACAACCGTTTACGGCAGAAAGAAAAAGCACAGCGTAAAGTAAAATCAAATATTTAACCCAAGGGCGGCTGTCGGAAACGGCAGCCGCCGAAAGAGATTGCGGCTGTGCCGTTCCTACCGTAGCATCTGCCTGCGGAACGGGAAAAAGCAGACATTGAAGGTTTCTGAAGTTCAGAGCCGGTACATAGTTTCATCAAAGATATGACGAGAGATTTTCTCCCGCTGATTTGATATGCTGTGTACCGGCTCTTTTTGTCGTTTGCGGAAAGTTTACAAAATTTACTTCGTTTAAATCACAGAAAATTTTCCAATTAATTAGTAGGAGAACAAAGAGCCGACCTGACAATTGAATGACCGTCCGAATGGGATATGACTCTGCCACGACCTCCCCGATGGGAGCGAGCAGAACAACGCTGCGGTGAGATGCCGGGGCATTCTCCGTGAACTAACCCCGGAGGAAATGGAAGAAGCCTTCCGGCAGCACCTCAACGAGCGCAACAAAGAGAAAACAGCGTAAACGCAAAGGTTACACCGTTTCAAGAAAACTATGAAATTAAGATACAAGAGCCACCTTGAGGCACCTTCTTTACGGAGAGTGCCCTAACCGTTCTCTTTTTTATGGATTTGCGGTTGCTTGTAATCCCGCCACCCAGCCGGTGCTGTCCGCGCAGCTGACTGAGGAATTTAGGAATTATACCCCCAATCTGTCAAACCATACAAAAAATGGGGCGCAAGCGGCCGGTTTTGTGGCAGAACTGCGGTGCAAAATCTGCCCTGCGGCTTGCTATTTTGGACAAAATGGTGTATAATGCACAATGAATGATCCGCCGGATCATAATTTACTTTGAATGGAGAGAACACTATGCCACTGGTAACAACTACCGAAATGTTCAAGAAGGCTTATGAGGGCGGTTACGCCATCGGTGCTTTCAATGTAAATAACATGGAGATCGTGCAGGGCATCACCCGTGCAGCTAAGAAGCTGAACGCCCCGGTGATTCTGCAGTGCTCCGCCGGCGCACGCAAGTACGCCTCTCACGACTACCTGGTTGCTATGGTAAAGGCTGCCGCCGAAGAGACCGGTCTGCCCATCGCCCTGCACCTGGATCACGGCCCGGATTTTGAGACCTGCAAGGCCTGCATTGACGGCGGCTTCACCTCCGTGATGATTGACGGCTCCAGCAAGCCCTATGAGGAGAACATTGCTCTGACCAAAAAGGTGGTTGAGTACGCACACGCCCACGGTGTAGTGGTTGAGGGCGAGCTTGGCACCCTGGCCGGCGTGGAAGATGATGTAAAGGTAGAGGCCGGTAACGAGAGCTACACCCGCCCGGAAGAGGTTGAAGATTTCGTAAACCGCACCGGCGTGGACTCCCTGGCCATCGCCATCGGCACCAGCCACGGCGCCTACAAGTTTAAGCCCGGCCAGAAGCCGCAGCTGCGTTTTGACATTCTGGAAGAGGTGCAGCGCCGTCTGCCCGGCTTCCCCATCGTACTGCACGGTGCGTCCTCCGTTAACCAGGACCACATCAAGATGATCAACCAGTACGGCGGTCAGATGCCCGACGCTATTGGTATTCCGGAGGATATGCTGCGTGAGGCTGCTTCCATGGCTGTCTGCAAAATCAATGTAGACTCCGATATTCGTATCGCCATGACCGCTGCCATCCGCAAGCACTTTGCAGAGAACCCCACCCACTTCGATCCCCGTCAGTATTTGACCCCTGCCCGCGACCTGATTGAGGAGGTTGTGGCACACAAGATCGATGTTGTGTTTGGCACTGCCGGTCACGCCAACGACTGATTTTAATGACAAAAAGGCCCTTGGTATTTTTTACCAAGGGTCTCTTTTTTTGCCCGGCGGCTACATCATAGACGATACATTATCTACAAAATTCGCCACGGAATTAACCGCCTTTTTCATGGTCTTTTGGGTCTTGGCAGAATTGCTGTTCATGGTGGCAACTGTGCCGGCGACCATGCTGCCCACAGCCATGGCCACGCCCAAACCCTTCATCATATTTACCGTTTTCTTTTTCATATTCGTCCTCCGTTATTAAATTGCAACGCGCCTTGCTCTATTAGTTTGCACCGCGCGGGCACAAAAAGTCCACGCAGTTTTTGCCTGTGCCCGCACATTTTAACGGAAAAAAATGGCAAAAAAATGACCCTGCTCTTATCCAATGCGCAGGGTCATTTTTTGTTTTTTCAGAAATTCCAGTCCGGTTGGGTGGAGATCTTCTCCACTGCCTGGCCGTCGATTTTGTCCAGACAGGAGGCAAACTCCATACCGAAGGCCCGGCCGTCTACGAAAATATCCAGGAGCGGTTGGAGCACAAAGCGGCGTTCCCGATAGCGGGGGTGGGGCACCACCAAATTCTCCGTTTGTAATTGCAGGTTGCCGGCAAAGATCACATCCACATCCAGCACCCGAGGGCCGTTCTTTACCCCGCGCACCCGGCCCAAACCGGCCTCCAGTCCCAGGCACACGCCCAGCATCTCATGCGGGTTTAGCCGAGACTCTACTAAAAAGCACACGTTGTAAAAATCGTCCTGCCGGGCATAACCCACCGGCTGGGTCTGATAAACGGCAGAGGCAGACACCACATGGGTGCCGGGCACCAGGTCCAGCGCCTCTCTGCAATAAGTTAAATTGGCCAGCCGGTCGCCTAAATTGGTACCGGCGCTGAGTACATAATACATATTACTTCCTGTCTCTGGAAATGGTGACTCCCACCCAGTCAAAATCTGCCTGAATAGGCGCCTGTGGTTTCTTTAAGGTCAAATCCACCCGCAGCACCTCCGGGTACTCGGCCAGTACCGCGGCGGTCAGATCCTCTGCGGTGCGCTCCAACAGATCATTGGTGCGATCTGTGAACACCCGGCGCAGCGTTTTGATCACCTTGGCGTAACTGACGGTGTCCTCCACTCGGTCGCTGTGGCAGGCCTTTGCCAAATTTACATACAAATCCGCGTCAATCTCAAAGCGCTGACCCTGAATTTTTTCCTCCGGGTTCACCCCGTGATAGCCAAACAGCCGCAGACCGCGGATCAAAATTCTGTCTGTCATTTGTTCTGCACCACCACTGCGGTGCCGGTGGCGCTGACCATCAGCATATTGCCCTGACCCAGCACCTCGTAGTCGATATTGACGCCTACAACCGCATTGGCGCCCTGCCGGACAGCGTGGCTCTCCATCTCTGCCAGCGCGGCCAGACGGGCGCTTTCCAGCTCCTCCTCATACCCGGCGCTGCGCCCGCCCACAATGTTGCGAATCGAGGCGCCAAAGTCCTTAATAAAATTCACGCCGTTGACCACCTGACCGGTGACAATACCCTTGTACTCCACGATCACGCCGTTCTCCACGGTAGGGGTGGTTACACTGATCATATTTTTGCTCCTTTCAAATGCTGCGCCATGAAGACGCCCTGTTTTTCCTGTTCTATATTATGCAGGCGGATGATGTCCGCACCGCCTAAAATACCCACAGTATCGGCGGCAATGTTGCCGTATGTGCGCGCCTTTGGCTCCGGCTGATCACTGCCCCGGCCGATCACCCGCTTGCGGGAGCAGCCCAGCAGCAGCGGAAAGCCCGCCATTTTGTATTGGGGAATATTGGCGATCAGCGCCAAGTCCTGCTGAAAATTCTTGCCAAAGCCAATGCCCATATCCAGGCAAATTTGGCTGTCCTGCACACCCAGTGCCCGGCAGGCGGTCACGCTGTCCGCAAAAAAAGCCTTTACATCCGCCGGCGTGCCCGGCCCGGCGTGCATAATCACCCAGCCGGCACCGTAGCGGCACACCACATCAGCCATTTCCGGATTGACCACACCGCTCACATCATTGATGATCTGCGCCCCGCAGCGCAGCGCCTGCGCCGCCACATAGGGGTAATACGTATCTACCGACACCGGCAGCGCCGTCTCCTTACAAAGAACGGACAGCACCGGTTCCAGCCGCGCCCATTCCTCTTTATCTGTCACCGGGGTGTGCCCCGGGCGCGTGGACTGACCGCCAATGTCTAAAATATCCGCCCCCTGCGCCTCCAGCGCCCGGGCGTGGGTCAGCGCCGTGGCCGGATCCAGCCAGTCGCCTCCGTCAGAAAAGGAGTCCGGGGTCACATTTACAATACCCATCAGCAAAACCTTGCTGCCGTATTCAATCTCTTTCTCTCTGCAATGCCAAACAGCCATCGTTACTCCTTACTTGGTCAGCAGTGCCAGCGCCTCGGCGCGGGTGCGCGCGTCCGTTTTCATAATGCCCCGCAAAGCGGAGGTTTGGGTGGTACTGCCGGCAGCCTTTGCGCCACGCATATTCATACACATATGCTCCGCCTCTAAAATCACCGCCACGCCCTTGGGGCGCAGCTCCTCGTTCAAAAAGTCCGCCACATCGTGGGTCAGTCGCTCCTGCACTTGGGGACGGCGGGCAAAGCAGTCCACAATGCGGGCAAACTTGGATAGGCCGATAATGCGGTTGTCTGCCGGAATATAGGCAATATGTGCCTTGCCCACAAAGGGCAGCAGGTGGTGCTCGCACATAGAGGCAAAGGGAATATCCCGCACGATCACCATTTCGTCGGTGCTTTTTTCTTCAAAAAATTTTAAGTGCTGACGAGGGTCCGTTTCCAGTCCGGCAAACACCTCGGCGTACATATCCGCCACTCGGCGGGGAGTCTCTACCAGTCCCGGACGATCCGGATCCTCGCCCACGGCCAGCAAAATCTCCCGCACAGCGGCTTGTAATCTTTCTTTATCCATTGATCTGTTCTCCTAAAATCCGGCACAGACGGCCCATTGCGGCGCTTTTGCCGTAAAAGCAGTGTGTACTCGTTATTTGCTGAAATAACCCTGTATGGTGCTTTTATCACGGGCTGTTAAGGCATTGCCGTTGTATTCCGGCTCCACATTGTAGGCATTCACGCCGTTTTTGGTGCCGGTAAGCACCTTGATATTGTCGCTGCGACCGGAAAAATCACGCACGGTCAGATTGGTACGCGCCAGGGTTACAAAATTCCGGAACAACTCGTCTTTCTCCGTGCCGTTGTCTGCACTGAACAACATATTCAGCGCCGCCAGACCCAAATCGTTGGCAGACTTTAAGTCTTTTTCCTCCAAAAAATAGCGCCACAAAGCAGTAAAGCGCTTGCCGTTCAGACTGGCCTCGCCGGCGCTGATCCGCAAACTGAACGGATCAGCCGCGGTGGTGTTGCGGTACTTAACATCCGCTGTAAGAGGATAATTTACCTCCCCTAAATCATCAAAGAATGAGGCAAAATCCGTAACGGTCATCACAATGTAAAAATCCGGCTTGATCCCGGTGGCTGTCTCCGTCATCTGTACCAAGCTGTTGATCCCGCCGCTGTTGTAAACGCCTGCTAAGGTGCTGCCCTCTGCGGTAGTTTGGGGCAGCAGATTGCAAATTTTATAAGACACGCTGTCCATATCCGTTTGGATGAGCACAGCCGCATACAAATTTTGATTATCTTTGCCGGTAAGCGCCAGCAGATAATTGGTTTTTCCGCTGACCCGAGGCAGCTCCGGCGGGGCGGTGGTATCGTCGGCTGTTTGGGAAATTGCTACCGTTTGATCCGGGGCAAAAAACTTCTTGGCGGAAAAATCATTTTTGGCCCCTACATAGACCACAACCACCACAGACACCAGGAGCACAGCTGCCAAAATACCCAGGAGAATATGCTGTTCCCGATCTGCCCCGGTGCGAGACTTGGAAAGATAAATATCGCCCCGGTTTTTAAAGATCTTCATAAGGGGGTGCTCCTTTCTGTCTTAATATGCTTATTATACAGGATTGCACCCGCCGGTGCAAGGTACACCGACACATTTTTATTGTTCAGCGGCTGTACCAAATCCACGCTGAACAAATTCGTTATCGTGCCCGGATTCTATATTATAGAATATTTACTCTATATTATATATATAATATATATATTTTTACAATAAGTATTGATTATAATCATAAATACTGCTATAATAGACTCTGTATTCTGGCGTCGTGTCGAAAGGCGGCTTCGGTGTCCCAACCACGACTATTATGAGATTTGTGAAGTACCCTTAAGGAGAAGATATGGATTCCATAAATGAAATTTGGATGGCTGTTTTAAATTACATGAAGCCCCAGGTCAGCGAGACTGCCTACAGAATGTGGCTGCAGGATCTGATTTTAAAGAACCTGGACGGCAAGTGTGCTGTGGTGGAATGTAATAACCAAATGAAATACAATATTGTCAGCGAGCAGTATAAAGAACCGTTGGAAGCGGCATTTGAAGAAGTGATCGGCTTTCATGTTACGGTAGAGATCACAACCCGGGACAATACGCCTAAAGAAGAAGTAAAGCCCAAGGATACCCATCTGTTGCCCACGGAGCAGCCGGGGGATATTCATACCTTTGACACCTTTATTGAGGGCTATTCCAACAAATTTGCTTACCGTGCAGCCATGGCGGTGGCAAAGGATCCGGGCGGCGTCAGCAGCCAAACCAACTATAACCCGCTGTTTATTTACGGTCCCTCCGGACTGGGCAAGACCCACCTGCTTAACGCCATTTGGCACGAAATTCAAGATAATTTTCCGGAAAAGCGTATTCTTTATGTAAAGGCGGAGAGCTTTGGCAACGAATTTGTAATTGCCTTGCAGCGGCACACTACCGATGACTTCCACGACAAGTACAGAAAAAATATTGATGTACTTTTGGTGGACGATATTCAGTTTTTAGCCGGGAAAGAATCCATTACCGAGGAGTTCTTCCACACCTTCTCTGCGCTGAAAGACGCAGGAAAACAGGTTGTAATTACCTCTGACCGGGTGCCGAAAGACATTCCCATGATTACCGACCGACTAAAGACTCGGTTTGAAAGCGGTCTGCTGGCGGACATTAACCCGCCGGAATTTGAGACCCGCTGTGCCGTCATTAAGCGCAAGGCGGAAATGCTGGATTTTGACATTCCGCAAGAAGTGGTAGAATATATTGCAAAAAATGTAAAAAACAATATTCGCCACCTGGAGAGTGTGACAAAAAAATTGCAGGCCATGCAAAACCTGTTTAATCAAAAACCCACCATTGCCGGGGCACAGACGGTGATTAAAGATATTATTGAGGACAGCCAGCCCCTACCGGTCACCATTCAAAGAGTGGTAGACGAGGTGAGCCGGGTTACCGGCATCTCTGAGGAAGAAATTTACAGCACCAAGCAACAAGCAGCCGTAACGCACGCCCGCAAGATTACCTTTTATGTGATCCGAGAAGTAACCGGTATGAGCTATGTGGCGATCGGCAAAGAATTTAAAAAAGACCACTCCACCATTATGTACAATGTGAACAGTATCGAAAAGGCCATGAAAAAGGACTCTCGCCTGGCTCGCCAGGTCAACGACATTGTCAACAACATTAACCAACACAAGGATAATCAGTAAGACAAAACTACGCGCCTTACAAACCAAAATTTTCAACATTTTTTTCATTTTGCACAAAGAAAATTTGCACACCCCTTGTGAAAGACAAAATCTTTTCACATCTTCAACAAATTTTCAAAATCCGGGCGTGGAAGAAAAAGGCGCCAAAAATCCCGCGGTTGACCGCAATTTTGCCGCTTTCCACACTTTCACCGCCCTATACTACTACTACTAAAACCCATACTGTAATAGGAAACGGAGGGAGCGAATTTTATGAAATTCACCTGCAACGCCAGAGAACTGAATACCGCCTGCAATAATGTGATGCGCGCAGTCAGTACCAAAATGACCGTACCCACCATTGAGGGTATTTTAATGGAATGCGGCAGCGATACGCTGAGCCTCACCGGCTATGACTTTGAATTTGGCATCAACACCACCCTACAAGCCAGCGTTACCGAACCGGGTGCCATAGTGATCAATGCCAAAGTGCTTTGCAATATTATCAAGGAGCTGACGGCAGAGACGGTGACCTTTGACATCAGCGGCACCTCTGTTTCTATCATTTGCGGCGCTGCCCAATATGCCATTACCGGTATTGACGCAGACGATTATCCGGAGCTGCCCAGCGTCAGCGGCGGCTATCCTCTGTTTTTAAATCAGAACCTGTTGCAAAAGATGGTACAGCAGACGCTGTTTGCGGTGGCAGACAGCGAAGCCTCTAAGCCGGTGCACACAGGGCTTAAATTTGAAATGAGCCTGAACCAGCTGCGCCTGATTGGTGTAGACGGCTACCGCTTGGCCATTCGCACGGAAACCGTAAAATATGACGGTGAGGATATTAGTTTTATCGTACCCAAAAAGACGGTACGGGAGCTGATCAAGCTGCTAAACCCGGAGGAGGACGAAAATATCTCCGTTTCCGTAGGCAAGCGTCATATTGTATTTGAAGTGGGGCAGTACAGCATTATCAGTCGGTTGCTGGAAGGCGAATTCTTAGATTATAACGCCGCAGTGCCTAAAAGCAGTAATACCACGGTACTTATCAACACCGAGGACGCCATTCACTGCATTACCAGTACCATTCCGGTAATTGAAAATAACCAAAAGAACCCCATTCGCTGCCTGTTTGATGCAGACGAAATGCGGGTATCTACTGTGTCCGGCCTGGGCCGGGTGGTAAACTACACCCACGCCAATGTAAGCGGCGACCGGGTGGAAATCGGCTTTAACTCCAAATATGTGCTGGACGCACTGAACGCCGCAGATACCGATCAGGTACGCATTGAGTTGTCCGGCCCGGTTAGCCCGGTGAAGGTGCTGCCGATGACCGATGACAGCTTCCTGTTCTTGGTGCTGCCGATGAGGCTGAAAAATGAAGCTTAATGTAAATATCAAACCCCACCGGCAAGAGACGGTGACTATCAGTACCCCTTTTATCCGGCTGGACGCGCTGCTGAAATTCAAAGGCGAGGCGGAAACCGGCGGCCAGGCCAAGCAAATGATTCAGGACGGACTGGTGAAAGTGAATGGGGAAACCTGTACCGCAAGAGGCAAAAAAATCAAGCCCGGCGATGTGGTGGCCGTTCACGGCACCGATTATACCATACAGCAATGAAGATAGAACGCATGGGTATTGACGCTTACCGCAATCTGGAACACCTAGTGTTGGATTTTGACGATGTAAATGTGATCTACGGTGAAAATGCCCAGGGTAAGACCAATTTGATTGAAGCGGTGTACCTGTTTACCGGTGCCAAGAGTTTTCGCGGCGCCCGGGACAGCGAGCTGGTACAGTTTGGCAAAGAACAGGCACAGCTGCAAATTCATTTTGTCAGCGGTAATCGACCCCAAACGGCCATGTTACAGATTAAAAAACGCCGCAGCGCCACCTTAAACGGCATTGCCAAGGCCTCTGCCGCCGCGCTGGGGGAGGAGATCAAGGCGGTAGTGTTCAGCCCCGCCCATTTGACCATGATTAAAGACGGCCCGGCAGAACGGCGCAAGTTTTTAGATCTTGCTCTGTGCCAAATCCGTACAGGATATAAAAAATTGCTCAGCGACTACAACCGCAGTTTGGCCCAGCGGAATATGCTGTTGCGAGATATTGCGGCAGGTAAAATGAGCGCCGACACCCTGTTTATTTGGGACGGCAACCTGGCTCGTGCCGGGGCAAAAATCATTTATCAGCGCCGTGCCTATGTGGCTGCGCTGAAAGAACCCCTTTTCCGTATTCACACCGGTCTGTCCGGCGGGCGGGAGCAGATCGGCGCCCGACTGCAAGGCACCTTTGCGTACGGTGATTTGGCCGTAGAAGAACTGGAACGGCGGCTGCTCTCTTTGCTGGAAAGTGCCCGGAGCGAGGATCTTTACCACCGGGCCACCACCGTTGGACCCCACAGGGATGATCTGGATATTACCTTAAACGGTATTTCTGCCCGAAAGTACGGCAGTCAGGGGCAGCAGCGCAGTTGTGTGCTCTCCCTAAAACTGGCGGAGGCGGAAATTCTGCAACAAAAAACAAATGAAGCCCCTATTGCCCTACTGGACGATGTAATGAGCGAGCTGGACGAAGGGCGGCAAGATTATATTCTCAACCACATGAAGGGTATGCAGTTGTTTATCACCTGCTGTGATGCGGGCACCATCTTGCGTGGCACCCGGGGCAAAACCTTTCATATTGAAAACGGCAAGGTGGTGAACTGATGCTCCTGCACATTGGCGGCGACACAGTGGTGCGTACCGGCGATATTATTGGTATTTTTGATATGGATACCTCCACGGTAGGTAAGGCCACCCGAGATTTTTTAACCAGGGCAGAGCAGCAAAAGCGGGTGCAGTATGTAAATTACGACCTGCCCAAAAGCTATGTACTTACCAAAGAAACGGTGTATATCAGTCCCCTGAATGTAAGCACCCTGATCAAACGATGGAAATAACCCATTTTCGATAGAATACGGACACAGGCACCGCACCTGCCCACAGTGCGGAGGACGCCTTTGTGGGCAGAAAGGCAGAAGTTATGGCTGAAGAAGAAAAGACTGTTTTGGAAGAAGCGGATATGGACACCGTTGTAACGGAAGAATACTCCGCAAAAGATATTCAGGTGCTGGAGGGCCTGGAGGCCGTCCGCAAGCGCCCGGGTATGTATATCGGCTCCACCGGCCCCCGAGGTCTGCACCACCTGGTGTATGAGATCGTAGACAACTCCATTGACGAGGCACTGGCCGGGGTCTGCACCCACATTGAGACGGAGATTTTGCCCGGTAATGTGATTAGCGTGCGGGATAACGGCCGTGGTATTCCCACCGGCATTAACGAAAAGACCGGTCTGCCTGCTGTAACGGTGGTGCTCACCGTACTCCACGCCGGCGGTAAGTTCGGCGGCTCCGGCTATAAAGTATCCGGCGGTCTGCACGGCGTAGGCTCCTCTGTGGTAAATGCTCTATCCCAGTGGCTGGAGGTAGAGGTGACCCAGAACGGCCATGTGTACGCCCAGCGCTTTGAGCGAGGCAAGCCGGTGGATGACCTGCATATTATTGCCGATCGAGAGGGGCACGGCACCCTCATTCGCTTCCAGGCGGACCCGGAGATTTTCTCCGAGACCACCGAGTACGAGTACGATGTACTGGCCCGCCGTCTGCGGGAGCAGGCGTTCCTGAACGCCGGGCTGTCCATTACGCTGACGGATAAGCGAGGCGAAGAGCCGGTAGCCGAGGAATTCTGCTACGAGGGCGGTATTCGGGAATTTGTAAAATACATTAACACCACACGGGGACTAAACCCCATTCAGGACGAAGTGATCCACATCTCCACGACCAAGGACGACCGCAGTGCAGAGGTGGCGCTGTGCTATACGGACAGCTACAATGAGACCCTGCTGTCCTTTGCCAACAACATAAATACCATTGACGGCGGTACCCACGAGACCGGGTTCAAAACCGCCCTGACCCGGGTGTTTAACGACTACGGCAAAAAGTTTAATATTCTGAAAGAAAATGACAAGAAGCTCTCCGGCGACGATGTGCGCGAGGGGCTGACTGCCGTCATCAGCGTGAAGCTTACCGAGGCCCAGTTTGAAGGCCAGACCAAGGGCAAGCTGGGCAATACGGACATTACCGGCCTGGTCAGCTCCCTGGTATATGACAAACTAATGACCTATTTTGAGGAGAACCCGGCGGTAGCCAAGGCGCTACTGTCCAAGTCACTAGACGCTTCTCGCGCCAGAGAGGCGGCCCGCAAGGCCAGAGATAACGCCCGTAATAAGACCGGGCTGGAAAGCAGCAAGCTGCCGGGCAAGCTGGCGGACTGCTCCTCCAACGATCCCTCCCTGTGCGAAATTTACATCGTCGAGGGTGATTCCGCCGGCGGCTCCGCCAAGGACGGACGGGACCGTGCCCACCAGGCCATTCTGCCCCTTTGGGGTAAAATGCTGAATGTAGAAAAGGCACGGCTGGACAAGGTTTACGGCAACGAAAAGCTGATGCCTGTGGTAACCGCGCTGGGCACCGGCATCGGCGAGGACTTTGACATTACCAAGCTGCGCTACCATAAGATCGTGATTATGGCCGATGCGGATGTGGACGGCGCGCATATTCGTACCCTGCTGCTGACCTTCTTCTTCCGCTATATGAAGCCCTTAGTTGAGGGCGGCTACATTTACCTGGCCCAGCCCCCACTGTTTAAGGTGCAAAAGGGCAAAAAATTCAAATATGCCTTTAGCGACGAGGAGCGGGACCGGCTCATTGAAGAAATGGGCGGCCAGTGCGACATTCAGCGATACAAAGGTTTGGGTGAGATGGACCCGGAGCAGCTGTGGGAGACCACGATGGACCCGGAATTTCGCATTATGTTGCGGGTGACCGTAGAGGACGCCCAGCAGGCGGACGAAACATTCTCTATTTTAATGGGCGATAATGTTGAACCCCGCCGTGAATTCATTGAAAAGAATGCAAAATATGTACAGAATTTGGACATTTAATTGCAAGTAAATGCCTACCCCGGCGGGGTTCAAACGACGCTCCGCAGGCCGGCGCGCCAGCGCGACTGAGAGATTCAATAACCTCTTCTCCCAAACAAAGGAGAACACCATGACCACATTTGAATTCAAAATGACGCCACGGGCGTATTACGCCGGGTGGCGGGTGCTGCAACGGCAGCAGCTGCGGCTGCAATGGGTGTTTTGCGCCCTATGTGCGGTGCTGGCAGCGGCGGGTATTTTGTTGTATTTTCTGCTGCAAGATGTGGCAGAGACGGCGATGCTCCCGGCACTGAGCGGTATTGTAGCAGCCATGGCTGTGCTGCTGCCTTGGATGCGGCGCAGTTCCGTGCTGCGGGAGTTTGGCAACTCTCCCACACTGACCCAGCCCTTTACCCTCCGGCTGGAGGAGCAGGCGCTGCTGGTGTGGAGCAAATTTGAGCAGTACACCCTGCCTTGGCAGGGGATCACCTACGCCAAAGAGACCAAGGATTATATTATTCTCATCGGGTGCTACCGAATGGGGCTGTTTGTGATTGAAAAAGCAGACTGTGACCCGGCGGATCTGAACGCGCTGCTCAGCGCCCTGCACGAGAAGGCACCGGCCTTTGGAGGTGCAAAATGATTGAAGTGAACTACTGCTTAGAAGCCATGGATTTTGCCGATATGGCGGCGCTGCGTCGGCGGCTGACCCGCATAATCCCCATTCTCTTTTTTGCAGCTGTTGGATTTGGCTGTGCGGTGGCGGGCTTTAGCGCCCGGTCCCACCAGCCTATCGTTGCACTGGCGGCCTGTTTGCCCCTGTTGGTCATGGGCGTTCTGCTGCTGTGCCGCGGACCTGTGTCCCGGCGGATGTATACCCACCTGTGCAAGGCACATCCGTCCCTGACTGCGCCGGTGCAAATGCGCATTACCGGCACGGAGGTGGAGTGGACCATGCCCGGCGAAAAGCCGGATCAGTGCGAAATTCACGCTGTGTACCCTATGGCCATGTTCGGCGCCGTATTTGAGACCGGGCGGCTGTTTGCCTTTGCCATTCCCGGCACCGTTACGCTGCTGCTGCCCAAGCGGGCACTGCCGGAGAGCGAACTGCCCCGGCTGCGGGAAATGCTGCAAAACACCGCTTATTATAAATTGATCAAGTAAAACCTGCCGGGCTGCGGCCCGTATTTAGGAGATGAATGCCAATGGATAACAATGAGATCCGGTATGACAATCAAAAGATCGTAGATGTAGAGATTAACAAAGAGGTGCGCAAGGCCTTTTTGGACTACTCTATGAGCGTGATTGTCAGCCGTGCCCTGCCGGATGTGCGGGACGGGCTGAAGCCGGTACACCGCCGTATTCTTTACACCATGTTTGAGAACAACCTGTACCCGGATCGGGCGTACAGAAAGTGTGCAGACACCGTAGGTACCGTGCTGGGTCGTTACCACCCCCACGGCGACGCCTCTGTGTATGATGCCATGGTGCGACTGGCCCAAACCTTCTCCATGCGCTACACGCTGGTAGACGGTCACGGCAACTTTGGTACCGTAGACGGCGACCCGGCCGCTGCGTACCGATACACCGAGAGCCGAATGAGCAAGATCAGCATGAAAATGCTGCAAGATATTGACAAGGACACGGTGGATTTTGCCTCCAACTACGATGACCGACTGAAAGAGCCGGTGGTACTGCCGGCCCGCTATCCCAATTTGCTGGTGAACGGCTCCAGCGGTATCGCCGTAGGTATGGCCACCAACATTCCGCCTCACAACCTGCGGGAAGTGATTGACGGTATGTGTTGCCTGATCGACAACCCGGATGCCGGATTGCCGGAGCTGATGCAGCACATTAAAGGCCCGGACTTTCCCACCGCCGGTATCATTATGGGCGCTCGGGGCATTCGCCAGGCCTATGAGACCGGCCGGGGCAAGATCTATCTGCGTGCTCGGGCAGAGATTGTAGAGAGCAAGGGCGACCGCTACAAGATCGTGGTTACCGAACTGCCCTACCAGGTGCGCAAGGCGGCGCTGATCGCCAGCATTGCCGAGTTGGCCCGAGACAAGAAGATCGAGGGCGTGGCGGACATTAAGGACTTCTCCTCCCGCAAGGGTATGCACATTGAGATCACCGTTAAGCGGGACGCCAACGCCCAGGTAGTGCTTAATAACCTGTACAAGATGACGCAAATGCAGGTAACCTTCGGTGTGATTATGTTGGCGCTGGTAGACGGCGTGCCCCGTATTCTTTCCCTGAAGGAAATGCTGCAAAATTACATCTCCTTCCAGGAAGAAATTATCACCCGCCGCACCCGCTATGATTTGAAGAAAGCCCAGGATCGCGCCCATATCTTAGAGGGTCTGGCCCGCGCCATTGATATTGTGGACGAGATCATCGCCACCATTCGCGGCTGCAAGGGCGGCCAAGCCGAGGCCAAGCAGGAATTGATGGCCAAGTACGACTTTGACGAGCCACAGGCTGCGGCCATTGTGGCGTTCCGTTTGGGTCAGTTGGCCGGACTGGAAATTGAAAAGATCCGCACCGAGTTGGGCGAGCTGCACATCAAGATTGCCGATTATCAAGACATTCTCAGCAGTGAGACCCGGGTGTTAGAGATCGTAAAGGAAGAGGCCCGCGCCATCGGCGACAAATTCGGCGACGAACGGCGTACCGAGATTACCGCTGCCTCCGGCGATGTGGATGACGAGGACCTGATCCCGGTAGAGGACTGCATGCTCACCCTGACCACCATGGGGTATATGAAGCGCCAGACGGTAGATACTTATAAGGCACAGAACCGCGGCGGCAAAGGCATTATGGGCATGAGCCGCAGAGAGGAAGATGTGGCCAAGACCATGTTTACCTGCTCCACCCACGACTACATTATGCTCTTTACCAACAAGGGCAAGGTGTTTAAGATGAAGGGATACGAGATCCCCGCTGCCTCCCGTACCAGCAAGGGTATGAATGTGGTGAACCTGCTGCCGCTGGAGAATGAGGAGCAGATCAGCGCTATGGTGCGGGTGCCGGACAGCGAAGAGCGCCAGTACCTGTGCATGGTTACCAAGAACGGTGTGATCAAACGCACGGAGATCAGCCAGTACGATCATATTCGCAAAACCGGCATTATCGCCATCAATTTGGACGAGGGCGACGAACTGAGCTGGGTGGAGATCACCGACGGCAACCGCAATCTGATCGTGGCTACCCACGATGGTATGAGCATTTGCTTTAAGGAGAGCGACGCCCGCCTGATCGGCCGTACCGCCCGCGGCGTGCGCGCCATTCAGCTGGCAGAAGGCGACTATGTGGTTGGCTTTGCCGTGGCGCTGGAGGACACCCGCCTGCTCACCGTAAGCGAGACCGGCTACGGCCGCAAGAGCAACTTTGACGACTACCGGGTGCAGTCCCGTGCCGGCAAGGGCTTGATCAACTACCATACCGAGACCTACGGCAAGGTGGCCATGATTGCCCCGGTGCGCGAGGACCAGGATATTATTATGATCTCCCAGGAAGGCATTGTCATCCGCACTCCTGTGGATCAGATCTCCGCCTTTAAGCGCCCGGCCAAGGGCGTAAGGGTGATGCGTACCACAGACGAGGACAAGGTGGTTACCCTGTCCGTGGTGGAGCACATGGAGCCGGAGAAAACGGACGACACCCCGGAGGGTGACGGCACAGAAACCCCGGCATCTGCCCCGGAAACCGCAGAATAATAGACACTTAACCGTCTGTGTGTTCACAAAGCACAAGATTTTACAAATTTTTTATTGTAATGACATAAAAAATGAAGTATAATTGTGGCTATGCTTTGGGGCACACAGGCGCTTTTGTTTTTTACGCCGTCGGTCCCAACGGAACTACCTGCAAAAAGAGGAGATCTTTTTCATGGCAAAAGACTATAATATTGACGATATTTTGTCCGAGGTAAAGCAGCGCCGGGCAGAGCAGGAAAGCAACTTAAAGTCTGCGCCTGCGCCCAAGGCTGCGCCTGTACAGACGGACGCCAATCGAGAAGCCTACGCCGGTAAACTGGTGGAGGAGCTGCTGGGTCCGGAAAAGCCCGCTGTAAAGCCGGAACCGAAGGAGAAAAAAACAGCAGCGCCGCAGCCGCCGAAAGCAGCGCCGCAGCCCGCCCCGGTACCCCGGGAGAAAGCGGAGCCGCAGCAAAAAGCTGCCCCTGCGCCGGAAGCCAAACGGGCACCCAAATCCGCCGCACCCAAGGCAGACACTGCCGATGTGCCGGTGCAGCAGGTGCGCCGCAAGCTGCAACCCCCGCCCCCGGCATACGAAAATCGGGATCGCACCGTGACACCGGACAAGCCGAGCCAAAAGCCGGAAAACCAGCCCCCGCTGGAGCCGGCAAACCTAAGCCACCAAGCCACGGATGAGATGATTGATTTGTTCTCTCTCTCCGGCAAGGCGGAGAATGCACCGGCGGCAGCGGACAAAAAGCGCAAAAGCGGCAAAAAGCAAAAAGGCGGCAAAAAGCAAAAAGATCCCAACGCTTTGCCCTGGCGCAAGACCAAAAAGGGCAAAATTTCCATTGCCATTATTGTTGTGCTGGCTGTGCTGATTGTGGCCGGCGGCGTTTTTGCCGTGTGCTATGTAAACGGTCTGTTGGGTAAGTTCACCGACGAAGCGGACGATTACAAAAAGACGGACACCTCCTATCACGGTATGGATTTCTTAAAAGAGAACTTTCCGGAGATCAAGGAGCCGTCTGCGGCAGACGCAACGACCTATAAAGAATATTTGAAAAACTGGTACCAAAACGGCGATCCGGTCAGCTCTACCCATGTAAAGAACATTTTGCTCATCGGGGAGGACACCCGGGAGGAGCAGATCAGCGACACCTCTCGTGCCGACTCTGCCATTATCGCCAGCGTCAATATCGATACCGGCAAGATCACTTTGACCTCCGTACTGCGCGATTTGTATGTGTACTTTGAGGCGAACGGTGAGGGCCAGTACGACAAGATCAACGGCGCTGCCTCCATGGGCGGCATGAAGGAATACATCAAAACCGTGGAGCGTTACTATAAGATCCAGATCGACAACTACGCGGTGGTGAACTTTGCCAGCTTCCCCAAGATCATTGACAGCCTGGGCGGCGTGACCATTACCATTACCGATCGGGAGATCAACGAGATCAATAACCACCCCAAGCGCTACGGCAATGTGTATATCGAGAAGAGCTACGAGGGCACCGAGGGTAAGCAGAAGCTGAACGGTAAGCAGGCGCTGGCCTACTGCCGTATTCGTAAGATCGACACGGATAACGCCCGCGCCGATCGGCAAAAGACCGTGCTGCTTCAGGTGTTTAAGAAGATGAAAGGCTCTTCCACCACCGAGCTGCTGAAAGTGGTCAACGACCTGGTGGGCTATGTATATACCGGGTACAGCAAAAAGGAACTGGTGAGCCTGGCTACCTATGCGCTCTCTAACGGTTGGATGAATTATGAGACCCAGACTTTTTCCGTGCCTACGCCGGATCATGCCCGCGGCGGCAACTACCTGATCGGTCCCACCCAGCTGACCCCCTGCGGTCCCAGTCGGGGCGTGTGGCTGTGGAAGTCAGATATTCCCCAGGACGCCTACGACCTGCAAATGAAGATCTACGGCAAGAGCAATATTAAGTTGGCGGAGAACCGCTGCGATTATTGCAACCTGCTGTAACGGCAGAATAAACAGAAGAAGAAATGTAAAAAAGCACCCCACCCGGGGTGCTTTTTTATGATGATTTTATGTAATTGCGGGCGGCAGATTGCCGCCCCTACGAGTAAATAGATGTTAAAAAACATAAAAGACCGCAGGCGTTTTGGTAACCGGTGGACCGTAGGGGCGGATACCATCCGCCCGATTGATCCCAACATTTTTTATTTATCAAATTCCATTTTGTAGGGTGCGCTGCCCGATCGCACTGTTAAATGCCGTCACAAAATCTTAGTCCTCTACCTGCTCCAACTGTGCCATGGGAATGGGAGCAGTGTCCTCCACTTGCATTTTATTGGCGCGCATCCACAGGGCCGGGTCCAGGTGTAGCTTGTAGCCAAAGCCCGGGTCCGTCTGCCAGTTGGCCATGGCTGCCTCCGGCAGGCCGTAGCAGGTGAGCAGGGTCATCATGACCCCGGCGTGGCACACCAGGGCGATCCGCCGGGTGCCGGTTTGGACACAGCCGGAGATCACTTTTTCAAAAGCGGCGCACACCCGGTGCATAAACTGGGCGTTGGTCTCGCCGTACGGCGGGCTTGCCTGCATATCCCCTTGCAGCCAGTCCCGAAAGTCCAGGTTGTCCTGCAATTCCGCAGCGGTCTTGCCCTCAAACTCGCCGAAGTTATATTCCTTAAAATCCTCAATGGTAATCAAATTGTTACGCGGAAAGAGAATGGCGGCGCTGTCCTTGCACCGCTTTAAGGGGGAGGTAAACACGGCGTCCACCTCCGGGTACGGGTATTTGCCCCGCAGGGTATGCAGTTGGTTGATACTATCCATAGTGAGTGGCAAATCCGTCTGCCCAATATACTGCGCGTTTAGGTTGCCTTTGGTGAGCCCGTGTCGAAAAAGATAAACCGTGTATGACTTCAATGCAAAATCCTCCTGAACAACGGCGATAGCCGACGAAACATTACAAATTGTTGACAGAATAAAATAGCCCTTTACAAAGAGTATAAGCTGATATATAATACTCGTTGTAATATTTTTGGGAGTGAATGAACAAATGGAGATCCAAAGCGAGAACCTGGAACAGGTCAAAGAAGAGTTCAAGGACCTGAAAGGGCGGGCCAAAGCCGCCAAGCGCGCCATGCGCCAAAGTAAAGCCGACAAGGCGGAGAAAAACAGCAAGTTCGCCGCCACCCTGAGCCAGCTGCGTCGGGAGCGGGGCATCAGCCAAAAAAAAGCCGCCGGCGATTTGGGCATCAGCCAAGCCCTGTTGTCCCATTACGAAAAAGGCATTCGGGAGTGCGGGCTGGACTTTGTGGTCAAGTGCGCCGACTACTACGGCGTAACCACCGACTACCTGCTGGGGGTGTCTGCCAGCCGCAACGGACTGGATCCGTCCGTGTATGCCAGTTTGGGTGCAGAGGACGATGATATGCCCCTGAGCACCCTGAGCCAAGCCACCCGTATTTTGCTGGATACGGCAGCCGCTGCCTCTCGCGGGGGTGCTGCCCGGTATATTTATGATTACTATATGCTCAGCCTGTACCGAGGTGCGCTGACGATGGCTAAGGCCGGTATTTTGCCCAAAGAGATGTTCAAGCTGGACTACAATCTGGGTCGTGAATTGGCCTCCGCCGCCTTGGCGGTGCAGGACGCCCGCTTTGTGTTTATTGAGGACAAAAGCCGCACCGGCTCCGATGTGCCGGAAAAGACGGCGCTGCATACCATCATTGCCGAGGCGGAAGAATATATCTTGAATAATTTTGTGATCGAGTGATCAGAACAGGCTTTCCTGGGTTTGCTCCTCCGCCACAAATCGCGTTAAGATCGTCGCAGACAGTTCTGCGGCGATTTTTTTGAATGTGGGGTAATCCATGGCAGCGTTTTCGTCGCCGCCGTCGCTGATGGCACGCATTACCGCAAAGGGCACCCCGTTGGCAGCACAAACCTGACCCACGGCGCCGCCCTCCATCTCGCCGCACAGGGCGTCAAATTCCCCGGCGATGGCAGACTTCAGCGCTGCGGTGCCGATAAAGGTATCGCCGCTGGCTACCGTGCCACGATGGATACGCTCGCCGCTGTTGATGGCGGTGCGCGCCAGCCGATCGGACAGGGTTGGGTCCGTTGCCACTTTAATGGTGCCCAGGCCGTTGATAAAGCCCTTTGGCTCGCCCAGGGCGGTAATGTCAATATCGTACTGGCACACATCGGTGGCAATGACGATATTTTTAATCACCACCCGCTCACTTAGGGAGCAAGCTACGCCGATATTGATGACCCGATCCACTTGGAAACGGTCAATGAGCAGCTGGGTGCACAGGGCGGCATTTACCTTGCCCGGTGCACACTGCACCACGGTGATCATCACACCCTCCAGCTCGCCGGTCACGAAGTCGCAGCCTGCCGCCCGGGTGGTGACGGTGCCGGTCATCTTGTCCTTAATGGTGCGGACCTCCACATCCATTGCGCCGATAATGCCTAACATATACGGGTCTCCTTTTGCAGTAAGGGCCGCAGTAGCAGCCGAAAAATCAGGACGCCGAGCACGGCACCCAGGGTGTTTAAGATAATATCGTCCACATCCGCGTCCCCGCTTTTGGTGAGAAGCTGAAAACTCTCTACAAACACGGACAGGCCCACAGGCACCAGGGTGCCCCACAGCACCGGACGCCGCCGCACCGTGCCGCAAAGGGCCAGGGACAGGGAGGTGAAGTACAGCACATTCCCTGCCGAGTGCAGGGCGGTGGAAAAAGACAGGGTGCCGGTCTTGGCATAATACCACAGGCAGTAGATCTCGCCCCGGAAGGGTACGCTGTTGGCAGTAACGAAAATATTGCCAAAGGTGCGCAGCAGAAAAAACTGCAGGATAAAAAGAAACGCGCACAAAGGCAGATAGCCCAGGGAGAACCGGCGGTAAAACAGGGCAAAGTCCACACACCCCTTGCTGCACCGGGCGCAAATCCAGCCTGCCGCCAGCAGGGTAAACACGCTGATGAGGGTGTAAAGAAAGTGGTAGATAATGCGGCTGTCGTCCAGCCGGGCAATTAAATTTACCGTATAGCGGTCGATAAAGAACAGCACCAGCGACACCTGCATTAAAACGGCGCAGGCGGTGCCTGCAAAGCGCAGGGAGCGCTCGGTCAAAAAGTTCCACACCGTGACCGCCGCCGGGATCACAAAAGAGAGGATCAGCTTTAACCACTGGTAGCGGAAATTGAAAAAGAACGGTGGGTGCCAGCTGTCTAAAAAGCAGCAGCCTGTAAAAAACAGCCCCAAAACCAGGGCCACACGGCTGACAGTGCGCCACGGACTTGTAGTGTGCATAGGTTCTACCCCCAACATATAGTGACATTATAATATATTATGAGAATAAAAACAAGAAGTAACAGATTTTTGTTGACAACAGGGCGCATTTTATAATATAATATCAACCGCTAATGTGGATCACTATCCCACAAGCTAAAAGTCAATTCGCCTGCACTATGCCGTGCAGAGCATAAGTAAAATCAAGACCAGTTTGATTTTCAGAAACGGAGTGAATGCAAGATGAAAAGAACTTTCCAGCCTAAGAAGCGGCACGCACAGATGGAGCACGGCTTCAGAAAGAGAATGTCCACCAAGAACGGCAGAAAGGTACTGGCCCGCCGCCGTGCTAAGGGTCGCAAGTCCCTGTCTTACTAATTGACCGAACGGAGCGTATTGTGAAAAGCAGCGCCATAAAGGAGAATAAGGTCTTTCGCCGCCTGTACCACCGTGGTAAAAGCAAGGCCGGAGCCAGCCTGGTGACCTATTGTATGAAGAATCGCCGAGGTGAGACCCGGGTGGGCATTACCACCTCCAAGAAAATCGGCACCGCCGTAGAGCGCAACCGCGCCCGCCGGGTGATTCGTGCCGCCTTTTCACAGCTGGAGGACGGTGTGACCGGATGGGATCTGGTGTTCGTGGCGCGCAGCCGCACCACCAGAGTGAAGATGCAGGTGGTCCTGGCGGATATGGAAAAACAGTTGACGGCCTTAGGGGTGTTATCGCATGAAGAACATCGTTAAGAAGCTGGCGATCTTCCTGATTCGTACCTACCAGCTGACTCTCAGTCCCCGATTTTCGCACGGCGCCTGCCGCTATACCCCTACTTGCAGCCAGTATGCACTGGAGGCCATTGAGATCCACGGCGTGTGGAAGGGGTGCTGGCTGGCGTTTTTGCGTATTTTGCGCTGCAATCCTTTCTTTAAGGGCGGGTATGACCCGGTGCCCCCAAAGAAGGACAAGCCCTGCGCTCCCTGCTCTACAACTGAATCTAACGAGGACAATGCATGAACAGTATTTTATTAGCTGCCACTTCTTCTTCCGCGGGCATGGGCCTTTTTAAGCCGCTTTATTGGCTGTTCGGTGTGTGCATGGGGTTCCTGATGGATCTGCTGAACAATCAGTATTTCGTGGCCATCGTCATCTTTACGGTGGTGACCCGAGTGATCCTGCTGCCCTTTAACATCCACCAACAAAAGACCATGGCCAAGACCGCCCGCTTGCAGCCCAAGCTGGCGAAGCTGCAGAAGAAGTACCCGGACCCTAAGGACCGGATGAAGCTCCAGCAAGAGACCCAGGATCTGTACGCCCGCGAGGGCCACAATCCCATGCAGATGGGCTGCGGACCGATGCTTTTCCAGATGGTGTTCCTGATGGGCATCATCGGGATTATTTATTATCCCTTGTCTTATGTGCTGGGGATGAAGGGCTTTGCGGATCAGTCCGCCAACATTGCGCAGGTGGTGCAGGAGCTGGGCTACAAGGGCCAGTATTTGCAGCTGGGTATTTTGGAGAATTTCGGCGCCTATAAGGACACTTTGGTTGAGAAATTCCCCACCCTGTTTACTGCGGACAACTGCGCCGCCATTCAGGCGTACCGCGACGGTATGGTGATCGGTAATTTGGATATGACCGCCATTCCCCACTGGAAAGACGGGATCATCATTATCGTTCCCCTGCTTTGTCTGGTGACCTCCCTGGCCTCCACCCTGGTGTCTACCATGATCCAGAAGAAGAACAATCCGGCAGCCGCACAGCAGACCAGCCAGATGCTGATTATGATGCTGATGATGCCGTTCTTCTCCTTTTACATTTCGTTTAAGGTACCGGCAGCGGTCGGTTTTTACTGGATCATCTCCAACCTGGTGGCCATTTTGCAGCAGCTTTTCCTGGCTAAGTTCTTCCCGCCGAAGCGCAGCCAGGCCAGACTGATGCTGGAGAACACCATTTACCGGCGCTCCAGAGAAGCGAACATCAAAAAACTGAAATAACACGACCCCCCGGGTCACCGGGAGGATAAGTCGGAGGAAAGCATGTTAAAAGAATTTGAAGGCAGAGGCAAGACCCTGGAGGAGGCCCGCAACACGGCCCTCATCGGTCTGAATGCGCCCGCCTCGGCAGATGTGCATGTGGAAGTGGTACAGATGCCGAAGAAGAAGGTGCTTGGCCTGTTTGGCGGCAGTGACGCTGTGGTCAAGGTCAGCTACGACGACGGCAAGCGGGAAAAGAAGCCCCAGCCCCGCCGCGAAGCACCGGCGCAGCCCAAAAAGCAGGCGCAGCGCAGCGACAAGCCCCAAAAGGCAGAGAAGCAAAGCGCGCCCCGTGCTGCCAAGGCAGACAAGCCTCGTGCACCTAAGGCGGACAAACCCGCCCGTGCACCCAAAGCAGATAAACCCCGAGAGAAGGCAACCGTGCAGCTCAGCGACGCAGATCTGAACAGCGCCTGCCTGTACTTAAAGCGCCTGATCGAGGGCCTGCAAGTGGAGGATCCCCAGGTGGCCGGCATTCTGAAGGACGGCCTGGTGGAGATCACCATTGACTGCGAGGATTACGGTATTATCATCGGCCACCGGGGCGAGACCCTGGACGCCCTGCAATACCTGACCTCTTTGCAGATCAAAAAGCAGACCGATAAGTATGTGCGCGTGGCCCTGAATGTGGGCAACTACCGGGAAAAGCGCCAGGAAACCTTGAAGAACCTGGCCAAGAAAAACGCAGCCTATGTGCTGCGCACCGGCAAGCGCTATACCTTTGAGCCTATGAATCCCTATGAGCGGCGCATTTTGCACACTGCCATTCAGGAGGTAGAGGGTGTGACCTCTCGCTCCATCGGTGTGGATCAGAACCGTCGCGTGGTGCTGGAGCCGGAAGGCGGCGTGACCAACACCGGCAATGATCGGGAGCGCTACAACCGTGGCAGTCGCGGCGGTCGTCGCGGCGGCAATCGTTCTGCCGGCAGCAAGCCTGCGGCAGCCCCCAAGGCAGACCGGGCAGACTTGCCCAAGTTTGGCAAAATCGAAGTGCCGAAAAAAGAGACTCCCGCTGAGGAAGCAGCCCCTGCTGCACCTACGGCGGAATAAGTCCAAATACCAACGGCGGAACCGCAGGGCAACCACGGCTCCGCCGTTCTTGTATTTTGCCCGGCGGTATATTATAATAGGTATAAATAATATTTTGGGGTTTGTAAAGGCAGAGAATGTAGGGTCCGATCCCCACATCGGACCGTGGTAGGGCGGGGCTTGCTCCCGCCGATCGTAGGGGCGGCAACCTGCCGCCCGCGGGCGGATACTATCCGCCCCTACGCAGATATTGGTATTTTATGGAACATCACTTTATCATAACTCCTAACAAAGAAGGTGCAGGTATGGCAAAAACCATTGCGGCCATCGCCACCCCCCACGGTGTGGGCGGGATCGGCGTGGTGCGGCTGTCCGGTGATCGGGCGGTAGAGATCGCCCAGGCGGTATTCCGTGCGGCGGACGGCAGTCGGCTCTCCGATCTGCCCGGCTACACGGCCCGTTTCGGTAGCGTGGCACAGGGTGAAAAAGCCTTTGATCAGGCGGTGGCGCTGGTGTTTCGTGCTCCCCGCTCCTACACAGGTGAGGATGTGGTGGAGCTGAGCGTTCACGGCGGTCTGGTGACGGTGGAACGCACCCTGCAAGCGGTTCTGGCTGCCGGGGCAGCCCCTGCCGGTCCCGGCGAATTTACCAAGCGGGCGTTCTTACACGGCAAAATGGACCTAACCGAGGCGGAAAGCGTGGCGGATCTGATTTCCGCCTCCGGCCAGGCGGCGGCAGACAGTGCCTATACCGCCCTGTCCGGCGCCCTGCGGCAAAAGATCGAGGGCGCGCTGGATATTCTCATGGAAGTGAGCGCCGGTATGGCGGCCTGGGTGGACTACCCGGACGAGGAGATCCCGGAACTGGACAGTAACACCTTGCTGAAGAGTCTGCAACAGGCGCAGGGCTTGCTCTCTCACCTGCTGGCAGGCTATGACAATGGTCAGCTGATGACCGCCGGGGTGGATACGGTGATCGTTGGGCGCCCCAATGTGGGCAAAAGCGCCCTGATGAACGACCTGACCGGTCAGGAAACAAGCATTGTGACCGCCGTGCAGGGCACCACCCGGGATGTGGTGGAGCGCACGGTGCGGCTGGGAGATCTGACCCTGCGGCTGGCGGATACCGCCGGGCTGCGCCAAACGGACGATGTGGTGGAGCAGATCGGCGTGGAACGAGCACAGGCCCGGTTGCAACAGGCGCGGCTGGTGCTGGCGGTGTTTGACGGCAGCACGCCCCTGACTCCGGCAGACGAAGAACTGATGACCCTTTGCAAGGGCAAAACCGCTGTGGCGGTGGTAAACAAAAACGATTTGCCCCCGGCGGCGGTGCAGGAAAAAATCAGAGCCGCCTTTGATCGGGTGGTGGCGTACAGCGCCAAGAACCACACCGGTCGGGACGATTTGGCTGTGGCGGTGGCAGACGCCCTTGGGGTACAGAATTTTGACGCGGCGGATCCGCTCCTTGCCAACGAGCGACAGCGGCAGTGCTGCCAAATGGCGGCAGACTGTGTGGCGGAGGCGATGGCTGCGCTGGAAGGCGGTATGACCTATGATGCGGTGAATGTGAGCATTGACGCGGCGGCGGACGCCCTGCTTTCTCTCACCGGTGCCCGGGCGACACAGGCTGTAGTGGATCGGATTTTTGAAAAATTTTGTGTAGGTAAGTAATGGAATATTTTGCAAAAGCATACGATGTGGCGGTGATTGGCGCCGGCCATGCCGGGATCGAGGCCGGATTGGCAGCGGCACGGCTGGGGTGCAGCACCGCTGTGTTTACCATCAATATGGACTGGGTGGGCAATATGCCCTGCAATCCCTCCATCGGCGGCACCTCTAAGGGTCACCTGGTGCGAGAGATCGACGCATTGGGCGGCGAAATGGGCAAGGCGGCGGATCGCTACACGCTTCAATCTCGAATGCTGAACCTGGGCAAAGGCCCGGCGGTGCACTCCCTGCGGGCACAGATTGACCGGCGCGCCTATGCCGGAGGGATGAAGCACACGCTGGAGCGGCAGGACAATTTGGACCTGCGCCAGTGCGAAATTACAGATATTGCCCAAGGCGAAGACGGCCTTTGGCGCCTGACCACTAAGCTGGAAGCGATCTATACTGCCAAGGCGGTGGTACTGGCCACCGGCACTTTCCTGGGCGGCCGCGTGTATGTGGGCGATGTGAGCTACGAAAGCGGGCCGGACGGTATGTTCCCGGCAACGGCACTGGCAACGGCGCTGAAAAAGCTGGGTCTGCCCCTGCGCCGGTTCAAGACCGGCACCCCTTCCCGGGTGAACGCCCGCAGTTTGGATTTTGACAAAATGGAAGTGCAGCCCGGCGACGACCGCACGGTGCCCTTTAGCTTTGAGACAGATACACCGCCGGAGAACAAGGTGGTGTGTCACATCACCTACACCAATGCTGCCACCAAACAGGTGATCTTAGACAATCTGGATCGCAGCCCTATGTACAGTGGCAAAATTGAGGGCAAAGGCCCTCGGTACTGCCCCAGCTTTGAGGACAAGGTGGTGCGCTTCTCTGATCGGGAACGGCACCAGTTGTTTGTGGAGCCGTGCGGCGAAAAGACGGAAGAAATGTACCTGCAAGGGTTGTCCTCCTCCCTGCCGGAGGATGTGCAGCTGGCGTTTATCCACACCATTCCCGGTTTGGAGCACGCCCAGGTGATGCGCACCGCCTACGCCATTGAGTACGACTGCGTGGACCCGCGGGCCATGAAAGCCAGCTTGGAGTTTCATGACTTCCCTGGGCTGTTTGGTGCGGGGCAGTTTAACGGCTCCAGCGGCTACGAAGAAGCCGCCGCCCAGGGGCTGGTGGCTGGGATCAACGCTGCTATGTTGGTGCTGGGACGGGAGCCACTGGCGCTGGATCGGGGCAGCAGCTACATTGGCACCCTGATCGACGATTTGGTGACCAAGGGCTGCACAGACCCCTACCGTATGATGACCAGCCGCAGCGAGTACCGTTTGGTGCTGCGCCAGGACAACGCCGACCGGCGACTGACACCTACCGGTTACCGCGTGGGACTGATTTCACAGGAACGTTATGATCAATACTTGGAAAAACAACGGCTGATTGAAGAAGAACGGCAGCGGGTGGCGCAGGTGAGCGTGCCTCTGACCGACACCATTCAGCAAATATTGACTGCTAAGGGCACGGCACCCCTAAAAACCGGCTGCAAGCTGGAGGAACTGCTGCGGCGCCCCCAACTGACCTACGCAGATTTGGCACCGGTGGATCCGAAACGGCCGGACCTGCCGGCAGCGGTGTTTGAACAGGTAGAGATCGGTATTAAATACGCCGGGTACATTGCCCGTCAGGAGCAGCAGATTAAGGAGCTGCGCCGGGTGGAGGCCCAGCGGATACCGGCGGACATAGATTACAGCAAACTCACCGGCCTGCGGCTGGAAGCTAAGGAAAAGCTGGCTGCCGTTCGCCCGGAAAACTTGGGGCAGGCTGCCCGGATCAGCGGGGTCAACCCGGCGGATGTGGCAGCGTTGCACATTCTATTGGAGAGCCTATGATCGATACGGAGAAATTATCCCGACTGCTTGAAGAACTAAACATTGCTGTGGACGGCTACGCAGCCCAACGGCTGGATCTGTATGCCCAGCGACTGGTGGCGTGGAACGAAAAAATGAATCTGACCGGCATTACCGATCCGGATGGCATACTGGAAAAGCATTTTATCGACTCCATAGAGCCGCTGCGCTTTGTGGAGATACCGAGAAATGCCCGGGTGATTGATGTGGGTACCGGTGCCGGGTTTCCCGGTCTGCCGCTGCTGATCGCCCGGCCTGATCTGGATCTGACCCTGGCAGACAGTCTGCATAAGCGGCTGGTGTTCCTGAAAGATGTGCTCCATGGCTGCGGGCTGGTGGCAGAGCGGGTGCATGAGCGGGCGGAGATTTTGGGCAAAGATCCGGACTATCGGGAGCAGTACGATATTGCCACGGCAAGAGCGGTGGCGCCCCTGCCGGTGCTGTGCGAATACTGTCTGCCTTTTGTGAAAGTGGGCGGCGCGTTCTTGGCGCTGAAAGGCGCGGAGGACGAGGTGGCGGCGGCAAAGTGCGCCATGGCGACCCTTGGCGGTGAACTGGAACAGAATGTTTCATATAAACTACCGAGCGGAGACAGCCGTCATTTGGTTGTGGTGCGAAAAATATCGCAAACCCTGACAAAATACCCGCGAAAGCCTAAAAAAATAGATACCAAGCCGTTATAAGCCTGTCGAAGCTGCGGTTTTAGATTGACTTTCCCCCGATGGGAAAGTCTTTCTTTTTGTTCTAAACTGTGATACAGTATAGTCAAAGGAGATGAGGACATGGCCAAAGAGATCGTAGAGATCCCAACGGAACGGCTGCTGCCCAACCCCTACCAGCCCCGCAAGCAATTCAGCAGCGAGGAAATGCTGGGGCTGGCAGACTCCATTCAGCAAAACGGCGTGTTGCAGCCATTGCTGGCACGGCGGATCAACAATAGCGATTATTATGAGCTGATTGCCGGGGAGCGGCGGCTGCGGGCGTCCATCTTGGCCAACCTGCAAACGGTGCCCTGCATTGTGCTGGACTGTGATTACCAGGACAGCGCAGTGATCTCCATTTTAGAGAACATTCAGCGAGCGAACTTGAATTTCTTTGAGGAAGCCCTGGCTATTGCGCATTTGCACGAGCATTTTGGACTGACGCAACAGGAGATCGGCAAAAAACTGGGCAAGAGCCAGTCAGCGCTCTCCAACAAGCTGCGCCTGCTGCGACTGCCTGCCGATGTGCGGTACTATATTGAGAAAGAAGGGCTGACGGAGCGCCACGCCCGGGCACTGTTGAATGTGGACGACCCGGAAGTGATGTGGACGGTGCTAAGGGCAGTCACCGACCGCCACCTGAATGTAGAACAGACAGAAACCATGATTGCGCACCTGCTGGGCGAAGATGCACCGGAGGACAAGCGTCGCCGCAAGGTGGTGCCCCTGTTTCGAGATGTGCGTATCTTTGTCAATACTGTAAACAAGGCCATCGCCACAATGCAAGCCAGCGGTATTGACGCGGTCAGCAATAAGACAGAGACAGACGATTATATCGAATTCCATGTGCGCATACCCAAGCATACAGACGAAAGTACCACACAATCCTCTGCAAATGCAGACAAACCCGCTTAAAACGGGAAACCGTTTTAACATATTCTCCTCTTTTCATCACACGGGATGGCTCGGCGGCAACGCCGGGCCATTCTGTGTTTCATGTGAAACACAGCGTAGGCTCGCAATTTATATGTTTCATGTGAAACACGCCGGAAAAGCAGCCCAATGTTGTTTCATGTGAAACACGAAAACGGCGCCACAAGATATGGTATAGCCAAATTCGACAGCCACAAATCTCCAAAAATAATACGCGCTGTTTCACGTGAAACCCTTGAAGCGGCCGGGCCTTTGTTGTATAATACCAATCGGAGGTGCCGATATGGGAAAAACCATTTCTATTTTTAATCAAAAAGGCGGCGTGGGCAAAACCACCACTTGCGTCAATTTGGCGGCTGCTTTAGGCGCCAAGGGCAAAAAGACTTTGCTGGTAGACGTTGACCCCCAGGGCAACAGCACCAGCGGCGTTGGCGTGGATAAAAGCGAAATTGAGTATTCCACCTATGATATTTTGGTGGACAACCAGCCTGCCCGTGCGATTTTGCACGAAACGCCCTTTAAGAACCTGGATTTGCTGCCGGCGAACATGAACTTAGCCGGAGCGGAGCTGGAGCTGGCGGAGACGGAGGATCGGTTTCGTGCGCTAAAAAAAGCCATTGCCACCCTGGTGGTGGAGTATGACTATATTATTATTGACTGCCCGCCCAGCTTGGGGTTGCTGAGTCTGAATGCACTGGTGGCGTCAGACACCCTGATCGTACCCCTGCAATGCGAATATTACGCCTTGGAGGGCTTGAGCCAGTTGCTCAGCACCGTGCGCACGGTCAAACAGCACTATAACCCCCACTTGGAGCTGCAAGGGGTGGTCTTTACCATGTATGACAGCCGGTTAAAGCTGACCCAACAGGTGGTAGACGAGGTGGAAAAATACTTCCCCGGCAAAACCTACCACACCATGATCCCCCGCAGCGTCAAGCTGGCAGAAGCCCCCAGCTATGGCAAACCGGTGCTGTATTATGAAAAATACTGTAAGGCCAGCTTTGCGTATAAGAAGTTGGCAGACGAGGTGGTTAAGCAGAGCCGTTGACCCCGGCTCTATAATATAATAGGTATAGGAAAAGCGGAGGAAATGCGATGGCAAATAAAAAATCCGGCCTGGGCAAAGGACTGGGCCAGTTGTTTTTAGAGAATTCCGTTGATGAATTGGTGGCGAACAACACGCTGCCCTTAGAGGAGATCGTGCCCAACAAGGAGCAGCCCCGAAAGACCTTTGACGAAACGGCGTTGGAGGAATTGGCGGAGAGTATTCGCCAGCACGGCGTGTTGCAACCCCTTTTGGTGCGGCCCCTGCCCGGCGGTGGATACCAGCTGGTGGCCGGTGAGCGGCGATACAGAGCCAGCCGCATCGCCGGACTGCGAGAGGTGCCGGTGGTGATCCGGGAATTGTCCGATGTGGAGACCATGGAGATCGCCATTATTGAGAACTTGCAGCGTGAGGATCTGAATCCCATTGAGGAAGCGGAGGGTCTGCAAGCGCTGATTGATCGCTGCGGTTTTACCCAGGATCAGGTGGCGGCCAGCGTGGGCAAGTCCCGTCCGGCTATTGCCAACAGTCTGCGGCTGCTGAAGCTGCCCCCGGAGGTGCGGGAGATGACCAAAAGCGGCGCCATCTCTGCCGGTCACGCCCGGGCGCTCCTGGGACTGCCCAATGCGGCGCTGATTTATGCGGCGGCGGAGCAAATCGTTTCACACAAACTTACGGTGCGGGATGTGGAAAAACTGGCCAAGCGCAGTCAGCAGGAGGCCGGTGCGGCGCCCAAGCCCCGATCCCGGCGGGACGCGTTTTATGACGAGGTGGAACTGGCGCTGAAGGAGACCTTGGGCCGCAAGGTGCGCGTGGTGCCCGGCCGGGGCAAAGGCACGCTGGAAATTGAATTCTATTCCAATGAAGATCTAAAAGATTTGGCCAATAAGTTAGGAGAATAAAAGTATGCTGGATATGAAATTTGTGCGGGAAAATCCCGAACTGGTAAAGGAGAACATCAAAAAGAAATTTCAGGACGAGAAGTTGCCCCTGGTGGATCAGGTCATCGAACTGGATGAACGTCGTCGGGCTGCCATGACCAAGGCGGACGAGCTGCGTGCAAACCGCAACAAGCTGTCTAAGGAGATTGGTGCCTTGATGGCACAGGGCAAGAAGGAAGAGGGCATGGCCCTGCGCCAAAAGGTGGCGGATCAGGCCAAGGAGCTGGAAGAACTGACCAAAGAGGCCAACGAGTTGAACGAGCAGGTCACCAAGATCATGATGACCATTCCCAATATCATTGACCCCAGCGTGCCCATCGGTAAGGATGACAGTGAAAATGTAGAGGTGGAGCGCTTTGGGGAGCCGGTAGTGCCGGATTTTGAGGTGCCGTACCATACGGACATTATGGAGCGCTTTGACGGCATTGATCTGGACGCTGCCCGCAAGGTGGCCGGCAACGGCTTTTATTACCTGATGGGTGATATTGCCCGGCTGCACTCTGCGGTCATCAGTTATGCCCGTGACTTTATGATCGACCGTGGCTTTACCTATTGTGTGCCGCCGTTTATGATCCGCTCCAATGTGGTTACCGGCGTAATGAGCTTTGCCGAGATGGACGCCATGATGTACAAGATTGAGGGTGAGGACCTGTACCTGATCGGTACCTCCGAGCACTCTATGATCGGCAAATTTATTGATACCATCACACCGGAGAGCGAGCTGCCCAAGACCCTGACTTCTTATTCTCCCTGCTTCCGCAAGGAAAAGGGCGCCCACGGCATTGAGGAGCGTGGCGTGTACCGTATCCATCAGTTTGAGAAGCAGGAGATGATCGTGGTCTGCAAGCCGGAGGAGAGCAAAATGTGGTTCGACAAGCTGTGGCAGAACACGGTGGACCTGTTCCGCAGCCTGGATATTCCGGTGCGCACCCTGGAGTGCTGCTCCGGCGATTTGGCAGATTTGAAAGTCAAGAGCGTAGACGTGGAGGCCTGGTCCCCTCGCCAGAAGAAATATTTTGAGGTGGGCTCCTGCTCCAATCTGTCCGACGCCCAGGCCCGCCGCCTGAAGATCCGCATTAAGGGCGAGCACGGCAACTACCTGGCCCACACCCTGAACAACACGGTGGTGGCGCCCCCCAGAATGCTCATCGCCTTTCTGGAAAACAACTTGCAGGCAGACGGCAGCGTACTGGTGCCCAAGGCCTTGCAGCCGTATATGGGCGGCACAGAGCGTCTGGTGCCGAAAAAATAATAGTGTTCCATGCCAAACAGCGCCTGTCTGCGGACGGGCGCTGTTTTTTGTGGGCGTATGCATGCGGCTTGATGTGGGTATCAAGCCCTGCAAATCCTATATTCTATCGGGTACGAACCTCGTAGCGGCGCCAATCTGCCGCCTGCGGACGAAAAAATGCCCATTCCGCTTTATGCAATTCCACCAAAAACAATGTGAACCGTGTAACACGATAGTGGGCGCGTTTTGAGAAATAGGGGAGAAGCACCGGGAAAAAGGCGGAAAATTGTTCCGAAACTGGATGATATTGTGAACTTTATAACAAGCATTTTCGGCTTATTCAAAAATATGCCCAAAAACATCGTTAAAAGATTATCAATTTTTAGTGGTATGGTAGATTTGTGCCCAAAAGGCTTGCAAAGGCAAAGGCTTTTCAGTATGATATAGATGGATTAGCGGAACACCGCTATGATAGTAAGTACAACTTGGAGGCAATAAAATGGCAAGAGAAATCATCGACAGCGTAGAAAAGCTGGAGGCGGAGCTGGACCGTGTGCGCGCAGCGCAGCGGGAGTTCGCCACTTACACCCAGGAGCAGGTGGATAAAATTTTCTTTGCGGCAGCGATGGCTGCCAATAAGGCAAGAATTCCCCTGGCCAAGATGGCGGTGGAAGAGACCGGCATGGGCTTGGTAGAAGACAAGATCATCAAGAACCACTACGCGGCAGAGTACATCTATAACGCATACAAGAACACCAAAACCTGCGGCGTGATCGAGGAAGATAAGGCCTACGGCATTAAGAAGATCGCAGAGCCTCTGGGTGTGATTGCGGCGGTGATCCCCACCACCAACCCCACCTCTACGGCCATCTTTAAGACCCTGATTTGCCTGAAGACCCGCAACGGCATTATCATCTCTCCCCATCCCCGGGCCAAGAAGAGCACCACTGCTGCGGCCAAGATCGTGCTGGACGCTGCTGTGGCAGCCGGCGCGCCGGAGGGGATCATCAGCTGGATTGACGCACCGTCTCTGGATATGACCAACCTGCTGATGAAAGAGGCAGACACCATTTTGGCAACCGGCGGCCCCGGTATGGTAAAGGCCGCGTACTCCAGCGGCAAGCCTGCCCTGGGCGTTGGCGCCGGTAACACCCCTGCCATTATTGATGATACCGCAGATATTAAGCTGGCGGTGAACTCTATTATCCATTCCAAGACTTTTGATAACGGTATGATTTGCGCCTCCGAGCAGAGCTGCATTGTGGATAAGAAGATCTACAAGGCGGTGCGCAAGGAATTTGAGGATCGAGGCTGCTACTTCCTGAAAGCGGACGAGATTGATAAGGTGCGGAAAACCATTATTATCAATGGTGCCCTGAACGCAAAGATCGTGGGTCAAAAGCCGGTGACCATTGCGGCACTGGCCGGCGTGACCATTCCCGAGGAGACCAAGGTGCTCATCGGCGAGGTGGAGAGCGTAGACATTAGCGAGGAATTTGCCCACGAGAAGCTGAGCCCGGTGCTGGCTATGTATAAATCCGAGAACTTTAATGACGCACTGGAAAAGGCAGCCCAGCTGATCGCAGACGGCGGCTACGGTCATACCTCTTCCGTATACCTGAACGCTGTGACCGAGCAGGAGAAGCTGGACGCATTCTCCGCCAAGATGAAGACCTGCCGTGTGCTGGTGAACACCCCGTCCTCTTTCGGCGGTATCGGCGACCTGTACAACTTTAAGTTGGCACCGTCCCTGACCCTGGGCTGCGGCTCCTGGGGCGGCAACTCCGTGTCTGAGAATGTAGGGGTCAAGCACCTGGTGAACATCAAAACCGTTGCAGAAAGAAGGGAAAATATGCTGTGGTTCCGTGCCCCGGAGAAGGTGTACATTAAGAAAGGCTGCCTGCCGGTGGCGCTGGACGAAGTGGGCAATGTGATGCAGAAGAAAAAGGCATTCATTGTTACGGACAGCTTCCTGTACAAGAACGGCTACACCAAGCCCATCACCGATAAACTGGACGAAATGGGCGTGACCCACACCACATTCTTTAATGTGGCTCCGGACCCCACCCTGGCCTGCGCCAAAGAGGGTGTGGCTGCCATGAACGCTTTCCAGCCGGATTGCATTATCGCCGTTGGCGGCGGCTCCGCCATGGACGCCGGCAAAATCATGTGGGTGATGTACGAGCACCCGGAAGTGGACTTCCTGGATCTGGCTATGCGCTTTATGGATATTCGTAAGCGTGTGTACACCTTCCCCAAGATGGGCGAAAAGGCGTACTTTATCGCCGTTCCCACCTCAGCCGGTACCGGTTCCGAGGCAACGCCCTTTGCCGTAATTACCGATGAGCGCACCGGCGTAAAGTACCCGCTGGCGGACTATGAGCTGATGCCCAATATGGCAATTGTGGACGCAGACTTCCACATGACTGCTCCCAAGGGTCTGACTGCTGCTTCCGGTATTGACGCAGTGACCCACTGCCTGGAGGCTTACGCTTCCATGATGGCTACCGATTATACCGACGGCCTGGCCATCCGCTCCTTGCAGATGATCTTCCAGTACCTGCCCCGCGCCTACGACAACGGCCCCAACGATCCGGTGGCTCGTGAGAAGATGGCCAACGCAGCCACCATGGCCGGTATGGCATTTGCCAACGCCTTCCTGGGTGTGTGTCACTCTATGGCCCATAAGCTGGGCGCGTTCCACCACCTGCCTCACGGTGTGGCAAATGCACTGATGATCGATTATGTACTGCGGTTCAACGCGGCGGAAGTACCTGCCAAGATGGGCACCTTCCCCCAGTATGACCACCCCCACACCCTGGCGCGCTATGCCGAGGTGGCAGACGCTCTGGGCGTTAAGGGTCGCACGGACGCTGACAAGCTGGAAGGTCTGATCAAGAAGATCGACGAGCTGAAAGACTATGTTGGTATTAAGAAGAGCATTCAGGAATACGGCGTGGACGAAAAGCATTTCCTGGACACCCTGGACGATATGGTGGAGCAGGCATTCGATGACCAGTGCACCGGCGCCAATCCCCGCCTGCCTCTGATGAGCGAAATTAAGGATATGTATCTGCGTGCCTATTACGGCAAAGAATAAGGGAGGTTATCTGTATGAAAGCACTGAAAGAGCGCGAGCATAAAGTTATCTATAAAGACGGCGACAAGGTAGTCAAGGTGTTTGACGAGACCTTTTCCAAGGCCGATGTGCTCAACGAGGCACTGAATATGGCTCGGGTAGAAGAGACCGGTCTGCGAATTCCCAAACTGCTGAATGTAAGCAAGGTGGACGGCAAGTGGGCCATTACCAGAGAGTATATTGAGGGTACGCCCCTGAGCCAACTGATGGCACAGCACCCGGAGAAGCAGGACGAGTACCTGAATACCTTTGTGGATATTCAGCTGGAGATCTTGGGCAAAACCTGCCCCCATCTGAATAAGATTAAGGACAAAATGCACGCCAAGATCAGCGCCTCCGACTATGAGGCCACCCTGCGCTATGACCTGCACAACCGCTTGGAGGGGATGAAACCCCACAAAAAGGTGCTCCATGGCGACTACTGCCCCAGCAATGTGATCGTGACCCCGGATGGCCGGTATTACATTATCGACTGGGCACATGCCACCCAGGGCAACGCCTCTGCGGACGCGGCCCGCACCTACTTGACCTTTACCCTTAGCGGCCAGAGCGATGTGGCAGAGAAGTACCTGGCGCTGTTCTGCAAAAAAGCGGATATTCCCAAGCAGCTGGTGCAGCAGTGGATGCCCATTGTGGCCTGCTCTGAGAGCACCAAGCACATTCCCGGCGAGCGGGAAGTGCTGGACCGCTGGGTCAATGTGTTTGACTTCCAATAATCAGCCCCCCTCCATGTTGGGTCCCTGCCCAACAAGGTGTGTACCCCGACAGTGCGCCCCCCTGCACTGCCGGGGTTTTTTTAGGAATCATGCGGTGGGAGCAAGTCCCTGCCGCAGCTGTAATACTTCACCTCTCTGCATAATCCCCAAAAAATGTTAAATCCTATTGACAGGGTATGTATTGTGTGGTATTTTTTAATTCAAAGTTTAGAAGAAAGGACGTGCGGGTATGCAGGTGTATGCGGATAATGCGGCCACCACCAGAATGAGTGACCGGGCGGTGCAGGCCATGCTGCCGCTGTTGCAAGAGAATTTTGGCAACCCCTCATCCTTGCATTCTGTGGGGCAGCGGGCCAAGGAAGCGCTGGAGAATGCCCGGGACAGCATTGCTGCGGATCTGGGCGTCTCGCCAAAGGAAATTTATTTTACCTCCGGCGGGTCGGAGGCGGACAACCAGGCCATTCGCTCGGCGGCGGCCATGGGGCGTCGCAAGGGCAAGACCAAGATCATCTCATCCGCCTTTGAGCACCACGCGGTGCTGCACACTTTGGCGGCACTGGAGAAAGAGGGCTTCACCGTAGAGCTGCTGCCGGTGCATGAGAACGGGATCGTTCGCCCGGCGGAGCTGGAAGCAGCCCTGGACGAGAACACCTGTTTGGTAACCATTATGGCCGCCAATAACGAGATCGGCACCCTGCAGCCGGTGGCAGAGATCGGCAAAATTTGCCGTGCCCACGGCGTTCTGTTCCATACAGACGCAGTGCAGGCGGTGGGGCATACCCGGCTGCATATCACGCAGAGTGATATTGACCTTTTGTCCCTGTCTGCGCACAAGTTCCACGGTCCCAAGGGCGCCGGGGTGCTGTACGCCCGCCGCGGGGTGGCGCTGACCAATGTAATTGAAGGCGGCGCCCAGGAGCGGGGCAAGCGGGCCGGTACGGAGAATGTGCCTGCCATTGCCGGTATGGCTGCTGCGCTGCATGCGGCCATGGAAAACCTGGACCGGGACGCCGCGTATGTAACGGAGCTGCGCCGCACATTGGAAGATAAATTAAGCCGGATCCCGGAGAGCCGGATCAACGGCGATCGGGCGCTCCGGCTGCCGGGCACGCTGAATATGTGCTTTGCGGGCATTGAGGGCGAGAGCCTGCTGCTCCTGCTGGATCAGGCAGGTATCGCGGCGTCCTCCGGTTCCGCCTGCACCAGCGGCAGCCTGGATCCCAGCCATGTGCTTCTGGCCATCGGCGTACCGGTGGAGGTGGCCCACGGCTCCCTGCGGCTGTCTCTTAGCGGGGAGAACACGCCGGCGCAGGTGGCGCATATTGCCGAGACGGTGCCCCGGGTAGTGGCGTATCTGCGCTCCATCAGCCCGGTTTGGGAGCAAATGCAAAACGAGAAAGCGTAAAGAACAGGAGCGAGAAGATGGCTTTGTATTCCGATAAGGTGATGGACCATTTTATGAACCCCCGCAATGTGGGCAAGCTGGATAACCCCTCCGGTGTTGGCCAGGTGGGCAACGCCCGCTGCGGCGATATTATGAAGATGTATATCCAGGTGGAGGACGGCGTGATCACGGATGTGAAGTTCAACACCTTTGGCTGCGCCTCTGCCATTGCCAGCAGCTCTATGGCAACGGAGCTGATTAAGGGCAAGCCTATTGACCAGGCACTGGCGCTGACCAATCAGGCGGTAGCGGAAGCATTGGACGGTTTGCCTGCAATAAAAATGCACTGTTCCGTCCTGGCCGAGGAGGCCATCAAGGCGGCGGTGAAAGATTATTATGACAAGAACGGCATTGCCTACGACCCGGCGGCCTTTTGCCCCGGCGACTGCGTCCATTGCCATGAATAACCCGGTGTAAGGGAGGAGAAAACCATGATACGGGATATACAAGATGAAATTATGCGGCTGAAAAAGGAGAACGATGTGTGTATTCTGGCTCATTTGTACCAGAACGACGCCATCTTAGAGGTGGCGGATTACACCGGCGACTCCTTTGCTTTGGCCAAATTGGCCCAGACCGTGCCCAACAAGACGGTGCTCATGTGCGGCGTGCGCTTTATGGCGGAGACAGTGAAGATGCTGGCGCCGGACAAGCGGGTGCTGCTGAGCAATCCGGACGCCGGCTGCCCTATGGCGGAGCAGATGGACCGGGAAGTGATCGAACAGGTGAAAGAGAATTACCCGGATTATACCGTGGTGGCGTATATCAACACCACGGCGGAACTTAAGACGGTGTGCGATGTTTGCGTTACTTCTTCCAGTGCGGAAAAGGTGATCCGCAAGATCGACAACGACAAAATTCTCTTTATCCCGGACTGCAATTTGGGGGACTATGTGTCTCGCCAGGTGCCGGAGAAGACCTTTAAGCTGCTTAGCGGCGGCTGCCCCACTCATGCCCGGCTTACTGCCCGGGATGTGCAGGCGGCCAAGGCCAAGCATCCCCAGGCGCTGTTTTTGGTGCACCCGGAGTGCGTGCCTGCCGTTGTGGAACAGGCGGATTATGTAGGCTCCACCACCGGCATTATGGATTATGCCATGCAGAGCGACGCCAAGGAATTTATCATCGGTACGGAGAACAGTATTTGCGAGCACCTGCAAATGCAGTGCCCGGACAAGCGCTTTTACCCCCTGTCCAAGGACTGCGTGTGCCACAATATGAAGGCCACCACCCTGGGCGATGTGCTGGGCTGCCTGCAAGGCACCGCCGGCCAGGAGATCACCGTGCCCCCGGAGATTGCGCAAAAGGCCGTGCGCTGCATTGACCGTATGATTGAACTCTCCCAGTAAAGCAGAATAGATAGAAATACATAAGGACGGCCCCGGCCGTCCTTTGTTTGTTGTGAAATCTCTCCAATGCCTCCGGCGCAATCCCCCCTGCGGCTACGCCGCTTTCGCCTGACTGGCGCCCGTCCCCTCTGTCGCTGCGCGACATCTCCCCGCACTGCGGGGAGTCACCCTTTGCAAGGGGGGCCAAGATTTTGTAACCGATCAGCCTCCCTTGTGTAAAGGGAGGTGGCTGCGAGCTTGTGAGCAGACGGAGGGATTGTCCGCTACAACGGATTTCCCACAACGCCCCGCAAAAATGTTGACCTTTGCCCCCGGTTGTGCTAAACTTGTATTCGTATTACTATATAAAACAAGCGGAGGTACTTTTTTATGGATAATTCTGAGAAAACACTGGAAAAGCTGGTTACCCTCAGCAAGGGGCGCGGCTTTGTGTATCCCGGCTCTGAGATTTACGGCGGCCTGGCCAACACCTGGGACTACGGCCCCTTGGGCGTGGAGCTGAAAGAGAATATCAAAAAGGCTTGGCGCAAGAAGTTCATTCAGGAGAATAAATATAATGTTGGTCTGGACAGCGCCATTTTGATGAACCCCCAGACCTGGGTGGCCTCCGGCCATTTGGGCGGGTTCTCCGATCCGCTGATGGATTGCTGCGCTTGCAAGACCCGCCACCGTGCGGACGATCTGATCGAGGCTTTTGACGGCACCAATGTGGCCGGCTGGACCAACGAACAGATGAGCGACTATATTAAGGAAAAGAACATTCCCTGCCCCAACTGCGGCGCCCACGATTTTACGGACATTCGCCAGTTTAACCTGATGTTCAAGACCTTCCAGGGTGTTACAGAGGACAGCAAGGACGAGATCTATTTGCGCCCAGAGACGGCACAGGGCATTTTTGTGAACTTTGCCAATGTGCAGCGCACCACCCGTAAGAAAATTCCTTTCGGCGTGGCCCAGGTAGGCAAGTCTTTCCGTAACGAGATCACCCCCGGCAAGTTTATCTTCCGTGTGCGCGAGTTTGAGCAGATGGAGCTGGAGTTCTTCTGCAAGCCCGGCACGGATTTGGAGTGGTTCGATTACTGGCGCAGCTTCTGCCGTGACTGGCTGTATTCTCTCAATATGAAGCCGGAGAACCTGCGGCTGCGTGACCACGATCCGGAGGAGCTTTGCTTCTACTCCAAGGCCACCACGGACTTTGAGTATCGCTTCCCCTTTGGCTGGGGCGAACTGTGGGGCGTGGCGGACCGTACCGACTACGACCTGACCCAGCACATCAATACCAGCGGCAAGAATTTGGAATACTTTGACCAGACCACCGGCGAGAAGTATGTGCCCTATGTGATCGAGCCGTCCCTGGGTGTGGAGCGACTGTTCCTGGCGCTGCTCACCGAGGCGTATGATGAAGAAGTGATTGATGCGGAGAAGAACGACACCCGCGTGGTGCTTCACTTCCACCCGGCCATTGCGCCCTTTAAGGCTGCAGTGCTGCCCTTGAGCAAGAAGCTCAGCGATCAGGCGGGCGAAGTATTTGACACCCTGTCCAAGAAGTTCAATGTGGACTTTGACGACGCCGGTTCCATTGGTAAGCGCTATCGCCGCCAGGACGAGATCGGCACCCCCTATTGCATTACCTATGACTTTGATTCCGTAGAGGACGGTTGTGTCACTGTGCGTGACCGCGACACCATGGAGCAGGTGCGCCTGCCCATCAGCGAGCTGACCGCCTTTATTGAGAGCAAGCTGGAATTCTAAGTAAAAGCGAAAGGCATTTCTTATGGAATTGAACCGCAAGCAAATTAAATCCCAGGCGCGCATACTGGTGCAGAACAAATGGGGCTCCCTGTTTGTGATCACCTTTGTGGTGATGGTGCTCACCGGTATGGGTATGTTTAATAACTCCCAGATTAATCTGGTCAAGCAGATTTCCCATTATAATCATGCCAGCGACTATGGCAGCTGGGATGATGGCGAGGATAACCCGCTGGAGGAGTTTGATTTCGACGATCAGGACGAGGACGACAACCCGCTGGAGGAGTTTGACGGCACCGGTGCCATTACCCCGGTAGCGACCAGTAATAATACGGCAGAGACCATGTCCGTTGCGGCGCTGGCCGGGTTCGGTGCGCTGTTCAGCTTGGCAGCCTTGGTGCTGTCGCCCTTGAATGTGACCTTGGACGGCTACTATGTGTACTTTGTGCGCACGGCGCCACCGGTACGCTTGGGTGCGGACCTGGGCCAGGTGTTTAAGAACACCTTTAACAAGCACTATTCCGGGCGGTTGCTGTTGGTGATCTTAGGTGGTTTGTTCACTTTCCTGTGGTCGCTGCTGTTGATTATCCCCGGCATTGTGTACAGTTACGGCATTTATTTTGCCAACGAGCTGATGGTGGATAACCCCAACCTGTCACCGATGGAAGCGCTGAAGCTGAGCCGTCGTATGGTAGACGGTCACCGTGGCGAGTTGTTCCGTCTGGATCTGAGCTTTATTCTGTGGTGGCTGCTGATGGCGTGCACCGCCGGGATTGCCGGCATTTATGTGCTGCCCTACTACAAGACCACCCGGGCGCTGTATTATCAGAATTTCCGTATGCGCGCCCTGGCCACCGGTCAGCTGACGGAGGATGATTTTCTCAGCGAGGCGGAGCGTATGGCCAAGTATGGCGCTTATGGCGCCTATACAGCTCCTCGCCGGGAGCAGCAGCCCATGAACGGCCAGTATAATCCGTATACCCCGCCTATGGCAGACGATTTTCGGTCTTATGAGCAGTGCGGCTACGGCGGCACCCAGCAGGGAACGAATCCACCGGAGCAGCCCCAGGCACCCGGTGCCCCGACTACCGATGGGCAGCAGCCCACCCAGCAGCCGCCGGTGTGGAACCAGACCCCGCCTGCGGAACCACCGGTGTGGAACCAGACTCCGCCTGCGGAGCCTACTGATGGTACGGACGAATAAGTATAATTGTATAATACGGACGAATAAGTATAATTGTATAAAACAAAAGAGCACCCACCGGGTGCTCTTTTTTGATATAGTTACATAACCGTATTTTGTTGGCTTCGTAGGGACGGCAGGCTGCTCCCTACGAAAAATTGAAATAACAGTATTGCCTTTCTCACTCCACCCGCTTGCCGTTTTTGAAGGCGTAGCTGACGGTACCGGTGGGGGTTACCAGCCCGGTGACCTTGCCACTCCAGCATTTGGGCAGGGCGCCGCCAATGAGCATTTCTGCAATGCCGGCGGTCACGCCAAAGTTGCCGTCGATCTGGAACGGCGGGTGGGCGTCCAGCAAATTGGGATAGGAGCCGCCGCCCCGCACCCGGATCAGCGCCTTGGGGTTAATGGGGCGCAGCTGATTTTCGATCAGCCGCAGGGCGTTCTCACCGTCGCCCAGCCGTGCCCACAGGCACACCTTCCACCCCAGGGACCAGCCGGTGCCGCCAAAGCCCCGCTTTAGCAGGGACTGCTTGGCTGCCGCTTGCAGCGCGTCGCTTTGCACCCGGTGAGAGGGGTAAATGCAGTACAGGTGGCTCACATGGCGGTGCTCTACCTCGGTCTCTTGGTAATTTTCCGCCCATTCCGGCACCCGGCCGTCCGGAGCGGGGGCTACCTGGTCAATGACAGGTGCGTCCAGCCCCAGCGCTCGGCAGTTCTCCATAAAATCGTGGAGAATTTCCCGATCCATGGAGGGCATATAGGTCACGGCGCTGCGCTGCCCGTTGTCCGTGAATGTATTTTCCGGGCTGATGGAGGGGCAGGTGACCGGTTGACCGTTGTGCGCCGTCATACTTGAATGAAAGAATGCCAGCGCGCCGGCGAACATGCCTTTCAGCTTTTCGTCAAAGGCCGGATCCTTTTGGTACAGGCTGTGGGTGTATAGTTGGTTCAGAATCCAGGCGCCGCTCATAAACCAAACGGCGTAGCAGCTGGAGTCGCCGTCGCCGTCCGGGAATCCGGCCGGGTAGGTGGCGCCCCAAATATCGCTGTTGTGGCAGGCGCACCAGCCATCGGCGTCAAAGTACGCCTTGGCGGTGGAGGAGCCGTTTGCCGCCAGCTTTTCCGCAAAGTCCACCAGCGGCGTGAAACATTCGCCCAGCCCGACTGCGTCTGTGGGCCAGTAGTTCATCTCGGTGTTAATATTGGTAGTGTAGCTGGAGGACCAGGGCGCTCGCACCTGCTCGTTCCAGATCCCTTGCAGGGTCATGGCGTTGGTGCCCGGCCGGGAGCCGGAGACCGTCAGGTACCGCCCGTACTGGAACAGCAGGGCGATTAGGCTTTGGTCGCTTTTGTCCTTTTGCATGCGTTTTAGCCGCACATCGGTGGGCAGGCTGTCGTCGCCCCCCTCCAACTCCAGAGTCACCCGATCCATCAGAGCGGAGAAGTCCGCAATGTGGGCGGCCAGCAGCGTGGGGTAGTCTGCCGCACCGTCAAAGTAGGCCAGCATACGAGCCTTTTCGTCTGCGGTGGGCATGGAGCGGAAGTCCGCATAAGAGGTTGCCATGGACAGCAGCAGCGTTACTTCCTTGCGGTTCTCAATCCGCAGGCTGTCGCCGGTGCAGGCCACTTGGCCGTCTGCCCGCAGCCCGGCGCAAAAGCGCATACCCCGGCTGCCTTGCACCACCGTCTCTCCCTTATTATAGTAGGGAGGCATACACACCTCCGGCGCTTGGCCGGTGAGCAGCAGGGTGCCGTCCTGCGCGGTAACGGTGCTTTGCAGCAGGCTGTCCAGTCGGCATGTGGCGCTAAAGGGCCGATCGCTCTCTATATGCACCACCACCAGTTGGGCGGGGTGGGAGACGAACACCGTTTGGGTCAAGCCGTCCGCTCGGGTCACCGCCACGCCGGTACGCAGGTCCAGGGTGCGGCTGTAATTCTTTTTGTACGCCCGGTCGTAGTCAATGCGCAGATTGCCCAGGGGCAGGTACGCCTCGCTCCAGTGGCCGTGCATATCCCGGTTGAGAATGTCCTTGGCCTTGGCGTAGTCCTTGGCAAAGATGGCCTCCCGGCAAGCAGCCAGGTATTTGTGGGCGTCTGCCTTGTTTTGATCCTTGGGGTAACCGGACCACAGGCTGTCCTCGTTTAGCGACAGGCGCTCGTGGCGCAGGTTGCCGTAGGTCATTATCCCCAGCCGTCCGTTGCCCAAGGGCAGCGCCTGCTCAAAGCACTTGGCCGGCTTGGTATAGTACAGTTGGTTTTTCAAATCAACACCTCCGTTGTCTTTTTCTATTGTACTGGATATAAAAGGGGATTGCAACAGGATTTGTTATTTGGTGATCCTTATGCGGCCCGATGTGGGCATCGGGCCCTACGATCATTCTTAATAAACGCAAGCTCCACATTGCACTGTTATATATCGTAGGGGCGGCAATCTGCCGCCCGCCATCTTATTTATCTAAATACAAAAAAGCATTGCAATTCAAAAACAAAAGGACTACAATAGGGTGCGAATTAGATGAAAAGGAGCGAGCAGAATGAAAAGAAGACCGGTGCCTATTCACGAAACAGGCTATATCTGCGCCTCTCTGGCTATGGTCAGCGGCTTTTTGGAGACCTATACTTATTTATTAAAGGGTGGCGTGTTTGCCAATGCCCAAACCGGCAACTTTGCCCTGCTGGGTATGGCCATCGCCCACGGCGATGTGAAGAAGGTGTTTACCTACCTGATTCCCATGTGCTTTTATGTGATCGGCATTGCCCTGACGGTGACGATGCCCCGCCTGCTGGATGAGAACAAGCTGCTGCGGTGGGATACAGTGTTTGTGGCGCTGGAGATCGGCCTGCTGTTTGTGGTGGGCTGCCTGCCAAAATCGGTGCCCTTTACCGTGTCCACCGTAACGGTGGCCTTTATCTGCGCCATGCAGTACAATACGTTTAAGCGCACCAACAATATGGCGTTTTCCTCCACCTTTTGTACCAACAATCTGCGCCAGCTGGCGCTGCATTTTCTGGATTATCTGCGCACCAAGGAGCGCCGGAGCCTAAAGAACAGCCTTACCTATATGTTGATCAACGGATCCTTTTTGCTGGGGGCAGTGATCGGTACCTTGTGCGCCCGCTGGCTGGGCGATCGGGCAGTGTGGGTGTGCTGCGGCGTTCTGGTGCCGGTGTTGCTGTCGCTGATCTTTGGCAAGCGGGAGGTAGAGAGCGAACTGCTGGCCGAGGAGAAACAGGAGATGGCCGTGGAAGAACGCGCTTTGGAAGAAGAGCAGCGGGAATTGCAGGACGAGAATAAGGGATCGTAAGCAGACGGAGGGTATCCGCTCCTACGGTTATATACATTAGAATAACTTAAATGGAGCACCCAACCGGGTGCTCTTTTTTTATATATAATAGGTATGCTTGTCCCGCATTTGGCGGGTCGAAGGGTGTCGGCGGGGGCGGCAAGGTCAAAATGCCGGTGTCGGGCAGCAAAATAACGGATTTTTGGCTTAAAATCGAGCAAAATGCGGGGTACGAGATATTGTGGATCGTAGACAAAATATGACAGAATTTTACCATATTTTGGGAAAAATATGAAATTTGGAAACAAAAAGGTTACAAATTGCAATCTTTGGAAGCCGGATTTCTACCAAACCTACAAAATTTTGCTTTCGTGCGGTAAAGCGTGTAAACGAAAGACCACAAGATATTGATTAGTGCGGCGGCATTTTTGTTGTATATCAAACGGGATTTGTGCAACTTCAACAAAAACATCCGGTTTGAAAAGTTGACTTCTTAGTGATTTGTGATATAATCGTCTGCGTCTTAGGGAAATACTAACGGAAAAGGCAGAATAAATTGCTTCTGCTCTTGTGGTGGCTCCCCGCAAAAGAGCCCCTCAATAAAAAACGGCAAGCCTGTTTTCTATTTTCCAAAACAAAAGGAGATTCAGATGATTTATCGATCCAAATCCGGTGGCGTAAAACGCTGGGCAAAGATGCTCACCACAGCTGTGCTGGCCTTTGTGCTGGCCATCGTTGTGTTCGCCTCCACTGCATTCGCTGGCCTGTTCAACGAATATAATGTGGATATTGTGGTAGATGGCGTGACCACCACCGTGACCACCAGAGAAGAGAAACCAACCGAGATCCTGACCAATGCAAACATTACGCTGGAGAGCACCGACAAGCTGGACCTTTCAGGCTTTGAAGCCGGCAAGGGCGGCAAGATCGTGCTGGACCGGCAGCATACTGTCAATGTGGAAGTGAACCGCACCATCACCGCCTATGCCGTGTATGCGGATACCGTAGGCGACGCCCTTACAGAGGCGGGTCTGGCGCTGCACAGCGCAGACAAAGTGAATTACGCCCTGACCGATCCGGTAACGGACGGCATGGTTATCCGGGTAAATACTGCCTTTACCGTTACCCTGACGGCAGACGGCAAGACCCAGAGCTTTGCCATGGTGGAGGGCACCGTGGGTGACCTGCTGGACCTGGCTAAGGTACAGCTGGGTACAGATGATTATACAGAACCTTCAGCCGCAACATCCCTTAAGGCAGGCATGAAGATTCATGTGTACCGGGTCAGCTACAAGACCATCACCGAGACGGAGACCCTGTCCTATAAGACGGAGACCAAGACCGACAGAAAGCTCACCGTAGGCAAGACCAAAGTGGAGCAGCAAGGCAAGAACGGCTCCGCCGATGTGACCTATCAAGTAAAGCTGGTTAACGGCAAAGAAAAGACCCGCACGGAAGAGAAGCGGGTGGTTACCAAAAAGCCGGTGAAGAAGATTGTGCGCACCGGTACTAAAGCCGCTGGCGTAAAGGCAAACGGCGTAAAGTCCAGAGGCGGCTATTCCGTGGGCCAAAGCATCAGCGGTCGGTACACCCATTACTGCGCTTGCGCGGTATGCAACGGCAACTCCCGCGGCATCACCACCAGCGGCCGCCGCATTTATAACGGTATGTCCGATCCCCATTATGTGGCCTGCAACTGGCTGCCTTTAGGCTCCGTGATCTCTGTGAACGGTACCAACTACACCGTAGTGGACCGTGGCGGCAGCGGACTGTCCAGTCAAGGCAGAATTGATATTTTCACCCCGGAAGGTCACGCAGCCTGCTATCGCTACGGCACCGGCAGCTGCTCCATTAAGATTGTTCGTCTGGGTTGGTAAGTTGGTAAAAAAGAACCCCATCGGTATTGCACCGGTGGGGTTTTTACTTTGTAGCGAGTGCATCAATCCCTCCGAGTTTGCCTACGGCAAACCCACCACCTAACCGGTGCCCGTCCCCTCTGTCGCTGCGCCACATCTCCCCACACCGTGGGGAGTCACCCTTTACAAGGGAGGCATATCGGTTACATCTTCTTAGGCTCCCTTGCAAAGGGAGCTGGCGCGCTTGCGCGACTGAGGGATTGCGCCGGAGACGATGGGAAGAACGATCAAAAAAAAGCCGCCGTACCCATAGACGGGTGTCCGTAAAACAGTTGATCCTCCGTATGGCTTAGACCATGCGGAGGATTTGTTTATGTCTAATCTTCAAACTTGCTGGCGGCAAACGGTTTGTCAAAACCGTTTGCGGACGGCAAGTCCACAGGGGATAGCCGCTTTAGCAGCGCAAGGGGGTGTAGCCACCTTGACGGAAGGTCGTGACGCAACATTCTCGGTCATGCAGTATCCTCCTGCTGACGGAGAATGAAGCGACCCAGGACGCACATACTCCCGATAGGGGAGTATAGAAGTGCGCCCTTTAGTTCCTAAAGGGATTTGCTCCGGCTTAACTTCTCGACAAACTGGAATTTTCAAATTAGTCTTTGCAAATCACCTTTGACTCGCTGCCATCAACTATAATTGCCTGTTTGTTGTTAATGGGGCATAGATTCAAATCCGAAAACTCAGTCATTATTTTCTCAGTAACTTTCTTAAATGGTGCTGTAAGATAATGCGGAA